>Ga0210040_10000009_pt1 | contig 1071719 bp, 858 predicted proteins | sample CryGeyCG12114_NA_FD_185462 | JGI IMG/M metagenome (GOLD analysis project Ga0210040, IMG submission 185462) | Groundwater microbial communities from aquifer - Crystal Geyser CG19_WC_8/21/14_NA (SPAdes) (version 2) | ecosystem: Environmental > Aquatic > Deep subsurface > Groundwater | place... | reverse complement strand
GTGTGTGTGTGTGTGTGTGTGTGTGTGTGTGTGTGTGTGTGTGTGTGTGTGTGTGTGTGTGTGTGTGTGTGTGTGTGTGTGTGTGTGTGTGTGTGTGTGTGTGTGTGTGTGTGTGTGTGTGTTGGTCGACCAAGTCGTGTGGATATGAATTCAACTCCGATCGTCCTTCACGCGCATCGCACCGCACGCACGCATGCTCGTGTTGGCAAGGAGTTGGCCGCAACCACTCACGCCTCGTCGCCCATCACAACAACAGCGCAACACAGCGTAGTAACCCAACGACCCCCACCAAAGCTAAAGCTACAACTTCGGCCCCCCACGGCCCCTCACGCCGTCCGCCAAAAAACTCACATCAACCTCTACCTCCGCCCCCGCCCTGTTCCCCGTCCCGCTCATCCTCGCTTCCCGCTCCTCGTCCGTCAGCGTGTTCCCGTCCGGCCCCGCTCCAACCAGCACCTCCTGCACGTCGTCCGCCGCAACGCCGTTCGCGAACTGCGTGACCAGGAAATCGACGCGGCGCGACCCCAGCACGATCATCGGCGCGTGCCAGGTGCCGGGGGCGTAGGTCACCGCGAGGTTCGGGGTGTGTGGGGAGTTCAGGGGCGTGAGGAACGCGCGCGTGTGTTGGAGGGAGGGGGGGTTCGGCGGGTTGGAGTAGGAGGAGGAGGAGGTTTGGGTGGTTGGCGCCACCAGGATGAGCATGTATGTTTTGTCGGGGGTGGTGGTGGAACCCGTGGCGGGCGACGACGGTGGCGTTGGCTGGGGCGCGGAGTAGTTGAAGGGACAGAACGTCTGGGTGGTGTAAGGGTGACGTTCGAGGATGCCGAGTTTGAGTTTGAGTCTTGGTTGTTGTGTGCTGGTGGAGTTTGGTTCGGATTTGTCGTGCGTGGTGTAGTAGGTGTTTTGGCGGGGGAACGAGGAGAAGATGCTCATTAGACCGGTTGCGGTTGCTGGTGGGACGGAGGAGTCGGACCTAGAGCCGTGGGCGGAGGGGTAGTTGTTGGTTAGGGGCGAGATGGGCGAGGTCTTGAGAGCTGTTGATTGGTTCGCGGGGACTGGGCGTGGTTGCTGGTCTGGGTAGTTGGGCGTGGGTATACTCGGGGGGTATGAGGTGAGGTTTGAGGCGAGGGGTGTGGCGATGACTGTGCCGAAGGGGGCGAAGGCGGCTGGTGTTAGTGGTTCAGGGTGGAGGAGGAGCGGTGCTGATGGGCTGATGGATGGGAGGGCCATTTTGGATGGAAGTTGTTATTATCGACCGATCGAGGATGGGTGTCTTAACGGATGGTTCTCGTTTGACGCGCAAGGCTCAGTGGTCACTTCGAGGCGAATTTATAGTCAATGGTTGATGGCGAGCTTCACTCGGGATACAGTGTGTTGTGTGCAACGCTTGGATTTGTCTTCAAGCTACAAACAACTAGTCGGCTGTCCCCAGCATTCGTGCTCGCACGTGGCAAGTTCCTAGCAATAAATGTGAGGGCGGGTTAGTCTCCTTGGTTAGGTCGACCTCTGCAACTTCTTATGTAAGGCGGAGTGCTTCGAACGGAATCCTTTTTATACATATCCGGCGTTCTCCGACAGTCTCAACGAATTGATGCTACTTGTGTGGCTTGACGGCAAATAGGGAGATGCCGAAAGTTGACACGCACTCTTAACATCAGCAAACAGGGCACAGAAAGCGCAGAGCATGGGCATAGTGGTCGGTAGGTCCTGGACAGAGGGTGAAGGAAGACACCAAGGCTATAGTCCCCCTACTCCAAGTGAAGCAAGACCCAAGTTTTGTCCGATATGAGAAAGGTCGAAAAGCAAGGGAAACGTGCTAAAAGTGCGTGAAATTGGTATCATTCATTTTTGAAACCTCGACTATCGCCCCGTGTATGCATGCCGTTATCCGCCCTTTGCGCTGTAACGCGTCGAGAGCACATACTTGATGTAGGAGTGCTAGAACCTCATCATAACACATGAGCCAGGCTGCCTCGAGAACAATGCAGCAAGTCGTTGAACGGCTGCATACACTGCTTGAGCCACCGCGCCATCTCCTCCACAAATGCTGTGTTTGCTTGACTGCAATGACATCGTATAATCGTAGAAATTGCTTCGCAAAGCACAAGCGTCAACTTCGAGAGCGAGACGCTTATCTGTATCTCCAGAGGCTGAGGGTGTTGTGTCTCTTCCAGGTCTTTCTTCGGCCAGCAGTGGTGTGGTTGTAGCCGTGACCCTTTCCAAGACCACGAGACTTCTTGCCGGTGGCGGTGAGACCACGAGATTCTCGGTGCTAGGTATTTCGTTAGCCATACTTTTACAGGTGTAATGCAACGACAGATTTCTCCGAGCCCGTCGCTGCCAGGTTGAAAGCGTACCTTGTGAACTGGCTTGACGATCCAGTTGATTCTGGGGTCTCGTCGAATGGCCTTGTGGGATGGGTCAACGAGGATGACCTCGAAGTACTTGTACGTCGAATCTTGGTTGATCCAGTATGAGTTGAGGACTCGCAAGTTGGCGCATCGTTTGCCGACTCGCTCCTCAGCGGTAGATCGGAGAGATCGTTGGTACTTCAACTGGTTGATACCCTGGTTGGTGGGCTTGCCTGTTGACCATCACTGTCAGAATTCGTCCTTCTGTTTACGTTGACTCATTCCTGCTAGACATACCGTATGTAGCACCCTTTCGAGAGGGCCTCTTTCGGCCACCTCGTCGGACACGGACTCGGTAGATAACGTAGCCCTGCTTGGCCTTGTATCCTAGTCTTCGTGCCTTGTCTGGTCGGGATGGTCGCGAAGCGCGGTGGATGACATTCAATTGTCGGAGCTATATTATGCACTCTCAGCAAATGTTCAACGAGTGTATAGCAAGACACGCAAGAGGTGCCACAATATAGAGTATGGATGTGTGCGCCATCTCTTGTGTCTTTGGAAATCATCTCACCTCCCAGCAGCGGACTCGTAGCAGGAATCGCAGGACATCGGATTGTTTCTTCTTGTGAAGCTCTTCGACATACTTGAGGGCGCCCATCTGGACAGAGTCAGTCGTGCGCTCAATGTAGTGTACTGTTTGTCTTTACCTTGACTGTATGTGCCTGGCGAAAGGAATGGTGTTGTCGACGAGATGTGCTCAAAAAGTTCGATTGTTCGCACTGCGGTCCTCGCTAGCGTGGTGCGCTCTTGGCAGCCAAGCCAACGCTCCTGCCTTGACAACTAGGCCGAAAACGCTGGCCGAAATTGAGGCCGTCAGGCACCAATCTGATCACTCTTCTCGGAAGGTGATGGCGTCTGATCTGTCGCAAGCCTGCCTGCGCTCTCTGCGTACGAGAAGCATGGCGCGCAGCAAAAGCCCATGACAAGACATGAAACGGATGACACATCGGTTTTGTTTTTGAAACTTGAGGGTAGAAATTATCCAAAGTTATCACAGTTGATACTAATGCTCCAACTCTCCATCCCATTCTATACCCGCTCTAGTCAAGTTGCGCCTCAAATTCATCCTCATAAACAGCAGGACCGTCTTCACCAGTCTTTACACGATGCAATTGTTCCGCAATGTAGTTGTCCGTATGGCTGTTAGCCTCGCTCTTTCTCCTTTGTCTCTCAAGTGTCTCCTCTTCGCCAAATGCATCACTCTCAGAGACCTTTGGGAAGTAACCAGATCTCTCCCCGTCCTCGCTGCCGTTGCCGACAAAAGCCCCGTTGGCCACAGAGTGGTTGTTCAGAGATCTCGAAGTCGATGATCTACGCATCTTTGGCCCTGTTGGTCCAGGTGTACTAACACCAAGCGAGTTCTTTCTGCTCGTACCTCTGGCATAGATGTCGTCGAAGTAGTGATGGGCAGCGGTTCCGGGTGTTCGAGGTGTCTGTGGCAGACGACAGTTGATGCCAGTATCGTGAATCATCTTGGCGAGGAGACCAGTCCAACCACATTGATGGCTGGCACCCAGACCGCGACCCGTGTCGCCGTCAAAGAATTCATGGAACCACAAGTAATCGCGCCAGTGCGGATCATAGTCGAGCGTGTCATTGCCTGCGTTCACAGCTCGGCGGCCTTCGTCGTCTCGAACCAGCAAATGCTGCAAGCGGTGCTGCAGCTCTTCTGCCACGTGTCCAAGGTGCATGTAGTCTCCTGATCCTGTTGGGCACTCGACCTGGAAGCTGTGGCCGTAGAACATGTAGTAACGAAGCAGCGATTCGACGAGCAAGAAGTTGACTGCAACCCAAATCGGACCTCGCCAGTTGGAGTTGCCACCGAACAATCCTGAGTCAGAGTCTCCTGGTACGTAGCTGACCTTGAACTCTTGGCCATTAACGTCCATACTGTAAGGGTGATCTTCATGGTACTTGGACAGACTGCGAATGCCGTGGGGTGACAGGAACTCCGTCTCGTCAAGCATGTACTTGAGTATCTTCTCCAGTCGCTCCTTGCTGACTAGGGAGAGAAGCAGTCTCTCGTCTTTTCCTCGCTTCCGCATGGATGCCATGTTTCGCTCCGCGACGTCGTGTCTGTTCTCGATGAACCAGTTCATCCTGCGCTTAAAGTTTGGAAACCTGTTGATCAGTTCCGGCTCCAAGGTCAAAGTCGCATATAGAGGTATCAGACCAACTAGCGATCGCACTGGCATTTGCTGTGTCCACGGGCCGCCCCAAGAGATTGCATCGTAGTAGAAGCCGTCTTCTTCGTTCCACAAACTCTTCTCTTTGCCATCAGCACGGAAGCTCATCGCATCAGAGATGAGGATAAAGTGCTCGAAGAACTTCGATGCAATGTCTTCGTATGTCCTCCTGTGCTTCGCGAGCTCAAGAGCAATGTTCAACATGCAAAGTGAGTAGAAAGCCATCCAGCCTGTGCTATCGGCTTGCTCAAGAACACCACCGGTCGGCAGCGGCTCTGATCGGTTGAAAAGACCAATGTTGTCTAAGCCCAGGAAGCCACCTTCGAAGACGTTCTTGCCATCGGCGTCCTTTCTGTTGACCCACCAGGTGAAGTTCAGGAGCAGTTTTTGGAACACTCGCTCGAGGAAGTCAAGATCTTGCCGACCGTACATCTTGCGCTCAATTTTGAAAGCTCTGAACGTGGCCCAGGCGTGTACTGGAGGATTGACGTCGCCAAAGTTCCATTCGTATGCAGGGAGCTGTCCGTTGGGGTGCATGTACCATTCTCGCGTGAATAGATCAAGCTGCTTCTTCGCAAGCTCGGGATCTACCATAGCAAGCGGTATGCAGTGGAAAGCAGAATCCCAGGCTGCAAAGAATGGGTATTCCCAAGAGTCAGGCATTGACAATATATCGTCCAGGTACATATGTTTCCAGTTGGCGTTGCGAATACTCTTTCGATTCTCTGGTGGTGGAGGCATGTTAGGGTCTCCATTAGCCCACTGATCCCAGATAAACAAGTAATGCTGTTTGCACCAGAGCATACCAGACAATGCTTGTCGTTGGATGTTGCGCAAGTCGTCAGCCATGGGCAGAGGACTTATGCGGTAGTAGAACTCATCCGCCTCTTGTCGTCTCTGCTCAATGATATCATCAAGGAGCTCCTCGTTAAGGTAGCCGTCGTATCTTTTGGACAGTCGGAAACGTACGACCGCACACTCGCCAGGAGGCACACCTTGGCCTTGGCCGAAGTCGTACCAGGCAGCGCACTTTGTGCCGGTGCACCTTGGGTTTATTGCGCCCTTCTCTTCGTCGACGATCCACCTGTGGAAGGCATCCTTCACGTATGGTGTGTTGTTCTTGACACCATAGAGGCCTTGAAGGTTGGTGTCGTTCTCCGTGAACATGAGCTGAGGTTGCACATCTTCGGCTTCTGGACCGCAACCAGGAGAAGGCGAAAGCTGGAAGAACCTCGTTCCCAACTTGTGGTGCTTGGTCTGAGCCGTCATGGGACCGACCATGCGCATGGCAGGTTTCTTGTTCGCAGGCTCATGGCCCCAGCTCCAGGTGTTCCTGAAAGTGACATGGGGTATGATGTGCAAGGGAGCAGGCTCAGGGCCTCTGTTGTATGCGGTGACTCGAAACAGCAGCTCGTCCGGGTCATCCGTCTCTTTGGCAGTTTCAATGAAGATGTCGAAGTAGCGGTTGTCCTTGAACGCATCGCTGTCGATGATGTTGTACTCTCTTTCCAGGCGACCTCGTCTCGCGTTTTCTTCAACCAGCTCTTCGTAAGGGAACTTCTGGTGCGGTAGCTTGTACAGATATTTCATGTAGGCTGGAGAACGTTAGCCGTGGACCGAGGATACGACACGGTTACTCACAATGCGTCGGGGTGTTGTCAACGTGGAAATGTGCTTCCTTGACACTCTCGCCATGGTTTCCTTGTGGGTTGCTCAGACCGAACAATCTCTCCTTCAGAAAAGGATCTTGCTCGTTCCAGAAGGCAAAAGTGACATGCTGCAAGCCATGGCTATCACAGACACCAGCGATACCGTCCTCACCCCATCTGAACGCTCTGGATCGAGCTTGGTCGTGAGAGAAGTGGCTCCAAGCATCACCGTTGTCAGAGTAATCTTCTCGGACGGTAGCCCACTGCCGCTCGGCGGTGTAGCATCCCCATTTCTTCCAGTACTTCTTTCGTTCGCGGTCTTCTTTCAGACGCTTCTCCTCCTCGCAGAGGTACTCGTGGTGATCGACGATGACCATGGCAAGTTTTGTTCAAAGATTGCCTAGAATGGCGTAGGGAGTGCTCGGAGAGCTATGTAGAGGTGCAAGGACCGGTCAAAACATAACGCTATGAAGAGTACAGGAATGTGAGGTTTGTAGCAGTGTCAGAGTAGCAATATTGTTCAATGGTCAGCTACGCCGTATAGAAATTTTGCGGACGACGCGGGCAAGCAAAGATACGCGACGCATGTTCCTTGCATCTCATCCTTGTCCAAGGCCCGCCGCTGTTCTGCGGCTTCTCGAGCTTGCCACGAAAGTTTCAACGCCAGCCGGACGTCACTGTCCGATAAACATCATTCATCACGATGCTGCTCAGACACAAATGGCAAGCACCTATGTCGCGAGTTTTTTCCTCTGTTCTCCCTTCATGTGGCCTGGGAAAAGCATCCGAGCAATGCCCGCTTGCATTGCACTGCAGAAACATTCGTTCCTGGCGAGACCTCCAACACACTGTGGTGAAGCATGTTTTGCCGCCTCAACAATTCGGTAGAGCCGGCTCGTGCAGCTATCAGAACTAGTGCACTGTTTCTCTGCCAATGATGAGCTGACTCGACTCCGCTCGGTGAAGCCCCAGCCACGGCACTGGCACGTGTGAAGATATCGGTGAACCGCGTTAGAGAGATCGCAGATCCGAGAACCCACAAAACTAGTTGCAGATGCATGGTGGCGCAAGTCCCGCCGTGGTTCTGCCGAGTGGCATCCGCGCAATGATAAATACTAACGGCTTCGTGCATACCGTCTCGATGCTTTTGGAACCGTGCTCAGGTGACTTACATAGGTATGTTCTTGCCGTTCGACATCATGAGCATTGTGAGCTCTGTAAATCACAGCAGGCGCGACGGAAACCCACCTATCAGCTGGCAGATCATACTCTTCGAAGTCGGTGTATAATCTGCTACGTTAACCGTATCAGGTACGGGTTGAAGCGTAGGTTCACTAGATCATACTACCAGATTGTCCCGAATAAGCAAGGCAGATAGGATATCAAGAATAATACATGTTGTACTCAGTCTTTTGTGATCATTACTAATCTCCCCACTCTACAGCATGACGCCCAAAATTAGTTTTAGTGCCTAAATGCAATGCAAACGGGTATCTTGGCTTTTCTGTTGTTCTCTCGTCATGTCACTGTCAAGAGTGTGATGATGTGCTGCTTCTTCACCTTCTCTCGTCAGCCATTGCTGCTCTTGCTTGGCTCGAGTTACGCTGTTACGACCAGCAGTTTGCGCAGCATGTCTGACATCTTTCTTGTGGCTGCTCCTTATGCCAGCCGTTGGCCCCACTTCTGCTGGCATTGGGATGCAGTTATACGCAATCGATTAGCTCGCGTTGTACCTCACCACCAGGCGAGGGAAGTCGTGTACGGTGGTAGTGTATGTGTATAACATTTAGTCCACCCTCCTAGCGATACCTTGCATTCGCGCTTAGTACCGTCTCCTGACCCTCTGATGATCAATGCTGCCCACAAGAACGCCCTGCTGGTCGAATGTGAGCATGTCAACTCTCTCCTTAACCGCACCACCCGGCAGACCGGTGATCTCACTCCTTACCCAGACCTTTCTCTGCAGTTCGTCAACACAGGCCTCTTTAATGTCAAGATGGAGGTGTGGGTATCTGGCCGAAGCAGCAGAGAACCTGGACAGGTACTGCTGGAGAGAGTACACCGGGTCATCATCGCCACGATCAACTTTGATCTGTGGGGAGATATGCTGTGATATCAGATCTGCATTGCTTGTGTTATTAGCGAGAGCTGTGAGGATCTTGATCGCCCTCGATTCAAGGTCACAGGAGTCGTTCCTGGACCGTACTGGAGACAGTGGAGGAGACCCCGAGGAGATAGATGCCCAGGAATTTGACCTTGAGGACATGGTAGTCAAGGACATAATATAGCTGTGTTGTGAAATAATTCCGAAGATATTGAGCAGGTGGTTCCAATTCTCAGAAAGCAGATAGTGTGTGTCTGATTTCTCATCTCACAAGGACCTGGCCAAGCATGCAAGGCGAAAGGCATTCCTATATACCTCGCAACCACGAAAGCCGCCTCATCACGCGATAGAAGTGTCGCAATGTCAAGCGGGTCTTTGTTGATTGACCGTCCACATACGTCGGGTCCGGCCATACAATAAGTCCGGTGCAAGGATCAGTCTCGCATGTGTCTCAAGGATGACCAGTGAGGGATGGGAGTTAGTGGGCTCCCTTGATGGTGGCAACACGGGGGAGGAGCTCGGACTTGTGGTCCTGGCGGACTTAAAGTGACTAGCCGTACCTCGGGACTCTCATTCGATACCGATTGTGCCTTGGAAACCCTGTTGCCTGGCTTGCTTTTCGTCCTTGCAGAGCTGGTGGTGAACCACAAGCTTTATATCGTCCATCGGTCCAACGTGCGCTGTTATCGGTCTCAACAAAACAATGCATCCATGGAAGCTATTAATGCATGATCGCTTTGTAGCCTGCTGTCGACCTGCTAGATAGTTGTGCTAGCAGTTGCTGTGCAGCTCTCGTTGAGGACTTTCAAGGGCTGTTCACAACTCTCTTTGCAGATCTTGGTACTGGGGTCTCCAGTCATTGCCTGCATGAACTCATGTTTCGACCTTACGGATCGTGGATATGCGTCTTCGACACAAGGCATAATGCAGACATGCTGATCGCAGTGCCCGGGAGAAGCCCAGTCCTGTTGGGAGACTTCCTGTGGCCGCCGCTCAAGCCATTAGTAACTTTGCCATTTCTTTCTGCTACGTGAACATGGACGATGGGATCTGATATCAAAGAGCAAACAAATACTGCGCAGGAACATGGTACTGACGAAGATAGACCTCGGTAGTAGGGAAATACTGTATTGAGCAGCCAAGACAGAGCTCGTAACGCCAGCGCTTGAACGCAACCAAAAGTAAATGTGACCCTAAGAACCATATTCAACACTTGCAGGGTGATGAGGCCAATTGCTTCCCCAAACACAAAGTTCCTTTACGCACCTCCGCACTCTCTTCAGCAAAGAACTATTACCAAGCAGTTCCCTCCTCTTGCGCCTGCTTCAATTTCTCGTAAAACGCTGACGGCCAACCACGCATATCTTCATCGCGCGGCAGGCAGCTAATTCCTCCTTGGCCCAGTTGACCCGCTTGGCGCAAGCTCTCTTCTCGCTTCCGGCAATAGCTAACCACGTTTCCAATCACTCTGCCAAGCATGTCGGGGCTGATGGCCACAGGATTCAGGAACGGATCCGCATCCGACAGGAGCTCCTTTATCGTTGGCCTGAGGCTTTGGTCTCGTTGTAGACATCTCTTCAATGTCTTTATCAGCCCGAACGGCACCACAGAACCACCAATGCCAGTCGATGGGAACTCTATCTCCACTTTTGGGTTTGGAATGGACATGATTCTCTCAAACTGTTTCTGGATGTGCGCAAACGGAGGCTGCCCATACGTCATCTGATACAGAATGCATCCCAATGACCAAACATCACTTGGCTTTCCCAACTTCAGCAGTTTGGTACCAGCGGCCTGACCAGCAACTGGAGTATGGCATACTAGCGACTCAGGTGACATGTAGTTTGGAGTGCCAATCTGATTTTCTCGATGCACGTTGACCGTATTGTCCTGAATGGCATTCGCTATACCAAAGTCGATGAGCTTTAGCTGACCCTTTACCAGCAGGAAATTGGCTGGCTTCAGGTCCGAATGCACAATGTCGTGCTCATGTACAGCTTGGACGCATTCGAGCATTTCTTTCCAGTAGTGGCGAGTGAATGTGATATCGAACTTCGAGGTGTCGCCTTTGAGTTGCTCATTCAGCATCTTGTTGAAGTCTGTTTCTCCCAGTTCCATCATGACGTTCAATACGCCCTTCTCTTCGTTGACCTCGTAGTCAAACAGTCTGATGACCCGATCTACGTTCTCAAGCTTTTTCAATAACTCAATTTCTCCTTTGTAGCCTGCAATGGCCGCCATATCAGCCTCTTCCAAGTTCACCCTTTTTAAGGCGAAGATTTTGTAGTTCTCTGCCATGATGCGAAAGACTCGTGATGATCCACCTCTGCCAATGCAGTCGAGTCTTCTGTAGGTCCTGCCGTTCAACACATAATGTACTGACTTTTTTGCCCGGCTGTTGCCGGCGTTCGAGGTCGCTGCTTCGATCAAAGACATCTTTGGTGGCGGGGCAGGAGCCGGGCGATGAGGCGTGTTGTTAACACGCGTTGCTAACGGCTGCCTAGAAGGGGACTCTCTGCTTTCTTTAGGTAGTTCTGGCTTTCTAGCTATTTCTCCTTGGTCGTCCTCGTGTATCTGGAGCTCGGCAGGTGCAGGCTTCGTTCGTCTGAAAGTTGGCGGAGGCTCGTTCTCTTGGTCGTTGGCTGATTCCAGTGGTGGCAGCGATGGTATTTTGAACATGGGCCTTTTTGAGCTCGAGGATCTTGATGAAGCTGAGGCCTGGACGAGGGCTGGAGTGGGGTGTTGTCTTCCAATTGACGCTGAGAACGCAATGGGTCTCGGAGGAGAGGACTGTCTCTCGTGGTGTTGCGGAACTGGCGATGTTGACCTTTGCATCATCCCGTCGTGGTCAACGTTCGGTGGACTAGCTCTTCTTCGAGGTTGCGGGCTCTCATAGTCAATCAACAGATCCTCTGGCTTGTTGTCCAACTCGACCTCCGCTCGACGGCCTTGCTGGACCTCAGGACTGTACTCAGCCGACTCTCTGTAAGAGTCTTCATCATCACTTTGCCTTCTTATCACTCCCCGCCGCACAGGACCATTGAGAAACCTACCTCTACCAATCTTTGAAGCTCTAATCGTGCTGTGAACACCATTGTCCTTCGTTCGTCGTGGCCTGGAAATAGTGTAGGGCCCGTGGCTGGCCTCCTCGTGCTCGGGACTGACCCTATGCTCTCCCTCGTCGGGACTTCTAGCATCGCCAGCCTCAGGTCGCTCTGTCCTCCTTTCTGCTGTTCCTGCTGTTCCTGCTGAATTTGGTGACTTTGTCTGGCTGCGCGAGCCACTGACACGAACTTTACGTAGAGGTGGTGCAGGGGTCCTGGAGTCCCTCTCGAGCGTGCCATAGGTCTTGCTCTTGTCATGGATTTTATAAGCGAATGAGCCGTCTCTTTCTAGAACTGCTGGTGGTAAAGGTCGCGATGGGGCAGGCATGCGCATGACCCGCGGAGCAGGGCTACCGTCCAGGTGCTGAGGAGACCGACGCCCATTTGTTTGCAACTCCTCGTGGTAGTCAGATCCCATGCCATGCCTTTGTGGTCCGGCATTTTCCTTGTCTGAGTGAGCTTGGGAGTTCTCCTCGCCGAGGATGGCTTGTGCTTCGGCACTCAGTTTGATCGGGGCAAGGTCTTCATCGTCGTCTGAGCTGTCAGAGGGGCGCGTATAGCTGTGGTGCACGTCGTCTGCGCGTGGGGATGCTCTCATACGTGAGCGACTCGCAGCAGTCCTGAGTGCAGCGCGTGTCGGATGTCGACGTGTCTCAATGGAATAAGAATGGACTGGTACTGGTGAAGCAGACGCGATCACGGCCATGTTAGCGGCGTTGTTGAATAACTACAGCCAGCATGAATATGCGAAGGTGTATCGATGTTGTAATTCCACAGAGTGACAGCACGGGCTCTGGAAGGGCAGATGTAAAAAGGCGGCTTAGGTTGCTAAGAAAGACAATGCGCGTCTATGATTGGCTGGTTGGTGAAAAACTAGTCCTAAGACAGAACAGTAAACAGAGGCGTTTGTTTGGGAAACTTTACTTTTGCGTTCATTACATGGACTACTACTAGGTAGCTCTGCCGAGCAGTTCACGAGGCGAAGAACCGAGCTTGAGAATATGGAGGCTGTCGTTGACTTGAAGGTAGAGAGTGTGACAAGTCACATTAGCATTAAGACTAAGTATAGAACCACAACGCTTTTCCAAATGCCCCAATTCCAAGCGCCATGCTGTTCATGCTAAGGTTAGGATGTATCGATCCTGTAAAATCTGTGCAAATCTCCTTCTGTTACCTACGATGCGGTGCTGTCGCCGCATAGTAATGCGGCCCCTCCTCCAGCTGTTGCTCTGTCTAGAGCAGGACAGCAAAGCCAGTAAAGATACCAGCAGCCACAACGCCCAAGCCGTAGATCTGTCCGAGGTTGATTATGACACGACCTGCACCAGACGTGTCGCTGCTGAAGCTGTTGGTGCTAGTGGTGCTGCTGCTGCTTGATGAGTCCGAAGAGCCGGTCGAGGATGCGGACGAGCCAAAGCCGGTGTACACAGCAGTTCCAGTCTCGGCTGAGCCAGATTCGGTACCCGTGGCGCTGGCAGTGCCGGATGCTGTGGAAGTGGTGTTGACCCGCGTTGGATTCTGAGCTCCACAGGGGTGGTCCTGCGTGCAAGCTGCAGCACAATCGTTGTTGCCTTGACCACAGTTGTCCACACACTGAATACCGGCCTGTGTACATTCGTAGTAAGGAACGGTTTGAGAGTACTCGGAGATGTTGGGCGCTAGGCCGTTATCGCATACGCAGCTGTATGCAAGCGTCTCGGCATCACACGTGTTGGAGATTGTAGCAGCTGATCCATCTGTTTCTTGTGTACATATCAATGGGCATGCGGCGATTTGGGATGTGCACCAAGTGTTTCTTGTGGCTATAGGAACGCTGTTGGGGTCGATGGTCTGCGAGACACCGGCTGTGATGAAGGCAGACACGGCGGCAAGGGCGAACATTGAGAAATGCATCGTGAAAAGAAGTGTAACCGCTATTGCTGTGACACAAGTCAGTCAGTCGGGTTCCTGCTTGAAGCTATTGAATACTCACTGGAATGAAACTGAAAGATCTACGAGTCGCTGCTTGCTGAAGGAGAAAAGTTGATGAAGCAGATACTTAAGTTGTATAGAAGTGAAGCACGGTATTGAATAGTAAAGATAGCAACAGCCGTGAAGCAGGGGAGGCAACTGCTCTTTAGTAAAAGCCCGATGGTTGATGGAGGCTTGGTAGCCTCGACATACTGAGAAATTTACCCTAACTGTGAGGCCTGTGCATTACTGGCGTCGAGCCTAGACTGGTGGCTTGTATCTCATCGCCGCCCCCGGGTGGGCTTCACGATCCACTCGCAAAGAGGTGGTTGGTGCTTCCTCATATCTGTTCAAGTCACGCTGCACCACACTCACATGCCGGTGGCAAGACCCGTCGATGTTGTTAAGCAAGAATAGAGCACACGTGCAGACAAGGCATTCAGCTTGAGACATGCAGCCGTGATAGTTTCGTAGACTCAACGCTGGACCAACCACACCGTACGTCGAGGTCGTTGACGGCTCCCCGTCGATCCACTTTCCACATCTTTTACTAAACAGACTAGCCTAGAAACCCCTGGTTGCATTCTCGGCTGTCGAACAATAATCCATTAGTGCACCTTATGCACTATCATTCGGGGGTTTGGGTGATATCTGTGATAGGTGGCAAGGCCTAAGTATGGAAGGCAAGCCGCTCACCACGGCTCGAAGAGGTCTCGAGGCTTGTCGCTTTGCATGAGGTGCGGCGGACTTGCCACTCTACATTCTGTTAGTATGACCAGCGAAAAAGAAACGCTGAATTGACGTGCAGTTGCTCCGGCAGGTCGGAGATGCACGAATCACCGACTCGGTTGATCAGCCCCGGTAAAGATCTTTGGTGTCCAATCACCGTCTCTGGCTTACGGGCTGCCTCTCCGGTCAGTTCAAGCTTGGTGACGGAAGGGTAGCGCTCACAGTATCGTCAACCACGTCGTCCAGAAACCTATCATTGCCAACATACTTCTCGTGACTGCAGAACTTCGTATCGCTTGCGCATCTTCTGCACGCGCGACTAAGACATTGTGTCGAATCTGTCACGCTGGCAACGGACACATCTAGCTCTCGATGGATGGATGAAGACGATACACGATCACAGCAGGGCAGCCTTCGTCCGCAGCTCGACGAGAATGAGTCAAAACGGTTGTCCTACCAAGCAGCTCCACCGTACTGGTTGCGCAACCGCTCGACGACACACTCCACGATTAGGTCAATAGAAACGCCACCAGCCATTACTCTGAAGGACAACACCGAGGAGGCCCCGAAAGCTCACAATCAATTATGGGCAAGGTCAATCGTTGTTGACGACTACGTTGTCATTCAGGGAAACGGCGTTGGCATCGGCTCATACGTAGTCTGGATCTGCAAGGTTGAAATGCTGGATGGGAATCTGATGATTATTCGGAAAAGATATTCAGAGTTCGATGAGCTACGTGAGAGGTTGCTTAAAGCCTTTCCCGACTCGACAAAGACCTCACTACCGCCGTTACCACCGAAGAGTGCCATCTACAAATTCAAGCCGAAATTCCTGGAGAAGCGCCGACAGGGACTCGCCTACTTCCTCAATTGTGTTATGCTTTCTCCACAGTACGCCAGCTCGATAATAGTCAAGGAGTTTATTTCTCACCAGGCTGATGTGTAAACAAATTATGAGCAGGAAGGTCATTTTGTTTTCTGGGCGTCGTGTCCCCAGTTCTTCAATGACTTATAGCTTCGGCTGTTGGTGTCCTTCTTTGCTGTCTCCTCCTGAGCCAGATGGCGCTTGTTGTAGGCAGCAACACGTCTCATGTGACTCACATCTTCATCACTGTACTTAGATGGATCCTTCTTCGGATTTTTCTTCAAGATTTCAATGATCTTGCGACCACTGCGTCGATCTCAGCACAGCCATACAAGCAGGAACGTAACACCTCACCTTTCATGGCCAACGCTTTCTCCCGAGCCATCAGACTTTGACCAGCCCGTCTCCTGAGACGCTGAACCTTTCAGCCACTTCTCGAGCTCATCGGCGTTCATGTTGACCGTGTTGTTGAAGTCCCTTTGCCATGTCAGAAAGCTCCTCTACCGTAGTCTTATGCAAGCGTACTTGATAACATCTTCCTTACTCTTGACCATATTGGCTGTGGACGAGGAAAAATGGCGTGATCGCTGTATGAGCACCTGATGGTATGGTGGCGGCAACTGTACAGAAAATCGAGGTCGCATATACATATAATTCTTGTGTGCAGGAAACTCGACACTCAGGCGACGTTGGTAAGTAGCCTCATGGTGGCTGTCTTTGCTCTTACTGTGCTTACGTCATGACAGACCACACAGCATTGTTCAAAGGTGTGGAGCCAGCTTGCACACAATCAGCGCTGCACGTGGCTAGGGACCGCTCGAGCAATCTGAAACGCTGCACTCCAGATACTCCAGGCGGCCGTACCCCGCTCGACCAATGTTGCTGGTCGAAAGCATTGCGGTGTTCAAGGTATGAAACAAAACACTTACAGCAGTACCCTTACTACTTGTACACCGCCGCCTGTTCGCTTAGACTGTCTGATGATGCCTAGGGCTGATCTTTTGAAAGCCCTGTAGATTACTAAGTGCCAGCTTTCGTTCTCTTAACATCGGTCTGAAGTGCGTGATTGTGACAGCCCAACATAGTTTGGGTGTTGGTAAGCTCTTGATGTTCTGGATGGCTCGGTTCGAAGTAGGAACGCCACAGCGTTCTCAAGCTCAATACATAGTAGGGAGGTCAAGCGTCAACGGTGATTGCTAAGGGGTGTGGCGGTTTCGAGAGATTATCCGTCCCACCTGGGCCGCGTGCCGTACTCAACTGAAACGCGGCGCGCAACGGACATCGCTTTGCTAAGAGATGATGTTTGAATATGAGCTGATGAGTGCCCCCCCAGAGAGGAACCGTTGCTGGTCGCTGGAGACAGGAACTGTTGCACTCTTGCTCAATAATTAGCTTCGGCCAACCAATACTGCTGTATGATGCCATCCTGCATTCTCAGTGATCATTTATTCTACGGAGTACCGTAGCTCCTCTTTATAGATAACTCTAAAATCTTGTTTGAGTTTCCCCGATCTGCAAGCACTTTGAGACCTGCACCACGCTATCACGGCGGAGCGCGTCGGCAGATCCCAAGGACTGCGCTTAAAAGTAGGAGGTAAGCACTGCCAGTGCTAGGAACAGCGGAACTATCAGCTATGCACGAGAAATCGTTCACAGAGGACGACCATGATAAATAAGATCCTTGTGCGCGAGAGACACGGCAAGCCCATCACGGGTATGCACGAAAGTTAATCTAGCGTCGAGTGGACTAGCCGTTGTGGAATACACTATTGGTCCCACTCAGGGCGCTTCACTACCTGAGTGCCGATTTGTACACGTGTGTTAGCACTTTCAATCTCTTGTTTACCACACCCAGCTAGAAATGCACCGAGGGTCTTCGCTATCCGGCTCGCTTGGGCACAGGGTCTCAAAGTTGTCCCTTTTCGCCTTCACCTTTTCGTGTCTTGATTGGTTTCGTTCCTTCCAGCACGCAGTTGTCTCTGGGCCGTCTGAATCACTCCTCCATTCCTAGCATTGATCGGTGCCAAGCAAGAATCGTATTCGCGCGACTCCTAAACGTGTCTCTGCCGCATGCATATTCCCTGCTTCACCTCGGACACCTCTGGCCTGCGCATCGTTGAAGGCCGGCATATCGAACTGGTGCAAATCCAACATCACCAGTAATCACACCACGTTTCGAGCCAGTTGTGACTTCCTTTCTCCAACTTCAACCGCCGATGTATCACGCCTCAACCACGAAAGCGCACGCTTGACTTACGACAGCTATCATTCGCAATGCCTCTCTTCTCGAGGAAGAAGGACAAGTCGAAGAAGTCCAATACTCCGAGTGTCAACGGCAGCGCTGTAGCAAAGCCTAGGTGGGAAGATGCGTGGCTGCGGACCAGGGTCGACCCAGAAGAGGTCGCAGAACTCCTCCACGGTTGTACAGTAGAGATAAAGTCGAGAGGTATGGCCTGTGGACTGACGTTCAGGACGGCCAATGCTGACAGTTGCAGCACTCGATGTCCCATTCCTTTTGCTACCTTTTCGTCCGTCGTCGGACCCTAGCGCGGCTAAGACGTTCGTTCGCAATTACTTCTTCCCCCCGAGCGATCGCGAGAAACCTACAGGCGCAGCCTTGATGAAAGAGTTGAAGATGAGCGAGGCCATGGTATGACTGGTCTGGGTGTAGACTGGACTCCAACTGATGTAGTGCACAGGTCATAATAGCGGTAATGAAGTGGTGCTGGGCCCGTCTTCCTGGCGGCGTCGTGACCTGGGAAGCATACCAGGGTTTCCAAGTCGGCGAAAAAGGTATGGCGGATGTCCGTGCATCATGGACAATGCTCACAGCACGCAGATTCGCAGTATGCACGGAACTCATTCGGCACTTTCATACCACTCGGGGTCGAGTCTAGAGCACGAGTAGAGATTATCAACGACTATTTCGACCTTCTAGCCGCGTTGGCTGCGCACGGAAAGTCAAACGGCCTTGGTGGTCAAAAGCTGTCTCGCTACGCCGGTTGGTGGGCGTTTGAGCACTATGACACTGGCAAAGGGTTCGATGCTGGTTACAAGCTATGGAACAATGCCGCGAACGCCACGAGTCATCTGTTCTTCGCCTACCTCAGATCGCAGACCCCCGAGCCTGGTAGCACCAACGGTATTCTGACCCTTCCTCGATCGCTCCAGCAATTGTTGGACTCCGTCGAGTATCCACCTCAGTCCAAACTTTGCGCTAATGATAGCACAAAGGTTGTGATGATCGTCGATGTTGTCTCACCCACGCCGTTCGCACTCTTGCGGCGGGCTAAGCAGTTCGAGTACCGCGACGATGACATGGCTCTGCGACATTTTGCCGAGTTCCAGGACCCAGTCCAGTCTCTGACTGAGGAATGCCGCCGTGTGCTCAGAGCAATCTCGTCGACCAATCAATCTCAAGTCTCCGACGCTGCGACATCCACCAGCTTGAAAGATCCCTCTTGGTCACGCTTCGAAGACATCGGCTTCGGTAGTGCTTTTGAGGACAGTGTTGAAGATAACATGTTCTCGAGGAGCACGTCTTCGACTGGTACGGGTTTGAACGGCACCTCGAGGTCACCTGGCAACGACCTCAACCGGCCCACCACACCTTCGTGGGCAGACTTTTTGTCTTCGGGTTTCGTAGACGAGAATGGGAATAGGGCACCCCCATCCGTTCTGCTGCCTCCTGATAAAGCATTGCCACCAATGATGAGCACGATATCACGTGGCCAGAGCTCGCAGTCTCATCGACGAGATACAGAGACTACTGCCCTCGAGCCTGGCGAGCTTGCTAGCATTGCCAAGATTGAGCTTGACGATGCTTTCTGGTGGGTCTGGATAAGCAGTCTTGCTGGTGAAGAGCCTGTGGCACGTAAAGCTGCTTTCGGCAGATGTGCGCTGATCGAGACAACATTTCTTGATGGTCAATGGATGGTTATGGAGGAACAAGTCAAGGGTGCTGCACCCGAACCAGTGCCTGGCGCTTACGTTGCCGAGCGAAAGAACGGTTTCTTCAGTTTTACGAAAAGGAATCTCCTGACACGCAGGCAATCAACCTTCAAGAAGAGTTCTCTTGCTGACGAGCCGAAGATCTACGACGCGTCAAGCCGTATGGTCCTTGATCAGGATCGACAGGCAAGGATTCAAAAAGCAGCAGCAGAACTTGCAAACAAGAAACAACTTGAAGAAGCTCAGACATATAACCAAAGAAGAGGACGAGTGGATGAGAATGTGTCTGCTAAGACCAACAGTGTTCTCACCCTCGGCCCAGTGATCAGAGATGAGGCGTCCCCTGCAATGCAGTGGGCCAAACAATATGACAAGAAAGCAGTACGCGAGCAGTACCTCGGCAATGTGCTTGCTGGGAAGGGTTCGTCAGACTTTCTGACTCTGCCGAACGGTGGGCTAAGTATGAAGAGGTCATCTTCCACAATATCCGTCAACAAGCAACTACCTCCAGCTCCTAAGCCTATCGCGCAGGCCACCGAGCAGAAGCCGATATCGGCCCACTCCCAGGTCTCTTCAGCCCCTGAAGAAAAGGCCGTTCAACAGCAAGAAACAGCTCCGACCCCTATGCAAGACCCAGTGGCAATAGCAGCTCCTACATTACCCCCTTCTCCACTTCCACCTGCGCAACCGATATATAGTTCGAGCAACGCGACTCTGGCGGAGAAGACTCCATCCGTCACTGAACTGCCTGTTGCTCAGCTAAAGCGGAGCAACGAATCGAAACGTTCCAACAAATCCGACAAAGACAACACTGCGACGGACAGAACTCGGCCTAAGAAGCCCGGGTTTAACGCTCCTCCCCCAGTAGCCACCAATAAGAACAGTGGTGTGAAGAAGCTTTTCGGCAATATTCGTAAGCGCAAAAACAGTACCGGCAACCAACAATTACAGCCAGATTCGCCTACGAAGCAAGATCCCGCAATTGTCGCAGCAAGGCGGGCCCTCGAAGGAAAACCGCTACAACCTGTTGAGGGGCAAGCGTCACCTCCACTGAGCCCTAACCACTTTGCCAAACTACAAAATGCCGCGAAGAAGCCATCGGAAGCGGCCATTTCGACGCCTGAACCATCCGCAGTCCCAGAGAGGGAGCCAGTTCCGGTAGAGCCAGTCCGCCCGGAACCCGTACATCATGAGCCCGTTCATCGCGACTCTGTCAACGAGGAACCTGTCCACTATGCGCCTGTCCATCACGGGTCCGTCAACCATGAGCTTCCAGTGAATGGCAACGCCTGTGAAAATGCTCCACGACCACAGTCCTACGAGCATGAGAAGGGAAATGTCGCCTTTTCTCCGCCGCCGTATGAGTCTGTACATCAGAAGATCACTCGTGGCAATGGTTACGATGACCTCTCGAAGACTAGAAGTGAGGTACGAACTCAAACAGACCCAGAATTCTCCCGCTTCGATCAAGGTCCGCTCGCCGACCTACCAGCATTCGCACCTGCCGATAACGAACGCGACGACGATTACGACCAGGACCGCACCCCTGCATTCGAACCACCTCATCGACCACAGCACCAGTCGGTCTACTCAAATGTGACCATGCAAACGGAGGCTACCGATGAGGAAGATCAAGCCGAGCTGACGCAGCAGATTAGTCCACATGACCGGTGGGCGCAAATCCGTCGTAATGCTGCAGAGAGAGCAGCACGGGCCCAGGAAGACCATCACAGGAGTCGGACAGAGACAAGAACCACCGACGATGGTGAGACCAGTGGTGAAGAGAGTAAGTTGCGAGCAGTATTAGAATCGAACGTATGCTAACGTTGGTAGCCATCGAGTCGCGAGTGGCCCGGATCAAAGCTCGCGTTGCGGAGCTTACTGGAAACATGGAAGCCACCAGACGATGAACCGCCCATGCCACCTGCTAAGCGAGCTGCGTTCACAAACGGCAATGCCCGTCCTTTTCTTTTGCCTGCACCTGAATATTCGAGATACCACTTCAGCCATTTCACGTCACTTTACGAACCGCCTTCGCTTCTTGTCACTAATCCTTGCCTGTCTGATCGTTGTTTGCTTTTAAAGAGTTCTGTTGGTCATCCTTACACAATACAAGTCGAACACGCATGTTTATATACTATTTCTTCTTCGACGTATAATACACGACCATTGTCTATATAGAATACCCGGCGACGGATGCGTGAAGTCAGGTACACGCTCTGGACTTCGTAGGTGTTGAAGGGGTGGTCAGAGGGTGCGTAGTGGTAGAGGGGAATTGAAAGGATGCTATCGTTCTCTTTGTGCTAGCAGGACTGGCCGAAAGGTAGAAGGTACATGAGGCAGAATAAGCATGTTGATAATCAGAAACAGCCGGTAGTGCTATACAAGACGAAAATCCCGCCAACCCATCGACAAACTCTTCAAGGCATCGGACATGCCTCAGAGCATGGCCATCTGTCAGTAGCCGCATGTATCAGATGCGGCACTCACAACATGATCTATAATTAAATCGCAGGCGTGGACCACAGAGAAGATGGAACACAGCTTGAGGGCCACCATTGGCACAGCCGAGCGCTTAGATGGCGCATAAGTACTGTTCGCCTTGCATTTCTTGTCAGCATGCCAAGGCCCCGAGTCCCTCTCGCGGCGACATTTGCTTGCTGCGCCCGGCTTCCAAGCCCATGGCAACTCTGCCATACACAATGGGGAGTATGAACAAGCACGCCCTAGTGCAAATGCAAAGAAGTGACCTCTATTATTGTTGATTGTTGAACTACGTCACGCTCTTCGACGTACATGCGATGCGCGTCTATGGTATTGAGAACTCGAAGGCTTTTCATTGATAGCAGCAAAACCTCTCGCATGCACCGGTCTACATCCTCGAGTCTGTGAACGCGAGCAGACAAGCCTTCGATCTCGTCTGCCCCGATGCAAGCGAAGCAGTATTCGGTTGAGGACTCGATGGCTCCTGTACAGTGTTTGTTAGATTTGTGCGGAGCAGTCCAGTCCACAACGGCCTCGAGTATCGTGCTCGAGAGCACGTGGCATACGACGAACTGTCAAACGATGTAAAGAATGCCTTTGACGCGAAACATACGTATCTATGGTTGTTCGCTAGCGACGTACAGCAGCGGCTCGGGTCTGGGTAACAGAATGGCTTCAAGGTGGAAGGAGTATTACCAACAGCTTCGTCACAAAATAGTGAGTGCGGGCATTGCCAATAGCGAAGCAGCGGGTGCTGGAGTTCACTAGCCACTCAGCGGCCTCGCGGCTAGGATTGCTCCAGCGGCGGTGGCCAATGTGTCGGCGTCTGGTGTGGTGTGGTGGCGCTCCCAAGCCTAAATGGCCCCAAACATTAGAGGAACCCTTCTGCCGGAAGCCTCCAAAAACCCTAGATTCCCACTCTCCACTGCCTGCCTCTTTCTTCTATCTTTAGAACTTCACTTGCTTCCTGTCCAATCGACAGCATTGCCGCTGCTGCCACGATCGACTATACCCAGCAACGACTAGACCCAGCAAGCATACACGCATCTTTCCGATATTTCTGCTGAGCCTTGTCGCCGTGGTTGTGACAAGAGGACTGACGTTGCGACAAGTCAGATTGTGAAGAGTGGTCCCTTTTTGCCTCGAAGATCGGGACAAAGAGGCATTTGCTCGCGCGTGCTTGTGCACATCGACTTGTTCTTTCCGCGGCTGGTGGACTCGAGCTTGGGCGCTTTGCTATTGCTTTGTCTCAGGCCGTACAACAGAGGCGCAGCCATCTCGATACGCTTGCGGTCCCGGTCTCGCATCCCACTTTGTCGAGTCTGGGTGTCGCATATCCAGGTCGCCGTCATTTCCAGCCGAGACACAACTCTATTGTGATATTGTACGCAGTATGGGTCGAAGAAAGATTGAGATCAGAGCCATCAAGGATGATCGCAACAGATCAGTGTACGTGCCGTCGCTCAGATTGATTGGATCCGCCGACTGACATTGCCGGCAGGACATTTCTGAAGCGGAAAGGTGGGCTGTTCAAGAAAGCCCACGAACTATCAGTGCTGTGTTCGGTGGATGTTGCGGTCGTGATATTTGGGCACAACAAGAAGCTATACGAGTTCTCGTCCGGCGACATCAATGAAACTTTGAGAAGATACCAATACGTGCGTGCACGGCGCATCGCCTCCGAGTTATGCTGACAGCAGAATAGTATGGTCCTCCGCACGAGCACAAAGGTCCATCTGACTTTAAGAACAAAGGTGGTGACGATGATGACGACGAAGAGGATGACGGCGATGATGCGTCACGGGGGAGGGAGGACTCATTACCACCACAGCAACAACACCTCATGCCGCCGCACATGCAACATCACAACTCCTTCCAACATGTCAGGCAGCCAGGTGCTTCTGCCTCCCCACCTATGCCCAACGGCATGTTCCAGCCAAGGCACTCGACGCCCCAACCGTCTGGCATGATCTCGAGATCCAACTCCAGAAGTGAAATCCGTCGTCCAAGTTCAACCATCGTACCCATGCAACAAGCGCAGCACCCTCCACCACCACAAAACGGCTATGCATACATGTCAAACCCGCCCGTATATAATCCCCAGGCCTCATTACAAGCAGCGGTCCCTCCACCACAGCCATCCCCCCAGCCACAGTTCCAGCAGTTCCAGCCGCCGCCACCTCAGCAACAGTCGCATCAGCAGATACAACAAGCACATCAACAGTTTTTACAAGATCAACGTCGGCAATCAGGGCCTCCGCCGCCGACAATGAATAGCTTACAACCACCTCCCCAACCTGCTCCTCGCAGATCGCCTCAGCCCGAGCAACAGTCTTTACGGCCGCCTTCGCCTCCAGAGCGAAAGCAAAATTCTTCAAAGTCTCAAAGCATCTTCACCCCTATCGATGAGGGTGGCTCCGTATTAGCGAGGGTCTTCTTTGGGGCTCCAGACCCGCCAAGGCGAGAAGAACGAAAACAGTCACCACCAGATATCAAACCGCCTCCTCGAGCTACTTCGCAGCCCTCTTCACAGTTTAGCCGACCATCTACGGCCCAGCAACCACGTGCAACCACGATCGCGTCGGCCAACAAAGAATTCGCTGCACCCAAAAGGAGTGATACAGGCAGCTCGAAAGGTGCAGCAAGGCCGAAGCTCAATTTGACCATTCCATCAGAAGCCGAAGACAACGATGAAGGGTCAGGATCACCTGGCGGCGCCTCGAATAATCGCTCAGCCAATCCGGAACGCAGCCACAACGGCATCGTGCTCCCACCGCCGTCGCCATCCGCATCGGCACTACTTTCAGCTGGGGCTTCCGGTCCACCCAACCCCTTTGCAAGACCACCCCCACCAACCTCACAACAAAACAGCAATGCATATACAGAGAATCGGAACAATACTAACAACAACATGGACACTCCTGTCTCAGCGTTACCTTCACGGTATATGGAGCAATCGCTTCTCGCGTCGCCAAGCGGAATGTTCAGCGACTGGGATAATTGGGGGAGAGGCGGCCTGAACAGCGCCGTATTGCCTAGCCCATTAACTTTCCCAACACCGTCAGACGCGAAGCCACCAGTTTTGTTCGGCGGTAAGACTGAAGGGGTTGAGGAGAAGAGAAAGGCAGAAGAGATTGCTGGTGCAGAAGCGAAGAGGCTGAAGACCTAGGGGTTTGTGTGCGCCAGTCGAGCTAAGAGTATAATGGAAGGCACAGAATATGTTAGCCTTTGCTCGTTATGCCGGCTTATGACTTTTAAAATGACAGCATGTTTCATCTAATCTATATGATCTGACGACCATGCAAGAATGAGGTCCTAGGCTTTCTCCTCCATGCTCGATGACCTTGATCTCAGGACACTTTGATTACCAACAATACTACTGATAGGATAGCAGGTCGTGACATAATTATCTTCGTCGTGAGAAACATCTGGTCACCAACCTGCTATCTGTGGCCCACTCGTCGAACGGTTTTGAAGGCTGGGCTTCGTAGGAGACCTACTACATCCCACATGCTGATTAGCTTATAACCGACTCTGTTCACGTGACACGCCTCCGTCGCACCCGGGCCATCTCCCCCGTCTCCTCGCCTACTTTCACGAACATGGCCGTTCATTTATGACTGGCGTTGTCCTTTATGCCAACGGAAAATGACGCACGTCAAACGGCGATGTAGCCGTCGAAATCGAACGGAGTCTGGGTGTCTGTCATGTTCGTTGGTGTGGTCAAACGGTACATGTTGTCAGTTGCCTTGTTCCATGATTCGTCCAGATGACCAACCACTACGAATGGTACCAGAGTCTGCTCACGCTCCTACATCAGGATCAATAATTTGACAACCAGAGTAATTACTACATTATGAACGTGCCTGCAACGGCATGAAGGTAAGACCAGTCTTCACTATGACTGTCAAGTTTTCTTTGTCCGCAGCATCTGGACTTGATCTGTGCTTTGAGACCGTGTTCGCAGGATCACAATACCCCAGATTCTGGCAGGGCGATACGCCCGCGACAAGTCTTTGCTCGCATACAGGTCGTCAGCATGTCTCCAGGCGTTCGCTCCTATAAATCCAAACGATGGTGCCATGAATGCCAAACAGAAATCGATATAGAAGTACGAGACTGCGAAGAAGAGACTAGGCCGGCTCCTATGGGTTTTGGTATCCTCTCAGCACTCAACTTTGTCATCCCAGTTGAACGCGCTTGTACGGTCGAAACAGGTAACCTTTACGTTCGACGTCACAACGGTGGCAAAGAATTCGTCAGAAAGCGCATAGCCAAGTGCAGTTGCAAAGACGCCATGTGCAAGAAGTGTAAGCATGGCAACGATGATCGTCGTGGAGCTCAGCCAGACATAGCGCGAGAGTACGCTGTTAGGGCTGAACGACAACGATACCTCGAGGCAGAGCTTGCTAGAGCGGAAGAACGAGAGCTTCAGCAACGAATTGGTATCCGTGAGCGTCGACCTTACCAATTCACCACGGAAAGCAAAGACTCCACACCACCGCCAGAAAGTGCTGCTGAGATGCATCCTGAGAGACCATGTCGGCGGCGGATGAGCTATGCAATCGACGAATCACCTCCCTACTACCGTGCTGGTCACTGTAAGAAGCGCCAACAGCACCATCATCACAATACCCTTTATCAACCATCTCACGATCATGCGCATCCAGAGGACTGGCGACATGTCTACCCATCTCGTCAACCGGAGTACTACGTGCAGGAGATCGAACCGCTATCCACTTGTCGGCGTAATAGCAGACGACCATCACGCATCATTTCGAACAATGTGTACCACAATGATATTCCGATCTTTTGCTCGCGCATCATCACAGGTGATAGGAGGAAGAGCAGCAGTGCCGGGTGCCGTCGAGCTTCCAGACGCCACTCCCATTATTACCCTGGTATTCAATTCGAGTCCAGAGAGCCAGAGGACTACTATTACTACTAGGTAGTCTGATTAAAAGGGACTTGCTGGAAATTGAGGCGTTCAGACTTGTGGGCTTCTTGTTACCATGGAGGCGAAGGTATCTTGCGGGCAAGCATTGCAATAATTCCAGCTTTTGATACAAGTAGAGAATTAATTTATTTGCTAACATGACGAGTTCAGCCAATAAAAGAAGACTTTGGTGCCTCGGCTGAAGCAAGCCGTAACCAGTCGCGGATGGCAGGTGACGACGGGTCGTGCTTTCCCCACGACCGGCTAAAGCACAGCACATGCACCTCGCCAGATCGTTTGACTATCCCTCGGCGCCCATGTCAATCATTCCTTTACACATTGCACATGTTCTTTAGTGTCACAAGCACTTTCTCTGAAATCCGGTCAGCTTGGAAAACATTGGTGCAAGTTCCACGACACATTGCAGAGCTCGACGACATCATCTTACAACAGCCAGAACCCTCGTGCCATCGAATCACACTGCTTTACCTGCAAGACGTCACCGTGCGCGACTGTAGAATCTCATCTGACAGATCGAAATGGAGGCTTTAGAGGTCGGTGTGACTTAGCATGCATTGAATTGTACTGACACCCTTTGCTACAGGCGAAGCTAAACGAGATCATCCTCACCCCGTCACTACACCCTCTCCTCACTATCCTCAAGTCAGCACGCAATGGCGCTGTCTATGGAGCGAAAGTGCGCTTTCCTCACGCCCTGGTGATGGTCTTTATGTTTCGATCAGGCTCCTTCAGAGAGAAAGTCGGTCTCGTGCTCAAAGCTACCCGCCAACATGCCATGAACCTAGCAAGATTTGCAACGATATACAAGACAAGCATGCTGGTCCTGGCACTTCTCAACCCCAAGAAGCCAGGAAAAGAAGGCCCGTATGATGCGTTCTTTGCTGGCCTGTTGGGCGGTTATTACGTCTTTGGTCGGCATGCAAACAGTGTCAAGCAGCAGATTGTGATTTACGTCTTTGCACGCGTTATGCTTGCTCTTGCCAAGCTGTCCATCGAGTCACCGGCTATGACTTCGACCACGCCGACGCCGACGTTTTTCACCCAGCGATTCAGCCCGGCCACCAAGGCCAGGATACAAGAAAACGCTTGGCCCGTCTTTGCTAGCTTGAGCTGGGGCATGGTCATGTATGTGTTCAGATGGCAGCCTGAAAGCATCCAATCGAGTCTGAAGAGTAGCATGAAGTATATGTATGTTTTGGAACTGTTGTGCTGAAGACCCAAGCTAACCTATGACAGCTATGTCCAATGCGACCATTGGGATAACTTCCGGAATTTCATGATATACAATACTTAGGCAACGGCATGAAGCCTTTGTCTGCCTCCATGCGTCGAGTTTCTGCTGCTCTCTCACAAAGTAACAAGCTTGCGCATGCTTCCCCGCCGCGACTTCACGATTCCCAGCAAGCACCAAGGATTAATACATACGCGCTGCTGCCGATACACGAAGATCTGCAAGAGCGGGCCGTGCTACTTAGTAGTCGGCAAAGCCAAGTTGGACAACAAGCTGAAGCACTATGGAGAATTGGTAAAGATGCTTGGGTCATAACTTCGTTATTGTAGGGACTATCTACTGCGCGACAAGGACACCTCTGTATCTCATCTTGCCGCCCTCTAGCGTTTCGAAAGCCTCATCAACACCCTGCTTCGTCATAGGGAAGGTCTGGATGATGGGTTTCACACCCTGAGCCGCAGCGAATTGCAGCATATCCCGGTGTAGATGTCTGCTACCGACAACACTGCCTTGTACTCTCAAGCCCTGCACTATCAGCGGCATGTACGGCATTGACAAGTCACCTTCCGAAACACTCAAAGGGTAGATGACGCCCCGAGGGTTCATCACGCTTTGGTACATCGGCCAGTCAACCTGGACTGATGCTGTAACAAGCAGACGATCGATACCACGGTTGTCTTTCAGCTTCAGCTCTTTGACACCCTTTGTGGCGTAGAACTCGCTGGCACCCAGCTTCGTAGCCTCCTCCTTCTTCGAGTCCGAACCTGAGAAGACGACTACTTCACAGCCCATCTTGGCGGCGAACTGGATGGCCAGATGGCCAAGACCACCGACTCCAATGATCCCGACTCTGTCACCTGCTGTGACAGGGTATTGCTGCAGGGCCGAATAGACAGTGATACCTCCACACTGAAGTGGAGCTGCATGTTCGCTGGCTAGGCTGTCGGGAATCTTGAACAAGAACGACTGCTTCCAGACCGCATGACTTGCCATGCTACCTTGGTCGAGGTCCGCCATGCCGTACATCTTTCTCTCCGGGCAGAACACGTCGTTGCCGGACAAGCACTGCACGCAGTGGCCGCAGCAGTCGTGGTTGTAACCCCAGCCAGCTCTTTCGCCCTTTTGGAACATGGTTACGTCGGAACCGACAGCCTCGACGGTACCAACGCCCTCATGGCCCAAGCCCATGTCAACACCCTTGTAGTGAACATCTGTGCCGCAGAGACCGGAATGTGTGACCTTCAGAAGAACTTCGTCTGCTTTCAACTCTGGTTTCTCGGTCTTCGATTCGACGATGCCCTTGTCAGAGCCTTTGAATACTGTGAAAGATGGCATGTTGATGATGTTTTGGGATTGTCGTTGTATATTGTCCTAGGAGGGTTTAATTTGATAATGAGGATTGAACTGGGATATGAGGCTCTACGGATCTTTATATGTAGCGAGGGCTATGATCCGGTCTTGTTGCTTATGAAATCGGTGCATGAAAAGTAGTCCCTATGAATTATGCCAGCCATGCATTACGACACGCGAGAAGGGCTGCAATGACGAAATACCAAAACAAAAATTCAACATGTTGAGCTATCTGGGCCACCCTGTGGAAAAGTATGGCTACGGTGGAGACGGAGAAATCTCGAGAAAGTACACGACTATGTGTATACCTACCGACAGAACAGAACAACTTGTTCACGCGTTTAGCTTGCATAAGTATCAAGACATCCAGCTCTTGATTACATATCCTACATAACCATGTATGCTTCTACCCACGTCGAGCAAACGACCTTGAATCGAGCACAGCCAAAACCGCGACACGATAAGGAAAACACATCCAACAGAGCCGCAAGCGAAGCCACAGGACGGGACACAACTTGGCCACAAGTGCAGACGATCTCGGAAAGTTCCAGGCTCCAGGAAACGCAAGCCGTGGTAATATAGTAGCCGAATAGGGAACCAATCACAAACACTAGCGTGTCCGGACATGCAGGGCCGTTTAAATTCGCCTTCACTTCCGAGAAACGCTGAGTTTTTTTAGGGGGGGAGGGTGTTGGCATTGACATCATTCCTTGTGAATCCCGAGAATTCCCAATTTGAAGGGATGGGAAAGTAGGGGCCCGGAGACCGTCATGGGAAGTACGGTAGTGCGTTGCGTAGCAGATCGTACGTGTTAGCGAGGAGGACCTAGGTAGGTAGGTAGGCAGGCAGGCAGGTAGTTTTAGTGGCGAATTTGATGTGGAATGCTGTCTCTGTCTGTGGTGACACTGCTGCTGCTGCTGCTGGTGGTGGTGGTACGTACCACACCTAATACTTCGAAGGTACGGTGCTTCTTCCATTGGACGTCTCCCTTCGACGTTTTTTCTTTCGTCGACCAGGTCGTTTTGCGGGCGCATCTCTTCGCTCGTCCCTTGCTTGGGACACTGTACTGTGCTGCGCTGCGCTGTGCGGTGCTGCATGTGAGCATTCAGGATTCTGCTTGCAGATTGATTGATTCAGTGCACCCTTTGATCCCTGACTCGACTCCGCTTTGCCGCTTTGCCGCTTTGCATTGCATTGCCGAATGCAAGCCGTCGGTGCTCTTGTTTTGAGGTTCGGTGGTCGGCGACTGTGCACTCGGCACGGCTTGGTCTGCGAGCGAGTGAGGAGCCGGATTGAAGGAGGATCAATTACGTGCACCCATACGCAAGCAGGCCTGGGCATACACTATATAGTGGACGACTGGGGCTTAAGTGCTGTTGTTGATAGATGAGGACTGGTCCGGGTCTTCAGTAATGGTGTTTGCGTGCTGGATTGGTGGATTAGGAGTGGCGGTTGTGATGGTTATGAATTGTCTTGTAGCCTGTGCTTGCGAATCAGGCTGTAGGAAGAGGATTTGCAACTTCTTTGAGGAACACAAACGAGGCTCTATCTGACGCTAGAGGCCTGCTACGTGATGAGGCTAAGAGCGTGTTTGGATGACCGAACATGACAACTGAGAATACTGCGTGACATTAGAAAATGGAATATGGAGAGGACAGCATGTATCAACTGTGTATTGTGCTACCGTTGTCTGCTAGCATCTTGTCCCCTCTTACCCAAGCATGCCACAAATCAACCTGAACAGCCATCCGTCACCGCCAGAAGCACCACAAGTACTCTTCGGGTCACGCCGCCGTTGCTTCGTCGTGTCTGAAGGTACCGCGCTGCTTCCATCTAGGCCACTCCTGAGTCTACCACCAGTACTGACCAGACTAAACCCCTGCACTATCTCCGACCCATTCTTCAACCATCCTAGATATTGTGGCTTGGCATTTGGTGGCGGTGATTGATCCCCAAGTGAGCCCCTCTTCAGACCACCAGTTACACTCGAGCCATGACCCGTGCTACCCTGCACACAGTACTCACTTGTGAATGGCTTACTGCTAAAGGCAATGTCAGCTGCACGCATCCATACTGCCACCGGGTCCACGAGCATGTCGAGCGTGTACCACATCTGACAATCTGCGGCGCCGTATACCATCTGTAAGAGCGTGTTCGAGTCGTCGCCAATCCGATAATCGTTCAGTCCGTTGAGACCGTGGAGAACATGCTGGTCAACCGCGAACAACGACCAATTTTCGAAGACTGTGCCTCTTACCTTGTCTTCATCCCTGACCAGGATGCTGTCACAGGTGTATACTTTGTAGAAGTACTCTAGAGAGCTCTGACTGAAAAGGATACCGCCCTTTGTGTTCCCAATTGTTTGCATAGGCCCCGGGACAGGCCGTCCTCCAACAGCGATAGCGGGAATGAGATGTTCGTTGGTGAAGATCTCGTAGACAGCGCTACAGGTCGAGGCGCAGAAGCCGTCCGAGACGAGGACTATATTTTCAGGATCGAAGGGTGGAGGTGTATCGAGTGGTACAGCTTGCTCGCCATAGCCGGTGATTTGAAGTCTTTGGCCTTTGAGACCTCCGAGATCGGTGTTGCTGTAATTCATTTGGTGAAATTCGGTGTAGCTGCCATCGGCTAATCTTCGAGGGCCGTAGAAGTGCTTGAAGGAGGTGAATTCAGTGGCATTGGGTGACATTACAGCTTGCCAGGCAAAGGGGCGAACGCCACCTGCCTCATTGACGAGGATGTCCTCTGTATCACTGAGCCCTTGGTTTTCTAGTTCCAAAAAAACTGCCGATCTTCTCCAGGATAATCTCGTAGCCAGCTGATGCTCTGAAGTTGCGCTTCTGGTCTGGAGGCACATTGGGAAACAACTGTGCAACAAGCTCGATCCCAGCGTCAGTCAGTCCACCTCCATTTCCTTGAAGGTCAATAATGAGCTTCGTCCTGTTACCATCTCTTGCTTGTCCAAGGAAATTCTTGAGTGAGGCCTGGAAGGACTCGAGGTAACTGTCAAGCCCCCCGTCACCAAAGCTTCTGATCACTAGCACCGCAACATCATCGTAGCCCGACGTATCAATGAAATACCCAGATAATAGACCACCCGGACCGATGACAACGGGCACTGGGTGTGAAGCGATCTGTGTGATAGAGGGAGCAGCCCTCGCGGTCACAGTTGCGATGTCGCTCGGTGAAGAACTTGAGGCGGACATAGCCATCGCAGTGGTTGTGTTGACGTTCCCTTCAGGGTATACGCAAGCATCCCAGTACTCCTGACCGGTTGTAATATCCTTAGGCATGCACTTTATTGCCGTCCACGTAGTTCGTGTGTAATGACTGCCATTCTCAAATCGCAGCACTGTTTCCGGTCCAGGGTAGAACACCGGACTCGTGAAAGTTGTGTACCTAGACCCGTCAGGGTTGGCAGATTGAGGTATGCTAAGAAACAGTTGATTGTACATAGAATCTGGGTCGTGTGAACGTGCGACAAGCTGCTGTGTCTGAAGAAAAGTTTGCACAGGCAACTCATTGATTGTTCGAACAGGGGAAATGCTTGTGTTGGACTTCAGTATTAAGTTGTTTTGGGCGTCGAGTTCCACGGCATCGCTTGATAGGTACACTTCGGGCTCCTCCAGTCCGTCCTTGGAGACAGATATGAGGTTAAACCCGCGGTCCCAGGTTGCAAGGTTGGTAGCGATGCTGCCTTGGATGCCTGTGTGACCGTCGTGGCAATGGACACCTAGCGTTTGGAGGTCCATCTCGAAGTCATATTGGCCGGCGTAATTGTCAAGACTGCTGGCGATACGGTCGAACTCAGCCAAAACGTCAATCGGATCCCACAGATAGCCTGTGAACGGTCTTTTCAGATAGTCAAGCTTGCTGTCCAGCTCAATCCATGCTCTCATGCTCTTAGGTAGCTTTTCTGAATAGTCCTTCTGGACCGGAATAGAGGAGATGCAATCATAAGTAATGTTAGCCGGTATCTTTGCGAATGCAGCATTCGGGTTCGCATCGAAATACTCTGCTGATGCAATGGCTGCTGCTGCACAGCCTGAACAGGCCGCCAGTCCAGAAAACAACGCGAGGGCGAAGGCCAGGACTGACGAAGGGAGAGGCATGGCTGTTGGATCTCGAACAGGTTCGTCTTTGACGTGAACGACGGGCGATAGAAAGGATGTTGAAGTAAGAATACACTTTTTAGTAAGACGAGAGACGAACCTCACCTTATGTCAGTAAAACCAATGGATGGACAGGGAAGAAGCTGTGCTGTATGGCGAGGGATGCACGCCTAGACGTGATGCACAGATAAAAGCCGAGTCGGCAGGCAGTCGCTGCAACAGAATAGGCAGGCGCGATTGTGATCAGGATTGACGTACGGCGTTGGCCCTGCCTCAACCGCCAGTGAATGTGTGGGGAGAGCAAGAGAGAACGCGTGCGCTTGCCAACTTTCCATTGGGTGGCCGGCTACAATAGCCATCGAAGCCGATCCTTGGTGCGAAGCCTATATAAGCAGTAGCAATACAGTGGTTGAAGCAGTAAACAGTGCCATCGAGGACTACCCATCATCGATACTTCTCATGCGCCTTCTCCGGTTCCGCTGACTTGTCTTGATAGCATCCTCGGTCAATATGGTCCAAGGCAGCTCGAAGTCCCTGTCCTCCAGCTCTGGGACTTCCTGGCCAAAAGCATATGTTTTCCGCCCGCGGTTTCTGCCTGACACAGCGGCGTCGCGAATATGCCGTTTCTCGAAGAATGAAGTAAAAGGTTTGGTATAGACTTCGGGTAAGCAAGGTAAATGTGAGCGTAAGGAGCCTTGAGCGAGGAGCTTCTTGCGCTGCATATTGGCCAACTTGGCTTCTTCTAGGAGCTGTTGGGATGCTAGAGCGTCGATCTCGCTGGAGTCGGGACCATGTCCCACAGATGCAGATGCCGAGCCAGGTCGACTATTTGCCCTGCTTCTGTTTCTGCTGGTTGTGCCAGCCCTCCGGGGTCTCTTGCGTACAGTGGTCGATGAGGTCTGCTCGTCGTCATCGGCTTCCATCTCTTCTAGGAGGTGCTGCTGTTTCTCCAGTTTCCGGCGCTTCTCCTCTTCTTTCCATCTCCTGAACTTGTCGATGAGTGCCTTTGTTTCTCTTACAAACAAGGCTCGCTTGACCTCGTAGCGCTTTTTCTCCGTATCCGTGATGCCGGAGATGCCTAGGGTTTTGAGCCAGTCGGGACCTTGAAGCTCTTCAAGCAGGCGCTCCAGCTGGTATTTCTCGTGTTGTGCACGCTCTTTGTCTCCATTCTTCATCTGTTTTTCGTGTCTCTCGGCTTTCTGATGGGCTTTCAGGTAGACAGAGTCGGGCAGAGGATCCTCGTTGGATTGAGAAGGCACAGCATATTGCTCGAGGTCGATGACTTGCGAGTTGTGAGGAGGTTGGAAGTTGCGGAAGTAATCAGGCTGGGGAGACGGGGGGTCGAAGGTGGGAGTGTCATCGACAAGCACAACAGGAGTCTTTGCAGTCAACAGGCCTGGGAAGGTCAGAAGTGGCAGGGGGTGAGGCATGGAGGTAGTGCTCACTGGGGTCAGCTGGGGCCAGGCTCAGCATATCATCAAAGGCCGGGAAATACTGAGCCAGCTCAGTCTTGGACCTGGTGCTGCCATGCTCGGATCGCAGCTTGCGCTTGTCTTCTTTGGCAGCATCGTTGTGGACGTTCTTCTTCACCACTTTCTGTGCTTTCTCTTCGATTCTTTTAAATTGCTCGTATTGCGGTCTGTAATGTGGCGAGTTGAGAGGGCTGTTGCTGATACTGCTGTCTTGGGTGGCTAGGGCTAGTGGTGGGGGCAATGCATAGTTGTTGTTGATGTTGGTGGTGGTGGTGGTGGTGGTGGTGGCGATGGCGGTATTATCAGTATTATCGGCGCCATTACGCGTGACGTCGTGAGTCAATGACTGAGGCACAGCTCGCCCACGCAGGGGAATGTGCACCTGGGCCAGCCCCGAACTCTTACTCAGTCGTCGGCGTTTTTGTAGACTCTCATGCTCGGACACGGACGTGATCCTGTTCCTTTTGGCACGCGATGAAGCGGCATCGTCGTGCGGTGAGGGTGGTGCTGTCGCGTCATGGCCAGGGGCAAGGTGATCAATTATCGGGCTGCTGTTGCTCGATACCGGTGCTTGCGACTGTTGCTCAGCGTCACTACGTAGATTGGGACGCCCGCGTGACGATCTTGAGCTGACCACCATATTATGCTTTGTGGTAATACGCTCATGTTGACCATCTGAACGTTGTTGTCGACTTCCGCCCAGTCTCGCGAGGACCTGGCTCAGTCGAGGCACTGAGATCATGGCTCAAGCTGCACTGCTGCACGCAGGAGTCACTGCCAAATTACAGTCCGCAAACACGCTCGGTACCGTAATTTATCTGACTAGCCTTATGGGTCAAGCCCACATGCAGCTGTACCGCCCTCGACGCCCTTAACACGAAACGTGTGCGAGTATGTCAACGGCCAGAAATGCAGTCCATCATGTCTCATGAGCTAGGTAGATGTCTAATGGTACAAGCTATTAATCTCACTTCTCGTCCAGCGATCCTGACCCGGACCCGGATCCGGTGTCATGATCAGGCGTATCTTGGTACGACCCTTCCTCGTCCTCACTGAGCACTTCATCGTCGCTTTCGCCTGCGAAAGCATCATACAAGTCACCTCCACGTCTTCGCCGACCTTTCTGAGCCCCAGTCAGTCCTTGCCGCTCGTCCATGTCATCGTCGTGCACCATTTCGAACTCGTACTCGTCTCGGCTATTGCGAAGGCGCTTCTTTCGTTGCACCAAGAAGTAAGCCCCGAGCCCTGCGCAAAAGATGACCATCAGCCCGATCGACCCGTAGATCCAGATTTGTGTCTTCTTGGACACCCCGAACGTAGGCACAAATTCGGGCAGGAAGCCCTCTGATGTACTGTGCGTGGCCTGCGCCTCGCCACTGGTTGGTGTCGTCTCTGCCTCTGTGGTCGAGGAAGGGGTCGGCTCGGGGCTGGAGGTAGAAATTGGAGTCGTACTGGCTTCAGTCGGTTTGGGCTTCGTAGGTCGCTCTGGGTGATCACTGGGGTGTTCGGGCAGATCCGTAGCAGGACTGCCCGGGTCTACCGATGTCGTCGTCACTGAGGCTGTGGCAACCTCATGGTCATCGTCATGCTCATCAGGCAACGGGTGGAGCTCTTGCTTCGATCCATCGATGCTCTCGCCCCAGAGATTGAGCCGCCAGTCCCAAAATTGACCCTGGTGCTCGTTCACGTTGGTGTCCTTGACGATTACTGTCCACGTGCCCACTCCACTTTCTCCCCAGTGCACTACAGACATGAACGTCCAATCGTCATATCCAGCGTGTTCATTGTCGTGCTTTCTTGCCGTTGCAATGTGACTGATACTACCTTCAGGACTCTTCAGCTCCACACTCAGATCGCCTCGTCGCGTGTGGTTGACATTCATCGTTACAGTAACGTGCTCCAGTCGTTCCAGGTTCGCCTTCTCCAGCATTTGCGTCGTCACGTCGAACGATGCTGCTAGTCCTTTGTCGCCTTCCGGGATATCGTGCAGCACAGAAATCCATGGCGAATGATACCAAGCTTGCGGCTTGAGTAGCTCATGACTTTTGGCGGCCTCGACGAAACTGTACGTGTCCAGCTTACCGTATCCGTAGGTATGGCTGAACTTCTTGCCCGTCGCAGTGTCTTGCCAATCTCCATCGTCCAGGTGTAGTGGGATTGACGTGTTGATGGCCAGATATTGCAGGTCTCGCCAAGTCAGTTCCGGTCTTGCGCTCAAGGCCAGAGCAACGGCACCAGCCATTAGCGGGCCGGCAGCTGATGTGCCCCCGTGGCCGTTGTAGCAAGTATTAGAACCAATATCGGTAGTGTGTATTGCATCCGAGTGGCCAGAACTCGGGGTCACCAAGAGTAGTGCTGAGCACTTTTCGGAGTAATAGGGATGGTCGCCAGCTCGATCGATGGCACCTGTAGTGATCGAGTAGATGCTATTGGTGTAGCCGTCGAAATTGCAATTGTCGTCCTTCGCAGCACCATTGCCAGCGGCGAAGACGAAGACTGAGCCTTTGCCGTTACGGCCTTTCTGGATTCCGTTGACCATGGCCTTCTTGATCAAGACGCCAGGAGCCTCCATTGTCCGTCCATCGTCTGGCGGACCCCATGAGCATGAGTAGATATCGTTCTCCTGGTAGTGCCAATTTATGGCAAGAGCCTCATCTTCGTCAGTGATGGGAGCAGAGAGGATCCTCACACCCGAAACCAGGCTGTCGTATGCCATGCCGACACCACAAACATCGTTCCGGGCGGCGGCGATCTCGCCAGCGCATCTAGTTCCGTGCCGATCGTCGGACAACCTAGGCTTGGGGTCGGGTCCCTTGTCATTGAAATCCCAGGACCCGTTAGCATAATAGTTGGGCATCAAGTCGTTGCTTGTGAAATCCAGGCCGTCGTCGATTACACATGATATGACGCCTTCGCCGGTAATGCCCTGCTCCCAGACACCGGTCACATTGACATCGATGCCCTGGACGTAATTGAACAAATGCCATTGTTCTTGGAAGATGGGATCTGTGATCTGCAGTGATGTAGCGATGTCTTCGAGGCGGACTTTGTCGGCTTGTTGGGTCTCATCCAGCTGGCCAGTGCCGGTTTTGGGAGGGGCTTGTCGCAGTTCCACAGGAGGTGGCGGCGGCGGCAGTCTCTTCACCAAGCGCTGCCGCAGTTCCTGTTTCTGATGCCACTGCAGGCCTTGCAGATGGTCCGTCTCGTCAAAAGCGGCTAGCCCCCTTCTCTGAAGCAGGCGTCTCTTCTTCAAATCTTGTAAGGATGCCTCCAATGCTGCGCCCTGTGCCTTTGGACAGGAGAAAGTGTAGTGGTTGGGAAGTTCTCCAATAGGGCCTTCAAAGGTCGCATTGAGTTGGTCAGCGATCGATTGAGGATCCTTGGACTCATGCAGCTGCACAGCAAAGTAGTCAAAGGCAGCATGATCCCGCGGTTGAACGAAAGCACTGGCGGCCAGCCCATGCAGGAGCCATAGGAGTAATTTCATGGTATCGAGGGAATGGAGAAGTCAATCAGCACATGTCGCGTCGAGGTACTGTAGGGGTGACGTAGATGTGGTGGTGTCTCGAGCGCCGACCGAGAAGGACAAGAGGGTCTGAACGCAGGAGGTACAGGTACTGTAGTTGTAGTATTCGGGGGCGCTGGTTGGAAAGGGCGCACTGTGTGATATCTAGGGGTTACAGATGGCGATACGGATGGTAACGAATGTGTGGCGGCGACCAGATACTCGTCAATGCAGTACACAGTGTTGGGGTAGAAAGTATGGTACCTGAGTGTCACTGAGCCGTCTCACGCTCAAACCATCCGTGGTTGACTAGTGATGGGGGCCGCCGCTGCAGACGTGTCCTTGCTCGTGGGCGCAAACAGCTAACCATTTTCTCTCTAGGCCGTAGATCGTCAACTAGTTAGGTGGGTCTGAGCCGACGCGCGCCCACGCCGACCGACCAGGAAGCTTGTCTCGGGACGTGCCCAGCTTCGAAGAACGGCTTTTGGCAAGCCTGCGGACTTCGGAATCGGGGCGTCGAGGCGCAACTTGAGTGCGCGAGTTGTCGCTAAATGTGTTGGCATCATCTTCACAAAGTCGAAGCTGCGCCGTTGGACCAGCCACTTCATTTGACCTTGGGCCTACCATGGCAGCCGATGTGATATCCTGCTATGCATCTGCTTGCCTCTGCATCTACCACTTTGTAGCTAATTCTCCAATCCGCAATCCCAGCTTTGGCTTTCTTGTGACATTAGCTTTCTCCGCCCAGTATTACTACCAAAGTTATATTCTGACGACCTTGACGATGAAATGATAAACCAACACATTCGAACCAGCCACGTCTGATACGGGTGCACCGCGTTCCTGCCCTATTGGTGCTTCTTGCAGTCAGCGAGTTATCGAGCAGCTGAGCATCGCGCGACTTGAGCACTGCAAGTTGGGAGGGGCCGGCGAAAATGAACCCGATTGACTCCTACAGGGACCACGGGCTCGATGGCTTGGTCGAGTCGCGCGCCCCCACTACCAAGAGGAACAGCAGACATTCACGACAAGCCTCGGCGGTGCCGAGAGATGCCTACTACCCGCCTCCTAACGGGCCGCATGCTCCCGAAGGTGCCAGAGGTGCTCCAATAGCCTATCCTGGCACAGATCTCAGTGGTCAAGGACCTCAGAGATCCTTCTCTCAACGTGCGAGAGGCCGGCCGTTTGCTGACGAGGCCTTCTCTGACGAAAGTCAAGGCGAAGGAGATCGGGCCCAACCAGTGCCCGAGCGCTACAACAGCCGGCAGGCTCTTCAAGAGCAGCCCCCGAGAGGTCGACCCTTCGAGGAGGGATCCTTTGCCTATGAAGAGGGGGAAAACAGTCGTGAATTGTCACCACCAGAACGACAGAACACCAGAGAAGCTCTCCAACAGCAGCTTCCAGGAGGTCGGTCATTTGAGGGAGGGTCTTTTGGCAACGAAGACGCAGAAAGAAGTCGCGCCCCGCCTGCGCCTGAGCGACAGGACACCCAGCAGCAACTCCAGCAGCAACTCCCCCAAGGCCGTCCATTTACCGAGGAACCCTTCGTCGAGGAGGAGGATCGCGCCCAGAGAAGTCGTGCCCAGCCGGCGCGTGACCGGTACACCGCCCAGCAGGCTCCGGTCCGAGAGCAGCGAGCACCACTACAAGACACGCGAGAAGGCAGCTCTAGACAACGCCAGATGGTCCGGGACCAGGAAGGATTACCTCAAGGCGTAAGAAAAGGCAGCTCCAGACACCAGCAATTGATTCAGGACAACATCCACTCCGCGGCCAGTGCCGCTCACTCACCTCGAGATCGTCCAGAGAGGGGCGTAGACCCATCGTCTGCCGCCTACGACGACACGGAGAACGAGGTCCCAGGTCTAGTAAGAGCGCCAACGACAAAGGATGTCACGAATCAGAATGAGCAAAGAGACTGGGCGCCGGACAGATCTCCTCTACAGAAGCTCGAGGTCACTCTGAACGAGGTCAGTAAAGAGGAGAAGCGAGCGAGGGTGAAAGAGGCCGAGATGCTACACAGAGAGAGAACGCGCCCTTCAAAACCTTCACAACGGACGAGCGCTGCTACTCATCAAGAGCAACCATCATCGCGCAGTCAACCATCAGATGTTGAGGATGTCGGTGTGGTGCGCAGCTTGAGCAATACTCATCAAGATCGCTTGCAGCACAGTACGGTCATTGAGTCCCGTAAGCCTGATGCCCGGCAGCTGACCGATCAAAGGCCTGGATTGGAGTACCAGGCGGCTGCTTTGCCGACTTCGTCTGTCACATTCTCCCGGCGCGGCCAGAGAGTAAGTAATCAGCCGGGGTCGAACCAAAACCGAGCCGTGTCCACCCCCCATCAGCAGCCTCCTCCTCCAGAGCCGAGCAAGAACGTTGCGCAGCGAAGAAGCATTTCTGCCAGTCACCCTTCAAATCGAGCGCCTGCTCCTGACCTCCCAGCACCTTCGGACAATCAGCGTGCGAACCAAAAACAAAGCTATACACTAGATAGGAATGCTTCGCACAGAGCGGCGTTACACCGCTTCGAGACAGATGCACCGGCAGATAAAGTAAAGAGTGGCAGAGGGGATTTCTCAGAGAGCTACAACCAAAAGAACTACACCCCTCAACAATCCATCACGACTACCAGAGACGGTCCTTCGTATGGTACACAAGATCCAGCACGTACTCGAGCGTCTTACTTGGCTCAGCAGCATGCGCGAACTTCCACTCCACAACAGCAGACTGATCCTGCTAGGCTTGGTGTACAAGACTCGCCGGGTTTACACTCTGTAGACTCTCCTGCGCCACCAGACGGTCCATACCCGGTGCAAAAACAGAAACGTCAATCAAACGTGTCTTTCAAGGAGCCTTTTGACCGTCGCAGACCAACAGACGAATGGAAATCTGCCGAGACAGCTCAACTCTCGTCCGAGGACTTCTTGCTAGAAGCCAAGAGGGACCCGTCCCAGAATAACGCTTGGTGGGAGCAAGATCAGAAATCCCGACGGACAAGCAGCAGAGCTGCAGGGGGAGCAGGAACCACGAATATCTCTATCGATGATCGCACTGCAGAGTTCAGGCCTAGATTGATGCTTAAATGTGGCCCTTTGCTTCGATATACCGGTATGAAGCGCACTGTCGGTTCAGGCGCCAAAGAGTACTGGCGAGGCACTGTGATGATGGTTACGCAAGATTCGCAATCATCGTATGACAAGCCACCTGTGCTTCGCCTCTTTTCGCGACCGAAGTCATTGTACAGTCGTCCTATTCCAGACGCGGACAAGCAAGACCTCGACGAAGAATTGGAGCCACTCGCCGGTAGCGTTAAGATGTCACGAATTGGTCGGGCCCTTTATGTTCGGCCCTGCCATAAGCTCCCAGCTAGCAAAGATTTGTCTCGATCCGAGACAGACGATGGACTTTTCGAAAGCTCACCCCCTATAACGAGCGCTGAAGGTCAATCTGTCTCCGTAGCACCTGTCGAATCTTACCTCAGTGAGAAGGATGGAGAATCTCTCGGTCGCTACAAAGAGGTCAGGGGCGCTCGACTCTACGCGGATCCAGACAGAGACGTGACATTCTGGCTCTTTAAGCTTGAAATACAACTCGGTCCCGAGCAGCAGCATATCGGGTACAGAATCAACGGTGGTGCGGCCTCTGGATTCTGGATTCCAGCTGAAGGACAGTCGATGCACATCATGTTTCACTCATGTAACGGATTCAGTGCGTCCGTCAACTCAGACGAATTCTCGGGGCCTGATCCACTTTGGAGAGACGTGCTTAACGCCCATCAGAGCAGTCCGTTCCATGTCATGATAGGAGGCGGTGATCAGATCTACAACGATAAAGTCATGACTCGCACCCAGCAGTTTGGCGACTGGACAGCGAACAAGAATCCGCAGCATAAGCACCATGCCCCATTCACCAACGAAATGAAAGAAGAGCTCGAGTCATTCTATCTTGAAAACTACTCATCATGGTTCTCCCAAGGACTCTTCTCCATGGCGAATGCGCAGATACCGATGGTCAATATGTGGGACGACCACGACATCATTGATGGGTTTGGGTCTTATCCGCATCCCTTTCAGCTATCGCCTGTCTTCAGTGGCGTAGGAAATGTCGCTTTTAAATACTACATGCTTTTCCAGCAACACAGTGTGGAAGCTATGACAATGGCTGATGAGCCTAGCTGGGTTCTTGGGTACAAGCCTGGACCATATATTAGACAGCTCAGCCGAAGCATCTTCGTCAACCTCGGCCGTCCTATCGCTTTCCTTGCTCTCGATTGCCGAACAGAGAGAATGAAGAACCAGGTTCTCTCGCTGGATACTTGCGACATCGCACTTGAGCGGTGTCGCAAGGAAATTGTCGAGGGCCAGACTAAACATCTCATTGTCCTGCTTGGCGTGCCGATCGCATACCCAAGGATGAATTGGTTAGAGAACATTCTTACGAGTCGAGCGATGGATCCTGTCAAAGCACTAAGTCGATATGGTCTTCTCAAAAGCGGTTTTCTGAACAAATTCGACGGAGGCGTAGAAATACTGGACGATCTAGATGACCATTGGACCGCGCGGCATCACAAAGAAGAGAGGAACGAGCTCGTCAAAGAGCTACAGGACCTTGCAGCAGAAAGATCTGTCCGGATTACAATCTTGAGTGGTGATGTCCACCTAGCCGCTATCGGCCAGTTCTACTCGAATCCGAAGCTCAAGATCCCCAAAGATCGTGACCATAGGTATATGCCGAACGTTGTCTCGTCTGCTATAGTCAACACACCTCCACCAGAGGTTTTAGCGGATGCACTCAACAAGCGAGACAAAATACACCATCTGGATAGCTACACCCAGGAATCAATGATACCGATGTTCTCTCATGATGTGAACATGAAGAAACGCAACAACAAACACCTGTTGCCGCGACGGAACTGGTGCTCAATAACTGAATACGTGCCAGGCAGGACACCGCAAAGCTCGAGATCGACATCGCCATCCGGTTCCGACGACATTCTGCCAGAAGAAGAACATGACCCGCAGCCTCAGCCCAAGCGGCGCTTTTCGCTGTCGAGAGACGACATGAATCCCAAAATGCTAATGAGGCGACTGAGTAGTCGCAGAGCACCTCCTACAGCTTACCGAGGGGCCGACGGCCTTCCTAGCGAATACAGCCAGAGGGGTGCATCGAACGACGACGTCAACACAGATCGATCCAAACCTCGCAGCCTCAACGAGAAGCTTGGCTTTCCGAGGCGGACTGCATCAGAGACCAGAGCATCAAACGGTAACGGTTTTGAAAACTCCAACGATGGTTTCGACCCTCGCAAGCCACCACCGCTCAAGCCTGGCTTCCATCGCCGTCCTACGAACATGTCCGAAAAAGCTATCAAGAAAGGCAATGTTCCAGCTGTGGATGCTGATGGCAACGAGTTTGATGTCAATGAACAAGTTAGCCTTGAAGGTGGCTTAGACATCGTGCTGAACTGCGAGGTTGACCGCAATGATCCAAGCGGTGCCACCGAACCGTACCGACTATTAGTGCCAGCGCTGTGGTACGACGGTAGCTCAGACCGTGAGAAACTCGACGGTGCAGGGGCCGGGCAGAGTAGACCAACACTCATGAACAAGCTCGGATTCCCGAGTCAGCGTGGACAGAAACTCGCACAGAAGCAGGGCGCGGGAAATTGGGGTCAAGACATGAGTGACACCGAGAGCTTTGATAGCAACGAAGAAGCTGATCATCAACCCAAGAAGAAGTTTGGACTGTTTGGAAGTAGCAAAAAGCAGCGCTCGGGGCATGACAATAACGACCGTGGCATGCCAGAAGATCATGTTACAGCCGCCAGTGTGAATCCTGGTGAAGGCGGCGATGGCAACTTGGGCTCTCGCACTGCTCCAACGAGCACGGTACAGGGAGCCACGCCTCTCCCTGTTGGCCATCAAGCAGGACCGAGCGGTTACGATTTGCCATACGATAAGTTCGATGTGCCCTCGCAACCTTCGAAAACGATGTTCAACCGCCCGGCAGGTCAGAGTGATGACTACTTCGGCCAAGCCTCTCCGCAGACTTCTTCCCCGAAGCGCAATGTGCTCAGGAAGAACAGTCTCAAGAAACAACCGGCGGCCGACCCTCCTCCCGCACCCGTGCCAGCACCTGCGAGCGCGCCCTTCTACCAGTCTGCAACGGAATCACCCTCGACAAATGCAAATCGCTATCAGCAAACACGCGCGGCACCACCCATGACTGAGCCGGTGTCTTCTACCTCAGCGAATAGAGGATCTTTCGTTATTGCATCACCAAGATCATCAGGACCACAAGACCAGAGTTCAAGAGCGCCTTACGATGCTAATTCAACGTCCATCGGCACACAGCAGCGTGGTAGCCGGAACGTATCTAACCCTGTATCGTCTTCGGCGACCACAGCCCCACCGTCCTCCTACCCCAATTATGGTTCTGAAATTCCGCGAGGTTCATTCTATCGCAGCGACAGTGCTGACCGCAACTCAAACAAACCGGAGCAAGTCTTAGGTATCGGCACCGATCGCGATGCGTTTGCAGGTAACCCGCAGCAGCGGTCTCTGCGAGGTAATGGCATACTTGGTAGGCTTGGTATGGGCAGCCGCTCATCATCCGTGGACCGCTTCTACGCCAAGACTCAGGGATCACAGTATGAAGACGAGAGCATATATTCCCCTCAGAACGAATTTCCGCCGCAGCAACGTACTAAGCGAAGTGACGGTTTATTCCGCAGGTTTAGCAGAGGCAGTCGCTCAGCATCAGTAGACCGTGTTGATACGAATACGCAACAATCCCAATATGAATATGACGCCCAGCAGAACTCTACTGGTCAAGACGACTTCCGACCGCAGCAAAGATCAGGACGTGGCAACAGCTTCCTGCGCAGATTTAGCAGGAGCCGTCGCTCAGCATCAGAAGATCGCGTCAATCGCGACGCGCAACCGGGCACCCAGGGACCCCAGTACGAGAACCAGCAGGAGCATGCCGGTCAAGACGAGTCTGGGGAAGGAGAAAGGCCAGTAAGTCAAGGCTACACTGGCATCGAAGCATATAAGGAGAAGGCAAGCCTAATAGACCGAGCTAAGGGTCTATTCGGGAGCAGAAAGAGGTATGATGATGACGACCAGTATTCCTATGATTCTCGGGAAGAGTATTCAGATGACTTGGGCGAAGAGGATGGTGAAGGTCGTCGTGACGATGATCGTAGGTACAGCGACGAGGGCTCTTACCTTGAGGGGGACGACGATGAACAGAGGTCTGGATCACCTGAACCGCAAAGAGGACCGATGTTGACGAGAGGTATAAGCGACAAATTCATGAGTTTGGGGCGTAAGAAGGGAAGCAAGAAGGAGAAGGAGAAGTATTGACTACCCTCGGACCTGTCTGCGAACACGAGTATTGACACCATGAAGCTACCATCTGAGGATGCCAGTTCAGGAGATGTGATTTAAATTAGCGGTATTGGATATGCACATTTGGTGACACTTGCACATAAGATCTTGTGTAATAGTCTCGGCGAGCAAGCAAGTGTAGTTGCTTCCCAATGTAGATAGGATGATAAATCACGAGTGGATTGATACATATGCTTCTGTCCAAGGCGACGCGACTGTCATGTTGGTGAATTCTCACCTCCTTCCGCCCTGGTGCTAATCTTCGTTGAATAAAGCTTCGCCAGGTTGATCACGGTTTCCTGTAATGGTGTTCTTTCAACAGCTAGTATCGTGATGTGATGGAGATGGGACTTGCATCATCACTGGTAATACGTCATGAGTCTGACATCAACTGTTAGATCAATACACGTGCTTGAAGGGTGCTTCATATATGGTCGTTCAATTGACTGAATGGTAGTGATGAGGTGGTCGATTTGGCAGCTCCCTAATTCACATATGCTTAAAACCCCATTCAATGCTTGACATCGATGCTAAACTCTCTGCAGCCTGCACGCAATCGAAGAACTCTTGTCCTCGCTAAACGCGGAACCCAAACTCTTTCACACTAGCAGAATTATACCTCGCCAGGCAAAGAGCACCCCACGACAACCAGCGAAAGCACACTTCAACTTTTCAAAGGCAACAAGATGGGCGTGGTTGACAGTCTCAAGCAGAAGGTGTCGAGCCACGACAAACGGGAATCGACTGACGGACTCAAAACCCACAACGATAATCGTGAACCTCAAGAGATGACAAGCTCGGAGTGGGTCAGGAAAGGACAGGGCAGCGACAGGAGCGACGAACCCGACATCAGAGCGGGCAGCGTGTCGGAATCCGACACGACCAGTGCGATGTCGAACCCGAAAGTTGCTGAGAAAGTGATGAGTGATCCGAATAGGGTGGGAAGTACGAGTCAGTAGAGGGTTGTATGCCGTACACTGATGGATCTCGAATGTGACGGCACATTTACGTGGTGAATATCAGCGAAGTACTATTAGCCATGTACTAAGAGCACCTCAGTGGATGATTTGATCTTTCTAACGGGTTGGAAGAATAACTGACTGTCGCCTCCTAACCAACTGCACATGTTACACTTCCGTCTTCCTGTTCTTAAACCTCCAGTGATTGTGCCTTGTCCGTCACATCTTCACACGGCCTCGCTCCTACCACACTAGATGGGACACGACGGGTGAAGTTTCTTTGCTCACAGTATCACATTGACAGTGCTTCAGTATTGTAGTATACGTAGAACTCAGAAGTGATCACTCACATAAAAACAAGCAATACGCCAAGCTTCGAGCCACTCATGGTAAGCTCACAAGGTCAGCTAGTAAGTCTCTTGTGTAACACATGCTCCGGCGCGGGAACAGCTTGAGCTCCGAGATTTTATCCTTCATTCTCGTATCCCTGTCCGTGCATGCAGACACCAATTGCGCTTGATGGTTTGGCCTCGTGTACACGCGTAGGGCCAGAAACCCTGAAGCGGACCCGTTGTAAGCGAGTAGAACACATGATTGAGGAAGCCCACCAAACTGTTCTCGTTGATATTGCAGCAGTCGCAGCCATGCCATGAAGTTTATCAATCTCTCAACCACCGCGCCGCGTTGGGCACAGATTTCACATACATCTCGTCGGCTTGGCCTTCAAGCCACCTATGATGCAAAAGCTTCATCAGCGGAATTTTGTACACTGCATAAGTTCCAGCATGGCTTGGGACATGCGTGGCCACCCGACATGCTAACTCAGGCCTCCCAACATCCATGTCATGATAGTCCTTCCCTGACAGCGCAAAGCTATTCTCACATGGCGGTGCAAGAAAGTGCTTACAGTCACTGGACGTACTAACTCTACTAAGCAAGGCCTTGCTCCTTAGTTGATCCTGTACCAATTCGTTCTCACTCTATGGGCTGGGCTTACACTGCGAACTCCGCCTACGAAGTAAGCCATCATTCAGCGTGCTTCTTTGTAACAGCGCAGGAATGATTGCTGCACCGTTGTGGTCAGCAGCGTGATCACTGTCTTCGGATGTGCTTCAGGCGCCTTGCGGGTTTCTCTGCATCCTACACTATTCTTATCATGATGCTGCCTCGAGACTTCCGCTGGTTAGCTTGTTGGTTATTCTAGAGTCAGGCTGAGTACTGTCCCATCCGGATTTGCGCCCCCAGCTGCTCGAGTATCATAAGCGAGGGACATCTTCCGCTGTGTTACACATTCTTGCCATATTCTGGATCTGTATTGCACCGGCACCCTGACAGTTCCAGTTCCCACTCGACCTGCTCTCGTCCCTGGGCATCTGAAACAAACCACGCCTCAGACTTACTCAAACCTCCAACCTGGAGACGACAAAGTACGCGCCATTGCACGTCCAGCGCAATAGGATGACCTCTTCTAGCTTGCCACTCTACATCGCCATCGGCCTCCTCATGGTCGACAGCATCATCGAACTCTCCTTCATATCGTCCATGGTAAGCTGGTTACATCGGCGAGCAGGCAAATCCTTCGATGTAGCCTACAACGACAGCTCGTACTCTCTCCACGGCAAGCCAGTCGGGCTCCTCGTTGACCACGGCCACACATCGAACGGCGCAGCCGGCACGGCATTCGTCCTAGTCGGCTTGGGAGGCCTCCTGGTTCTCTGGCTGTGCAGCCGACCGCGCTTGGGCACGAAGAGCTTCATCAAGGGTCTATACTACTCCTGGCTTGTAATGACTGTGCTCTCTGCCCTTCTCACTCTAGCGGCGCTCATCGCCACATTCGTCATCACGAGCAACCACGCTGGACAGATCATCGACCAGGGCGTTGCGAGCCAATTGCATAATCAGCCTTACCCGAACTACGTGGCGTACCCGCTGAACATCTGGACGCCTGAGAATTGGTTCAACGCCGTGTTGAAGCTGGATCTTGTCCATAGCTCGGATCGGTCGGATATCGATCTGCATGTGGCTGTGATGAGGGGTTGGAGGTGTAATCTTATTCCGATGTTCGTTATTGGGCTGGCGGTTGCATGTCTGGCGCTCTGGGACGCATCCCGGAGCCGGAGGGCTGCGCGTTATGCGGGGCACAACAGCGGATTAGCGATGAAGCAGGATGGGACGATGTGAATGGACCTTCGCGGACAGAGGGCGGAGAGCGGCGTAGTAATCAGTGGAGAACGAGGCATAGCCAAGAGCATGGCCAAGAGTCGATGTGTTAATAAGCTAAGACCCTGATCATGATATGAAGTAAGCAGGAGATGCATGGTCGGAGGCGGTTGTCTGAATAATCAGTAGGCAAATTCTAGCCCTCCCTTGAAACTCAGCTAGATACTCCTTGATGTTTATCGAAGCGTTATCGAGTCCTTCGATCTTTGGATCCTCTGGCGGTGCCTCGTCACGACCACGGCACGACCACGGACTATGGTCAGCACTACGCCAACCTTTCCTTTCTTCGGATGTACAGGCAGGAACGTAATATCTTTAGTCTAGTCGAAGTTCAAAGCTGGGGGTACCCCTATCAGAAAGTAAACTTCGACCAGAGTCAAATGCCAGGTCCTGACTTGTAATCCGAGGTTCATTCACATGACACGATAACCGGACCATACGGATGAACGTCTTGGAACGAGCGGAACTTATAGCAGCCAGTCGAATAGCAACGTGCATGTCAGACAAGAGGAACGGTGTGCCGCACGAACAGTGCACCTGCATATCGACACGGTTTCATATGTTTCGAGATGCAGTGAGTTGCAAGTCGATCTGACGCGTTTGCGTGCGTGGCAGTGGGGCACGGGGTTGGCATATATGCAGGAACACGAAACATGTGGTTAGGATATATATGCAGGAACATGGACCATCACTGTTGACTTTCGTTTTAGGCTGGCAATGATGCTTGGTACACTTGGCTCCCCGAGTATAAAAGTGTCAAAGCACTCTCAACACATGCATGTATTCTGATCTTTTGGATGCGACAATATTCATATAAATTATCTATGCATTGGACATTAACCTGAATTATATACACGATGTTGTGTTAAGTTGTCTCAACGAGTGAACAGCTTCATGCTTTTAAAGCTCTTTACCAGACACATTGCCACTCATACAGGTATGATTAAATACAGATTATTGTTCACTGGACAGCAGCCTAGAAGACAGCGATAGCACCAGCCATGACTGCAAGCATACCACCAACTTTGGCGTTGGCAACAGCCGCACCGGTGTACATGGACGGGGCTTGGGTGGTTGCCGTCATAGAGGCCGATGTTTGGTATGCGGAAGACATTTGTGAAGATGAAGCTGACGAGATCCATGCAGAGCTAGCCGATGAGCTTGCGCTGGCAACGGCGCTGGCGATAGCGCTGGATGCGGCGGCACTGGGGGCAATGGCGCTGGAGGCAGTAGCGCTGGAGGCAGTAGCGCTGGAAGCAGCAACGCTTACTGAGGAGCTCATGCTTGTCATGACCGAGGATGCAGTTGAAGAGGCGACTGAAGCGGCGCTGGTCTGTACATCGCTGGCGCCTTGAATCTGGAATCCGCTGGAGAAGTTGATGACACTGGTGTCAGAAACATCAACGATGGCGAAGTTCCATTCTCCGGTGCCAATGTCGCTGGGGATAGTGAAGGTGGCTGTTTCTGCGGATGCCGCCACAGTAGCTACAAAAAAGGTCAGTTCAGGTCAGGACGGTTGCTTGAGCAGACTCACTCAGATCGATGCCCGAGCCAGGCTCGATGTTATCTCCTTGCGTCAAGCGGATGTTGACATCACCATCAGAGGGATTCTGCCATGTGATGGTGAATGGTTGGCCTGCGACGACATTGAAACCGCCGTTGGGCACGTTGATGTAGTTGGGCTGGGTTTGCGCGAAAGTGACGGCCGCCAGCAGGGCGAAGATCAGTCCGAAGAATCGCATTGTGATGAGTTATTAGACGTCTGTGTTCTAACGAATGTGTTTTGTGGAAGGATGTGATTAAGGTATTGTAATGAAGGAATGATCGTAGATAGAGTGAAGGCGTAAGAAGATAAATGGTACTTACTATAGTAGCATCTATTTGAGATCGCCACGCCAGGCGCAGCTGACCTTGCTGGGGGAGAGCTATGCTGTCTATCGTTAGGACGGGCGCAACGCTTTCCTCCTTCACCATGGCGTCAACAGGCCGTTTTGAGATTGCCTTCGTTTAGCATCATGCCACTTGTGGAATAGACCAGGAGAGTATGGTAAACGAGAGCACACCATGAGGTCTTCGGTATTTTCCTATAGGTCAAATGCAAGCACTATCGATTCGGATGTCCGCATGGCTCGAAGCTTCGCGTGACCCCATACTTATTGATTTTGCCGAATGGCATAGAGATGCCGAAAGAGGAGCAAACCGGCGGCATCGCCCTGAGCATAGCGCCGCAGACGTTCCCTCAGCAACATTGACTTTCGATAAACTCTGCCCGCACTCTCGAGCAACGATGCGTCATGTACTTGACAGCCGATGGATTGATATGGTGGTACAAACCGAGTGAATTACGTCGCGCGGAAGTTAATGCATCACTTCTATCACACAAAAACCATAAAGATCCGAAGTTAGGTAGGTGAAGGGACAACAGCATAAACGACTGTCACGGCTAAATGCGCCGAGCGAGCATGGGTACCTGCGTCAAGGACCCATCATGACGAACCTTCTTCTGCAAACTCAGTTATTTGGAAGAGGACAACCTCGTGCTGAAAGGTGCGCCTTAGTCTCGCAAAGTAAGGTACGCACCAGATCATCATCACCAAGCATACGACAGGCCGGTACAGTGTCTGGTGGGCTGTCAAGACAGCTTCGAGCTCTGTGGGAGCTGAGGTGCTACTACCCCAAGCTCCGGGGATGGGGTCCACAAGCATGTACCGCATCTCAGCAGCTGTAAAGTGGATGATCCTGCAATGGCCGCTATTGGGAAACCAGGTTGTTTCAGAAGCGATGGACGTCACTGGTCACCAATGCGATCTGTTATTCAGCGCGATCACAAAACCTCTATTTTGTAAGGAGGTGTGGTTCACCTGATCCAGACCCCGGAGCTCGATATTGTAGAACGAGCTGGGATCACCGATAAGCCGAATTTTCAAGGTGTTTCAACGAAAGGTACACGCGAAATCTAGACCACTTTATTTGGATGACTTTGATCGACCGGTCTAGCTCTGCACATACTGGGTGTTCCTCGGTCACCAACACTCCGACAGCAACGATGTTTCGGTCACAACGTCGCTTCTGTTGAGAGAGACTGCACCCACCCGACACCGTTCTCTTACAGTCAAGCGGCTGGACAATATCGCATGACTATAGAGACTTGCAGGCACGGCAGTCTTGTTGGAAAAGCGATCGAATCGTTGACCAAAGCTTACCTGCATATGACCGTTGGGACGGTTTCATGCTGACCTCGTGTAACATGCCAAAGCGGAAGACTCCTTGTGCCCAGATGTTGGATTGGCGCGAATCCAGCATAGTCATGCATTGCACAGCCAGGCGTAGTTGGGTGTAAGCAAAACAGACTACATCACCCACTGCACGAGTGTAGTGCCTGCAAGCTTTCCCCCGTATATGCATTATGCGCATCAGCGTGTGCGTATTGAGCTTCCGTAAAATCTGTAGTCTACAGCGACACGACAACGTCAGAAGTGTTCTTCCGTTACTCCTCGAAGCTGTAAAGCTTCGGTACGTGAAAACACAAGCATCAGTTGTTCCAGAAAGACGTCCTTCCTTGCTTGGCGATCTCTGAAGTCGATCGATCCTTTTCGACTTAGGACAAGGATCCCTGCAGCAGGTTCGCAACCACTTCGCGAGCGGCATGAACAATTTCTTCCATGCCGCAAAGCAAATTTCTGGACATGACTCGTCTTTCAGCCGCATCAGATTGACCCATGAGCACCGACCGCGAGAAGGCTTCTGCGCCCATCAGGCCAGCAAAGTGTTCGTGTTTCAGGACAAGTGCTCCACGTCGCGGTTGGGACGCACGTCAACTTCGGTCATCAGAAGGGTGGCCTCCTGCATGTTCAGATCCAGTCCGCGACAAACTCATGCCGCTTGCCGAATTGTGCCTCTATTCGTAGAGAACGAGAACAACTGGAGATCAAGCTGCTCCGCGTTATTAACGATGCAGATAAGAAGTGCATGCAGGGCTTTCTACGATTGCCGCCATCATCAGCGGACGAATTAGGCAAAAAATAGTATCCAGTGCACCGAAACGAGTGAGCTTTCGGCAGTGATTGCGCTGTAGCACGAGAAATGGTGTCGCACACTTGCACCAGAAACTTGTGATCCTGGTGTGGTGGCTTCGGAGGCAGCATGGGTGTGACAGGAGTGACATCTGTGCGTCCCGTAGGAAACATCCATTGGGTGCCGTTTTCGAGCACACGAGAACGTCTTCAAGTCTCAAGCTGCAGACTGCACGGGGCGCATGTACCAGTAAAGATAATGCTTGACGATCTCCTTGATTGTCCATCCGGTGTGGGCGAGTGCGCAGTCATAACATTCACCTTCAAAGAGGTTCTAGCTGCGAAGCTACTATGTTGCCTTCTTCACTGTGTTGTATGCATCTTCATCATGTTTTGCCTTTTACATGCCTTTGCAGATACCACCATCACTAGTCAGTTGCTACCCTGATACAAGTAGCCAAACGAGCTTTCCAGCTTCAGACAAAAAACACGAAAGACCAGCGAGTGATCCCGAGGGGTTTTCGACAATCAGAGAATCAAGTGAATGCAAAGCAAGACAGATACTATTCGCCAGATGCGACTTCAGGACCAGGTTCTGTCGGAGCAGGACTTCGACCAGCTGCCTCCCGCCTTACGAAGAAAGGTTAGTACCATCTGTGGTTATCCATCATGCTGCCATCGTGACGGTTTCGCGTTAGGGCAGCCCAGATTAGCTCGTTGTCTCCCCTTCACAATTCATGCTGCTGTTGATCGCGTTGATCGCGTTGATCACATGTTTCAGCATCAGCAGGAAGGACCAGACTGGCAACGGCGTCAAGCCGTGGAGAGTTGCCGCTCGAAATAGCGAGTAGAGCGCGTGGCTTTCCAGTTGCTGAGCATTGCTTCTGCCGCCCAAGCCAATGACGGTGGCGGCCCTACAACGCGAACATGTTTAGCGTCAAGCCCGGCAGCACCCACGTTCCCACTTGAGCTTCCAAGGGCGCCGAGGCCACGCTAGGAGCTCGAGTTCATGTCCATTACGGCAGCAATCGACCCTGAGCCCTTGCGGTTGGCGTTCGTATTGCTGAGCACTCCACCACGGCACAGAACGAGATCTCAAAAAAAAGCAAGCTAACATCTGCTCCAGTATTTTTCCAGCTTAGAGCGTCTTCGATTCGCCAAAGATGCAAAGGGCACTTGTCTCGCTGCTGGACTGCGGCCTCATACTTCCAGACGGCCATCGTCCATCTACCCATTCTCTTTGCGGAAAGATAGTGTCTCGTCGGCAGGTTCGACGCATCGCAGCTTCTCTACAGTCAGCTTGCCCCGTAGCCGAGCACGTACACGATCGCGGTTGCGGAAGGCGTCACAACATCTAATCTCACCTTCGAGCCCTCTACTTAACCCTTGGGAGTTTGCGGCTTTGCCTCGAGCAATACAACGAAAGCGCTTCTCTCCCGAAGAACAGTACTATATCGCTAGTCGGTTCAACCCTGTCATCCTCGACGCTGCGGATGAGACACTATACAAGCAGTACCAGCAGTCTCCGACGTCGTCCCACATCCATCCACCCGACTTTGACTTCGAGGACATAGAAAACGAAGAATACTGTGAAGAGGAAGAGGGTCTCAAGGACATGGACGCCAAAAGCTTGGGCAGCTTCAGGTGGTTGGACAAGGACAATGACCTGGACCTAAAACTGGACGACTACCATGCCATCAGTGCAGACTTGAACAACGGGCAATCTCGAAACAGACGCTCTTTTCGACGGGGGTTCTCTTTCTCGAACCTGTCCATTCGAAGAGGCAGTTCTTCATCTACATCACTACCGAATCAGCCTCCACCTGTGTCAAACATCAACAGGGCAATACCGCCAGCCGTCAGTTTACCACCCTCCAGACACCAAAGACTTGAATCGGCAGCGTCGGTTGATCCATCAGCGACGCACTACCAAGATCCGGCTGCAAAGATGAAGTTGAGAGTATATCTGGCATCGCCTCAAAAATTCGACGAGGCACTAGAGTTTGGGTTCCCTTCCCTACATCAAGACGCTATACAGTTTCAAGTCAGGCCGAAGACGACTTCTGATGTGGCTAAGACCTTCCTTACGGATGACACACCGTCGTTGTCAGAGGACGCAAGATCAGAGTATTTCCAACAAGATAGCCCTCGAACACCGATTGATACGTCCTTCCCGGGTCGCCCATCTCACAAGTCAAGCACGGATCGGTCATGGCGTGTACGACCACGAATGGTGTGCGAAATAGTAGACAGCTACGCTCAGGCATCTGCGTCTGACCGTGAGATGACACTGAAGATGACGCTGACGCGGCCAGAACTTAGGGCACTGGAAGAGGCAGACTACGCAAAGCCAATTGCTGTAAACAAGAGACCACTGGAGAAAGCGCCTCTCATCGTGCCTGTGGGCGAGAGTCGCTCAATATGGGACGAACTACCTGAAGAACCGTCACGGATGAAGCGCTTTTTCAAGAAGCTGAAAAGCCGGGTATGAGGATGGCGTCGACCAAGCATCATGGATCACAGACCACCATTTGGACCACAGAACCAAGCAAGCCAGTACTTCAGATCGTACTGCATAGCTCGATATTAATTCTTCTCTTCTCGTACATGATAGCAAGGCGTTGGGGAGCACTGCTGCGCCAGTCCTTGTCGGCTGGTTCTCAGGCAGGATGTATCATAATACATGTTTGTGTAGCTCCAAGGTTAAGGACACGCCCAAATCAGGAACTATTCATGGAGTCCTCATATCTTACCATATGAACATTTTGATGGTAGTATTGTTTCGCCTTGGGCAATTCGGTAGTATTGGCATTAGTAGGCAGAGTAGAGAATAGAGAACTTGTAGCGAGCCGAATGATGCGGCCAGTGCTGTAAGGCTGACACCGAAGAGCGGCGACCAGTTGGACGCGCATGCTTGCCGTTTCGACTTTCAAGGAATTGTCCACGTATGCTTTGCCATATTATTTCACTGCCTTTGGTGACCGCATCTCCATTGTTGTATCGTCGAACCGTTCCATCCATTCACTCTGCTTAGACCTCCAATGCGCGACATCGAAGCATGATCCTACGGAACTTCGTAGGGAGCGCTGTCTCCCTCCTCTCTCTCCTCGTCCTCAGTCTAGCACCGACGGCCACTATCGCGAAGAAAGACGGGCCTACGATATCCAAGACAGAATTTGAGAATCCTGTCGAGAATCTATTCTACTTCGACGACAGCAACGTCATTCTCGCTCATGACCCCAAGCTCTGGACCGTCTGGCGCAGCGCAGATGCAGGAGAGACATGGGACCCAATTGACGAGGCCGCAGGTGCAACCTTTGACGTCTATCCTCACCCATGGAACAACCAACGCGCATACATACTGGGTCCCTCTACTGACCACTGGGTCACCACAGATCAGGGCAAGACCTGGTCGCAATGGTCCAGTGGCCACCAGGCTGCGCGCTTGTCGAGCGGCCGGCCCTTCAGCTTCCACGGTCGAGACCCGAGCAAGGTGATATGGAATGGCGAGGAGTGCACCGGAGGCTTCTTTGAGGTCTGCAGCACTTTGTCCTACTACACCGAAGATGACTTTGCCCACGTAACTACTCTCACCAAGGGTGTGCCTGGTGGATGTGTCTGGGCTGTCCAGACTCCTACCTTTGGCGACAAATATGCAGACGAGATCGATGATCGAGTCTATTGCATCAGAAACGGCAAGAGCAGTCTCTTTGGAAAAGACTACCGGTTGGTCGGCAGCGATGACTACTTCACGAGTGATGACGGCGTTGAACCTGCCATGAATGACGGTCGCGCTGTTGAAGGCGTATTGAGCGTCGCCGCCGTGAAGAACTACATGGTTGTGGCATCAAAAGGCGAGGGCACAGATGAGCTTGCCCTGTTCGTTACTGATGACACAGTGACCTGGCACCGGGCTGAGTTCGGCGAGCACAAGGTCCTCGAGGAGGCCTACACCATACTCGAGAGCACCAACTACAGCATGCAGGTCGATGTTCTAGGTTCGCGATCTACCAACCCCATGGGTCATCTTTTCTCCTCCAACTCCAACGGTACCTACTTCACCAAGAACGTCGACTACACCAATCGGAACATCTGGGGTAACGTCGATTTCGAAAAGGTTGCGACCATCCAAGGCGTGTACTTGGTGAATACTGTGAAGAACTGGAAGGAAGTGATGAATTCCGCCGTTGCCGAGAAGGAGATCATCTCTCAGATTAGCTTTGACGATGGCCGAACATTTCAGGATATCAAGGCTGTGTTTGATTCACTGCATCTGCACTCGGTGACCGAAGCAAAAATGTCGGGCCGAATCTTTTCCAGCCCTGCCCCCGGTATCGTCATGGGTGTCGGCAACACCGGGTCGTCGCTCAAGTCATGGGAAGAAGGAGATACTTGGATCTCTAACGATGCTGGTGCCACCTTCATCAGAGCCCTTCCGGGACCCCATTTCTACGAGTTCGGCAATCAAGGCGCGCTTCTGGTGGCAATCAAGAGCGAGGAAAATACAAACCAGATCCAGTACTCTCTGAACATGGGCCAGGAGTGGCGTAAGGCATCTCTCGGCGTCAAAATCCGCCCCACGTTCATTACAACAGTGCCGGATTCGACCACCTTGAGCTTTGTGGTGGGTGGGTATGCTTCGGCATCTGATGGCCAATTCTTACTGTTCAAGCTTGATTTTGAAGGCCTGCACGAGAGGGTTTGTGGCAAAGGTGACTTTGAAGACAGATGGCCAGCCCGTGTTGATAACAAACGCAACCCAATCTGCGTAATGGGACATAAGCAGTTCTACCGAAGAAGGAAAGCTGACGCGGAATGTGTAATCGACGAGGAGTTCAAGGACCCCGTTCCCATCTTCGAGCCTTGCGAGTGCACAGTGGCTGATTTCGAATGCGACTTCAACTTTGAGCGGTCCAAGGATCGCAAAGAATGCATACCTGCTCGACCGCTAGCCGTGCCAGAGGATGCATGTAAGGACCCTAAAGACACATTCATGGGCAGTTCTGGCTGGCGCAAGATACCCGGCAACGAATGCAAGGGCGGAGAGAATCTGGCAAAGGAGATTGAACGTCCATGCTCGGAAACGACGAAAAGGCCACCGAGTGGTGAAATTGCAGTTGAGAAAACACCTTTCAGTGCAACTGGCTTCAGTCAGTGGTACTACTTGGAAAGAGGAACGTCATCAACCGGCGACGACGAGACGGTAATCATGCTCACGCGTGAGCAGGACATATATCTCACAAGAGATCACGGCAAAACATGGGCACCTATCCTCGAGGGCGAGCCTATTACTGCAATCATCCCCAACCCAGGTTTCCACGATTCCGTATATTTTCTTACAGGTTCGGATACGGTCTTCTACACAGTGGATAGAGGTGACAGATTCGAGAAGTTTGATGCGCCAAAACCACCGAGCATGAATGGCTTACCGGTCCTCAAGTTCCACCCCGACTATAAAGATTGGCTTCTATGGTCTGGTCAAGAGCGCTCCCAGGATCGTACCAATATTTACTACAGCAAAGACCGAGGTGATAATTGGAACACGCTAGTCCGAGGCTCAAGACGGTGCGATTATATCCATCGCGCTGACAAGGATGAGCTCATCTTCTGCGAGCGATATAAAGCAGAAGACCCGAACACAAACACCCTTCAGCTGTTATCTTCAGACAACTTCTTTGCCAAAGAGCAGCTGATCTACGACAACATCCTGGACTTCGCCACCATGAATGAGTTCATTATCGTTGCGCAGAAGACTGACGATCAACGAGGCCTGCAAGTCGATGCCAGCGTGGACGGTACCACTTTTGCTGAAGCACGATTTCCGCGGAATTTCTTTGTCCAGCACCAACAAGCGTATACAGTCATGGATAGCAGTACGCATGCAGTGTTCTTACACGTCACTGTAAGCCCAGCACAGGATCGAGAGTACGGCACGATCATCAAGTCGAACAGCAACGGCACAAACTACGTCAAGGTGCTAGATGCTGTTAACCGTGATCACCCTGGCTATGTTGATTTCGAGAAAATGCCAGGCCTTGAGGGCGTTGCTATGGTCAACGTTGTTAGCAACATCGGAGGCGTCGATGCTGGTGAGAAGAAGAAACTCAAGTCCATGATCTCGCACAACGATGGATCTGACTGGAATCTGCTACCACCACCAAAGAAAGATGCCGCCGGCCGAGACTACAAGTGCGTCAAACAGGACCAGAAGGCGACTGCAGACTGCTCCTTGCATGTTCACAGCTATACTGAACGTCGGGACAAGTCTACCACATTCGGTTCTCCAACCGCGGTCGGTGTGATGATGGCTGTTGGCAACGTGGGTTCTCAGCTCGAGCCCAAAGATAGTGACAGCACAGACACATTCATCACGTCTGATGCCGGTATTACGTGGAAGTCGGTCAAGAAGGGCTCCTACATGTGGGAGTACGGCGACCAAGGTTCCATCATCGTCATTGTTAAGGAGAACCAGCCGACCCGCTCGGTCTTTTACACTCTTGATGAAGGTGACTCTTGGAATGAGTTCGAGTTCAGTCCCGATGTCGACATGGAAATCAATTTCATCACGACCGTGCCAAGCGATACTTCTCGAAACTTCCTTCTTTGGGGTCGCGAGACTGGGCCGGGCAACAAAGCAGGAGTCATGACGGTCAACCTGGACTTCTCAGGACTCAAAGAACGATCACGCAAGTGTGACCTCGACGAGACAAACCCTGAAAACAGCAAGGACTACTACCTTTGGGAGCCAAGACATCCATTCCAGAAGGAGAACTGTCTTTTCGGCCATGTTGCTCGATACCACCGCAAGCGCAAGGAAGCACAATGCTACAATGGTCCTCGTCTAGAAGACGGACCTCACAGTATCGCGCGAAATTGCTCGTGCTCACGACAGGACTTTGAATGCGACTTCAACTACCAGCGTCAACCCGACGGCACCTGCGCCTTGGTGGAGGGGTACGAGCCGCCCGACCATGCAGCAGTCTGCAAAGAGCAGCCAGATGCTAAGGTCTGGTGGGAGCCAACGGGCTACAGAAAGATCCCACTCAGCACATGCCAAGGAGGACGGGAACTCGATAAGATCGAGGAGCGACCATGTCCGGGCTTTGAGAAGGACTTCCAACAGCGACATGGTCTTGGCGGCTTCGCGATCTTCATGATCCTCATCGTCTCACTTGGAGCCGCTGGAGGTATCGGGTACTGGGTTTGGGACCAATACAACAAGCGTGGCGGGTTTGCGGGCATGGGCTTCGGCCAGATCAGACTTGGGGAATCACTTAGTAACATTCCCGGCGGTCAAGGTCGATCCACTGGTGAATCGCCGTTCATCGCGGTGCCTGTCGCTATCATTGCTGGCGTTGTCGCTGTGGCGAAGACGCTGCCTCTGCTGGTGACTAGCCTGTTCAGGAGTGCGAAGGGGTACATGCCTGTTGGTGGCGGGAATCGTGACGTCCCGGCCGGACCCTACAGAAGCAGAGACTCGTTCGCGAACAGGCGGCAGGATTACAGTGATCCCACTTTCGTCGAGGACGACGAGCTGTTGGGAGATGATGATGAGGAGGTATGAGGGACTCAGACTCTTGCCGAGCTGTCATCAACCCCTGCTTCTTTGCTCTGGCTGGATACGGGCGATGTGAGGTCTGTTTGCATAAGGGGCATCTAAATCTGAGCTTAGATTAAGCGCTGGTGACACCGGAGCGCGAACGTGTATGTGTACAAGACGGTCAAGCGGCCCCCGCCCGGCGATATGAATAAGTTAGCTAGCGAGCATGTATTTGTGTGAATAATCATCATCATAGATTTAATTAACTTTGGTGGCCTCTCCGTTGCGTCCATCCGTCTGATGGGTGTCCTTGACTCGCATTGCATACATAGTGCACTGCAGCTCGTGTCGTTCGCGGAAGGCGTTCACCTTGCACCTGGTTGATTGACTACATGCATATTCACGTTCCGTTCATGTTCCACACGACTCCTTCCTTGCATGTTGGTTGCTTGTGCGTTGCCTGCCCCGTTCTGCGTCACCGGATATGGGATGGGCATGTGCTCGTTGCGAGTCGCGCCTCGGGAGAGAGATGTGTCGTCCGGGACGAGCCACTTTCAGCAGGCTCAAGCTAAGACTAAGACTAAGACTATGAATAAAGTACTGGCGCTTCATTCAGCATGACTGATGCTGTTGGACTCACTCTACTGTTAGGATCAGATACCACAGCACCTGCCCTGGCAGAGAACGCTCCGCAAGTAAATGGCGGACATGTCGGGGATTGATGGCGTCCTCAATTTTCCTGCTACAGGTCCAATGAAAACCAGGTGCGCCAGTAATGTCGGTCGTAAAGCTACCATAACCCGAAGAACGTCCTGTTCGACTTACTAGCTATCCCAGCAACCGGAAGACTCCGTAATGGAAAAGGTCCAGCTTCCGTGCTAACAGTATCCCGTCTCTGTCTGGTGTCGCCCCTATCACCTTGACTCAGCATCTTACCGTCCTGATACGTTCCGTTCCCTTCCCACTCACCCAGCTGCGCTAGGGCACCCACAAGCAGATCCATTGCACTACATTGCGGACTCGCACCCGCAGGCTCAGCGAACGGACCGCTCCACACTTCGCCAAATCGATTGAACTGGTCTCGACCACGCTGCCAGAGCGTCTCTGCGTTCTTCATTAGGAACTCTGCGTACCGGTCTTCGGGCGCGACGGAGTGCAGAAGTGCGAGGTTCCGGGCGAATATGCCCTTGAATTGCGCGCCGTCGATGCCACACTTTGGCTCACAGGGGTCGTGGAGGATGAGGTTGGGATTGTCTGCGTCGTGTATAGCGGTGAGGTTTGAAAGAGCGGCATCGGCGATAGTGCGGGCGATAGATGTGTAGAGGGTTTGCGAGGTTGCGTAGGAGAGTTCAGTCAGGGCTGTGAGGAGGACGCCTTGGTTGTCTGGGAGTGCGGTGTTAGTGGGCTCAGCCTGACCTGGGGAGATTTGGGAGGGAAGTACTTACATGACCAGACCATGGGCATGTTGAGGCCTGTTAGGTCTGTTGCCATCACGCCATCTTTGACGTTATTGTGGTCGTTGATCATGCCACTGGTGTAAAACCATTCCCATGCGTCTTGGGCGATGGAGACGAAGTGTTGAGTATCCCGAGGGGCACACCTGTTGGCCAGATGAGCTGCGACGGAGAAGTGGAGTTCGTTTGTGATGGCGTTGACGTAGGTTTTGTCCTTGTTCCACCACATGCCGCCTACGGGGGTGTTGTTGTAGGCAGCGTGCATGTCGTCAAAGACCCTTACAGCCTCGTCGAGGTATTTCTGTTCGCGGGTGAGATCATACACAGCGATCCATGCTAATGCCCACCATCCTTCGTCGTCGTAAAAGCCGTTGAAAAAGCCGACGTCTGTGGCGTCTTCCTGGATCTCATCTCTGAGGTGAAGCTTCGAAGGTAGCTCACGCCGCCAATGAGGGCCGATGGTTCTGGTCATTTGTGCGTTGAAGGTAGGAGCTTTGGTAAAGACTTCTTGCCATAGATCCTTCGTCCGGGTTTTGATCGTACCATCGATAGCGGCCAGGTTGGCGAGCATTGTTAGACAGTTTGCACTGTTCCACCACCCGGCAGAGGGCATCCATAGGCCCGTACTGGAATTATACCAGGTCTGAAGAGTGTCGAAGGTGTGTTCCACGTTCTCGTATGTGATGGCTGTGGACGTACCGAGCCAGCACAGAGCGACCGCCATGTACCGAGTGGAACGCATTGTTTAGGTGACTGACGTCCTACACCTTGACCGAATTGAGGTCGCAGAAATATGCTGGAAAGATGTGATCAGATCAAAAGCTTGCCTCTGCTTGTACACACCGTAGCTGCAGATTGGCTTCACGGTTGACGTCCCCTTTGTCACCAAGGTATGTGAGATGTGATGGAGTCAATATTGTACCGTCAATGTCTGCTTCGAGCTGTCTGTCCGCACCGTTTCCGTGACTGGCATCCTTCGGGGTCACCAGAAACGTCGCAGGAATGGTTAGATCGAAGCCCTCAAGCTCTGTGCTGCGTTGCTGATCAATAGACAAGTAGCCTTTTCGTGACATACGTTGAGGCGTCAAGTTGTCACGAATGGACTTCACGGAAATGCCTCGAGAGGCGTACTGTCGCATAGACGCCAGAGCGGTGCAATCCGCATGGTTTGCTGATCGAGTCAGCTGTTCCAGAATCCGACGGTCTTACGTTTGATGCTGCGCCATCAACGCAGCACAGCATGACTGGAGGCGAAGACCTGACAACTCACACCACCCTTTAGGACGCTGGAATATCACGGGTTAGCCGCGATGTTTCTCCTCGATCGACGCGCCTTCTGATGGCTCGAGGCCGTGCAACAGCCGACAGCGTCTAATCGAGACTCGAGACGGACGTTGCTTGCTGCGGCTATGTATGAGCACAGACGCCTTCCAAGTTTACTACGGTATGGATGAGGTTTGAGCTATGGTGCGGATCTTCTCGGTAGCCGTCGGCTCTAGTTAGCAGCGTCACAGCGTGCACAGTCTGTGAGCACCGATCTGCAAACGAATACGCCTACCTAATTGCCTGACGCTTGTCGTAGCATAGCTTGATAGCTTGATAGCTTGAAGATTAGGGGTAACCATGTTGTTTGACATGATGAGTAGGACAAGACCGTAGACACAGCATGGTTGACCGACCACGAGGGACGTCACTGAAACACAGAGTGCTAGAATGCTGGCGTCTATGAACATCCCAGAAGCTTGGCTACCATGTGTCGCGGAGTCTGACGTATTGTGGTCGGTGAAGAAGTGACAGAAGAGCTGGAGGAAGGTACCTCGATAACTTTCTCGCCAGCACCTGCCTCAAACACCAAAGCGGCATGAACCTGGACGCTTGTCACACTTGCGGTGCGTAGGGTGCTGCTTTGTTGTTCTTGATACTACCATTGTGATTCTACTTGATGTACATGACAGAGCGGTCGATACGAGTGTATGTCGCGCATAGAGCGGCTCAAAGATGAGGTGTGTTCTGTTGTGATTGACCACGATTTATGTCTGATGTCTGACTTACTGCTAGGGCACGCGAACGCAAGTAGTCATCTCTGGAGCTGTCGCCGGCCTGATATCGAGGTTCTGCATCGCCCCTCTCGATGTGGTCAAAATCCGCCTGCAGCTACAGACGCATTCTCTGAGCGATCCTCTATCGTCCGATGGCAGCAAAGGCCCGACGTACAAGGGTGTTTGGGGTACACTACGCAAGATATGGCAGCAAGAAGGCATAACAGCTCTGTGGAAGGGCAACGTGCCGGCTGAACTGCTCTATGTCTGCTATGGAGGCAGCCAGTTCGTTGCTTATCGAACCATCAGCCAGCTACTTTCACAGATGCCGCACCGGCTACCATCTTCAGCCGAGTCGTTTGTGAGTGGTGCCGCGGCGGGTGCTGCTGCGACCACCGTCACCTACCCCTTGGATCTGCTCAGAACGAGGTTTGCTGCCCAAGGGACGGAGAAGGTCTACGAAGGAATTCTCGGCTCCTTACGCGATATCTCTCGTCACGAAGGCACAAGAGGCTTTTTCCGCGGATGCGCCGCCGCCAACGGCCAAATCATACCATACATGGGTTTATTCTTCTCCTCTTATGAGATGTTCCATCAGTTCTTCGGTGGTAGGACCCTCCCTTTCGGCAGTGGAGACGCCATCTCGGGCGTGCTGGCATCAGTCTTGTCCAAGACTGCAGTCTTTCCCCTCGACCTAGTTCGAAAACGATTGCAGGTTCAGGGCCCTACTCGGTCCAAGTACATACACCGAAACATACCGGAATACCGAGGCGTGATCAGAAGTCTGGTACAGATCAAGCGGCGAGAAGGACTTCGAGGCATGTATCGGGGGCTGACCGTCAGCCTGATGAAAAGTGCCCCGGCTAGTGCTATCACTATGTATGTTTATGAACGTACGCTGCACCTCATGCTGCACAAGAACCAAGTTTGAAGAGCTGTGAGCACTTTACGCGTCTGTTTGTGAAGGAGGTGACTGAAACGCCAGATGCGAGACCTCGATCATGGTTGTATGGTGTAGCTATCCTTATCCACACCGAGGTCGTATGCTCTAAGATCTCCCGTCGTGCGATCAGACGGGTGTGAGGCACTAGGCCTAGTTGTTCTCGACATGATACACCTATCAACACGGACCTTTTGCTGCACTTCGGTGCGCTAGTAAGTCTGTTCCCGATCGAGCTGAGGTTGGCCCTACTAACGGCGCCCCAGTTGTTACTGCCGGGGGATGAATTTCACTCTGCAAAGAGGTAGATTCAAGACTTTGTTCGGATTGCCAAGGCGGGTGCGGAGGTGGACAATCTGCTTTCTTCCAACGCGACCTTGACCGTTTGGGTACCAGGCACGACGATAAGGCCGACGAACCTCGAGGTCATGTCAGCCTTTGCAGGTTTGCCTGTAGCTTTTGCCTGGGCGAGTGCCTGTTGCTCGGCATATTTGGAGGGCATGCGATACTCGAACGAGTTGGCTAGAATGATATTGCTTTCGTTGTCGGTGCATTTGAAGATGCCAGTAAACAGACGGCCGTCCAGAACTGTGATATGAAGGGTCTTTCCAAGTAGTGATTCCAAGAAGGAGAGTGCTTCTGCTTGCTCCATGTGTCTCGCGCCTGGGTCCCCGTACTTGCCACTTGAGCACAACATGACAATGTTGTGACAATGTTATGGTGATGACACGGCAAGTGAGAATGGCGAGTCTCGTGGTGGATAGCGTTTCCTAGATTGACCGAAGTAGAATGAAACAAGTCAGACAAACAATGCGAGCTGAAGACGGTACTGGTGATCCGCGCAGGGCTGGTCGACCAATGAGAAGGCTGTATTTTCGGGGAGCAGCGACGGCGAGCTATTCGTCCACCCGCTGCAAGACTCAGACACGAGACCTGCCTCTTGTGGGCTGTGAGTAGTGGACAGTATCTACTTTGGTAACATGAGCGAGGCGAAAGAGGTGGCGTGTCGTAGCTGAGGATGAGCAGCAGTGTACCCATGAACACAGGCCGACTCGCTGCTGTTTTCGCAGCGAGCTTGCGTCCGAGGCAGGTCCAGCTGAACCGTACGACCTCCTCACCCTTATCACCAGCCTCTTCCTCTGCGTCCTCTGGCTGACCACATGCAGCTAGGGCATTCCATATTCTATCGAGACCCGGGCCAACGAGGGCATGTGTCCATCTGGGACGAGCTTTCACGACCACAGCCCGACACCATGCTGTGGCGCAAGAGACATCCTCCAAGGACGACTTCCGACCCCTCTCAGAAGAGCCGCCCGAATCCATGATGGAGGGGGAGCCAGGGAGCCATGAAGACCCACACGGTGAGGCTGCCCATGTGGATCAGCAGCAGGTCTTCAAACAGATGATGAGAACGGTGCCTCATCCCATTGCTATCGTCATCACCCAGTCCCCAACGGCACAAGACGATCAGGATGCCGTCATGGGTGCAACAGTATCGTCCTTCAATACCGTCAGCTTTTCCCCCGACTTAGTAGTCTCCTTCAATCTGGCTGCAGACTCAGCTACCTATCGTACCATCCTCGACTCGAACCACTTTTGCGTCAACTTCCCCGTCAACAACCACGCAGGCTCCCTCCTTGCCGACAGATTTACCCAGGGAAACCATCCCCCGCCCCTGAGTCGAGACCTACAGCCACCAGCACAGCCCTTGTACTGGAAACATCCCCCCGCTTCAACGTCTACCAAAATCAAGCAATATCCCCCGGCGGTCTTCTTGAAGAACAGATCTTTTCCCACAGGCGATGCAGGCTTCGCTTTTGCTTTCCTGTGTGAATACCAGACTTCCCTGCCAGTGGGTGACAAGGTCATCGTGACTGGTCGCCTGATACCCCATCGGATCCGATCATGCAAGACTTACGGCTGGGGCTTCGTCCCGCCTCATAGCATCAACTATACCGAGAGCCACACAACAATGGCTTATGCACATGGGCATTATGGAACCAACGACAACGGCCGTGGGATCGACAGTATGTGGAAGCTCGAGGATCCGTATACAGATGAGGCAATTGCGACGGCCGACAAAGAGCAAATCGAAATCATACTGGGCAAATACAAGCGGCGACTCGATACTATCCTGCATGGTAGGATGCTTCAACAACGCGTCCGCTTGCCTCCCTCTCGCTCTACCCCAAGTCGCCAGGAGCTGCGAGCTTCAGAACTGCCAGCAAGCCGTTTGGACGAGTTCGAGGCCTTGTACACCGACCGGCTCGCCTTGGCCGAAGCAAGGAACGCCAGGTTGAATCCACCAGGCGAAGACAAGGCTCAAAGCGCCATTCCTGCATGGCAGCACTCGATGATACGAAAGAAGATGCTCCTCAATGACGCAGAGCTCGCGAAAGAAGAAGTTCTCTTTGCCGGCCGGCTGCGGAGACTTCATGACCAACGGCAGGCGTTGGAGAAGTCCCAGCTCAGCACCATGCCGCAGAATGACGAAGACCAGGGCAAGCCATCAGCACAAACAACCGAGCTGGCCAGAATGAACGAGATGGCGGCTCATCTTCAAGAGCGTCTCGACGTGATCCGAGAAACGCAGCGGCGCAAGAAAGATAGGACACCGTCCATTGAGATCAAGAAGATGAACAAACAGCAGATCACTCGCTTTCTAGAGTCGAAAAGAACACTAGGATACGATGCACTGAAGAGGAACTACCGCAAAGACCTGTATCAAATCCAGGAAGCCCGTATGTCATTACTAGAACTGGAGAATCGCCCTGGCGCCAAAGACCAGGAAGCCATCAAGAACCTGAAAGAACGCATCAATTACTTCACCGAGACGTCCGAGTTGATCGCCAAACTCATCGTGGAGCGGGTCACGCAGGCTGATCCTATGGAACTGAACTCGATGATCAAGAGGCCGCTGCATGGTATGGAGGGGCCACCGCCCAAGCCAGAAGTCCGAACACCCAAGAAGAAAGGCAAAGGGGCCGGGGTGCGAATAGTTAGGATAGGGTCAGATAGACAGATGGCACATGCGTTAGAGGAAGCGCACGCAACGCAAGTCGCCGCTCGCCACACGTCTGCAGAAGATGTGCGGCCGAGCAATGTGAAGGATGAGGAAGGACCGGATTTCCTTGTCATGAAGCATCACGACAGTGAGGAAATTCCGACGTGGTCTAATGAAGGAAAGAGGCGATGAGCACGGTCTTCTGAGGTGCTTCCGATATGTGTAAACATTCATGTTCCAGCAGCTAGCGGACGTTTACACCTAAGTCTGGCAGACTCGCTGTGTATATGACAACGATGTATGCCCTGCATGTAATACAATCTCAGCGGTGTTCGTCTTGGTGATCCCCTCCACACGGTCTTGAGTGAGAGCTCAACCATCGATGCTTGCTCGGCAAGACCTGTTTCAGTAGGATGTGTTCCATGTGGCATCTCAGCTCGTGCTATGGTGTACTGTCAGTGTCCCCTACCCGCGCAGCAACGTGACGCCTCGAACATGTGACTCGGCCCCTGCAGACGTTCTCGCGTGGCGGCATGGGTAAGTGAATGAGCCCAGCCATCGTTCCTCTTCGCTGGAATAGCTCATACATAGGTGGTCTTCGGAACGCCAGCGGTGCCAGCTCTGACCACCCACACGGCTCAATACTCAACTAGTGAGGCAGCTTCTACGCGCCTGTCCCCGAGATCAGTCTCGGCCAGACGGCTAGTTGAAGTGCATGCCCGTGAGCCTCAGCAAGCACACCCTTCATCTCCCTCAAGACCAGCACAAATCCATCCCAAAAGTCGTATCGTTGCCTGCACAGCCAATCCTTGAGGTAGAACATAGCCAAGCACACCGCATCACCGATCAGAAGAATACCTCTGCTTCATACTGCGATACTTCTTCAGATAGTACAAGGCCTCAATCTCCTTCTTGACGTACTCGGCCCGCTTGATGCCTTCCTTGATCTTCTCCTCGTCCTGAAGGTGTGCTTGGCTCATGAATGCCTTGTGGAGACGGGGGCGGAAGTAGTCGAAGCCTAGCGGGTATGATTTGCCCATCTCGAGGAGTTCTTTGTAGACTTGGATGACTTGGTAGCGGAGAGGGTTGGACATGTTGGATTGCACGGGGATAGGTGGATGGGTGGATGCTCTGGTGTTGTCACTATTGTTGCACCGACTCTATTGAGTCCTACTGACTCTTTGAGAAGAGGTGGAGGTGTGCCGTAGTCATGAAGCATCTCTGGTACAGATGGGCATGACGTCGTTTTGTTTGGTTTCTTGACGGCAACGATTCCGACCTCGGCTGAGCGAAGCTCACTTTCCTGACCAAAAATAATTTCTGGTCAGCACTGGACGGCTTGGTCTCGAGTACAGCTGGACAGTTCCCATGCCACGATGATATCGACAGGTATGCGCCGCTTCGGTGCGCCTCGAGCACTTGGCTCGCCAGAGACTGTCCTGTTTACCTCGCGACTTACGCCCCGCCTCTTCTCCTCCACCGCATCGCGCCACGAAGACTCGAGTACAGCACCCGCCAAAGCCCTCAACCCTCGCTGGCTGTCCGACCTCAAAGCCCGCCTAGGGAAATGCATCCAGTTCGGCATGAACCCAGAGCAGACCACAGCTGCCGGTGTCCTTCTAGCTGAAGTCACACGCGACTGGCGCTCCCTGCTCGCCGGCTCAGAGGGCTACCTCACCCACCCCCTCCGCGCCGGCATCTCCAGCACACCCATCGACTGGGGCGACCAAGACGCCATGGGCCACGTCAACAACGTCCAGTACGTCCGCTTCTGCGAGACCTCGCGCACCAACTGGACCAGGAAGATTGGGGACCACTACGACAGACCGCACAAGAAGCAGTGGGACGAGATGTTGACGAGCAAGAGCTATGGCTTGATCCTGAAGAGTATCAAGGTGGACTATAAGTTCCCCATGGAGTGGCCCGACCGTATATCGGCCTATCATAAGATTAGGGTCATGCCCAAGGAGACGGACAGCAGTATGCTGCTTGATGTCATGATTCTGTCCGAGGGCAAACAGAGGATCGCGGCCAAGGCCGAGGAGGATGTGGTGGTGTACAACTATAAAGAAGGCAAGAAGAGCACCTTGCCCGATTACATGCTCACGCAGTTCAAGAGGCAGTATGAGGAGCAGGAGGTTGCCAAGGAGCAGAGTGCGAAAAGGTTGAGGCAGATTTTGGGCCAGGTCAGGGCGTTGGAGCAAGAGACGTGGGATAGGGAGGATGCGAAGGAGGACCTCGGGAGCGCGACTTGAGCCGGTCGAGACATCAGCTATAGGCGTGTGTCACGACCATCTCTTCACCTACGGTACGTCACAGGGCACCTTTGGGCCAAAGCTTGTCCCTCTCCAAGATCCGAGGCCGAGCTACGAACTCCGATCGCCACGAAACTGAGCAGAGGTGTGCTTACTCAAGACATCCAACATACCGGGTCACTCCCGTCTACTTGTGCACGACCGACCCCGACCATGTCTCTTGCCCAGTCGAAGACACATCCAGGCCTCTGTCAACAGGATCACGGTTATACTCTTCCTAATGGTACCCGCATCTCTCACCAACCTGGCAGCGTGACCAAGACGCCTTTCACCGACCTTGGCTTTCCCGTCAACATGCGAGAGCTCTCTGCCAACGCCAACACAACACTTGACCCAGAAACTCACCGCCCAATAACTTTCGCAGGGCATTTCGGTCTGATCGATTTCGACACCTCCGTCCGCCTACCTCGGCATGTCCACATCGCGCCACCTAGTAGCTCCGACCCGTCAAGGCAAAGGTTTGTTGCCGAACGTATATTGGTACTGAACGGCATGGCATTGGTCGAACTCAACGGCGAGGTGTACATCATTCCACGACGAACTCTAGTCACGATTGCGCCGGGAGTACCCCATACATGGACTGCGTGTCCGCCTGGCGTGTCCCTAGCCACCGCATTCCCGGAATACGATGCTGATATGCTCACTGACATGGACCAGTGTGTGAGCGACGGGAAATTCTTGATGGTGTATGAGTATGAGGAGGAAACTGGTTTCTTTCCCACGAAGCAGACCGAGACGCTTGAGAGGATCGAAGATTATGTGAGGGCAGGTGATGATGAGTTGGAGAAGCTGAGGTTTCCAGCATTGACTGGCGAGCAGGTGCTAGAAAGGGGCTGGATTGTTTGGAGCAAGGAATGCAGGAAGATAGGCAAGAGCTGAGCAGCTACGAAGCGATTGCCCAATAGGCAGTGTCTGCTCAACGTGCCATCGTGGCTACATTTGGTGTAACTGGCCAAGCGAGCGCGCTTGACTTGTGGCCGTACAATGCACTTTCTGACCGGTTGCCTCATGAGCCCCAAGACCTGTAACCGTATTGCCAAGACCTTGGTGATCTGGCACCTTCAGCCTCTTTCAGCTCTCAGATAGCCCTCCTACAACTTCTCGATGTCCTTCAAAGATCTGCTTACTTGACAGCTCACAACGCCCACCCTCCTATAAGTCCCTCAACCAAGACTATTTATTGTACCGACTTTCCTTACTTTCCATCCGAACCCTCTGCGTCATCCTCTGCTAAAGTCTCACAACGGCAGGTGCCAGGCAACAGCCCACTTCTTGATACGGAGCCAGAATGGAGCACGTGGGACCCTGAGCGCGGTGAGACTAACAGAGGTTGACAAGATGTAAATGCCTGACGCTGTGTCGAGTGACTACCGGTCCAGGCCAGGACTTCATGTATATATAACGGTCCAGGAGACTCTCACAGTGTATGGCCCTGCGTCACTAGTCATCACCCGTACATGCTCGAGGTTTCACCTGAACAGATCACGTCCAACACACCGATCGTGTACTGTACTGCTAGCCGCGTAGAGTAAGTGTGTCCACAGCAGCGGGGTTGGCCAGACTCAGGCACACACGCAGAGCTACCGGCTGATCGAGTCGTTCATTCGATGCTGCTACTGGCACGCAGAGCAGTGGCTACGGAGTCCTTCACCCCAGCCAGGGGGCTGAAGGACCAATCAAAAGAGTAGAGTAGATCGACAGTAATCCATTCACGCAAATATATACAAACTCCGAAACCTCATACGTGACTACTACAGTATATCTGCTGTGGCCCACACCACTAGTTGCAGACAGACACGCATCTCCACCGACCACCTCAATACGACCCATCGGCCTTCAGCTTCGTGTACCCAGGGAACTGCTCAAACAGACTCTCATCCACGCTCTCCAAGGCCGGACACCCCAACCCCTCCAAATCCAACGCATCCGTGATCTGACTCACCGCCCCGGTGATATCCCCCACCAGCCCTTGCAAAAGATCAGGCGCAAACTGCAGGGCGCCCTGGAACGCAAAGCACGCCGCATTGTTCCCCTGCAGCAGGTTCTGCGCGGTATACACGCCGCCCGTCAGATTCGCGGGATCGACGCCCACGAACGAGTCGACGGCGCCCGTGTTGCCGCCGATCTCGAGGAACTCTGGATGCTGCAGCGCGGCGGCGTTGAGATCGGTGGCGAAGAACGGGATGGTGTACTCGTCGCCGAGGGCGCGCTTGTACCAGTTCTCGGGGATGCGCTCGTGGCCCGGCGTGTACTGCAGGTCGTTGGTGTCATTGCCGGTGATGGAGAAGAAGGACTTCAGCACGTCTTTGTTGAGGATGCCTTCGGGGTGCTCGGCCGACTTGTTGGCCATGAAGCGGTAGATGAAGGTGTAGGCTGCGGGTTGGACGGCGACACCGGCAAAGGGCGCGCTGAAGAAGTACGGGTTCGAGGCTTTGGATTGCGCGATGCGTTCGGCGCGGAAGGCCGTGAGGATGTCGAGGTCGTAGTTTGCGTCCGCGGCCGCGACGTTGGATTGTTTGTCGTAGAGCGCTTTGAACTGCGAGAGCTGCACGAGGAAGTTGTTGCCGTATTCGTAGAGGTCGCCGCGTGTTGGGGAGCCGTCGGTCTCGTATTTGTTGTGCGAGCCCGTGAGGCCCTGCGGCTGGCTTAGGAGGCCGGACAGGAGGGACGAGCTGCCTGGCGCGCCGCCGATGGACCATGATGTGAGGTCGCCATCCATGACGGCGGCGTAGGTCGAGAGGAAGGTGGCGAGGTCAAGACCCATGCCGAACACTTCGTTGGTAGCTTCGATGTACTGTGCTATGGTTGCCACGCCGTCGTGGGGGAGATAGTTGTGGTTTGCGAGAGCATTGAGCCCAGGGCAAGGCCCACGAAGATCGCCATGACCTGGCGGAAGGAAGGCGTGGTCGCCGGAGACATCGATTCGCTGAGCATCCGCGTCGAAGCCAGGCAGTATGCCATTTATACGCTTCGATTTGTGACCATGGTCTTTCGATTCGAGACTGTGAGGTATGCTGGGGAAAGCTAGCGCTTGCTGAGCAATGGCTAGCAGACCGATGAGTCCAGTTAAAGAGTGCATGTTGGAGCTGAATGCAAAGCTTGGTCTGTTTGGTGGACAAGCAGTTGACACTGGTCAGTAGGGGGAAGACACTTTATGTGGTGAAGACCTGAGAAGAAGGTCGAAAGAGACGAGACCAACCCAGAGGACGGCGAGTCTATGTAGTCTCCTGCACCATAGTCCATCTTCGCTTGGAGGACTATCACACGCTGTGTCCCGAGCTTACCAGCTGGCTTGTGGAGTTGAATGTCATGCCCAAATGCGCGACGTGACCAGGTGATCGACTTACGCCTTAATCCTGGTAAATCAGTTGCCTCATCCGGGTTCTGTGCACGTTACACGTCCAATTGACATCGTGGGGTTGAATTACCTTCGCAAAGGGGTATGAAGAGATATGAATGGAGCAAGAGATCTGCGGCTCAATGGGTTAGCGTTACGGGTGCGCAGATCTGTGGAGTCCCCAAACCTGGAGTACGCCAGTCGCGCGCGATCCCAAGATTGCATGCTTCCGACACTTTTCCCCCAGAGTTCGAGATGTCTCATGCAATGCAACTCTAAGTGAGTGAAGCCTATGACCAAGTGCTGAGCCGGGTGCGACGGAGGACTTCTTGTTCGTCTCGTCGGATGACGAGTCGTTCCTATGGACCGGGCGTCGATCACAAGGGAAGGGAGATTGTCAGTACCGTAAGCGAAAGTCAAGAGCTGATAACACCCCGTCCACGAAACAGAAAGGTGACCGGATTCCAGTGCCGTATGTTTTGCCAAGAGCAGTCTCACTCTCAAGGAAAGGTCGCGTTCTTGCCCTGTGAGACAGACTAACCTTATGTGATACTTCCAACCTGACCACGATGGATGCCGACGCTTCGTCTCCAGAAACATTGGCTTATTGTGTCTCCGACAACATGATGTGAGGATAGATCCAGAGCAGAGAGTGTTGTAGGCAATTCTCTCAAGATCGCGTCGTCAGGACAATAGCTTGGCGCAGTGATGAGCGTGTTCATGGCTTTTCTTTTCCCACCTCCTGCCCACTAGTAGTGACAATGGTTCTTACGGATGACACAAGCACATGGATTGGAGGTCAGAACGGACTGAGCTGTGTTATCCTAAGTCGCGATCCAACTTAAAGACAGATCGTTGCTCTAGTACGCCAGCTCGCCGGGTGTGGCAATGTGCGTACCTGCGCACGTTGAGCTTTCCCACAGACCTGTCTTTCATAGCCTGTGTTTGAGGCGCACAAGGGTGCAAAAAAGAAGCAATACTAACGACCGACGCAGGACTTGAACCTAAATCTCGTCAATACACGAATCCCCACTAGCTGATTGTTATGATTCACCTGCAACCTCCTGATCAGCACAAATCGTAGTCAGACGAGCCACCATTGCTCCAGTCGCTGGTTTGTGTTAGTATTGACTGGACTGATACGCTTATGAGTACTTACGCCGCTCGTATCGTTTTTTGTTTCTGATTTAGGCGAAGATCAATATCAAGGAGGAGTAAGCAAACAGAAAGCATTGGAGGTAAGGCTGAAACAAATGGCAACCGTGACAGCCACGTATCGACAATAACCAAGGGCAAACATCCTTACCGACACACGCCTAACGGCCCACGCAGATGGAAGTGATATAGATGAGCATCGAGCTTCCCTTGGGCAACGAAAGATGCTGGTAGACATAGACGCTGTGGCCACCGCAGACAGTACGGCTAGACGGCGAGCTGCATCATGGCAGTCTGTTCGTGACTAATGCCGAAGCTGCAGCAACATGCCGCATTAAGATGAACTCAGCAAACATTGTCCTATAAGCTATAAGACTGCGCACGCGTCTAGAAATGTTGCGGTACTTCATTCTCAAGCTTACCTATGAGTGAACAACAGCACTGACCGGCCATATTCATTTGTTCGATGAGCATCTCACTGTAAGCAGGCTGAACGCACCTGTTAGCGAGGTGACAGATCCGGTCAGTCTTCTCACCTGCCAGTGAGTAGCTTAAAAGCAAAACAGACCGCGAACATCGAATCTACAAAAGCGAAGATAGGGTGTGGAGGAAAAAAGAAACGTCGACGCCGAGGAAAAAGCAAAAAGAAAGGTCCCCGCCGGGCTCGAACCGACAACCACTTGGTTGGTTTTGAGGTACTTAACCATCGAAGCCAAGCACGCTACCAATTGCGCCAGAAGACCTTAAGATCAGGAACTCCTGTTGATTTGTGACTCATTTTGTGGAAGCATAACACATAAATTATGAGTTTGGACCACGCTGGCAATATCTCACTGGTGCACGTCACCCAGAAAAAGTATCTGAGAAGCTGTTCAGCGGCTGTACTCCCTACCACCAAAACAAAGCACTTTAAGACGCCTTGAAGAACCAGTTGTAATGAACCGAGCTTGATCATAGCAAAATTAATTTCTCGCCGTCGGCCTTTTGAACCACTCCATGCGCACACATAGAGCCGCTCGCATCTCGAACAAAGAGTAAGAGACAGACTTGCTTGGTGTTCATACAATTTGCCTAGCTCGATTTGGCTGGCTCGCACACCCGCCATACATAATGTGCTAGGCGGTGCTAGACTGCAACTATGCTGCAGGTTCTGATAAGCTCCTCCTCTATGATACATGGACTTCGAACAAAAGGGGCCCGCGGATTTCCCGCGCATGACAGAGCTTCCTCGTAAATACCGCGTTGCAATTGGCTCTGCTTTCGCTGCATGGCAATCTCCTCGGACCTGGACAGACTAGCACTTGGCTGTGGTCTTATGGTTGCCTTGGTATGCACCCGCCTAGACACTCGTCGTGTCTTGTTGTGGCTTTTGTCCTCTCCTTTGCCAGGGGTGTCTTCTCATGGTGCTGGTCCCAGCGTGTCATGTCGTGTCTTGAAGTTTCGGTTCACACTCCTCTCTCACATACCAGTTACGACTTTGCCAGCGTCAACAATAATTTGCTCGTCCCACCTCTTCTCCAGATCCTGTTGAGATCCCCACTCGAGCCTTTTCCACGTCCTGATTCTGGCCTCATTCATATCGAATTCGAACAGCCGCATGCGTCTTATATACCCTCCGTACCCTCCGTACCCGCCAAATCCAGCACCCCCACCATAACACATCCATAGCGCCGGCTCATGATTCTTATTGTTGGCAGGTAAACAGTAGTCATTCACATGGTCATGACCACAACTCACCATCACCACCCCTTCCTCCACCAGAGCATCCTTGAAATTCGAGTTATAGCCAGGCGCAGTTGGTGCCTCAGTCCAGTTGCCCACAAACTGGTTCCTATCCGGATTTCTATACTCCGGCAGCGGGATATGTATAAACGCCACATCCATATGTATGTGGCTATATCCTTTATGCTTGTTCTTCAAGCCCTGACTCGTGCTCTTGAACCAATCGATCTGGCCCGTCTTCAACCAGTCGTAGCCGTGATACTTCTTTTCCTCGGGGCTATAGGAATGTGTGTCGAGCATGTAGATCGTCAGGGCGCTGGTGTGGCCGCTGCCGCGTGAGAGGATCTCAATATAGTAGTTCCCGACACCTTCGATGTCAGAGGGGCCGGCGGTAGAGAGGGAATAGGGCAGGCCGTCCATGATGGACATTGACTGGGCGCGGTTGAGATTCGATTCGTCGTCGTGGTTGCCGAAGATTCCAGCGTAGGGGATCTGGTGTTTCGCAAAGAGGGCGCTGTACTTGTAGATCGCAGATTGGGCGTCTGGGCTGGTGTCACCGTTGACTTGGTCGCCTGACAAGATAATTAGATCGGGTTTCTCGTCTAGGAGAATGCGTTCGACGAAATCCAGGGTGCGTGGGTCGGCAAGGCAGGGGCCACCGTTGTAGGAGTCGGGCACTGCGTCGCGGCAGTGACCGTAGCCGGTTGCAAGGTGGAGGTCTGAAGCCTGGAGGATCTTGAACTTGCCGTCTTTGCGGATGCGTGGGACTGGAGGATCAACTTTCATGGCTGGGCCATTGCGGACTGTTAGTCTTGGTTCTGGGGGGTCGCCACGGGTGGCTTTGAGGGGCAAGGGTGTCTTTGACATGACCCAATTCGAGCGGGGATCTGCGGCATCAGGACCGAAGAGAACGTCGAGGCCTGTTACTGCCTTGCTGCTGTCGCTGAGTTGGCGCTTGTGGGAGCGCTTGATCCATATTCCCATCGAGCGGGACTCCCACTTCTCGTACTTGCTGAGCTTGCCATCATCGGGAGAGGTTGCGCCCACGTGTACATCAAGTACCAGCTCGTCATTGCTGAGTAGTTCTTCTTCGCGTTTGCGACGGACGTGTAGGTAGGCTTTGCTAGGGAAGCCGCGCGAGAGGTAAAGATCTTTGTCGAGACGGTGCCAGTTGTCTTCGTTGATGGCGCATTTGGAAAAGGGATTCAGCGACGAACATTGCAGTATCCTGACATCTGTGACCACGAAGCCTGGGTGGTGTGCGGGAAGATGGTTGTGGATCGCAGTTGGTAGCACTCGGTAGCGGTTGTCGAGGAAGACGACGAGGAAGAGAACGGTCGAGGCCAGGAGTGCCAGCTGGATGCCAGTGCGGACCTGAGCTTGGTTAGCGGGGCCTTGCGCGACGACTCGGTATAGCATACTATTCTACGAGTCATGTCTGTTCCTCAGCCAGAGGCCGCTTGCTCCGACACGCCCTAACATCCAAGGCGTGAAGTTGATCGAGGTCGTGTTACCGACTGTTCAGCATAGTGTCTGTCTGTGTCAGTCTTGAGAGCCTGTGAACTTGTGACTCGTCTTGAGAATCAAGCAAGCGCGAGCGACAAGAGTACGTGGCATAGTGTTGTCGCACGACGGGGGGATGGGGTTTCGTCGAGCGGGTGAACTGCGGCTCAATTTTGGGGACACTGCGTGACTGCCCCAGATTTCTAGACTGCGCGAGTAAAGGAGGTGACGAAGTACACTCGTACTCGGTCGCTCTAGTCACTCTTTTACTGTCCTATCGGTGGTGGACTCAAAGGGCAAATCACGATCTTTATGTTCGTACGCTCTGCTGGTCAGTGCGGCCAGGTGCTACGCGCTACCCTTGCGCAGGCACGAAGAAGCATTTTACGGTATGAGCTGAGCGCTCGTGCAAGAGCCTTCTGCTCCACTCCTAATATCAATGCCAAACTCCAAGGTGTGAGGTTGCCCAATTCGTGCCTTAACTCGTGCGCTAACACATCTTAGTCGGCGATAGAGTCCTGTTGAGGTGGAAGCAAGGGAAGACGTCCAAGCGGAAGATCACCAAACCTCTTCGTGAAGATGGAGATACTGTCGTCGAGAATCACATTGTCCAACACAAGGACATCATTGGCCAGGAGTCTGATGTGCGCCTGCTGAAAGTCTCCAAGGATGGTCTCCGGAAACTGAGCGTATCTGCCCGCCATCCGTCGCTTGATGAATTTACTTCTCTCAGCCCTCGAAGAGTGGCTCCTATTTACGCAACATACGCTTCCACAATCGTCTCGCTGCTCGATATACATGCTGAGCCACCGTCTGCCGAGAATGACCCTCAGACGACGAATGGCCCATCGCTTCAGATACTGGAAGCAGGCACGGGACACGGCAGCTTGACTTTGCAGCTCTCTCGAGCTGTAGCTGCTGCAAACCCTCCTGCCGGTACTGATATCAGACCACAACCATCAAAGACGAGGTTATTCAAAGCAGGCGACGAGAGTGACGGGGAGGTTGGTGAGGCTGAGTCGGACGCCTTGGTCGCATGGCGGAAGCAGCGCAGGGCTGTCGTGCACACTGTGGACATTGACCCTCTGAATCGTGAGCATGCGGACAAGCTGATTCGCTCGTATCGAAGTGCCATCTACTGGCCGCACATCAACTTCTATGCTGGAAATGTGCAGGACTGGATGTCAGGAAGGACAAAGTCGTCCGACCAAAAGCCCTTCCTCGACATCGTTCTCCTCGACATGCCAAGCGTCGAAGAGTATATCTCGTCTGTGCTCGATGGACTCAAAGACGGAGGTCAGCTGTTGGTCTTCGTACCACAGATAACACAGATTGCAACCTGCGTTCAAGAGATCGTAACCAAGAATCTTGGCCTGAAGCTGGAGAAAGTTGTCGAGCTCGGTGACGGCATAAGCAATGGTCGGTTGTGGGATGTGCGCATGGCAACCTTGAAGAATCCAAGACCTCTGCAAGATGAGCTCGACCCTCAACAAAAGGCCGAAGCTGAGAAGTCATCAGCCGCTGGCTCGTCACCGGAGCCAGCGAAGCCATCAGTAGGCACAATCCCTCCAATGGTCTGCAGGCCTATAGTCGGAGAATTGACACGAGGCGGTGGTTTCATCGGCCTGTGGAAGAAGATAACGAACAGCACGACTGAACATGTCTAACGCGAGCCGTGACAGCTGATGCATCATGTCGGAAGTCTCAAATGTAGTGCGTGTTCCCTGTCAGGTCAATTGTGTCATAAGAACAATGCTCTTGTTTGATTCACCGGCGATAGAACAGTATGCCCAATACCCTTGGCACGCGAAGTACCAGGTGAGTGAACCTGTGGGCTGTGGCGTGTGACCTGACGCGCTGGTGGTCGACGATTCGTTTCTTCGCATTGAATAAATTGGGATAGTTGAGGTGCTGGTGCTTGACTGTGGCCCTCAGACAGCGCCATGCAAGAGACGAAAACCAGTAGCCCCAATGGCAGAAAGTATCCCTGCCGCTGATCTCGACACGCTGAATCCAGAAGCATTCGAATAAACCTATCGAGTCCAGTGCCAGAACTGCCCCCGTATATTGTACATTTCGTACCAGTGTTGACATAGCAATATTCAGGCATCAAGGCAGCCGTACATCCCACTACTCACTCCATCCCTCATCAAGAGATCAAGTTGACGCCTGAAATCCCTACTCGAGGTGACAGATATGGCTTCTGAAACGGCTGTGCGCAAACAGCAAGGTCAGTCGATCGCCGCGACTACTTTGACGCTGCATACTGACCATCCGTAGACTTACAGACGCAATACCAGAACTACAAGTCGACTCTTCAATCACTAGCACAGAAGGTTGGAGAGATAGAACAGGAAATTGAAGAGCACAAGTGAGTCTCTGGCTTGGGAACATATTCTCACATTGCTGTATACTGATTGGCGACGCAGACTTGTCACAGAAACACTTGAACCGCTCCCGGGTGGTCGCAAGTGCTTCCGCCTCATCAATGGAGTCCTAGTCGAGCGGACAGTCGAGGATGTACTGCCAGCGCTGAAGACCAATTCTGATGGTCTGAAGCAAGTGCTAGATGAGCTGCTCAAGCAATACAAAAGCAAACAGGAAGAGATGGACAAGTGGAAGAAGAAGCACAACGTCCAGGTTGTCCAGAATCCTTGAGCGCTGACTTGCTTCGAAAAGGGAATCCCACGAAAATGGTCGACGGCTAAGAACTCGGACACTTTCCAGATTAAGAAGAGGTGTTCTGGCGTGATGAGAGGGGTACCGAAATATTGTATGAGCTACCCAGAGTACGTTTACAACAGTCTCGAAAGTCTGATCGTTAGAGGATGCTCGTGTCTGTGCCACCGTCCAGCAGCAGCGCCACTAAGACACTCGTCGACACCAGCGAAGTCGACATATCAAGGCTGAGGAGCTCTGACATCCTTGCACTCCTGGGGACCTTCCCGTTATCTCCGTTCACGCCGTCGAGATCGCAGATCTTCTCCTCAGAAGCACTGGGTGCCCCGCAAGAGCATGTCGCCTTGGTCGAAGTCACGTCAGATGATCCTCAGCATCTCGGACTGTATAAATCCCTCAAAGGCAAGCTTCACATATAGTGCTGGCTCAGCAGGCGCTTCCCCATCTGAGTCATCTATCAGGGCAAGCCATTACCAGAGAGCAATGGGCTGCGAAGGATCCTTGTTCTCTTCGATCTTTCGAAACGAAACAGCGAAAAGCTTGTTCTGCGTCACCAGTTAGTCCCGGCTTGTCTGCACGGATCTCGTGGGGCTCCGTTTCGAACGCTGCCTTTGCAAACTACTCGATGCGGAAGAGAATGAGTTGTCCGGACTGGACCCTCTGCTCTTGAAATCACAATCGCGGTGGCGGCTGACCTTTGACGGAACGGTGCATACTTTTAAGACCATGTCGAACAAGCAAATGTTTTCATTCGTGCCATCTTGCAAAGGGCAAATCCGTGGACTAAAAGCCATCCAGTGCAAGGACCTTATAGAAGGCTTTCTTCAATCCCATGTTCTTCTTCAGGAAACCCCTATACAGTTTCGTGCGTCCAGCGACTAGCAGCCCGACACCACGTAAACTGGATCCTACTTACATGCCGAGCCACATACCCTCTTACGCCCCTGTGTATTCTACAATACTGCACTGCGATTCCAAAAGCATTTTCTCAATTCTCAGATTCGCATCCTCCCGTAACATAACTAACATCGTATCACGGCCTGAACAGCGATACCAATTGTTCACCCCCGAGCCCACCACTGGCGTGTCTTATCTAGTCGAAAAGCTTTATGAACGCGCAACGCGGCATGTTCGTGGGCAGCGACTGATGGTAGCTCCTAGACTTTCGTGATGAGCACGAGGCTGGCTTTTCGGTGCTCCGGCTGATGTAGCACTTCGAAATAGCAATGGACGTTGTTCAGGCCATGGACGCCAACGTGCTTGGAATGCATGGCATGTGCAGGCCGGATGTCAAATTGGCTGCCAATTGTGTGATCTCGGGCACATCCTAGTACTTCAAGAGGAGAGGCGGCTATATACGATATAGCATCTAACAGGACCTCGATCTGGCAATCCGTATGGTGTTTGGAATTGCCCTTTCCCGGCTCCTGAGAGCACGTCTAACAGCTGAACCCACAGCTGTCATGCTGATCTTCCTGAGGGGGATGAGACGCGAAGGTGCAATTTTGTCTATCTGCTTTTCGGTTGTATAAGACTGGATCTCCGGCCGCAAAACTTGCCCCCGCGGTCAAACATCATGAAGCAGTATACCTCAAGCTCGAAACATTGACATCTGATCTGCAAGACTTTGGTGTTGTAACGCGGTGCTGCCATGCATGTCGACTGAACGGGCGGGCTCGCGATACGACCTTAGAAGGACTAGATCATTCTATGATCGACAATTTCTGATAAATAAAGCTCCGCTTAACTCCGGTCTGCACGAAGGTGGATTTTGCAACGGTCGACATTCACCCTGCTTCCACAGATGCTTTCAAAAATGCCATCACAGATGTGTTGTTAGTTTGGCGGATTTTTCGTCCCGTGGGTGAGACAAGCGTGACGATGTTGCTTCTTCGACCGCCCATCGGGGATTCTCAAGCACCCCGCCCTAGCCTCTTGTTCTGGATGATGTCTTGAACGAGCTACCAGAAAAGGTATGGCTTGAGTGACTAAACTGGTACGCATCTCCACGAAACCTCAGGGGATCCAATGACTCGCTTCTTCGTATGCCTCCCCAGCAGCCTTAGCCTCTGCAAACTCTATCTGAGCTAATGAGCTAGGCAGGACTGGAGTTTCCAAGCAAAAGGCTCGCATGACGTCGCTGGCCCTTCCTGTCTGTTCCTGTCTTCATCGTCAAGAGGAAGCTGTCTATAAGGAGATCTAAGAGCAGTCGACAGAATCGGGTGAATTCTCTTGTGCATCTCATGACGCGGTGTCTCGAAACGTCACATCAGCGAGCCATGATTCTCTCAGACACAAGATTCTGAAGCACTGACCCGACACTGAGTGATGTATGGCAGGCTAAAATGGGTAGACACATTAGACGTGCCGCTACTGCACCAGCAGCATCCTTGCAGCGCCGCTTTCCTCCAATCAAAATGCAAAAAGGCAGTCTAACATGGAGGCTCGGAGGAAACTGTCTGCCACAAGCGTGGTGCAGTCGAGCTTCCCGAGAGTTCTGGTCACAGCGTTGCATGCTGTGCCATCACGATCGCCGCTGGTGCATGGCACTGACAAGGGTGCTGCAAGGTGAGCTTTTATCCACCCGCCACGGCCGTTGTACAAGCACATTCTCGGCTGCACAGCTATATTCCCTTCGATCATTGGTCGATATGGCCAACACATTTGCTGCAGTCGTGATGTGAGAAAATCTTATATTGCCAAAGCAGGACCGGTGTTGGAAGCTGTAGCCGTTGCTCTCCTCCATCCCGTTGCCTTACAATTACGGACCCCACGAATAGCAGTTCTCAAACTCCTCCATCGACAGAGGATCTGACTTCGTTAGCTGTCCGGTTTGACAGCGAGGTTACAGGATCCGCAAATCACGGCTGCGTCGGTTCCATTCGGTACGACTGCCTGGAGAACCGGCCTGCCGGCTCACCAACACAACTGTAGGCGGTACTTCGGTTCCAGTCGTGCTTGTCACCTGCATAGGCAAGCAATCGGGCGACTCAGCTCCTGCGTCACCAAAAGGCGTTCGTCTGCACCTCTGCTGACTTGCTTCTTACTCCTTACTCTAACACTCGCAATCTAGAACGTCAATCACTCGCTCCACGGATACACGCTCGTTTGCATCTTGCATAGAAATATTTTATCACCTTGAGGCTACCTGGTATATCAATCTTGCGGCAATAGACATCTCAAATATCCACTTGGTATATACCAATCGATTATACAATTTGCACCATACCCACAACCAACCACCCTGGATTAATACCAAGCCACTTTCAAGATGTTCTCGAAATCTGTTACAGCCGTGGTGGCAGTATTATGCGCCACAGCACTGGCAGCACCCCTCTCACAGTCCGCTGCCGCCGACTTCGCTACCAACGTTATCATGACTTCTGGCGCTTCACAATTCGCCGTGTGGGTTCCCACGACTGGCAACACATTTTCTACTAGCAAACTCGCCTGTCTAAACATCCTATCCTCGTCAGTCGGTTCCTGCAACATCGCGTCAATTGATCAAGTCGGTGTGGTTGACGGATATACATGCGCGTTTCAGGGCTCGAATGGATGGACTGCCGCGCAGACAGGAACTAGTACCAGTGGCTGGATGAGTGTGGCGCCCCCGCAGACTATCGTCTCGATGGTTTGCGTTCCCAGCTAGACCATGGAGTGATGGGTTGCCCTCACTATACTATCAACACCAGCGATGAGCTGAGCAATCGTCCGGGGTCAAGGCGTCCTGGACGTCAACTGAAGAAACAGAACGACCTGTCTCTATCGTCTTGACGCACCCACCCACACACACACACACACACACACACACACACACACACACACACACACACACACACACACACACACACACACACACACACATACCAACGAACCAGATGCGATCCTGCATACAGAGACACACGATACCTTAGCCGACTAGACACAAGCATTTTGCGTTTCGAGCATGGCGCCAGCGGTGTACATGAGCTATGAGTTTAATGATTTTATACCAAGACACGATGTGGGCTCCGTTCCCAATAGAACTTGCCATTTTCTTCTTTTAAAGCTTTCCGCGACACGTTTCGACGTGGCAATATTCGAACACGGTACCGGAACTTGAACACAATAGATCTGTGTATGCCCACATGCATCCAGTACTTGAGTTCCTCTATAGCTACGACAAATCGACACCTGGTCTTGCAACTTTTTTCTTGCTCTCTGTCGACCTCTACCCTCTCTGTACCGTGTTGTCGATGGACTGACTGATCATGACATGGTCAACTATCTCCGATGTCTTGCCGCAGCTCTCTCACTCTCACTCTCACTCTCTCTCTCATTCGCTCTCTCTCGCTCTCTCTCTCGCGGGCCTCCCAAGGAGATGGTGTTTCTGTAGGCGGCACAGTACTTTAACCCAAGTTGGAATACAGGGTCGTGCCTTCCAAGGTCTATGTACAGTCCGCAGCTACCCGAAACAATTGCACGTGAGCCCGTGCTGGCCCCGGCCGATTCTGCTTCCCGTTACCCACAAACTCTGGACCTGCATTAGGTAGATATAAACGTACCTGCGGCCTTCTCTCACGCTAGAGGCTGTCGAGCAGGAGAAGCCGCGAGTACCGGCGGCCGCACCGCAATCCTCGACTTGAGACTGCATGAACTGGTGTAGGGATAGCCCGGTAGTCGGAATTACAGTAGTATGTCCGCTCCTTGGCTAACACGTGTCCGTGCAACGATGGTACGTTGGGCCTTAGAATGCTTGATGCAGCTTCTACTGTGGACTGGACGCAGTTTAGCCAGGAAGTAGTTTACATCAAGAAGAGGACACAAAAAGTGTACCTCGAATACTGATGCTATATGCCGGGACTTGCTGAAATATGCCTCGTGAGACGACCCGTACAATCTACATCGTATCGTTGCGATTTGTCAGCTTGAGCAACCCCAATGCACATCCCACGTAACAATCATATCCTCAGCTTCTTCCCGCTTCCCCCGTCTGCGCCTTCACTTTCCCGCTTGAGAGATACAGACCTCCCATCCATAGCCTCCTGGTCCTCCCTTGCCCTTTTACAAAATTCCTCAAACGAGTTCCCTTCCTTTATCCAAGTGTCCTTAACCTCCCACGTTTTCTTGTCCCACTCCGCAGCCTTTGCCTGCCACTCTTTCATCGCCCGTTCGTTCTCAAGCCTGTGCGCCTCTACCCTCTCCTTGAAAGGCTTCTGGTTTTCTTCCCCGAGCTCGTTCCACATCCGTCCAATCTCCACTCGCACTTTGTCTCGTTCGTGTTTATCCTTGCCTGCCTTCTTACCGCTCGCGGTCTGTGCTTCGTGTAGCTTCGTCTTGACAACATCCCATCGGTCCATCTGGTACATTAAGTAGGCGTTCACGTTGAGCTTTTGTGGTTTTGTGGGTGGAGGGCCGATGTCATCGTAGATGCGTACCCACATTGCGGCATCCCAGGCTTCTTTGAGGGAGTTGTCGATCTTCCCTTTGGCAGGGCGAGTGAATGTGCCAGCCGGAAGGATGGGGTCGCCTTTGCGAGCAGGGACTTTGACTATGTGGTCTTCTGCAGGCACTAGGTCCACGGGAGTGGTTGGTGCGGCAGATGATTTTGAGACATATGCGGAGGGGATGGTGCGCATGATCTCTTTCGACGGAACGAGAGTGGACGGAATGGCAATCGGCCCTGTCACAACGTCGAAGATCTCGTTTGCGACGCGCAAGCCGGATAGGTAGGCGCCATGGACGGTGGCAGGGTAGTACCGGCATGTGGCTTCACCTGCAAAGTGCAGGTTGGAGATTGGTTCTGCAAGCATATCGTAATCCGCCGGTCTGGCTTCTTTGGCGACGAAAGAGTACGTACCACGCGCAAAGCGGTCTGAACCCCAGCGTGTGACGATGGACTCGAGCGGTTGAGGAACGTTAGCATCGCCAAAACATGTACGCAGAGATGTCAGACACTCCTCGACCAGAACACTGTCTGGCGTCTTTTCTGCTTCGAACGCACTCTCGCCCGCCATGAGAGAGATGAGGCATGGCAGTCCGCTCGTCTTGATCGTATTCCAGAAGAAGTAAAACTGTCCTCTGCCCTCCTTGTAATGGGATTGGTCAAAGCCATTGCCATGCCTATGAGGTCGAAGCAGGCCGAACATATCTCGATCAACATCCCAGAACGGCTTGTCAAATACGAGTATGAGCTTATTCAAAAGACCAAAGCCCATTCTCCGGATTGCGTCTCGTTTCCATTGAGGCAGAGGAGGCTCGAACTGGATGCTTTGCTCTTTCAACACACCAAGTGGGGCAGTGAACACCACTTTGTCAGCCTCAAATGATTCGCCATCTTCGCAAATTATGGTAGCCTTGCTCTTAAGACCTGCACCACCGTACCTGATGCTCTTTACCGGCTTGTTCGTTCGGATATCGAGGGAGAAAGGAAAGCGGGCCAGGCCTCGAGGCACTTGTTGGTAGCCACCTTTGACCTGCGAGTGGGCGCCACTGAACTCATGGCCCGTATCTTGATCCCAGCCACGTAGACTCAATCTGTCTACATTTGAAGCATTAGCGTATTCCAGGTTGGCGAAGTGCCAATTCATCAACCTCAGTGCATACGGCTTGAGATCGAGAAACTTCTGATACTGCCTGACGCTCTCGTCCATGATCAGCCCAAGGGACTGATTGAACTCCTTTGCGAGATCATCAATCTCGAGTGTTTCATGCAGTTCTGTGGTTTTGCGAAGAAGAAAGCCAAATTCTTTCGCTGCCTGGGCTGCCGGAAGCTGTGTTTTGTTTTCCATGCTTGTCTCGATTTGTTCTTGCGGGTTGTCTTGCTTGGCTGCGCGGTGACCTGCACCACGGCGACGAGATCTTTTTGTTATCAGTTGATCAATTGTGCCAGCGGCTGTAGCCTCTTCATATTGTCTCAAGGTCAACGAATCTTCTGTATCGGGAGGGTCACGGCCTGACTCCATGTACTCCCGGTCACCTTCCGCAGTTTTCTTGAACGAGTTCTTGAGACGATATGTGCCGGTCCTGTCTAGAATGTCGTTGTAAAGCTTCTCCATCATCACGTCGTTGGTACCGTTGACTGGCGTGCCGTCGATATCGTACAGGGTAGACAGGTCGCGGAGCGAGTGGTAATCGAGGGCAAGTTGCCCTCGCATGATAGCATCAAGAGGGTTTCCACCTTCGTATCCTATAACGATGTGAGCGCCCATCTCAGCAGTCGGCCTTTGATTCGGCGAGAGCAGAGCTGATCGCATGCTGGTCAATGGATGTGAGTAGATTCTGCCGCCTACCCGGTTCCTCCCCTCAAGAACGATAATACGAGGAGTTGGATGGTCGGGATAGTGGTCAAAGAGATTGGTCAGTTGCCTTGCTGTCGACAGACCTGCCATGCCGCCACCTACTACGACTATAGTCTCTCGTTGTGAAGCTTTGCCCTTGCCCCGAGCCATCTTGGGCATGGCAGGTGACTCGACACAGCCAAAGTTGATGTAACCTCTTCTGACAAGCCATTCCCATGCAAAGCAAGCCAGGCGTGTCCAGCGTTCATCACGGGCGCATCCTATTGCTTCCTCGATGTTGACACTGACACTTGGATTGCGAGTCCATAACCGTAATATTCCATTCCGAATATTGAGGTAGACGGTAACATGCTGCTGACATAACTTGTCTTGTAATAGCTTCTGCTCGTCTTCGTGCAAAGCGTACGGCGGTAGTCGAGATGCTTCTGCTGCAGCGACACATTGCCGGCCATATTCAGCAGGGTGCATCCTCGAAGGTATAGACATCTTTGCCTTAAAAGTGCCTGCAACCTTGGCGTATAGGTAGTTGCTATTGCTTTCAGCATCGTTTGCTCCTTTCGGGACTTTCTTCGGTGTAGTGGGCTTTACATCTTGCACAGACGGTACGCCCGAACTGGAGGTCATGGAGCTGTTAGGAGAGTCTCGTGGTTCACTATTCGTTTGAAGACTCCTGAGTGTGGAAGTGTGATCGTCAGTCAGCTCTTCGTCATCGACTTCCATTTTAACACCGATGTCATCAACTTCGATGGACTTTTGACTCGGAAGACTAGATATCATATATGGTTAGATTCGCCACACAAAGACCAAAACTTCCTTTTCTGGGGTAAAACCCACCCTGGTACTTTTCTGGCGTTTGCAGAGCCATTGTAACTATCTGTCTGTGGACTTGTCCATGATTGCTGGACGGCAATTGTGGCTGCCGTGCTTGCCATGCTTGATATCAAAAAGAGTGAGGACTTTGATATTGGCCGGTGTTTCGATGTATCCCCCTTCAACGCGCCAAATCATGCAGTACGATGCTCCATCGACATGCAAGATTCTATTTTCATTGATATTGATGACCTTCTCATATGGTGGTTGGGTGGTGGTAGTGGTACGGCCAATGTGCTAACAAGCAGGATCGTGCTCGAGAGAGGGGACCGGAACAACGCTAAGCCGACGCAACTGCGTTTGTTTTGTGGTTCAGTGATACTCAGAATGCCGGGACGAGCGAGATGCTAGGCTTGCAAGAGTCTGGCGTCGTGGGTGTTGATGATAGATGTATATCAGTGCATCAGGTGAGGTTGATGCCGGTCGTTGAGAGGACGTTGTAGGTGATCGCTCCCGCCACTAAAAGCTGGGCAGAAGACCACCTCGTTTTCGACTTCATCCCTTCCTTCTGCTCCATGAGAACTATCTTTGGTCACTATGTTGTTCAACCAAGCTCACCAGAGCTGATTGCTGATGAGTGACGCAGCTTCTGTCATTACTATTTGAGGCGATTCTGGTCGCTTTTGACCCCCTTCCGACTTGGGGTCGCACCCAAGGTCCAAATCGCACTTTGCACCCCTCAAGTTCCGATATCCTTCGGACAAGGTCTACCCAAAGCACACCAAAGAACACGATAGACACAGATCATTGCCGATGCGAAGTATTCATTGCAAATAAGAGAAGAGGCATAGAATATGTATTATCTTGACGGTCTGCTCCACTGAAGTACACCTATAAGACGTGTGGCACAGCACGATGAACACTACTGTATATCTCTTCAATACCTCTTTTCACTTGTTCCATTACGAAGCTCCATCATGTTAGCAAGCCGAAGTGACACCCTACATGGCACAAGCTACACTCAATTTTGCTCGTATACAAGACCATGGCCTTCTGATATCGCACCCGATAGAGGCTTTTCCTATGCAGCCTTGACACATCTCGCACACACGCCCGACCCTAACTACTCTTGAAAGATACCTATGAGCCGGCCACCCACGATGCGAAAATCGATCACCATGAACGATGCTTTGACATGATGCCCTTAGCGGGAGCATCGCTGACATTAACATAGGATAGTATCGTACTAGCGACCACGGTGATTCGCAGAAAGACCCTTTTCCGTACAAGAAGATCTAGATCTAGGTCAGGTGAGGTGAATCTTCCAGCACGATGCTTGAGGCTACACGGGCTGGCGAGCTTCCAGGACAAGGACAAAACATCGTCATCGTGAGAACAATTGCTTGCAGCAGGAGAGCTCCCTCTGAGAGACTTAGCCGGTGCTTCTGAGCATAGGAGTGCCTGAAGTGGAGGTCATACAGTAAAAGGCGACATGCAGTGAAGTGAAGGTGAATGAGATATCTTCGCACATGATGTTATCTCGACAGCTCATCAGCCTGCCCAGTTCTGACCTGCATTGAACCCCAGTAGCTTTTGTATGCAGGCGTGCCGTTCCTGCTTGAGCACAAATCTACCTGCGATTGTCTCAACACAGTCGACTTTTGTCCCCACGAATCGTGCTTTAATGCCACATATGAAGGTGTGACATATGCATTTCTTCCCCTTCCGCGCTGTAGACCAGACCTTGTAGCTTTGAGCCTTATTGCAGGTCATGCAGTCCTAGTGACTTGACCTGGTCTTCCTGCGGGCGCAGTTTCGATCGACACACTTACCCAGGGTGGAGATGCTTCCTAATGCGGCTTCAGAGCTGCAGCACTTCTCGTGCTTGATTCCGCGCACTCACGAAATAAGTTTTCACGGCTTTCTGAGTAGGTATACGATGACTCTGTGTATCATGCTACAGTAATATCAACATACTACCCAAATCCACTTCTGTTCTAATCAACCTGCTCAGTACTTCAAGAAGAGACCCTCTCGAGATTCGATGACTTCATACAAGTTTATGGGCTCGGACGTATTGTTTTGTGCCACCATCTCTCTGCAATGCTGACTCTTTTGCGATACTTCCTCATTCGACTTGAATCTGAACCACACCGTCATCCTGCGTGACTTCCATCGCGACGACATACTGGTTCGAAGCATGACAGGAGTTTTGCGTACGCCTCTCTTAAGCTATGCGCGACACGCTTTACGCACAGGAAACTCAGCTTCAGTATTGAGACTGTCACCTAGCTTTTGCGTATCATCTTGCAGAACCATGGCTACTGTTAGAGAAGACAACATACCGCACGTGGTGCGGACAGCGGCAGACCAGAGACAGAAGGACATGGTCAAAGCGACCATTGGAAGAATAGAACAGGTCAATTCTACAATACGCTTGCTGAGGCTTTACCTCGACAATGACCAGGTAGGCCTTCCTTCGTGCTGAAATGCTATGATAGCCTGCCGTCCTGGACCAGGGATCGTTGGAACGAGTGGTGCGCTTCCTATCAACTTTCCAAGTCTCTCCTATCTGACAAGCTCCTACTGGCTCTGAAATCGTCCATCGGTCCCTATATGCGTGAATACTGCTTACATGCTGTAGCCTGCCCTTCGCCATCTTCCAGGCCAATACGTGGACCTGCATATCCCAGAGATCGAGAGAGTCGGCGGCTTCACGATAACCTCGCCCCCACAGACTGCCATGCGCTTACCAGCGCCAACTCCATCGTCCACGACTCCGCCCTCAGCAGCAACATTTGACGACCCTTACCTCGAACTAGCCATACAAAAAAGTCCCGAGAACCCTCCAGCCGCCTACGTCTGGCAAAACCCTGAAGAGATCATGAATGCCCCGGTTCGCTTCCGCATAGGCGGCAACTTCACGCATCCACCCATGGGACTTTCCATGCAGGAATTCAGGAACATAGATAATATCGTTCTGGTGGCAGGGGGTGTCGGCATCAACCCAATCATGAGCATGGTTTCGGCCATGGATCTTCAAGGCGCCAAGAGAATGGGCGGTCTGCCACCGCGACTGCGTGTCCTCTACACATCGAAACGAGGCACAAACGATGACGGAAAGTCCGAAGAAGTGTTGTTTGAAGAGAGGCTGAAAGCAATCGCTGTGAAGAGAGCTCAGAAGAAGGACGACGTAGACTTCAGATACACGTTTTTCAACACGTCCAAGAACGTGACGCATGAAAGTGAAGAGCAGGACGTACCTGAAAACATGCAACTGAGGCGACGGAGGATTACACCGGACGACTTAATGGAGGCATTAGGCCCAGAAGAAAAACGGGAGAACACTTTGGTGTACGTCTGTGGGCTGCCAGCCATGACGGATGACTATGTAAAGCTGCTGAGGGACGCTCGGGGCATGGAAGAGAAGAGAGTGCTGTGTGAGAAGTGGTGGTAAGCCTGATTAGCTTCAAGGTCAACCGTTCATAGCGAGCAGCGCTTGCAACATACGAGTCTCGATCACTGCATCTCTACACGTTGTTCCTGTCAGTACACTGATCGTGGTGAATGCATTCTGCGTGCCTACTCCATAGTCGCCCATATCTATCTCGGGCCGGGTAACGTATCCCGGGACCACATAGAAGCACGAGGCATGTCACTTCGTCATACAGACCATACCAACACTACTTCGCGATAGACTTAGCTACTGAAAAGCCTAGGAATAAATCACTCGACGTGCCAGATGTACAACCAACCCCATGGCTTCTAGCACATCGACAGTCAATACCATTGGCGACTCAGCAAACCTCCCCCATCCCCATTCTCACTTCTCGACTGCCCCTCTCTACCGCATAACCACCATCTTCCACTCCCGTCCTGACCTAACCGAAGACCAATTTTACAGCCACTGGTACGGCACGCACGGCCCACTCTGCGTTCCCTGGTGAGCCGCCCCACCCTTTGCTTCTTTCCGTTCTTGACCCTCAACTATTCTCTCATAGGGCTCTTCACTACGGCATCGTAGAATACACGCAGTACCACACCCCTGCCCGCCTCCGACAGGCCCTATCGCAAGGCAAAGACGCTGGGTTCACGGGATCCAGCCCGTTCGAGGCCTGCGCAGACTTTTATGTGAAAGACTCCAAGGACTACCTTGCGGCGTTCAAAGATCCTTACTATCTCGAGGTCATCAACAGAGACGAGGATTTGTTCGTGGATAAGGGGCAGGTCAAAGGGAGGGGGCAGAGGGAGGCATTAGGGGATGTATTGGCGATTAGTGTGATGGGGGTTTGTCGGAGTATTGTCAGGGAGGGGAGGGCAGTGGTGGACGTGCCAGATGATGTCTGGAGGGTCTGGGAAGAATATCAAGGGAGGAAGTAAAGCATCATAGAACCTGATAAGGTCGATGATCGAGCTCGATTGAGGGAGTGTTGTGCTCAGTGACCCGATGGAATTTAGCCCAGTAACCAGAAAGTAGTCTTGGTGGCACGATTTATCTCACACTTCGCATGACGGTTCTCGGGCCGCTTCTTTCGAAGCTGCCACAAGCTCATAGGGCGTCGTCTTCGGTACACTTTCCCGGTTCTGGCCGATGGCTGTCCAACACGCTGCTTCATGCCTGAGGCATCTTTAACGTATCAAACTTGAAGTCTGAAAGATTACTCGTGTTCGACTCTCGGAGAACTGCCTCTATCTCCATGGCAGGCGGCGGACAGTTGCCGATTCGACACGATCCCGGCTTGAGACGAACGCCCTAGCTGACAGTCATGGACCGCGATCGCAGCCCGAAGAGGCGCAAACTTGAAGGCAGCCGCTTCTCGACGCCGCTGGGCGACGATCTAGGACCTTCCCTCAATCGTATCTCGAAGCTCAAAGCCGACCACAACGGGCGTAAACCTCAGTCGCGATCTGCCACTCCCAAGGGTTCCCGGCATGGCTCGACGCCACACCAATCCGAGTTCGACGGGCCTGAGCCGTTCATTCAAGACGAGGAGACCAATGCGCTTGATCGGGACTGGTACCTTGGGGATGATACGGGCCACACCTTTGGTGACGAGTCGCATAACCCCTTCGGTGGAGCAGACACATCATGGGCAGACAGACAGCGCGAACAGGAACTTGCAGACAAGAAACTGGGAAAGCGCATGACCGCCAAAGCGGCCCAGAAGCAGAGAGAGGTAGACGCGTGGGAGACAAATCGCATGCTCACATCTGGTGTGGCGCAGAGAAGGGACCACGGTGCGGACTTTGAGGACGATGATGACACCGTGCGCGTCCATCTGCTAGTTCATGACCTCAAGCCACCCTTCTTGGATGGGAAGACGGTCTTCACGAAACAGCTGGATCCAGTCCCCGCTGTCAGAGACTCTCAGAGTGATATGGCTGTCTTCAGTCGGAAAGGCAGCAAGGTGGTGAAAGAGAAGAGGCAGCAGAAGGAAAGGCAGAAGCAGGCTCAAGAGGCTACGAACGTCGCTGGAACCGCCTTGGGTAACATCATGGGCGTCAAAGAGGATGAAGGCGACAGTGCCGCTTCGATGCTGCCCGGAGAGAACGGCAAATCGAGCGACAGCAAGTTTGCAACCCACCTGAAGAAGGACGAAGGCGGTAGCGCATTCAGCCGGAGCAAGACTCTCAAGGAGCAAAGGGAGTTTTTACCTGCATTCGCTGTGAGGGAAGAGCTCATGAGAGTGATTAGGGACAACCAGGTCATCATCGTGGTTGGCCAAACAGGATCTGGCAAGACTACCCAGCTGACCCAGTTCCTGTACGAGGAGGGCTACGCACAACAAGGTCTGATCGGATGTACGCAGCCCCGAAGAGTGGCTGCTATGAGTGTGGCAAAACGCGTCAGCGAGGAGATGGAGGTCAAGTTGGGAGGTCTCGTGGGCTATGCAATCCGCTTCGAGGACTGCACAAGCCCCGAGACAGCTATCAAATGTGAGTGTTCGTAGCAAGACTCGAAAGCGCATACTAATCAGCCTACAGATATGACCGATGGTGTACTTCTTAGAGAGTCTTTGACTCAAAGAGATCTAGACAAATATTCATGCATCATCATGGACGAAGCTCACGAACGCGCCTTGAATACTGATGTTCTTATGGGTCTGATCAAGAAAGTCATTGCTCGCAGGAGAGATCTCAAGCTGATCGTGACATCTGCTACCATGAATTCAGAACGCTTCGCCAGGTTCTTTGGCGGTGCGCCGGAGTTCATCATTCCGGGTCGAACCTTTCCCGTCGACATCCAGTACTCGCGATCACCGTGCGAAGACTACGTCGACAGTGCCGTCAAGCAGGTCTTAGCCATCCACGTTTCGCAAGGTGCCGGTGATATTCTTGTCTTCATGACTGGCCAAGAAGATATTGAGGTTACTTGCGAGCTGATTGAAGAGCGCTTACAGCAGCTAAATGATCCTCCGAAGCTACTCGTGCTGCCTATATACTCTCAGATGCCCGCAGACCTGCAAGCCAAGATCTTTGACCGGGCACCTCCTGGTGTGCGCAAAGTTATTGTAGCTACAAACATCGCCGAAACGTCCCTTACAGTGGACGGCATCATGTACGTGGTAGATGCGGGCTTCTCCAAGCTCAAAGTCTACAATCCACGCATGGGCATGGATACCCTTCAGATCACTCCAATCTCTCAAGCAAACGCTTCCCAGAGAGCTGGCCGAGCAGGTCGCACAGGCCCCGGCAAAGCATATCATCTCTATACAGAGAACGCGTTCAAGGACGAGTTTTACATACAGACCATACCCGAGATCCAAAGAACAAACCTAGCCAACACAGTCCTTCTCCTCAAGTCACTAGGTGTGAAGAACCTCCTCGACTTCGATTTCATGGACCCACCTCCACAAGATGTCATTACAACTTCCCTCTTTGATCTCTGGTCTCTGGGTGCATTGAACCACGTCGGCGATTTGACAGAGCTGGGCCGCAGTATGACACCGTTCCCTATGGATCCCTCGCTCGCCAAAATCCTGATTACATCCTGCGAACCCGCTTACGAATGTAGTGAAGAAGTACTCACCATCGTCAGTATGCTGTCTGTACCATCTGTCTTCTATCGACCCAAAGAACGACAAGAAGAGTCAGATGCGGCACGGGAGAAATTCTTTGTTCCAGAGTCGGATCATCTGACGCTGTTGCATGTCTACACGCAGTGGAGGAGTAACGGGTACAGTGATGGGTGGTGTGTACGACATTTCCTGCACCCAAAGGCCTTAAGACGTGCAAAGGAGATCAGGGATCAGCTTCATGATATCATGGTCACGCAGCAGAAGATGACTCTAACAAGTTGTGGCACAGACTGGGATGTGGTTAGGAGGTGCATCTGCTCCGGCTACTACCACCAGGCTGCGAAGGTGAAAGGCATTGGCGAGTACATCAACCTGCGGACTTCGGTCACAGTGCAGCTGCATCCGACAAGTTCGCTTTACGGTCTGGGGTATCTGCCTGACTATGTCGTTTACCATGAGCTGATCCTCACGAGCAAGGAGTACATGTCCTGTGTTACAAGTGTCGATCCTCACTGGCTGGCCGACTTGGGCGGTGTATTTTACAGTCTGAAGAGCAAAGAATACTCGAACAGAGAGAAAAGAGTCATTGAAGGTGAATTCAACAAGAGGATGGAGATCGAGAAGCAGATGAAAATGGACACCGAAAAGGAGGAGGAAAGGTTGAAGGAGGAAGAGGAGAAGGAGCGTATTTTTGCTGGACGTGCGAAGAAGTCTGGTGTTGTGGTCAAGAAGAGTGGGAGTAATGGTGTAGTGAGGAAGCCTGTTATTGGCAGGAAGAGGATTGGTGGCTTCTAAGCAGTCTTCAAAACTCGTACTTGTACGACAAGATTGCCTGAATGAACGGCTGGAATCTACGTATACGTGCTGTAGAGATCTAACACTCACTCCTGGCCTGTGAACACTATCTGCTCTTAAGTCTATGATCCCTTCCTGAGCCCGCCTGTCAACTCTGACTGAGAATGAAGAGCCGTGCGTATCTTTACTTACACTTGCTCTGCGTGGGAAGTGAGCATTAGTGAATGGCTGCGGTGCGTTAGCTACTGCCCCTTTACCGAATGCGATACGTTTGTGCACGCAGGCTGAGGCGTTGCGCAGCTTCCAATCACGTGTGCCAGCTTTCAAGCAAGGTCGTTACCTTACTCACCACCGAACATCTCCAAGAACGTACAACAGACCTCGATCGTGAACGGTAGGTAACAAATTATGGAATAGTGTGTCGCGTACATAACTGTTCTAGACAGTAATACATCCTGGCTCCAGGACGCCTTAAGCTCTTAATCGCCCTAACTGACTGTCTTTCTGTTTCATCCTGGTGTACCCCTGTAACCCAAAGACGCTGCTGCCTGCACCAGCCTCCAGCTTTCCAAAATCGAATAACTCCAGACCCACCATTCTACAGTTTTATGTTGTTTACAACCGAGGTCTGTATATCAAGGTGAGAAGAGACAAACACGGTCGTGAGCTTCTACACTCCATCGCTGCAGCACACAGTCATTCCTGCTTGGCTGCGCTCTCTGTCAAATCTTACGGTAGTTCAGCTGCCCGTGGCATTGTGAATCTATCATGTTTTCGATCCCTAATCTCCCTCCTGAGCTCCAGCTACAAGTCCTCGCGCATTGCGACGCTCCCACGTTGTCAACACTATGCCGTGTCAGTCAGCATTTTCTGACGCAAGCTCGACCGCTCTTGTGGCGCGACCTCAAGTTTGATTCGCTCCAGGCGCTGGGTGTCTTCTTCGTCCATTGTAGTGAGATGATGACTTCTTCACCCCAGCGATGGGAGTCTCTCTCCCGCCTGGTCCGTACATTCTGGGTCAATGATATCCCAAGCTTTCGTGTTCCGGAGACGAAGGATAAGAGACGCGAAACTGACCCAGCAGATTGGCTCTTCATCGGATATGGTTCGCCTCATGCCAAGAGCATTTACGAGGTCTTAGCATGCTTCGAGAACCTCGAAGAACTACGTCTCTACGTTACCGAGTCAGTAGACTTTTGTGTCGAGGAACCAGAGAAAGTCGCGCAGCAAATACAAGGCCGTCTGCGTAAGTTGCGGAAGCTTGAATTAGGTGGTAACATACCGCGAGAGGTGGCGCTGGCCATTATCTCGCAGCCAGAGAATATTGAGGAACTCTCCTGTGTTAATCTACAAGATGGATCGGCCGGCCAAGAATACCATAGTCTGGGAGTGGTTTTCCTGGCCGACGTGCAAGCAAGGCTGATCAACTTGAAGTCGTTGAGATTGTCCAAGTTGGCAGACTTGGGCAATCCGGACCGCACGGGATTATCTTGGGATTGGGACATTGATAACGACAAGGATGTGTTGAGAGACTGGGCCGGTTGTCTCCAACAAGTGTCTAAGACTCTCGTCGAGCTAACCTTCGAGGATTGTTTCGTGGGTGATAACACCCACGAGCAGATCATGATCAATGTCGACGGTGAGACATCCGATGGGGAGGATTCGCCGTGGCCTGACCGAGGTGCGAGCTCAAGTCGGAGATTTCGAGAGATCATCCTCCCTGTGCTAGCTGGTTCCGATTGGTCTAACCTGGAGCGATTAGCCTTTGCAGGCATTCATGTCGGCCATCGGGTACTCAGTGACGCAGGAGTGCTGAGCAAGCTGGGATCCGGTGTTGAAGTGCATCTTTTCCCCATCACCACAATAGGCTTCGAATACGATGTCACACCCGTTGTCATATCGCCGCCAAGAGGCACCTGCCACAAGGGCCTAGATGCTGTTGAATTGGATCGCAAACTCAAGAAGTTAAACACCTCAGGACACGAGGAGGCGGAGGCGCGAGTCATTGATCATTCACGTGATGGAGACGTTGTCAGATCAGTATCTCCACAGAATGTCAAGAACGTCGACTGTGGACAATAGTCAATTCGATCTGCCTCCAGCACATGATACATGGTCTCCTGGTCCCCTTGCGTGACTAGACATGGTTAAATCTACCGTTGCACTGATATCCAAAGGCCATACCGCCAAACTGCCCGATGTGCCCGCTCAATGCTGGAAAGTGCTATCAGGCCATCTCTCGTACACGGCTGACCATAATGACCATCTACAACACCGCCGAACGGCGTCTTGCTCATTCAGGCATGCCGATGACTGTTTAACGGTAAGTGGAGTGCAGGGACCAGCGACTATTTTTCTCCTGATCATGGCGTCAGCTGGTTCGACGTCCCGAGGTGGCATATCAGAATGGTCATAACTGTATCTGCCACCAGCTCTGCATTCATCCTCGATATCGAGTTCTGCACGACCGCTGCTTTGCATGGCAGAACGGAGGACAAAGTGTCATACATCTTCGTTCTCAGTGAGGACAGCTCGTTCCCTCCGCGCAGAAGCCAGTTAGCACGATCACCGGACAGGCAAAGTTGGTAGATATACCTTTCAATGCTCGAGAGCTCCTGTACTTTGTGCAAACCATCATACAGTCTGCGCACCTATCTACCATATATACGGTAAAGAGGACGTGAGACGCCCCTTTGCACTACGTCAACAACCACAATGCAAGACGGGACAAACATGGTGTCAACTTGCAATGGATTTCTTGTCACTCCCCAAGTGAAAAGGCAACGCTTGGAATAACAAACAAGTGACACATAAGGGCTACCATATCCGCGTCTGTCTTACAGTTCCCTCGTTACCAAAAAGAGTTTGCTTGGTCATAGCACAGCACTTCCAACATCTCAGCAACAGCGAGCCTCGTGCAAACGGGTATGTCTCGACCACGACACCCGCATTTGAAACAATCCTACGACTCCAGCCGCAAAAAGCACAAGCCGGTCACACGGCACGGATGCACGCTCTGTCCAGACTTTCACTGCAGGTGCAAGATCGGTTTCAGCTGCTCTGTGGAGAAGCACTTCCGAGACCAACACCCTGAGCTTGACGACTGGCAACAATACATCATGATATGGGGCAAGAGATTCTGCAACGGTGATGGTACGAGCCATGATGTTTGTTGGGCTGAGTTGGAGAAAGATGCAGAAGGCATTGGGGAGGATAATGACGACGACCGAGCGGAGGGAGAGGTGAAGGGCAATCAAACTGAAGCACACCCTCACTCTACATCACCACAAGGATCGAGCGCACCAGCGAAGAACATGAGGTACGCAGAACCTCGCAATCCGACCGAGCGAAGCACGAGGTCGGCTGTGCCCCCACGAGCGACAGCACCTTACGCTCGAGATCTTACCCAAACATTTCAAGCACGGCCACGAGTGCAGAGGCAAGCCCGATCAGATCGACGACAAAAACAGCCACCCCCTGCCCCTCCTCTCACCATAAACCCGCAACTTCTCGACGAACCACAGATACGGCAGATAGGATCGATCGATCAATGGATCCTAAACGGTCAATACCATGGACTTGAGCCGCTTTTGCAGCCATTGGCACGCAGAGTACTGCTTCCGCCGGCAGACGATATGCGATCGAGAGAACAGCGACAGAAGGATGAAAATCTGTACATCAGGTGGTTTGATGCTGTTATGGAGTTTGAGGCCAGGCAGCTGGATTTGCCCCGGCATCAGTGGCCACATCCTCGCTGAGACATATAATCTGAGAAGGAGGGGAAGTGTGTGAGGAGCGAATGCTGGAGATGAGAGAGAAGAGGACCGTAGGAGAGGAGCGGAGTGAGGGGGGAGAGGAGGGTAAAGGACAGAGTGAGACAACGGATAATGGGGTATGGGAGGATGTAGGTGGTCAGAGCAGAAACCATGACGGCAACTCTTCCAAGCAAAGTCGAGAAGAACCCCAGGTCAGGACAAAGATCGGTCGTTCTCCTGCTGCTGCAGCTGCTTCGCGATCTTGGGGGTCCCAGGACCAGCCACTTACTATCTAGAGCTCCTCGAAGCGCACACAATACCGACTCGATGTGAGCTTTGGTAAGTTCAGCCACCGGCTAGCGCCTACAACACCTACACTCATAATGGTCCCCGCCCGGCCGAGGATCACAGACTCGTTGATTCAATACGATTTCCTAGATGGTGTGGTGCTCGGTGATGATTATGGCGAGCAGATTCAGAACATGGACGAGATCGACATGATACCACTTTCACACGGTCCGCGGCCCCAGGTCAGGCAGTCGAATGTCCAGGCGATGTATCTTCCAGTTTTGAACACGCTGTGCAAGGAAGAAACTGGAAAAGCGAGCATGACTTTGGAGGAGTGGAAAGCTGGTAACGCGCGAAAAGGTAATGGCAGTGGTTAGGTTCGGGTGTTCAGATGACACGTCGCCCTCGACGATGGTCGTGTGCTGAAGAGCGTCGGCGAACAGACTCATATCTTCTGTCGATAGCCGTATAGCCCTCGTGAAGCCACAGACGGATACCAAGCCTGTGTGACGTACATTGCAGGCAAGGTCCTTCGACCGCATGGTGCACGGCAAAAGGTAGCCCTCACTCCCCTGGCCTCAAATCCTCAGCCCGCTTACCCATGCAAAGAACATAGGTAAAGTTCATCTTTTCTCCTCGATCACCGATGGGCTGTCCGGCTGGAAACTCTCCTGGCCATCTCTCCACTCTCTTGTTGTGATCCCACGCCACCTTGACGTCCACGTCGGCAAAACCTACTTCTTGCATGAGAGCCGTCATCCACTCCGCGTTAATACCATGCCTGTACACTCCTCCCATCTTTGACTCCGGGTGAAATCTCTTTGCTTCGGGCCCAAAGTCCTCAAAGTCGGTCAGACCAACTTGTGCGCCCGGCTTCAAACAGCCAAGCATGGTTTTCAGGACTGGTTTGATATCTGGGATGTGGTGTAGTACGAGATGGGACGTGATCAGATCATATTTCCTCCGAGGCCCGTTCGGAGCGTCACCGTCAGCAGGCGGCAAAGCTGGGTCTTCCGGGTCCTCCAACAACACCGCCACAGGCACGATGTTCTTGGTGTCTGATTTCTCTATCTTCGTCTTCAGGACATCTATCATACCTTGAGCTGCGTCAACAGCGACGACTTGGTGCACTTTCGGTGCGACCATGAAGCTTAGCAGGCCGGTTCCGCAACCTATCTCGAGCACATCGAGCTTCCTCGCGCCACTGTCCGATTGAAGAGCTGGAACGTGCTTCTGTAGTGCTTGACAAGCTTCTTCGCTCATCTGGTGAACGAAAGGGTTTGAGTCCCAGGCGGCGGCTTCTTCGTTGAAGCGTTCATTGCCGCCAGGGCCACCGAGGGAGGATGCAGCACTTGCCATGCTAGCAATGGAACACGAACAGAGAGACGTGCGTGGTTTGTTCCAGATCGCGTGAGTACTGGTATATCGTCAGATGCTCAACGATGGCCACGAACGAAAGTGACACAAATCGATGTCAACTATACTCTGTCTTCCTCCACTACCGAATGCATCCTCGAGGTTAGGACCGGAGACAGGAAAGCCATGCATGTTGCGCCTTCCATTTCGGGTTTAGCTTTCTATCATGACTACCTCGGCCCCCTCCTCCATCGCGACCCCTTCTCCGCAGCATATGTCTCGAGGTGTGCTCGATCCAGTTGGACAACATGCTGAACAGCGCAAGGTATACAAGACATTTTGACGCTTGTGCCAAGCGTGCGCATAAAGACTTATGCCATCCTCGTTCCAACCGCCATGACCAACCCAACTGGTGCCAAAGTCATCGCTCAGACGCTGCATGACTTGGGCGTCACAGTGATCTTTGGTCTCGTTGGTCTGCCTGTCACGGACACCGCGGAGCAAGCGATCGACCTAGGCATACGCTTCATCGGCTTTCGTAACGAGCAGGCCTGTAGCTATGCAGCAACAGCATATGGCTACCTGACTGGCAAGCCGGGGGTTTGCTTGCTGGTGGGAGGTCCAGGTGTGATCCATGGCATGGCTGGGGTACAAAACCTGTTGATCTAGGTTCGTGACTGTACTGACACTTGAGTAAGATTGCGAATGCCTCGGCCAACGCATGGCCTACTCTCTTTCTTGGTGGCTCGAGCGAGACAAGCTCCTGGACCAAAGGGGGCTTCCAGGAGATGGACGCTATCAGTCTACTAACACCACACACGAAAAAGGCTATCAGGCCGCATGCGAACAGCGCGGATGCTATTGTCTCTGCTATTCATGATGCATACAGAATCTGCTGGTTCGGCCGACCAGGACCAACATTCGTTGATCTGCCTACAGATTTTATCATGACACCTGTAACGTCCATGGCAAACGGCCGGCGACCTCCGATTCTGGCCCTGCCTGGGCCTTGCGCAACGTCAGACACAATATCGGCTGCTGCTGAGCTGCTGAAGAATGCTAAAGCACCGCTGGTGATTATAGGGAAGGGCGCCGCCTATGCTCGTGCGGAACAGGCCACTCGAGCCCTAATAGATGGACACAAATTACCCTTTTTGCCCACGCCGATGGGCAAAGGCGTCGTCCCAGACTCCCATGCATTAAACACTTCGTCCGCAAGATCAGTCGCTCTCCAGGAAGCGGATACCATCCTTCTTCTCGGTGCTCGACTAAACTGGATCCTCCACTTCGGCGCCTCGCCAAAGTACAAGCAGGACGTCAAGATCATCCAAGTTGACATATCCCCCGAAGAGCTCGGCCGAAGCAACAGCAACGGCGAACCAGCACTTAGCATCCTCGGTGACATCGGTACAGTCGCAGCACAACTCAACGAAGCATTACGTGGCGGCGAAACATCTCCACCCGACTCAACCCCCCCTCACCCTCACCCTACCTCCACGCCATCCGCACCGGCGCCCAAAAGAACGAAGCAAAAGCCCACACAGCAGCCAGCACACCCACACAACCCAACCAGCCCCTAACCTTTGAACGCGCCTTCCACATCATCAAATCAACGCTGCACTCCCTCTCGGACCCCTCAACCGGCGACGCCGTCTACATCGGCGAAGGCTCACAAACAATGGACATCTCGCGTCCCATCTTCCCGCTCGAGCACCCGCGCCAGAAACTCGACGCGGGCACGCACGCCACCATGGGCGTCGGGCTCGCATACTGCATCGCGGCCTGGTCCGTGTACAACCTGCCCCAGAAGACCAAGAAGATCATCGCGTTCGAAGGCGACAGCGCGCTGGGCTTCGCAGCCATGGAAATCGAGACGATGCGCCGCCACGACATGGACGTGCTAGTCTTCTGCATGAACAACTCGGGCATCTACAGCGGCGACGCGACCGCCGCAGCCGACTGGCGCGCAAAGCACCGGCGCCTGCTCGATTCTTCGGGTCGCGGGCGCTCTCCAGGAAACCGGAGCGACCGCCTGAAGAGCTCGAGTCTCATGCACGAGGCGCGGTACGAGCAGCTCGCGGCCATGGTGGGCGGAAGGGGCATCTTCGTGAGGACGGAGGAGGACCTGCAGGTTGCGACGCGCGAAGGGTATGCGGAGTCACGCGTGACGGTGGTGAATGTCATTATCGAGCCCGGGAACGACAAGAGCATCAGTTTCGCGTGGATGGAGAAGAAGAAGAGGATGGAGTCCAAGATGTGATGTAGGAGTCGGTCCGATGGTTCTTGGGGGGCACAAATGCTGGCAGGGCATCCCGCCAGGGTTCCTCAAGACAGAGCCTCGACTCTATAGCCGCTTCTGTCGACTGTTGGAGGGGACGGTGGCCGAGAGACATTACATGTTGTGGGTCGAGACCGAGGAAGAAAGTCATCTGGAACCAAATACTTACTATAGGGGGCTGATCAGCGGCCTCAGCGAGCGCCAAAGCGAGCCAGGTAGATTCGCGCACCCGCCAATTCTTAGCCGATGTCGACACAATATCATGAGGGTATAGTGCAGCGAAAAGGATCTGAAAAAAGGTTGCACGTGTAGGAGCCTAGTATCTACGCGTTGATGTAATTTAGACATACATCCAAGTAATAGCTCTGTGACCTACAAGAAGAAATATCAAGCGCCCAGACCAGGCGCTGCCCCACGGCTCAGTCATTGAACCACCACAAACGAGAACGCCGTCTCGGCTGAATATGGACGGGCCATCTCTTCTGTGGCCCACCCCATATTGTTACCTCGCCATGCTCCTGCATCATGCCATAGACGTTGTGCTACTATCGTCTACCCAACCCTGACCCTGACGCCGAGATATGCACAGACATGATCATAGCAACAAATGAAAAGAAGTCCCCATGCTCAAAATCGGCTGACGTTTACCGTGCCAAGCCGATCTCCTCGTCTCTGACCAGCGGTGTCAGTACTGGAATAATGCCACTATCTATGCGCGGTGGTTTGGAGGTGCGACGTTCATACATAGACTCAGCAGGGGGTTGTTGCTCGGTTTCGGAGTCGACCTTCATGTCGCGATTTGCCCACGAGTGCCCAAGCTTAGACAGAAGGCTATGGGTTTCCCTCTTCGGGGAGTGAGGCCTGATGTCATCAACGTCCTGCGTCTGCGAATCTAGCGGTGCTTTCATGTGATATGCCTCTTTTTCGCCCTCGTCATCTTTGGCAGTGACTGTATAATAGACGGAATGGTTAATTGTGTGATCCTGGGACGCACGTTCGTTACCGGGTCTTTGCAACTCCTCGTTGTATTCTGGCTCGTCGGGAGATTTCTCTGGCTGCTGCCGCTGCTTGCTCTCGTGCACGGGTTGCTCAAAATATCCGTCAGGTACGTGTTGCTTCTCATCCTGATCGTCCACCACACTGTGATGTGAGTTACGGTGACTGCTGCTGTGATGGCTGCTATTCTCCTTCCCTTCTTGCACAATTGGCAGCGTTGTTGAACCTCTTCCTTCGTCCGCGTGTCTGTGCGTGAGCAATGTTCGATCAGGCTTGTCTTCTTCACTTCTTGTTCTGCCTTTCCGGCCGGTTTGTGCGTCAGTCGACCTTTCGGCCGCCTCCAGCGTTTTCTCCACCTCACGGTCGTTGCGAGGGTGTGGTGGAATTTCGACGTGGCCGTCTGCACCATCCGTGCTATGTCTCGGTGGTATGTGATGGTGATGCAAGGTGTTGTGTGCGTTGACTTCTTCCGTTTGCTGACCCTCTTGGTGGGCGCGTCTTTCTGCTTCCTCCTGAGTCATGGTGGTGCCGGTTATGAAATTGAGGAAGCGCTCGCCGTACGGATGAGGCGGAATGGGACTGATCTGGTGGCGGTTATGGCTCATGCCTTTCCAAAGGTGCTCGATCCTTTTGACGAAACCATACTATGTCATGTTAGCAACTACGAGATTGATGCATGGTTGAGACCCACATGTGTTAGACAATCAATGACACCGAGGTAGTAGATTGTCTCACCAGACCTTCCGTCTTCATGGGTTGCGCGTATCCCGCCGTTGTCGCTGTAGAAAATGCGGTTGTGTCTCTGGTCGTCAGCTCTTAGGTGTTCTGGCATCTTGGCGGTCGAGAGGCCCATGGGCACCGGTTTCTGATTCTTCAGGTTTTGTCTCAGCTCCTTCGCTCTTTTGGCGCTTTCGAGCCGGCTCGGCGTGCGCATGAGGTGACCCGGTAGATCGTCTTCGTCTCCTTCGCCGCCAGGCTGGAACACCTTGAGAGTCTTCTCTCGCACGTTATCATCATTGCCCTTCTCTGTATCGTGAATACCGACCAGCAAGGAATAGTCCATGATCTGCAGGCGCTGCAGCAGGGCGACATCTCTCTGGAGCTGCTCGATGAAGATCTGACGTAACCTTTGGTCAAACTCGAGGTGCATGTCTCTACGCAACCAATTCAGGTCCTTCAATGTTGCTCGCGGGTTATTGGTCAAAACGTCCTCCTTCAGGTCGCGGCCAATGGTGGAACCTTTCAGGTCGTATGTCTGGTGTATGTCTCGATGTGGAGGGAAGAGGTTGTTCATGACGACAAAATGGATCTTCCGGCCATATGCTATCTTGACTCGGTGAAGGCCATAGAACTGGCTGATCAAAGTGTTCGGGTTGGCCTTGACATGGGCGTAATAGTCGCGCAGTATCCTCCTCAATAGTTTGTGCTCAGCATGGTGAATGGTTTTGATGATGTATTTGTAATCGCGCGAGAAGTAGAAAAACGAGCCCGACTTGCCTGGGCTACCTAGCTCTGACAGGATGTACTTACTGGTCAGGCTCATGAGATAGTCGGCTGGATCCAGACCGAACAGGGCGCGTAGGTGGCGAAAGACCCAGGGACTGTAGTCTTTGAACTTGAAGTCGTACTTGGCGCCTGGGGTCTGCTCGCTTCCTGTCACGTCGAAGCTCATCTTCTGCTTCTGGTCGAAGTCGGCATCGGTCAGCTCGCGGTTCATTTTGGCATTGGTCCTTGAGACGGTGAAGCGAATGCCGGTCAGCATGTTGTAGGCCGTGACCCAGTTGACATGACCTTCTTCCACCTTCTTCCCGACAATGACGCGATCGTCGTCCTCTTCCTCCTGGCGTCTCCTCCGACTGGCGCGTTTCTCTCTGATGGCCTGTGTCCATCTGGCAGCGTCCTCATCTGGAGGAACTTCGTCGAGATGAGCATCTGAATTGGCCCTAGTCGACCTCCTGGTCAGACCCATTGAGGCTCTCCGTCGTCGGACAGCTGTCGCCTCGCCATCTCTTGTTGGGGAAAAGCGACCACTACTCGACAGCACTTCTTCTGACGGCCCTGACGTGTATGAGAAGTCCCTTGAAGCACGTGTGGCCGCCGGGGGGATGTGGGGTATGGACAAGGCCTGCCGGGGCGGCTGGCGAGACTGCTGGTCGGGGCCTTTTACCGGCTGAGCGAGCGGTTCGTCTGCAGATTGGATGGGAGTCATGACGGGGGGTGAGAAGAAGATGGGTTTGGGGAGGACTCGGCCATCGGGGCGAGAGGGATTGTCCTGCAAGTCCAGCTCGGAGTCGTTGTGGGTGAAGGCACTATGCGTCCTCTGCGAACTCTCCGAGGTGCGGGCATGTTGGTGTATAGAGCCGTTCATTCGCGGGGCATCCGAGGCGTTCTCGACGTTGGACAACCTGGTGGGCGGCTCGGTGGAGGGTCGGGTGAAGTAGTCGATGTTCTTGGGGTTCTTGCTTGAGACGGACAGGAGGCTGCCGGCTGTGGAGGGGGCGCGATCTCTGTCACGCTCTCTGCCACTCTTCACATTGCCATTTATCAGGGAGTTCTGACTGCCGCTCCTCAAAGTCCTGATCTGTTCCAAACGAGGATCGGGCAAGCCGATCTCAGCATCCGTAGCGTGGGTGTAGGTAAAGACTCCTGAGATGGTCTTATCGTGGGACTTGCGGGTCTGCAGGTCGAAGGACGAGCTTGTACTGTTTGGCAGCACAGACAGGGGGGTGTCGGCTGACAAGGCTGGCATCTCAGCAAGACTCGCAGCAAGCAACCACTCTACACATTGGGCCTCATCTACGGTCGTGGTCGTGGTCGTGGTCGTGGTTCACTGGCATGTTTCCCGAGTCCAGTTGCCAGCCAAGAAAGATTGCGACGCAGCTGGGACTTGTCGCGAGTGCAGGCACGGTCCAAGGCAATACTGGCAAGTGAAATGCTGTCGGATCGAGGCTTGCTAAGGGATGTCGCTTGTGGCTGGTCTACCAAGGTGCAAAGTGTGCAGAGTGGAGAGTGGTGAGTGATAGAGAACGGTCCAGCACGTCGGGAAGGTGCAGTTGCAGGTGCAGGTGCAGGTGCAGTTGCGGTTGGGGGCTCCTGCTAACTTAGTAACCTAAACACGCAGACCAATCGACGTTGCCAAGAATCGAGATGGCAATCTCCCGCGCGACAACTCCCGAGTCTGTTGGAGCATAAAAGGGTCACAGATACCTAGCGACACCTGTACTACAGTGGTGGGACTTTGCCAGATGAATTACAGATATGCATGTAGTTGCACTTCATTCTGTCGATGTTCTGATGACACTGAACCCCTGGGGAGTCTGGGAATCTAGCTTCGCAATGTTTTGGCGACCCAATAATCATTGCTGGGGCGCTGACGTAGCCAGCAACAGCCAATCACCGTAGCGGCGCATTCGGCAGCAGAACATCTCCATGACCATTAGCCTTCGAGTTTTGTCTCCTTGTGCTTGATCTTGATGGGTCACCAAACACCTCTTCCTCTGAGGGCCCTTCCTCTCCAACGCCGACGAGCGCTACTCTCGTTCGTAGCCTGGCTCACCCCTTCAGTCATGGCGGGATCGTCTTCTTGTACTTGCTTTGCCGGCAGGACGTACAGGCCATTTCCCGCTCGTTCTGTCGTACGACGCGTACTGCCGTGCATCAGCGGCGCTGGCACGTCCTTCTGTACATACTCTTCGTGCCGTTCTTTCTGTGCTTCAGCCTGTGCATCAGCTTGTGCAGCCGCACGGGGTGTCTCGTCCTCGACCACCATCGTGTTATGCATGTAATGTCCTTGCTGGACCTTTGCCTCCGATCAGCATAGCCAGCCCCTTAGCGACCTCAAAGCAAGTCGAAATCGTCCAACTTGTCCCTATACCTCATCACCTGCCTCTGCACCTTCGACCCGTCAACCCAAGTCACAAAGTCCTCCATGCCGCGACTGATCAAAAACGCCGGATCCGTGACAACGTCCGTTCCAACCCTCACGTGGCCCTGCTCAATGAACTTATGCGCAGTACTGACGTGCTCTATCATGCCCGTCCTCACCATTAAAACCCCCAGCCTCCTCCTGCAGAACGCACTGACTGTGACATCCTTCTCGACCGCGCTGAGCCCTGCGCCCTGCTCCCTCGACTGCTTCAGGACACCCATCTGCCACAGTTTCTCGAGTAATATGCTCTCATGCTCTTTGCGGAACGGGTCGGCCGGGTCGAGGCTGGATAAGAGATGTGCCAGTTTGCGCAGCTTGCCGGCGAGCGCGTTGTACTTGTCGTAGTCGAGCGGTTCGGTCAGGTGGTACCGTCTTCGCACGTCGGCGGCGCGGTGCGATGGGCCGTCGGATTTGTAGCTGATAAGGTCGACTTTTCGCAAGAGCTTCTGCTCGTGGTGTTTGAACTTACGTACCATGTTGGCGCTTACTTGATGTCTATGTGGGCGTCAGAGTTGAGATGTCGAGCAGCGGATGAATGAGGCTGTGGATGTGTTAGCACTGCGGCCTGCAGCCAAAAACTTTTGGGTCGGACATCTCGGATTTACGCTTCTACCTCTATCTAATCTCCGACCGCCGGCCTCGTCAGCGAGACACGCACATCTCGCTTTCACGATAGTGTCGCAACATCTCGAAGAACGTGCAGGCCGCTCGACAGTGTTCCACGCTCTCCCGACGGCCAACACGAGAGACGACAATCTCGATCAACGTTTTCAACGATGCCTACGGTGGATTCTTCAATCTCGTTACTGACCAGAACTTCTGCTCATTGATTCATGAGGCGTAACAGATGCGGTGCTGACAATGAGGTATAGCAGGGTAACTCGCCTGACCCCCACTGACTATGGCCTTCCCTTGTGCTACCACTTCAGCATGGTCCTCGCTCATCCCTGAACCCACCATCAGACCACGCTAAACATGCTGTGTTTGCGACGATGCGGCTGTACAGTCTCTCATCTCGCAACTCAGCAGAAAGCTGCGTGAAGTCTGCTCCTTCCCTTGTCCAGAAAATGCCCCCTCCACCAATGCCTCTCCACTTCAATGGGTTCACAATGGTCCTCTTTTCCGCGCCTTCCCCACCCTTGCCCTTCTCCTCGACCACCATGTCCTCGTCTGGACAAGCCCCAACATAGACTTCGAATCCACATCTCCGGTAGAACTTCTCGGTCCCAGCAGCTGTGATGACCACAGCCGGCAGCTCGTCATCCTTGGCTCTTTGTATTCCCCACGCCACAAGCTCCCCGCCCACGCCACGGCCCTGACGATGAGGATCGATACCCAGCAGACAAAGCTCCCAGTGGTTCTGCCTATGCGCAAGATCCGTAAAATGCCTCGAGATAAACGGCCAGATCGTCGGCCCAAAGTCCCATTTCCGCATTGGCTTTGGATCCGACGCTGATGGTCTGCCAATCGAACGGTTACCGAAAACGAATCGATGGATGGAATGGAAACACGAGATGATGCGTGAGATGGACCTCCGGGGATCCCAAGACTTTAATCCCCAAACGGCCTCAGAGCCAACTCCAGCTCTGCACCACTGAGCAACACCGTTTACCTCGTTGATCCTACTATCGACATGTTCATAGTTGACGAGCCAGATGCTGTTGTAGTCCCACCATCTCTCTACCACACAGTGATGCCATGCGCGGACATAATCATCCGGGTACTGTCTGCGATGAGGGAAGAAGTAATCGTTCAGCTGTTCGTCGTAGAACGCTGCCGCAAGGGTCTCGGAGATGCGAGCGAGATCAGCGTATGTTGCCAACCGTATGGGCATCGTTGTAGAGCTAAGGTGTCGAGGAAGGCTGAGACGACTCAGGTAAGGTGTGACAACGATGGTGTCACTCGGGTTGATGGACCAATGCTAGTATCAATAGTATTCACTGTCCAGATCACGCTGACTGATCGATGTTGGGTCATCGTCCGTATCGTTTCAACACCGCTGTGGCCCACGTGAGGTCGGGTGGCCTGACAAAGTCTGATTACCTACTTTCACACGTGCTTTACAGAGGCTCAATACACTTGGTGCCTGCTTGGAAGCCTCAGATCTGGACCGAAAGCCATAGTGAACTTCGACTTGTGGCAGCACGTGAGATGGTTCCGTATCCTCCTTCACGGGCTTTAGTTGAAGCGACCTCAAGCTTCGGTACAAGGACTCTGCCCAGGAATCCAGGAGCACCGCTTCTGGAACTAGTTGTTTGGTAGGTGGAGCGATCCCCTTGAGCCACCGGGCGGAAGGGAGATTTGCCGTGCTTGAGGCACGAACTTATGCACAATCCTTTGCTTAGCGGGACCGACTGTCGGCGACGAGTCAAGGACACGAGGCGTTAACCGTCAGACTTTACAAGCAATCAGGATTCGCCATGAAAGTACACACCATGCAGTGCTCCTTCCCTACTTTCGAACAGGTACCGCGAGTGATCTCTTGTGACTCATACAGGTATCGACTGCTTGTCTTGCTACATCTACACTCCGTTACATCTTCGCGACGTGTTTGCTGTACATGTGGTCGACCATCAGGCATCATCGCTGTAAGTGACCTGCCAATGCGTCTCTTTTCGGATAATCCTGGCTTTGCTGTCTGTACTGTCATGCGACCGACCCGACTGCGCATCTGCTTCGCCCTGCTTGATTCTGGAAGATGAGAAGTTATACTCGACATCATCTGACCTCAAGATTCGTCCATTCTTGTTGGTTTCAAACTCATCTCTTTCTAGGGACGTTGCTTGACTCCTACTGCTGCTCTTGTTCAATGACTTCATCGGAATATCGCTAGGGCCCCTGGAGGCGCTTTGAGCGGACCTTCCATTGCTTTGTGATAACGTTGTCTGCCACCAAGTGCTGCCCATAGACGTGTTGAAAAGTCGCAGACTGCGACTGAGAGTGGGTATAGCTGCGGAAACAATGCCGAAGATCAACTGGACCTGGAGATATACGGTGGGTTTCGTTAAACCAATGCCGCCAGACGGTGAATGCACCATCCGACGGACAGCGCCGATATGGAGACCGATGAGGATGATGATGCTGCACTGTATTTAGTATGTAGTGGACAGACTGCACACAATGCGGACTTACGCAAGCCTGGGAAGGAAGGATAACACGACTGTTATCTTCCGCTGGATACGCATCTGAAGAGGAAAGACCACAGCGAGGGAGAGTACAAATATCAATACCTCTGTGATCGCATCAGCGACAGCGACTCCTGTCCACCGACCAGCCTATTCTCTGTTAGTGATAGCTCGACGACCTGAAATATAGATCGTACTAGATCGCTGCAAAATGGAGTTTCGAATCCGATCTGTTGGAATGGACCACAGCTGACTGTGACCGCCAAAATTGATCCCACACCCCAGAAGATACATAGTCCGGCCGCGGCATCACAGAGGACAATATGATGCTTCATGCCGACACTGAAGAGCCTCCGGCACAATAGAACAACCGAACACTTGGTGAGAGTCATCGTCAGAAAGAAGAAGACTTCCGAGGCTATAGTCAACTGTCACCACTAGTCAGCGCAGTCAGTGCCTGGCTGTGACCATGAGTGCATACTTTCCCTAACAGAAAGGCTTTGGCGGGTGTGATGTCCTCAAATGTGCCCCCCATTCCATTCGCGACCGCAGCAAAGACAATTGCATACTGGATAATACCTGTCAACTGGATCGCATATTGTTAGTACTCCGCCTTCGAGACAAACATCCAGTACACACCGTTGATGCAACGGCCACAAAGTCATCGGTGCCCAGATTCTTGTATGAGGTCACTGCACGGAGGGAAAGTATCATAGGGCAGTATATGCAACAGATGATAGCAACAACCAAAACCGCGCCGCGTTGGTCATGATCGGAGATCGTAAACAACCTGTCGCCGCTGAGGTCTGGTGCCTCCATGTGCAGGTCGGCGCAAGTTGAACGAAGGACGAAGCCCAAGTACGAATCCAAGTGAGTGCGATAAGTGAGGTTGGTGGTGATGTCGCTGAACGGAGGGGACCTACACCGAACATATCCTCAGGAGCCGCAGGCAACATTATGTATGTTGACCACACAATATTACCCCTGCGGTGGTCATTCTTGGTACACAGACGTGAAACTCGTTCAAGCTCATTCAAGCTCATTCAAGCTGGGGCAGAATGTCTGCGGCCTCGATCAAGCGGGTAGTCGCAAGAGCAGTAATTGAGTTTGACCAGGACCAGAAGTGTTGATTTCTTCGTACTATCCTACAATGGTGAGTTTCCCGTCGGTCTATGAGGTTGCTTGTGGCTGGTCTAATCGTGTCAATCCAGGTTTGCGAGAGCTCCTAGTGTATTGCAGCCCTAGTAGTTTCAAGGAAACAGTTAGAGCTGTGTCTCTCTCCAAAATACCAGGATGGACTGAGATATGGCGACTCTCGTGGTTGTGATGGTTGGCCAGGCATTAAGCGAGGAGGACTGATGGTACCTGTACCATATCCATGCCAGCGAACCCGAGCACCATTGTCAAACATGATCTGAACCCACTTGCTGCATGATTTCCATGAAACGTATTGGCGCTTGGGCGTTGCCTCTACCTAGACTACGCGCGAGCGCTATCATCCATCATCCGCGCATAACCCGCGGAGATAGACTCTCGGGGCAACTATCGAGCTTGCTTTACTCACACGTTGGTTGCATTAGCGCGAACATATCAATTTAACTATTCCAAAAGTACCTTGGATTTTTGGGGAAAGTGTCGTGCCCTGGGTCAAAGCAGTAGAGGAGGATCGGTGTTAGGGTCAAAATTTGGCAAGCGCGGTGGATACCATAGGCCGTGCTATCATCAACTTTACGAAACGACCAGTCGCTCTAGACTGCAGTGACATGCCAGTAAGTGTTGTTGTAAATGCCCCTGCCTCACACAGAGCTGTAGAGTCACGTGTTCTGCTTGTGACAAATAAACTCCAGCAATTCGTGCCCCAGGAAGCTTACTCGTGTGCGAAATACAAAGCACTGTACCAACTAGAGCGTTGCCCGACTTGACCGCAGAGCTCCCAGCCCATTACAGAAACAACCTCTCCAACTGGGCACACAACCGATTCATGTAAAGCGTTGGGGTCCGTCTTGTTCTTCACAGACGAAGCCACCTTCCCCCTCCTCTACCGGGCGCCCATGCCTAGCTAGAGTTTAGAAAACCACTACTGTATCATCAGGGACGCTTCTGCATGCAGGATGTCTCCACACGTGAGGATTATTGCTTGGCCGCGGCCCGTTCATTGGCGTCCTGAGCTGCAGGGCATTGCCGTCAGCTTGTGATTGGACGTTTCCTTGAACTCTCAGACGTCGACAAGGCATTCACCAGCCGACGGCTCATTGGGAAAACGGATCTGTACCGTGAAGGCAAGGGATTAGGGCATTGCGCTACGCAAGTCTTGTCCTGGAGGTTACTCTTAGCCGATGACTAAAGGTAATGAGTGTCGATGCCTTGACAACAGGCATATGCATCCCCCATACCATTCGCATGTCGAGGGGTGACTGGCATCGAACGAGCAATCTTTAGCTGCTTTGAAACCCTGGGACGTCCAATCCCCTCAAAGCTAGTTTGAGTGGTCTTATCTCGCGTGTTTTAGCTCCAAGAAACGCGTTCAAGAAGTGTCTACCTAAGCACATCCTGGCGGGCTGGTATTCACCATGATTATTCTGCTAGATTCTACGTACTGTCAAAGGAGCACTCCCATTGCAGCTTCTTGAATTTCTCAGGTCTTTAGCTCTGCTCGCTTCTACCCACATCTTCATTTCTTCTCTACCTTTCTGCCTAATCTGAGAGCACGTCAAGATGGACAAGATTCACGAAGCCACAGTCACAGATCGTGGGATCGACGCCTCTGAAGCTGGCACTGATGAGGCCGTTTCCGAGAAACGAGGCAGCACCAGAGATGCCGAAGATATGAGGCGTTTGGGTCGGGTGCAAGAGCTGAGGGTAAGCGACAAACATCCGCAGAGAAGAGCTGTAGTAACCGTCCGGGCAACAGCGAAACTTTGGATTTCTATCCATCTTCGGCTTTGCCATGATTTTGATGAGCACGTGGCAAGTGCTGCTCCAGTAAGCTCGATTGATACATACATCCTGGAGCATGTCGCTGATAACTTCTAGGATATCCGCGTTTGGTCTACTGAATGGAGGCACTGCAGGCCTTATCTATATGTACATTCTAGTGGTGGTGCTATTCTTCATGGTCAATATTTCTATGGCCGAGATGGCATCTATGGCTCCAACAGCAGGTGAGTCTCGTCGCGTCTACTGTCGACAGATACAATTCGCAGATAGCCAGTCGAAGAACGTGCAGCTACAGACCCTGTATTAACTTACATTAGGTGGACAATATCACTGGATCTCCGAATTTGCGCCTCGATCTAAGCAGAAGATACTCTCATACTTCATTGGCTGGCTCTGCACACTCGGCTGGCAGAGTGGCGTAGCAATCGGGTCTTTCCTGGCTGCAGCTCAGATTCAAGGTCTCATCGTTCTCAACAATGAGGACTACATCTACCAGCGGTGGCACGGCACTCTGATCATGATTGCCATGGTGCTCTTTGTCTTCGTCTTCAACACCTTCCTGGCCAAGCACCTCCCCCTCGTTGAGGGCTTGGTGCTCTGTTTGCACCTGGGAGGCTTTTTCGCAATCCTCGTCCCGCTTTGGGTTTTGGGCCCTCGTGGTGAATCTCATCAGATCTGGACTCAGTTCTCGAATGAGGGTGGCTGGCCGTCGAGTAAGCCGTTATTCTGATATCATCGTCCGATACTCGCTAACATCAAGACTAGCCGGCCTCTCTACTCTTGTCGGCCTTATAACCCCAATCACCGCCTTCCTTGGTGCCGACGCTGCTGTGCACATGGCTGAAGAACTGAAGGACGCATCAAGAAATCTTCCGAGAGTCATGATGTGGACTTCGGGCGTTAACGGTGCTCTTGGTTTCATCATCCTAGTGTGGGTCTATGAACACGGCTGCGGACCAGAGATCGTTTTGCTGACTGGCAAACAGTACCTTCGTCTATACTATTGGCGACCTTGAGACTGTCCTTGCGACACCCACTGGATTCCCCTACATCCAAGTCTTCTACAACGCCACTGGCTCCAAGGGCGGTGCCACCGCAATGTCGATGATCCTTGTGCTTTCGTCAGTGGCCAACGCAATGACAAACATGGCTACTGCTTCTCGTCAGCTATGGGCCTTTGCTCGGGACGGAGGCGTGCCGTTCCACGGATGGTTTGCCAAGGTTCCGGCTCGCTTCGAGGTCCCGATCAATTGTGAGTTTCGAACCACATCCTCTACCGAGGAACATCACCACTAACTACCTCTCAGCTATCATGTTCACAGCCGGCTTTTCCATTCTTTTCTCCTTGGTCAACATCGGCTCGACTGTCGCATTCAACCAGATCCTGTCCCTCGGTCTCGGTGCGCTACTCGCGTCCTATTTCCTCTCAATCTTCTGCGTCACATTACGACGAATCTGTGGCCAACCGCTTCTGCCATCGGCATTCAGTCTTGGCCGTCTGGGGTTACCCATCAACATCATGTCCCTCGGGTTTCTGGCCTTGGGATTTGTAATAAGCTTTTTCCCGGGAGCCGTCGATCCTACTCCTGAAAGCATGAACTGGTCCAGTCTGGCCTTCAGCGTGGTGTTGGTCTTCGGCGCCATTTACTACGCAGTGATCGCCCGTCACCATTATGTTGGACCAGTCGAGTACACCATTAAGAGTGTATAAGAGAATCAATTTGTTAGTGGTCTGGTAATAGTAACTGTCCGCCAGTTTGGTATAGAATGGATTGCTCTGATCTTGCCATGCTGTCTGAACCACCGCTGCGTCATGCCTCGATCTTTTCGACATTTCTCCTCACTGGTGCTTCGCGCCCTATCTCACCTCACAATACTCCAGCCCAGCTGTACGTCTGAACCCGGACACTGGCTATTTCGGCTTCATGTCGATCGTTACTCCTTTCCTCTCCATCTTCCACCCGAACAAAATTGCCGGCCTGACACTGGTGCGTAGCTAGCCATGATACTATTTGTGTTCAGAGTCATGCTCGGTCATATGCCCAATAGCAAGCAGATAGTCGTGTGCGCCGAGGAAATTGGCCAGAGACGCCGTGTCGCCCTTGACGAGGTCGAGGACAATCATTCGAATGGCCTTCGGATGCGTAGAAGCCAAGATTTTACGGTATGCTGCTTGGTCGAAGGCAATCGGTTGCTCGAATTCAGGCTTGTGTTCCACCAGTCCGCGTGTCATCTTCAAACGTGCTGAACCATGGTGGGTCAACAACATAAACACATACACGTACCACCAGCCGCTACTGATCAAGCGCTCAGGATAAAGAAGGAATGGTTCGCGTCGCCTGTTGTAACTTTGTTGGCCTGTTCTTTCTTGGCCAAGGAGCAGAAGTAAAGAGAGAAGTCGCGGTTTCTCAGTACTTGGTACAGTACTTGCTAACGGATTCACTTTCTAAGGAAGGTCCCACCAAGCATTCCTGCTCTGCACGCCGTTCCCGATCCCTCAACATCCTCTCAGCCACCCTCCAATACCGTCTAGCCACTATCGAATGATTCATACTCGAAGCGACGTGCACGCTTACTTTGCAGAACAGACTGTTGACTGCGATAAAGCTCTGCGCTGACCTGTAGTCGATCAATCTGAGGCCGAGGGTATTTTGGAGGAAGATCGCGTGTCTGAAGATCTTGATGAGGAGTTCGGTGGGCAGATCGGTGATGCGGGCCATGGTAAGACTGGAGACCAGGGATGCACTTGTCGAGAGAAGAGAATAAGACAAATGGGAGACAGGTGTTGCGTGGGATACTGGGGCTCACCTGGTATTTGTCTTGCCTTGTGGTTTGCCTTGCGCCATCATAGTCGGAAGATGAAGCCGCACACTTGATCATAAGGAAATAGGTACCAGGCTTCCCAGTGTAGCAACCTAGCAAGATGAGGTCGCGGGCTAGCATAGAAGAAGAACAGTGGTGCAACACATGATTAGATCAAGCCGGATCTAGCGCCGCCTCACTGACTCGATCCTATCTAGTTCGTCCACTTAAGTCAAGCTCTCCGTACTATCTTCATATCAGCCTACTTCGGCCCAACTCGGATATACGCGCTCCACATCCCAACTTCCTAACCCCAAGCCGGTCTCATAACTCACTGTGAACCACTAGGATGCGCACTATCCGGGTCACCCTTCTGCTGCTCGATCGCCTGAGCCAGCACCTTCTTCGCGTTCTCGATCTCGTCCCCGTTGCTGGTCGACTCGAGTTGTGCTTGGAGCTTTTCGCGGGCGTTGGCGATTCGCTCCCTAAGGGAGGGGAAGACGGCTTTTGTCTCTTCAAGGGCGCGTTTCTATTAGGGGAAATGCGGTTAGAGCGGTTTTTGGGGTTTGGACTTAGTTGCACATTGTCGGGTGGTAAGAGGCATCTGCGCAGTGTCACGGGTTGAATGAGACGGAAGGAGCGGGTCATGGTAGACGGTGTTGTCTATGAGCGAGGCTTCATGGTGTATATAGACACCCTCCCTAGCTGCAATGTAGACTTTGGGGTGTTAAATAGTACTTTGGAGATGACGACCTACCTCCTGCTTCAGCTTGAAGTCTCTGTTCTCATCCTGGTCATCGTTCTGTTCCTCGAGGTCACTGATCCGCTTCTTCTGCGACTCAGCCTCTTTGTGGTAGGATGCTTCTTCCTTGAGTAGCCGCTGGAGAGCAGATGTCGCGATTTGCGTTTGTGAAGGAGCCATCGTGGTTGTATCCCGTACGTTTGTTGATACTAGAGCTGGAAGGGCAGATTGCTTGATCTAGAGGATTCAATGAACGTTGGCAGATGCTAGATGCTCATGCTGTTATGTCAGGCGACGTCAACATAACAGCGGGACTATTATTACTATCGATAAAACTTCAGGCAGATAACTTTAGATCGGTACATCATTAGTCCGAACTATTGATGCCTGGACCACGTCAGGGATCTGGAGGAGTGGTCAAACAACGCAGCGAGACTCTATTGTAGGAGAAAGTGTTTGATCTCCTGTAATGCAAGACTGATCTGCCGCTACATGATACTCTATGTCATCTCTCATATCGTACGAGCATTGCCCAGCTTGCTAGGTGTCATAAAACTCACGCAATGCTCGAAATCACAGCCTGAGCTAGCCCCGGCTCCTCAGCGCGAATCGTGATCTTGACAGTAAGACCACTTTTAGCCAACGCCATTTTGACCAAACCTGCTACACGTCCGCCTTTGATGGATTTGCCGTACAGTTTGAGGGTATGTGTTGCGTTTGAGAGGACAACATCTGTGCCGTCTAGAGGTTGAAGGGAGAGTGCCGATGATAACTGTTCTGTGGCATCTATAGGAACAAGTTAGCACACGCTTGAAAAACAAGGTTATGTCCGGCTTACCTGTCAAATTCTTCATATCCGTCAAAGCGAGTGTCTCACTTGCTTCTTCACCGTTAGCACCTGTGCCTTCCCAGATATGGTCGAAGTTGCCAGCAAAGGCAGGCACAACGTAGTCAGCACCGGTCAGCTCTACACCTCCTACTTCATATTCATCATCGTAGCCGCTGTCCTCGGCTTCACCCGTCGAAGGATCAATTTCCTTGCTCGTGAACTTAAGTGCATTCGAGAAACTGGTGATTGGGAAACTATCCTCACCACCAGTCTTTTTGAACGCGACGTACACAACACCCGGCTCATTCGTCTTTAGTGCGGGGGCCGGAATGACGAAATCATCTTCGAGTTCGCCTTCTTCGTCCTGGGGTTGAGCAACCACAAGCACATTCTCAAGCACAGTAGCGTCCAGCGTGTTCTTGATGTCATACTGCAAGACAATGTTGTCTTTGAACACGTGTTTAACAGCGGACACGACGTATTCTGTCTCGCTTTCTGTAAGCTCAACTGGGACGCTCGATTTGAGCACATTGCCATATGCTTTGAGTTCGGGAATATTGGCGAATATTTGCGTGTATTTCTGCGCTGCGTTGGCCGCATCTGAGACCGCTTCTGCGGCACCGTTCATCTTTGGTTTCTCTGGTCCCGTCGATGGAGCTTTTAAAGTCGGAGTCGCTGTTGTGAGTTTCTTCGTTCTTTCCTCGGCCAGGGCCTGCTCGTGCGACACAACAGGCACAGAGGAAATGTCGAATGCTGTACCGAATACTGACTTGTCATCGGAAGTGACGTACATCACCAGCTTGTGTTCGAAGGTGGACAGAGAGAACATTGAATCATTCTTGATGAACCGCTCTGCGATGTCGTCCTCCTCTTTCATGAGTCTTAAGTTTAGAGCAGCACGGTCTCGGACCTCGTCATCTGTGTCGTCCAGACATCTTGTGAGCAACACTGTGACACTCTTCTTGACATCTGGGTCTTTTTGGCCAACTCCAAATTTGGCTAGAGCCGTCACTGCTGCGGCTCTAACCAACGCATTTTCTAGAACGACTCGGTTGTAGATATACCGGATGTACTTGGTAGGGTTTGGTGTTTTGGGTCCTTCGACGCCTATCAAGTGCAGGATTCTGACAGCAAGTTTTGTAAATTCGCAGTCTTCGATGAACTCGCAGAGATGAGACAGTGTCTCCTCTTTGCTTCCAGGCACGAATTTGATGAGGTCGAACATGCTTTCCACCACGGCCCGCTTGAACTCATATCCGCCTTCATCTCGAAGGATGCCACTCAAAAACGTGAGCATACCCGCTTGTTTGCTAGGGAACTTCAGGCACAAGGTACGTATGGCTTCCACAATGGTGATCTTGAACTCGTCCGTGATTTCGGTCATGAAGGTGGAAATTTGCTTCATCAGCCTGTCCACACTTGCTTCGTTACCAGTTTTCAGCAGAGTCGTAATGGCAAAAGTAGCGATTGACCGGTTGGTGTTCCCTATGAGGGCCTCAATATCTTGGTTGGCAGGATTGACGGCATTGGGCTTGAAGGATGCCAGTTGATGCAGTAATCTGAGGGCGGCGAATTTGGTGACTGCCCGTGGAGATGTAAGGAAGAGCTGGAGTACATGCACGACCTGTGAAGCTTCTGCATCGCTGAGGTCGCGAACGTCAATTATTGCTTTGGCGGCCTCGAAGTTGACCATCTCACTCTTGTGCCGCAACCAGCTGTCTAGCATCTGCATCATGGGCTTTCGCAAGCTTGGATCCTCTTCTGCCAGGCGAGCAGCCAGTCTCACCAGCATCATGACACCGGCGGGACTTTTGACTGCGCCAGCTGCGCCATACTGTTGTACCATTTTGACGAGAGCCATTCGGTCGTGGGAGCGCATCTGGTAGAGCAAACCGATTGCGTGGTACTGGTTCATGTAATTTGTGTTGGCGGCGAGAGAGTGCGAGGAAGTGGTAGAGAAGCCCAGAAACCCACCTCCTGACTTTGACGAGGCGGCTGCCTCCTGGGTCTCGCTCTGCCATCTGCGGACCACGTCTCGGGCGATGGGCAAGAGGTGGTATGAGGAGACGAGGGCAGCTGAGGATACGGAGGGCGACTTGTCGACGATGGCGGTCTTGATCATTCGTTCAATGCTCTGCACAGTGGTTCCGTCTATTATCCTGCACAAGGCTCTCACTGAATTCGCTTTGTAGACGACCTCGCTGCCCACTGTCATATCTTTCATGATGATACTTGTCGACATAATAATGTCCTCTGCACTGTTTGAGAGCTCTTTCAAGACGAGGTACATCATCTGCCGCAGTGATGGGTCCTTGTTCTGGAACAGTTTCGAGATGCTGAAGAAGAGGGTGGTGGCCTCGTTGGTAGGGAACTTCTCGCCATTGAACATAAGCATGGCGAGCTTGGTAAGAAGGGCTCGACATCTTCGTGGTGATATTGGCGAAGAGTTGAATAGTCGTGCTGAAGCATAATGTTAGTGGTTGAGGGAGAAGTGTTGCGCTGACGGCATAGCATACCGTCCTGGAAGACAATCGTGCGATCCAGCTTGAAGCCGGAAGGCTCGGCGTCCTCATCCTTCTTTGCGTAGCTCATCTCGACTGCGGTGTGTTCAGGACCAGTATCTCTGGCAGTGCTGCAGTCAGGAATGCGTCTGGGGGAGGATGAGGAAGCGGTGTTGGTTTGGCGCTGGCATGTGCACTATCGCGAAATCATGACCAGACGTGAACACGAGAAAGAATGGTCGGCTTCGTATGCGGCGTGCACAGCAATGAGTGTTGAGGCTCTCACTCTGTAGATGCGTGGTTCGACCTCGTCTTCTCGACATAGGTGTCCACGGCCAAGGGCTCATTCTCCCTGTGAGCCCGTTGTGGGTATGTGGCTTTTGGATGCCTTGATGCCTAATTAGCCACAGCAGCCACACATAAGAAGTCAACGAAAGTCAGCAAGAATCTTCCAAGGCTTCAGTGTTTCGACGCCCATCTTCATCGTAGACGTATACCCCACCTACTGCTGTCGAAAATTGGTATTGCTGCTTACGATTCTGTACATATAGAGGCAACCAGCAAGTGACCCTTTGAGTACTGGTCCACCGGTGCAGCTCTACAGACATTGACTATCACCATGAATCAAATGCCTGATGTTCCAGTCCAGGTGCCGGTAGACGACCCTAATGCCGATACAGAATGGAATGACATCCTCAGAAGTAAGGGGATAATACCTGAAAAGCCGAAAGATCCCGAGCCTGCCATCCAAGAAGCACTCCTCGAAGCAGAACAACGTGCTTATGACAATCGGCTGGAGGACAAAGACCTGGATGAGCTGGCTGCCCTCGAGGAAGACGAGGATGATGCCTTCCTCGAATCATATCGTCAGAAACGCATGGCAGAGATCAACGCATTAGCCAAAGCCAGCAAATATGGCAGTGTCTACCCTTTACAGAAAGTTGATTTTACGAGAGAAGTCACCGAGGCATCGAAAGAAGCATATGTCTTTGTGTTCTTGTCGAGCTCTACCGACGGCAATGTTGAGTCGCGCGTGCTGCACGAGATATGGCGGGATTTGGCACAGAAGTACGGTGATGTCAAATTCTGTCAGATACGTGCAGATATGTGCATCGAGGGTTATCCTGAGAAGAATTGCCCGACGGTTTTGGTGTACAAGGACGGTGATATCAGGAGGCAGGTCGTGACGTTGCGCGAGTTTCAGGGCGTAAGGACAAAGCTTGAGGACCTCGAGAGCGTATTGGTTCAAGTTGGCGCAGTGAGGGAGGCCGACTCAAGGCTCAGAAGGAAGGACGATGATGATGAAGACTCTAACACCAATGGTCGTCGGGGTCTAATTCAGAGTCAGAGTAAGTGGGAAGAAGAAGATGATGATGATTGGGATTAGGGCTGTTCTTACTGAACATCAGATTCTTGTGTCACAGCATTGCAGATGACTATCAGCCAGTCTAGAAACGTCAACTTCGGCCCTCTTTGAGTGGAAGCCATGCTGGCCTCCCAGACGACTACACTGTTTCGCTGAAATTTTCTGAAGCAAGTGTTGGGCGGCTGGCAACGTTGGTCACCAGAGACACTGTGTAGCAACAGCATCTGTGCACCTGTCTTTTCTCGATTGCACTGAGCTCTTCTGTGAAATGGGCCAAAGAGATCAAGCTCGTCCAAAGAAGTCTTAGGTAAGCGTAGGCGCATATGTGCTGCCCACTCCTGTTCTGCAAGAGGTTGTCGTATCGACTAGACGGTAGCATCCTTTCTACACCACCAGACCACCCTGAGGCGTCGGTGACTCGGAGTTGGACCTTTGGACATTCACATTAAGCAAGAAGCAAAATGGGGTGTCCGACGCCGAGGGCACAATGCATAAAACTGGATCGTGTCGTCCATAACACCAGATTGGAACCTAGGTTGTGTAAAGGCTCCTAAAGCTACGTTCGAGCTTGATGCCCAATAAATGTTATTCCCCCACTGGCAGCCCTAAGGTCGAGGTCGAGCTTCCCACCATCCACTAAATATGCCATGGGTCAGATTTGGGGTGGGCTCATGTGCTGGGAGCTTGATGCTCGACAGGGGTGTGGTGTTGGCCGCGCCGACTCCGCTGCCGTGGGCAGCAAGACATCAACAGCTGCCTGAGATTCGTGGCCATGTGCAACGTGTTACTAAGGTGTCTGGGAACAACGATCAGCACTTGGGGGAATTGGTTGATTTAGCGAGTCTGCCTTTGGCGGCCAAGCACCGCCACGCGGCGTGGGTGGAGTAAAGGCACATGCTTAAACAAGGATGACATGGACCTTCGAGGCTCAGCCGCAACCCCTCCAAAAGTGCTGGCAGTGGCAGAGCACGATGCAACAACGCTTACTACTTCGTTGGCTTGGGGGCTGACAACCTACCTAAGAATTCCTTCCTGATGATAACCTGTATTCTTCCTCAATTTCTGCCACTGTCGGACTTCCTCGTCTCTTTCATCGCATACAAGTAATAAGTGTGCTCGTGTATACTCCGCATCCTCCATAAAGTTGAGCCTGTTTACCTTCGTTACGGTGGTAAACACCGCCAGCGCAAGGTCTATTTCGGTGGTGCGAAGACTTCGGGTTGAGAGAAGAACAGATCTAGCCCTGTCTTGCTCGACCTGCTAGTCACAAACAGCCAAGGGCAATCACACCGCCAACATGAGCTGTAAGTAATGGCCTCGAGTGGAGAGAAGAGCAGACCAGACCACTCGCAACTACGAACGCTACTGTGGCATTGAAAGCTGACGTGAACCTGCTGCAGTCTCCGGGATGCTGAATAAGCTCCACGGCCAACCAGACAGTTACGACAAGAAAGCACAGTATAAGTTCGGTCGAACGCTCGGAGCTGGCACCTACGGCATTGTACGAGAAGCAGACCTTCACGGACAAAAAGTGGCTGTCAAGATAATATTGAAGAAGAATGTCAAAGGCAACGAGCAGATGGTCTACGACGAGCTGAAGATGCTACAAAGACTGGATCATCCGCACATCGTGAACTTTATAGACTGGTTTGAGTCGAGGGTACGTGGGGAGGCTCAAGAGTGAGAAACAGGGCTGACAGAGATACAGGACAAATACTACATCGTCACGCAGCTAGCTACGGGTGGTGAGCTGTTCGACCGCATATGCGATCAGGGCAAGTTCACAGAGAAGGACGCTTCAAGAACGATTAAGCAGGTGTTGGGGGCCGTCGACTACCTACATAGCAGGAACATTGTGCACAGGGGTACTGGTGGCCCTGTCATGATTCTCGCTTCCTCAGCTGACCAGTGTCTGCAGATCTAAAGCCCGAAAACCTTCTGTATCTAACCCGCGACCCGAACTCCGAAATCGTCCTAGCTGACTTTGGCATCGCCAAAATGCTCGACTCCCCCGGCGAGGTCCTGACCACCATGGCTGGCTCTTTCGGCTACGCCGCTCCAGAGGTGATGCTCAAGCAGGGACACGGCAAAGCGGTCGACATGTGGTCCCTGGGCGTAATCACCTACACATTATTATGCGGATATTCACCCTTCCGATCCGAGAATCTGGCTGATTTAGTCGACGAGTGCCGTTCGGGACGCATTATCTTCCACGAGCGCTACTGGAAAGATGTCAGCAAGGACGCTAAGGAGTTCATCATGACATTGTTGCAGCCGGACCCAAAGAAACGAGCCACTTCAGGCGAGGCGCTCAAGCACAGATGGCTTGAGGGAGAAACAGCCTCGGACCACGACTTGCTGCCAGAGATTAGATCTTATATGGCCAAAGCCAAGTTGAAACGTGGAATAGAGTTGGTCAAACTTGCAAACAGAATCGAACAACTCAAGGTTCAAGAAGAATCTTCCGACGTGGACGAGAGCGACATATCGGATATACCCGTCAATGCTTCTAACGCCGCCAATCTAGCAGTCAAGAACCAGCAGCAGAGAGGTGTCTCACCTGGCCGCGGTCTTGTCACGTCTGAATCCCACGAGAAAAGAAGTCTTAGCAAGGCCGCCAAGAGTGCCATCTTCAAGGAGGTTGTGCTCGCAAAGGTCAGGGAAATGAAGGAGAAGGAGAACACTGATAAGCTGGTTGCTGATACCACCGCCGAGCATGAGCGAAGAAAGAGCTTCACCGCCACTGGAAAGCAGTAGTGCTCTCACCTCGCGGCGAAGGCGGCTGGTGCGAGGAACAGAGGCAAGAGTAAGACCGAGAGCGATGCGCCGGACTGGAGGGCTAGGGATTGGATGGGCGGCGATGGTGTTGCCAACCTCGCCAACAGCCGCCAGAATCAACCGAGCGAGCAGAGTAACAGTGGCAACGGAAGGACTTGAGTTGCGACAGGACTCCAAGACAAAGTCCAAGTGCTGAATGTCTTTGCTGGCTGCAAAATGAAATGGCTCAACGAAGCAAAGGGCCCATTGTCTTCCTATGCGAGCGAGCGTGAATGCACTCGTTGAAGAGCAAGGACAACGGGTTGGAGAGCAGGAAGTAGATACCCCATGATTGATTTATTACGGCTTATGCACCGAAAGCGCGTTCGAAGCGTTCTTCCCAGAACATTCACACTTCTCCACCTGTTGATCTCGAACACGTGATGCGATCTTGTCCTGCCTTGTCCTTATCAAAACACTTCCTGCGTAGATATCCAATCATCTGTCTGATTGTCTGTGTCATGCTTGTATGTCCTTCAACACTCAGTCCACCCAACACAAACACAGACAGAAACAGAGATCGAGCCAAGCAGACCACCAGCGCTCACTCAGTCATCAACCTCCAACCCCAACATCCGCCCCTGGAACCTCCGCCCCATCTCATACCACCGCACCTGGATCCCCGCCGCAAGCACAGTCCACGCTACACCGCCATCTGCCGTTCCCGTCACCGGCTCCGGCGGCGGAACACCCCGACTGTTCTCTAGACCGCCCACCCACCTCACGAGTTCCGCGACTCGGTCCCCGAAACCGCCGCCTAGAAGCCGCTCTTGAGCCGACACGCCGATCTCGGCTGTTATGTCGAGGAGTGCCAGTAGCAGAGCGAGCGTCGCGGGGAGAATGGCGGGGTTGTAAACCTGGCGCGTGCGCTGGAGGCCGGTGAGGAGCGAGAGGGTTTCGTGGGTGATGGCTATGAATGTTTGTGGAGGTGAGAGGCCGGTAGGACCGAGGGTGTGCAGGGCCAGCGTTAGGGTTTGGATGTGCAAGGTTATGATGCTGGGGTGGAGAAGGGGGTGGGAGGAGGACGTGGTGGCGTGTGAGAGGAGAGCGGTGAGCGGGAGGATGAGGGGGTTGTAGATGTTGGTGGTGAGGATGTTGTGAATGTTCTTGGGGATGGTTCTTGTGCGATATTCCTCATTCGCTTGTTGTTGTTGTTTCGTGCGGGTTTGAGTAAGGGATGAGGATGTCCGTGTGTTGTGTGAGATTTTGAGGATATCGGGTGCCCGGCCTGATTCGGTGGTCGCTGACGCGGCTGCGAGCGCCAGAGGCCGTATTGTAGAGAGGGTCGCGTGGTTGGTGAGGGTTGAGATTGGGTTTGTGGGCGCGAGGTTTTTCTGTTTCTGGTCCTGTTTCTGCGAGGTCGAGGTCTGGCGCTTCTGTTGGTTGGTGACGGGCTTTGGTTGCAGGTGTGCTGGGAGGCGCTGGGAGGGAAATAAGTCAAGCGGCTGTTCTGGCGCTGTGGTCGTGTCGGTGAAGCCCGCTAATTGCCTTGCGCCCATTCCGATCGCAATCAGTAGTGTGCTGCGCTGCGACAAGGAGAAGTCGCCATCGAAGTACGTATTGCTGAGATACTTGCCCATCTGCTCCGGCCGAGCAACGAGACATGCTATCAATGCATCAAGACGTTGTTGCTGGTGCTCTGGCTCTGACATCCCGTCTTGCAGATTCACTAGCGCCGACGCCAGGCTGTGGATATTGTCTGACAGTTCCGTGCCGAAACTTGCTTTGCGCTTGATTAAGGCTGGAGCGGTCTTGAGAGCTAGGGATATCACGTCTAGTCTGTCGCTTGGGGACCGAAGCTGTTTGATCAGGTCGATTATGTATATCGGAGGCTTTGGCTTATCCCTGTTGACCAGGGTGGGATCCTCATCGCTATCTTCAGGATCATCCCCAGGTTTGGCGTACGGAACGAGATCATCCTCTGAATCCGAAGAGGTAGACATCTCTTCAATGGCCATGACTTTGGATGTTGGCTCAGGTCTCTTAAGTTTCGGCGATCTTGGGGCGACAATCTTACGCTTCCGAGATGGTGCTTGCCCCTCCACGGGCCTGCTTGTTGTCTTCAAGTCATCAACGTCGCCTATGCTGTCTTTGGTCGTGGTCAACGCAAGCAGGTCCTTGACTTCTTCTGTTTCCATCTCTTCAACGTCAAAGTTCATTACTTTTCCTGGCTCATCAACGCACTCAGACATGCCAACACCAACGATCATCCCGAGAATCCGTATCCGGGGAACGGAAGAACTGAGTCGATTTGAAACCGTGTTCATGATCAATGAAGGTATCGAATCCTGCTTGAGGGAGGAAGGATTTTGTCGGTGTAAATATCCGATGACGAGTAAGATGGTCTGGGCCAAATCTGGGATCACAAGTAAGCACTCGGTTCGAGTCACCAAGGAATACTGCTTCTACTCACGCTCCTGTTGGGTAGTCGCTGCATGTTGAATTTGTAGTCTATCCGAGAAGGCTGTTAATGTGCTCTCTAGGATGCGCTCGAGTTTGTCTGCCTCTGTTAGACGGAACAAAAAGCATAGCGTATCACGTACCTTGATGTTGTGCCAGAACGGTGAGTAGTGCTCGTCTTATGCCGCAACCTCTGCTGCTGGGACTGTTTGACGATGATATCCAATCGACTGCACACTCGAGCAGATATTCGTTGTGCGAAGTCAATCCGTTGATCAATGCCGCCGATCCAGCAATTGCTCTTGCTGTAGTCTGGTCTATAGTACTGGGGGACAGGTGCTGGGAGTTCTTGAAGTAAGTCCGTGACAGGTCATTGAGAACACAATCGAACACAACTTTCTGGTCATGAGTGGGAAGACCTTCGATAAGTCGGTGTAAAGGTGACCATAAGGCTGTTGGACCAAGCACCAGAGAAGTATAAATCTTTGATACACAAGTGTCTGTTTCCCTTAGTCATGGCATATTCCAAGAATGTGTCGTCCGACATACCTTTGTATCCTAAGCTCAAGCTTCGTTTCAGAAACTGGCTCAAGTTTGACCATGCACGTGTCTCTTTCGAAGCAAGCTCGATTGACGCCTTGACAACATTGCGTGCAAGCCATTTGGAGTAGTCCTCGCCGTCCAGCAACCAGTTAGGCACATGTAGATTTGAGTCTGTCTCCGCAACGGTGCTTAGTATCGATGCTGTACTCGACAGAACTTTACTACCGGCCAGCAGTGAGACTATACTCTGCCAGAACAAGCGCCGCTGGGCCTCTTTCTCATAGATTGCGATGGCATCTGACAGGAAATTGAGCACGATTTCTGAGCCCTCAAGCAGGTTACTCAGGAAGTCGATGTAGGTACCGAGGGCTTGGCGATTATTGTTAGCAGATGGCCGTGTATGAAATCGGATCTGCTCGAGCAGCGCTTCAAGTCCTGTAACGCTGAACAGTGCTTGTAGAAGGGTTTTTCTCATGCGCTTGGCCGCGCCACCAAGGTCTGAGAAGTTCAAGTTCGGCCATAGGTCTGGGATTGTAGTCGTGACCAGTACTCGCACGAGCTGACTCGATTTGGGACCCGTCAATTTGATGTTAAAGTCGTGTTGTCCATCAATACCATACTGTATGTATGCCAGGACAGCCTCAATATCTTCAAGACCTGGTTGACACTTGAGAACCTCTCGTGCATCGTCGGACAATGTTGGTGGCGTATTTTCCTTCAAATAGTCCTTTTGTAGAAAGACAGCAGAATCGTGCCGCTGATGTGTTGGTGCTACTGTACTGGTAGCGGGAGGAGTGTATCGGATGTTCGCAGCCTGGTCGACCGGTTTCTCGATCAGCTTCGAGCTGACGGCTGTGAGAAGTGGTACACGTTCAGTCTCCGGTTTCACCTCGATGATTGGCTTTGTACGGGCTCCGCTGTTGGATCTGCTTCTCTGCTTTTTCTCGTTCAAAGTGAGAGACTCAAACTTCTCAATATTGCTCTGGACCTTCTTGGTCGTTCTGACCTCTCTCAAGAGATCAGGCATGGTCTGATGATCGTTAAGGTAAACAGCCTTTTTCTGGAATGCGTGTGAGCCGTTGTTGGCGATTTGAAGTGATGTGCCTGGTGAGGTTGAGAATATAATTAGTTTTCGGACATGTAGTTAGCAATCTGGGCAAAGCACTTTTTGGAGTGAAGGTCGTTGAAGTGAAAATACATCTATGGCGATATCGTCCCTCATACCTTAGCTGTTGGCTTTTCTCGGCCAAGGGCCATCACCGAAAGGAAATTGAGAGACCTATGCCCCTTTTATTGCGTCGTATCTGTCTCTAAGCACCACCTCCAGCTCATTACCACCAAAGCATCATATTAAAGGCTCTGGTAAGACACGGTTGTTCAGGCACGCTACTGAAAAAAGTCCTAGCATATGTTAGGCATTCAGGCATTAAAGCACCAATAAGGCCCATGGTAGCATAAGCTCAAGTCGCTTAATCACGCCAAGATGCAGGCATGGAGAATAAGTGGCATTGGGAGAAAAGACCACCCAAGATGAACGTACTAGTACTGTGAGCATAGGGAGCTTCGAAAATGGTTCTCGTAATATAGACAAAAGGTAGCACTGTCGCTAGCTGTGAGCCTGGCATCACAAGTCAAGCGTCCTGCTTCCACGGATCACGACGGCATGCGCTAGGTCCCACCTCAGCGCCACAGTGCATAAGATTAGTCCCGCTTGATCCGCTACTACGTAATAACAAGCTTTTGATGGGTCGAACTCGCAAAACCATATGCTGACAGATGACAAACCACAGGTCAAAGAACAAGCCATCGATGCAAGATCTTTCCCGTAAGACCAAAACACTCAACCACGTAAGCACAGCATACGACCACGCCAGCACGAATCGATAATGCCTCGAAGTCGGAACAAAGTTCTGTCCGACGAGCGCCGCGACAATCTCGAACACGATGGTCTTCAGCTTGATCACAGTACCGTCACAGGCTCGTTTCCCGGCCTAAACGCAACACATGCACGCTTCAGGAAGCTCGAAAGTAAAGCCAAAGATGAAGAGTCGAACCTCGACAGCCACGTGGAATACCAGTGGCGCTCACGCGACAACCGTAAAGGCAAGTCACTTTCCTTCACAAGCTTCTATACCTGCTAAACATTCTAGGCCGCCATCCTCTTGTAGTCCCCGAAGACCATCCGCTAGCTGGGAACAAATTCCGCAAATTCCTCACAGGCATCAAGCGCATGCTCACCCAGTTTCCATACTGGGACGTCTCTTTCTGGGTTGCTTTCCTCTTCACCATTGGCTGTCTTATCTTTGTCGTGGCAGCTCTCTTTTACTGGCTCCCTACCGCATGGCCAAGCACCGAGTTCCCGGGGGAAGGAACTTATGGAGGAGGTATATTGTTTTTCGTTGGCGCAACACTGTTCCAACTTGGGGCCATATGTCTGGTTTTTGAAGCGGTAAACGAAAATCAGAAGGGCTGTTTCGGCTGGGCGGTGCACAATCTCTTCTTCGAAGCTGACCCTTCGAGCTGTGCCCATTTCCACCAGCAGAATGATAAAGGTAAGGGCCAGTTGTGTCAGCGCAAGTGGCAGTGGTGGCCCAGTTGGCATGAGATCCGCACTCACTACATTCACGAAGCTGGCTTCGTCGCCAATATGTCGCTGGCTGTTGGAGCGACTATCTTCTATATCGACGGGATTATGGTCCTCCCAGGAATCTATAATCACTTGAGCCAAGGGGTACTCTGGGGTGTGTATTGGCTGGCTTATCTGGTTGGTTCTGTTTTCTTCGTGTTCTCAGGAGTTATATTACTGCTCGAGACGCAGGAGAAATGGTGGAAACCAGCACCTCATGTGATAGGCTGGCATGCGGGAGTATGGAATCTTATTGGCGCGGTGGGGTGGACACTGTCGGCTTCGCTTGGCTACTGTTCGGCGCATTGGTGTGAGTATCAAAGTGATTTGTCGTTGCTATGGGCGTCGATCGCGTACACGATTGGAAGTGCACTAATATGGTACGAGGCGCTCGACAAGTACCCAGTGTACACCAAAAAGGCTTGAGTAAAGGAAGGAGGAGCCGCAAAAGGTCAGCGACATGTTGGCCAAGGCCTTTATGTCGTATTTGAAAGCTGAGGTGCGGTCATCCGTTTGCGTTTCAGTTCATTGGTTTCTTGGGAGAACATCGACGGGCATACCTAGGCGGACAAATACAAAGTTCTTGCTCCAAGCATACTGTCTAATTGGTCTTCACCATGGCAGCTCTTAGTGATGGAGCCTCTCGGTTCTGGCATCAACGAGGACACAGCAAAACAAGATCGATACACGAAATGCAGAAGTTGAATCAGGCGGCGAACGTACGAACGCAGAATGCGCTCACTGCTTCTCCACTGAGCACGTATAAAGAGAGAGCAATTTCCTCTATCTGAAGAAATGTAGAGAGTTAGCACGTTTACATCTTCCGAACGAAGATGTTGACTACCTAGTCGTGACGTGAGGATTCTAGGCAGTGTAGTGAATGTTTGCTTTGTTTGTTTGAAATATGAATGCCTTGCTCTGATTGCTTCCTGCCTCATAAGCCATCTACTCTGAAACCACTGCCTCTTTCTCCCTAGTGGTATTAATCTTCCACAACTGCTGTTCACACATTTCATCCTGGTGAATACCGAACGATCTGTGTTCTTGCACTTCTTTGATCCTCCACCTCTCAGCTGGGCAAGCTCAAGCTCAAGCTCACAAGCAGCGAAGACAACCCTCGTGGTACTCTACACGTGACCCCGACTGAAGTTACTTAACCATCAGAGCCTATTTATGGTGAAAAAGGAGTCGTGAATTTGAGCGCAAGATGGCTACCGACACCATGACGAATGGCGCTGTTTCGAGGACAAGATGGTACAGACCTCTCCTCTTAGGTAAGCTGCTCAGCTAACCAGCTCCAGGCAACACCTTGACACTGTTCTCGCCACATCTTCCCCCTATGCAGATGAAGATTATGTTCCCGGACCCAACACAGTATCAGCACTCGAATCATCCAAGATCCTGGTCATCGGAGCAGGTGGTCTTGGCTGTGAACTCCTCAAGAACCTCGCCCTCTCAGGCTTCAAGGACATCCACGTGATAGATATGGACACTATCGACGTCTCGAATCTCAACCGCCAGTTTCTCTTTCGTCAATCGGACGTCGGCAAGTCCAAGGCAGAAGTCGCCGCGGCCTTCGTCGAGAAACGTGTGCCTGGCGTCAGAATCACTCCCTACAACGGCAAAATCCAAGACAAAGACGAGGACTACTACATGCAGTTCAAGCTCGTTATCTGCGGCCTCGACAGCATCGAAGCCCGCCGCTGGATAAACTCAACCTTGATCGACATGGTCGACGAGTCCAACCCAGAGTCCCTCAAACCCCTAATCGACGGTGGCACAGAAGGCTTCAAAGGCCAAGCCCGTGTCATCCTCCCCACTCTAGCCTCCTGCATCGAATGCCAGCTCAGTATGCACGCCCCGCGCGCCGCAGTGCCCCTCTGTACCCTTGCCACTATCCCACGCCAGCCTCAACACTGTATCGAGTGGGCCCACATCATCGCTTGGCCCGAACAACGCAAAGACGACAACCTCGACATGGACGACCCCGAGCACGTCACCTGGCTGTACCAACAGGCCCTCGCCCGCGCCCAGGAGTTCAACATCACCGGCGTCACATACGCCATGACCCAAGGCGTAGTCAAGAACATCATTCCCGCGATTGCATCCACTAACGCTATCGTCGCAGCTGCATGCACCAACGAAGCTCTCAAGCTCGCCACGGACTGCGCCCCCTTCCTGTCCAACTACATGATGTACACTGGTGACTCCGAGAGCGGGCTGTACACGTACACTTTCGAGGCCGAGAAGAAAGACGATTGTCCGGTCTGCGGGCAGCTGGCGCAGAACATCACCGTCGACCCGGACAGCACGCTCGAGGAGTTCCTGGACGCGCTGGCGGAACGGGCGGAGGCCCAGCTCAAGAAGCCGAGTGCCAGGACCGAGGCGAAGAGCCTGTATATGCGGTTTCCGCCGGGGTTGGAACAGAGCACGAGGCCGAACTTGAGCAAGAAGCTGGGGGATCTGGTAGGTGATGGGGAAGAAGTCGGGGTGAGTGATCCAGCTTTTGCGATCCAGTTCAAGTTTCGATTGGTTTTCAAGAGATGATAGGTGAGTTTACGGTCTTGGAAGGAAGAACCTGTAGCGTTTTCGCATGGTGTAGAAACATTTGAACAAGACAGCGAACGAGCATCTGCAGGTGAATGATGAACGTGGGAAATGATTAATGATTAGAATGATGAGAGAGCAATCATGATTAACAAGACTGCGCGGTAAGCGTGCTGTCGTCATCTGCTCGAGTGTTGCGTGGCTTTGCTCTCGAGTTACAATCTTGCGCGTGTTTTCGTGTTGTGCAATGTAGATGTTGATGTCGAACCCCACGCACGAACCTGGCTGCAAGCCACGAAGATCGTTTTGGTATCTTTCCAAATTCGTGGCTCATTATGACCGCTCGTCAATGACAAGGAACACCTACCTATGACTGCGCGGCGAAGCAGATCTATGTGCATGCATGCTCAAACATGCCCAACCCAAATATACAAGAAAGCTGTCTTCAGCACGTGCTGCGAAGAATCTACTCATCGTGGTTCTTCTTCCTCAAGCTACCGACCCGTCTCTTTACCCGGTCGCTCAAGCTGGTCTTTCGACCAATACCAGTAGAATCGTTATCATTTCCGAATACTTCGGCTCTGTAGTCGGAGTTGCTCACGCGCCTTCCGCTGGTATCTTGCAGCTCCACGCCGCCTTCCCTCTCTTCGAGGGTGTGCGCTTTTAGTGCTTTCTCGATAGTATAGCTCGGCTCTCCCTTACCCTTGATGTCGTCCGGGTGATACTGTACACCAGCCCAGCGCTTGTATGGCCCGCCTCCTGCGTTCTCATCAAGCATCACGTTATCACCTTCATTGTAGTCATAGGTGACGCCGTTTATGTCAGTCATGCCTGGCGGATATGCGGCGACACCGTCGAGGGGCCGATGTCGCTGAATCGAGTCGACCACTCTGTCGTGGGGTGTAGCACGCAAAGCCTCTTCGTTGCCATGGGCTACGGCTGCAACAGGCGAAGAGTACTCCGAGTTGTTCCTTGCCAGAAGCGTCGCATCGAATGGACCTTCGTGATGGTACCGGCCGATTCCACTAGCATCGAGGCTGTCGATTGTGTCCGGTCTGATCGCATGTTTCTTGGTCGTATGTCGGGCTTTGTCGGCTACAGCTTTCTCCTTGGCAAGCTGCTCCAATGGGCGAACGCTAGGGTCACCAGGAAAGCGCTCCCTCAGGGACGATGATCGGCGCGGCCGTGTGCCTTGTCCCAGGAATTCTGACCTGTGTGAGCCGGATCCTCCGCGAGAATGTCGGGGCGACGCCGACGGAGGTGGTGACGGATATGTCTTGTCTGTCGAGCTCACCGTTGCCTCTTTCGCAACGCCATGCTCTTGCCTGAATGGGTTGGTGCCGCTTACCCGACGAGGCTCGCCATGCGGAGTGACTGGTGTCGCAGAAGTCGATGCTACGGTTCGAAAATGTGAGTTCAGGCCTGTTTCATCGGAAGGATCTGGCGCCGTTAAAGGGTCATTGACATATGCTTGTGCCTGCTCGTCCATCAGCGAACGTTAGACACATGTCGGACGAGGATCGACGTACCCAGTTCTTGCCGCTTGGTTCCATGTTGGTGAGTGCAGACAATGTCCAATGCGATTCTGCTGATACAGCTGTTAGATATGGCGTCGTCAACAACGAAACTAAGGTTCATGTACGAAAAAGCCTAGCATAAAGAAGCGACATGAAGCAGCAGTAGCAGAACTGTTGGCACTTATCCGCAGCCCACCAGCACGAGCCTGAAGAATTCGTCATCCAGGATTGGTGCAGCCATGTGTGCCTTAACTTAGCGAAGTCCGCGCGATGCACCTCGAAGTGTGGGTTTAGAACGTCAACCTTGAACTTCTTCTTGACATCATAGCACACCGAGTTCCCGGCGACGAGTTTAGACTCCACCTACCTAAGCGGCGGCCACGCAATGTTCGTTCCACATGGTTATTGGAGCTGGGTGTGTCATTCGTTCGACGCCTACAAGGAAGACATCCGTATCCTGCCTGACCTGGAAGCTTGTGATGGACACTGCCTCAGAACAATGTGGTGAGAGAAGAGAAGAATACGATTATTGAGCATACCTAAGCTGCTAGCCCGAGTGCCTGACGATGATCCACTTGGCAAGGTACTTGTGCCTGCCAAGTCCAACTACGAACAGACCTTCCGAACCTTCCCAAGGTTCTTCTACGAGCTCCGAAAATAGCGCTATGACATCGTGATGATTCTGGTAGACTATTCCGATTCTGAAGATGATAGCCAACAGGAAAATGAGCTAGAAGACCACGGCTCGGGCCCGCGGACGACGCTTGCAACCAATCCACCATTGAAGAGGAAAAGGCAGGAACGCGACGACGAAGCTGCCCTACGCGTCGCGAAGCCAGCTCCTTCCCTGCCTGCCAACTTCCACACCCTGTATGCCACACCAGGAAGAGCAAGTACAAGTGATGATCCATCGTTGCACGCTGGTCGCCAACGACAAGTCCCTCACGTTGTCGGCAATTGGCCCAGCTTTGTCTACCTGGAGTGGCTGCCTTCCGAGGAGAACCTGCTCAGCCTCGAACGAGTTGTCGATGAAGCATTGAGACAGCTGCAGACAGGCTCACAGTCGGTTACAGCAAGCTCAAAGCTGCAAAGCTCATTGCGATCCGAGCTTGGTGTTCGTCTGCCACTTCATATCAGCCTGTCTTCTCCGCTAACACTGACTACTGACACCAAAGAAGCTTTTGAACAAGAAGTGACGAAAGCCATACGGACAGCGAGAATTCATGCTTTCGATGTTGGAGTGTCCGGCGTCCGCTGGGTTAGCAACTTTGACAAGACTCGTCACTTCCTGATCCTGAACTTGACCAAGCCCAGAGCAAACCAATTGCAGACATTGTTGTCGACATGCAACAATGTGGCTCGGAACTTTGGACTTCCAGAGCTGTACGCTCATAGGGAACGCACTGCTGTTGGTGTTCAAAAGCAGCCTAGTGCGCCATCCGACCATCAGGAAACCACCAATCTACATCAGCTTGTCGATCAATTCCACATCAGTATTGCTTGGACTTTGGTCAAACCGGAACGCAAAACCTGCATTCTTGACGATGAGCTATGTGAGAAACTCAACGGCATCACGCTCTCTTTCCAGGACGTACTGGTCAAGATTGGTAACAAAATTACTAACGTGCACCTGCAAGGAACGACCGATACAGCGTCTTCGCGCAGCCATCAATATGGGAGCAGTGAAGCACGAACACCTCCGGAGGAACAGAAGACTGAATTTATTGGTACTACTCAAGTACACAGGAAGGGACGATAAACAGCAGCGGCTCAGCATTGGCGAACCGCGAGGGACAATAGACTATTCAACGTGGATTTTGCTAAGATGACTAAATCTCGACATTGAAGGGCCAGGCCAGGAATGAGCACTGGAATGGAGCAGGGCCACAATGATGGTATGTGGCAATACACTAAGCAGGGCAGAGTCCAAAAAGAGTCCTATCAGCCCAGGGCAGCGTGTGTAATGTGAGTGTGTGCGCTCAGACAGGGTTTCGTGAACACAACATGCGTAGCACGTTTACATATCCTGCTCCTCTCGGAGGGTTTGTGGGTTGGAACATCGCAATTGTATAGTACACCCGTTATCGAAGACTCAACAGAATGCAACTCTAGAACACGACACGTCAGGGCCTCCGTATATCAAGGGAAACCCAAGCGGCCAACAATTGACTGTATCTCGCCGCAGTCCGAAGCAGTTCGCGACCAGCGACCAATGCCATCGAATCTACTGACGTCTGCGAGTCACTTGAGGTAACGAAGCTCGGAAGCTTGAGGATTGCGCCTTTAAACCTTGACGCCAGCTTCCCTCAGCTCGTTGGTGTCGTATCCACTCGCGACCGAAGATCCTTTGATTGGGAACAGCTTTGGCGCTCATGACTTGGAAGATGAGTTCCCTTCTTTGGGAAGATCGACCAGGTTATGATTCCCAGGGTACTCTTGAAGCCCAGATATCGTGTTCCTCCAAGCAAAAGGGTGGCGGTGTTGTTTCAGCAATGCCGCCGTAGTGGAAACAAGAGCGCAGCAGTGTTGACTCGCACTCGCACGAACGAACTGCGAATGTCGTAGACGTGCCGCCAACAGGTGGTATTCCAGTCAACAGGAGCTGGAGCATGAACGAACGAATCTACCACAAGTGGTGATCCTTAGACCCGCATTGAATCTTGAGCTTGTACGGACTTGACTTGCATTGGATAACCCGTTCAGCTCGATTCATTGCTCAGTGATCTGTGGTATGACCTCTAGAGTTCCATTCATACTGTTACTGGTCGCGCGGAGACTTCCAATCGGGTCGGAAAGATACGAGAACACTTGGGCCTTTCGCAAGTCGGAATTGAGGGTACACTCGTGGCTGAAGTGGAGAAAGCCTGATCAACGGAAAAAGATTTCCGGTCCAAGAGAGATACTAGTACTAAGTCTCGACTTCTGTCTTAAACCTCACGCTCGCACTTCTATGCCAAGCGCGGAATACTTCAACTTTCTCCTCATTACGAAAAAAGTGGTGCTGGCCTTACCGCCAAGACAGTGAGCGGAGCCTCTCCAGTCAAGAATGTACTTGGCACCCGCAGAATCGAAATTCTGCCCAGACAGATGGAACAATCCATAAGCATCATGCTATGACATCCCAACTACACGAAGGTTTGGGCTAAGCATGTTGGTGTTGCCGAGTTCCAACGTCATGGGGACCTCCCTCAGGCATGCGCAGAGGACAAAATAGTTGTTCCATAGATGGATTCCGGCACAATGTCCCACGCTACAATACCTCTAACATTTGCGCCGCTATTCTTCAGCTGCCGATTCCATTGCTGTCGTCCCGAAGTGTACTTTCGCTGACCCAAGACTGACCATTTTCTTTGCCGGACAAGACATGGATGCTCAATTGCCAGCAGCATTGAGCTCATGCGGTAGCTCCCCATTGGAGGACGAGAAGGTGGTAACTTCCACAGTGATAGAGTACGTAACGTGCTAAATGTAGCGAGGAAGCAAGCTTCTAACTTATTATAGAGCACCTGCGATATCAAGAAGGTCTCGCATCATACGTCTGTTCATCACTGTTGGTAGATCAACTGTTCAAAGACTGAAGCTTCATGATTATCTTGCTCGATCTGCTCAGAGTCTTACTCACGACCATACTAGGGAGTTCAAAGCTGTCGGGCTGTCTCGATCAATCAAGTCGTATGATGGCCTGCGTGGCATAGCTTGTCTGATCGTTTATAATTTCCATTACCTGTACCCCTACACCAGAACGAATATACGCGGATTTGGGGTGGATTTCGACCCAGCAAATAACAAGACTCCACATCAGCTGCCGTTTCTATGCTTACTCGTCCGTGGTCGAGCGATGGTCACCCTTTTCTTCGGCATCTCTGGTTACGTTTTGAGTTATCATTACCTCTCCGCTGTTCGAGACCAGAAATGGCAGTCTTCACAGCGGCGACTAGCTTCTCTAGCATTGAGGCGATGGGCACGGTTGTACATGCCTGCCACCATTTCTATGCTCGTCATGGCAGTCATGACTAATCTCGGTGTATTCGACGCTGGTCGCGAGTTTCAAGAGTCCGACTGGCTGACGGGCGCAAGGGAAGAGCATCCGCCGAGGTTCTCCAATCTCGGGACGCAGCTAAAGGACTACTTCGCGATGTGGTGGAGTTGGAGCAGTCCTTGGACATGGATGCTCTATTTCAACAGATATGACCCGCATACACGGACGATACCAGTTGAGTTTCGGTGCTCGTTGGTGGTTTTCCTCATGCTTATTGCAACAACCCATCTGAAGCAGCTATGGCGATACGGACTCACGATCTTGATTTGCATTTACTGCTTCGCCTGCGACCGTTGGGATGTAGCAATTTTTGCGGGCGGCAATTTTGTTGCTGACCTTCATTTGCATACTTTGAAAAAGCACGAACGAAGTGAAGACATCCTGCCTCAATGTTCACTCTTACGAAAGACGGGACCCCAACGCTCTGCGTTCTCTATCGCTGCAACTGCGGTCCTCACGGCTGGTCTCTACCTTCTTTCTTTTCCCGATGAGATGGCCGACGGGACGCCTGGCTTCCGTGCTTTGGATTCTGTCACCCCACCTGGCTACACCTGGAACTACACTTTCTGGCATGCCCTGGGCGGCATCTTCGTTATATGGACGATAGAAGTTCTTCGACCCCTGCAAAGGTTTTTTGAGTCACGGGTGCCGCAGTATCTGGGAAAGATTTCATTTGCACTGTACCTGGTCCATGGGCCACTACTCCATTCGGCTGGATTTGTTCTTCAGCCGAAGATTTGGCAAGCTATTGGCCACGACAGTACGGCCAAATGGTGCGGTGGATTGTTTCTAGGCTGGATCACCATGCTAATGTTGTGCCTTGCCTCGGCCCATTTGTTCTGGAAACTCGTTGACGTACCCGTCGTTAAGCTGGTCAAACAACTGGAGAATAGAATTAGTATATAGATAGAGACATACTACACCTAGATTTCTGCTCGACATCGATGGCAGCGTGGTCCTTGCAGGCCAAATGCCTGATCTATGGGCCACCTCCTTGAATTATCCATGCCGCGATGCCCGAATACATTGGACTTCAGTCATGGTCTCTACGCGCCAATCAGGTATGTTGGGATGTGCTAGGAAAGTCTATCAAGCTGATGACATCCGGATCAGCGTCGATTCATGGCCCGATTTATGTAAGCTGCTTGAGCATGCGACGCACCATCCTATCAACCACTAACTTGGCCCTTCGTTGACATTCAGATCGACTGCATTGCGCATGCATCTAATCGCTTCAGCCCGGTCTTCTGTGTACCTCTGGCTCATCTGACCCACATGGAACATTGCACTCAACGTGGACGCTGCCAGCATGGAGAGCCAATCACACGTCGAGTAATGTGGACCTACTGAGGTTTCTCGGCCACCTAGATTCATGAATGATCCAACGATAATCCAATGGTCCTTGGTCTGCGCTGTCGCAAAGGGTCGAAATCTCTACTACTTGATGTGGCAGACTGGAACGAGTCGACTGTCTAAGTACAGGTAGTATCGCACCAGCACAGTGGCCAAACACCAATTTTAACGTCGAAGCTATGCTGTACTCCGAACATTTCATAAAATCAATTTCAACCCTCGTCATCTCACACTGCTCTGGTGATGTCTGGCCTTCACGATTCTCTGTCCTGAAAACAGAATGTTGGTCGACGTTATCTGTTGCTGACCATGAGCAAAGCTTGAACTAACATTGAACTTGACACGTTGCGAATGCGACCGCCCAAGCTGTAGCGAAGAAACTGATGGTACACTTCTAGATCCCGTTGAAACATGATTACTATCAAGAAGTGTTGACAACATATCTGCCAACACAACATCTGTTTTCCCGAGGACCGCGTCCAACGCAGACGAAGTTGGTGATGTCAAATGGATCGGCTCGTCACCAAACCCCCACTTGATTTATAAATTAGCGGGGAACGTACTTGCGGACAACCATCGCACTGACAACCAGAAATCCTGCGCAAGCCAGAAACCTGTTGTTCCGACCGCTATCGCCTGCTTTGAGGTTAGTACAGAGAGCACAGAATGGGAGACTGTGGAGAGGCTCACCGTCTGTGATTCTGCCGAGTGCGAAGACGACGAATATGTTGAGAGGAAGTCTCATCAAAACGTACATCTGTCCTCTCTGCTCATCGCCAACGAACCTGCTCTTGAGGAAAGCCATACTAGGGTAGTACAAGCCAAGCGCGCACTCATATATGCAAAAGGCCCAGAAGCGGAACCATTCATTTGTAGTCGCTACTGTGATCAGAAGGCATAATGCAGCAATCAGAGGCACAACCTGGACGATCAGTGACGATGTACCCCCGGAATTTTTGTGATGAGTCAAATCCCCATACATCAGCGACCCTGCAGTCATGGCACACATGAAGTTGGCAAAGATCAATCCAAACGGTGTTTGTTGTTCTATTCCGGCCACTTGCCTGGCCGATATGATTGCCGAAGACCAGAAGTAAACGACTAGGTACATCGTACCCTCATAAAAGCATGTGGTGAAGGCAAGGGCGAATAATCTGGGATCTGTAACAATCAGTCATGTATCATTGCCTGTGTTTCTACGTATCGTACCTGCTAAGCTCCCGAAAAGACGACCTGCATCCTCCAAGGTTGGCAAACGGACAGCTTTCTCGGAAACTGTCTCACCGAAGTTCTCAGCCTGTCAAACTGTCAGCACAAAGGCCGGGTCCGCTCAGCGCACCTCGACGACCTACCCAGGACCACTTGATCATTTGTGCGGCGAGCATTAAGCACCCTATACTCGCCACGAAAGGCGCTTTCTCAGATTTGGAAGTGACAACCAGAACTTGGGAGATAATGCCACAGATTATGGCAGTGATCCCATTCGAGGTCGACATTGCTTCAAACATGGTGCTAAGCGACCCTTCGGCACTCACAAATGCGATTCGATGGTACTCAGCAATCATCCATGTTTCGAAAACACTGAAGAGTAGCGTTGTACTGATGCCTCCCAGTATTCGTCCCGAGAAAAGTACCGGAAGACTGCTGAAGCAGACGGAGCTGCATGAGATCGAATAAAGCAAACAATACACCATACATGCCCTTTTTCGGCCGTACCGATCTGCAAGACCTCCAGTGAAAGTCGCACTGACGGCGCCGCTCAGGAAGCCCACCGCAAAAAGTGCAGCCACAATCGGTTCGGCAAGGTTGTGACTGTTTTTGTACACGCTATACATGAATGAACCCTGATCTAATCAGTAACAGTTTGGAGGACTTGAGCTTCTGCGAACCTGAAGCCAATCTGCTGCTGCCGCTAGCACATAAACTGTCAAGAACCGCCTGCGGAAGGCTTGAAAAGTCGCGCCATTGTCGTCGCTCAACTCGTCGTCGATTGATTGAGGCTGGCCTTCCGGGACCCCTGACGGAATAACATGCGCATGCTTTCTTAATCGCCAGCAGAGGCAACTCATAATGACACAACTTAGAACGGCCAGATTGAGCACATAGAAATCCATGACAGAATGTCCACATACGGATCCTGGAAAAAGCAAGCCCGACAAGTTTGGTCATCTGTGTCTATCGGGCGACGTATGTAGCACTTTTTTGTCCTCCAAAGGTATTTGGTACTTGCTCAGGAGTGACCGTCTTTACGTATGCAGATCCGGCGTCGGGTGGACCATTCGCATATTTGAGCTCGAAAACCGGTGGGCAGAAACTCCACACTCCGCTCAGCCAAGACAAGGGCAGCCAGTGGCTGTGTCTTACCCCTTACGTTGTCTCGGGTTCCGCCAAGACCAGAGATGCGCGTGCATACGTACCTTATGTGCTATCAAAATACTGTCACCGATGTTGCAAGCAACCATCGCTTCTCATCTTCCTCAAGCCAGTTATTTCCGAAAACCGTTGGTCTTTGACTACATACGCCCACTATGGCCGGACGCTTGTCGTCAGTCGTTGCTATGTGCTGCGGTGCTACATTTCTCTTCTTATTGCTATGGGATATGACATCTTCGAGGCACGTGTTATTACCAAGCCAAACTGCTGTTCCGAAGCAGAGCCATTACGTTTTCAGTAACGAGCCACATTTGCACGACAAATTGGAACATGCTGAAAAGCTATGGAGCCAGGCTGTCAAGGATCGACAGGTAATGCTCGCAGCATATCCACCACATACCAAGTTTCCCGACGGTTACATATCTCCTTACAATGTATGGGATTTTGCGCGGCCCAGCTTCTTCTGCCCACATGATCTGGAAAGGGTCGGCAAGCTCGCAGACGGAGGGAAGGTCGTTTGTGGCATGTCTCGCTACGAAAGAGAGTCACCAGGGCCTTCGTCGGCCGACAACTTCAACACTGGGTGGCCCTTGATTGTCTACTCATTCGGTGTAAGCGATGATTCCTCGTTCGAGGCGGCACTGTTGCAGCGCACAAATGCGGAGATCTGGGGCTATGACTACTCCGTTGATGGCTGGGCCAAAGAAGTCACATCTCTTCCAACCAAGCAAAGTTCAAGGGCACATTTCAAGAAAGCAGCCATTTCCCATACCACGGACGAGAGTCAGCGTCCACCTAGGTACAGCGTCCAGGACCTGATGAAAACCAACGGACACAAGTATGTGGACATCGTCAAGATGGACATTGAAGGCGCGGAATTTCATGCCTTAACTGCTCTGGTCAACTCGTTGAGAGCACAGGATGTAGGGGAAGTGACGCTGCCATTTGGTCAATTACTGATCGAAATCCATTTCATGCCAACCAACGGCGACTTGCATATCCCGAAGAATATCGAATCATGGATGGAGTGGTTTGGTGCACTGGAGGACCTTGGTCTCAGACCTGTCAACAACGAGGATAACTGGATCGGAGATGTGGGCTACGGAAAGCCAAGGTTCATGGAGGTAAGTCCATTCGCATCAACAGCAGCCTTTCGTGGCAAAGGGACACGTCGACTAACTTTGGTGTGTTGTAGTATACCCTGATCAACGTACGCGATAAGATGCACAACAAGATCCTTTGGGGATGATCTCAGGGGTGGTGTACATAGAACTGTTTCGGTGGGCGTTTCAGGCGTCCGTTCGGAGAGTTGGGCAGAATGTACACGTAAATGCCAGGCGCCAAGTTGGGGGAACAGTGGAGTCCGGCCAAGAGGACCTCTTGATTCTGCCCAGCAGAATTTCACGATGTAGCGGAACATCAAGAGTGCCAAGCCGCGGACCGCCAAGCCGTGTGACGCGTTGAATTGGTCTAGCGAGACGCTTCGAAGGTTACGGTGCTGACACCTATCGGTGAAGACCCTCTATTAGGAATGTTCATGTCACATTGCACTTCTGACTCAACGCACAGTGGTCTTCCTTGCCCAACTCTCCCACACGTGTCTTCTTGGCAGCCCCAAGGATCCGCAGCTTTCGAGACAATGTTGCATGTCATCGAGAATGTCGACAACGTGTCTCGTGGACCTCGTCCGACCGACAAGCACGTCTTTCCCAACGAGCTTGGTCTGCGCTACGTACAAACAAGCATCAGGTCACAGTAGAGCACGCACCTCAAGACAGTTATCTCGATTCACTCATGGACGACCCAACCCGACCCAGCATGGCAAGAAGTGCTTCGAGATCACGCGCGAGGAGATCATGGTGTTTGAGGAAATGAAGCCAGATTTCGAAAGTCGGATCCGTGGACGTTGAGGGGCACTAGACGTTAGCTTCACCAACAGCAGAGACTCAAGAGCATCGATGTGCATCAAACCATTGTATCTAACAATCCAGCTTCTTCTTCATCATTGTCCTCCGCCAGAGACATGGCATCTGTCTATACCCTACTACACGCTTTCGCCTCGCCCTTCCCCTCTATCCACGCCCTTCTTGCCTACGCTCCATTGCCAGCAACCCAGTCTACGCCCCTGACCACTTTCTCAAGGCACTCCCAGGTGACCTTCAGGCTAGGGAACCAATGGAAATAGTGCGGTAGTCCTTTCCAGTAGTCCTCCTTTACCCCGCTTGTACTCTCCTCCTTCAGCCGCAACACCAGCACGCGCCCGTCGTCGCGGCAGATATCATGCTCGGCGGTAACGATGTACGTGCGTGGAAAGTTAGGCAGGGCAGGAGCCAAGAGCGGGAAGTGTCGTGGGGAGGTCGCATCGGCGGAGAGGCCGAGAGGGTTGGTGGGACGGATGAAGTTCTTGAAGGCGATGAGTGAGCGGCAATGGCGACGGCGGAGAGGGCAGAGGAATGGGAAGAAGAAAACGCAGAAGGCAGGATGAGTGGGCAAGTCTTACGAGCATGACCTCCCTGGTCAGTATCGGGGCCGAGGTAGCTTTTGCAACATAGGAGGTGTGTATGTCGCTATGGGGTCCGGAGTAGGGCGGATCAGCGGGGTGACAGAAGGGGAAGAGAGCGACGAGGCCAGTGATGGGCCGGGTGAAGAGCGCCGAGTTCTGGGTTTGCGCGTACGTGAGTTGGATCTAAAGTTTGCGGGTCAACAGGGGTGAAACGATTGGGGGGAAGAAGGGGCATTAGCTTCGTACCGCGAGCGAAGCCCCTGCGGAGCCTCCAACGACAAGCAGGGCGGGGGAAGTTGTCAAGGGCGGAGAGTGCGAGGCTGCCCAATTGACGGCGACTATGCCGGAGGAAATGATCCTATCAAGAACGTATTGGGGTGCGAGTGGATAGTCGACGTTAACGACGACGGCGGGGGTACGAGCGGCAATGATCCGACAGTGCGCTTCCTCGCTACGAATATTACCTGCTTACAGTCAGTCTAGAGGGCGACCAGGCAGCGAGAGGGGGTCGGTACCGGACATGTAACCACCACCATGGAAGAAGACAACCAGAGGTAGATCGTCCGCTTTGTCGCACGGGGCATAAATGCGGACTGGGACTGCGGGTGTTGTATCCGTTGCCGGAATGGTATCGTCAACTGCCACTGTTAGGTTGTAATCTGGAGACGGGCCGTTTCCGCAGTGTAGCGAGCGCGCGGAGACTCGGCCCTTGGGAGTGCAGATGAAGGTTGCGACTGACCACTAGTAAGATCTACCCCGAGCTCAGGCCATTGTGCTGCCAATTGCTCAGCCATGCCATCAAATGCTGGTATATCAATGTCCGCATTGGCAGTGAGCTGCGGCCGCGACCCCAGGCCTCGCTCAAGCTGTGTGACCGGGGTGAGCTACAAAGGACCAGAGAAGGGGCACGTAGATCAAGCGACTCACCTCGAGCCATTCTGGGTGGTAGATGTCTGTTGTATCTGACATACTGTAGCTGTAGATACTGCGTACTGACAGGCAGAGGAGTCTGGAATGAAGTCAACGTGGGGCAACCTGCAAAAGTGATCATTCAACAGTGCAAGGTAGGCGGCGGAGCAGAAAATGTTCGCAGCTTAAAGTGAGTTATTGGAGCGTGTAATGTTGAGATCAAGGCTAACACGGCCTCAATTTGGGCTGCCAGAGGCTGAACTTATCCGCGCAGAGGTGACCATAATTCGACCGATTGTAACTGCCGAATGAATGGATGCTCGCCAATTAATTGGAAGCACACAGGAACTACTGCTTCAGCTTCGGGAACACTGCCGGCAGTAAGTGAATACCTCATCTATGGCACGTAAAGAGGGAACCCAGACAAGTAGAAAGTGGAACGTTGAGGGCAGAATACCCGCATGCCACGAAATAGCTTACTAAGATACTAATGCAGGCATGACACGCTACGCTACCACCCACAGAAGCAGCGATCAAACAGTTTTAAAAAGTTCGAACTGTCTACAAGCATTGTGAAGGTGGTTCCGAATGATAGAGGGTAAATAGAACGGTTACCGCAATCCACCAAGTCCGATACCTTCACCAACCGTGGCGCGCCTGTCCGCCTCGCCAAAGATGCTTCTGAGATACCCAGCAGCTCTCTCATACAATTCGTTTGTCCTCTTCTGGTCGCGGAATGGGTTCGGACTCTTGTCCCATCCATGCGGCACCTCAGAGACCATCTCAACCTTGACATCCTTCCCTAGCCCACTCAACCTCTCGCTAAACTTCTCGCCTTCGGCCAGAAGCATATCCCATTCGCAAAGCCACATCTGTATACGCTGGGGCAGGCCATCCATGATCATGTGATCAGGCGCTAACGATGGGCTAGCATATGGCGAGCAGTGGTAACCTTCTGTGTCTGGGGCAGGGAGGTAGGAAAAGTCAAAGAGATCTGTGAAGACGGCTGGGAGGGTCTTTTTGGGCATGCGGGACGAGCGCTTCTTTTCCGAACGCGAGGAGGTCCAGTCGAGAAGGGGGTACCAGGCTAGAATGGAGACTATGCGGAGTTGCGGTACTGGATCGGGAGAGGATGAACGGGAGGACGAAGCGTTGCTGTGCCGCGCGATGCGCGACTGGCCGGTCATGTTTCTGAGAAGGTACGAGCGTGGGCCAGGGACGTTGAGCAGATTCGTCTTGGAGCTCTGGGGAGTCCATTCGGAGTGTTTCGTGCCTGTCTGGTGGAGATCTGTGGCAGACGACGATGATGAATGGTTTGTACTCTGCGTGTTGTTCGCCTCGTGTCGATGATTCAGAAGGTCCATTTCTTGATCTGTCCTGCTTCCCGACGAGTATGCGCGCGTATCCGAGGACTTGGGAGGGGGCGCCCAGTTGCTCTGGGATTTCCTCGGTGGGTCTAGAGGGAGATGCTCGGTCGAGGGCTGCTTTTCATATTGATAGGTTAGACGGAAGGGCACCGTGAAAGCAAGATTGGCGCCGGCGGAGAAGCCTGATAAGGCTACCTGGCTGGGGTCTACGTGTAGCTCTTCTGCATGAAGTTGTATGTACATCAGAGCCTCGACGCAATCGTCCACGGGCTGGGGAAATGGATGCTCTGGAGCTCTCCGGTAGTCGACCGACACGAACACAGCCGGGGTGTCCTTGAGAATGACTCTCGCCCAGTATCTGTCGTCGGTGGCATGGCCCAGGCAGAAACCGCCACCATGAAAATTGACCACTATTGGATACCTGTGATCCGGCTGATGCTTCTTTTTCTTCTCATAGTCTTTGGGCACGTAGAAATAGAGCTCGATGGGGATGGTGTCTGTGGATATTCGACGGACAAATGACGGCTTGGGGGCGCCTGGGCGAGCCCAAGAGTGAAAGTTCATGCCGAAGGACATCAGTGAGCGCCAGAACCTGGCTTTGATGATAAGCCACCTCCGCGATGGCACCTGGGTGCTCTGTAGATGGTGCGACATGGCCCTTGGCCGCCTAGCCATTGTGTCCATAAGTAACTGCTCTGGGGGCTCTTCTCTCGTCTCTTCATTTTTGAACACATTCTGGAACTGGACCTTCGGCCGTGGGTGTAGTTCTTCGATTTCGCTGCGAGGAGGATCGACAACTTCCGGCACGAAGCCATTAACCTCAGCGCCGAAGTCTCGTGTATCAGGTTGCGCCATGCTTGGTATATCGTGCAGTGAATAGATGTAGAAATTGGGGTACTGCCCACCAATGTGGCTCGCTGTCGCAGTGGTCGGTCAGCTGCCTCCACGCATCAGCCTCGAACCTCGGAGACTTCCAGTTGCTGATTCCAGTTCCAGTTGGTCCGCCTCGCCTTTTAGGTGATACCAGACATATGGTTAGGGAGATGGATGTTCAAGAAGGGCTCGCAAGACTCTGGTCGTGGCACAAAGAAAGGTCATTGGTGCATATAATGGTCGAGTTTGAGGTGGTGAGCGACATTATTTACAGTCGGTGGACAAGCGAAGCACTTGCTTTCTCGGCACGTTGAGGGCCATTTTAACCTTCCCGCAGTCACCGGTCTACGGGCGGGGGCTACCGCACCTTTCCTGTTTATTATTTTCGGACTTTGCACATTCCGTAAAATCGTGAAATCGTGAAATCGTGAAATCGTAAAATCGTGTATGCTGCTGCTGCTGCCGCTATCGCTATCGCTGCCGCTATCGCTGCTTTACGAATACTACCGTGTGACTTGAGTAGATTATATATTATAAAGGTTTCTTTTTATTTTGCTACCTATATAGTATATATCCTTAAACGCTAATTCTTAAACGCTAATTCTTAAACGCTAGTTATAATACTATAGCTCGAACTACTCTATTGCTCGTAAGTTAAATAAAATATTAACGTAGAACGCTTAAGGCCTATCTAGTTAACTAGGGTTATAGTAATTATCTATCCTTAGTATTATTAAAGCTAACGCTTTTCTCGTAGCGCTATAATCGAGATTTAAACTCTATTCGCAGCATCTAGGTTCGGATGCTAGTACCTTATACTTTCTAGAGTTAAGGCTTAAGAAGGAGGAGCTCGTAGTAATAAAGCTTAAGAAGAAGAGCCTTATAATACTAGACCTTAAGGAGCCTAACTTTATAGTATTAGAGTTTAAGGAGCCTAACGTTATAGTATTAGAGTTTAAGAAGTAGGAGCTTATAATACTAGATCTTAAGGAGTCTAACTTTATAATATTAAAGTTTAAGAAGGTTACGGCGTCTAACGTCTACTAGGTATAGCAGAAGCTGTATTAATATCTATAGTAGAAGATAGACTACTAGAGGAAGAGCGAGTTAATAGAGGGATTAGTACTAGTCTTTAAGGTTAAGAAGCTAGTACCGATATTAATAGCTAGATAAAAGAATTAATTATAAACTATCTAGCTAATAGGCTAGTAAAGGAAAGTTATAATATATTTTCTGCTATCTGCTTTTCTTCTAGAGCATCTACAAAAGTAGCGGCTAATATTCGTATAACCTCGAGTCGAAGTTAACTAGTTAGAATATTTATTACTAATTAAGAGTAGCGAGACTAGGCTTAAGTATTCTTAATTACCTAGAATCCGCAGTTCGCATCGTTAGTCTATTACGATATAATCTAGGTTGCTTATCGCTACTCTATAGACCCTTTAAATATAAGCTATACCTAGGCTATTACTCGCGTTCTCTAGCCCTCGGCTTTAATTATATTTAGTAAGTTAAAAAGTCGGATTTCTCGTTAACGAGAATTAATAATAAATAGAACGAAGTAATTACTTGCTTCGATAGCACCTAAAACTAATATTAAGATAAAGAATCAAGTTACCTAATTAGATATAACTAGTAGCGTAGAAGGCCGACGATTTAGATCTAGATCGAGATCGTCTAGGTTATTATATTATATATTAAGTATCTATTTATTAATTACTTAGGCCTAGAATCGATTATAGTTACTATTAGCTTAGATCCTTAAACGCACGTTTTTAATAACGGTAGATATATCTAGCTAGCTATAGAGGTTACGCTGCGGGTTATAGATATAGTTATTCTTATTTAGTCGATTTAGCCTTATAGAGATAGTATATATACTATCTCGCCCTAGTAAAAGTTCGTTTATATTTTACCCTATTTAGCGAACTTAAGCAAGGACTTAGGCGAATAGTAGCTTAATCTTAGCCTTATATAGCGATTTCTCGATTAAACGTTACTACTGCGTACCTTAGAACGAGGATAGAGTATATATTAAGAATCCTCTTTATTCGGCTATTGCTGCTTATAGTAGATCGCCGATAGTTTAGATCTTAAAAGCTATCTAGCTAAGATTACTAATAGCAGTCTATATCTCGGCGTCTTTATACTAATCGAAGCTCTATTTAAATTCTTAAACGATAATACTAAGGTTATATAGCTATTTATAGAATTAGACGACCTAGAAAGCTAGCTTCTTCTCTAGGGTACTAGCCTTAAGAGGAAGGATAAAGTCGAACTCGCGTAGAAGTCTTTTAAAACTACCTTATAAGGTACTAGAAGATACCGTTAATGCTCTTAAGCCTTATATAGAAGAGTCTCTTATTTATTATAGTAGATTACTTATACGTCTAGAAGTTCTCTTACTAATAGCAGCGGTTATCTCTTATACTCGCTATAGGACTATACTAGTAGGCGCTTAATTTTAAAAGCCTAGTGCTAGTCTAGTATTAGGTATATCGACTAGAGAGGCGCTACGAAAAACTAGTAGATATCGAGGTATTACTAGAAGAGAAGATACTATACGCTTTATACTCGATGCTAGAGGCGAACTCGTTATCGATAAGTTACTCTATAGCCCTAAACTAGGAGTCCCTCTAGATAAAGCCGATACCTAAGTCCCTCTAGGTAAAGCCGGCGCCTAAGTCCCTCTAGATAAAGCCGGCGCCTAACTAGTAACCTCTTTAACCTCGGTTAGGATTAAGCGAGGTAGGTTATATTTACTAAGGAGTTATTGCGGTAGATTTCGATAGTATAAGAAGCTATAACTATCTCTTATAATAAATAGTTAACGTTTATCTACTTACTTACTCTAGTTAATATTACTAATATACGCGTTCTATCTAGCGATAAGGTCAGCCGTAGCTATAGCGTTATTTAGTATTCGTAATTTAGCTCGTTCTCTTTTTTATATATTAATAAGACTAGATAAGCTATTATAAATATTCGTAAGTATAAGGCTGCTAATATAGTATTAACCTCGTTTACCGCCTTATATCGAGACTTCGAGTCGTCTTATCTAAGTAGACTATATTCGCTAAGTAATATATAACGCTATATTAGCAGTACCGTCTCTAGAAGCGAGTTCGTTAAGTTAATTAGATATAGTCTCTCTATTAAATATATCGGCTATCGTAGTAGTTATATAAAAGTAGAAGAACTAGTCGTACTATTAACTACTAAAATAGTTTTATAAGATTCGCTTTATACGATATATACGATCGTACGCTATACGGCTTTCTTTAATATTCTTTACTATAGTCTTTAGATAATCGCCGAAGGTACGTTAACGTTAGTCGATATATTCTATATAGCCTTTAAGTGCTTAAGTAAAGGTGTATATAAGAATCTAGTTTATAGCGATAGCAGCATTTACGTTTTAGACGAAGTCTTAAAGGGTAAGAAGTATTAACGACTTAGTACTCTTTAGATTTAGAAGATCGTTTATAAACTCTTCGATAGTCTACTCTCGTTATTAGAAATTAAAACGGCGACTAGTAATATCTAAGGGTTAGAGTATATAAGATAGGTTATCTAGTATAGGCGATAGTAGGATAGAGGGTTACGTAATCTAACTAGTCTATATAATAAAAGGTATAGATGCTTAGAATCGCTATAGGATAACTAACTAGCTAGTTAATCATCTAGTAGCCTAACCTTATTAACTCTACTAGCCTTATTAACCTTATTAGCCTTATTAACCTTATTAGCTTTATTAGCCTATACCTTTCCTAGGCGAGCTGCGTTTAGGGGGTATAATAAAAGTGTTAGGATACTTTAGAGAGGATAATAATTAAGGTTTAAAGACTAGAAATTAAAGGCGACGGAGTAGCTTTCTTATATAGATAGACTTGTACTCTAACGTTTTATATTAGCCTATCTAATCGAGTTTAAGCGGCGGTATATAGATACTATTAGTTATAAGAATACTATAAGTAGGACTATAATAATATACTAAGCTTAAGTAATAAGATAATAGTTATAGAAAGATATTTTTACTTAGCTATAGATATTTTTACTTAACTATTACTATATCGATTTAAACGTAGGCTCGAACTAGTCTATCTAAAGTAAGTAGCTAGTAAGTATAACTATAGGAAGATTAGAAGGGGATAGAGAGGATTAAGGAGCCGAAGCATTTATCTAAATATATTTAAATAAATAGTCTTTTTTCTTATTAAGTAGTAATATAGTTAATTCTCTTTTAAATCTCTTTAAATAATACTAGTATAGCAAATAATACTAGCTAATACTATATCTTAAGCCGTCTAGCTAGATTTAATCTCGTTATAAAGTTAGATTTAGCTAAATATATTTAGCTAAATTAGGTTAATCGGCGTTAAACGTTTTCGCGAAGCGTAAATTTATTATTAGCCGAGTAGATAACTATATAGCCTATCTTACCTTCTTTAAATTCGTCTTTAACTTAGTACGTATTATACGCTTTACGCTATTATTAAAAAAGATTCGATTAAGTAGTAGAAGATAACGGAGATATTTCTTCCTCTTTTAAATCTTTATCTTTAACGGTTTTATCTTTATCGCCTTTATCTCGAGATACTATTATCCTATTACCGTCTTACTATTTTATTAACTTAGCATCTATTTTATTCTTCGTAAGCGTTAAGACGAGCTTATCTTATTTAATAAAGAATATACGATTAGCTTATAGTTCGACTTATACTTATAACTATATATAAAGTTCTTATATACGAGTTCGACGTTCTTTAGTTCGAATAGGAATATATTAAAGCTTTTTCTTTAATAGTACCTTTCTAGAGCTAGTTTCTATTTTGCTTAAACTGCTTAGCTTAGATAGACTAGCCTATATCTTGCTAGGACTACGTAGTTTAGTAGAGCTACGTAATTTAACAGGGCTACGCGGTTTAGATAGGCTACGAGACTTAGTACGTACCTCTAACTTTACTTCTTTTTTAATACTATTAAGCTACTATTCTAGAGCACTAATATTAGAAAGAGGACGGCTATTATCCTTTATAGTTATAGTATTAATAAATTATCTATTCTTATTATCGTTCGCCGTACGGGTTCTACTTCTACTTAAGTTAGCCGCTTTACTATCTCGCCTAGTCTTTATCTACTTAATTAATATCGATATTACAGTTATAGCTCTTCGTTTCTTAGCCTTTACCGGCTTATCGACGAGAAAGATATACTAAGTCGGCATTCTAGTATAAGCTTTATCTTTATTTTTATCTTAGTTACCGATCCTTTTTAGCTTTTAAAATCTTATAATACTTATTAATTTACCTACTTATACTTAGTATAAGTATAGAATATCGATAGTAATATTAATAATATCTATAAAGGGCTTGCTAATAGTAAAAAGATAGTTACCTTTCGTATTAGCTATAGGTGCGTACTTAAGGATATCTTCTCTTTTATACTTTTATAGTATAAGGTCTATTATTAGTATTATTAGTGCCTCGGTATCTATAGGTAGGTCGTTAATAATAAGATTAACCTTAAACTTATAGTGCTTAAATTTATTATCTTCGTCGGAGTTATATCTTAATAAAGAAACCTTTAAGCAGATCTAGTAGTAGGTCTTCTTATCCTACTTAGATTTCTTTACTTATAGCTCTTTGCTAACGGACTCTTTAAGAGCTGCTACGCCTGCTCTTTAGGTACGCGGGTATATTATAGGTTTAGTATTATCGCGAAGCTAGCTAAATAGCTTAGTACTTCGTTAGCTTATAAAAGTAAACGACTCCTTAAACTTAATAGTTAGCGATATAAATAACGATATTAACTTCTTAGGGGACTTAGCAATCGAATCTCGTTTAGGCTTAGTAGGTAAGTTAATTTTAAGTATAGTATTATCTAGTTAAGAAAGGCTTTTAGGTTTATTATATCTACGCGTTAGATACGTTATAATATTCTTCTTTCGATATCTCGAGCATTTAAGCGTATTCTTTAAAAGGAATTTATACTTAAGATTAACGTTCGCTAGATACTAACTATTATAATTATAATAGGCGATAGCTATTTCGACTAGATACGTAGTAGCTTAGATATATAATAAGAGGAACGTAAGAGCCGAAAGGAGAGAAGAGATAGAGTCTAGAGCCTTAATATACTTATAGATAGAAGATAAAAGAGACGATATTAAGAGAAGAGGGAGGGAGGGGGAGCGTATAAGCGTTAAGGTAATAGACGAGCGAGTAAAGAGTAGGAAATAAAGAGTATTAAATAATAGAGTAGTAACGATTATATAGGCTTAAAATAGTACTACTCGCTAGTATATACTAGTTTATAACCCTCTTAGTATATATAAGCGAAGTTATCGTCTCTAGAGTCCTAATTCTTTATCTCTACTAGTATACCGTACTTACTATAACTATATACTTAATTAAGACTATATATATTAAAATCGTTAAGTAATTCGTTCTTAATAGTAGTCTAAAGTTAGTCTTTATTCTATCTTTATTCGATAAGCGTTGTATTAAAGGCTAGATTAGGATATATATCTCTTTACTCTCTAGTAGTATCTAGGAGAGTAGTAAAGTCTAGCGTATTATTATAAATAGAGGTATAGTCTCGTACTTATTAAATTAATATATAAAACTATTTTAAAATAAGAATCCTTCGCTTAGGAATTTATTAAATAAATTTATTAGCGGTAATATCGTCTTACTTATTAACCTCGGCGAAGATCTAGTATAGCGTTTTATCTAGCTATACCTTAGTGCTTATAATAAAGACTTAGTTCTTATCTTTAGCTATATTAGTATACGTAACGAAAGAGGCGGTTAAGCTATTATATACTATAGTCTTTAAGCAACCGCTCCTGCTTATTTAATAGATTAGTATTAGGTCTATAGCCCTTAGTCGAACGCTTAGCGTTAAGCTAATTATATCGAAGATAGTTACGCTCGAAGTAAAGCTAGTTAGGAACTTTAGTAACGTAATATAGTCGATTACGCTATTTACGTATTTAATATACGTTCTAAACTTCTATAAAGATATTAATCTCCTCTTAAAGAAGCGATAAGAAGATATATACCTATATAATACGATTTAACTTATTCTCGCTTTAATAGAACTATCGTAGTTGCAGATTCTTAAATAAGATCTAATATAGTATATATTATTAGCTTTAAAAATAGAAAAGCGATTAGGATACGAGGTATTTAATAAACCTTTCTATAAGCTTTAACTTGCTAAGTAAGACGTCTTCTACCTATAATATATATATACGCCTTTAACCTAGCTAGTAACGTATATAGAGGATGCTAAATAGCGAGTATACTTATAAGCTAAGGTATTAACTAATGCTTTTTAATTCGAGACTAGAAACTCTTAATTTAAATATTTCGTATACTTATTTTATAGACGAAGCACTCTTAAAGGCGCTTTTATATTTCTTTATCTATAAGGAACTAATTACTAAGAACTTCGATATCTCGAAGGTGCTAAATATAAAATTAAAACTATAAATTAGCAATAAAAGGTATCTTTAATCTACGATTAAAACGAATACGATAAGAGACGATATTATACTTGCGAACTATCTAAATATACTGCTTTATAACGGCGATCTACCTATAGCTAGCGACCTTAACGTAAACCTAGATAATTCGTTTTAAATAAGCGTCTATCGCAGCGTAGACTTTAATACTAAAGTTTATAAACTTCTTATAGCTATTAATAGACTATACGTAATCTAGCTCTTTATAAATAGCTTTATAGCGTCGTATAACCTTATACTTCGGCTTTTAATTACGTTTATATATATTATTAATATCGTAAAGGACCTTTTAAACGTAATCCTTCTATACTTAAAGTACTAAATAGCGTATCTAAAGATAGATATAGAAATAATTCTAGCTCTAGTTACGTCTAATACCTAACGTAATAGTTTTAAAGATAATAGCCTCTATACGCTAAAGGCGCTTTAGTTAATTCTCGATAGCATGGTCTTTTCGAGACTAATTATATTTTCGTTATATAGACTCGATAAGCCGAGCACTAACTACTACGTAAGCGGGCTTTTATTATAAGCTCTATATAATCTTCTCGTTATCCTATAGGGTCTATTTATAAGCGCGTTATACTAATAAGATAAATCTATTATCCTAGTAGAGACCTTTCTTTATAGACTAGTTTAAGATAATACCTTCTACTTTAAGAAACTTCTTAAGCATATTATATCCGCACTTAATACTACGAACTCTATTAATCTAAGTAAGAATCTCTTTTTACGTTTAACTATATTAGATAACGAAGTCGTAAATCTTAATAGCTAATAGGCTAAGATTAACCTTAGGACGACCGGCTAGTATAGCTACGTATAAATAAAGAAGGTATTAAGCGATAGATACTAAATCTACTTATACCTACTTAGTCCGGAACGTATATATACTACGGGTATATATTAATACCTAATTACTAACGCCTAAGCGACCTACAGCAGCATATACAGCTATCGGTAGCATAGCAAGAACGAGGATAGCGATAGCGATAGCGATAGCGAAAGCAGCAGCATACACGATTTCACGATTTCACGATTTTACGATTTTACGATTTTACGATTTTACGATTTTACGATTTTACGATTTTACGATTTTACGATTTTACGATTTCACGATTTCACGATTTCACGGAATATGCAAAGTCCGAAAATAATAAACAGGAAAGGTGCGGTAGCCCCCGCCCGTACGGTCTGATAAGCTAACTCAAATCGACAGTGGCCATCTTGCGACCCCGGGCCATGTTTGTGGCCCCGTGCTTTTTATACAAAATAGCAAGCTTCCTGACGTCTAGCTACACCAGTACAACGACGAATACAAGATCGTCTATCGATTGTAGCAATATCAGTATTTGGACGTAGCGATTCACCATGACAATCACCGTAGATACCTAGTATCCACTGATTCGTAAGTGTGCTGAAGTCGTAGGGACGTTCTAGAACAGTAGCTACTAGTAGTCCAATGGCATAGCCTGGACCGCAAGCTACCTATATTGACTGATGTTAGACCTGGAGACGAACTTCACGCATGTTGACCCCTCCCGAGGTCAATCGTCTCATTCCAAGGCCTCAGTCGCGAATTTGTCCATCTACAGACACTTTGCAGGCGTCCAGTGTTCGATCTCCGATCGTTCCAGATCATCGTGTTCGGATTGTCTTTCTTCCTTGTGCACAAAGGAACTTCTACACCACTCAGCCGGCCTCGTATGTTGCCACTGGCGTCGTTTCCCACTCGGCGATACGGTAAGAAACCCCACATGGTAGTGTAGGACCATGCCTGCTGTACCCCGCTCAACTTCTCGGTGCAGATAGCACGTAGCGTGATCAATGTTTCTGTTTCCGCTGCTGGACGACTGCTTGAAATCTCCATGACACATCCTATCTACTGAAACACTTGTCATCGGTGTGACAAAAGAGATCCAAACCCTAATGAATTCTCTTCCTTGGAAGACGAAAAATGAGCTCGCTAAAGCCGATGAGTAAGCTTCGAGGCGTCGAGCTAGTGAGGAAGAAGCCGCTAAGGAGTAAGCTGCCAATGGTTGCTTGACCTGCCCCTCACCCCGTCGTGCGGAGCCATGAGCGTGGCCCTTAAAGGTTAATGGCGACGATGCCAAAACATTCTTTACCCAGCACGCGGGCGCGAGACACCTAGCCACGATCGTCCTGTAAGCTTACCTATCTATAGACGAGCGCGTTTCACGTGTGATGCAGAAAACACAAGCTGCAGGTTTCGTGAACGAGCTTACAAGTTTCTGACGACTGCTAGTCCAGCCATTTCACTAGTAGTAGTGTAGATAGCCCACCATATCTCACCATATCTCACCACATCTCACTCCTCTGCACATCCTGCTCCCTTTTCTGCGCTCGTCTCAATCATTTCATGCCGTTACATTCATAGTTCAGATTGACTTCAATTGGCAGGAATTGATAGGAATTGAGAGAAGGTCGAGCAATCGCTGACTGGCGGTGTTGCAGCCATTGACGGCACGCGGCTCATCTGCATTCCTGCAATACAAGGTGAGCACAGATACGCCTAGCCGCTCCACACGAGCGCAGACTACGGCTTGGCCTCTTTTCCAAGAAAGTTGCAAAGATGTCAGCTTTCAAGAGGATCTCAACTGCCCTGGGTCACGACGACAAGAGGCGATCTTCCAGCGGAACGCGCACGCCCACAGGAGACAATGCAAATGGCGTCGCAAATACTACGCCATCTAGCAAGCGGGGCTCAATAGCTGCAATATTGCACCTGCGCAAGAATGACTACTCTTCCGGCACCTCTTCCAGCGACACCGACAGTGACGATCTCGATGATGGCACAAGCAAGAACGCAGCCAGGAGACAAGAGAGGAAACAGAAGAAAAAGGAGATCAGAGCCCGCATGAGCGTAGAAAGTGGCCGGGAGGAGTCCGAAGAACAGGTGAAAGTAAGACTTGAAGAAGCCCTGGCCAAGGAGACCGATGATATGAGAGCCCGTTACGGGGAGCTACCTATGTCTCAATCTACAACTCGAAACACTGACAAGCGCATCGACGTTGATACTTTGACCGACGACATGGTCGGCCAGGAAGTCGTCTTTCGTGCTCGTATCCATCACCACCGCAACATGGGCCAGAAGCTGGCCTTTATCATGTTCAGGCAGCGTATTTCCACAATTCAAGGTGTTTTAGTAGAGGAGCCTGGTGTTGTTGGGCCGCTAATGATTCACTGGTCAGAGCATGTCCGCACTGGTAGCATTATGAGAGTCAAGGGTGTTGTGCAAAAACCCTTTGTTCCTGTCAAGTCTGCCTCCGTTCATAATCTCGAAGTCAAGATTACCCATCTGCACATAATCGTGAAGCGGGCCGAGCCAGGTAGGACTAGCACTGTGTGAGACAGAGAACAAGACTGATAAGATACAGTTCCCTTTTCAGTACAGGAAGCCGAGCTGAGCATTCACGACGATGCGCACAAGTATGAAGGTGCCCGCCAAAACATGATCACCGATCGAACTCGTCTCGCCAACCGCATTGTCGACCTCCGCACAGCCACAGCTCAGTCCATCTTTCGTATACAAGCGGCAACTGGCAACCTCTTCAGGACCGCTCTTGACGAGCGTGGCTTTGTCGAAATCCATTCCCCGAAGATACAGGTATGGTCTGCCCCAGACCGGCTAGGTGTTTAGCTAACTTATCTAGGGCGCGGCCACCGAATCCGGCGCATCCGTCTTCAAGCTCAACTACTTCGGCAGGGACGCTTTCCTGGCGCAATCACCTCAGCTTGCGAAGCAGATGGCCATTGCCGGTGACTTTGAAAGGGTGTATGAGATTGGTGCCGTTTTCCGTGCCGAGAATTCTAACACCCACCGCCATTTGTGCGAGTATACTGGCCTCGATTTCGAGATGGCCATTGAGGAGCACTACTGGGAAGCACTTGACGTAGCTGACGCAGTCCTCAAGACCATATTTACAGGCATCTACACCAAGTACCGTCGTGAGGTTGAAGTTGTAAAGGAGCAGTTCCCGTCCGAGGATCTGGTCTGGCTTGAGGAAACCCCGCGAATCCCCTTCAAGGACGCTATCGCCCTGCTCAACGATTCAGGCTGGCTCAACGAAGACGGTGAGCAGTTATCGCCTTTGGAAGATCTTGGTACTCGGGATGAGATTCGCCTGGGACAGCTGATCAAAGAGAAGTACAAGACAGATTACTACATACTCGACAAGTTCCCACGATCCGCCCGACCTTTCTATTCCATGCCCGACCCAGAGGACCCTCGTTACACAAACTCTTTCGATATCTTCGTCCGTGGACAGGAAATCATCTCAGGGTCTCAGCGTATTCACGAACCTGACTTCCTTGAGGAGAACATGCGCCTAGTCGGTATCGATCCTGAATCTATGTCCGAGTATATGGAGGGCTTCAAATGGGGCACACCACCACATGCCGGTATTGGTGTTGGCCTGGAGAGGATCGTCATGCTGATTCTCAAGCTTGGCAACATCAGACTCGCGTCCCTCTTTCACCGCGATCCAAGATCGTTTCCAGCGAAACCCATCGTCCTGAAACTTCCACACCCAGATGCCGATACTCTGCACCCCCTGTGGACGCGAGAGCGTGGCAGAGCTGTCCCTGTAGACCAAAGAGTGATGCCGGACCTCTTTGAACTGGTAGCCAACTACGGCGACGCAACATCTACGTCGTGGGGTGACGAACGTTACAAGATTTGGCGAGACAGTAGTACTGGTGCAGCCGTATCCTATGTCCCCGAAGGTAGATATGCCATCCTGCCGGGCGACCCACTTTGCCACGAAAGCCAATATTACAGTGTCATCAGTCGCTTCCTCTCCTGGCTCAAGAAAGAGACGAAGCTCAAGCCGATCTGGATACTTGTAGGCAAGCCTGTAGAAGAAGTCCTCGGAGAGCGATTAGGCTGGAAGACGTTATCCCCCGTCGCTGAAGAACGAGTCGATGCAACCAAAAAAACGGCTGAGTCCGATCCGGAAGTGGCGAGGAAGATCAGACGGGCTCAAGAGCTTGGTGTGAAGATCAAGGACCTTGACACCAAGGAACCAGTGCCGGAGGATATCAAGAAAAAAGCCAACGACAGAGTTAAAGACTGGTTGAACAACCGCAAGGGCACGCAGATCCATCTTTCGAACATCGATCTCTTCCGTGACGAGGCACATCGGCGCTACCACATTGCAGAGGACAAAGAGGGCAATTTGGTCGGTATTGCTGTGCTTGCGCAGCTAGCACCAAAACACGGATGGCAGGCGAAGTACACTCTTGATTTCCCGAACGCCCCGTCCGGCACGATCGAGTACATCACCACACATGCTCTGTCAGAGGCAGCTAACGCAGGCATCAAACATGTCACGTTTGGTGGTGGTGCCACACCACATTTGACACCTGGTCACAATCTGAGCGGCGCCAGAGTCAAGATGCTACAACGCACCTATGAAGCAATCACCAAACAATTCAACTTGGTGAGGAAAAGCGAGTTTAGAGAGAAAATGGGTGCTGAAGGTGAGCCTATGTGGATTGCGTACCCGCCACGTGGTCTTGGCAAATCTGGTAAAGGTATTCAAGCTCTCATGAGGTACCTCCAGGACGATTAGTTGCAGTAATCACATACAACCGGGATGGCGATGCAACGAGCTCCCCAACCGAGATAGCATTGCGGCAGCTCATAGAGGCTTTACTAGACCTACAAATGGATCACGGCACATGCAAAGATGGCTGCCACGCGCATTAAAGCAAACTAGCTAGAAATGCAGTTCGTATTTGCTTGCTCTTTCTCGTTCCACCTGGGCTGCGATTCCTCCTCAGTATTCCTTGATTGTCGGGCCGCTGATCGCGCGGCGAGAGATCCGACCCAACGTTTACCTTGTGTGTCTAATTATCGAGCACGCGCAATGCAACAAAGATCCCACGTCTAGCCAGATTTGTCTCAATGGCTGCTCTGGTCGACTTCGTGCTGCACAGGGCGCTGCCGGTTTGAAGTGCGTCTCAGTTGCAAAGCTTTTCTGTGATACTGAGCACGGAACCTGCCTGTTTGGACCTTAGGACGGTACCGGTCGTGATCGTTGGGCAATTCGTGAGTGGCAGCAGGAGAAGGGGCTTTATGCGAGGGTTTGGTTAGAATCCACGTGACGCGTTAAAAGCAATTGAGACTGGATAAACAGTGGGAGATAGCTGTTGATACTGGTCTATCTATCGTTGATGCGGTTTTAGTGGCTCAATGGTAGTTCGATGCGAGAAGATGTACCTGGGCCAGATTGTTGTGAAGCCGGCCCATTGTGGTGTACGGCAGACAGATGAGTATGGCTTTGTCAACAGCTACCTGGCAGTGGCAGATGCGCGGCCTGCACTTCGGCGCATCATTCGACTTGCGCACCTCGCTCTTGCAGTAGCTTTCTAAGTGCTTGATCACGCTTCGCGAAGTCGGACGTGGTGGGAAGGCCATACGCCTCTTTGGTCTGTTCTACTACACGCTCTGCCCACGATGCTTCTGGTCGGGTATTGCTGGCATTGCCAGAGTCCGTACCCGGCATGAAAGACGAGCCTTTGAAAGACTCTTGGCCTGCATCACCCCACACAGTGTCGATAGAGCCGGATAGGTTTTGAAAGAATGCCCCGAGACCCTTGGTACCTCCGCCATAATGGTATGACTTGAATGGACCTGTGACAGCCCACCTGGGTCCTACACTCGCTTCAACTATTGTGTCAAGGTCTTCGACTGAGACGACACCCTCGGACACAAGGTGACATGCCTCACGAAGAAGCACCCAAGCAAGACGGTTGCCGACGAAGCCTGGGACCTCCTTTTTGATGACGACGGGCCTGTGGCCAGAACCCAGCGCGTCGAAGAAAGATTTCGCATACTCGATCTGCTCGGGTTTTGTTTCAGGGGATCCGACGAGCTCGATCAATGGCATTAGGTGTGGCGGGTTGAAAGGGTGGCAGACCAACAGTCTATGTTTGCCCGTGTCTGCAAGCTCAGCGGCTTGTTGAGATGCTGGTATACCTGATGTTGAGCTCCATAAGTGCGTGTCTGGTGATACCAGGTCAAGTACCTCCTTCCAAACCGACGTCTTAAATGCTAGATTCTCGGGTCCTTGCTCTTGAACTATTGAGGCTCCCTTGCATGCCTCTTCTAGAGATGAGCATAATCTGAGTCTTTTGCTGGATATCAGCGAGTCGACATTGTACCCTTTGTCTGTGGTGTCGAGGTAACCTGGAAGTATGGACTTTACATGATCGTCAAGGTCGGGACGGGGATCGTAGATGCTGATGGTCGCTTGCGAATGCTTCAAGTACAATGCAGCAAAGGATATACCAATTGTCCCTGCTCCAATTAGTGTGACGGGAATTGCAGTGTTCGTCTGCGCCATGTCGCTGGCAGCCGTCGACTATGGTAAGGGTGTGGGCTTTTGCACGTTGTAGAGGCACGTATTTCTGGGTATATGGTGTTCATGCCGAGGCACATCCAGTAAATTGGAGTTCCGTGGGTTCCAACACGGGCATGGTAGTACACTCAACGCATTATTCAGGGTGTGCGGCTCAAAGACCTATTGCCCTTTATGTAGAGTATCGAGGGGTCTCATCTGTAACGCCAAGCCAGCATGGTCGTCTTCACGTGGTCGATGACTTTCGTCCTTTGGCAGTTACTTCTCGGTGCATTACCCGAAGTTGTGTCGACGTTGATAGCCCAAAACCACGCTCAATTTACAGTATGCTGACCGTGCCGCATCATATGCTGCGTTCAGAGTGGTAGAACATCCTTGCACTGTTTGTTGATACTTCTACGCCACAGAGCTGATAGACGATGAACAGTCTTCACGACTACTGGTTACAGCACTAAACATACAGATAGTCATCCGCTGCGCGAAGGGGATATCACAGCCTCCCACGAGTACATGCTTGAGCAGATGACATACAACACGTTTACACAAGGGCAAGGATGATCTGCAGGTAGCATTGTGGTGAATGTCACCTCCCCTTACCTTATTCATCAGACGCTCCAAGATCACTTGCGACATTTCGGTATCGTCATCCAAGACACGTCGCCCAAAGCCAATGCAATGCTGGCAGCCGACATTTCTGAAATTGGGTGTTTCAAAGGAGCCAGGACGATCAACGCGTATGACCTGCAAAAGTAAAGTCAGCAGTTGCGTGTTGATCGAGTTGAAAGGGGCAAAGAAAAAGCACAGCCACGCAAGAGTCGCTCATCAATCGTCGCGTCGCGGCTTCGACGAAGCGAACCCGGAGTCACACCCCAGGAAAAATATACATCGTCATTACATCGATGTCTCTTCCGGTGGGAAACCGCAGCCCCCCACTTTCTGGGCAGAGAGCGCGGATTGGCTGGACAGCACGGTAGTCAATGCACTTGTTGCTGCATTTGTTGAGGGGCCATGTCCGATGCAAGCGCCGGTGCCACATCCCTGGTGAATTTTTGCGGCTTATCGATGATCTCGTCTCCCAAGTCGCATTCAACTGCTGTTTCGTTGTGGAAGCATTCAATGTACGCTTGCCAAGCAGTTTCCACCGGTAATGTTAATTGTACGCGCGTTTGCGGCAAGGTGCGACATTCCTGCCATGAGCAAATGCGTGCTCCGCCCTATAGTGCAGCTAGGAGGCCCGTACTGTTGAGGCAGGTCCGATCCGGCTTGCCTGGTTGCTCTTGCTTCAAGTAGACGTCGTTTTCTAGTTTTTGAACTCAACTCAACATTGTCCTAAAGCCGTGCTTCCCTCCAGCAAGAAACGGATCTGACCAGGCGATCTTATCCTGCCACTCGTTCACCTCAGTACTACACTCTTTGCCCTCTCATCACATTCTTGCCGCACCCTCTGTCACAGCTTGACAAGCACCCGAATCGAGATTCAGCCTTAGTGACACTGCCAGTCATGGCCTCCGGCATACCTTATACCCCGAAACCTGCAACAGACATCTTCACTCCATACCAGACCGACATAAATCGACGGGAATGCACAAGAACAAAACCAATGAAAGTGCTTGCCCTCGGTCTTGGGAGGACTGGCACAGCCTCGTTGCGCGCAGCACTGAACGAGCTGGGATACAATGACACCTACCACATGATGAACGCAAGCGTAGAGAATCCACCAGATTGTCTGTGTTGGATGGATGCGTTTGCGGCAAAGTACGAGGGCAAGGGCACATTCGGCCGTAAGGAATGGGACGCACTCCTGGGCCACTGCATGGCTGTCTGCGACTGGCCTGCTGTAGCTTTCGCCAAAGAGCTCATCGAGGCATACCCAGAAGCGAAGGTTATCATCACCACACGAGACGTTGATTCATGGCATGCGTCCGTCATGAAGACTGTCAACTGGCGAGCAAACGATCCTGAGCTGAAAGCAGTTTCCAACTTTGACTGGGGCGCCGGCCTCTACTACCCCATGTTGCGCAAGTTTTGGGATCACTTCTTCTATGGCGACTTCGAGAACCGTGGCAAGGAGCGTTTCAACGATTACTACAAGGAGATCCGAGAGGTTGTGCCGCCTGGCAATCTGCTCGAGTTCCGAGTCAGCTCCGGCTGGCGACCACTGTGCGAATACCTGGGAGAGCCCATCCCGGAAACACCCTTCCCACGGTCCAACGACGCCGAGCAATTCGTTGAGCGATGCCGTACACAAAACCGCAAACAGATGATGAACGTACTCTTCCGAGCCATGGTCGTCGGCGTGCCAGTGCTTGCTACTTTCCTCTCTGCCACTTTTGCCTTCACACACTGGGCTCCCGCAGCTATAAACCCGTTAGCTTCTTCACCAATCTCGTGAGCCCGACCGAAATCATGGTCCGGCGTTCTTCTCAATTACATGTTGCGCATTTAGCTGGTGGCGGGGCGTTCATTTGTTGCGGGTGCATCACATGGTCGATAAGACAGAAAAGGCATTGTCTACGTCTAATGATTTCCAATTAGCCTGGAAATGTTGCTACGGCATCGTACAGTTGTACATCAGATAGAGCGCGGCAGCTGTTAGCATTCCCAGAATACAGTAGGTGCAATATGAGTTATCAACTTATTTCATAAACCCTCCTTGTTACAATCAGTGCACTGTCAGCGAGCTCGTGGCTTTGTGGCCGCTCGAGCACAGCATGTCTGTTGATCAAGCTCGTGGCAAAACCCGCTTGACAGAGTCCGATCCGTCATTCTCTGCGTTGACGGCTAGTAGTGCATGCACCATCCCTGTCACCTATGCGGCGAAGGTTAGCCTTTTCAGTTAGATCCGAGATAACGACACGGAGCACGACCAAACCAATTATTTGGCAGACACCTGTTCAGTCAAACTATTGGTGAATTAAGCCTGTACTCAGTCTGCCACCCCCTTTCTGCGACCTGTACTTACACTTGCGAGGTTGTATTGTGCAGCGAGTTGTACCTCGCAGCGCATCGAGTGCCAAAGAAAGGGCTTCGGACATCTTGGCCGACCCGTCTACGCAGTTTGACGTACTCGATTCGAGGTGCAGACGACATCAGTGATAATTGCGACGAAGCTCGATATCGGCGCTCGTTCTCGTTCGTTGATGGTCCGAGACTCCCTGTCAATCATCCCAGTCGAACTTTCTTGCCTATGGCGCTTGCCAACCCCACTATGGCTTCAAGGCTTCGCAGTGGGGAAATTACTTCGAGGGATCTGCGCTAGAATGCCACGCGTCTTTTGAATCATTTCAGCCTCTACGCCACCAGACCTTACTACGTTCCAGCCGCTATGTTACAAGGTCCGCTGCCAGCTTGTACGATCCCTGAGAGCTGCTTATCGGCATTCTAAAGCTGCGGATACGCCGCGTCTCACCCGATGTGGCATTGCGCGGCTCAAGCCTCACTATACTCTATGTGTGCATGGCCTGCCTTGTCGCCGTCTTAGTGCTTCTGACTCGTTCCGGTACTTATCCTGGACATCCATGGTACCAAGACCGGCGCACCGAGTCATGCACTATCTACGTAGCTCTGAAGGGTGGTGGGTCTTGACGTGGCATTGAGTTCCAAGCTGAAGTCCTAGCGAAAGCATGCCGAACTGTACTGTGGAAAGTTAAGTGGACAAAAGAACAAAAGGGAACTGCAGATATGGCGACTCTCACGCTCGCGTGGACGAGCAGCTTTACAGCAATGCTGGTGTTGCTACGGTTGTTTTGCCTCGCGGCGGCAGCTGATCTGTTTGAAAAGGCATGGGGCTGGGACAATGGCTCTCAGCCAATCTCGATATTCAGATCGGTAAGTATCTACTCCAGTGGTTTGATGCCAAAGCAAGCACTACGTCTATCTTGCACCGACTGACACTGCTTCTTGGTTAGAGACCAGATCTGCTTGCACCAATACTCACGCCTCTTGAGGGCCTCCACAAGCCAGACAAGATGGCACCCGGCTACTTCTTCGTGTCTCCTTACATGAACATGCAGCCAGGTGTCTACATCTATGATAACAATGCAGTAAGCACACCATATTGGATCCTGGTGCCAAGACTTCCTCCCCTGCTTTCCGCCTATTCACCCTGAGCCTTCTGTTCTAGCTGAGTAGCACGCGAGAGGATGCGCTTTCAGCCTCAATCATCGTCTATCTGTACATTCGAGGGGATAGCCGCCATCATCAATGCTAACCACTACTAGGACCTCATCTACAGCTCTTTCGGATCTTATGGCGCGGGCCCCTCCCACGCTCCTCGCGTTTGCCAATACCATGGCGCCCCCCACCTCTGCTTCTATCAAGGTGTTCAACACATCGGCTGGGGCCACGGTCACGGCGTAATCATGGACCAGAACTACCGCTTCGTGCGCTCCGTGGAACCTTCATGCACCTACCAGGCCTCGTCAGATATGCACGAATTCTACCTCTTTGAAGAAGGACGCCGTGCTCTCATGACGCAGTACGTGCGCTCTGTACATGATCTGTGTCCATGGGGGTTGTGCGACGGGCTGGCATACATCCAATCGGGCTTGTTCCAGGAAATCGACGTTGAGAGTGGCGAGTGTGTGTTCTGGTGGAGTAGTATTGAGCATGTTGATCCGGAGGAAAGCTACGTGCCGCCTAGTAGTACCGAGATCAGCGGGAGTGGCGAGAGTCAAGAGTCGCCATGGGATTATTTTCATATCAACTCTGTCGACAAGTCGTCGTTTGATGGATCGTATCTGGTTTCTGCGAGGCATGTGTCTACGATATACAAGGTGGATGGCAAGACAGGCGAGGTTGTGTGGAGGCTGGGTGGTAAGAAGAACGACTTCAAATACGACAATGAGCTCGGAGATATCAAATTTGGGTTCCAGCATGATGCGAGGTGGGTGAGTGATGGAGAGGACGAGAGCGTGATCAGCCTTTTCGACAACGCGAGCAACGGGTTCACGAACACCGCAGGACATAGTACGGGAAAGATCATCCGGCTCAACCATAAGACAAAGGTGGCGAGGTTGGTCGAGAGGCCGCTTGATCCGCCGTGGGTCGATGGACATACACATTCCGCCCACAGCCAGGGAAACTTGCAGCTGAATTTGCCTGGCTTCACTGACACTGACTACGGCGGTCAGCAGGTGGGTCGAGAACTTGGGAACAGGATCATGAGCTACGGCAATGATCCCTTTTTCTCGGAGTATCGTTGGAATGTGGTCAAGAACGACCAAACTGGCGAGGACGTCGGTGAATGGGAGAAGGTATTTTATGGCGCGCTTGCGTGGGGTAACATGATGAACTACCGCGTGCTCAAGTATGATGGGTGGGTGGGTGTGCCGCTGACCAAGCCTGCGCTGTGGTCTTTCTCGCAGTATGGCATGAATCACACCGCTGACAACACGAACACGATGACGCTATATGTGAGCTGGAACGGTCATACCCAAATTGATCACTGGACGTTTTATGGTTCGAACACAGAGCATGCAAGACACGACCTTGGTTCGCCTGATTGGCAGGTCTTGATTAGAGGGTTTAGGAAATCAGGCTTTGAGACAATCTACTTGCACGAGCGGACATTCAAGTATACGTTCGCTGAAGCCTTTGACGCAAGTGGAAGCAGCCTGGGAAAGTCCCTGGTGCTGGATACTTTTACGCCGAACAAGCTTATGGCGGAGCATTACTGCGATGCGCTGGCGTGTCAGTTTATGGATACGAACAACCCGCAGAGAGAGAAAATGCGGGACGAGATGAAGAAGGTGTACGAAGATTGGGTGAAAGCCAAGGAGGACGACAAGGAGGATCAAATTGATGATATTTATGAGAGTGTGTACAAGGGTGACGAAGTCAGCAGAGACAGGAAGAAAAAAGGCAAGAAGATTGTTGGCTTTGCAGTCAGCTTTGCTGCTCTTGGAATGCTTGTGCTTGCGGCATTCGGGTTTGCCTGGAGGAACTACTCTACGATTCAAAACTCTGTGGACAAGGTTGTCGGTCTCTTCGGTTTGAAGCCAAGACGATCTCTAGGAAGTCAGAAAGGAAAGTATTTTGGGCTGGATAGCGAGGACACTGATGTCGATGATGATGATGCTGAGATGCAAAGGGTACCGACACTAGGTAGCAGTGATGTTGATATAGGGCCGGATGGGAGGAAGGAGGGTGGCTTAGAAGCCGAGCGGCAGGCATTCTGGAGGGCTCGGTCGCCTTGAAGTGAGTTTGTAGGTACCAAGAACAACAAACATCTTTGCAATGTCATGCTCCACGCTTTCCTCCCTTGTTCTTCAACGCGTCTCAACTCAGCAGTCTACTGGTGGACTGCGACAAGACCTTCACGATGCACTGTGCTCGCTTGTGCACGAGCCTGCCTCAGGCTATCACTCGATCGTGGCTTTGTCCGAGGCCAAATGCGGACCTCCCGCCATTCGTAAGTTCGCGACTGGAGACCCGAAACAGCGAATGTTCCAACCAGCATAGCCATGTCTAGAGCCTATGGAACTACATGAAAAGCTTGCGTGAGCTTCTGGAGGCTTGACTCGCAAGTGTTTGTGGTTTCGTGGACGGATGCCACGTTTTCGCTGTCTTCACCGTGGAATCGCGCAAGCACAGCGGTGGAGGCTCCTTGGCTTTCGACCGCGACGATGGTCATGACGCGTCCATGTTGGAGATCAACGTGAAGCGCCGGATTTCTGATGCAAGTACGATAGGTAGTGTTACGATCCTTGTTTCTGCGGTAGTATCCATTGTTGAGCCCTGAAATTTGCCGTACTCGGCCTGATTCAAGTCTACCGGTATTGTAAATGTAACATGTATGCGCGTTAACCCTGATGGAGGATGGACTTGGACTAGCGCCTGATGGTTACGTGAGTGCCAAGCATGCGATTAGGAGTTTGTCCTGGCGAGCCTGCAACAAGTTTTGATGATTGTGGATGTGAGTCAGCAGATACCTAATGCGGCCGCTGGCAGTGTCTTGCGTCGAGTTTGGGACAGGTTTTTGCTAGGCCATACCACTTGCTCGTAGCCGGAAGCCGGTGACATGTTAGCGTCTAGTGTCTGTTACCGCGGTTCTTGTTCTTGGTCGAGGGCTGGTGAGTGTACGAACTTTAAGCTAACTTTTGTCTGTGTTCCCACTGTGGCGCCACACACATTAAGTTTCGTACTTACTTGTACCAGCCAGGTCGATGGCTGGTGAGTACGAATACTTGGCGTTCTGGTACAAGTAGTACCGATGATGAAATTCGCACTTTTGTAGGGCGTAGAAAGTGTCTATTGTTACAACGGTGGCTGTTAATGTAATGGCAGGTATGCTTGTTCACAAGTAGTTACAGAGCTTAGTGCTCTCTGCTAAAACAGTTGGCAGGCAAGGCCTTGAAAACAAGCCACTCGCTTTGGTGCGTCATCGCTCGCAGATGTATTACGATCTAGCATTGCAGCAGTATCTGCGATAGGTCGCAGTACTATAGTCGTAAAGCTAGATCATGACGGAACCAACATAACGGAAAGCAGCGACGACTGCATCTAGATACCCGTCTTGTATCGTAGAATTGGAGGTCTTAAAGAGTCAAGCGGGCCATCAACAGCGACCTGTTTGTCCACCACGGCAGGTTCGTACAAGGTATGTTAGCTTCCCTCCGAAAGGAGGATTTCAGCAGCGGTGTGCGACGTTCGGGTTTACTGGCGACGCCTCTGTTTGGCACCACACAGACTAATCGAGCTCGAGTGCTTCATGACTCGTTCGAATACCAAAGTGCGGCTGTGCTGGTTGTTCGTCTGCCTCAAATTGGGAAATAACATTGCTTCAGTACACAAGGATTGATGGAGAGCGCTAGGGACTATACATGTCGTCTCGGTTACTAGAATTGGTTGTGGCTCGATGACGTGCTGTGAGCTGTATCACGTCTTGTAGTGACCACAGCCCCCTTCTTAGAGAATCCGAGAAGCATGTCGAGAGGTATGTTTCCGTCTATAGCACGCACGACAAGGAGCGATAAATTCAGAGTATAGTATTTGTCATCGTCGGGAGCATTAAAGTTTCTGCAACTAATCATCATTGCTATGGAAAGGACAACAGCAGTCTGTAATAATCTCCGACAAAAGAACCAATCTTTGCACTAAACGCTGATCGACATTCCGTGTTTTCTATCAGTTGGGGCCAAACGATGGCGCATTCAATGCCATCAAGCACAAGAGACCTGAAATCAACCCAGCGGAAGGCAGAGTCAACACCCATCCCATAAAGATGAATGCAACTTGTCTCCAGTTGACAGCGCTCAAGTCAAAGTTCATCAGTGCCACACCAACAGCAGCACCAGTCAGACACTGAGTAGTGGAGACTGGAAGACCGAGTCGCGAGGCGAAGAGAACTGTCGTGGCTGCACCCAACTCGATGGCGAAGCCTCGTGTTGGACTCATCTGGGTGATCTTGTTACCCAGGGCACGGACAATGTGGTAACCCATGAACCAGAAACCAAGACCTAGCATGACACCGCCGATGACTAGGATCCATACCGGTGTAGGGGATCTAGTCGCAACCTCACCAGAGTTATACGTGGCGTATACGGCAGCCAATGGCCCGACAGCGTTGGCAATATCGTTGGAACCGTGGGCGATTGACATGAGAATCGCGGATGCAACCTGGCAGTATGTCCACATGTGTTCAATCCGGACGTCGTAGCGATTGGCGCGAGCATGGACTGCGCGAAGCATGGCGGAGTCGTGGGAGATGACATCAATCTTGACGCCGCGAAGGAGAATGAACTTGAAATAGTTGGACAGCTTCTTGGGGTTGAACCATGACATCTCCTTCACTGGCACAATCCATCGGTCGTACGGCGCAACGTATCCTTTCTTTGCGGCTGCAAGAGCTGGGGTGTTTGCTGCAGATTCGAGGATCGCAGCCTCGTTGTCGTCCTCACTTCTGACCTTCTTCTCAGAATCGTGAGCTGAGTTGACGGATGAGTCGGTAGGTGTGACAACATCATGACCGTTTGATGACGCTCCGAGTCTGTTCTGCTCACGCCAGGTACCAGCGTGTACATTACCGTTGGCATCGGCATAGTAGTCCTTTACCCATTCCTCACCCTTTCCAGGCCAGTACAACTTGACGTTGTCTTTCTTGAGCAGAGGGCCCATGGGAATGTGCCAAGCTCGCAGACGGGGATCCTGCTTCACAAGCTTCCTCTCGAAGAATGGGATAAAGAACACGTAGCAAACAATCAGAGCGAAGAAGAAGACTCCGAGGATGATGCCGACAGCCGTGCCAGCTCCAAGCGCATCCAAGTCAGAGCCTGGTGCTTCAACGGTGATGAAGAGTGCCAAGATACCGGCGGTGAGAGCGAAATAGAGTGGAATCAGTCGCATGGCCCATTTGAAGCTGTCCTTGCGTTCCAAGACTGCGTACTTCAAGGTAAGGAAGATCAAGGCGGCAAAGCAAGCAGCAATGACAGGTGCGATGACCCAAGAGGCTGCGACTTGGGATACACTGCCACCAGTCCACTCCCAAGTGACGGAAGCTTGTGTAGCGAATCCGACACCAATCAAGGCGCCGACAATCGTTTGAGTGGTCGAAACGGGCATTCCCAACTTGGTAGCTATCATGAGCCAAGTAGCGCTACCAATCTCAGCGCAACCCATGGCGAGCATCAAGACTGCTGGCTGATTGTCGAACCGTGTAATATCGATGATACCGTTCTTGATGGTGCTGGTAACCCGCGCGCCCAGAACGACTGCGCCAAAGAATTCGGTGACGACTGCCAGAAAGCCGACTTGTACCATGGTCAGGGTTTGAGCGGCGACCGAGGTAGCGTACGCGTTGGCAACGTCATTTGCTCCGTTTGCGAAAGCTGATACAATATATGCGATGAAAGTGATGGCAAGGATCCAATCATATCGCGCTGTAAGCGCGCTCTGGCGCGCGAAGAGCTCGTGTAGCATAATGGCTGTAAGGATGCAGCTGCTTCTTCTGAGTAAGGTATTGTTGATGAGGTCGAGGATGGTGGAAGTTACCCATGGTGCAGTGGGAAGACAGGTCTTTTATCGCAGTACATCGCAAAATTGCCCTACGACTGTTGCATCGACCTCATTGCTTGGCCCGAGTATCTTTCGGGGGTTCCAGCGAACCATTGTCTTCCACATCAACACGTTGCGCTCTGTTCAAGGTAGACTGAGGTAGCTCCTACCTCTCGCGTGGGAAGCTCCATTGAGATTGAGTTTTCCCAGCACTGCTGGAAACCATCTCGGAGCATCCAGCTCGATGTGGACGCGGCCAAGAAGATGGCTTCATCATGTTGCTACATCTGTCCGTTCGTGGGCAACGCATAATGCGAACGGCTTTCGCGTTGCTGACTTCGATTGGAGAGACTAGAGTTGGGGTGGAGGACGAAAGCACATCGAGAGTGGACGTATTGCACTGATGGTCACGCTCAGTCGCGGATTTGGCTGTCAAGGTCTGGCAGAGGGGATTGTTGAAGGGCGAAGCAACCAGCAAAGACAGTGAGTTTTGAGCCACTCGCTCGCTCACGTTCTCCTGTGGAGGCTTCTTATTGGTCGCTGTTGTGCAAGACACAAGCACACTTTGGTTCCGCTTGGCAATCCGCCGAGCGCTCAGATAGCTAGGCAGTGGGATTATCGGATTGCTAGGCGTCTTGGCCGCCCGCCAGGGATGGAACAAGCTTGGCCTTGGCGTATTGGCGGAAAGTAGGTCATCATCCTACCACATTGCCGTCACAATCGTTGAGCGTGGCTTGAGCGCTCGGCCAAGATGCGTTGAAGACGACGCCGTGTGGAATGTCTAGGCTCTCATAGGTACATTGCACACTAAATCAGACGATCTTCTCAGGCGTGACTGTGATCGATCGTAAGCCACTCGACTCCGATGCCATCATCACGAAACCAGATGCTGGATGGCTCATTGTCGTTCTCTCCCATATGGAAGATGTCGAGTCATAGACTTGAGTTCAAGGCAGGTGTAGGTATCCTGGTCAGTGTACTTGACTCGTCCAATTCAGAGCCTCGTGGGAGTCGTGCCTTCGTGGATAGTTTCAACAAAGCCGGGTCTACCCAGGACATAGTTCGGCTAGCCACAATGCTAAGCTCGTCCTTCTGAACCCACTGCAGCTTTCCAGGAGACACGGAGTCATGGGTGCAGCTATGCAGGTTCGCTTACTGGTTGCAATGGGCACAATGTCAAATTGCTGTGATTGTGTCTGCGTCCTAGTGGCGCAACAGCATAAGAACCAGGAGCAGCCACACGTCCTTAGCCCGAAGTGAGTCGTCAAGTAAATTGCATGTTAGCACCCTTTGCTGTAAGATGTCGCAGTCGACGCCACCTCAAACAACGATCCTCCTATCGAACTATGAATTGATTAGTCAAAATCGTCATTCAAGCTCAGGTCTACAATACTCACCATCTTTCATATCTACCGTCAAGGATAGACAAAGTCGACATAAAATCTCCGAGCGTGAACGACGTGGTCGCCTACTTGCAGCTCTTGCAGATTTGCAGCGTCGCCTACCATCAGAACGGGAACAAAATTTGCAGCATGGCAAGTGTAAAGCTGCTACAGTTGAGGCTGCCATCGCCTATATCTCGCAACTGGAAAAACAAATCGAACAGCTCAGGCAAAATGTGAGAGAAGGAGAGAACTGAGAATTGCAAGAAGCCAGCCTGTACAGCAGCAACAGGTCACCAAAACGTTCCGACGCCAAATTTTGCTATCCTTCAGGGTAGTGTCGCAGCCTCTCTAGGCGTTATCTCAAGGTTTACTTGTTCACCACCAGTGTCCTGATCCGCAAAGACTTTTCGTTTCGAACCGGTCTTCTGGTGTGAATGCCTTCACATGGAGTTTGGATATGGCCGACTGACCATGTCATGTGTCTGCGGATATGTCAGGGGCTCTCCATGCCCGTCACACATAAGCGTCTCTTCCACGCTTGCAACTTCTGGCGAGTCGACAGTCAGCTGGAAGCCTCGTTCACGGAACCTTGTGTTGCATGATGGTGTAGGGTTACGGCTGTGGACGTTGCTTCAACTCGGAGCAGTGGAGAGGTGGATCTCCTCGTAGATACAGGTGCTGTTGCTCGAACGCCTTTGTTTCGTGTGCAGGGCACTATGTACCCAGCTCACTGCCAAACCTTCTACTTCGTTTCCCGACTGCCGCGGAGCTATCCCTGGCATCACGGCCTCGATCCTCGAGATTGGGGTTCCCAGGGACGCTGCGAGTCCGTCATATGGCTAGAACCGAGCACCAGGCTGCGATAGGTATCATGAACTATGAATCAACATCGAGTGTGTCCAGAGGGATGGGTTGCTGAAACATTGCTAGAAGTCCAGTAGATATTTTCAAGAAAGAAATCATCCGTGCAGCTGCTTATTGCCGAAGATGTTTTCATGGTGAAGTCCTTTTGAGGTGGTCGTCCTGTTCGCGGTCTCCTGGTAACCCCTCTGTATAGTGCAAATCTTCACCTGACACCTTGTTCGCTGTCTCTTGGAGGTTGCCTTTCCGCTGTGAGCCCTATCTGGGCGCTTCGCTTAGGCTAGTGGTAAGTATAGATCGTATCCTTCTCCCAAGACTGCTGTGATCGTATGCCTGAGATGAACGATGGGTCTACACGCAAGGCATCGATGTTGTTATGGTCGCTTGAGTTATCGTGCGGCTGTTCGACCTCCCCAAGTTCGGCACGATGTGCACGTATCGGATATGTACGAAATCATAACTCACAAGACGATATCACCCTGCCGGTAGCTGCATGTTCATCTATGTGCATGCGTCAAGTGTCGGGCGACCGATGATACATCTTTGCAATCATCGCGAAAGCTGATTCGTTGCTTCGGTCAACTGTCAAGGTAAGCGTCGACCTGCTCGTACTATCCTTTTCTGCTCCGTAGACGACGTGTGTTAATTACCAGCAGCGGGAGCCAGCTTGCAAAGCAATCTGGAAGGTTGGTGAAGGCTTTGACCAACATCAATCGGAGTTGAGATTCGACCGAGTCAGGAGGGTTAGAAACTCGTGCGTACCATGATCAGGGACGCTGCGTAAGCATCCTGTTGTCGCGTGATAGTATTGATCCCGTCGACCACACTCCACGTTGTGTATCACTTTGGTAGCATTGTCTCCAAAGTAGTTTCAAGATTTTCCTAGCAGACGAGAACGCGTAATCCGTATAAGATGATCTCGGTGTGATGCCTGTATTCGCATGCGCCTCAAACCATGAAACGGTACGAAGTGGTACGGTACAGGATGTGGAGTTGATCGTGATGGGCACGGGATATGTCTGCATAATCTCCTTAGCGGTGCTGCACGGGATGGCACTGGCACAAATGTTTCTCCAACTCTAGGGCACTAACCGGCGAACTAATAGCGTGGTGGTGCGATACCGCGGCGATTGCGTGGTCACTTCCAGTGCGTGGCTCTTGTGCTGGATCATCGTAACTTCCCCAGGGCTGGCAACATTACTTCATCTTTCCGTTAATGATAGTGCGGCATCGCTGAGGCGTATGAATCGATGTGGGGACACCTTTTGATGAAAACAATGATGAGTTGAGATAAGCAAAAAGGTGTCAGGTTTCGTGAAGCAACAACAACGAACGACTTCAAGGACCGTGCGGCGCAAGATCGCTGCTGCTGGACGAAGATGGCTCCTGGCCCGCCACCACCATCATGGTCGTCGATACCTAAAAAGTTCGAGCTCGCCATCATCTGTTCCGTACGAATCGTCGATTTCTTCCAACAGGCTGCACTGCAGGCTTTCATGTTCTACCAACTGGCTTCGTTCAGACCAAGCGCATCAGAGAGTGAGATATCTTTTCAAGTTGGAGTGCTTCAAGGTGTCTTCACCGCAGCTCAGATTTTTACGAGTGTCGCGTGGGGAAGAATCGCAGACAACCCGGCGTGGGGCAGAAAGAAAGTAATACTCGTGAGTTTGGCTGGCCAGGGTATCAGTTGTGTTGGCGTAGCATTCTCTAGGAGCTTTGCAGCTGCAGTCGTCTGGCGGACTCTGGGTGGCGCAGTCAACGCTACGGTTGGAGGAGCTAGGACCGCACTTTCTGAGAAGACTGAAAAGAGATACCATTCGAGAACATTTCTGCTGCTACCACTGGCATGGAATGTTGCCAACATCTTTGGACCACCTATTGGAGGGTTGATGTCAGATCCGGTGCAGTACCATCCCAGGTGGTTCGGTGAGAACTCAACATTCGGAGGCAAGAACGGAGTCGCCTGGATGAAGGCTTTTCCATACGCACCCCCAAGCTTGTTCTGTGCTCTGGTGCTTTTCGCTGATGCAGCACTGGTTTTCTTCGGACTCGAAGAGACATTAGTATCATGCCAAGGCAGACGGGATCGAGGCTTTGAGATGGGTGCTACCATCCAACAGCTTTTCTCCAAGTTCGTGCTTCGCAGGTCGGGTTACACGCGCCTTGACCAGCAGGATGCGATAGCGGACACACCACAACAAGATGATGCCGAGTTACAAACAAGCACGCCCTTGACACAAATTGTTAAACAGGAACTCCAACGGCCACAAACACCGCCAAAGCCGGCACCCATCGGACCCGTCCCATTCAAGCGAGCTCTGACACGCAACGTCTTCCTCGTCATGTCAACCGTGGCCGCGCTGGATTTCCAACTTGGCGGCTTCACAGCACTGTGGACGATGTTCCTTTCCACTGATCGACGTGACCCGAAGAACGACCCTAAGCCACAGCTGCCTTTCAAATTCTCGGGTGGCATTGGCTTCCAGCCGTCAGTTGTCGGACTCGCTATGTCTGTTCTCGGCGTTGTTGGTATCATATGTCAGCTTACACTTTATCCTCGAATGAATGCAAGATTCGGCTTGCTACGATCTACAACATATTCGTTGTTCTTCTTCCCGATCGCATACACCATAGCGCCATATCTGTCACTTCTCGCATCATCCTCCAACAACCAATTCCTGCTCTGGACGGGTATAATTTTCGTCGCATTGGTCGTCATCTCAGCCCGAACTTTTGCTGTGCCTGGAATAGTATTGCTCACCAACAATGCCTCCCCTGGACCGGAAGTGCTAGGCACGATTCACGGGCTAGGTGCAGCCGTGAGTTCAGCATTCAGGACCATTGGGCCGATCGTTGCGGGCCATTGGTACAGCAACGGGCTAGAAAGAGGTATCGTGGGAGAGGCGTGGTGGTTATTGGCAGTTGGCGCCCTACTGGGCTGCATACCGGTGTTCTGGGTCAAAGATGGGAGATGATCTGAGGGGTCGATATATAGTAATTACGTATAATGATAATGTAACTTCTACCTTCCTCCTTGACAATTGCGTCCATGTGAGTCTAAAAGGTTTGACTGCAACCTATCGGCTACAGGCCAGACGTTGAGACGTGCGAAATGCCCTTACATCAAAGACTTCCGCCTGCTTTGCAGCTGCTAGCCACCATCTCCGTGATGTCCTCTCCACAATGCTATCTCCTATGTTAGGCGTGGAAGGGAGGAACAACTTGAAAGAGGACAGGGATCTTTACACAACTTCACGTGCATCTCTGTCTGTTTTTCGTTCTGTTTTTCGGGTGGCGAGAGTATTGTCCTCCCACATGTACACAGGCGGCGACCAGTTTGAGTTATCACACCTCAACTTGAAGAGCACCTGCGCCTGAGACGGAGGCCAGGGACACTAGCCCATGACAGGCTAGCTGTCCAACGGCCCCTGTCCCAGCGCGGCCCGCAGCTGTCCCAAAAATAACTTGAAAAATTCACCACGTTCAGAAAAAGACCTGCCAAACACAATCGACCGTTCGCATTTGCTGGTCATCACCAATCAAGGCTTGATGATCTGTACAAGATGTGAGACAGCCCCCTGGAAGGTTCGCGAACTAGATGCATTCACCGAATGTTCGCGCTCGGTGTTAGCTGTGCCATTGTTACAAGTAAACTAAGCTGGTAGATATGATACGATGATGATACCTACCTCGCCGCTCTTACTATGTATCGAATCACCTCAATCAATGCCAAAACTCTTTTCCCTCTGTCATAGAACTCCCAAGATTCGAGATCCCAGCAGATACACTTGTACATGTATTCCAATCTTGTTGTAGGTAATCCACTCGTATGCGATGCCATTGCCTTATAAAGAGGCCACACGTCCAGAATCCGAACAGGTAAGCAGGCTCCGGTGTCCATAATGAGCCCAGAGGCACCACTAAGAATGCGGTTGAGAATCTTAGTGTCGAGGTTGGTCCCCTAGCCAATGACCCTAATGTCTAAATGATATCCCCAAGCTCGTAACTTACCTAGAATCTGCGTAACACTGAGCCTAGTCTCGATCTTTCCTAACATTAACTATAAATATTCCATGTCTGTATCTGGTACGATCTCACCGCACCGGTTATATAAGAATGCCGCGATTCTAGCTGCCTCGTGTGGACCAATTGGATGGCCGTTGTCGTTAGTATAGGAAACCGTTATATTTACGACCACCTCGCCACTCAGAGTATAGAACGCTACTTGAGTGACTATCGGATCTTTTCCCTGTGATAAGTTGTAGAATTCGAAGTCCGCGACTAGGGTCGTAGCGGTAGAGGTATAATACAGTCTAGAGACCTGTACGAGTAGTGGTGATAGAGCATGATAGTACGGCACCGGGCGTAACTCGATGCGATCGTATGTCAAGTCCGGCTGCTTAATGTCGGTAAGTGTAGTAATGTCGAATTCTGTTGCAAGGCTTAGGATCTATCTAGAATGCAAGGCATAGTATGCAGATCCTTCGTTCACTACTAGAACACAACTTTCGAATAAACATCGAGGAAGTCTATTAACGAGACGAAGGTTCCGTAGGTAGTATAGTGGGAATATTAAACCAGCATACTATAACTGTTTAGAATAGAGCTGTTGTTAACGTTTAGTGTGGCTTTAGGTAATAACTATCTAAAGTTCTAAGTTGATAGAACTAGAAGCGGTGCGGTCTTGGTCTATAAGGCTAGCCTTAAGCCTAAGATCATCTATCGCAACTGACTAGAAAGGTGTTAAGTTCGTAGAAGAAAGCCCACGAGTAGTTATATATTATGTAAGATATGCATCGATAACCGCTTTCGGTGTAGTATATATATCGATTTCACGTAACACACCTCGAGTAGGTGGCTACTTGTGTAATTGTAGAGACCACGCGGCCTGGTATCGGATGATTAGCTTGCCGCCGATGAGCAAACGTAAATCGAGAGCATCATTTAGTTGTAGCACCGGTCTTTGCGTAAGTTCTTTAATGATGTTCGGAAGCCATTCTGAATCGAACTTAGAAAATATCTATCCTCCGGTAGCGATAAGATCCTTCCGGATAAAATCCTTCCGATGACCTTTGGAACTAAATAATAGATCCGTCTTAGTCCCTACGAGAAGTGTCTTTACTGGTAATACTATGCAATAACCCCTACGTATTGTCATCTATAGAAGCCACAAGCTCGGATATTGCACAGCATCGACGCTCTAGAGGCGGAGAGGGACGACCGAGAGCAAGTTAGGACAAGAATAGAGCAAGCAATAACTTAGATATGCTAGTACTTGGCGTCGGCGTTTCGAGTCGGACTAAACAGGGTTTTGGACTTTGATGATAATAGCGGCTATGGTTCGTGCCATCTCTTGAATAGTCGCCGGTACGGCTAGCAATGGTGTCGGACTGTCTTGCTTAAAATACAGTGCGCGATAGGTAAGATCAGCGCCGTCGTCGATAATAGACGGGATTAGTGTAGGTGCATGGTGTGGCTGCTTTACGCTATGGTCGTCTTTAGATAGGATGCTATAGTTATAGAGATACTGCCAATCTCGTACATGCAACGCGCCGCTATAGGTACCGTTGCTTTTCTCGTTTGCTAGTAGTGGTACCGGATGGTTAAGGCCGTTGATGTTAATCTAATGATATAAGCATATAGCTAAGAAAGCCAAGGGGATACGTACAAAGATCTCGTCGTTTTTTCTATTAGTGGACTTTGGTATGAAAATTGACCTAAGTCCTAGCTTCCGCAAATCTATTGGTCGAGCAAAGAGGATATTATGTGCTAGCGCACTCCTAGCTTCGAATATCTCCTTATTGGTGATGGCCTCGTTGGCTAGCCGCTACGTATCTAGATATGGCCTTGGTAGTTGATTAGGTCGTGTTCGTTTGCTAGTTCTATATTCCTGCAGTTCATAGTTGTCGTTTAGACGCCGATCGTTTTTAGTACGGGCGCCTCGCGTGATCGTATTAACAGGTGTTAGTGTAGGAGCGGTAGCACCTGCCTTAATAGGGGCGCCTATCTTAACCGGTAGCTAGAGAGGGAGATTAAGTTTCAAGATACTTGGTATATGTGTGGTAGTTGGGGGTCTAGGTGCTAAGTCCCGGTGCGCTACCGTGTACGGCTAGAGGGTCGAGTGTTTATAGCTAGGGGTAGCCGAGGAGATTTGTAGCATATTAATCTTAGTTGTAAGTTTAGGTACGCTATATAGGTTGAGGATACCTAGATACTGCTTCGGACGCTGCTGCTGGCCACTAGAAGAGTTAACTATTTTGCTACTATACGAGTAGCTAGCACGGCGACACTAGAGACAACATACTATTCATTTAGCTATAGGTCGTCCTGTTTAAGGAAAGTGCGGCAGAAGTGCTCGCCGAAGACAAGGCAGTAATGGTGCGAGGGGCAGTTGCAACCCTTAGAAACAGGGTGTTGAGATCTGTGGTTTGAGTGATTGATTGTTTATTCTAAAGGTGGATAGTCCACGGATATCTATATAATCATGGGTTATCCATAGTCACGTGGATGCGATCCACTAAAGGTGGGTCGCCCACGGCTATACCGTAATATTCTGCCTCCTACCGCAAGCGATCGACGTCCTCGTCGTATCGTGGATTATCTATGTTTTATATACTGCATCTAATATACAGCAAATTATTGTCGTCAGCCCTTATCTAGTGATGTCAACCCTAAAACCAGCACTTGTCTCCTTTCCGCATCTCGTGCCTAGCATGTATATCTACCTCCTACCGTAAGTCGGCGGCGTCCTCGTCGTCCTGTGTCTTTGCCTTCTTGCTAGATCTGCTTAGACTCCTTCGAGTTCTCTTTCTCTTGGCCGATCCAGGGGTGCTCGGTTGCGCTATCGCCAAGGTAGCTCGTTCTGGTCTTGTACTGTCTTGGCTTGGTTCTCTAAATGGAATTTGCTTTGATTTGTCAGGGCTTAGAGAATCTTGCGCGCCCTCGGCTTAACCATCCCGATCGTCGGTTACTTTTGGCGTAGCGCTCGCTGGTTTAGCCGCGTTCTTAAGCTTGTCGACGAAAGATATGCTGACGGCTGTGTCCTTTTAGAGCTTTAGTATTTCACCTTTTGCGACTAGCGGCTTGTCTTAGGATTATTCGACCTGCTCGTATATCTTTCTAATGCGTAAGTCGAAGTTCGTGTAGAATCTTCGGAAGATTAATAGGCGGGACTGCATGTCTTTAAGCTCTAGCTCTGTTACCGTAAGGTGATAATTGCTAAATATTCTCTAGGTGATCCACATATAACCTTCGTTACTAGGCTTAGAATTGAATTTTCCCTAAGCGAGGCTGATCTTCTTATTATTCGGTAAGCGAAATCGCCCCTTCGTCAGCTTCTAATTAAGTTCTTGCTTTATATACCGACCTTTAGCATTTATCTCTAGCTGTACGCACGCACGCAGTGCTATGTTTTCTTGTAGGTCGCCTAGCTTTCCGTCTTGTCTGCCGCGTAACCCGTCTACGTTCTTCTAGACCAAGGTTAATCCCACCATTTGATGTGCTACGGGCTTGAAACCCTTCGGGTCGCCTAGGCATTTGTCTTCGCTGAATATAATAGGACCCTATTTCTCTTCTAGAGCCCTCTCCTTTATTGCAGCGTATAGCTAGTCTATACCGTATTCGATGTGCTTCACTAGATCGTGGTTAGGGTGCTTAGCGCGTTATGCGTACAACTTATAGGGCGTCTAGATGCTCTTTGCGTAGTTAGTTCTGCTATATTTATCGCTTTTCTCCCTACTAGAGAATCTAAACCTTCGCTTAGCCACCGCGTCCTCGATGTTCTTTCGAACAAAGTTGCCTTGTGCGTTAAGTTTAACCTTAACGTATAGCGTGCTAGCCGTAGTACCTAGCTAATACTCGGTAAGGATATAAATCTTTATAAGGCTGCGTTAAACTGGCTTAAAATCTTTTTCCTTGATTTCCCGCGACTAGTTATATCTATAGGTGAGCTATGTTCTTCCCTTCTAGCTATCCTACGATCTCGCCCTCGCGTTAGCGTTACGCTTTGCGATGCCCGCTTATCGTTCTCCCTAAGCTTCTAGCTTATCGTCGTTCTCACTTGCGTCGCTCTCTACGACGATAGCGTCGGTTATAACACTTCCCTTGTTAGCTATTGTCCCTCTATAAGTTCTAATATTGTAGCCGTAAGCTTTATATCTATCCCCGTTTCTCTTATAGATCTCTCCTATATAGAGTGCTTCGGTATGATCTTCGTAGACGAGGATAGTGTTTCTATATTTGTCCTAGCCTCTGTCTCGCAGCACGACATGTGCATCTTTGACCCGGGCTTATACGCTCGCCGACCCGTTGTGCACTACAATATACAGCGTTAGCAGGTTTACTTCTATAAGGGTCTATCCCTTCTTGCTGTGTAGGTCGTCCGCATACCTCTAGGTGATCTTATCGTATAGGACGTATATCCAGGTTTTGTTATAGGACTCTTCGTCTTTAATTCTCGGTATATGCTTCGAGTCCGGTGTATCTTGCATAGCTCTAGCTGTTATAGCTCCGCTGCTAGGTTCTCTAGGTTTCTGTTCTTTTAGGCTTGGATCTCCCTTGGCGCTCGTTATCTTAGCCTTATCTTTTAACAGCTCCTATCGGGTTCCCTTCTTGCCGAAGCTCGTATCCTTATTGTCCACTTCTTTAGCTTTCGGCATGGTTAGCTGTCCTAGTAGCAGTGGCTTAAGGCTATTAAAATGATTAAGCGAGCCCCATTGTGCAGCGTTGTCGTTAGTAATAAAAAAGGTCGCTAGTTAACTGCCTACGATCTCCTTGGCCGAAATCACTACCGGTATCTCGCCTTTAATCTAGTATCCTATTTGTGCATGAAAGTTGAATTCTCGGCCGAGGTAAAAACAGATCGTTATAGCTGCCTAATCCACGTGCAGGTACTCTTAGTTAGTTAGCATAAATGCTGTTATATAGTCTTTAACTTCGTCTCGGTCTATCTCGTCTAGCAAATTTTATGCCGTTACTAGTAGGAATCGTAGTGTGTAGCCGGTATCGTTTATTGCCTTTATACTAGTTACTACCGCGTTTAGGGCATACAGGAGACCCTTCTAGCCGACGGTTGTTCCTGCGGCCAGCTTAACCGGATTTGTGCCGTAGATCGAGATAAAGAGTTCTATGTTTCTGTTTTGTACCATAAGGGCTTCTGTTAACGGTTATCCCGCTAAAGTAGGTACGCCGTCGTTGACATCTTATCTGTATTTGGGTCTGTTTGTTAGCAACTGTGCCTATTTGTTCTTCTAAGCCGCCCTGGTTTTCTCCGTCTTCTCTAGAGTGTCCGTGATTTTAACCTTTTTCTTTTTATTAGTCTTCTTGGACTCTGCTAAGGACGTGGGATATTCTGATTTGAGCTAGTCGGTGTCGTAGCGTTTAGAATAGTCTAGACTATCGGCGCTGTCTTCCCCGCGCTTAGACTCTCCGTTATCTAAATCGTCTCGCTTTCTCGAGCGGCCTCTACTGGCCTTTCGAGGCAGCTTCTTCGATAGTTGAGGTTTGTATTCGTCGTTAGAGCTCTCCTTACTATTATCTGATGGCGTATCCCCCGAAGCCTTTGTCCTAGGTCGGCCTTGTTTTGCAGGGATTTCCTTTAGCTATCCCTTAACGACCTCGGATGCCTCCCGCAGCAGCTAGATATCCTTAGTTATCTCGAACTCTAGGCGTTTAACCTCGTTAGCTCTACGCTTTAACGTATACGGTCGTAGCTTCCGTGGTTTAGCGGACCGATCCTATATTTCTCGTTATCTATCCTAATCTTTCTTAATAGTCTCTATAGCTTAGGTAAATAGCTGTTTGTCGGTATCTGCAACTCCCTTAAGGCGTTTCTTTGCTTCCTTGTTTATATCTGTGTAGATATATTTAGCTAGGGGTATGCCATCGTAATCTTCCGATACGATGCCCTCTCTATCCCTCGCGTTCTCTTGCTATATCCACCGCTTAAGCGCTGCGAGGGCAGCTTAAGGATTCTTTCGCACTGGTGACTTCTAGTTAAAGAGGTAGAGGTGGTTTTCCTCGACGCATTTCTTAATAACTTTATATTCCTGCTATCGTCTCTTGCATCTCTAGTTCTCTATTTCCTTAGTGTACCGATCCCGCTCTTCGTTATCTGCCTTATTAAACTCTTTAAGAAGCTCGTCTACCGCTTTATCTAGACCTTCGGCAGTTCTGTATTTCTTCAAGTAGTGGACGTTGTTGATCTTAACCTTTTCTCCCGTAGCTGCATTTATTATATCGTAGCTACTATCTACGGCCTTCGATCTAATGTTCACGGGGTTACCCCTCTCCTCTTAGTATTTCTTAAGCTTGCTAGTCCGGGGCTCGGCCGACTTCAGCTTTGTTTCGTGCCCGTGTATGATAAAACCCACGTATCTGCTTATTTAAGGTCGCCTATAGGGCTTAGAGAGGGCATCGAGATCTAGGGCATTCTTTAGGAAACTGAACTTTCGCACCCGCGGGGCTAGCATAATACTATATTCTCGTAGTATAAGTCTTAGATAGTGTATATCCTCCTATTCTAAGTTATTAGGCTTCTTGCTTTCCTTCTGTTGTCTTCTTCTTCGGTCTGCCTTTGATTCCTTCGGCATGTTCCTTATAATGCTCTGTAGCCTTACGCCACTTCGCGTTTATCGGGTTATGCGTTCCTAGTTTCCTTTCTTGATAGGAGTACTAGCATTTCCGAAATTTGTTAAAGCGATCTCCTTAACGATATCGTTAATGTCCGGTACTTCCTCTTCTAAGTCTAGCTCGGCTTCGAAGGTCTGGTCTTTAGGGTTATCTACGACTTCCTAATCATCGCTGCCTAACTCGTTATCTGCTTAGGCATCTTCTTCGGCCGAACTGCTAACCGTATCGTAGCTTACTTAGCGTTTATTGTCTTCGTCCGTGGTAGTTTCTGGCTCTAGGTCCGCTAGCTTTAGGCTTAGGAATTTTAGAATGCTTCTAATCTTGCCGACTATCTCTTCCCCTTTATCTGCCACCTGTTATTGCGTGAACTTTTCCTCGTCTATTAATGATTTAGCGTCGACTCGTTCCTCGAGGTTCTCGTTAACTATCTCTATGCTGCCCGCCTTGATCTCCGTCTAGGGCGAGGCGTTCTTATCTACCGATGCATCTAATAGCGTCTCCGACTCCGTGTCCGAGTTTATAGCGGCTTATATTGATGGCTCTGCCTGGTTCACGCTGGTATCGCCACCTTTATCGCCGTACTCGAAAGTTCCCGAGTCGTTAGAGTCTACTTCGGTATCGGGGGCTATAGAAACGAGCCTAACGTCCGATATCTGTCGATCGTCCTCCCCACCTTGTGCGTCGTCCTAAGAATCGGCTATCTTAATATTATTGTCCTTGTTAAGTAGCTGGCCTAGTAGCTTCGTATTAAAAGGGTCGTCGAGTTCTCGTATCCGATTCACCTTGTTCTATTGCTTCGCTAGGTATTCTCGATCTGCGCCTTGTATGCCTAGATCGTCTATTATTTCTTAGTATTGTTTCTTAGTACTTAATTCTAGCAGTTTAAGCAGTTTACCCTTCTTCGTTCGTCTAGAGGGAGTCTCTTGCGGCGTAGGCAACTGCTTCTCTTCGCCCGAGTCGCCCTTCTTAGGTGTTGGCTTCTTGTTCTTATCTAGGTTGGCTATAGTTGTGATTGCGTTGCTTGCGATGTATAAGATATGTTCCTAAGAATATGGTATTAGTATTGATTATAATATATAGCTTTATCTGTAGAGATATGTGCGCAGTCGCAGGCTTTACGCAGTCGCAGTATAAATGCAAGTTTATTTATATCACGTGTTACTAGTGAAGGTGTTTTATTAAAATTATAGAGGGTCGGCCTTTTCGACCTAAAACCTAAATCGGCCTTAGACCTTATTATCGGTCCGTCCCTTAACTATTAGCCTGTAGTATTACCGGTCGCTCTATTTATGTAAACTATTATTCGTTTCGTGGGTTTAGCGCTTCCTTAACACCATTATACCCGGTCCGCGACTCGGCCGGTCTCTTATCGTAGTGCTATCAGTTGCCTGCGTAGTGAGTTTGTCCTTTAATGTAATAACCACCGCCTTTAAGTTATCTGCTTATCGAGGATGTTCCTCGTTATAATGCTTTACTAGGTCCTTCGTATTCTCGAGCAGATCCTCTCCGTACTATTCGTCGAACTCTTTGCTATAGCCTTTCTACCGAACTAGATATTCTACGATTATCTTCCTTTCGTAACGTCGTAACCTTCTATCTACCAGCTTCTCGATCTCCTAGCTCTTCTATTCATCTATATCTCCAGCAGCCTTTACGGCCTCCGGGTAGTCTGGTCTTAGCCTCTCAAAAGGGTCGTCCTCCTTCGGGGCTGGTTCTAATTGTGCCACCGAGATAATAGGGTAGATCCTCTACCGTTCTAGCAGGTCTAATTCGTATGCTAGACGTCCTACTCGCTTCTTAATGGTAAATAGGCTACATCGTTAGGCTAAGAACTTCCTCCCTTTGTTCTCTGGAACAGTATAGCCTCTGTGTAAAGTGAGGAACGCTTTATCTCCTGGTTTTATTAGCAACGCTTTGTGTTTTTTGTTATACTGCTTCTTTACCTAAATTATTACAAAGTCTGCGGCGTCTCTAGCATGTTATCGAAATGCCTCGCGATCTAGTAGTCGATCTCCCTTTCCTATTGCTATATTTAGGATTAATAATAGTTCGCGTGCCTTAAAACCTATAACTACTTCATTTAGTGCCTGCCCCGTGCTCTGGTTTGCCGAATTATTAAGGGTTATCTAGAGTAGTAGGAGCTTTTCTAGCTACGGTTCCTTATATTCGGTTGTTAGGTACCGCAATGTAATCTCTACTGTCTAGTTGGTTCTCTCCGACTGGCCGTCTGCTTGTGAGTGATATGCTATGGTGAGTATAAGCTTACAATTTATCCTCTAAAATAGGCCTTGCTAAAATTCTAATAAGAACTTTAGATCTCTATCCGAGATAATACCTATAGGGATGCCCTAGTCTGCGAACAGCCAGGCATCTACTAGTCTCCGTGCTTAGTCTTCGGCTGTATATGTGGTCTTGCCTAGGATTAATAACACCTTCTTTAATATTTTACAGGTGCAAGTTGCGATCGCATCTAGGTCGTGTCCCTATTTCGGCAAGGAGACGATGAAATCCATGGTAATCGTCTAAAATAGCAGCTTAGGACTCCGAATAGGTGATAATTCTCTATACGGAGGGTGGCGCTTAATAGATTATAGCTGGCAGTCCGGGCAATGCTCTAGGTACTTTCTTAACCTTCGTAGGAGTCTATATATATAGAGTGTCTCGTTAATCCGTGCGTATGCCCTATAGAAACTAACGTGGCCTAGTTTATTATAAACTGCTTAAAAAACCTCTTTTTCCAGGCTTGGCGGTATGCAAAGTCTAGGTAGACCTTAGCCTCGACTATTAACGTAGATGAGGTTTTCGGCTAATCGGTATAGCATTATTTCGGGGGCCCTAGTTACCGCTTTCTTATCCTATTCGACCTCCTTCTAGAGCTGTTTCAATAGCTCCTACCAGTAAGGGTCTAATTGGTATCCTTCCTTGATCTTTTTGCGGAAATCCGGTGACATCTCCACTAGTGTGGTTGAATATGCGTAAGCCTCCGTGTAGTGCGTATCCGCTTCGTCCTAGTTCCTAGATCGTTTTAGTCGCGATATAGCGTTCGCCACTGTGTTCTACTTGCTCGGTGTATATCTAATATTAAGCCTAAACTATAACAGGTACTATAAAGCCCTTACTAACCGGGGGTTCAGCTTATCGATATTAGTTATAGCGAGTTTCGTCTGCTTCGCAATTAATGGCGTCGCCGTATGATCGGTGAAGATAATCGTAATATAGGGCGAGGCCTCTATTATATGCCTCGTCTTTCTCACTACCTATATTAGCGCAGTAACCTCTAGTTCCGTCGCGCTTATCTTCTTCTCTGCCTGCGTGCAAGGCCGTGATAGGAAGATAATCGGCTGCACTAGGGATTTCGGAACCTTGTTACCTTTAGGTACTACTATATCGCCTTTAAGGTGATAGGCTATCGCTCCTATGCCTTCGCCTAAGGCGTCGATGTCGTAGTACAATGGGCGAGTATGGTTATAGTAGTGTCTCTTTAGCATAGAGCCGAAATCCTTCTGAAGTGTCTCGAAAGCCTGTCGTTCCTCTACCGAAACGTTCTTAAGCTGTGTAGACCTGGTGTACTTATCCCTCTATCGTTCTACCTTTGCCGGTCCTTTCTTAAGCAGGTCTGTCTTCCGCTTTTATAGTGGTTCTACTTTCTTTACGTAGTCCTTTACTCCGTCTCGTAGCTAATTGCTTAGCCCGATGTAGGTCTCCAGCTCCTTTAGAGTTACAGGGAAGTCTAGGCCTAAAAGAGCCTCTAACTTCTCCTTCGATATTAACAGCCCTAGGCCATCCACGTATTGGCCCAACAACTAGATACTTAGATAGCCTAAATAGCTTTTGTTCGGCGCTAAACACATCTTGATCCTCTTAAATAACTCAAAAATTGTGCCTAAGTGTTATAGATGCTCCTCTAGTGTTCTGCTAAAGATTACTATATCGTTAATATAAGCCCGTATAAAGTTCCGGTATGGTTTTAATATATAGTCGATCCTTCTTTGCACGTACAGCGGCGAACCTTTAAAACCTATAATCGGTACCTTAAAGGTTTCTTATCCTCTATAGGAGACAATAGTGAAACAGTTCTAATCTTCCTCGCGTACGGGCTATAAGTAGAAAAACTATAGGACGTTTACGGTTAAAATATATAGGCAGCCCGCAACCGCCGCTATAATATTACTTTGCAGCGGCATCGGGTACGGGTTATCCTCCGTAATGGCATTTAAACCCCGGATGTCGACTACCACTCGGCCCTTTCTCTCTAGGGGCTTTCTAGGCAGGTGAACCTACTTCTATACTATAAACACGGGGTATCTATGTGGTGTGCGCGTCTATGTATAGGTGAGTTTGCCCTGCTTCTGCAGCCCGTTTAGGGTCTTATCGATTAGCGCCCGGCCTTCCGGTCCCTGCGGGTATACCTTTTATAGCTCGACTTTAGCGTCCGGTTTAAGTTTGATTTTCATCTGTTATTCGTGTAGAAGCTGTATAACATTAGGTGCTTCTACGTTCTACACCTTAGGGTATCCCTATGCTAGCTGGCTAATACGATTACGCGTTTCTTTAGTTTTGCCGTAGATCGTTAAACCGTTTAGCAGGACTTCTTCGAACGCTAATAGCGACTTTATCGGTAACGGTAGGGTTATTGCTGGATTCAACAATGCTATTGCCGATAGGGCCGCTAACGCCGTTCGCTTAACAATTGAAATTGGTCCGTTTGCAAGGGGAGCTTAGTCTAGGGTAGCTAAGTAACACCCTTCAGCCTCACAGTCTGCGACTCGGCCTAACTTTATGTAACGAGGTATAACCTGTGCTCGGTCTATGCTGTTAGTAACTATTACTGCTGCCGTATTCGCAGCGACTACCACTCTTATTACACCGCCTTCGGGTCCTAGATTACAGGACAGCTTTGCTGGTTCTAACATGTAATCCTAGCCGTCCACTAGTACAGATTAAGCCTTGTTGCGGTAGGTGATTGCAATTTGTACTATCGATTTCGGCGGGATCACCACCTTCCTCTTTAATTGCATAATTGCGTCGACTCTAGCCTTCTCGGGTATTACCTTTAATAACGCCGTGAAACCTGCATATGTACCGATAGTTAATTTTTATATATAAATCCCTAGCTCTATCTATTCTAGTCCTATAATGTTTATCCTACACAATATACCGGCTCGCAGATTCTTAACGATCCTTGCAGGCCGTTTAATCTTTGCGATCGCCGGCTCACCGTTGTAGAAACCTAGGAAGTAGATTAGAAGCATTACCGCTTCCGAATAGTAATATGTATCGGGGCCTATTCCTCGCATCGCAATTAGTGCTACTTCCTATCGAGTTACTTCTAGCAGCACTATATCTAGGAAGTCGCTGTTAATTAGTGATATTGTGTATCCGGTGTCTATATAAATCGACTTTATCTTCTATATTGTTTCATTAAAGGATACTGATGCAACTATATAATGCCAATTCCTGAAACCGAAATATGGATCTTCCTCCGGTCTAGCTTTAGATCGTATAATTAGCACCGTCTCCGATTAGAATCTCTTATCGGCTAGCATCTTATCCTCCGCCGGCTGGACTCTGCACTTGTTGTTCTGCTTAAGATGTTTAAACAACTTGTTGTTAGAGGGGAATTCCTAAGCACAGCTATTGCACTTAAAAGCTAGATGTGCGTTCTATATAGCGACGTTATTCACCGTGGCGAAGCCTCTAAATACTAGATCGTCTTCAGCTGGTAGGTCATTTTCTTTATCGTTTTCGTTATAGTCCTCTCTCTTATCTTCGTAGCCTTGTTTATATGCTATATATGCTGCTAACTCCTGTCCTCTATCCGCATACTCCTTAAACGCATCGTATATAGGGTGACCGTATTCCTTAAATGTAGGGTCCCTATAGTATGCTATACCCTAGTCGTCGCTCCACATTTCGTCTTGACCGGCGTAGAACGCTAGGACTAGCCTATTATTGTAATTAGTGTTTCTATTGCCGTACGAGTTGTTCCTATTTCCATAGCTATTATCCCGTGTCTAATCTCGATAGTTAGCTCGTCCTCCTCCTCTTTATTAATTGCCTCTCTAGCTATAACCGCTACGGTTGCCCGTCGGGCCGTTCTAATTCTAATTAGTCCTGCTACCGGACCCGCTTTCTCGTGCGGCGGTAATCTATAGTCTTTAGTTGTATGAAATTCCTCTGTTGTCCGCCCTGTTCTCGTAATATTGTGGTAGGGGGGCGTTTTGCTAGGGATATTGTGTATAACGTGGGGTATTAGGTATATTTAATGGATATCTAGGATAATATGTATATTAAGGAGAGGTGTAGGGGAAACGTGCCTGTATCTGTAAGTATAGCTGATTCGTAAAGGGGCGGGGAGGAAATCGTGTTTAGTAACTATTACTATAGCTTAGGTCCCTCTAACTATAACTTTAGTTGCGGAAACCTCTACGTCCGTACTAACCTTGTTTCTTTAGTTCTGCTATTTCGTACTACAGGTCTCGTTTCGCGTCTAGTTGACTTAAGAATTTATCAGCCGAACCACTCTCCCTTGGTGGGTTGATGTCTCTTCGAAGTTCTATATCGATCTAGAGGTAGATCATATTAAGGGCATTGTAAGTGTTCCTAATTTTAGCATCCTGTGCGTCCCGCAGGAGCTTCGTTGCAAAAGATCGAGGATCTACCTTTTTTGCTGCATCCTCGATAGTGTACCTATAGTCTCTAACCTTTTTAAGCGCTTCGTGCGGTGCTTGTGCGAATCTTTTGACGAGATACTGTTCCTACTTAACTGTGCCCTGCGAGCTAGTTATAATAAGTTCTTATTCAGCCTCGGACAGTTCGCCGTGCCACTATTGTATAGCGTCTCCCCGAAGGCATTGCTATGCATTTTGCTGGACGTATTAGATACCCTTTGCATTTGCTTAATGTTTTAACCTCTAGCAGAAAAGGTGTACGTCTTTAAACACGGTGTCCTTGCCTAACTGCTAGATGCTTGACTCGCTATCGGCGTCTAGAAAGAAAAATCCGATCTAACCTAGTTGAAATTGACGTCTATTATTATCGGCATGCCGGCGACGTTAGTCTAGCCGACTATGATTTATATCTCCTTCGTTATAGCCTCTAGGAGTGCCACCTCCTAGTGCTCGGGGGTCCTATCGGGCTTGCATCTCCCTGAGCATATTTATTATTATATCCTGCCCTTCTCTTATCGTACGCATCTCCTGTTCGACCAAATCGATTCTATTATCTATATTACCGGCTATCTAGCTACGGCTGTTTCGTTGCCTATATCCGAATGCTGGTCTTTCGATAACTTTAGTATGCCCTATAGTTCTACGAGATGTTCTTGTAGCCTTTAGAGGGGGCTCTAAGTCTCGTTCTCGTTCCACCGGTGGTAATCTAGTGGCCTCGGATTCGTCTATATTGTGCATACTCGGTAACCTGTAGTTTAAGAACTCCTCCCTAACTAGGATCTGTTCCGACCTTAGTGGTAGATCTAGACTTCCTACTCTTCTTAACTCTGTCTCGTCTACAGGTCTTGAGCGTTGTTCACCTGGAGTAGGTGGTTAACGTTAGGAGTAAGCTGGGTGGAATAGGGTTTATAGTAGTGGGATGTCCCGTCTTCTGTTAAAAGTAGACTTGTAATATCCCGGAACGTATAGTGTCCTAGGAGAGTCGATAGGCTCTTGATTATGCTGTGTTATAGTTCGAACTAGTTATCCGAGTGTAGCTATTCGATATTCGATTGTATCTGGTTGTGTACCACCTTCTAGATCTTCTACGATTACGTTACGCTCTTTCTTAATTCCCGAGTTGTTCCTTCCCTGGTTCAAGTCGTCCAATGCTTAAAGCAAAGGCTGATTGTCTAGGGGTGGCGTGGTAGGGCTAGGTGGTGTAGACGTCGTTAGTGTAGTAGATTCCGTGGCTTGTCTAGAGGTAAATCTAGTGGGTCTAGAAATCTGTGTGGTCTGCCTTGAGGTCGTCGAGTTACGACCTTTTCCTTGTTGGTTTTGGTAGCTGTTTGTTGCCTGCTCTTAACTACCGTATGCTTCCAATTGTGCCGAAATCTCTTGCAAAGCTTTCTTAGGTAGCTCGTGCTATATTAACCACTGGCTCTCGAATCCTGGTGGCTCCGGGTTGTTTGGGAGTGGGTGGCTGGCAGCGATCTGCTCGAGCTTTGGCCTTAGTCGAATGGCGTCCTTTGTTTTGCTAAACTTCCTCGATGCTTTGTGCCCTAAAAAGGACTTGATTTGATGCATACGTTCGAGGAAGTGGTCCGTTAAGTCGTCCGGGTTATTCGAAGTCATATGGCAGTTTACTTTAGTGGCGGTTATCCGCTGCAGTGGTTTAGCGACCGGGATTTCCACGGCCGGAGGCGCTGGCAGTAGTCGTTGCTACCAATTTGTTAAGATCTGTGGTTTAAGTGATTGATTGTTCATCCTAAAGGTGGATAGTCCACGGATATCTATGTAATCATAGGTCATCCATAGTCACGTGGATGCGATCCACCAAAGGTAGGTCGCCCACGGCCATGCCGTGACACAAAGTAAAACCTAGACTAAACACGAGAAACATCAGATAAGCAGCGCACGTTATAACCTAGTGGCGATAGGCTCTTAGGAGCGAGCAGCTTCTATAACTCACTCGAGCAGGCATAGGCAGCGGAAGAAGGAAATAAAGAGGTAAAAGTAAGATAAAACAGCGTGGACGATAGGATATTATGAACTTATACTACTATAGCATACTACTAGTACAGATGCTATGTCTCTATTCTATAAATGTGAAGATCTGTACCTCGATAGCGGTGTACTTTAGCCCTAGATTATATCTATGCTCATCTCCTGTTCGTTAATATTCCTGTATCTAGCATAGATACGATATAACTAACTTTAAGTCAACTGAAGTAAAAAACAACTACTATAAGCGGCGATATTCGATAATATCTCGACCATGGTGTTCCATCGTCGCGTGCGCCTGGCATTCTCGGGTATAAGCGTGGTAAGTTTATGTAGTGGGAAATGCTTTAGCATAAACACACTAGATTAGTTTAGCCTCGCTGTCGGCATAAAGCATAGAATGGTATTCGGACATATGGGATTGAGAGATACCTATTTTGCCGGATGCAAGTTTACCCTATAGAGGATAGTTAGGACAGATCCCACACATTGGTTGTGAGCCGATAGGCGACCTTGGAGTGTGGCTAAATAATAGAATCTGCTTGATTTGAGGAATATCTAGCTTGTTAAGGGTCCTCGCAATCTTAGCTGCTTGAACGATACTGACCTTGTTGTTTTAGATTATTCCCTATGGATGGTTCCTACTAAGTATAACGCCCCCGAAGACGCTATCAACTTTGGCACGAACCTCCTTAGTGTCGCAGCCTAGGGTCTGCAGCTATGCTAAAACCCCAACAGACCTTGGTCTAAACTGCAGTCTATCCTTCTAGTGTGCGGCGATATCGATAGTAGTCTCGAGATACTAGTAGCTATAAGGTTTTCGATAATACAATGATATCTATCTAATAGGGAGCGTCTAAGGTACGGTACGACCCTGCTGCGTGCCGGGTGTGCCGGCCGTCTGCACGGCTGGGCTGCTTACTGTATCCGATGTATTAGAGTCGCCTGAATTAGACGATAGAACCATAGACGTCGGAGTAGATACTATTCTTTAAATAGTGTCTAGTTCGACGATCGGATTATTATTAAGCTCTCGGAAGCCTCTAAATTGATTAAAGGTATATTTCGCTCTTACTGCGGAGGCTCGTTTCGGCCGAGCGCGCCGATTCCGTGGTACTGCTAGTGGCACAGACTGTATGGCATTAGTGGGCCTAGGTGGCTTGGATGAGACGCTTGTAGGTAGCCTAGGTAAGACGCTTGTAGGTGGCACTGGAGGAGGCTCCATTGCTGGCGGCCTAGACTGTGTGGCATCGGTGGACTTAGGTGGCCTAGGTAAGACGCTTGCAGCTAGCACTGGAGGAGGCTCTATTGCTGGCGGCACGGATTGTATGGCATCGGCAGGGCGAGGTGGCCTGGGTGAGATCGAAGGATGGGGACTGTGGTTAAGCAAGGGCTGTCTTGGTATATCGTCGATGTCTGCGTCCTAAATAGGTGTATCACCGTCCTCGATTCCTATAGCCTTTACGCTAGTTAGTATACGATCTCCCTAGTAAGAATAAAATACTTACCGGATCCCTCGAGACTATCTTACTATCGTCTCCTTCTAGTGCAGGTTGTAGATTTTCTATAACGAGCTATCGGATCTGGCGTTTAATCTAGGCGGGCTTGTAGTCGAATCTACTATATAGCCTATCTTTCGCTATCCGAGTCACCTTTATCTAGTCTTAGCTACACTCCTTGATCTGCTCACTATCATATAGGATAACAACAGCGTCCCAAAGGGTTTTCTTGGTCTTAAAGGAATCTGCATAGATGTTTTTACGAGCAGCGTCGGTAAGCCAGGTCAGTTCGTGTGCAAAGACTATAGTATATAGTTAGTTATACGATTTAACAAAGCATAAACCACACGTACCTATTTTAATCTGCTCTTTTAGCGGTATCTAGCTATCCTCCGAGGTATTGTCCCGGTCCCCTTATCGAGATTGAAGCATTTTCGATAGCCTTTCTTCGTCACTAAAGGTAGGCCGCCGCTTGCGGGTAAACTTCTTGTGGCCGTTCGAACCTGTTGCGGGAGCTATGCTAGGCGGCGTAAGGTTTGCTATACGGGGGACAGCACATTCAAGCACCTATAAGCACCAGATAACTAGGTGAAATTGCCTATTCTTTAGTCTATCGACATCCCCGACTTGATTCGTTCCTGCCGGCTAAAAGCACGAATAACGTCGAGTTTAAAGGCAGATCTACCTCGTCGTTCCTGCCTTTAGCACGCGGCTAACGAGCAATTTATGCCCTTCTAGATGTGCATTTTTAGCTACTGTCCTATTATGGCGATCTCGCTGTCCTCCTGATAGCGAGCCCGCTGTCTCTTACGGCGAGCCCGCTGTCCTCCTAATGGCGATCTCGCTGTCCCTCACGGCGAGCCCGCTGTCTTTCTTATAGCGATCTCGCTGTCTTTCTCATAGCGATCTCGCTGTCTTTCTTATGGCGATCTCGCTGTCTTTCTCATAGCGATCTCGCTGTCTTTCTCATAGCGATCTCGCTGTCCCTCACGGCGAGCCCGCTGTCTTTCTCATAGCGATCTCGCTGTCCCTCACGGCGAGCCCGCTATCCTTCTTACGGCGAGCCCGCTGTCATGAAGTATTGCAGAGATATAGGATAAATAGTTAGGAAAATGTAAAATAAATATCTTTAAAAACAAGAAACTTCTTCCTAGCACGCGCAGCGCCTAAACACTCTGATCGTGCAGTATATAGCTGATAGTGCCGATATAGTCTCTCGTAAGCAAATAAATAGACGTCCTTAGTGTAGCTAGGTACGAACAGGCTATAGGATGTAGATCGATAGAGAGTGGTATAGGAGGGGAGGGTGTTGAAGGTCGCGTAGAACACGGAAGCGTATACGACGAGTATCCTATAGAGGGAGGGTGTAGCAGAAGAGGTAACAAGGTCCTAGCTATCGGCGAGATGACAACTTTGGCGTTAGATGAGCTTGAGATAGGTCGTGTTGTGATCGTTGTTGTGAGAATAAAACGAGTTAAAATTAAAACAAAATATCCGCCGTCGCAGGAGTTTCAATTTTAACCTTGTCGCCGCCTGAACTCTTAAGCTCCACCGCTTATATCGCGCCAGGACCTTCATCGCTCTCTACTACTCTCGTCGCTCTCTACCGTCCTTATCGCTCCACTACTCTCGTCGCTCTCTACTAGGATCCGATATATATCCACCCTCGCGCTATATACTATAGGAGTCGAAACGAGCACTACGCAGGGCACGGCGGGACAAGACGATATTAAGGATAGATCCTCTAAAGAACTCCTCTAAATAACATCGGTAGTTGCACGAGAATACTAGTCGCGCGGACTACAATTCGAATAGCTAATCCCTAACTCTAAGCCACTCGAGGCGGTTGAGGAAATCAAGAAGCAATATAACATAACAAGCACCGAGTACTTGACCGTTGCGCGAAAGGTCTACGCTTATGCTAAGCGAACCGGTAGCTTCACGTTCGATACCTTCCTACTCCTACGAAGCCGCCGTCTCGATACGAGTAATAGCAACGATACAGCTAGAATAGGGTTAGGCGTTTTATCAAAGAAGCGCAAGCTAGAAACACAGACGTATAGCCCGGCGATATCTAGTATACGCCCTAGTTTAGGCGCTCTAGCTGCTGTTCAGACCGAAAGAGACGACGGCGCTATCACCTCTATTAGCCCTTATATCAAATCCCCGCCTCGTTCCCGAGTACACGATCTCCCGAGTACAACCTATACGGCGTATAGTTCGCAATTAGCAACTTTATATAGCGACTGCTACGACCGTTAGGTAGAACTTAAGGAGTCTCTACTTAACGATGCGCATGTAAGTAGCTGTTTTCCCTAAGGACCACGCAATATTAATTTTATTTAGATAGAGCTCTATATATGAACGTATCGGCTTTACAGGTATTAGCCTTCTATAGAACGTGCGAATCACCCTATATCGAGCTCTAATAAGATCGAACAGCTAAATCGGCCTTAACGTAAATCGAAAAGACGGAGAGTCTACGGCACAATACCTTGATCGACTACTACAGGAAGCTGTCTTACGAGAGCAAGAGATCGATGCGCGAGACACGAGCCAGCAGGGCTAGGATAGCTAGGAGAGCCAGCAGGTGCGGTAGGGCCCGAACCTAGAGGGCCAGCACAGCTAGGGCAGCTAAGAGAACTAGGAGAACCAGGAGAGCCAGGAGAGCCAGGAGAACCAGGAGAGCCAGGATAAACAGCATAGCCAGGAGAAATCGCATAGCCAGGGCAGCTAGGAGAGCCAGGACAAACAGCACAGCTAGGAGAAATCGCATAGCTAGGAGAGCCAGCAGGTGCGGCAGGACCGGAGGAATCTCCAGGACCAGCACAGCCAGGAGAGCCAGGGCTAGGAGGGCCGGTACAGCTAGCACAATTAGCAAGTGCAGTTAGGAAGGGCATCGGAGCGAGGCGGAACTGCTACGCCATAATTAACACTTAGAGTAGGAGCTATTAATAAGGCTATGAGAAATGGGTGCTGCTGCTTAAACCATGCATTTTCTGAAGCTATATCTAACGAATGCGCCCTTTAGGCTTGTTTTAGGACGTGGAAATGCAGATATGCGGGTGCAGGAGCTGGAGCTTTATATTAAGATTATTTATCGACCTATACAGCATGCAGAGACTAAGTTAGAAGCATCGACAAGTCCAATCTATAAGCACAATCTATAGTGGTGTATATCCCTTCTTATTTGCTTGTGCTTATACGTTCTCTAGTGGCTTAAGAAGACGAGAGCTTTTGTATATCCTTACACGGCCCAAAAGACTGATTAAGTTAGGCAAGAAACGCTCGAAATCATGGGTATATCCCTTAATCGCGCAAACTATTGCTTAACATCCAGACGCATCGTATCCTGTAACAGCTCATGGTATGCTACTAGTCGCGCTAGCCTCGTCCTCCTCGTCTTCCTCGCTCACCTCGCCGCCCTCTGCGATCCGCTTACCGGTCCTCACAGCCTTAATTAGCGAAGCTAACTCTCTCTTGTTCATCTTATTTGCCATTATCGAGTGCTGAATAACAGAATCTATATTCTCGCGTGTTAGATTTCGGACGGTGTTGAGATGCTGTAAGCTGTTAGCTGTAGTCTACCTATAGGTGAACCGTGTTCTCGTATATCGAAAGTGCTATCCTACTTCGCTCGGCGACACTCTAATTTGACGTCTCCGTATAACTTAAGCTTCGGGAGCTTTAGCGCGGGCCTCTTCTAAGAGCCCGATAACGCGATCGTACTTATTAGAAGTGGCGATCATAGTACACAAGCTTATCCGAAGTGAGGATTGCAGGTGTTTCGTACATATAATCACATCTAGGGCCTATAAAAGTTAGCTCTAGGCCAAGAACCAAGTTAAGGCGACAAACCGTTGGGAATCCTCCGTCGAACGCGTCCTTGAATGCATCCTTAATCATAAATAGCTGCCATCGAATGTTGGTATCTTCTCGCGGAATGTCGTCTTTGTAGCATAGCCCGCAGAATAGCTTCTCTCCAGCAGCGACGTATCCTCTCTTGCGCCAGAATGTGGATAAGGCTTTAACGCGGCCATTAAGCAGTTCCAACGCCGCTTTTCGTGCCTCCTTGTTTCGTTTCTTATCTAATAGACCACATTTTAAAAGCCATTCGTTCCATGTACATAGTAATACTCCTTTTCTATCCTTTAAACAACCGGTATACAGCATCCCTATAGTAATCATCTTCTTCTTTATATACACTTCGGCGTATTGTGTATAGTCGGCTTTCTTCTCACGATAGCTGTAAGTGATAATACTCGGGTGGCCAAGGACAGTTCCAAGGTCGAAGACCTCATCTCGTCTGTGTAGGACAGGGAGAGCAGAATCGTCCATATTAGATCGGTTAGGAGATAGGTATTACTCGAAGGGTAATAACAGACAGCGACAAGAGATCAGTATAGAAGACTAAGTGTGATATGCGAAGAGCATAGGTCCCTGGTAAGATGGAGTTGGTAAGACGTGAATTGCGATGCGCAATTTGCTACTCAAATGTGCATAGGTCACGGGAATATCACTTATTAAGTGAAGCTCGAAGTGAAATTTAAGCCACGTAGGATGAAGCATAGCAATCTTTCTTAATCGTCGCAAAAGTGCACTCTGGTCTACGGCTTATCAGCGAAGGGTACTAGGAGACCACTATCATTATGGCCTTTCACCTATCAGTCCCCGAGGCCAGCGAGTTGGCAAGGATATTGCGTAAGTACAACATTATAATTCTTCTAGAGCTCAGCGAAGACCAGGCGATTAACATTATCTAAGCAGAGGAACTCGCACTACACGACTACACGCGACTACTTCAAGCGGTATGCGCTCCTCCTATCCTAATGACGCAGTACTAATACAGTGCAGTCTAAACAAGCCTAGAAAGCAAGCAGGTAAGACGCGCCGACGACGTGGTCTCCCGTGGATCGACGAAGCACTGGCCGCTAACGCGCATACTCACAGCACTTCTACACGAGTACCGAAGTCTCGCGATACGACGAGTTCTCTAGTACAGCAAACGAGCTTGACTACTAGTTGTATAACATGTCCACCGAACAGCTTCAAGGAAGCTCTCCTTTGTCGAGAATGCTCAAAAATCGATATCAAGCTACGAGTCAACTGCGTGAACTGCGGCAAAGAGGAGGCTCGCTTTTGTTCTAAGAGTTGCGCAAGGTCCTACAATGCCAGTAGCGAGAACGAGAACGAGAGTGAGAACGAGAACCAGATAGGCGATGACCAATTATGTCTGGGATGCAATGATTACACAGCTATGGTATGTGGGAACTGTCTTCACAGTACCTGCGCAGATTGCGGCCGTGTAGAGGATAGCTGCACATTTTGCACAGGTGTCCAGATTCGGAATGAGTTAGGAGGAATGCTACTCGAGCAAGACGATGTTCATGTTGACTCCCGGCAGCTCAAGTTACTGGTAGCGTTTGCTAATATGGCTCGCTTTAAGCGGGAAAAGGCTGAGGGTATACCCTATGAGATCAGACGCATGTTCTCTAACGATGTGGGCGAGAATGCTCGAGGAACAATCGTGGCAGGGTTTGACGATACTATTCAATGGCTACGAAAGCAGAATGTTGCGTTCATAGACTCAACCTACGTGGACGAAGCGAGCAGCACTTCTGCAATTCGGAGGCATCCGCATGCGGTGGAGAGGTTCGCACGGGCAAAGGGCTTTAGAGATGATGTGCCAGCCACCGCGGAAGCATGAATTCACGAGGAAGCATAACAGGTAATAGGAGTTCGGTCAAAACATGATCATCAAAACAGGATTATAACTTGTTGGTAAATTGATTGATTTTCTCTTACTTAGAATTCTCAGGATGTCTTCATCTGCATAAGACCGTAATATGCGTGAGGCATCAGCACCAGTCGGAGAAGCGCACTGCGAGGGCATGACGCGCCGGGGCTGGAGCCATGGGCCATGGGCCATGGGCATCTCGACGAGTCCAACACCTTTTTGTGTATCTCCTCGGTCGACAGCTAACCACTTCTACCAGTCCTCTGAGATTCAGCAAGCTTACTGCCTGACGCCTCTAGAGCCTCCTTCTCGGCTCGTTGCTCTACTTGTGCACCCAGCATCGGCCTGATCCTGGAAAAGCAGAAATAGTCGGTTGATTGAAACACAGCCGACGAGATTCACATCCACCAGCACGAATAGAAGCCTCTTCTACCTAGCAGACTGACTCTCTCAAGACTCGAGTCCTCGACGTGCTCCACGAAAACACACCGTCGACGATTCTGCTTGGCCAGAGCTCACCGTCGATTGCCGTCCATCCCCTCACGACCCTGACCTGGCCAGTCTTCACTCTTCAGAACCACAATCTACATCAGCAAAGTGAAGCCTTCGCGACACGAAGCCGCTTGGTGACGACTTCCCGAGTTGTGCCTCGGGCACATGTTTGTGACCTCTGCTCGCAGAGAAAAGAAGCGCACCCAGCGCTCAGCACCTAGCCCTGGCAAGAGATGGACTCCCCCGCAGATGCGCTGCTTGCGCTCTCAAACACTGCTGCAGCCATTGCGCACTCGAACGAGCGCCCGCCTGACGACGACGACCGGTCGAGTAGCCTCAGCGAGCTCGATGACGCGCCTGACCACGTAGATGTAGAGCTGCCAGAAGACAACGAGGAGGACCAAGAGTCGGCCGTACGAGACACCGCCATGCTGGATGGCGACGGCGATTCAGAGGCAGAAACGGAGCGATTGGAAGATTCACCCGACAAGACGACAAGGAAGGTCTTCCAGATAAGTCCCAGCAAGCTGGCCCAAACCATGACTGCCTCGGATGACATACGGCCAGAGATTGAAGAGCTCACCAACAGCGAAGCTTCTTCACCCATCACACCCCCCGCAGACTCCCCTCTCGAAGAACTCAGTGAAGCCGAGGACCTAGAAGAACCCGCTAGCGCATTAGACATCCTTTCCCAAGCCGCCACCGCTACGAACAAGCGCAAGAGATTGAGCGATGTGTTGGATATTACGAGCGAAGAAAGGCCCAGCAAACGGAGGACAGAATCCCTCAGCGAGCCTGAGGAAGAATCGGACTTGGAATCCGAGGCCGAGAGTGAGAAGAGCGAGGCCGACAAACCAGAAGCTACCACCAGAGAACCTACCGTCGAGCCGGAAAGCCCGCGACCTCAGCCGCAGGTCGAGAAAGAGCAGAAACCGGAGCCTCGAGAAGGAAAGCCAGAAAATCTCAGCGATTCCTCCAAAGTCAAGAAGCCAGAACAGTACACAAGGTCGCGTAGCCGCAGGAGGGGGAAAGACCACGAGGCAGTCCTGGAAGACGAAGACCACGACCAGGAAGCCGAGGCAAGTGACGAAGAGGCTGAAGGCGACGATGTTGATACGGTAGCAAAGTCGGAAGAAGAACAGGCCAAGAGAGCTGCGGCCATGGACGCTCTGGCTGCACTAGAGAAACACTTCGCAACCCTGCGCGACAAGCTCTACGACGAGAAGATCGCTCAGCTGAACCATGAGCTAAATCAGCTGTCCGCCCCAGAACCATCACATCCTGAGCTGCTACGCCAATTCGACTGCGTCAACAAATACCGCGACGAGAAGCAAGACACCGAGCAGCAACTACTGGTCTTTAAAGTCGGTGCGCTGAAACGAAAGAGCGTTGCTGAAAGAGCACAGATCAACAGCGCCTACTTTCAAACCATACGTGATGTGCGGGAGCGTCACATGGAGAAGATGTCTGAACACTTCTACCGCATCCAGAGAGAACGGTTCAAGTCGCCGCATATCACTCCTACATACACGATACCTTTCCCCGACAAGAAAGTCGCTCAAGTCACCCAGCAAACAGCATACAACAAAGAGGTTTCCATTCTGTCAGGCGTTGCCAGATATGTCGGCTTCCCAGCGGCGCCACACCTCAACTCGACGCCAGAAAGTGAGCTGAATGCCGACCTGCAGAAGATGGGTGTAAGCCACATCCTCCTCCTTTCCATCATGGTATCCAGCTAACCATTGTTCACAGATAACGCAATCCTCCTCCCATATCCGAAGCGCGGCTGCTTCCCGCCACAACGCCTTGAACTCGTACCACCCAACATCAACCGCCGCAACATCAGCTCTGTCCTCCTCCGCAGCAGCACAACACGTCAGCAGCGAACAACAATTCATCGAGTCCACCCCCTGGGCGAACCCAAACCACCCGATCCACCGCCTCGGACGCCAGACCAACAACAGGTCCCCCTTTACTGAACCAATGTACGCCACCGCAACGCCATCTCATCAGCAGAAACGTCAAGACTACACGCCCCAAACGCACGGCAGCGCCGGCGCAAGCACCATCGTAGAAAACCCCACGCCCCAAACCGACGTCGCGTCCTCAGCCATGAAGCGCGAGCCCAGCACAGCTGGAAACACATCCTCACACAACCTCACCAACGGCACAGCAGCAACGCATGGAGCTGGCGACGTAACGCCCAACATATCACCCACGGAAACCCGCCGGACCATCAACAACATGCTTCAAGCGGGCGCGACGGCTGCCGCACAGCAACACGCCATGACGGCCACCTCGGGGACGGGAGATGGACACGGGTATCTGGGCTCTAGCCCGTTGCTGGCGCGGGCGAGCCTGCTGAGCGGCCTGAATCGGACGGCGAGTGCGAGCCCGTTCCGGAGAGATTTGGGCAAGGCGCACGGTCAGACGCAGGCGCAGGGCGAGGGTGTGATGAGTGTGAACGGGCCGGGCATGGGAAGGTTTGGGTTTAGGTGACCTTGGCTTACCTAGCGAGCCACATGGGAGGTCTAGAAAGGTCCATTGATGGAAGGGGGCCTGAGGTGTAAATGCATATGCGTTGGCCGAGCGCTTTAGATCTTCCGTGCTGCGATGCGCTGGACTGGACTGGACTGTAGATAGTGATGATACCCTGGTCTATTCGGAATCTGGGCCCGAAACGTCACAGCATGAGGCAAAAGTTTCGACGAGCAGGCAAGAGCTTCAGTTTGCGTTGTGTGATGCGTAGCCCCCGAATCCGACTTGATGTCTTTAAGGGCATGGCACTTGGCACATGGCACATGGCACACTTGGTTTGTGTTGACTTGGTGCGCGTAGCACGGTAGGGTAGGTAGATTGATTCATAGGCGCTACGTGTTGGGATGCGTTTGGTGTTTAGGGAAGGGTGATGGGACACGATCAGGCACTGTCAGATCACGCAATGAATGCTCATCGATGGAGAGGGGAACAGGGGTGCGACATGGTGTGATAGTCAACGAGTGCGAATGGTGGGGTAGATCCGACGTAGTATGTTATGTTGTGCTATGTACATTACATTGTTCTGCAAGGACCCGGACGGAGGACAATTCTATCTCAGCGAGAGGCCGGTCAAATGTCTCCAGCATTTCCTCGCCTGCTTCATCTCTTGACACCGCATGGATTGGGCGTCTGCTTGGGACGTCTATCTTTACCGTTACAGTTGCCGTTCTCGTTCTCGTGGCTTGAAGGCTTGAAGGCTGTGCTATATATCTGTGCTGGGTGGCTAGCCAGCTAGCTCTCTATGCCACTTGAACTTGAGCTTGAGCCTGGGCATAGGCATCTTATGTCACTGTCGTTGGCATTGTGGAATGAAGTGGGACTGTCTCGGCTTTGCACCAATTCTTCCAGTTGTGACTGTTTGAGTTGGACTTGACTGGGAAAGGCTCCGTGGTGGTAGATGTGATGCTGATGCAGCAGGACTGATCTCAGCACCAGTAGGGACAAGAGGGGAACATAAACGTGTATGTATCCCTGAGGCCGCGTGCGCGCTGGTATGATTTGCAGCCCATCGATAATGCTTTGGGGTGCGGTGCTTCACCACCTCACCTCAAGTCAACTCATCTCGTTCCACTTCACTACAGCCTCGACTCAAGGTCCTCTCCATCTCCCACCTACGTCCTCGCTCCACCCCTCGTAAGATTCGATGGCGGCTGCACAGGCGGACCGGCCGCTGGGCTGGCCACACCGGCCGGGGTTTCGGGCACAACAACGTCGTCGAAGCGATCTTGGCCGACAGCGCGCAGAGTGAATGCGAAGACGCCGATCGCGAAGGATGCGATACAGACTCCGGTGATGGTGTTTTTAAAGAGGTAGGGGCGACGGGCACGGATCAGGGCGGCGGATTGCGTGTAGTCAGGTTTGTAGTAGGAGGAGCGTTTGAGGACTCCTCCGGCGTAGAGGGCTGGGGAGGTGCGCATTCTGGGACCGGGTAGGGTTTGTGGGGATTGTGAGCTTAAGGTCTGTCTGAGGCTGTTGCGAGGCAGATGGTAGGATGGAGTCTAGATGAGTAGATGGTCGCCGTGTTGTAGGTGCAGTCGAAGAGGAGGAAGTTGTAAGACCCTCTGTCGGTGGACGTGACGGTGTGTCGATGAACGTTTCGTGGGCGATGGCTGAGATGAAGCTTCACTCTCGACGGTGGATGGCTTCACCGGACTACTGACTAAACATCTCGACTATCAACTATGTCTGCAAGGCTGAGCGCGGACGTCATATGCGAGGCTTTGTCGCGGTCGGTCTTGCCTCTGCCTCAGACCGCGACTTCCTCGAGTTGCCAACACCAGCTCTATTCTTATTCAACACCTTCACTCTTGTCATGTGGACACTTGGAAGTTCCGCTGAACAGACTCTCATGCTGCTCGCTGCCTAAGATGATCAGCGTCGATTCATCTACCACTCCGAGCAAGCCGCAGGGCCTCGCCAATACTTGCCGTCCGTTAGCGTGACGTCTGTTGGCTCACTCCAGGTCCGGTCGGCAGCTGGTAACCCCGGCCAAAAAGTGTCCCAAGTATGAAATTGCCCAGCACCACAACTTACTCTTTCTCCTTCGTGCCCAGTTTGAAGTCCATCCTTTGCGACCACGAAGCTGTGCTATGGCTGTCTCCAGGATTTGATTTTCTTGACCTCTCGTGCCCCTTTAGCCGGCGACATCGACATCTATCCTCCTGACCCAGCACTTCATCACTGGCATGGCTGCCGCAGCGCCCACGACCAGTCTCAGGACTGGCCCGCAACTACTGACTAGAACTCTCACTTACTGTACGGGCAAACGTCTCTTGGCCGTAGAAGCGCGTGCTGACCACGTGTGTCTAGCTCTTCCCAATAACACCATCAAGCGTTTTCCTGTCTCCTGCAGACTCGATCAGCCAATCACCCGCACCTCTTTCCGCGCGACAATGCCTAGACGAGAGTTTCATTCATCGACCAGACTAGGTCAGAATGCGGGCAGCGCCATCCCACATATCAGTGTGCACATTGCAGCCGCCAGCTCAGGCAAGGGCCGGAAATACGAACCAGAGAAGAGCACCGTCGACTACTTGCCTACAGGCGAGAATGCGCTGGGCCTTCAGTCGGCCGGAACTCTCTACCAAAAGCGCCGGAACCGACCTGACAGCGGAGAGGATGCATACTTTGTCGCTTCTGTTGGCAAAGACACAGCTACCATCGCCTTGGCCGTCTGTGATGGCGTAGGCGGCTGGCAAGATCAGGGCATAAACCCGGCTGACTTCTCCCACGGAATGTGCAGCTACATGGCCGGCCACGCCTTGTCATGGCCGGCGACCAGCGGCGACGTCGATGCGAGTCAGCTACATCCACAGAAATTGATGCACGTCGGCTACGACCATACTCTCGAGGATGACCAGATCCGAGCTGGTGGCGCCACAGCCTGCGTTGCTGTTGCAGATGCCACAGGCCGCTTGCGAACCGCTAACTTGGGCGATTCAGGCTTTGTACAGCTACGGCTGGGAACAGTCCACCAGTACTCGACTCCTCAGACCCATGCGTTCAACACGCCATATCAGTTGAGCAAAACACCACCCGAGATTCTGACCCAGGCGTCTATATTTGGTGGCTTGCCCCTAAACGACAGCCCCGACCGTGCCGACATTGGTGACACTCAACTCCAGCATGGCGATGTCGTCGTGTTCGCCACAGATGGAGTTTGGGACAACCTCTCGAGCCAGGATATACTTGCTATTGTCTCACAGCAAATGCGCGAACGTGGTGCCTGGGTGCGTACGGGTGACAAGGGCATCTCTATGTCAGACACCATACCCACACTTGTCCAGCCCTGCGCGAAGGGACAGGGTCAGGAGAAGTGGAGCTTACAGTCCGCAATAGCAAGTAACATTGTTGCTGAAGCAAAAACTGCAAGCATGGACCGCAAAAGGGACGGTCCATTTGCCAAGGCAGTCCAGAGGGAATACCCCATGGATCGCTGGCATGGTGGCAAGGTGGACGACATTACTGCTCTTGTTCTTATTGCGGTGCAACGGAACGGGTCTGACCAAGCGCCGCTCAAGGCTAAGTTGTAACACCAGTCATATAGTTTAATCAGAGAATATCGATGGAAGGCCTTTGAGGTGAAGGTCTTTGAAGAATGGTGAAAGTATCTAGCAAGAGGATTCGATACTCATAAATTCAAACATGCTGTATACATGTTTGAAGTCATCGCTACCCCAGACCCAATGAGTTCTGTAGCGAGAGATCGACAATCACAGCGCAGTGTAGAAGACACTATCAGTGGGTTACACCTTCGAAGTCTACATGTTCGTGTGGCAAGCCGTATCCATGTGTTCCGTTAGAGGATCGGATGTAGAGTCCCCCGACTGCCAGAGCTTCGACTCTAGCATCGGTCTTGGTCTCGGCCGAGTCTACCAAATTACGACCCAGGACCCGAGGTGGGCATCGATGGTAGACTCCGAGTCGGCTTGTCTGCACTGCTAACTACGCCGAGTGATTCGTGCCCGCTGTTGCCGCGGGCTACGTAGGCGAGGAAGCAACGAGCCGCTCTGTATGGCTCCTGCCGATGACAATTTAGAGTTCGCATGGTAGCTCGATCGGATTCTATACAGGTGGTGTACAGTAGAATACTCCCAGGCTACCTCGTGCTACATGCTGTTCCGATCTGCAACGATCCCGATAGGCGGTGGCCTACAGCGGGGTCCACGTGTACTGCAATATCCAAGGGGGTATATATGAGCTCGTGCTGTTCCAGGACAAAGCTATAGAAAGGAATCACCTCCCTATTCCATGTTTTGCAAGCTACTCCAATCCATACCGACATCCGGCCATGCCACTCACCGTCGCAGTCGTAGGCGCCGGCGTCGGCGGGCTAGCAGTAGCAGCAGCCCTTGCCCGCAACGGACATCGAGTCACCATCTACGAACGCGCGAAGTCTACCACAGATGTCGGTTTCGCTTTTCGCCTGGGTCCGAATTCGGATCGATGTCTGAAGTATCTTGGCATCGATACAGTGGCCGGCGGTGCTGTCGCGGCGAATTCGATGCGCATGGTCGATGCTAATGGGGATGTTATTGCAGAGCGAACAGAGAATGAGGATGCTGAAAAGGCTAAGGATGGGACGAGCGTCTTTGCCTTTCGGCCACAAGTCGCAGAGCAGCTCGTGGAGACTGCGACGAAGTTGGGTGTGGAGATCAAGACTGGCGTTAAGGTCGAGTCTGTCGATGTCGAGCAGACAAAGCTTCAGCTCCAGGATGGCACCACAGTCTCGGTGGATTTGATAATTGGCGCGGATGGAATCAAGGTGTGTGGACGATTGCTGGCTCTAGGTATTCTACTTTGCTGACCCTGCATACAGTCCGTCATCCAGAGGCAGATCTTCGACACGAGCAAATATCACCCCAAAACATCCACTGGACATAACTGCATCCGCTTCATGCTGCCCACTTCTGTCGTGCAATCTGACGCCGACTTATCAAAGCTCGTCAATGACAAGTATCGCATGGCGAGCTGGAGCGGTGGCAGCAAGCGCATCCTTGTTTACCCCGTCGATTACGGGCGACAGTACAATCTTGTCTGCACTCACCCCGAAGACCTGTCCGACAAGGCCATGGTCAGCCAATCTAATGACCCCGAGAAAGCAGTAAATTACGACTATCGGGTATCGCTCGACACAGTGCTGAGCATCTATTCTGAGTTCGAGGCACGGGCACGCCGGGTCTTCGAGCTTGGTGATCCTGACGGCTTCCGATTCTGGAAGTTGCAAGATCTGGAGGAAGTGCCCAGATGGAGTGTTAATGAGACCGTGCTGCTCGGCGATGCGGCACATGCTGTATTGCCATTTGGCTTCTCAGGCGCGTCGATGGCCATCGAGGATGCTATTGTGCTTGGGGAGTTATTGCCTGATGCTGTTGGTCTCGAAGACGTTCCTGCAAGGTTAGCTAGGTACGAGGGGACGAGGAAGCCACGTGTCAGGTACGTAAGGGACAAGAGCAGGGAGATTGGCGAGGGTCTGCAGGATCCAAAGGCTTTAGGAAAATACTTCCAGACGTTGGCTGAGTACAATGCTGTGGAGGTAGGGAGAGAGGCGTTGAAAGATTGCCAATGAGGAGAGGGTGGCAGCCGTGGCAATGTTCAGTCAAAGGTGTCCCCATTCTATGATAGTCTCTCGGTATTGGTATCTCGTGCCATGTTTAGTGGTCTCCTCCCGTGCCAGAGTGTCGGCTTGGCTGAAGTCCACGCATTCAAAGCACGATGTCCGGATAGGTAAGCTGCACATTGTACCAAAAGTAATTACATGTACATGGACCATTGCGATGTATATATTGTTCCGAATTCGAGAGTCATTAAGCTCCTGCAATTGAATGGTGAGATTGACTGTACGGAAACTCATGATGACCGCTTCGAGCACAAATCGAGCAGGTGAGATTGACCCAGGCCGAAGTCACGTGACAATCAGATTATGGTCGACTCCTTTGCCATATCCATCTTCCTTTCTGTAATTGGCATCAGCTCCATCAGCTTCATCTCCTTGTGTACTTGTTTTGTCCCTACAGCACTTCACCATTCGTTTGATCTTAGTATCTATCTCTTGAGGGGCAGAATTAGTGGCTGCAGTGCTCACCGATTTCTTGGCATGCAGCGCTGCCCATCGTAGGGCAAACGGTCTGCCTCGAAGCCTAATTTGGTTACACTTTCCTGACTGGCAGTGCCCAGCGTAGAGCAGACCAGATTCACACCAGTCTTGGAGGACGTATTGGAAGAAGCATCAGGACTACGAAGCCTTGCATGGGATTGAAATTGTCTTCAAGAGAAGGCTTTGCTAAACGTGTCGGTTTTGCTTCCAGCGAAATCCGACACGTATGAGGGTCAAAAATGGGGCCCTCATAAGGCACGCTACTCCTCGAAGGCCTCCTCCGAAGGTCGCTATCACCTCTACTCGAGGATCCAGGACCGATATTGACACCTCTCCGTCTGCTTCGGGGAAAGTTAGTCAGAAGTCTAGCAGTAGCTTGCCACCTTTGAACAACAGTCAATGGCTTATATCACGACTCATATGGTGGACTGTGCCTCGCCGCTTCTGGCAATGGATTTGGGAACGAGCGACGGGAGTAGGAGTGTCTAAACCGCCCCAACGGTCCCAGATCACCCATATTCCGGTTCCACTTAACGAGGTAAGCTCGAGTCCATAACTGCCCTCACTCCTCGCGCCACCAAGTCAGTACACTCTTCCGTGCATCACGCGCGTGCAGTTCTCCACGGCGCACAAGTCACATTCGCCACAAGGAGATTAATCTAACCTTGGACGATATGGACACATCTGTTTCCAACATCGAACATGTCAGCGATAGCAAGACCTTCACTAACGCCAAGCTGCAGCAAGATTCTGAACTCCTACACGTTCTCAATACTCCTTTCGCGGGCAGAGTCAGCATCGACAGAAGAGAGATGGCTCTTCAGACCGCAAACTCTGAATACGCCGAGCATTGCCCCAACAGACTCGTCTTTTGGTCTGACGCATCGATTCGTCAAAGCTTAAGCAGGGGATACAGAGCTGGGATCAGCATCGTCTGGCGTGGCAAAACCGCATCTGCAGGCTGGCAGAACAAGACGTACACGTTACACGGCTCTTTCAACAGTGACGAGGCTGAGTTTTTCGGCATAGCAGAGGCCATGAAACTTGCGGCACGAATGATAGAGGCCTCCGACTCTGCCGGGCCCGATTCCCAAGGCCAACCTACACATCTTGTCATCTATACCGACAGCCAGTCCTCCCTCAGATGGGTCAGGGACGTCGATACCTTGAGACCTTACCAACGGCGTAGCATCACTCGACAGCGTGAACTGGCAATGCTGAAGCAGAGGGGCAGAGCCCTGGTAGACATGGGTGTTGACCTGGAGTTAAGGTGGGTGCCAGGCCACGCTGGTGTGCCAGGAAACAGCATGGCAGATTATCATGCTGGACTGGCTTCCAAGTCTGTTGGGAGCGCGTTCGGCAGCTTGCGGTTCGACCAGTTGCAGCCTGTCGCAGATGCTTATCTCCAAAGCCCACCTGGATGGGCCGCTCGCATCAGAAAAAGAATGCTAAAGCGCCAGCAAACTTCGGCGCGGCAAGCGCTACCGCGATTCAACATGCGTCTCCGCTCCGCAGCCCGCGTCACCAACTCGAGCTTGCGTCGATCTGCCTCTCCGTCTCACCAGAAAGAATCCGAACATAGAGCGCGGCTGGTGGACAAGAGGATGGAGAAGTTCCAGAAGATGCTGCAGCTGCAGATCAAGGAGACGGTCACGCCAGGGAGCCGCCCAGTGAGCGGGCGCAATTCTTTGCCGATAACAAGACCGTTGACGAGAGATGTCGTTGTTAACGGCGTCACCAAGAAAGTGGCGATGCGACTGCCGCCACCTCTACCGTTACCAAAGCCGCGGACGGCCTTCACCGGGGAAGACTCGGAGGAGATACGCCGGAAGCAGGTAACGCAACCGCAAAAGAGTCAACGGGCGTGGGACAAGTTGAAGGTATTGCTCAGGCTAGGTGCCTGAAGATACAAGTATATGATTTTCGAGCACACAGGGTATCGACTGATGGTCTCACTGTTGACGTATCAGATCTTCTAGCAGGGAGCCCGGCCATCTCAATTTCCGAGGTCACAGTGGTGGAGATGGGGGCCATGTACAACAAAGATAATAGTATCGTTCAACGACGGCGACGTCATTGGCGACACCCGAGCTTCCAAGAACAATTCAATGGGTACGCTTCATTGTCATCTACGTAGATGTAGTCGGTAACCATACTCTTGAAGACGAGCTCTTCTTCGCTCAAAGTCGGGGGAAAACCTGCTTCTCCTCAAGGCCAGCCTCCCTAAACCTGGCCTGGTCGAAACAAAGCAATCGTGTTCGTGAAGCCCGCGACGTTATCTGCCGCAGGAACAACATCTCTTCCGTTCCACGTCACCATACTCTGACTCCCGACCGTACTAAGGCCGTATATTGCCACGTTCTGCATACTATCCTCCAAGCTCACCATCCGACTCTGACATTCGGAGCCGTAGCCTTGTTGCGCGCAGGTGACGTTGTAGTCGTAGAAGAACGAGTAGTGGCCCGCGCCATAGATGTAGACGTTAAAGCTGTCGACGATGCGCAGACCCCAGCCATCGCAATCGTTGTGCAGTTCGTTGGGCTGAAGGATATGATCTGGATCAAGGAAGGGCGAGCCGTTGAGACAGTAGTCGGGAAACGTTGGGTCGGAAAGTGAAGCGATTGCTGGAAAAGGTATGTGCGCAGGTGGGTTAGGTTGGTAATAAGCTGTTTCTGTTTGGATGTGACCAGCAAAGATGTCTTGCGTGTTAGCAAACTGGTACTCGTAGAAACTGTGATGCTCGACCGCTGTGCCGACCAGCCAGACTGCATAGTTGCTCTCGATCAGGAGACCTCGGCCAGCGTATACTGTGATCTGGCGGAGTTGTGGGTCTTCCGCATCGTGGTCGGCAACCCACAGCCATGTGTTCTCCATATAGAGGTTTCGCGCTGTACTCGTCACGATAACGCTGGCTGCAGCTGCAACACAGTTTTGGTCAATCTCGTTCGGCGGGATTGAGATGTTACGAGTCTCAGAGGCTGGGCACTCGGTGATGGAGAGGTCTGACCCTGCAAAACCGCCGATCCGAGTATGCACATCCCACATGCCAGACGGGCCTTGTACTTCTGGTTGACCCGGACCATATTGGCCCTGATCTGTCCACCCCAGAGGAGCTGATGAGTACTGAGGCGGACAATTTGAAGGTTCAGACGCCGGAGCAGCGGGATCAGCGGTTGTAGTGACCGGTGCTTGCACCTGACCGTCGGAAATCTGAGAAACTGGTACAACAGTCTCAACCGGTGCTTGCACCTGACCGTCGGAAATCTGAGAAACCGGTACAAGATTCACGCTAGCAGCAGGTGCTGAGCTGTAAACGACTCCGAGGTTAGGTTGCTGCGGTGCGTTGGCCGAAGCGAGATTCCACTGGACTAAGACTGCCCCAGGGGCGGGACCCTTCGTGCTTAGGATGCAGTCGGACCACTCGACCTGTCCAACTTCGCCAGGTTTGCCGACTTGGACGACAGGAAGAGGATTATGGACGTCAGACCAGAACGCGCCTGTGGCAAGAATGACTGGGAAGACTTCACCAACAATCTTCGAACCCGAGGGAATATACAATGTCGACGTGACGATATAGTCACCTCCATCAATGAACAGAATCTTTCCTTGTGATGCAGCAGTACTGAGGGCGGTCTGAAGTGCAGCCGTATCGTCAGTAACACCATTACCCGTCGCGCCAAACGACCGGACACTGAGGATATGAGAGACCGGCCAATCACCATATTGTGGCTTCGGACGAGTATAATACTTGCCATTGCTGGTCAGTGCTGGTGATCGCAGGTTTGGCGTGATATATTGGTGCAGCTCAGTGAAATTAGCTGAGTCTGGTGAGTAAGCATGTCCCTGCGCCCAAGCAGGAACAGTGAAACTGCTTGTGCTTCCAGGTACATCTGTCCCATTAGGACCTTCAACTGCCACACCAACATTCGTGAATTCTACATTTTCCAGAATCAGAGCGCCCGCAGCAGGAGGATACGCATTCGCTGTGTGAGCGTGTAGAATTCCAACCTCGACATCATTGAACTCCGAGTCGAACATGACGACGGAGCCGACCGCCTGGTCATCTACCCCGCCGCTCGACATGTTTAAACCGTATGATACGTTGTTGAATGACATTTGCTGGTAGGTCCATCCCCAATCCCATAGTTGATTAATGGCCGTCACGCAGTTATAGAAGGTGAAGTTGCGTGATGTAAATTGTTGGTTGCCGACATTTGCGCCATAGAGACCGCCAATAAAGATGAGATCAGACAGAAAACCACCGGAGCCTTCCTCAATGAACAGACCCCAGTGTTGAGTGCCTGGCTGTTCGTTCATCTGGAAAACCACATTGCTGATACTCGTGGCTTGACCTGTCGGCCAGTGGATTCCAGACACTTGAGTTGTGGCATTGACGGGGGTTGTATCGATGATGAAATTTCGTATTTGCCTCCAGAAGACGTTGGTAGCGCCATAGGACAGGCCATTAGCACCATATGGATCGCCGTCAATGACGAAGGAGCCAGTGTAGTTCTGTGCGGTCTTAATGGTAGGCAGGCAATTGGGATTGCCGATCAGTGTGGTGTAATAATAGTCGATGATAGAGGCTGAAACAAGATATGTACCCGCTGGGAAGTACACGACGGCGGGTGTTGTGGTAGATGAAGCGCAACTGCCAGGGGCGCATCTGTTGCCTTGACTAATAGCAAGATTAATGGCAGCGGTATCGTCCGTGACGCCGTCACCCACAGCGCCGAAATCTTTCACATTTCGAAACACCTCGTAAGACGAATCGTTCTGAAAAGGTGCTATGCCTTGATGGTCGATCTCCTCCAGCCAATATGAGCAACTTCGATTGGAATATGTCGGCCGCGGGCCATCAACACCACGCCAAGGATACTCATAGTGAGGTTGAGATCGTCTTCTGACATCGTGATCCGCGAAAATGACTGTTGACACAAGTAACCATATTAACGCAATGGCTACAGACGACCTCGTAGCGAACGACATCTTGTTCTTGGACAAGGAAAGAACGTTGTTGAAACAACATCGAGGAACGAGAGAGAGTAATACTCTGACAAGAACCGATGGATCTGTGGGCGGCGTGAGGGCTGGTGGAGTGAACATTGTGCAGCTGAGCTGCACTGTCAGCCTCGTCCATGATGTCTGCTCAACGGAGGTTCATGTCAGCAATCCTCAAAGGATCAGCCGCGATCAGCAGCTCAAAACATCTCCGTGACTTCCATCTTGGGTGCCTGGAGTCTGCGGAAGCGAACCCCATTTGTCACGGATCGGCGGCCTCAATCTCCCCTTTTCATACGCTAAGAGCGCACTTCTTGAAGCTTGTTTCACAAGACTCGAGACACCCGGGCGATCACAAGGGGCTACGCTCGATCGTAACACTTCCACAAAGTACTCATAAACACTGCACTGCAAAAATGTGTTTGCACAGCTGTTCAAGTGACAACCATCAGCATATCTTATGTACACCACCTTGCCTGCAGCGAGCGCTTGTGTTGGTGGTCGTGACGCCACGAATCTGGAACAGCATGATCAGGATGCCTTGTGACTTCGCCTGGGCTTCACCCTTACAAAGAAGACCAACCACAACGGTGTCATGAGCTAAGCATAGCGAGATATTTGGTTGCGTTGTTGAAAGTTTCGACTCCAGATCTGCGTCCTTCCCAGTCCACCTACGTAATTAAAGATATCGTCCACATTACCAAGTAGGAGTCTGAACACCACGGCCAAGACTAGTAACGGATGCTTATCCTTATACCGACGCTGGTCATTGTAGTTGGCCGCCTGATGCTGATACTATCTTGCTAAGTCCCGTGGTCCGAAGCTTGCAGGTCCGTCGCTATGGTACGAGCTTTTATGGTGTGACCTAGAGCTACGAAGGTCTGGAGAACTAACTAGGCACGTGGGCAATGGCGGGTCATACGCGTTAACCCTTCTAAAGCTTATATCCTCGACTCGCACTGCTATAAAGGAACAATAACTTCGGTGTAGTGACTCGCAATGATAGGATGGATACACGAACTGGGCAGGGTCTTTTATCTCTGCGGACCTTGAGCCATAAACTCTATAGGAAGCGAAACGTGCCTCTAAACCCGTTCATCGCGGAACGCTGCATAGTTAGTCTGGGATTTGTCATCCGGGAGAGAGTAGAGATGGCCGTAGCACGTTCCCTTAAGCCATCTGCAGCGAGTGTTGTCGATCTCCTAGCTACTTGTACTACTATGGCTATAAACGTCCTTCGCGGTGTTCGCTCTTGGTGAACCTACCATGGTTAAAGCACAAACGTTCGAAGACCGGATGGATGAACATCTTCAATGAAGCAAGCAAGCTACACCTACCGCATGTTGATTTCCATAGTGCGTTGAAAATAAGGAAGATTCCACTAGCTTGGCCTGAGCGGTCTACCGACGAACGTCTTCGTATCTTACAGCAAGCACATTAATGCCGGGGCGGCAACATCGCGGCAGGAACAACGAGAGTCTAGTGCTAATATCCTCCACAAGCCGGTGTTCTACGATGAAATACAGCGGTCGCTTGCTCGAGAAAAGGTCCAGGGAACGAATCGTTGTCAAGGCAAGTATTCTTTGGCGCAGGCGGCCCCGCCATCCCACAACTTCGGTTCCAATCTATGATGAAGTTCTTGGACATGACTGTTCACATGGCTAGACCGTTAAGCACTCCACGTGTCGTTGACGTCGGCACCAGCCTTTATTAGACTAAGCACAACGTTTGCGGGAGGGGTAACAGAGTCTGTCACATTTGGACTGTATTCGTCGCACGTAGAATAACGAGTATCGCGCCGAAAGCTTGCAAAGCTTTACTATGCCAACACCTCATATCTTATGGTCAATCACCATATTGTTAACTAACTCCGGTGGCTGCAAGTCAGCACTGGTCCAGATAACGAGTACAGATGAATAGTTTTCTCGCCGGGCTGATGTTGTTGGCTTGTTATGACGATCTCGCTGTGGGTATGTGGATAGATGGTGCTGCAGTGAAGTGGGGTACCGTACTCATGCTCGACCTTCTGCGGATGGACTTTAGGCCGGTATTAACATTACCTAGTGTACTAAAGTCGAGAGGTTATCGGAAGCCAGGACTGCTTAAGCATTACTACTGTTTAGCTAGCGGAGTGTCTATACCAACGTCTCCTTCTCGAGTAGGTGTAATCTACTGATAGAAGAACAGTTGACCTAAGGATTCTGTGACCAAGTGCAGGGAATATAGATACCCCCTAGTGCGCTAAACAAGCACCTACTGCCAACGTATATGCTTAGGAGGATTCAATCACTACAACAAGGTCTCCGAACAAATCTCAAGACGACCTTAACTACGGGACTAACACAACCACACCCGTCACTATGTCGTGCCCCGACTGCTTCCAAGGCTCTATAATGCATGACTATAAACCCCTCGGCACCCTGACCACCATCTACGGCCGCTAAACCTACGTCTCCAAGCCCCCAGATGGCGCTTAACCAAAAGGCATTATAATCATTATTTCCGATGCCTTCGGTCTCCCCTTTCCTAACAATAAGCATATCGCCGACGTTTACGCGCGAGAGGGCCCTTTCCTCGTGTACCTTCCCGACTTCATGGACGGGCGAGCAATTAATCCCTGGCTTATCGAGGTTATACCACGAATAATGACGACGAACACGTTATGGGCGTGGATAACCAAGCCGTATGATGTTGCGTGCGCTCTGTGGGAGTCCGTCCCGTTCCTCTACTAAAATCGGTTTGCTGTGTCTATGCCCAAGGTCACTGCTTTCTTCGAGGCAGTGAGGGAAAATGAGGGCAAGGAAATGAACTTGCCGATTGGTGATGCGGGCTTCTGCTGGGGAGGATGCTATACCTTTGCACTTGCGAGTGGGGAGTACAAGACGAAGAATGGTCAGGTGTTGTGTGATGCGCATTTCACGGCTTATCCGAGTAATGTGAAGTTGCTAGACGACGCGAAGAAGGTGAGGTTACCACTGAGTCTTGCGGCTGCGACGAAGGATATGGTCATGTCGACGCAGCAGGCGAGGGAGGTGGAGGCTATCTTGAGGGAGAAGGCTGAAAAGGAGGGATTGAAGCATTCTAAGGTCGTGTATTATGAAGGGGCTGGTTACGGGTTTAGCGTTAGAGCGGATCCAGGGAACAAGGAGGTGCAGAAGCATGCTGATGAGTCGATTAAGCAGGCGGTGAGGTTTTGGACGAAGGTATTTAGTGAGTGGAAGCTAATATGAATGCATAATTATCATGTTAAGCTGGGTTTTTGAATTATATACGTGATGGACGGTTTCGATAGGACTTATACGAGTTGACCGCTGCTGATGGTGCGCAAAGTTGTTGGGAGGACTGCACTGCAAGCCATGGAAGCTGCCTGGAAGTACACCGAAAAAGGAGTAGATCCTATTGAAGAGCTGCTTAACTCTGTTTGGCACCTTTCCAGAACAAGTACAAGCAGCTAGAGTTCGTAACCCACCAGGCAATGCCTCTTAGCTGGCTCCATCTGTCGTCCGCCACGAACACGTAAACATACCCGTAGACCAGACGCGCAATCGTGTATGTGGTGCATGCGCCCGTAAGTGTTTCTCTTGGCACGTTGGTAATCAAGCCAAAAAGCACTGTGGAGAACAGTCAGCTCACTAGCTAGTTATACGTGACTTCTGTCATGACAGAACGAGAGATGCGGAGCCGAGAGTCGTTGACTTCACTCACCGCTAGCAGCAAACAACGTATACCCCTCTACAGAATTAGCACTCGCAGCCTCAACTCTCTGAATTTGGTCAAGCTGTGCCTGAGTCAATTTGCCCTTTTTGACAGCTTCCGCCCCATACTTGTTGAGATCCTGGCGCGGACTGCCGTTGTGGTCGATGCCGTACCACTGCTTGGGGGTTCGTGATGCGAGGACGCCGTAGGCGTAGAACCAATTCCAGGCCAGGAAAGCGGCCGGAGCCGCGTATGGTGAAGACCAGAATGCAGTGGTGTTAAGGCCGAGCGTTGATGATGTATATATGGTTGTAGTGAGCTGTTAGGTATTGCCCGAGGTGTACTGGTAGGCTGACGCGGAAAAAGTGAGTCCTGGTAGCGACCGCGGAATGGGATAGAAAGAATTTGAGGCCCTTTCCTATGACCTCAGGTACGATCTCCTGGATAAGGTGATAGAATCGAATTTCCAGAGGCGACGTAACAAGACATCCAGTTGTTAGGCCACCCATTTTCCAAATTAGGTTAAGATGCCTTCACGGTACGGAACAACTTTGTTTAGTGTATAAACATCTCATTCGTTAGGTTGAGTTTTAAGCAACGCCTTGAATGAGAAACGCGACTTTGTAGACGAGCTGTAAGTGCTTTCTGCTTCTCCGTATCGACTGCTACGACTGTCATATTGCCGTTGACGTTTTTCGGCATTAAGAAGGAACCTTTGTCTTCTCAGCTTGTTCCTCCGTAGATAACGCTTAGCTCATCAGCTTCTTCAATCCAACGTCCTTTAGCTAAACCGCGACAGAAGCATGCTTGGGTTTGATCCACATCTTGCCTCTTACTCTGCGCTGCGAATGTGTTCTTGGCATGCTGCGGTGACTTAGATCAGCTGGCTATATCATATGGACATTAGTGAAGACCGCTCACTTCTGTGAAAAGCTCGACCCTATGGCAATGCACTCTAGAATGCGTGTCGGTTCTGTGTAGCCGAGCTCTCCTTGTATCGGTGTGTATACTGCGGCTGACGAGTTCGACGTCGGGACCGGGCATCTATCTTAAACTCCTCAGCTCGTGTGTTAGAGAGGGTGATCGTCGATACCGTGCCTTCCAGGGATTTGCAGTAAACTAGGGCTTGTAGCTCGGCAGGCAAGACAAGCAAGCGAACCGGACGCGATTGACCCATTGGATTAAATATTGTGTTGTAATGAACGCGGTGGGTGAAACTCTTAGGCAATCGAAACGTCTTAGAATCGACGACCTGACAGTATTAGTGTAGACGTAGACCGAATAGGAAGGAGCACAGCTGCGAGGGAAAACAAAGCATGTTGAAGGTCATGAGTCCAGTGACGATTCACGCCCACTATTCACGTGGGAGTGAAAGAAATGCGAGACATCTCTTAGCGTTCACTATGCTAATCTTCCCTAGATTTGGGAAACAGAAATCGCACTCATCACGCAAAACGTGCCCATCGAAGCAAGACCAAAGCAGATATGAGAACGAAGTTTCCGTCTTGACACTGTCCAGGATCCTGTCGCTCCGATATAGAGATGCCGACCTTGAGCCAATACGCGCAGTGCGACCGTGCTATTCATCGCATATTAGATCCTCTTGTGACGGGAAATACCCTGACTGGCGGTGACCTCGACAGCTCAGCCGAGCGTACCTCGCGGTGAATCTTGCTGCTGTGGCCCTTTATCCGGAGCAGCTTCTCTTACATTGTTAATGCAGGTACATCTCGTTCGTTTAATAGAACCGGTGTACTTCGGCACGTTGGCAGCCTAGCTATGTGCATGCTGCGGTACGTCGCAAGGCGATCAACGACGACATTCGCCTGAATGATTATGGTTATAACCAGACCATTCGGTCATCGAAAGCAGGCCTCGAGTGGTAGACGACTGTCGCTTGTTACAACCAGCCAAATGTCCCCATGAGCCAGAAGACGTGGAATCTCCGACCTAGGATCGTTATCGCTCCGAAAACCGCTCATCGGCGAGCAAGAAACGAAGTTAGCGTCAAGCGGATGAGTTCATCGAAGAGAGACGTTGCTAGCTCTAGATCAGACTCCTCTCGTGCTCACGAGTGCAATGCCTAAACGACCTACTCAGCGCTAAATGCCTGTGTGATCTTTAGCAAATCTGCACTTATTGGCCCTCCGACGAGACGATGATATCACAGAACCAGGATCCTTTAGCACAGCCATAACCTGGCCAAGTACGACCGTGACAAGGAACAAACTGCGACACCGCAGCTTTTTGCTTGACATCAGCCGCTGTCTACGGCTTGGCGACAAGCATCTGCTCTGGGCGTTCCAAGGAACGTCATACGAATCTTGTTTCGTGTCTACTTTCTGATGACTACCTACTAGTCATATCCAACCTCTCCCGACCTTCCCCGGAGCGTCAAACCCGGCCAGTTTCCCGTGCGTAGCGATTGTGATTACCTTCCTTCACTTGCATGAGTTCAAGATGCCCGAGAGGGAAATCCCATTTTCTGGGAACCGAGGGCCTATGAAAACCCTGGCAGTTGTTGCTTCGCTGTCGCATTTTAGATTGTCAGGACCTGGCACCGGCGTCGTTGGCTTTGCTTCCCATGTCTTACTGTTCTGGTATTCCTCTGCAGCATTTCCCTCTAATGTAGTACAACGTTGCACGTCCGAATTGCTAACGCCTCACAGAGCAGCGTAGCAAAGCCGTGCTACAATGCTAAACTCTCTGATTGACTTTGACCTCCTCTCCTGACACGCAGATCGACAAGCATTGTTAGTACGTATAAAGGAAAGTCAGGCGTGATACTGCCGAGGTAAGCACTCGTAGGCTGACTTGTTTTCCCCATCGCTTTACTGTGCAAAGTTTCGCCAGCTTGATTTGAGCATTGTCTGAACGTGTTGCGCTACGGTACGTTGCACTGCACTGTGAGAGAGCGAGACTTCTTCGCAAACAATGAAATGTTTTCCACCTGTCATGAACCCTAAGCATGATGCGCCAAAGTTTGTCCTCATTCTCAGTGCGCACTCAAGTATTCGAAAATGAACGAAGACAGGGCTCCGGCGTATAGCCGACTGGTCGCAGAGGTCTCATTCTGTGGGACAAGGAAGGAATTTGGAGAAAGGATCGGGGATGGGGAAGCAGGAAGGCAAAAGGAGGAGGATGGGGAAATGCCTTGGTACTAACGACAAATGGGTGGAGAAGCATGTCTCGAGCAGTGCACACCTGCATATAACCAGATGTACTCGGTGTTTTGCTAGGATGTGCTTGGGTTGCTGTTAGAGCCCGTCAGGCACATCAGTTTGATAAGCGTGTAATAGCATAGCATTGTGACCTCAACATTCACTCCAGTGCTGCAAAAGAGTAATAGGATCAGCTCTCGTGTCTTGAAGATGCCCAACACCAAAACAGTCCATGTACCCCATCTGGGAGGTATCGATGCGGCATATCAGATGCCTCATCCATACGACTCAAGCAAGCCCACATTGGTATTAGTCAACAGCTTCACTACCTCGTCCGAGCTTTATCGTAAGCAGTACGCCAATAAACAGCTAACGGATAAAATGAATCTTCTAGCCATCGAGCTGCTGGGTCATGGACAGACCAGAACCAAATCGGAGAACTTCACATATTGGGACACTGCCATTATGAATCTCCAGGTGATGGACGCGTTAGAAATTCCGAAAGCTTTTGTCCTTGGAACAAGTCAGGGCGGGTGGATAACTGCGAGAATGGCTCTTTTAGCGCCAGAGAAGGTTCGAATGCCCAGTTTCTCTAGGCCGCTTGAACGAGGCGGGTGTTTTTAAGGTCACGTTACTAACTGGCCCATGCAGATTCAAGGCATCATTCCCCTTGGCACATCGATGGACTTTGAGTCTGAGCGCACTCGAAAGCTTGGTTGCTGGGACGGCGTTGCAGCCTGCACTGGTCCCATCGATAACTGGACCACCACTACCTCAACGCCGGACTTTCAACCTGACCTGGGCTATTGCGATTTCCTCATCGACATTGGTTTCGGCAAGAATTGTCCACAGGAGACTCGTGATTTCTGGCGTGAGACCATCCAGGCTAATTACCAAGGCGACGACGGAAGGAGGCGCGCTCGAATGGCAGCTATCAACCTCCGCGAACGTGATGGGTTGCATGGTCGCTTGTTCGATATTAGATGTCCAGTTATGTGGTTACATGTAAGCACACTTTGACACTACTCACGCGAGGCGAGCCATCAGAACGTTGACTATCATTCAAGGGTACCGATGATGTAGTTTACTCGGTCGCAAACGCAGAGCAAGAGATCAAACTCTTCACTAACGCAAAATCAGCTGATCTCGTCACTGTGGACGGAGGTGCGCATTTCCTGTCTGCGTCACACCCTAAGGAAGTGGATGATGCTTTAATCTCTTTCGTAGGAAAGCATGCCTAGAAGTAGTGCTCTAAGGCGAACAACATAGTTGGCCTGGTACCAGAGGTAGGCGGTTGAGTAACGAGTCTAGTGTGCACAACGATCCGTGCTTGAACAGCTTCTCGCTGGAATGTCGACAGAGATGAGGGTCTCCAGCTGCTGGTGAATAAGAACCTTGGCCTCGGAATTACATTTCCACTGAGTCTCCCACTCAGACACAGTCCATGCTTTCCCTGCTCGGTGTCCGATGGCAGTCTGTATTGACCTCTTACGAAGAACACATAGGTCGTCAACTAAGCCTACAAGTCTCAAATTTTGAACATTCCGTTGTCGTCAATGATGGTCGCTGATCATACTATCCTTTAGAAGTCGTACGTGGTTTGATCCTGTTACCAAACATCATGGGGCTGGCGCGTGCAGACAATGAAGGATGGATCACCAAGCCCCTCAGAAAGCCTCTCAATCATTTCTGTGTCCGTCCAAATTGCTGGCACGGGCCGTTGTACTGTCGAATGGTGTCATATTACGGTGATGAGCAGTGCTCTGGCAGACTTTCACTGCTTCGTGCCCAAGCGCAAGACCATGTCAGGAATTGCAATTCTACACAGCCGCAAGAAGCAGTGGCGTCGATAATCGTGCATCATCTGGTACGTTAGCTAACGCAACAGGCTTCGATGAACACTAAAACCAGTCCTACGGTAATCAGCTCAAGGAACTCAGCTCAGGAAGTGAAATAAAATGCTTCTGAGCGAGAACCGAATCATCTATACGCGAAGACCATGGAACATGACAAGCCATTAGCCTCGATTATGATAGGTACTCAGGACACAAATCAGACTTTTGGTGGTATAAACACTGATGTCTCTTCAACTGACTCGAGAGCGAAGGACATGGGCAAAGCCCCCAAAGCGAAGCGTGACAGCGGGCAATGAGTCAGAAGCAGATGACGCATCTAACGAAGAGGCCACCAAGCCTCTGCAGCAACCCTGTCGCGACCTGCATTCGGGACGGTTAGCACCCATTTCGCCCTAGCCACCAGTCAAGCCGCCAACGAAGGCTTCTGCGGCTGCCAAGGCACCAGGACGAAGGGTAGAGAATGCGAACATGCTCTTCCCGGTGGTCGATACCAAGCGTGCCAATGAGAGTGCCTGCTATCAAGAGACATACACATCTGCGGTGGCAGGAGAAGCCGATCAACTCATACAAGTCGTGCAGCGTGAGAACACTTCCCCTGCCGCGAAGCCTACTAACAGATTCCAACTCTCACGGACAGCACATCACACACCCAGCGCGGAACCTCCAGGAGCCGAGGCACCCTGCAGGATGCGACAGCACTCTTCGCGCACACATCTAAGGCACGACCTGGCCAGATCTCAAATAGTGTACGAGAAGTCTCTCGCATCGCATCCACTAACAACAGAAAGATATCGAGGGGCTTATTCTCGTCGTCGGCTCTGGTCAGAACGTGAGTGTTTCCTATAGGAGAAGACGGTCATTGTGGGGTGCTGAAGGCCGCACCGTTCCTGCCAAGCCTGAAAATCATGGCACGCAAATGGAGAAACGAAGACAAGAACTACAATCAGCATGGTGCAAACAAGACGAAGAACGCCGTCGGTACGACCCGGCTGGCCCCCAGCGATCACACAAACAAGCCGCGACGCTTTGTGGATCTTCTGAAGGCGGGTTCTAACGACGTTGACGAAGGTGCATATCAGGTATGAACCAGCAAATGCAGCAAGCAGGATGTGATGACTGACAGAACGCAAAGCAAAAGGAGACACCCCCTCGAGGAACCCGCCGAGAAGCCGTTGGTGAAGTAACCGAAATGGAAATGTCGGATCTAGGGGCTGTAATGGAGCACTAGAGCTTCTGACGACAGCGGCAGACAGTCTACGAAGATGACACAGGACGAAGTCAAGACGCGAAGACGTGGTATAGTCGAGTCGACGACAAAACTGACATGCGTACTCTGGACTCGTAACACTTCTAGACAGTCATCCATCCACCTTATGAGCCGAAGAACCTGATAGTATGTGCTAGCACGCTCCCAAAAAGGAACGTTAGGCTCACGAGTCAAGAAGCTCTTCTGATACAGCACAGGATCAGTGTGTTCTGCAACCTCTTAGCTCCGCCTTTCCGCCCTGAAGATATGGAAAGAAAAGTCTACACGCGCCTAAGTCATAATCGGTAGTGCACCGTCTAGCTGTGTCCTGCAATCTTTGCTTATGCGCAGTGTTGCCTTCACGAATGTCTACGTCACTAAGTTGCATGCTTATTATGCCACTGCGAAACTAACTAAACTTGACACAACAGCCCTGTGCAACGACTGGATCACAGCTTCTACCTCTGAGACGTTCGCAATCCTCATCGTCTTGTTGCCGACTCATTATTCGATCGCCGGCACGGGTGTGGAAGGCGCCATTATGCTGCGATATCATGATGGACACTCAAGCTATGTCATCAGCCGCTAGACGTGCTTGTCCTGTGCTGTAGGGGTTGTAGTTTCGGAGGTAGACATTGCTGTCGTCATTCGAGATTAGATAGTTGCCAGCGACTGCTTGAAGATCGTAAGATGTAGACGGGCCGAGAGACTGAGAGACCTGACTCAACGTTGGCGCACACAGAACCAAATCCTTTTCAGTAACATAAGCTACCGTGCAACTCGCAAACCTATGCTTAGGTAAGGGTCATACGTTGCTTTTCCGGAATGGCAGTGGGGTGCCTGTCGTAAACTACTGGAACGTGCTGATAGGATCAGTGATCCGAAAGCCCCTGAAGCTTTGAGCTGTATCCGGACCAACGTGCAGGCTCGGCGTTTGATCTTCCAGTCATATCTGCATACCTAGTCCATTGGCGACCAAGTACCCGTCGAGACCTGATCTTTCCCACTGGCCAAAGTTTGTTCTTCACTGAATTTGTGTGCTCGTTTTACATTTCGACCAATGTCAAATGCTAGGATGGGCAGGCGGCATCGACATTTACGTCATTATGGGAGCTCATCGCATCGAGGCGATGATGCTCGCGGAATGACGTAGGTCGGTGCACTATAAAGGGAGACAGAAGGTTCACTCGGCCCGCTTGCCAAGCCTTAGGGCTTGGCAGCTGCTTTGCAAAGGATGTGGCGCATTCAGTCGAGAGACGCTTTGCGCCTCAATAGATCAGCTTGATCTTATCGCTCACCGAAGCTGTGGTTATGCGAGGCCATGTGGTTGACCAGGAGGTGAGCGCCGTCAATAGCGTTGCTGGACAGTAGCCTAGTGAGCTCAGTGCTTATACCGGGCTTGCACAGCAGGATCATGCATATGCACGACTAGGTTCGTGAGTAACCGGATGGGCCGGATGATATCAGCGGAGTAGGACTGGTTCTTGACGTTTCAGTCCACACGGGACATGCGGAGAGAGGAGTAAGAGTACGCTCAGCTTCTCATTGCTTGCCAGCACCAGCCTCAAGCTTTTTGTCGAAGATGGTAATAGGGTATGTCGTACAGGCAACCAAGCGCTAAAAGCATGGTACTACGTACCTGAATCAGGCTCAGGCGGCTCAATTTACACTCTTGACAGTCTTGGCAACATAAGTCTGGACGCTTAACCACTGGAGACAGGGGTTTCACTACGCAAGTTACACACATTGGTCCGGAGGCTTGAGGCGACGAGTGCTCTGTGTTTCCCCCGTCTAGCCGTCCTGATATCATCTTGCAACGAAATGTTGGACGATAGCGTATGTTTCGACCTTTCCTGCAAATTAACCAGACGTCACAGCGATAGAATAAGGTTCCAGACAGCACCCTGTCTCTTCGGCAGCTTTGTATAAGTCGCTGAGACTCGCTGGCCATTTTAGTCGACTCTTCGTTTTCCACGAACTCAATCCAATTACAAACACTTCAGTAAATTCCACAACATACACCAAATCAATCAACCACCAAATCCTCAAAATGTTCGCCAAGTACTTCACCGCTGCCGTGGCTATTGCCTCGTTCAGCATGGTCGCCCGAGCTCAGGATGACGATAACAACGACAACGACAGCACCGCCGTCGTTGCCACTGCCACCAACACCGCCACCAACACCGCCACCAACACCCTCTACGCTACCACCTCTACCGGTGTACCAAGTGACCGAATTGTCGTCGACACCGACACCGTTTTGAGCACATACGTACCAGTCCAGACCAGTACCAACGTCATTGTCGCCTCTAGCACTCTCCCCAAGTCCTTGGACACCCAGACCAACGTTGTCACCAACGTCATTAAGAGCACGAGCCTTTCCACCAACGTTATCACTACCAACACCTTAGGCTCTACGTCAATTGCTACTGAGTCAATTGCTCAGGCTTCCACCGGCTCAGACGACTCCGGCTCCGGCGCTGCCGCGGCTACCGGTAGCTCTGACTCCAGCTCCGACTCTTCATCGGGTAGCATGGTCCAGGTCGGATCTGGCATGTTCGGCGTTGCCGCTCTCGCCGCCGTTGCTCTCTTGTAGAGAGTTAATAAATGTAATATAGCAAAGCCGATCGCAACCTACGGGTTCAGGATGAATTGGAGATAAATGCGGATGGGAACTGCACAACTCTCACGCACCCACGTATCATACATGTTACCTCGGGATGAGATAGTTGTTTCCATCGATCCAGTTATCGAGAATATGGTGTATATCTCGCACCACCTACAGCACGGTGACCAACGCAGCAAGCGCAGTTGTTTACAATCTTGCCGCCTCATACTTGCAGTTCTGGCGTTTAATAGTTATTTACCATGAATAAACTATATGCCCTATAATACTTTCACTTTTTGATATCTTAACGCATCAAAACTTCTCCAAGCCCTCTATAACTCGTTTCAAATCTCGACCTTGGAATCGATCGCGCTGGAAATCTGGTGCATCTGACCTTATTCGAAGACGACTACGAGGCTCCTAAAGCTATGCCTTTCGTTTGTCGCACTGGATCAACGTGACATTCTGACGAGAGTCTTGTCCGTGCTCAGAACGTTTGCTGCACAGTGTTAGGCGTCTTTCATTCAAGCTGTCTTCACAAACAAGCCCCGTCTCATTGTGGCTACGTCATTAGTACATGCTTGCTGTATTATACAGGGAAAGTAGCACGGTATGCAGGAACGCATCATGGGCTGTAGCAGCGAGCAAGAAACTTGCCTCGACTGTCGCGCTAGCATGCTGTGACTGTGATTGGTATCGTGTTTGTTTTCGCTGCAGTGACTTGACCTGCAGTACAGAGGCTCGAGTCGATCCACCAGGAGATTGTCCGGTCGCCAGCGATCCGTCTTTGATCATAGAGAGCACATCACTTGAGCTAGGGGTCTAGATTGCAACTACCTTGTAATGTTTATTAGTGATCGTAGCGACTTTAGACGGTCTATTGGAACTTGTTTTCCAGCTCTACTTGTGCTGTTCTCGCAATCAGCACGATACAGGCGTTGAAATTTGATCTAGCTCGCTAACGTAGTACAGAAGCTATTGCAAGACACCATGGACGGGCAGGCGGCATGGGCCGGAGGTTGTAGCCGCGCCCCCAACGTCCTACAGAAGAGGGTCCGCAGGACTAAGAGTGGGACAGAGACTTACCACGATGGGAGAGGCGCGGTGTGGCTTCTCAAAATTGTTAGTCCGTCTAAAAGGTGAACAAAAACCTGTATTTTTATCTCCTGAACATTGGCCGGATTGAATCGCCTACTCAACCATGCCTCTGCCACCTCTTTCGCACAGACTTATATCTCCTCGCTTTGTCTCTTCTCCGATACACGCAGTGATGATGGGTGACCACGCTGAGGCGAGACACTAGATCCTCTAGAGGGAGGTGAGCGTTGTAGGAAGCGAAACACATTTAGTAAACCCGCTTCGCACAAAGCTTCCCTGCCGAGCAGCATGATGCTACACCTGCGGCACCATGCTGTTTACGCCCAGTCTTCAGTTTTTTACGTCTCATTGACCACCAGCCATGCCTCCAGGGTGTTTGGTGTTCCGCGTTGGTATGCTGTACTGAACGAGCTGTGACAAGTCGTACGTATCGCTTTCCGTGGAAACGTGAGCAAAAGTTGTCTGGAAAGTAGAAACGCAAAGAGTATCACTGTGCTTGTACGATATCAGGACTTGAAGCGACCAAAGGATCTGACACTTTCGTGATTCCCAACGCGCGAAAGTTGCAGAATTGTCAACACGATCGAGCAAGGCGCCAGATGGAGTGGTGAGGGCTCGTGATTGCCCTCTATTGTCTTCGCTCACCGTCATCCAAGCCTAGACGCCATTTTAGCACTCTCAGCATTGGAACTTTACCTGTCAAGGCCTCGTCTGTGATGTCAATTCAGATGCGAAATATGGATTGCATAATTCATTCTCGTCGTGCTCTATCTTGTGGTGTGAGAAGGTCAATTGCTCTACCGGCGGTATCCCCCAAACCCGTCTGCGGCTTGAGTGGCACGCCCCGCTGCACACGTCACGATACCAAAAGGCAACATCGAAGCTCAAAACAGCTGGTAGCAAATCTCCTGGCACACTCGCATGAACCACACCACATCCTCGCGTATGCGCTCTACCATCTTCATTCACCCGTCACCCGAGCACACTTCTCTTGACACATCGCATTCCTCTCCTCAAGCTATCGGTCTCGACTTGGATCGTAATCTCCGCTATCATCCTGATCCTCGATATCAAGCTTTGTCTTTCGCCTCTTCTTTTTCATATCGCCTCGACTGCCAGAGCCACCTCGTTTCGTGCCTTTCTTCCCTCGGCCTTGTCCAGCACCTTGACCCTCACCCTGCCCATAAGCTTGCAGACCATCTTGATTCTGTGGCATTGAGAACTGTGCTTCGCCGATCGAGCCCATGCCGTAGCTGGGTTGGTAGGTAGCACCAGCACGACCTCGTGGCATGTTTTGCATCATAGACAAGCCTTGAGGAGCACCGTAATCGGATTGAGAGTTGGAGTTGAACCCAGCACTAACGTTGTATCGATCTGTTGAGGTTGCACCTTGTGGGAGAGCGTTCAATTTGAGCTTCAGCTTTGGTTGAGCTTGACCACTCATTTGCAAGTCGTGCTGGTATCCATAAGCACCATTGCCAGATGTACGCAGACCTTGACCAACAGCATCATGAGCACCATGCTCCATGTCCCAACCAGCAGGAACATCTTCACCATTGAAGAACCACTCACTGTCCTCAGGCCGAGTGTCATCTTGGTTGTTCCAAAAGCCGTGCAGAACTACCGGTCCAGAAGGATCATTTGGGTCGTGGAAAGTAATGTATTGACCAAAAGGATTCTTTTTTCGCGATCTGGTTGTCTTGGTGATGTATTCACCAACATGGTCGTCCATACGCTTACGCTGTTCGAGAGTGGCATGCGGAAGGTGTCGGAAAGAGAAGCCCCGGCTGCCTTCAACTGTTGTCGATTTGAACTCGTCTGGCATCTGACTGTCGTCTTGTAGCGTCATTGCAGGGGACATCAAAGACTGTGGAGGATACTTGAGTTTGAGAACAGGTCGATCCTGACCTGACGGAAGCATCTGAGGCGATGGGGCCATGCTTTGGCCCTGGGCAACAGAAGTTGTAGCTTGCGGCTGCGGGATGGTGTTGTACTGTCTGCTTGCTGCAGGCATTGATGGCCTGGGATGGATCACGTGTTGCGGACTGACGAGAGCCAGCCGCTGAACAGTCTGAATGAATTGAGGCCGATACTGACCGATGCGCTTGTCGAAGAATTGCACGAGATGAGATATGTGAACTCCCTGTGGTGGAATTATCCTCAGTATTTCTACATCAGAAGGCCAAGATGGAGGTGGCGAAGTCTGGGGCGAAGCATGAGACTGTGCAGGCGAGAGTACATCTACCGACAGCGGTGGTGAGTGAGATGCAGCGTTGGTAGGTTGCGAAGCCCCTTTGTTCTCGACGTACGCGTCAAAGCCAGCCTTAAATCTCCGAAGTTGTTCGTTGCGTTCGTTGGTAGTAAACCCAAGCTGAGTCAGGATATCCCTAATCTGTGGCCAGAGAGTTATGGTGCCATTTAGGGGAGGTAGGCCACGTTCAGCTAAAGCTCCCCTCAGGAACGGAACCCACTGCTCGTTGATGTAAGCTTGCTTGAGATCAACCAGCATTCGTGGCAGTGTAGTGTTTCGTCCCGGTCGGGAAGTTTGTTCGGGAGCTTGAGCGAGGGTCGCTGCGTTCGGAAGTTGTCGAAGAGGAGCGGTGTTTGGAGTGTTGCTCTTGAAAGAAGCAGGCGCCACTGACGAAGAAGCAGATGGAACTTGAGCTTGAGCATTTGTGTTTGAGTTGATGCCGAGGCCATGTTGAACGGCGGCAGTGGTGGTGGTGGCGGCAATATCCTGGAGATAACATGCGGGCTGGGCTTCGATGTCCGTACTGGTTTTAGACTCATCTCGACCATCGCCGGCGTCCTTTGAGAACTCCTGAGCATCTTGGTGAAGTTCGTAGGCGTCTACTTGCTCATTGTCATCACTGCCTGTTGTAGTATCTCCGTTCTCCAGTGTGCTAGTGACATCAGTGATCAGGTCATCCTTCAAGGTCTGATGCAACCTCGCCCGCGAATGATCAATCCGGTTCTTCACAAGCCGGGCATCGTGACCCATCTTGATCATCTCTGAAGGTTGGTGTCCTTTCATCGAGCTTCGAAACCGGACCACGTGCTCAATGTCTCTGTAGATATCGCCGAGAATGGCGCTGGCAGCTTTGAATTTGTCGTTCACGTTGACAATGAGACTCCCGCCTGCCTTGAAGTCATCTCCACAAAGCCTTCTGGCTGTGAAGCATTCAAGCAGGCTCTGTTCCTTGTTAGCAGAAACGACTTCTTGTGCAAGATCGACGATGGCGTTCTCGGTCGAGCCTTGCGGTTGAGCCAATACGCCCTTGACGGACTCCTCTTCATCAGAGCTCGTTCCATCAATGAGATCAACAGGATCAGTTTCCATATTGTCTTCAACATCAGAATATTGGTCGTCTGATTGACGCAATTTCAACTCAGTAGCCAGTGCTAGGTGTTGAGCTTCCCGTTCCTGATATGTCTCAATGCGAGACAACGTGTTCTTCTTCTGTTGTTCTTTTGTGAAGTGTTTCATGAGGTTCTTCAACTTCAACACGTTGTATCGAGCATCCTGGACTGTCCACAGGCTGTACATCAGAAGGTTTCTCCCTGGTACAGATGGGTGATAAGTAGCGCTCCAGTCTCGCTCCACAAGCCTTTCTCTGCCATCAGGAAGGCCATTGAGCACGTCATCGAGCAAGAGCTCTCCAGCCTCGTAGTCGTTGGTCTGGACTCGTGTCTTGATCTTGTCCATGGTGATCTGGTTCTGGGCAAGCTCTCCGTTCGTGACAGCATACAGATCCTTGCCTTCATGTGCAAAACCTGCAGGTAGTCTTGTCGGACTCTGAGCTCGCTTTCGGCCTCGTTTGTCTTGGTTATCTTGCCCTTCACCATCAGTCCGTGCATAGGTCATGTCAATGATGGTCTCTCTTGGCCGGACGTAGTAGCCCTCAACAATGGCAGTTTCCCATGCAGCCTTCATCTTATCAGTCACCACTCCCAAAAGCTGTGCTCGCTTGGTGTCGTCTTTAACCTCCGCTGACCACACACCCCATCGCAATGCATAAGCTTGAATCTGAACGTGTAATGGTGCATCTTTTGGTGGGAAGACGTCAAGCTGGAGACCAAAGTCACACGTGGGAGGGTCTAGAGGCGGCCAGTTTGCCATGTAGGAGTAGTGCTTGCCGCATGTTGCAGGGACGCTTTCGGCGCGGCCTTGGTGCAATGATGTGTTGGGCGAAGGGCGATACTTACACAGACAGTGCTTGTGCTCAGGGTCGCCGCTGATGGCCGTGGCGCTGTGAGCATCCCCCAACGAAGACTGTGGAGGAACCAGGGCCATATCATCCTTTGTGACCATATCCTTGTTGGCTGTAGGTTGTGCATTGATCTCAGTGGGCGTATCTGCATCGAACATCTGGGAATCGATGCGCTCATTGCTGTCTCCAGGCTGAGGGGTCTGAACCTCAATATTGGTTCCACCATTGTCGAAGTGTTGTCCTTGAACGTCCCGCATATTCCAATCGCCAACGTGGATTTCCGGAACAGTTGACACTATTTTACTGGCAGATACATTGGTATTCATTTGCTTTTCGTGTTGCGCATCTTCAGGCGCGTTTGTGGCAAGAGAGCCAGCCGGAGGGCTGACCATTGTTTCTTCAACAGCGTTCGGCGTGGGAATAGCGCTGAATGGACCTTCAGCTGTCTGACGTGGCGTGATATAAGTCGTAGGCGTGACATCGCTTTCGTTCTCGGCGTCCGTTACTGAGGCCTGCTCAATGTCCGGGGTAGATATTCTCTTGCTGGTGGTGGCGGTATCTTCAATCACGGCAGCTTGCGGTGCTGATGTTGCCACCGTAGTGTCGATCTCTGATCGTGCATCCATCTTGTAAGCCTGGCTACGCTCCAAAGCCGGATCTGCAATTGGTAGTGTTTGCGACTTGGTCGTGTCGAAGTAGTTGGTAAGCATAGTGTACGTGGACCGGGAGAGACTTTATAGTATTCAGGGCACCGAGTGAGGTAGGTATGGTGGACACTTCGAAGTCGAGCTGAAATCGAAGCTCAAGAGTCGAATGAGGAAGTAGGCAACCGTTGAGACGGATCTGAGACCTTGGTGATAGATCTGTTGCCAATCTCGAGGATCGAAGCTGGCTACTAGGTTGCCTAGATCCAAGACCCTTGAGACCCGATCCTCAACTGTGAAATAAGCTGGTAGGGAGATTCGCAGAGAAAACCATGCAAACAGTCAAGAAGATCGAAACGAAGCATTGCTTGGGCAGATGATGTACGACAAGCGCGTGGTGGAAAGTGAAGCATATGTGAGTTTATCACGGTATTGTATTGCAGATCATCCGGTCTCATATGCAGTCGACACCTGAATCTTGCCTAGAGTTCGTCATGTCCAGCGGCAGCCTCAGTCGTAGCCTCAGTCGAAGGTTCTTCGTTGCTTTGAGGCTCAGATGGCTCAGCAGTCGAGCTAACATCAGCAAAGAAGTCAGTGGGCAGTCGCTGCTTCGTACCTTCACCAAATCGAACATCGTCCATAAAACTCTCAATGCTTTTCACATCGAAGCCCGACTTGGAGTACTTCTTAGCCCACCCCTTCTTCCTATTGAGGACAACCACCTCGAGGGTGGTCTCGGGGTCCAGATTCAAAGCTTGCCGAATGATCTCAGCATCCTCGTTCTCAGACGGGACAGCATAGGCTGGAAATATGCTGGCCTTTCGCTTGTTGTATTTCTGCTCCACTGCAGCAAATCCAGATAGAGCTTCGGCTGCATTTCCGGCATAGTCGGCTTCACTGTCTGCTTTTGCTGGCAGCATTATCAGGACACAATAAGAGCTGTCAACCTGGAGACACTTGGCTCGGAGATCGGACGAAGCTTCCAGTGTCGGTAACGGTGGCGCGACGTCAGGCATGGTCATCGGCTTCTGCTTGTTCTCGACGATGGGAAACGGCGAATCTGACGGCACATCGTCCTCGAGCACTACAGTGCTCGCGTGATCAAGGTATTCTTCGAAGTCAGCAGATTTGTGGTTTTTGGACGCCTGAGAGAAAGCAGAGGATGCTGACGCCGATGCAGACTTGGACTTCCTTGTGCTTGTTGATTTGGCTTTGGCCTGCTTCGGGGCTGGGTCTGGGTTCGGAGAAGCGGCTTGGCTCAAGAAGGTGGTCAAAGCAGCCTTGCTGATCTCGCCATCGTATTTGGAAACGTCGTCGCCTTGTAGCAGTACGATGGTTGGGAATTTCTCAACCTCATACTTGTCTACAGCAGCGGTCTCCTTGTTCCGGACTTGAGCAAATTCGATACCGCCAAGGAAGTCGATGGCCAGAGCCTTGACTAATGGAGCAGTAGTGCCCTTCTCAGTGAATAGAATGGCCTTTGGTCTCGTGCCATCCTCAACCCAAGCGTCCAGTGTATCTGCTTTCAATCTCTTAACGTGATTCGTAATTTTGTCGCTGACAGCTTCCACCATAGCTTTGGCTTCTCGAGGACCTTTGTAGTCCTCAATCATAGGCTTCCCAGGCTTCTTTCCTGGGCGGACGATCTTCAAGGTGGGAAACCCTTGCACACCAAATTGCCCACAGAGAGGTTTATTTGGCTCCTCATCGCAGTTGATAGCTGCTACTTTGGCAAGACCATCAAGGTTTTTAGCCGCTTTCTCGTAGGCGGGCTTGAGGTTCTGACAATGTCCGCACCATGGTGCATAGAATTCAACGATCTGCTTAGATTAACGCTGGTCTCTGCTCTTGTGTTGAGGTACTTACCGAGGTGTGGTTTGACTGGGCGATCAAGCTATCATAGTTCTTTACAGTGACCTGTAGTACTGGTGACTTAGAGCTGTAGATGCCATCTGCAGCTACTAGCCCTAGGGCCGCGACTAAGTAGAAGAGCAAGGGAAGCCCCGCCATAGTGTTTTGGATGTTAGTATGATAGCTAAGAAGTTTCAAGGCACAAGGACATGATAGAGCATTATACACGGACCAGGAGGCTGCGTCCTTGTTTGCTACCGTTTAACATCATCTTGACACTCTGTCGCGTCGTTCTGGAAAGGGGTCTCACGTCGTTCTGGGAAGAGGCGCGGCACGTGATCATGCTTGAACCCGACCACTCATCAATGATTCTGTCTACAGCACAGGGTACCTAGGTATAAAGCAAGGCCTAGACTTAGTAAAGTGTTGTCAACCGAGCAACACGGTGCAGACAACGAAGTGTCACATTCGGGCCGCAGAGTTGCCTCCAGTGTGCATCTTGCTGCCTCTCATTTACGGCATCAGCATCCTGTCCAAAGTGCTGTGCTCGAAAGACAGAGAAGATAGCGTACATTATAGCGTCTTTCGTGTCATGCAAAGACCTTTCATATCTCTCCCTGCTACAAGACCCTTTTCCGCCTTGTAACAACCCGCTCGTGGCTCAGAAGTGACCCCGAACGCCGCTTCCTCCCAGATAGAGGCTGACTGTCATGTAGTTGATATGGATGTGTGATTGCAGAGAAGCATGAGGTTCCTCAGATATGTGGGTCATTGGAATAACCTAGTGGTCAGGTTTGCTGCTCTTGTTGTCGTGGCAGTCGATATTCTCCTTGATTCCATTGAAGAGTTGGTCCGACGAAGTAGAATTAACTTCAGCTATGGGTTAGGTGTCTCCTCGTGTTCGTGCCGGCGACCAAGCGACCACGCTTCAATGCGTTTCCAAGCAAATACCCAGTCTAAACTCTCCAACCAACTCAGCATGCCCAGCCCCAGAACGACCTCCATCCGGCTTTGTGCTTTCATTGGCAGAAGAATAGGGATGAGCAGAATCCAGTTTTTGAGAATAGGTGGAAAGTCACCAAGCAGCATCTGACCGAAGAGTATAACGCGGAGTGCGGTATCTGGCGAGAGCGCAAAACAAGTCGCGACGAGCATGGCTGCGACAAAGGCGATCATGGCCGTGGGCCAGTGGTTGGACTCGCACATAGCTTCGATGTCGCTTGTCGTAGCCTCCGATGACATCTTCACGTTGCTTGCGAAATGATTGTAGCCCGATGCCTTTGGCGATGTCCTTCTTTCTCTCCTTTGACGAAGAATTCTACGGATACATGAACGGCGAAGGGAGGTTGGCTGTGGTGCTGCAGTAGATTCGAGTCCCTCGTTGTGTCTTCCCTCTTGCACGCCATCGACTCCATCTGTATGTTTTCGCCGTTTGCGATGCCACGGCATAGTTTGAGATGACTGTAGGATCAGTTTGTAGCAATCAGAAGATGAAGACAAACAGACCAAGCGCGGAAAAACAAAGTAGCACAGCATTGGAGGTAATTGAGAGAACATAGCAAAAATCTTGCAACGAGAAGCAGTGTTACCACGGGCGTGACGATAGGCATCCGTGACAAGCCAACTTTGTACAAACGAGAAATTCAGGCTCGCATTGAGGTGTGATATAGTCTTGCGTATCTATTGATCCTCTGAAGCAGCGGCACCCTAAGAGTATGTCAGCGTGATGGGGCCACGTGATGGAGTGGTCACGTACAGTAATAATCTCCACCAGCTCGCCAGTAATGACGGCTTGTCGAGTTCTGTTGTACAGAATGGTGAACTTGCTGATCATGTCACCTGCGTTCTTCGAAGCGTTCTGCGACAATGTCAGCGTCTTGTACTCCCGGGCTATGTGAAAGGCTGCACTCACATCCATGGCATTTCTTCGGGCAGATTGTTCGCAAGCGTGACCCTCGGCCAAAGCCCAGTACAGAGCATTGGCCAGAGCATATTCTCTCAGGTTAGGGAGGGTCTCATCGTCAATCTCGAAAGCAGCAAAGTTGGGAGACTGAGTGATGGCCTCTTCGGAGAAAGCTTCGATCGGGGTGGCCTCGTAGGACTGGGCGTTGATGAATTTGTTGTAGAGGATGCGGACACTGGCGTACTCTTCTGGCAGCAAGCAGATCTGGTCGGCGATGGCTTGGGCATCGGCGAAGGTTGGAACGTCCTTGCCGATGCCTTGGAAGCTCAGAACGACCGACTTGCCGTTGGATCGGGAGAGTTGGGCCTTGGCCTTCTCGCCGATGATGGCCAAGTCCATGTTTGGGTTCTCTTCCATCGTCCTTCGCGTGTATCTCGACAGACCCGAGTGAATACCACCGCACAAACCCTTGTCGGAGGAGCACACAACCATCAAAGTCTTCTTGTCCTCGACCGGCTTGGTATCGGCTTCCTCGAAAACTTGGTTCGAGGTCTGACCATAGACTCGCGAATCGCCCATGGCTCTCTGAGCGCGGGTGAGCTTGGTGGAGGCGACAATTTTCATGGTCTTGGTGATCTTCTCGATGTTTCGGATTGACTTGAGGCGGCCTGTTCATGGTATGAGCTGGGTGCAATTCCTTCCTCTGTCCATCCTACTGACCCTCAATTTCTCGAAGCGTGGCATAGTTGGCAGCTTGGGCGGTGGACTTGGGCACGGCAGTCCTGCAGCATGTCAGCATTCCCTGTGGCACGTGTGGCGCCCTCTAGGACTGGGAAGGAGTTTTCGTACCGTGCCAGAGCCTGGTTGCCCACGCTCAGCGCAGGTCTGACTGCTCGTGAAAACATCTCGGATGACCTGCAGAAGAAGGCAAACAAGACGCTGGGCACAGCAGAAGCGACAAAAACGGAGAGAGGAGAGTGATTGGCGTGCTTGTTGGTGAGCTCCTGCTTGGGTGTGAGGTCAAACTACCAGAAGCTCAATCCGCAGGCAAAGACACTAGTCCCGAAGGGGCATAGTGTGACTGAGCGTGCAGAGGAAGGAGCGGCTCTGTGCTCCTGCCTGCAATCGCATGCCACTGGCAGTGATGCGCGCTGCGGTGACTTGCGTGGGCGAACCCTAACGTCAACTGAAGAAAGAGGTGCAGTGCCTCAGCATCCAGATTCCCCATCTTGCCGTCTCTTCTTTTTCCCTTCCTGCCTTCCACTCGCCCTGACACCGTTTGATACTTCGACCTCACGCGATCCACCTGCTCTTTTATTCAACGCCTCGAGTTCATCACCGTCACCTCAACCTCACTTCGTGAATTCACCACATTCCTTCCTTTCCTTGTCTAACTTCGCTCGAATCTGTCTCAACTACGCCAGTTACTACCTGCCTGTTTCACTTCTAGATCTCTACCGTTTGGATTTAGACTATTTCGACAGCACACACACGTGCCAGTGCACTCTTTGCGACCACCTGTTTGTCCTCAAAGCTCTTGCATTTCCTCTAGGCGCATATCGAGCCCTTCGTGGCAGCTATTCCCTACTATCCCTCGGCAGCACTACAGCCAGCTCAGGTCACGCTTCATGTCTTCTTCGGACGACGACATGCCTCTTGCATCAAAGCCAAAGGTCAATGGTGTCGGTGGGAGTAAGCAGCCCGTCTAACACTTCTTTCACGTATGCATTACTGACCTCATGGCTATCAGCATCACACGATCATGTTTCGGCGCCACGAATCTCCTCACAGACCGATGCGGCTCTGGACAAACAGTATCCCGCCAACGGCGAAGTCCAGCCAGGCGTACCAAACCTGGACCAGGATGTCTCGATGGAGGATGCACAGCACGCTACAACCAATGGTGTGAAGAGAAAAGCTAGCAGTGTCAGGCCAGATTTTGCCGAGGCCGAATCAAGCGACGATGATTTACCTCTGGTAAGACCTTTTCCACGCATTATAGCGCTTGGAAGCACTTTTGGCTGACGACAACAGAGCAAGAAACGGAAGACATCCCGACCGAGCCACGCCATCGAGAGCGACTCGGACGATGAGCCCCTAGCTGCAAAGTCGAATGGCAAGGTCCGAACCATCAGTGCTGCAGATATTGGCGAAGATGAGGACTCGGATACTCCTCTAACCAAGAAGCTGGTTGACCAGAAGGAAGATATCATGAAGGCTGCTGAGAAGACGGCAAAGGTCATCAAAAAGGAGAAGGCCAAAGAGATAAACAACCCTGTGAAGAAGCCTGCTGCGAAGAAGGTCAAGAAGGAGGAGTCTAGCGACGACGAGCCCCTGTCAAAGAAGGCTCAGCCTGCCTCGAAAGCCAAGAAGGTCAAGCCCGAGGCATCCGCACCTGTCAAGGCCAAGTCAAAGGCCAAGGCTGTTAAGAAAGAAGAGACCGAAGAGCCCGAAGATGAGGATGGCGAAGGCGAAACGAATTGGTGGGACAATCCCATGAAGGGCGATGGAGAGAACAAGTGGGAGACCCTACAGCATAGTGGCGTCGTCTTCCCCCCTCCATACGAGCCACTGCCGAAACACGTCAAGATGAAGTACGATGGCGTGCCTGTCACACTTCATCCGGATGCAGAAGAGGTAGCCGGCTTCTTCGGCACCATGCTCAATTCCACCCACAATGTCGAAAACCCGACGTTTCAAAAGAACTTCTTCAATGACTTCAAGGAGATTCTGAAGAAGACTGGTGGTGCCAAGGGTCCCAACGGCGACAAAATCGCCATCAAAGAATTCTCAAAGTGTGACTTCAGACCAATCTTCGAGTATTACGATGGTCAACGGGAAGCTAAGAAAAGCTTGTCCAAAGAAGAGAAAAAGAGTATCAAAGCCGCGAAGGATGAGGCTGAGGCACCATTCATGTATTGTCTATGGGACGGCAAGAAACAGAAAGTCGGCAACTTTAGGGTCGAGCCACCAGGTCTTTTCCGAGGCCGTGGTGAGCATCCAAAAACCGGACATGTCAAGTCGCGCGTCCAGCCGGAACAGATCACAATCAACATCGGCAAGGAAGCCACTGTGCCGCCCCCACCTGAAGGGCACAAATGGAAAGAAGTCAAACACGACCGCACTGGCACTTGGCTTGCCATGTGGCAAGAGAACATCAATGGCAACTTCAAGTATGTCATGCTTGCTGCGAACTCTGACATCAAAGGCAAGTCGGACTTTGAGAAGTTTGAAAAAGCCAGGCGGCTGAAGGGTCATATCGACGATATCCGGAAGAGTTATCGAAAGGAACTCAAAGATGAACTCATGGTCAATCGTCAAAGGGCTACTGCGATGTATCTTATCGATACATTAGCTCTGCGTGCTGGCAATGAGAAAGGCGATGACGAAGCTGAAACGGTTGGTTGTTGTTCTCTGAAGTACGAGCATATCACCCTCAGAGAGCCGAACATTGTTGAATTCGACTTCCTGGGCAAAGACAGTATCCGGTTTCACGAGGAGTACCCTGTCGATAAGCAAGTCTTCAAGAACCTCAAGATATTCAAGAAGTCGCCCAAAAAGGAGGGCGATGACATCTTCGACCGACTAACGACGACGTCGCTCAACAAGCATCTTTCCAATCAGATGCCTGGACTCACCGCAAAGGTTTTCCGTACCTACAACGCATCTTGGACATTTGCCCAGCTACTGAAAGAGATCAAGCCGGGCGGCACAGTTGCTGAAAGGGTCAAGGCTTACAACGATGCGAACCGCAGGGTCGCCATTATCTGTAACCACAAGCGGACTGTCGGTGCTAGTCATACCCAGTCAATGGAAAAAATGAGCGAAAAGATCAAGGGTGTCAAATATCAAGCTTGGCGAGTCAAACACATGATGCTTGACATCGATGCCAAGATCAAGAAGAAGAAGGGCGCCGAGTTCTTCGAGCTCCCAGATGATATTGACCAAGAATGGATTCTCGAGCACCAAGCATTCTTGATTGAGGAGCAGAAAACGAAGATAACCAAGAAATTCGAAAAGGACAACGAAAAGCTGAAGGCTGAAGGTGACAAGGAAATGAAGCCGAAGGAGCTGAACGAGCGGCTAGAAGCTGTGAAGGAGCTTGAGCAGAAATTCAAGAAGGAGAACAAAACGAAGAAGGTCGAAGCTGAGGGCAAGTCACCTACTATCGACAGTCTGCAGAAGAAGCTCGACGCTCTTGAAACGAGAGCTGCCAATATGTCCATACAGGCTGAGGACAAGGAGAGCAACAAAGAGGTTGCTCTCGGAACCTCGAAGATCGTGAGTGGAAACGGCTGCGCTCTATCAGATGATTACTAACTTGTGTTAGAACTACATTGATCCTCGACTCACTGTCGTCTTCTCCAAGAAGTTCGATGTGCCGATAGAAAAGTTCTTCTCAAAAACACTCCGAGAGAAGTTCCAATGGGCTATTGACTCGACCAAGGAGGATTGGGATTTCTAAGCATCCTGGTCTGTTAGCACGCCACCAAGGCTGTCGCAAGGCAGGCAGGCAGGCAAGCACGGATAGCGACGTTCCGCCTGTTTCTTGCCACGAATCATCAATTGCGTTGTATAGCAGATTAAACACTGGCCAGTCATAGGTACTTCTTGGGCTCGACCTTCTTGCCCAATCTCTAGGGTTTGCCATAGAATCATCGCTAGAACTACACAGCTCGCACTACCCTCATCTTAAGCAGAGCCTGCAGAATAGATGCAATGTTATACCTCACGAATCTGATCATGAAATGTTTTGAGCTTGGTTATGACATTTTCGAAGTCGTTCCTTCTAGATGTCTTTCATTCCTGCTCTTATGATGTTCGGTGCCTTTTAATTGTAACAGAGCACGTTGTGCCATCAGTGTACCTCGGCTTGAACGTTCTCGTGCGCAATACCCATCTCCCTTAGAATCATATGTCACGCGCAACATCCATGAGTACGATGGATAAAAGTCTACCCTGCTAAGTCGAGCAGAACTAGCTTGCTTGGTCTCTGTAAGTTATAGTGAGACGATCGATATGGCCAGTACTACCGAAGGCACGTTCACCACCCGCGACGGTGCGAAGCTCTACACAAAGACCTGGCGACCCTCTACGCCTTCAGATATCCACCTGATCTTCGTCCACGGCTTCAGTGATCATATAAATGCATACTATGACCTCTTTCCAAGACTTTCGTCACCAAATCACAACATTACAGTCCACGGCTTCGACCAACGAGGATGGGGCCGGTCAGCCTCCGCAGATAAGTCGCTCCATGGACGGACAGGCGACACACAGCAGGTGCTATGCGACATTCACGACTTCATCTGCTATGTTTCGGACGACATCAGGTCTCACGGCTCTGCTGGTCAAGCGAAATTGTTCCTGATGGGACATAGCATGGGCGGTGCAGAGAGTTTCATGTACCTATTATCCGATCCATCTACATTTGCATCATCAAACACGGAAACGAGCACACCACTGCCGATACAAGGTCTCCTCGCTGAATCACCACACATCAGCTTTCCACCAGGGCAGGAACCCAGCAGCGTCGTGGTCTTCGCGGGACGCCTAGCTGGAAGGATTCTACCTAATATGCAAATGGTACAAAAGCTTGACTCTATTTTTATGTGTCGCGATCCGAAAGTCTGCAAAGACTGGGAGGCAGACGAGCTATGTCACGACACGGGCACGTTACGTGGGCTATCTGGTTTGCTTGATCGTGCTAAGTACCTCAACGACTATGGAGCTGGAAGCACGAAGGCCCCAGTTCACATGCGTGAAACGTTGCCGTGTCCGTTGTGGTTGGGCCATGGCACTAGGGACCGAGTGACTAACCATGATGGGAGCAAAAGTCTGTATGATCGCTTGATATCTAACCGCGATGGCGACACTGTGGCGGAACAGAGTAAATTTGTCCATTATGAAGGCGGTTATCACAAGCTGCACGCTGAGCCCGAGGGGATGGGAGAGCAGTTCGTGAAGGATGTAGGAGACTGGATGCTGCAAATCGCCGGAGCTTCGCCTACAGGCAATGCCAGCAGTAAGCTTTGAATTCGAGGCTGTACGGCAGTGTCTGACGCTACTGCAGGTACTTCACGCGTTACGAGGTCAAAGGATAGCGCTGTTATGGCGAAGCTCTAGATGTGGAGTACATATGTACAGTATGTCTTCTATCCTGCAACGAATAGCAACGACGGTGCTAGATTGAGTAAAGCCAACCGGCCGAGTTATGCGTACCTACACTGTGTCCAAGAACACGTACTCCTACCTTGCAACATCACGAGTCTACACTGTAAAGCGCTTTGCTCGAAGCTCACGGCGTGCCCTGGGCCTGGGATTCCATAAATCGTAGCGACGAGCCTCTGAAGCGGGACACCACGAGCTTGTTCTGAAGGACCGTGAAGAAAGGAGAGCAAGAGTGCATATCTTCATCCTTACCATTGAAAGAGCGAGGGAAGCAGCTTCGATGCTACCCAAGGGAAATGCCAAGGTTCGGGACATCCTGAAGCCGAAACACCACTTTGCCGTGTCGAACATCCGACTTGTTTCTCTCCAACTCCGACCTTTCCACCTCACTCCCCTCACCACCCTGCGGGTCTGATGTCCACAAGCTGAAGGTTCATCTACCGAAGCTGTTTCCGTGACGAGACGAGTGCCTCGAACTACCCCAGAATTGAGGCCAGTCAGTCAAGGCCATGCCAGATCATTGGTTAAGTGAACCGTCGGCGTGGACCCCGTCCTGGCCAGCCCACCACAAGTCGCAGGCGACGGGCCAGATTCGTGCTTGCAATGCCACCGTACACGTTTCGTGCCCCTCTCGGGAATCAAGACGGCCTGATGCATTCGGGGACGTCGTAAGATAAATATACCCTGGTAGGACGCGCTGTAGAGCATCTCGCCTATCACACAAGAAGAACCCGCCCAGCAAACAACAGCAGTACCACTTTACAAGCCAACGTACAAGAGATTCTTCAACATGGTTTACAACGTGCCACCAGAGGAGAGCGAGCCCGTCGTCACCAACCACATCAACGGTTCAACAGAAGAGACGCTCGCCAGATTATGCATCACCGAGCTCTGCAAAGGATGGCCTGTGTACAGAGACGCCTCAGAATGGAAGAACTACCGATCACTGTTCGCTAAGGAGAATGCATACGTATGGACATGTAAGCATATGACCTTGCGGTCGAGTGGCGCCAGCTAACAATCTCCCAGCATGGTCCGGTGGCCTTACCATTGAAGACTTCATCGACGTGTCGATCAAGGGCCGAAAGAACGGCGACTTCATCATGCACCGAGAGAACGGCACGCTCGCCAACGTCAACTTGTCCAAGCAAAGAGGTATTGGAAAGATGAAGGCCACCATCACGCAACGATTCATCCTCCAAGGCATCCCAGTCGACATTGAGTGCGACTGCCGGTTCATCTTCTTCGCCAAGATCGAGGACGGAGAGTGGAAGGCGCAGTACGTCAAGCTCTTCTACGAGAAGGACAAGATGATCCCAGTCAACGGCAAGGACGTTCCCACGTTCCCCCAGGAAGAGCTGGACAAGTACACGGAAGGATACAAGTACCTGGCCGCTGCCCAGAACACCTTGGGCCACAAGATCTTGAACGATCTGCCCAATGCTGGCAACAAGGGCTGGTACGATATGTACAAGGCTATGGCGGATTGGCTGGATGGTCAGGATATCAACCTGTTCTGGGAGAAGAACTAATAGCTTGCTTGGAGCAATGTGTGAAATGCATCTCTTTGACACACGTTTAACCTCGCCTTGCATGGTGACGATCGCTCCTCCTTTGGGCTACGCGCCTGAACGTATACTGCAGCTTCCCAAGTCATTTTAGAGTGTCCCGAGATCAGGTAGTGTACTTCTTGTACTTCGTTCGCCTTTCGTACAGTAGCACAGACAAAGATGCGCGACTGAGGGGCTTACCCTCCATGCCTGCCCTCAGGTCAGCGACGATCACAGAGGTTCCACAAAAAAGTCGCTCACTCACAGTCTCGACTCTTGACTTTCAACACCACCGACGTCAGTAAGCACGATTGGAGCCACTGACTCAATTGCAGGCCAGTGTCAGAAATCATGATAAGGAACAAAATAGGCGGATGAGCCTTCATCTTCTCTACACATGGCATCGCACGTCGCTTCGAACTGGAAATGCCTCTTCGACCCTTGACCACTTCGGCAACCGGGTCCAGGTCCTACTCCCACTCCCACTCCCACATCAAGCAAGTCCACCAAGCAGAGCCACAACCTAGACCATCCCGTTGGCAACCTCAACCACACCACGAGGATGCAGATGTGAGGACATACGATTTCGCCTACCTCACCGGTGTGCCCGATCCGACGACCTTGTCCAAAGCAATAGCGGCCGTCAAAACAATCCTCTCCCCATTGATCACACAGCCGTTGCTGCTGAGAACATTACTGCTGATCTTCGGAGGCTGTTGCAGCAATGTCTACACCCTCGAGTCCATCCTCACCCTGTCCTCCTCAACTGGAACCTTGATCACCTTCCTTCAATTCGCCTTCATCACACTCTACACTCTCCCGTCTCAGCTGCAATTCTGGGCCATACCTACCCCCGAATCAGCACCTCCACAGCCAGCACGTCGCCTATGGTTTCCCAGACTCAAGAGACGGAAAGTCCCCCTACAGAAATGGTTTATGTTTGCCGCCCAGTTCGTTATGATCAACATGTTGAATAATGCCGCCTTTGGGTACAAGATATCCTTGCCGCTGCACATCATTCTACGCAGTGCTGGGCCGGTGGCCAGTATCGTCGTGGGGTATATCTGGGCCGGGAAGAGATACAGCTCGCAGAAGGCGCTGGCTGTTGCCCTGCTGTTCGTTGGTGTGGTGCTGGCGGCCCTGAGTGATGCTTCAAGCAAGGCTTCGTCCGCGCCAGCAGGCTCCAAGAGCAAAGACGATGTGCTGAAGGGCAACACGGCCTCGAACGCCACTACCTCGGAATCGAGCTCGATCGATGCTACAGGACCCCCCTTCGAGCAAGCGCCGGGTTTCGCCCTGCTCACCCTCGCCCTCCTCCTATCAGCCATAATGGGCATCTGGTCGGACGGGATATACAACCGTTACGGACGCACGTCAGCCATCGCCGACGAACAACTTTTTTACGGCCACTTGCTTTCTCTCCCCTTCTTTGCCGTGCAATACAACACCCTTCAAGATCAACTCGACAAGCTACTAGCTGCCAGCACAGCCGCTTTCCCCCCACCAGCCAGGACACAGAAAGACCTGAGTGGTCTCTCACCCATGGCCGTCTTGATGCACAGACTTGCTCGACCGGAACAGCAGTCCTGGCAAGAGAAGCTAATGACCCTGTCAACGCTCAGGCATGTTCCGAAAGCACTCACGTATCTGGTTCTCAACGGTATCACGCAGATCGCGTGCATAAGCGGCGTGCACCACCTGTCCACACAGACAAGTGCGTTGACCGTGAGCATCGTGCTGAATGTGAGGAAGGTGGTCAGTCTGCTACTGAGCATTTATCTGTTCGGCAACAACTTGCCGCTGGGCGTGCTCGTCGGGGCGGCTGTGGTCTTTCTCGGTGGTGGCCTGTACGGGATCCCGGATCGGAAGCCGGAGACGGAGAAGGGGAAGGATGCGAACGGGGAGACCAAGAAGAACCGATAGTGTAAGCTAGCAAATAGGAGGTCGGTGGTCGAGTGCATCGACACATCACATCGTATCGCATAGCAGCTACCTGTTACCGTACGATCCATATTCAGCAGCATACGTACGGTACCTATTACCTATGCACCGCATCTGACGTGTAGTCTTTCCCCACTCTCCTTTTCTTCGACCGACTACGATATAGTGTCGTCTAGCTGGTAGTAGTCGTTTTTGTTTACTCGTTTATCTACTTACGCGCTTCACCTTGACAGAGTGGGTGACATGCAGGAGCTGCGGTGAAGCAAGATGTGTCGGTCGCAGTGTGCGTGCAGAGATTGGAATAAAAGTTGGCATGGGAATCGGAACTGGAGGGTCCAGCATAGTAGGACGCCGTCCGTGGTCCGTCTTTCATCGTTAAGATCCAATCATCTAAATTAGCCATGACCGCAGCTGTAGTGCCATGGCGAGACGGGATGCAATAAAACACCTGGGTACCCAACAACAACAACAACAACAACAACAACAACAACAACAACAACAACAACAACAACATCAACAAGCCAAAACCAAGCCAAGCCAGAACCGTCTGTTTGACCTCACTTCCACTCACTCGCCGCACTGCGCAACGCACTCGTCTTGCCCTCCAGGCCGCAGCCGACCGCCCTCTCCAGCACAGTCACGAATTCAACCGCAACCTGCACCTCATAATCCTTCTCCTCCACGCCCTCCTTCTCCTGCCTCAAGCCCATGTCACCCACCCTCTCAAAGTCCACATCCCGCTCAATCATCTCCTGCAAGTCGTCCGCACTGCCGACCTTGACGCCCAGCTCGCGCAAGGCATCGAAGGCTTTCGAGTCGGCGTAGGGCCAGAGCGCCTCGCCCCAGCCCTCGCACGCCTGCACGCGGCGACAGAAGATCTCGGCGCCCGTCTGGCCGAGGCCCTTGACCGTGCTCTTGACGTGGTCGATTGTGGCGCGCACGCCGCCTTCGTTCGCGGCCGTGGCGAGCGCGAGCATCTCGTCGCTGTCGCCGGAGTCGCCTTGGTCGCCCTTGGCATTTGCATCGGCGTATTGAAGGCCCATGTCGTGCAGGTAGGACGCGGTCTTCTGTCGGTGTTGGGTGCGGGCTTCTTCGAGGGCGTGCCAGACCTTGTCTTCGCCTGCGGCCTTGAGTTTGGCGGGCGTGCTAAAGGCGTAGGGCTCGTTGAGGAGGGTGCGGACGGAGCGCATGCCGAGGGTGTGGGAGAGGGGCTTGCTGAGGAGGGAGGCGGTGATCAGGTGTTCGAAGGGAGTGAAGAGGCTGGGCGGGGTCAGGGAGTATGTTTTCTTGAATTTGCCGGAGCGGGCGGCGTCGAGCTCGTCCGAGGGGAAGCAGTAGGGTATTGAGTCTGCGGAGAGGAGGAAGTTGAGGACTTGTTTGGATGTTGCGTCTTTGCCGGTGCCTCCGCCTGCTGTGCGTCCGGATGCGCGACTGCCTTGTCTGGGCTCTTTCTTTGGCGGTTTCGATGCTGATGCTGACGTTGGCGGCGATTTGCGCTTCTGGCCTGCTTGGGCTTGTTCGTCGTCGCCAGCGGCTTCTTCGGGTTTCAGGTCATCAGCTGGCACGTCGCCCATTTCCGTGTCGCCAGGCTCTTCGTTCGCAGCTTCGTCTGTGGGGTTCGTTGGATTCTCTGCATCCTCGGGTTCTTCTTGCTTGGCTTCTTCTTTCGTGCGATCAGGCACTTTCTTCTCTTCCTGGGCTTTCTGCTTCTTGTTTACAGCTTTCGCTGCTTGTGTCTTCTTGGGCGGCATGCTGGCTACACATCGGTCTTGGGCACAGTGCGAGGTCAAGGTGAAGACTACTGCGGCTTCGCGACAGAATGCGACTTTGCGACAAGATAGCTCTTATAGCAACGGTCTGTGCATGCCGTACCTGACTAGCATCTTGAATCTTAAGCTTGCAAGTCATGACGTGGGGGCGAATCCACTTCCCCAGCCTCCGAGTCGAGATTGAAATAGCAGCTCTAACCTTATTTGGCAGATTCGTGTTGCCGAGCCGCAAGCCGGGTTGAAGGACTTCTTTCTAGGAAAGCAATAGGTAGAATGTTTGCGTGGCAGCGGGGATCGCCTGCATACTCAATCTTCTCGATCTAACAAGCTCAGTGTTTCGAGCTCCCGCTGAACCATATCCTCAAATTCTTGTCGGCTCATGCCTGCGCCCTTCGCCAGACGGTACATACTCTTCACGCTGTAGCTTATGTGCTGCTTGATGGCTATCTCGGACGCAGAATATCGATCAGCCTTCGACTCCAGCCTGGAGATTGTATCTGAGCCAGCTCTTGAAGAAGGCGAGGAGGGCACCGGATGGTCGATGTGTACCACGTCTTCGTCTTCTGGTATGTGTAGTCGATTCACGTCTTGCGCCTGCTGTACTGGTTCCTCATTGGCGTTCTGCTGGATATGTAGATAGCTCCTGCCCCGGGAGGCCTCTGGCATGCTGTCTTTGCCTAACGTCGATTGACCAATCTCCTCGTGTTGCTCGTCCGGGTCGTAGTTATCCATCGCCGGTTGCACATCGGCATATTGAGCATAGTAGTCTGCTTCCGTCGAGCCGGAGCCTGCACCGCCTGGATTGACCGAGCCTTTTCTTGCTGGAGTGCCTTCATTCGGGGTCCGGTCATACTGTGCCCAGTAGTCATCATCGTCATCCTGATCTCGACCTGGCATAGATGGCCTTCTGCCTTTCGTCTGTGTCTGTGCCATTTGGGCACGCAAACTTGACGTCTGTCCCGCTTGTGCAGGCGTGCTCGCCCACGACTGATCTTGACTTAGATCCGAATCATAGGGCATCAGCTCGAACAATTTCCAAGCATCTCCCTCTTCGCTGCTGGTACACCACATGTACAGCGCCGTCAAGTCCCAGTCGTTGAGTGGTATTTGCGCTTTCAGTGTCTCAGCATCAGACCTCTTGTACGACAGCCTTTCGATCTCGCCCACCTCGAGCTCGCCAGACGCTGGATGTGGCTCAAAATTGGCATTCTCGATTGTTTCTTTTAATTGCTCAGCTTTAGACGAGTCCCAGCACAACAGCCGGAGCCAGTTGTCGTGCGGTGAATCACTGCTCGTCAAATAGGTCAGTCGTTGACGCAGGATTGGTGAGAGCAACTCCAGTAGCGCTGGAGGAGGCTTCGACGAGGCGAACGAGGTAGGTAAGCAGGCGAGCAGCGGCGGGAGGAGTGACTGAGGGTCGGGTGATGGTATAACGTTTGCCATGGTTCAAGAATGGGGATAGAGATAACGATATATGCTATGGCTTTGTCAATCGGACCTCGCAGCTCGCAAGCAGGGTAGACAGTATAGTAAGAATGGGACGTTGTAAAGTACAAGCCCAAGTACAAGCACAAACGATGGTCAAGGTACTGGTTCAGCAACTATGCGTCGTCAATGTTAGTCGGCAACAAGCAACGGCAAGCAATCTTGACGGCAACGTTATCCAAGATGGGTATTAACTTCATTCAAAATCAGTCACTGTCAGATTTTGGCGCAGGCCGGTGATGTACGAGTACACGCAGGCCTGGTCTGATGTTCGAGGTCGAGAGGAACAAAGGGTCGGCAGCGGTCCGGGTGGATGTCGTAGCCCTCCATTGATCCGACGGTCGTCCAATAAGCATGCTGAAACACCCACTTTCACATGTCTGGCAGCCAAGGCCAGACCACTGGTTGCTGTCTACAGCCTATTTTCTTGCGGCATCTACAAGTACGAGTCGCCCTGACCAAGCTCATGCTACTCTTCTTGGAGTGACTCGTGACACCGGTCTGACAAAGATGCCCTGAAGGCGGAAGCAGCATGAAACAAGCCCATGTAGCCTAAGGCAAGCCAATGACTCGGCCTGGCGGTCGTGTCTGCAGGCTTCGGCAACCTCCCCGCGATGTAGAGCCGGCCAATTCCCCAGATCCTCTGTAATAATCGACCTTCTCCTTCATAGCTGTAACGATATAGCACGACTTTATGTCTGAAAGGCTCGGTCTGCACTATCTCGACACCCTGTTTGCGGACCATTCAGATACTCTGCAATAGTAGTCGGGGAAGGGGAACGACACCGAGGTAACGCATGTCGTAGCCCGTGATTGTCGTGCTGATAAAATTGTGCGTCGCGAGCTTTCTAGTCTCCACTCCCACAGCTGCGATGCCAACACTGATCATTTCGGCGATGATCAACCACCATCAGGCTCCCCGCCCGGAGAAGCTCTACATAAGTCACCAGAAAGTCCCGACTGCCACAAAACCAAATGTACAGACGTGATAAAGACAGCAGCTCGTACTAAGCAGGCATTGCAATCATGGAAACATCCAGCAGTGACAATGATTCCCGTTCAAGCAAACACCACAAGCAGGTGGTGACGGTCAACAATGAAGACGATGTTGTCGAAGACGAATACCATGACGAGGATCTCGACGGCAGAATCCGGCGCAAGGTCGATCTGCGCTTGTGTACCATCGCTGGCATTCTATGCAGTTTGAACCTACTCGATAGCGGCATCATTTCCTCGGCAGCAGTAACCTCTATGCCGCAAGATCTCCAACTGACAGGAAACCGCTTTTCTGTGGCCATCTTCATCTTTACAGTAGCATCCATATGTGCGCAGCTACCCGCAACAATCACCATGAGAGTTGTCGGACCGCCCATCTTCTTCAGCTGCACCACTGTGTTGTTTGGGCTGATAACGCTATGTACGGCTTTCATACACAGCTGGCGCGAGATGATAGCGTTGAGGGTCCTACTCGGTATTAGCATGAGTGGGATCTATCCAGGTCTCACCTATCTGATTTCAGCCTGGTTTGCTAGATCCGAGCAACAGTTGCGGTTCGCGTTCCTCCAGTCCGGTGAGGTCATCATCCTCGCCACTGGCAGTATCGTCAACTTTGGACTCAATCAGCTCCATGGTGAGCACTCCATTGCCGGGTGGAGGTGGATGTACATCGTACAAGGAACCATCACCATGTTCCTTGGCATACTTACCTTTTTCTGGATACCACACTTTCCGGAAAACGCCGCGAAGACCGTCAAGTTCTTGACAGAGGAGGAGATTGAGCGTGTCTTGGCGAAGATCAACCGCGACCGACAAGACGCTGGTAAGCCCGAGCCGTTCACAGCTAGAGCGATCTTGGTACCCTTCCTCGACCCGAAGCTATATGCTTTTGCAGCCTTGTTCTTCCTGCTCAACTTAGTATCCACAGCATTATCTTACTTCTTGCCGATCATCTTACAGTCTGGCATGGGCTTCAGCTCGAACAAGGCCATCTTGCTTTCCGCACCGCCTTACTACTACGCTGTCGTCCCCGTTCTGCTCAGTAGCTTCATCGGCGACAGATTTCGCATTCGGGGACCAGTCATAGTCTTTAACGCCGTTTGTCTGATTGTGGGCTTTTGCATGCTTGGCTTCCCACGTCAGGTAACTGTACGATATATTGGTACCTTCCTCGCGACAGGTGCATATGTCTCGAACTGGGCCGCACTGAGTACCTACCAGGCAAACAACATCACAGGGCAGTGGAAGCGAGCGACAGTTGTGGCAGCTATATCTGCCTGCAACGGACTCGGCGGTATTGCAGGATCGTACATCGTCAGAGCTCCAGAAGCACCTCGATATATGACTGCAATCTGGGTAAGCATTGGTAGCCACCTGTTGATGATCAGTCTAGTTGTAGTATGTACAGCGTGTTTTTGGCGAGCCAACCAAAGGGCCTGCAAAGGCAAAGGCATCATCGAAAGTGTCACTGATTTCAGATACACCTACTGAACCTGGCGAAGGTCTGGTTATACTAGTGCTCGGGGACTTATCACCCTAGATTACTCGCGAGCAAAGTCAAACATGACAAGCAAAGAAAGTAGCTTTCACCAGCCTTCCAATTCCTGCCTAGTCAGGTACTAATAGGAACACGATGTGGACCGTCGGATTGTCACGAAGGGGTTAGCTTACCCCGGGTCGACGTTTGATCTCGACACTTGGCACTGGGATGATTGATGAACGATTAGGTCCGCCGACGAGCCGGCCGCAGCATCAACAAGTAACAGATCACGGAAGTCCGCCAGATATCGCGACAGTATGGTTTGTCGTCGAATCAGGCAAGTGATCGACAAACGCGTGCGCTGTGTAGGTAGGTAGCTAGACCTCAAGACTAAGATGTCGACCTTGTGTCGTCATGCTCGAGCATGCAACAGCACGCGATATCTAAGTGACATGAGTACATGGCAAGATTTGACCTCAGGCAATGTTAATCCCAGTACCGGTTACTCCACATCTGCCTCGTTCGCTTTAGCCAAAAACTGATTTCGTTTTGGGCTGCCAGATGTCACATGCCCTGGATGCTTGCAAATCGGAGTTGGAGTTGGCACAGTAGTGGCAAGAGTGGGTGATCTGGTCATTTCTCCCCAACAAATGTGCTGTCCTCTTTATCCGAGCAATATGGAACCAATAGCCTAATTGGGGTTAGTACTATGCTTAGCCCCAACCAGGCAGCAGAAAATCATCATAATTGGAGTAGGAGTGTCTTTTTTTTGGCCTTCTGACGTTTTGACCGCATTCCTGCACTTAACCCTGGCGGTCGCCTTTCATACACCTCTACGTCTGCTCACCTTTGCGACGTCGCTGTTAAGCCAAAAGTCGTCGCCTCTGTGTTCTGATTAGATTTCTGAGCTCTGTGTCCTGCACTGAATAGATGGGCGGAGGTCTCTTGTGAGCTATTCACAGCCAGTTAATTGCTCGAGCTTCGCCAAGTCGAGGAAAGAGCATCTTCCACCCTGGACTGCGCGTCTGACTTCTTCCTCCGCTTCCATTCCGATAACAGTCTGGCGTATGTGGGTATCTGTTACAACCATTTGCAACCACTGTCCTTGCGTGCTCACCGTCGTGGCGGCCAGTCGGCTCGTAGCCGTCTTTTCCTCGAGATAAGTAGAGAATCTCTTTTCCTGCTCTGGTCTCGTGGCATCTCACATACTCCTCACATACGTGCAGCAGTGACTCAGCCTCTACCACTTGAAATCTCTTACTACAGCCCACATACGCTACCACAGGCCCCTCGTCCCTTTGAATTGGCACACAAACGGCGCCACCTTCCGTCGACTGCCACGTCTGTCAACAGGTATATTATTGTGCTCTCTCGCCCACTTTCTTTGTCTTCTCTTTCACACCATAAATCCTACCCAACTACCAGTACACCTCCCACAACACCACTAAGCGACACCATGGGCCAGAATGGCTTCTCCACACCTATGTTTCCCCAAAAGCCAAACATCTTGTATATCATGGCCGACCAGTTGGCGGCCCCTCTGTTGAAGATGTACAACAAGGACTCTCAGATCAAGACACCAAACTTAGACAAGTTGGCTGAGAAAGCGGTCGTGTTCGACTCAGCGTATTGTCCATCTCCCCTCTGTGCACCCTCTCGGATGGCTCTAATATCAGGCCAGCATATCTCCAAGATCGGAGCATACGACAATGCATGCTCGATCAACTCTGATGTACCTACTTATGCTCACTACATGCGAGCAGGTGGCTATGAGACAATCCTAGCAGGAAAGATGCATTTCATCGGAGATCAGTTGCATGGTTACGAAAACAGATTGACTGCCGACATCTATCCCGGTGATTATGGATGGGCTGTGAACTGGGACGAGCCAGACAGGAGACTGGAGTGGTATCACAACAGCAGCTCTATCTTGCAAGCTGGACCATGCGTGAGAACAAACCAGCTGGACTATGACGAGGAGGTCCTACACAAGTCCAAGCAATGGCTATACGACTATGCTCGAGAGCCTGCAGACAAGCGTCCATTCTGCTTGACTGTGTCTTTCACCCATCCACATGACCCCTATGCCATCGAGGAGAAGTACTGGGACATGTACGAGGATGTGGACATCGAACTCCCCAAGGTCACCCTCAAACCAGAAGACCACGATGCACATAGCAAGAGACTGAGATATGTCTCTGAGCTCGAGGGCCATGAGTTCACGGACGAGCAGATCAGGAGAGCAAGACGTGCTTACTACGGAGCCGTCAGCTACATAGATGACAATGTCGGAGAACTCCTCGACGTGCTTCGAAAGTGTGGCATGGAAGACAATACAATCGTTGTCTTCTCTGGTGACCATGGAGATATGATTGGAGAGAGAGGCTTGTGGTACAAGATGTCCTACTTTGAGAACTCGGTCCGAGTGCCGCTGGTCATCAGTTCGCCCAAACAATTCTACCCCCATCACGTAACACAGAACGTCAGCACCGTGGATCTCTTGCCTACTTTCGTTGATCTCATTGGTAGTCAACTAATGCCAAGCCTGCCAATGGACGGGCTCTCCCTTATGCCACATCTCTATGGTCAAGGAGGTCACGACACTGCCTTCGCCGAGTACATGGGCGAAGGTACTGTTGCTCCACTCATGATGATCCGACGAGGACCATGGAAGTACATCATCTGTCCAGCCGACCCACCACAGCTCTTCAACTTGGTTCAAGACCCTCTCGAGCTTGAGAACCTCGCTACCAGCACTGATCCCCAGATCAAGCAAGTGTTTGACGCATTCGAGAAGGAAGCTCATACCAAGTGGGATTTCAAGAAGATTACCGAAGATGTTCTCACATGCCAACGTAAGCGCCATTTCGTTTGGTCAGCACTCTCCCAAGGACGGTTCGAAAGCTGGGACTGGCGTGGAAGTGAACTTGACGATGGTCGAAACAAGTACATCCGAAGCACAATGCCGTTAGACGACCTTGAGAGAAAGTCTCGCTTTCCCGTGCACCCTGATAGGGTCGTACCGCCGACGATTGGGTATGAACATATGAAAGCCTTTAACACCACCCGAGGCGGACCTCCACAGAAGAAACTCATGACAACAGCCCAATTGTCCGCTCCTGCCCACTTCCGATGAAGGACACAGTTGCGGCTGAACAACAGGTCTAAAGAGCTACGAGGATGTTAGGATTACACTACATCATTGGAGATGTTGCTGTATGAGCTACGAGGTCGTTGTAATGGTTGATTTTGGAGCGCTTGAAGCGTCTTTTGCATGCGTACTGCGAGTCAAGCGAGGCGTTTGGGGTGCGTTAGCATGTATTGAGCCTTTGCAGATACCCGGTATAGTTGACAGATTACCAGTATCGTCGCCATTAGGCTCAGATAGTCAGCAATGAATGTCCTGCTGCAAAATTGTCCTTGGCTCTGCCGTAGTCTTTGACCGCCCTTGCCGCCCACAAAGTGTCTAAAGAGCAACCGTAGACCCTAGACTACTAGTCGCGTTCCGTCATTACCTCGCAGTCATCTCAGTAATCTACGCGTTGTCGAATATTTTGGACTCGAGGGGTCTCCGTCGCAACGGTGTCGTGACGACCTTCACTCTCAGAACCCCAACTTCATAGTTGTGGACCACTCTTTCGACACCCTAATAGTGAACCTGAGATACAGGTCTACCAGCCGTCTCAATGTCTGCATGCAGCCACCTCATCAACAACACATTCCTTACACTTTTCACGTAGACAACTGGACCAGATATGGCTCCCTCGCCCGCGCTGTCGGCGCAATCTGAAGACGACCTTTTCAACATACCAGGCAAGAGACCGATAGGCTATCAGACTCAGGATACAATCCCTGTCCAGCGTGTCGTAGACTCTCCCGAGCACGACACTCTGGCAGCGCTACCTCCTCTACCACAATCGCAACACTCCCAGACTCAAAACAATGCAGCCGGCGGATATGGCAGAACCACACCCAACAGCTCCAGCCAGTATGTAACACAGCCGACACAGATCATCAATCGCTCCCCAGGCGGTGCTAGTGTCACGGATATCTCCTCTCCTCCCCAGCGGCCGGTGGTGCAGGTAACCGCCTCTTCTCCTGTGACTGCGCCGAAACCCAAGCCAGCGGGCACGAATGGCGTCTTGGGCAAAGCCCTGGGCATCACAGCTCCACCTGGTACCCAGCTGGGCTCTCAATTCCGAAGACCGATAGGCCCTCAGCAGCATTCTCCCTCTCAGCAACAAGCACAATCACCACCTCCGCAAAGGCATGCTGGCTCTAGCCAACCGTTTCATGCCATCGATCTCAGTGACAGTGAGAAGGAAGAGCAGGAGAGAAATCGCATCAAGCGCAAACAGTTTACAACCTCGGGAAATAGGCCCCCTGTCAGTAACTCCTTCAGCGGTCTTATGGGCGAATTTGGCTATCAGCCATCGCATCCACAAGGTGTCAAGAGATCGAGTGATACACTGGCAAACAGCTACGGGAACATGCATAAAAGACCAAGGCAGGCGGCACCCTCCAGGGCTATGCCCATCAAACAATGGCAGCCTCCTCCCCAGGTGCCGTCCTTCGATGTCAATGACATAGTCGACCCGAACATGCGCAACAAAGTGAAGAGACTGCTTGCTGTGAACACCACGAACACTGCCAAAGAAGCACACGATGCTCTTATCGAGTGTGGTGCGAATTTCGACAAAGCTATGGACTATCTGTTGTTACTAAGCTCGAGGAAAGAGAAGCAGCAACAGGGTCGAGATCCCATCGTTCTCCCTAGTTCCGATGACGAACTTATGATGACTCCAGCGAAGATGGCCCCCAAGGGTATGGCTGTCAGTACCAGTACACAGGCTTTGCCACAGTCAACTCAGCAGATCAAAAGGGCACCGGTAAAGAGCATTGCACAGAAGTATGGAGGAGGTACGCAGCATCAGCCCGTCAATATTGCGCCAGCACCACCGAAACGTTTGGATGCATTTGATACCCCACCGCCCCAGGAACCGAAGAAACGTACTCTTATGAGGGGTCGCAAGAATCGGAGTCCTAGCCCTGCTTCGAGAGCGGCTAATGCTAAGGCCGCGATCGTACTGGAAGACTCAGATGCTGAAGTCGACTCGGGTGTGCAATCCGGTCGTGAGGATTCCAGTTTCGATGGACGAGTGCTGAGCTTCTTCAACAATTGTACCGCTCTGGAGTTATCGGATATGTCGGGTATACCCAAAGATCAAGCTGAGCATTTTGTCTCGTCTCGACCATTCAAGAGCATGCAGAAAATATTTGATGTTCAAAATCCGAACAACAAGAACAAGTCCAAAAAGGCAAACTCATCGTTTGGTGAACGAACGTGGGACAAGGTCTACGAAATGATGAAGTCCTATGAAGCCGTTGATTGGATTGTCAAAAAGTGTGAAAACATGTCGAAACCACTTGCTAGCAAAATGGGCAATTGGGGCGTCGATGTCTACGGCAAAGGCAAGAACGATACTGGGCTGGACCTCGTCAATCTACCTTCCGGCAACTCTCAAGACTCAACAGGCAAAGACTCTGGGATTGGGACACCAATCAGCGATGATGGTAAGCCGATGGGCGGCATGAAGAAGGGTTTCATCCCACAGCCAGCTTCTCTTGCACAGGGTGTGCAGATGAAGGACTATCAAGTCGTCGGGCTAAACTGGCTCAATCTGCTCTTCAAGCAAGGCCTCTCTGGCATCCTTGCAGACGATATGGGTCTGGGAAAGACCCTCCAGACAATAGCCTTCATAGCACACCTCAAGGAAATTGGCGAGTCCGGACCTCATCTGATCGTCGTCCCTTCCGCGACTCTGGAGAACTGGTTGAAGGAGTTTCAGCGGTTTGCACCTGGCTTGGATGTCCAACCATATTACGGTTCCATCCCCGAACGAGAACAGATGCGTGCGGATTATGAAGCTCAACGTGACACATTGAACGTGCTAGTCACCACATACGCGATAGCAAAAGCAAAAGAAGACACACCTTGGCTGAAGCGATTCGGGTTCGTATGCACAGTCTACGACGAAGCACATCAACTGAAGAACCCCACAAGTGAGGTCGCAACGAAACTCATCCGGATCAAATCAAGCTTCCGTCTGTTGCTCACAGGTACACCTCTTCAGAACAATCTTAATGAGTTGATGGGTCTACTCAAGTTTTTGATGCCTGAGCTATTTTGGGAAGTAGAAGAAGATCTGGCAGCCATATTCAAGCAATCCATCAGTGTCACCACTGAATCGGCATCGGATAGCCGCCAGATGCTTCTCTCGAAGCAACGAATTGACCGTGCCCGAAGCATGCTCACACCTTTCATTCTGCGAAGAAAGAAATGGCAGGTTCTCAAGGACTTGCCGAAGAAGACTAGACATGTTGAGTTGTGCGAAAAAACGCCCGAGCAGACAGAAATTTACGACCAGCAGCTTGCGAAAGCATGGGATATTCGTGAGCGCAAGGCAAAGGGGGAAAGAATACCTGCCGACGAATCTGCCAATGTCCTGATCAGACTCCGGCAGGCTGCGATCCATCCGCTGCTGTTCAGATACTTCTACACTGACAAGACATTGCGACGCATCGCGAAAACGTGCCCTCGCATCGAGCAGTTTAGAGAGTCAAACCCTGAGTTCATCATGACCGAACTGGTAGCATACGCTGATTTCGAGACCCATGAACTCTGCTCCAAACACACTTTACTACAGCCATACCTCCTCCCCGCCAGCAACTGGGAATGCTCCGGCAAAGTGAGCAAGATGCTCGAACTGCTAACAAAATTCAAAGCCGAAGGCCACCGCACGCTCATCTTCTCTCAGTTCGTCATGGTCCTAGATATCCTCCAGATAATTCTCAACAACCACGAAATCCAGCATCTCCGCCTGGACGGCTCGACAAGAGTCGACGAACGACAGGACTTGATAGATCAATTCAACGACCCCGACTCGCAGTTCCAGGTCTTCATGCTCTCGACCAAAGCAGGCGGCGCAGGCATCAACCTGACTGGTGCATCCCGAGTCATCGTCTTCGACAGCGGGTTCAACCCGCAAGACGATGTGCAAGCCGAAAACCGCTGCCACAGAATCGGCCAGACCAAGGATGTAGAGATCTACCGTCTCGTTTCGACAGACTCAGTCGAGGAACAAATCTATGAGATGGGCAAGGTCAAACTCCAACTGGATAAGGAAGTTTCGGGCGCAGACGGCGCGGACACGGCCGCTGAGCCCGTGGCGAGCGGCATCGCCACGCCGGCTGAACCTGAAGACGAACCTGGATCGAAGAAGGGACGGTCGAAAGCGAAGAAGGATGCTGGCGCCATCGATGGACTCAGCAAGCGTGAGCAAGAGGGCGCGGCGCTCATCGAGGATATGCTGTTCAAGAAGCTTGAAGGAGATGGGAAGCCTGCAGTGTCATCATCTTCACAGAAGAGTAATGGTGATGGTGTATCTGCTGCAGGCGCAGGCGTGAAACTCAAGTTGAAGACTGACGCCAACGGCATCAAGAAAGAGGGTGGAAGAGACGTTGTCGCATCCCTCGATGGCAGCGCAGACAGTCCGCTCACCGAACTTTCGAGCAGCGAGTCGGAAATCGACGAGAAGCCCTTCCGCAACTCCAAGAAGAACACGATGAAACAGGAGCGCTCTACAAGCCCTGGAGTTGCTGCGGATACTGGTCGGGGACGCCGGAGAGCTGCGGCGGCGAAAGCAAGTGAGAACTTGAAGGACCCGTTCGACGAAGATCTGGAGAGGAAGAGTGCACGGAAGAGGGGGCTCAGTAAGAAGGTGGACGACAGGAGCGGGCAGGGGCAGGCTACGATTAGTCGGAGTGGGAGGTTGGTGAGGGGTTCGAAGCGATGAGGTACTACTTACTTTTACGGTCGGTGTTACCATACGACTGGGTCGACACGATTGGTTTGTTCGTTTGTCCGGACCCTGGAACGCGCGGCTTGGTCTGAATGCGACAAGGCACGGTGCGGATGCAGGGCAGGCGTTGGATTGGACTAAAGTTGGACGAAGGAATGTCTTTGGAAACACGGCATGTACACTGTACGGTATCCTACGGGATCCAACAGATAATAGAGTGACGCATCTTACACTCACTGCTTTAGCTTGGAGCATTGAGCAACTGCATAGCATAGCAATGGCCATAGTTATTGCAGACCACAAAGATAGGTCTGGTCATGGGCGGAAGTCCTTGGAGCGCACCAGGCAAGCAACTTGGTATGTACGCTCAATTTTTCACATTCCAGCTCTAGCCATTCCTACAATGAACTCGTAAGGATTACGTTGATGTCATGACGCTACCTCCGACACGGCTCAACTCAATCGGTGCTCGTACCACTCAAGTGGCAACGCCTTCACGCACGTTTCAGCTGGGGTCCTGGGGATGCTCGTGTTCGGGCAGAGCTGTTCTCTCCGTGGGCGTGCGCCTGACACTGTATTCGCTTTATTTACAAGGCAGCCTTGTTGGAGTTGGTGTTCCATTGGTAACCAGCCGCATCGCTAAATTTGTACCCATAAGATGCGGTGAAGTCGTCGAGCACCGCGGGCCCGCGGGAACCATATGGGTACTCCATTGGCACAATCTCTGTCTTATCGTCGAGATAGTGGAGGATAGGGGTGAAGATGCGCCAGGAGGCGTCGAGTTCGTCGTCTCTAACGAAGTTGGAGTGGTCGCCCTTGAGCGCGTCGAGAACCAACGATTCGTAGGCCTCGGGGATCTTGAGGTCGGAGAAGCGTCGACGGTAGGTCAGGTCGAGTTCTGTAACGACGGTTTGCATGCTGAGACCAGGAAGCTTACTGTTCATCTTCAGGTATACGGATTCGTTGGGCTGAATACGAATGACGAGTTCATTTCGTGGGATGTCCTTAAAGATCCCAGAAGTGACGTCCTTGAACTGGATTCTGATTTCGGTCTTTTGTTCGTTGAGGGCCTTGCCTGCCTTGAGTATAAAGGGTACGCCGTCCCATCGCTCGTTTTTGATGAATGCTACCATGGCACAGAATGTTGGGCATCTCGAATCTTTAGGGACTGTGTCATCCTCCTTGTATGCTGGTTTTGTGCCGTCCAAGCTTTTACCGTATTGACCGATGATGACGTTCTTGGGCTCGATGGCTGGGATACCCCGAAGGACTCTGACTTTCTCGTCTCTGATATCTTCTGCTGAGAAGGAGATTGGGCGTTCCATGGCGAGCAGGGTGAGGACTTGGAGCAAGTGGTTCTGCATGACATCTCGAATGATGCCGAACTCGTCGAAGTAGCCACCGCGGCCTTCCGTACCGAATGGTTCCTTGAAGGTGATTTGTACGCTGTCGATGTGATTTCTGTTCCAGTTGGAGCCGAGGAACTCGTTGCCGAATCTGAGGATGAGCAGGTTCTTCACCATCTCCTTGCCAAGGTAGTGGTCAATACGGAAGATCTCTTCCTCTTTCCAGTTGGGCTCGAGAGCGCGCTGGAGCTCTCTCGAGGATTGTAGGTCCTTTCCAAAAGGTTTCTCTATGATGATACGGGCGATGCCGTTCTTTGGGTAGCAGTTCTTCTTCAGGTGCTGGGAGACTGGGATGAAGACCGAGGGCGGCAGCGCCATGTAGAAGATTCTGTTGGTAGCTTTCCGGCCCTTCTCAAGCTCCTCCAGGTGCTCAGTCAATTTCTGAAACGGCTCATCTTGGTCGTACTGGCCAGCTACGTAGGAGCAGCTCTCACAGAATGCATCGAGTTGTTCTTCCACGTCTTTCGTTGGAGTCTTGATGTACTGTTTCACTCTCTTGAGGTATTCGGGGCGGTCCATCTTGGTCCGTGCATATCCAACGATCTTGATGTCCTTTGGCAGGAACTTGTTTCGGTACTGTACACCATAGTAAGCTACAACCACCCATGTTGCGGTGTGTTCAGGCTTCTGCTTACGAGGCCGAATAGTGCTGGGAAAGTCTTCTTCTTCGCCAGGTCACCGGACGCACCAAGGACGACAATGATTGTGTCTTCCTTGAGCTCAATGGTGCTACATGCTCGTCAGCACTCAGTACTCAACACGCAGCGCTCGGGATGACGGCAGCGTCGAGGGACCGGTCACTTACCCGGCATGCTGTGGCTCCTCGTTCTGGATGATAGTGCTGGCCATGGCGTATGATGTTCTCCCAAATATATTCTCGAAAGGTCACTACAAGGTCGAGCAGCAAGGAAGTGTACGAGCGGCCGAGTACTACAGTCGATGGAAATTATTGTTGTTTTGGTGGGGCGAGAGCGACGGCTATCATGGCGTGTATGGTATCATGGGCAGCTGCTTAGTACGGCTGATTACTTCATTCGGTCCGTATCTTATACCCGGTGCTCTTTCCGCCAGCCAGTACACCAAATGTTCTGTCACTTGAACTACTTCCATTCAGACCACCTCCCACTTCTCGATGCATGTTACAGATAATTTAAAAAGGGGCCGCCAGTTGCATTGTCTACAGGAACAAAACGAACGAGTATTGAGGGTTGGGTGGAGAGATCGCCGCCTCAAATAAGAAGTGCCGCACACCGGAGGAGTGATCTCATCTTTGAGGCACGAACACGCCGGAATGTGACGTGCTCGCGGCCTGACGAAATCTACCCAGGCGCTCAGTGAATGTCCGTCTACACTTTTCTATGCACTTTTTCTATGAAGATACTATGTCCAGTCGAACGTGAACGTGATGAGCGTGTGTCTGCTCTGCCAAAGTGCTTGGCAGCCTTCACAGACTCGACCTCACTTCAACTCCTTCTGTGTAGCAGGCTGCGGGGTGTTGCAGGCGACGCACCTTGGAACCAACGCGCAAGATACGGCCTTGAGCACTGCTCTGTCGAAACACCTTGGTCTGACCGCTGCGAGATAGCAGACTCCCAACGTAGCGGAAGTGGTGCACAAAAACCCATCGGGCTCAATTGTCCCCAAAAAGCAGTCTCACCGATCTGATGGCGATCACGCGTTACCAAAACATATTAGGCAGAACAGATAGGTGTCCCTTCAGACCCCTCTCGTAGCTTGAAACGTGGCCCTTCATGAATTGAGGCTGTAAGGCACTGATGGCGCTTCTCGCTATCCACGTGATCTGACGGACTTGGCGCTCGCGCTATCCCCGAACTAGACTCGCACACACCCAAGCAAAATCGGAGACGACTTTCACCAAGTCCACAACGACAAGCGCAGTTGACATTTCGTGCCCACAGTCACAATCCGTCCAGTCTTCCTATACACCTAGCAACCACAGCCGACATAATGCCTTCAACTCAGGGTCACCGATGTACGTTCTCACACACCCAGCCTGTACAGACGCAATGCGACGCGATGGGGATCGATTGAGGAAAAGCGAGCGGTTGCTAACGTTGGACTGTAGTGTATGTTAAGGGCAAGCACCTCCAGCACCAGAGAGGAAAGCGAAACACAAACCCCAACACATCTCTCGTCAAGATCGAAGGTGTCGACAGCTCGAACGATGCACAGTAAGCACGCCCGTCCACACTTTTGTCGCACGACGGCAGCAGGATCAGTGGCCCTGGCACGCCAGAGTCTGACCTAGTGCATGGAGGAAGCAACAGACCACTAACACACATCTGTAGATTCTACCTCGGAAAGCGAGTAGCATACATCTACCGAGCCGGCAGGGAACGACAGGGAACCAAGATTCGAGTCATCTGGGGCAAAGTCACACGCCCACACGGCAACAGCGGCGTCGTAAGAGCCAAATTCAACCACAACCTTCCTCCTCGATCATTCGGCGCCTCCCTCAGAATTATGCTCTACCCATCTTCGATATAAATTGTGTTTCGGTTTGCAGGATGCATGGAGAGCAAGAGTATTGATGTGTGGTTGTTTTAGCATGGAGGACGAGGCGACGCGAGGACCATGCAGGAAGATTTCGATGTCTACATTGGACTTGCTGAACAGTCACAAGCTGGTCTGAGAGCTATGTCGAAGGTCGAACACGACGGTGATGTGCTCCGCAAAGTTACTCATCGTTGTGCGTGATACCATTTTCATCTCTGCAAGCATTGATAGCCTGTGATTGCGGCCAGGGCTCCAGTGGTTGCCATGAGCAAAATGAAATGAATGATACACTACACACTCACCCTCATAACGTCCATCTGCAGTGTCCTTTCAGGTAGAAAGGCACAATGACCTAGAAGAGTACTGATAATGTCAGGTGGTCTACCTACGCCTTGGTCAACCGTTTTGATACATGGCAGCATACTTGCCTGTCAGGATAGAATCCGTCTTCAAAACTCCCCCAGCCACAATGGTCAGCAGCATTACGATGAGAACCTGCCAAGGCTCGAAACGTGACCATATCTAAAGTGGGCTAGGAGACAATCGGATCCGCGAATACGACTCTGCCTTCAAGCGTGCATGGTATTACGGCTCACCAGTCTCTACTTCTGATATGATAGATTTACGGCCCCTATGCAGCTGGCAAGACAATGGATCATGACGCTACGGACGGTACCAATCCAATCATCATAAAGGTTAGCTATATACGTCTTCGGGCCCGACCTCACAGGCGCGATCGACAGTCTCTGGTGGACGCTCGGTCGTCTATATGGCAAGCTATACGACATTAGCCCTGCGGGCTTCCAGCGTCTGTAACCTTCTATTCTTCCCCCTGATCCTACTTCTTCCTATGCTCTATGAACCTTTTCACTCGATTTGTCCCGCCATCTGGTGGACGTGACTGACGAGTGCTGAAGTCATGAGGCGTTATCTACCGCGATGCAAAGCACTGATCCTGGCAACTTGGTTTGCAGAATTGGCTTTTGGTTGAGGCTCGGGTATTCCGACCCTCGAGCGCTTGTTTTTGAATACGGAGCGATGCGAATCTGGCGAACACTCGTCGTCGCAGCACGGGAAGAACTTCCACACTGTCATGACAACGTCCTCACTGGTTGCGATATTGTATCGTGATCTGGTCTGGAAGCGAAGCCACAACTAAAGAGATCGGCTCTGGCGGCATTAGAATTCGGCGCGCGATTGCTCGTGCCTTACGCCCTCGGGTATCGTCAGAAGTAGAAAGCTGCGAAGTTGGGTATCACTGCGGTCCAAGTCCGTTGTCACTATCACGCCGACATTCATGGATTCAGTATCTTCTCAAGTTTACCATTAGAAAGCATCCCCTCCGTATCGGCAGGTTGGTCTCTATGCTGTGCCTGTGACTGAGAGGCCTCTTGCAGCTGCCGGTTCTGCGTGATGCGTAGGAGGTTTCTGAGAAGGACTGCGATCGTGACTTTGCCGATCGCGGGGACATAAATCGATGCCTTTTGCTTCACTTCCGGCGGGAAGTTCTGTTACAACTACGTCAGCCTTGCCACGCTTTGGCTCATAGTGTCCAGAAGGAGGACGAAGGAGAATGAGCAGTAATGAGATGCGGGCTTACCTTGTCGCTCGAGAAATTGATACATACCGCACCTTCACGAAGCAGGCTTGTATCGAATTTGTACTTGTCGCCCGGCACGCCAGTAATGACAACATCACATAAAGGAGCGGCTTCCTTGATCGACCACCCCTCTGGCATCTCCTCGACTTCGTGCTTGCGTTTTCGAAGTCCCTCCCCTCTGGTGAACTTCTGCACACCCGTGACGTCAACGCTGTACACGGAAGCGCCGTCGTTCGCAAGCAATGCAGCCAATGGCCTTCCGACGACCTCCGACCGATTGACGACGCAAATAGTGTGGCCAAAGAGCCTGTTGCCATAGGGGAGGATCGGGTTGTAGATATGCAGGTACTCCAGGATCTTGATCACGGCGAGAGGCGTGCAAGGCAATACGCTCTTCATTCGCGCTTCCTCGTCCAGGAAACGGATGTTCTGGTACATGTTGAAGATGTACTTGTGCGTCAGTCCTTCGACGTCCTTTGCGAGCGAGACGCATTCTTGGAGGTATTGGTCTTGGCGATTGTTGTGGATGGGATAGTACACGATGATGCCGTCGACGGAGTCGTCATTGTTGGCGTTAAGAATCGTGTCTTCAACATCATCCTTATCGACTTGGGCGAGCGTGTACCTGAAACCGTTCTCTTCGCACGTCTTCTGGGTCCAGTCGGCGTACACCTTGGCGGCGGCATCCGTGTTGGCTAGCACGCCCAGTAGATGTGGCTGTCTGTTAAGAGTTGCAAGACCTGCTTTGACTTCCTCAATGAGTCCTTTGGCAATATTGCCTGCAAGCACAACCTTGCATGGTGTCTCGGTGGCCATTGGAATTAGCGTAAGCAGGATCTACGGATTAGATTGTGCTTGGGGTGTCGAGAACGTGGTCAGCCTGTAGTAAGATTACGGTAGTGGAAAAACTTTAGATTTTGGAATCATGTCCTATCCGCCGCATTTGAATGTTCTGTTCATTCCCTTGCGAGCGAAAAGTCACTTCTTCATTACGCTCAAAGCTATTTATGTATGATTTGTGAAAAATCTTCCTGATCTGACTGCGGTGGTCAAAGACTAATGCCTCAGCGACTAGGCATTCAGGAGCAAACTTGGTACAAAGCTTCATATCCACTCTGCCGAGAGTGATTGTGCTCACTTTGCTGCAAGCACATTACCAAGCCAAGAGCCTCTATGACTCGCCACTTTTGTTCTGTCGTACGGCCGGGCCGTCAGTCGGCAGGTCGGCTGTGTTATGGGTCGTCAAGCAATTGCAAGAGCACTTTGTGAGCCCACAGCCTGGAATCGAAGCTGTATCGGATTTAGAGGATGTGTTACTAATACAGTCTCCTACGACTTTGTCGGCACATCTGCTTCCCTACCATATACAGCTTCCGGTGGCCTCACGTCCTTATGATAAGCCGGTAGTTCAGGGTCGATGTCCTCATGCCTCGTGGTTTGCCCATGCGAAACCGCGCTAATTTCCATGCTCTGTGCCATCGCAGGCATATACTCGTCCAGTAACTCAAAGCGAAACTCAGTCGTCATATGGAAGACATGGCCAGTTGGCGGATGTCTTACATCAGCCTTGATGTTCATCAGGTGACGCCGTGACACGGTATACGTATCGAAGTCACCCACTACAGGCTTAGAGTGGTTCTTGTCCTGCCACCAATCAGCTAGACAGATGTCACTTGAGATACATATATCTTTCCCATTCAGGTCCACATGCGTTGGGGGAAACGTGATGCTATGTGAAGCAAGATCTGCCCTGCCGGTGCAGTGACGATCCGGCAGGTTTAGAGCGACACCCATCCTGTTCCTTACGACTTTAATAGAGGTGATCGACTTCAGGTCTAGACGCAGAGAATGGAGGATCAGGTCCGGTGCTTCTGGATCGTTTGGCGTTACCCTGAGATGCTGGATACTGAACGCTATGGCTGTCTTCTGATGTAATGCCAGTTGAAGCGGGAAATGAACCCACGCATCGAACGCTATGCATGGTGTCTTCAATTCGGGATCTTTCGAGGTGATGTGCTTGAATTTTTGCCTCAGTGTATGAGGTTGACCTCGAAGTTCTCGCGATGACCAGCATTGATGTGAGAACTGGTGTGTGAGAAGTTGTGGTTTCGGTGGTGGAACGGTGGCGAAGCTCAGTATTGTGATTGGGACCTCGACATCTTCATTCTTGAAGAGACCACCTGATTCGACGCGGGCTACAAGTTTGTACTTGATGCGTCCCTTGGCGTCATGGGTAATCGCGATATCTGACCAGTCGATGCTGGGCGGGAGGGTACTGACACCGTCGGGGATGAATCCGGGGGATGTGTTTCCTACACGTCTGTGTTCGACATATGTTGGGATGGTGATGGCGAATGGCCAAGAGAAGGTTTGTGGTGGTACATCAAAAGGCCCTTTGAAGAGAGTGTGGCTGTATTCGAAAAGACGGATGACTTCTTGAGAGTGTGAGCGAGGACCATGACTAACTCCTGCTGCGCCTCGTCGGCTTTCGACATGTTCTGTGTCGATCTTTCCACGAAAGGTGATCGATGCGGTAGTTATCTTGCGCTGCTTTGAAAGCTGAAAGACCACGTTTCCCCGTAGTTCTTGACCAGGATAACAGTGTTTCAACTGGTCAGGCTCGTCGAGCTCAATGCGCAAAGGCATGACGTCGGACAGGCTTATTAAGACCTACGGACAGGAAAGAGGTGAAAGGTGTAGTAGGGGCAATATTGGCACTGAAGCTAGAGGTCAGATCTACACAGGCTACAGGCTGCGTAGACTACATATAAGTACTTCCATCGTCAATAGGGCGGTCAGCATACAAACCAGTACTGGACTTTCCCTTCCCGTCATAGTTTCAGTTCGTCGTGTCCTTGCAATCCTACATCCATCAGCTTGGGGGCCCAGTAAGCCTGTCCATCGGTGACTCATGAAAATCGGTTATGTTAGTGCGCAATGACCTATCACGATCGAGACTGAAAAGAATGAGAAATTGACTAGGCATGCTCTGAACGGCTCAGCCCATGAATCGACTGCTTGTCGGACTCAAACATAGACATGATGCGGAAAATATAGGTGCAACAGTGCAGTTGCGATAGCTACAATGGCCTTCTCATTGCGCGACACCTGTGGAAGGTCATTCACTAGCACATTTCAGGCGAATATGCCTTATTCAAGTTTATTTCATGCCATGTATCCAGACAATGGTCGCTGTGGCGAGACTTTTGTTCGACCAGGCATCGATCTCCGACAGATGCAACGCTTCGTAGAGACTGCGAGTGAAGTATGTGTATCGTGGACGAAGAATTTATGCACAATACACTTGCAACAAGAACTGAATGAGTCAGGAAGCAGGTTCGCTTTCTCCTACGAGTAGACAGGAGGGAGAAAACGGTGATGCCTGAATTTAGTGTCATGATGATCTACAAGAAGTCTATACGGGCGGGGGCTACCGCACCTTTCCTGTTTATTATTTTCGGACTTTGCACATTCCGTGAAATCGTAAAATCGTAAAATCGTGAAATCGTGTATATTGCTGCTGCTGCTGCCGCTGTCGCTATCGCTATCGCTATCCTCGTCCTTGCTATGCTATCGATCGCTATATATGCTACCGATAGCTATATATGCTGCTATAGGTCGCTTAGGCGTTAGTAGTTAGGTATTAATATATACCTATAGTGTATATACGTTTCGGACTAAGTAGGTATAAGTAGGTCTAGTACTTATCGCTTAATGCCTTCTTTACTTATACGTAGCTATACTAGCTAATTATCTTAAGATTAATCTTAGCCTATTAGCTATTAAGATTTACGACTTCGTTATCTAATATAGTTAAACGTAAAAAGAGATTCTTACTTAGATTAATAGAGTCCGTAGTATTAAATGCGGATATAACGTACTTAAGAGATTTCTTAAAGTAGAAGATATTACCTTAAACTAGTTTATAAAGAAAGATCTCTATTAGAATAATAAATTTATCTTATTAGTATAACGCGCTTATAAATAGACTCTATAGGATAATAAGAAGATTATATAGAGCTTATAATAGAAGCTCGCTTACGTAGTAGTTAATACTCGGCTTATTAAGTCTATATAATAAAAGTATAATTAGTCTTAAAGAGACCGTGCTATTAAAAATTAACTAAAGCGCCTTTAGCGTATAAAGGCTATTATCTTTAAAACTATTATATTAGATATTAAACGCAACTAAAGCCGAAATTATTTCTATATTTATCTTTAAATACGCTATTTAGTACTTTAAATACGAGAGAATTACGTTTAAAAGGTTCTTTACGATATTAATAATATATATAAACGTAATTAAAAGCTAGAGTATAAGGTTATATAACGCTATAAAGCTATCTATAAAGAGCTAGATTATATATAGTTTATTAATAGCTATAAGAAGTTTATAAACTTTAGTATTAAAGTCTATACTGCGATAAACGCTTATTTAAAACGAATTATCTAGGTTTATATTAAAGTCGCTAGCCGTAAATAAATTATTATCGTAAAGTAGTATATATAAATAGTTCGCGAGTATAATATTATCTTTTATTATAATCGTTTTAATCGTAAATCGAAAATACCTTTTATTACTAATTTATAGTTTTAATTCTATATTTAGTATTTTTAAAATATTAAAGTTCTTAGTAATTAGTTTCTTATAGATAAAAAGATATAAAAGCGCCTTTAAGAGTACTTTATCTATAGAATAAATATATAAAATATTTAAATTAAGAGTTTCTAGTCTTAAATTAAAAAGCATTAGTTAGTATTTTAGCTTATAAGTATACTCGCTATTTAATATTCTTTATATACGTTACTAGCTAGGTTAAAGGCGTATATATATATTATAAATAAAAGATATCTTACCTAGTAAGTTAAAGCTTATAAGAAAGATTTATTAAATACCTTATATCCTAATCGCTTTTTTATTCTTAAAGCTAATAATATATACTATATTAAATCTTATTTAAGAATTTATAACTACGATAGTTTTATTAAAGCGAGAATAAGTTAGATTATATTATATAAATATATATCTTCTTATTGCTTCTTTAAGAGAAGATTAATACCTTTATAGAAGTTTAGAACGTATATTAGATATATAAATAACGTAATTAACTATATTATATTACTAAAGTTTCTAACTAGCTTTACTTTAAGCGTAACTATCTTTAATATAATTAGCTTAACGCTAAGCGTTTAACTAAGAGCTATAGATCTAATACTAATTTATTAAATAAATAAGAGCGATTACTTAAAAACTATAGTATATAATAGCTTAATTACCTCTTTCGTTACGTATACTAATATAGCTAAAGATAAGAATTAAGTCTTTATTATAAATATTAAAGTATAGCTAAATAAAACGCTATACTAGATCTTCGTTAAGGTTAATAAGTAAAACGATATTACCGCTAATAAATTTATTTAATAAATTTCTAAGCGAAGGATTCTTATCTTAAAATAATTTCGTATATTAATTTAATAAGTATAAGATTATATCTTTATTTATAATTATACGCTAAACTTTACTACTCTCTTAAATACTACTAAAAAGTAAAGAGATATATATTCTTATTTAGCCTTTAATATAACGCTTATTAAATAAAAATAGAATAAAGACTAACTTTAGACTACTATTAAAAATAAATTACTTAACGACTTTAATATATATAGTCTTAGTTAAGCGTATAGTTATAGTAAGTATAATATACTAGTAAAGATAGAGAATTAAGACTCTAAAGATAATAACTTCGCTTATATATACTAAAGAGGTTATAGACTAATATATACTAGCGAGTAGTACTATTTTAAGCTTATATAATCGTTACTACTCTATTATTTAATACTTTTCGTTTTTTACTCTTTACTCGCTCGTCTATTATCTTAACGCTTATATTCCTTTTTCTTTCTCTTCTTTTAATATCGTTTCTTTTATCTTTTATTTATAAGTATATTAAGGCTCTAAACTTTATCTTTTCTCTTCTTTCGACTCTTATATTTCTCTTATTACGTATTTAAGCTGCTATATATTTAGTTAAAATAGCTACTATCTACTATAATTATAATAGTTAGTATCTAGTAAACGTTAATTTTAAGTATAAATTTCTTTTAAAGAATATACTTAAATACTTAAGATATTAAAAAAAGGATATTATAATATATCTAATACGTAAATACGATAAACCTAAAAGCTTTTTTTAATTAAGTAATACTATACTTAAAATCAACTTATCTACTAAGCTTAAATAAGATTCGATTACTAAGTTCTCTAAAAAGTCGATATTATTATTTATATCGCTAACTATTAAGTTCGAGAAGTCGTTTATTTCTATAAGCTAACGAAGCACTAAGCTATTTAGCTAACTTCGCGATAATACTAAACCTATAATATACTCGCGTATCTAAAGAGTAGATATAATAGCTCTTAAAGAGTTCGTTAATAAAGAGCTACGAGCGAAGAAATTTAAATAAAATAAGAAAATCTATTATTAGATTTACTTAAAGGTTTCTTTATTAAAGTATAACTTTAACGAAAATAATAAATTTAAGTACTACGAGTTTAAAATTAATCTTATTATTAACGATTTATCTATAAATATCGAGGTACTAATAATACTAATAATAAACTTTATACTATAAAAGTATAAAAGAGAAGATATTCTTAAGTATATATCTATAGCTAATATAAAAGGCAACTATCTTTTTACTATTAGCAAGCTCTTTATAAATAATATTAATATTACTACTAATATTTTATACTTATACTAAGTATAAATAAGTAAATTAATAAGTATTATAGGATTTTAAGAGCTAAAAAGAATCGATAACTAAGATAAAAATAAAGATAAAGCTTATACTAGAATATTAACTTACTATATTTTTCTCGTTAATAAGCCGATAAAGGCTAAGAAATAAAAAGCTATAACTATAATACTAATATTAATTAAGTAGATAAAGACTAAACGAGATAGTAAAGTAGCTAACTTAAATAAAAATAAAACCCGTACGGCGAACGATAATAAGAATAAATAATTTATTAATACTATAACTATAAAAAATAATAGCCGTTCTCTTTCTAATATTAATACTCTAGAATAGTAGCTTAATAGTATTAAGAAAAAAGTAAAATTAGAGATACGTACTAAGTCTTATAGCTTATTTAAATCGCGTAGCTCTACTAAACTACGTAGCTCTACTAAACTACGTAGTTTTAGTAAGATATAAGCTAGTTTATCTAAGCTAAGCAGTTTAAGCAAAATAGAAATTAGCTCTAGAAAGGTATTATTAAAAGAAAAGCTTTAATATATTTTTATTTAAACTAAAGGATACTAAACTCGTATATAAGAACTTTACGTATAGTTATAAGTATAAGTTAAACTATAAGCTAATTATATATTCTTTATTAAATAGAATAAGCTCGTCTTAACGCTTATAAAGGATAAAATAAATACTAGATTAATAAAATAGTAAAACGGTAATAGAATAATAGTATTTTAAAATAAAGGCGATAAAGATAAAATCGTTAAAGATAAAGATTTAAAAAAGAAAGAAATATCTTCGTTATCTTCTACTACTTAATTAAATCTTTTTTAATAATAGCGTAAAGCGTATAATACGTACTAAGTTAAAAACGAATTTAAAGAAGATAAAATAAGCCGTATAGTTATTTACTTAGCTAATAATAAATTTACGCTTCGTAAAAACGTTTAACGCTAACTAATTTAATTTAGCTAGATATATTTAGCTAAATTTAACTTTATAATAAGATTAAATCTAGCTAGATAGCTTAAGATATAGTATTAGCTAGTATTATTTAAAGAGATTTAAGAGAGAATTAACTATATTACTACTTTATAAGAAAAAAAACTATTTATCTAAATATATTTAAATAAATACTTCGGCTTCTTAACTTTCTCTACTCTCTTTTAATCTTTCTATAGTTATATTTACTAGCTATTTACTTTAAATAAACTAGTTTAAGCCTGCGTTTAAATTAATATAGTAATAGTTAGATAAAATATATATAGCTAAATAAAAATATCTTTCTATAACTATTATCTTATTATTTAAGCTTAATATATTATTATAGTTCTACTTATAGTATTCTTATAACTACTAGTATCTATATATCGCCGCTTAAACTCGATTAGATAGGCTAATATAAAACGTTAAAGTGTAAGTCTACCTATATAAGAAAGCTACTCCGTCGCCTTTAATTTCTAGTCTTTAAACCTTAATTATTATTCTCTTTAAAATATCCTAATACTTTTATTATACCCCTTAAACGCAGCTCGCCTAAGAAAGATATAGGCTAATAAGGCTAGCAAGGCTAATAAGGTTAATAAAATTAATAAGGCTAATAAGGCTAATAAGATTAATAAAGCTAGTAAAGTTAATAAGATTAAGCTATTAGTATTATAACTATAGCTATTAATAGATTACGATACGCTATACTAGGTAACTTATATAATATATAATTATTAGACTAGAATATCTTAAGTTATATAATCGTCTAATTAGAAAATATATAGCTATTTAGATAGATAGTACTTTACTTTATCGTTTTACTAATATACTAACTTATATTACTTCTTACGAAAACGATCTTTTACTATATAGTATACGATATTTTATAGCCTATTAGTTCTTATACTAACTTCGTAGTTAATTTTAATTTCTATACTTAATTCTTAAGTATTCTATTACTTTTTCGTTATTACTTAATCCTTACTATAGCTATATATATAGCGATTAGCTATCTAACCTCTCTAGGTTCTACTCTAAAAGTAAAGAAGTATTATAATAACTAGATAATTAACTAAATAGTTAGTTATTTTATAGCGATTCTAAGTATCTACGCCTTTTACTATATAGACTAGTTAGATTACGTAACCCTCTATTCTACTATCGCTTATACTAAGTAACCTATCTTATATACTTTAACCCTTAGATATTGCTAATCGCCGTTTTAATTTTTAATAATAAAAGTAAACTATTAAAAAGTTCGTAAACGATCTTTTAAATCTAAAGAGTACTAAGTCGTTAATACTTCTTATCTTTTAAGACTTCGTTTAAAACGTAAATACTACTATTACTACGAACTAGATTCTTATATATACCTTTACTTAAGTATTAAAAAGCTATATAGAATATATTAACTAAAGTTAACGCACCTTCGGCGATTATTTAAAGACTATAGTAAAGAACGTTAAAGAAAGCCGTATAGCGTACGATCGTATATATTATATAGAGCGAATTTTATAAAACTATTTTAGTAGTTAATAGTACGACTAGTTTTTCTACTCTTATATAATTACTATAGTAGTTAATATATTTAATAAAGAGACTATATTTAATTAACTTAACGAACTCGCTTCTAAGAATAGTACTGCTAATATAGCGTTATATATTACTTAGCGAATATAGTTTACTTAGATAAGACGATTTAAAGTTTTAATATAAGACGATAAACGAGGTTAATACTATATTAGTAGCCTTATACTCGCGGATATTTATAATAGCTTATTTAGTCTTACTAATATATAAAAAAGAGAACGAGCTAAATTACGAATACTAAATAATACTATAGCTACGATTAATTTTATCGCTAAATAGAACGCGTATATTAGTAATATTAACTAAAGTAAGTAAGTAGATAAACGTTAACTATTTATTATAAGAGATAGTTATAGCTTCGTATATTATTAAAATCTACTATAATAACTCCTTAGTAGATATAACTTATTTTATCTAATTTTAATTAAGGTTAAAGAGGTTACTAGTTAAGCGCTAGCTTTATCTAGAGAGACTTAAGTACTAGCTTTATCTAAAGAGACTTAAGTATCGGCTTTATCTAAAGAGACTTTTAGTTTAGAGCTATAAAGCAACTTATTAATAACGAGTTCGCCTTTAGTATTAAGTATAAAGCGTATAGTATCTTCTCTTCTAATAATACTTTAATATTTACTAGCTCTTTATAGCGCCTCTTTAATTAATATATCTAATACTAGACTAGTACTAAGCTTTTAAAATTAAGCGCTTACTAATATAGTCTTATAGCGAGTATAAGAGGTAATCGCCGCTATTAGTAAAAGAACTTCTAAACGTATAAGTAATCTATTATAATAAATAAGAGACTCTTTTATATAAGCCTTAAAAGCATTAACGATATCTTCTAGTAGCTTATAAAGTAGTTTTAAAAGACTTTTATACGAGTTCGACTTTATTCTTTCTCTTAAGGCTAGTACCTTAAAGAAGAAGCTAGCTTCTTAGGCTATCTAATTTTATAAATAGCTATATAACTCTAGTATTACTATTTAAGAATTTAAATAAAGCTTTAACTAGTATAAAGACGCCGAGATATAGACTACTATTAGCAATCTTAGCTAAATAGCTTTTAGAATCTAAACTACTAGCGGTTTACTATAAGCAGCAATAGCTAAATAAAGAGGATTCTTAGTATATACTTTATTCTTATTTTAAAATATATAATAGTAACGTTTAATTAAGAAATCGCTATATAATGCTAAGATTAAGCTACTATTCGCCTAAGTTTTTGCTTAAGTTCGCTAAATAGAGCGAAATATAAACGAACTTTTACTAAGATAAGATAGTATATATACTATCTCTATAAGGCTAGATCGATTAAATAAGAATAACTATATCTATAACTCGCAGCGTAATCTTTATAGCTAGCTAAATACGTTTATTATTATTAAAAACGCGCGTTTAAGAATCTAAGCTAGTAGTAACTATAATTAATTTTAGATCTAAGTAATTAATAGATAAATACTTAATATATAATATAATAACCTAGACGATCTTAATTTTAATTTAAATCGTTAATCTTTTACGCTACTAGTTATATTTAATTAAGCAACTTAATTCTTTATTTTAATATTAATCTAGATACTATTAAAATAAGTAATTACTTTATTTTATTTATTATTAATCCTTATTAACGAGAAATTTAACTCTTTAACTTACTAAATATAATTAACGCTAAGAGCTAGAGGACGCGAGTAATAGCCTAGATATAGCTTATATTTAAGAGGTTTATAGAGTAGCGATAAGCAATTTAGATTATATCGTAATAGATTAACGATATAAACTACGGATTCTAAGTAATTAAGAATACTTAAGCCTAGTCTCGCTACTTTTAATTAGTAATAAATATTCTAACTATTTAACTTTAATTTAAGGTTATATAAATATTAGCCGCTGCTTTTAGAGATGCTCTAAAAGAAAAGTAGATAATAAAAGATATATTATAACTTTTCTTTACTAGCTTATTAGCTAAATAGTTTATAATTAATTCTTTTATTTAGCTATTAATACTAGTACTAGCTCTTTAATTTTAAAAACTAGTACTAATTTCTTTACTAACTCGCTTTTTCTTTAATAGTCTATCTTCTACTATAAATATTAATATAGCTTTTACTATACTTAATAGACGTTAGACGCCGTAATCTTCTTAAACTTTAATATTATAAAGTTAAGCTCTTTAAGGTCTAGTATTATAAGGCTCTTCTCTTTAAGCTTTATTACTACGAGCTCCTCCTCTTTAAGCTTTAACTTTAGAAAGTATAGGGTACTAGCATTTAAACCTAGATGCTGCGAATAGAGTTTAAATCTTAATTATAGCGCTACGAGAAAAGCGTTAGCTTTAACGATACTAAGGATAGGTAATTACTATAACTTTAGTTAGCTAGATAGGCCTTAAGCGTTCTACGTTAATATTTTATTTAACCTACAAGTAATAGAGTAGTTCGAGCTATAGTATTATAACTAGCCTTTAAGAATTAGCGTTTAAGGATATATACTATATAGGTAGCAAAATAAAAAGAAACCTTTATAATATATAATCTACTTAAGTTATACGGTAGTATTCGTAAAGCAGCGATAGCGACAGCGGCAGCAGCAGCAGCAGCAATATACACGATTTCACGGAATATACAAAGTCCGAAAATAATAAACAGGAAAGGTGCGGTAGCCCCCGCCCGTAGTCTAGGCCTCACAAGTAGCTTAGGTTACCGGAAGTCCCAGGCATCAGCGAAGCTGAGGGTACGAAAATGATGGGCCTGGCCACCTTTGAAGAGATTCAGAGGTCATTGCGCTTGCTAAAGAAAAAAGGCACCTGCAACCTTGTGATAGCTTAGGAGCAAGCTGGTGGTCATACGGTTAGCCCATCAACGTCAGCTTAAATAATACAAAGCAGACGGATGTGGAGCACGAAGACATGCATAGTCTCTCTTGACGTTGTGCCGAGTCACCAGAATCGTTAGATCAGCAACTGCACCCAGCGATGACTGTTTGCATTGACTGGAAGGTGTTATGAAAGCGCCGTTGACACCATGGTCTGTCGCGCTGACAACTAAAACCCATATTTTGAACTGTCCAACCAAGTGCATCTGGGTAGTGAGGCACACCAGTATCAGCAAGAACAGCCCACCTAGCGATATCAGATTATCGTCGTCCACTCCATCGGCACGGAACATCACCATGGGCAAAGTCAAGGGACCTAAGAATGGAAGTGCCACCAGAGATGGTAAGAAGGAGAAGACGACTCACTTTCTATGCTTTCCTCTTGCCACTGAGACGACTGTCCCGCAGTTGGCGAGATCTTTGGAGTACTTCAGGAATGTCTCGACCGAGCCTGAGAAGCCAAAGCGAAGACTCGAGGAGACTGCAGATGGAAGAATCAAGGTGGTCAATGAGGACACGAAGGCAGCATCAGATGACAGGAGGCCAAACAGTACAGAGGAGGCGTCCACTATCCTCAATGACGACGACCCGCTTGGGAATACGAAGCAACCCACCGGCAATGAGCACACGTTTGCAGACAACCTAAAAGTCCTTCCAAGCATAGTCCATCGAGCAGCAGGCACATATCATTTTACGTTGGGAGTCATGGATTTGTCCGAGGAAGCTCAGATGCAAAAGGCCAAAGACCTTCTTCACAGCCTCGATCTGCAGCAAATCCTTAGGGATGCCGAGAAAGGCCCTCCCGCCGGTACTAAGCAGGCAAGGAAATGGCAGGATAGAGACGCCAAGGAAAGTGGTGCAATCGAGGACGAGGCTTCTGCAGACATCGAGGCGCACGAAGACGACTCACCAGTAACAGAATCAGCGAGAGGTGTGAAGTCTCTCGGACGACCTGTATCTCCACCTGCTACAGCAGCGCCGACGGCTGGTCAGCAAGATGAGTCAGCACCAGATGTGCCCTCGCCGCTCCGTGTTTCCTTGACAGGCCTTGGCGCGTTCCCCAAAGATAAGGGCGCCCGTGTGATTTGGGCTAGACCCCGTGAACAAAGACCGCCTGCCGACAACTCTGACAGTAATCTAGAGTTCAACGAAAACACCAGACTTTATAACTTCGGCCTCCACCTCCGAGAAATCTTTCGCAAAGAAGGCTTCATCAACGAGACGCGCCCGCTTGTCCTTCACGCTACTGTCGCGAATATGCGGTACAAGATGCAGGCGAAAGGTGGGCGGACAACGAAGGGTCGAAAATGGGCACATGGCAAGAAACGGTGGCAAGAAGGCACGGTTGATGCGAGGCCGCTGTTGAGAGTGTTCAACCAGCATGGTGGGGATATTGGAGAAGCTGAGCAGGCTTCGGCGGATATAACAACAGAAATAGGCGAGCAGGATGGGGCCGAAGACGAGACGAGCGGCAAAGTGTTACGGCAGAGGAGAGATGATAGAGACAGGCAAGCATCAAATCCAGAAAAAGAGTATGTATGGCTGAGAGATGCCATCATAGATAGAGTCGCAATCTGTAAGATGGGCGCGACAGAAGCCACGGACCCTGTTTGGGCGTACTGGTATCCACCTGTGTCGGAGAAGATGATCTTCGACACGTGAAAGCGATTGTGAGAGCATTGGGCAGAACGGGATGCTTACATCCATAGTCAGATGAGGCCCAATGCCCTGTTAGAGATGGACGGTCTAGAGGCCTCGAGTCCCCCATGATCATTCACCAATCACATCCGACGCTTGTCCAGTCCAGACACTTCGTGTCCCGCTCTATGCTTGTGTCTTCTTCTTCGGCTTGTCTTCAATACAATCGATGTTGTCCTCCGGAATTTGATCATACGTCTCCGTCAACCAATCGTACAAATCATCACTAACATCCCCCTGCACCGTGATCTCCTCGCCACCAGCCGCGGTCTTCGTCACCGAACTTCCTGTCGCAAACTTCTTACCCATCTCTTTCGCGATCTTCTTCAGCTCTAGGCCGTGCTCTTCTAAGCCAGACACCACAGTGACGTACTTCCGCTTGTTGCGCTCGACGCGTTTGATCAGAACCATTGCTTCAGCTTTTCGTTCTGCTTCTTTCTGTGCGGCGGCTTCGGCTTTCGCTGTCTTTTTCGCGGCGTCCTTTTCGGCACGTTTTTGGGCGTCAACGCTTAGGGCTGCCATATTGGCGTTGAGGGCGTCTGAGCACGAACAAGTCAACATCCACAGCTTTCAATCCTTCTGTAGACACCTACCTTCAGAATATAACTGCTTGTGCAGATCTGGGTGATTGCTCTCGAGCCATTCTTCACATTTCTTGGTTGTGCCGCCGAACTCGCAGTACTTCGTCTGTTGTCAGTTTATGACCACTGTCGACGTGGTAAGCAGCGTACCTCTGGTGGTAGTGTACAGACTACATACCCAGTATCAGCATGTTTTCCTCCTCATCGTGTTGGGAGCGCACCTCCGCAATAGACCACTTGCCGTGGCGGCTGTGGTGCTGACTCTGTTTCTGTTGCCATGGTGTTGACTTCGGAGGTACTCTGATTGGCGAAAGATCTTCAGGCTGGACTGCTCTGGTTCTTACAATCGCACTATCATACGAATCGTGTCTTAACCTGCCACACGCAAGAGTCACTCGTAGAGGGGCGTAGAGACATAGTGGCATGTGACCTGACTACTTATCGATAAGACGTGACGTACGGTCGACCATACTTTCACAAACGACGTCCAGATCAACCGTAAACAGACATACCAGGCTTGAAGGCGCGTTTCGGCAGCACTTTCCAATGCAGACAGGTTTTATGACGTTTGAAGCGCGGGAATAGTTCTACAATCATTCAGATCAGTAGCTGTTGCCATAGATGTCATGCTGGCAAACGTGCTCAAAGCTTGTACGCCACCACTGACGAGCTGTCAGGGTTTGATTATATGATTTCGAGAAATCCCGGTCGACCGGCGAACCCAGGGGTTATGAGTCGTTGGGAAGTGCAGCTGCTATCAGTCGGGAAAGACTGACGTTAGCAACGACGGTATAGGTCCCTGCAGTTGGCACTTGATGGTTGGACGATTGCCATCTGTTAGCTACTGTGTAATGATTGTGATGCCATTCGTCATGGGTGTAGTTGTACACGATCAAGCAACGCCGATTGACATACGATCGGTCAAAGACACGGGGAATATGTAACAACCAAGTGTCTGAAAGCTACTTCAGCCTTGTCTTTCATCAGAGGACGATATGCACCCATCAAAGAGAAGCTCTCATAAACCTATTTCTAATATCTTTCACGCAGCCAATGCGAGCGATGACAGACACAAGACGCCCTGCGGTCTCACGGACACGGCATAAGCATTGCTTTGCTCATCTGGCAAGAATGTGATGAATTGCTTTCGGGCCAAATGGCATGGATTTGCCAGAAACACTTTGCGTATGCTGCACTATATGAAGCTCATCTAGTACTCTTTCTTCTAATTCATTTCCAAATCTTCCCCCAAGGTCTCTACGCCTTCACACTCTCACCCAGGGTCGGTTCACACTTCGAAAAATCTCAACCGCTCTCGATATGAGCGTCCCGGGTATGCCAAGCTCATATTTTGAGAGACCATTAACTAATCCCTATGAAGGACCTCAAGGCTTACCGATCAGACCCATGCCTCCTACAATAAAACCCAAAGTGATCGGTCTGTATGGTGTTTCTGGCTGCGGCAAGACAACGCTCCTGCAACAGTTGAAGCAACACTTTGGTGATCAAGAGTTCTCTTATTACGATGGGTCCGACGTGTTGTACCATCAAGTTTCAGGCGGCCAGGAAGAATTCAGAGCACTGGATGAAGCGGCGAAGTCAGCAGCCAGAACAAAGGCCATTGAATTCGTCAGGCAAACATGCGCTGCAAGTGGTCGAACTGCCATAGTTGCAGGCCACATGACGTTCTGGGACACAGGAGCTGCTCGCTCGGTGTGGACTAATGGTGACCAAAGTACCTATATCCACATTCTATATCTTAGCGTGCCCCCGAAGCAGGCCTGGAAACAACGATTGGGCGATACGTCTAGACCTGATCGAAAAGGCGTGCACGTCGATGATTTGTCTAAGTGGCAAGATTACGAGAAGACAGCACTGCGCAAACTTTGCTACGAACATGGCATCCTATTTGCAAACGTGAGGAGCAATCGTCCTCTCGACAGAGCCGTAGAGCTGATCAAAGATTTCCACCTTCACTCCAAAGAACACAACTTCTCACTTGCTCGGAAGCACCTCGATGCAACAATCGCGTCAGGGCAAGCCCTGTCGCAAACTGTGCTCGTTCTGGACGGTGACAAAACCTTGACACCACAAGATACCGGTACTATGTTCTGGAAAAGTGAAGTATTCACGAAGTCTGAGCCAGAGCCTATTTTCTTCGACGGTGCTCTCGAAGCAATATTCAGTAGCTCTATGGGATACTCTTACACTGCGTTTCGTCAGGCCACCCTCCTGTATGAGGATGCTTGCAACGGGAAACAATATGAGGCCATCTGCGACGCGATTGCTTCATCTGTGGTCATGTGCACTGAGTTCGTTTCTCTGCTGCAAATGGTCGCTGAGCACAAAGACGTCGTTGCGATGATCATCACCTGTGGTCCACGTCGAATCTGGGAGAAGATACTGCAGCGCGAAGGCCTTTCCGTGCAGGTCATTGGTGGGGGTCGCATCTCTGACGGCTTCGTTGTGACAGCAGAGGTCAAGGCTGCACTGGTCGAAAGGATCCGAACCTATCACAACAAGAAGGTCTGGGCATTTGGCGACGGTCCACTTGACCTGGACATGCTCAAAGTTGCAGACCAAGCTGTGGTTGTCGTGGGCGATGAGAAGACCAGAAGCAGAAGCATGGAGCAAAAGCTGTCAGATGCTGTCAGAGATGGACTGAAAGCTCGCCAAATCTTACTTCCAGATACCTCGAAACCACGACTCGACACGACTAGGCTTCCTCTTCTCAAGCTCACTACCCCAGCTTTTGTGGATGAGATCTTCGTCGCAACTCTGCCCCACGCCCCTGACAGTATCGTGCACGCCACAGAGAAGAATGCTGCAAAGCTCTTGATGACCACAATGCGCGACGCGACCATCCCCGCCGTAGCCCTCCGAGAACATCATCGTCGCGTAGGCTGGTACCTAGCTACCGAGTACCTGAGTCAAAGCACCGTAATCGGCGTGGAGACATATCCCATGCTCCACGTCAACAAGTCGCTAACGAAGGGATACCGGTTCCTGCACAAGAACAAAACAACCATCGTCGCTCTCATGCGCGCCGGCGAGCCTATGGCTCTCGGCGTCAACGACGCCATGCCATCCGCGATGTTCCTTCACGCCAAAGACCCCGCCGACCTCAAGCCTGAGCATGTCAATCAGCAGCACACCATGGTCTTGGTCGATTCAGTCATCAATACCGGCAAGACGACCCTGGAGTTTCTCCAACGCATACGGACCTTGCATGCCACGATTCGCATCGTGGTTGTGGCTGGGGTAGTTCAGGAGAAGTTCATTGGTGAGAAGAAGCTTGACGGGTACGCGAACGTTAAGCTTGTTGCATTGAGGGTGTCGGAGAATCAGTATAAGGGTGTGGGTGTGACGGACACGGGCCATCGATTGTTCAACACGACGCAGCTGGAGTAGTGGATCGTGGTTGGGGCAAAGACGCAGAGAGGAATCGCGGAGGGTGTTTGGAATGGCTCACGTTGCGATCGAAGAGAAAGCAAAGTTGCATAGCGGTACATTGAAGATCTGGTCAAGAGCCTCCAATTCCTCTTTTCACAAGCATGCTCAGTTGGCCTCATTCGTCGCGACCGGGACACCGTTGCACAAAAGCTATTCATTGGCATAGTCATCGACAGTAAATTTGACGTATACCCACACAATATTCATTTGCTGGGCTTTGTAACTGTCCCTGCGATGTCGTTCAGAGCATAGACGTAGCGTGTGCGAAAACGACAGCCAGAGCCTCGAAGCCGTTGAGAGCTATGCCAATCCAAGTCAACGTAGTGGAACTGTCAAGTGACCGTCAGGAAGGAGGTCACCGATTGAGAGTACGGTCATTGCGTAACACCATGAGGACGAGAAGGTGAAGTGCCATGGCTTCGTAGCACGCCGTAGTCATTCGCGCGTTCATGGCAGAGGCGAGCCAACAGGTGTATGATCTGACTTGGGAATTTCTGCTAACGGCAAGCCGCCACCTGATGGGATGGCCATCTTCCACCACCAGTGGCCCAATGCTGGCACAAATCAGAATGAGGACCATGAGAATGCACCAGCGTCATTGGCACGATTGCTATCCGAGGAAGACCTTACTCGGTACCAGCCCCGTATTTAGGTGTCCGACGTGCGGACAGCTTTCACAGCTGAGGCGGAAGAAGCCGGTTTGGGGCCTTGACATTCAGGTGGGCCAAAACGTAGAACGAAAGCAAGCATCGGGAGCGCAGAGGCCTAAAACCTTGTTCGGCAGGTAGGTGGCGTTCTCCGGATGCTCTGAAAACAACGTCGGCACGTCAAAGGATGGATCGAAGTCCAACTGAAGGATCTGTATACTCGCCACTTAGCGCTAGATGCACCGCATATCCGCACAGTAAGGAATGGGCGTACTCGGGACGGACCTCCAACGTGGTGGTTTAGTCCTTACCTAGTGGTCCTCACTCTTGTGCAAGAACCCGAACAGAGTTTCACTGGGAACAGGCTTTCTGGTTGGGGTAAGGTAGTATCCCTACTCTGGTTGTGTTGCGTACCGCTGACATCGTCCAGTTGGAAGGCGGAACAACTCGTTTGACTGCTTACGGCTTTGCTCCACTTTCATGTGCTTGCTTATGCCTAGGAGATTGCTTGGAAGGAACCAAGAAGCACATCGCCAGGGCACAGAAGCGGCCATGGCTCGCCGGCGCGAATTGCTCGTTTGGTAATATCCAAATCAAAACACCTCAAGACGCTTTGCATATGGGTGGTTTGAAACCGGGTCGTAGGACGTCTGAGATGCTGGCACTGCTGGTCGGTCAGTCTGCGGTTCGGCGGTCGCAGTCCGGGATACACGAGAACCACGGAACAACCAGCACTTAGAAGGCGACAAATTCAAGTTGATGCGTGTTCCAGTTAGTCTGAAATGATAGACAATGTTCAAGGCTTGGAGGACTCCGGGTGGTATTGTCCATGTTGCTTTACTGCTGAAAAGGTTTTTGCATCGTAGAAGAAAACGCCTCGTAAGCAATCCATGAAACGCATGCCTGCAGCTTCGCAGATACAGCGGGCCTGTAGATAATGTATCATAGCTCGTGTTCAAGGACCACAAGAGCTGAGACGGGGGTCCTGTCCTTGTTGACCATTGCATGGTTGCACTAAGGTTTTGCTCGTGGCAGGATATTTGGTATTGATGCTCGGATTTTCACATGCTGTTGCTTTCGAGCTTGAAAGGAGGACACTTCATACAAGGCTGACGCCGCAAATTTGCTGGCAGAACGCATCACGATCATAACCTTGTTTGTCGCTGACACTGTTCCGTGCTGTACGGCTCAGGACCACCAAACGTTTCGCTCTCACGGCCCGAAACTGCGTGGCAGTGGATTGTCTGAAGCGCCAAAAGCAGCATCTTTCCAGTGGTTCAGGCTGAGGACTTCACTGGACGATGCAGAGCTCATCCGTTGGTGGCCGCAGTGAAACTGATCCACTTCAATTTTTAGATCAAGCACATCTCCTGCGGTTGCTACCGAAGTTACTTGGTAGTGCGTAGATAATATCAAATGAGCAGGAAGCGACCATGTGAAGATGTCACGGGCAGCACAGCTGCGAGAGCATCGGACAACTTCCATTTGTGTGATTCCGAGTCATGATAGTTTCGACATACTTTGGGATGTACTGCAGCAGATAGAATTCCGTACCGATTTCTCCCGCTGACTCACCTCGATATCTGTCTTTACGGCACAAGTATGCGCATAGAGACTGCACGTTTCGGGCGATGTGGATCTGGTTGGATCGCGTGGACGCGCGCTTGATGAGTCTGGAATATTTGATATGTCAACGTGTTCAAGACATAAGCGTCGAGCTAGTCACGCACGCGCCACAGACAAGCAAAAACTATGGTTTGAAAGAGGACGTCGTCAGGGCTCATCGTCGACGTGGCGTTTAACCCCCGGCCAATCATACTGAGGCAAAAATGAAACGAAGCATGTCGGAATCTTTGATAAAAACCTCGAGCCTGCAGGCTGGTGCGTGCCGATCAGGCTACCCCTGCTCGGTATAAGCTCAGACCTCGAGTTCAACGCTCCTGGTCTTTGTGTATCCTTTAGGTAGTATAGTACTGACAACCAACACAACATGAAAATTGAGGATCAGACTGTGCTCGTTTGTCTGGCTGGCGAGCATAGTCTCGTTGAAGATAGTATGTGAGCTCGAGTAAGAACCGTGACTGCTGGGTGTTCTGACGAACGTTCTTGATGACTGCTAGGATGGTAGACCAGTCATCTGCTATTCGTGAACCTTGATGTCGAGATACCTAGTATTGTGGAGATACGAGCTGGCAAGAACGACTTCCAAGCCTGTCGTACTTCCCACGTTCCTTATCTAACGTGCCGCAAATCCCCGAATTGTGTGTTACAATGCGTGCCGGAAGCTGCATCACCAGATAAACATACAGCACAGAAGCTACGACCACCTCGTACGCCACTTCGAAGGCATCGTCAGAAGGAAAGATATTATGATTGCATACGTGTTTGCGATGACCCCGATCTGTAGGGTATTCTTAGTCAAAACAAACCAAAGACGAGTGATCTGAAGCTTAGAATTGAATTAGCGCTAACTCCGACGGCCGTAGCCCCGATGGATAAAAGGTCAAAGCGCCTGGGAGAGCGGCACAAGCGCTCCGTCTGCTGCAGGCGAACGGTGAGGAGTCAGGAGTACTTCTGGAGACCTCCAGCTGTTCCTCTTTTCAAGGCTGCAAGGGTCGAAAGCGCATGCCAAGGGGTCTATTCAAAACTTCTCTCCAGGTGCCCACAAAAGCAGCAAAATCCAGGCTCGACCTCCGCTTATCCTTGGTGCGATGGCGTAGACTTACCCCACCCTTTGTTATGCTGATCCTCGTCCTACTCCTTGTCTGACAGTATCTGAGCGTCTTCCACAGTTCCTCCCGCGCCGCCGGCTTTTACTTGACTTTTCGTCTATTCAAGCGACAGAACTGGACTGCAGGTAATTCAGTCAGCCCCTCCCCAACGTACCAATCTGGTCTCTGGACGGGTAAAGTCTTGCTTGGTCGGGGTCTATTTGGTAGGGCCATGGCTTGGGTGCAGTCCCACTAACATCCTGTCCCTGTTCTGGCTGCCGATCAGTTGCGGTGTTAACCTCTTGACTTTGCCTGCACCTGCAAGGCCTTCATCTCTTGTCCTCAAATCGTGATCGCGACGAGCAGGATTTGACGAACGAATCTTCCTTGGCCAACAGCATCTTGTTCGTCCTAGGCGAGACATCCCCATCCCACAACGACATAGACGACGTCCCTCGGCATTGCCTGCGACTATACCACCGAATCGGGCGTACTCAATAGCAAACCAATAGAAAACCATCTCGAGTCATCACACAGACGGCGATCGACGTCACGTTACTGCAGCGTTACCTTGACAGAGTATATCCATGTTTTGACTGAACTGAGACTGCTTCATGAACGTCGTCTCATACAGATAACATCTACCCGCACCATGGCTACGATACTGCAAACCCCTCTGGCCGGCGGTGCGAACAGCTTCCCCTCGAGCCCTCTTCTGTCAGCTTCCTATCCGGATTTTGTTACGTTAAAGGGTGGACTGGACTTTCAGGAGGACCTGGATCACAAACAGGGCTTTGCTCGTGCAGATTACCATCGGTCTCTTTCGCCTTCGGTGCCATCAACAGCACCGTCCTCACCCTACTACAGTCAATCTATGGGATCTCGGGACTCGTACTTCTCCACACCCTCATATTCCTCACTCGATCCCACCGAAGATTTTGGTTATAATAATGAAGATGACGGCTTTCCCTTGTTCGAGAACAACACCCCACATGCTACCTACGACGAGAAAAGAGAGCAACAGATCGAGAATGACAGTTCGTCGACGTCGACGACAACAGCGAGCACTCCCGCCCGTGGGAAGTCGCGGCTACAGAAAGCACAGGATGACCACTATATCGAACACGAGCCGACGAGACATGTAGATTACCTATCACATGACTGGCAGCAGCACGAGGATATATGGTCTTCATGGAGGTGGATTACTGCTAGACGTGGAGCGGTCACCAACTGGGAACGATTGGAAAACGCCTCCTGGAGAACCTGGACAAAGACCAAGTACAACCTTAAGACAATATCACCAGAGTCGTTGAATTGGATGAAGGACTGTGATGTGACTTGGTTGTACGGACCGTTGCAAATTAACAAGAGGAAGGGGCTCCTCAAAGATCAATCCCTACCGCCGAGTCAATTGTCAACATATTCATCTTTCCTGAACAAAAAACCAATCTTGAAGAAGAAGACTCCATCAGCGCTTCTGTTGGAGAAATCTCAGAATGAACACACGTTACTGCAACGGGCAGGAGATATCATCCAAGTACAACGTTCAAGTCCAATACCCGGTCGAGGTGCTCTCAGAAACGGAGATGGTGACTTCTCGTTACCGAGTTACCGTACCAGCTCGGTGCTCAACACACCTAGCGAGTCAAGCGACTCATCTGATCGTCCTCCAAAGTACTCTTTCGGTACACAGACTCCATCTGAAGCGAAACATGTCTTTTTTAACGAGGAAGTTCGACAAGTACGGGCTATCGAATCAGGGGACGACGAAAAAGAAGAACAGCCCGAGGAGGACTTTTCAGAAAGTGACGAGGATGATGATGGAGGGCTGATGATGGCACCCGCACGGACGAGGAGTAATCGAAGCACTCCTCGCGGTAGCTTCAGTGATGGCAACAAAACGATAGCCCCTCTACCATCGACGACCTTAAAGTACAGGAAGGACACACCCGAACCACCAGAAATACCCCACGGAGCACAACTATGGATGCCTAGGCGGAGTTTGCAACACTCGGCATCGCAAGAGACCTTGAAGCCTTCGAAACCAAGTCATAATTTTCTGTTAGATGACGACCCAGAACTAACAGATGGACCTTGGTCGTCACCTACTCAGAAAGATGGTTATTCTCCTTATGCACAAGAGGGTCAGGAAGAGCCGTGTGGAATGAGACGGACACCGTCCGGAATGTTCATGCCTTACGATGAAAATGAGGAGGAAGCCGTGATGAACAGTACACTTTTTGGTCAAGCTGTCCATGCTGTGAATACTTTCAGAGATATTGCTCACGTTGTCTGGAACGTCGGATGGAATCGGGGAAGATGAAAGATGACTTCGTCCGAGAGTAAAGCGATTTGTTCAGTCGAGGAAGCAGGATAACGACGAGATGGGCCAAGAATTGACCGTTCATCTAGGTGAGCAAGGCGTTATGGGGAGCGAGTTGTGAACATCGTTCCACCAAGGATTGTTTGGCCGCTTGAGCCAGGGCGCGGGTTTGAGCGTTCTTCGTACCTAATGACCATATAGACGACGTTACGAAGTTGTTACGCGGCAGCAATCTCCTTTTGAGCCACAGCTCGATTACCGACGAAAGTTCGAATGCTTTCAAAGAGGACAAAAATTGTTCAATACAGTATAAGCCTCACGGCGCCTTCAGCCAATTCGATCATGCTTTCCCAGGTTGTTTTAGAAGTGTGCAATGCCCTAACCGTGCAGTTCTCAACCACCTTGTGTCTATCCTTGTGTCTGTGTCCGTGTCCGTGTCATGGTGTTGTCGATAACACCATGGTTCGGTGCTGTGCTGTTGCGTGTGTTCCCGCAAGCCAGCATTGCTGGAGAAGCCGGATCTTTCCTTCTCATCCCAGCACCCCCACAAATGCGATGCGATCAGATTGCAATTCTCCCACAGCCTACCGTGCCAGCTCGGCACCTCGCCATGCAGTCAATGTTGCCATATCAAGCAACTACATCTGAACGGACGCATCAGGGGACGCTGACTTCGAGACTCCACTACGCCGACGCGGGGATGACCTGCATCTACAAGTACTCGCACGCCCCTCAACGCATCACGCCACCCCGAAGACCAAGCGACCAGCATGTGCGCCTTCGCTAGCTTGTTAAGGCGAGTCGTTTGGCGAAGGCCCACGTACAGTATTGAGTATGAGCAGAACATTGACACAGGCGGGACAGCACCAAACTAATTGTGAATCAATGTTCGACGACCCCCTACTCAGCGATAGTCAGAGGTGGCTTCAGTACCCGTGAAACATGCCACGAGTCTGCAATCGACGCGTTGCCGTTGTGATAGCACCGTCAATCACGCACACTGTTCCACCCGTCCTGCAACATAAGTCAGGTCAAAAGAACGTTTTCTCGTCAGTGTCCACCAGGATTTCCCGCGCTGGCCGTGATGGAAACCGCCCATCACTTCCTAAAGCGGAATCATCCCACTGCCATCGTGCAGAAAACAACGCACTCTTATCTCATGGCTAGCTGATCGCATATCGCGGCATGGCAGCCTTTCACATGCCATGAACAGGGCCATGCAGGTGCTAGTAGAGAGTTTATGTTGGTATGAGGGACTTGTTTCTCCGTTTATATCAACGCTGAAAACTCCTCGATGCACGTAAGGCTACAAGGAAACCTGCATCGTGCGTATCGGCAAGGCCCGCTTGTGTATGACGACCCTACCACAGCAGGCTACTGATCGCGAGCAAGACGGCCCATCCGCTGAACACGGCAATGTGGGCAATGCGATGTGATGGAAGGACGGAGCAGAACGCGAACAACTACGTTTGCTGTACAGTATCTTGCGGCTGAACTCGCAGCCTATCCCTGCCACCCGGCCGGCTGTGAGATACCGCTGCACATATGCTTGACTCCGTTGCACATCCCGAGCGGCGGGAAACATGACGGTCGCCTGTTGACCAAAGAACTGGTGTTCTCAAAGTATAAATCAACTGTGACGGAAGATGTACACGCCCTGTCATCAGATACCCTGTGCCTACCAACCACTTCAACCTGAGCATGAGGATGCTCGCAGCGTTGGCAGCCTTGGCTTAGGGTAAAGCCACGGCCGACGTGCTTTATCTGCCTATCAGTACGTGTAGTTCGCACGATGGCTCAGATCCTCGATCATCGAGCTTCCTGAAAAGGGCGTCAGCAGCAACACAAGCCGCTTCGCAGGAACATTAATTCCGGCACCAGCAGTTGGAAGGCAAAGGGTCTTTGTCTCTTGGCTTTGGCTCAGAGCTTGCAGTCACGCAATGTCTCGCCTGTTCAACCTCAACTTGTCATCAATTACGTGCCTGGTTTGCATCAGCATCGGAAGACAGTTCCTATCTTACACTCGAGTTGAAGACATGTAGCTTGAGGAAAACAATGACGAAGACACGTTGTCCGTGACTGCGGTCGGATGTACACCACAGCGACATGGGACGTAGGAAAGCAATGCAGCCTATCGGCCACACGTAAACAGCTAATCAGACCAAGGAAAACCGTATCATCGTGAGCTTGCCTCATACTAGGGAGTAAGTTGTCCCCTTCCGTCCATGCACAATCCTCCACGGACTATCAGAAGAATCGTGTTTGGTAATTGGAAGGGGAGGTTAAATCAATATAGGCACGTTGATAAAATCAACAATCCTTCAGTCATGCGTGTATGAGGAAGACACGATGCTGTACACACTTATGCCAGGTTTCTGCTTTGCTCTTCTGCTCAATACTCGTGTAGGGAAATGACAAGGCACAATGAGGATGTTTCGGAGCTGTACTCCACGGAGATGATCATCTCATCCTGTCAAGGGACTGTCGCGCTGTGTCGCGACAGTACCAGCTCAAACATTGGACTCTTCTGTTTCAGGTATCAGGAACCTTGGTAGATGCTTGCAGGAGACTGTGTTGAAGTTCTGAAATATTTTCTCGTCCGCAGGCGAGCTTGCTGCTAGTGACCTGCCTCTTTGCTCAGCCGTAGCACACTATGCCGCTGCCGCAACCATCTTCTGTGCAGCCACACCACATCGCTGGCTTCAGTTCACTCCGTCGTTTGATACCGTAGATGCTACCAACGATTTCGTTTTCGCAGCGCACAACACCACTTCCAGTTCGTCGCTCGCAAGGCAAGCCGTTCATCGATCGTTCGTAACATGCCTCCCCATCGCACCGATAAGTAGAGGATTATCTACTCTACGCAGCATCCCTCTTGCCCTCCTTGACCTCCTTCAACGCCTTCATGGTGCCGTGAAGCGCGTGCTTGTGGTTTCTTCGGAACTTTGGGTCCGTGCCCTTGAGGGAGGGGTATCTGTGGGTTTTGGGCTTGTAGATACTGGAGGGTACTTGTTAGTCTTGGAATTCCTCTTTTCTTTTCTGATATGAGCTGCGTTGGATGGAGAACAATGCATCTAGCGATGAGGGATCGAGGCTGCGTACCCGTTTCTGTGAGCCTTCTTGGACTGGTTGTGTTGAGACGAGTTCTTGGATTCTAGATGTGAGATGCGATTAGCGCTTGTTCTTCTTCTTCTTCTTTTTCTTCATGACAGTTCCTGGTTCTTGCGAAGAAAAGGGAGACGTACTGGCCATTGCGACGGTTGTGGTCTTGTCGACTATGTATAGGCTATGTGATCGTGGGCTGGTCGTGTTCAATCGAAGTTCCAATGACCATGTCGAGGTTCAGCACAGCGCACTTTGTGGATGGAAGAGGCTTAGCGCTTCGAAAGAAGCTTGGCGGTGCTGTGCGGCCTTGTGGCCTGATTGTCCGAGTGGCTCTGAGCAAGGAAGATCACTTGGCTTCGCTTTTCTTTCGTGCTACGGGTACGTACTCGTCTGGGTATCGAAGTGATCATCAAGGACTGTTTTGTGTGGATTTTCCTAGGAATCCATCTATTACTACTTGCTAGATTAAGTGGTGCAGCCGCCAATGCCTTCCCATGCAGCAGCTGCTGTAATGCCATTCATTACCCCAGCAAACGCCACGGACGTGTACCCATCGCCAATAACCAAGCTCTTACCGTAGTGATCCATGCCATAACAGAGAGCTCAAATGAGACTCAATATCCGCCGCAGTATTCTAACCATGTACCAAACCAAGCCGAAAATGATACCGACCTACAACATGGACCGCAGGACAATCGACGCCTTCACACCAAATATCCAACACGCGCATCCTGCAATACCGTAAACGGCTCCCAGCAAAACCAGTGAGACCACACTCGCAAACATGATTTTCTCCATAACGCACTGCACGCATATTCCATTACCTATTAACCAGCGAGGCTCAAGCTCAGGCCCAGACGTTTCATCCGCGCTCACGACACCCTCTTCCAGGTCCCCCTCGCGTTGCCACAGCAAGCCCCGACACATTGGACATGTCACTTCATCCGAAGAACGATAACAGCCATGCGACCATTGCGCGAAGCAACCTCGGTGGACCGTCCGTCCACAGATCGCGTGGCGTGCCACGCCAGGCATGATGGTGTCTGAAACGTAGTTTGGTCGGGCTTGGGCGGCAGGGCCGCCATGGGAAGGTGGCGCGATGGTGAGCGGTTCACGACAAATGGGACAATCTGGGTCGTGGGATGGAGTGAGTTGCGCGGTTAGAGATGGTGAAAGAAGGCTAGGTAAGAAAATGCATTCCAAGGTATTTTCTAGCCAGCGGTTGGGTAGCCATGTTAGGTGAGGCTCGGTAGAAGTGATGGGCGATTGTAAGAGTAGTTGGTCTTTCGGCTTGATTGGTGCTTGCCTTGATGGTAATATGGAGGAGTATGGCTCGGCGCAGCACCTTGAAGAGCATGCGCGGAGTCGCTGGTATAGTCGCATGCGTCTCTGTTGATGCATATGCTTGATCCATATTACTCTGGAAAAGACGCGAGTTGATGCAGACGAGTTGCTTTTGGGCTGCGACGAGATTATGTTGCCCCTGCAGACAGGTTGGCGAACGCTCACACGTTGTCCGCATGACGTTCTCCTTTTGGTGGGCGTCCTCATTCTGCAAGTGCTACCTATCTGCTGGGCGCAGTGTTCTAATTATCCCCTTGTAGGTTGTGAGAAAGATCGCTTGTTGTCAGTGGGAAACTCTGTGGTCTGTGTGTGACTTGCATTGAGCAAGACGAAGCACAAGAAGCAACATTGCGAGATATGTGCTTTATGGCGACAAAATATTTCGAGGCTCGAGGACCTGCAAGTCCGTTCATACTTGGTACTAGGTAACTCATGTTTCTATCTGAGCATGTTTGACCTTGCTAAGACTGGTAGGCTAGAATACTGAGGAAGGCGGGTGGTTGGCCAACCATGACAGCTTATACTCTGTCATTAGTCTGCTCAAGCATCCGGTATTGCAATCTGACTAGCTCTTCTCACTGCGTGAATCGTTGCTCCGTGGTCGAAACTCCATTTCCTTCTGCGTGCATTTGCCAATCTGTACTGCCTAGGAGCAACTCCCATGATCTCGAGGAGTTGCTCACAAACTTGCACGGCAAATGCTTCATCGTTGATGTGCTCTTCGGATTGGAGTACTTCTATACTCGATCCGCTCAATCCTTCGGTGATAGTCTTGAAGAGCTCTGCATCGGCTTCAGGATCGTGAAAAGGTTGATCTGTTTTATCTATCATGCTGATACCGCCTGCGGGTAGTATGACTTTGATGTTGGAAGGGTCATTGGTTGCTTTCAATTTCCCGACGATGAATTCCCCAATCTGATGGTTTTCGTCTTTTGTGGTCCGCATAAGCGTGACAGAGGGATTGTGAACGTACAAATTCCGGTCCTTGTGTTTCTGGGGCACCGTGTCCTTGGGGCCAAAGTTGACCATGTCACAAGCGCCTGTCGAAACAATCATGGGAATGCTCTTCCTGGCAGCAGCTTCTAATCTGTTCGGCCCCGCGGCTAGTACACCGCCAAAGAGTTCATCTGCGACCTCGGTCGTGGTCAGGTCGATCACAGCGTCAATCCGACCCTCTTCGACAAGGCGTTCCATTGCACGACCACCGGAGCCATTTGCATGGAACACATAGAGCTCAAAGTCAGAGACATCATGTGGTGGGGAGGTTAGGATATTGCGGATGTTATCAACAGCCGGCGTAGTGACACCGAACATCGTGATGGCGATCCTCTTTCCTTTCGCAGCCTCAGGTTCTTTCTGGTGTTCAACATGTGCTACAGTCATTCCACAAATCGCACCTGCTCCGTTGGAGAGGATGTGTTTCAGTGTTGAGTTCAGACCAGCAATGTCAACAACACTATACATCATAGTGATGTCGGTTTCTCCTATGTAATGCCTGACATCGCCACTTGTCATTGTACTCACCATGAGCTTCGGGAAACCGACAGGACATGCGTCTCGCATGAAAGTCGTCGCAAGTGAAGAGCCTGTGCTCCCTGCTGCCGAGACGATACCGTGTACCTTGTCGCTCCTCACAAGGTCTTGCACCACAGGGGTGCAGATTGCAATGGCTTTGTTGACATAGTCGCCTCTCGAGAGCTTGTTGAGTTCGTCGCCATGTTCCGTCAAGGGGCTGATGAGTTCGTCTTTCAAGACTTCCTTGGTGTTATCCGCGACCTGTGGTTTTCGGCTGACGTCAAGGACCTGAGTCTTGCAGGTACCTTGGCTCAGGATAGCTGATCTTAAGTACAAAGTCTCAGACAATTTGGTGTCGAGTGTGCCGACGATCAGGATGGTCGGTTTGCTAGCCATGACACTGCTCCTGCAGAGACTCCACTGATTTGGTGTTAGCGGTGCACCGGCCACTATGTACGGATATTGTACCAGAATTCGAGATCTACTACGGACCAAAGTGAAAGTAGTTCAACAGTTGCAACGCTTGTGTCCACATACCTCACTGACTCAGAGCCAGTGGAACACCCCACAGAAGCTTGAATAGTACAACTTGCTTGAAGAAGGGGCGTGCATTGTCGCTCCTGCCTAATTCGATAATGGCCGCGCGTCATTGGTCGAGGGCTCCTTCCCCGCAAATGCTTCAGCTGGAGCTTTGCATGGACTCTCGAAACGGTCTTAGGTAGAACAGCATCAGCAGTTTAGCTAGTCTAACATCGGCAAGTGGTTCCAACCCGTTTCAGCGGCTAGAAAGACATGGGAGTAGCGCAAGGCCGCCTGTGAGCGAACAAGGGCTTTCTGGAGCGGCCGCCTCCCCCGAGCAACAAGCATCGAATGTACCTGTAGAATTAAGACCATTGAACTCGAAATCAGAGCGGTAAAGTATCCATTCGAGCCTTGGTATTCGCTATTTCGTTGTCGAGATTATCAAGGTCCGAGGAGGAGTGCGCAGACTTTTCTACCACATGGCCGTCATGATTTGCCATGTCTGCTATCGGCGAATGATCCCTGATGATACCTTCTTGCTCCTTCTGAATGGCCAGACTGGATGACACATGCGACGTGAAGATGTCGAAGGCCGAATCAACCTGCTCCGACTTTGCTGTGTGGACAGACGAACCATTTGCTAAGCCCAAGTATTGTTGCAATGCTGCCAAGGAAGCTGTGTCCTGTCTTAGATCTTCGCTGTTGATTTGGGCTGCTGCAAGCGGTTGTCCAGCAGACGATTCTGGATTGATGTGTTTGAGATGGTCGGCAAGTCTTTGAAGTAAAACCCTGTGGCTTTGAAGTATCTTGACACGTTCAGTCATTACCTCAAGTTGCTCCCTCATGCTGCCAATCTGCTCGACCGCCTCGCGTGCCTCCTCCTGCTGTAGACTTCTTTGTGCTTCTCCCAGGCTTGTGTTCATAGCTGTTAAAACGTCGCCGTGTTCACGGCTCACGAGCAATTCCGAGACATCGTTGATTTCTGCATGCAGACTTTTCAGGTCAGCCTTCACAAGCTCGACCTTCTTGTGAGTCGATGAGCCAATGACTTCCTCGTAGCCATTGTTGTCGAGATTCGTGGCCTCAAGAGCTTGCAAGTACGTACGATCCAGCCTTGTCCTGATGATCTCGGATTGAGTATGGCTCAGGGCGAGTATGAGCTTCTGAGCCCTCTCCACACTGCTATGTGTAGCTGTGGCGCAAGTCTCAGGGTTTCCGTGTCTCTCAAGAAAGTCGAAGTTGTGGTCGTGCCGTAGTAGCATGTCATCGATCGCGATTAGGCTTAATGCGACGATTTTCTGAGTAGCGTCCGAGCTCTTGTGAAGACCATCTTGGATGTCCCTCCGAAGAGTGTCAACAAGCCTCGACTGCTGTAGGTGCTGGCCCACAAGTCTAGACTGTGCAAGAAGCGGTGTGCTCTCTGTTGTATAGGACTCGGAAGGCTTAAGTTTGCGCGCTGCCTCGATTTGAACTTCAAAAGCACGCGTCGAGTCGTCTATGGCGGCGATCGCAGCGCGGTAGTCCTTCGCATCTCGGAAGCCAGAGACGGACGCTGTGTCATTCACATTCATGTTTTGTGAAAGGAACTGAGGATGTACAAGCAAGGAAAACACGTATGTTCGCGCAATATGTCAGAAGCTATTCCATGGGTCGCCTTATGCAATCTCAGCCCCCCAGCGCGTTTGATCGAGAACATATTCGTGAGATCGTTATCGCTAAGCTACAATTTACAATGTGAGTCCCTTGCACTCGTCACACTGAGTTCAACCACTCATGTCTTGCTCAGGCCACGTTCGATTGGTGAAAGTCCATCTCCTGAAATCCCGATTTCAACACTGCTTGTGTTTTCTCCAGACCCATTCTTGGCATCCATTGAGGCCTTGTGTTGATCAACTGGTTCTTGCTCAGGGCTGCCATAACCTCAGAAAGCACAGCAGTGGATCGGCCCATTCGCGTACACAAGATTGCCCATCCAGCAACGATACAACAGCACATTACGCGGCCACACAGCCTCACGCAGTCTTGTTTAGAGATCCGTCTCAGACCGGCACATCATGCACTTCCGTCGACTACCACCGTGTCAGCCCAGTCCATTACCACATATTGCTCACGGGCTCTTTGCATGTCCGTTGGCATTTCCATTGGCACTTCCGTTCAGCTTCTTGGCATCCTTGTCGGCCCTGAACTTGGCAACGTCCTGCTGGACCATTTTGTTGACTCTTGCTTGTAGCTCGGGTCGATATCCTAGCGCGAACAGCGTCTCCAGCCAGACAAACAGCGGCGCAAGGAAAAATGCTTGAAATAGGTTGTCAAGCAACGCAGGTGCTCTCCCCTCGAACTTTCCATGTCCGACGAACTGGGCGATCCACGAGAAGACGTGAGCACCGATCGCCCACTTGTTCGCAGTCATCCCATATTCTTCCACTAAGTAATCACTCGCTGCAGTTCCGAGGAGAAGCAGAACAGACAGACAGGTTCCTGCAACTGGCTCGAGCAAGATATAGAGGGCGCAGTATATGAGGCACACTATCGTTCCCAAGTTCGGCTCTAGGTGAGGAATCGTTGCCCATTCAGGTAGCGGTATCAGAGGGCCTGTATTCGTGGCCAGCAAGAATGCTGTGAGGAGAATGACCGGAACACAGGTGATGTGAATAGCAACGTTGACGGGATTATGGTGGTACGCACCATACTAGACGAGTTAGTGAGTAGCGTTGCATACGATCAACAGCACTGTCACTTACAAAGCGCAACTGCTTTTCAAGATTCAGGTAACTCGACATGTTGAAATGTCTCGTTATCGAGGCAACCACCTGCGATGTCTGCGATGGAAAGGAGAGGCACGACGGTCTCAATACATGGTGACGTGTGAGAGGCTTGTTTGCTTCGTTGAGAGCGTGAGACGAGCAGCGGGGATTATGGGATCGTTCGTCTGCTAATGTGGTATGATGCCGTCGCACTCTTGGTTCAAGCACATGCTCCTCCGTGCAAGTCCGGAAGCCACGCCCGTAGGCATACAGTAGACGTATGCCTGCGCCACGTGGCGTCTTTTGCCTCAACGTTACGGCGCCCCAGAGCAACCTCATATACAAGTACCAAAAGTGTTATTGAAGAATTTGTTCTTCTACAAATCACCACGACGGATGGTAGTGACCTAACTTTCGACAGTACTATACTGAGTGTCGCTCCGCCAAGATGGGAGAAGAAGGCGATATCTACGATGAGATCGAGATCGAGGATATGACCTTCGACCAGACTCTTCAGATTTACCACTATCCATGCCCTTGTGGCGACAGATTCGAAATCAACATTGATGACCTTCGAGATGGACACGAGATTGCTGTATGCCCTAGTTGCAGTCTGCAAATTCGGGTCGTCTTTGACGCTGGCGATCTGCCTGAGAAGAAGGATGACAATCCTCAAACCGTCGCCGTAACTGCCTGAAGCACGACTCATGCACGAACGAAGATCAAGAAACTATGGGTTAGGTCGCGGAACGACTATCGCTGTTATCTGTCCTCAAACTCTGGCACCGGATCACGAAGGCTGCAAGCATGATTCATCTACGTATGCAGACTTCGATATCTGATTAGAGCGGACATCGAACATGCTATAGTGTTAGCGCCCGGCCAACAAATCAGTATTACCACCGATAGTCTCGCAGCGGGAAACACGTTGTGGTGATGGGACTGCTCCAGTCTACGCGACCTCTACCACGGGACAGATTCGAGAATGGGATCAATGTCGACCGTGCTTATGCAGAATATGAAGCGAAGGTTACTGCGGCGTGCGCTAATGGAGCGGTAAGCTGTATGTGAGTGATCTCATTCGTCACTTCCATGCCAATGACCCAGAGCACTTGCAAGATGCAGGGTGTTCTGGCATGGTCAGCGAGCGGTAAATTGGTGCACTACCTTTCAATGAAAACGGGATTTAAGAAATATCTTGTGCTGAGGAAGACAAAAAATTCTTGAAGAGGTCGTGTGCAAGTGGTCCGAATCCACAATTGGCATATCTCATTCGCTCTACAGTCAGGAACGGTTGATGTGGCACACCATTAGTTTCGACTGCGTAGAGCTCTGGCTTGCTGCGAGGTTGTGATCTCTCAAAGCTGCTCCATTACCTCGCTATTTGTTGCAGTGGTTCCCCAGAATCTTGATAAGTGAAGTCTTTGGGGAGGAGATCGTGGACTGTCCCACACACGGAGGTCTCGTCGGACGTGACCGTGACGCTGTACAGGCTGGAAGGAGAGCGGCTCGTGATACAAGACATTTTCCATGTTCTGGATAGGAACGTCATTCATCCTTGAGCGTACGCTGGCAAGACCGAGTAGTCCGCACTCCGCAATGTCAGTGAGATTTCGATCGTGCATTCTCAATTTCCCTCTCCTTGAGAGCAATGCTCAAGATCGCTCTATTCCTCAACCACTCCGGCAACGAACCAATCAGTCCGAATTGGACCGCATGCGGCCAATACGGCCACACCACCTCGCTTCCACACCCAACCATATCCAGTCCGCATCTTGCCAGCTGCCTTGAGCTCGGCACCAAGAAACTCGTAGTCCTCTGCGCAGCATTGCTCTGGACCATTCCGACCTGAAAATGCAAAACCTCGATGTCTTGTTTCTCAGCTTGCATTTCCAGTCGGAGAGACTTCGACCATGCCTGGTTGTATGCTTTCGCGCCAGTCATGACCTCGATGTACGGGCATGCAAAATCGCTGGCGCCGCTGCCGATATTGATTATCAGCGAAGGCTGACATCGCGTCAATTGTGGCAGCAGTACACGAGTGATCTCCGTGGGAAACCGTGCGTTGATGTCTAGATTTGAGCAACGTCGGATGATGATCTGTCTATCAATGGAGCCCAGAGGGGTGTCACTGCGCCACCGACGTTGTTGACGAGGATCCGGAGGTTGAGGTCCTGGAGAGATGCTGCGGCCTCGTCGAGCTTGCTTGCGTCCGAGGCGGCCGCGCCTGCATCGAGCACAAGAAGTCTTATTTGTCGTGATGGCCATCTTGAGAGGAGATCGTCTTTGACGCCTTGGAGCTTGCGCTCGTTTCGTCCGTGCAGGATTACATTCACGCCACGTGAGCAGAGTTCCTCGGCGAAGCCTTTGCCGATGCCATCTGAGGCGCCTGTGACTAGAGCCCAAGTAGCGGTAGCATCATTGGAAGTCGTGATGTACTGCTTTAACGAGCAGCTGCGTAGGAAATGCAATCTTGCAAAGTCGAGAAGGCTGAATGTCTGTCGGAGAGACCAGAGACACCCGATGGCAACGAGAATCTTAGTCGTGAGGGAGGGCTGTGGCGTGAGCTTGACGACCGCCGATGCCAGATTCTCTAGCGTGTGCAGCATTTTAGCAGTGCAACGCGTTGACTAGATGGCACCAGATAGCTTGAGATGTCTTGTCAGGAGATCATAGTAAGGCTGTCGGCTGTCGGCTGTCATGTGCATTCAGACAGAGCAACCTGATTAAGAATTAGCTTGGTTTGCTACTACCATGTAGTAAGCTTCGAAGCGGTTGCGTACACCGGCTTCGTGCCCTGATATGAAACACGGTCTTGCTGGACTGACTTAGTATAGTATGCTGCAGGGAATCTCGCTTGGCGAAAGTATGAAGTGATCAAACCTCCACTGGGCCTTGCACTGCACGCTATTTTGCTAATTGACAGGAGAGAAACAGATGTGTTGGGCAGCATACAAGTGGCGAAGCATGTCAATCTCGACCGGAAAGAGGGGACATTTGTGTTTCCTCATGCGCAGGTTCAAGTTCCTTCATGCCTCCGAGTTTTTTGCAACCAGTTAGAGGCGCGAGACTACTTGTCATATTGTTCTGCGTCCCGAGTGTTTCTTACAGGTGAATGGTCGCAAGGCACGGCGTCTCGCCATCGATACATTGGAAACGTCGTTATACACTAATTTGTCTATGTACGTGGCATCTCCTGTATGGTCAAATCTACAGAGCATCGCAATCCGGTCGTTCGAAGTGTCAGCGTACAGGAAACCACCATGTTTCGGTTCAACTGTGTAGATTTCTATGAGTGACCACTGCAGAGTGGTCCGATTCCTTTGAAGAGCGATCTGTTGGTGCTGTTCGTCGCGCATCTATCTTTGGTTCTACTCTCAAGGTACCGTTAAGCATGGAACGAAGCGCCGTATTGGGTGCTAAGACATGATGAATCACCCAACATGGATGCTCTAGCCTGGCCAAGCATGCAAGGCATGTTGGGCCGTAACGTGATGAGATGATGGCTAGAGAGCTTGTATATTGCCCTCATCCATTGCTTCGACGACACAGGGTAAGCCATCCGCACTAGGTACTATTGTCTTGAGGAAAGTCGAACTTCGAAATGCATCGAACATGATGAACCGGCCACCATTACTTCGTAACAGCCTTGTGGCTCGACTCCACAGACTGCCTGCAACGTCCCGCGACCATGGTAGACGAATCGAATGTTGGCGTTGTGTAATAGCCCTGGCCACTGCATGGTCTCACAAGAACCTTTCAGGCTCGGCTTTCGACTTTCTGGGCCTGGCGTCTGAGCCAATTTTGACGACTTGTAAACGTCACTGCGTGCGTCCATTCCTCTAAGCTGCTGGAGGTTGTTTTGGGAGCTCTCGACATGCATCCTGAATCGATGGCCCTTTGGTGCCTTCCTCCACGCTTATGGCGTTCGCTAACACGCTCGAAGTTTCGTCGTTGCTCCTGATTGGGTCTCCTGTCAAGAAAAAACCGCGACCAGCCTCCTCTGTTGAGCGATCTGTTCGTGGTTAGCACACTTCTTGTCTACATCCAAGGGTGTCTGCTTGCCTGAGTGTCTTCGCAAATCATGTATGCTCGACGCCGCTGTATTACGACGTAGGTTATCTGCACCGTTACCACCGTGAGCCTCGAGTCCCGACTGAAGTTCTTCACGACCTTCATCTGAATGGGTGTTGTGTACAGCGCCGACAAACGCAAGGTCTTGCTGAACGTCCCTCACATGATGGTGCATATCAGATTCCCTGACAGTTCCGCCAGCAGTCTCGACCATAGATCCGTTCCTTTGCTGCCGAGAAGTCGCTGATGCTGCTGTTGATAGTTCAGAGGCATACATGGTGACGATGTCGTCTGTATGCGAGCAACAGACTACCGAGTTTGGCCAACGAAAGAGCTCAAGAGTGGTAGGTAATCATCGGTATCTGCTGCCAACTCCTAGGTCATTCCGAGGGCTTTGTACTCAATAAGACATAGAGAGACGAACCTTGACTGCCAACCAGAAAGTAGAGCACTAACGTCATAAGTCCTAGATCCGATTGCAAAGCATATACTGATATGCAGGCATCAATTCGAATCAACAATATGTTGTAACACATCGGATCCGTTCATGGTTGTGACACAGATGCACCATGTTGAGAATGAAGCAATCCTCCAACCCTCAGGGAAGCTGGCACTCGGAGCGTTTTGGGCATTAAGCACCATCGGTCGGAGCACAAGAAGGCTTTATGGCATTGAAGGCTTTGGGGACGATGGTTTCGATGGTGCTGCCGTCCTGAGATCAGGTTGCGGCGCTTGTCGGCAATGCTGACAGCATACGCAAGCATCACATCGACAGCATCCATGAGCTGTGCTCGCTAGTGGCCAGCCAATCGACTGTGAAGAAGTGGGCACAACAGAGCTAGCAACATCAGTCTGTTTGGGGGCCTGACGCCCATGCAAGACCATTGCATTGTTCACAAGTCATGTTACTCGTGTTGCCAACTCGGCCGGTCCAACCGCGATCAGATCTACGGATGTTGCGATCCCCGGTAGATAGGAATAGCAAGCTCCATGATCATACAGTGTTGCACGTTCCACCAGACGCAAAAAAGGACGTAAGATACTTTCTTCAGCGACCCCACGAATTGTCCGCCACAAACAAGTCGCACAGACAGTGAAGGCAGCAGTCAAGGAGAAGGCAGAGGAACAATGTAAGCTTTGTACTCCGAACTCTTCTGCAAGCGGGAAATTAGAGAGTTGCGCCACCAAAGTAGGCGCTGGTCCAACTTGGAGTCAACGACGACTGACGGCTTTGCGACCCTTGTTCGCAATACGCTCATGCCGTTATCCTCGGCACCACGCAGGCCACGAGACAGAAGTCTGAGTGTCAGCACGAGCCAGCAAATTGATCCTGGACAAAACGAAACAGCAAATAGCCTTGATGAGGTCATATGCGGTATCACACCGGTATTCTTGGGATTGACCTTAGGCAATGATGAATCGTAAAGTGAGGCTGGCATAGCTATTGGGGAACCCTGGACTTATTCAGTGCCTCCAGTCCCACAGCCTCCTTCCGGAATGTCAACGTGTGGTCCAGAAGCACTATTTGTTGGGCAGAGGATACGACATGTCGATACCTCAGTCGGAAACAGCTTATTGTACTGAATGCATACGCGGCGCCCTACATGCGAGGCAAAATGGTTCACTGCATGCGGTGGTTTTCGTGATCCTGTAGCTCTTTCTCAGGCCACCCACAAGATTTACCGCAGCCACGCAGGTCGCTTTATGAGACAAGGCATACTTGCGATGAGGCGACGCATCTTTTCGACAGCGCATCGAGGGCCTATAGTGTACCCAGTGTATGGCAACTATTGCTCGTATTTGCACGGCCAAGCCCCGTACCACAAGCATTAGCATTGGACTCGTCAGACTAGTCTTCGGAGATGCTAGGCACACGGTCAAAAGCTAGACAGTTGCGTCCCATGTCTAGTGATTCATATCACCGACTGAGCTGTCCATTGCTGTGTCCGTACGACACTAAGGTATCGCAAGGCAAGAAGCCAAGGCGGCTGATAGAACATTGGGCCATCACCTGTAAGGCGAAACGAACACACCGCGTTAGGAGGAAGATAGAATTCTGTAGCGTACCGCAAGCATAGTATTCAATACACGAAGCGGCACGGTATGCCTCAAGGAAGTCCGACAAGTGTTTCCTTGCCTCTGAGCTAATCGTTTCTCCATCACAAGATGTAGAGGAGTCAGTGATGCATAGAAGCAACCAGTAAGCTCAATCAGCTGAAAACACACCGAAGCACGGCACTAGAAGATCGACGAGACACGCTAGGCCTAGTAACGAGACCATACTGCTACGATTCAACATGTTGGCTGTCAAAGACATCTGGTGGCTTCTGTTATGCGCCTTGCAGAAGTCAACAGGAAGCCGCCACTCTGTGCTCGGTTCTAGCAACTTGACAACCCGAACACGACTCGATGAGTTGAACTTGTGCCAGCGTGTACACATTCAAGTCTCTTTGCTCGTGGCATTCAGAGTAGGCTATGGACGAACACACGAACGTATCTGTCACATCCTGTCAGTCCTATCGCTGACTGGTACGTCGAAGGCACAGATATGTACCTGGACCCCTGCAGGTACCTCAATCTGGACCCGCCAAGGCTAAGCATGACATGGACAACCCGCAAGGGTACGGTCACACGAGTCACACCGCGTACCTCCACGCAAGCTGTCAGCAAGCACAACGAGCTTGACACAGCACCAGACGTCAGTGAGACAACCAGAATTATGCTTGTTTTTCTAGTCCAAGGCACAAGTCAACCTGTTCACGTTACTGCTTCCGTGGATGGTGCAGTTTCCATCTCTTCGCCTTTAATTCCATTCGGGAACGTCCTTGTATCTTCCATCTCCTGCTTCGTCTGCTCGACCGCCCGCTCGACGAAGCCTGGCCTCCATTTCGTTAAGAGCTGGCCCATCGTGTTCTTTACGTCACTGTCCCCTTCCTGCCATATCTCCTCCATGGTGTCGATAACCAGCTCCCTTACTGGCGGTCTCATCAGATAGAGGTACTGCATAGCTTTCTTGCATATATCGACCGTGGCAGGATCGCGCGTCAAGGTTCTCACCTGTGACAGTATGCTATGATTAAGTGATGGCAACTCGGCGAGGAAGCGGATAAGCAACCGGAAATCATCCTTGTCGAATCGCGGAACAAGCGTCTCGAAGAGCTGCGCTGACCAGTAATCGTAGTTTGGAGTTTTCATGTCGGCTTTTGTGGTGGGTGCATCACCATTTATTGTGCCGACAATCTGAATCTTGTCAGCGTACCATTCCTCTGTAAGCCAGGTGATGCCTAGAGACAGCCGGTGTTTCCAGTCGTCGAGAACATAATCGAAGAGAAGTCGGCGTATGCGGTTCGGCATGTGTGCACCTTGCATGGTTGCTGGGAGGTTTGTCTGGATTGTGGTAGTTGCGGCGTCGCCATTGATCTGTGTATCTACTACCGAATCCAGGCCGGCCGGTGCACGTGTAGCAAGTCTGATCATAACAGTGAGCCAAGAATCTCTGTCGTTCGTACTTCCTGCTAGCCTGTTGATGCCAAGCTTCTGCTTCGCAAGATTTGAGTTGCCTCCAGCTGATAATGCTGTCTCGAAAACATGCGCGATGGTCTGCTCAGACAGCATTGCGAGCTCGCCATCTGATAATGGTGGAGGTTTTGGTAGTTCGAACGGCCCAAGCTCCAATTCCGGCTGTGGAAGTACTTCTCCGCCTGTTTGAGCTGCAGTGTTGTCGTCACCTGACAAAGCTTCAGGGTCATAGTCATCGTCTTCTTCTGCTGCGGTTGTGGGCTTTGCAGCCTCCTGTATCTTCTGGTACCTTTGTTGCACTTCTTCTATGGCTTCGTCCAGTGACTTCGAATCGATATGTTGCATCAAAGCGCTCGATATCAGACATACAACTTCTTCAGGCAAGATCTTGACATCAAATTGCTGAAACTCTGGGTTATCGATCAAAGTGAACAATTGAGCATAAGTGTTCGGTGGTGGCGGCATCGGTGCAAACCTTTTGACAGGCTCAAGCTTTTGCCGCTTCGTATCATCTGAGCCTTCAGCAGATTCGGCAGGTCGCTTCAGGGACTGTGCTTGGGTGAAGACGGCTGTTGTGGAGCTTTGTAGTCTTCGTAGGTAAGTATCGATCTTCTCGGCCAGCGGATGCTGGGGTAGTATGCGGAGCGTGTAACGCAGCAAAGCCCGGGTCGTCCTTTGCAGCGACTTGATGATTACTATCAATCGAGTGGTCATGGGCCCGCCAGCTGCTCGAAGAGGATTGTAGTTGAGAACAGTTTGCAGGATCTTAGCCTGGATGGGAGGGCGTGTCTTGATCAAGACTGCTAGGCAATTCATGGTAGAGTCAACAAGCAGTGGATCGATCGAGTTTTCTTGGATGACACCTAGTAGCCGGTCAAGAAGACCAGATGTTTCCGCCTCGAGGTTGACCAGCGGTAACAGTGGGTGGTTGCGCGGGACCAATGCGATAGACGTCTCATTGTGTTCAGGTCTCTGTGGGTCTTGTTAGTATCTTGTCCGGGTAGAGAGCTAGAAGGAGACTCACCCTAGGATCCGTGATGAGGCCTGGTGTCTGGACTTGGACAACTTTCTGCAGGAACTTGATGCAGCACACGCGAACTGCAACGGGAGCTGCATCTATCCTTTGCAAGATATTGATCTTGATGGTAGTCATGTCACGCCATACCAAAGCAAGTTCAGGATGGGAAATTCTGTCACACAACATCAGAAATGCTCATATTCCGGGCAGCCGCTCTACATACACTCTTCTGAAGACGTAGGGATATATGCTTGCGCTTGCTTGTACCGCGCTCTTTACCACTGCCGTGTCCTCGTTGGGCGTCTCAAGCATACCGCGAAGCAGAGCCATGACCCCATCGGATATCAGCAGCTCTTTCTGTTGAAGAGGCAGAGCTGGAGTCGCAAAGGCCTCAGCGATGAAGTCGGCACCCCATCTGCGCACGTCCACGGCTTGTGCGCTTTGCAAGATGGGTACAATGCCAGGCACAACTTGGATGTATTGGCTCGAGTCTGCGAGACATGCTTGCCGGACTTGCTCGAGCTTAGGAAGCATGTCACTGACAGGCTGTGCGGGGGCCGCCATCGCTCAGGAGTGCAAACGGGCCAGCAAGACGGATACAGCACGGTGCAAGTCTACAGAGATATGGCAGAGTTGTAGGGGGAGTCTGTCGCAGGATACAGCCGGACAAGCGCACATAAGGTGGAAGATGATCGCGTTGAGCTGTGTATATCGCGATACTGACGGTATGACGAATGTAGTGGCTTGCTCAAGTTGTGGTCGATCGAGAAGAAAGGTCAATGCAGCAGACGGGAGTCTTGTACGCGTCGTGGAAGGCTTTTAATACAATAGTAGAATTGGACGAAGGAGCGTAGTGAGTTACTAAGTACGTACTGATAAACGTGAACGCGATTCAGACTTCGCAAAGAGCGCAGGTTGAGGCTTCATCACGTGCTGGTGGGTCCACAGTTTTGTTGCCTTAATTTCAAGGCAACATTTCAAGGCCCAACTCTTTTTGGATGCTGGCGAGAGACGACGTGCTCAGTCGCTGAATGTTCCCCAAGCACAAGAAAGTTGGTCGACGTCCGCCGCAACAACAAGTGCCAAGATGCAGCGACACCCAGCCAGGCAGGCTTTTGTGGAGGAAAGTAACGAGGTAAGCTATGAACATCCGGCTACACCTTGCGAAGCACTTATTCACGCGCTGAATCAAGACAAAGGCATCCTGCTCTCGAACACAGGTCGCTGACGGGCATGGATGAGGATAGGATTCGGAACAAGGTATCAGCTTGGCAGATTTGCGTAAGTACCTCAGGTCAAAAACAGGTACATGGAGCTGATTCACCTGTAGCAATCGATCGCAACTATGATCTACCCGCAGGTGCTGGAGGCGCAGCGCCTGAGAGAGCTTCGGCTTTGTTGTCTCAATTCGACCGTAAACGAAGGGCAGCCCAGATAGCAGTCCCAACCGACGATGGCAAGGTCCGAGCCAGACTGCGAGAAATGGGCGAGCCCATTATATTCTTTGGCGAGGGCCCGGCAGATAGAAGAGACCGCCTACGAGAGCTCATGCTGGCCGAGGAAGAAGAGGCTGACGGCACGACACCGGATGTTCAGATGATGGACGCAGACGAACCTCAAGACCAAGACGAAGAATTCTACACCGAGGGTCTACCAGAATTACTCAAAGCACGACAAGACATCGCGAGATATTCACTGCCTCGGGCCAAAGCGAGGGTCGCGAGACAGAACGAAGAGTCTTCGATACCACTACGGACGCATATCAAGCACAGAAAGGCCATAAAGGAGAAATTGGCAGGCTTCGAGCTGTACGGCACGCAGATCGCGGGAGACAGACCAGTAAGTATCACGAGGTTCGCACCAAACGGTGAGACCATAGCAGCTGGGAACTGGAGTGGCGCCATCAAGCTACTTTCCGTCCCAAACTTAGAAGAGAAAGTAACGCTCCGCGGTCACACCGGTATAGTAGGAGGCATATCTTGGTTCCCAGGCGCAACTTTGCCTGATTCAGGTGTCTCGGGAAGCACCCTCAATTTAGCCTCGGGTGGCGGAGGTCAAGGTGGCGCTAGCGATATTCATCTATGGTCTCTGGAACAAGATACGCCCATCTCAACGTTACAAGGCCACAACGATCGCGTGTGCAGAGTCGAATTTCATCCTTCAGGCAAGTATCTAGCATCTGCATCATTCGACACCACCTGGAGACTGTGGGACGTCGAAACCACAACGGAGCTAGCGCTACAAGAAGGCCATTCGCGACAAGTTTACACAGTCAGTTTTAACACCGACGGTTCGCTGCTGGCCAGTGGGGGGTTCGATAGCATAGGGCGAATCTGGGATTTGCGATCGGGCAGAACAGTCATGATTCTCGAAGGCCATATCAGGGAAATCTACAGCCTTGATTGGGGCATCGATGGATATCGGGTACTCTCAGGTTCAGGTGACGGCTGGGTGAAATGTTGGGATCTTAGAGCCGTCCGAAATCTTGGCGGTATTGGAGCACACAACGGCAATGTCTCAGATCTCAGATGGTTCAAGGGCATAGATGGTGACACAACGACCAGTCTAGATGTGAGCATGGAGGATGGCGTCAAGAACGACACACAACCATGCAAGGCAGGAACGTTTTTCGTCTCGAGTGGCTTCGACAAAAACGTCAACATCTTTTCGGCTGACGATTGGTCATTGGCAAAACAGCTTTCCGGTCATTCAGGTAATGTGCTCAGTGTCGATGTGAGCCAGGATTCGAAGTGGATCGCAAGCAGTGGACACGACAGGACTGTGAAGCTCTGGGGAAGAGACGATGGCGAGGGCATTTGACGGATATGACATAAGAGATGAACGCCTGTCATGACCAATGACGAAATCTCGAGCTTGAACGAATGGCAGCAGTGAGCTGGGATGGTTTGCTTGGCCTACCATCACAGGAGCCTGATGGTATTCGCAACCAATATCTGGTTGACTAACCTCAACCTGTTTTGACGGTGTTTCCTGGTCAGCTCTGTGTGGTCCCCTTCGACTCCCGTCCGCGGCCGAGAATCACTCACATCGTGCTGCGGCTGTGGAAGCAGTGCGACTGCTAGCATCATCGCAGGTGCTGACATATATAGCTTTTTCGCTTCGATCTACTTCCTAGACCCCGCCTGCATCTAGGACCGTCACGCAGAATTAGGCACAGTATTGTGACCAGCGATGCCTTGCTGAACTACCAAAGTCACTATTGTCCGTACGACATAGAACGCCAGTAGCAGGGGCGAAGCAGGCAAACCCCAGGGGTCTGGATATCGATGGATCGACACGTCTTTCATATGGTAATTTACGCCGGGACACTGCGTCCCACCATCTGGTCACTCCAGAGCTTGCCAAGGGCGATCAGCAGACCTAGGCGCCTTTGGACCACTAAATAGTGAACCATCCAGAGACCGAATATTTCTCCTCTTTGCAAGTACAAAGCATCGTTTGCGCATCGCCCCTTGCGTACTGGTCATGTAACAGCTCGAGAACACATTTCGTGAGCAGATGCTGCTTCAACAAAAACGCAACGTCGTCGAAGAGAAGAAAGTCCGTCTCATGACATGCACAACTCAGGTCGTCGAAGGTGGTAGGTCCGACCTGTTGTGACACAACACTCGGCATTTGGTGACCTGACCACAATAAGCTTGCAGTTTCTGTGGTCATGGCAGCTCACCGGGGCAACATTTCCGAGCGGAACGATGTAACTCATCGTGGTACGGCGTCTCCCACTGCTTCTATCCGAGGACCAGCGGGAGATATACATGTCGCTAAGCTGGAGACACACCTGTCCGTCTAAAGAAGACTGAGGACCAACAAAACGCCAGATGTGATGTGTCGCTGGTCGCCGGTGCGGAGCCCTGCTCATTGGTCGACTTGTGTCCTCGATGTCTTCTGGTCACGGTCACGTGTGGTTCTCCTTTTCCGCTTCCTGACTGGTTCCATCAAACTTGCTCAGTACCAGTACTGTGGCTCTCTTATGACCGTACTAGGAAACCACCAAAGTCTGTGGGCATCTCCTAGCGTCACGTACTTTTGCAGGTCCTCAGACTCTCGCAGGTCCACACACCGTTACCGGTCCTCAGGCTAAGACACATCGTACTGCCTCCCATCAGCCGAATTTGAAGCATCGCCCACGATGAGGGCTCACTATTTATTCACTTGCTGCTTATGCTGGTCTCTTCTCGGTTTTCTCTACCCCTAACATATCCATATATACATACCGCAGTGTGTGGTCTGTAATCTTCTGGCAAGCGTAGCATAGCGACGCTTTGATTTTTTAGCGACTACAATTTCGAACACTATTCAAGCGAGCCTGACTTCACGGATCCAACGCACAGCAGCCTGTCAACAACCCTTTCTTCAGCTTGACCTGACGCGACTCCAAAGCCAAGATGTCTTTCTCATCATCTTGGTTTCACAACAAGCTTGAGTCAGTATGCTGCTGGGCTGCTGACTCAAAGCTCCCGATTCGTAAGCCATCCTTCCTCTCAAGTGCCCTTCAGTCTCCGATAATTAACGCATCACCCAGCATACTTGCCCTCCTCACCCAACGTAACAACGTGCTGGTGCCAGCAGCACATCGCGGCCCCCGCCCCGCCTGCACTAGCCGCAATCGCTCCACGCAAGCGGACACATAGCGACGACGAGCCCAGTGACGACGAGCCAGCCTCCAAGAGGGCCCGACCACACGAAGAGGCAATTTCAATCTCAGACGAGCCTCAGTCCCTCCTAACTCGAGTCTCGTGGACCGTCCACAAGACTCTTAAGCAGACGACGACGACGACTTTGGGCCCCGGCGCTCCTTCGAACGCACACTCTGAATCGGATAGCGAGTGTCCAATCTGCCGTGAGACTCTGTTCTGGTGCCCCTCAGCAAGTGACGGCGCCGCAGAATGTGCACCTGCCGAATGGAGTCTGTCCAGACACGAATGCGGGAATACATTCCATTCGACGTGTCTGGATACGTGGTGCACAGCGCCGCGTGGTGGCGCCACGACGTGTCCGATGTGTCGTGGGGTCATTCTTGACCCTCCAGTCCCTCACTCTCATTCCGGGCAGGAGTTGCAGGGGCCAGCGGCTGGACTTGGCGCCGAGATTCGGCTAGAATTGTTTGGCGGAGCGATGCTGTCACGACCTGCTGTCGGACAGCCCCAGCAGGACCAAGAGGAAACCCCAGGTTCAGATGGCGCCGAAGAAGGCTTTCTGAGCGAGAAGGAGGCGAGAAGTGTTTTGAGCTTTCTCGCGATGGACATGGACGGTGGTGGGTTTGGCATTGGCCTGGGCGGATACGAGGATAATGTAGATGTTAGCGATTTGGTTGATGAGGCTTGAACGCTTCGTCTGCGAATTGGTGAGCCTGCTACTGATCAAAACGGTCGGAGGCTTTAACGAGGGAAGATCAACGATTTTATGAGTGACGTGTGAACGATATTGGGGGTTCATGAGCGTGATATCGACATTACCAATGCTTTTATTCAATTTCGTGTCAAGTTCCGATCCTGTGTCGGCTGCCTTTGTGTTCATGTTGTTTCGATACCATCGATGGGTAGCGCATGGTCGAAGACATCGCTTTCAAATGCGATTGCCTAGGGTGCTTATACGAAGTTTTTTCTAAACATACTTGTTTCCCATACAAGTAATGCTCAGCTCCAACGCAAGGTCGACGCGGCCAGCATATGCCATGTGGAATATACAAGATGTTGTTGAACTCTGGCCCCCATCAAGGAGCGTTCGCCAGTGTTCCTCTTCCTCATCGCGTAGCCAAAATCTCCTCTTGCCGCCGTCCAACACAGTGTGAAGTGTCTGAAGGTCAACCGCGTCGCAGTCATATCCTCTTCAAGCGGCGACACCGCAGGCAAAGCTGAGCTCTTTGAATCTTTTCTTCGCAGGCCTTTGCTGTTCCAGCTGCATGTCTTGGTACAGTACTTCTTCCGTTTCCCATCGATGAGACAAAATAGCATAACTGGGGACATTGTCTCCTTCAAATTCCTCACAATTATGAGTCTTAGTGTCTATGAGGCACATAGTTCCTCCTCGAGACACACTGACTGACCAGGATACAACCACCACTCGCCAAGTAGATGGAGATTAAGCATCTCGCAGTAGCACCACCAAGCATATATCGCGCCACCTATCGTACGCGGTGTCTCAGTTCAATGTCCGGATGTCGCCTCGAGGCCAGAATAGTAAGATAGAAGGCCTCAGATGATCTGGGCACGACTGAATTAGCATCAAGATCTCCTTTTCAAGATTACTGCCCCTATTCACTTTTTCATGCTAGTTGTCTGCATGCTACAACGCCTTATACATATCATGTTTCATTCACTTCGTCCAAGGTCATATCAAGCACAGTATTTCACACCGCTGCCTCACCAACGTTGCTTCTGGACTTTATTCATCCATACTAATCACAGTCTCGGTAGCCGTCCCATCAGTCGCAATCCTGCTTGCCTTCCCAACAGTGCTGACCCCAACCTCAGTCGCGATTTCCTCAAACTCGCTTCCACCACCATCCATACTCCCGCCGATTGAACTTCCTACGCCAGGAATGATGCCCATAGCACCACCTCTGAAACCACCGTCCTCGACATCAGGAGCATCGGGGACCTCAACGCCATCGTTGAAGACACCACCAGTTCCATCATCCAAGCCCCCAGCCCAAAGAGGTAGATACTTCCACTCATTGTCATTCAGACACAACAGCGTGGTAATTTTACCACTCGGGATATCGAAATCGCATGTGCCGTCTAGGATATAGCCTGGCGTCACAATACTGGAGAGCTGGCAATAGAGGTTCGTGCTCACTTCTTCCAATAGGGCAGTGGGCATGACAGGCCTTACCACCGCGTCGATTAATGCCCAGGTACGAACCAACGATCGTGTCCGCTCGGGCGTAGATTGCTCAGCATATCGTGATACTGGTGTCGAAATGGTCTGTACGCTGGAGTCGAATGCGACACGACGATGCGTTGGTTCCTGCATGGCCTGACGACAATCCTTGTTATCGGCCATTTCTATGCTTGTTCGTCTTTGATCAGTCAGATCGTTGTCTTCCGAATTATCGAAGGGAGGAGCCTCGTCTGGCTGCAGCACTGCCAGACGTTGAGTCTTACTAGCAGCCGTCGTCGCATCGTCAGAGAAGTCGTACGGCGGTCTGTCATATGATGCCGGATCAACGTCTTGCAGCAAAGGGTGTTCCTCGGTCATCGTACCCATTGTGCCATTCTGACTTGACCCTGTATATGACGAATGGCGTGAGAGATGCATAGGAGATCTCTGAGCTCCACCGAAAGTGCCAGTAGTTCTGGTCCAGTCCGGTGAACACGGTACTTTATCTGGCTGACTACCACCCGGAGCGGAGGCCATGGATGAACTCGTTCCTGTATGTCGTCCCATCTTTCCGCGGGTTATCTGTCTAGAGCCTGCATTCGTCGGCTGAGGTGCACTAGCTACAGACTTTTGGTGGATGGGTAGACTTTCCGGTGCAGATGCACGAATTGGGTGTATGTCCTCCATGACGTCTTGCCAATCGCCGTCTCGATCTGTTGCATCTGCTACTTCCTCTGGCAGATCCGCAGATTGTTTCATAGGCTGTTGCGGAACGGCCTCAGGCCCGATTGAGCTGCTGTTGAGCTTCTGCAGTAAGGGCTCAATGTCGTCGGAAGCGCCTCTATGGCGCTGCACTGCATTTCCAGTCTTCGCATGTTCTTTTCTCTCCTTATTTGCGGCCTCATCCTGTATCAAGATCGTCCCACATATCACACAATAGAAGTCTTTTCTTGGGACGTCAGTTGACATTTTGTCGCTGCCGTATTCAGCTCCGCACTGCAGGCAGCACCAATCTCTCCGCTTCTGCGAGGGCTTGACTGTCTTTGCTGAACTGGGAGTCTCAGATGCGCCTGGTCGATCAAAAAGTTCCGCTTGTGCTTGCAGCCTTCCTGCAGGAGAGGATAAGTATGCGTTGAGTTTGTCTAGATTCGTGAACAGCTCCTTCCGTGATACATACGGTACATTGGTACCGTTGATGATGCCTTGCTGCTTGAGTCCAGCTTGTGTTTGTTCCCATATCTCATGGTTCTCAAGAGTGTCAGTGTAGTCTCTAGCAAAATGTTCTAGGCGCAAGATGTTCCAGAAGTGCTGAGTAAGCAGTTTGAGTGGTTGCGGAATATCAGTGTAGGCCGCAAACATACCGAAGCCCTCGAATGGACCAACACCCTTGACATTCGCAAGATCGTACGACGGACTCAATGTCATGTATATTATGCGTCGTACATAATCCCTCAGCTGGTCCTTAATGGTCTGAAGCAGAGCTTGATATTCACTATCGTCGAATACTAGCCCGTTGAGCTTTGCAATCTCCTTGGTGGATGATGACTCTGTGTTCCAGATTCCAGGAAACATCGCAACTTCTTCCAAAACTTCTCTGATCCTGTGGGTCAACGCAGACGCTGCGTGATCAATGCGGTTTATGTCATCGTCATCCAGGCAGCTGGCTACATGGCATGCCTGACGGCTCTGCGGTTGGCCCGAAGCGGTCGAGACGACATCATTTGTCCCCTGTATCATTGCCTGCTGACCAACGAGGATTGCGAAAGTGCACCTGATTAACCATGTAGATTGTGTAGCAACTGCCATGCGATATGCGATCTCTGGATTGTTCTGGATGAAGTGGCTGTTGCCGTTTTCTAACAGCCATGAAACGACCCAGTGGCTGATTACTGGACTATGCGCACAATCGAAAAAGTTGGCAAGCATGCAGAAAGTCCATGCTTTTGCGGCTGAATTCAATCTGGGGTCGTTGCCGGCCAGCGCCTGGAAGAGGCGAGCAGTAGCTGTATGGTGGCGAAGAGCAGTATATTCTTCCTCAAGAGGAAGGTCGACCACTGCTGGCGCTGGTGGGGACTCCTTCTTACTGTCATATCCGGCAGCTTCTGGACCCTTGTCAGTGTTCCCGCCAAGTTTGTTACCTGCACTCCTTCCTTGATCGTCTTCCGAAAAATCCTTTGGTATCGAGAGGGAATAGGTCGGCCTTGCTGGGGCATTGAGTTCATCTCGACCACAGATATGTAATTCTGGGATGCCTAATGTTCTCGAGAGTTGATGCCATCTGAGAGCGCCATGAGGCACGCTTAGTTCCGTGATTTGAATCAGAGCCTCATCGTCGTTCAAGGCCGGACTTGCATCGACATAATACTTTATGCTATGGGGTTGCATCACGGACTTATGGACCTCTAGCTTTTTGAGTCTTCGTGACGTTCTAGCAGACATAGGTCCGAGGAACTTCTGGAACTTCGAAGATCCGGTAGCTTGCAAGGTAGCGCTCTTCATGAGGTAAGGACTTCTGAAAAGTCGTTCCGTGTAATCATATTCGTATGGGTCTTGGCCTGGAGTCGGCGGTGGTACACCGAGGTACACTAAAGTGTCTGCATCGTTTTCGATGACAGGCGGGAATTCGTTGCTAAGCCTCATGGCAATCTCGTCGAATGACTCTCGCATCTGCGGTTTGATGCATAGCTCTATAGAACTGGTCAGCCGTCTTGCTTGCGGCGGTGGTGCCGTTGTGAGCCACGATCATGATTCAATACGTACCTTCGAATGTCTTAGGGCTCACTCCCCTCGCCTCCGGGGTCTGAGCATCCCCCTCTCGACTAGACCCGAGAGGCTCCTCGTGCCAGTCGTAATCGTCTACATTGTTGCCGAGATTGCCTGCCATGTCAGGAGCCGCCAAATTGATATCCACACCGAAATCGAGCTCCTGCAAATAAGCGAGGGATGATTGTATGGTTGCTGTGGACTCTCAGACGGTCGCGTCCTTGAAGGTAGTTGAACCGAGCTAGCGTTGTTTCAGGCGTTCTTCGGTGAATGTGTCGTAGGAGAGATAGAAAGTTTCGTGAATTGTAGCAGTTTCTACATACAACCGAGCATGCTATTGCCATCTGTAGAACATCTAAAAGGAGTGAGTCGCCGACTACAAAACGTTAGACTTGAAGCAATTGGCTGATGCCTGGAGTCAGATGTGGACAAAGCACAGCCCCAGGTTCAATCCAGCCAATAAGACGGCTGTACTTTTGCAGCACTAGCCATACATTGAGTCTTCACTCCACTGGTCTATTTAGCATGCTATCGCTCAGTGCATGACTCAACTTCTATTCACACCAGATCCGGTGAGCCTTTCGACTTAGCTGGGAGTTACTACTTGTCAGTGCATGATCAGACTGCAAGCAGAAGGTGTCTGTTCATCAAAGTTCTAAATGGAGTAGATAGTCTCTTTGAAGGACCACGATTACTCACCTGGTCTCGCCTGAATCAGCCAGTGTTTCGCGTTGTCCACGCAGGGTGTCCCGTTCTAGTCTTCCATGACCAGTCTGGGCAATGTCGCCAAAAAGCATGTGTGCGTTTTCTACGGCACGCTCGCCAGTACCGTGGAATTCCTTTCCAATTTTGCTCAAGAAGCCGTAACCAAGTGAGGTGTTGCTAGTGCTCAAAGACGCAGCTGGCCTCGGTCACATCCCAGGGCTGTCTTAATATGCATGATCATGGTCGGGATAAACTAAAGAAGTTGTTTCGGGCTTCCCAGATCAATGATGTTCGTGGGTGTGGGAAGGACTAGCTGTCTGCCGCTACTGCTGCATTCCAGCAGGACGCGCGATTATGAAGAAGTTGCCGTTTGGAAAAACGTCCATCACGAATTTACCCACGCTGCGCAAGTGCTCGCACGGAGCGGATCAGGACCTCAAATGTAGCGGAAGAGACGATGATTCAAACAGCTTTTGAGCTAATTACACGTTTCACGCCATGGATACCTTTCCACCGTGCGCAAACTTAGGAGGAATGCCTCTTTAGAAACTAAGTTAGCAGGTGAAGCGGTCAGTGCTAGTCGTCATGAGTTTCCGACCGCAGCCTTCGAGCCTAGTCGTAATCGATAACAAGCATGTCGTCATATGCAACAACGTAAGGTCGGCGTCACTGCTGGCAAGCATCGAAGGTGTGAGCATTTGTGAGTTTGGGTAAGGACCCGGGAGTGAACTGGCAATTGCATTGAGCTGCAACGTAGCCAGGACAATACAGACGAGGGCTTGTCACAAACACTAGCACTTCACGGCCAGGCGACTGTGGCGATAGCCATTGGAAGATAACGCGGAGAAGTGCAGGTGGCGACTACTAGTAACCGAGAAGATTCCACAACCGAACAATCCGCCAGTCAGCGCTTGCCACAGCCCGTTCGATTACGCTAGCACCTTCTCAGCCACCGCCGCGGCTCGCCCGCCTTCCACTGCACTCTCTGTCAGCATGACTCTTGCTGGTTGCTACGTACTTATAGGCCACTTCTCCCACTTGCCTTCCGATCGTCCTCCTCAACTCTACCTTCAACCAAATCAACTCTTGGTACCTCACCCTTCACAACTTTACCAATCAATCAGACACTCAGCCTTACCAGTACCAAATACATCCACCAAGATGCAGATCTTCGTCAAGACCCTCACTGGCAAGACCATCACTCTCGAGGTCGAGTCCAGCGACACCATCGACAATGTAAAGAGCAAGATCCAGGATAAGGAGGGCATTCCCCCCGACCAACAACGTCTTATCTTCGCTGGTAAACAGCTTGAAGATGGTCGCACCTTGAGCGACTACAATATTCAGAAGGAGTCAACCCTCCACTTGGTGCTCCGTCTTCGTGGTGGTATGCAGATCTTCGTGAAGACCTTGACTGGCAAGACCATCACCCTTGAGGTTGAGTCATCCGATACCATCGACAACGTCAAGAGCAAGATTCAGGACAAGGAAGGTATTCCACCCGACCAGCAGAGATTGATCTTCGCTGGTAAGCAGCTTGAAGACGGCCGAACCCTCTCCGACTACAACATCCAGAAAGAGTCCACTCTGCATCTTGTGCTCCGTCTCCGTGGTGGTATGCAAATCTTTGTCAAGACTCTAACGGGCAAAACCATCACGCTCGAAGTTGAATCCTCCGACACAATCGACAACGTCAAGTCGAAAATCCAAGACAAGGAAGGCATTCCACCCGACCAGCAGCGACTGATTTTCGCTGGCAAGCAACTCGAGGACGGTCGAACACTCTCAGACTACAACATCCAAAAGGAGTCGACGTTGCACCTTGTTCTGAGATTACGAGGTGGTATGCAGATTTTCGTCAAGACTCTTACTGGAAAGACCATTACTTTGGAAGTCGAATCTTCAGACACTATTGACAACGTTAAGTCCAAGATTCAAGACAAGGAGGGTATTCCACCGGATCAACAGCGATTGATCTTTGCTGGTAAGCAATTGGAGGATGGTCGTACTCTTTCCGACTACAACATTCAGAAGGAGAGCACGCTACACCTGGTTCTCCGACTGAGAGGAGGTCAGTAAGCAGTCTTAACAAAGACGATATCATGATCATGAGATGGCGTTTGGGATACCTGGTCCAGATGAACTAGGAATTGGGCTTTTTGAAATCTTCTACATCCATAGATGCAGTCTTCACACACAGCAGCATGGAGCATGCATGCATCATCTGAATGATATTGTGTCACTCACTTCAACGCATTCAATGCTGTATCTACTTGTTTTCGCCGCATTTGTCTCTGCATTACGTATCCACCATCGACAGTTTGCCACTCCCGATGCTACAATATTATGCCTGCCACGCATCTGGGCTTCTAACCTTTTGCTACTGCTTCTGCTTCGTGTGGCATCGTGCCGACGGCAATTTTGCCATGTTGTATCGCGATTTCCATGTGTTTCGGTACTGTGCCTGCCTCAACAGTGGCAGCTGGTTTGTATCTTGTGGTATTGTCTAATCTTCGTGACCGTTTGTATCTTCCATGTCCAAACATCATCTTCTCTTGCTTACACAATTTGTACTGAACACGCTTCAATGACATCTATCTGTACTTCAACATTGTGAACAGGCAGTATGCCAGAGTACTTCTATCACATCGGCATCGAACTCTTTAACGATCGTTCACCGTCGCCAGTCGGCCTATCTCGGGCATTCCAAGCACTCAATCCATTCGTCTCGCAACAGCCTCGAGCTGCTCGAGATCACCAATTCGACAGCATGAGATCCTCTCACTCCTCGAGACCCTCGTTTTCCACCAGGTCTTCAACGCGAACGATTCCTTCGAGCGTCGACGACAAAAGACTAGATAATGTGAAGGTGGACGCTGTGGATGGCGATGACATTACGGCTGGTATCGGCACAAGTTTAGCAAGCGCCCGTACACGGGCAGCTTTCGTCACAACAGAAGACTCGGATGAAGGCGAGTTAGGAATTGTGCATCTGTATCGAGACGCAGACGAGACTCCAGGTCTGTACCAAAATAATGATCGAATATCTCCAACGCATCTGTGGGATGGCAGTGCCGCGGCCAGAACACGTCCTACTGGGAGCCAAAGCACAAGGCCACCGAGACACGATGACTGTACAACTCTCTCCATCCTTGCTGTGCCTTCCTACATGACCCCGAAGGACTTTCTCGCATACGTTGGCAAAGATACACGCAATGCAGTCAGTCATTTTCGAATGATACGGACAAGCAGACTGAACAGGTATATGGTTCTGATGAAGTTCAAGGATGGTAGATTCGCTAGGCAATGGCAGCATGACTGGAATGGCAAAGTCTTTAATAGCATGGAGCCGGAAACATGCCATGTGGTCTTTGTCAAATCTGTTGAGGTACTGTACAACCAAGATTTCCAGTTTGAGAGGGATGTGTCAGACCAAGCTTCAGTGAGTGGTAGTGCCTCGAGTGGTCGAGCGGCGATGGTATCACTGAACAAGCCTGCACCCCCTCCGACCCCTGCTCTCGTGGAATTACCGACTTGTCCGGTCTGCTTAGAACGGATGGATGAGTCTACTGGCCTCCTTACCGTACTATGTCAACACGTCTTCCACTGCTCTTGTCTTGAGAAATGGTCGGGAGGAGGATGTCCTGTCTGCAGGTACTGTCATGATGATTTCTCTACTGGTACATCGAGACCGAACAGGAAGAAGAAGTATGACGCCATGAGAGGTGAGTTTGAGGTACAGGATGAGGATGACCTAGAGTGTGGCGAGTGTCGCATTACTCAAAGTCTTTGGCAATGCCTGATTTGTGGTTACGTAGGCTGTGGTAGGTATGCAGGTAAACATGCCTACCACCACTACGAAAGAACAGGCCACACATTCTCGCTCGATCTGGAAACTCAGCGTGTGTGGGACTATGATCGTGACTGCTATGTCCATCGTATCATAGCTAACGGCTCTAATGCAAACGGTGAGAAACTGGTTGAGCTTCCTGGTCGAAGGAGTCAAGGCCAAGTTACAGCTCTGCAAGATGACGATCAAGACCTAGACATTGCCAAACGCGAGAATCTGGCATTCGAGTATACACAGCTGTTGACGTCGCAGCTGGAAAGCCAGAGGATCTACTTCGAGGAAGTGGTAGCACGCGCCGTTGACAAAGCTACAGATGCTTCGAAACGAGCTGAGAAGGCTGTCAACGAAGCTACTTCAGCGGTGAGCAGACTGGACGATATTCTGGCAGACAATAAGGCATTGAAGGAGAAGCATGAGCAATCAGTGAAAACCGCTACTCATTTTGAAGCCAAGAGTCAGAAATATGAGAAGCAGAAGAAAGAGCTTGAGAAAGAGCACCAGGATACAAAGGCGTTGTTGGATAGCATCTACACGTCAAGCAAGGCGAACGCAGAGAAGGCGACCGCCGACCGCAATCTTATGTTCAAGCAACAAGCCGAAAAGATACAAAAGCTCGAAGAAGACAACGCAACGAAAGGCTTTTATCTGGAGTCTTTGCAGGAAGAAGTTGGATCTCTGCGGGCTCAATTGGCTGGGCAGGACCAGCTACAGCAGCTTGTCAAGTCTGGACAGCTGACCCAGGAAGAGCTTGAAGGGGCTACCATAAGTATGGGTCCTGTCCCTAGTGATGGTCACAAGCCGACTTCTGTGTCGAGGTCTAGGAAGCTAGGACGACCTAAACAGTCCCCACTACCAGTGCCACGAAAAGACCCTACTGATGATGAGATCAGGCAGTCAATCGCCAACATCAAAACCATCGGCACGGTCGGCTCGTTGCTGATGAGTAAGATCGGCAAGCCCTTTTGGATCTATAGGTCGCACGTCACGGAAGGGGATATTATCCGCGGCATGACGGCAGAGGAGATAGTCGTCAAGAATCAGCAAGGCGACTTCGAGCTCAATGGAAAGGTGCGTCCGGATGCTATTGTCGTCGCTTTGCAAAAGAAGAATCTCATCACGCTTAACCCCCAGATAACGCTTGGGGAAATGGTGATGGAGAATAGCGAAAACGCACTCATGCTGTTGCAGTTGTTTGGTTTGGGCAGAGGCTATGAGCTTGCCAAGGGCCCAGGTGAGGTAGATGTTACGAAGACATTCGTTGACGCGGGTATCTGGCAGAAAAAAGAGGAAGAGAGACTGTATGACAGCGATGCGACGGAGGACGAGGGTGAGAACAAAGTGGATGGCGGTGGCAAGAACAAGAAAAAGAAGAACAAGAAGAGCAAGAGAAAGAAATGAGCTGGTCTCAACGGCGAACGACTGGGCTCATTGGGATATCTTGAAGTTTCAACGCCAATTAGTGGTAATACAAAGGTAGCTATGACCATAAGCATGAAACTCCGCGTACAGCATGACAACAACCATGGTTTTCAGACGCAAGTGCTCTTCCAGGTCAGCTTCACGCCCCGCAACGCACAAGCTCGTCGATGTTTCATGATGACGACCGCTGAAGCCTCAACACAAATAGGTGCCTAATCTGGCCAGTGATCACTCAGGCCTGCTTTGACGTCTTCGACAGTCGGTTCATAACCTTGACTGTTGGAGGCTGTCGTTGTGGTCAATGTCCGCGATCTGGCCAAGGCAGCGCTCCATGTAAATCCTGACCACCCATACAGGATAGAGTATGTAGCATCCCGAGAGACAAACCACGCCGAAAGACTCAGACTTTTGCTCCTGGGTCGTAGTAGACGTAAAGGGCGATGATGGCATTACACGACAGCAGATGCCGCACCAGTCCATGGGCACCCTCTGCATTCCCCCTCGTTTGCATTCGTGCGGCTCAGCTTGCTGTCTACCTTCTACCCTGGTGTGGAGCGAGCAGTTCGTCCGTTTCAATCGAGGTATTCAGCCACGATATGTCACTGGTTGATCCGGCTGGCCCTGCCTCTCCTAGAACACAGCACATAGCCGCCTTACCTAAAACAGATGGGTATGATGCACTCGGAGAAGGCACCCGCATCACCCCACTTCACTCCGACCCCACTACTACTTCATAGTATCGTATGATCACGCCTGTTACGAAGTGAGATGCAGCCAGCGCCTTGCAGTGCTGTTAGAGACCTGGCCAGAGCTAATCTAGATCTTGCAGTGCACGGTCCAGAGCAAGTACACGCTGGAGAGCTTCCGCAATGGCTCGAGGCCTAGAAGATGCGACACAGGCAATGTGCCTAACACGATACCAAAACGTCAAAGGCTGTCCACGACTACAGAACTACTGTACTTGTACAAGTTTCCAAGGCATAGCAGGGTATATTGTGGCTGCGCAAGATTACGCCGAAGAGCATGTGGCTAAGTAGCGATCCAGAAAGCCTCGTCATCTTCGAGATGCCACTCGCGGGGTACCTCACCCGACGAACGCAGGGTTGGCGCCACTTCCAAGCTTGGGAGTAAACATATGACGTTGCTATTCATCACCACCTGGCAGGTGTGACTGTCGCTTTGAACCGCTTAGCCCCTCGTAAGCTACTATTAGCTGTGACCGCAGACCATTCCCCCCTCCATTAAAGCCAGATAATCCTTCAAACCAGAATACCTACCTCAAACTACAATCACATAACCTAAACAAACAAGCAAACTCGTCAAGTCAAACCTCATCTCAACCCCTCCACCGTCACCATGCCTCTCAAAGACAAGATCACCTCGATCGCAACAGGCGACGCCTACGACAAGCCAGCCAAGACCGAGACCGGCGCCATGACCACCAACGACTCGTCCGACGCCGCCACCATCGAAGGCACATCGGCCGACCCCAACGCCCCGCCCTCGCAGCCAAGCGGCTTGGAGCAGAAGGCAGGCCAGTCCGCCGAGAAGGCCGAACAGAAGAGGAACCAGGCCCACGAGAAGCACAGCGAGGCTCAGGAGAAGTCGCAAGAACATTCAAAGTGATAGGAGATGCTGGATAAGGCCGAGGAGGCGAAGCAGGAGAGAAAGTAAACGTGCACACAGAGCAGAGAATACGTGTCTGTTGCAGTGGTTCTTGGGGACCCGCCGGCCGAGAAGGGTAGAGCTTGCTGCTTCTTCATGGCTGCTCCTACATACGTCTGTTCCTAGCTGTCCGCTTTCGAGCTCATCTTAAATGGTACATTGTGTACTGACATAACCGCAACGCATCTTGCTGCCTGTACCTTCGCAACTGCTTGCCTTCACCATATGTTTGTCCTGCAAACCCGCCCGTGAACCACACCCCTAGTCCTCGCTCTTCCCCAAAGCCCGGCCGTCCGATATACTCGAACCAAATGCAAAGGCGTGTCTTATCTATTGGCATCTCCACCAGCAAGACTCGCTCGCGGCCCACTAATCCAACGCGGTCGGTAGCTGCTCTTGACACTTAGATGGCTGGCCGCCGAGGTCTGAGATGGTGGAGTAGGTAGTAAGACTGGCGCATGCTCACAGGAGATCGAGATCGGGTTGAGTTGATGATGGTAAGGTCGGAGCCGGATAGGATTGTTCGAGAGCACTTGCAATCAAGCCGGGCACGGAGTGGGTTAGATATGCAGCAACAGACGGCACCGCACCTCATACCCAGACAGAAGAGAACAGCTGTACAGATTACATTATGTTGTATTGTATTGTATTGTACAAAGTGAGACAATCCACAGCAGCCGCACCAGCGACTCGTCCCTGTGCTGTACTGCTCGAAAGAGCTTCGATAACGTTGATCGCTGCCCCCCACCTACCTCAACTTCTGCACCCCAAAGAAATAATTCCCAAAGTCCTCGCTCCTCCCCACGAACCGCCAGCCCACAAGCGGTAGGTACACGCACCCTTCGACCCTGACCGCGCCGTATCCATCTGGCTCTCCAGTACCACGGTTCTCTTTCGCGAACCATGTGCGCAGCTCTGACGGGTTGATGTATTTGTCCCAATCGTGGGTGCCACGGGGCACGACGCCGATGGGCCAGGGCGCTTCGGCGATGAGCTTGGTGGTGAGGTAGGAGAGCGGGTGGCGGGCGATGGTGCTGCCGATGAGCCAGCCGCCAGGCTTAAGGTGGGCGAGGGCGGCGCGCAGGAAGGTCGAGGGCTGGTCGATGTGTTCTATGACTTCGAAGAGGGTGACGATGTCGAAGGGCTCAGGCGAAGTGGACGTCTGCCGTGTATTTGCTTTTTGACTGTGCTTGCTCTTGCTCAAGTGTTCTTGTAGGTCCTCGATCGCGCAGTTGACGTAGTTCAGACGTCCGGGCTGCGAGAGCAGCGGATCTGCTCGCTGGTGCTCCTTTGCGACCTTGATGACTTCGGGTGTGGGGTCGATGGCGGTCACGGAGGATGTGTTGGGCAGCCTTGCGGCAGAAGAGGCAAAGATGCCGCCTCCGCAGCCAACGTCTAGATATGCGTATTTCTTGGCTGCTTCTGGTCCCGCTGCCGTGCTCTCAGCGGACGTGGATAGGCAAGATTTGATGAAGTCGTGGCGGAGCGGGTTCATGAGGTGGAGGAGACGCGAGGGGCCGTGGGGATCCCACCATGATGAGGCGAGGTTGGTGAAATGTGTTACTTCGGAGGCGCTCACGGAGGAGCCGTTGCCACTTGGCTGTGCGGCGTGGGCAGGAGCAGGCGTGCTTGAGTGGAGGCGGGCAGTCGTCGGCCGGAGCACCGTCAGAGCGGTGGCTCCTTCACGATGAATCGGTTGCCATGGCTGTCGAAGCAGCCGGAGTGCTATGCGCGGCACTCGAGACATGCGAGTGGGCGGAGAGGATGCGCCTCGAGGTTAAAAGAGGGTACTCGGCTGCTCGTATCACACCATTACGCGCTTCGCAGCTCACCGATACAAGCTTGGCGGTTGTGAGGGTACACTACCTGCACACCAGAGCCTTCCCTGAGAATGATCGACGTAGCAATAGTATCCGCAGAAAAGACTGCTGGATGATGGCATGGTCGACGGCACAGATATCAAGTTACCCGACCCAGTGCCAAGACGTCGGAAATCTGGAGTCCGACATCCGCTTTAGAGTCTGGGCTATGGTGAGCGCCTTCCATCAAACACGCCGTGCCGCTGTCTTCGAGGAGAAAGCGCCTACGGCCCAGCAGAAGTGGATGACACTAGTTTGGACTGTACGTCGACTGACCTTGTTCGACACGTCGCTGGCTGCACGTGTAAGCTGCACGAATGGGATTAATGCATTAGCGCCAGCGGAATTTATAAACTTAGTCAGTGTATGAGCCGGGAGTACATCGCGCCGAGTACAAAGATTTGCAACACTCAGCGCGGTACTGTGTTCGTCCTAAAGGTCAGTAGTTGGTAGGGTAGCCGACAAGTATATCGTTTTACAGGTGAAGGTCAAATAGTGGATGCCGATGCAGTACCTGCCGACGCAGAAGACAAGGCAACAAGGGAAGCATGACGCGGAAGGACCAAGAGCGCACAAGGATAAGATGATCGGCATCGAAGCAGCAGCAACGACCACGACAAAGCATAGCCACAGCCACAGCGAGCGCAATGCTTATGTTGAGAACAATCAGCAGGCACAACCCCCTGCGCCGACCACAGCGTATGACTAGACTCGAAAGCACATATAACAAAAACGCCGGGTATCACAAGCCACGTTCACCCAAAAAAGTCCGGAACATCCCACACCCACACCCTTAACCTCGCTTGAAATCCTGTAGACTGCCTAAAGTCAAAACGATAAAATCGGTGCCTTGCTGGTCGTTCTTCAACGGCGTCCAGTGCGTCATGAACTGCTCGAAGCCCATGGTCCTCCGCGTACACAACGACAACTCCAAGCTAATGGCTTGACCAGCCCTGGCCGCCGTCTTCACTCTAGACTTGAAATCTCTAGACAGACTACCAGAAGCGTGCTGACTGAGGAACTTGAAGATTTCCTGCCCTGGGATGAGAGTGTGTGGCGCACCGGCGCGGGCTGGGTATAGAAGCTCGGCAATACCCTTACTGTAGAAGGAGATGAGCAGCGTCTCCGCACTGACGATTATGTACTTTGAGTAAGCAGTGTAGAAGGCGTCCTTCTGCTGTTTGAAAGACATGTTGTTTAGATCGTCGAGGAGGTCATTTTCCATGCCTGGGGTTCGGTCCTTCACGGGTTTTGGTTTGCGGAAGCTTTCCCAGAAGCCTTGACGGCCCGATTTGGTAGGGGCCAGGGCAGGTCGTTCCTGTGGCTGTTCACCTTCGTCGGTGCCGAAGGAAAGGATACGAAGGATGTCGGAGGTGTTATGGATGGTTGTGGAGACATTGATCTGGCCGCCCAAGAAGTAGGCGAGTTTGCCTCTTGCATCGTAGAGCGGTGCGGTGTACAGCAGGTTCCAGAACGGTTCACCGTTCTTGCGCTCATTCAGAAGCAATTCCACACACTCGACAGGGTTCTCTAACGACTTCTTGATGCGCGCTACGGACTCCCGGTCGGTCTGCCTCGTCTGCAAGAATCGGCAATTTCTTGGTATAATCTCGTTTCTCTCGTACCCTGTTACTTTCACAAAGCCATCAGAGGCGTAGACAATAGGGTTGTCCGCCTTGTTCGGGTCCGTCAAGACGAAGCAGTCGCCCAGGCCAGCATATTTGTTCTTGTTGGTGGCCAAAGCTCTTGTGACACTCGACGTCATCTGGTATCGAACGAAACGAGGGTAGATGTCGGATGCAACCAGTCTCTGCACGTCGTGCTGGGCAGCGAGGAAGACAGACTCCATGCTCGGCATGATCTTAGCCAGCAGATGCTTGAGGTTCCTGTTGATCTGGATCGAGACATCTTCAGGTAAATTGACTTGGTTCGGGGCACTGTTGGAGATGAAGCCGCGGTGGATTTCGAAAACGGTCTTGGTGACCTGGTTGAGGGAATGGTGGTATTGATCAACCTACCTGCGGTCAGCAGAGTACATCTTACACACAGTATGGGCTCACCTTTTCGAGAAACTCCAGATTCTCGCCACACAAGCGCGACTGCGCAAACTTCTTCAGTTGGTGCGCTGTTGTTGGGTTGTGCAGAACGATCTGGAAGACCTCGGGCCCAAAGAAGTCTGCTAGCCGTGCGCTTGAGCCGGTCGCAGAGGTGTGTTGGGTGTCGATGGATGGCTCGTAGGAATCGTGCTCGTCCACAGACCCGAGGTTGAAGTCGAGTTTCCGTATGTCTTCTAGTTCTTCGGGGCTGGCTGGTCGGTCCATGGCGTGCTTCCTGTCGTAGCTACTGTGGCTGCTTTGACGCTGAGGGCTACGAGGGCCAGATGCTCGCTCCTGCGAAGGTGAAGGCCGTGCGCGATTGGCAGGAGTGAACATGCCATCGGTTGAATAGTCGCGCACGAAGCGCTGGCGGGACGCATTCGCTGCTTCCATATTGTGTCTGGTGGTCCGTATCGGTCAGTCAATTAAGGTTGAAGGAAAAGCAGAAGAGAGGAGCTACTGTCCATCAGAGCAAGCAGCTGTTGCGGCTGCATTGTCATGGCCAATCACTCAATACAGAATTTAGTACGGTAGTCCTCTGAGTTGTTAGCTTTGCGACGCCATCCTGCTGGGCAAGGATCCATGAGATTGGCAACCAAAGATTAAGAGAACAGGCTAGGGCGCCGAAGTGGATTTCACAACCCGAACATGAGTCTATGACACTGAGACGACGTTTGACTGGGCAGCTTGTGTTCGAAAGTCCGGTTTGCAAGGCAACCCCATGTCGACGGGACAGCGCCATGTGGCTTTCAGGAACACTCCAACGCCTGATGCACGAGATGGCTTGCGATCGGCTCGAGTTACTAAAGTGCATGGATCGTCAGCCGAGGTGATTGGTGTGCACACCGAAATCACAAGCTATTTCGAAACAGCACAAGTTCTTGGCCGTAGAGCGAATGGAAAGTTCAGCCGCTCGGGGGCTAGCCAGCTTGGCCACTGTGGCCGACCCTACTATCTCGCGCCTAGTTATTTCTTCCCCTCCCCCGAGGAGGCACCAGAGAGTCAAGCAACTTCCGACGAACCTAACGTTTGACCTTTGGGGAGACACACTCTCTAGCATTTAGGCATCTAGACTATGCTACTATGAATTCGGTTGCACATTGTTTTCCATCAATCATCGTCGTCACACTTAACTTGCTGTCAAACAGCAGCACAAGCGCCATACAGCCAAGTTGTGCCCTGCCACAAACGCGTCTCTCACTGCGCTTGATATCTTGATATGGAGGTGTCGACAGGTACTTGTTATTCTTGGTGTTCTTCGTCTCTCTGAGCCTTCCGAGCCGACCACTCCGCTTCCTGTTCCTCGAAGAACTTTCTGACATGAGGCCACAATATTCGGACCTTTCTTCCTCCAGAGCGCTCCATTCCTCTCTTGACCTTCGTCGTGGGGAGTGGCTCATCGATCGCGGGTATCACCGGCAAGTCAACGCGCGTCACGGACGCTCGCGCCTCCGGCCTGGTTCCGTCAGCCAACACTTCAGAATTGGCACCTGTCGGAACACGTATCGGTTGTGCGACCTCGATTTTGCTTGAATGCAGCTTTTTTAACGACCACAGTCCTCTTTGACTTTTACTGTAGCGATAGCCTGCTGGCGGCGGTGGCATGTCATCCGGGACCTCACAGCTCCGTGGGGTTGCAACAGAGATGTGCTGACACGAGTCCGAGGTCATGCCTCCGTTGGCCTTTCGTAAGCCTCGTTTCTTCCAGTCCTCCGTGTGCAGATCCTCAACCGTAGTGTCAGAGCTTGCCTCCTTTGGTGTGCTATCTTGGGTCAGATCTATGACAATCGTACCTGTCTCTGCATTGAAAGGCTCGTTGTGTGCAACAGCAAAGCCTGTACATGGACTGGTAGACTCGATGGATGTTTTGCCAATTATTCCTTCTTTGCCGCCTTCAGCTGTAGGCGTTGTCCGCTGCAGTGCAGGGTTGGATGCCGAAGTGGAAGGAATCGGCTTGTCTTTCTCCAATCTCTCAATGCGGTCCTGCGGGATTGGCATCTTGTCACATATACTTGGTTCATTCTGAACGCCAATTTCCATCGTCCAGGCTCGACCGATGACCTTCGTAGCTGGTCCAGGCGGTGGAGGCATGAGTCGAGACGCCTCCGCTGCTCGTTCCGTTTCCGCGGGTGTAGCATGAGTCAGTGGTGGAGGCGCAGCTGGACGGTACTATCGTTCTTGGTACCTGCGCTCCTCAAATTCTGGAGGGTATCTCTCATAACCCGACTCTTCCCTCCTGGCTGGGCCTGAGCCAACCTCACGATATTGTACCATACGGCCTCTCTCGTCGTACAACGTATGAACTCTGTGACGTCCATCGTCGACCTGTACGTATAGTTGCATCGATGGTCGCTCCGCGACGTAATACTGTCCAGTAGCCGCATCGTAGATCCGTTCGGGACGATTCGATGGAGCTGACACATATTCCACAGCTTGATAAGGATAGTCCGACATGGCCCGGTCTTCAGCGTAGCGGATTTGTTCTGTTGGTGCTTCTCGAAGTGCTAATTGGGGAGCGCGAGTGTATGCCAGATCCTCAACGGCTCGACCATATGCATTAAGTCGTGATCGAGTCACGGCACGTTGAGGTGGTGAAGTTTCATGGTATACTAAGCCTGATTGGGCCACTGGCGTGCCGTTGTGATCGAACTCGACCACATTCGAAGGCTGCCGCTCCATTGCATCCGTATGTGCATCTCTTGCGTCATGTGGGAAAGGCCCCTCAAATCCTCGATGATCATAGCCGCGTGATAAGCCGACTTCGTGGGTGGGTGCAATGGCGTGCTCAAGACGACTGAATGATGGTCTGCTTACCGCGGCAGCCCCACGATCGTCAATGTCTCTTCTAGTAGAATTTGTACCGGTCCGAATGGCACTACTTGACCGCGACACAGGCCCAGATGTTCGTGCACTTTTTGCCTGACCAGGACTGGATTCTGCCATCTCCACGTCAACGTGCGCATCAATCGTGCTTAGAAAATCGTCAGCGATGCTAGCAGAATGATGAGCACCTCGGCTGTGGTATGATCTGACTGTCTCAGACCGAGACATAGCCTCTCCTCGAGCATGAGACACATCCAAACCTTGTTCCCGGACATGCATACCTGCCTCGACGGGTTGCGTCGGCGACATCGGTCCTTGTAAGTGTGATCTCTGGTCATAGGTCTCTATCGACAGTCTGGTTCGAAAGCTACGCTCCGAGAGCCCTCCGTCTCCGATTGTTCCTGACGTCGCAGACCATGAATCTCGCGCGCTTGCACCCTCGCCATAGGTTGCTGCAACTGACGAGACAACTCGACGAGGAGGTTGAGAGTGATAGGACGCATGGTAGTCGTCGATTCGAGCTGGTCTGAGATCACGGACGGGAGGGTCTCGATAGTCATGCTGTGGCCGCATAATGCTACGACTGTTGGTTCCAGGGGGTGGAGCTCGATTCCGAGATGTTAGGTCAAGCACAGGAATAGTGGTCTGGACCGATTTCAGAGTGGAGGTTGTTATAGCATCTTGAAGAAGTTCCGTGAGCCCATCAACCAGCGTAGACACCGCCTGCAGATGCTTGATGATTGCAGGCTCCGGCAACGCGACCATGTCGTTCCGCCAGTTAGGCTTCGAGATGGATGGATTGTGATCAACATGTGCTCCTCTGAAGTGCGTGATCAGGTCTTGCAACGACCATGTTGCGCCGCAATGCGGACTGTTGGTAACGAGGCACTCCGCGCATCTTAGGTCTCCGATATCCTGGAGCTCTCTTAGTTCCACTTTATTCACACAATCTGCGAACAATTCAAGCGAAGGCTGGTTCCTGTACTTGGTGTTGAATTTGGTGCTAGCCGCTGCGATCGCAACATGCAGACGCAGGCTGTTGGACATACAGAGTGTGCTGGGAATCATTCTCCAACCTCGAAGCAGCTCAGTTGAAATTACGTCTTGTTGTACTTCATACATTCCATACCCTGGAGCGGATGCTGCTACTGCATGGCGACTGGTTGAGCTGCCTGCGACGGAGAAAGTGTTGGTGGTGCCGCTCATCAGACTCATCGTATCAGGAGAACGCCATCTAGCAGACTGTATCGTCGATGATAAGACTGACCCAGGAGACATCGCAGAGAGTGGTGGATGGGATAACGTTGGCGTGTGAGTGATGCTCGGCGTTGGTGTGTGAACCCTCTCTGGATGTGCGTTGAACGGAGGCGTCTCGGGCCAATCCCACTTCCAAGACACCTTTTGTTCTGTCGTATGCTTGGAAGCATAATGTTGAATTATAGACTCAAAGGCAAAGTACTTAACAGTGCCTTGCACAGGACACTCTGGACACAAAAAGAGGTCTTTCCGGATTTGCTCGGTCCTTGGCTTCACATTCTGCTCAAAGACCCATTTCATGTCTTCGAGCTTTAGGTTTTCTTCGAACGTAATAGTCCCAGTCTGTTCTTGGAGACTTCGAACACGAGCTTCTTCTTCGATGAATCTTTGTCTGGTATGAACCAGGACATCTGCAGCAAATTGTGGAGAGGTTGGAAAAGTAACCCAACCACCGTGGCCGTACTTTTGCTTGATGAACTCTTCTGCTATCTGGCCTAGTTTATCTCTTTTGGAGGTGTTAGCATGGGCAAGCATAAAGTCATCGGTCCGAGAAGGAGGTCGGAATTGCCCAGGTATCGGCGCAATTCTCGCAGCGCTTTTAGCTTCGTCTTCGAGAACGATTTTATGCCTTTGTTGCAGCAATCGCCCTTTGAGGGTCTCCCAGGAACTGTCGTTCAGGAGCATTGGCACTTGGAGTGCAGCATCGAACGTGTCCATGCGTTCTAGCATCTCTCTCGAGATGGGTGGACTGAGCTTACTGCACCTAGCTATGATGTCTTGTTTCTTGTGACTTCGGATTCTTGCTCTTTCACGAGAACCTTTCAAAGCCCGGTCACCGCCTGCACTTTTTTGCGAGCCCATTGAAGCAGAGTCTGACTGCATGGAAGGCATGTTGTACGACGTTTCAAGTCCTGGAGGTATGCCATATTGGCGCAATGGAGGCAGTGTGGTTGGCATAAGTATGCGCGGATCCTCTACTGTCAAGGGAGCAACGGTCACAGGGGGCCGACTAGGCAAGAGAGGTGCGTGCTGAGCCATGTTCTCGCCTCTTTGAATGTTTGCGTTTAGCTTGAAGAGAGCAGACCTTGCATTGGCTAGACCTCGATTCAGTTCCCATTGTTCGAAGCGTGCAGCGTCGTTTTGTGCTTGTTGGCCTCGAGCTGGGAGACCTTTGTACCATTCTTCTGCAGCTGCGGCGCCGAAAGATCTTGCTTCATTGGCTTGTTCCTGTAAGGCATCGATGTCAGGCTTAAAATAATATTTCTGCAATTCCACTCCGACAGGGACAGGCCCGTCGCGCACGAGTGCCTGCGGCGCAAAATGCATCGACTGCGTGAAGAGCGCGAACGAGAGGCCTGGCATCAGGGGAGAAGCATCAGAGAGAAGCACTCGGGTATCCTAGACGAGCATTAGATGGCAAAACGGGTTGAGAAGTGTTGTGCCCTACCTTTTGCAAGCGTTGTTCAAGGCAGCTAGCGCACGAGCGAACCTTGAAAGGCCAGACGGTCCGTACGCCGTGTAGACCGGGACCTGCTTGCCAAGGATTGACTGAGGTTGAGGTGGGAAACAAAGAATGCTTGCCGCAGAACTGACAATCCAAACCAAATGCTAGCGCGAAGTTTGTAGGCTCGAGCACTCCCATCATTGGCTTCGGCATGGTTGGAATGTGGTGCCGTCGAGAGGAAGACCAGATAGACTCCTGAGAAAGTGCTGAAGAGACATCACGTTGGTCCGCATCGATGGGCAATTCGTACCTTGAATCAAGCAGGCTACGGAAGCGCTGGTTGACACGAACCAAACGAGCAAGACAACGGGGATCAACGTATGAGACAATATGGCGTAGGACGCTGGAGGGTAAATCTTGGATGCCAGAAGGATCCTTGAATGCCACCGGCGGCTTCGAGGGGAGCCGAGGCCTCTTTGGCAGGGGGTGCGCTTGTGCTAGGTCCACGGATGGCGGGATTCCAGGCCTCACAAGGGGTCCATTAAGGGGAGGAATTGGTATGGAGACATCGACCAAACTGCCTGGAGATCGTTTACGCTTACCAGAGCCGACGGTGTCCTCAGTGAATGGTGTGTCTTCCATACCGGGTAAGGAAAGGGTAATACATAAGAAAGGGGAATGGAGGGCAGGGATGTATCTTGCTAGCGAAGACAACTAAGCCGGGCGACGTGTCCTCTGTCCTCGGTATGTTGCCTTGCTCTTTGCTGTCGGCAGCGTCAAGATGTTCGCCAGGACGGCCACGGTACAGAGCAGGTTTCAAACTGGTGCTTCTCGTTGGCAGTATCGGGTGCACCCCAGTAGGAGCTTTGAAGCTGCTGGCTAGGGAGCGAGTGGTGCCGAGGTGAATTAGGCGACAGGTAGAGAGGTGTTGTTGGTAAAGCGTGACGTGAACCCCAATGCACTTTGGTAATGGTGAAGGTCGTAGCAGAGCGCGTAGGAGATGCGGTCAGCCGGCGAATTGGCGAAGCGGCAAAGTGCGAAGGGCGGTATCTTCTACCCGCACAACAGCAGCCCTTGGCTCTCGGGTTACAGAGACTGTTGTGAGCGACAAGAAAGAAGGATGGGGCAGCTTGCGTACTGCAGCTGGCAGGCGCGACGACTGAAGCGCAGCACATCACGGCCAGTCGCTAGATTAGCTTGAGTCAGGAACAGTCGACGCCAAGGCCCCGGCGAGTCAGCCTTCGAATGGTCCTCAATTGAATTCCTGACGTATTGCCTGGCTTCTCCTCCACTGCTGCCAAATGCTCATAGGTTGAGTTACGTAGTCGGCTGCGTCGCAACACTGCAACACTGGAAGAGCCGGTACTGCTACACCAAACAGCTGCTATACTGCCAATTGCTACTTTTGATACAGTGGACATACCATTGCCCCTTCTCTTTGGCTATTCACCCACCATCTACTGAAGCGAAGCTACACCTCGTTTGCTATTGAAGCTGAACTCACCAGTCTGAAACAGATCACGCTGCTTGCCATAACCTGCACCTTGCCGAGCACAAGCTGGATTTGTGTAAGGCAAGCTACTGGCATATTACTCAACACCCGCAACTACCATGGCTTCTCTTAACCTGTCCACGAACGGTCCTTCGATCACGAAGAGCTACAAGTCAGTCGTCGATGCTTCCCTCCCATCCGGCGGCGCCGCTGCCTCACCAACATACGGCCAGTGGGCAATCTTCTCGGTATCGGCCCCTCTCGCAAATGCCTTCCAAGACGCGGGGAACAAGGAGAGTGTCTTGAAGGTGCAGAGCACTGGAGGTGAGTCGGCCGACGCATGACACCAACATCAGCTAAGCATGGGCAGAGGGTGAGATAGTCGACCTGATAGACGAGTTTTCCGATGGCCGAGTTCAGTTTGCTTTCCTCAAAGTCAAAGACTCCAACTCTGGCCTACCGAAGAACGCCCTCATTGCCTGGTGCGGCGAAGGTGTGCCCGAGCGGACCAAAGGTTACTTCACTAGCCACATGACTGCCGTGGCCAAGCTGCTGCATGTGCGTAGAACCTTTCATCAACCCACCACAATACCCTCAAGACTGACTACAACAGGGCTACCACGTTCAAATTACAGCACGCTCCGACCGGGACCTTACCCCCGAAGGCATCATCCAGAAGGTGGCAGATGCCTCTGGCTCCAAATACTCGAGCAACGATGCCCCCCCGCCCGTCGCTGCCTCCACAAAACCTGCCCTTGCCTCGAAACCGAAACCTGCATTTACCCCAACACAAAGCTCAGGTGTCCCGATCCGTTCTGCTAGACGCTCAGACGCAAACGTGGATGAGGACGGGTGGGGTGCCGATGCGCCGCCTGTGGTCAGAACACAACTAGAGAAGGTGCAGTCTGCCTACCAGCCTACCAAGGTCAACATGAAGGACTTGGCATCGCAAAAGCCACCTACTTCCAGCTTCAATGCCCCCAGCGCGTCCGACGACCGGCCTGACGTGGTGAAAGGCGCATACCAGCCCGTTGGAAAGGTTGATATTGCAGAGATCCGCAGGCGGGCGAAAGAATCAGGCCAATCCAAAGACGACAGACCAGAAACAGTCAAGGGCTCCTATGAGCCTGTCGGCAAGGTCGACATTGCAGCCATTCGAGCTCGAGCGCAAAAGCCAGAATCCTCCTTCTCCCCATCCGAGCCAACCGCGTCAGAACCAGAACCACAACAAGAGGAGCAACCGTCCTTGGCACAGCGGTCTGCCGCATTCACTCAAGCAAGTCCCCTGACCTCTATGCCCAAGCCCAAGGTGGTCAATAAATTTGGAGGCAGTGCATTCACTGGCACCAAAGCTCCAACACCGGGTGGATTTGAAGCTAAACCCGCCGCGCCAGCTGCTCCTGTTGGGTCAGCGAGCCGTACCTTCGCTGACCAGGGAGGCAAGACACCAGCACAAATTTGGGCGGAAAAGAAGGCCCGGGAACGAGGAGCAAGCGGAAGTGGCTCGGCTTTACCGTCCTCAGGATACACTGGCGCCGCTCCTGTTGCCGAGCAAAAGAGCGGGAACGCTGGCTGGGAGAGTGGCTACGCCGGCAAGAAGTGGGGAGCAGTCGAGATCAACAAGACAGGTCGATCAAGCATTCCTGAGCAGAAGACCGGCGAACCGCAAGCAGAAGAAGAGGGAGCTTCGTCAACTCCCGCAGGCGGTATCAGCTCCATTCGAGATCGATTCAGCGGTGCCGCTCCAATGGGTGCTCCTGCTCCTTCCACTTTCGACCGAGCCCCTCCTCCAGCGCCTGAGCCAGAGACAAGCACAAAGCCGAATCGTGGCATTCCCATCCCTGGTCTGCCAGCTACACAGCAGCGGGACGAAGAGGAAGAGGAAGAAGAGGAGGAAAAACCACAGCCATCAGCAGCTGCAATCCCTCCTCCGCCAGCCGTGCCGAGGAGTCCTACGCCCGAAACGCCAGAAAGAGAAAGCTCACCTATCCGCGTCGCAAATCCCGTCGGCGAATCCCATGCCGTCCAAGACGCGCATGAAGAAGTCACATCCCCTCCTCCAGCCATGCCAACACAATCGCTCGGGCGTGCCGTGGATGAGCCTCAGCAAGACGAAGATGATGAACCAGCCAGTGGACCAGACCCGGGTAGATTCGCCTCACAAGCCGCCGCTGGTCTTGGTGACGCACCCGAAGCAGCGCCAACCCCTCCTGCCGGCGGCGAAGAGGCCGGTAGCGGAGAGCGTGCCCGTGCCGAATACGACTACGAGGCACAGGAAGACAATGAAGTCTCCTTCACCGAGGGTGAGATCCTTACAGATATCCAGAAAGTTGATCCCGACTGGTGGGTGGTCACGAACAGCAAGGGCCAACAAGGCCTTGTGCCTGCCAATTATCTCCAGGTCCTAGAGGAGGACGACCACGTTCCAGCCTCGTCACAGCCAGCAGCAAACCAGACACCAGCTGCGTCAGTCCCAGAGCACAACACTAGTCCGGCTCAAGATCAAGGCAAGAGAGCTAAGGCTATGTACGACTATGAAGCGGGAGAAGACAACGAGATCTCGTTCCCAGAGGACGCAATTATCACCAATGTTGTAAGTAGAGAGCCCATCGGCATCTTCCCATTGTTAACAAATTCTAGGAATTTCCGGACGATGATTGGTGGCAGGGCGAGTATAAGGGTAAGGTCGGCTTGTTCCCAGCTGCCTATGTCGAGCTTCAGGGCTAGACACGAGCTAGCTAATTTCAGCTCGCCCTATCTGTCGAATGCATTGAATAAGTCTTGAGACTGCTTTCCAACTTGAGGTCATTCTCATGCTGGATACCTAGCCCTTGCACCATCTCGGGACGGAGCTTGGTCTGTTAGGTGCAGACTCGGGTGTGGACGTCGAAACTGACTAGGTATCGGCCAATGAAGAGTGGTGGAGAGCGGAAAGCTTTGCTTTGGGTGGAGCCCCTTGCGCGACTCGCGTGCTCTTCCACCACCAACTGCACGGCCCAAGCATGCAGAAAATTTTCCAGATAACGCGGTGACAAACAAGCAATGCATAGTGTGGTACTCATAAAAAGATATCTGGTAGATAGAGGATATCAGATCACAGTCATCACAGCCACCCTGACTTCTCTGCTAGCTTTGCGACGTAGTTAGCTGACGCTGTTGTTGCTGGCCGTGTTTCGTCGACTGCTTATCGTGACTTATCTATTCGTCTAAAAACTTTTGGCGGTCCGAAGTGCGGCAGTCACGACCAGCAGCGTGCTGTGCCAGGTGAAGAGTCATCTGTTGTCCGCCTACCGAAGCTTCCAAAGTCCTCAGACTGAGCTGCCTCCCAGTCCTCCTCCCGGCGAGGAGCCTTCATGATGGCTTCCTCAGCACGTTGCCTACGCCAAGTGAGCTCTGTTTTGCTCCAGCAAGCTAGACCGGTGCTCGCACGCCCATCCGTGCGCGCATTCTCCTCGCAGCTCCTACAGCAGAAGGACAAGCACTTGTTGGCACCAAAGGAGCCATACTGGTTGCAGACTCGGAAATTCACACGCTCAACTCGCCGGTGTGCTGCTGTACAGGAAGCTCCAAAAGCAGATGCCTACCTCAACAGTGGAGTCATCGAACCCAACAAGAACCTGGTCGACGTGAAGAAAGTCTTGGTCATTGGCAGTGGTGGTCTCAGCATTGGCCAGGCCGGTGAATTCGACTACTCAGGTACGGTGCGCAGTACGCAGGACGGGCTCCATCTGACCTTATCATAGGAAGTCAAGCTCTTAAAGCCCTCAAAGAAGCAAACGTCCGATCGGTCCTCATAAATCCCAACATCGCAACCATTCAGACTGATCACAAACTCGCTGATGAAGTGTACTACCTCCCCGTCACTCCTGAGTACGTCACCTACGTTATCGAGCGAGAGAAGCCCGATGGCATTATGCTAGCCTTTGGCGGTCAGACCGCCCTCAATTTGGGTGTCAAAATGCAAAGGATGGGCATCTTCGAGCGGTACGGCGTGAAGGTGCTCGGCACTAGCATCAGAACGCTGGAGGTGTCTGAAGACCGAGATCTGTTTGCCAAAGCATTGAAAGAGATCAACATCCCTATCGCTGAGTCCATAGCCGTCAACACAGTCGACGAAGCCCTCAAGGCCGCCGAGAGCGTTGGTTACCCTATCATTGTCCGTTCAGCCTACGCTTTGGGTGGTTTAGGCTCAGGCTTTGCCAATAACCCCGAAGAACTCAGCAACCTGTCCTCCCGCTCATTGTCCCTTTCTCCGCAGATCCTGGTTGAAAAGTCCTTGAAGGGCTGGAAAGAGGTCGAATATGAGGTGGTGCGAGATGCCGAGAACAACTGCATCACAGTCTGCAACATGGAGAACTTTGACCCGCTGGGTGTTCACACTGGAGACAGTATTGTCGTTTCTCCCAGTCAGACGTTGAGCGATGAGGAGTACCACATGCTTCGAACCGCTGCAATCAAGATTGTACGTCATCTGGGTGTGGTGGGAGAGTGCAACGTTCAGTACTCTCTCCAACCAGATGGTCTTGACTACCGAGTCATCGAAGTGAATGCTCGTCTTTCCAGGTCATCCGCCCTCGCTTCCAAAGCTACCGGCTATCCTCTGGCCTATACGGCCGCCAAGATTGGTCTAGGTCATTCGCTGCCAGAGCTGCCGAACGCTGTTACCAAAACCACTACCGCAAACTTCGAGCCGTCGCTAGACTACATTGTCACTAAAATCCCCCGATGGGATCTGTCCAAGTTCCAGCACGTCAAGCGAGACATCGGAAGTGCCATGAAATCGGTTGGAGAAGTCATGGCAATCGGCCGAACCTTCGAGGAGTCGTTCCAGAAGGCCATCCGACAGGTCGACCCCAGATATGTAGGTTTCCAGGGCGACAAGTTTGACGATCTCGAAGACGTTCTCAAGAACCCGACGGATCGACGATGGCTCGCTGTCGGTCAAGCTATGATCCACGAAGGGTACACCGTAGAGAAAGTGAACAGTCTTTCCAAGATTGACAAGTGGTTCTTGCACAAGCTCCAGAACCTGGTCGACACAATCAAGGAGATCGAGGGCATTGGTTCGTTGACCGGCATCAAGCACGAACTCATGATCAAGGCAAAGAAGCAAGGTTTCTCCGACAAACAGATTGCTATGTACTGTGGTTCCTCCGAGGCAGAGGTACGCAAGCGAAGACATCAGTTCAACATTCGACCATGGGTCAAGAAGATTGATACTCTGGCTGCAGAATTTCCCGCTGACACCAACTATCTCTACACGACCTATAACGCCAGCTCACACGACGTGACCTTCGATGACCATGGCACTGTCATCCTCGGCTCTGGTGTATACAGAATTGGCTCCTCTGTTGAGTTCGATTGGTGTGCGGTTAACGCCACCCTCTCGCTGAAGAACATGGGCAAGAAGACCGTTATGATCAACGTAAGTTACTTTTTCTTCTGTGATATTCCCCCACTCGACGCATCTGCTCTCTAGATGGATACTGGACGTATGTATGCTGGACACCCTGGGGGACCTCGGCGTGCGGCTGGAACTATGCTGTCTAACACCTCACCAACATTTCACTCCTGGACCTCTAGACCCTCTTTCCTCCAATACCCTGAAGAGCATGTTTCTCTTCTAACATTCTCAACTGGTCGCACCTGCCTTCTGGATGAAAAACCCCACCTGCCTTTAGGTTGGGTGTTGGTCGCACCTGCCTTCTGGACGGAAACTGGAAAAATCCTAATTTCAGATGGACCGCACCCTCCATCAGGATGTGTGTTCATCGGCATCCTCCAAAATCACCATCGGTTGTCTGTTGAAGAGCCTGTCAGGGACCTCGCTGCCGCTAGAATCACATTCTGCAGTTGTCTGCTGGATAGCCTATCAGAGACCTCACTACCGCCAGAAACATGCCGCTCGAAGCTACTACCAGCTTCGAACTGGTAACCTCGGTCACTTGGATATGTCTGAACGACACGCCTTTCCACCACAAGAACCCTCTCTTTGCTCGATTCTTCACAAGTCCGGCAATCCTCGAGTCCATAGCCTCAGCAGCCTCCCTCACGTTCTGTCCCGATTTGTTCGAGGTGCTTAACGCTGAATCTCCTCCTACTCTCGAATGGTTCAAGAGTCTGCCAAAGGATACGGTGTCACGCTGGGCTGTGTAGCTCTCGTCCTCGAGAAACCAGGATGTAAGCCTAAGGTCTATATCGGCTCTGGTACCTCATGGTCGTTGGGCGTGGTGGGTCGGTTCAAACAATACGACGATGGATTCTTACTTCCGGTCTATGTTGAGAAGGCTCTGGATGAAGGATACGAAATTGTATCCAAAGGCCTGCTCTGTTGGATCCCTAACCAACTGCTGCTCTGGTACCTCTCTACCGACTTCTGATCATCGCCCTTGAAGCTGCATGTGCCTACATGTTCTGGGCAATGAGATCATGCTTCGGAGATTATGGCATGGCTCATATCTGTCGCTGGGACCACAAAACACTTGAATACGATGGGACCTGTGGTCACTGCTCCTTGGATGAAGGCATCAGAGGCGATTTCGACCTTTCTGCTGAACAGCTCGAAGCTCAAGCCGTTGAGAAAGAGCAGAAACGCCTTGCATTGAAAGCTCTGAATGCTACAAACCACCACTACCAACAGATGGTGGACAACTACGATGAGTACATCGGCAAAGCAGGCGAGCGAGTTGCCAGATCCAGAGCCAACAACCCGGGACGAGACCGCCAACATCAAGCAAACCGCGTGTCCAAGGCTCTGAGTGCAAATACCTATCACTGTGACCGCTGCAACCTCTCCTTCGGCACCAAACAGAACTTGCAGGACCATAACAAGACGCCCAAGCACAAACGAAAAGCAGATGAGGCGTCTAATCCTTTCAAGTGTGGCCCCTGCAATCTCGGCTTCCACAACAAGAGCAACCTCACCCGTCATGAGAAGAGCGACCGTCACCTCCGGAATGTGGCCGCTGCCTCGTCGAGCTCGCCGCTCGGCTGAGGTTTCACCTTCACCCTCGGAACCCCCTTTTGGAATCCTATTATTTCCTTCTTACATCTGGTACTTTCACACGTGCTCCCTGCAACGCTGGCTACAACAATCAATGAAACCTCACACGCCACCTCCGGAAACTGGCCGCCGCCGGGTCGAGCTCACCGCTTGCCTGAGGTCCCCCCTTCACCCCCTTCACCCCCTTCACCCCCAGAACCCCCTTACACCTTCTCTACTTCCCCTTCCTTCACAGAAACGTACTAACACCCCTGGCGTATAACCCGGAGACATATTCGACTGATTTCGACGTTGCCGACAAACTATACTTCGAAGAACTTTCCTACGAACGTGTTATGGATATCTACGAGCTCGAAGCGGCCAATGGCGTTGTAGTCAGCGTTGGTGGCCAACTTCCACAAAACATCGCGCTCCGCCTGCAAGAAGAGGGAAACTGTAAGGTGCTCGGCACTGACCCGAAAGACATCGACAAAGCAGAGGACCGACACAAATTCTCATCCATCCTGGATTCAATTGGTGTAGACCAGCCAGCTTGGAAGGAGTTGTCCACGCTAGAGGACGCAGAATCCTTTGCAGATGAGGTCGGCTATCCTGTGCTCGTGAGGCCATCATATGTCCTTTCCGGCGCCGCAATGTCAGTAATTTACAGCAAAGACGAACTACGCGACAAACTCATGAACGCCGCCGCTGTGTCCCCAGACCACCCAGTTGTTCTCACAAAGTTCATCGAAGGTGCCCAGGAGATCGATGTTGACGCTGTTGCTTCTGAAGGCAAGCTGATTCTTCATGCGGTCAGTGAACACATTGAGGCTGCTGGAGTCCACTCGGGTGACGCAACGCTCGTTCTACCACCTGCGAATCTCGACGCAAGTGTCATGGCACGGGTGAAGGAGATCGCAGAGAAGGTTGCTGATGCCTGGAAGATTACTGGGCCGTTCAACATGCAGATAATCAAGGCCGATCGAGAAGGTGCAGACCCAGCATTGAAGGTCATCGAATGCAATCTTCGTGCGTCCCGCTCTTTCCCATTCGTCAGCAAAGTCCTCGGAACGAACTTCATCGATGCTGCCACACGCGCCCTTGCACGGACAGATGTCCCTGCGCCAAGAGACTTGATGGCCGAGAAGAGGGACTACGTTGCTACAAAGGTGCCTCAGTTCAGTTGGACACGTCTCGCTGGTGCAGACCCCTTCCTTGGTGTTGAGATGTCGAGTACAGGTGAAATTGCATGTTTCGGCAAAGATGTCATCGAGGCCTATTGGGCCAGTTTACAGAGCACAATGAACTTCCGCATGCCTGAGCCTGGCGAGGGTATATTGCTGGGCGGAAGCACACAATTGCCTGAACTGCCGAAGATTGTGGAATACCTTAGGCCGCTGAAATACAAGTTCTTCGCTGCGAACGAAGAGGTCAAAACGCACCTAGAAAAGAGTGGTGCGAGTGTCGAGGTTCTAGATTTCCCGGTCACGGACAAGAACGCGCTGCGGGGCGTCTTCGAGAAGAACAACATCAAGGGCGTCTTCAACATTGCAAAGACTAGGGGCAAGACATTGACGGATCAGGACTATGTCATGAGGAGGAACGCTGTTGATTTTGGTGTGCCATTGTTTATGGAGGCTAAGGTAAGTCCAACTCCGCCATGAACTATGTCGAGGATGAAGCTAACTCAATGACAGACTGCTCTTCTGTTTGCCCAATGCATGAATGCGAAATTGCCGCGTCAAGACGGTGTACCACCTGAGGTTCGAAGCTGGAGCGAGTTTACGGGAGAAAGGATGATGTAGATGATCCGACATACTATAGGGAGTAGATGCGAGCAATAGATCAGGGTCAAGGCGCCATGTAAACATCATCACATCATGGACAGGCGCATACCAACGCCGACAATGTCGTTGTCAGTTAGAACCGAATCTACAAGAGGTGATAGACATCTAGATGAATGCAAATTCGTTGCAGGTTTCAGGATAACAACGCTCCTCGTGACTTTCTGTCTGGTAGGTGATGAGGCTAGTCAGTATCGTTCCACTTCGATTGCAGAAATCCAGGGTACGTTAACTTAGCTGTTTATCCAGGGGGCTCGTGGCGACGACACGGCCTGAACGGCATTGGTCACCGGCGTGGCTCCGTTGAGGACCGAGGTGCATCTCACTGGTTCGTGCAAGAACGGCAATTACCACATCACCGACAGTGGTTGAGTGCTTGAAATCCTGTCGAGCATCTGTATTGCCTAAGATTGACCTCTGACCGGGTTTTGCAGAAAGTAGCCATGGCAGGCCTATTTGATCTTACGGGGAAGACTGCGCTGGTCACGGGCGGCTCAAAAGGCATAGGGCAGTCCATGGCTCTCGGGCTCGCTGAATCCGGAGCCGATGTCATCATCTTCCAGGTACTGTAGCGCTCATGTAGCGATTGCCTAGAAACAGGGCAGTGTTGACGTTGATCACAGAGAGACGTCAAGAACACAGACACGCAGTCCAAGGTCCAGTCGCTTGGCCGCAAATGCACGCTGGTCGAATGCGACGTGTCGGATCGGGAAGCAGTCAAGAAGAGCATCAAAGACGTGCTGGCCTCGAACACGGTCGACATCCTGCTGAATGCTGCCGGACTGCAACGCCGCTTTCCTGTAGAGGAGCTGTCGTATGAAGCGTATGACGATGTGCTGCACACCAATCTTGCTGCAGTCTTCATGATGTGCAGAGAAGTAGGCACATACTGGCTGGCACAGAAACAGAAAGGCGTCATCATCAATGTTGCATCGCTCACGGCCATGCAAGGGGGGATCAATATATCGGCGTATGCCGCTAGCAAAGGTGGTGTTCTGCAACTGACGAAGGCACTGAGTAATGAATGGGCTGGTCGTGGCATCCGCGTGAACTGTGTGTCTCCAGGGTAAGTAGAGCTCTACACGTTGATGAAGAGAAGCTTGCTGACAGGTGCAGGTACATTGCCACCGATATCAACAAGGACGTTAGAACGAAGCCCGAGAACAAAGCTAACTTCGACTTCCTGACAAGCCGTATTCCGATGGGCAAATGGGGCGACCCGGACGATTTCAAAGGCGTTGCTGTATTTATGGCGAGTGATGCGTCTGCATATATGTCTGGCGAGAACCTTGTCATTGATGGCGGGTACATGGCTAGGTGAGCTAGCATCTACCGACGGTTAGTACGTCCAACAATATCTGCCTGTCCGGCGTGATACTAGTCAAGCTGGCATCCAGGACTATCGACGTCCGGATCAAACGCAAAGTCAAACTAAATGGCTATTCACAGTGAATGTCACTACTCGCTTTTGTTCCCACCAAACTTGATTCAACACAGTGAGTGTTCAATATGTACCCTCTGAATGCCGTGATTTTCCGTAAGGTGCAGGTTGGCTCAACGCAAAAGCTCATAACGCTCGAACAAACGATCAGGTCATCACTGCATACAAAGCTTTCTTTTTTCCTTCTCAGACTTGTTCGACTGCTCACTATCCTCAGCTGTCGGAGACCACTCCGAGCCTTCGATCCAAAACATCTCTCCCACATTCTGCCTACCTCGAGTCCTCGAACCTCACTCGAGATATCTGCCCACAGCAGCATGGTCAAACTATTTCCACTTCTCGGCGCAGGCCTGCTGATGGCCACCATAAATCTCCTTGGTGGTGCATCAGCGCTGCACTCTATCAATCAGACAACACCTTTAGCCCTGGGTGTTTGCGATGTCAAAGGCGAGGTCCAGCGTATCCAACTTACGTACGATCAAGGACAAGTCTACGATGTGTATGTTCCACTCAACGGCGAGTTGCATACTATCGGCACAGATATTAATCTCCGACGTCTGAAGTGCACATACGTCGAGTCAGGAGTATGCCACCAGGAGAACTGCAATGACCATCCGATCTCGCTCCAGGTCTTGGGCTTCGGTGGCTCCACCAGCTGCATGCTGGAATACTCGACACTAGACAGCACCAAGCACAAAATCCTCACAACAAAGAGCGGTCCTTTCAAGGTACCGCGCGGTTGGATGGGCAAAATCTCGTGCCAACGCAAGTCCACACTCCCCAGCTCCCGCAAGCGCGACCTGAAATACCGCGGGACCACCTCAACCAACACACCCAACCTCAACACTACTGCCCAAGCCGGTTACGATGGCTGCATCGGCCGCTCAGATGACCCCGACGTCCAGCGCGTCGATTGGTACCTCGAAAACAACACGAGATATACCCTGTTCATCCCGAGGAATGGTAGACCATACGTCATGGACCCGCCTGAAGTCAAATGCGTCTTCGCGCAACCGGGGAACATATGGTCCTGCGGTCCATGTAACAAGAAGTTCTTCAAGTTCGACATCGATACGCCGGATACCATCTGCCAGATCCTTCTTGACCGGGGGGATGCGAAGTTCGACGTGAAGGTTCAGTACGGGTGGTGGGAAATCAAGCAAGGCTGTCACCCCGACAAGATTGCTTGCTGGAAGGGTGACGATGCAGCTGCTAAGTCTACGGGACTGCTCGCTGGCGACCTTGGTGGTGCTGGAATCGTGCAGCAAATCGAGCCGCCCGCTGAGCTCTTGCAGGTGCCAAGTTTTCCATCTGCGGAGGATTTCGAGTTTCTTGATGGTGTCGATGTTAAGGTGAAGGAGTAGTGTTGTGGTGAGGGCGAGCACTGTAAGAATGGCGAAGCTCTGACATGGACTGTCTACGCAGACCTGTCAGCGAGGCACACGGGATTCTGCGCGGTGACGAAGCAACGATACAATGATTAGATAGAGTATTGAGCTCTCAAATTCAAGACCTTGAATGCAGTAAGTCTTATCCCTAACAAACCCCCCGGGCGTTATCATACCGATTGGAAGATGGAAACTCGAATAGCCCGACAAGATCCAGGTATTGCTGAATCTAACCCAGAGAGGTAGACACGAACTTAATCAATAATACATCCCTCCAACCTCCCTTCTCCCCAGCCCATTCCCATCGATTGTCTTCAACGCAGTCTTCACGTGCTTCATCTGCACCTTCTCCTTCTTGTACGACGCGAGCAACACCGCGGTCTTGAACGCGTTCTTGATCTGGCGGCCATTCAGTGGTGTTTGGGAGAGTTTGCGGAAGTCCGAAGGGCTGAGGTCGATTAAACCGTGTCCCATTTCATGTTCATTCAAGCTTTTGGAGGTTGAGTTCGAGCTTGAGCGGCTGGCTAAGGATTGTTCGCTGGTTTTGGTACCGTTGGTGGTTGTGAGTGCTTCTCGTGCTGCTTCTAAGGATAGAGCAGGGTCGGGAGATTGTGCTTGTGATTGAGGAGGTGGCGGTGAAGGCGCCTGCCGCTGCTGTGATGACCCAGTCGCACTCCTCTTCTCGGCTCCAGTCCTCCGCCTCGCTGCGGTGACCTCGTGCTTGTTGTTCGTGATCTTCGCAAAGTGCCGCCAGATCTGCTCTCTGTTGTTCTCCGTCAAGTCGGGGAACGGCAGACTGATGTGGATTCTGCTGTGGAAGGCCACGTCGATCTCCTCGGAGCGGTTGGTCGTCAGACAGAGCACGCCTTGGTAGTACTCTAGCAGGCGCAAGAACACAGAGACAACAGCGTTACGGTGGAGGTCGTGTTTAGTCCGCTGCTCGAGGAAGATATCTGCCTCGTCGAGCAGGAGGACTGCGTTCCACTTTGAGGCTAGCTCGAGGATGTCTTGCAGAGCTGATTCGACTGATTCGGCTGATGTGCCTAGGTTGCCGACGCTGATGATGCATAGGGGCACATGCAGAAGCTCGGCGATCGATTCTGCTGTTGCGGTCTTGCCTACACCGGGATTCCCCGAGAAGAGCATGATATAGCCCAGACCTTTTTGCGCAATGAAATCATCGAATTCAGGGGCGCCATCTTCGTCGTCGTTTTCATTGTCCTCGCTGAGTTCTGAGAGCGGTTTTTGCTCCTTCTCGACCTTCTCCATTTTTTGCTTCCATTGGTTCTGGCGGATTTGTGATTGGATCGTGGCGAGGATGAGTTCCCGGTATTCTGGTGGCAGGGTGAGCTCGGAGAACGCGTCGTTGTTCCAGGTGACATCGGAGATGTGTTCGACGCTGAATGATGCCCACTTTTGATAGGCAAGGGAGTAGCCGCGGAGCCAGGAGTTGCAGATTGCGAGCTGGTCTTCTTTGAGCTCTTGCTTCTCCGAGTTCGAATAATCTTTTGGCTTTTCTGCGGCTTCTTCATCTTCGGAGACTGGGGTTGGAACAGCGTCCGAGTCTGTCGAAGATGAGGAAGATGACTCTTCTTTCTTAACCTTTGAAGTGTCTTTAGATGACGCTGGTGGAGTAGCTGCTTGAGCGCCTAGCCGCATCTCGATGGCGGGGGTTGCCTCCTTCACCTTGTTCGCTACGTCCTGGCTGGATTCAGTGTTTGCCTCTGGCTCTTTCTCCGCTTGCTTTCCCTCGGCTGCGTCGTCAGGAAGATGGGTCTCTGACTTGCTGTTCGCATCTTCGAATATCTCGATTGGTTTCTGCTTTGGTGAATCGTTGGACGCTGGACTGGCCTCATCTGTCTGAGGTTCTGCCTTGTTATCTTCTGCTTTCTTGCCTTCTGCCTCTTTCTGCTTTTCTTCTTCCTTCTGCTTCTCTTCTTCTTGCGCCTTCTTCAAAGCCTCAATAGCCTTCTGTGCCTGCTCTTCCAGTCGCTGCACAGCTTCAGCCTCTGACTTCTTGACATCCTCATCGTCCTCGCCAAGTTCGCGCAGACACTGAGCTTCATCGGGATTGAACTTGGAGAAAAGCTCTTCATCCAGCATTATACGACCTTCAACATGTCGCTTGCTCTGCACTGTTTGGACACTGTACTTTGTGTATTCGATTGCGGTACCCTTGTAGTCTTTGCAGTGGACGCCCGAAAGCTCTTGGAATTTGCGGCCGCGCTCCACGCACTTCCTGTACATCTCGTCGGCTTTGGGGTGAAAACGTAGAGGATATGACGGAAGTGTCGTGATCTGCCTCGTGCCTTTGAACTTGTTGATGACCTCTGAGAGGGTCACCTTGCCGAAGTTCTCGCCATCCCAGTCGATCATGTCGCATCTGACAGTGAATTTCATGCCGCTGAGGTCCTGCCAGTACTCACAATCCCCTGTCTCGTACAGTCGGTCTTGTCCGTTGTCGTGGCTAAACATGAGAGTGCCTGGGGTGTAAAGAGTCCATAGCAGCTCAAAGTCGATAGCCTTGTGGCGAACGAGATCTTTGTTCCTCTGAATTGGCTTCTCCAGCTCTCTTGCAACTGCGTCATGTAGCAGCTTGAGATGAGACTTAGTCATCTCGTCTTGCTCCTGATTTACTGCCTTGGAGAACTCCTCCCATCGATGGAAGAACGGTGCGAACGGCGCATCAAAGATCAGTTCGTCGAGATCAATGACCATGTCAGGATATCCAGAGAAGACCGCCTGTAGGACTTTTTTGATCAAGGGTGAGTGCACGACAATTGAGTCAACTTTCAGTGGCTTGCGGTTGCCCTCATGCTTCTTCTTTTTCCGCACCACGATAGCGTGCTGCAAGCACTCATCTGACTCCTCCACGTTCTTACCCTCGTCTGGATTTTCCTCTACCCACGTGGTACAGCACTTACATTGTGCGTCTGTCTTTGCCCAAAGCTGTTTGAAGTCTGCCTTCATACCCCTAGGCAGTGCCTTCTTCTTCTCTTCCTCTTTCTTCTCATCGTCTTGCTTTTTGTCGTCTTTCTTCTCTGTCTTATCCTTATCACCTGACTTGGGATCGTTCTTCGACTTGACCTCCTCGTCGTCCTTCTTGGTAGCATCCTTTGGGTCATCCTCCATGGTGAATTCCTTGTCACTGGTTTCGCGCGTAGGATCTGACTTATTATCCCCTGAGGAGGATGGCTGGGTGTCGTTTTCAGTCTGCGTTGATGCGGATGTCTCACCGGGTCTATTGGGATTTATCATCTTATCTGGAATTGTTCTTGAAACTTCAGAGGAAGAATTAGCTAACTCCGGCGGAGGTGTGGGCAGCTGCTGATTTTCCGTTGAAGAGGCAAGCTCCTGCTCTGATTGCTGCAGTGCCATTCTCAGTACTTTGGGCTTCTTTTGCTCTGCAATTGGAGTTGCGTTTGAGCCCGTAAAACCTGGAGTGTGTTTTACAGCAATATCACGCTTGATGGACAACCTTCGAAGTGTTCGCGGGCTTCTATCGGCGACGTCCAGCGTGTGATCTATCTGATCCAATGACACTTCCCAAGAGTATTCACCCAAACTGCTAGGCTCAAGTGTGGGTTTGTTTAGCACACAGTATTACGCAAGACAGTATCAGCCTGATACTCTGACGAGGGTATAAGTAGTCACCAAAAATTGACGAATGGAGCATAGATCAAGACGAGAGGAGACCTTTTGTTTCTTGGACCATCAGTATGCTTTTGTACTCTCCTACGGTGTGTGAGTAACACCGTGAATCATATTTAGATCGCTGCCTTCAATCGTCAACCTTGTACGTGGTAGCCTACCTAAGGAAAGGCAACCAATAGCGGTGACTCAGCCTCCTGATCCTTTGGAGGTCAGCTGGATCGATGGGCGTGCGGGTTGGGTTCTGCTGCAGCTAAAGCGGCCCATCGCTGTGATGCGCACATATCTAGGATGGTACGGTGACAGGTGGGAAAGCAATACAATGAATGCCTGGAACGATCGCTACCAAGGTCAACCGGAGTACCCACCTAGACCTATTTCAGCAGTGTTCAGTGGTGGCTTAGCCCGGAGCCGGCTTTGCACACAAACCTATCATGACTCACAGGAAGCGGCTAAAGAATGCCTGCACTGCCCAAGACCAGCGCATATCTCGCCTGCGAACGCAACAAATGATTTGAATGTTCCCAGTTCATGGAAAGTTTTGTATACGAGAATCTGATGATACTAAATACCACGCGACAAAAGTCCGACCAACGCCACACAAGTCGTGTTCGCTTGCGTCGAAGTGCTACCGAACATGACTTCTACCGCAGATGTTTATTGTTGAGGGCGGCTGTGTATGGTTGTTCTCAACCTTCGAGCTGCCAAGATGGTCGAGTGCGTTTCTCTCGACGACGAGAAGAGTCTAGTTTCTTCTCAGACCAGGTTTGATCAAAAGATACCAGGTATGATCCTGGATGGTACCTGTCTGCAGTATTCTTCCCAATGTTTGCCGTACTTGCTGCGGCATCTTTTCTCATCGCGCAGGGAACGATGGTATAGCAAGACAGACATGAAGAAGAAGTACGACCATGGCAGGAAGTGTGTGAAACCACACGTTGCGCACATTGCCCACGCCTGCATCAGATCTGCCATGTAGTTGGCATGTCGAGATACTCCCCACCAGCCAGAGGTGAGCAGAAGACTGTTGTGTTCCTTCCCATCACTGGTCGTATACTTGCAACGAATGAAAGTCACTGGCTTGCCCCAAAGCTGACACTTGCCGTCTCGAGCCCTGACATAGTCGCGCTGGTAGTTCGCAGAGCGGAAGATGGCGTATCCTGTGAGACCAAAGGCCAAAAGCGCTAGAGATTGCGTCCGGGTCAGATAGGTTGGGTATCTTGCGAGATATTGGGTCTGGAGGGTGTACAAGCATGGCAGGAAGGTTGTGTCACCCCAGGCTAACATGAAACCGAAGTGATCGTGACTGATGTCAATCGTTCTAGTGTACCAGTCTTCGTTGTAGAAGAAATCGACGACATAGATCAGATGGAACATAGACACGATAATCATCGACCACGTTACATGCCCGAATTGCTGGTATTGATACGCAGCCCAAGAGAAATCACTGAGCCAAATTAGTAAAGCGCTTTTGCCTGGGGCGCCTGACCACTCACATCAACGTCCACGCAACAATACCAGGTCGTCCATTGTGGAAGAACTTGAAGTCCCAATATTTACCGAAACGTGGGTTCAGCTCGACACCTGCCCAAAAGTCGAAGAGAATGGACCCTGCACGACGTTAGTTGGAATTGAATAAACGCACTACAATCATCTCTTACCGCTGATTTTCCGGTCTTCTGGGTAAGAGGGCGCCAAGTAACCTTTCCACTGAGCAAGAATGGAAAGGACGAATCCATACGTGTTGACGGCGACCAGCAAACCTTCCCAATGCTTGGCAATGATGGCAGGGTCAACCACACCAACGAAAGAACCGCCAATGTAAAGCACGTGAGTTATAGCCCACGCCAAGAGTCCATTAGCGGTGTAAGTCAACAGATGTCCGCCAGGTGTACGTTGACCGTAGCACAACGTGCCAGGAAGATAACCATACAAGGCTGCTTGGAATAGCAGCCAGAACGCATATCCCAGGATGGCTGGCATCGAGAACCGGGGGAAATGGCGGAAGGCGAAGGTGAATGGTCCTTCAGAAAGAGCGGCTCCCACTGCAGCGGTGATCGACCCATCAAACTGCTCGAGCGCTATCCAGTTCATGTGCAGCCATGTCGGTACGCCGGCGACGACGAGTACGGCTCCGATAGTTTTGTCCCAGCCAGCCTTGCTAGCTCGACCCCATGTTGGGGCGGTGATCTCAACTATTGCCGTAGCTGTGACGTCGGACATAGTGGTGATATGTACTGTACTGTTGGCTGAGCGGTGTGAATATGATGCAGCTTTAAGCCCTCATTGAGAGCTTTCGTAGAGGGAATGATGAGTGAATGGTTTATTTGCGGTTTTACCCGGAATGCATGCTTGTTGGAACTGACAGCAGCTGGAATGTGGAAGCAGGGCAAGCACGAACTGAACCGAGATGGCTGTGTTCGTAAGTTGCTCGTAAACGACGGCGGGTGCCTTGAATATAGAATGTCACTTTCCGATCAGTAGTGACCACCTCTTGAAAATAATGACTTCAAAAACCATTGTGCGAAGCGTCAACATTTTAGAAAGGGAAGGCAGATGACACGCACGAACCACAACTGAACGTGCGCTTAGCGGCAGCCAATCCATCATTTTTCGGTGAGGAATAGACAGGTCCAGTCGCAACACAAGCTCTTTCCAATTGAACGCCAATACGAACGGATCGAAACTTAGTGGATCAAAAACCAGATAAACGACCCAGTTTAGCACGGCTGGAGCATATCATGGTGTAATTGATCGAGAACAACAGAAAGAAAGCTTGGAGCCGTCGACGTCTAGATCAAGATTCACATCGCCTTATGCAGGGGAAAACGCAAGACGAACGCCTTGGCTTCTGTACCTGCGGAGTGGTACCACTTTACAGGGGAAAGTTACCGAGCCCCAGCACCAGCTACTCAAGGGTAACGAGTATCCCACACTCTTTCTCGTCAGAGAGCGACTTGGGCACTCCAGATTATTTACCCGCTACGTGTAAGCGACCCACGACTGTGTTGTGCAGATGCGGGCTCGGCAACATGTGCCACGATTCACCGCCAAGGTTGTAGGGGTAGCGTCGACTAGAGTACGAAGCAAGAGGACACGAGGTGCAGCACGATCCGGCAAAGATCTCGAAGCTTTCGTGGTCATACTCGGCCTTTCAGCCAGTTGCGCGGCAGTACTGGAAATGAAATCCACATACAATGGAGTGCTATTTATCGGCACAATGATCACTACTCTATGCGGCTATACTTCTCAAAACTATACACCGAAAATGATACCGAGCTATCTCAATATCATTTGCTGTTGCTCTGCTTCGGCGGAGGAGGGAAATACATCTGACCCTCAGGATTTGGTGACTGTGTCTCCTCTGATGCCACCACTTCCGTCTTCTCGGCTTTCTTTGAGCCAAAGTTCATGGGTGTCCGCAGTATTCCAGGACTCCTGAGCGCAAATGTGGATGTCTTTGTCTCACTCTTCTCTTGCGAGCGCAATGGCAGGTCTCTTGTGCCGCCTAACGTGTTGAAAGCAAGCGTCCTTGGTGTAACAGGATTCATGCCCAACTGCACACCAGGGGTTTCTGGAACAGCGTATTCTGAGTCTGCTGATCTTGGATCTGGCTCATCCAAGTGTGCCCATCGTAGCTTCTTCGCTCTGCGCTTCTCCTCGTACTCTAGCTTCTGTGCCTTAGAAGGAATGCACGACCACAGTGACAATCCAAAATAGATGATAAAGACTCCAAGCATTGCAACAAAACATGCGAATGTCGCCTTGGCTTGCTGACAATATCCCACCAAACTCTTGTTCCTGGTCACGGAGCAGCTCTTCGTGATGTACCAGGCAGCACCTGTCTGTGGATGTCTTGGGTCGGTCGTATCCGGACTAGCCTGATAGGCTACCGCAATCGCATAGAGGACAATAAGGACGGCATGTAGAGCTGTCGAGATGATTGGAGGCAACACATGCAGCATGTACATGGTCCCTTTTACAAGCATCAAGAACATCGACAACACCACAACCACAAGGTTGTAATTCGTGATGCTAGAACAAGTCAATACATCAGCTTCCCATGTAGTGTTTGTGCTCTTACAATTGCGACCAGACTTTGGGTGTGGTGTACGGCCGATAGTTGGCTGCCGCATATAGCCCAGCAGACGGACTGGAATTGAAGCCATTGTCTGCGCCGTCTTGCCAAAGCTTCGTTCGGTAAAGATTGGGCGCAGCAATTCCCGTGAACGTGAGTAAGGCAACGGTTAAGCAGAACTCGACACCTACGAGGCCGTAAAACGGCCACATATTAGGTCTGTACCTCCGTGATAGAAACATCGTGTCTGTTTGCCAAAAAAACAGTTGTGTCTGATGCTATCCCGTAGATGGTCGACTCGATTCACGCCCTTCAACGGGCTGACACCGAAGCTGAGTCCTACCGAGAGGAGAAAGTAACATCATGACAGAAAGCATGGCTGAGTACAGTATACTTGACTGTGCTCTGGCTATAGGGCGCCCATCAGCAAAGGCGCTTCGTGAGCGACGATTGGCGTATAGAGAGGCCATTGGGCGCTTAGGAACGAGAAGCACAGTGGGAAACATGAACAGCGAACCAGTAGCAAAGACGAGTTGCGAGAGACCAGCAATTCCCTGCGTCAGGCTACCGACCAATGAGAGACACGAGCACAAGTGATTGAGGGGTGCAGCACGAATTCCTGTTTCCTTCAGCCGCAAAAGACCATGTGACCAGTCTCGACCAGTGCGTGTTACTTAGGTGGTGCTGGTGCCTACATCTGCAGCGCCAGACATCCTACTGGAAGGGTGCGAGCTCGCTCAACAAGGAACCGCCAGTCGTCAGACACCCTTTGATCCTCTCATTTGGTGTACTGTAGCTTCTCGAACCAAAAGATTGCCTTCTCTACCACCCACTCCAGCATTGATTGGGAGTCACATCTTGACCATTCGGAGCTTTCCTTACATGCTAAACCTTGCTAGTGGTTTTACCCCTGATTGGCACCTGAAGTTTCCTTCTCTTCTGTGGACCCCGGGTCTCTGGATAGCAGCTTCTTTGAAAGCACAGCTGCTCACGCGTGCAAGCGAACTGATGGTGCCGACGAAAATGATGCTTGACTGTCTTGATCTACAAATCCGTTTCTCGGGAAAAAGCTTCATTGTCCCTGGTGGTCGAATGTTGGGATGACTGAGCTACGTGCACCCTCGGGACGAAAACGCCGGGAGTGGACTGGACTGGACCACCCCCCTTGCAACGGCGTGTTTGACCTTTGAACAGCTAGCCAGTTACAGCGAGATTCGCATTCAGGCCGGGACCTCGAAAGCCTTGTGCTTCCCAGCCACCTAGGCTGTACTCCTCTGACAAGCTGGCAATCCGTTCAGTGACAGCGGTTTCTTGCTGAAAGGTGTTTCAGTCGGCATTGCCACAGTACATCACAGAGACCTGCAAAAAGTCTCTTCGCTCTCACGGCCAGGCAACGTGATTGCAAGCTCGTTCTGCAGTATATGCGCGCAGCCTCGATCTTCTGTTCTTCTGTGCAATCTCCCCCAGACCCATCGTGGTAGACTAGCGAACGATCTACTAACATCAACCTAACCAAGCCTATCAGCGCTGCTGCTTAGTGCTCTCACCTGACAGGAGACCGGGCCATTGTCGTCGTTGGGTTATTGCAATTCTCCTTTCCTGGGCTACTCGACCCTACTGTTGGTACCTTTGCATGACGACCATCGACGATACCGCGGGTTGGATCTGGCGACAGAGGGGAGCATGGGACATGCCAAAATGCACAACATAAAAAGGGAACCGCAGACTGGTAGCCTACCTGCCTCGCTGACGAGGATTTCGGCTCCGGGGACCGACGGCTCAGCTACGACCAGGACTAGTATAGTAGCCGATGATTCAAGAACAGGACTCGCGACTATCACGCAGACGATCGAGGATACTATTAAGCAACCCGCCACAACCTTTGTCACAACGAGCACGCAAGTAATAGTCGTGACCGATTCGGCACAACTGTCCTCATTCCAGACTTCTCAGACCGCAACTAGCACAGATGCCACGTCTTCTTCAGCAAAAGCCTCCTCTACATTATCGGAGACTTCAACGGCCGCTGCCAGTTCATCCTCATCGGACAACCTTGGGACCTTGATCCCTGCGATTGTAGTTCCCGTTGCAGCAATTCTTATCATATCGTTTGGCGTGTTCTGGTTCATCATGCGCCGGAAGCATCAGAGACAGCTGGAGGAGGAGCCGGAATTTGTCATGGCCAGCAAGCAGGAGAAGCCTATCAGTCGTGGAAATAGCAAGAACTCCAGCACGTCCTCAACGAGAGAGCTGGTGCCGTTGTCTAAATTAGAGAAAGAGGTGGCAGTCACAACGACCGAGGTCAGGGGGTCTTCCCTCGATTTGTTCCCGCCCAAGTACAGCGCCACGGACATTGGGCTCGCAAGACCGATGACGCCGCCGGACAAAACTGGAACCAGTGCTGATAGTAATGGGAGACGGCCTGTTCCGAACTTCAGCAAGGCTCGTCCAAGCATGTCGTATCGACCAAGTCCGCACAGTCCTCGTAGTGGAGGCACAAATCCCCCAGTGGTCAGAGGCGCACCACCGCCGCGACTGGACAATAGGGGCGGCCCGTCACCGGCTGTGCGAAACCAGACGGGACAGCCACCGCGACTTGTGCAACGAGAAAACGCCGACGGCCGGACGGAAGCCAGAAGTCCACCAAGAGTTGCGCCAGGACCTCTCAACACAAACTTGAGTGGTGGGAACCGTGCACCGCCCCCAAGACCTCTAAACCCGCCCACGCCCACTGGCGCCTTCAACGGCGGCTCATCTATATCACGGTACTCGCCGATCGTCAAAGACAATCCAAATCTAGAAACGTTCGCTGCAGCAGATACAGCAGGACAATATGGTCCACCGTCGCCATTGCTAACATCGAATCAGGCAAGCAAGACGGGCACAAGCTCGCCAGTGGACGAGAACGTGCTTTCGCGCGAGAACATGCGTATAGCGAGACTAGCAAATTCATCGCGGTTGGGGTCCAACCATAGCCCAGTCGAACCCAACTTTCCGTCACACGGCAACGGCGGTACCCGGACTTTATCGCCGCTAAGCGAGCAACCTACCAAGAACGACGGCTCAGCCCTAAGTCCTCGATCACCACCACCTCTGTTGCGAGGAGAGTTATCACCCAGACCTTTCGTACGAGGGCCAGATTCCTCTGCAGGTGGTTCATCGACATACCCCTCGCCGTCAATTGGCGCCGGCACTACACCGCGGGTAGGCGGTGGATCGCTAGCACAAGGTGGACACGACACGATCGGCAAGGCGTCGTCGACAGCGTTGCAGCATCGAGCCAGTGTTGTTAGCGAAATATCCACCGACGATGGCTACGTTGACATGGAATTTGATGCGAAGAGTGATGTGAGCTCATTGGACGAGCGAGAGAGATGGGAGATGGAAAGTGACCGTCACGAAGCTGCATCGCGACTTGGTACTGGCTACAATGGTGGCGGGTATGACAGTACAGGAATGAGCCCGGTAGATGCACCCGCAGCCACGTCTTCAGCAGGTGCTAGAACAAGCAAGCCGAATTTGAGAGACAGAGACAGCGAAGGTCCTTTCGTACTGTCAAGATATTGAGGAGAGCCACGGACGATGCCAATGACGTTCATTGCAAAAGGTGTTGCTGTGTCGGAACCGAGAGGGGTGTTGGGAAAGAGGGATACCACATTCCTCATTACTCTGATGATGTTTTATTGTTTTTATTATGATACCCAGCATTTGCGGGACAGACATGATTGAGGCAGGCTAGCGAGGCCGTAGCAATAATGATGATAGCGTCTAGACATGTATATACGACAATCTATCTTTGTGGTTGCTCTACCTCTACAGCTCGGAAGCGCATCTGATGGCTGGGCACGGAGGACTGACAGTGGGAAAGTCATGTGTGGCTCCGCACCTCGGCAACTTGAGTTTTGACATCGTCTTAGTAGTTGCTTCCACTGTCCAACCAGCCTTCTTTCGTCGCATGCACTTCGCTCATCTGTCATTGTCCCATCGTCCTTTGCTTTCTGCACTACTGTAGCCACTACGAAGCCGACGAATACGACCATCGCATCAGCTCCCCTGTTCTCGCGCGCAACCACAGTCCAGATAACTACAAGTTGCACGGCTAGACACTGATGGCGCTGCGATGACGCGAGAGCGATGAGTTCAGTTTCTCCTCCGAAACCTTGGGAGCGAGCTGGCGCAGCTGGTACACAACCAAACATGCGCACTGATGGGATGGAGTAACTAACGATCAGGCAGGGGCACAGCCACCGACAGCAGTGAGCACGAATCCAGGCATGACCGCATCCAACATAACGAACCCCATCTCCAACCCCTCCTCTACGGCCATGGCCTCGGATACACCAGCATTACCAGACCGTCCGAGCGGGCTTAACGATGTCGTGAACCAAACAGCTTCGAACTACTCGTCATATGGGCAAAACCGCTTCGGTAGCTCGCCCTACTCGTCTTATTCTTCTCCTTACGGCTCGAGTTACGGTGGCGGTTACGGAATGGGCGGTGGGTACGGCATGAGCGGGGGCTATGGAGGCTATGGCATGGGAGGTATGGGCGGCATGGGCGGCATGGGCGGAATGGGCGGCATGTACAACAGGCCGTATGGAATGGGCATGCCCGGTCAGGACCCAAACAATCAGAGCCTGACAGGACAGTGGAACCAGAGCACCGCTGCAACTTTCCAAATCATGGAGTCTATAGTCGGCGCATTCGGTGGCTTCGCACAAATGCTCGAGTCAGCCTACATGACGACCCATTCGTCCTTCTTTGCCATGGTGTCTATGGCCGAACAGCTAGGCAACCTGCGACAGACGCTGGGCCAAGTGCTGGGAATATACACCCTCATCCGATGGATGCGCACCCTGATCGCGAAAATCACGGGCCGACCACCGCCAGCCGATGCGACAGCACTTACGCCGGCCAACTTCTCCTCCTTCCTTTCCGGCGGCGCAGCACCGTCAACACTCCCAGACGGGTCACCCGCTCCACCCCGAGCGTCGAAGAAGCCATTCATCATGTTTGCTCTGGCCGTCTTTGGCTTACCATACCTCATGTCGAAACTCATCCGATCGATGGCACGTGCGCAAGAGGCTGAAGAGCAACGACGACTCGCAGAACAGGGCATCGTCATGCGAGCAGACGGCACCCAACAGATCGATCCCTCGAAACTCGACTTCTGCCGGGTTCTCTACGACTACAAGCCATCATCACAGTCAGGTGGAATGGACCTGGAAGTGAGCAAGGGCGATCTAGTAGCAGTACTAGCAAAAACAGACCCCATGGGCCAACCAAGTGAGTGGTGGAGATGTCGTGCAAGAGATGGAAAGCAAGGATATTTACCCAGCCCGTACCTGCAGAGGATCGAGAGGAAGCAACCACAAATAGCCGCTACGGCACACGAAAATGGAACTATCAGTCTGCCCGGTAGCAGGACAACAACGTTGAAGGGCATAGACGACGGGTCGAGGACGAAGAGCCTCACTTCTGTGGCAGCATCGAAGCCAGGTCCAGAAGTACAAGGAAGGCCTGGTGATATTAGTGCGGAGAGTTTTCAGAAGAGTGCTTTTTACTCGTAGCGTAGCCATGGAAGGCTGTCGGTTGAATTACTGGGGCGCTCCAGGATATATGGAAAAGGTGGAGGCAGGGACGAAGGTAATGAATCCGAACGTCTTTGGTACTGATACAGTACTCAAGGATGCCCGTGTCCGAGTGTCTTCTAATCCTATGCCAGCGCAATAACTAGCTCGCACTTTCCTTTGCCTGTGACTGCCGTTGGGAGGGCTGTCTTTGGCTCCAAGCGGACCCCCAAAGGAATGATCTAGGATAGAAGAAGTGTCCCTAACCATATCTAAGAACCGCTAGCCGATACCGAGTGCCTAAACTTATCTGCAGCAGTTGGTTCGCGGTGCACGTTTTGGTTTTTGGCAGTGGCTCGATAGATACCCTCGATACCCTCGATACCCTGCTGCCTCACTTGGTCAAGGCGGTAAGACGGCACCGACCTTTGGATGCCTGGCGCAGCCACCAGATACTAGTAATAAGCACAGGGTGGGCCTGCCTCGTATAGGTTGCATCAACGAGCATTGCGTACGCCGTCAAGTCGTGGAAGTTGTTTCAAACAGGAAAGCTCGTGTTCGAACACAACGCCCGATCAACGGATAGGTTAGTCGCAAAGTCCTCCAGGCAAGTCAAGGTGTCGGCGGTGCAAGCGATTTGCTCCCACGACCACGAACATCAACACGAACCTGCACTTCTTCGCTCGTTCGAAGCATACACAAACCATTGCGACTGCACTGCCCAAGGCCCGCTGCCCACCCACGAACATAGCCTGTCACACTACATAGTCACTGATATAGCTTATATAGAGAACCTCTGCGCGGGGGCACAGTACGATCGAGAAGCAATGGTTGTGTCGCAAATACATCGATGAGCTCGACGCCGGAAGATGGCGAGGTCGAACAGCCTGTTGCTGAGGCTGTTGACGAGGGAGCATATATTGCCGACCTTTCGGACGAGACCCTGCCCATGATAGATGAACAGCAGGATGAGCTCGAGGACACTGGCCTGGAGCTCCCCCAAGATGTTGATACCATACCACAACTAGACGGCCACGGTGAAGCCGCTCCGGCTGTGCGCGAACAGCTGCGACCACAGACGAGTTACTTTGGCTCTCTACAGCCTGCCATACAGTTGACAGGAACAAGCCCAGGTCCCGCAGTTCCACCAAGTCCAGATGACTCGGCTTCCATACCAGACGATACCCCTTCCTTGCATGATTCTGGTGTATCCTCTCCCAAAAGCGATGCTCAGCTGCCACCGCCACCACTATCCCGAAAGAGCTCGACAGCCTCGAGACGACCCTTCGAACTGCGTTTCCAATCACGTTTGTCGAGCTCGTTTTTGGCCCCTCGTGCTGCCTCGCCAGCCTTCCTTGGACAGCATTCCAGACGCTCTTCACACGCAAGCTTTGCCCGTGCCTCAGAGTCTGGTATTGAAGAAGACATACAAACACCGTGGGAAGTCATAAGATGGACTAGACTCAAGAAATTGACTGGTCAGGCTTTTTCAGAGGTTGGCCGCAGGAATTTCGGTACCCCTACGTCTCTGGCAGTCACGGACCAAATCGCTATCGGCACTTCGAAAGGTCTCATACTAGTCTTCGACCACCATCAGAACAACAAAGGCATAATTGGTGTTGGCACCAAGTCTGCAGAAGCAGGCCCTGTCACAGCGCTGGCTATCTCAGCTGATCATACAGCAATCGCCGCAGGACATGCTACCGGCAATGTTTTTACCTGGGAGATTGTCAGACCTGGCCGCCCATTTTTGCACATACCGGCTCTCGACTCAACTCAGCCTGAGGCTCGTAAGGCCGATGGCCACATTCAAGGAAGTGCCGTACTCCACATTGGCTTCCTCGGCTACAGAAGGACCGCTCTGGTATCAGCCGATGACAAGGGCATGGCGTTCTCGCACCTCGCAACTCGAGGCACTGGCCCGGTTGCTCGATCAGTGCGCACCACCAGGATTCTCGGTAGATATCCTGATGTGGTTGTCAGAAAGACGGACAAGCCAGTCAAGAAGAGCTCAGTACTGGCTTTCTCTCCCCTGCCCCTCGGCAACGTGGAGCAGAATACTGACAGCCTTGGTCTCGTTGCAATGCTCACACCATACCTACTAGTCATCGTCTCGACCACTCCGATAGCACAGACACAACACAAAGCTCCTCGGCCCAAGGAAATTGTTGCACACAGCGCTATGACTGCAGCTCTAGCTTGGTTTCCTGCCATCAAGCTGAAAGGGAGCGGTGCTGAGGTCTCCAAGAACAAGCTCGCTTATGCGTGGTCAAATGTGTTGAGCGTGCTCGAAGTACAAGAAGCCCTACGGGACCCAGATGCGCCAGAGAACAAACCCATCGAGTTGCAGTTCCTGGTAAGAAGTAGGTATGAATCAGAAGAAGCAATTGTTGCAGTCCAGTGGCTGAGTCGTTCGGTCATGGCTGTCTTGACCATTACCCAGCAACTCCTCATTATTGAAGACTTAACCATGAACGTCACGGATGCATTCGATCTGTTGCCTAAGAACGTTTACCACACCGATCTTTACTCCCATTGGCTTCAGTCTGTGATCGAACACCATGACGAGGAAGACACCGAAATGCACGGTGTCGTAGCTGATGCCTACTACATGAGCTTTCGTGGCTACAAAGGACGCTTGTTCCTGCTGGGCTTCAATGATGTGTGGTGGGGCAGCTTGACGAACTGGGCTGATCGGCTGCTTGCAATGATGGAAACTGGCAATTACGTCGGAGCCATTCGCCTAGCAACCAATTACTATGCCGGAAGTGGTGAGAAGGTTACCATTGGTCTGCCCGAGGACAACATGCTTCGCTCAACTCTTGTGCATGACAAGCTGCTCGAGATGATGAGTGCTTCTCTGAGGTACGCGTTTGGCAAGAACGAGCAGTCCCACAAACCCTTCGTGAATCGTCAACAGCTCTTTGACCTTGCCGTGGCGTGTGTCGCAGCTTGCTTGAAGATGGACGAGAAAGATTACTTGTTCGACGAAGTCTTTGAATGGTTCGAGGAGAATCAGGTGGGCGACGTCTTCGTCGATGTGCTTGAACCACATATCATGGACCGTCAGATCACGATTTTACCACCGTCCGCGGTCAAGACCCTTATCAACCACTTTTCAAACACGCATTCGCCTTCTGAGCTTGAAGAGATTATTTGCCTCCTCGATGCTACGGCAATGGACGTCGACCAGGTCACTGGGCTGTGCAAGCAGCACAATCTGTACGATGCTTACATCTACGTCTGGAACAGTGCATTGTTTGACTACACTACTCCTTTGCTTGAGCTGCTTAAGATGGCAGTCGAGCCGAAGAACACAAATGGGTACACCGCTGAGGCGTCCGACTCCCATACAAGCCAGAAGTTGTTCCCCTACTTGTCATTCATTCTGACAGGTCGCATTTATCCTGTTGGCGAATTCATGGATGACGATCGAGGCTCGATGGCGAAAACACAAATCTACGAGACCCTCTTCTACGGCAAAGGTGGCCAGCAAGATCCATTTGCTGTGCTGAGAAGTATTCTCGAGTTTGATACTCCGAGCTTCATGGCCGCAATGAATGAAGCTTTTGAGGATCCCTTTCTCAACAGCACCCAGGACGAAGATCTTGAAGGCAACGTACAGGAGGTGCAGCGAGGCTCACTTTTCAACAGGCAAATCATCGTCCGTATTCTGCTGGATGTGATGTCAACCGGTTTCGAGATTAATGACCGGGTGTACCTAGACATGTTCATCGCACGAAATTTACCGAAATATCCACAGTACATGCTGCTAGCAGGTACTACGATGGAACAGGTCTTCACGAGGATCTGTCAGTACGAGGACGAAGACAATCATGATGATGCGCAGCTGAGTGTTGAGTATTTACTGACCGTCTACAAGCCAGCAAACATTTCTGCATTCATACCGTTGCTCCAACGAGCACAATTCTACAGAGTTCTGAAATCAGTGTACCGCCATGAAGGTGACTGGACTGAGCTGCTCCAGGTATACTTCATCGACGCAGAGAACCAAACACAAGTATTTGATCTGATACTTGAGTGTCTCAGAGAATTATCTGGCCTCGATGCCGAGCAGCGGCAGTTGTTCACTGTAGGAGTCAAGCAGCATGCGGAGGACCTGGCAGAGATCAGTGTGTCAAAGACCGCTCGAGTGGTTGATCTTGTGCTGCCTGAAGAACATCCGTTCTTCTTAGCCAGCCTTGCGGCAGCAGCGAAGACCCAGTTCAACTATCTCCGTACGCTACTCGAGCCCAGTGAAGGTGCCCGAAAAAGCTATTACACCACCAATGTCATGCTCGAGCAGTACGTGTGCCTCATGTGTCAGTATGACCCGTCTCATATCGTGGCTTACATCAACACCATCAAAGAGGGCGAGCTGCACTTGGAGGAGGTTCTTCCAGCGCTAGAAACAAGTGGCAACGTTGACGCTACTGTCATACTGCTCGCACGTCAAGGTCAAGCCCAGAGTGCTATGGCCCGATTAATCAAGCATTTGTCCGCTATCGAAGCGGCGCTGACTGGCGTCCTCGAAAATGCCGCGGACAGTCCTGATGAGGTTGCTACCAATGAAGCCATTGAAGACCTGCTTGAGTCTGTTGGCAAATATGCTAAAGTTGGTATTTGGCTATGCGAGAACCAAATGCAGCATGTCCTGCCAAAGGGCAAGGCAGCAAGCAAGTCGCCGAGGCGATCGACGGCCAAGCAGCCTTTGTCAGCTGAAGAGAACCTCTGGCTTGAATTCATCGTTGCCGTCGTTGCTCTTGCACAAAAAGTTGGTCCTGGACCCGCAAAGATGGATGGCGTCGAGGCAGATACCGACCAACTCTCAACGGCTTTGCGTAACATCATCCAGCAAGTCTTTACAGCATTGCTGACCTCCACAGCAACTGCTAGAGGTCAAGTCCAAGGGCAGTCTGATAGCCTTCGCTTCGTCCGCATCCTAAGAGCTTTCCTCTCAAGAGCCGCAGAAATAAGTCCATCGCTGTCGCATCTCAGGCATGTCATGAGCAGTATCTTCTCAGCATATGCGTACGAAGAGTCGTTATTATCTCTGAGCAACGCAATTCTTGACAAGGACCTATTTGTGCAGGTCGATGAAGTCACGAAGCTACGGCAGATGGGCTGGAGACCACGGGGACAAGTCTGCGGTATCTGCCGCCGGCGTGTATGGGGCCCAGGCACCGGCTTAAAGGTCTGGGAAAATTGGGAGAAGAAAGAGAAGGAGGGGACAAAACGCAAGGAACTTCATAGACGAAGGAGTACGACTACGCTCGGTGAAGAGTATGAAAATGACAGTCAAGAAGTGGTTGGCAAGGGTAAGAGAAGAAGTCTGCCATCTCAAGACGTAGGCTCAGACGACGAGGCGGAGGACAAACAGGCTGGTGAGCAGGCGGACATGGGACCTATCGTGGTGTTCAGTTGTCGGCATCTGTTCCACCGGAAGTGTTTGGATCAGAGTCAGGATCCTGATGTGGAGGACGTTGCCGATCAAGCCGCCCCGCACGGCGATGGGTACGCTGCGATGAAGTTGGCTTGTCCTTTATGTGAATAGACCTTCGGAGGAGTTGTAACAGCAATTTTGAGACCCTCTAGGCCTCGCAAGACGCCTGAGCTACTACATGAAGTTAGATCTAGTCATCGCTTGTGAGAAAGAATGCGCCTGCATGCTTGCACCCCAATCCTTGCATTACCGCCTCAAGGGACCGTCATAGCCGTCCACGTCCGCCACGGTAGTTCGAGGGTGCTGGCGTAAGTACTTGCATGGGGCGTATAGTCAAACAGACTAGTCAGTAGTCGTGAGATATGACATGCAACTGGCTTGGATGAATGTGTGTGCGAGTTGGGTCATTCGGGGATGAGTACGACGGTAAGTAGTTCTCGTGAGACTGTGATCTGATGAGATGCTGCGGAGTCGCAGCCGCTATTGGGGATTTTCCTATTCGTCGTTTGAGTGCGTGGGTCCATACGCTGGAGAAAATGATATCGAATATCTGTATGCATTGTGGGAACTATCATTCACATCCGCAATCTTTCCTTTGTGGGACTACGCCCGTATTGACCCTATTAGTAGCCTGCCACCTCCACTCCGCTCGATCACAGGTAAGCTGACGAATCACAAGTGAAGGGCGTTCCGATAGCACCACTGGCATACTTATCCACGATATCTCTCACGCTACCGTACGTGCCACACCCTAGGATCGTAATGCCCATCACGAAGATGCTTCCATTGACAATAGACAATGTAATGTTCTTCCAATCTTTGTTCCATTTCCCTTCCTTGATCAACACAAACCAGAATAGTGCCGGGAAGTAGAATGAAAAGCCACTGATGAAGAGAGCCGAGATTATTCCCAGCAAGTCGTTGAAGAAAGGGATAGCTCCGGCGATGGCCCATGCTATGACGGTGACGATGGCGCACGCAGTGATCCAGACTACCCAGCCTCGGACGGTGTTTGTATACTTGATTTCGGAGTTCCTGAAGGCACGACCGATCATGTATCGGCAAACCACGGTCGTGTTGATACTGCCAGAAATGAAGATGACTGGGAGGGCGACGCCGAAGGCCACCCGTGAGACCGTAAAGCCAGATGAGAGAAGAGCCGGGCTTTCCACGTCGTTGCCAACAAACGCATACACCAGTGCCCCGGTCGAGGTGTAGATGACCATCTCGATCAGGCCAAGGGCCCATATTGATTTGACGTAGTGCTTCGGGGTGTGCATCTCGCTCATGAAGCTGAACTGACACATTGCAAATGAATACGCGAAGACGATGTTCGTGATTGAAATGAAAGCATCGAAGAAGGAAACGTCTGGCGGTGGCCATAGAGCCCAGTCCACAGCTGATAGACCACCAGGTTGCTTGCTTGCATCGACTCCGGTGGCGATGATCGTTATACCAATGGCCAGCACGATAGATGCGAAATCGATGTAACCGAGGATCGCAAATTCGGCAAAGGACGGTGGTAGTGCGAGAACGAACAGAATTATCGCCGAGATCACGCCCCAGACAAGAGCACAGATGGTCGTGTCGTCGACAATACGAATCCACGCGATGGTGCCAGTAAGCGTGTGACCACCGACGAGGAGGACCAACACTAAGACAAACATTACTCCTGTGAGCTCTTTGCCAAACCGGCCCCAACAGAGTCCGACAGCATCAGCATAGTGTTCAATCTCAGGATACCGTAGCTTGACTTGTCCGACGACGTAGCTTGTATAGATAGCGACGAAGCCAAGACCAACAGTCAAAATGACGCCTGCGACCATGCCAACGCGTGCGAACACGCTGGGAATGCTGAGGGCCCCAAGCGCAATTGCTTCGACAATCAGGCAGATTGTCAACTTTTTCCAACCTCTAGCATCTATGTTAGTGATGTTCAAGCGCAGGGATGTGAGTGGAGCACTTACAATCGATTGAACTTTTCCTCGCCAGCACGTACTACAGTATCGTGGCCAGAGCTTTCTGTTTCCTGCTTGTCGAGAGGGTAGTTGGCGTTGCCCTCTTCCTTCTGCTGTGAGCCATTCTCGTAACCGTGACCAGCCACGGCTGTATCCATGGTTGAGATCGAACGTATAACCGTGACAACAATGACCTTGCTACAGTCTGATTACTGGAACAGGACGGTGTGGAAATGCTGGAATTAAAGAAACTAAGGGAAGACCATAGGTAGTTAGGGATGATCGGAGGATGATGCTGGAAGGTGATGGGAAGGTCATGTTATTGTGCGGTGGACCAGGCAAGGATGAGCATTTTTTTGAGAGGCAAGTGCTCTGGTACGGCTCCGACGGCGTGATGGTTACTTCCCATATATGGACGCCCTGGTTTGCGGCAAGTCCCACCACCATCCGTAAGCGGTAATACCGCTCTCTATGGTATTCAATGGATGTGTTCCAGGGGACAGAACGCCTCTGCCGCCTTCTCATCTTGCTCTACCTTACAGCAACTGGCTGTTGAGGAAGCCCGAGAACCATCCGAGTTGTTTAAGACTTCTTATCGACAAGGTAAGTGCCACGCACGACGTTGCGGTACTTTCTTGCTTTCTTTCCCTGCATAACGTTGCCAAGCAAATGTAGATCACGCCAAGGCAAAGCTTGTGTCATCACACGAGATCTTAGCCTCGAAGTTTCCAATTTTGTTCAGTCGTATCACCATCGTCCATACGCGTAGACAGCCGAGCTAGACTTCCTATCTTACGCATGCATCGCTGTCTAGAAGACTCTATCCAGCGCGAACATCGTAGAAGAGGAGCGACGTACCATATGAAAGTACTGCTCCTCGCTCACCAGCCACATTCTCGATTTTTAGCTCGGGTTGGTCCTCCAGCGTTATATAACGATCTATCCGGATGCGTGTTTTCTTGTATGGTCTGGGAGCAGACGTCCGCGTCTCCTGTTCCACTTTGTTCGCATCTCGTTCAGGCCGAACAGTTGACACCACGTCGACACATTCCCCTAACCATAATCAGACAAGGTTCGACTACTGATGACTTCCTCGAGCTAAAATTCGCCCACTGACTAAGGAAAACCGACTGAAGAGGCTTAGTCGGGTCGATCATCACGGAAGACCGAGACCGGGCAGCGGAAACAAAAGCAGCTCCGGTGTTGTGATGTGTCAAATTTTAGTGTGTGGACTCGTGATCGTCGTTCCGTAGCGAGAACTGAAGCCGCGGTGGCGAGAGTAGCCGAGTAGTTGCTCAACAGCACAGCTAGAAGTGGCTGGGCTAGAAACAGGGCGAGCGCAGGCTTGGAGCTTTCGGTCACCAATTTCCACACGTGCGCCGGCGGTCGCTGCGGATGACCAACGAGTGGAGTTGATAAAAGCACAACCGTTCTGCGCAGGGGAGAAATGGTAGTCGCAAGTTGAGTCAATCCATCTATTGTTATCAACCCTTTCCATGTTCCGTGGTCCGGAATCGCAATGCTAGGCATGACTCTCGTCAAGGCTGCTTTCCGGACCATGCTCCGTTGGACCGAACGACTCTAACCTACCATTGGCGAGCACAATCGCATTATCTGCGTCCCTCACAGCCGCGGTCCTGTGCGCAATGGTAATCACCGTACTATTCTTCAGTTCCTCTCTCAGCACCCTTTGAATCTCCCATGCTGTCTCAACATCAATGCTCGCGGTCGCTTCGTCCATGATAATGATCGAGCTGCGTCGCAAGATTGCTCGAGCTAAGCCAACAAGCTGTCTTTGACCTTGACTTAGGTTCTTTCCACCCGCTTCGATCTGTGTTGACAAAGTCCATCCAAACTTTCCTGCGATCCGTTCGACAACATTTTCGCAATCGTTGTCGGAATGCTCTTTCGTTGGGTCGAGATTGTGCCGCAAGCTGCCTTCGAACAAGACTGGTTCTTGAGCAAGGAATGTGATCCGAGTCCTGAGAGCCTGTCTGTCTACAGTTGCGAGGTCGACGCCATCGATCAATATCCGACCTTTTTCGACCGGCACAGTAGCCAATAGAGCAGCTGCAAGCGTGCTCTTTCCCGATCCCGTCCGACCAACGATGGCAGTATTTGTCCCTCCTTTCAACTCGAATGAGACGTCGGTCAAGGCGGCTGGGTCGGATGGGGCATAGCGGATCGTGACGTTGTCAAACACAACATCACCTCCGAATGAAGGCCACCAGGCCGGCGGCGGAACAGGATTAGTTGGTTCTTGCTCAAGGTCGAGCAGCTCAACGACCCTTTCTACAGAAACAAAGTTGACCTGCAACTTTCCGTAAACGCGACAAAGCTGGTGAGTGGTCCGTACGAACCTCTGCGCACTGACAAGCACAAAAGCTGTCAGTCCAGCCGAAAGGTCGGTGTAAATTGCAATCACGGTTAACAACAGCGTCGACAACGCTGACATGACTTCATACCGATAGCTGAGCCAGCTTTGTACACTCCAGTAGAAGTGGTCCATGCCTTGAAACGTATCAACCACTTTGATGAGCTTTGCTTGAAATCTATCTTCAGCCCGGAAAGACCGCACTGTTGTGAGACCCGCGAGGAGAGCACCAAAATTAGTCATCAGAGGACTCAAAGAGACCGTCTCGAGCCTCCGCAGGCTCTGTGATGCTGGTAGAAACTGGAAGAACACCCAGACAAACAAGAGCGTGAGAAGAACTGACACTGCAAGAAACAATGGCGTCACACTAGCCACGACAACGATGCTGATGATCCAGGTAATGCTGGCCCAGAACATGCCGAATAGATCCCAGCCAATCCCACCGTCTACCACGCCCATATCGGACGTCAAGCGGTTCATCAGTCTACCGACCGGGGTAACATCGTAGTACCTGAAATTGGTGTTGCTGACTTTGTGCATAACTCCTTGAAAGAGCGTCCGTCCAGCACAATACCTTGTCACCATCATGATGCCCATAGTGAGCACCATCATTGCCGCTTGTGCAACATATAGAAGAAGAAGACCAACTAGCCATGGGTTGACGTTGACCAGTGGACTTGGCAAGCTGTCGAACAGCTTTCTTAGCAAGGGTATGCGGATCTCTGAGATGCCGAGCGCGTACGAGTGTAAAGATAGCACTGACACGTTCGCTGCTTCTCTTTGATAAGACTCGCTGAACTCTTTCAGATACCACGTAACACCAACAAGCACAAACCGAGTGAAAACCATTGCAACGACAGCCGCCACCCATAGACCGAGGTTCCCTGCTTTTATGTACTCCCAGTAAATTCGCGCTTTGATGTCGCCGTGCTGTCGCTTTTCCTCGTCTTCGAACTTGTCGGGTATCGCTTCTTGGACTTCCTTCGTATCAACTTTCTGCAAAGTGGAAGGCTCGTTGATCCCCCCGTGGGCAGCAATCCCATTTGCTGCCGAACGGCTCTTGGGATTGTGCTGCTGTGATTCTGCTCGACCGAGTGTAATATTGACAATGTTATCGGCAACAGGCTCACACAGATCTGTACGATGGGTGACTAATATGACCGTACGGCCCTTAACCAATTCTCCTTGGAAGCATTGCGAGACAATGTACTCCGAGGTCTGCTGGTCAAGTGCGCTCAAAGGGTCGTCGAGTAACAGGATCGAAGCATGGCTGTAGATAGCTCGAGCGAGTGCGACTCTCGCTTTTTGACCGCCAGAGAGGCCGATACCATTTTCACCAATTGGGGAGAGGTCACCTTTCTCAAAGGAAGCCAGGTCGTGAATCAGAGCACAGACTTGCAAAGCCTTCCTATATCTTTCGGGCTCAAAGTCCGAGTTGAAGAGGATGTTGTCTCTGATCGTCATGCTTTGCAGCCAAGGTGTTTGAGCACAGTACGCAATCGGGCTCAACGGCTTCAAGACCTCCCCACTGCGCTTGTCGAGTTCCCCAAGTATTGCCTGAAGCAATGCAGTTTTTCCTGATGCAACCTCGCCCGTCACCATTGTGAAACCAGGGCTAAAGTTCAATGTGATGTCGTGAAGGACGTTTTTCTCCAAACCTGGCCAGGCAAAGGACGCGTCGCGAAACTCGATATGGCCTTCAGAGACAGATCCGTCATGTGCTATGTCTTCCTTGTCTGGTTCATCCATGAAGGCCTGAATACGCTTCAAAGCAACATTCGCATTAAGCAGTGTCTGAATGAGCTCGGGAATGTCTCCCATATTGTCTTGTACCAGATTGAAGATCTCGAGGGCAGGGAACACGATGTCCACACTTAGTTGCCTCTTGGCAAGCACGGTGTAGGCCCAGAATGCCGAGACGGTGATCAGGCCCGAGCTAAAAGTGTTGTTGAATATGATAATCTCGGTCCAAATATACGAGACGAGACGAAGATTGAGCTCTTTCTGTCGTGCTTTGAAGACATTGTTGAGCCAATGGATCTGCCAGCCATACCATCTGAGATGTCGGATTGACTCAATGTACTGCGATGTCTCTTGCAGACGTTTGTCGGTTGCTGCTCTTCGGACCTTTTCGAACCGAACATCAACGAGGGCGAGGAGATAGTTGAGGACTTGTCCCACCACAATCACCGCGACACCGACCAAGGCAGGCCAACCAAGTAGCCGGTAAGCCAGCCCCAGCGAGAGTATCAGGCCCACTGGCTTCTCGATTAATTTCTGGAAATCCCAAAAACGCTGGGCAACCTCATATGCATCGTATCTCATCAAGTTCAGGATTTTGCCCATCGCGGCAGGCTCTTGCTTCTTCATGTCTACTCCCTTTAAACCGAGCCGGATGCTGGTCCAGATTAGCTTCAGCTGCATCCAAGCCTTTTGACTCCACTTCGACTTCTTCTCTGCTTTGGACGATGCTAATAATGGCGTGCTCTCGTCTGCATTCGGAGCGGTCTGCATCCGATCCAGCTCTGCCTCTACTTCATCGTCTTCGTTCTTTGGCTGTGCGACGACCTGCCGATGTAGTGTCTTCTCATAAAGCATGGTGATCATTTCACCCCTCGACCTTTCGTAGCAACGGCGTTCGTACCACAGGCTGAAAACCTCGGTCTGGGCTTCAACGACGCGAACTAGTAAGATCAGCAATGCATACGTCAGCGCCGGACGTTTCTCTACTTTCAAATGTTGCATAGCCCTCAGCAGCTGTTGTAGCAGTAGAGGCTGGGAGTAGTTGCAAACTAGCTCCACTAGTTCAAGAAGCGTCAGAAAGACTAGGTCGAACCAATTCGCGGCGAGCAATCGCCGCAAGACCGAGCCTCGAAGCTGGCGAAAAGCATCATGGAGGAATGTATGCTGGAATTCGTAGGGTAGCAACCAGATATCTTCTTCATTCAGCTGCCTCTTTCTCGCTAGCCTCAACAGCGGCATGACCCAGGAGACTGTCATCCATTGCCAGAAGGTAAGGTTGTCTTCGGGCGAGCGCATTTTGTCATTCGGTTCAGAGAAAGGCTCGCTGATGCCAAATTTTGACCAGCCCGGCTCACGCATAGGCATGGTGATGGTGGCGATGACTCCGAAGAGAGCAAGTGCAGTGGTGGCGAGCACCAAGCGCTGCTCCCAGTGGAACGTGTTCTGCCAAACATTGACGAGAAGACTGCATTGCGAGGCAAAGAGAGCTGTGAAGAGAGCTAGGACAACGAGGGAGAAGGTGCGAGGGCGTAGCAGCAACGTATACACTAAAGCTGCAATCCAAGCTGTTGCTGGTAGCGCCACCCATAACGTCCGTAGGGGGGTTAGAAGTAGACCTAATTGCAGACATGCTCCCACGGCCGCGAGACCGCTAAGAAGGAAGACACGAAAGGGTGTCGACTGCTTAGACGGAGGTGTCCTGTATCGCTCTTCTTCCGGCTCTTCAATGAATGTTTTAGACCAGGACGGCCGCTGCAGCACTGCGGGGGCCATTGTCCCACTGTCGGTATCGGGTTGAGGAAGGACGTGAAGTCACAAGTGAGACAGGTTATGTTCGTTCAGCATTGTATTTTTCATCGCTGCCTGAAGCTTGCCGTCTGCCTGGGGTGCAACGGGAGTCATCGAAGCATATCTCAAGTGGGAATTTGCCATAACGACGGCTCATGTTTGCAGTCGGGACCTGCAGTAGATCCATTCTCCCCGACGATCTTAGTGGCCGCCACGCCGCCCGGCAAAGGAAAGGGCAGAAGGTGCACAAGGTCTTGTTTGCTATTGAGCGAGTGCCGTCCAAGTCGATGAGAGGGGAAAGCTGCTTCACTGCTGCCTCGATCGCTGCCAGCTTCTCGCAGTCTACTTCCGTCATGCTGTGCTACTGGCCGCTATTAGTATGTGAAGATCGCATCTGCACCCCGAACTCCACGTCCAATATCGGGGTCCCAGCCAGGAAAGCGGCACCTGCCTAAGCCTATCTCGAATGATGACGTCGCAGAAAACGCGTTGAATTTCCACTAAACGCGTCTCTTCTTGCTTGGTCGCGGCAGTGGAAGGCACGTTCGACTCAGTTTCGCTATTGTCTAAGTCCCAGGTATGTTTGAGTGATTCGCCCCTTCCACTCCAACATCCGTCACGCATCACGGCCAATCAGTATGGTGTCGAAAAGGACGCAACAGGAAGAACCGTCAGACTTCGAGACGCAGCGCTTGGCCAATATCGCAGCCCGTGACAAACTGCTTGCCGAGCTTGAAGTCAAGAAGAATGCTGCCCAAGTGGCATTGCACTCAAAGCCGGCGAAAAGACCAGCATCTAGCAAGCCAAAATTAACTCCCGCGAAGAGAATCAAGAAGGAAGAACTCGCGCCTCGCAGGACCTCATCGCGTTTAGCTGGTATTCAAGCCGACAGTGAGGTGCAGCGGGAGAAGCAGGAAAAGGAGTACATAGAGCAGAAAGAACGCGATATCGAGAGGCGGAAGAGGAACACTGATGATTTGAAGCTTGGCGACATCTCCCTCAACGGTGGCATCAATGGCTTCTTTGGCTCCGATGCTTTGCTTAGGCCCGTCGCAAAACCACACGAAAGGACATTCGGCCAAGATGAGATCAAAGAGACCACGGACAAAGACTTGAAGGCGTTAAGGGAAAAGATGAGCGGACTGGAGATATGGGACGCCTGGGAGCCGAACAGGATCAAAATCACCCCTGAACGCATCTATAGCGCCTCCTTCCATCCGACAGAAGAGAAGCCAATCGTATTCATGGGCGACAAACTTGGTCATCTCGGCATAGTGGACGCCTCACAGAAACCAGAGGTCAGTGCCGTCAAGCACGAAGATGAGGATGAAGACGACGAAGAGGATTATTCAGATCCAGTCATAACACAAATCAAACCACATACCCGGACCATCTCCTCCATGCACACCCACCCCTCAAATCCAGGCACTCTCTTCACAGGCTCCTACGACTCTTCCATCCGCACAATAGATCTCCAGAAACAAATCGCCGTGGAGATCTACGGTCCCAGCGACAAGCTCGAAGACTCACCCGTCTCCGGCATCGACATGTCCGCCACAGACCCAAACATAGTATACTTCACCACTCTCCACGGCTCCTTCGGCCAACACGACCACCGCACCCCTTCTATCGAGACCAAACTCTACGAGCTCTCCGACAAGAAGATCGGTGGCTTCACCCTCAACCCCGTCGCCCCCCACTACCTAGCAACAGCCTCTCTCGACCGCACCATGAAACTCTGGGACCTCCGCAAAATCACAAAGTCCCTCCCCACCCTCGTCGGCGAGCACGAGTCCCGCCTCTCAGTCTCCCATGCCGCCTTCAACACCGCCGGCCAAGTCGCAACATCCTCCTACGACGACACAATCAAGATCCATTCCTTCGGCGTAGGCCCCACCCCATCCACTTCCACATCCTCCCGCAAGCTAAAAGTCAAGCAACCAACCGAAAGACTGGAGAACATGCAAACCTGGAAGTCCGGCCACGTGCTCTCACCCGAGGTCATGGACCCCGAAGTCACGATCTCCCACAACAACCAGACGGGCCGATGGGTCACGATTCTCCGCCCGCAGTGGCAAAGACACCCTTCAGACGGGATCCAGAAGTTCGTCATCGGAAACATGAACCGTTTTGTAGACGTGTATTCTGCGACTGGCGAGCAGTTGGCACAGTTGGGCGGAGATGGGATTACGGCCGTGCCTGCTGTGGCGGTATTCCACCCTACGAAGGACTACATTGCTTCTGGGACGGCAAGTGGGAAGTTGTGTTTGTGGATGTGATAGGCAACAGCATTGGACTTACCCAAGTAACTTCTGTACGGGCGGACAATCAATGTTGGAAAGAGTCGTGTAGCGAAACGACAAGTAGACGACACGAAGCTTGGATAGCACAAAAAGTAGCTGATCGTGCTTTTCGCAAAGCCAGCTAGGCTCACGATGATCTCAATTTGACCTGCACTTGGACCACACCGACTTGGGACCAGAACGAACAGCATCTGACGATTATCAAGTTTGGACCAGATAAATGTGCCAGCATCAACATGTGGCTGACGATGACTTATTATAATGCCAGGGTCATAGGTTCCAGGCATCACAGGTCTTTGCTTATCCAGTCTCATGTCTGAATGCACCAACTTCAATCCTATGTCCATGCAACGCAGAATCGATCATGACGCTTGAGGTACTGCGGCTGTACGGGTCAATTCCCAATCTTCAGCTGAGACAACTCACAATCCGCTCTCAAGAACGTCTCGGTGATAGGATCGTCACGGTTCTTGTGCTTCTTCCACTCCCCAATGCCATATTTCTCAGGCGCCTTCCTACACCCTCGACCACCACCCCCAACAATCAGGTTGCCGGGTCTGTAATCGGGGTTGTACTGCATGCGCTTAAGAACCGAGTGGTGAATTTGTGCATTTTTTGGAATGTCTCGGGTTTCACCCATGGGCGGCGGCCTGTATGAATGTCAGTACATGCAGCGGTCATGATATAGCCCAACATACCACTGAATCACTTTCCAGCTACCGTCAGGCTGCAGATCCATTCGTCTGAACGGCAGGTACTCTAGTATCTTCCAGAATATTGCTGTACCTGCGTGAACACCGTTGCCCTTCTCCAAGCAGTCATGTATCAAGCCGGTGTTGTAACTTTCTTCAAACGCAGAGTGGAAGCTCTTGCTAGTGTGATCATCTATTTGTCTATCGCCGTAATCATCGACTCTATCGGGGTGGCAATTGGCTCGTGCGAGTTTCCTGCCAGAACATTAGCTTATGTCAGAAGCAACGCTTGTGCTTGACCTACACAGAATCGAACTTGAGGCCGGCCTTCATTGCCTCGTGGATCATCCATACGAGCGGTGCGTGACTCAGCATCCAGGTCTCCGTGTCGCTTCTGGTCCATCCACCCCCAATATCGGAATGGCATCCAGGAAACCAAACTTCTTCGATGTCCTGTCGTTTGCGGGATTCGAAAAGATGGCGTCGCTTGAGTCTTCTAAGAGTAACTCCAAACATCTTCTGCTGGTGGTTCTCATCGAGATGTGGTGGGTTCTTCCCTGATTCTTCTCCTGTCGGCTTTTCAACCTGGGGCAAACTGTCGTCAGCAGCAGCAGCTTCCCGTTCTCCTTGCAAGTTCAAGAGGTTGCTGTATAGGTCCACGTTGGCCACGTCCGAGTTATAGCGATGTAAACGAGAGTCCGTCTTGTCTTCCCTTTGTATTTGGTCACCACTGACGAGGTCTTGTCGGAATTTTGCTCTTCTCTCGTCTACGGAGACTGCGTGACGAATGACCTTTGCTGACGATCTTGCTGTGTACGGAAACTTGGTTCTTTGCATCCAAGCTGACTCGAACTTGGGCACCGAGTTGACAGTGTCGAAGAGGCCAAGAAACCTGATCCTTCTAACAGGTCGACAAAAAGTCTCGCGAAAGCCACGCATGAACATGTATAGATCGTCCTCTGCTTGCTTGGCTGTTTCCGACCCATCGTTCCTCCGCGAGGCCCATTTTGCGTAGGTCTTCCAAGCAAATCTTAGCATCTCTTCGTTTCCAGCACTGAGCAGTCCAACTTGGTCGAGCATTTCTGCCAAGAAGCGAGCAGTATAAGCACCGCGACTGAAGCCAAAGAAATATAGGTCATCTTCGGAAGAATAGTATTGCATCAAGAACTTGTAACCTCCCATGACGTGCTCCGCAAAGTTCGTACCGACGGCCGAATCTTTTGCTTTCAGGTACCACGAACGTACTCGCCCCGTGGCTGTAGTCGTTTGCATGGAATGAGAGGAAATGTACGTGCCTATTCCTGGCTGGTAGAAGGTATAAACATTGCTGTCGCTGCGATCGAGCATGCGATACAGTTTGAGAATGTTGCTGTCAGCTTCTGTGCCACTGAATTTGTTGCCCGTCCCCTAATCGAGTCAGCGCGAGAAACAGAACTTGGAATGCATCACGAACGTCGAAGCAGAGAACGAAGACGTTCTTCTGCTTGGCCAGCGTCCAGGGGGCATCGGGTCTGCCTGACATGATCAGAGAGAGCTATGTATGCTGCTGAACACCGAATATCAATGACAAGGATGCTGTTATAGGTGCGTGAAGGATAATGATGATACCGCACTTGTGACTCGGATGGACCGTAGCTGATGACACGGACTTGGGCTCGAGGAAGCACGTGCTGGAGACTTGGGCAAGCGCTATCGTGGACGACCAACGCACCTACCTCGAACAAGCCATTCGCGATCAGCGATAAGTGCTAGAGTCCCTCATGGACCGTCCCTTTTGGTGTGAAAAACTTCGGACCTTTGCGAAGTATTGCAGTCAATGATATCGGTATTGCTCTTGCTATCCGAATGAGAAGAATTATGCAGGGTTTACTGAAGCCGTGACTGAGCAAGCGAGACATTATGCTGCAGACTATAGCTCCTGGTTCATCTTCAGCAGGATTTCGAGTTGGTGTAGTCGTGCGCAACTGATGGGTATGTTACGCCTGCGTCCCGCTCTCCACTTTGATTCCACTCCCCAGTCCCTTCTTTTCAATCACTCCTTCCATGATACTTCGTCCGCTCACCATTCCCGTCGTACAAATCACTATCTTCCTCCTTTGGCCGCTCTCCTCCAACTTTCTCCCCACAAACCTCAATGCTGCTATCTCGGCACATGTAATTCCGCCTAGGAACATCACAAAAACATACTTCCAGCCCCCGGCCCCTGTAAGCGCAGTCTTTGCCTTGCTAGCTTTTTCGTCTGTGGGTTTTTGGACGATGTTGAACGTTGGGCCCTTCGCAGACTTGAGGATGTCTTCAAACCCGCTCCAACCCGTGCTACTGGGCGTTAGGGGCAGAGGGCTCTTGTGTAGCTGCTGCAAGTACGATTTCTGTAAGATGCACTGGACTATCCTGACCGAGAGCGGTGCGTATCCACTGTAGACGTAGGAAATGTCGTCTGGATCCTGTTCGTTGTATTCATCAATTATCATAGACAATTCTTTGCGAAGGTAGCCGTAGTTCGTTTTCGTGCCAGTTGTCGATGTCGAGGTGATTGTGCTTCCGCCGCCTACGGGGAGTAGCAGAGCGGACGCGGATGTGCGCGGCTGTAGCAGCTCCATCTTTTCGAGGCGGGAGAGGGTCAGGAGATGTTGGTGTCCATGGGCGTGGAGAATGGCGCGTTTGAAGCTGTCAAGGTCTTTGGCACGGAGGCCGCCAGAAACGGTACTTTCGAGGCAGAGGAGGCGAAGTATGGTCGAGAGGGGGACGTCGCGGGACAAGAGCTCTTCCATAGTATCGTGTTGGTAGATTGGGTCTGTGCCTGCTGCTATGTTTTGTTGGACTTCGAGGGAGCGATTGAAGGGCTCGGAGCGGGTGCTTTTTGTCATGTCGTCTGCTAGGTTGGTATGCAAGGCGAGAGATTTGTGTTCTTCTTTGTAGGTGGGAAGTTTGTTGACAAAGTCACGGAGTTCGTTGATTTCTTGGGCTTTGTGCCGGCCTTCAAAGTCGGTCTGGAGCCGGCGGGCAACCTTATTGAGAAGCGGACCGATGAGGGCAAAGTTCACGGAGCGAAGCTCGCGGTAGAGAGGGTCCGTGGAATCGAGTTGCACGGTTTGTTTGAGGGTTGGTCGGGTCGATTGGGTAGACGGCGTTGTTGCTGAGCCTGCTGCGGATGGTCGAGATTGGCCTGCGGCACCGAGGAGGGAGGAGTCGATTTCCGCTTTGTTGTGTTTGATACCATTGAATTCCTCGATGAGACCTTCGTAGGTGAGTTGAGTCAGGAGCGGCGTCGCGAAGTCGACATCCCGATCAATCACTATCAGACTCTCTATGGATGTGCTTGGCATCGTTGTGTATGGCGTGTTTGCTTCATCGGCATCGAGCTCTTTTCGTGCTCGGACGAGCAAGTTTGCGAGCTGTCTGGCATTATACCCCTTGCCTAGTATACGCGGAAACAGACCATGACGCTGCTGAATTTGCATTAATGCTCTCGAGGCCAAGTAAATAGGGCTCTTGTCACCATGTAGGTAGAGGTCCTGGAAACTGTTGTCAAGCTCTAGCGATAGTAGGTCGCTCTCCAGCGGCAAGAAAAGGATTTGCAGTTCTTGGATATTGACGTCGCCTAGAACACCTTCATCTTCGAGTATTTTGTTTGACACGAGAGTCCGCCTTGGGACCCAGGCAATCGTCACTTCGTGCTCAATGTTGCCATTCTTTTGCAGCTGTTTGATCTGGCCTAGAAGAACGCAAGGTTAGCTCGCACTGGCCTACCACCTTCGTGTTGGCAGTAAAGTAAACTAGAATCGTCCGAGCTGGACAAGGACAAAAGGTTCAATGAAGGAGCAAGAGTAACAACAAAGAGTAGAAGAAGCCATCAACGCGAACTCCTCATAGGTCCTAGTAATGGGTTGGGCAAGGTCGACAGGCTTACCTGCTACAGTTTGAATAGTCGCGGGGTCCTCGCCATCAACGACATAAATGATATTGCGCTGTGAGGAATCGGTGTTGCCATTCTCGAGGACGAAGACTTTCTCAACACCATATTCTTTCAACGTCGAGAAGCCGACAAAGAGTCCAATGATTCCCGGTAGCTCCCGGCTGAACACCAGGTTCTTCTTGCCTCGAACCTAGCCGTATCAGCATCTGAATGGGTGCACAATATCAATGTTGGGCCAAGATCTTACATTCTCGAGAAGAGCTAGGAGGTCCTTCCGAGCTTTGTCTTTGATATGCTCGGCCTCACGGTCGATATTTGGTGCCATCGACGCTCATAGCCATCGGAGACCGCCTGAACGACTTGATTCTCTTTGTTCGATGACTGGCGTAGAGCGTATAACTTCCACAAAGTGCCCGTAATATTCACGCAAAGATACTCGTTGCTCGTTCAAGGCTGCAGCATTTCCAAGCATTAAACCCTCGTTTGGCCGTCCTGATTCGTTCGTTTCGCGAACATGCTCGGCTAGACCCCGGCTTTTAGCCCGCAGCGGTGCCCACTCCAGGCCAGCGCAAGCAATACACAGCCCGTTCGTTTAGCCTCCAGAACACGAACTGTTTCAACTCAACCACATAAAACCACCGCCTCCTCGCTCCTGTCTCCTGTTCTGTGTCGCTTCAACAAATCCCACAGAAACATATCGCTGTCATTCCCGTCGACCTAGAGACTGTGTGGTACAGAAGAGTCTCATATCGACACCTAGCCACCATAGTCCCAGGCACGATGGGGTTGTTCAAAAAGAAGGGTGATGATGGGGACGATTCAAACAAGTCGTCTCTCTTTGGTCGCAACAAGTCCAAGTCTGCAGCTCCTCCAAGCAACCCATATGCAAACCCGAACATACCACCAGACCCATACACCCAAGCTAAGATGAATGCGGGCATCATTCAACCGCGCCAAGGTTCTCAAGGCGGACACCAACAACAGGGTGGATATGGTGGCCCTCAAGGCGGTCAAGGTGGAAGCCGATATGGGCCGCCTGGCGGGGCCCAGCAAGGAGGATATGGCGGTGACAACAAATTCGGGCAGCCTGGAGGACCACAGCAAGGAGGTGGCTATGCTCCCAACAAGTTTGGTAACGAGAAAGGCTATGGCGCTCCGAACCAGGCCGGCAATCCGTACAGCGGCCCACAGAGAGGCGGCAATCCTTATGCTGCTATGAATCAACCAAGTGGCACATCACGAACCGGCGGCTATGGAGGTTTAGGCCCTGCTGGTGACGATACCGCACCAGACGAGAACAGAGACGCTCTCTTTGGTGGTGCGCAAGACAGACTTCAACAGAGACAGCCGAACGGCCCGCCAGGTTACTCGTACAATGGCGGTCTCGACCAAACCGACGAACGAAGCTATGGCGCTTACGGTGACAGGCAGTTAACCGCCGAGGAAGAAGAGGAGGAGGATATAACAGCAACCAAACAAGAGATTAAATTCATGAAGCAACAAGATGTCTCATCTACGAGGAACGCTTTGCAGGCTGCTGCGATGGCTGAGGAGACTGGACGCGGTACCCTCGCAAGGTTGGGCGCTCAAGGTGAACGCATCCACAATACTGATCGAAACCTCGACATTGGGCACAATGCTATCAACATTGCCGAGGATAAGTCCAAAGAGCTGAAGACGTTGAACAGAAGCATGTTCGCGGTCCACGTGAACAATCCTTTCACGGCTAAGGAGAGGCGGATAAGGGATGAGGAGAAGATCCTGGACCGACACAGGACGGAGCGCGAACAACGAGAGGCTACTCGAGAGGCGGCCTTCCAAAGTACTGCCAGAATGAATCAGAATTTTAAGGGCTTGAGTGACGCTAATAGACCTGGTGGCATGCCCAAGTCGAGTCTTGCCGAGAGATCCAAGTACCAGTTCGAAGCTGATAGCGATGATGACCGCATGGAGGATGAGATTGAAAAGAACATCGATGAGCTGGGCGGCGCTGCCAAGCGCCTGAACATTCTTGCTAGAGCAATGGGAGAAGAGGCTGATACACAGAACAGGCAGCTACAGAACGTTGCTGATAAGAGTGACAGGCTCGATGATAGATTTCATTTGCAGACTGAGAGGCTGAAGCGCATCAAATAAGCGCAGCGGAAAGACCGCTCACCTCTTGGTGATCTTCATCAGGCTTCTTTGTGTTGGCTCCTTGGTGCTCTAGGCGTCGCGCTTTCTAAAACGATGAATAGACATGGAAACGGAACAGTGCTGTCAGATTCTTTTGGCAGAATAGAGGCTAGGCTCTCCTGAGCATTCCGAAATCATTCACTCCAAGCACGTTCCTCTATGTGCCCACGTGAGTATGCCTACAGACAGCAGTCATGATCAGCGGTCGCAGGACCTGCGAATAAAAAGATCCACAAGTAAGATCTTGGAGACTAGCATTGAGACTGAATCTTACGCAAGCTGTACACGCACTCCTTGAACAGCATGTTCGGAGAAATACTCCTACACAGCTTGCCCCTCGAGATGCTATTAAACCTCCGCCAGTTGGCGGCTTTGCTTCTTAGTACAGCAGCTATCAGACGTCCGCGCGTCCCGCGGTGCTGATCTGCACTCGAGAGGCTCTGCAGAAACGCCACGGATCGACAAGTAACCACTTGCGGGGTGCACCTTTCAGCTTCCACCTTCTCGAAATGGCTGCGAAGACAAGGTGCTCAGCACCTCACCGACCGCCGAACCCAACACCTGATCTGCCACTAGTGCACAAAGCCAGCCGCGGAGAACCAAGTCATGCCCCGCGGTGGAATGCGACATTCTTGCAGCCGCGCAACTGCTGATCGTCAGGTGCAGCTTTTGCGGATATGGCAGTGCTGCAGGCGATCGACCGCGTCACGACTCAGCGTCTTTGCGTCTTTCTAACGTAGGAAGTAAAGCTCCAATCAGCATACGACCTCACACTGCTCGACCAATGGCGTGTTGTCGCTTGTTAGCTACATGTCCTGCTTTTATCGTTAAGCCGTGCATGAGGGTCCTGTCTGATCGACATAGGATGGCTTCGTTTCAGATCTCTAGTGCTTGGGCTTGAGTGTATTCTGGTGGATATCACGATGATCGAATCTGCCTATTCGACAACAATCGGAAGCTACAAGACAGTCAGTCCTTAATGACTTTGACTTTTCCCTCTTGCATATTTCCAGTAGTTGTAAGCCTTGATTTGAAGCCACCAAGCACAGTTGGTCAGTATAGCCGCATGGACGTGACTGGAGCGGCGATTTCACGGGAATCCTACAAGCGAGAGCTAACGAGCACTCTTTCGGCAACAAGGTAGCTGAGCCAAACACAGCGAACAACGCTGCGCAAATGCTAAACACCTGTGTTAGCCATTACGATGATGGAGTTGGGCGAAGGTTACCACACCAGATACAAAGACTCAAGGTTCTTCTGCCATGCATCTTCGTCGCCATCGCTGCAGGAAGCCGGAGTGGCGAGCTTACAAGAACCTTATAGCTAGCAATCTGCTTTACTAGCTGACCATCACTTGCGCCCCATCCCGTAGACTCCATGTAACTACGTTGGAGCTCAGACATCCACGATCCACCTGTACCGGCACCTGGCGTACCAGTCGAACGGTTGATCAACAGCAGGTTCTGGTGATCTTTGCACTTCTCAGCAAGGGACGTCGATGCAGTTCAGCACATTCTTTTCATAGCAACAGCGTTCGCGTGCGACTTCGCCTTCGCCGGGGAGAACGAGATCGTGTCTAATACAGGCGACCTAGAGCAGGGTCCCGCGCGCTGTCGTTTCTGTGTATGCCCTGCATGACAGACACTTGATGAACAGTTCATGATCGGCATCCTCAAGTGAGGCTGTGTCTTAGTCCTTGTAGCTGTGAGACTCCAGAGGTGATCACCCTCTAGTCCTACCATGTAGTCCCGCGACAACCGTACCAGCTTGTCGCGGGGTGTGGCCTTAGCAACAACGAATAGCCACCACCTGACTCGTTCTCTTACGTTAATCGAGATTGGGAATATGATGAAATGAAGTTGACGGTCACACATGAGGGGGAGATATCGAGCGCTAGGCCAAATTTAAACTCCAGACCGGATTAGGAAGGCCGTTGGAGGAAAGCAAGGACTGGGCGTCGCTGAAACTAAATGTTCAAGCTCAACCGGAAGGGTTAGGTTGCAGAAATCGCTTGGAGAAGAGTTTGGAAGGAACCGTGCTCAACTCCGTGGTTGCGTAGATGGCTGTTAGCAAGAGAGCAGCGAGTGGCTTTCAAGCCACCAAATCAACCCACAGGCTGTTGGAGACGCGCTTCGAGCGGCCATTCTTGTGATTGGCCATCTTGTAGACTGCCAAGCATCAGTGTCGTCATACTGGCATATGAGACCCTTAGGTTGAAATTTGGCCTGTTATCCTGACTTAGCCGCAGACTGGCTCTTCAGTGGAAGAGCTTGGGCACAGACTCCAGCTGCTGTCAGTCTATGACCCCTCGGGTGGACTCCGACCAACCACAGCGACCATTCTTAAGCTGTCCGTTGCTTCAGAACCGGCGTCGTGCTGGCGCTGTGTACAAAGCTAAGCAGGGCAGGAGTGTTGGTTCAACTAAGCGGTAGACATTCGGCAGGCTTGCAGCCACGGCCACCCTTTCTGCATTGCTTGCTGTGCTTTGAGCACGTCCCTGCCTTCGTGATCCTTGCAGCTGCTGCAATATCAGATACTGTTTCATGCGCCTGCTCTGATGCTAACCTGCCTGCGTCGAACCTCAATCTCTCTATTCTACCCACACCTGCATTCTTGTTGACTCCGTTCAACTTCCGACACTTCTGCATGCAGGGTGTTTAGCACTTCCACTTGCTCCATCACCCACAGCCCGCTAGATCGATGAAGAATAGCGCACACCCACTTGAAGCGCCACCACTCTTCTGAGAATCCCTGCAGTTTTAGACAAGTTATGATGATGTTAGTGACGCTGCGTCTAACCTTGGCTATGTCTTCTCGATGAAGGGTCTTCCAGCTCCCGATGACCGATGGTGTTCACTGACGTTTCATCACTAAGGAGCAGATGCCATCATCTCCACCGCCACGATTGCATTGACCATTGATTCTGGTACACAGACGTCTTCGTGAGCATTCTTTGCCGAAACAAGCCTGTCCAGCTTAGTCCTGGCACCGATCTTTTAGCCAATGGTGAGGAGCCTGCCTTCAAGCGCAAAAGGCGCCACCACAAGCAAATCTTCGTCGATCTGCCGTACTCCAACGCAGAAAGCCAGAAAGCGCTAAGCAGCTTAACGTTTTGATTTTTGGAACTTTTGAGGCTTAGGGCAACTCCCAGTCCACTACGACAAGACGAGCAAGGATCGACGGCTGATCATAGTTTGGATCCTGGCCCTCTATTCGGAGCCCTTCTCCCCTCGACAGAGATTGTGGAGGACGAGCATATCAACTCGCTGATCCCACGGCTAGATTCGCACATCTTCTAGACTTTATCTCTCTTGGTGCTTGCGATAAACAGATCTACAGTACCAGCTCCCGACCGGATTCATTGTCCAGCGACAAAGCTCACAAAGAAACATACGATACCAACACAACCTTCCAGATGACTATGGTCATTGACCCCCAAGTTCGTCACTACGGCGGCGCCATGGGCTACGAGAACAACATGTACTCGAACTTACATGCACCAAATTTCACAGACCCATGGCAACATCAAAATAGTAACCATGGTCAATATGGTGGGCTCAAAACCGAGAGCCGTCCTAGCATGTCGATGCAATATCAGCAACTACCTCCGACCTCATCGGTAACATCAGGTAGTACCTATTCTACACAACTCCCACAGGATATTTCAAGATCGAACGTTTCGTATCCTGAGCAACAATATTCACCTCCCACAACGACCGGCGCATCATACTCCACGTCTTATCCACCCATGAACTACGCCCAGTCGCTGTCTCAGCAGCAGGCGCATCAGCAACGCAAAAGCTCCCACGAGCTGTAAGTGCCCGATTTCCGTGTGAAGGTCCAAAGACTAACATACCAACAGTCCGAACGACTCACGAGCCGCGCACGCCAGCTTTGGTGAGCTAGATGCCTCACGCGGTATGCTGGCCCTGAGCCACTCGAATATGCAAGATCTCACACCACGCAACATCTATGATGTTCGTGCTGCTCGTGGTGCAACAGATTCGTATGGATTTCCGGCGACCACTTCAACTCATTCTTCGATTTCTGCAGAATCTAATCGCGGGTATCCCTACTATGGTTCCAGCTCAGTGGGATCGGTAGCAGATTCCGCAACAGACTACAGTTCTGCAGCTTCCGATGCTGGTTACGACCCAATGACGTCTAGGACTTTGCCGCGCCCACAGGGACTTATGGGCGCGCCTCTCGGGCCGCCTGCACCACAGTCGATGATGGGTCAATTTTCAAGCAAGATGTCCGGCAACACGCAGAAGAAACACAAATGCAGAGTATGCGACAAGCGGTTCACGAGGCCAAGTTCACTTCAAACACATATGTATTCACATACTGGGGAGAAGCCTTTCGCTTGTGACGTTGAAGGATGTGGTAGACACTTCTCGGTTGTTAGCAATTTACGGCGACACAAAAAAGTCCATAAAGGAGAAGGCGCATCAGTGTCTAGTGTTTCCGACAACGAGGACAACAGCCTATCAAATTAGTATTGAAAAAGTGTTACAACCAATCAACAGCATCATCCAGCCGGCCAGCATATGTTCGGCCCATTTTCCAGTCGGCTCTCGATTGCGGCGACTTAACGAAACCGAGGGTACAATGTAATCGATGATCAAGCACGGCGTCTATACCATCATGGTCGTTTTTAGCAGGGAGAAATGGCGTTTTACTAAGTTATGATACCACCAGTCTGCTCGGGTTATATGGAGTTAGGACAATCAAGATCATCAGTTCGAGAAACAAGGTCTAGACTTGTTCATTTGAGATACCCCCAATTCGTTCGCTACCGGAGAAGCTCGGTTTGTCGCATCAAGATAAGCGAAATAGAGCTTGGTTTGACATGGGAGAACAGCAGAAGGTCACCAGCAAGAGGGCGCGCAAAAGGGACAGCGGGGTTTGACTTGTGTCGTCTGGCAGGTGCGCTTCAGTGCACTGAAGCGTGGTTGTCGGAGTGCATCTCATACAATGAAAGCATTCTACCAATTTTATGCCATCCACCCAATTTACGTTTGTTTCTTCCCGTTTTCTCCTAAATTGAACCCTTGCTGCTCGAGTTGGCCAGCAACATAACCTCAGTGACACGAAACATCATCGGCAGTATCAACTGACGTATCATGAACCACGTAAGTTCTGTTCACAACCGGCCAGTGTCGTGCGCTGGACGTTTGTTTTTGCGATATTGGACATCAACAATATCGATCGCACAGGGCCATCATTGATGATGTCGGTGGCTTACGAAGGATGGAGTCAGCCTTTACTAGCTGGTTTCGTGGTCGTGCAGTGATGTGATGGGGGCTTCAAAGTGCCAAAACTCACCTTTCGACAGGGAATTTCAAAATCCAGTAAGCGACTCCTCTTTTCCCGTTGCTTTTGCACCCTCAGAACGGGGGCTTCGCTTCGCTGCAATTGCTCAAGGGTCATTCTTAGTTGCTTTGTCTATGATGTCTGCACACCGCATCTAAGCACCCCATACCGTCGTCAGTAAATATACCTTGCTCGTGGAACCTGTTGGGGGTCGGGTACGGTTGGATGGCCACGGTGGAGGGGAGTGCTTGGAGAAAAGCCACCCGAGCCTTGACCGTTGGCTTTCTCGGCAGGCGTCCGGTTTGCTTTTTTGTGAGGCATTCCGTAAGCAATGAACCGCTGGCTTCCGATGTGCGCTGAATGCCGTCCTCGTTTTTGATGCTGACGTAGCTGTCTGGTCGAAGTCGTCGGCTGCGTAAACCACGGTTTCAAGTCGTAGTATTCCATGTCATGGATTGCGACGACAAGAAAAGATCGAAATCATATTGCCACTTATGCATAACCCTTGTCTAGTTGGGCGTCGGAGGAGAATGTTGATCAGATGTGCCCCGTTGTATTGCTTGGGCACTTCTTCAATGATCTGCAACAGTGGATCGCTTCTCCAAGCTACCTACAAGTCACGAGCGCTTGATGCCTTTCCTCATCCCATCAGCTTGAGGTGATAGATAGTGTTGGACATGAAACAATAGCGCAAAAGCAATCAGACGGACTCCTACCAAGCCAGCAGACTTCTCTTCTTGCTACTTAGCTTGTAGTGTGGCGTTCATACCAAATTGGGGCTCGTGTGTTGAGGCTCAAGGAGGATCTCTTTCTGCCCAGAACGGGATCAGCGTTCAGACACGAAATTGCCATCTCCCGTAGCAAAGGACGCCACAAATCATCTAACAGAAGCCCTTGCAGAACTCGAGTACGGAACATTCGTGTCGCGTTCACCCTCACTTGCGACGTCTTCATAACCTTCGGGATCAACACGATCTTCTGCTGATCTGAAAATCATCCCGGATAGCCCCTGTTGCACGTGTCGACCACGCAAAGATCTTCAAGGGGGGTGAGGATCTTCGAAACTCAGAAAATATAACTACCTAAACATGTTGACTAGCACAATGCTACCCGTCCAAGTGGAACTAATCTCTTCCCGCCGTCCGCCGCTTCAAGCTCTTTTAAGGTCACGAGTTCCAAACAAGGCTCGATTGAGAGTGTTGCCGTCCTAACTGGGAAGCTCACAAGCAATATTGGTCTAGCACAATCTACGGTGGCTGCTTCAAGGTTTCTGGCAAGACCCGAAGCCCTTTCCGTCGAAAAGTCCATCAACAAGGCCGAACTATCGAAACACATCTCAGAGTTACGACGGTCTCCAGAAATCTATTGAATGCTCAAACGACGGTTGCAAAGTTTATCTGAAAACAAAGCAGTTCTCGAGCTCATCCGTGTTCAGAACTACCAAAGCGAGTCCAAACTCGTATAGCACAAGCCACTCGCCGAAAAACTGCCCCTGACGGAAAAGCAAAAACCGGACCACGTTCAAGAGAACATGTCGAACTGTGGTTCTGGTGACCACGGCGGTAGGGAGGCAGAGAAGAGCTCGTCGTCAGCCATTGCGCCTGCCTCGATTCGGTCTTCCGTGATCTTGCTTGCTTGCGGCGTGCGCTTGTCATCGCCGACCTGATCGCTGCAATTGCCTAGGGGACTGTGCAGAGCAGATCCCAACCCCCCTTCGAAATCGTTCTCTTTGTCGCTTGAACCTTTACGAGCTTTAGCTTCCACGTCGGCAGAGGTTTTCTGCCTCTTCCGTGCATGCTCTGTGCCCTGATGATTGGCTTCAATCGATGGCAAGACGCTGTCGCTGCCATCAACCTGGTACCCAGCGTCCTTGATGCCATGGATGTCCTGTTTATGCCCGACGGTGATGTCGTATGCTCGCTTGCTGACCCTGGTAGGTACCCCTCCCCAATGGCCATCACATGCCCTGCTCAGTATCTCGAAAGCTCGTTGCAACTGAGCTGCAGATGGCAGATAGTCCTCAACCAGGTTCGGTGTGAACTGTGAGAGGGATCTTTTGTTATGTCTCGGGCAAATTCTATGTGCTGCATACGGTCTGTGGACGTTGGCAGTCTGGCATGAGGGACAGATCAAACCATCTGGCACCTGACGACAGCCAAGCAAGAATGAGAAGTGGACGCAAATGCCGCGAGAACGGCATCTGGCATCGCAATCATATTGTGCATACACTATCGTCGGTTTCATCGAGCTCAGGGCGGATCGGACAAGCACTGGTGAAGCAGGCGCTATCACTTTCGGAAGCCGACCTATGACCCCTCCTGACAAACTGTAGGGTAAAGCCGCCTCAATTGCATGTGATTGCTTTAGGCTTTGAATGTGGACTCGCACAGGTTGTGGCGGCTGTCTCCCGAGCCCCTGCTGCGTGAATTCGAACGCTTGCTTGCCGATACCAGGAAAATGTGCGGCTTGTGACAAGTCAGAGCTACTGTAGTGTACTTTCTGGTCACCCCCCCGGACAGATAACCGCGGCTGGTTGGTAAGACTGACTTGAGGTGTGCTTTCTGACTTGACAAGGCCGGGGTTTCCTGTTGAGCTCTGCTGCTCGGATTTTACTGCATCGTTCCCCTGCTTCAGGACCTGTGACATGAAGAACGGAAGTCTGGAGAGGTTCGAAGTGCCATGAGCAGATATGTCCGGGAAAGTGCTGTTGAAGGAAAGTCCGGAATCTGCTGCTACATTAGACCAGATATGGCCGTCTCTGGACGGACTTTGAACTGGCTGAAGAGCCACTGGAGGAATAAAGTCTTGAACATGGGCTGCTATCGATGGCGTCCAATTAGCTGATGCTGTTGGTGCCCGGCTAGGGTGGCACGTGCCTGACGCCGATGCTTGACCATGGGTAGGCTGGTCATAGAGACTTCTCGGCTGAGCAGAAGGCTGCAATCGCCATGGCTGTGGTCGCCAGGTCACTGGGTGCAACATACTGACGAAGCCGTCACCTTGGAATGGGTCTTGAGTATCTCGTTCAATGACTGACGTTGCTTGACCACCACAGATGATGGGCGGCTGAGTACAACTTCGATCTGCACAATGATTTGCTACCGGAGTGACTACGTGGTTTGGACTACACGACTTACTTTATACACACCATGCACAACTGCCACAATCGACAGTCATGCAGATTTGTGCGGTTTGGATGGATGACCAGCAGGTGGCCGTGTTCTTGCCGAGTTTCAAAGCCCATGAGGGTGTCCTCCTGAAACAAGAAACACGAACAATCGAGGTGACAAGAGGCATCGTGAGGCAACTGATTTTGTCTAAGCCGCAATCGCAGCTTACAGCGATCCCTTGAGCATTTAACACTGCGCAGGAAGCACAACGCGGTCGGATCTGATTCAACAGCATGTCTGAGTATGCTGTGTCAATGCAGTCACTATGCTAAGCCAGGCACCCGTTTACATCAAACTTTCGAACGATGGTCTCTCAGCTGCAATTACCCCCCTTGAAATGCCTCGATCGCCCGACACCCTCTTCGTACCGGGAGTATTATCACATATCGGCCAAGATGGGATACTATACCATCACAGAGTTCTGTGCCACTGTCAGCGACCATGAGACATATCACACCGGCAGCATGTACTACTGTCATTCCATTGAAAAGGCCATCTATCTGCTGCAAGCCTGCTGTACACCTCGACCATCGCAACATTCTTACAACCACTTTCCATAGCACTCAACATGGATTCATTCGACCATCCGTCCCATCACAGCCGGCATAACGCTCGTCGAGCACTAAAAAGAGAGATAGAGCAATCCGCGAGACCAAGCTCTGAACTCTCTCTACGGCCAGAAGACAGCGCTTCGAACATTGGCCTAGCCATGCAGAACGCCACGCTGGGCGACGGATGGATCGGTGGGGAGTGGAGGGTTGGGTGGGGATTTGGGAGTATCTGGGCAGTTATCTAGAAGGATGGCATGCTACGGGACGGAATGAGTTGGTGCATGACGGGGGTTGATGTCGTGTAGCTCAGTGTACTGTACTGTCGTGTACTGTAATCGAGCTTGACTTGACTTGGCTTGATGACAGGCAACAATTAATGAAGAATGCAATCATCGGTTTCGCGTCAACAATGCCTGCTTGTCTGGCTGGTTCCACTGCACTTCGGTTCACTGCAGCCGAATGGAAACCCTACTGCCTAATTCTGTAATCTTGTTTCGCGGACCTGCTCGCTGACTTGAGTAAGTGCTCCCGCCATGACTGTGTATCGTCAATCGAGCGGGCGCCATCCGCTACCTATCTGTCTGCCTGTATACTGCAGCTATCGTGGTTACCCTGGTTCCTTCGTTCCTTGCATGCCCAGCGAAAAGAAGAATCCTCCGTCTGCCGGTAAGTTCTCTGTTCTGTGACTCAGTCTACTCCGCTCAGCCGCCCGACAGTGCACTGGCATGATATAAGCTCCGGTTTTGTTCGGCGGACGTCCGCTTTACGTCCTCTGTGTTCGTGGTGGGAGATAGGATGGCGGTGTGGCAAGGGTGGGACTCAAGATCAGGGCGGTGGGCGGTATAAGAGGATAAGATAGATGATATGTCGTGGAAGACAATGGATAAGTGCTCCTGCTGCATTGAGTGAGATCTTCTCGGTGACATGAGCTGAGGCAGCAAGGCCCCACATCGATGCTCTGAAGACGGTAGGTAAGAGGTGAAGGGGAAACACTCGAGTAACAAATCACGTTGTAATACGAGATTAGCATGCTCTGAGTCGTGCATCGTGTACGTGCCAGTCACCCTCGGCCTGGCTGTGTGCACCATGCGGTCCACTCGACCAGAAAGACACAACTTTGTGAGGTGGACAGACATGTCACGAGAACTTCCACCTATTGCCGCAGTTCTGGCACTCGCAAAACGTCGTCATCGGTTCATCAGCACTCCTCGTCTGGGCTTGAGTGAAGGAGACCATCTTCTTCTTGCACTTTCCACATTCCAGCGTGGCGGAGATTGATTTGGCCTCCTCGGGAACCATGGCGTTGTTCAGGTTCTCCTTCTGGATCTTGGCCTCCTCGGCTCGCTGAGATTCTGATTTCATTTCCTCGTGCGACATGACGGCGAAGCGATCGGGGGCTAGGTTGTCGGAGAGGATCTGCCTGCGTAGCTCGGGATTTGCCTTGTTCTTGAGGTTCTGGTAGAGAGAGCGGATCTTTTCTTTGTAGAAGTCGGACGAGTGGGAGCCCTTGGCTTCGGGGAGGGAGATTACAGCGCGCTCGATGGCTTTGGCTTTGTCGAGGACGAGCTTGGAGGGCTGATCTGAACCAGCGACCAAACCGTCGTACAGCAGACCGATGCTGTTGTTTCGTCCTGGCTCCGACGTTATGCTGGCACGGTCGATCTTGTCCGTCTTCCAGGAGCGCTTGTCGAGGGGCACGCCTGTGGGTAATTTGGAGTCGGTGGCAGGCTTGGCCGCGTCTCTCGAGGCAGTGGCGGTGGCAGGGGCAGGCGAGGCGCTACCGTTCTGGCCTTGTGCTGGCGAAGCAGCTCCTTTGTTGCCCTGTTGTATGTCCTTGCGCCATTGGGAGACGATTTCTGAGGCCAGTCGAGGGATTTGAGGATCGACTTGTTGTAAGGATTTCAGCTTGTTGACTATCTTGCCGACTTGGGTCTTTCGCAGCAGCTCTTCCGACGGTTTGACGCCTTTCTGGAGGTCTTTGAGGAGTCGGATAATGTTGGCGGCCGGCTCTTTCCCGCTCACAGCCTTCTGGAGGTTGTCCGACGCCTGTTTGACTTCGCGCTCGTTCATCATGCTGAATAGAATATTGGGAGATTGAGCGCGACTTGGAAGGATGCGATTTCGATGGGTGGTGAATGCTGAGTGGTGGGCGACCCAAGATGGTCCGTGTCGCGTGTCGCGAGTCGCGTATGCCCACGGCAGGCGCAAACGTGGCGCAACTTCAATTCGTAATGTGGGGAGAGGTCGTGTCTTGAGAGATTCCTGGGCTTGGAAATGCTTCTCGTCAGGTCGAATCTTTTGCGCGACGGCTGGGGGTGATGGCAATGGCCATGGCTGTCAAAGCGAGGGAAGAAGTCATGGCGCACGTGGGACGAGGCTGGCATTCTTCTCGACGAGGCTGACGTCATTTTGCCGATGCTAGTACGAAAGACTAATACAAAAGACTAGTGCTAAACCATTATACACACTACTAACTGCCAGAAGCCTACCTAGGTCGGTCAGCTAGGTCGGTCAGCTAGGTCGCTTGCCTAACGCCGTATATTCATCATTCCATAACCGTGCTCATGCATGCAGGACTTGTCCCTGGTGAGACTCTGGCCCGCCCGACAAATTGCTCACAAATTCCCTATACCGGAAGACATCTCCATGCTGGGCCGGGCGGGATTTGCCTATGCCGCCTCGCAGGCCAGACAGTCCCGTGCCGCTCTTGCCTAAGATCCTCCGGCCGGTGAATCCCTTCAATGCTTCGTCAACGTCCCTGTCCGACAATGGCCTCTCACCGGGCTCCACAGGAGTGGTCAACAATGCCTTTCTCAGCTCTGCGACGTCGACCTGCCCACTGTCGTCGTCGTCGAAGGCCGAAAAGGCATTGAGCAGTTCCATCTGCGGCGACATGGATGCCAAGGCAGGGGCCAGGGAGTTGAGGTATTGTGGCAAGGAGATTTGCGGCGGTGGGCCGGGGGGGAAGAGCTGTGACATCTCGTTGGTGCTCAGGCCGAGGGATTGCAGCGTCTCGGCGACATTGGCCGGATTGATGGTGCCGGTGGAATCCGAGTCCAGCAGGGAGAATGACTCTCGCAGGGAATGTAGCAGTGGAGGAGGTAGTCTCGAGACGTCGTCACCTATGGCTGGGCCGGTCCTCGACGGATTGTATGTGACCTGGTGGTGGGCGGGGGCGTAGTTGTGCGTCGGCGGCTGAGGTGGCTGAGGTAGTTTTCTGGCCATCGACGGCGATGCGGGTGTCTCCGGCAGTCTCATGACGGGGACTGGCTCGTCGAAGGTCTTGGTGGGAGTGACGATCATCGACTCTTCCTCCTCTTCTTCCGACACGGTGTACGAGTGCTTCAGCTTGGAGGGCGAGGACAGCGGTGACGCTTGGACTCTAGACGTACTCGGCGGCGTGCTTGCTCGGTAGGCAGTGGGCGAGCTGGGAGAGCCAGCGCGACGGAAGGGAGACGATCGCGTAGACATGGAGAATGACTATGCCGGCGAGAGGGTCAGCACACGCATGTAGTAGGCAGGGATGAAGATGGGCAGGTCGACAGTCCACTCACCATGCTGCAATGCGAGTAGCCAAGTAGCCACAGCTGGCACTATTGCGCGTTATCTCTAGAGGATCAGGCTTGATTCTGCGGGTGGAGAAGCGCTGGTGCTGGTGCTGGTTCTCGGGGTGACTGCCTTGCTACCAGGCGCCGTCTGCCGCTCGATGTTGACGAGGGAGCAAATTGTACAGTATGTGGGTGAGTGTACGGTGGTGGTGGTGGTGGCGGTGGTGGTGATGGCTCGCTACAATGCGTCAACACTGGTTACCGACTTGATGTATTGTGAAGAGATTGCTGCCACATCTGCCCAGTGGTGAGTCGGGCCTGTTGCATTGTTTGCTGCGGGCGTCGTTGCAGCAACAGCTCGGCCCGGCCCGGCCCCAGGTGGGTACCTGAAAGTGGCAGCGCGGGCAGTCGCAGCGCGGGCAGTCGATCATTCTTCGAGCGCCTCGCACCCCATGCCACCTAACCCATCCTTGCCAGAAACATGCAACACCCACCTCGGTGCACACCTCCTCCCGTGACACACTACCTCGCTCGCCGCCAATGCCCACCACCAATCTCATCTGCGGCGTGAGAGAGTCGACTGCGCTGTCCTCCCTCCACCAGTGATGAACCCGCACCAACAGAGACCGACCTAGCCGCTGCCTGCTACCTGCTACCGTCGTGGCAGCAAGCATGACGACGACCATGCCGACCCGACCTCAGCCGTTCCCCTTCATCACCGAACGCCGGTCGTCCTTGGCCTCAACTCAGGGCTCCCATCGATCTTCCAACTCCTTCTCGCGCCCGGCGGATTCAAGACACAACCGAGCCCCTTCGCAGCAGTCCGCCAGCATCCGCTCGCCCATAGGCTCCCTCAGATCGCAGGCCCTGCCACAAGCCCAAACACATCCATCCCAGCGAAATGGCCTGCGACGGAAGACTGGCCGGCGCCTCAAGTCTCAGTACCCTCTCGACGACGCGGAGCCCCATGTCGAGTACATCCTGGTCGCCTCCTTCGACATCGATCGAGGCCCCACCATGGAGTATCAGTTCCCTGGCGTCATCAGTCCCGACGAGAATCTGCTGGCCGAGCTAATGTTGCCCGATCAAACACACATGCGCTCCCAAGACTGGACCATCTTCTTCCTTCACAAGAACTCGGCCGAAGATCCCGACCAGGACGACGCCAGGAAGCAGAGCCGCGGTGCCAGCGAAAGAGGGATCGACCCCCACCTGGAGCATGACCTCAGCGACCACGACAGCGATCACGACCAGGACGCTTTGGAAGGTCCCTCGCTCATGTACGTCTTGAACCTGGTCTATACCAAACACGACCCCAACGAGAAGAGAGGCGCCAAGACTCAAGCAATGGCCATCTGTACCAGACACTCCTTCCTGCACATCTACAAGCCTCTCTTGCTCTTGGCTCTCCACAACTACTTTGAAAATCCTTCTCAGGACATCCTGGAGAACCTCTACAACTCGCTGAACGCCATGGACCTGTCGCTCATGCCACGACTGTCCCGTCTGGAGCGCCAACTTCTGCAAGCCAACGACGTTCGAGATCTGTTCGTCGACAAGTTTGAGACCATGATCGATCAGAGACTAGAGGACGAAGCGGCTGGTCGCATTTCCACCCCGCCTGCCTCGCCAGACCGCGCCAACCAGCCAAAGTACGCCATTCCCAGAGATACCCACGAGTTCGAGTCGCGCATAGTCTACAACGACATCCCCATTCCGGTCAAGATTCCCACAGCTCCCTCGGCCGAAACGGTCGGCGATTTCTCCCTCATCCAACTCGTTCAGACCTTCAACACACCACACCTGACCCAGCCACAACCATTCGCCCTACACCCACACCTGACAACCGCAGGCGCCTTCACTCATCCCATCATCGTCCTGATCAATGCCATGCTTACTCAAAAACGCATCATCTTCCTGGGCCACCAGAGACCCTCAGGCGAGGTCGCAGAAGCAGTCCTTGCCGCATGTGCCCTGGCTTCTGGCGGCCTCTTGCGAGGCTTCACCAAATATGCCTTCCCTTATACAGATCTTAGTAAGATCGATGAGTTACTGAACGTTCCAGGCTACATCGCGGGTGTCACCAATCCAGCCTTCTCATACCACCCGGAGTGGTGGGATCTCCTGATTGACCTACCGGCCGGCCGCATAAAGATTTCTTCCAGCATCGCTCCTGCCCCAACAACAGAAGGTTCAACCTTCTTCTCACAACACCCCAACCTATCCAAGGAGATGGGCCCAGATCCCACAGGCGACGTCGCCTTTATGGACGACGTCATGGCCTCCATTGAACAACGCCAGGGAGAACAAATCATAAGATCCAGATTCCGTTCTTACATTTCCAAATTCACGCGCATGGCCGCAAGCTTCGAGGAGACTGTCTATGGAGCGAGTTCTCTGACGGTCTTGCCGCCGACGGAAGTGGAGAAACCCAACGCTGTCAATGGCCCCTCGAGAAAATCAAGCACCGCTGCGACGAGCATAGGCGGCGTGAAGCCTCTGAAAGGCCACGGCTACGTCTGGTCCACCGAAGAAGCAAAGATCAGAGAACTAGCCGCTATCGCCCCCAAAATTGAAGGATGGAGAAGTACAAGATCCTACTACGCCTTCATCCAGGATCTAGCCACGCTATCCCAAGCTCAGCTAAAAGACCCCACCTCCCCCATCAGTCCAGTCCAATCCGCCGAGAACAACGGTACAACTCCCGCCACTGCACTCCAGTCCCGCCCCTATCTCGACATCGCACACACCCTCTCTCGCCTGCGCACCCTCCGCCTTACCCCCACCGAAGCTGCCCCTATCTACCTTGCTCTCTCCTACTACTGTACCTCCTACAACACTATCCTCGAACTTCTCTCCCATGCTCCCCTCTCCGAAGCCGGATTGTTCCACATTAGCTTTGGCCTGTGGCATGAGAATCGCGATGTCAGGGCCGCAACGACGGCGCTCCTGGAGCGCATTAGGGCGCATCCCGCGGGAAGAATTTGGTTTTCTAGGTTGGGCGGGTTTGCGAGGGCGGGCTTCGGACGGGCGGTAGGGGAGGCGCTGCCTGAGGGAGAGAAAGAGTGATGAGCTACGAACAACGGATTAATTGGAGCAGGGTAGTATTGATCAACATAATATAGGATATATTACTACTACGGGTGGGAACGTAGATATGTATATGAAGCCAAATACAGCATGAGCATGAGCATGAGCCTAAATGGACACCACCACACAATGTCTCTTTCTCTCGCACTCACGTCGCAACTCAGTACCATGGTTATAGATCTCTGCCCTTCAAAAGCCGAACGGAAAACTCCTGTCTACCTGCTTGCCTCGGGTCAGTCATCCCATCAGTCAGACCCTAGCACTTCAGGAATCTAAGCCGGACCGCCATCGCACGCTCAAATCGAGATGAATTGTATACACACACTTCGCGCTAGTGAGCTAGCTCAGAAGCCACCGGCAGCACCTTCACTGCTATGTCGTGTCATGATATGCCGCGGACTTCGCGAGGGCGGAGGTGTGTTTTCTGCACGACTGGAGTACCTACTGAGTCTGCAACGGGTTGATGCGTAGACAGGCTTATGTGTGCGGAGGGGAGCTGGCATAGATAGTTCGGATCGATCGTGTCGAGGGACACTGCCTTGTTTGTGGTTGGTCTGGCTGAGTGAGGTAGAGCGGTAGGACATGGACACTGCTGGCAGAGGCCGGGAAGAGGCAGAAAGACGTCCATGGGCTGGTTGATACATCAGCTGAGTAGTTCGCTGCAAGCATACCTGCAGACCACGGACTGTCTGGGCCTTAATCTGACCAGCTCCGCGGTGTTACAGCAGTCCGTTGCAGTCGTGACCAATTCATCGATCCAACCAACCAATCAGCAAGTAAGCACCAATACAACCAAGAGCGTACCACACCACACCACATCAGCCAAGAATCTAACTCCCCACGCCCTCCACCAGATCCCGCTCCGCCCTCCCCCTCAACCCCTCGTAATACTCACTCCCCTTCCACCCGAATCTCTCCTTCCTCACGCCCTCCCACTCCTGACCCCTCAACCTCTCGATCCTCTCCTTCCGCGCCCTCTTTTTCTCCTCGTCTCCACCGCCTCCGCCCGCGCCCGTCACCGTATCCCTGATCTGCAAACTCCAGAAACTGCGCAGCCGGACGTCTTTGTCTCTATCTCTCGCTCCCCTGTCTCCGTCTCCGCGTTCGTGCGAAGCAGGCCCGGACCCGGCGGCGTGTCGTCGACCCCGACGGCCCGGGTGGCCGCGCATATCCGCGAACCGGCGCCGCTTGTCGTCCTCGTGCGCGAGCTGGAGGGCGCCCGTCTGGCTGATGCTGGCCGTGACGCTTGCGATGTGCGTTCTGAGCGCGGTGTGGAGCGACGAGAGGTGCGTGTTGTAGGCTTGGAGGTGGTGGTGGACGGACGATCGTTGTTGTTGTCGTTGTCGTTGTCGTGGTTTGGGACAGGGTGTTGATGGGATGGTTCCCTGGTTGTGGACTGGGTGTGTGCTGCTATGCCGTTCTGAGTCGGCTGGCCTGGGACGATAACGCGCCGTCTCATTCGAGGTCTTGGGTTCTTGCAGCGCGTGGTACGGCTGTGCTGTCGAGTCGGAGGATGAGTCTGCATTCTGCTTTTCGACGAATGTCGACGAGATGCGCTGAAAGCGTTCCGTTGTTGGTGTCTGTTCATAGAGCACCAGCTCTTTGCCTGTGCTACCCCTGGGCGTGGGTGAATCGAACGGGGAACGACGTTCGAATCGTGAGATCAAGGTAGCAAGAGCCGTTTTGCGGCGGGGTACGACCACGAATCTTTTGCCTTTCAGCACAAAATGTGGTTGGTGGTTGAAGGGTAGTGCTGGCAGGGCTCGGTTGACTGGTGTTGGGGGAAGTGGCTTGCTAAGTGTGACTAGGGGTAGACTGCCGTCGGTGTCCGTGGATGTCTCAGACTGTGATTCTTTCGTGCAGGTGGGGCCTCTGCTGAACAGTGGTGAAGGGATCAGGTTCTCGGCTAGAGCATGTTGTGAGCTGAGACTGCGACTGAGGCGTGCCTTGTGATGGCTTTCTGCTCTCTGTTCTGATGTCAAGACACCGTTGGCGTCATCTTTGTTGGTGCTGCTTTGCATGAGCTGTTGGACTGATAGAATCGTTCCTATTGGAAGGCGAGGAGAGTAGTCGTTGAAGTCTGGGACAGCATGGGCCACGCGAACACCCCTTATAGACCCCGTCATGGAAGGGCTCGTCACTGATGTGCTGTGGCGTCGATGTGTTGAATGCTTGATTGGCGATGGGGTCGAGTATACAGACGGACTATCAGCCTTGTAAAGCGCCAGCACATCAGAAGTCGCACAAACAGGCGAGGATCCTAGTGCATCGTACTGTCCGCCGAGTGTTGTAAGAAAGGGCAGAGACAGAGTCTCGCTGGCTGATGTGAATGCATCCCGTGCCTGTTCGAAGAGAGGGATCTTGTTGCTGGAGTAGTTGTGGGCGATGTGACCAAGACTCTCGTAGCATATCGCCTGATAGAACAAGAGGAATGTCTTGTGAACGGGATGTACCTGCACAAATGTCAGTCAAGCAGGTTGCTAGTGAGGAGTACATACCGCATCTGCCAGAAACTCTGAGCAAAGCACAGCACAACGGCGATATTTCTTGTCACGGTAGAGATTTCTGACATTCACGACATCGTCTTTCCAGGTCTCGAACAAGTCGGAATAGGCCCATGGTCCTGTTCCTGTGTTCGTCGGGGTCATGATGACTAGCGAGGAGAGAGTCAGTATCTACTCTGGCCTTTATCGAGAGCGCTCGACACTGAGAGCGCAGACACATGATCGTAGATCGTAAAACCTAGAGCCACTCAGTACATACTAACGTTAGAGTGAAATGTTCCGAGTGAAGGTATGACAAAGAATTAATGTTTTCACACTCCCTCAACGACCAAAGCCCCAACAATACGACCCCATTCCCTTACAAGTTGGACACAGCATGCTAATCTTGCACCACATGAAAGTCGCCTCTGACGCCGAGATGGTCAGTCACCCAAGGCTTCTCAAGCCCATCCTCTTCGACGAGCTGCTTTGCAACCGGCCCATCATCGAGGACAACGTTCAAACCGAAATACTCGAAAGATTTAATCTCCACAGCACCACAGAACATCAATTTATCCATTCGAGACAAACCAAACCTTTCTCGTTCTCTCGTTGGAGCCATCTGTCCCCACGTCATGCCCGTCTCATCATCTTCTTTACCACCCGTCTCGAGGTATGCGTCCTTCAGGTCATTGTCAGAATGCAGATGCTTGTCAAAAGGCTGAATGGCATTTAGATCACCGCCCAGAATACTACCATCAGCTTCGTGCATGAATTGAGCTGCGGCAGCCAGCTGCTTTGGTCGAAGCGGAGGATCTGCTACGAGTGATTCGAGGTGAGTGCAGCAGATCCGGATAGTCTTGCTGTTAAGGACGCTATCGATGAAGAGCGCGTCCCTCTCCATTGCAGTATGCTCGTAGTGGACACGGAAGACTTTGGCGATGTTTATTGACTTGGATATCAAAACACAAGTACCTGTCACAAGTGAGTAGGTGTCTCAATTAGGACGTCCCTACCGCATAATGCGTCGCACACAGGGGTCCCATGTGAATAGAATTACACCACATGTCGTGGGACAAATGCTGGAAAAAAAGAACGTGTCTACTCACCGTAATGTCCTGACGCCCAAAATTCTTCTGACAAATCAGTCAAATGATATCCGTTCCTCACCCAGCTCTGACCTTGGATCAGCTCAAGGTCCGACACAAGCATCTCATTGAGCATAATCATGCTCGGCCTCGACAACTGACTAAGGTATTGCTCCAGGAAGGAAAGGGCCTTTTCCATCCTCTCGTTAGTATAGGAACGCATGTAATCAATATTCCAGGCCATGATCGAGAAGGAGCCGTCTCGGCTCGTAGACGTCGACCGCTCAGCATCGGGGCTCGTCGCTCTCCATTGCCCGTCATACCATGTGTAAAATGGTTGAGCGAATGGTTGTCCTTGCTTCCAAGGGAAATCATGCTTCCTGCGTGAGTTGGCAGTCTCGATGATTCGCTGCAACCTTGGGTTCATATTCAGTCGGAATGCTCTCCGTGAAATTTGGGAGCAATGTTTGAAGCGAGAGCTGTATCTCCTTTCAGGTTGCCGCTTCGGTGAGTGTCGCACGGCACGCTGAGCAGTCGATAGCATCGATTGAAAGTTTCTTCGAGAAATCAATCAGCGTGTTCCCACATTTGGCAAGGGCTGCAAAGCACTTATAGGTTGTTCCGATTGAACATAGTGAATTATTCCGCTGAGTCGGTCATTACGGTCTCTGTAAGCGCACGTGCAAAAGGTCCGTATCTCGTGGACCTCACCAGCAAACACTACGATGGTTATGATATTAAGGAAGAGTACGAGGTGGTCTGCGAGCACGTAGCGCTCGATCCAAAAGTTGGACGAGTTGCTGCAAAAGGTGGAGCGTTAGGTGGTGAAAGTCACTGCATTTAGACCTCCGTATTCCATCGATTTCGTGGTTCGACCCTACAGTGTGTGCATACAATAGCAGACATAATCCAACTATTCGTACACCAAGGCCGTCAGCTGAATCGCATACCCTAGACCAGCCAAGTGATCCCAATACCCCACCAACGACTCCAATACAGGTTGTTCTCAACATACAGTTCGGAGACCAGGTCTTGTCCTTAGTTCTTCCCCCTTCCAGAGCCGAATCGCTTGCCAGTGCTTTGAGACCGACCCTGAAGTGTCAAGATGCTTCACAGGCGCCTTCTCATCAGATCTGGTGACCGGCCGCCTATGCCTCAGCAAGCAAGCTCTGCTTCTCGTCAACGACAGCCGCCTCAGCATCTACAGCCTTCTGTGCAGCCGTTTTCTTGATGCGTCTCTGCTCAACCTTGAACTGTACAAGACTCGCCAAAAGGATACCTAGATTGACCTGGATTGGCAACACAATGACCATGTATTCCAGTGGCTTGACACGTGCGAGGTCTGTTTCTTCTAGAATCATGAACGAAGCTTTTCCGATAGCCATGGAGGTGCATACACCGCTAAAGAGCAGAGCCCGCGTAGCCCAGCTTCGACGGCTGTTGAGGCTTTGTGTTCTCTTGGCCGAGGGGTCGACAGGCCGGGCGTCAACGTAGACAAAGGCTGAGATGGTGTAGTAGACGTGTTGAATCAGGGAAATGCCAACGCAGGCGGGGAGGAGGATCATGTTGAGTTTCAACAGGAGGTTGGCGACCTTTTCGAGTTTTGAAGGACCATTGGAGGGCGTGGAGTCGTCAGACGAGAGCTTGGGCATCCACCACTGATTCATGTTAGCCGTGGCTGCAAGGTCCAAGGGTAGGAAAGCAGGCAGCCTTACCGAGATGAGAGGCACATAGACGATGGCGAAGAAGCACATGTAGAGCCAAGCGATGAAGTAGCCGACGCTGTAAGCAATCTGTATTCTGTCAAACACCACCATATCGTCCCACAGCGTGACTAGCTTACACCATATTCCTCTGGACCAGGTGCTTTGGTGTCGTGCTTGCCAGCATAGACCATATCAACCACGCCAACTCGTAGGATCTCGATCAAAGCCATGAAGAAGACAATCGTCCTCGTCTGCTTGCGAAGGGCCCTCAAATGCTGTCGTCGCACAGCTCGCCATGTGTACATCTTGACCCCATCCTCGGTCGTCTCTGTCTCCTGCAGAGCAGCCTGGAAGCGTTTTCGACAAGGCATAGTGGCAGCTCGACGTGGAGTTTTGTCGATTTGAAAACGCAGACGATGAGAGTCGATGTGCATTGAAGAGAGAGGAAGAGAGCGACGAGCGGACCAAGGCAAACGAACGTACAAGATGCAGGCTGTGCGTATCACGTAGGGCAGGCAAGGCAGACATGCATCAAGTATGACACGACCATTGGTTTGAGAGAGAGCAGTACGTCACGAGGCAGTGTGGGGAAAGTCGACCTCGGCGCCTAAGTTAGTCGCACTAGTAATGTGGTTAAACGCCTGACGGTTCAACATGCTTTTCAAAGCTGCTTGGTAAACTTTATCACTACCTAAGTATGTGACACATTGCATGCTAACGAGAGAGTTACGTTGATGGAGTTAGGATGGTGCATCTGTCTATCCCTACACACGGTCCGTGGCAAAGTCCAACACGTCGCAGTCATCTTCGAAGAAACCTTCCTGTTGTGGCTCATCCTCGTTGATCATGCTACTAGCATGTGCTAGGTTTCCGCGCTTGACTCTTCGCTTTCGAGTAGTACTGACGATCTGCTCCCCCTGACCAAGATTATCAGTGGTCATGGAGGTCTCTCTGTAGATGACCGAGCCCGGGTCGTCCTCATCATAGCTTTGGGTCGACCGTATGTTGAGCTGCAGTGACGGTATTTCGTCACCAAAAACCCACTGTTCCTGACTTGTTGCGGTGGATTTGGGCTTCTTGCTTTTCACCTGCATCTCTTGCATGTTGGAGTCGAAGACTGACAGCGTGACCCTGTGGTCTGAGTGGAATGGTTGGAACGGTGCATTGGTATCGATCTCGGCAAAGGACAATGGGTGTATGCTACCTGCGCTGTTGGCCGAGATAGGTCCCTCGTTCCAGAATCCCCGACAATCGCGTTGTTCACCTTCTCCAGCCACTGTGGTAGTTAGTGCTGGAATCTTGGTGACGACAGCTCGTCTTGCTTCGAACACAGTAGCGTCTCTTTGTCGTTGATCTCGCGCTTTGTTCTTTCGTACTTGATAATACCTCAACCCATTCTCACTCAATACACAAACGCCATGTTTGGATGCTCGCCGAAGCCAGATGAGCCTGCCAACAACAACTTCTCTTTCAGACTTGAGATGGACTTTGTTATCACCAGCATGCTGCAATCTGCTTACAGTTTCTGTCGCTGCGCCGAGGGACTTGCTAAATCCAGCTGCAACCGCTTTCGACCCTCTAGCCCCTGTGGCAGTTGCAATGCCAAATCCTGCCTGACCTATGCCAGCAAAGCCTCCACTCGTGCTTGGTGTTCGGCCCCTCAAGTTTGCCAGCATCGGCTGCGTTCGGCCAGCAATGTTCATCGCAGATGCGAAGAACCCTCCAGGTGGGGCGGCCTCGTGCTCGGCGACATACGCTCCTGTTGGTGGTGCCGAAGTTGGTCGGCCCTTCTTCACAGCTCTAGGAGGAGGCCAGCGCATTGCTGAAGCCGGCAAATCGAACAAATGTATTGTTTTGTTCTTGGTCAAGACTGCAAGTCGCGACAATGTTGGCCTCTGCCATACGACATCTACAATCACAGATCCGCTTAATCGGTCAAACCGAGCAAGCTGTCGGACCCGAGGTGTTGAGCGAGTCGCATCGTTGTCAGTTTCCACGGTGTGCGTGCTTGTATGCTTCATCTCCATCAAGTTCCACACGTACTGGTAGTCGCCTTTGTGGCTAGCAGTTAGCAAGCTCAATCCATGAGGCGCGAAAGACAAGAAGCTACACCCGTGCGGTGGTTGGAAGGTGCTAATGGGAGTTAACGCCCCTGTCTTTCGAGCCATTGGTTCATGGATAGCTCTGAGATCGAAGATCGAAACGAGCTCAGGATCTTTCGCAGCAGGTGTGGCATCTGCATGAGTTGGAGGAAACTGTCCGTATTGGGTTGTGTTTGCGTGTCCCATGTTGTTGTAATTGTTGTAAGCAGCGGGTTGACCTACAAGGCTGGCCTGGTCGTCTTTTTTCCAATAGTTTTGCCAATATTGCATGCCCTGGTCGCCTAGCCATCTTCCAGCTTTCACGACCTCCTGTGCAACACCGCGAGCAACTTTGCCCAGCAACGTGTCAGCGTCTGGTGAATCGACTTCGCAGTTAATTGAAGGACGAGCGCCGGGGCTTGCAGCCTCGATACCAGCTTGTCTTTGTGCTGCAACGCCCTCACCAATCGTGGCACCAATGGAACGATGGGTCGCAACTCCTGGAGGACATATCGCCAGCCATCTCGCCGATATGGACATGATAGGCACGTTTTCGTCTTGATTGACTCGCTTCGTATTGACCGCACCGGTGTTTGGGGTGCTAACGCGATGATGAGACGAGTCGCGTCGCTGTTCTTTTGGCTGTACAGTGGTCCAGAACTTGCCTAAACATTCGAAGCTTGAGACATCGTCGTTCAAACAAGGACTGAAAACATAGAGTTCTCCCGACCTACCCGAGGACACCGACAAGTAGTTTTCAGCACATGTCAGGCGCAGATGGTTGCAAGGCAAAGGGTTCAGGCTTGGTGGAGCCTGTACCGTATGCTGAACAGGCTCAATGGGGGTACGTAGAAGGTCGATAATAAACTTCTGCTGAGACAAGGAGTACACCGAGACATTCAGGTTATACTGAAGGGTTCCAGCAGCACCCATTTCGGAGCGCATCAGGGTCACAGCAACGAGAGGTCTTAGTTCAAAGTAAGGATCCTTGCCGGACGTCCATCGAAGCATGTCAGCATCCACAACGACCCCTGGCAGATTCGAGATGGCACCAATCTCTTCGACAACACCACCATCGAATGAACAGACATTTAATCTGCCGTCATAACCTGTGATAATGCCATACTCGGCGCCTGTTGTGCGGATAGGTAGCCGGGCGAATTTTGTGAATGCTGGCTCCTCGTTGTTACCTGCTCGTACCAAGTTGGAGATGCCAACATCAAGATCATGGGTGCCGTAGAAGTGAGGCTGGGGCATATGAGGGGGAGGGGGTGCCACAGGTGGCGAGCCATAGTTCCCAGGAGAGCACCGATTGTAACCAGGCAAGGGAGGGATAGTATTAACAAAACTCACAGGGCGAATATTGCGTTGAGGTGGGGAAACAGGCGGACTGCGAGGCTTGAAAGAATGACGAGTGGAGAAGGCTGGCTCTACAGGGGGCGTGTTGGCAGCACTCGAGACGGTGACAGACGCAGGGCTTCTGCTGTAAAGGTCTTCGACAAGACCGCCATCGCTGGGAGGGGTGTACTGGTCACAGACTTTCTCCGATGCGATGATTTCCTCTCTGATGTCTAGAGGTTTACTCTTGCTATGCACTGGGTACCTTATGTGACTGAGCAGAGATTGGTCTGGTGGAGGGCCAGGTTGTGCTACGGAATCGTCATCTGTGGGTTCTGGCCAAGATTCGTCGACTGGCGGAGGCCTATTAGGTGCATTGCGATTCTTCTTTCGACTGGGCCTCGGAGGCTCTAGCGCTGGCTTTGGCTCTGGATCGTCGTCAAGAGCAGGAAGAGTGCTGGGTTCGTCTGGATCAGGGTAGTGGTCAACGACAGGCGGTGGCTGAAATGTCTTTTTCCGTGGCATTCAAGGCTTCTTGACTGGGATTGCCAGGATGTGTGTAACGTGGTAGATGGCAGATGGTAGATGGTGGGTGGTGGGCGGTGGACAAGATCTGAAGATCTGAGGAGCCTCGGTCCCCGCGTTCAGGCGCGTCAGATAAGGTTACAGGTGGCAGGTGGCAGGTGGCAGGCAGTAGTCGACTCTGATCTCGGTAGCAATCAGTGGCTGGTGAAAGTGTCTGGCAAAGAGGGCATAGGTTGCTAAGGACGGAAGGACAGCTGTTACATATAAGGAAGATTCAGCCTGTTGTGAGGACAAGCATGACTCTTGAAGGTCAGCGAACGGAAGAGTACTGCTACTGCTGCTGGTGGTCATCTGCCAGTGACGCGGGCACGAGGGCTAAATCGTGGGCTTAGGGGCGATCATTTGGACTAGCGTGGCGCTGTCACCAGGGTTCCTGCAGCCGCAAGCATCTTTATCTGGGTCCGGGCGCTCGGGGACGATTTAGCCAATCCTCCGACCTTGTTTGCAGCGTGCAATCAAAAGCTTGCTGAGAAACAGGTACGTGCTGTTGTGGGTAAGAGTTATGTTACGTGCACACAAGCAAGACGGCACTTCAGTCAAGAATGTGATAGTATTTCAACAGCGAGCTACGAAAGGACACGAGCTCAGAATGAATCAACGAGAGCTGGAATGAGCCACAAACCACGCAGCTTTGGCTGTTTTGAGCAGATGGTCCGCATGTGTCTGCTAGGATCGAAGACTGAGCAGCCTGGCTGTTACTAGTCCGATCCGCTCTCCGACTGTTTCTTCTTCCAGCTTTCGGTTGTTGTACAGTCGATGGTCCGTTGAGGAAGGAGCGGCCCTCATTTTGACTTCTTGGCCGCAGCAGCTCTTGCCTTTGCAGCCTTTTTCCGGTTACTCTTGATCATGACCATTCCTAGGAAAGAGCCAACCACCGCGGTGCCCAGCAAGGTCAATATCACAGGAAGTCGGATGGCCCATACTCGAGGAGGGAAGAGGCTCTGCAGTGGGTGATCGTCGTCGACAAAAGGCTGCGCATGAGGTGAGTGCCAGCAGCGTGCCAGGAGTTCTGTAGGACCTACCATAAACAGAGTCCATAGCGTGTAATACGAGAAGACTGTAGTCGCTACTACGAGCATGGCCATGCCGATGGCTTTGTCCAACTGTAAAAGGGGCTTTAGCATTGTGCCAGTCCACGACCGAAATGGCACTTACCATGGTGACAGGCAGAAAAGGTAGTCGTTCGGGGACCGTAGTGCTGCTTAGAAATGGAATCGACGTTGAGTGTTGCCGTTAAATGGCTGCTCTCTCCTTCATGCGATTGTGCCCTGAGACTTGCGTAGCGTGGCAGCCAGATCGTGTTTGCGGGAGGGCAGGCGCGATCGACGCACGTGACCCCAAATTTCACCAGCGCTCTTGCCGTCTGCTCCATCTACCTGTCAGGCCTCGATTTTCGACCGAAACAAGCCTGAGCTTCGCTTTCGCGGGCATGAATTGAACTCATCTCCTACGTCCCCCATCGCCTTTACCATGTCGGGAACAGCATTATTGTCCTCGGCGGTGCGACTGCCGACGCCTCCGCCAGGCGGCTCTTACTCGCCGGGCCCGTCAAATCCAAGGAAAAGATCACCTCCATCACGCTCGCCCTCACCGAAGAGGAGGAGGTCGCCGCCAACCGCAGACAGTCGCAATGGAACAGGGAAGCCCGACGGAGATCGCGAGCCAGACGAGCGTGAGCGCATGCTCCAAGAACGATTCAGGTCGCGGGAGAAAGAGGATGCCAGGCGTAAACCTATGACTGAGGAGGAGAAGCAGGCCGCGGCCAAGGCAGAGTACGAGAAGCTGTTGACCATGCGATCGGGAGGAACCTATATTCCTCCAGCACGCCTGCGCGCGTTGCAATCTCAGATTACCGACAAAACAAGCAAAGAGTATCAGCGCATGGCATGGGAAGCACTGAAGAAGTCCATCAACGGCCTCATCAACAAGGTCAACGTCTCAAACATCAAGCACATCGTACCCGAGCTCTTCGGTGAGAACCTGGTCCGTGGCCGAGGTCTTTTTTGCCGGAGCATCATGAAAGCACAGGCTGCATCCTTGCCCTTCACCCCAATCTACGCCGCCATGGCTGCCATTGTTAACACGAAACTGCCTCAAGTCGGCGAGCTCCTGCTCAACAGACTGGTCATGCAATTTCGAAAGGCTTTTCGACGCAATGACAAGGCAGTCTGCCTGTCTTCCACAACCTTCATTGCCCATCTCTGCAATCAGCAAGTCGCCCACGGCAGTGCTGTGGCTCAAATCCTCCTCCTGCTTCTGCACAAGCCCACAGACGATTCAGTAGAAATTGCCGTTGGCCTGACACGAGAAGTTGGTCAATTCTTGGAAGAGATGGAGCAGCCAATCGCCCTGGCAGTATTCGACCAGTTCAGGAGTATTCTACATGAAGCAGATATTGACAAGAGGACTCAATACATGATCGAAGTGCTGTTCCAAGTACGGAAAGACAAGTACAAGGACAATCCAGCCATCCGAGAAGAGCTGGATCTGGTTGAAGAGGAAGATCAGATTACCCACCAGCTGGACCTTGATGGTGAAGTCAGTGTTGAGGACACTTTGAACATCTTCAAGTTCGATCCGCAGTACGAAGAGCACGAGGAAGCTTACAAGAAACTGAAAGCGGAAATTCTTGGCGAGGGCAGTGACGAAGAATACGAGACTGGCTCGGAAGAAGATAGTTCGGACGAGGAAGAAGAGAACAAAGAGCGTGCCATGGAGATCAAAGATCAGACCAATACCGACTTGGTTAATCTACGGAGAACCATTTACCTCACCATCATGTCTAGCTTGGACTTCGAAGAAGCATGCCACAAATTGATGAAAGTCCAGCTACCACCAGGACAAGAGCACGAGCTACCTTCCATGATAGTCGAGTGCTGTTCACAGGAGAAGACCTATTCCAAGTTCTTCGGCCTGGTCGGAGAACGTTTCGCCAAGCTGAATCGGCTGTGGACCGACCTGTTCGAGCAAGCCTTTGCCAAATACTACGATACCATCCATCGATACGAGACTAACAAGCTACGGAATATCGCCCGGTTCTTCGGCCATATTCTTGCCACCGATGCCATCGGCTGGCATGTTTTCTCTGTCGTACATCTGAACGAAGATGAGACCACCTCAAGCAGCCGTATATTCATCAAGATCCTCTTCCAGGACCTTGCAGAAGCAATGGGCATACCGGCGCTTCAGAAGCGGATGAAGGATGATATCCTGCAACCAAGCTACGCAGGGATTTTCCCAATGGATCCAACAAACCCCAGGGATACCCGGTTTTCCATCAACTACTTCACAAGTATCGGTATGGGTGCATTGACAGAAGAGATGAGAGAACACCTGAAGAATATGCCAAAGCCCGCACCGCCGCCGGCACTACCAGAACCCGCCAGACCGCGATCAGACAGTGTTTCCAGCTACAGCAGCTACTCAAGCTATTCAAGCTATTCTAGTAGGAGTAGGTCGGCATCCTACTCGCGAAGCCCACCAAGGAGGAGCATAGAGAACGGCCGAGGTCGAGGCAGAAGTCCAACGCGAAGTGTATCTGGATCGCGCTCTCCACCTCGCCGGCGACCACGAGATAGAAGCTACACTTCATCAGTCTCTCGGTCTAGATCTCCGCCCCGCAGAACTGCGAAAAAGCGCTCCCCTTCTTACTCAGCTTCTCCCCCCAGACGCGGTAGGCAACCACAGAAAGCTCGCCGTGGTCGCAGCCCTACCAGATCTATCTCTCGAAGCTCCATTTCCCGTTCTCCACCACGCCGCAAAGCGACTGCCCGTCGCCAAAGCTCCTCTCTTTCACGCTCACCACCAGTCAAGTCAAAATCCACAAAAGGGGACACATATCGACCAGGCCGAGCACGATCCATTTCACGGTCCGCGACTCCTTCGCGGTCACCTCCGCCATACCGCAAACGTCCTGCACGCTCCCCTTCGCGCTCGGCATCGCCGCCGCAACCGAACCGCACAAAACGGCCAGCACGAGGACGAAGCCCATCACGCAGCATCAGCAGATCTCCCACCCCGCCTCGTAGGAACGGTCGTCGCGCACAAGCACAACGAAACACGAGTTCGGCGTCTGATGGAAGTAGAAGCATCTCCACATCACGCTCACCGCCCAGAAGAGCAGGCCCTAATACCTATAAAGGCAGGGCAAGTCCCGAGCTGAAGAAAAGAAGAAGGAGCCCGAGCTACGAGGCGGAAGGTCGGACGGGGAGAAAGGTAGACGATGCGGTGGCTGAGAGTGGTGGAGGAAGAAGGGCTAAGGCTGCGGACTTTTTATGAACTCCGAACTGCACGTATTCGGTGAACTGAACACCAGATGCTTGTGTTATGGCTTCTTGTTCGGCTGCATTGGATTGAACATGCTGGTTTATCCCTGCGACTTGCTCCAAAGCGTTGTAGGTCATCCATACACCAAAGACTCTTCCACAATTTAGTCATATTGTCGTGTCGGCGAGCCGTACAGTAGTTCGCAGACTTTCACGATTAGTCAGAAAAGACTTCTGTTGTTCGCTTCACAAGTACTGAACGAGAGCTTAGATACAGAGAGGCATGCTGGTTCTTCCCTCATCACTAGTATCTATGTGCTTGTGCGTCGAGCTGAGAGACATAGGTACCATGGCAGCACGCTTCACTGTATTGCTTGTATAGTAGCTACCAGCAGCTCATTCTGGGGTATCGACAACCACTTCAATCGACAATTGTCCACAAGATCTTATAAACACGTCCCCAACTCCGGCCTCTAACACCACATCCCTATCGCATCAAGCTCGAAACCACGCAACATCTTACCGTGCTTCACTCAATCAGACACTACAGTTCAGATCAATCCTCAATGACAATAATTTATTCGGCAACCACTTACACCTTCCCATCCCACCACTCACAATTCAAACCACGCATCATCTGCGCCATCAACAACACCAACACCATGGCCCACCTTTGATCGCTTGTTCTTGTTGTTATTGACGTTCTTCTTCTCGTTGCCCGGCTTCGCCCTCCAGCCATTGACGACATGATCTCCGCGCCTCCTCACGCCCTTCCTCTCGTCGAAACCGCTTCGGCCTCTCCCGACCCGACACCACATATTCTTAATCGCCGTCCCGCTGCGATACACGCCCCTGCCGTCCCCGCACAGCCGCCGACTGACCTCCGCGAACCGCTCTTCTGTCCGTGGCACCGAAGGGTCCTGGGACACGGCCAGCATGTGCGCGATGATCTGGTCGTCTTCGTAGATCGTGAAAGGGATCCGGTTCGATGTGTCGGGCGCGCCGGTGGCGGCTTTGGCGTTCGCCACGTCGATTTTGGATTGGTACTTGCGTTTGGAGGCCGTGAGGATGTCGTGGGGCGCTGGGTAGGGTGTTTTCAGTCGGATGGTGTTTGAGGGGTTGGTTTTGGCGTGGTCGATGCTGCGGGCGAGCGAGAGGTTGGGGGAGATGAAGGGTTTGGGGATGTTGGAGGTGGTGGGGTGGTTTGTACTTGGACCGTCGGCTTGTTGAGTGTATGCTTGCCAGTCGTCAGCGAGATCTTTGTCTTCCTCGGCGAGATGAGCGCCCGTGTAACTACGTTTCTTGGATGGCGTGGTTTTGGATGCGGCGACTGGTTTTGGCGAAGATGTGCTCGAGATATTCGAAGCTGACTCTTGTGGTGCAATGTGGTCCTGGTCAGTGTCCTGGTTCTGATTAGCCAGAACCTTGTCACTGGCGAAAATAGACGTAAAGGCCTTGGGGTCTTCTATCTGTGCAAGCTGAGAACTGGAGAAGGTTGCCTCTTGAGCATCACCTTGCGTGTCCTCAAGTGCTTCGAGGTAGCCCAGTACAAGGCCGGCGTTGTCTTTGATCCATGACTTGATATGAGGAGGAATACGACCTTGCTTGGAACCCTTCTTACGAACCTGACCCTGTGTCGACTTCGTTGGTGGTAACTTAACCCTTGAAAGGGCAACACTGCTTGACTCGGCGTGAGAATATGCTTTGCCAGAAGTGGACGACATGCGCCCGTTTGTGAGCCGCTTATGAGCTGTGGCATAACCAGTCTTCTATACTGGCTGCTCAGCTCCTTCACCTTCGCCCTCTTCTCCAGCGTCGTGAGCTGACTGTGATTGACTATAGTCGTGGTACTGACTTTGCTGACTGGAGAATGTCTTGCCACCTCTTGGAAGGGCTTTGACAGACTCGGTCTCTGAATCGCTGTTGGGTCCACCATCTTCGTAGTCGGAGTCACTCTCATCTTCACCGTTGTCTTCGGACTCATACTCACAGTCTTCATCCTCTTCCTCACCCTCATCGCCATCGTTAGTAGACTCGATGTCGTAGTTCTGAATGGCCTTACTGACACTCTTCCGAGCAAAACCTGAAACCGACTTTCGAACCGACTTGCCTCCAGAGCTAGTGGCAGTTCGTTGGACATATGAGTCGCCATGTTGCGAGTCTCCAGACATGTCACAGTCATGATTTTCTTCATTCTCGGATTCCTCAGCGCCATCTTTAGCATTGTTCATACCTGGCCAGGTTGACTTGCCGCCGGTAGGGGCAAAGCCTCCTGCATTGTTTTGCGGTTCAGGTGTGGTATCTGGGTCGGAATTGACAGGTGATGTGATACCGGAGTAGTCAGAAACTAATTCTGGTGTGGGTGGTTGTTGGGGAAGACCAGTGGGGCTAGGAATGCTTGTGAGGCAATTGTTGAGGTCTACTTCGTCAATTCCGAACAGCTCTCTTGTAGCTGGGCTGAACGTATTTGTCGATGATGTCTTTTCTGAGAGGCTTTCAACTTCAAAGCCGTACGCTAAGTCGGCACACTCGAATGTCGTCGTACGAATAACCCGGCCAGCGGGGCTTCTGATGCCTTGAGCCAGGATCTGACCAGCGGATCTGGCGTAGGCATTTCGAGGTACATGGATTTGCATCTTGATGGGGTGGTAGGTAAGGAGCTGGTCTGAGTAGGACAGGATTGGACGATACTGTAGAAGCCAGCGATATGGTTTCTGGAGCAATTTGAAGAATTCTACGGTAGCAAAGAGATGTGTTAAGTGCGAATGGATGAAGAGGATTGGACAGTCGAAGATTGTGGGGAGGCGTGCTTCATGTACCTCGTGGCTTGAAACAGTCCCATCGCTGATCAATGTCACTTAACCGTGTACCCTCCATGCCGCTATTGTACTTGGTGGCTGATGCAGTGTATGTCTATTGTGAATTGCGGAGAGTGGGTCTGTAGGAGGTTGGGTACAGACTAAGAACACGAAAATCACCTCCGATAGGCTGAGAAGCGGGGAGTATGCGGCTGTGCATGGGCGAAAAGGGGTCATGGAGTTGAGATAGTCAAAAATCGGTGACTGAAAACCGGGTGGCTGGAAGCTCTTGTTCGGCAGCTGAGTCGATCTATTCGGGGTTTTCGATCATGCTGTGAATGGTAGGTGTGGATTGAAGCTGGCAGCGGCCGGTCGAGGGGAGCTACGGCGGGCTTGGTAATCTGTGAGAGACATAATCGATCTGCCAGCAGGTACTGATGGACATCGATGAAAGCAAGATATCTCAGACTGTTGTTGAGCTGTAAAAGAAAAGAAGAAGCTACAAAGGTGAGTCAAACGAGTGACAAGCTTGACATGTTAGGGGGGGAAGAGCTGGTAAGCTTGCAGTGAGGTAAGGGTGAATGTTGCGCTCACAGTACAAGGAACGTCTTAACCACATTTCGGTGGCAACAGAAGACCAGACGATATCCGGGTGTATTAGTTTCGTCAGTTGACGTGCTTAACTATATCCATGTTGTCGCTGATGGCCATGCGCCACACAATTCCAGCTAGATTAGACCTGACACCTAAGCTCAAGCATATCTCTTCCTAATGGAAGCCCATATCTCCCGAGCGGACATCTTCCCAATTCACAAGACACTTAATCCTCGTGCTAACTCTGCAACGTGTACAAGAGAGGCAGAATTTGCCATATGATATCGCATGCATAGCCAGAAGTCGCAGTAACGGGTGTCGTCCTGAGCTATCTTATTCATCTACCCAGGGGTTGCGAGGCTTCTTCGTGTTGAAGTCAAGGCGTTGTGGTCCACTTGCGGCCAGTTGAAAGGACGACGAGGATGTTTCAGATGACGAGAAGTCGGAGACCTGACTGAAGTCTGATGGCAAATAAATTGAGCCGAGATTGTCCCGGCAGCAGGACGACTTTCAGGAGTCCACGAGCCTCACCACGAGTACTATCCTTGAAGCTTCGAAGGAATCCGATATCTCAAGCAGGTTCTTAATGCTTCATGTCAATGTTAATCTGAGAAGGATCGCCAAAGCTCAACACGTCTACTGCCTACGACGATGGACCGCGCCACGGCGGAACCTGCTGACTTTGGCCATCGAGACATCATGTGATGATACTGCGGTAGCCATCCTTGAGCGACCACCACACTTGAACAGCACAAGCAAGCATGAGATCACACGCTGTTCTCGTGGCGAACCCGCGGCACAACTTCTATTTGACGAAAAGGTTACGGCCAAGAACACAGGCTTAGGTGGAATACACCCACTCGAGGCTCTTGAAAGCCATCAAGCCAATCTCGCAAGGCTTGTTTCGAAAGCCATAACACATCTACCGGATGCGGCATCAACGTCGATGGCGAATGGTGCTTCTACTCCATCTGCGCCGGTAACCGGAACAATTCATTACGGCAATGCGCAGCAAAAGAAGCTACCAGACTTCATCAGCGTCACACGAGGTCCAGGTATGAGATCGAACCTGACATGCGGTCTTGACACGGCGAAAGGTCTCGCAGCAGCATGGCAAGTGCCTTTGTTGGGTGTACACCACATGCAAGCACACGCACTCACACCTCGACTGGTATACGCTTTGAAAGGACAAAGCGATGGGTCAGGCGAAGAGCGCAGGGAACTTGAGCCGCGCTTCCCATTCCTGACGCTGCTAGTTAGTGGCGGCCACACTATGCTTCTACATTCAAAGGGCCTTGTTGACCACAAAATACTGGCCACGACCAGGGACGTAGCAATAGGGGATGCACTCGACAAATGTGGAAGGGTCATCTTGCCGGACGAGTTCAAGCTCCAAGCTAAAGATACTGCTTTCGCCAAATATTTATCCGATTATGCCTTCCCAGATCAGAATAGCTATGGTAACTGGCCAGTCCCAGGACGGAGGCGAGACGAAATAGCGAAGCCAAACAATCTGTTTGGCTGGCAGGTACAGAGTCCTTTAGCTGCTACAAAGGACCTTGCCTTTAGCTTCACGGGAATAGCTACTGCAATCGAGCGGCTTTTCAAGAAGCGTAGCGAGCAGGCTGGTGGATGTCTTGACGAAGCAGAGCGCCTGGTGCTTGCACGCACTGCGCTGGGAAGTGCTTTCGAACACCTTGCGAGTCGCACCATTATAGCTCTTGAAATGCTACAATCAGCCAAGCAGGGAGTATCGACTCTCGTCGTGAGCGGAGGTGTGGCAGCGAATTCTTTCTTGAGGTATTTTCTGCGGGCAATACTTGACGTTCGAGGGTTCGAGCATGTCCGGCTTCTGTTTCCGCCTGTTTGGCTGTGCACCGACAACGCTGCGATGATTGCATGGTGCGGGATGGAGATGTTCGAGGCGGGGTACCATAGCGATCTCGAGGTCGGCGCCCTGAGGAAATGGAGCATGGATTCTACTGCTGCTGATGGTGGGATCTTGGGTGTTGGTGGTTGGAGAAGGAGTTGAAGCATGCTGCTGTTTCGTTACAAAAACTGCTGCACGGAGTGCATGTCCAGCTCGTCGTAGGACCGTCTTCACGGTCGTCCAGATCCTGACTCTCTTCCAATTCTAGTGCCGACTCTCAGCTTGCGTTGGACATTTCCGTATCTTGAACCCGCGCGTCGGTTCCCGGTTGCGGTGTGCCGTTGACTTGCGCAGTCGACGGCAAGCCTTGTCCTTGCTCTGCTTCTGATATAGGTGCGTCGATCGCTGGTGCTGTCTCGGAGACTAGAGCAATAGGTTCGGACTGACTAGCTGGCACAGGTGCAAGACCTGACATAGTTACCGGTGGCCCTTGGTCGTCCGTTGCTGGTTGCTGCTGCTGCTGTTGTGGTTGCTGATCCACCATTGGAGCCGGCGCTGGCACGCTGTTTTGCGCCTGATCAGTGTTTGGTCGGGGTTCGTGTCTGTAGACAAAGCGTTCTCGAATGTTTGTGGTATCTGGGTTGCCCTCGAACAAGATGGACTGCTGGATGAGGTGTTCGCCTAGCCATTGGAGCGGATATTCTGCCCTATTGACGCGCAAACAGGTCAATACGTAGTTCTGTTGATCGTTCTCGCAATCTTCGGGATGCCTTACTCTGAATCTAGAGACTCGATTATTGCTTTCTTCAAGAAAGGACTTAGCCGCGTATTCAGCCAGTCCCGAAGGTTGACGGTCGTGCTTGTACCCGCGAGGTTTGCCTGAACGGTAGGCGTCACTTGATTTGGTTGAGCCATTGCTGAATCTACACCGAAAGATGGGCTGTTGTCCTTGGTCTGACCTCGAGTTTGCGACAGCAATCGACGCGTTCTGGCGCGGTGAAATCAATTACGTGTTTTGGAGGAGAGCACCTTGACGCGATCTGCCTTGGCAATTTTTCGCAGCTTTTATCTTCAGATCAGACTATGTTTCCCTCTTCTCTCAGTCGAGGTGTTTACCAGGGAGATCATGTGGTCTTTGTTGCCTGACCAGTGATTGTGCCAGTTTTGTCGATGCTACAGAAGCTTTAGCACGACCTTCATACGAGGTACACCCTGCATATCACTGCCGTCTCCGAGCCTTTAGTCAACAATCTATGGCGTCCCGGCCGTCCTAGGTCGTTGAACGTGGCCCCATCTGCTCACAAGCAGGTTGTTCATGGGGTTACTTACTCTTTGGAAATTCACGTGGTTCGATGTGCTTGTGAAGGGTGCTCCTTGGATCTGCAGCATTCGATACAGAAGACCTATACCAACCTAGGAATCTCGAATTTGTCGCGCTTTGAAGTGAATGATTGTGTCTGAAGATGCTCGGCTTGGTGTTGTGCCAAGAGTAGGTGATCAAATCAAGCCTTTGCTCGGGGTTACGACCTTGAAGGACACAATACCACTGAATTACTAATTGTGCAGGGCTCGAGCTTCTGCTCAGGACAGTGAAGCTGTCGAAAGCAAGAGGTGTTCACTCTCTAAGAGAACAGAGCTGCGGTTGCTTGGTGGTCGAGTCTCTCTGATTATACACTCGTCTGTCCATTCAACCGCTGTGATGTGATACTGCTCTCTCTAATGGTCGGTTAATATGTCACAATAACAGATTGAGTTGGACAGCTAGTCTGTCATCCGAGTCGGAGCAGTGATGATCTTGGTTATGAATCACCCGGTTGTGTTCTATGATATATGAATATGCTAATGTTGTAGCTGCCCAGTCTTGGGAAGCCTGTATATGCTTCTCGAGCCCTACATGGCTGCACTGCGGAATTTGCCTCACTTTCAAATCTGGCCCATTAATGGATGACAACGATAGGTCTATTGCCTACAGCGAAAGACTTTTCCCTTTGCGAACCAGTAATAGCCGACGCGTATACAGTGACATCCAGACAGGGCCAAACTTTAGCATTCTAGCTCGTCAACGTGGCAGACCGACACTGCATGAGTGCCTAACCATGATGACATCTGGAGCGTTGGCGGATACCGAACATCCAACAAGCGGTCAACAGATAGCTATGTATCAATATATAAACACAGTGCGCGTTCGTCTCGTCTTTGTAGTGAACAAGCTCGGAAGCTTCTTGCCAGTCTCAAATGCTGACGCTGCTGTCACCAGTCTGACGGGTCCTTGACGACAGGCGCAATTCTCCGACAAATTCCTTCTTACAGACCAATTGCTTGCTACACTGAGCATTCCTCCTGCATGACACTGCCGACCTACAGACTATATAAGCTTGGGGAGAATACTCTTTGAATACATGGTTCTATAGCTTTAATGGCTTCCAAAAGGTGTGACAAAGACGGCGACTTGCATGGTCACCTCCCTTGACGGTCGTCTAATGCGTCTGATTCGCGAAGGGGAAGCGGCGATGGATCCGACCGAACCATTGGGGTGCTCCCGAGGCGACAAATCAGCATTTTCGAATTCATACTTGCCGATCTCCATGCCAGTCGATGCATTCATTGGTAGATAACGAATACCCCTTATAAAGTCGACTCAGTTCGTCGTCGGTGTGAAAGTTGTCGGGGAATAGACGACAGCAGACAGCTTGCTTTCCTGACGAGACTGTTGCGGACGGCTGTGGGGCAGCGCCCAACCTTGATGTCCCCTAGGCCTGTATGGCTGCATGATACTAGCCCTAAACCGAGAACTATCATGCAGCAAAGCAAAGGTGAGTCGCGCTTGTTTCGCAAGCTTCTTACACCTTTACAACAAGCCTATGCCGCTCTAATTCTCCAGTCCTGTACAATGATGTTATGCGCAATTTGAGCCAGCAGAAAGAGCGCGGGATTTTGTGAAAGACCTGGTTACCGAGAGATTGTTCCCTTTCCATCTTCTCAAAGCTTCCACTCAAAAGATTATGCTCCACAGACTTGCGAGCTGCGAATCTGCAAATCTGCAAATCTGTTGTTCTCAATACTTTACCTGCTGCAAAGGGTCTCCTATCAGTCGCTTGAGCCGTTCTCATTAGCTGGACCTGAATGCCTCGTTCTTGAGACAGGCTTCACGGTCTCGCATTGGCTGAAGCGCAAACTCATCCGACTCCTTCCACTTTTGCCTGCCTACAATTCGTTCATGACCCTGGTTTCTTGCTTCGCTGATCGTTCTTTTGTTCTCTGGAGTACTGATACCCTTCCTCAGCTCATGCATCACCCACTGTGCCTTCCGGGAGTGCATCGGGCATCCAAAGTCCTCAACATAGCACCCCGTCAACCGAGCCTGGCTGTTTGCGCATGCTGTCGATGTCTGCCTATCCACCGGATAAACCGTTCAGTCTTGCTGAGAAGGTATGTACCCCTCTGCCTCCCGATCTATAGAGGCATGACTACACATACTAAACCATCATCTATGCAGGTTGAACTACTTATAAATGTGCTCCAGAACTTGGTGCCAGATCTACCATCTTATCTCCTACATTTGATACTTGTAGATTTGCAGCGCCAGCCACAATGGATGGATATTGCGCTTCCCAAGGGTGAGCTGGCGTCGCCACAGTGTCTGCTGTGTGTTGGCATACGGTGCTTGAATGGTATATTGACTTTCGTGTAGGCCGGACCCTCCACGCCTGTCAAATCGCATTCGAAGAAATGAGAAAGCAGTGTGCGCAGCAGCCTGGACCGACCAGACCATATACAGCGACCAACTATGTAAACATATTACCAGCAACTGCTGCTCCAAGCCGATCTTTTTCCGCGCAACTAGATATGGATCCTTCGCGTCGACCTCTGCAACCTCGACCTCCTCTACGCGCTACACAGTCGCCGAATCCTCCTATGACTAACGGGGGGTCGCCAGGCCATGTTTCCATCACGGGACCTGGAAGCGCGCCGGAGCCCCAAAAGAAGAGAGGACGTCCGAGTAAAGAAGAAGCGGCAGAACGAGATCGGAAACTGGCTTTGGAGGGGAAGGTGTATCAGCCGAAGAAAAGACCAGCTAAAAGAATACGACCATCTTTGCCAGCGGACAGTCCAGGTCTCAAGGACGAGGAGAGTACAACACCACTTTTACAGACGTCAACTGCGCGCGCATCCGAGGATCATCAGCAGACGAGCAGTGGCAAGCGCAGATCCCGGCGACAGACACGAGATGCATCACCGGTTACCATACCTAGTTTTGGTGCGATTGTGGGGGAAGAGGAGGCGGAAGCAGGACCCGAAGCTGAACGTCCCATGGTAGAAAGTCCTTCCGATCGCTTGCTAGCCAGTCATAGGAACAGGGATAGTGTGGGATCTTCCTTGAGTCGGCGAACACAGCAGGAAAGCGACAATTCGGAACACAGCGTATGGGAGTCGACTTACACGACATGAACGAAAACGAATTAGAAGTCAGCATGCAGGGACGCACTTACGAGTACCGAGAGATATCAGAGAAGACAGGCAGATCATTCTACATGCCCACGACTTCACGAACGAAAATAGAGCTTTACGAAGGCAGTCAGAGGAGGTACCTATCACAAGCAAAACGCACACATCTTCCAGCGTTCCAAGCGACGAGCGAACAATATGAGCCCACTGCAGACGACGCGACATCTAGGAGGAGTATACCATCCAATCTTCTTGTTTCCACATATCATGGGCCTGCTGGTCAGGGACTTTAATCACATAATGAATTCGGGGGTAGCGTCATGAGAGAACAAGTAGCCAGATGATGAGTTGGCACATCCGGAGCGGTATGCTCGCAGAGCGACTCCGGAAGAAGGAAACATTTCGAAATCTCTTTTTCACAAGCAATCTCATGATGCTACGGCTAGTACAATGTAAAAATAATATTAAGGCCTTATTTCTCCTTATTTCCACCGCCATACGTGCTATGTGTAGACGACCAGAAACGGGAAAGCGCACGACAGTAGATTGATTCAGCTGCTAGAATGAGAAGATCCTTGATTGAGCAGGCTTTCTTGCTCGGAAGATTCGGCTCGAGACGAGCCGGTGTCTGTAACATTAGCACGCATGAAGTAACCTCTTCACATGGCGACGATCGGCAAAAGCAGGCTATCAAGGCGCGGATAACTTTGAGCATGCGAAACAAGCGACCAACCCCATGCTCCTGAATCGAGGACGGTTACAAGTTCAAACCACTTGATATGTCGACAGTATGGAGCGCACAAGATAATGTACTAACTATTCTAGACGCTGTTAGCTGATGTTCATGCCCGACAGCGGAGGTAGAGGATTGAGGATGTAGTCAGAAGTCCATTGAGTTCATCCAAGCATCGAGTAGATGCTTGCTAAAACAAGAGGTACCAGAAATAAAGTATGTAAAACGTGTTTATCATCATGAGAGGCAGGTTTGGCAGGGAGGAGAAAGAGCTTGTCTTACCAAGAATGCGATCACAGCTGGCGCCACAAAGCCATAGCAAGACCAGATGAGCAGAGTCGCATTATGAAGAAATCAAGGTCTCAGGAAAGTGCGAACGCTATTGTCGACAAGCGTAAGGTCAAGATTGCAGTGTGCTGTGGGCTGAGATAGGCATGCGATCGTTGCTCGTAGCGCGCGACTTCTCCTGCAGCATACAGTGTTGACGAAGATGCAACGAAAAGGGTGGCATATGCAGGAGAGGACAGAAGTCTGAGAACCTAGAAACATTTTTGATACCCGCTCCCTGCCAAGCCTTCTCTCGCTACATCCAGGCATCAGATATGTTAATGCCTAAGGCTCAGCTTGGCAGCACCCACAAGCCTTGCGATCATGTGCTCTCCGATGATTTTCCTCACGACCATTTTCCCACAAGAGTCGCGCAAATCTACCAGTATTCCAGTCGATAACACACAACCGTCGCCATGGGTCGTCTTCACAGCAAAGGAAAGGGTATCAGCGCCTCCGCCATCCCATACTCTCGACAAGTCCCAACATGGTTCAAGTCGACCCCGGATACCGTCGTTGACAACATCTGCAAACTCGCCCGAAAAGGTGCAACTCCATCTCAGATCGGTGTCGTCCTCCGAGACAGCCACGGTGTCGCCCAAGTCAAGGTCGTCACTGGTAACAAGATCCTGCGAATCTTGAAGTCAAATGGTATGCGGCATTCCTACTCTCTGGCAGAATGAGAAGAGATGGGCTGGCAGATTTGATATGAGTCTGCGCAAGAACATATTCTACATCTTTGCTCCAGAGCAAGACAATCATGCCTCTGCATTGGTCCACGTGGCTGACAGAGTGATTCATCTAGGCCTCGCTCCCGAAATCCCAGAGGACCTGTACATGTTGATCAAGAAGGTAAGATACCATGACGATGGGAATAGTAGGGCTGTACTGACATGGCTTGCCAGGCTGTCGCCGTCCGAAAGCACCTTGAGCGAAACCGAAAGGACAAGGACTCCAAGTTCAGACTGATTCTGATCGAGTCGAGAATCCACCGTCTTAGCAGATACTACAAGACTGTTGGTGTTCTGCCACCAACATGGAAGTACGAGAGCGCTACTGCCAGCACCATGGTCGCATAAGCGTAAAGTCGATCGCAAGGAAGGAGTGTCGTCTGGGAAGGTGTCTGTCATGAAGGAGAAGACTACGCTGGCGACCGCGGCGTAAGGCCCGGCTGGTCGAGCTGTTGAGCCGATGGGGTAGACTGATAGTGAAATGGACGCGACCTCAAACGACGTTCGCGGTCTTCGCACAGCTAGTGTCGCGCAGCATTGAAGTCAAGTCAACGAAGACCAAAACCAGGGCGGCAAAACGAGGATTGACTTCATTCATCCACGCCCCACATATACTCCGGTTTCACGGTCTCTCTCTTCGTCCTTGCCAAGTCATCTATCTGGTCGAGCAGATGCAGTACGCGTTTTATGCATAGGCTGCTGATAAGGATCCAATGACTTCAGCCGATTTTCTTGATCTCTATCTCGTGCCGCTATGTAAGCAGTGTGCCATCTCACAGATTCTCAGTTGTTAGCAGACCTATCGTCGAACTTATTTAAAGTCTGACGACGCCCCAATTCGTGACCATATCTGTTCAGAGTCATCTATTACGACACATGACCAAGTGCGAAGCAGCCAAACTTACCCTTGCTTCCGCAATGAAGGCGGACACCCAAGGAACATGTCGGGGTAACACGTCCCAAAGCGTGTCATCATGCACAGCACCTTTGGCTCCTTGTATAGAATCTTAGCGTTTCCGGTTCCCCCACAAATGCCTGCCTTGCCGACGGCTTTTGGAAAGAGATCTGCGTACACATCACCATATATTCGGCCCTTCTCAGCTCTCGAGAGGAGCACAACACATACTTGTATCCACACCGTGATGCAAGGTCGTGCGACAAGCCTTAATCGGTCTTTTACCATGCGGGCAATGTGCGTATACATCAGCATACTTGAGCCTAAGGAGGAGTAACTCAAGCAAGGTCTGTGAACAACGATGAAAGCTATAACTTACTCAAAGAGCCCCGTCCTAACGCATGAGGTTGTTCATCCGTCTATCTCTGCCCGTCTTCAGAGCAGTCGCTCTTACAAGCATGCATTCTAAGTTGATACTGCTGTTCAGCAGTACATTTAGCGCTCTAACGCTAGGTCAATCTTCGTCGACAACAACAGCCATAGTCCCCGCTGGCACAGCCTTCCCTGGAGACTACACTGGGCATTATAGGCCTCAAATACATTTCTCGGCGCCCGTGGGGTTCATCAACGATCCTAATGGCTTGTTCGTCGACGACAACGGAACGTACCACCTCTATTACCAGTACAACCCAACGGACACAATTGCCGGCAACCAACACTGGGGCCACGCAACCTCTACAGACCTCTACACTTGGGAGAACCAGCCAATAGCCCTGGCCCCAGACAACTCTACCTCCTTCATCTTCAGCGGCAGCATCGTCCTCGACCCGAACAATACCTCTGGCCTCTTCCCCAACCAAAACAACGGCGTCCTAGCATACTACACCCTCGCCGGCCCCGACCAACAAACCCAAGACCTCGCGTACAGCCATGATGGCGGCTACAGCTTCACCAAGTACGCAAACAACCCCCTCATCGCCATCGGTTCCTTTCAATACCGCGATCCGAAAGTCCTCTGGTATGCGCCCGCGGAACACTGGGTAATGATCGTAGCCTACGCCCAAGAATTCACCCTCGAAATCCTCACCAGCCCCAACGGCATAAATTGGACGTTCGCCTCGAACTTCACCCACCATGGCCTGCTGGGCAGTCAATACGAATGTCCGAATCTGGTCGAGATGCCCATGCAAGGCAGTGACAGCACAATGTGGCTCATGTACATCTCCATCAACCCCGGCGCGCCCCTCGGCGGGAGCATTGGCCAATACATCCCTGGCACATTCAACGGGACGCACTTCAGTGCCGTTGACGCCGCCGCGCGCATCGCCGACTGGGGTAAGGACAACTATGCGACCCAATTCTTTAGCAATATCCCAAGCATGCAGGATCAGGTGAGTATTGCATGGGCGAGCAATTGGCAGTACACGAATTATGTGCCTACAGGACCGGCGGAAGGCTGGGCTAGCGCGATGAGCTTGCCGCGGGTGAACTATTTGCGAAACGCGACGAGGACTGGGTACACGCTTGTGAGTTTGCCATTTGGGCTGCCGGGGTTGAGGGAGAGTGAGACTGTGGCGTCGAACGACAATCTGGGAGGCAACGGGACGCTGTTTGCGGATCTGGCGGGCGGCAGTGGTGCTTTTATGATTGATGTCAATGTGACAGGGCTGGATTTCGCGAATCTGCTGAACACGGCTTCGGTGAACTTTACCATCATGGCTAGTGGGTCTGGGGAGGCTATCGATGGAGGGACGTTCATGGGTGAAGACGCTACGATGTGGGTGAATCGAGGAGGCATACGGGGGTGGAACAATATCTATTACACTGACAAGTTCTCCACTGCGTATGTGTTGGAGGACTCTTTTGATTTTCAAATCGTTGTGGATCGGTCCATGATTGAGATTTTTGGGTTGGAGGGCGAGAAGAGCGCGACGCTGGTGTACTATCCGGAGACGTTGCTTGATACAGTGATTGTCAGGACTGGTGGGCTTAACGAGGGAGTCAGTGTTTCTGCTAGGGTGCATGCATTGGAGAGTACTTGGGGTTCTGGCGAGGTGCAGCCGAACGGTACTTCGAGTGAGAGTGCGTTGGGTAGGAGGGATCTGCTGGAAGGTCGGCTGTGGGGTGTGTAGAGGCGTGCAATTTCAGAAACATGTTTAGAGAACATGCATTACAATTTGTGTACACGCTCTTGGTGATGCGCCAGCCAATTCCTCAACGTTGCAGTGTGGGTATCTCGCGCTCATGAACTCCTATAGCAATGCTGGCTTTGACGTGTCTGCGCAGTGTCGCGCCAAACGATGAAACAAATCCTGTTGTGCCTGTTTCGCCGCTGCCCGGTTGTCATCCACCTTTGTTCGTGCTCTCGCCTTTCTGAAGTGTTGCTACTTGCTTTCGAAGCTCAAGCCAGAAGTCCTTTCCTGTCGCCATAGTTCCAGCTGCTTTTCGTCAGGATCTTGGTAGTCGGTTGGGGGAAAGTACAGCTTACGTTTCTGGCCCCACGGTCCCGTCTTCTGAGTGACTGGCTTCTCTGGTTTGTATTCTTCCGCGTGCGGATCAACACCTCTGCTCAGGAGGTTGTCTATCTCGTCTCCATTGAAGCCTTTCAGCGGCACATGTTTCTCTGGCTGGGGAGTAGGTGGCGATGCTGGTTTAGAGGCTGGGGTTGGGGTGCTCGGTTGAGCGTTGTTCTGTTGTGATGTCTCTTTGCTGCCTTTCTTCTGCTGCTGATAGTTGCCCTTGTTATTGGTCTGCTGCGAGGCTACAGTCGGTCGTGACGAGGTTGTGTTGCGTTTGCGCTGACTGCCATCAGCACTTGTGTTAGCCGTCTTAGTCATTTTGATCGGTTGGTGAGAGAAGCAAACAGCGAACGGACGTGGTCGAGGTCACGTAGCTCAAGAAGGAGGAAAGCGCGACTCACTCGACAATACTCATACTCGTGTTGTTATGTAATGCTAGTGAAGGTGATGCAACTACTGGCTACAGATGGAGCCGGCGGTCAAAAGTGTCTGCAGATCTCGAACTTCCACTTTAACGCAGACCGGGACCCGCCAACGCTCTCCAGCTTTTCGGATCTGAACCTGCGGATCGGCCAGGCGGACGAAAGGCCGGTCTTTTTGTCCTTCTGGGTTGTGTCGTGGCAGATCAGATTAAGTAAGCCACAGTGCCGCTAAGTACGCTAGGTTGACAACCTTAAACTCACGGTCGCAGGCGAGACGGTGGGTGCCTTCACTTTCAACACGATTCGCGCACCACGCATCACTAACGGCAAGCACAGCATGCACTGCGCACAAACAGTCGATCGATATCACGCATGTTAGTCGGTCTAGCCAATGACCACCGATGCAGAGCGACCAGGGCCGAAGTCATTCTGTCCCTTTTACTCAACCGGCTTCACGCAGTAGCGCGTCACCCCAACATAACACAACCCTCTCATGGCACAACTCAGAACTGCCCCGGCAAGAACGCGCCCACAACGATCGCCCATGAAGAAACCGCCTGATCCAGCGACACCCACCCAATCCGACCTCCATCTCGACTCCGACGATGAGCCCCCCACCAAGCGACTGCGGACCTCGCGTACCGCGAGCCAACCAAGATACAGATGGATCCCCGGTGGCCGTGGCGGTGGGGGAAGGCGAATAGAAATGGCAGAGGGTGAATCGTATCCAGTAACACCGCGCACCAACGGCGAACATCGAAGGGCAAGAACAGCGCGGAAGCGCGCCGACACCACTGGGCGCAAGACCAATGCTTCGAGATTCTCGACCAGAACACCTAGGCCGCGCACCACGGGCAGACCTCGGTACAGCACCGCTGCTGCCGCTGCCGCCGCGACACACAACGATGGCTACAAGCCTCGAGAAGAGCGAGGCTGGGAAGAATATCATCCCGACCTGGATCTCGACGCGACGTTCGCCGTGATCGCGTCTGAAGAGGTCGATGGCATAGTGAGATCTCAAGCAGATACACAGGCTGAGACCGAAACTATAGAAGCAGCCATGTCTCCGGGTCCCAGAACACCAAGCAAACGAAGGCCAGGTCGACCCTTGCGCACCCAATCGTCTATGCTACAGTCATTGCTGACGCCAGAAGCTCCCAAGTTCGTACCGCCACCTGGTCCGAATCCTAGAGAGCGTTTGACTCTACCGAAGCCTTCGTATCGCGTGTTAGATCCCTTCTCCCAATACGATGGCAAAGAATTCGCTGCTGCCAATTTCGTAAATCAGACCATGGCCAATGTCGGATACCAGGAGACTGAGCTCTTCATCAGACCCAATCACATGATTCGCCAGATGGAAGGTTCGGCAGATGAAGATCTTGACCTGATGCCTGACCTCGTCCACGGAGACGGCAACTCCGCTATTGGCGGAAGCGGTGTCGGCAGAGTCGAGTATGACATGGATGAGCAAGACGTGAAATGGCTGGATGCTCTGAACAAGTTGAGATCCGACGAAGGCGTTCAGCCAATCAAACCAGCCACTTTTGAGATTACAATGACCAAGGTGGAGAAAGAATGGCACGCCCTCGAGAAGAGAATACCAAAACCCAACCCGAAAGCGCCGCAGACACACAGACCTCGTTCAAGCTCGGCGGCTGCAGTTAATGGCGAGCCGGGGCCGGGCGAAGAGCCAGACAGCAAATGCGCTATCTGCGATGACGGAGACTGCGAGAATGCCAACGCGATAGTGTTTTGTGATGGCTGTGATTTAGCGGTCCACCAAGAGTGCTATGGCGTACCTTACATTCCGGAAGGCCAGTGGCTTTGCAGGAAATGCCAATTGGTGGGTAATGCTCGGCCAAGTTGCATTTTCTGTCCGAATGAAGGAGGCGCATTCAAACAGACGAACAACTCGAAATGGGCTCACCTTCTCTGCGCGACCTGGATACCAGAAGTGACCATTGGAAACCCGTCTTTGATGGAGCCGATCACAGATGTGGAAAAAGTCCCCAACAGCAGATGGAAACTTGGATGTTATATCTGCAAGCAGGACATGGGCGCGAGTGTGCAATGTAGTGACGGCCGCTGCTACGAACCGTTTCACTTGACATGCGCTCGCCAAGCGGGATTGTACCTGAAGATGAAAATTGGTGGCGGACAGAATACGCTAATGGACCCGTCACAGCTTCGGGCATACTGTCACAAGCACTCTCCTGCAGACTGGAAGGCAGAACAAAACACTGACAGATCTTTCGAGAAAGCAGTCAAGCACTTCAAGCATCATTTTCATGGTCAGATCTGGGCAGACAGCAAGTCGTCAGCGCTTGCTATCACCGACTCACAAGATTCGCACAGTGCTGGTCCTGGTCCACAAAGATTGACGCTTACCAACAAGAAGGGTCAAAAGCCTAAGAGCATTTGGCGACTACCTTCTGGTGCTCCGGTCGTACCAGAAGTGATCCTCAAGACGATCGAGGAAGCACTCGTTAGGTTCGCAGTGCCAAAGAAGAAGGAGTTTGTGACTGAAATATGCAAATATTGGACGCTGAAGCGCGAGGCACGCAGGGGTGCGGCATTGTTGAAGCGTTTGCAGCTGCAGATGGAAACTTTCAGCTCTTTTGAAGTGACACGACGTGACTACAAGGCACAAGGTGCTGCCGGAAGAGCCCGTCTGGAACGCCGTATCGAATTTGCAGAAATGCTCGCCAAAGATCTTGAGCGCATCCGATCCATCTGTGAATTGGTAAAAGAGCGAGAAAAGAAGAAACTTGACGATGCGCTCTTGCTGCGGGATGTGGTCGATACGGTCTACCTCCCGATGCCGGCGATCCTGACCCCAATTGTTGACAAAGCCATCAGCCTGGATCGTAAAGAAGTGTACAAGAATGCCCTGGACAACATCCAGATACCGATAGGCCAGCGTCGCTACAGCTCTGTCAGTACCTTCTTTGCGGATTTTGCCAAGATCTTCGAACATGATGTCGGTTTTGATGCATCAGATTTGTCCAATGAGCAGGTCTTGCGTGAGCGAGACCAGAGACAGCTAGAAGACCCAGAGCAGCGGGAGCGGCGGACACTCGCTAGACGTATCGTCAAAGCCTCTTATGCAGCGTTGCAAGATGCCCTGAGAAAAGAGTCGGAGCTGCTTGGTAGGCCATTCGAACAACAAATGAAGGAGATGGATGACTTGCTACTATCAAGGAGGCCGTCTTTCGTCGAGGGGCTGGAGCTTGGCGAATCCGAAGCGGTCAATGGTGGTGCCACTGCAGCGAATGTGGAGATGGCCGAGGCTCCGGCTGTGAGCAAGGACGAAACGCCAGAGATCGCGATAGATTCTATCGAAAGTCATGCAGAACGAGCTGAGACGGAACCGCAAACGAACGGTACCGCAGGAGATTCGCCCAACGTCTTGGCTACTTACGATACCAAAAAGCATGTTGTGCTTGCCGAAAACACACCGCCAGCGTCTACCAATGGCAACCTGAAAGGTGATATTCCACACAAGGTAGACGCGACATCCTCAAATGCCGAAGCAGCGCAGCCGCCTACGCCGCCCATCAGTACCAAAGGTGCAAACCACAACAATCTTGGTTCAGGCGGCATACCATGGTATGTCGAGACTTTTGATCCAGAAGGCACCACTATCTGCGAAGACCGGTATACGGGCAGAGATGTGCTGCGACAACTTAGCGCTGAGCTTAGTGAAATGGACGATGACCAGCTGCAAGATCTTGGTGTTGACGATGACACGACTGCGAGCAACAGCGCAGCTGGCGAAACAAATGGGAATGAAAAGGTTCAGTCGAAAGCTGCTTCTAAGAAGAAGCGTAAGGGTAGTGGCTGGACAGATAGAACGTTCAAAAACAGACGTCGCCAGCGATAGGCTGCTTGGCGCGGCGGAACTACGTTTGAGACATTCTCTCAAGCTCGAATGGACCAGATTTGTATGACTAGTAATATGAGGCTTTTCAACTGGTATGGCAAGCATCCAGAACTCTTTCCGTGATAGATGCGCGCTTAAAGCGTAGTGGGCGACCCCCTGGGTGCTGCGCATGGTGACATGTCGCGATGCGTACTAATTGGACAGTCCACTACCTGTCATCCCGCTGTAGATGCGCGTTATTCAATGCCCAAGTTTATTCACACGAGTGATTATAGATACGCTGAGGTTACCGACCATTTTTGGTGGAGTGTCGTGAACAAGTGAGGTTCCCAGTATCGTGCCGGCATCGATCACGGTCTTGATCATGAAAGATCCTAAGTACCTTCGGACTCACCCCTTTGATTCTGCTCTTAGCATGTCTTCACTTGAGCTCGGTACAGCTGCCATCGAAAGCGAATGCCAAGCATTGGAGACGTATCTCGCGGAAGGCGGGTAGCACTGGCACTAAGCCTATCTAGTAGGCTCATCCTAAGTTTGTATGTGCTTTTCAGCCTGCGACGGTCTACAAACATAGCTCCCTTATTCTATCAAACTGCACCTTTATCTTCTCCCCAACATCTAATCACCGCTGCTTTACTTTCAGTTTGCAGCCTAATCGGAGAGACCGCGCCAGCGTAAACGAAAAGGAGCGCGTCCCGGGTTCCTGAAGACAATCAGGTTTCACCCCTTGTTACCATCACCACAAACATCGCAACGATGGCCGACACTTACGAAGACACAAGCGCCGGATACGACGGTAGGCTCTACCCAGCCAGGACAGCTTATGCCCAACATGGACCGCAAACTGACTATCATACAGAGGGACGAGGCTACGAACGTCGCGATCGTTCAGCTTCTCCCAGAGGTGACCGTGAGCGTGATGACCGAGACGATCGCCCAAGAGATCGCTCTCCAAATGGTCGTGGCCCGTATGTTCAGCTATCTTTTGCGCGTACACTCGATGGCTGACATTCTTTTAGGCCACCTGGCGCCCCAGCTGATTCCCGCATGAAAGACGTCGATGAACCAGACGCAGGCAACACTGGCACGAACCTCTTCGTGACAGGCATTCATCCAAGGCTCTCAGAGCAAGACGTGACACAGTTGTTTGACAAGTATGGTGAGGTTGAGAGCTGTTCGATCATGTTGGATCCTCATACCAAAGAGTCTCGTGGATTTGGTTTCGTCAAGATGGTCACACCTGAACAGGCCGATGCTGCCAAGGAAGGCCTTCAAGGCGCTCAGATCGAGGGCCGTACTCTGAGCATTGAGAAGGCTCGTCGTGGTAAGCCTCGATCGCCAACTCCAGGCAAATACTTTGGGCCCCCCAAGCGAGGTAAGACAATCCCTCAGATGTCTGTTCGAAAGCTACTAACCGTACCTACAGGTGACTTCGGCGGCGGCGAGCGACGGGGTGGCTCCTCGCGTGGTTACCGCGACCGATACGATGACCGACGAGGTGGCGGCGGCGGCGGCGGCTATGGTCGACGGGATGACTACCGTGGTGGTCCTCCCCGAGGCTACGACGACTATGATCGAAGAGGCTACGGTGGCGGCGGCCGACGTGATCGAGATGATAGCTATGGTGGTGGCTCTCGCATCGACAGATATGAAAGCAGCAGCAGCAGACGTGACGACTATGGCGGCGCAGGCCGTGATCGACGAGGTGGTGGATACTATGAGGGCCGAGGTGACCGCAGTGACCGAGGCTACGGTGGCCCACCGCCTGCCCGTGACGAGGCCCCTCGTGAAGCCTATGGCGGTGGCCGAGACTACCCTCCCCGCGAAGATCGCTACGCTGGAAGGTAGGCGTCTCTGCCTCAACATCCCGCTATGCTGAGCGACCCGCAACCATCCTTCTTGGTTGAGGTCTCTCGTTCAAGCTCTGTACTCTCAAATTGTCTCTCGGTGGCCACGGCTCGTCCAAAGTTTCTGGAGAGAAAGGCACAATAATACTCGGCGCAAACGGTCAGATCGGCAAAGTCATGCGTCTTGAACATCCATTCAAGTATGCAGAGCTTACAATATGTATTCGACACAGAAACTGCTGGCCAGGTTCGACTCGGCAGGGATGATCGAGTCAGCTCGCCCCAATCTCAGAACGGTTGTTTTCAGCATGCCATGTTTGTCACGCTCAATAGTACGCCCTTCCGGCAACAAAAGTCAATTGGCAACACTTCGACTGCTATCGTATGCACTAAGACGACATTTCTTTTCCTGTCACAAATACAATACAGACACAACCTGCCGCCTTTGATCGCCTTCGCTTCGCCAGTAGCTCGACTTGAATATCAGCCATTAACTTCACATCGCCATCTTATCCCTTCAGTGCGACCGATCTTTACGTGGTGAGGACCGATATTGACACCCTCACGAACGAAGGTCAACCGAACATTATCATGCAGCTTTTCAATATTTCCTTGAGGTAAGGCCCCGCTGTTATTGTTCGTATGCTGACTTGTCTTAGTAACCGGCTTCGACACCTCCAGATCACGACGTCAAGCTTCGGTGACCTCCCTGAAAACGCATCTCTCACTTCTGGTTAATTCTCTGATCGCTCTGGTATCACCTACATTGCTCTCCGTGGTACCTCTAGTCCTTGCTTTCCGCATGTGATATGGGACGTCCGTCTGGCAAGATTCGCTAGAGGTTCCTATGCATGCAGCTTCGTACTTCACAAGCTCTGACAATCCCGGTTGACATGACTATCGACGGGTGTCTGCTTCCCAGGTCAAGCGACCCAGGCTCGTGTCCTAGTACACTGCAGCTCGTGCAGATGCATGCGCCAAAACAAGAACACACCAGACCAATCACTTGAGGTATCAAATGCGGGCTGCTGTAGGGGAAATTCACCGAGAGGTATCTGTGCTCGTTCCGTCACACTGCAGCTAGTCCTGTGCGTGAAGCTGTCTCGCCGTGCATGTCTTTGCAAAGCCAGTTGCCTGCCGTGCCTGCGTACGAATGGTTGCAGCAGGGAAATGCGCTACCGAGCTCGTCAAAGATCAACTAGCTTCTGCTAGGCTCGGGTGGCATCCTTTGTCCCTAGGCATTGCTCATGCTAGACCACTCTAGGAGCGAGTCGACATTAATGAAATCTTTCCACATACTGTATCTACCATCCAAGCCCAGGTAGAAACCCATCCTTGTGGTAGATCTTGTCACTGTCTTTCCCAGCTGAGTGCCAGGCCTCTCAAGCGAGGCGAGACCAGCGAGTCTAGCACATCAATATCACAAAGTGCGGCAACGCACCTGCATTAGTCGTGCGAGTTGATATCAAGAAATCGTTGGACTGATTGGACGCCGCGTGGTGACAATGGTTGGCGTCGCGGCTCCAACCCTCTGTTGATTGGCATGCTTTCGGAGATGTGGAGAAGTCTCCGATCATGTCTCTCTGCAGCAGATTATATAGACGCCGCTTCTTCTTGCTCAATGCTATCCTTCTCGTCTGGCACTTATCGTCTCCAATCTCTTACTGCCCTTTGCTTTGCATCTATTTTCAGATTGGCTGGCCAATCACAATTTCCAACTGACATTAAAGCCTAGCGCCTTACCAACCACTATTCAACATCTTATACCAGAGCAAGTCTCTTCAAGCAAAAAGCATCTTCGTATATTAGTGTCATCTTTCACAACGTCAATACTTCAATTCACACACTCAAGTCATCATAACATATCTATACAAACATCAGTCAAAATGCTTGCCTCAAGAGCCATGAAGCCAAAGCTCTCGCTCAACATCGCACCGGCGGCTGCACAGACAACAAGACCAACCCTGTCACTGAGATCTCCCGTCACACCTACACCAATGACACCAATGAGATCGCCAATGATGCCACCATCACCACTTCCAATGTCTCCCACAGCACGAAACACCAAGCTCAACCAGCGAGGTTTCGCCACTGTTGCTCAACAGCCAACGTACACATACACCAACAGCAGCACGTCACGCAGCATTTTGAAGAAAACACAGAAAGCCACGACGAGGACGCGGCAGCTTCAATTCTCAGAAGACCCTGTTGTGCATTGCATCTCCCCGATCGAGGAGCCAGGTTACTATGGTGGTTACAAGAGGATGAGCAAGGACGAGAGACGGTGGATGGTCAGAACTTGAATGAATTTTGAGCCTGCAGGGTGGAAGAACAGTCCGGCGGTAGCCAAGACGTTCAGGGAAGAGAACCAATGTTGCAGAGCGATAAAGCTCTAGACCTAACGACTTGAGATGACTTGATGACCCAAAAGCTTCTCCAGCGAGAACTTAGACAGTAAACAGATAACGAACATTGATGCACTTTTGTTACTGGTTACTGTGCTTCGCGATATCCCCTGTACAGATATTGTACCCCTGAGCTTAGGACTTGATAGTTCCTAACAGCCGTGGTGCAGGTAGAACCAGGCGAAGCACAAATACACCGCTGCCTGGAGGACAGCGCCCATAGTCCGAGACTCGAGCAGATTTTGACTGTAATGACTGCTGTAGCATCTACAACATTGCTCTTAGAGATCCTTGTGGTGCCGTCAGGACTGCCTGTATCTCAGGCTTCCAGGCATGAGCATGAGCATGAGCAGGCCTTCAACGTACAACCAATCACATTGGTGGGTTGTGGAGCGCTTGATGCCTAAGGCGTCATTAGCTTCATCTCCCAATCCAAGACTCGAGATGTATCTACGAAGCTCGATAGAAGTGTCCCAACCAGAACAGAACCCCGTGGCCAATCGAAATGCTAATAAGCAGGACTTTTGACGAATCCGATCGACATTGAGGGGGCCAAAATTAGAATGGTCGAGCGCGAGAGCGCGTAACGCGGCGTCTACAAGTTTCAGATTTCACACCTCATGCCGTCTACCCGCTCGGGCTATAGCCTTCCTTCTTGGTACCGGAATGCTCACAAGCACGAGTCCTGGCTCTCACGAGTCATGGTAGTCATGGCCATTTGCTTTTCGCAAGGACACTAAAAGGTCAAAAGCTACGTGCAAAGTGCTTTTCCACACGCCTGGCGGCCGGGCGACGCACGTGATTTGGACGACTACGACAAACAGGTTGCTTCACCTGCGTCATTTTCGGACGGTCAATTGCACCCAGCCGCTGCAAAGACTGACTAGACAGTTCTCGTAACGTTTATCCTTCGACAAGGAGCGGACCGGGCCCACTTGAGTACGGGTGCTTCTTCTAGCTGCTACGATATGTACTACCACCGGCGGCTATCGCTCTATTGGTCACCATGCAGCTGGACTCCAATGGTGTTCTTGAGCCTCAAACCCTAGAGTGCTTGTCGCGGCTGTTGAGGTACGTTCCAGGCATGGTTCATTCGAGCTTGACCAATGATCGACGTGTTTCGTCCCTCAAACGCGACGTTCTCAGGCGTTACGTACCGGAAGTCGTCGAAACGCTCCGCCAACGCTTCCGAGACAACCTTGTCTGAACTTCTACACTATGTTCGTGCTTCAGAGTGGCACCCGCGTGCCTCGTCCATTCAGAGCACCAGCAGTTGCCGCCTTGGACTATACAAGCGTGTTTTGGGGTTTTAGCTGCATGCTAAGACGATGGGCTCAGGAACCATTATATGTTCAACGTCTCTGCCATTTCCACCGGTAAGAAACGTGAAGTGTCAGCCAATACTTGGAACATTGCTCGTTACTGCTATTACGTTTTCGTTTGGACTGAGGCTTTGACAGCAGCTGTTGTACACTCGATGGTCTAGATTATATACACAGCGCGACCCGAGCGTGACCGACCAAGGTCTACTGACCCGGTCTCAACTTTGTGGACGCCTCTTTTGTGTTATGCCACGAGCCATACGTTCATCGACTCGAGCTACAGCACAGCGACGAGCTCCATACGCCAGCCGGAGTGCCAGCACAACCGGTCAATCTAGCACCATGGCGATTGCCGTTTCACCTATGGTCACTGTGCCCATGTGGGATTCTAACCCAACATACTACCTGGACGAGCAACAGCAGCAGTCGTACGGTCACTATCAGCAGGCGACTATGCACAATCACTATACAGCACTGCCCACGCCGCTATCAGGAGCTCCGCCTGTACAGCATATCAGGGCAGCTTCTCTGCCAATAGCAAGTTCGCAAGCCAACAACAATGGCAACGGCCCTTGGACGCTCGAGATGGATGATATCCTTGTTGAAATGGCGGGACGGCTGAAGTGGGATCAGATCGCGGAGCAATTCTTCCGGGGCACCAAGACAGGAAATGCGTGCAGAAAACGGTACGCAAGATTGAAAGTCGAGCGAGCGGAGCCGGCGAGATGGGAACCTGCCCGGATACAAAAAGTCATTACAGCTTACAACCGCGAGGGTGTGCGTGAGCGGATGTGGAGAAGTTTGGCAGAAGAGCTTGGGGAGAAATGGCAGGACGTTGAGAGATGTGTAGGGCCCTCCCCACAGCCTGCAGTAGCTAGCAACTGACGAGTGTTACAGTGTTACAATCAAGGCTTCAAGCACATGACGCGAAAAGAGGCTTATGGGCACAGCAGACGGCGGTCGCGAGCCACATCGCACCGATCGCGAGCTAGCATCAGCAGTGACAGTGGCAACAATGCAGCATACGAAGAGGAAGATCGAACGGACGACAGTGGCATTGGTGGAGAGGTTCACAGTGGGCAACAAGTGTTACAAATACCGATGCACCGGTACGGGCGCGACTCATATCACGACATAGCGGACTACAACGCAGGAATCTACTACCGAGATTACCAAGAAAGCTGAAGGGAGGAGGCGCTGGCGTATCAGCTTTGACGACCGTTACGATTCTCGCACCTGTATCTATAATGTTTGAAATGCTATGAGAGGATTGCGATGTCGGCATTTGTTGTGTTTGATGCCCCGGAGCATAGTGTGACTTAGGGCAAGAGCGAGCGGACATAGCTTTTGGCAGCAGGAGCAATTGGTGCGCTGGAGTTCCTCCTCGCAGACTTTGATTCTAGATATATATCTTTCGCGAACAGTACCCGAAGATCCTGTCATAGCCGTGAAGGCCGCACTCCATGTGCATTCTCACATTATTGACCCATTCGGGAAACGCAGGGACTTGACCGATCGGGATTCGGTCGGACGGGAGGCGGCTCGCGTTCCTGGATCACACTTAGCGTGGGGAGCGCGGTGCAAGCTTCGTAAAAAGTTTCTGGAATGGCCTTCAAGGGAGTGTCAATCTCCCCCGTGTACCCCAGAGACCCAGCGATCCAGCGACCTAGCGAGCCTGCGAGCCAGCAAGCCAGCAAGCCCGAAGCTCAGCTTTCACTCTATCATCACTTCGATTCTTGACGACTGGCATTGCAGTTATACACTATTGTTTCTTTATCGTCAGGGGAGTAGCCGTTGTTTGGCCATCCTTCGAGCTCGAGCTTGGTAATTCATAGTCCTTAGCGATACCTTCTGCTTCCCGCTGTGGACGAGTTTCTTTCTTCATCCCGACCACGAACACACTGCCCCATCTATCTCACAGCATCCCACGAACTCGATCACCATGGCGGCACTGCCTGCTGCAGAGACGATCAAGGAGACGGTGAAAGAGACGCTGCTTGGGACAGAAACACCTGAAGGCGTCTCGACCGAGTCGCGAGCTAGATTCCTGCAATACGCTTCGTTAGAAGAGGATGGCGAGCTCTTCATGACACAAGACGACTTTGTCAACGCCATAGCGCCCCCAGAAGAAGACTATGTAAGGCCGGCCCCGTCCACTGCTGCGTCGCCCAACATCTACTGACCCCGTCTCCTACAGCACAAGATCGAAAGAGTCCAATATGGCCTCCTGTTCTCCGTCGCCGACAGCAGGCGCCGTGGCAAGCTCACCATGTCCGATTTCCACGCATACGAGAACCTCATCAGCAAGCCAGACGCCGATTACGAAGCCCCCTTTCGCCTGTTCGACGTCGATGGTGATGGCCAAGTCGACATCAATGAGATTAAGAAGATCATAGAAGCTCACAAAGGTCCAGAAACACTGCCCTTCGATTGGGACTCGGAATGGGCCACCCTCTACATTGGCAGCGCCAGGAACAGACACGCCATGACTTATCCCCAGTTCGCCCAGATGATGCGAGGTCTGGTCGGGGAACGAATCAGGCAAGCCTTCAAGGCCTACGACTCCGACAACGATGGCTACATCGACGCCGCCTCCTTCGAAAAGATCATCCGTTCCAGCTCGGGTCACAAGCTCTCCGACCACATTCTAGACAATCTGCCCACCCTGTGCAACATCGGCCATGGCTCCAAGATATCCTACGCCAACGTCAGAGCCTTCACCAACATAATGCGTGAGATGGACATCATTGATCTCATCGTGCGCAGTGCCACCTCCAAAGCAGAAGATGGCAGGATCAGCAGATCCGACTTCTTGGCCGAAGCCGCTCGCATCACCAGATTCGTCCAATATACGCCCATGGAAGCTGACATTCTCTTCCACTTTGCTGGCCTGGATACCCCTTCAACACGACTGGACTCGAGCGCCTTCGAAAAGGTACTGGACGCCAGCTGGCAAGATGCCGAGCACAAGCTTGAATCCGCCAGAGGTACGGCAGCCCAGGTGGTGCAACAGACCGGCGGCTTTCTACACGCTGTTCTCGAGTCTGCCCATCACTTCGGTCTTGGTTCCATAGCCGGCGCTTTCGGCGCCTTCATGGTCTACCCCATTGATCTGGTCAAGACACGAATGCAGAACCAGAGAAGCTCCGCCCCTGGTCACCGACTCTACGAGAACTCTATCGACTGCTTCCGCAAAATCGTCAGGAACGAAGGCTTCAGAGGTCTGTACGCTGGTGTGCTGCCACAACTGATAGGTGTCGCGCCTGAGAAAGCCATCAAGCTCACCGTCAACGACCTAGTGAGAACTCGCTTCACCGATGACAAGACCGGCGCGATCAAGTTTTCCGCCGAGATGCTTGCCGGTGGTACAGCAGGTTTCTGCCAGGTCATTTTCACGAATCCTCTCGAAATCGTCAAGATCCGACTGCAGGTTCAGGGCGAGCTGGCCAAGCGGAGCGACGCCGTACCAAGACGATCCGCCATGTGGATCATTCGCAACCTGGGTATCGTTGGTCTCTACAAAGGTGCTCCAGCATGTCTGATGCGTGACGGCCCCTTCTCAGCCATTTATTTCCCCACCTACGCGCATTTGAAGAAAGACTTCTTTGGCGAGTCCCCACAGAAGAAGCTTGGTGTCCTGCAACTCCTGACCGCTGGTGCCATTGCTGGTATGCCTGCAGCCTACCTGACCACACCCTTCGATGTCATCAAGACAAGACTGCAGGTTGAGGCGAGGAAAGGCGAGGCTACATACAACGGTGTTGCCGATGCAGCCCGGAAAATTTTCAAAGACGAGGGTTTCAAGGCCTTCTGGAAGGGTGGTCCAGCACGTATCGTCAGATCGTCGCCACAATTTGGGTTTACCCTTGCCGCGTACGAAGTTCTTTCGAACCTCCTACCAATGCCAGGCTCACAACAGGAGGCTGACGCCCAAAGGAGCGCTGCCGGAGCTATGGAGCCGTCGGTTGGTCTGCGAGAAGCAACAGCGCCGCTGCCCTACTTGAGGAGCAGAAACGCGCTGAAGGTCATCCTTGACATCGACAACAACTTTGGTAAGATAAGGGTGCCTGAGGGCACTAGCTTCATGGGGCTGCCGTTTGGAAAGCCCAAGTTGTCATGATAGACCGGTGTTGGAGCGGTGCAGATGTATACAAACACCACGAGGGGTGTGTGAAAATGAAATTTCTTCCTGCCAGGATCCAAAATTGTTCATGATATGGTCTACTTCTGCATGTCCAGGCGGGTTTGGCATGGGGACTGTGATCTTTGATGTCATTGGCGCAACACGCAACTTAATCGGCGTTCTAAGGCGATGTCGCAATAGCCCGCTCGTTGAGCGCAGTCTTTGCAGGTCTGGAGGAGAATCCACAGTCCACGTGTATAGCCAGCCCTACCTACCTACCTACCTAGTACTTACCTACCTGGTTACCAACCAATTCCATAGATCATGCGGCGCGCACCATACCTGCGGATCTCGACCGCGTCCTTCGATCTGTCCATTCTTTCCGCAGGGAGTCGTCCGTCCGACCTACCCGCCTGTCTGCCTGTCTCGCATCACACCTCCATCGACCCACCCAACGTCCTTACCATTCTTTTCTTGTCGCGCATGTCTCGTCCCCCACCTCCTCCGTGGGAAAAATCGACGAGAGTTTCCCGATTCTGTCCTGTCCGCGCGAGGAGCACCCGGCCCCTATCGCGCCGTGAGCGGGTCATGCCGTACTGTGCTGTGTTGCATCGCGTCGCGCCGCGGACACGACGAAGCTGGTCGTGGCGTGTCATAACCGGCGACGCTGCGTGAGGATCATTGGGTCGGGGGTGTTTGAAGGGATCGACGCGCCGGATTGCAGTGCCTGCCTGCCTGCGAGCCCGTCTTGTGGTGGGGTGGGTCGTGCTGGCTGGCCTGGCTTGTACTCAGTTGTCGATTGATTGGTCGGGTTTGGTGTTGCGGCCGTCTGGTGGTGCGTTGGGAAGACTGACTGATGGGGCTGAGAGACTGGCTGGCTTGGAAGGGCGAGAGGGGGGTTGGAGACGTGGGACGCGTCATGCACGATGGATGGGTGTAGGAGAACGAGGGGAGGAGAGAAAGGACTATACATAAGCACCGGATGAATATCAAGCTGATTCGCGTTAATAAAGAACGGCAGAGCCGGTGGATGTTATTCGGATGGGAGTGTGAGACGAGATGAGATGCTACACCGGCCTGACCTCCTTCGCGGCAACATGACACAGCTCGACCTCAACGCCAGCGTTGAGCAGGACACTAATCCACAATCGCTGGGTATCGCTCAACCGGTCGTTCTCGCTCTTGACCTCGACAAACATGACTTTACCGACGGATTGGGATTGCTCTTCGCTTTTTGGAGGCATCCACAGGAACAAGTCAGGCACACCACCACCTCGCGCGCCGTACTCTTGAGCCAGGACGCGCATGATGACGCCCAGCTTACCTAATCCGTCGCTAGTGAAGCAGCGCACGATCTCAAGGAGGTCGTCGAGCTCGTATTCTTCCCATCGGACGCCGACGACGCATGTTTTGCGCTCTCGGTGTTGGGCCCATGTCTGCCTCAAGATGCATTCGGCACGGCCTGGTTCCGCGAGTTCGTTGATCCGGCTGTTGATCTCGCTGATGCGTGCCGAGTAGAACGCGTCCGTGTGCAGGTCAAGCGGACAGGTTTGGTATGCCGTCTGGAAGACATTCGGGACGTAGACGTCGAACATGATATCGTAGAACAGAAGGCCGAACAGGCAACGCAGAATGCCGCCTTCTGAGTGGTAGCCCTTGTAGCCTAGGACATGGCGGTAGTGCGAGAGAGTGAGTGCTTCGACCGAGACGTGCTCGTTTGTGTCAAGCTCGTCAAGCCAGACTGTTTTTGCGCCTCTTCTCGTGCCGTTCGGTGTGGTTGCACGCTCACGGGACCCCCCTGCACTGTCTTTACGCCGAAGTGCTCTCGAGGGTGTATCTTCGCGATCCTTGACGATCTGCACGCCTTCAACTGTCCGTTCGTAAGCTTTGCCCAGACCGACATGTCCGAAATCATGTTGTTCTCGTTTGGGGATTTTCAGTTGTTTTTCCAGTTTCATAACTCGTTTCTGTAAATCGTAATGGTAGATGACGTGACACTCGTTATCTTGAAGACCTTGCTCGCATGTTCGAAGAGCGATCCGTTTCCAGTGCTTCTTGTTAGCTTCCTCACTCCGTCCTTCGGAGTCAAGGACGGCATGCATGTAGTGTTCCTCCAGAAGTGCTTTGCGCTGGTACCATGCTCCACGTCTCGAAGCATGAAAAAGACGCTGATCGAGGAGTTCTGAGAGGATGTCGTGCTCGCGACGATGGTCTTTCAGCCGTGCCAGTGGCCAGAGGCCTTTGTGGACAATGCGTGTGTAGACCCAGGCCGGGCTGAAACGGCGTAAGTAAGCACCCTCGCCTGTCTCGTAGACTTTCCGCTCCTTCTCTCGCTCTCTAGCCAGCAGCACTTTCCATCGTGGGTAGACGGCAAGAAAGATGTCATGGACCGCATCGACTTGCTTGGAGACTGGCATGTTGCTGAACTCGAGGTAGTTGTCGACTCTGAACTGAGTTCGAAGACTTGCTTCAAACTCGAGGAGTAACGATCGGGATTCGAAGATGTTAGCAGAGCGACTGACGATGTAAGAGGGAAAGTTGCGACGAGAGATCTTCGCGAGGATGAGCGTTGTCAGAGACTTTTCCGTCCATTCTGTGCTACGGTAGAAGACGAGATGGACGCGCTCGAACAGCTTGAGCGGAATGAGTGATAGCCGTATGCATTTTCCTGTCTGCTCGAGGATCTTCCTTGTATAGTGAGCATCCCGATTGGTCTTTGAGGTAGGTGTGTGGGTGCCACTGCCGGTCTCATCATCCTCATCAGCCGCAGATGGCGCATCCGTGCCATTGCTAGCTATTGATTCTTCTGTTTCAGATCTCTTGAGAAAAGCTAACCCAGTCTGCTTGCCGCTTGTTGCTCGAAGCTTTTGCAAGAGTTCGCGCTTATTCTTTCCTTGGACTCTTGCTTCTTTGGCAATTACCTTCAACTCGTCCAGCAGTAGTAGGCTACTAGCTTCATCTAAAGTATTGATATGGTCGTTGCTGCACTCGGCGAATCTGAAAGTCTGGCCAAGAGGCATGGCGTCTTCAGGAAGTACAGCCTCACCTGGAAACGTCTCGACTTCCTCTTCAATCTTTGGTATCTCTCTTTCTCTTTGCAGCTCAGCCACTGCGGCGTCCATATCCGCAATGTCGCCATAATAGCCAAGTCTTCCAATGCGATGCCATACTGATGTCTTGCGCAAAAATAGTCTCACGTACAGGTATTGTGATTCGTAGTCCAGCTCACGCCAACATCTGAAGACGGCGCTTTCTGCCTCATCAAACAAATGACCTTCTTCTCCGAGTACTGTCTCCAAGGCGAGGTTGAATGCATCGACGTAGATTGAGCTTCGACCTCGAATCCAACTCCTGTTCTCAATCCTTTCGTGTAGACTATCCTCCGCCGCCGCGTCTTCTGCTTGGCCAGCCTTGTATGCCTCGTAAGCCTCAATTGCCTCCTCGTCGGTGCCTATAGATGGCAAGGCAGTCTCTAGCTGGGTTGTAGTAGTCTGAGGTCCAGCTTGTGCATGCTCGTCTTGCTCATCGTCCGACTCAGGCACTTCAGCTTGTCGCCTGCGCTTTCGCGGGGACAGCTTGCTTGAGCCTGGTGAGCCACTCTCCTTCCTTGGCGACGTGGCCTCAAATTTCCTGCGCTTTGCGGTAGGTGTCGGGAATGCCGCACTACTCTCGTCGCTGTCGTCGAATCTTGTTGATGGCGGGTGTGGGATTTTTTGCCCTTTCATAACACCATTGCCCCTGATGTGCAACTGATTGTGTTCAGACAACGACTTTGGCTCAAGCACCATGTCCAATTCGCTAGGCCTCCTGCAAAGACCGACAGCAACCCCACTCAGCTGTTCTGCCTCCTGTACACGTAGACGTAGGCCAACGTACTATGTGTAATCAAGTCGTGGCGGACGCGTAGGGTGAAACGCGTAGTCACGAGTCATGACATCACGAGCACTGTTCGGCTCTGTTGATGGTGCAATCAGGCCTAACCGCTTCACCTGCTGAGTCTGTACTTAGAAAGCAGCCATTTCGAATATCTGAGAGATGCCAGCGCTCTCAGAAAATGGAAGAGAGTAGGAGAATGGCTATGAGCAATGCACTGGACCGGCGGCACTGATATCATGAGCGCGGCGACCGTAATGAGCGCACCGCACCCTTCACTGGCTACCAGTATTTGACGTTGAGATGTGGAGTTCATTAAGTATAGTACAATGCACCTACATCGTGCAGCATTACGGCGACAACGTCCTTACCTACGCGCGTGTGTCATATGCCAGATACTGGAAAGGGTGCCCGCCTTACTACAGTAAATAGCCCAACCATGTGCCGCCAGCAGGTTGCACCATACTTGTCTCGAAATTGTTCCAGTCCTCGAGCGTAAAACTCCAATCCTGGTTCTCGAACATCGATGCGTCGATAGGCGCGTTTCCGGTACTCAACCAGCTTCCATTTTGGGCGTCGAAGCCCGCTCCAGACTGTACGCTTGCAACACCTGCACTCATTCCTGGCTGTTGCTGGACTTGATCTCCCAAGCGTGGCAGCCGCTGTTGCTGTGGGCGCCCAACATTATTCATACTATTCTGCATTGCACCCATACTGTGGACTGTCGAGCTATTATTACCTGCGGCTTTTTCGGTTGGATAGATGAGCTTGTCCATCTTGGAGTGTATGCTATGCATGCCGGTCTTGGGGTCACCAACGTCCGCGAACTCGGCAGGGAGAGTACCTGTAGCTCGGATTTGGTGCCAGACCTTCAATTTCTGGAATGCTTGTATGAAAAGAGGAATCGGAGCGCATGTCGAGCCATTTCCGACACCACCACTGAGCCGATCAATTATCGCGTCAAGGTAATAATCGATCTTGAGTTCAGGCAGGAAGATGTCGGCATACTTCGACTTCGAGGCTCGCAGAGCGCCATCGAGGCGTATCATTGCCACGGTCGAGTAGGCCGTCCATACAATGCAAAGACATGGTAGTTGGCGCCTAGTCGAGTCGCGAAAGAGGTTGATGAACGCGTCAAGAGCTGCCTTCATGGACACCACACATTTCGTCAGAGCATCCAGATGAGACGGCGTGATGAAGTCTTTGATGGACTGGGGATCATCGGCCGATCCAGGACGTCCTGCCGGCGGCCGAAAGTCGTCGACGTTGTGATCAGAATGCATAGCAATTTCGTGACAATACAGCGAGCCTGTCGAGTAAAGCAGTTCTAGAAGTTCGGGTTGTAAGTGATTCTGGGTGTCTTTACGCCAATCATCAAGACGTTTCTCGAACAATTTCAGCGAGTACTGTGTTGACGAGTCCTCGAGCCGTACAACGGAAGCTGGATCGTCCATATGGAAACAAGCAGCGACATGCCCCATGATGGTGATAAGCTTTACCATTGCGCAAAGAGTGCGGTCGGTCTTGAGCGCAGCAGGCGACGTTTCCAAGAATGTGAGGCAATCCTCGATGTAGGGGGAATTGGAAACCATAGGTGGATGCCTAAGTGTAGTCGCTACAGATAAGCCACACCAGTAGCACGCCAACCACGTTCGTTTCAATTCGGCCTCTTCAGTAGGGTCTCTCGTGAGTGGTGTTTTCAGCCGCTTACTCAAACCTAAGTCATGGCCCATTACGATTGCCGAATGAATGTATTGGTTGAAGCCGACTTCCTTGGCATTGTTGTGTTTGCCAATCCAGGTCGTGAGTATTAGCACGGCTTGCATAAGATCCACCGAACGGTCGAACAGGAAGAAGATGCGATTAGCGAGTTGTCGTGCCAGCTCCTCGGTCAAGTCGGCATGTATCTCGGGCACAAGACTGACGCAGCCGGCTGCGACGATTGCGAGGGACAGCATAGGCCGCACGCGTCGAATGGAATCGAAGGTCGTGCCGGGTGGGAACGATATCAGTGGACATAATGGGTTCATATCTGCCATAAATTTATCGAAGACGTGGTCAGCGATTGCAAAGCTGATGATGCCTCGATCGATGACATCCTCATAGTCCGAGTCGGTTGTTCTTGTCTGCGCTATTGCCATAGGTGGCTCGTGCTTGGGAAAGAGTGGAAAGGTCGACCTGTCTTGTGGGCTGTTTTGAGTAGGCTCCCTTGCGCCGTGGCTTTCTTCTCTCACAATTGGCGACGGCTGAGGCGTAGGGTTCGCTTGTGATTTGGCGAGCAAGGATTGCGTTAATGCGTTGATCTTCTTCTCGAGTTCGGCAACCTTGTGGACAGTCTTTTGCCGCTTTCGAGCTGGACCGGGCATTATACAGGTCCTGTTGACTTTCGAACATGCCAGGCATGCTTCCTGTCCTTCAACTGGATTGCATCTTATTTTCATGTTACGACATGCTTGACAGGCGCGCGATCGCTTTTTGCGCTTCTCTGGCTTGTGCGAGCCATCTTGGGCGCCGTCGTCGACCTCATCGCCGCTCTCGCCGGATGACTCTTGTGCAGCAGAAGCTTGTGCAGCAGCTTCCAGTAGATCCGCCGCTATATCGCGATGTCGATTATCAGGTAATGAGTCTTGACGCGTCGCATTAGGCGGCGACATTGATGTTGACATTTTGAGACAGAGCGTGGTTCTAGGACGTTGGAGTAGACGTCACCACTTTCGATTGTGATTGTGAGCAACACTTGCGCTCAACGTCCTCGAACACCGATACGTTGTTGTACATACGGAAGAATGTCCGTCGCCATGATGATTGGACACGTAGGTCACCAAATTACCGTAGATACTACTCTCGATAAACCATACTGGAACTAGTGAAGCCGTGAGGAACTTGGGCTGTCTAGTTCGTACGGTAGTCCGGAGGCCTCAAAAGATCAAGTACAGGACACGGATTGATCAGTCACTTGCTAGCAGCTGGTTGGACACCTGTGAATCGACCACGACCACCATAGGTTATCTATCGAATACCAATCTCGCTGACTAAGAAAGATAGCGATGGTCGGGCAATAGTGGGTACAAGCCATAGGCAGCATAGTTTAAAGAAAGTACATTCCAAGAACTGTCTACCGGTTCTACAGCAGGGGCCAAGTGCAGTGCGACGCGAGCTGCAGTACTGGGGGCAGCATTGTACCTAACATAGATTGACAGGAGTGTTTGTTCCCGCTGTAGCCGTACTCGGGGAGCTGTATTATAGCGGACGTGGCTTTGAAAAAGTCGAGTTGATATGCAGTCATTGTCCCGTATCCGAGTGTTGCCGCAGAGGCTGGCGCCGCAAGCGAGAAACATCTGTTACTACCTGGTAGAGACCGCAACCTCTGGTGAATCTGACACTGCACGATCATCTATCTATTCATGGTCGCGGTCAATGACTCCTATGCGCACGAAGCAAGCTCTCTATGTCAGGCACAGGGGAACTCATGTGCTTCTGCTAGCACGGTGTTTGTCGTGCAAGTCCTGCTACGTGTTCCGAATCGCATTTGGTGCAGACGCCGCATCATGGAGGAGTCGAGTCATCTTCGCGAGTGGTTGATGACGATCCACCCTGCCGAGCCTGCCTTGCACGATGCTGGAGCCGAGTGGCCGGTGGTTGCGTAGTGATGTCCACCCAGCTTGCAACTCAGCCACCTGCTGCCGAACCCTAAGACGATGATTGCCACTTCTTTCACAGTCCTGGAGATAGTAACAAACCACCTACCAACTCGGTCGTCGTTAACACAGCATACAAACGAGAGGTCTCGGATTCTGCCAGCGACGTATCGACTCTCGCGCTGTGGCGAACACTCTTAACTCGACACTCTCAGGCCCACGCGAAACTCGAGTAGCACAATGGCACCCTCTAGCGATTTGGTTCGCCGGCAAGGCTTCTACGGCGACAACGACGACGGCTATGGTTGGTGGGGCTATAGTGAGGTAGGCAGAATCACTCAGTATGGGCGAGGAAACGGAGTCTGACTGAAGAACAGACGGCATATATCATCAAATGGGTCGTTACCTCGATCGTTCTCCTGGCTATCCTGGCCTTCTTCGTGGGTGGATACATACATGCTAAGAGGAGAATGAAGAAGGGTCTGCCTCCATTGAGGTACCACCGGGTAGGCATCCAGCACTCTCAGATCAAATACCGGCTAACATGCAACAGTGGTTGGTGTCCCGACGACAACGCGAGCAATACTTCCCGTCACAGTCAACAGTACACTACCACCAGACGCCGTATGGTCACGGCCACGGCGTTCCTCTCCAGAACTATGGCCCGCCTCCTCCTGCCTATGGCGAGCATGACTACGTGCCACCGTATGCACCTCCGCAAGGTGCCTCCAAGGCCAACCCGGATCAGACGTACGACTACACTCAGCAATCGGGACCGTCTCAACCAGCACCAGCGGCTGCAGTATACAGATAGGCAGTCGAGTGGCGCCACGCGCGAAAGAAGATGAATGTAATAACCGGTTACAACAATGAATGATGCAAGGTGTCAGGCGTACGAGGATTGTGCTTCAAGGCCGATGCAAGAGAGCGTCACAGTGTAGATGACTTTGTTCATACTCAACGCAGGGGAAACCCTGGGAGATGTCAATCCAATTCCATATCTATATCATCTTGTGCACTCCTCGAGTTTGAGTTCTGCAGGCGGCCTGAGAAGTCCGACACGTCCGAGGCCGAAGCAAGCAACAGTGGTTTCCCCTGCTGTTCCTTCTGGGGCTGGTTCTCCCGAATGCGTTTCCGGGCTTCGACAATAGTCTTTCGCACAGCATCGTCCTCTGCGGGCACACTGATGCTGATAGGATCTTGATAGAGAATCATCTGCATGTTCGAGGCTGGGTCGTTGGCGTGGTTGTTCTGCTTCCAAAGATGGTCTGGGATCTTGGCGTACTGAATTCCTGCTTCAGAGAGCTTGATACGCTCCGCCTCCCTCTCCTTGGCTTCCTCTGCTTCTATCTCTGCTATCTCAGCATCGAGGTCGTGCACCCAGATCCTGTCCGCTGTGTCGTCTACACGCATAGAGTCGTCCTCGTCGTGTCCCCCATAGTTCGAGTATGGCGCTGAGGGTACATCTGATGGCATGACATGGCGGTACGAGGCGCCTACTGGGGGCAGGTCTACTGCAGCTGAAGGGTTTGCATCGTCTGGCTCGGAGCGCAGAACATGCGCCCGTGGCGTAGAATGCCGTGTTGACTTACTCAATCGCAACTTCTTGAAGGTAGTCGAGATCAGGCTTTGGTTCTCTAGCTCGTCCTCCTGCGAGGAAGCCTTGCGCTTGAGACCGTGAGGTTGAGACTTGGGTGAGACGGGAGGTGATTGTGAGTAGCGATAGTCGTAGTCAGTGGTCATTTGACGGGACTCGCGCCGGGCAGGATATGGGGAGTCAGTAGGTAGTAATAATTCCTGGATTGCTTGATGACTACTAGGATCTTCTCTTCCTCCTCGACCTCATCCAAAGACACGCTCGTTTCACTACGACTCTCGGTATTTGCTTTGGAAGATTGCGGAAAGCACGAGAACTGGTCGATGCCTTGATCGATGCGCGGAGTTCACGCTTGGGGTCTCGGTCGCAGCACGCGTGCGTTCAGCTTGACTCACGTTACTACTAGCCTACACCCACGCCCACGCCCACGCCCACATCTTTTTGTCCCGCAGCCGCAGCGCCCTTCTGATAGGCTCTTGACTCACATTTTCGACCAGAGTAAACACTTCACCACTCAATCCCCTTTACACCTTCCTCCTCTCCATTCCCGGCTACGGTCACCGCCTAGACACAGGCCCAACGCCGCACAACCTAGAGGCCCTCAATACCACCCAATACCGGCGAGGATGGCCTCTACCACCACTGACACTCCCCCCTGGAGTGCTCAGAAGGTGAGAGACACCTTCCTCGACTACTTCAAGGCCAAAGAGCACACCTTTGTCAAGTCTTCCCCCGTCGTGCCTCTCTCCGACCCTACCTTGCTCTTCACCAATGCTGGCATGAACCAGTTCAAGCCTATATTCCTCGGAACCGTCGACCCCTCCTCGAAAGAAGGCCAGTACAAACGTGCCGTCAACTCGCAGAAGTGCATCCGTGCTGGAGGCAAGCACAATGACTTGGACGACGTGGGCAAGGACAGCTACCACCACACCTTCTTTGAGATGCTGGGCAACTGGTCGTTCGGCGACTACTTCAAGAAAGAGGCCATACAATGGTCCTGGGATCTGCTCACCAAAGAGTTCGGCTTGAAGCCCGACAGGTTATATGTCACCTACTTCGAGGGCAGCGAGGCTGGTGGTCTTGAGCCTGATCTAGAAGCGAAAGAGATCTGGAAGTCGGTCGGTGTACCAGAGGACCACATCCTGCCAGGCAACATGAAGGACAATTTCTGGGAGATGGGCGACCAGGGCCCATGCGGTCCTTGCTCAGAGATACACTACGACAGGATAGGCGGCAGGAATGCTTCTGACCTCGTCAATCAAGACGACCCCAATGTCATTGAGGTATGGAACAACGTGTTCATCCAATACAACAGAGAGCCCGACAGATCCTTACGATCCCTACCCGCCAAGCACGTTGATACTGGTATGGGCTTCGAGAGATTGGTTTCCATATTGCAAGACAAGCCCTCCAACTACGACACCGATGTCTTCACCCCTCTCTTTGAGCGCATTCAGGAAGTCACCGGCGTGCGACCATACTCGGGCCACTTTGGCGCCGACGACGCCGACGGCATCGACACTGCTTACCGTGTCATTGCCGATCACGTCAGAACCCTCACCTTCGCCATAAGCGACGGAGGTATTCCCAACAATGAAGGCAGAGGTTACGTCGTGCGAAGAGTGCTAAGAAGAGGTGCACGTTACGCCCGCAAATACATGAAGGTCGAGATTGGCGACTTCTTCGCCAAGCTAGTACCGACTCTTGTTCAACAGATGGGCGGCATGTTCCCCGAAATCGCCCGGAAAGAGGAGGAAGTCAAGGAGATCTTGAACGAGGAAGAGATATCCTTTGCCAAGACACTCGACCGTGGAGAGAAACAGTTTGAAGATTATGCCGAGAAGAGCTCCGGCGACAAGAAATTGCACGGTGCTGATGTCTGGCGCTTGTACGACACTTTCGGCTTCCCAGTCGATCTGACTCGACTAATGGCTGAAGAGCGTGGATTGACCATCGATGAGAACGAGTTCGAGAATGCCCGGCTAAAAGCAAAAGAAGCCAGCAAGGGCGAGAAGAAAGCCGCTGCTGATCTACTGAAGCTAGACGTCCACAACCTGGGCGAACTCGAAGTCATGCCAGGTGTGACCAAGACAGACGACCAGTACAAGTATGGACGACAGAACGTCGGAGATGCCAAGATTCAAGCCATCTTCCATGCGAAGAAGTTCCATGAAGCCACCACCGACATCCCCGAAAGCGACCAGATAGGCGTCATCGTCGACAAGACGTGCTTCTATGCCGAGCAGGGCGGTCAAGAGTACGACACGGGAAGAATAGTGATTGACGGTGTTGCAGAGATGCAAGTCGACAATGTTCAGCTATATGCTGGGTATGTGCTGCATACTGGCTTCATCAAGTATGGCTCGTTCTCGAGAGGCGACACAGTCACTTGCGAGTACGACGAGGACAGGAGAGGTCCTATCAGGAACAACCACACCGGCACCCACGTGCTCAATTACGCGCTGAAGGAAGTGCTAGGAGACGGTGTCGACCAGAAGGGCTCCCTAGTGGCGCAGGAGAAGCTGAGGTTTGACTTCAGTCACAAACAAGGCGTAACGGATGATGAACTTGTCACAATAGAAGACAAATCAACCGAGTACATACGGCAGAACTGCACGGTATATGCCCAGGATGTACCCTTGGCTATCGCACGAGAGATCGAAGGTGTGCGAGCCGTATTTGGCGAGACATATCCCGATCCTGTCCGGGTCGTCTCGGTCGGTGTCGAGGTGGACGATATCCTCAAGAACCCCAAGAACCCAGACTGGAACAAAGTGTCGATTGAGTTCTGCGGTGGCACGCACGTCAAGACCACAGGCGATATCAAAGATCTGGTCATCCTGGAGGAAAGCGGCATTGCCAAAGGCATCCGAAGGATGATTGCCGTCACCGGGAATGACGCGCATGAAGTTCAGAGAGTTGCGGACGAGTTCAGCGAGCGGATCGACGCACTAGAGAAGAAACCATACGGCAACGACAAAGAGCAGCAGACGAAAGAATTGGGCGTCGAGCTCAACAAGCTGACCATTTCTGCCATCAGAAAGACGAAACTCCGAGCACGTTTTGCGAAGATTACGAAGGACAATCTCGACATCCAGAAGCAACAGCAGAAACAAGAGAAGCAGAATGCGCTCGATGCGCTAAACTCGTACTTCGAGAACAACAAAGATGCCAGCAGTGGTGTTGTGCGACTTCCTATCGGTGGTGGCTCGAAGGCAATCGCCGAGGTCATGAAACACATCAACAAGTCGCTCAAGGACAAGACGATATACTTGTTCGCTGCCGACGACGATGGAAGTGGCAGAGTGCAGCATGCCTGCGTGGTGAGCCCGGTAAGTGTCTGGGGATAATCATGCAATGACTCGAGCTAACTTTTCCCATAGAAGGGCGCACAGGCAGGTGTCAGCGCGAAAGACTGGTCCGACTCGGTGACCAGCATTGTTGGCGGTAAAGCCGGTGTTAAAGGCGCCACTGCCCAAGGCAACGGCACTGAAACTAGCAAAGTCGACGAGGCCTTGAAGGCTGCGACCGAGTACCTCGAGAAATTCCAGCTGTGAGTGACAACTGGCAAGCCTCTTCAACCAGGAGCTTCACCACAAGGGCCACTGCGCGAAGCGATGTCCTGAAGATCTGCATGATCTGCAGACACTTGGTTGCAGATCATGTCGATCGTCTCAGGAGTCTTCGCTGTTTAAGACCACTGTCTGCATTTCCGGAAGTCAAGTGTGGCAAACACTGCCGAAAGATACGCATGACTAGCGACTTGGCGGCGGACGTTTATTGTGCTATGAAGATTGTAAAACAAAATATAGTCACAGACAGATAGACGAGATACCCTGTTGTTGGTCAAAGCAGATGTCAGATGAGCTCACAGGGCTGCATGTTGACATGTGCTTGTGCTCGCTTGCGGTATACTTGTAAGCAATCATAGGCAAGGTGGAATGGCGGGCTGCTGATTGAGATCATAGATGCTGGAAAGTAGCAGGGATGGCCCAATGCGGATAGATGATGTGGCTGCAAGAGATCTTGTTGCGGACAGTTTCCACAATCTTCAGGCTTTTGCGGGGAGTTCCGTGCGGCCGATACTGTGTTCCATATCCAAATTTGTTGGAGCTTATGCCAAGTCTAAGCCCATGTCTTGATGCGAGTAGAACGCCGAGTTTCCTCGCAGAAGTGCCCTGGTGTGCCATACGCAAGACATGGTCTTCTCGCTGCTAGGTACCGTAAAGCTGGGCTTTGGCTCCGCAGCGCAAAACGTGGCAGCCACTGCATGCGCTTAAGGTTACTTTCAGGGAAGTGCAATCGCTAGCTCGCCGACTGGCGAATCACTTGGCTGCTTTGTCGGTCCTCATGCACCTGTCCTTCGCCTCAGTAATCGGGGCCGGGGCCAATCATGCATGTCGAACCAAAACTTGGTCCCATTCTTCAAGCCCCAGGTGCCGTCGTTTCATCCTTTGGGGTCTTGCCCCATCCGCCGCGAGGCCGTGAGACTTCTTCATTCCTTTCAGTCTTTGTTGCATCCAAGCTTCTGAACACTTCCACGCTTTGTGCCAACGGCCGTCTCATTGCGCATCGACCTACATCACTGCTTGTCTGTTCTTACTGGACGAGCGACTTTCCCACAGCCACAGACTATTGCATCTTCTCTCGTCAATCATATCAATTTCCCCCATCGATCTTAGCCTGCTCTAGCATCCTTCTAGCTCCTAAGACTTGCGACGTAGTTAAAACACTGCCGATCTCGTTTCCATCCTCCAGGCGTCACTAGGTCGACCCGCTACTGACAGTCCATCACTCGTACAGTGTCTATCCGTGCGCGCCAGATCCTGCTCCGCTAGACGTCAAGAACAACGTTTCTCCTGAAGCCGACTCTTCTGTCCACGATATTCAACCGCTTTTACCGAGGCTGCCAGAGCAACATACTTGTACTACTGACAATCTGAAAACTCGAGACTCAACCTTCACCATGCCTCGCATGTCTATCGAATCTGAAAGGCCCATCATGGCACCAAGCGTATGCTCATTCGAACCCAACACAGTCGCGCGTTATGCATTTACTAACAAGTCGTCAGACAATTTCCTCAAAGCGCGCATCAAAGCGCTACAGTACATACAGTGCCTCGCCATCCTTCAATAGCATCTCCACAATATCAACCGAGACCGGTATGCAAGAAATCAAACAACTATCGCAGGGTCTCGAAAGGCTAGAAAACAAGCCGCTCGAACAGCAAAGATTCGTGCCCAGCGAGCAGAAGAAAGACTTCATGAGCAAAGTCAGCTTGGGCGCCAAGGTCGAGCGCGCCTTAGGCAGGAGAATGACCAACCAGGACTACGTGAGGAAGGATGTCGTCACAATCAGCGAGAAAAAGGCGTTGAGCGAGAAGACCGCGGCATGACTACAGGCAGAAGAATCACAATCACAACCACTCCGAGTCGTCGAGAGGAAGCAACATCGTTATACCATTAGCAACCACCCGTCCCAAGCCAACACCACGCAGCGTGCGTCCTCGGACCAAGTCTCGACGCTAACAACCTCCAACCGACCCAACAACAGCAACAGGTGATGTACATATTAAAATTTGGTTCCGCTCCAAGGAATCACCACCATTACATAATCCCCATCTTGAAAAACAAGACTTGCGCGAGCTGAAGATCTGAAGCAGAGGTAGGGGGATCACGAGCACAGACACCGTGATGTAGCACAGACGCAGCACGCAGGTACGCGACGCTCTGGCATTGTATTATTATACTCTATACGAAGAAAGCACTTGGCAGGCAGAGCAGCAGCGCGTGCATCTTGGCCAATTGTGGCATCCAAATATCATTAGTTTCAGAAGCATCTAAGACCTTCCCAAGGTCGTACCCGTGTCTCGAACCACTCTAAGCTTAAGTTGTACTTTATTGACATGAGCAGGTCATCATATCACAGGCACCACAACACGGCTGGTTCCAGCAAATCGCTACTTCGCCTCGACTTGCACGATAACCTAACCGCTAGACCGTTCGAGAGAGTCATAACATCACCCTCCTCGACCGCACTGTCCCGCCCACATGCCAGCCAGTCCAGCCAACCATAACTAACACGCCTTATTACCTCTCGACCCCCATCTTAGAAACTGACCTCCCAACCGCGTCCAGCATCTGCGGCTCAGCACACGAGATCCTCAACCTGTTCTGAACCAATGCAACAACCACATCTCGAGGCCAAGCCGTCGCCTTGTTAGTCTGTCTGTCTGTCTCCTTGCGTTGATGTACGTATACTCAGCAACGCGCGCAAGGGAAAGGCTAGGTAGGCAGGCTACAGGTGAGTCCCCCGGCCAGCGGTTCAGACTGCGGATGCGAGGGACACGGAGCGGGACGCTGGTGCAGTCGGGGCCAGAACGGAGAGGAATGCGCGGCTGGCTGGGATGTGGTATAGTGTGGTATGGTATAGTGGGCGGGAAGGTGCGGTTCGTCGCGTCAACCGCGTGATGGGGGAGAGATAAATGAATAGATAGATGCAGACGCGGTCGTGAGTAGCAAGGCAGGAAGGAGGGCACGCCCGTCTTCAGGCTACAAGGACGTACAAGGAAATCCCCCCTCGGCCAAGTCATGGCTCCGCGGTAGTACGTAGAACGCATCGTGGATACCCAGGACTCAGCGCGGTATAGCTGGCGTGTGTTGGCGGTTGGGTGTTGGTCATGGACGCTCGTGTAGCCGGACATGAACGTCTCGTTGTGGTTGTGGCGGTGATGGACGTCCTTCATCGACAGCGGATAACGGGGTGCACCAGCAGTGGGGCATGGAAGCGCAGGGACAGGCCGTGCTGTACTGTTCATTGCATGCGCAGAAGGCAGGTGATGGAGTGAATTGCTGGGCTACGGCGCCGGTGGATGGAAACATTGTAGTAGTATGCGAGTGTACTGGTACAGTAGGTCAAAATGTGACGGGAGTGTCATTGGCCGTCCGGCCATCAGCTTACTGCCCTTGGATCGACGAACATCAGGATGAGGAGACAGCTTGAGGTGGGAAGTCTTCGTCAAGTGAATGCTCCAGATGCCCGCAATCTTGGTCATCGAAAGCGTGCTCATATACTAATGGTAAGACAATTAAATTATCCATACAGCCTCCCATATAAATAAGCTGACCTGACGCCTTGTTGTTTCCCTCCATGACTGTATATGCTCATAACGCATCGAGAGTCGGAGCCCCACCTCGTTCTATTAGAATTTTGAAAAAGCCGCATCGCGCATGGCATGCACTGCAGTCCGACCTAGAAAGCGGTCCTTCCACCCATTCACTCGCACTTACTCCTCCTTCGTCTTCTTCAAATGCTCCAACTTCGCAACCACCAGCTGCGCCGCAATCTTTTCTCTCTCCCCGGATACGGCTCCGCCCTCTGCATCGCTGCGCGCATGTCTCACCGTCGCCTCCTCGAGCGTCCTCGTCCAGTTCACGATCGGCTCCGCAATCAGACTTGCATGCGACATCTGCGTGACCAAGCCCCGGACGTGTTCGTTCTGGACCTGCTCGAAGTTGGTGTGCGTGAGGAAAATGCGCGCGACGACGTATTTCTTGCCTTTGACCTCGACGTAGTCGCCGATGTCGTAGGGGTGTTTGCCGAAGCAGAAGACGCTCGAGTTGACGAATTCGGTGACCGCACCGGAGAAGGCGAAGGAGAGACCGACGATGCCCGACCAGAGGGAGCCGATGTTGGAGCGAATGTCTTTGTTGGAGAAGAAGATGACTAGAGAGGATGTTAGAATGTGGTTGGCAGGAACTAGAGGGTTTGTGGGGTCAAGGCTTACCGTAGATGCAGAGGATGAGACCGAGCATAAGGATTGATAGCACGATCTCGAGTTTTTGCATGAGATGTCTGATTCCGGACATGGCTTGGGTGCGGCGGTTGAGCTGCAGACCGATAGTGTGCACGAGTTTGGTGACTTCATCTTCGGTGATTTGGCCGTCAAGGCTTTCGTCGAGTTGCACGAAGAGGTCTCGGCCACGTTCTGGGTCCCGGTTCATGTCCATCAATTGCTGTGAGAGGTCTTGGGCGGTGAGAGCGCTTCTGCCGTTGGAGATAGTAGTCCAGATGGTAGCTGCGTACTCGTTCCACATGTCTTCATCGCCTTCGCCTCGTGCTATGATGTAGTAGAGATCTTTCGAGTCGGTTGGTAGAAGGAGGGTCTTCAAGAATCTTGAGACAATGCCGATATCGTCTGAGGATAAGTGGCGGCGGACGAGGTGGTTCAGGTCCTTGAGGACGACTAGCTCGTCTGACGCTTTTTCTGCTCGTGGTCCGATGAAACCTTCAATGTCTGCATCTTGGTTAGACCACGGTCAGAGAACGGAATAGTTGAAACTTACATTGAATGCTGATGAGTTGGAGCAGGATTCCCTGGATTAGAATGATTGCAAAGGCGATCATGAGGAACATGAAAGCCAGTCGCATTTTCTTGTTCCAATCACTGATACTGGTCTTGTCCTTCTCAGTGAGCGCCTCGGCAATATCTTGAGATGTGAAGATCTGGGGTACTACGGCGTAACCGACGGCAGCCCACAACAGCATTGTTATTCTGAGACAGATTTCTCGTGCAAGCGACCTGAACCGGTTGAGACTCGTAGACTGCTTGCATATCCATGAGACGCCAAGAGCGACCACTCGACCCAAGTAAAGGATACCGACGAAGCTACCCCAGCAGACTATAAGCCATGTCGCAAGCTGCACAAGAGTGATAGGCAGGTTTGCTACCCTCTGGACTTCTGGAAAACAGAACTTGGCCACGCATAAGAACACCACAAAAGGTATCGCTGAGATGATGGCTATTATCACACCTTTGATGAAAAGTGACTGATCGCCAGCGGCCGAGACAAGGCGATCGAATGGCTTTGGCTTGAGTTTTCTCTTGGGTCTTGCGAGCTCTTGTGATCTTCGTAGGGGTTCCGTTGGAGCCTTTGCCAGAGGCTTCTCGGTCGACATGTCAGAGAGAGGGGTCTCTGAGACCACAACTCCTTCTTTCTTCATGTCGGTTGAGCTGGTGTATGAATGTGCCGTCATGTGTTGTCTTGAATCGGATGTAACAGGTCTAGTGTCCGAGTCGTTGTAGAAGTTGAACTGATCAGAGATAACCATGGTGGTGAGGCTCTGGTGCAAGTATATGTATACAGATGGGTATGCCGCTATAGGAGCCTCGAGCAGCCGTCGATCATTCACTATCCGTACGCGAGGGAACTACAAGAGGAACTAGCTGGGAGAGAGGGGACAAGCCATGTTCATATCGTCCTTCCAGAACCCAACCTACCTGGTCGAGATGTGTGTTTTCCATGCTGACTCGGCTGGCTTTGCTCGTGTGGCTGCCTGTAAAATCGGTAGCGCCGGTCGTGTTTTTGATGGCTGAAAGCAAAGCTTTGAGTCCTTCCGTCTTCTTTCAGAGCAGGCAGGCTGCTTTCGTAAGAAGCGTGACCAATGCGGCGCATACGATGGTATGGTTCGGGAAAGGTGTTGTGTGCCAGGTAGTAAACAGAGCAAGCCTAGATCCCTCACCTCATCGGGTGCACCGCGCAAAAAGAAGTTGATAGAAAGCTTGATGATTATTAAAATTACACTTAACTATCGGGCGTACAGAGGCTTGCTGAAAGCGACATCGAGAACGTGTTGGAAGTGTCCCTATTCGGACGCCACAAGGCGCTTGTCATGGAATTTGACTTTGGTGTTCAGCTCGCTAAGCTAACGACCTGCAAGCGTACCCCGAGAAGTTCTGTGCACTAACGTTACTTTCATGAAGCCGAAGTTGTTAGACGGTCGTATGATTCTGAGATTCATTAGGTAGAATCGTCAACAAATCCTTCTGCAGTTTGTGTAGCTCGAGAAAAGACAGTACAACAGGTGCATGGAAGGGAAGAATACGAGGTACAAGTAAAGAGTCCGAGCTTCGCAGCTTCACTAGCCTTAATTTGTCTGTAGCGCGAAATCCCAGGGTCTGCAAATCCGGTCCAACGAGAGTCTAGCTCCGACCTACCAGGCAGCCACAAAATATTGAGCACCACCTTCCCTTCGTGAGGGGAGATTTTGAACAATCTCATCGACAGCGAGCACGCGGGCATGCCGATACCAATGCAGAAACATGTTATCTTCGAGAACACAAGAATGGGTCCTCGACAACAAAATCTACTAGCGCCTTGTCTAGATAATTAACAGCGTTGTCGATGCAGTCTAGTTGTGTGGGGGGTCTTTCTCTCGACAAGGAGCAAGAACTGTAGAATAAATTGTGGTAGACACAATTGCATAAATCAATATTGAGGTGGACAATTTACGGGTCAATACGATGCTTCAACATGGACAGCAAGGAGAGCACGAAGATTCGTAAAGTTTCGAAAAATTATCGATTTGAGCTATCTAACTGTCCTGCATGCATAATGCAAGATCGTCCATGACAATCGTGCGAGATGCAGACGAATGCACCAGGCTATCAACTTCATGCAGCCGTGTATAGAAACAATGCCTCTCTGGCGGGATATCGCTTGCATTATTCATCAATGAACATCCATTTCCGTCCTAACGCCACCATGTGCGACATGAGAAGAATACAGCATGTCAGCCAAGAATGCATCAGTGCAGTTGATCTAGTCGACCTCCTCCATGGCACTCTCACCAGTGGGCTCAGCGGAGGTACCTTCCTCTTCGGCCTTCTCCTCTGAGGTCTCTGCTTCCTCGTCAACGTTCAGACCAAGAGAGACGAGCTTGTGAATTCGCTCAGCGAAGCTGGCAGGCTCCTCGATGGTGAATCCGGAGACGAGCAGAGAAGTCTCGAACAGAAGCTGGGTGATGGACTTGACAGTGCGGTCATTCTCGCCGTCAGCCTCAACCTTCTTCTTGAGCTCCTGGACAATCGGAGACTTTGGAGAAATCTCGAAGGTCTTCTTGGATGACATGTACGAGGACATGGAGGTGTCTCGGAGGGCCTGAGCCTTCATGATTCGCTCCATGTTAGCTGACCAACCGAACTGGCCTGTTCGAATGGCACATGGTGAGCCAATGAGCTTGTGAGAAACGACGACCTTCTCGACCTTGTCGCCCAAGATGTTCTTGAGAGACTTGGCAAGAGACTCGTACTCCTTCTCCTCCTGCTCACGCTCTTTCTTCTCGTCTTCGGTCTCCTCGAGCTCGAAGTCCTTGGTGATGTCGACAAGCTTCTTGCCGTCGAACTCCTTGAGCTGAGTCATGGCATACTCATCGATGGGGTCAACCAAGAACAGAACCTCAAAGTCCTTCTTCTTGAGGGTGTCCAGGAATGGAGACTTCTGTACAGCCTTGAGCGACTCGCCGGTGATGTAGTAGATTTGCTTCTGGTGCTCTTGCATGCGGGTGATGTAGTCGGTGAGGGAAGTGGCATCGTCACCAGACTTGGTGGAGTTAAATCGCAGGAGCTTGGCCAGAGATTGTCTGTTCTGCGAGTCCTCGTGGATACCGAGCTTGAGGTTCTTGCTGAAGGCAGTGTAGAACTTGTCGAACTGCTCCTTGTCGTCAGCGATCTCGTTGAAGAGCTCAAGAGACTTCTTGACAATGTTCTTCTTGATAACCTTCATGATCTTGTTCTGCTGGAGGGTCTCACGAGACAAGTTGAGTGGCAGATCCTCAGAGTCGACAACACCCTTGACGAAGCTCAACCACTCTGGAATGAGGTCTGTAGCATCATCGGTGATGAAGACACGTCGGACATACAGCTTGATGTTGTTCTTTGTCTTCTTGGTCTCGAATAGATCGAACGGAGCTCGCTTTGGCACGAAGAGGATAGCTCGGAATTCGAGTTGACCCTCAACGGAGAAGTGCTTGACACCGAGGTGATCTTCCCAGTCATTGGACAGAGACTTGTAGAAAGAACCGTACTCTTCTTGTGTGATGTCAGATGGGTTTCTTGTCCAGATGGGCTTGGTCTTGTTCAGTTCCTCCTCCTCGATCTTGGACTCCTTAACCTTCTTGGTCTTGGGCTTCTTCTCTTTGTCTTCCTCCTCGTCATCGACCTCCTCAACCTTGGCATCCTTCTTGCCGTCGTCTTCAACGTCTTCAGCATCCTCGTCTGGGACATCCTTCTCGGTCTCCTTGAGGACGTGGAGGTAGATTGGGTATGAGATGAATTCGGAGTGCTTCTTGACAACCTCCTTGATCTTGGATTCGTTCAGGTAGTCGGTTTGCTCTTCCTTGAGGTGGAGGACCATCTTGGTACCTCGGCCAAGTTGCTCACCCTCAGTGTCTTGTGTGAGGTTAAAAGTGCCACCTGCGCTGGACTCCCAGACATACTGCTCGTCATCGTTGTGCTTTGAAGTCACAGTGACTCTGTCTGCGACGAGGTATGCAGAGTAGAAACCAACACCGAATTGACCGATCATGGAGATATCAGCACCTGCGGTAAGAGCTTCCATGAACTGTTTCGTGCCAGATCGGGCGATAGTACCCAGGTTGTTGACGAGATCGGCCTTGGTCATGCCAATACCGGTATCTCTGATTGTGAGAGTCTTGTTCTCCTTGTCTGGGATGATATCTATTCTCAGGTCCTTGCCCGAGTCGAGCTTGGATGGGTCTGAGAGAGCCTCATATCTGATCTTGTCCAGAGCATCTGAGGAGTTGGAGATCAGTTCTCTCAAGAAGATTTCCTTGTTTGAATAGACTGTGTTGATGATGAGTGAGAGCAACTGAGAAATCTCAGCCTGAAACTCGAAGGTTTCTGTAGACATTGTGACGGGTGTGAGGGAAGTTCTAATTGAGGTAGGCTGTTAGTAGCTGGAGGTGGTAGTGCGCTACTGAATGATGTACTATGAGAAGGGATGTGTGAGAGGCTTGCAAGTAGAGTCCTGAGTGGTTTATGTAGAGGAGAAAGAAGCTTGTAACGGTTGCAGATTGTTCTGGAGTGATACTTTCACTTTTCTAGTCGGTTCGATGGGGCAGGAACGTCTTGACTTCTGATTGGTCAACCCAGGCGTCCTTCGTGCCTGCCTCACAGTATTAATGCCTGAACGTGCCGGCAACAATGACCCTGGGGAGCCTGGGCGCAAAGCACAAAGGTGACCGGCACTGACCGCTTCAAGTATCGTTATGATACCTACAGAGCGGTAATCTCGAGATCTACGGCCTGGAGAGTCAACAGGGACTCTCATGCGCAGATGGCTAATAACTACCTCGTCAGTACGAGCTCTCTCTCACTTCACAATCCATCTGCCACCAGGAACCGAACAAGCATGAGGTTAAGAAGCTAGCTTAATCACTGGAGAGCCCCCCGAAATTCAACGCAGATCGTACGTTTCGCAAAACAAGACACAAAAATTTCCTTTTGCTCCAATGTCGTTGATTCACTTGAAGCTACGTAGCATATCTACCTGATACCCCAGATTATGTAACAAGCCTCATTCTCCTAGTTATCCATTAAGTACATTCACACCCATGTTTGTGCACAACAGCGATGCCCTAATTTGTTGAATCCAAGCCCCTCGTGTCCTCATTACCAGACCTCAATCCAAGCATTCCCAACGCTAGCCCTAATCCTCGGGGTTGACTCTGGCGTTCTGGAATCGTAGAGCTGTTCGGTGCAGTTCGACATTCAATTTATGCACACTGTGTTCAATGTTACCGAGTAGGCCAAACAACTCGAAGAGGAAGCCTTGGTCCGTTTCCTCCTTTCCATAGCCATCAGGTCTGGCCCTCTGGTAGAATTGGAAATCGATCGACAAAGCCTCGTTGGTGTAAGGAAACTCGCGTAGATACGTCTGCAGATCTCGATCCACGTCGTGGCCCCTACGTCCTTCGAGGCCGTACCTGATATTTGTGATCCGCTTCTTGGTTCGAAGTGTGATGTCGAAGATCCATTCCAGCCACCGCTTATTCTGGGTTCTCGCGCCGCCATCGCCCTTGTCATTATAGTCTTCGAAGTCTGCGATGACCTTTTGCATAGCAATGGCCGATTTGGCCAGTTCTACCAGAACGGCAATGATCGCAGACGACGAGATACTTCCGCTCAGCAACACATGGAATTCCGTTAATGGCTCCCGCTGGCCCAGATTTCTGAGCTGCTCCGTCTTGTCATCAATGGTCTTCCTCAAAGTACTGAGCAAGGCCCAGGTGTAGTATCTGCCATGACTTTGTTCGAAACTTTCTGGTCCTTCGGGAGCTCCTGGTGGAGGTGGCTCCATCCTCAATTGAATATTTCGAATACTTGGGCTTTTCAGAAGGTCCCTTAAGATCGTATAATGCCTGTGTAAGTTTCTGGCCACTCCCATCATACCGCGAGAGACCTTGTCCTTATATAACAGCCAAAGAAATACCGCGACGTTTGTCTCCCTACCGGACTCACCTCGCGTTCGCAGCATTTCGAAGTCATCGAGACACACGCAAGGCATGACTTGGTGCATCGTAAGTTCACAACGACAGGAGCATGTCAGAGACCGTGTGAGCGCGCAAATGGTGTCAGCATCAAGCAGCATGAGTGCGATCTAACGCCGCAGGAAGTCGGCTCGTTGAGCGTGAATCTGCCATTTGTCCTGCATGGGCAGATGGTTCGTTTTCGAACGGCGGGACTCAGTATTAGGCGTTCGAGTTGTTGGTGCGTCGGCGTTCGTTCGCAATTATGCCATGCTGCACGTATGGTCGTGCTGAGCAGTCAGTGCGACTCTGACGCAAGTTTCGGGTAGGCCATAAATGACTCGAGGCGGCGATGGTGGGAACGCGCTGGAAAATGTTTGCAATCATTCGGGTCGCCACGAGTTGTACCCTGGCCGTTTGCACTTTAGAGGTGTGTGGGCGGCGAGGTGAGAATGCCTGTCGTCTCATGATCTCAGCATTTCTCCGAACCATGACTAGTGAGTTCAGCCAAAAAAAAGGACAGCTGACATTGTACATAGCCATACGTTACTGCACTTGTTCAAAATCCTCTCGAGCCAAATCCCCAGCTTGCGCTCTATTGCCTCAGCGTGACCAAACCGTGTGTTCGAGGGCGTAACGACATCGTATATCATCTCGTCCCATATCATGTACTCGTCTCGCCAGATGTCTGGCTACTGCCGCTGTTGCTTTCAGCAAGAGACCTCTCTGCAGCGTCCAGCTTAGCCTTTGTTACTTGTAATTCTTCTTGCAAACTCCTAATGTATGTAATTGCCATCTCGACGGTACTCGCTTTGCTCGTTCCCGCCGCTGCAGATGCTTTGTCATTATCACAGTTCTCTTCTTTGGCGGCGTTCTTCTCTTTGCGGGCCGCAGCAGCAGTAATGTTCGCCGGCAACAATGATTCTATCTCTTTCAGAGCAAGGTTGATACGATTTCTCCTACCCTGTTCCGCGATCTTGTGCGAGGTCCGCTTAGAGCTCAGGTTTTCTGCCAATGTGTCTGGATATGATACACCTGGTAGATGCGTACCGTCAATGATGTTCTGATAATTGGATTTCGAGGCAAGATAGAGTGCACTTGTCTCTGCCGAAAGGATTGGCATGCCGGTGGCTAAAAAAGAACGTTAGCATCCTGCGAAAAGCTCGCTTGAGCAAAGTAGGTTCGGCTTACCTGTACTAGGGACGAGAGGACTGATACTCGGCGATATCTTCGGCATCAATGCAGGTGAAACCGTGGCTTGAGATATACTTTGGCGCTTCTTGTTTCCCCTACCACCACGTAGTGGTTTGGGGAGACTCTCTTGCGAGCCTCGAGCGGTAGATCGTGGAGTGCTATCAGCACTCAATTTCGGCGTCTTGACCGACACAGTAGGCGTGCTCTGATCATCGTCTGGACTTAGCTGAGTGTTGAGCTCGGGCAAAATGCGGGGCGGGAGGTCGGCGGCGGCTGCGGGCAATGCAATGTCTTCCATGATCTCTTGCGGTTCAATGATTTGGCCATTGGTTGAAATCATCTCCGCTTGCTTCCCAGGTATTCTCATCAAGGTGGCTGGCGTTGCAGGAGCATGGTTATCCGGGACTTGCGGACGAAGAGTGACGGGCGTCTTGGACTGTGGTAGAGGTGGAGGTCGCATCAACGATTCTGATGGCTCAGGAGAGAGCGAATTCTCGCTGCTGACAGGGGCAGAAGACGTAATATTAGGCAGCAAATGCTTGGGCCGTGCGCCGTCTGTCAAGGTCGGCTCCTTGTTGCCAGCACTTAGAGAAACTTGCCGTCGCCGACTCATAGCTTTCGTAGCCGGGGACGACCGAGCACTTCGAGCAGCGCTTGCTCTGGAGGTGGGGTTTAGTTTTCGACGAGGTCTCTTTGTTGACCCCTGTTGTTCCGAGTTGAGGTCAACGGGCGACGACGTGGCGTTTGTATAATTCTGCTGTGCTTCGATGGCCGGGGAAGTCAACGGGCTGAAGAAGTCATCGGCCACAACGTAGTCGGGCATCCCCCAAGGATTCTCCAACGGTGTCTGGGCCGGCGAGACCAGTGGTGTGAAAGAAGCATTTTGACGATCGAACAGGATCTGCCCAGCCGAGTCCAGGGTCGTTGCATATTTGGCTGCCTGCATCTCGTTGCTGACCGGGGTGGGAGGGACTTGATGTTGATATGGGTTGTGCATCTGCTGGTAGTTGGGGTATTGCTGATACATTGGTGACTGGCCGGACTGCTGAAGGTGCGGAAACGACATCTGGGATTGCATGCCGCCCATATTCATTTCCATGTTCTGCAGCATAGCATGTTGCTGTGGCGTCAACGGCTGAAGCTGGCCGTCGGGGGTGAAGGTAAGACGACCCATCGGGGTGTCAAGGCCCGAGGGAGCATTCTGCTGGCCGACCGAGTCGAACTGGGAGAAGTCGTCGCCGAGTTCGAGGAATTTTGTGAAGTCATCGTCGCCCGCACCTCCGATGAGGGAGTCTGTGTTCAGGTCTTGCGTCCATGCCTGACCCTCCTCCTGTCCACGTTGCATGTTACAAGAAAAGATGCGTTTGTGGTGCCGCGCGTGGCTGGTTGCGCGGAGGGGTGGGACACAGCTTGCTCAGTCGTCCATGCTCTTCGCTTCGTCGTCTGGTGTCGAGTGTCGAGTCTGCGCTGCGATGAGGGCGGAGGTCTAGCCTACCGAAGTGCAGCAGTAACGACCGACGTTGCACTCTTCAGTGCAGGCACGTTGGGCCTGCGAGTCTGCGATGTACTCAATTAACGAACGTCGATGCAAAGTGCGAAACGAGAAGGTAGGTAGCGTCGGGAGTTCGAGGCCTGGCTCAGCTTGGTGTTACCGTACGATAACCATTCGCGGCACTGCCCACCCACTCGGTTTTCACTTTGTCTTAGCGCACGCTAGAATGCGAGTCAGTAGCCTTAGCTGAACTTCGCGGGGCCTATCACCTTTGCGGGCCTGGACGGTGAAAACTGGTTTGGAGATTCTCGAAGACCACATACAAGGCTGCACTCTTCATCTTCCGAGTCCGTCCAATTGCTCATGAGGCTCTAAGCAGAACGAGAAATTGTCAATGACGCTGTTCAGCAGCCGTGCCTGTAGATCTAGGCTCAGGCTCATCGTCCGACAAGCCTGCAGTATGATCTGCAATTGAACACATCATACCAATGGGGTCATCGGAAGCTTGCGACGGCCCCCACCGGCACGCTTGCAACTACACTAGGCAGGTGAAGCTTGCTTAAAGCACTCAAGGTTGTACGGCCGCATCTCAGCGAAGCCAAATGGCTAAGGTAGTCATATTCGTGTGTCGGCAATCTGGAATCTCACACAACCGGCAGTTCCGACACCGCTTGTATAATTACATTCTTGTCGAAGATCAAGACCTTGGAGAATCTACCTGAACGCTGCTCACACGATGACTAAATGGGTACAGCTTTGACATGCTTCCATGCTAGAACTTGTGATCGTGAAGTGCATCTTGGATGATGTAGATCTGCCTTCCGTGCCAGGCAGCGATAGCAACAGCTCCACTTCAGGGTTTTTCTCAATCAAGTCTCGAGACCAATTCCCGAATGACCGAGCGTGTGCTAATCAAATTCCACAAACCGGCGTAGGCGCCGAAGCGATATGAAGCAATCACATCATTTCACATTACCATGTCAGCCAGGCCAAAGGCGTTGCTGAAGCACGCGAAAGCCAAGAAGAAGAAAGAGCAGGTATGCAACAATCAGTAGTCGCGCGACGTGAAGTGAATCGATCAAATTTGACCGTCCCTACCTAGGTACTCGAGGACGCGGATGACTACCTCGCAGCTGCCGTCGACAACGAAGATGCTGTTGGCAAGCACCGAGCAGGCGATCCTCTGAAAAGTCTTCGGTTTGCACGGAGAGCGATTGAACTCTACGAGGAAGGATTGTCTAAATGGCCGCGAAATTTCGATCTTGCCTACAACAAAGCCCGACTTGAACTCGAGATCGCTACTCATCCGCTACTCGCCAAGCATCTGGACGTGCCAATCATTGATGTGCTGTATCGATCATTGAACTCACACGAGTATGCGCTCGGCCTTGATCGTGAGAACGCTGACGCATTATTCAATGCTGGCCAAGTCCTAACCTCAATCGCTGAGCACGTTGCAAAGGATGACGATGCGTCAGATACAGAAGCACTGAACTATCTACAGCAAGCGTTAGAGTACCAGGATAGGTGCTTGCTGCTCCAACAAGATAAATATGCCGAGACTCGAAGGGTGCATGAGGAGGCTGCCTACCAGGAGGTCGACAGCGATGACGATGATGGAGGCGCAAAAGTTGACTCGACCACCACAACCACCTACGAGGATCGCGACGAGCAGGTGCAATGGTTCAGCGTGGTTGAACCCGTCACAGCCAACTCCCTGGTGGACACAGTATTGGCACAACTAAGCACGCTGACCACATTATGCAGCATCGTGAACGGCACACTGGATACGTTGGGTTCCTCCTCCGTATCCTTATCGTGGATAGAGGCCTGTTCGGATAGGTTGAATCACACGCTTGAAACGATTACAAAGGCGGAGGACGTCAGGTCCCGAACTAACGAGGTTGCACTGGTCAAGGCGATATTCACTGGAAACCTCTTAGAGCTTGGCTTCCGCTCAAGGTCAATCGACATCAGTGTCTACAAGAACGAGTTGGACAAAGCTTTCACTTCGTCAGACCTTGGAATCTCAGCGGATGCTCAAATGGCATATGCACGTTCGCTTCTTGCTCTCAATGGTGCGGTAGGAGATGCCAGTACAAGCGCCTCCTCAGAGCTCGATATCCCGTCCTACACGAATGCCCGCTGGAATGCTCTCTCCAAAGCACAAAAGCTGCTGACGACTGCTGCGAAAGTCCCGAACACAGACGCAGAGACATTAGCAGCGACACATATGCTCCGTGGAGACACATCGCTACTTCTCTTTGCCTTGTCGTACCCTCCAATGTCCTTTGCCCAGGCCGTGACCAACGCTTCCCAGCTGCTCAAGAATGCAGAGGTATTCTACCGCAACGCAAACAAGCTTTTCAACAGCCTGGGGCAAGAAGGGCAAGAGGAGCAAGCAACCGCTGCATTCCGTGGTGGCGTAGTGGAGATCTTACAGAATCAACCTTCGAACACGGCGAACATGACTGCGGCAGAGGGGATTTTGCTTTCCGTCTCGAAAGGGAGAAACGACGAATGGAGAAGAGGACAATTGCAGGACATGGTCGATGAGGGCCTTGTCAGGGCGGAAGTGTTGGGGATGGCATAAAACGGGTGATTATGCATTACCATTCAATCATCGTCGCTTCCATGTTTGTCCCTTTTAGATCTTGTGATCAGGTAGGCACGGGTGCGTAAACTGACCAACCGAAGCTACGATTAATGTTCTATGGTCCCCTGGTCGACACTGCCGCATACAAGCTTATGATCCATCCGTGGCTTCCTACACTTATATCACCATTGGTCGCCTGAGCAGACCGGCTTGTTCGTTGCGCAGAGCCATACAAGAACCAATGAATTCCGGGCTAGTCGCAGACTTGAAGTCTGCTGCAAGCACTACGGCAACAATAAGGCTATTCGGCCACGAGCTGGAGGCTCTCTCCCGTCCAGGCATCAGGCCACTAGCGCATGTGAGTCTACGGTACGAACGTCTTCCTAACCGAAGGATGAGCTATCAAGTTCGTCGTTACAACATTGCTTCTAGGACAGCCCGAACCAATCAAGATTACATCAAATCTAGTTCACTAATCTCGGCAAGTCTTATCTTTGTCCTTCAGCTTTGTGGTCAAAGACTTTGCCCGGATTCAGCAACCAGAAGGGGTCAACTGCTAGTTTCAGCCTCCTCATCATATCAATCGTCTCCTCCCCGACTTCTTTGTACAGGCTCTTCATTTTTCCCAATCCAATTGCATGCTCGCCAGAAACCGTGCCTTCCATTTCTAAAGCACGATCCATCATTGTTTGAACACACTTGGCGACCTTTGCGGTCTCGTCCTTGTCACTTGGATGGTACATGACACTTTGGTGGAAGTTGCCGTCCCCCACGTGCCCTAGCACACTGTTGAACAAACCCAACCCCGAACTCTCCTTCTTGCTGATATCAATGATCTCTGCTAACCTCGACAACGGCACGGCAACGTCCGTTGACCAGATTTCCGTCCCCTCTTCGCGTTGCGCAAGCATAGCCCATAAAGCTTCCTTCCTTGCCGCCCAAATCGCATCTTTCTCCTTCTCATTGCTCGCGCTTTCAAGCTTCGTGCCACCGAATTGCTTAGCAATCTGCTCCACACGCCTGACATCAGCATTGACACTCTGCTGATCAGCACCACTGAACTTGAAGAACAGCGTCGCCTCCTCCCTCCACAACCGTCTAGTCTTCCCATCACTCTTCAACGTCCCACCACCCCGATTGATCACCTTCATCTGCATCTCATCCATAATCTCCAACGCTGCCAGCCCCGTCATTCCCTCCCTCATCATCCGAACCGCTGCCGCACTCGCACTCTTCACGTCTGGAAAACTACACGTCGCAACCCCCGTCTTCTTTGGCACAACAGCTAACTTCAGCGTCGCTTCCGTGACAAACCCTAACGTCCCCTCTGCTCCCACAAACAGCCTTGTCAGATCATATCCGGCACTACTCTTCCGCGGCCTCCGTCGCGTCTTCAACACCGTGCCATCAGCAAGGACGACCGTCAAGTTCACGACCCAATCTTTCATGGTCCCGTATCTCATCGCGTTCGTCCCACTACAATTCGTGGCGATCATACCGCCCACCAACGCAGTCGGACTCGGGTCCATCGGCACGAAAAGCCCAGCGCCCGCGTCAGCAAGCGTCTTGTTCAGCGTGACCCAGTTGACGCCCGGTTGCACCACACAGTCCATGTCATCGGCGTGGATGGACAGGATCTTGTTCATCCGGCTGAAGTCAACCGTGAAACCTGAATGCGGTGCGGAGAAAGAGCCCTCGACGCTGCTGCCGGCGCCGTAGGGGACCATGGGGACGCGGTGCTTGGTGCAGATGCGCGCAATGATGCTTACATCTTCCGTTGTCTCGGGGTAGATGATGGCGAACGGCTTGTTGGCGGAGTTACTCGTCGACCATTCCGAGAATGCGTGGTCTTGGATATCAGTGTCGTCCGTCGAGATCAGGTCTTCGACTTGGGGTGCATGGGGTCCCTGATCGGATCTGGTGTCATCATCGCCATCCTTCGATGTCAGCGATGTTTCAGACTTCCGATGCTTCTGCTCTCTTGCTTGCAGGAGCTCTCGTCCGACCTCGTCGAGGGCTACACGCATCTCACGCTTAGACGCATAGGTTGGGACTCTTTCATGTTCATGCTTCGAATTGACCCTCTCAAGCCGCATGCCTGCGTACAATGCAATTCCCATCGCCGCGAGGAGTGCGACCGCTGCACCCACAGGCGAGCGCTCGGGTGGGGCGCTTCCATGCTGTGAGGAAATTGATCTTGACGGTGTGCTTGTTCCGCGGAACGCTTGGCCACTTGTGTTGGCGCAGACGCGTGGTGAGATAGTAGTCTTCCGCGCTTGCGTTATTGCACGCAGACGAAGAACTGACTTCATGGTAACAGTGTGGAAAGGCGGGCAGGTCCACCAACAGGGCCAGACAAACAAAGGAACGCCCTGTAATGTTACCGTCGGAGATAGTGGCTACGCCGGAGAGCTTTGAGGTGATCTATACGTCTTACGTGTCGCTCTGTGGGCTAGTAAAGTTCACTCCAGCTGTCGCAAGTGTCACAATTGTTCTAGTCAATGGTTCACAAGGAGGCAGGCAAAGGTGGAAAGTTCTACGGAAAGCGTTCCGCCTGCCTCGGCCCGAAACTATGCCAAGATGTGCGATGCGAGGGACAACCAGCACCGCCGTAGGAACTCATGGCTCAGGGATGCGTATTTGTGTTTTTCTACGAGCTGTCAAGTGATGGCAGTGCCCCATGGATGCCTGGAAGATGACCAAATCCTGATTCGGCAAACGATCACCGTTTACTATAGCTTTTGCCTACCGTCACTTCTATCCCCGTCAGCCGGTCGCCTTGCCACTATCTCCCGACTCAAAGGAAAGTGGGACATACTATGCGAACAGATATCTTGCCGCATGGTCGACGTGATCGTCGGCGAAGCTGGCCATGGTAAAGTAACTGTGGTCGTAGTCCGGCTGTTCCCTGATATTGACGCCTTTCTCCTGGCCGATTGACTTGGCCGCGTCTTTAAGATTCCGCGGTAGGAGTTGTCCCTGCTGGTAGAAGTTGTCGCCGGTGCCCTATGAGGAGTGTCAGAAGATGTCCAACAAGATATTTGTCCAGTACATACCACATCGATCAGGATGTCTAGAGGGCCACCTTTCCATTTTTTCAGCAACTCAGTAGAGTCGTACTCTGCGCCTTTGCTCTGCCAGTCGCTTTCGCCAAAGTAGCCTTTGAAGGCTTTCTCTCCCCATGGCGCCTTGAGAGGGTTCGCGATCGGCGCGAAAGCGCTGACACTCTTGTACTTTCCGGGGTTCTTCAAGAACAGCGACAAAGCACCGTGACCACCCATGCTGTGGCCTGTTATGCTGACTCGGCTTGAGTCTAGCTGCTTGAAGTTCTCGAAAAGAACCGAGGGAAGTTCTTCTGTGATGTAGGTGTACATCTTGTAGTTCTTTGACCACGGGTCAGCGGTGGCATCAACGTAGAACCCTGCACCAGTGCCGAAGTCGTAAGATTCATCCTCGCCCTGGATATTAGCACCGCCTAAGAACATTAGCAAAGACACAGATGCCAGAAATAGTTACACATACGAGGACTCGTGTCAGGGTACAGCACTGCTATGCCTTTTTGGCTTGCACCGTGCTGGAAGAAGCCCTTTTCTGTACAGTTGTCTGGCGTGCAAGTCAGGCCAGAGAGCCAGATGAGTACTGGTGCTTTGTGTAGGGAGTTGTTAGTGACTTGTGGTGGCAGGAACAGATTGAAGTTCATGTCAGTCCCCGTCACTTTGGACGAATGGGAAAGCTTCAAAAGCTTGCCGCCAAAGTTGGCGATAGTGGCTTTCGTGGTTACAGACATGTTGTATATGTTGTTGTCGTGGTGAGTTGTGCTGTGTTAACTATCGCTCTCAGCAGAATTCAGGCGTAAATGTTTTCATATATCCGTAACGAGAATGACGTTTGAAAATGCCCCTCAAGCGAATGTCCTCGTCTTCGAGTCGGATCGGGATGACGCCCGTGTGGGGAAATTTATCAGCTCGTGGTTTCACCTGCCATTTGAACCAAAGGGGAAAATTAATGCCGGCTGCATTCATGAGGACACGAGTGCTCCATGCAGGGGCAGCAAATAGTCGGCAAAGCTTTGGCGCACACGCGCTCTCGAGGTGCCCTATCACGGGCTTAGTCAGAGCAGAGACTCTTGTAGATCACTGTGGATGTAGTGTTCATCTCAAACAAGTACGGGCAATATGCATCAGTACCTATGGCACACGAGCAAACACGAGCAGACAGCAGTTCCGACAGTCACCTTAAGGCGTGGAGGGTTCCAGGAAAAGCTGGAAGCCGCCAGTGATTGTTTCGTGGTCGCGTTGCGGTCGAGCCAGGCCATTCCCGAAAAGGAAGTGACATCTCGCAACTTCTACCACACGAGTTCAGCGTTGTTCATCGACGTATTGTTTGCTCCTGACTGGCTTGTCCTATATATTGCATCTGGATTTAACCTGTCGTCGCACAGCGACAACGACTCGTTGAGGCAGCAGGCTGCTCACTTTGGGTCGAAGCACCGACAGCCACGATATAGCAATCCAATTGGCATTCTCTTCTCCTTCACTCCATATTTTACCTGTTCGATCATTGTACCTCTACCCCATCACATCCTTGGCCACGTATCTGGGCCACTGCTGCTCGTAGATTGCCACAGATCGCCGCATTTGCCCTCCACTCGCGTCCCAAATGTCAACCGCAGCTCTGCAGACTGCGACAGCAGCTGCATCGAGTTCCATACTAGATAAGCGATCTACTCCTTCCACGGCGTCTTATAACTTCAACTTCACGCCTTTTCTACGAGAAAACTCGTTCGCCGCTCTAGCATCAGAAGTGCCAGTTTGCGAAACATATGCATCGTCAGGACACTGCCCTCTTGGTCGACGGTGTCCCAGGCGGCACCCGACGCCAACCCAGAATCCTCAATCCCACCACTATGGACGGAATAACGACAATTACGTTTGTAAACATTGGCTGAAAGGCCTTTGCAAGAAGGGCGACGAGTGTGATTACCTGCACGAATACAACCTTCGCAAGATGAGCGAGTGTCAATTCTATAACCAGAACGGGTACTGTCAGAATGGCGACGAATGTCTATACGTTCACGTCAAAGAGGATTCGAAGTTACCGTTATGTGACGATTACAATGCCGGCTTTTGCGAAAAGGGTCCCAGATGCAACAAGCGACACGTGCGGAAAAAACTCTGTGAGTTCTATTTGGCGGGATTCTGTCCTGATGGCAGGGGCTGTAAGAATGGTGTGCATCTCAAGAGTGGTGCTGCCGCTGCCAAGAGCAAACTTGCTCAAGACGATAGAAGGCGACGAGCGGATGACATGGAAAGAAGGGACAAGGACAAGAAAGATGATAATTTCCGTGGTAGGGGTGCAAAGGGCGGCAGATGGCGTGATAGAAAGCGTCGAAACAACTGAGCCGCAATTCTTGTTTACGACAAATATTTCAAGCCCCATCCAGCGTATACACGATCTTCGGAGGTACTTCTGATCCCCAAGGGCAAGCACGAGCGACGATTGAGACAGCTTCTGTTGCGCCTTCCTAGAACAAGGACATCCTACCAGTGCAACGAACGCCTTTATTCTCTTGGACTCGACCAATTCCGAGCATCTGCAGTTTCGACTTGCCTATCTTGTATCTATAGCTGAGGACATGATAGCCAATTCTCAGAATTTGTTGTCGATCTGCTGGTTCTCGGAATATATCACAGGTGGCTAGCTCGAGACAACGGCGTATGCAGCACTCCTCCAGCCAAGAGCGCTAATCTCTTCCATCAAAACATCATGGCAACGGACGCCGGCCTTTGTACGAAATGCGTGCATGCACTGACTCCGAAAAGGTCTTTCACATGCAGTAAATGCCTGAGTGTATTGACCCAATGGAGAATTCCCACCAAAGGCTGTACCGCCTGCCTGCAGCTTCGAAATGCTCAAGCGTCAGAAGACCTCGTTGATATGTTTTGCAAGGAATATGGACTGCGCAATGAGGATTCGACGAATGGACAACCTACTTCCGAAGGATGCCACTGTTGCAAGAGAGTGAAGAAATTGGTAATGGACAAGTGCAGGAATTGGAAGGATAAACAACAGTGGAGAAAGGCGCTCCCTGAATATTGTGCGAGATGCGAACTCGAAAGGATATTGGCCTGGGCGAAGGACGACTTTGTCGCCCACGGTTTGGCCGACAAATATGCAGAACTCTGGAACAGCTACCTCGACGACCCACAACCAACGAGATCGGCACAAATCGCACGTATCATCTCGAGGAACCGACTTGCTTCTCGGCAAGATACTCCTGCCACGACCACGATACCTAGCGCTATAGACGCTGGCTTTGTGGCTGCTTCAGACATCTTTCCCTTCCATATACATTTTATTACGGCCACTTTGGATGCCCTTGCAAGCACTCACCTCCAGTCGATGACCTCTTCTGGTGCACCCACTAAGCTATAATCGGGAAAAGTTCGTAAAGAGTGGAACATGCTGTTAACAGACGAGCTTTCAGACCGAGAGCAGGATGGGAGAAGGCTCTTCGACTGTTCAAAAGATGACGGTCCCACGTTTCACTGAGCGACGAACCTGGTCTAGCAGTCGGTGGACCCTGGCGACACCAGCTATTTCAGGTATGCTCGAGTAGACCAATGTATGGGAAAGAAGGTAGTGATGAAAGGTCGGTCGAACATTGCGTATCACACATAGTAAGAATTGTAACATTCCTGCGATACGACATGGTTTACTTGATCAATCTATCGTAGTCGAACATCGGCTCGTGTCTCTTCCTGCCATGCATATGACAAGGATTTGGTAATTAGGTTTGGGACATTCGTTTGCATGGCCTTACAGTCATCTTCGGCCAAGTTCCTCTACCGCACGGTGCTGTCTTCTATGCTCTCCTCCACGAGCATGAAATCGGTAGTCCTTGCTAAATGTGCTTCCACCACCCAACAGGCTCTCGCCATCACCCATATCAATTACTCGTCGACCCCACTACAACTTCGCCTTCACCTTCTCGTCCCCATGCTGCTCCGCCCACGCACTCTGAAAAGCCTCCACCCCCGCCGTTGCAACCTCAACATCCTGATCCGGCGTCCCCGTACTACACCCCACGGCGCCCACAACCACGTCCTGCCCGCCAACCTTCACAACCAGCGGGATACCCCCAGGAATATACATGAACCGTCCGCCGTGCGTGCTGTTCAGCCCAAACGCCTTGCCGCCCGGCCACACCGCGTCTTTGTACACCGACGTGGGCGCCTTGTGGCCCGCGGCAGTGAAGGCCTTGTTTTGGGAGATTTCGACCGACGTCAGTTTTGCGCCGGGCAGCCGCTCGAAGTGCAGCAGGTGCAGGGTGCTGTCGACGATGGAGATGTTCATGGGCACGCCGATCTGGGCGGATTTGCGGGCGCAGGCGGCGGAAATGATCTTTGCGGCTGCGAGGCTGAGTTGTGGCGCGTTCTGGATGAGAGCGGGTTTGCGTTGAGAGTCTGCCATGATGAGGGCGGGTTCGGTGGGTGAGTTTGGGGGTTGTGCGTGTCGAGGCGAGGTGTATTGGGTCCTTGAATGTGGTTCGCGGGGCAGTAAGGATGCGACGGAGTGTCGATGAAGTAGATAGCTGGTGGGACGATGCGAGACACTGACAGGGAAGTTGCGGTGGGAATAAAATCACAGGAAATGGTCGGCAAGGACACGAGAGAAGTCCCAATGGTATGATTATTCAGTGTGGTAGCTATTTCGCGGTGCACGATGCTGTTGTGAGCTCGGATGCGATGGACCTCGAAGCCACGACGTCAGTAAGAAGGCCGTTGGAGAAGTCGCCGAGGTCTCGCTCGAAAGGCAGTGCACTAGTCCGTGTTTGGTTAGGGCACGCGTGAAACGAAAAGAACGCGTTGAGACGTGATTCGGATCCCGGGAGGCCTCCTCTTGGACCATTGTCTAAAGTACCTGCTCTCTCAGCAATGTCCATACGTTGCACCACGGCATGTATGACCTCTTGTCAGTCTCCAAGAACCATATGCTACCAAAGCGATGCACGTGTGCTTTGTCATAACCGCGTGGTGCCGTGATAGTGGTAAGTCGAATCTTGGAGTCCGAGGCAATGATTTGCCCAGTCTAAACGCGGGGATACTATAAGTCAAAGTTTATGGATCAGTGTTTGGATGTGCAACCTGGTCTGAAGCCATACAAGTAAGTAACACTGCTGCTTGATTAGACGACAGAACAAAAAGTAAGCTCGAGATCATCTTCCCCTCAAACTGTTCCTCCATCATGCGCGCCGCTCGCCTTCATGACCGTGACGACCTCCGTGTTGAACAGATCGACGAGCCAACCCTCAAAGATGGACAAGTGATGGTTGACATCGCTTGGTGCGGCATCTGCGGCTCCGACCTCCACGAGTACATATTAGGACCCGCTCCCGCCAACAAAGTACCTCACCCACTTACTGGCGACAAGCCTCCGGTCGCGATGGGCCATGAATTCTGCGGACGAGTCCGCAACCCTTCGTCTCAGTCGGGACTCAAGGACGGAGACGCTGTGATGGTTGACCCACGCATTGTATGCAGGAAGTGCGGTCCATGTAAGAAGGGCGCGACGCACGCATGCGAGAAAATGGGGTACCACGGGTATAATGCAGGTGGTGGTTATGCGGAACGTGCCGCAGTGCTCGAGACGATGCTGTACAAACTGCCTGACAATGTTGGCTTGGACTATGCGGCTGTCATCGAACCACTCGCCGTTGTGGTTCATGCTATCAAGGAGACGAAATTGTCGGATTGGGGGAATAAAGATATCCTGGTCCTTGGAGGCGGACCAATTGGGCTAGCGCTGATCATTGCGCTGAAGGCGTTCGGAGCGGAGAAAATCATTGTTAGTGAGCCTGCGGCCGGGAGGAGGGAGCAAGTGAAGGAGTTTGTCACCGCGGCGTACAACCCTATGACAGACGATGTTGTAGAAAAGTGTAAAGAAGCCACGAGTGGCAGAGGCATGAACATCGTGTTCGACTGTGCGGGTGTGCCGGCAGGTCTAGAGGTGGGCTTTGCGGCGTTGGGTTTCGAGGGACAATACATGAATGTGGCTGTTTGGGAGAAGCCAGTAAGTACAAAGTTCTTTGGCGGAGACAATGCTAACAAGGCTTTTAGATGGTCATACCTGTCTGGACGTTTATGTTCAGACACATCAGCATTAAGAGTGCTATCCTCTTCAATGATGAAGAGTTCAAAGAAACGATGCAGATGATGGCAGATGGTAAACTAATCGGCTACGAAAAGCTCATCACCGGACGCATCAGGCTAGAGGACATCGTTGAAAAAGGCTTCAAAGAGCTCATAAACAACAAGGACGAGCACATCAAGATTTTGGTCAGCACTAAAATATGAGTGCATCAGATGCATCTTTCAGGTTGTGCCTTACCCAGGCAACTGCATAGTACGCCCTCGAGGTTCGAGCACTTCAAACGACCTCTCGGATTCTTTGTCGACGAACTCCACAAACTTTGGCTTCACGATACCCTGCCCTTTTGCATAGTTCGGGCCAATCTCGAAGCATTCTCCACTATCTGCATTATCTCCAAGTAGGCTTTCGAACGCGTCCACCACTCCTTCAATAGGCGTAAGCAGACCTTCTGCCTCCATCTTGTCATAGAACGCTGGTGTGGAAATGTTCGTGCGGATGACATTTGGGCAGATCGCATTAAGCGTGATTTTCTCCGATGGCAAGTACTTCCCGTAAGATCTGACGAAACCAAGAACACCGTGTTTAGCAGCAGTGTAGACCGGCAAAGTCGGGCAACAATAAAAGCCGCAGACAGAGGCAATGACACCGACTAGAAATGTTGTTAGCAAGCCTTACATCTTGGTAGAACACACTCACTTTTGCATCGAAAGCCATGCTGCCCGACATCCTGTCGCCGAGCTTGTTGGACAGCCAGCGCGCTGGTGTAAAGCACGCCAGTCAGGTCCACATCAAGTACTGTCAAATCTGGCCTCTCGAACTCAAGACCGGAATTGCTTGTAGAGTTGTTCGGAAGCCATCTCCTTTCGCCTATGCCGCCGATTCCATAAACATAATCGAGCCGCCCGAAAGCCGACACAGCTTGAGTGAAGGCTTTGACCTGCGAGTTCCAATCCGCTAAGTCGACGTGGGAGAAATCGCCTCCGATTTCTTGTGCTACCTTCTGGCCGTTCTCTTGGTCTCGATCAGCAATGAACACCTTTATTCCTTTCTTTGCCAGCATTCGAGCTGTTGCCGCCCCCAAGCCAGAGGCCCCTCCAGTCAAGTAGGCATACTCAGGCATGTTGAGTCAGACCACACGGGCTCTTTGGAGAACTCCTACACAATAAGAGAATTGGTCCAGATGAACGAGCACGACGCAACAGATAGAAAGCACTTACCGGGCTGCAATATGTCGCAGCAAGTAGAGGTGGCCGTGTCTAGCAAAGACTTGAATGTCAACGAGCAATCTATACAAGGCCAGCATGATATTGGTGCCGCTCGTGAGGGGTTGCTCAGCCCGGCTATCCCATCTTTTCGGCTGACGGTGGTATCAAGAGGAGGTCAACCATTTCTGCTCGCAGGTTGAACGGGGTCCATGTTTGCGGGGAAGGCGTGGCGAATAGTTCGTGTTTACGCAGAACGCATCTACTCCTTGCCGTACTGATAATACGCGCTACCCAAACGTTGTACTAGTAGTGATCTGACTCCTTTCGTCCCTTTTTTTGCAGCATCATCTCCAATCCTTGCTCTTGACGCGAACAAAGCCCCATGTCAACACGCGACATAATCACCGTCCATGCCTCCAGTCTGTGGCACAGCCTGCTCTGTCCGTCAAGAGGCATCCTATATCCTCAAACCCTATTCTCTTCCTTCGTCTGGATGCGGCACTCATCGCGGCAGTCGTGTCTACTCACAAGAAAAGCTCTTCTTGACTCCAACGGTACAATAATGGCATAGCTGGTGATGCCATGCAATGAGTGGCACAAGGACGTCTGCATCAGGCACGAACCAGCCAACAATCTCATGGACGAGATTCCACTTATTGCTAATGGTTTTCCTAGAATTTGTTCCAGGACCGCTGAGCAGGGACCTTCAACCTTTGGTTGTTTTGGTTACTGCTGGCTTCGGCTGTGCCAGCGGGTACGTAGTGGCTGTCATCTCTGCGGGCACCGGGAGAATAATTTCGTTGCTGCCATCATGTGGCTTATGCACAACCTTCTTGTTACAGTTTGTGCAAAAGTGGTCGATTTCTTCAAACCAACCACACATACATGGTAGGCAAGCCGCACAGACGCAGATCAGGCACAAAACGGCACCGCAGATGCTGAACCAAAAGGTCAGCAACACTCTGAGCCCTCCGCTGGGATCCGCGCTTACACTGCCATTGAGGAGTCCTGCTTGCTCACTCGGGTCATAGCCCGATGTTTGCAATGCGGACAGGCGATCAGTGCGGGCGAATCGCCTAGTTGTTGAAGAGGTGTGACATAAGCGGGATCTGGACCCTTCTCGTACATGTTGATGTCTTGCCGAACTGGTTCAGCATCGTTCTGTCTGTACATGAAGTCAATGATCTGGCTCTGAGCTGCATGTCAGTATACGTACTCGATGTTTACTGGTTCAATGAAGTCATGGCCATTTGGCTGGTTGCTCATGGTCTGTGGGTGCGCGAGTGTCTGTTGAACTACAGGCTTTTCATTCTCAGCAGCATATATCATAGGCTGTGTCGATCCAGGTGCCGTTGCTTGGTATGGGGGGACTGGTTGGTTCTCCATTGCAACTATGGAGATGACTCAGTGTCAACAATGGGGAACTCGACGATTGATGCTACTACTTCGATGCTAACAAAGTTGAACCTACTAAGGGCGATATCCCATTGTCCTAAGATAAGCTGCGGAAGAAAGGCACGATTTATAATACCTTTGCGAAGCGCTTAAAGATGAGTCGACGTTAGTACTAATAGTAGGCTTAGCAGTCATAAAACTAGAAGTGTAGGTTTCTACCAAGGAGTCTATCCACCATTCGCGCAGTGCACCCTGATGCCTGTAGTCAATGCCACGATTTGCAACGAGCCATAGGTACACAGTGTGCTGGATCAAGATGGCCCGTCAGGGGTTACGCCAAGTCATGGCGGCGTCCTAACGACTAGTGGGTGATGCATATCGAACCACTCTTTCCGGCACGGGTGCGCCTCGTTGTGAACAGTCTGCCTCAACAATGAACGGGAGAGAAGCCCCCGCTAACCGGTCTACGTTAAGCTTTCAGAAATGAAAAAGTAACCTATTTTTGGACCCGACTAAGGACCAACCAGATCAAGCGCGCTTCCGCAGTGGGGTCCCCTACAACTAAGCTAAGAGAAGCGTTCACGGTCAGGCCCCCAGCCGCGGGCAGTGCCATGGTCTTGACCCCTTGAAACAGCCTTGCTATTGATTTAAACAAGGATAATGTCTCGGACGCATGAAAATAGAGCGACGACCACGTCTGGACCATCACGCCGTGCCTTTCTGCACGTAGACCATTACTTGGTACATCACCACCTAACGCCTGCATCAGGATGGTTTTCCACTTGTCATGCAGCTCCACGCACATCGGCTCTTAACAATGAAACCGTCGATACGGACGCTTATAGTGTTGAAAGATGTCTTTTTCGTGCTTTTGCTCGACATCAGCATCCTTTAATAGAGCGTAGCTACAGGCCTGCAGGCTCTTGCTAAGGGGCTTGTACTAGCTTCGATATTACCTCGCGGTGGTCTCTTACGACATGAGATTATTAAAAACGCAGGGCAGTGACTCTCTAGAGTGGCAGCCACAGCTTGTCGACTTTCGCGGCGAGGAGTACGCTATCCTGAGTCACCGATGGCTTGCTAACGCGAATGATGAAGTGCTCTTCGCGGATATCGAAATCATAGACGATGGTGGTAGAGATCCAGCGACAGGCCATCGACCTTTGCGACTGATATTGAATGGAGGATATGGACGTCGTCTTCCGCAAACTAAGCCGGGCTTTGACAAGCTCAGAGGTGCCGCACAACAGGCGCTTACCGACGGAAATGAGTTTATCTGGATTGACACATGCTGTATCGACAAGTCCAGTAGTGCAGAGCTGTCCGAAGCTATCAACTCAATGTGGACGTGGTATAGCAAGTCAACTATATGCTACGTGTACCTACAGGATGTCCCTGGCGGCCCTGACGGGGTGGCGATGGGAAGGGACTCCAAATTTGCGCAGTCTCAGTGGTGGACAAGAGGTTGGACGTTGCAAGAACTACTTGCGCCACTGGATGTTGTTTTCTTCACAAAAAGCTGGGACCCGATTGGGGAAAAGAAGTCCTTGAGTGATGCGATTGTTTCCATTACGGGCATCGGTATGGACGTACTTACTCATGCTCGGAGACTAGAGTCAGTGAGTATTGCAAGAAAAATGAGCTGGGCCAGCAACCGCAGAACCACGCGTGTCGAAGATCTTGCCTACTCTCTTATGGGAATATTCTCGGTCAACATGCCGCTCTTGTATGGAGAAGGCGAGAGAGCATTTCTTCGCCTGCAGCAAGAAATAATGAAGGACTCTGACGATGAATCGATCTTCGCCTGGGTGGATCCCACAGCTAATCCTGAAAGTTACAGCGGGCTCCTCGCGCAGCATCCTTCGGCATTCGCTAGGTCCAGCGACATCGTTTATTACAAAGATTTCGAAGATCGCGAGCCCCATGTCATGAGCAACCGAGGCTTGTCTATCACTTTGCAACTCAGTCCGGCTCAAGATGGAACAGTCGCAGCAGCTTTGCACTGTCCAGTGCCGCACACAGGGGAGGGCTTTCTCGCAGTCTACCTGAAACGACTTGGCAAAGACAGTCAACACTACGCGAGAGTCAAATGTGCTCGACTTGGTAGTCTTGAGCAGCGAGGGGCCCTCGAAGCCATTCATGTAAGGCAATCCCACCCTACGCACGAACTCGACACAATCCTGCCCTACCACTTCTTCAATCTTAGACATCTACACAGCGGCACAACCCTGTCTGAGAAGTTCATCCTCGAAAAGGCCAAATCGAATCAGCTCGAGCGGCTACCTCGCCGTGCTTTGGAGTCTTCGCCAGTCCACACAACGTCGCACGCTCGAAAGTGGGTTTGTTCCGGGTTCGAGCCAGTATTCAGAGTCACAAGGGGAACAAGCAAGCTGTCTGCTGTCCTCATGTTCGCTGGAGCAGAATCGGATGTCGATAGCTGTCGTATTCTGATCATGCTCGGCTCCATCTCTAGCACTCAGATCGGCTACGACGCTCGCGAGTTTGACACCGCGGAGTTACCGACGGATCTCCGCCTACAGAATTTCGAGCCGGGTTTCAAACCACGACCCGCTGATCCAGATACATGGATTGAGCTCGAGAATCATCATGTGAAGGTGGAGATTGAGCCGCAAGTGGATGGCAGCAATCAGCTGTTCATTACCGACATCACAATAACCAAGATAATCCGAATTTCACCACTACAAGCACTAGGCGAGGCTGTGGCAGATCGTCTGGAGCCGTTCGTGCCGATCCGGTCGCCGACTGTAAGAGCAGAGCCTAGCCGTAGCAGAAAAATCTGGCAACGCTTGGGACGCAATACTTGATTGATGCCGGCATTTACCATTACGGGGAATAAAGCATGTTCATCCTGGTTTGGAAAGCTTACCACCTGTCTGGCTCAGCACTCACCAGAGTCCACGAGCAAAGCTTACGACTTCATCCCCTTCTCATCACGTCCTGTCAAGCTTTTAGCTCAGACCTTTCAGGGCCAAATTTTGAACGGAGATTTGCTACAATACTCACATCCATAGTGTGAGGACGGTCCAAGGAGATCGACAGAGCTGAGCTGCTTGACCACCTGCCAGATGTATCGCGCGTGTGCTTTGGAAGCGATGCAAGTCTCTGGATGACTCACTTCTGGAACGACTTGTGGAACACTCAGGGAGCGAGGCCTTGCCCTTCTTTCACGTCTATACTGGCGAACTAATGGCCTTCAGGCGCAGCGCAACAACCGCTGAGGATACCAAGTATGAGAATGGTAGGAATACACCGCCAAGTCAAGGGGCTAATTTAACAGTAATAGCAGGCAAAGATTAGGTCATGCAGATTTTGGCATTGTCAGTTGTCTTCACCGGGCGTCTCGTGGAAACGAGCAGCCTGGAGGAAACCTCAACACTGAAGAAGCGCCTACTTTCGCTCCTTTCGAAAGTTGGATACAACCACTTTAAGCACTTACTAGGCAGGTAAGGCAGCCGATAACGTTCAATTCCTATCCGGAGACGTACTGCATCAAGGACGAGTCAGAGAACCTAGAAAACACGACTCGTTCCTCAAGATGTCCACTGAAAGTCGCGCTCGGTAATGGTATTTAAGATTACTAACCCCGGTCACACGTGCAATACTCGGATAGACCGGTACTACAATTAAAAGCATCAGTGGGCCAAGAAGCAACAATGCTTTGTTCCCAAATATAAGTCGCGATGGACCCGCCCCCGTCCTGCCGCCAAGGTGATGACGAGAGCCAAGACACATGTGGGTCCAGGAGCCGAACTAGTAGTGCAACTTTAAGATTGAGGCGAGAACTTGCCTGAAACGTTTCGTGCTTGTACCTATACCGTCTCTCAAATCATAGCAAGGGGGGACTGTGCTGCGCGGGTACCGGCATTGAAGATCAGCGAAGTTGCCTCCGCTGCAACATCCACATTCTTCTTCCCCGTCTTTCGGATGTGGCTGGCGTTGTGTCACGTCGTGCGCTATGACTAGATGGAACGGCTACCACCATGCTATTGGACAGCACGAAGAAGGCGTGAGCTTGGCAGCCAGCGACATGCATCAGATGATTTTGCAGGTAGCCTGCCTTCGGTTCTGCCTGTCTTGGGTACCTAGCTATATGTAAACAACTATCAAGAGTCGGTCATCTTCACCTTTGCCCAAACGTCGACGTTGCACTTGTTCATCAACGTCGATTTAGCTCCAAGCAACCATGAAGTCAGTTCTTTCACTCGGCCTCATTGGCTTGACAACCATCATCTCGGTCTCCAAGGCTCAAACAGACAATCCCAATTGCACGATATTTGATTGGGACGGGCAACCTGGGTACCTCCAGAATGACACGGTGCAGCGCATCTCTGCTGCAGCGACTTGCGAACCTGCTCGTAACGAAACACATGAATGTCCCATCGTGGCACATGGAGACGCCGCAGTTCAATACAAATACAACATCTCATCCACATTACGGAGTAGCTACTGGCACACTCCACATGGCTCAGAGAATTACATACATAGCCTCATTCTGTCGTCCGTCAATTCATCCCTTGACGGCATGCCCTGGCCCGATTATGCCATAGGTGCCATTGACACAACGGAAACGCTGGAGCCGGGCACGTCAGGGTATATCCAATTCACGCCCTACCTGCGATGTTTTGCTGGGATCCTGAGCAACTGCACTGGAGGCATTGAGGACGGAATCGGGATTGAAGCATGCGCTCCCGTCATCCAAACCCTGTGGGACAGTGTCGGCGTACTACAGGGGGACTTCTCGATCGAGAAAGTGGCGGAGGACGAAGTTAGCCAGTATCGTGACCCATATTCTGGTCAGTCTAGCGGCGATGCCTCGTCGTCTGTCCCGCGCCAAACCGGCAGGGCTATTCTAGTAGCTGCATTGACTCTGATCACTGCTTCGATATTGCAGTAGGAATTTTGGGCTGCTCAGCTCCTTTATGTCCATTGATACTAGTCTCGAATGAGAAATTTGTACCATGCATATTGATGCTACCACGATACGTTTGCAGCCACCGTAAGTGGGGGTTCGTGGTTGCCTACAAGCGTACAATGTCCTTTTTCAAGAGTACGGTCTGCTTGTAGATTGGGTCCTACGGATGTTCAGGATCGTACACTATACACCTGTAGGCTAGGTAACATTGAGGTATCACAAACTTCCAGGGCCAATGGGAAGATCGCTACGGGCCAGTGTCAGTATGTAGATATTCGAGGCCAAAGGCAACACCTCGTAGAGATCCCCAGCACGTCAGACGATCGGGCTTACTGGCTGTCTTAGTCTTGGTTGACTGTGCAGCAGGGTCCGGCTCGCAGTGCTCATTGTCTTTAGCCTCAAACCCTCCGAGTACAGCTTGGCCTGAGTGGGCAGGATCAAGATGTTCGACCTTGGGGGTACCAGACACAGACGCTGTCTTAGTTGTTTCGAAAAGAGTTTGCCCACAATTGCAACCACAAGAATGGGGAGGCAATGGTTAGCGAGCCAAGCACGTGGGCGGCAGGGTCCCCCGACAATTGAAGAGGACAACCACAGGGAACGTGTGGTTGATCGTATTGTCGCTTCCCGCCAGCATCTGATTCTTTCGAGGTTTCGGGACATCGGTTCCTGCCGAGCATCATCGTGACTGTTCCACTGCCGATGGAGAAGAGAGAGGAACCCGAGAACGTCTGTGAGTTGGCCACGGTTAACACAGGAAAGTTATACTACCCAGTACCAGATAGGTGCAGATATGTTCGTATTTTTCAGAGTGATCAGCTTGGGTGAAGCGGCTTCTAGATCACGACCCACGGGCTGCGAGTTCTGGATCTGAGATAACAGCTTTTAGGGAATCATTCCAGCAGCCTGGATATCATAGAGCTCTAAGAATGTAGAGAAAACATTCAACAGGCGTGCCAGACGCAGCAGTTATCATTTCGTTAGAGAAGGATTATGGCGCCAATACACATTTCTCGTGCGGGTCAACCTGTTTAGGTCGCTTCTTTTGCCCAAAGCGGTAATTCAAGTCAAATCAATCATCTAGAGATTTGTCTACGGACCGCCCAACGCCCAACGCCCAACATGTGACTTTCAGCCTCGCAGTGGCAGATCAGGCTGCCATAGTAATTTGTATGAGGGATGGATTTTGGCTGGCGCATATTGAATATATTGAGGACCGCTTCAGCAAGGTTGTTCAGGGCAGGGTATGCTTACGCCAACGGTCACCCCAATCATACACTGTGTGCATGGAAATACTCTCCAGGTTGAGCTTCAGATGTATCACGCTTAAGGCCGCAGTATAAACGTCGAAAGCAATGGCCATGTAAGTGCGCCGTGTAACATATTGATATTGTGGCAACTGCCATAAACGCGGCGGAAGCGCGAGGGAAGTACTCAAGCTTTGTGCTTCTTCTTACTCTTCTCACCATGCGATTTCCTCTTCTCCTTGTCCTTCTTACTCTTCTTTCCCTCTTCTTCGCCATTCTCTTCTACCTCTGCCTTCCTCTTCTTGGTACCTTTGACACTCACAGTGCTCGTACCACCCTTGCGTATCTGCTTCTCAGCCTCGGCCCATCTAGCATCTTCCTCATCCGCAGCAGCATCCTTTGTCTCACCGTCAAGCTCGTACCTATCCAGCGGTAGCGCGTTGATCAATTCTCTTTGTTTTGCTCTGACGGCAGGATCAATGTCGTTGTCCTCGTCATGGTCAGCGTAGGCTGCGGTAGAAGTGCCGTTCGCGTTTTCCGGGTTGGGCATCGCGGCCGCTGCAACAGCGATCCTCGAGCCGCTCAATGCAGCTTCTGTAGGCATATCCTTGCCCACCTCTGCTTCAAGGATCGCTCTAAACGCCACTGAGATCTTTCTCACGACCTTGATGAACATTGCCAACAGTTGACTGCTCGGAACATCGAGCTCTTTCTCCACGGCCGATAGGTCCTTACGTTGAAGTCCAATAGCTAACAGTATGGCCTGTTGCACGCCTGACAGCGAGACCTGTGGCATTCGACCAGTGAAAAACAAATGGGCGATGCTTGGCAGGAGATCGAGAATGACGTGATAGTCCAGCATGTTACTTGCGTAGCTATCTAGTCTCGCAAGGTCGTGCGGACTGAACAAGCCGTCCAGATCCTCCTTGATAAGAGGTTTTGATAGTGCAGTGGTCCCTGTAGTTTGGCTGGACTTTGACGGTGCAGATGCAGACTCGGAGATGCTTAGCGACTGCACAGCGGCGAACGTGCGGAACTGGTATGACAAGAGCGACAGGAACCGACGGTGGAAGTCAGATGCATAACTCGATAGCCAGGAAGGATCGGCGTTCGAATGGTTTGTTGTCAGTGGCCGAAGCATAACGCAGCTGTGCTCGCCCGTCAGATCATTGGGTGTCTGCCGCAGATACACGGGCGCGAAGTTATGTCGTTTCCAGAATTTGTGGAGTTGTTGTGTAAGCCCGTAGGACACACCCACATAATCCAGTGCATCAGGGGTCCGCTCGCTCAGCCGACTGAAGAGCGGAGGCATACTGTTTATGTTGCGGATCTTGACATCGTCTGCGAGTAGAGACGTGGACTCGAGTTCCGTATCTGAGACACGAGGCATATGCTCACTTGCCCCAACTGTGGTTGTAGGGTCTTCTTCTGCGAGTGATGCGAATTTACCCTCATAGAAGTCTGCCAGCAATTCGAGAGCTCGAGAGCCATAGCCCATCTTGAGATATTCGGGGTTTGTGGCGATGCGGACGACTCGGCTCCCGGACAGGCCGGCGAACTCGCTGTCTTGAAATTGTTGGGAGACTAGCCAGGGGATCAGGTCGCCGCCTGCACGTTGACCGCGTGACAAGGAGTTCATGACTGATTGTTTCGAGATGCGGCCTTCAAGCGCAACCTGGATGACACATAGGGGTTCGGGGAGGGAGGTGGCAGACTCGCTAACTGGTGGGATGAGAACAAAGAGCTGATGTGCTGGTGCATCTGACATCAGCTGTAAGTCGTTCGGACTGTTCTTGTAGTGGCTGGCTACGTAGAGCGCCATCATTTGCTGGAGGAATTTCTCCGATACAGGATGGAAGGAGAACAGTGTGTCGCGGTTCACGTGGACGAGCTCACACTGGGAGGGGTGAGGAGTGCCGTGAATGGCGGACTTGGACTTTGGAAGGGTGGCATCTAGACACAGAACACGATTGAGCCATTTTTCGACCGCATCGCCCTGAGCATACCGAATGGGTTCGGCGAGAGTAATTTCGCGGAGAGACCTGGAGGAGCGAACTGTCCCAGTGTCGTTGTTCTTCTCGATCAACTCTTCTTCGGACACCTTCGCCCCGCCTCGTGATTGATCACGGAGCTGTTGGATGAGCTTGAGGGACAGTGATCTGCCTGTGCCTTCGTAGCCATTGATGGTGGATGCCATGAAAACCAGATATGGACCCATGAGCTTCCTCACCAGGGGCAACGGAATTGCTGCCGCCTCGTCGATGACCACAAGCTCAGCTTGACCTAGCACATGCGCGTCTTGCGGCTGAATGTATTGTATGGTCTGTCTGTGCTGTCTGTAGACATTGATTCGAACTACAGCCTTGTTGTAATCTGGATTAGTAGATTGCAAGATGGTATAGTCCACATGATCTGTATAGTCGAGGGCATCGAAGCCTTTGACCACAAACTCGAAAAAGGTCTTCAAGTTTTCGGGGCTGGGAGCAGTGATGAAGATGTTGCTGTAGCCATGAGCTACTGCGGCGGCGACAGCCACACCAAGAGCAGCAGATTTACCCCGACCTCTAGCTGCTGTGAGCGTGACTGTACTTCTCAGCGTCTTTTCGGAGATGGCATCAACGAATGTGAGAAGAGCTTTTGCTTGATCAACAGTTTTGGACAGTGCTAGTAATGGGCCAACAGGTCTATTATCTGCGAGCGACTCCTTTATCTGTTTGAGCTCTTTCGTCGCTGATGATGCTTTTTCATCGGCTGTAGCTGGCGGGAGCTGCTGGACATTCTTGCCGCCAGAGATGGGAAGGACGTTCAACTCGTCATCCACCACCAAGCAGGACTCACAGCTGCCTAAGGACAATATGAAGCGCTCGTTGAAGCGTGCTACCACATCGTCGTGCGCTTCTGTCCGATATCTCGAATGCACGTCCATGCTCATGGTGTATAATTGCTTCAGACTGTTCATGCCCTTCAGCAGCAGCAGAACCAAACCACCACCTTCAACAGTCTCGATTGTCCTAGCCAGGAGGTTGGGAGTGAGGGCCTCGAAGTCCTGGAGGATACACATGCCATATGTGTTACCTAGGATCTTTTCTGTTTCCTTGTAGTAGACATATCGGATGTTGTTCAACGTGACGAAGAGTTCGAAGGGATCTTCCGTGTTCGCATCGCGTATGCCTCTCTTGATCTCCTTACGTATCTTTGCTTCGCGCTTCTTGCGATGGGAGGTGAAACCGAGCAGGTCCTTCTTGTAGGCCCATAGTACACTCTTGTTTTGCTTCACATCCACACTGGCCATAATGTAGTGGAGATGGACAATGACATCCTTTGCGCGATCACCGACGACGACGATGAAGCTGCGCTTCTTCTCCTGGATGCCATTCCTGATCAGAGCAGGAATTCTGGAGTCGATAGCTTTGCGAGGCATTTTGACGAGGCCCGACCACCTACCACCGAGCGAGGAAGGAGCGTTCTGTGGTTGTGATAGTGCTTGCCTTCTGCCAGAACAATTTGGACATCTGCGCGAGTTCTCCAAATCTCGAAAAAAATGTCGGCTCACTTGCCCTTTGGTGCTTATCGGCTGATAAGCTTGTTCCAGCTCTGGTTGTAGGCTAACTCGAGTGAGCTTAAGTCGACGCGTTGAGTGGCTCGTGCGCACGATGCGATAGGCCAGGTTGCCGTCGGTGGAGGTTCCTCGGCAACGACAACCAACCACCGAGCTCGTTCGGGGAACTACAGGTAACGAGTTCGTGCTCGGGAAGTGAAGCTAAAGTCGGGAACAGCCAGGATGTGCAACGATGGCAGAGTCGCATTTCATCGCGTTCAATAATGAGAATGCTTCTTAACTCAAGAGTCTTGATATCGGCTATTATGGAGGGGTTATGACAGCAACTGGGGCTTGAAAAGCGAACATGCTGCACCATACCACGTCGGCACACCATCTGCGACCAAGACACACTTGACAATGGCAGGATCGTTAGGCGTCCTGTGCTACACGTGCGATCCATCTACCTTGACACCACGCCAGTGCACTGACTGAAACTGCAGTGTCGCATGCCTGACAGCCTCGATACTGGCCTATGCTCCCACCACCATTCTTGCGACTGATCGGCCCGTCCATCTCGCAGTCTTCACCCTCGTCTTCTGCGCCTTGTCTTTGCTGCTAATCGCGAGACGGCCGAGACTCAGGCGCAACACAGACTTGGCCCATCGCGGCGAGTACGATTCGATACCCCTCGCTGAGTTCCAAAATGGTGAGGCAAAGACCACGAAAGAGAAGCAAGGGGCACACGCCTACCCTTTGGGTAATGCTGCGCTGTTCGCGACGGTGCTAGCCGCGGCTGCTGCCTTGGCTGTCCGCATCGACGTTCAGCGTAGGCTCCTTCTTGTCTCAGAGTGCGCAACAAGAAGTCTTGAAGTTTGGCTGCCGTTTGTGGTAGCCGTCTACGATGCCCTGCGATTTCAGAAGCGGCAGGACGTACGCGCTGCTGCTGATGACGATGAGGACATGGACTCAAGCGCCTATCACGATTTTGCCCGCTCTCTAAAGTCTTCGCTCCTGTCAAGCCCTTGGAGATACGTTCCAGCAGCGTTGTTGCTGTCACTTGGTTGCCATCTAGTGGCTGGCTTGTGGACTGCATCGCCATCGACTCATGTCTGTCCAGTCTCGAGCTCCGACGTTCTTGTGATACCACGCCTGCAATGGCTGGCACTTCTTCTCGACTCGTTTTTGACAATATCAACTCTGGAGCTGGCAGTCGGCGGTGTGCTACCTTCCACATCCGTACTGTCCGTTCCCATGTCATGGGCAGCTGTTCTGACCTTGGCCGCTGGTGCATGGGGCGTCATTGCTGCATATGTTAACACGACTCAGCCTGAGAACCACGCGTGGCTGTTCATCGAGCATGGAACAGCCCGCATTGCAGCTATATCATCCCTGGTGTGCCAGGCAGTTTTTCTGTCCGTTTTTTGTATATCATCTCTTTATAGCGTGAGTCACAACTCAATAAAGCTTCCACTTCCGGCTGACGCTCTCTTAGATATTAGACTTCGGGATGTTGCACATATCCATGGCGTTAACGGCTCTTCTTACAATGATACCCGGTCTGCGCTTCATCTGGTTAGCACGACGCCCTCATCCGCCACTATCCACTGTCAATCTTACATGGTCTTTTGTACTCATGTACTTCGCGTGGTCCCTCTACAGCCGTATCCGGAGGGCTATGCATAATTCGGAGTCTCCACCGTCCACGTTCCGACGAATGCTGGTTTTCGCAATATTCGTGGTTTTGCTTTATCCCGGCCTCATGAAGTCCAACACTGTACATTTCCATCCAATCGACCTCCTGATGTACGACGCACAAAACAAATATCTCAAATATGTGAATTACGCTGCAAGTAGCAAAAACCTCGCAGAAGCTGTCCATATCTACCAAAAAAGGTACCAAGGCAATCCCCCACCTGGCTTTGACGTCTGGTTCGAGTTTGCACGAAATCGATCTGTTCAAGTCACGGATGAGTTCAACCAAATTTACAACGATCTCTTACTGTTCAGAGCTATCTCGCCTGCAGATCTTAGGCAGCATACCTGGGACATGGTCTCCAATCCTTGGAACGAGATATCTGGGATAACCATTCGCGGCGGCATAGCTAAGGTTCAAGAGAACGTCGTTCCGACTCACCGATGGATGCTTGAGGGTGTAGTGAGTATCATTGAAAGTTTTAGCGAACATCTACCGGACATGGACCTAGCCTTCAACCTCAATGACGAGTCGAGGGTCGCAATACCCTATGCGGACCTACAGCGGCTCGAAGACGAGGCTCTCCGCACTACGTTCCACGGCTCTGTCTCTTTTTCTACAAATCGCGCTTCTGGTTGGGCAGAGATACCCCCGGAACCTACTAGTGATACAGTGTTCGAGAACTGGTCCTTCCTCAACACTTTCCAAGAATGGGCAGCTTCGACATGTCCCTCTTCCTCAGCTGCAAAGAGAGGTGTCTCGCCTATTTTCAAGTCCCAGCTCTGCCTCAGCTGCGTAGCTGATCACAGTCTAGGTCAATTCGTATCGGACTGGTCCGCGGCTGCAGATCCCTGCCACCAACCAGATCTCGCCAACCTGCACGGCTTTTACCTTTCGCCAGCTGCCTTCAAATCGACTCACCTACCGCGACCTGTCTTCTCACAATCGAAAGTGCGAGGTTTCAACGACATCTTGTACCCAAGCGCGTGGAATTACATGGACAAAGTTGTATATGACCCCACCAATATCACTTCGGCGGATCGGCCTGCTTTCCCAGATTCACCGTTCAAAGAGAAAGCCGTGTCGCTTTATTGGCGTGGCGCTACAAGCGAAGGCGTCAGTGCTGGTCTTGGTGCATGGCGCGGCATGACAAGACAGCGAGTGGTGCACTTGGCAAACAATTTGACGGCCTCGCAGCACGACATGGTTACACTGCTGCTGCCTGACTCAAAACATCCAGAGCGCTATACCTACATTACGCTGCCTGGTTCATCTCTGCCTGAGATGGGACTCCAGACAGACGTATCGTTTGTCAACGAAATCGTTCGTTGCGGTGGTCTGGACTGCGAAGCTCAAGAGCAGGAATTTGGATTGGCTCCACCCGTGGATTTCCAGTCGCACTGGAAGTACAAGTACCTGGTCGACATGGATGGAGCAGGCTTCTCAGGCCGCTTCTTGCCGTTTCTACAGTCACGATCACTGCCATTCAAAGTAGCACTTTTCCGAGAGTGGTACGACAGTCGGCTCATACCATGGCTACATTTTGTGCCGCTGGATCAGCGTCTGCATGGTCTTTGGTCGACCTTGGCATACTTCGCAGGGGTCAAAGGCTCCGACGTTACAGGAAGGTCGTGGGACTGGGTAGGTCACGAGCGGGAGGCTGAGCTAATCGCCGAAAGCGGTCGCGAGTGGAGCCAAAAAGCGCTGACAAAGGCGGATATGGAGGTCTACTTTTTCAGGTTGCTGCTCGAGTGGGGAAGACTTACTGATGATAGGAGGGATCAACTTGGATTCGTAATTTGATATCTGATCATAGAATCAATGGCGAAGATGATGACTCGCATAGCAGATCATGCCTAGCTTTGGCAATCGACGGTTTCGGGACGTGCTAGTAATCACACTCACGTGATCATCTATGATTGGCTACGCAAAGCACTTCGCTAGATCTGGCAGCTACGGTCGACCATCGCACCTCTACAGCTTTGCTTACTTGAGACACCTCACATTCGCTCAGACACCGGTACGACATTGCACAGGGAAACGAAGATGCCATACTCAGGTTAACACGGTATGGGTACAAGGACACGAGCAAGCTTTGCAGGCGATCAGTTGGAAACCACTTGGGAGCCCGCTCTGGACAACTTCTGCTCGGACCGGTGAGGAAGGAACTCCGGCACCAGCTATCACAGCGAAGTTGTTGGATTTCAGGCAAATTGGTGGCTGACTGTCATTCAGTTCAGAGACATCACAGGAGGGAGGGATGATTCAGACGAGCGCTTTCGCATACCTAGCAGGAACAATGAACGAACAGAATTGGGTACGTGTCCTGAAAATCTCATGGCTGTGCCTGCAATCTCTCAGTCACACCTTCACCGTTGCAGCTCCCTTTATCCCAGCATGAACGATCTTTCCTCTGCTGGTGACATGAATCAGACTCCATCTTCATCAGCGAGACCGGTACGCTGCGAATCACCCGTTTTCAGCACAGCTTGGGCCTCTTGGGTGCCTGCGAGACTTCCGCCTGATCCTCTGTGTCGACTGCCATCTCTCAACTCCTCTTTCCTGCCCGTTCACCTTGCTCTGGCTGTGCCTTTTCCTGAGCTTCAGTAACTGTGCTGGCTTCCTCAAGAACTTCCTCCAGATCCTCGTCCTCCGCCTCTGCCTTAGCTCGAATCTGCGCAATTTCTGGCAGAGGCGTCTCGTACAAGACTTCCCAGTGAGAGGCTTGCAGATGCTCCACTTTCGCCAAGAGGTACCTGACGACATGTTGGCTCGCGATTGGGACTGGATCTTCGTCCTCGAATGGGAAGACTTTCTGCACCAGCTCTTGCATGTTTTGACCAAGCTTTCCTGTCATGGCTAGCTGGTCCGTTTCGTCAGCTTCGAGAGCGATCGGCTGTATATCGGTGATAGTAGGTGCGGTTGCGACAAACAACTGGTGAGGACGTCTGTATATGATGGGTTCGACGCCGTGACCTGCATCGTTTGCTACCAGAGGCGGAGCAGCAGTCTCAATTGCTCCAAGCTCTTCATCTGCTCCAGCTTCTTCTTCGACGGGCTGGTCGGCAGACTCGAGGCCTTGGCCTTGCTCCTCCTGTTCATTTCGCACCCAGGATCTCGGTACAGTCATCTTTTCACCCTTCAAAGCCTGCCAATCACCTATGTGCTCAGGGTGGGTCGTCTCTACATGGTGCTCGAGAGATCTTTTCCACGAAGCCTGAGCACCTTTCTTGAGACGGCCGAAGGTTTTCCCTCCTGACAAAGGCGGCAGGCGTAGGAAACCTGAGTTCTCCTCCTTGATGCCATTGCGATATCAACCTTGTCGTTGCAAATTAGCTACTGGGTATACGTTCGTCTTGATGATACTTAGAGCTGGTGTTTGGTTTGCGGTTGAGGAGTGCAACTGACGGCTGATGAGTTGCCTGCTGGTCTGACAGTCTGACTTTTGTTATGGGCAAGTGCGTGTTGGCTAGGTCTAACCTTTGCCAGTCCAATTACTGATGAACAGTCAAGTGGTAAGAGGCAAGGAAGGTTGTCTTCAAGGTGTGAGAGAGAACAACCTATTTATTTACGTGCGACGGTCCCTAACTCAGACCTTTCCAGACCTCTGCCCCACTGTAAGCGACGGGGTGTGGCAAGGTAGTGAAAGGAATAAGTGTTTTCAGGTATTCACTCGTCAGCTATCCTCCTATTCCCTGCCAGTGAAGGAGCTGCCGTCAGTAACACTCACACTGGTAGAGAGGGCTACATGCAAATACGTCTGGAACGGGAGACACAGGATTATATCGCGTCCAAAACTGACACGAACTTCGAAACCTCCGTTTGGAGCAACAGCATAGCAAGCACATCGACTTGGTTTGCTTGATGCTAGGCACATGTTGGATCTGACGGCTAATCAATCTGCTGTTGCCATGCAATCACACCACGGGGTACTACTAGTAACCATCTAACGCAATGACAACAACAAGCAAGGCCACTAAATGCATGAGGACAGTTTTTTACGACCCCCCCACCCATTGCATTGTCGAAGTGTGGTAGGTACGAAGCTACTAGTGGCTCAAGGGAGGAAGTTGCATCAGACGCACAAAGAGAACTGGTTTCTTTGATGTCTTGAGCCCTTCATTTCTATTCTGACAATAAAGCCACCACGTGGCACAAATCTCGAAGACCAAAAAGTATCCTCTTCTTTGTGTTTCGCTGTTACGGGAACGGTTTGCGATGCTATTTCTGCCAACATAACCATCGTGTACGCAGCACGCGCGAAGCATCCGAAGCTTTTTCAACATATTCTCTTCTTAACATGCATTTTTTACACGCTCTTCCGATCGCCATCCTCGGCATTGTAGGGACCGCTGGCGCCCTGGATGGCGCCAAAGGTTATGATCCGGCCATGAATGCAGCATGTAAAGGCTTCCTAAAGGGCACTTTCAAATGCGTAAGTCCGGACCCCTCAAATCCTACCCTGACTCCCCATTTCCATATGCGTGCCTACATAAGCAACAGCTTGCCCGTTTGGCTAACAATACCCTAGATTACCGACGTCTCCTACGTGATCTGTCCTGATTCTTATCACTGGGCCGTCGAGAAATTCGTTGAACCAGGTACTCGCTGCGCTCAAGGCATTCACGGTGTCAAAGTCGACAGCATTGAACCCGTGCCAGCAACAACTACCAGGACATACTTTCAGTGGGGCCCTGAGACCAGCTATAGTAATGCGGATGCCACGCCGAACCCTACCCCTGACAACAGACCGACGTATACGTCCGTCCCCTATGGTCCATGTCCGACTGTGAAGCATGGAGAGCCCCACTGTACCATTGACGACAAGTGTAAGAGCACTACTGGAAGAGGGGTTCCCAAGCAAGAGCCAGTCGATCTTTGTGGTAATCCATACTGTGATCAGATCGGGTTGCCGCAAGTGGAGCAGGAGAGCTGTGAGATCTGTTTGAGGAAGTGTTGATGAAAGCGTTCGGTTTGGAGAGCGCCATGGTGATTTTTGAAAGGCAGACCTGAAAGCAGATCGCATGTGAGTATTGGTTTTTGGAGGTAAAAAGTTGGGAATACTATTAGGGCTGCAGTATAGTATCCATCCATCCGTCGCTTTGGATGGTGGTAGAAAGGAAGGACATAACACGGGCGAAACATCAGCCGTAGAAATCTACACTTATCTCCTGCGTCTCAGCGTTAGTCATGAAGCGCCAGCTGACCTGTTGGATATTCCTGATCTCATGGCAAACTCAGCGTATCGACCGTGAAGGAAGCGTGACTCTTGATTCTTCGGTGACTTGGCAAACCTCCTTCATCAACGGACAAGTCAGCGCAAGCTGCGTCTTGAACACACGACACTGTGCGAAGCAAAATTCGACTCCGACGACGATCAGAATGGCATACTTGTATCTGTGTACCCTGTCACAGACTCCTCATCTTGCCATCCATATCCGCCTTCATTCTCCGGCTGTTCCTCCTCAACTCCCCATCGCATTAACATCTCTTTCGTCTGGCCGTGAGCTTGTCTCCATGTTGACGGCAGTTGATCCAAGGCAGTGTAGTCACTGTAGCCTATCTCTTTTCTGTAGCCGTCAGGCCGTCCTTCCAGCGCGACGACCGTGTTTGTCCTCAGATCGACCTGCGCTACTTTCCAGAGATGCACCGAATCGAGCCCATACGAGTCGAGATGGCCGAGTGCCTCATCGAATGACGGCACGGTCATTTTGTGGTATCGGCGGAATCTGCCACAATCTTCTCCTGGAACACTGCTTGCGGCTGCTAGACGTGCTTCGTCTCTGCTCAGCTCTTTGTAGGTATTCTCGACCCTCTGTAGCCAGGCTTTGCCAGTTTCGTGCGACTGGGGTTTCAACGCCGCTATGGCCTCGAGGTGCTCCTGCAGTGAGGTGAGAGGCCGTGTATCGGTGTTCGCGTGACTCGATCGTAGACCTGCTCTGTTGATATCGGAGGTTCTTACCTGCTCGTTGCAACATACCAGGTCTCGTGCAACTGACACGACTTGTTGGCTCAACTGGACATGGCAGCTTCGATACCATTGGCAAAGCGCACAATTCGAGATGTGGTTTTGACCAAGCTCGCTCGGTTGGTGTTCCTCCATGTCAGGTCTCCTTTCCCATAGACCCCAATCTCCGAGCATCACCTTGACTTCCTTGTCGCCGTTGACAATGGAGACGAACCAGTTATCTGCGTGTGCGTCGACATGTAGTATCCCAGCCTCAATTGTATCCAACATGACCCTGAGCATTTGACGCCACAGTGAGAAGAGGAGTTTCTCAGTCACTGGCTGCATCGTCTGTTGAATGCCATCTCTGATTCCGAGCAAGCTTCCAGCGTCGCACAGTTCCCAGATACTTGCTGTTACCACATTGTTTGACCTCACTTCGTCCTCGTACTCCGTCCAGCCTATCAACGAGGGTATGTCATTGATGTGTTGGATTTCCGTCACAGCCCGCACGTCTGCGCTCTGTATAATCTGTTCAGTGTCGCGAATATATGGATGGGACTCTTTTCGGACGTAAAGTTTGTCGTCTTCTAAAGATCGAACAATCATGAGCTTTGAGAGACCAGTAAGGTGCAGCTTTGAGATGAAGATGTAGCCTGGACCTTCTGGGAAGAAGACCACTTTTTGATGTCCAACAGTAGAGGGCTGGCCACTGTCAGGGACAACAGAGGTACGGCATGACATCTTTGTTGTGGAAAGGCTGATGGCACTAGAATACCAGATTGGTCTTGTTGACTGGTGGTGAACGATAGTGCTGTGGGTCGAGTGTCTGGAGATATTTCTCAATTGACGAGCGTTGCCCCTGTCTTGCTTGAACCGCTTGGGTCTTTGCTCGAGACGATTGTTAGGATGAAAAGGAAGGAAAGGTTGAAGTAGGGCTATGAGATATATACAAGTGTTCTGTGAGTGTGATGATCTGCTTTGCATGATATCGAATGACTTGAAAGGATCTGCCAAGCATTGTTATGCTGATAGTGCAAGTACGATTTGTGACACTGAAGAGTGGCGGTCTTGTCGTGGACTTAGAACACCTCTGCCTGCACCGGTACATCGAGGTCGTGCATCCTACTAATTGGCACAGCTGGTAGAAGAGACTGTCTACCCGATGACAACACGGGCCGTCTGGGTCGTTCGTGAGATCAAGCAGCGAGCCAGCCTACCAAAGCTACTCACCCGGTGTTCAGCCAGATCATGCGTCGGTGTTGAGAATGTTTATCATACTATTCTCGGAGTGAGAAGCACAAAGGATCTTTTTATCATCCAGCAGATTGTTTGTGTGATTGGTGTCCATTACTTACAGTGTTTGATTTGCCATGTACCTGTCGCTATCGTATGATCCTGATACCTCGTTTACCGCGTATTTGTGTCCAACCACCTTCTGAAACCAATTTGAACCTTTTATAGGTTTCTGAATGCTGGCCCTTAAGCTGAAAGGTAGCCCAATCGACTACATCGGCAACCACAAAGCTCTTAAGATTTGTGATCCGAGGGTACCTGGGATCGTTGAATGGCCAAAAGCCTAGTTTGACCGTACTGCCGCCATGAGGAGTGCCGTCCTCAAAGAGCTCCTGTTGTCGTTCGAGCGGTCTCCGACATCCATTTCGCAGCATTGCGGCAGCCGATTGACTTATGATTTCCATGTACTCGTGCAGGTATTTCACACTCTGCGCGTGATGCACATAGTGCTGTAGTTTCTGCACGAGATGATGCAGCTCTGAGTGCTTGCGACCGTCGAGTAGACTATCGATATTGTCGTAGATGAATCTGAAGTCTTTGCGGCATAGAGCCAACCAATCTTTGCAGTTTTCCCGTCGCCTGCTAATTCCGAAGTCGCCAAGGCCGATCAACGGAAGACCACTTGCGCCTCGACTTGTGAGAAACCAGTTGTTTAGGTGACCATCTTGGTGAGCAATGCCAACCTTGTGAATACCGAGGACAATATCAAGCATCTCAGCTGCCCAGAAGGCTATCCATAATTCAGGGATCGTGGTGCGTGCTTCCCTCGATCGATCTATCAGCTCTGCAAGTGTTCCTCCGGTGTAGTAATCCCAGTAACTGACTGTGAACTTTGTGCGATTTCTGTCGTTCTGATAATTTGCCCAACCCTGAACCTTGGCAGTACCTTCGATGTGGCCAGCACGACAAGCATTGCGAACTTCGAGATTAGGCTTCCCCACATCGACGTAACCATCGGGTCTGAGATCCTCTTTGCGGACGTAGTACTTGCCGTCTTTGACGCACAAGACTAACGATGCACTGCCATAGTAACCTTGCCCCAAAGGTTTGACAAGAACGAAGCCGGGGCCTTCATCAAAGAACATAGCTTGTTGTGGCATTGCTGAGAGTGGTGGTCGCAGATAATTTGTGCGTTGGTCAAGACGTGTCTTATGTTCTCATAGATCTGCGGATATGCACGAGAGCGCCAGGATGGTCGAGTCGTATAAGTACCTCCATGCGTCATCCAGAAGAACAAGATATGGCTAACACCTATCGTTGTATCGAACAAAGATAACGATTTGGGATTATGTTGGCCAACAACACCTGACAAAGGGTCGAGGCCGGCTCATGCTCTGATGGAGAACCATGGTCTTTGTCACTTGTTTGTCCTCGAAGCAACGCGATTCGAGCATCTTAGACTGGTCACGACCCGGAAGCGCAAGCACTGGGGTGCAATGATGAAAGCATGCTTGCGTATATGGTTTCGCAGTCACAAAACCATTGGCTGCCGAAACAAGCTCACAAGCTTCCAGAGGCTCAGATATCTCCTCCATGATCGCTTGCTATCGCTTGTATTAGGTATTGGGTACGTGGCAGTCAAATCCGGGTGGTCACGATCAACAGAGTTCGGGTGAACTCCACCGATCTCCTATATAGTCTGGTTACTGCTCGGCCAGAAGTGGATCCTACCCCTATTGACCATAACACCGGTGTGCTCGAATCGACTACTCTTCTATGTCCATCCATCAATGTGCACAGACTGCACTTAGTAGCTGTTGCTGCTGTTAGAGTTGCGTGCGAGAACTCGTAGCGTGGCGTTGTCGTTGATAATCATGTTGATATGACTGAACCAAGGGCTTTCGAGGAGGTAGATGACCGTCGTGCCTAACTCTGGACCAATAGATATTAAAGCTATTCACAAGTCCAGTGCTAAACTAGCAGACTCGTACGGTCTTGTGTAGCTGATGTATGAAGCTTTGATTGCTGCAGGGCAAGCTGGCAAAGTAGCTATACAGTTACATGCTCAATCCAAGATCATTATGTCGACAGATGACAGAGAATGGGCGCCTAGGATCACACAAACCGTCCATCTCGTATAAGATTATTGCCAAACGGTTGAGGCAGTCACCTGTTGATGCAACAATTCGAGATCAGGTAAGAAAAAGGCGCTTTGACTTTCTCCGCTTCTCCTCCGTTGTCACGTGGTGTAGAGCTGCCGAGAGCGAGTCAGGGGCTCGGTATCGTTCCCGGTGTTGACCGAGTCGCGGGCTAGGGCACGAGTGCTGCAAACCAGGGAAATATTCTCCGCCCTAGAACATCGACAATAGACTTTCGTATGGGCCACTTCGACGCCGGGAGACGACATGTTTCTACAGCCTGCGAAATGTAGTCTGATGGAATGAAGGGTTCTAAAGCAGCTTGCTAGGATTCCATTGACCGGAAGCTACAAGGGTCTTGTCTCTGAAACCAGGGACGCATATCCGCATCCTCGTAGGGAGTCGTCATCCGGTCTCGAGTTTCAACGGCAGATGCATCTTCTTGTAAAAATCAGACCGTTTTTGCTGCCGAGACCTAATCATCAACTCGGTTTGTGAGACTCGAGTATAGATAAACTCAGGGCGACGAGAACAATGCCTGCCGATACATCATACGAACGGAGTGATGTGAAGCGTTCAAGCGGCACACGTATCCCAGGAAGCGGCTAGGCACAGAATCCAATTATGTCCAATCGAGTCTCGGGCAGGTGGATATCTACTGATGCTTGCGTCACGACTGACCTTCATATGGTGAATCAACGTGTACATGGCGAAACAGTCTAGGAGCTCAGACTATCAAAGTATGCGTATGTCCACGTGTTCCTACTCAAAATTCGCCCTTACCCATACAGAGTTACCATGTCGTCCAAACAGATACCGACAACAGGCCACCGAACAGAATTGGCGTCTTCCCTCGACTCGTTCTTGAAGGCCAATCCAGGTCTCCACCTAGGCGGTGATGTAGACTTTCACCAAGAACGCCGGCATCACCTTGAGGTTTTCGGCTGGCACAATCTCACTGAAGATAAGCGGGCACCCGTTGGCAAGGTCGAATTCACAGCAGTTCGAGGGCCACACGGCACGATTCCTGTCCGGCTGTTCTACCCCAAGGCAGTCGTTGATGGCTCCAAGAAGGACGTGGCAGCATTGGTTTATATGCATGGTGGAGGTTACACAGTCGGCTCGGTGGACGAGTTCGAAAATGGATTGCGGCTCGTTGCTGAGGCTGCAGGAGTTGTGGTTCGATGCCCCTCTACCGAAGCATAAAAGTCGAAACGCTAATTTATATCTGCAGGTCATTGGCATTGAATACCGCCTCGCACCAGAGCACCACTTTCCAACTCAGCTAGACGAATATTCAGCTGTCATCGATTACTTTCAAGATTCTGCAAACTCAGAATCACGTGGTATCTCGGCCGATCTCGTGTTTGGCGGCGGCGATAGCGCAGGCGGCAACATGACAGAGGCGATGTGCCTTCGCCGCCGTGACAATGGGCAGAAGCCCATGGCCGGCCAGCTCCTACTCTATCCCGAGTCACGGCTTCCTTTCGATACCAAAGCAGCTTCAGAGAACAATTCCGGCTACTACTTAGAATGCAACGGCATCTTCTCGTTCGCAGACCACTACCTGCCTCGGTCGCCTGAGAAGGCATATCCACCAAGCCATCGATATGTCAGTCCAGGTATGCAACCAGTGGAAGACTTGAAAGACCAGCCGCCAGCGGCGCTGTTCACATGTGGGTTTGATCCGCTAAGAGATGTCGGCGTCGAGTACGGCCACAAGTCGCAGGAGGCAGGGAATGCTGTGAGCTGGCACCACTATCCAGACCTGACGCACGGATTTTTACAGATGGCGCCGTGGAGCGAAGAGGCTATGAAGGCCACAATGGACGTTGCCGCTGAGCTGAAGAGCATGGCCTATGGCTCTTAGGACTTCTTTGTCTTCACCTAGTAATGACATACATGGCTGCAATCATTCGCTGTTGGATTACATGCCCATGCTGAAGAATGGAAACGCGACGGAGGTCTATGTACAACTCTTCCATGATCGTTCCACTGCCTCATTGGAGTTTGAGAAGCTTGGTGTACATCACTTTGACCCATCCATCGTAATTTGGGGGTCAGCCAACTAAACACTCGCTTCAGGGGCAGCGCGTAGGTATTTCTGTGTTCCAGCATTTTCCATGATCTTGGAAGGCGCTGTTTGGAGATATGCGTCAGCAAGGACAACTGTGAAGCGCAGAACGGGAACGTAATACCGAGAGAGTCACAAACGCATCTTACGCGATACGGCTCGCAGGATTTAGATACTGTACGATAAGAGTGGAGGCACAAAACATGTTCGCCGTGTCATATACGGCCTACACAACGATAAGTCCTTGCGCTTACATGAGAGAACACACTGCAAGGCCTTCCTTCGCTTACGTTAATCAGGCTATGTGGAGACAGCATTGTGGCTTCACTTGATTTTCGACTAACGAACATCGAAAGCAAGCACAGCTAAGCAATGAGACGAGGTGACAAAGTCCACCGTGGTAGTGTTAAGCAGACGTCCATCGGCTTCGAAAGCTTCACATATCAATCTGTCTAATAATGCACAAAGCGTTTTGCACGTGTGCGCCAAAGGGTAGTCTTGATACACTAGCGGACCGACACCACGCTAGACTATTATAGCTAGTGGTAGCAGTACGAGCAGCGGGTAAGCTGTCGTCTCGAGGGCCGATGCCATCTTTGAGGTCCACACCGAGGTGGATGATCAACATCGCGATGTCCCATTCTTTAGCAGAGCACTTACTCACCACCACTGTGCTCCGTCAACACAGACTTCTACAGCCAGCAGCGTTCTTGCTGTAACGAACGCATTGGTTATCTCGAACGTTTCACATACAATCCGAAAGCACGTGGTATCAAAAGTGGCCTCTCAACGTTGACAGGTGTCAATTGGCGGCATATCCCACTGCATCGTAGGTCACCAGACCAACGTGTTGGTAGGATATCCCTACTACAGACTTGCTTGATAACAACAAACGAAGGCATAGAGTCACACGCGTTATCCTGTACCTCCCGAGACCACAACCTGAATGCAGCTTGCTAGAGGATGCTGAAGGCTTGATGCGGTCTGCGGTGGCGATACTGCACTTCCTACGAACACTTTCACTCTGACGATCGCACTTTCCGCTGGTAAGAGTAACGCTGTTTAACATGTCTCGTTGGTATGGAGACTTAGGACAGTTCATAAAGTACTTAAATCCTTCTTGTTCCCGTACCACCGAGAGTTGCTGCTTTTAGACAACGTCTGCTCCCTAGGTCTCTTCTCTGGAAGACAGACACCTCACACCTCTTTTCAAACGACAAATCATGCATCCACGTACAATGGCAAGAGCACTTCTGGTGCTTCTGGCCACCATCCTGCTTTACTCATTGGCAAGCGCCGAATCAGGTCAAACAAGCAGGGACATTGCGCTCAATGAGACCTCTCTTTCTACAGACGAAAACAATTCCATCGAAGCAGGCAAACCAAAATACAACGACTACGCCCTCTCTTGCGTTGAAGACAAGCAAACCACACTGAACTGCCAGAAAGAGCCTTACAAATACTACTGTGACAGTAAAGGGAAGCTGAAGTACAGCAAGCGAGAAACCGCCTATTGCGACTGGTGTGACTGTATCAACCTCAACCCCAAGCCTGCCTGCATCATCAACCTTATTGGCAACGCACAATGCGCTCGGGACTTAGGCAATGCCACTGACTGGGAGGAAATGGATGAGTTCGATCGGGCACAGGCAATCACGAAGCAACAGCAGTCCATTGCTGAGAGCAGCGGAAATGAACTATCGGCCAAGCCTGGTGGACCAGCTCCACAGCTCTCATCTGCTGCACTTCACGTTACGCCAAAATGGGCCAAGAAGATCGGCACAATCGTTGGTACGATCTCTACCTTCGTCGTCCCAAGCCGCGACTCGGTTACGGATCGCACCGTCCACGACAAGACATCTGATCTCAATCCTGAGCTCGACACGAGGGACAACATGAAAAAGAAGAAGAAACCAAAGAAGGTGCCAGACTGCCTTGTCAACGCCAATCCAATGGATATGAGCTGTGAGCTTGCAAACTCCACATGAGTGCCTGCTAGCAGGACCTCGCGAAGGAGTCTCGATGAGTCAACTGCGCACATGACTGATGTACATCATGGTGTTTGAGAGGTTATCATGGTCTGCGATGACGGCACATAAATTGTGAGATAGATAATGTACCAGAGAAACACTAAGACGTTAGATGTGCTACCTCTTGTTTCAGGGCATTGGCGAACAGGAAGTCATAGAGATGAATTACATGAATTGCAACTGAGCCGTATTGCCGTTATCACTGGGCCAGTGGTCCCCTCTTCTGCCATGCCACTAGCTGATCGCGTTGAGAGAATGGAAGGAAGGTGTTTGAGCTCATCGGAATACAGCTGGACAGCGACCCCGAGTTGCGAGGCTGCCAAGCCAGTGTCCAGCATCCAGTCTATCATTCATGTTCATGGCATGTGATGATCCGATCGAAAGCATCAGAAATTGTAGACTAGTGCATTGCTTGAAGCACCGGCGAAGCACTGGCTACGAATAGGACAGGAAGGCAAGATGCTCAGAACGTCTTGCTAATCTTTGTGCAGTAGGGTTCGAGAAGTGCGCTTTAGACCTTTGTGATCGTCCGTTCCATCAAATTCAGCTTGGCTACTTCAACCTACAGCCCCTTTTCCACCTCGACTAGTCAATCCGCTGTGTACGTAGCTTCTACTGCTGCACTCCTTACTTCTTTCAACCCACTGACAATGTCCCCGACATTGCCCTCGATCCAAACGTCAGTCATCCCTTGACCGCGCAGCATACCAGTAATCAAATCGCTGCTCACTGGCTGTGTACCGAGACGAGCATCGATGTCCGCTACAACATACTTCATCAACTGTTCTGACTGTCGCTGTGCTGTCTCTAACTCTGCTTCAATTCTTTCGTTCTTCCACATCAAGAATCTAACAGCGTCTATTGCCGCATTGTCGGCGTTGGCTGATTCAAAAGTGGAAATATTCTTGTTGCTGTACGGAAAAGCTCTCCATGCAATGGCTTCTGCATGCGGCCCGTACTTGCCCTCGAGTGCTTCACGAGCATAGATGTCAAAATGAATCGCAGGTGCGGGGACTCTTACCAGTTCGGCGGTTTTCGAAGGCTCTCTGTTGACAGAAGTTTGCCAGGCAGTATTCATGCCAGTCTGAGAACTGTGTGTTGTTGGTGTTGCGATGGCCTTGTTCGAGTTTCTTCCTTCTTGAGATGAACCTCGCACCATTGTCTCAAAGGTATTCGAAGAGATCGTACTCAGTTTTTCCATGTTCACACTGACCATGTCGTTGTCAGATGCCGTTGATCTGACTTCTTCCGTCTCTTCTGCTTCACAAATGGCTCTCTGCTTCAACTTGAGTATGATCCTTGGTCGGATTGTTGTCGTTGCGGGTGTCTTGTGACCTGACTTGTGCACTCTATTTGTAAGTATCGCCACTTGAGCTGCAGGAAGCGACCGTCTCTTGTCGATGCGAGGGATTTCCCGCGCGAGGACTGTCCAATCTGCCACTTCAGGATGCTCTCGCTCGATGTGATATTGGAGGGATTGCTTCCTAGCAATCTTGCTCCTGGATGCCAGGCGGTCAAAACCTGGTAAGTGGGTGCAGCGTGTACATGCGTAGCGTAGGACGCGCGGTGCCATGATATGTTAGGTACAACTGAGAGAGTTGAGCAGCTGGTTGTCGTGGGGGCTGCGATGAGGAAGTCGAGGAAAACTTCTGGTGTCGAGCGATTGAAAGCGATAGAGTCGCAAAAATTTGACTTGGAGGCAGTAAGATTCGAGGAAGAATAAGATATATAATCTTACCCTGGGACTGGCGGTAGCCATGATGGGAAGCCGCGTGTCTTAGAGTAAAAGAGCGCGAGTGCATCACAACTTCGCTTGCCCGGCAGGCTGATCATGCGAACAGATAAGTGAAAGGTCGACTATGATCAGCGACGAAAGATTCCTGTCATCTTCTCGAGCTTCAGGTGCAGTAGCAGGCATGAACTTTCAGTGTCAACCCCGACGCTTTTGTGGTCCTTCTTCTGACACGATCGAGATAGTATTCAGCCATCATGTTCAAGAACTAATTGGGGATACCCGAGCACGTGTCCGTGTCGAGCTTGGTACAGTGATATGCAGTCAGCACGACTCGGAAATCTTCATCGCTGAGAAGGTTTCCCTAGCCGTGTTCATGAATAGTCTCTTGATTCGTCGAAGGCGGAGGGCCACATCACTGCTCACCAAACCAGCGTCACAAGCCATTCCGCAATTTGAGCTAGCACATCTTTGGCGCTATGTTCTTCATTTGTAGTGATGAACATCATCGCCGCAATCGCTCCTCCCTGGCGGGCATTGCTACCGGGGGCAAACATGTATTCGCTGCAATCAACCCCTCCTAGGCAAGAATTGTCATGCAGAAACAAATGTTCGTCTCACACGGCTCAAACACGGGCAAGCCAAGTGTGCACAACAATATCTCTAGTACGGAGCACTTCAAGGGAGCAATAATCTGCAAACGAGCGATGCTCATCAGTCGGTGGAAAACAACGTCTTGTCGACTTAATTGGCTTGGTTCCTAAGATCATCTAGTCAACGTGCTGTAATTTCCAAACTGGTCACACCGAGCGAGAGACCGATGAAGTCTCACATCGACGCCTTAGCTTAGGGCCACCTGCATATAGAATAGCTTCATCCCGAACCAGATGCGACCTGATTGGGCTTCCGTAACGGGAGCTTTGAACGGTCGAGCAACAGGTATGTTAAAAACGGACAAGACCATAGTCTGGATAGTACCAGTAAATCGTACAGAATAGCATATATTGGAACTTACAAGCATCCACAGTCAGGCCAGCTGCCGGGATGTTCTTACCTTTTTTACTTGAGGATTACCTGCTTCGAGAGACTTGAAGAGGAGCCTACAGATCTTGCGTTTCTTGCTCTCAGGTTATTCGCACGTCATCTCCACTGTGGCCTTTGGTTATCAGTCTCGCTTTCTGCTCTCGTATTCTTTGTTTTTGCAAACGTCGCGCTGCACGCGTCGGCATGCTCTGTACTCGAAATCCTGTCTCCAGCTCTCACGTTGAAGCTGGTTTTATTTCGCCCTCTGTTTTCTATGTTCAGGATCCATTGTATATGCCTTTCTCGGTGTTTGGTACTTTGGTGAATTAGTTAGGCTGGTGGACTCACTGGGTGAAGACTGGATCGAGCTCAAAAGCGTATTCCCAATCGATCCGAGGCGGTCAATACTCGAAGGACGACGTCTGTTCGTAATATGAGAGGGGGCATCATGATAGTGGCTGTGGCTGACAGATCCCCTAGCGCTGCCATGGCTCACAGATCTGCTAGGGTTGCGATTCTGGGATGGTTGTTCGAAGGTCGAAGAGTGGTCGAATGTATAGGGGTCGTGGTACGTACCCGAACCATAGGGAAGGGCACTGGCGCGACGAGGATATGAATAGTCGGCGGGGAGCCAGCCAGCGAGCTCGGCTTCGTGTTGAGCGTACGGGTCGTAGGGACCAGCACTGTTGTGATAGTGCGAAGGCATCTCGGATCAATTACTTTGACAGCTTACGTTCTGCGTTGTCTTTTTTGAGCGGATTTCGTCCTTTAAGAGATGTTGAATTTGAGATCAAGGTGCCTTCTTTTCGAGCTGTAGCGTGCGGTACTGTGATGAACCTGGAACTAGTTGTGCAAGTAAGCTGCTATGTCGTATTCCGCTCGAGCTGCGAAAGCTCGCCAATATGTATCAGTGCCAAACCAAACCCCGTGCAGAGCCGGTGCTCACCCTGTTACGTGCAAAAGGCATTGTCGCTGTCAAGCGGACAACCATGGCCAGCCACCCTTGTGCCATGCATTCACAAAGCGGGTATTGTCACGATAAAGCACCACCAGCGTAGTTCATTGTGGTCTCTCAGCAAGAATCGTTGTTCAGGAGACGGCGTGAATGAGATTCATATCCAGCTTTATCCTCAGGTTTCTAACGCCTTTGCACTCGAGTGCCTGAAGCACAATGTTAAGCTGACACGGCCGGCATGGAGAACGAAGCCCGTGTTGACATCGCGGGCAGTCCAGATCGAGGCTCTACCATACCCTGGACGTAGACAACTGATATGAAGAGCGATAAAAGCGTGAGCATCAGAATGAGCAGCACATGCCGTCAATATTACGCAAAGCAAGGTTTTGAGCATGGGAGAGAGGCCAGCGAGAAGCGACGAAGAAGAAAGCTTGAGCGGTCTGGCATGCTGTGTGGTTGGACTAACCATTTTTAGAAAAGCTCGGTGCGCGCTGCTGAGTTGGCCATCTGCCCTTCAGGTAAAGTGTCTGCAGGACTCAGAAATCGAGAGAGCTTCGTGCATGATAACTAACTGGTCAAGAAAGAATACGGAATGACGATCAGGACAAAGAATGCGCAAGTCAGCTATGTCCAGATCCTACTCAGGCGATACTCGAAAAGTGGCAGAATGACTGAAACATGATAAAGGCTGTTTTTTTGGTGATACGGCTTTGTGCACCGTGGAATTTCTCCGGCTGCTTATCTACAGCCCTGCAGCGCAAAACGGCCATGCTCGCCAGAGACTGCCTAACCCCGCCTTAACTGAAATTGGCTTTGTGTCTTGGTGAAGCTTAAAATAATTGCGGCGCTAATAGCAGGGGCACCTTCTGTATCAGTACTAGACCTTCCTGTAGCATGCTGGCTGGCTGTCCCCACCCAAGGTGTTCGCTGGTCGTCTCATCTTCTTGATATTATCCTCGTACACATATGCCGAGCACCTCTGCCTTGCACCAGATGGAAATGTCGCTGAAGTCCTTACTAATTGAGAGAAGGGGAGAGTATAGCTAGGTCAGTCAATCAAATCGGTAGATGACTCGAGCTTAGTCTACCTACTTAGGTAGCGTAGTGCCGGTTCAGCAAGGTCGAGCTCACCCCATCCCCACCCCACTGAGGGTTCCAGACTTAAGCGACTAACCCCAGCTGTACACTCGGCCCGCGGCTGTACACTCGGACCGTACACCTCTGTGATTCACTGGAAGAAAAACAATCGCCGGAATCCTTCCCGTAAAGATATGCTCTTGCGTGGTCCAGTCCACGGTACACAATCTGCATGCCCTACTCCTTGCTTCCAGCCGAGTTCGGCAGCCGATAAATACTCCATACTCATCTTCGCGGCCTGATGCTTCTTTCTCCTTGCTAAAGCACACATGTGTGCTGAAGACAACACAACGTCTCAAGGCGCCGAGGAACACGCGCCCACTCTTGCTTACAGCCACAAAGCCGACGCGCAAGCACATCGCCTGTCATGGCATCTAATTCCGAGAAGATCACGACTAATGGCGGCGAGGTAAACGAGGTCAACGAAATCAGTCCGCCACCGACCCTGAACCAAGACGTCAAAGCCCCCAAAGATGTCGAAAAAGTGATCGCTCATTCCCACGATGCCGATGAAGCAATGTCAGCTTTCACCTCCGGGGAGATAATCGAGGTCGACGAAGCAACCAGCAAACGACTCTTGCGAATAATAGATTGGCATCTGATGCCAATCATGTGCCTTTGCTACGGCATCCAATTTCTCGACAAGGTCGCAATCTCTTATGCTTCAATCATGGGCTTAGAGACTGATCTGAATCTTAAAGGCGCTGAATATCAGTGGCTTGGTAGCATGTTCTACTTTGGGTACTTGTTCTGGGAATATCCGACCAACAGACTTCTACAACGGCTACCACTAGCAAAGTACAGTGCCTTTAACATCGTTATGTGGGGAATTACACTTGCGTGTATGGCAGCCACGACAAATTTTGGTGGTGCTCTCGCGGTGCGTTTCTTCCTGGGCATGTTGGAATCAGCTGTCACGCCAGGGTTCATGCTCTTCACGAGCCAGTGGTATACGAGGACCGAGCAAGGTGCTAGGGCCGGAATCTGGTTTTCTTTCAACGGTGTCGCGCAGATTGTCGGTGGAACAGTATCTTATGGTATCGCTGTTGGTGCGAAGACCCATAATTTTGCTATTGCACCCTGGAGGATTGTTTTCTTGACATTTGGCCTCCTCACCGCCTCGCTGGGCTTGATTTTCTTGTGGGTCATGCCTGACAATCAGCTCAATGCCCGATGGCTTAGCAAGACTGATCGAGTTTTGGCGGTAGCCAGGGTTCGTGGAAATCAGCAGGGAATTGGCAACAAGCATTTCAAGATGTACCAGTTCAAGGAAGCACTGACGGACCCGGTGGCTTGGGCATTTGTACTCTTCGCCCTCCTGGGCGACATATCGAACGGCGGCCTCACCAATTTTTTCTCACAGCTTATCGTGTCGTTCGGCTACACACGTGAGCAGGCTCTCTTGTACGGTACACCGGGAGGTGCAGTGGAAATCATATTCTTGGTTGCCTGTGGATGGCTTGGTGACAAGATCAGACGTCGCCTCCTGGTCAGTCTTGTCGGTATGTCCACAGCACTCCTTGGAATCGTCTTGATTGTCGGTCTTCCGCTGAGCAACAGTCCCGGCCGGCTCGCTGGGTACTACATGACACAAGCCAGTGCGGCGCCGTTCGTGGCACTACTCAGCTTGATCGGCACGAACGTGGCGGGGTACACGAAGAAAACGACTGTTTCCGCAATGTACTTGATTGCTTACTGTAAGTGCTATACTTCACTTGTCTACCAACCACATATACTAACCCGACCTTCTCATAGGTGTCGGCAATTTCATCGGCCCACAGACCTTCAGACCAAAAGACGCACCTCGATATGTGCCTGCTGAAATCACGATCATAATCATGTACAGCCTCTGCATTGTCGACGTTCTCTTCATCCACTTCTGGTACGCAAGACAGAACAAGGTGAAGGCAAGGAAGAGGCTAGAGCCTGGATACATCAAGCTCGAGAACCAGGAGTGGCTCGATTTGACGGACAAGGAGAACCTGGAATTCGAGTATACCTTGTGATCCATGAGGTGGATGGTATTTTACGTTATTAGTAGCAGAAACGAATCTGAGAAATTTGCCGCTTTCCTACTCGTCCGAGAGACCAGTCTACCCAAAGTAGTTTCTTACCTTACAGCTGCCGGATCTAAGCTAGTAGTAGTAGCATACGCGGAACAGAGCGAAAAGCCTGCCGCAGTTGAAGAAGCACTGGCAGCCCAGTGATGCTGCCATCACTGCCAGTGTGGAGTCACCGTCACACTACCACCTCGTCGTAAAGTTCGATACTGTTGTGCACGGGAATCCTGGCCTTACATATCAGGCGGGGCTTCCACATGATCTCTCCAAAACGGCGTAGAAAGGTTACGAGCGAACCAAGCCGGATCGGCTCTTAAACCATGTTCTCCCTTAGCCTTATAGCTACAGGTTATAGAATGCGTACTGTGCCATCCACCATATCAAACGGCTACAACATAGACCTCCAGGAAGAGATGGAACTGTCTCAGGCGAGACCACTGCAGGGCAATCTATTCAGGTAGAAAGGAAGACGCAGCTGCTATGATAACGGGCTGGGCTTAAGCGCGTCAAGCCATTTGCTCTACAACAAAGGCGCTCGCAGCTGGGAAAAGCACAATCACCGTCAAGTCCATTGAGAAGCACAAGTCATTGCATAAATAACGTCGAGGTGATGCGGCGTGATACTGTAAAGGAAAGACGACGGTACAGCAAACCGCAGCAGAAGGAGTAGATGACCATTGGCGATGAGGGCCCGCACTGCAGTACTATTGCTAATCTGCTCGGCGCTGAAGTGATACACGATAAGAAGAGACGGTTCGTGATATACAGTGAACGTGCACTGTGTTCAAAGGCATTGAAACGACTATGGTAACCCTCGGAATCTTCTCAAACGCGCTCTTATTCAAAACATGCACTGTTAACAGAGCCATCGCTCGATGCGTCTAGACTACTGAATAGGCGGCATCCAGTTATTCATCACATCCCTCATATATCATCATCCATCATTTCGTTACATGCGTAAACATACTCCACATGAACAAAGGCTGTTTAACCCTAGTCCGGGTATCCCATGTCATCGAGGTCCATGTTGTGTGGAGGATCGTCGTCTGTGAGGTTTTGTGGCATCAATTGGTGGGTCTGCTGCGTTCGCTGAAGCCGGTGACGATGCTGCGATACACTTGGTCCACAGTTAGGACAATAGTGATGATGGCAGTTAGGGCATAGAGCTCCAGCTAGTCGTATTGCGATTTGGTTGGAGCAGTCACAGCATATCATCATTGGCTGTCGAGCATAGTTGTTCTGATGCACATCTAACCAGGTGTTGTTTCGGAAGCTATTGCTTTGTTCATCTGCGCTGAGCGCCGAGGTTTCTCCAGATGGGGAAATAAGATGCAGCTGAGGACCCGTTGTTGAGGAATTTCCACGCTGCTGCGCGATCTCCGTGCTCATGGACCCATACTCAGCCCGAGATCTGTTGTTGTTGTTGAGTGGTGTCGGCTGTGGTCCAGAAGTAGTTTCGTCCAGCTCGGTTGGGCTCTCAAGCTCGTCGCTGCTACTGCTGTCATCACCCTCATCAAGCGTCCGTCGTAAGCTCTTCGCGGAGTTATGGGCGTCGTTGGAGTCCCTAGAGTTGTTCATCAGACTCCCGTCCTGCTCTTCATTTTTCATCTCTCTCTTCGTCTTACCTCCGCCTGCGAGCTCGATCCAATCCCACATATCACTTTTTGGGGGACTTTTGCCGTCGATGTGATCAGCTACATGCTCGTTTCTCTCTTTGTCCATTTCAGGACCGAACTTAACTTTAGACTCGATGACCTCGCGACAGAAGCCACACCACCATGATCCTAGCCATTTCTTTGACAGATGGCTCGCTTGGGCTTCAACTTCCACGTCGACGCCGGTGACCTTGCGCGCTTCCAGATGCCCCACGAAAGCTTCTTTGCTAGCAAACAGCTGTTGACACGCCTTGACGCAGCTTCCGCGATGGCAACGCCAACTATCGAGCTGGATGTGCTGGTTATGCTCATGTCTTTTCCACTCCCACTTTGTTCCAAAACGTTTGTAACACTGGTCGAACGTGCAGCCATACTTTCTCCGGTGCCGGTTACCGTGTTTGTTCAGCTCACTCTGCTTTGCAAAAGTCTTGTTGCACTGCTGTTCGACACCTTTCTCGATCAAAACCTCATAACATCTGAAACTGCTCTCCGTCTGTTCACGATCAGCCTTCTTGCCTCTAGCAGAAGGTTTCGAACTGACTGACTTTGATCGGCCCCTTGTCACAGAAGGCCCGGGCTGAAACCTCTGTATCAAGGACTGGAATCGCTCACGTTGCGCTGCGGTGAGGCTTTTTTCGAACCTTTTCGTGTCATCCTCCAGATCAATCTCCTGTCTTCGGCCATTTCGGGATTCCAACGACTGGACCACGTCAATCACCCCGGAACCCGAGACAGTAATGCCGACTGGATCCGAGGTCAATGACTGGGCATTATCCCCAAGACCTCCACCTATTAAAGCGAAGTCAGCGCTGGAAGCCTGAACGAATGCAGAATGAGAAGTGGCGTTGTCTTGTTGCTGAACCTCCATGCGTTCTCTGATCATAGTCTCAGGTGCGGCGACAGTACGAGCAGTCGACCTTTGACCTGGCATCCCAAGGCCTGTGCTATGATGCAGAATCTGACTAGGTGCCAACAAAGTCTGAGCATTGCTGCCTTTGGAAGACATATTGGTGGATTGTGGACCATTCATCGTCATCGAAGTATTGCCACTCATTGTGGTGCAGGCAATGAGTCTTTGAGGTGCACCTAAATGTCGGAAAGCTTGTGTTCTCGCGTATTGTGACTGAGGTGGGCTGAATGCTGCCGGGAAATGTGCGTTGTCTGTGCTAGGCAAGACCTCGTCTAGTGAAAGGTTCGAGCTTGTATCCTGTGAGATCCTTCGGGCCCGCAGTACGGTATTGCTGTTTCTGCAAGATTCTGTGGTGAGATGCAGTGCAGGATCATAGGGGACGCACATGCCCTCGGCCTCATTGACATGTGGTCTTCCATGCATTCTGTCGACGTGTTGCTTAAAATTGTCGAGCCGAGGCCAAACCTTTGTTGCGACTGGACACCCTGGTACGCAACATTTCCAGACACGTTCACCGGGCTCGATAATACCATGGACGGTTTTGAGGTGGCGATCTAGGTCGTTGACTGTTTTGAACACTTTTTCTTCCGGCAAACAATTTCTACATGCATGTTTCCGTTCTTGGTTGCGCGGCGGTCTTTGCACTCCGCCATGAGCTCGAGTTCGTACAGCACGATTAGCTTGAGTTGTAGAGGATGGTCCAGGCTGACCATCTTCGTAGCACGGGTGCAGCTGTGACGTCCGCCGACGTGGCACGTTGGAGGAGGCCACATCATCGTGACTCAACACACCAGAATATAGGAAGGACGATTGGTCAAAGGATGTGTCAATCTGTTGCATTTGTTGGCCCGGTGAAGAGCTAAATGAAGGAGTGGTCTGTTCCTGTGAGGCATAGCCTAAGTCAAGCTCGCTAGGCCTCGCGCGTTTCCTTGAGTTTATAGGTGACTGAATATACTGCATTCGTTGTTGCGGCATTGCTTCTTGAACTTGGTACAAGTTCCAAGGATTGGAATCTGTGTCATATCCGGATGGCAATGAGATGGCAAGATTTTGGTCAGATCGTGGCATTTCTGGGAAAGGAGGTGTTTGTATGATGTTGTCAGTGGGGTCTTGGTCCTGCATAGTGAATGGGTCAAGATGCAAATCGTCCTCAGTAGCGGTGAGGCCCGCTAGAGCAGCAGGACCGTCCAGGATGGGGTCAATACTGTCACTCATCGAAAGGTCCAATTGAGGATGGAAAGCCGGGTCTGCCACAGAGTCAAATCCAGAGACGGATGATCGGGCGTCACGGTAGCCGTGAGAGAACTGGCCAGACATTTGTGAAATATATTGATCATGGCTACGAGGATAGCGAGCTTGATTCTTGGCAAGATATCAGCACAATCGATATACTCAAGCAGTGCCTCAATAGCTTACTTTATTCGAGCCCTGCCTCGCCATATTGGTGTGCTTGATGCTTTCGTAGCCCGAATCACTGTATCGATGAGACATTGCTAGAAACCGGAATGCTAAGCTACCAAAGGACATGCATTAGCCTTTCGTAGAAATGCTGTAACAGAACAGGGAATATGATGTCAAGAGACAAAGGGGCGATGCAGACTTTTGGTCAGCACAGCCTCGGTCATGGAAGGTTAGAACGTGGAAGGTCAAGACAGATGACCGTGATGAAACACACATCCCTTAAGTAGCGGCGCAGTAGGGATTACAAGATCACAGACTGAAGACGTGGGAAAGAACAGTCGCAGTGAGTCAAGCGGCATGACAAGTAGACGGATGTTTTGATGGCTGCTGTGAGGTGAAAGAGGCTGTGGTCTGAAGCTAGCCGTAAGGAGTGATCTTCGAGTGCGCAGTCGACAAGGTCGATGGCGACACGTATGGTCCGGAAGGTACAGGCCGTCATACAACGCGACTAACGGTTGGTGGTGGCTGTACTGTGGGGAGGCGTGGACGACAGCAAGGAGGGTTGGTGAACTTACATCTGGTCAGGCAGAACTCGAGGCTAATTCAGCGGCCGAGTCGGGTAAGGTCATGGAGCAGCTTCGCCCCTTTCGATTGGACAGGGTAACAAGCAGCTATGCTGTCATAATCTTGGCGTGGAGGTAATGGTCTAAAGCCCGATGAATTGAGCAAGCGGAAGGCAATGCTGCGAGAATATGTAAGGAGAGAGACTGAACACTTTTGAGAGCTAGTTGTAGTATGCAAGACAAGAGAAGTACCAAGTTCGGAACGTAAGAGATTTAAACCACATATTGCAGCTGTACTCGTAACGTGCGAGGAAGGTGCGATAGGATAAGTTGGGGGAATGATACTTCCGATTTTGATCCTGGGGTGCCGAGCCATGAACTTTTGACGGCGTAAACACAAGTTCTATGCGGTAGAGGATGTCTGTTACAGACTCCCGGCGCGGCAGGACAAGATAAGTGCTCGACTGGGAAAAGTGAACGCTATTATTCCTGCTTGTAAATCTGCTGGAGAATATCCGCAACAGAGTCGGTGACTGGTCCCCAGCTGGATTCGGAAACACGCCATTGCCTTCCTGCAAGGCAAATCACCAAAGTTCTCGATGGTGCCACACTTTTGTGGTTCCCCGCGTCTAGAGGTTTGTCATTTTACACGAGATCAAACTCGAGTTCGTTCACAGGTGTAACCTGGATAGTGTTCATCTCGGGTTATGGGGCCGCGGGGCTGAGATGGAGTACAGTGTGATACACGGGGAATCTGCACAAGCTTGGCTAAGCTCAACTGCGCCTCTTGTCGTAGAACTCGAGTGCAAAGTAGCAACATGGGGGTCCTGTACTCGAACCCCGCACACACGCCTCACTTTGACTGGCAACTTTGCCTTCTCTTCTGCGGCGGAGTTGCAAGGCTCCTCGCATGCCATTACAGCTGTGCCTTCATACCTCGTCCTATCACATCTTCCACAACGCACACCGGACTCAGTCCTGTGCAAATATCTCAGAAAGTACTTGCCATTCTGATGCACAGCCCTTGCTCAGTCACCTAAGAAGGACTAGACAGAGACTTTGCTTGTCCTTGCAACAACTCTAAATACACTTGTCTTGTTCTTTTCGCGAGCTAACGACATGATCACAGGTCAGCTGGAGCCCAAGCATTACTAGATGCGGTGTGCGTAGGAACGTAAGTCCTTTGTATGCTGAAAAGACATTCCAATGATGTAGAGACCGATCAATGCTAGAGTGATTGCCTAAATACTGGTTAGCATGTTACGTTGTCGGAATGGATAAATCTATAGATGAGCTAACGCCCGTCTTCGGTATTGGGTTAGGAACACATTGAGGGACTGCTTAGATCGTCAAGTCAAAAGCATCCATATCCATTATCCAAATAATATGTCAGGGGGTATCTCCAAAGCGAATGTCAGAAAGATAACGCTGGTGAATATTTCCACACTGAAAACGCGACACGTAGATAGTCTCTGGTCGTCTCTAGATTGTTATGACTCTATATTATCATTCGTACCCGTACCATGATGGTGAGTCATTGCTACTGCCATCTCGACGGATGTGCATAAGCATACCCATGACTACCTATGCTTTCTGTTATGACAGGCATCTGTAGTGCCTGTCCGTTCGCTATCTGACTCTGATCCGTCAATCCATTCATGTGCATCATGTTCGAGTGCTGGTATTGAACAACTTGTTGATCCGGACTGGAGTAGTACTGGTGATTACCGTATGTGCTGTGTATGCCAGTGTTTCCATAGCTTGTGTCCGGTGCTGTGGTACGAGGGACAGCGATGAGCTCATTGCCGACTATGTGGTCATTGTGAGTATACATCATGTGCTGGCCCAGGTACGTTTCATACTGGGCACCGCCATACCCGACCTGCATAGCGAACTCTGAGTGTCCATCGATCACACCCGTAACATGGGGTGTGGAGGTCGTATCCGATTGTCGCATGCCATTAAGGCCGTATATCGGTCTCAAATAGTTTCCTTGACTAGGCACCACGCCCGGTTGTGCGTGTGCAAATGCTGGCGAGTGTCCTGCGGAACAGCTTTGGTAATTCGACGCTGCACTTTGCGTAAAAGGCGACACGGCCGCAGATGTGAGATCATTAACATGTCCATGGCGATATGGAGGTGGAGACTTCTGCAGCGGCTCGATAGGACTTACGATCGTGTCTTTTGTCACAATCTTTTTCTCAGCAAGCTCCAGCACCGGCATAGCAATCTGCTCCATGTGCTTGCCAACATGCACACTGAGTTTCTTCCAGGATGTACATATATTGTGGCAAAACTTACACGGCTCGTTTCTTGCGTCAGCAGCACTGTCATGGCGACAGCTATCGACCGAACCCCAAAATTCCTGCTCTTCAGCGCTGAACGTCTTGGCCGTGCCCTTGGCCCTGACCTTGGCACTAGAATTGCCTCTGCCCTTTGACTTAGGCTCTTTTAGTTTATGCTCGCGAACAAGATGCTGGACAAAGTTGTCCTTCCTGTAGCAGATGTGGGTACAATCGTCTATATTGCACTTCCACCACTCCAGGTGACGATGCCTTTCATTTTCGTGACGCACCCAATCAGCCTTTCGCTTGAACGACTTTGGCTCCGTGCAGTTTGGAAAAGTACATGTAAAAGGTTGTATGTCTTCGTGAACATGCTTAGTCCAGTCCGATGGCTTCTGGAAGGTCTTGACTTGGAAACACAAATGGCATTCGAATCTGGCAGGCAGCTTCAAGGTAGGCGGCAGAGGTATTCCATCTGGAAATGCCGCTGGAGTGACATTACCGTCGAACGTAGACTCGTCGTTGTCGCTGTCTGCACCGGGTGCAACCTTGAACGTTGAAGAGCTGCCAGCATCCGGACCACCCGTCCGAGCCGGCAGAACATCGACTGTTCCGCCCGTATTAGGACACAAGTGTTTGGAGTTGCACTTGCCGTGCGTAGCAGCAGTAAGGTGTTCGACTCGGTTGTTGATCAGTCTTCTGTATCTTCTGACTTGGTCGTGAGCTATGCGTTCCACAAGGTACGGTGCCAAATTTGGGTTGAGCTTTGTGATTTGAACCTTGAAGCCTTCCAGATTTGGCGTCACATTTGTGGGTAGAGGCGACAACGACATGATTATGGGTGATCGTGTTGGCGTGCTCGTCTCATAGGCGTGACCTACCGGTGTAGCTCCACAAGAAACTGAGCTGGTGCTCTCATAACGAGCAGAGGGTATTGGTGCAGGTGGACCGCCTAGCTGTGCCATCATTGGCGCGGCTCCTGTAGGACTCTTTGGCGGTCTGTTGACATCACTTATGCTGCGGACGCGTCCGATCGTCCATCTGACAAAGTTCTTGTGCTGCGGTTCTGTTTCAAGATTGAGCCCAGCAGACCCGGCGCCCACAGCTGCCAGATTGCCTGTTACCTCTTTTAACGCAGCGGAAATGGATGGTGATTTTGGCTTGGGGTAGGAATTGTTGTGATGTTGATGTTGGGATTCTGTCGAGATGGGCTCCCCAATCGGTTCAGGAGATTGTACTTTCTCTAGTTCGTGCCCATGCATCTGGTTCTGCTTCGAACGACTATTGCTGCGCTTGAGATGTTCCTTGGCCTTGGCTTTGACCCCGTGAACCAGGCTCATGCCTCTTCCGACAACTCCAGGCTTGATTAGTGATAGATGGCGAGTTTCCTTGACATCCACGATAGAAATCTGTTCACCATCGCTGAGTCGGCGACGACCAGTGCCCCACGTCGCAGCGCGTGAAGCAGTTTCGAATTCCTTGGACCGCTGATCGTACATGTGCATGGCAGCCTTTGAAGTATCAGGCTGATAGCGAGTGCTGTTGTCTGGCAGACGAACTGAAAATGGGTCTTGCCAAGGTTGACGTCTGAAGAATTGTCGTGGCAAAGGCTCATTCTGTTCAGCCTGCTCGTCAGGAGCCACTCCACTACCCCGCCTGGGAGGTATCTCTGCACGATGCGTCTCAGGATAATCCTCCGGGGCCAGTGAGTACTCTGACTCTTCATCAGAAGAATAATAGTAGTCACTGCATTCCTCAACTTCCAGGCCTGGACCGGGATGTGGGCTACTCTTCAAGATAGGGTATTGTCCAGGGGCCGGTCTTGCACCTGTGCTTTTCGATCTGATACGGTCTGGACGAGCTTGGTCTCGCGGCCGACGCGCGGAAGACGGATCTAACGAAGTTGTCTCCAACCAATGTTGAACCTCAGTGACGGTGCTGTCTAGCTCCTGTTGCCGCTCAGTTTCTTCGAGGCTCTGGATCTCCTGAGCGTCACGCTGAGTAGGTGCAACACCCGTCCTTTGCTCCGCTTCCTCTTCCCAATCTTCCATGGTATCGTGGCTTGGAGGCATGAGATGCGAAAATCGCTGCTCATCATCCATATCTGGAAAGTATTCACCTTGGGACAAGTTTGATGCACTACGCTTCTTACTGATCTTTGACTCTCCAAAGTCGGTGGATCTGGCAGGCGAGTCACCCCGAGTATGTCTCGAGATCTGAATTATGGGGCTTGCAGGTTGAGGAAATGGCTGCACGGGCGTACGCAAGTATTGACTGGATGACGCCGATTCCGACATCTCGGCGTCAAGATCAGGTGATCGCTTGTGCTTGTTAGGACACGAAGGCGAACTGATGAGTAGTGTGCTGTCAAGAGAGGACTTCTTAGAATGGCCTCCGGAAGCGTCGGGTGTATAGATGCTGGTAGATTGTGGACTTGGTAATGAAGTCTTATGTGATGCTAACCCTGCAGAAGGCGGAACGCTGTTCACGGCGCCGGCTGGTACAGAATCGTAGCTTGCACTGTTGTGCATCAGCTCTGAAGCATCGTTCTCGTGAAAATTCTCCTGCCAATATAGATCTTCAATTTCTGGCGTTCGGAAGTCAACCTCGTCACCAGATCCCACAGGAGTAGGATGGTCGAAATCAAAAGACGTTCCAGTCGACAAAGTAGGTAACGTATCGTGGGAGTAGTCCGATCTGTCGAACGAGTCAACTCTTTGGACTGGTTGAGGGTTCTCCGGGATGTTTGTTCGGAGGTCGAACTGGTTCGGTCCTGGGTAGTCCAGTTGCAGCTTGTCTTGCTGATGTGTTTTGTCACCTGCGAAGGTACTATAAGCCGGCGCAGACGTGACGTGCGACATTCCTTCTAACATGTAGAACTAAAGAGAATATCGAAGGCTTGCCGACATAGGTCGAGTATATACGACAAAAGTGGTTAGAAGCAAGACCAGAAACTTGGAGAGAGCTAGACTGATCTACTGCAGCACATGGACTGATGATGCAAAGGTACAGCTGATCTGGAGTCTATCTTGCCTGCTGCTGTGATGACAGGTCTAGTGCTTCCTGAGAACTTTTGTGGCTCGTAGGGTGTTCTGGCTTTTCTATTGATCGCGTCAGTGGACGTAAGAGTAGAGTCGAGTAACGCTTGCTATGAGTTGCAAGGATATTCAGAGCCACATGTCGAAGGAAGCGAATGTGGCTGTGGCCGTGGAACGAGTTGAGTAGTACTACCAGGTACAGCAGCCAACTGCTGAGATGCTCGCATACGGTTCAGTGCGAATAGTAGACGGGAGCGTAAACCAGAAGCTTCGATAAAGACGAACTGCTAGAGTCATGCAGGTGCTCAAGGTTGAATGTCGTATGGTCTACAAGTACGTCTGCCTCGAGGCAGAATCTATGGATGAAGGTGGGAGTGAGTAACAAGCAAGTCAACTCGTCGCGAGCGCCAACATGCGACATTGGGTCTCAAGAGGGCAGGAACAAGTGGGGCGGCGCTACCCTAAGTGAGCAGTGCAGTGCTTAGCGAGGCGCTCAAGCGCAGGCTTTTGGAGAGCTGTTGTGGATGCACAGAGCTGTGGCGCTGTGGGCCATACATGTAGCATGAGCAGCGGTTGCCCTTGCATGATACTACGCCTCTGATGGAAGGGTTTTGGACAGTTGCTCGATGATGCAGTGGCATTGATGATGGGTGGGTAGGTGGTACAGGTGTTTTTGGCACTGGACAACATTGCTCCGCCTAAACTTTACCCGACATGGAGGGGATTTCTGCGCGGAGAAATCGTCATTTAAGCCTTGTAGCAGCACGGGCTTGGGTTTCTGCATTACCGTACATTGGACTCAAGCATTGTTGATGCTAGTACGTATGCGCTTTTTCGCTGCATTCCTTTTCGTGCCGAAGTTTTGGTACAATCCTGGAGCCTTGACACTTCAGTCACTCGCAGAGCGCAAGTGTCAATCTACTACAAGTAGTAGGCCAAGAGCGCTTCAGGGGCCAAGCGTTTGACAGCTTAATCAGGTCTCCACAATCGTGCTATTTCGAGTCAGCCTTGAGTTGAGACTAGACTGCACTAGGCATAGGATAAGCGTCAGGTCTGCCATGCGAGGCGTTCTCCATTGACCACCTGTGACCGGTTACGTGACTTGAGTGCTCGGGAAGTCGGCTTTTGTTGATCTTGTGGCCTGAGACTGCCTGAAATATGTCTATGCCCACAGACTCGGAATGCCGTACGATTGCGCATCTGGCCAATACTACCTCGCTCCTGTAGTGTATGTTGACATCATCGTAAATTAGCTACGTGGATTTGTTAAGTAGTGCCTAGGTAGTTGCCATGTCATAAGATCCTCTGTCTCTCGTATAAAGGCATTCGCGCCATCCATTGGCACCGTTCTAACGCCATCGCTGATCACAAAACCAAGAAACATATCTCACTCTGGTTACCATCCTATCCCCACATCAACCAAGGCGCTAGAGATTCCAGAAAATTCCCTCATCCAGGTCACGAGGATATGCTGAGAACGAAAAGTGAGGCGGCGAGCAAGACCCCTGGGCTGCTAATGGCAGCAAGCTTTGCCGTGCCGCTTGTGCTTGCTATCTTAGAGACAGATTTGACTGCTGTGTCCGCAAATCCCTCTCCGCACTCCGTATTAACTTGTATCGCACATTCGGGGTAAGTCTCCGACAGTGGTTGTTCTTTTTGATTAGCGTATCCAGAAAAGATTTCCATTGTTTGCTTAAGACAGGCCGTGCACTGCGGCTCTGACGCTTGAGGCAACGCCATTCCTACAGCAGTGTAGTATGGATAGGAGTCGTCAGCTGTGTCGGACTCCATGGCTTCCACGAAACAGTACTTGTTGCTCGATACTTCTTTGAGGCATGTTGCTTGATAGAGGGGCTCGTATGCCTTCAGGCCTGCGTATGCCTGCATCACGAGTGGATTGCGACGAAGATAGTCCGCCTGACAGTTGCCCTTCGCAATGAGGTTATCTGCAAGTTTGTCCATCAGAGGTGAGCAGACTGCGAGTGATGCCGAACACGATGTATTCAAAGTTCGCTCAAGCAGGCTGGGTGACCGCGCAGCTTGAAAAAACGACATTGAGTTTTGCAACAGCAATGAGACAGGTAAGCATGACAAGAAAGTACTGTCAGCTAGAAACTTGGTGAAATAATCCGGGCATGCTGTGTCGGTAAAATTGCTACCTAGAGAAGTATCGAATGGTAATGGTAGGCCTGTCATTGATACCGTTGAGGAGTCTGATCCATTGGATGTGACTTGTCGCTTGTCGAGTGTCTCGATGTGTAACTCGTCTACCACGACGGCGCCTCGTCTCCCCAACTCTTCGTAATACGGCGTGTCTGATACATTGACGTGTATCATGTCATAGCAGCTGCTTGCTTGAGCGAATGCTGTCAGTGCGACAAGACAAGATCTCCTCCAAACCGAGGACATTGAGCATTGTACTCCGCTTGGTCGGTCCATAGGAGTCGCAGTATGTAACACGTCCTCGAGATGTCACAACGTGCGGCGATCATGCTAGCAGTAGATCGAAGTCGAAGATTGGCGATCCAAATCGTGGGTTCTTCCGTGCAAAACGTGGTATTGCGCAACAGCACTGATCCAGGATGTATCGTACTGACGATCTGGTCGATCTGTTGTTATCCGGAGAAGTGCAGCAGCAGCGTAGGGCCCTGGTTATCAGCTGGACAACGGGTAACAACAAATAGCTCATGAATGGCAAGGACAAGATTGAAATAGTCACTATACCAGCAGATTAACTTCTCTTGTCATCGTGTGGGACACCGGTGATACTTTGCTCGTTCATGGTGGACGGCTCACGGAGAAGGCTACACAATGCCACGCTTGAAATGGATCGCCACGAAGCAATCGCAGCAGTCCGTTCGACGCTTAGCTTTGTCTTACAGGGGGGTTGTAGCGATCATGGCGTGCTCTGGGCGGAAGACTTCAACATGAGCAAGCCATGGCTCGTCAAATACGGCTTGCTATTCAAAGCTTCGAGTCTTATCTGCAAGCTAGCCGAACTCAATAAGTCCCGGCGAGATGAGTTGCGTCCGCATCGAAAGTACTGACCCGACCATAGGCGCCGAGATTTGTGGCTTCTGAAGCTTTGCCACGGGAGGTTGCTGCTAAACAACTATGAGATGAGAAAGGCGTGCACAGCAGTACACAGAGCACGAGTCAACCCACATAGGACACATTCGTGCAGCTTGATGAATCCTCGAGGCGTCGATAGTGTAAGTTTAACGAATGTTTGTGGCTTCGTAGGTGGGTCCGCATTCAGGGGGTTTCAGTGACCAGTGATTGGCGTTCGGAATAATGAGTCGAACTTCGTTCCCGCTGCCGCCGACAAGCGCAGGTAGCCAGGCCTAATCCGTCGAACCACATCAGGACCAGGTTTACTCCCACTGGCTGCAGATTTTCCTAGCTTTGATTTGTCTAATTGTTCGAGAATACACAATGCTCACCACCTTTCTGCTCTAAGGCAGACGATCTCATTACCAATAGATGACCTGATATGGAGGAAGCGTCTTGCAACACGACATTCGTACGGGCAGCCTCATGCTTGGCCCGGCTTGGAGCCGTCAAGATTGCTGACATGGGCGAGCAGATACTTACAGCACGTCAGTACGTATTTGCAAGCTTTGGTGAAGTTTTCGTCTGGAGCGAACCCTACGCCTAGTCTGATTGATGCAGCGTTGTCAGGACTGCCATCACGGTTCCAGATTTTGTCTCCTTCAATGGCATATGGTAGTCTCAAAGGTTGAGCAGCACTAGTATTCGTAGCCGCAGAAGGTGTTCTTGATAGGGAAGGCCTTATGGCATCCACAGCCGTGGTCGAGCTCCGCTCCACATGCTTTCCGAGTTGGTTCAAGCAGTCCAAGAAAGCCTCCATGCCTTGGTCAAACCTGCGAGAATGGATAAGTCTTTCCATAGCACCACCACTGCTGTACAGCTCGAGGATTGTGGTCTTGGCAGGAGCGGCTGCGTTCGCCCGTGATTGAGGGTCTCGTGTCGCATTGGGTGAGCGCTGGGGGTACTCGAACTTTTCAATGCGGGAAGTGCTGCCCAAGGGACGGAGCCTGTACCCCTGAAATGAGAAGCTTAATCTCTCTGCAAGGGTTTGGAGCAACAAGAGAGTCTGGCCCCAGGCAGCGTTGATCTCCGGCCATTGAACCTCTCCGTTCTGTAGGCGGCCTAGGCGAAGACCATTGATAGTGCCGTATGTGCCGTCGTGGCTAATGTAAAAAGTGTCGTTGTAGACATTGGTCCTCTGTAATCTCTCAAATTGTTTTTGATCATGGGCGTATTTTTGTTGAAGAGAGGCAAGCTCGGTTTCCAGCTCGTGTTGTTTCTCGTCGAAAGTATTGCGAGAGAGCCAAAAGAGTTGTTCGTCCTTTTCCAGCTGCTTGTCCTCTTCTTCGAGATCAGCCACTTCATTCTCTAACTGCTTCTTCTGCTCTTCAAGTTGCAGTAACTCTGCGAAAGCCGTCTCTTCTTCCTTCTGTAAGGCAGCCAACTCCTTGTCCACTTTTTCTTCGTCGCCTTTATTCTTGGCAGCCGCTTGTTGTAGCTGTTTTAGAAAAGAAGCATAAGCATCTCTTTCTCGTGTAGCGGTTGCCAGCTTCGTATTGAGAGAGGTGAGCAGCATGGAGGAGCACTCGGTGCAGATGGGATGGTCTATGTCGGAATGTGCGGATAGGATGGCGAACAATCTTTCATGCCGCTCCAGCTGCCATGACAAAGGAGCATCATTCTCATCGGACGTCTTGTGCTTGTTGTCGAAAGGTTTGCTGGCTGGATCTGGAGGCGGAGAGACGATCTGAGATTGAGTGATTTCTATGAAAGACATTCCAGGGTTGTTGTCCCGAGGCGGAGGAATAGTTCTCTTGTGCGAGGGAGATTGAGGCTGTCGCATGGCTCGCTCATATCGTTCTTTTCGCTCTTGTGGATGGTTCACATTGAGTGTCTGAGACGCCTGATCCTCGCCCTTGTCTGCCGACCCTGACTGGTGAGCAAGTTCCAACCGCTCTGACAAAAGGACTCACCTACAAGAAGGTCAAAGGCAGCAGGGCTAACATCATCGAGCGTGCTGTCTGCCTTCAACGGTGTACGGCATTTTTGACAGTACATATTGGCGCTTGCCTGCTCATGCTTTGCACCGGGCATTCTCCTCGATTAAAGTGATGTACACAAAGAGAGATAGAAAGCCTCAACCTAAGCCCTGCGTTCGTCAAAATATTGGATATCAGTGCCTGCACACTGGGTGTGGAAGGCACGATGCACTTGCGGTAAATAGTAGTAGACAGTGACGCCATGCCCCACCACACGCACCTTCCAATGCAGTATCAACCGCGGGTAAACGCGTCGACGCGTTCCTACCGAAAGTGTCGATCGCCAGCCACTGCCACAGCAATTGCAGCCTCAGACCCAGTATCAGTGAGGGAAATGTCTCTCTTTGAGACGACGTAAGCACATGTTTGCATGAGTAGGGACTTACTTCACGGACGACTCCTGAACAATGCCTCCGCCACGAAAAAGACCCCGCCTGCATTTTATCGGCTCTTCTTCGCCCGAGCCCGATCGGGAACTTGCGACAGCCCGCAAGCGCAACGACAACCTGCTAAAGACACGATGGGAGGCAGTGTTTCAGAGATACGAAAGAGACTTTACTGGTGTCGGTGACGAGATTGGCATCATTAGTGGAGAGGTGGAGGTGGACAATGGCCATCTACGGTCCATGCAAAATGAGAAGGACATTGGCCCAACACCAGAATCGCTGTCCAAGTTCGATGGCAGAAGGATGTTACGGGCGATGACCGTAGCACCAACAGAACATTCAAGCTCAGTCCCGGCTGCAGATGAAATCCTGCAGAGTATTGAGACTATAGCAGATAATGCGCTACTGAGCGACTATTCTTCAGAAGACGACTTGTTTGATGCACCATCTGGTACAGAAGTCGAGGAGGAGGACTACACGTTCCACCCCTTCCACTCCCAACAATACGACCACTATGACTCTGGCAACGATTCACCAGACGATTTATTTGACGACCACCCGAAAATAAGGTCACTGAGCGTAGATTCTCTGTTTGCTGTAGATACGCAAGACGAGACATCAGCGATTGCAGAGCAAGAATCTCCGGTCCCTGATCTGGGTGCCAACGTTCCAACCATCGTCCAATCTCAACGTCCAGACTTCACCGAAGTCACAATCCGAGAACAAGTCAGAAAGATATTGCAGGAGGAAAGAGAGCAAGAAACGAAACAGGAAGAAGAAAAGATCGAGCCTGCTTGGAGACTGCCTGTACGACTACCATCCAGGTCGTACAGCCACCCGGGCAGCACAAGTCTTTCCCGGGTAACACCAACTGACCATGTTCCTACCGAAGGTGAAGCTGAGTTGGACATTGATGAAGACTTGAGCACATCACTGTGGAACACTTCGACTCGCCCCAGAAGGTCTAAGAAAGAAGTGGCTGCGGAGAGGAACCTGAGGAAGATTAGAGCTGAATCCGAAGACCCTTTGCAGGAAGGCTTCACGTCTGGGTCGGAAGAGTCTTGCAGACACTCGGCTGATCGAGGTCCATCACAATCATCACCAAGACATGCGACGACCGAAGAAAGAGCAAGATTGTCACCTGAAGCATCTTCCACGCAGCCTTCAGTCCAGCCATCATCGCCCGAACTATCAACAACACATGGATACGGTACACGACAGGCCCTAAGGCGGCGTACCTTAGAGCAGCCCATGTCGAGACCGAACTCGCCCCTACAGCATGACACTGCGGTGTCTACTGTCCAGCATCCATCGACGATGACAGTGATCAAACCTGAAAGGATGGCGTCTATAGAGCCTTTGCCCTCCCAGTTGCCAGGACGCTCAAAAAGACGCCGACGATCAGCTATGCCCACGGCAGCCGCGATAGACGGCAGCGATGATACTGTGCACAGTGAGTCTAACCGCAGAGACCATATGCTCGCACCACGAGGCTCTTCACCAGACAATCTGCTCTCGGCAGCGAAGAGAGAGGCAGAAGTTGAGCAGCCCCAAGACACAATAGTCGTTAACCAAATGCCGCAACCCGAAAGCGCCTCAAAGAGACAGAGCAGGAAGCGAGATGCACCACGTACACCGCGTGTGTGTCATCCATGGGAGATACAAACACATCGTTCGGAAAGGCTTATTCTAAAGCCCCCGAAGCCTCCGAGACGATCGACTGGCCAAAAGTCCCAGGATGAACCCAGTGAAGTTTTATTGGTGAACAAATCCACTTTACCAGACGGCAACACCCTAGCCACCTCAGTAGAGATGCGCAAGATGGACCCGGTCCTCGCCGAGATCGAAAGACAAAAGATCCTCAAGCCAATGCGTGGGGGCCTCTGCATCTATTGCAACGCGAGATACCGGGACCTCTCTACGGCCGGCCACCACTGGGACAGAGTGTTGACCAACTTTGCTGCCAACACTTTAGATGATGATGACCCACATGACATAGAGTTCATACATTCCATTCGCTCGAAGATCGGGCGGCGCACACGGGCGCCAAAGACTTTCCTCAGGGATTTCCGTCTTGTAGTGGAGCTTCATGAGGGCAATGGGTTGTCATTCCAGCAAATCGCTTCTTCACAGTTGCTTATTACGACCAAACATGCGTCTCAGTTGAGCAAAGAGTACGCCACATATCGACAGATCCCGTCAGCTGATGCTACCAGCAAATGGACCCAAGAACTGGAGAAGAGACTGTGGGCCACGGTGAAAAAGGCTGATGACGAGACCACCATGACCTCGGTCCGCCGACAGCTCGTTGGTAGAAACGTCGAGGAGATGCCAATGCCTGTCCTTGGAAACAAGCTAGCTAATGGGTTCCTCAAGGAGTATCGATCACGCAACGATGCTCTTAGTGATCAGCTGCAGATGTACAGTGGGCGCCGCTTGCAACCTTCCGACACTGTTGAGGCTAGTAGTCGAAGGGCGCACGACGCCGCTAAGCCTGTGGGCAAAAAGTCGCACTCATACGTTCAGGATCGGTAAGACGCAACTGAAAGTCCTGACGTCAACCGAGTCTCCCTTTTGGGGGAAGAAGACCATGGCAGCCACACTGTACTAACAGGAGGCATCAGCCTTTCATGAGCTCGTCGAAGGTCATATCATCCTCCCCACCAATTTCACCAACCTGTTTCCAGAATTTAGATAAGTGTCGCATCCCGCTGTCACAGAGTATTGTCACGACTTTATGACCTGGACCGATCTGAAGGGCTGTTTTGACTGCAGCATAGCCTATGTTGAACGTTAGCATGATTCGCAGATATACCCAACAGCACAGCGTAACAAAGACATTTGGCAAACTTACAGTTCACCGACGAACTACTCCCAACAAAGATCCCATCCTTCTCACACAGCCATCGTGCCATGCGCCTGGCCTGATCATCCGTGACCTTCACCGCATCATCAATAAATTCACCACCAACCTCGAAGTTCTTCGTACTCCTCGTCAGCCCAATGCCCTCGACAACCGTATCAACCTGCGCCCTCCGTCTCGTGCCTTCCCTTTCCAACCCATGGAACATCACACCATGCTTGACTTTGTTGTACAGCCCGCTTCCCTGCGGATCCGCCAAAACGACTCTGATCTCTGGGAGTTTGGACTTGAGATAGAGCGCACATCCACTGATCGTACCGCCAGTGCCCGCCCCCGCCACAAACCCATCAATCTCCCCATCCGCTTGCTCGAATATCTCGCGGCCCGTCCCCTCGTAGTGGGCTCTCCAATTCGCGTCCGTCTCAAACTGGTCTGCGAACAGTCCCTTGCCCGGCCTACTGGCGTCCTCGGTGTGCTCACGCGCCAGATTCCGTGCGCGGTTGACGAAGTGCGACTGGTCGACGATTGGCGCGGGCGTAACACGGTCGACGCGGGCGCCGAGTTTGCGCAAGAGGTCAGATTTCTCGTGCGCTTGGTCGGACGGCATGATTATATGGGCTTTGTAGCCGCGGGCACGGGCGAGGGTGGCGAGCGAGATGCCGGTGCTGCCTACCGTGCCTTCGTAGATGGTGTCGCCTGAGTAGGGTGTGAGGAGGCCTTCTTCCTCTGCGCGAGTGATGATGCTGAGTGCGACTCGATCCTTTGGGCTGTTGCCGGCGCCGTTGAGGAACTCACATTTTGCCAGGATCGTGCAGCCTGTTGCTTCAGAGAGGGATTTGATTACTATTAGTGGGGTGTTGCCTATGGTAGATTCGATGCCCAGCTGGATCTTCTTTGGGGCTGGGACGTCGGGAGCTGGTGGCCTTGTTAGAGTAGACTTTTTGAGATAGTTGCTAAGCTCGTAGATGGTGTAGGTGACGGCTATGCCGCCAACGAATGCTGCAGCTACATGGCGGATTTCGTACGGCATGCTCCTGCCTCTCCTGAGCCAGGTTTGCTAGATTTATTCTGAGCGTGCAATAGAAGACAAGCAGCAAGTTGAATCACAAGCCTGTTCATTTATTGGCAGATGTCGTATCGTTAATCGGGTAAATATCGGCAGGAGTGACTTCCCAATGGGGATGAAGTGAGGCCGACCGTGATGGCTGCTGAAGCGCGTGTCGAGGTTCTTTCCGCGGTGAGCTTCGCATATTGAGCAGCAACCTTCGAGTCCGACTACCGTGTCGAAAGCCGATCGCGGACAGAGACTTGCCAATGCTGCCAAGCTCGTGTGTGAGACGCTGAAATGGACTGCCCACTAGTCAACCAGATCTTTCGACAGCTCTTCTCCACGCCAGCACGAGGATGCTTGAGATCGAGGCAGCAGCAACACGCCCAATATACCTTTCGAAGAACACTGCGAGAGCAACGCCGGCATTACGCGCTTCGAAAGACTGATGCAGATGGCCAGGGAGGGAGCAGCTGGCAACAACGTCTCGACCATTTTCCTCGCGATGTCTCGAAGCAGCTGCGTGAATATCCTCGCGTTACAGCGAAGGAACTCAAGCACAGATCACAGCGGCCGATGCGAGTGAAGATGGCGACAAGAGAGTTCATCGACGACAGTCTGTACAATCCGAATTACGGCTACTTCCCCAAGAATGCCACCATCTTCAACCTGGCTGAACCATTCGACTTCAATGGCACAAAGGACGGCGCCGAGTTCCAGAGGATGGTGGACAAGAGCTATCTCGAGTTCGAAGATGATCTAGATGCCGTACAGAAAGACGACTTGCGTCAGCTATGGCATACACCGACCGAGCTGTTCAGACCATATTATGGGGAAGCGATAGCAAGGTGGCTAGTCACCAATTACAAGAACAGTCTCTTCCCCTACCACGACCTGATAATCTACGAGATTGGTGCAGGAAACGGCACGCTCATGTGCAACATCCTCGACCACATCCGGGAAACAGATATAGAAGTCTACCACCGCACCAAGTTTCGTATCATCGAGATCAGTGCTTCGCTAGCAGAGATGCAGAACACTTCCCTTCGCCATAGTCCTTACTTCGCCGATCACTTGGAGCACATCCAGATCATCAACAAATCCATCTTCGACTGGGACACCCTCGTTCCTGAGCCCCACTTCTTTCTCGCCCTAGAAGTCATCGATAACTTCCCCCACGACACGCTCCGCTACGATCCGTACACCGAACGCCCACTGCAGGGCGGTGTCCTCGTCGACGAGACAGGGGCCATGTTCGAGTACTACGAGCCCAATCTCGACGATCTCGTCGCCCGCTTTCTTAGGATAAGAAAAGCAGCCTCACGACATCAGCCGCCGCAAACACCAGTCTCGAACAAATTCTACCCACCGTGGCTACGTAAATTGAGACACGAGCTCCCTTTCGCTCCCAATCTCACCATCCCAGAATACATCCCCACCCGCCTCCTGCAGTTCTTCGACATTCTCAGTTCCTACTTCCCGCATCACCGCCTCCTGTTGTCCGACTTCACGCAGCTTCCAACGCCAGTCCCAGGTCTACAGGCACCAATAGTGCAAACGAGGTACAAGCGGCAAAACGTGACAGTGACAACGCCTTTTGTGCACCAGGGCTACTTTGATATTTTCTTCCCCACAGATTTCGAGTTGATGGAGGATATCTACCGTGCCGTGACGGGGAAGCTCACGAGAGTGGTCAGTCATGGTGATTTCCTGGGTTCATGGGCAGATGTAGAAGCTACGACGTTCAGAAGCGGCGAGAATCCTCTGTTGGGTACTGGACATGGTGGGTGGTACGGAAATGTCGGTGTCATGACTACTGCATAGACCAGACATATCAGTCAGATTTCCGGCTCTGCTAGTCTCGTCTTCTAGCACATCAACGAGAGAGAACCCCAAGGCACCAAATCAATAACATTGAACTCCGGCCTTTGCATATTCAGCTGTACTGCGCTTCTTTGATCGATATTCATCTTCTATCTGCCTTTGTCAGTGCTATCGCTAGCTCGTCTATCTCGATCTTCGTCAGCTCTGAAAAGATTCGCGGTCCATGATCATTGCATCATCCGCATCTGAACCTTCAGTCACCACAGCTGTCTGGAATCCTCTGTCAGGCTTCTTGACACACAGGCAGCACAGTACGAGCTATTTATGGTACATTCATGTGTGGATGAAAATGGTAGCAAACATGGAAGAGCTGGAGAAGCGATCCAGACTTAGGGCAGGATGGGCCATCAACGCACTACCCGACCAACAGCAATTACCAGCTGAGCCGTGAGATCTCAATCACGCTCGAGCTGGGTAGCAGGTCTTCTCATTCAAACACACAGACTTGACAGCCTAAGGTGAAGAGGGTAAAGCATCGGCAACTATGGCAGTACCATGCTGTAGCAATGGGCTATGTTTCGATTGGGGTGGGCTTGGAGTCATTAGAGTCCTCAGACTGTCCTAGGCAATGCCACCAAGCTGACGGTCGTGTTGAACATGTGAAGCGCTTAATAACATGAGCTGACTCAGGTGTCAGTGACTGGAGGTTGAAACTTGCTCGAATACTCACTTACGATTGGATACCAACTTACTGCTACCTACCGAGTAGGGAACAAGTGGGGTCAATGTGGAGCAGAAGTATTCAGGCAGACAAACTTGAAGGGCTGTCTACTAGATACTTTGAGCAAGTGCGACCTAGGACTTATAAGAGGGTCCCTTCCTTCGATTGGTACTACACTTGCTAGGGCGGATTTCCGTTACTGTCATTCTGAGGTACTGGTGCGCCCCTGAGACCAAAACCAGCAGCCAACCCCATATTCCGTGCCATCTCCCATAACCAAAGACACACCCACACAACCATGCCGGAGGCCTTTCAGCAGATAGGCGCCGGTACATGCGGCACGGTCTTCGAACAACCAGGAAGTCCTCTCGTGATGAAGCGTGAAAGAGTCCACGGCTACGAGGGACGAGGACTTGAGAATGAGTACAACATACAGGCCCGAGTCTATAACGCTTTCAGGAAGTACTCCCAGAACCACGAGCTCGAAATCCAAGTCCCCAGGCCCGAGAGACTCATCCGCAAAGAAGAAGACAACCGTGCATGGTGGAGCGAAAACGCCCACCTCTTCCCCAAAGACCACCTCGAGCCAGCAAATCTCCTCCAGAACGAGCGGATCCCGCCGCTCCCCGAGGCCGTCCGCGAGCTACTGATCGACCGATTTTGCCCTGCACAGTGGCAGACGGCGGTAGTGGACAACCCCGGCAACAAACACTGTCTGGTCCGCCCATACCTGGGCCGAACGAAGCCGTCGCAGCGCCGCTCGATGTTCAACGCGTTCTCGCTGCGCAACTTCAACCTGCACCTCGACCAGTGCGACGAAATCCGCATCGACCCGTCCTGTTTCATGCATGCCATGGCCGACTCGCTCGCCCTCATGCACTACAAAGTGAGAGTGAACGCGCGCGACGTCGAATTCGTCCTCGCCGCCGCACCGCCGGCGGCTACACGCAGCTCCACGGACAAGCACGACTTGCTGCAGTGTAAGCTCCACTTCTGGCTGCTAGACTTCAATCAGGTCCTCGATATCACGATGGATCAAGCTGGGATCGACGATGCGGTCCAGGCCTTCGCGGATAACGACCCGTACTTTCCTCGCCCTGGCAGAGGAGATGGCTTTCTGTGGGAGCTCTTCAAGGCACGATATCTAGAGACCAGCGGGAGGATCGTGGAAAAGGAGCATCAGGATCTGCCGATGAAGTTCATTCAAGGCGCGGAACTTGAGCTAGGGGAGAGAGAGACCAGAGCTGCGGCTGCAAGGGCCAGGATGCAGGGAGATTTTGTGGAGCAGGAGTGTTAGGTAGTTTGGGGCTTTCATGGAGTCCTCCCGGATATGCCAAATGACAGGCGTTGCTCGCTCGGCTGGCCGACGGCGAAATAATTACACAAGCTATAATTGCCCCCTTCTCGATCGTCGTGGCTGTGTAGGTGCTCGTAGTGATGATAGGGTGACGAACGTGGACTTGATCTAACATCACAACGTGTTGGTGCTTAGGCACTGTCGACGACGAGATTACTAGAGAACTGGGAGAACGGACAGTGAGTCAAGAATCAGATGTTGACACTTGCGATGAAGTCTGGAAGTGATGGAAGGTGCAACTATGCATTTCTGGCGCTATGCTGGGCATCTCAAAACACAAACTCAACCCTGTGCCCGAAACGACCTGCCACTGGCCGTCTTTCGTTCTCTCTCCTCGTTCTCTGGTCTTGCTCTGTTGAGCACTTGGAGGAAGTCTGCCGTTCTCCTCCTCATCCTTGAGTGGATATATGCCTTGGAAGCTTTGATGTGGTAGTGGAAGTAGTCTCTGAAGGTCTGAATGTGAGATATGTTCTCTGCTCGCCGGGCTGGCTTCAAATGACGCGGGAAGAGCACTGTAAGGCACAGATTAGAAGGAGCGACGCAAAGATGATGGTGTTAGCAATGCTTACCAAACGTAATGAAACCAACCTCACCCTTCTCACCCGTCTTGCCGATCCCTCGCATACCCTGCAATTCCAGGGGTGGATCAGACCTAAACAGTACCTGTGGGGCGTTCTGGATGGCTCTCCTTCTTGCATCGACGAACTCTTGCAGGAAGACCTTGCCGAATATCCTGTCCGTTTCGTCGCGGAAGATGGTGCTGAAGATGACCGTGACTCGATCGGATGAGGCCTTGATGTAGATTGCTTCTTCGTCGCGATAATGGATGGCCATGACTTCCCCACCCTCCTGCATGCCCTGGGGAGCACTTTCACTCGTGTAGCGCGAGGCCTCCTCAGCCAGAGCTGTATGTTCGTCAAAAGCCTTCTCGAATGGTGCAGCCATGACGTTCCTCTTCATGAGCGCGACCTTCTGGACTAGCTCTTGTCGCTCCTCGGGCGAGGGAGGTAAGTTCTCGAGGTCGAGTAGTATTGAAAAGTCGTAGCCCGCCTCGGGGGATGTCACGTAGTTTGCATATTCTCGGTTGAGGACGTCCTCGGCGCCATAACTGACGAGTTCTTTGTAGCACTTGATGTTCAGAGAGACCAGGATTTGCGTTTTCGACTGGGGAGTCGAGATGTGAAATGTTACGCCATCAAAGTCAGAGACGACCTGGTCTATCGAGGTTGGTGGGCTGGTACCGGAGAAGCGTTCGGTGAGGATGGACTGGAGGAGCGTGTTCTGATAGTCTAGGAGCAACATGGTGGATGCAATACCATAGACGGGAGAGTCGAGGTGTGGCCGCTCGTACTACTGGTTCAGGTGCTCGAATCGTGACTTCTGAGCTTGTAGACGATCGTGCCTGCAGTAGCACCACCACCGACACGGCTTCCGCTGCGGGCTTGGAAGGTGCGGACGTCAGACTGTGGGGCTCTTAGGGCCGGCCGCGCAGATCCGACTTTGTATGGTTTGCTCGCCATTTTGCTTGGTTTGCACCCAAAAAGTTCATGGTCAGATCTTGAGCGTCGACATTGCGCCGTCGAGCATACCACATCATGGTCAAGTCATATCTGTAAGTCAACGCCAGCGCCGCATGCCTTGCTCATCCACTAACCTACACAGTAAGTTTGAACGGACGTCAACCTTCGGCCAGGTATGCTCGACTGCCTCCAACTGCATCTGGGATCCACGAACTGAGAACGAGTCGACAACCTCGAGGACAGCGGCTGGACGGACTTTCGTAGGCGCAAACGAAGATGTGCTAGTATGGGACCTCAAAAGGGGCGACACAGAGGCCAGATGGCACGCTAGCGACAACAAAGCCCAGGTGACGGTGATATGCCGATCGCAGACGGATCCTGATGTGTTCGCCGTAGGATACGACGATGGCAAGATCAGGGTATGGGACAGCAGGACAGCCACGATCCTTTTCACCTTCAACGGCCACAAATCAGCAATCACTCAGCTCGTGTTCGACTCCAGTGGTGTGAGGCTGGCTAGTGGTAGCAGAGATACCAACATCATTCTGTGGGATCTGGTTGGAGAGGTGGGCCTCTACAAGTTGCGAGGCCACAAGGATCAGATCACGAGCTTGAACTTTCTGTCCGCCCAGCTCGGCGCGCTCGAGGAAGGTGCAGACTTGACTACGCCTGCAGGCACCGAGGGCGACCAGTTCCTGCTAAGCACCAGCAAGGATGCCCTCGTGAAGATCTGGGATCTCTCAACACAACACTGTATAGAAACACACGTCGCCCAGAACAACGGCGAATGTTGGGCCCTTGGCCTCTCACCAGAGAAGGACGGCTGCATTACGGCCGGCAATGATGGAGAGATGAGGGCTTGGACTATCGATGGCCAGGCGCTGTCTCGCGTATCGAAAGAGCTGGGATCGGGTGAGAAGGTCCTCAAAGATCGAGGTACCTTCTACAGAAATGGCAAAGACCGAACGACCGCCATCATCTTCCATCCGAAGAAGAATCTGATTGCACTGCATGGTTCTGAAAAGGCAGTCGAGCTATGGAGGATACGGTCCGAGGAGGAGGTGCGCAAGTCCATCAGCAGGAAACGAAAGAGGAAGAGGGAAAAGCTTGGAGAAGAAGTACCTATGGACGACGACACCAACGACCTGGATATGAACAACACTCCCATCACAGAGGTGTTCGTCCCTCACGTCATTCTTAGAACAGGCGGTCGCGTTCGCTCAATAGACTGGGCTGGCGGCAAGTCGAGCAAATCATTGTCGATACTGGTCGCCACCACAAACAACCAGCTCGAGCTCTACGAAGTCGAGGCCAAAGAGAAAAAGTCCAAAGACCGCAATATTGATTACAACCGGAGTCTCAGCGTCGACATGCCAGGTCACAGATCTGATATCCGATGCCTCGCTCTGTCATCCGATGACCGAATGCTGGCTTCAGCATCACAGGGTGCTCTCAAAATATGGAACACCAAGACCCGATCCTGCCTGCGCACGCTTGACTGTGGCTATGCCCTATGCACAACCTTCCTACCCGGCAACAAGATCGTTGTGCTCGGTACGCGAGAAGGGTCCCTTGAGCTATTCGACATTGCATCTTCAACTCTCATCGACGCCATTCCTGCCCACGAAGCCGCGATCTGGGCCATTGACCTCTCTCCAGACGGCAAATCCCTCGTCACAGGTTCTGCTGACAAAAGTGCGAAATTTTGGGAGCTGCGAGTGATTCAAGAAGAAGTTCTCGGCACAACACGCAAGCAACCAAGGCTCACCCTAGTCCACACCAGGACACTGAAGACGACCGACGACATAATGGCATTGAAGTTCTCCCCAGATGGAAAATTCCTCTCAGTTGCAACCCTTGACACAACAGTCAAAGTCTTCTTCACAGACTCACTAAAGCTTTATCTCACGCTCTATGGCCACAAACTCCCCGTTTTGAGTCTCGACATCAGTTATGACTCCAAGCTAGTCGTTACCAGCAGCGCTGACAAGACCGTCCGTCTGTGGGGTCTCGATTTTGGTGACTGCCACAAGACTTTCCTTGCTCACAATGACAGTATACTCTCCGTTGGTTTTATCCCGGACAATAGAGACGGGAATGGACACCACTTCTTCAGTGCAAGTAAAGACCGCACCATAAAATATTACGATGGCGACAAGTTCGAACAGATTCAGAAATTAGAAGGTCACTTCGGCGAGATCTGGGCAATGGCCGTCTCCCATGACGGAGAGTTCGTCGTGACCGCAGCGCACGACAAATCTATCCGCATATGGAGCCAGACTGACGAGCAAGTCTTCCTGGAAGAGGAGCGTGAGAAGGAACTCGAAGAACTGTACGAAAACACACTCCTCACTTCTCTCGACGAAGATGGCGCCAACGAGCGGGCAGACGGGGAGGCTCTCGAGTCTACAGATCCCAGTAAACAGTCAGGAGAGACCTTGATTGCAAGTGAGAAGATCACCGAAGCCTTGACGCTGGGCATGGAAGACTTGGCCCTCGTGGCTGAACACAACGCGGCCAGCGCGCGTGCGAAACAAAACGGAACGAAGGCGCCTGCTCCCCCAGCAAGGCATCCGGTTTACCTCGCCAACAACAACATCTCAGCACCAACTTATCTACTGAACATTGTGCGCAAGCTCCAGCCGCAAGCACTCACCGACTCACTGTTGCTGCTCAGCTTCTCGCAGCTGCCTGCACTGTTCACATTCCTAGCAATATTCGCGGAGGAGCAGAGGAACATACCTCTCGTCTGCCGTGTGCTGAATTTCATGCTCAAGGTCCACAACAAGCAAATCGTGTCGAGTAGACTCATGAGGAAGGAGCTTCTCGAGCTGCAAAACAGGCTCAGAAGTGGCATGGACAAAAGCAGGCGGGAGATGGGCTTCAACCTTGCAGGGCTGCGGGTGCTGAGCCGCAGAATGGTGGATGAACAGCCGGGTTTTGTGGATGATAATGTTGACGAGGTGGAAGACAAGGCCAAGGGAAGCAAGAAGAGGAGTTTCGTGAATGTCGCGTAGCCCTCAACGATTTCGAATTGAATATATACAAGGCTTGTCATGTCTACTTGCTGTCCAGTGAATAGTCGCTGCGTCCACCATTACAAGTAACCACCTGATGCTCGCGCTGCTACGAAAACTTCGAGAGCACGCTCTCACAGCAGCATGGTCCCAAAATCCCGCCGCTAGCCGACCAGGCCTTTCACAAACTCTAGCATAGTCTAGTAATCTAATATCTCAAAGTCTAGCATCCAGATACGATCTATACTAGATAACTAACATGCAAGCTCCAAGGAATCCGTCAAGGCCACTAGCCCCGTCCCCATCCACCAAGCGCCCCACATCCTCACATCGCACGCCGGAAAATCCTCGGCCTCCTCAGCAGCGCATGAACGACGGAATCTTTGGCAGAGTTGGCGGGCGGTGGTGTTGGTGAGGGGACGAGGGAGATGGACCTTGATTGTGTGAGTGAGCTTGTGTGGAAGAGGGTCTCATTGAGCCATTGTATGGCAATTTGTCACAGTCCTTCCACTATCTTGTGGCCTTGTGATACGTACACCGCGAGTGGCTACTCAGTCAAGCTGTAGGACGCAGGCGTTCTTCGGTGATACGATCAATTGGTAAGACCAGTTCTCTTTGAGTCTAAAGGTGTGCAAGATAAAGCGCCCGCTGCTCGTGACGAGTCTGTTGCTGTGTGACAGGATGAGCACGACGACGAGGATTGTGGATGTGTATGGCATAACATGGCTTGATCTGTGGCCATGGCATTGAATCAGGCCGAGACAGGGCTTGCTAGACAGGCAAGCGTCAAGAGCAGAAGAGGAAGCAGAGGCGACGAGAGGAGATCTGCCACAGGAGTGTGGGGGTGAGGTGAAGTGAAGCGAATTGGGCTGAGCTGCAATGGCATAGATTCCTCATCAGTTCACCCATTCATCCATCCATCCGTCGCCAGCGTATCCAATCAAGCCCCCTCTCATCCCATCTCGCCCTCGTCTTACTCACCTTGGCGGCCTCGGCCCAATAATCTGCCTCCTCGCCCCGCCAACCCCCAGTCCCGCCCCGCCGCGATTCTGGCTATCTCCGCCTGTGAACCCGTATTGGTGCACGTCCCATGTCTGGCCGGGTCCGCTGCCCTGCGCCATATCGCGCGCTGCGCTCGCTGTGGCGCGCTGGCTTTCTTCCCACTCGCGTTGGCGCTCGCGTTCGCGCTCCATCTCGCGCTCGATGAGGGATTTGGAGGCGCGGGTTGGACGTGTTGAGTTTGTGTTGGAAGTTGGATTTGTGGATGATTGGTAGGTTGTGGGATCGGGGAGAGGGCGGGAGGATTCGGGGCGGGATGATGTTGTCGGTGCTTGGTCCTTGGGTTGTGCGGTCTGGTGGTATTCTTGGTGGGCCTTTTTGAGGTAGTCACGCTCTGAGACTTGGCCGTCGTCTTCTTGGCGTGCTGTCTGTACACTGCCTGAGGGCCGGGTGGGCAGTGCTGGCTTCGAGGGCGTTGAGTGTGTTGAGTATGATGGCGTTGGGGCTTGTCCTTGTCCTTGCCCTTGTTCTTGCTCCTGTTCTTGTTCATGCCTCTCGCGCTCGGCGGCGGCTTGTTTCATTTCTGCGAGTTGGCGTTCGAGTTCAGCTATGCGCTGTGCTTCGGCCGATTGTTGGGACTCGAGCTTTCTGGCTGGTGGTAGGGGCGTTGGCTTCTGGGTGGCGTTATAGGCGCTGAGGAACTGGCCGTTGAGACGGGCATCGCTGGTTGTGCGCTGCCGGCTCCTACTTGAGGCAATGCGGTCTTGGGCCTGTTGATCTCTCCGCGCTTGTTCTGCTCTCTGAGTGCTTGCTTCTTCCTGAGCTCTGGCGCGGTCTTCGTCGTCCTTCAACCTCCTGGTCTCCTCCTGCCAACTGCGTTCCTCTTCTTCTCTGGCGCGGGCGTCGTCGGCGTCCTGCTGTGCCTGCAACCTCTGCTCGTTCTCTTCCAGCTCTCTCTTCTCACGCTCCAACTTCTCACGCATCGCCTTCTCACGCATCGCCTTCTCCTTCTGAGCCAGGCTGGGCACATCAGGCGAAGCACTGGTGATCTGCCTCCTCGCGCCGAAAGCTACACCCTGATTGCCCTGACTTGCGCCGCCCATGTAGCCGTACTGATGGATGTTCCAGGCGGGGGCCGTCTTGCCCTCGTCGGCTCTGCTACTCCAGCTGCTCACTGGACTACCGGTTGCTAGGCCTCCTCTTGATAGGCTGTTGCTCTTGGTTGGACTTGTTCGGCCCTGGTTGGAGTAGGCGGCTTTGTTGAGGGAGTTGAAGGTGGTGACTGGTGAAGTGTCTGTCTTGGGAGAGTTGGTGGTATAACCGACGACTTTGGGGGTGTACGGACTCTGGCCTGGACCAGTGCTGTCGGGACTGAGTGATTTACCTTTGCTCTTTGCGCCAATGGCAGAGGGGAAGGCGCTGGGGTTGACCAGGTTAGCGCGCCGGCTGAACGCTGCGATACACTGCAGCACTTGGGCGGGGTCTTTGTTGTCGTAGAGATCGACGGTGAGGAAGCGGTCGTGCGAGGGAAGCGACAGCGGGGGCATCTCGCAGGCCCTAAGGAAGTGGGAGATGTTCTCCATCTGCACAAAGGGCATGCTCGAGGCCTTGTACCTGACGCCAGGCGAGACTGCCTGGTTGACCAGCTTGCACAGGGCGACGCCATCTCGTAGAACTTGCATGAGGTCGCCGGGGGGTAGGGGTTCGCCCAGAATGTCTTCGATCCATTTGCGGACTTCGTTGGCTGCGCCGGGGGTGTATCGGTCGAGGCGCAGTTTACGCATGTCCTGGTCGAGGGACGAAACGGATGCCATTGCTAGGTGGTATCGTTGATGGAGCACCGGGGTGGTGTAGAGGGGGTGGGAGGGGTGGAAGAGAGGGGGGATGCCTCGAGTAGGCTGAGTTCAAGGGGCTGTTGTGCCTTAGAGTCGCATTCGTCTACGCTCCTGTTCCAACTGTTTTTTTTAGGCACCACGCTTCCTGGGTCGTTGATGACAGATTAATCACTCTCGACCCAACCGCGACCCAGTGACCTAAATCTAGAGCCTAGGAGCCCTACAGGCCCCGGGGGTTTGGGCGTCTGCACCTCAACGTCATCGCCTCGGCCGCCGCATCATGACGCTAAAATGTTTTTAGCGCGACATGCATGGCGATGGGCGTCACGGTCATCATACTGCCTACCTAGGTACGTACTAGTAGTCAAGGCCATCATACTACCTACCTAGGCACTAGTAGCCCATCGTCAACTCCCCTACACATCTTTCAGCCCTCCTTCCCACAGACCACCCGAAGTCAACTCCATCCAAGACAAGATGAACTCGGTCCGCCAACTCTGGCTGAAATGGAAGATGCTCCGCCTGCCCTGGCGGCGCCAATTCCTCGCCGGCCAAGACCTCGTCGGCAACACCTACTGGGAGTTCCGCGGCGCCAACGACCCCTCGCGCATGCGCCGCATCGTCAAGGGCCCCCACAACATCCACCACGGCGACATGCAGGCCCGCATCTCGCCCCTCTGGCACCAGTGGCTGCGCCATACCCGCTTCGACGCCCCGAGCCTGCAGGAGCAGCAGACCGACGTCACCCGCCAGGTCCAGCTGAAGCACAATGCCATGCTGGCCGACCAGCGCTGGGCCCAGAAGAAGAGGTACATCGAGAAGCCGCGGCCCAAGGACGAGGACCACTCGGGCACCCGGGGCATCGAGGCGCAGACCCAGGTCGCTGACGAGATCAGAGGCAAGATGGGGGAGAGGGCCGGGGTGCCGCCCGATGCTGCTGTGAATGCCAAGGAGAGGGTGCTGCATCAACAGGAGACTCAGACCCAGACGCAGCAGCAGCAGAAGCCGGATCCCTGGGAGCAGGAGAGGCAGAGGCAGAAGCAGGCCGCGAGCAATCCGAGTGGCATTTGGGAGCCCGAGAGCTGGACGCCGCCACCGCGGAGGAGATGAAGACATGGTTACGTCCATTGTATTACATTGTGTATTTCTAACATTGCTATCTCTGTCCACCACTGCTGAAACTACCCCACCCTAAACGCGGTCTATGGCAACTCCTGCTTCATGTCCCACGCAGGAACGGGTCCAGATTGCGAACTTAACACAGGCGCATCCAGCTCGCCCGATCTCGCTCCTCCACCATGACGAACGTGCCCCTGCGTTGAGCTAGAGTCCCGGCTATTGGACGCCGAATGGCCGTGCACTTCAGATACAGGCGGCATGAAAGACGTACAGCTGGGGTATTGACTAGGTCGATAGTACGACGATTGCGGCGACAACACCGGCTGGCCGAGATTGAGGCTGCTGGATGCGAATGTCGTCGCTGAGGCGTGCTGAGGGTGATATGCCTGGTACGTTGCGGCCGAGTCGGCAGAGGGACTTGGTACTGGCACAGCCGGCATGGGCGCTACATCACGTGAAAGTGAAAGATCCAGGCTACTGGGCACCTCGATCGGAGTGGAGTAAGAGCGCGGCTCCGCCGTGATCCTGCCGACTGTTGTAGTCTTATACTTTGAATCTTCAAGTTGACTCGCGTTCTCTGGCACACTGAGAACATTAAAGGACGACCCTTTCGGCTCTTCTTGGGGCTTCTTCTTGCGTCTGCGGAGGATGAATAGCAGAGCTGCCGCGAAAACGGCAAAAGCCACCCCTCCGACCGCTCCACCAGTAATTGCTGCCGTGTCAGTCGAAGTGTCCTCATTCGGTTTTTGTGCGTCATCAACACCACTGGAACCCCCAATCGATGTGGAAGCAGCAGCCGTGCTAGGGTTTGCTGTCGTCTCGTCCGGGGTGACCGTGGTTTGAACAGTGTCTCTGACAGTGCTGATGCTATTCACTATCCACACGGTACGGGTAGGCCTTACAGCTGCCATGACCAACTGGTTTCGCTCGGCGAAGCAGCCAAAGGCTTTATATCCAACATCCGAGATTGAAATTGTGCCGCAGTATGGATAGTCTGCGTCTGTGCTACACTCTTGTCGGCGAACGCCTAGTGGTGCAGCTGCCTGCTATGTCCATACCAGGAGTGGGCATAGATCTTGTCGCCACGACCTGCGGTCAACGTGCCAGCGCTGGTCCTGACCGACGAGTCGTAGCATCTGGTCGCGAAGCCGCAAGCATATGGGTCGTAGCCAGCATCCGTTGAAGCATCAACGCAACATGCGATCACTTTGTAGGGGTTGTTGTTATTGCAGTAGAAGCCGTTGTCACAGGTCATCGGATCATCTGAGCTCCTTAGCTAGATGCTAAGTCGTCTAGCGACGAAGCCCGATACTTACTGGGATCTGCGTCGTAATAACCACAGGTAGCATATCCTTGGTCGTCCTGGCCCTGGACAGATCGGAGGGCTGTTGATGTAGGCGCTACTGTTGGTGGAGGCAGGGTGACCTGACGGCCGACGACGGGAGCAGTGGTGCGCACTGCTTGAGAGCTCGAGACAGAAGAAACAGAAGTTGCAAAGCACAGCAAAGCAAATGACCACCCGGCGCGCATTTTGACAATAAGCATGCTCGGCGAAGCTGTGCCAGAAGACAGAAGCACGGAAGGTAAAGAGAAGAGAAACGACGGACGAAACCTAAAGTCAATGCTGAAGCCTGCCCTCGAAGATTTCCGGCGCAACGGGCTGAGACCAAAGACAGGCAAAAGATGCAATAAAGTGTGCGCAGGCCAGTTGGCAATGACCATGTTGCTGCTCTAGATAGGGGTGTCTCGGAAAGTTGATTCAGCATTGACGCCTCTTCGGCCGGTGGCAACCAGATGGCCATCTAAAGAAATTTGAAAACTGAGCGATATGAATCTGAAGAAGAAAGCGGGGGTAGCCACGCAACTAGCCTCTCGTTGTGAAGCCGCTGTTAATTATGTTAGTTCCCAAAGAGTACATGATTCTGCTTTGAGCGATGCCGTCTACAAACAGCTTCCAGGTGGAGCTCTTGACCACCTGCTTACACCACTAGCTGAGGCGAACAAAGAAGTAACCCGGTAGCAGGGAAGCGAGCACCGTAGTGTCCGCTGCCACTGACCCGAAATTGCCACACCTGTATATGGTATACCTGCATCACTGCGGACTGATACTGATCAATTTGGAAGACGGGACAGGGCGTCTCGGTGCTCATAACATCAACAGCACATCAACAGTCAGACCATCAGTTCTTGTTCACGACGGTGAGTCTCCAAAGGGATTTAGTCTCGACGTCTTGGCAATATAGTGTGACTGTGATGCTAACAACTCATGTGATGACATTGCTTTGATGGTAATCATGGTGTCATGCTCGTGTTGCAACGAATTACCCACCTGAACATGGGCCCTGTTGAGTAGAAGACCGAGTGTGTTGGTTGAAAGGCCGTAAGGTCGAATTCAGCCAGCAGATTCATCGTCCTGACCATGCTCGATGCGCTCATGCTGCGGTCTGTAGTCCACCGGAACCTCCAGCTCATCCAAAGCGGGTGGCTGGAAAGGGGCCCAGGTAGCTCCTTCAAACCCATCAATCCTTTCGCGAGCAATTCGGTCAGCAGCACTTTCTTCAGCGCTAGCGCTTCTCCTGCCGTTGTTCCTGAGTAGTTCATCTTGTCGGTCTTGTACTTCCTGCTCCCAGTTGAGCTCTGTCTGTGTTGGCTGACGCTGTAGTATATTTTCGGGTCGCAGTGGCGTTCCTGCTTCCGCAAGGACGATTGCTTGCCGATGTCGACGCTGACGGGATAGTTCGCCCGCACTCCTCACGATTCCATCACGGAACTGTGGATCTTGCAGACGAGTCATAAGCTCGTCATCATCGATCAATTCTCCTCGCTCTCCAGCGTCAGCCTGATTCTCATCCTCTTCACCATCGTTGTATCCAATTGTCACATAGCTAGGGCGACCATCGGCAGAGAAGAGTGTCGGGTGGCTACGGACAGCCCATTCTCGCGAACCGATGTTTGAGCGGTCGTGATTGGGTGGAGATCTGAGACCAGCGTCGGCGAGCTGCCTTGCGCCCTGTGGCATTTTGTTCAGCATCTGCATCAGCCTCGACATGAGAATGTCGTCTTCTCCCCACATGCTTAGCTCCAGTAGTCGGACGACGTCTCTCTTCTTGAAATTGTGCTTTCGGTTCTCGGGCAGGGCGCAGGGAAAGGGGTAGTGCTTGAGCCATTTCGTGATGATGCCGGCATCAATGGCAGGCTGGGCGTTCGCGAAGCAGAAGTCATGGGTATATCCGAGATTCCTATGCTCGTCAAGTAGTAGCAGGATGGTCTCAAGGATGAGGCGCTCGTGGGCGGATCGACCGGGGGCGCGAACAGGCGAAGGTGGTACAGGTGCAGACTGAGCATCTGTCCTTCTTTCGTGCTCAGGCAAGAGATTAACTAATGCTGCCACCAAAGCCGAGAATGTAGCATGATCCAGAAAGTGCTGCCTCATGCGACTCTCTTTCAGCGCAGTGTTCTGGACGAGGAGCTGCAGCGCGTTGACAGCTCGCTCGCGGCAATGCCATTCTTTGCTCGACAAGTCTCGCAGAAGGCCTCGCTTTGCTTGGGGGTCCTTCACAAAGCGTCTCGCAGCGAGTCTGATGGCTGAAGAAGCGATATTATAGCTCGGTCCATGTGCAAGTTCTGCTATAGTCGACGGTCTGATTGCAGCTTCGGCATCGTTGATCAGTTGAGGTTTGCTCGGCTTCGGCTTGGGCGCCGAGACGGCGGCGAGGTCTTTCACATGACGAAGAAATGCTGGTATCAACCAGTGTGCTGCTATGCCACTGGCGATCACAGCAGTCCACAAGACCTTGTCACCTACTCGTGCATCGTTGGCCATGGCAGGGCAGCTTCAGCCACGACGCTGAAGCGGAAGAAAGTGGGTGGGGCGTGCATCGGAGTGTCCATCCGCCGCACCGCCGTAGGTACTTTCGATCGAAAAGTTTGGCTTGCTCCCTCTTTTCCATCATAAGCCCTAATTAACGTTACTTAACATCAACACACAGCCATGTCTGACCGATCGTGCTTCTACGCGTCGAGCCTCCTGTCGAAGATGACTTACAGATGGGCTTAGTCGCGAGCTTAGACACTGAGAATGCATCATCTCGAGGCGAGGGCGTCCCTACCTGCAGGTCGCATCCATCTGTACCATGACGATGCGACCCTGATCTTGCCAGTGCAGTGACATCACTCGTATCTGAATTTCCCTGCTGCTATCGCTTTACCTGCAAGCCCCTCCCAGCTAGCTAACCAGAACAGATCAGCCCTTCTCGAGCGATAGTCAACCACCCATCTTCTTCAATCCTCTCAATGTCGACCGATACCTCCTCCTCAGCACAACCCGCCATGTCTAACGCTTCACGAGCGATGCTGGCAAAATGCCGCAAGCTGGTGCCTCCCATGCTCGAAAAGTTCCACAAGGGACAGCTAGGCAGAGTAGCAGTGATAGGAGGAAGTGCTGACTACACTGGCGCCCCATACTTCTCGGCCATGGCGTCTGCCAGACTCGGATGCGATCTGTCATACGTCTTCTGCGAGCCCTCGGCTGCACCCACTATCAAGTCCTATTCTCCCAACTTGATGGTCTCGCCTATCCTCAGGTCAAAGGCTTCGTTAGGTTCCAACAAAGAGCCCTCAGACCAAGAGCTTGCACAGCCCATCATCGACATGCTGCCACGCCTGCACGTCTTGGTCATAGGCCCTGGTCTGGGAAGAGACGAGGTCACACAGCGCCAGGTCAAGGCCGTCGTCCAAGCTGCGAGGAACTACGACCCGCCCGTCCCCATGGTGCTCGATGCTGATGCTCTGTGGCTCATTCAGACCGACCCCGACCTGATCAAGGGCTACCCTGAATGCATCCTCACCCCAAACGTCGTCGAATTCGGTCGCTTGGCCAAGGCCTGCGGCATGGACGACCTGGACAATGACCCTACCACAAACTGCCAGAAACTAGCAGAGATTCTCGGCGGTGTCTGCATCATCCAGAAAGGTCCCGTAGACTACATCTCGCAAGGCAAAGATACGACAATCTCGGACTTCAAGGGAGGCTTGAAGCGAGCAGGAGGCCAAGGTGACACGTTGACCGGCTCGCTAGGAACATTCCTAGGTTGGCGAGCATGCTACCACGAAGGTCTGTGGGATGTAGGCGAGGAGCCAATGAGTCGACCAGAGACCCTACTTGTTGCAGCATTTGCCGGCAGTGCTATTACGAGGGAATGCTCGAGAAGGGCTTTCGCAAAGAAGGCTCGCGCCTTGCAGGCCAGCGATTTGACAGAAGAAGTTCACGACTCTTACCTCGCGTTGATAGGGGAGCCAACAGACAAGGTGGACAAGAGTGCCGCACACATATAATTAGTGTATCTATAAGCAGTGTAGTTCAAAATTCATGAATACAGATTAGCTGTATAACCATCCAGTGGCTCAGAGTTGCTGCCCTGCTCCAGAGGCATCCAACCCTCGTGTAAAACTTTAGAATAGACTAGCGCAACTTTGTCTCAGCCACCCAGCTGAACATTGCAAATTCCCATCTGTGCAAAGCGACTGTAAGGTATGTGCTTCGCATGAGCTAGTCTCGAGGCATTGATCACACGGTGAGCGAGCGTGACCTGACAATGTCGGGTCCACCAATGTCGGCAAAATACTCAAGTATGCAATGGACGACAACGCGAGCCAGACGCAACGACAGGAAAGAACGCCTAGGAGACCTCAACCCGTACTTTCCTGTTTGACATGTAAGCGCATGAAGCTCAAGTGTGATCGTCGCCTACCCTGTGAGAGATGTTGTCACAACGGAAGGGCAAGTACATGTGCTTACGCTCCTGGGCAAGAACCATCGACAAAGACCACGAACGACGCGACCGCCAATAAGCGCCGACGTATAGAAGTCCATTCTCCACCCTTGGCTTCAGAAGTCGCGACGACCAACATTGACGATTTACAAGCGCGAGTTCAACAGCTGGAGCGAGCCCTCAAGGCTCAACACATTCAATCTGCTCAAGCTGCTCAATTCCAACATGATCAAGTCGAGGTTCTTGATGACTCATGCTCATCGAGAACGTCTCGCCCTTCCTACGAAGGGCCAGAAAATGGCCATTTGCATGACCAACCGCTGAACCATACTGTAGTCTCTCAGGTACGCTTCAAGCTCTCATATTTGGGTCATGTTCTGATGTCCACAGTTTGCAGCCGTTCATTCTTTTGTGAACGCCCTCACCAACGGCCAAGTCTCAGAGGAGCTACACCACATTGCTATCAACCTCAGAGCTTTGCACGAATCTACCCAAAAAAACCAGAGGACTCTGCGGAGCGACTTCCACATCCACGACAATGTTCAAGCTGTACTGATTCATATGGAGCGACTTTTACCTGCTCCGAGCACTTGTACGGTTCTCATACAGCTCTACTTCCACAATTTCGAGAATTGTAGTCGAGTGCTACACAAAGGTGTTGCATGGGCGCAATTTCAAGCCTATCTCAATGATACTCTCGACCTTGAAACACGACGCATTTGCCTTCCGTTGCTTGTTGCTGTCGTTTCCATTGCGTCTTCTCTGGGAACACTGCCAGAATGCAACAATTCGCAATTGCACGGGCAGGACGATGGTATAGGTGCCTATCAACTGCTCCGCAATTACCTCGACCTGATTGATACCAGACGATGGAAAGACTTGGCCACAATGCAACTTGCAGCATTGACTTTGAAGTACCAGAAGGGTTGTCCATTGAGTCCTGTTGAGAATTGGCACTGGAGTGGACAAGTCCTTCGCCGAGCAATGGCCGGAGGTCTACACAAGGTCAGTCCGAGAAAAGATAGCATCTTCGCGTTCGAAGTGAAGAAAAGATTATGGCTATCCCTGTTAGAGACCGACCTTACCTTCGCCATCGCAAGTGGCATGCCTCCTAACTGTTCATCTTGGCAAAACGGGCCTCCACTCAACGTAGATGATAGCATGATATGGCCAAACATCATGGAGCACCCACAGGCTAGAAACCTCGAAGAGTGGACAGACAGCACTTGTCAGCATGTATTGGCACAATCCTTTAATGAGCGATTGGCGGCATACAAATTGGTGTGTTCAGGAGTACCAGCGCCATACAGCACCATCTTAGAGCATACGCGTCATCTAGAGCATGTTATACACGATCTACCGTCAATATTCCGATTGGTCTCCATGGCGGAAGACGCTTCAGATACACCTCCTCATCGCCTTCTTGCAAAGATGGAGCTGGACTTCTTGCTTCGAAGACCTCTCAATGCATGCTACGCGCCTTACGCAACAGAAATGCGGTTTGACGACAGATACAAGGAGGCTAGAATACTCTTCATACAAGGAACTTCATTCAGCTTGTGTTTCCAGGACCTCTTCGACCCGAAGTATCCAAGTCTCGATTTGCCTCAACCAGAAGGGTTGTGGGATTACTTCTACAATGTGTACAGCTGGGATACTCACACCTATTTCTTAGCAAACTGTCTTGAGCTGCAAAGGCTCAGATCAATGCAAATCAACGTTCCCGATATCAAGAGCCCCGCTTATCATGGACACACATTGCGCACGTCTGTGAAAGTCTCAGGCTGGAACATCGAAGGCATCACGAAGTCCTTGGAGGACACCATCGATCCTCTGGCAAGGCGTGTAGGAAGGCACGGCAGCAGCCTGAGAGACGTAGTGCGATGGACTGCTGTGATCGGCTCTTTGCGCGTCACTTCGCCATGCTCGACACACCAAGCTATCAAGGATGAGCTTCAAGGCCTAGTCTCCTTCCTGAAAGGTCGGACGTTAGCGTACGGTCAGCGTGAAGAAACAACGATACGTTACGTACCTGCGAGCCATGGTCGGTTAGCCGATCTCAAGTGGCTGCAAACGTACTTCGGCGAAGCAGAAGACGACGAAGAGCTGGAGGAAGTTGGCTAGAAGCACTCGGCCATGTCGGCGCTGCGACGGCAGACCCTCCCGCAGTGCCTGACGATAGTACCTTTAGGCGTCCTTTGACGACTGCTACGCGTTCTACTTGCGAGTTCACTATTGGCGGTTCCAACCACAAATGTGGAAGAAACCGCCCCTTATCTCACGTATCTCTTGCGAGCCTTCGTTGGCGGCTAGCAGCGACCGCGACGATGATGGACGCTTACCCCAAAGCGAATCCACAGATGCACCTTCGGCAAATTACAGCTATGATAGGTCCTGTCGAGCTCTGGCAAGCAGAACCGAAGCCACTTTTGGGAAATGCCAAAATAGAAACCCGGCGACAGGTATCGGCCAATCACGTGCTAGTAGTCCTCTTTAAGTATAGCCAAAAGCCTACTGTTTTGAGAGCGGAAAGGACGCTTTTGTGGCTTGTGCCCAAACGGAAACAACCTTGGGCCTTTTCGCCTTCTGCCGTGCCTTGCGCATGCACTACTTTATTTGGGCCCCGCTTCTTTGCATTGCTTTCGTGAATCGGCCGACTGTGAGCAAAATCGCATCGACTGTGAGTATACCAAAGTGATCGGATAGGGTTGCGGGTTGTGCTATAACGGTACCATTGCTACGGTAGATCCAATGTAAGTCCAGCCAAAGTCCCAGAAACAGATAGTGCCGCTGGCGGCCATCAGCTAAGACCCAGCCACCTCGCTTCAGCTGATCGATCTTGGACCGCTTCCCGATCTATCCGGTACATCGGAGAGCACGGTCGCTTCGTGCCAAAGCTTCTGCCACAAGCGTGAAATAGTGCGTGCGGCGCTTTCCACCCCATTCAAAGCCATCGTTAGCGCACAACAGCTCAGTCAATATTGGATATCACATCCGTGCCGGATCAAGTAAGCGATCAGCATGAGCTACCTGGACCTTGTTAGCAGTTCACCTGAATCTGGACTCGATCGATGGGACTACCTTCAATCTGGCTTTGTGTGCTCTGTAACTGCAACGCCTGCGATCTTCGTTCGAGTCGGGGTCTGAGAGTCCCGCAAGCTCCTGCTGATGCACTTTCCTACGCGGGAGATTTTCTGCCGATCATCACAATCCTTGCAGATTTGCTTGACATGCCTCCCGGGTACCCTCCAGGCCGGTCAAACGACGGTAGTAGCTAGCAGAGGGAACCGACAATCGCTTCACTGGTTTGGGGCATTCTGGCTCTCTGCCAGCAGCTGCCAGGAGAATGTCACACCACCCTTGAAGACCATATTCTGCTGACTCTAGCTGCAGGTCGACATGCAGACAAGACGGCTCGTATTCAATACTCGGGCTTGGCAGGAACATCAATCGGTCTTTACCAGTCATTGTTGAATGTGTAGCATCTCCGCAAATTTGCATACTTGCACGCGCAGCTGTCTTTGACGGTGGACCGGAGGAAATCACAGAGCCGGTGGAGTGTCTTTTGAACCCTGCCACCTGCATTTGGCGTCAACATGCTTTTGGGCTCAGTACGAAGTACATCGTAACCCCATTTTCAGGACTGGATTCATGGAGCCACCACTAACAAGAGCTGGAGACAGTGCGTTTGTTGGCTTCCTGCAATGTGTAAGAATCCACTACTAAGCGCCCTGGAATGGGCCCCTCCGTCCGCGTATTATGTTCTTGTGCTATTGACTGGAAAGACGTGCTGGAAGAAGCACTACTGAGTGACTTTCCCATGTATCAGACGAAGCACGTTGCTGGCGGTGCAGGCATCCACCCCTCCATTATGAAATTGACGGCTCCATATTCTTGCGGTAGAACTACGCTGGTTGGCGGACTTATACGCTGCACTCGCCAAAATGAGTTACGTGACACAGGTTACTCACGCTATGGCGCAAGCAACGACTGTTCAATAACACTCAGAATCTGCCCGGCCCCTGCTGCGTGGCCGGCCCCAAGCGTCCGGCCTACCTCGTTATTTGGGACCGATCTTGACACATACGGGGAAAAGCATGCGTAAGCAAAAGTCTGAGCCGCTCCCGCACAGAGGCAGACTTGCCTGGTGTGGTCCCTAAGACGACCGACCGCCGTGCAGCGGTCGATCGTTCACCACAGAAGTAGCGATTGCCAGCTAGGCAAGAACACACGAGTACATTCCAGAATGCATGAACAAGCCAGCCCCCAATGAGTTCCATGAGACGTTCATACTGTGCCCAAGGCAAACGGTCCGATGCAAGACTTCTGGCTATCGAGGTCGTAAGAACCTCAAGATCCTCATCATTAGGCATGCCCACCGACTTAGCCAACCAATAAAAATTGTGTCATGAAACCACAGAACAAGCCCCAGCGCCATCCGTTCCTGTCGAGCGACTGAGTTGTTGGCTCTGTGATGCTCGAACAAGGTGTCATCGGGATTAGTCGTCACTAGTAGCGTTGCCTTGCAGTAGCAGATAAGGCAAATACTCAACAAAACGAGAAACCCCAACTGGCATGTGCTTTCGGGCAAGTCTGGTTTGCCTGCAAGAACATCGGTAATAATCTTGCAAGTACATCACTGTCAGTGCACACGCTCGGTCAAGGATACCAGCTCGGGGGGAAGGCTAAGGTGTGATGCGAGGAAAGTAAATGTTTTCCTTATTCACTAGCTAGCTATCGAGAAGTGGTTCGTCTCGAACCTGGGGTATCATATGATTAATAACGGCAAAAACAATGCAAAGAATGACAGTCATGCCAGTTAGTGTCCTCCATCGAAAACAGACCATTACCGTTGCAAGATGCTGCACATGCTGGATGTCCCGTCGTGAACGCAAAATCTGAAATCTGCTAGAGAAGAGATGATCGATCCATGGGACGATCTCTCACTCATCCTCCCCATCGGCATCCACATCACTATGCTCCTCCTCCTTCTCGTGTTCCTCATTTTTGACAACAGGAGGAGTGTTGTCATGCGACCTCTTCCGTACAACGACAGTCCTACTCGGTTGCCTCCTCACGCGCCTAGCTTTCTCATTGTCCATTTTAACCCCACTCTCCTCTCCCTCCCCACAAGGCGCCTCGACCGAAACAAGCCACGGCCTCCCATCGTCTAATCTGCACAGCACACCCGTCGCAAGGCCCCAATGAACCAGATCGTCATCGATCTCCTCGCTGTCCGGCCTCGCGCCCGCGTCCTTCTCATAGTGCCACCCCACATGCTCCATCCTCTCCTCCCACGCCTTCTCCTCGGGACCGTGGCTCTCACCGGCATGATGCGTGCTGTACTCGGCGTCAAACACCTGGCGGCAGAATCCACACGTCGACCGTGCAGGCGCCCGTCGCCGGATGTTCCAGCAGCGTGCGCGGATCGCGTCGAGCTGGCGTTCGAAGGCTACCTCGTCGTCCTTTGAGGCGACGCAGACGCCCCGTTTATTAGTCGTGGTGCACAGCGCGGGGTTACGCGAAGGTCCGTGCATGCGTCGCGCGTGCTGTGTGAATAAGTCTTTACGGTTGAAGTCGTTGTAGATTAGGAGGATTTCTTCTCCTTCTTGGGTTGCGTCTGCGTTATTTAGGTCTACGTCGTCGGCGAACTCCAGTTTGGTTGTTATTTTCTTGGTGAGGGTTCGAGAGGGGTAGTGGCGCGTACTTTTACTTGAGCCGGAGGGGTGGTCCGGGTTACAGCCGTCGAGGTCGCACCTGTAGTAGCCTAGTTGGAGGTGTTGGCAGGCGACGTGGCGCTTCCATTCGTTTTTGTTGGGAAATTCTGCGGTGCAGCCAAAGTGATGGAAGGTGCAGGGGAATGTACGGTCTGCTTTGTCTATCGGTCGGGTTGAGGTCGAACTGAGAGCTCGGGCGAAGATTGGTCCTTTTTTGGGTTGCTTGGGTCTAGGCGGTTGGCGACTGTGGCCAGTGCCTGCAGCGGTAGTGATTGTCGAGGTCGTGCGCTTGTGGACACGAAAGTTTCCCTGTGTCGAGGCGGTTGATGATTTGCATCTTTGCTTGTAAGATTTGCTATTCTTCTTCATGGGGTTGCGAATGTTTTTGCGTTTTCGTGGTCGGGCTTGGTAGCTTGAATCGCTGTGGTCGTCAACAGGTATACGGGCATTGTTCTCGTTTCCGTTCTCGTTCTCGTCCTCATCCATGTCCATGTCGTCTTCTCTGCGGTGTTCCCTTACGCTCTTCTTGGCTTGGCTGACATCTCTGGGACTCGGAACAGATCCAGTTGTTGGCTCGGAGATTTCGAGTTCTTCAGGCTGAGGCCTCTCGAGCGGCGACCTCGGGTGACTGAGCACTTCTTCGTCAGAGACAGAACTCAGGGCTTTACTGTCTTCATGCTCGAACTCCACGTCTTCCAGAAGGGCCATCGCAGGTTGGGTTGGGAGCGCGTCTGGCGCCACTGTTTGTGCATCCCATCGGAGTATGGTATGCTGTGTTTGGATTTGCCATGGCATGTGCTGAGCATGAGGGCTGCCGTTCAATTTCAATGTTTGCTGTGCGTAATCAATTTGTGGACTCGTCGAATAACGTATGGATTGTTTTCTGTTGTCCAAGCTATACGCGGATTCATCCGAGTAAGACGCCTCTGAAAGACTGCTGGCTTGAGTAGCACCGGGAGATGAATACCGGAGAATCTGTCCCTGATCCAAAGGGCCACCATAGGGATAAATCGACTGCATGCTGGCACTCTCAAAAGTATACAAGAGGTCATGCGGCGGTTGAAAATCATACGTCTTCTGAGCTGCTAGGGGAGCTGCGTCGGGAAGTGTATGAGTATCACCCTCCCAGGATTGTAGGTTATAGCAGCCAGTTAAGGGGTCAGAACGGGCCCATCCATATGGCTCCTGACCGGAATGGAAGTAAGCCATCCTAGGATTGTGTTTGGTTCGTGTTGTTGTAAAGTCTCATATATGATGAATCTCGTCTGCGATGCTTCAGTAGCACAAAACGAAGAGCAGCGCCAGAAGCCTCGGACGGTGAGGCTGGAACAACATAGTTATATGAACGAGAGAACTGTGTCCTACAGTGGCAAGTGCACACCATCTTCTCGAGCGGCAGCTGGTTGACCACAACGGTAGACTTGCAGTGGACCCACCCCACAGGCTGCATGAACAAAGAGAAATGGATTCAGGGGCTAGCCCGAACCACAGCCAGGTGTTCACAAACCGACACGGTGGATGGCCGACCGCTGGATGGCTCGATTTGGCCTGAAGCGCCCGGGCCAGGCAAAGATGGCCTGGTTTAGCCAGGCGAGGAATCGTCAGGACTGGGGCCGGATCCCGGCGATTGGCCTCATAATGTTCTAGGTCAGGTAGAAAGTTAACCGGTGTTGACTTCGAGCCTGGGGTCCAGAAACATGCCTGGCCGATGGCACATAGTAGCAACTTACTCAGAAGGCAAGCTGTCCTGATCTATCAAGTCAACCTTGGCATGGCCATGCTCGATCGACGTTCCCGGCGACTTAGCGTCCTAACTTCGAGCACACACGGGCGGGTTCGATATCTGCACCCTGGCTCGCAGAATGTGGCTCTGTTCAGACACGCTCGTATACTAAACCTCGATTGATCGATGTGGGGGGGCCAGAAGCTGCAGTAAAGTTCGTTTTAGAAATGCGAAGACGCCTCAACACGGATTGAGGCACCAGTCAGTGGTAAGCACAGGCAAGCTAAATGACTGTGCTCCGATCTGTCGAGACAACAACACACCTTGCCTGACTGACCAGCAAAGCGACAGGGTTCGTTATGAGCCGAGCCTGAATGATTCCCAATTGGGTGTACCGAATACGGTGAAAGAGCTTTGTGCTTGGGTTGAGGGGGGCAGATGGAGCCACACGATTGTCCTTAAAGTCCGCACGATCAAACAAGTACCTGGCTCGGCTCGGGATTACCACAAATTTGTGGGGACGAATCCATCTAAGTACTTTTGTAAACAGAATCGCGGTCAGTACGTCGTGAACCGCGGAACACCTCGTACGCATGAGACCGTCACTCTTAGCTCGCTACTAAGAAAGTAGAAGATAAGCCACCAAACTTTAAAAGTAGGTCTAGCTTGGACATGGGCAATCGCACGGTCGGATGACAAAGGGTATGCGGAATGGACCGTAGGTGTCTGCGTCCATCACGGTTCGAGTTGCATGATGAGAAATGGAGAACAAACTGACGGCCATATCAGGGACTATGTGGAAGGAATGCACGATGCCCTAATGCCAGCCAATGGGCGTCCACATTCATCCCGAGGACGAGTCTATTATTGAACGCCCTGCATGAGCTTTCCGAAAAGGCACAAACTATGTCGGATATAGCTAAGTGCCATACCAAGGTTTCACTGACTACCTTGCTGTAGGGCAAGCACCAGGCGCATCTTCCACACCACGATCGCCTACCACAAAACGATGGGCAGTAGGCACAGTATTGGCCACAATCAAATTCTCGCTGCATATATGCCTGAATATACACACGCACCAGACAGTGAGCAAGCCATCGACTTGCAGTCTTGCTGGGCTCATGTCAGAAGGTACTTCATCCATGATCCCTCCCCTTTCGGCGAAGCGTTACGCTAGTAACGCTCTGGTCGTAAGCCACGGGTCCGTTTTCGGATGAGTTGCAGGGTTTAGGCAACTGGGTGGTCATGCGAGTACTTATACGCATCGAGCATACTTTCGTTTAAGAAACCTTTTGCGGGTGGCTTGTCGACGCCCGAAGGTGTCGAAGGTGTCCCGATCGATGCATGATACTTCTTCTATCTAGCTTGCGAGCACTCGATGCTGCTGTATCGATGTGGTGCCGAAGTAGCAGCGCTATCCCTGCAACGGCGCCTGCTTCAACCGCTAGACTATGCACGAACGACTTGGTCTGGCCAAAAAAGGTATTTCCAGCATGCACCAACGACGCGTTCCCTAGCGAAAAGCTATGCCCATGTGGTTATACCGTGGATGATCCCCTTTGTGTATTGCTCACACCCCCGCACAAGCGCCACGAAAGCAAAACAGGTGATGGTGACGGCTGTCCGTTGAACAATCAAATCTCCCGCACTCGAATTCTCATGCCGTTGTTGTCATACATGTCATAGTCGTCCGGAGGCGTGGCGTCCTCCTCCATGACTTCGACCTCTGAATCACGATGCAGCTTCCGCCGATGTCGACTTGACGATCGTGGATGTGAGTCGTGCATCACCTCTTTTCCACCCACTTCATTGTAAGTCAGTGAGGAAGACCGTCGTCGGTGTGGAGCAGGTGGATTAGAGGTTAGAGGTAGGTACGTGTTGAGTGGTCCTGCTTCGGCGCCTGAACGACGAATTAGCTGTCCTGCATACCGAAGACTCTAATGAGACGTACCTTCGTCGATACTAACCCGACTTCTACTGCGACTTCTGCTCAGATTCCCTCCACCTCGCATGCGACCTCGTGGCATTCGCTCATAGGCTGGATCGTAGTAGTGGTGTTCTTCGTCTGTTGTTTCGTGCGGACCATATGAATAGTGCCTCCGTGGTCTGGAAGACGTCCGGGCTTCCCCGTGGTAACCTCGTTCATGCAGTCCTGGAGATGGAGAAATGTGCTTGGCTGGGCGACTTGACGGTGGCTCCTCGTAGTATACACGACGCTCTGTCACGTATGGCGCACCCCTAATTGGAGGATCCGAAAATTGCCGAGGAAGAAGTCGCCGAGCTGGAGAAGCCGGTCTGCTGATGATGCGTGATCTGCTGAGCTTAGTATCTTACGAACATCACATTCCACCCAACTGCGCTGTCGTGAACATACCTAGAGGGATAGGCGACGTACCGAACATCGAGTTCGTCATCTTCACCCGACAAGTCTGGTTCTCGACGATGATCCTCGACATAAATGATTTTCCTTCTACGACTCTTCTGACGTGGCTGAACTGCAGGGCCGTCGACGTATCGAACAAGCTCAACGTTTGGTGATTGGGCTCGTCTTGACCGACTCTTACGTCGTCTCGGTCGGACTTCGACTGACATGTCCGAGTCAGAGCTGCTGGCCTCTGGCTCGCGCGAAGCGTAGTAGTCGAAGTCAAAGGTTCGTTTCGGTCGACTAGACGATCTCGCCCGTGATCTTGGCCGTGAGGCTCTACCTCTTGAACGATTGCGGCGGTGGGTATGGGCTCGGTAGTCTCTTTCTTCATAGCTGTCCGTGTCTTCATCTTCGCTGTCGGTTGCCGCTTGACGGCAGCTTCGACAAATAGTTGGCCCTGGCAGCTGGCCCACAGGTACTCGGTGCTTCCACTGGTATCTTGCAGATCGGAACCGGCCACAGATGCTGCACTTGAACTTCAGGTCATCGGGATTCATCGTCATCGGATTGATCGCATACTGTGCAGGGTTAGAAGGGCCATATCTTGGAGGCGCTATTGGTGGTGCGTTGGGAACGGTAGTGTGTGCTGGGTTAAAGGTAGCATCAGCAGTATTTGCAGGCGGGGGTCTTCCGACCGGCTGGTGAGTCAGAGCTTGATTGCCAGGCAGAACATAAGGATACATTCTTGGGTGCGGCGCTGCGTAGTGTGCTAATTGTGAAGGCACTAGAGCTGTGTTCTGCTGATTCTGCCCATCATTGTCGTTGCCCACTTGGGGTGGGATATACGGTATGAATGATGGAAACGGAGGGAAGTGGTGATGTGGTTGGCTTTGGCGGCATTGAGAGGGAGGTTGAGGCTGTGGTTGTGGTGTCTGGGAATGCGTTGGAGTTCTGCTTCTTTCTGCCATCTCTGGTTGTGGTTGCGACTTCTGTTTCAAACTTGACTTTCGCCTCGGTGTGCTTGCCCGAGAATGAGGGCGGGAACTCGGTCCTTGGGTTTGTAAGGGAGCAGGTGCTGCTGGCTGTGCAGGTGAAGTGGGAGCGCTTACTGGTGTTCCATTGATGAAGGGATTCCTTGACCTGAGATCATTTATTGCTTCAGCAAATTTCTGGCGCAATGAAGGCACGGCTGATTTCTGCTTGACATAGTAGGCACGGCCGTCGGCACCTCTCTCGATCCAAGACATTCGCTGCATCAGGCCAGGCCTGCTGCAGCTTATGTTGGCAAAGAGAGGATGGCAAAGTAAGGTAGTAGAACTGACCTCGTAAAGACTCGTCCTTGGAGATAGACAGTGTCGGGATAGTTGTTAGTAGGATACTGATAGAAAGGGTGATAACGGCTGTAATATGGAAACATTCTTGAGGATACACTGGAACTCCTCGGAAAGACTGCTTTCGAGGTAAGAGTTCGCCTCCGATGTCTTCACTTGAGTTCTTGATGTGCAAGCCTGAGAGAAAGTCGTGTCGCAGCTGCGGATAACGATATCGCTGCCATGCACGGCTTGCCTTGCAGCATAACAACCAGTCAGGACGGTACAAGAAGGAGGGAAGGAAAGTCTTTGTGAAGAAGGCCTTTCACTTGAGCTCTTTCATTCTCACCTGCTGAAGTTTTCACTTTCCTGAACAACACTCTAACTTACCCAAGCATTTCCACTCCAGTTACATGTCCTCCAGTCTGAATCTCTTTCTTTCACATGCCGCTTTGCCGCTAATTCCAATCTCACTTTCCATTTCGTGCAAGTCGATAGTCTTCGTCTGCAGCAAGCAGGCGAGGTTTTTGAGCTCCGCTGACGACCTCTATTTGGGGAAGTCCTTGTTCGGCTTATCGCTGTGATACCACAATAGCATAAGAATCGACTCTGCTTATTCTGAAGGGCCCCCATGGCATATAGTCCCGAACATCCTTTCAATACCTCACAAGAAGCTTCGACCATGATGTTGGTGCACACAACAGTATTCAGCGCAGGCTAAATTCTCCATTTCCGATTGGCCCTCCGTTATGTGATGCCTCACAACCCTCTCGAGCAGTGTTCCAGACCTCAGCCTCCTTGATGCGGGCTATTCGTCAAACCATGAGGTAGCCTTTCTATTAGATAAAAAGGATGTCAGGCTTTCTGGTTCAAGGTGGAGACGCGGACCGGTGACCGGCCACCATCCTCCGGCGGATGTTGGCTCGCTCAAAGGCGCGACACTTCCATTACAGACTTGATGAATTGAATGTTTAGTGCAGCAGTGCATTCCCGTCTATTAATTTGCTATTCGCAACCTTCGCCTCTGATCGAGTCTGTCATTATTACCCAGACCTACTTGCCTAGTATCTGAGCTCAAGCGAGAGCTTCCCTTGAACGCAAACCAGAAGTGGCTCGGAAAAATGATTCTGCAACAAAAGCCAACGTTCCGTTTCGCTGATGCAAGTCACATGTCTCCCAGCCACACATGAATATGTAATGCTAACCCTGCGAAAAAGATTGCTATCACGTACACAGCCAATGAATTCCATGGTATCTACCGAGGAAAAAGGCAGCACGAAGAGGATTTCGACGATGTCCTCAATAGAGCTGAAGCAGTTGGCTGCAAGAAATTTGTGTTGACGACCATGACGCTTAAGGGTGCTCAACAGAACATGGATATCTGCAGAAAATGGCCAAGCAGGTGCTATATGACTCTTGGAATACATCCCTACCATGCCGCAGACCTTTATGATGGCACAAGTACAATGGAAAACCTTGTCAACCTCGGTCGGGCGTTAGAGGTTGACGATCATGGTACGCTTGTTGCCTTTGGCGAGATCGGTCTTGATTACTTCTACTTAGACCGAGCCAGCAAAGAACTACAGCAGAAGGCTTTTCTTGATCAGCTGGAGGTAGCGACCGGGTTTGACTTGCCACTATTCCTCCATGTCCGGGACTCGTATGATGACTTTGTCACACTTATCAGGCCTTTTCTCCCAAGACTGAGAAGAGGGGGCGTTGTGCACTCCTTCGCTGGCACGAAAGACCAGATGCTAGGGCTTGTGAACTTGGGTTTCCATATCAGCGTTAATGGTACTAGTTTTCGAACAGAAGAGCAACTGGCAATGGTACAAGCCATTCCGTTAGACCGACTGCAGCTAGAAACCGATGCTCCATGGTGCGAGATCCCTACTAGCGGACCTGTCAAAGATTTCTTGGAAGGTGCACCGCCTCTGCCACCGAGCAAAAAACATAGCAAGTTCGTGAAGGGACAAATGGTGAAAGGCAGAAATGAGAGTTGTTTCATAGAACGAGTTGCGCGCATTGTCGCTGGAGTCAAAGGTATCTCACTCGACGATGTAGTCGATGCAGCATGGAGAAATAGTTGTTCTATGTTCAGATTAGACGAGGAAATGCATTGAAACCAAAATACGTTTTATACGAGCAGGATGATAAGCTGCCAGAATATCTTCTGGTGTTATTGAAAGTCCCAGTGGACCACTTGATTCTTCTCTCCGCTCAGTACCATGCAGACGGTCTGGCCAAAGCCCCTAAATGTCTCTGATGCCGCTTCGGTCGCGCGTATGGCACCGTCTCTATCGACTTCAGGACACGAAGCAATATGCTTATTGGTGGCAGGATCTTATGGGTTATTAATGCATCCTTTTCCTTGTTGAGTAAACAGGCAGAAATTTACCTATAACTTCAAAGGCCTCCGATGATGCGGATAGTATCCATAAGCCATTGACATCGCATAAACTCTTAGTTGGGTCATAGAACCGGGTACTTGTACCCGGTGCAAGCCTCCTGAACAGTTCCGCAACACCAGCCGGCCCGACACAAACCGCTGTGAGCCAAGCGGTGCCACGAATAGCCATTGTGCGAAAGAACCGTCAATCACCTATAAGTACCTCGGGGTGAAAGTAGTAACGTGCTAGCATCGCCAACAACGTCAACACCAGCTTCTACAAAGTCACACATCTTCTCATCCGCACAATTTACTGCTGCTTCACAATGGCGAAACTGGAAGATTACCGTTTGCTATGTTTCGACGTATATGGAACACTAATTGATTGGGAGACTGGCATTATCACCGGCTTAAAGCCTCTCCTTGAGCAACTAGGTTCCAAGCAACCCACGGCAGAGCAGATACTTGGCGTCTATCATGAACTGGAAAAAGAGCAGCAGAGCCAAACCCCCGACATGCCGTACTCTCAATTGCTTGCCACCATCTATTCACCGTTCGCCTCCAAATTCGGAATCAAAGAACCAACAGCCCAAGAAGCCGAGATCTTCGGCCAGTCTGTGGGCAAATGGCCTGCATTCCCTGATACAGTCGACGCTCTTCAACGGCTTGGCAAGCACTACAAGCTAGTCGTATTATCCAACGTCGACAGAGAAAGTTTCCATGCAAGCAATGCTGGGCCCCTACAAGCAGTCAAGTTCGACAGAATCATTACAGCCCAAGATGTTGGATCTTACAAACCCGATCTTCGCAACTTTGAATTCATGCTTAGAACAATTAAGGACGAATTTGGAGTGGAGAAAAACCAGGTTCTGCAAACGGCTCAAAGTCAGTTCCATGATCACCATCCCGCGAAGGAGATGGGTATCAAGTCCGTGTGGATTGAGAGGCAAGGCACCATGGGTAACCAATCCAAGCAGATTTATGATTGGAAATTCGTTACCCTAGGCGAGATGGCAGACGCAGTAGAGAAGGAGATCGAGGCAGGGTCGTGATCAGGAACGCAGCATAAGCAACCAGGCCTGGAAACGTACTAAGTAGCGGAGAGCGACCGGTCCAGTCAAACACGATCTAAATATTGCTCACTGATCTGCGGCCTTGGGGATATATTCCATGAGCTCTAGATGATTAAGAAGCTCTCGTTCAACCGGCTAAATAGCAGTAGTAGACTAGCAAGGTATAGTAGATTGCTTAGAGAGTTGACCTCTATAGGTGGGCGGCACCCTGCTATATGCTATAGAATATAAGGTGGTTGGGTTGATCTTGTACTTCTGTCACGGGGAACCTCACAATGAAGTAGCGTGTTCGATCACACCAACGCCTATCTTAACTATGTGGTTACATATCTCTTATCAAAACTCCAGCTGTTTCTATCGTCCAACACTATATCTTGTCTGCACTAATGACAGGATCGTCTTCTAGTTCAAACGGAAAAGGAGGCGAAAATGGGTCCCAGTCCAAGTCTTGCAGCGGCGAGAACGTCGAGAAGGTCGATGGGTCAAGTGGTGGGGGAACATCCAGATCGACAGCGCTTGACGAGCTCACTAAATGCGATCTTTTGGCACTCTCACTCTTCCATAATGTGGCCCAATTCCTGAAACGGTCGTAAGCTGAACCCACGGATTCATATCCACCAGCTTTTTCGGACCTTTGGTCTCGGTCGCCGCTGCTGAGTCGCCGAACCGCTGTCTCCATAGCCTCTATCGCTGACTTCTCGGCATCGGCTGAATAGAATCCTAGTGACATATGCTTGAGGAGTTTTATACCCTGTCCTGACGCCTTGCTCAGTCGTGTACTCCACTCGTGAAGTCGTTGTGCCAATATGACAAGGAGCGCTGCCCGGCAAGAAGTGAACTCGGTGTAAGACGCTCTTGCTAGCCCTACCTCGTCATGGAGTGTTTGGCAGAGATCGATAATGTCTATTGCACTTTGCACACATCCAGAAACGACCGAAGTCAAAAGGTCTGCCCATTGCGAAGTGTCGTGTGCTGGTACTGTGTATGGGTGGCTAGTACGTGGTGGAACGAAGATAAAACTGCGTCCTATGAATATATGTGCTAGATGGTAAGTTAAGGCCAGATGGATATTGAATCGAAACAAAGAGCCACTGGGAGTAAGATCTCTGCAATATGTTATTGTAGGAAGCGTTTGCCAGTACTCATGGAGATCCTCCTTCAGCTGCGATATCGAGACGAGGACCGAAAGTCTTGATTTCTTTGAGGCTTTTTTGAAATGAGATCTGCTGGGTTTGTCAGCTGTTCGTTACTCACTAAGAGCCACACGCACATTCTGTCTCTTGCGTCTTCGAGAGTGGCAGTGAGTTTTATCATAGCCAGGACGTTCGGTAGGGTGTCGATTCTGTCTGTGGCCCGGAGCGCCGGGAAATCTGATGGTTGTGCCGCATTGACATCAGGCTTGGAAATAGAGACGGGCCGCCCGTGCAAAACACAAACCCTCCTGTTCTGGGTTAATACTATTGCAACGACACGGATCTCAACGCGTACTTCTCCAGAGTATAGGTAGTCCACCATATTCTGTTTCGTAGTTCAATTGTTCGCGTATCCATGCCTCCGTGATATCTGCGGTGCATTCCATTCTGAACTGCCATCTTTACAGCAATGCCGAGATAGGTAAATGATAGTCCCGCAGCATCAATGGGCAAGGTGTAGACTGCAAGAAGCAGAAACGCTTGAACACTCTCAATTGAGGCCAGCGAGATAACATCGGGGATCAAGGTTATGGCCGCGTGATAAAAGCTCAGGGCAGCGTCATCGTCTGGCGACAGAGCATCCGTCAAATCCAAATCGCTTGCCTTTGAAAAATCGTCTTGCCTATCTCGTGAGGTAAGATGGGCAAACTGTGTCCCTGTGGCAAACAACATTAGGAGGGTGCAGAGCCAAGATGCATCCTCCGGGCCGAGCGGTTTGAAATTAGAATAGAAGTTATCGAGTCTCAGTCGCAACGACTGTTCGTCAACATAGGAGTAGTTGGTTTGCGCATAATCGAAGAATATCTCGACTAGGAAGTTGGCAACTTCAGGAGGTGGAATGGCCGCTGCTGCCTCAACGATAGTGGATGGTCGAGTATGAAGTCGCGAAGCCCGGCTCAGATCTGTTCCTTTAGGTATCGTCTGCTTTTCCTGCTGGAATACTTGTGAATGAATATCATCTTGACGGATCGCTGGAAATCACCTCGTTGTATGAACCATGAAGGCCTTCGTTGAGTTTACGTCGGACATGATCAGAGAACTCGCGGTGGGAAAGCGCACCGGTGTATACTTGAAAGATCAGATCAAGTAGATGAGATGACACCTGTCTAAGAGAGGCTTACCAGCAGTTGTTGAACTCATAGGGTCAATCCGAAACTCTTCATCGTCGTTATCGTCACCTGCGGAGTCGCTCGAGCCCTCGTTGTTTGGCTGATTTCTCTCGTTCGGTTGCTGAGTTTGGCGTTGCAGAGAGCGCGCAATCTTGCCAAGAGATGCGTTGTCTAAGTCTGCAATGCCAGTATAGTGCCTGACAACCTCTTCTAATGCTTTCATTCTGTCGCTGTCGGAGAAATGAACATCGGTGCTTCGACTATAGTGTTTGATTAGTTTCCGAACATGAGACATAGGCTGAGAAGAACTACCCCAAATCACGGCGAGGACTTGCGTTGGTGGACATAGGATTACAAACTGTTTCGCAACTTCGATGCAGTCGTGTACATCTCATACATGGGAAGCCGCCCTCACATTTTTCTTTAAGCCTGCGGCAAGCATCACAGCTTGATACGAGTCAGTACCCAGGCGACCATCTTGAGCACTGCTCTTACGCACGCTCGCGCTACCCGCTTTCGACTTTCTTCCGGAACATGGGGTCTCTTTCGACGGCCTGTCATGTATGGCGATAGCCTCTCACAATTCTCGATACCTGAGATAAATGATATGCTTCTAGGGCATGCTCATAGACAGTGGCGCTGAGGTTCAGTAAGGACGGACAATTGTACGTGGTACCTAGAGGAAGTGTCTATACGCATTAGCGTGCCGAGACCTCCACTATAACGTTATAACTCTATCTTCTTCTTCCTTACCACTGTACGTTAACGACCACGAACACCAGCTTGGGACAACATGATCTAGATCGTCATCTTGAAAGTACATTGCACCATCTGGATAGTACCGCCTGTTCGATGGAGCACACCAGCTTGCACTGACCACTATGATAAGTAATATGGAATACTTCTCCGCGTTGGGTCAAGTCGGGACGGTGGCCGTATTAGTACGGCTAATAGGCGAGCATTGACGAAGCAGGATCAGCCATGCTAACAGCGGTCACGCGTCAATCATGTCCTATCTACACTCGTCGTGTTGAAAGTGTCGTTAGGTTTTGTATCTAGCCTGTACTTCAGTCTACAAACTGAGCACCGACAGTCACTGAGGAAGACTGGATGAGAATCGCATCAAAGCATTTCCAGAGCCATCGTCCGTTCTCGCTTGACCCATAGGGGTGAGGCTGTTACAACGGTTCGAGAACCAATGTAGAGCATGATCTAAGAGCCGTCGCTCGTGGCAAAAGAGCATTGCCGCTATGATCCCAGACCTGATACAAGGATAGACTCCGTTATCGTGTTACTATCGGAATAGGACAGTGGCCATTGTGACTACTGTGTGGTCGATGAGCCTGTGCGAGCCAGCTCCTGACCTACGACGTTCTACTGAGTTATGTCCTCTTACTATACTACTACGTCGCTTTCTGTTATTGACAGGAAGCTTATTTGATACATAAATATATTGTGTGTGCAAAGATTGAGTTAGTTCAGCAATTTTGTAACCTGTGGGTCATTAAGCTCGGTGTTCGAACGACATACGTCTGCTTCGGTAGTCTACACGATGGACTTGATCCTACACAGGTTTTACCTGTAAGCAGACATCGACAAAGTCACCTAAACAGCAGTGGTCGGCAGCGGACTTCTTATTCTTCCGAGCACGTCGAAGGCGGATGTGCGGAGAGATGTTGATTCTGGCGGCCTGGCCTGAAAATGATAGCATGCGCTCTTGTAACAAGTTTAGACTTCTTCGATTCTACCTGACGATGGGGGTCTGATCTCTGCGTGGTGTTGCATTAATTAGAGTTATACGCGTTTTGGGATGAGTTGCACTACATGACTCGGGTAGATGGCGGTAGATCCAGAGGTCTTGGCACTTAGACTAGATGAGCCACGCGCGATGGTTTTCTGTCAGCTTGGCCTACGTCGTGCCCGGGGCTGAAGCGTGTCCCTCAAGAATTCGTGTCGATCAGTCGCGCAAGCCATGCTGCAAACCCTCTATTCACTAGCTGGTTATCGAGGCGCGAAGCACCAAGGCGCAGCATGTATGAATTGACAGACTCGAAATTGGTACAGTGTTCGAAATACTTCGGTACCTAGTCACTACTGTGCGACCGAGGCCATCACTGTATACGCTGTGCTAGACAGCACAGACACACCATGCCGTTCAACGACGAAGATACCACTTACTACCGTCGAGATGTCGAAACCAAGGGTCACGCCATGTCGCTGGAGGAGCGTCGCCAGCTTCTAGAAAGATACCTTCCCCAACCATCACAGCTACAATCCTCTCGAAAATCAACCACCAGATCGAGCAAAGAGCGCAAGTCAGGACATCGCAGGCGGATCAGGCCTTTCCTCAAAGAGACATTACACCTCCTCATCTACCTGACCATACAATTCATCTTTGGGGTGTATATCCGCATCCGCCAGATCAGATCGGCAGTCCTGCAGAAGTATATAGCAATACGGCACCACCATCACAGAACACCGGCATATATTCAGAGAGACCTCAAGAATCTCAGCCGGTTACCAGAACATTTGTCCGTTATCCTCAGATATGACTCTTCCACCGATGACGGTCTTGAAACCCTCCTCGACGAAGTTGCCGAGCTTTCAGCATGGTCAGCAGCGGCAGGGATCCCACTCCTCAGCGTCTATGAGAAGAGCGGAGTGCTGAAGCAATACATGTCCGCCGTGCATGAAATAGTCCAACAAAAGCTAGTCGCCTACTACGGCTCGCCTCCGTCTACACCCACGCTGAGAGTCCTTGCGCCGAACCATCCGACCTTATCGCCTGTTCCGTCTCCTACAATACCAGCGCGGACAAACGGCACCACAAATGGCAACCACAACTCGACGAATGTTAGTCTCAACCTCCTGCTCCTGTCTGAATCAGATGGTCGAGCGACTCTACTCGACCTGACGCGCACCCTCGCTGAGATGGCTCAGGCGCATAAGTTGCGGCCGAAGGACATCACCCAAGACCTTATTGACACAGAGATCAGCGCAACGACGTCTATCCCTGCGCTTTCTGCACCATCGACATTGATGAATGGGGCTGTCAAGGCCAACGGCGCGACTCCGCCGCTACCATCGGAGCCAGATCTTCTAATTGTGTTTGCACCCTGCATCAAGCTTGACGGTTATCCACCCTGGCAGATTCGATTGACAGAGATATTCTGCGTGGGAGATAGTGGCGGAGATGTCAGTGGTCGTCAAAGGACGAGAGTCGAATATCAGGGATTCTTGCGAGCATTGTGGAATTTTGCTGGGGCTGAGTTTAGATATGGGAGGTAGTAGATAGACAGCAAGAGAGGGGGAACGCGATGTACGGCTTCGAGCTCGTAACATTGTTATGCCTCTATCAAACTCGAGTGGCTCATTGACAAAGAAATGGTTTTTCGCGATCATCTTATTATTTACGGTGTTGCTTAACATGCCGGGTGATACCCTCATTCGCAAACGTGGCGCGCGAGTTGGCTTGCATGTCGGATCTCTACACATCATTGGCGATGAAGCATAATCATAAGCGACTACGTAGGCCCACAGTCACGAGCACAACATCTAGTTAAAACACAGTGGTAGGGACGGTATCTTGGGCATTCACGGTAGGGCGGAACGTTGAACAAGCATGCTGGTCTTCAGCGAGCCAATGCCGCTAGGACGCTTCACGAATTGGGCACCCCGTTTGGCTCTTGCGAGCACCGGGTTTTGGTTTGGCATGATCTTTCGTCTTCATTCTCTTCTCAGCCTCTGCAGCTGCCACCGCGTGCTATACTAGCACAATTGTGCATGTACCATAAAGACGACCACATGTCCGCGCACCAAGTGCGTGCTTGTGCCAAGCATACACACAGTATGCTGCCATGCTCTTGCTGCACATCTTGCCCACATTCCCGCATCCATCTACTTCAGGGGAATAAATCGCGAAGAGTGCGTAGCACCGATACCTGGTCGACCGTGCTTGACAGGCTTGTACGAGATGGAGAATTCACCCAAGTAGTGGCCCACCATCTCGGGCTTGACTTCGACCTGGTTGAACTCCTTGCCGGAGTAGACACCAACGACGCTGCCGATCATCTCTGGCACAATGATCATGTCTCGGAGATGTGTCTTGACGAGGTCGGGCTTCTCGTTGGGCTTGGCCTCTTGCTTGGCCTTTCGGAGTTTCTTGATCAGGCCCATTGGTCGGCGCTTGAGGCCACGGTTGAACCTACGGCGGGCGCGGGCATGGAGGATGTTGAGGAGCTCGTTGGATGGGATATCGAGGAGTCTGCAGAATCCATTAGTGGTCTGGTACATGAGCAGATGATGGTTGCGACATACTGGTCAAGGTCGATTCCTCGGTAAGAAAACTTTCTGAAGGTTCTTCTCTTCTTGATCTCGGCAGCCTCCTCGGCGTTGTACTCTGTGTCGGCCATGGTTGCGATCTTTGTGGTTGAATTTGATGATAGAGTCAAAGATACAACTTGAGATGTTCGTTGCACGCGGTGCACTTCAAGCGGGCACTTTTCGCTGCCAAGACTGTGTAGAGAGCTAGTCCCAAAGCGAGACTAGCTCGTATGGAAAGCCAAGATTTTGCGCACAGTATACTTGGAGTATTGCCAGCCTGCGACCACCGCTGGACTTCGACACCACAAACCTCGACTTTGAACCTGAAGACCAGTCTGCGACAAGTCGCTTAAATTGATTGTTCTCTTGTTCACGAAATCTCTATACAACCAACGTATGTGCTACGACGCGATCGGACGACGGACGAGACTAACGTGCGGGCAGAACATGAAGCATCTCGCAGCCTACCTCCTCCTCGGCCTTGCTGGCAACACCAGCCCATCCGCCGACGACATCAAGGGTGTTCTCTCTTCTGTCGGTATTGACGCAGATGACGAGAGACTCCAGAAGCTCCTCTCTGAGCTCGAGGGCAAGGACATCAACGAGGTAGGAGACACGGATGGACGCTTATGAATGACGGACACTAACACATAATTTAGTTGATCTCTGAGGGCTCTAGCAAGCTTGCATCCGTCCCATCGGGCGGTGCTGGTGGTGCAGCTGCTGCAGGTGGTGCCGCTGCCGCTGGCGGTGCTGCTCCAGCTGAGGAGGCCAAGGAGGAAGCCAAGGAGGAGGAGAAGGAGGAGTCCGACGAGGACATGGGTTTCGGTCTCTTCGACTAAGCGCATCATTCATCTGTTCCACGACAAGACATCCTGCTGCACAGCCTCCAGCATTCTCGACACAAAATATCACTTCCGATTCCTCGCGCAGAAATTTATGCAAATGAACATGATGTGATGTTGACAAGACAATGAGACGAGTTAGACTTCATGGCACTAGGGGTTCATGGTTGCAGCTATTCGAATGAATCAAGATACCCTTCAACCTCAGACGAGACGTTTTCTTCGTTAATCCGTGACATTATCGTGCCTACTACTACACCAGAAGTGCTCATTGTGGTGTTCGATAGTGCTTTGGCGCCGGATGACCTTAGTTAGTATGTCTCGTTCGAAATGGAAATACTGTAAAATGTTTTCGAGGACTCTTGTTCAGGACAAATTATAGTGATGCTGTGCTATCTATAGCGGTGCTGCTCGGATTTAAGGGCTGTTGCCCAAAAGTCCCGCGTGCCATGAAACGCAAACGTGGCAAACACAGGCAATGCCCGCTTCAAGTCCTGAAACCGTTGGCAGAGTGGACGTCACGAGCTTCTTTCTTTGAACATCTGTTGCCTATAAATTGTTCGCTTCGGTCCATCTGGTTTTGTGCATTGTTTCTCTATCCTCATACATGCGTTTGAGGGCTGATTGCGCCTTCGATCATGTGCAGCATGCGTAAACAAACGCCGAAGACACGTATTTAATTGCCATCCCAACTGCCCCAACTCACCGACCTTTCATATTCAACATTTGATCTCAAGATGAGTTTTCTCGGCGAACTCGTCGGTTCTATCGGCGGCGAGAGAGCGCCCGCCCCGCCTGCAAGGCCATCGTCAAAGCCAGCGAGTACAAGTCTCAACGCGGAGAGGGCGTCGAAGAGCGCGCCTCCCACACCCTCTTCCGGATCTGCGTCTGTCAGACCTGTCTACAAAGGAACCGCCGGATTAGGCGCTTCTGCACAGCCCGGCGGCCTCAAGAGGAAAGCAGAAGAGATATCTACAGAGCGGGCAGTAAAGCTCCCCAAGCCTGGTGCGAGTTTGCAGACTGATCGCAACGGTCAGAAACCTACCAAGATCAGTAGCACCGCCACCCCCTCGCCAACCACCTCGAAACCTGCAAGCGGTCTGTCATCCATCCAAAATGCTCAACCATCTACGAACATCCCTGCCAAGGCACCGGCGAAAGGATCGTATGCGGAAATCATGGCCCGAGCAAAACAAGCACAATCGACAAAGACGCCCAGTGGGCTCGGTACAATCAAACATCAAACCACCGAGAAAATCAAACACTCCAAATTGGCCGAGCGCAAGAAGGAGGAGCAGCAGCAGAAGGGCAAGGTCGCGATCCCAGCACCAGGACAAAATGGAAGAACAGGTTTGACTGGAAAGGTTGACCCTCGCCGTCGAAGCGTTAGCCCCGTCAAGAAAGGCGAGCAGGCCAGGCCCAAACAGCCAAAGGCCCCTTCTGGACCACTTCATGGGCCACCACAAGCCAAGGCAGCTCCGCCTGCCTACAGGGGTACCATAGGCCAAGCACCGAAGAAGTCAAGAGAGGAAATGCGCAAGAAGAAATCGAAATACGATGATTATCTCGGCACAGACGAAGAAGAGGATGATTTCATAGAGGACGACGATGGTTATGGCTATGGTCGCGACGAGCCCGATTACTACTCTGACGAGTCTTCCGATATGGAGGGTGGTTTCGATGATGTCGAAAAGGAAGAGCGTCTCGCTCTGAAGGCCGCCAAGGATGATGACCAGAAGGAGCTTGAGCTTGAGATGCGGCTGAAGAAGGAGAAGCAGCAAAGGCTGGCAGCACTCGCTCGCAAGAATCGAAAGTAGTTCCGATCATGAGATGGTCTGTGATAGTCCTTCAGGAAAGCAAGAGAACAAGTTTGAATTAAGGAGTACAGCATATCTCATGTTTTAGCGACTGGCGCTGGCGGTCATACTTGATCTATTGGACATAAGATTTGCACAGCAATACCTTAGCGGGTGACTGGTTTCAGCCTTTCGCTACAGACAGACCGTCGATACAGGCGCTACATCGTGCGTGAAATGAATTACTGGTTTGGTTTTAAGCCACTCATCACTATCACTGCGTTTTCCTGTGTGTGAATATGCTTGTCAAAGAGTAAACATAATCGTGTAACCTCCTTTTCGTCCACATCCGGTTCTTCTTTCACAAATCATTCTCGTCAACACGAAATTCGTCCCATCCACACAATATTTTGCGCAGCGACTGCTTCAGGGACCACGTACTCAATTACTGCCTCACCGTCTCTACGTGCTTCTCAGTCGCATTCCCCAAATCTCTACCCTTTTTCATCCCGCAAATGAAAAATTCACTGTCTATACCCCCCAGCAGATGAGAAGTTTTGTATTCTGATATTCCTTGACCTTCTAAACTCCTAACTTCCACGCATCATGTCCTTCTCTTTCGGCTTCTCGGGCGACGACATAGAAGACGACACCCAGGACGCCCTCGCCACGAAACTCGAAAACACAAATATCAGCCCCGTGGCTTCCGTGACGACACTCTTCGCGCCACAGCGCCATACGCTGGCAGAACTGCTCCAGTCAATACCGTCACAGGTGTCGTACAACTACATCGATGTGCCGGTGCTCTCTGCACAGAATGATGCCGCCGCTGATAACGGTAACGGCGACGTACGGGTACCGCGGCGGGAGATCCACGATATACGGCAGCAGTTGATGGCGGAGGCAGAAGTTGATCAGGCAGATACTACGACGAGCTCGACGGACAGTCTACTTGAGGGGCTGGCGAGGGGCGATCTTAGCACGGGTGTCTACGAAGGCGGGTTCAAGACCTGGGAATGCGCGGTCGATCTGGCTGGGTTTGTGTGCTCGCGTGTGGGAGGGGAGAGAATGGGTGAGCGAGCGCAGTGGCATGTGGTTGAACTCGGCGCGGGGAGCGCGGTCCCGAGTCTTGTCTTGTTGCAGAAAGTGTTGCGGGAGAGAAGGGGTTGGCGAAAAGGGACAGGGGAGGGAGCTAGCACTGGCAAGATCAGATTTACGTTGTGCGACTACAACGAGGATGTGTTAAGGCTGTGCACGGCCGTGAACGTGTTTCTGACTGTTACCTTGGAGGGCGAGGGGTCCACACTTGAGCATGAGGCTGCGGCTGAGGACAGCGAGGGAGGTGCAGAAGAGGGATATGTCGAGGTTGATGAGGACGTGGTACGCAAAGCACTGAAGGCTCTAGAGGATGCAAATGTCGAGATCGACTTCGTTTCGGGCGCATGGGGAAAAGACTTCTTGCAACTTCTCTACAGAGGCGAGCAGGACTCGCAAAGCATGGCCGGTCCACCGCGCGAGCAAAGTCGGACGCTCGTTCTGGCGTCAGAGACGATTTACTCACCGTCCTCCCTCGGCGTATTTACCAAACTGGTATACGACATGTTGAGTGAAGAGGCTCCAATCGGGCCAGGTAGGAGAGAGGCGTTCGTGGCAGCCAAAAAGGTATATTTTGGTGTTGGAGGTGGGGTTGCAGAGTTCGAGGAGGAATTAAGGAGGCTTGGTGGAAGGGCCACAACAGTGCTAGACGTCAAAGGAGTAGGTGTTGGGAGAGTTGTATTAGAAGTCTCTATCAATTGACTGACGCCTTATGATCTTCAGCTTCCCACCAGCTTCAACTTTAGCGTACAAGCATCTGGATCAAAGGACTTTGCCCAAGGGCGCGTATTGGTACGATATCGCTGCCAGCTTTTAAAGCAATGGCACTTCGGCCGTATTATCCTATGAGGCCTCTCCATGTCTCAATGCGACGGCAGGAGACCCAAGACCTGCTATCTGCAGCGTCGTACGGAGCCAGTAGGTACCTGGCTCGATGACCAGTTCAGGAGAAGAGGACTCCTTCTTCAGCTGCTTTACGATTTGTGCAGCAAGAGCATATGGTAGAATAAGTTTCTCGCAGGAAACTGATCAGTTTCACCCGTTTTGACCCGCACCTGCACGAATTTGCCTCTGTATCTTCAACTTCTTCATCAACTTGGCCAGCGGGCTCTAAAGCAGCCCGATCTCTCAACAACTGTTTTGGCCATGCCAAATATTGCTTTGACTGAATGTAGGGCTGCCCCACCTGGCTTGTGAAGCCATTAAGCAACTGTTCCATGTCGCAAGTCATCGGCGCGTGTGCTGCTTGTGCTCGCTATTGCAACATGGACAGATTACTTGCAACCTTGGGCGTAGCACACGCGAGTCAACATGCAGTGCCGTCACGCGTCGACTGAGCTCCATGCGCTTTCCACGACAATACCCAAGAACTCTTCATGTTCTTCCACAGTCTGAAGCCTCGTTAGCTGTTCAGCAATTTGTTCCTCTTCTCTCTCCTCTTTCTCCTCTCCACCAACTTTCGGTGCATCTTCTCCTCCATCTTTGCATAACGTTCTTTCTCCTCCTTCGCCTTCCTCCTATCCTTGATTGCCTGAATCCGCCTCTGTCGTTCTTGCTCCTTCTCGTCCTTCATTTCCTGCTCGAGTGCTTTGGTGGCTTTCTTTGCTTTGTCCTGCTCCATGCGCTTGGCGAACGAAGTCTGACCTGATGTTGGACGAAATGCATTCTTTTGGGCGTGCCAGGTTTTGCCATTCTTTCTCATGCCTAGGCCCGTGGAGGCGGTGGGATTGGAAGAAGCGACCGTAGGCGCAGCCGCCTGTGTAGTGACTGCGGTTTCGGCCATATTAGACAACGTTACTCGAATGCGACCGTTACGTGACTGCAAAACAGACAGTAGTTCAGCAGCGAGTGCACGAGCCAGCGACTACTAGTAAGTCTAGAACGCTAACTTGATATTTTCTTCAGTCGCCTACCCTCGGATCAGATTAGATCGCCAACAGTGACGTGATTGGCCTAGATTTCACCGCTTGAGGATTTTCTGCACAGCGGCCTCTCGGTCTGACCTGCGCCCTACCACATCTTGACCTGCTGCCCGATCTCCCCACCCATGTCGAGTTTTGTCTACACTAACATGTCACAACATTCTGACTGGAGTCGACTCGACCGGGCGGTCTGAACGTGAATCTTGGTTGCACTGCTGCACTCTGTTCCTGCCACAACATGCTGCCGCGGTAACACCAGCCTACGTCTCTCCAGACCATCAAGTGTCTCAAGAAGATCTGTCCTGCTCCTCCGTGAGCACCTCGCCTGCCGCATGGCAGCAATCAACCACAATGATGCTCTAGCACATCTCGAAGACCTGAAGGAGGTCCCTCCCTCCTCCACCAAGATCGACAGTCAGGGCATCGAAGCCCTCAAAGACATCGTCTTTGGCAGCACGGCAGGAATACTAGGGAAATACATCGAGTACCCTTTCGACACCGTCAAAGTGCGTCTGCAAAGCCAGCGCAATGTCCCAGGTGTGCAACGGCTCAACGGCCCCCTCGATGCCTTCAAGCAAGCACTTCATGCTCCTGAAGGTCCTGTTCGCTCGCTCTATCGCGGCGTCAGCGCTCCCCTGGTCGGCGCCGCCGTTGAAACGTCCTCCCTCTTCTTCAGCTACAGGCTAGCTCAAGACGCCTATATCAACTTCAGCCCCTCCTTACGCAAAGAGAAGGAAACACACCCACACGCCAAAATTGAGCTGCCCTTCACTGCCCTGCTGCTGTGCGGCGCAGTATCCGGCTCCTTCACCTCCTTAGCCCTCACCCCGATCGAGTTGGTCAAATGCAAAATGCAGGTCCCCGGCACCGCCACTCAGCGATCCATTTCGAGCATCATCAGCACCATCTTCGCAACGCAAGGCTTTCGAGGCTTCTGGCACGGTCAACTGGGCACCCTCATCCGCGAGACAGGCGGCTCAGCAGCCTGGTTCGGCTCCTACGAAGCCACCAAGATCTTCTTCCGTAAATTCGACACCAGCATCGACAAGATCGACGACGTCAAGATCTGGCAGCAAATGCTCGGAGGCGCAGCCGCCGGCATGAGTTACAACTTCGTCTTCTACCCCGCCGACACAATCAAGAGTAGAATGCAGACCGAAGAAGCGTCCCTGGCCAAAGGAAGGAGTACTTTCCTCGGCGTGGGCAGGGAGCTGTGGCACCAGCACGGGCTCAAAGGCTTCTACAGAGGCTGCGGTATCACGGTGTTCAGGGCTGCACCGAGTTCAGCCATCATTTTCACGATTTATGAAGCACTAAGGAAGTCCTTTGGTTAGAGAATAGACGCGGGGCGTATAGACCTCCATCGGAATGTATAGCGGGGAGTTCCAGGGTTAGCAGAGCTGGTATGGCGGCAAGTCGCCAAACATAGAATAGAATAGAGGCGAAGCTCCATGTTCTCATGACCACACGTATCTCTTACAGTCCTCCCTGACGAACGCGCGGCAGAGTCAGCTGCTTGTCCCGCCAAATTCCCGCACTAGATACCTCTTCGCTGGCCACCACAGAAGCAGCCGTGGTCAACGATTCCCGGTCCCGCGCAGCAACTAGTCGACGTCTACAGAATTCCTTGCGCGAGGCAAGTGCTCATGCTACATATATTCCGTCCCACTCCGTTTCCTATTCCTCGCACGCGACCCCTCCATGATCGCTGGGTAGCCACCCACGCCCTTCAAGCTCTCCGCCTTGTTTTGTTCCTGCTCCATAGAGATCCCGGCGTCGTACCCTGCGCTTCGTCCTCCTCGCATCGTACCTGCCTCCCACACAGAGCGCTCTCTTCCAAACAAATCGTTTATCCCTCCCATACCGTGGGCGGCTTCTTCCCCACTGCAGGTCCGTCTTTCTCCCTTGGCGAGTTGTCCTTTCTTCGATGCTGGCGATCGCGCCTTCCTTGGCGTGGGCCGTCCCTTCTCCGCAACGGGTCGCGCCTTCCTCATCACGGGCCGCAGTTGCCTCGACATCCCCGGCTCCGGCTGTGGACCAAAGAGGTACTACGCTAAGTACCCTACCTGCGTCTGGAGAAAGCCTGCTGTGTAACATACCAAGCTACCCTCTTGCTATTCTCGCTGCGTATCTTCTCGGCCTCGGTAATTTCCTCCTCCTCTTCACCTTCATCCTGGTTCATACGCTCGACTGCTTCTGCTCTGTCGCCGCGTTCCTGTCCTTTGGTCGCGACGTTCTGCTGAGTCCTGGAGCTGTTGTCCTCATTGATGCGTAGTGTCGGATATGGGGTCCTGGCGATGCGAAGACTGGACTCTGGACCGAAGTCGCGCGCAATGGCTTCTGCGTCGACGTATGTCCTTTCCCACCCTAACCAGCCGTCGGACATGAGATTGGAGTATTGAGAGCTGTAGAACTTGACCCATTGGAGTGTCATCGCTTGCTGTGGTGTCACTTGGCGCAGGACATCGCGAGTCAGGGGCACGAGACGCGTTACTTTTGGTAATTGGTCGGCCAGGGTTGTGAGATGTATTGGCGGTGGACGGGGTCGGCGGGCTTGTGAGTGGAGAGGAGTCAGTTGTGTGCTCACGCCTGGGCGGAACGCGGAAGTCTCGGGCGGTGGTGAGGGTGGAGAGATGTCGTTGTAGTCCCTGGACAGGGTTCGGGTCGGTGGTATTCTTGTCGAGGTGTAATTTGCTGCTTCGGATATGGTGAGCGGCTGTGAAGGGCAGGTACGGTCTAATGACTGTCGATTGAGCATAGTCATGGTTTATGAAGGAGCTGGATGCTGTAGAGGACTATCGAAACCAAATGAGGACGCCTTGATAGATACCGAAACATCATGGTCGACAGCTGGTGCAGGTCTCTCTGTTGGTTCGTGAAATCACCCACCGTGCATGTATCGAATGATAGTGAAAACATTGTTCACGCCAATCAACAATTGTTTGAAGCTGTCACTTTTTTTTGAGTGTGTGGTATGAGCCGGACGAGCTGTGTTACGAGTGATGCTGCGATTGTGCAGCGGTTGTCACCCAACACACGGTCTCGCATTTGTTCTGGAGCACGTGTAGTAGCAGTAATGCCTGCAGGTTGAAGTCGCATGGGGTTGCTGCGTTCACCCTTGCAGGTCCGTACAGGCAATGCTTCTATCGATGCTCGCAAGACTTTCGTTCACTTTATGGCTGTCAAAGAGCGCTGGACACGATGAATGTAGGCTGTCGTACTCAGCAATTCCCACGTGCGCTTGGTAATTACATTCTCCAGTGGAAGTCGATCCCTGTGATCGAGAAAGCGACGGTCACTGATCAACCCTTTTTGGCTTTTTGATCGACAGAGCTGATTGACTACTCTCCACCAGACCCTAGACTTCATTTGACGATATGTCGTTGGGTCTGGCCAGGTTCAACAGAGACGCTGGCCATGGGAAAGTGTAAGAATGCGGTCTGGCACGCGCATAGAAACACAGACTGTCAGTCCATGCTTCTGTTCGAAGAAGGGGCGAGGCTGTATCGATTGACTGGTCAGTCACAGAAACCTTGAGCGACACGTATTTGTCCTCCTCTGGCTGGTTTTTGTATTGAGGTATGCGTCCTGAGCCCTCTTGCCAGGAAACAAACACATACCCAGGCTGTTGTGAGGTGACTGGATTATCGAGTGCAAAGATGCCGGCGTCTATTGAGTCCCTTTTACCCTCCGTTCTGCGGATCAGGCTTCCCACGCCAACATAGGGCTTCTCTCGGAGATGTAATACAAGATTCTTCGCCGACAGGGACATAGCACGTCGACTTGCGTATGTGGCATCGTTGAACTCCTGGCGTATGAATCTATCTAGCCTGACGGCAAGCTTCGCGTGTGTACGACGCACCTCCTTCGCCACAAGGCTAAGAACGACTTCGGTCTCTGAACCTTCGAGCACGTCAGTGTCAAGTTCGATGATGCGACTGATGCCAAACAAGTGACCGGAAGTGTCAATCCCCATCTTCGTCAGCTTGGGGTTGAGAAATCGGAACTTTCTCCGGTATGTCAATCTTCCCTGTTCACCGAACGGAGGACAATCATCAAATGCAATGCTATGCAAGTACTGAAAAACATTCTGGTTCACGCGGCGGGCTGTGTTGTTATTAGTGGGACCCCCTAAGTCGTTGTTCCTGAATATTTCGCCGTTCAAGAACCACATTGTCAGAGTCGCGATGCTGAGACTGTCGCCCAGCTTGTCCAAAGAAGTCGTATTCATCACTTGTGGGTACAGATTGCAGTTTGCTGCAATGTTAAGAATGTCGGAAGGGAGAGTATAGTGCTTCCTACCAAGGTCCGATAGCACTAAAGTCGACATCGATTTCCCTCGCACATCGAGGTCGAGATGACGGCCATGTTTGGCCAGCAAGGTATATTTACCAGCGATAGTGAGGACCTGTCGACAAATACCTTGGTCAAATCGTTCCTGCTTTCTCTTTGCTGTACATACATAGGCAAGAACGAACATTGTAGCTTCTGTCCGAAACTCATAAGAGCTGAGGATGAGGTCTCCAGATGTGGTTAACTTGCCAAAGATGACCTCGTCTATCTGCGCAGAAGGTCCGAGGAAATGTGGTATGAGAAGCTTCATCTGTCTGCCGGCAAGGTATTCTTCCTGAAAGCACCAGGCACGAGACCACCATGGATCAGAGGTCAAGCGATACAGGAGGTCCAGAATTTCATACTGACCGGCTTCATCCAGAGAAGGGTCCAGACTAAGGTCGCCATCACATTGTCCTTGCTTTCTTTTCGACGCTTGCCGTGTGAAGCATCCTCGCATCAAATCTGCCAGGAGCTCGAGTTCGCGAGGCGTGCGAACGGGTACAAACAGAACAGCTAAAGGCCAGTCGCTCATGCTGTACACCTTATCCATAGCTTGCATAGCTTGCATCTTCTCCTCTTCATTCTTTTGGTTGATGCACTCTTTGTCCACCCAGAGGTATTCGACAGAATAGTGCTTCATGTAGCGGCTGACGCGATCAAGAACCGTGTCTCGAACTTCGGCATTACGAATGCCAGACTCGCTGGTCCTTACTTGCCATGTAAATCGCGAGTCGTCCTCATAAAACGAAGGAGTCCAGACGTAGGACAGCGCAACATAACTCCTGATGTCAGTGATGTCCGTGATGTCTATCATCTCAAGCCATTCATCCCGGTAGCTCGGCTTGATAGGGCTTATGATCGAGCCAGACGAGCCAGACCCAGATCTATCACGAAGGGTTAGGACCTTCATCCGTGCCAGCCATTCCCACGAGCTTTCTTTGTACTTCGCATGCTTCTCTCCGGTTCTCAATATTTGTGCAACCAGACCCTCTTCGTGGCGACTCGCGATGTCTCGAAGTCCCACTGCGAAGTCGTTATTCATTTGTTAGTCTGGTTCTGTTGATGAATGCTTGACGTGCAGTCACCGTCATGCCATCATTCCTCAAAGGCACATCAGTGAGCAAATACCCTGTGTAACGAATAAGCGCTTGTTTGGATGTTCTCCTTGTGAACAACGCTCGATCCATGGCGGCAGTGAGCGAGCACCCAGATGCACAGGAGTAGCGGAGGATTGCAGGTCTTGGGCGAAGGGCTGAACGATGTGATCCTGGATTTCGCGGGACGCCAATTCCGGAGCTAAAGATCAAGCTCTGGGTACCTACTAGTATTGCAACCCCCCAATGTACCCTCATCACTTGTTACACGTGAAGTCATTGATGATTGACCTTGTCGAACTTCGATCACCGAGACTGAAAGTTGATTGCGACTGTTGTATATAGCCTGAAGTAGCCTGACTACACATCCCTCATCCAATGTCTGATCCTCCGTCGAGCTCGAGCGAACCAGCACAGCTCCCATATGAGCTTGTGATAAGAATACTACGCTACGCCTTCACTGACGATCCAACCCAGTATCTAACACACTTGGGTAATGGCGAGCACGAAAGATCTCCGTGTATCTCAGCTCGAGAAAGACTCAAGCCACTCAGACTTGAAGGGCACGTCTTTTGTGATGCTGTAACGCCTGCAGTCTTCGCTTCGGTACACCTGCATGCTTGTCGCCTAAGTATGGTTCGAGCAGAGAGGATCGCCGATTCTCGACTAGCCATTCATGTTAAGGAGATCGTTCATCATCAAGGCACGTTTGCTGGCCGCAACAGAGATCATAAACTCTTCCTGAGCACACTTGCCAGCCATCGACAACGACAAGATTACCCAAACGAGCTGCGAGATGCTGACAGAGACAAGTTCTACCAGGCTTTCTTGGAAGAGGTCGAAGCAGGCGAACAATTCGAGAAGGCAGGCGCTTTCCAACATTACCCCCTCCAGTCTCTGGTTACCAGATTTCCGAATTGCAGGACGTTCGTATCCCTGCCGTATCATGATGAATGGCATGATCCGGAAACATCCGCTTACACCCTGAGACGCACAGGTCTTTCTTACCTTCCTATGTCCCGCTCTACCACCTTCCACAGCTATCACAGATTCACCTCCGCAATAAGGATATTCAGACCTCAGTGTTTGAACCTGTCGCTATTTCTGTGCGAGGCTATTCACGCCCTGGTAGGTCCAATGGAAGGCGCGCAACAGGCTTCATCGTATTCTGCCTCGGCTCGGCTTTCTTGTGCGAAGGATCGCTTCGGAAAACTAGAAGTCCTTAAGCTCGGCCCTGTTTATGGCGCAAAGTACGGGTATGTTGGCGATGAGCAATGGAGTCACGATACAACGATGCTCCTCCAAGCCTGTGAAAATCTGGTGTCACTGGAGCTCACGAACGACTATCCTTCTAACCGACGCTTCGCAGTCCTCCCCAAGGACAGTCTTCCGAATCTGAAGAGCCTGACCATATCAAAAGGCGTCTCTATTGGCGAATGGACTGACAGAAAAATACTGGAGTGCGTCACCAACGTGGGCAGTACGCTGCAACATCTTCACTTCAACGGCATTGTGCTGAAGTCCAGCTCGAGGAGCGGATACTCCTCTCTCATATTGCTTCTCTACGAACTATCCCAATACACAAATCTGGGGTCATGCATAGGCCTTGAAACGGTCGAAGATCTAAAGTCGAAAGCAGTCAAGCGCACGCCTCTTAAGTCTGGCCCTAAGCCTGGAAAGAAGGTCTTGTTGGAGAAGCTAGAACAAGCAGTCTGCCATCGTCGACAGTGGCCTTCGCAACTGTTGTCGTCTGAACAGTACGTCTACGAACAAAGAGCTTCAGAATTTGCCGAGGTGGTCGCATCACTAGCGTTTTTCTACGGTCACTGGGACGAAACAGACGACGAATTTGTCTCGCCATTTGACGGGATATCCCTAGCGGTACCTGCATCGAATTTTGGCGACCGGACACTGCGTATCACGAATGCCGCAGTATGCACCTTGTAGGCGCCGAGGAACCAATGCATCCACCTGAAAGAGGCGGAGTTTTCAAGATGACATTATGGCCCTATTTAGGCCCGCGTACTCCACGTCTGTTGCAATGAACACGACCCAAATCATGCCATCATTTCCCCTTGAGCAAATACTCTGACTTCTTCGCTACCTTGACATCCCACATCGTTTCCAGGATCCCCCGAACACTCCTCTTAGGCCGCCGGTAATTCATGTCTGCATGCAATTTGTCATAAACACTCGGCAATGTATCGGCTTTATACTTCTTCCTCATCTCGTCGTAGTAGTCCTTGCGATAGATCGTCCAGAACTCCTGCTCAGTATAGTATGTTCTAGCATACAGCAGCTTCGATCCCAACAACTCACTCGACCGCAATTCGAGATTGCGGTTCAGCTCGATGAATTTATCGTGGTCTCGTGGGCCGCGACCGTACACACCCACGCCGAAAATACGTTGATCACGGACTCCTGCAACGGCAGTGTTGAAACGCTTGTCGATGTGGATTTCTTGCGCAGGCCGCAGTGGGCACAGGAAGATTTGGCAGTCTGGCATGTTCTCGGAAACGTACTCGATGAATTGCGTCACTGTAGACGCTGGTATCCCGAAGTCTTGAACTACGTACTCGTCTGCGAGACCGGATTTGTGAAGAGCCATGTAGCAGGTTCGAGAGTCGAGGAAGGGGTCTGCGATGGCGCGGGTGATGCGGTTTTGAGGGACGTGGAAGTGCTTGAAGGCGAGCTTGCCGCCCCAGAAGGCGCCGTGGTCGTAACGGAACAGGTAGTCTGTCAGGGTGAGGATCACGGGTGGAATATCACTTATTCGCGTCAAGCCTTCGGTATTCGAGGTCGGTGCCTGGCCCTTAGTCTCGTAGTTTGTGAGAGTTGATATCTGGTTGTGGTGCTTCTTGAGGTGAGCTTCAATTGTGTCAGCGAACCAGTGGACCTGTTTTGTCGTCAGGAGAGGTGCGCGTGTGTCTCTTTGAGCGTAATCGATGAGCTTGCCGAACATGACCACGGCCGAGCGGCGGTTGAAGTAGATGCCATCTATGTAGTCGATAGATTCATCGCTGGTAGCCTCCTCAAACATCGATGGAACCTTCAAAGGCTCCCGAACAGGTATGATTTGAACTTGGACGTGAGACGTGGCAGGCAGAAGCTCGATCTCAACTAATGTTATAATGCCGAATGTGCCCAAAGATCCGCCTGCTTCGTGCAACAAGTCGACATTCACTTCCCGATTTGCGATCTCCACTGTTCCGTCGCCGAGCACAATCTCGATCTCACATACAGTGTTCTGAAATAGACCGTAACGGTACATGCTGCTCTCACCACTCATACCAGCAAAGCCACCACCACAAGTGATGCCTTTGAACTCCATGACAATCTTGGGCACGTACCCAGCAGCGATACAGTGTGCCGCCAGAGCATCCATAGGCACGTTCGGCTCGGCTCGCACGGTCATCTTCTCCTTGTTGACGGGGAATAACCGGTGCATATCGCTTGTATCGACAATGGCATCTTTTGTGAATTGCATGGGTCTGGTGGAGGAGGTCGATCCATGGTAGACTCGGAAGTGCTTCTTCTCCTTGTGAAACTTTTCCACTTGTGACTGTATGCGCTTTACGGCAGCTTGATGCTCCGCTGAGAGCTCTGCTGCTGGTTCCATGATGCGCCGAGGATACGAGTCAAATGTCCAGAATTCGTCGATAAGGAATGGGAGACCAGGTCAAAAGATACGCGCTTCCAGAAAGAGTGGCGGGCGGTTCTCTACTTCGCACGCCTACAAAGACTCGCGGCCAGCTGGTGATGCTTCTTGGCGTGATATGGGAGAAAAGCTCAGATCGGACCAGGGCGGAAAGTCTGAGGGAATGACGCGACCCGCGATATTAATCAGGCCCCCCTTGGCGGCTACCTGCACGAGTTCGACGCTGGGAGAATATCTGAGGTTCCTATCGACTAACGCTTCTAGTCAACATGCAGATGATGACAAGAAGATGTGAAGTGAGACTGATGCTTGATGGAGATGCGGCAAGAGATGCATGGTTATTGAATTCATCGTGTATGCTTAGCTTAAACTTTCCTGGTCCGAAAACGACTCGTCTTGCACTAATCTCTTCCAAGCAAAACCTCTACAGTAAGCCTCTCATGCCGCCTCAGCAACTCTCAGCTTTCGACGCGCTCCATCCTTTATACTTTACTGTAGTATTCGAATGTCTGGAGCTACATTCAACGCGAGACTCACACGCATCTAACATGACCGAGCACCATCTCATCACCACTGACTTTGACTGCCTTCGATGCGCGACCTGCCTTGACTATTTCAGCACTGGCGTCACTCTGAACTCGTACGAAGTGCTCCTTGTGCGAACGCAATTGAGCTGACGACAGCCATGGCTTTGACCCTGTATACTATCCCGGAAATAGCCATGCTATCGACACTCACGGATGCCTCTCTGGATGATGCGAGATCGTCGAGCATTTCGATGTGAGTTCCTTCCTCGCCGTCTTGTCCTCGACTTTTGTTAGTCCATGTCGGACCAGATGTCATGTTTCATACGTGAAGTCTTTCTTCAGAACCCCTACAGCAGCAGGACACTTCTCCGACTTATCAAGTACAGCTTCGACTTGCGCAGCAAATGTAGGTTGCGAGGACCTGTCGATGCTGGCATCGGTACCTTGTTGACCATTATGGGCATCATCTTACAAGCAGTTGTATGGTGTCATGAAGCTGGGTGGAGAGCAAGCCGTACGAGTGATGGGAGTCCGATGGGCCGAGCACTTGCGTCTTCGAATACGTTTGTGTCGGTTTTGCCATAGTATTTTACTGCTTTGCTTGGAAGCAGGTGTGTCCACAACTTCCTCGGACGACAAAGATCTGAGAATAGAGCATCTTGCTCGATCATGTCGTGCATTTCTGAACTTTGACCTATTTCCCGGAAGCCGTCGGATCTATCCAGACGTGAAATCTGATTGTATAGCAAAGTGATTTTTCAGGCTGCGTTGGGTTGTTGGGGGCTTGCTGACAAGATCACGGTTCTTTGGCCTTTGTTGTACAGTCTACAGTCTTCAAAATCCACGCAACCGGGTCGACGTGAATCATGGGGATGGTGTCTTTGGCGGCCATTTCATTATGGTACTTGAGCTCGTCTTCGCTTCTTGACTCTATCACTAGTCCTTCCAACCCGACCTTCCCGCAAACCATTTCACGACATAGACCAAAGCAACCAATACAGGGACTTCGATCAGTGGTCCAACGGTAGTGGCCAAGGCTTCGTCGCTATTCGCGCCGAACGTCGCTACAGCCACGGCAATGGCCAGCTCAAAGTTGTTGCTGGCTGCAGTGAAGGCTTGCGTAGCTGACAGCTTGTAGCCGAATCCCAATTTCCTCGTCACCAAAACCGTGGCCGTAAAGATAACAAGGAAGTACACAATGAGCGGAGCTGCTACTCGTACCACCGACACAATTTGGTCCACAACCTGTTCGCCCTGCAAGGCGAAGAGGACAATGATCGTGTAGATCAAGCCGATCAAGGACCAGGGGGCAATCCACTTCAAGAATTTTTGATAGAAGTCGGGGCTGATTGCTCGAATGGCGAACCGTGTGATGATGGCAGCTCCTAAGGGAATGCCGAGGAAGACACCCACGCTCTGTGCTACAAGCGAATAGCTGACACCCTGGTAATCATCGCCACTGATGACTTGCACAAAGAGGATGGCCAGAGGAGCATACAAGACCATCTGGAGGACCGAGTTGATGGCTACTAAGATGGCACAGTATTCTTCGTCCCCTCCTGCTAAGCCTGTCCAGATCAGCACCATTGCAATGCATCGTGCCAAGCCAACGAATATTAAGCCTGTTCGCAGGCCCGGCTTATCTGGTAGGAATGCCCAAGCTAGACCCAGCATCAACAGAGGCGCAATGATCCAGTTGACAAATATGCTGAACCCAATTTGAATCCAAATTTGTCGGTGAGCGAAGACCCGATGAAGCGTCTCGTATTGGACCTTGCACAGGATCGGGTACATCATCACCAACAACCCAATGGCGATGGGCACTGACACACCGACAAACTCGCCCTGCTGTAGCTTCTCGCTAATGTCGGGAACGAAGTTGCCCAACACCATGCCAATGATGATGGCAAGTAATATCCACAGGACTAGTAGTCTGTCAAGCCATCCCAGTCCAGCATATACAGATTCTTTCTTGCCGCGAGAAGCCTCTGCCGACTTCTCTTTGTCATATGACAGCTGTTTTTCGACATCGATGTGATGCTTCGGGGACTGCTTCGTGAGGGCGGCCTCCGTTTCAATAGATCTCGGATCCATATTTGATCTGACTGTATCGCACTACCCTGAATTCATAGAGTATATACTTTGCGACACTTAGGTGGCTGCACAAGAAGTGCACCTATTCTGACGGGCTTTGATGAGTTTACTTGTACTCAGTGGCTCTTGCACATAAACTCGCCGCCTCGCGGTGCAACGGCCGCCCGGTCTGCTTGAGAATACCTTGAACCAATAAGCTTTCGCGGGTGATGCGATCAAATCGCCGCCAAGCCGGCTCCACCGTGTCAAAATCTTAGTCGAATCAACAGAAGCTTGAGCAGTGACAATGATCTGATTACGACATTCTCTCATATGTTGGGTCGTGCGTTACTGTGCTCCTCTGATTCGCTAATTGCAGGCTCGAGAATGTCCTGGCTCGACTTTTCTCGCTTTTCGTGCCGTGATTAATCCTCGAAGGTGACTAAACTTGGGCTTTTTGAACGCCTCATTGAAACAAGACACAATGCTCGTCGTGCCATAGCTGGGAGTGTTTCCTGCCCCTTGCTGTAATGCACAAGAGTCATGTTACGATTTCAGTGCACGATGTATTGCTTGGTCGATTAACAATCACAGCTTCGCCGTCCCACATCCAGACTCGAGATCGGATATGTCGTTGACAATCGGTCAGAATAGAATCCATGGCACGCCGCCTTCCCAGCTCCCGATGTCACACCTGAACCATCAAGCATCTTCTAACTCCTCGTAAAGATCCAGCAACTTCCTAAGAGTAAGGAGTTTGGTGTCCCTCAACTGAACACCGAGTACTCGCCTCACAAGCACATTCTTTGATGCCAATAGTCGGAGGATGCATCTGAACCAAAAAGCAGGTTTCAGATAAGAAGGCTTTTTACATGCCGCGTATTTCGAAGCCATCACGGCTGCAGCTGTTCCGCCAGAAAGGCCAGTTCGCGAACGGATGTCTATTCTACACACTTGGCTCCATCTGTGTCCCTAGTGTCACCAGATATTGGGGCTACAAAGACATGGTACCAGTAGTGGCGCCTCATTAAGAGGCCAAAATGTGAAATAGGCCAAAGCATTGCACCCTTACACAGCGCGGTCTGACGCCGACTTCGACATGGAAGAAAGCGACGAAATTGTTCTCGTTTCTGTGAACATATCCGTGGTAGGTGGGCGAATATTGCAATAAACGGTAAGCCAATGACACTGCTTGCTGCTTATTTACAGGGAATCCAAGCGCGTGTTCGTCAATCGATTATGTCGACGGTCACCGCTGCTCAAAGTTTGACTACTGACCGCACAGCCCTTCATTCCAGCGATGACCCTGAGTAACCCAGACCATCACCCTATGAACCACGAAGTAGCAGCGGACCGCAGCATGGCAAGTAGTGCACCATTCGCTCAGGTAGCCTTCACGAGATTTGGAGGACTTGCGAAGCGCGTCAGTTGTATTGCTAATGCATCAAATTTCTATCCCCGAAAGAAAGTACTGGTCAAATTGTCACCGGGTACCGCTACCCATCGTCTGGGGCGAGAACGATCCGAGATCTCCCGGTGTATGCAGATTGCTCAATACGATGTCGCCCGCCGCGCAAGCACTATGGCTGGAAGGATGGTGAAGAGTACAGCAAAAAGTTCTTGGAGATCAGGTTGCTTGTGCGGACGTAGATGTTTCAAGCAACCTTTTCCTGCAAGGAGGTCATCAACAACGGATACACGAATTTGATCTTTGCGAGGAACCTCGAAAGTTACTTTAAATATGTGACAGGGCCCTTGTGTGCTAAACGTGGCGGAAAGGCCTGCTAAGGAACTAGCGGCGGTGGCGTGCGTCATCTTGACGCTGGACGTGAGGCACTACTATCGATTAATACCATTATGCTTGGCCCCAACAAGTCCGTCAGCCATAACAAATATTGCAGGTTACACGGCCACGTGTCTAGCACTCACGGTCACTGGTGTTGCGGCTAAAATACTTGGTAAGTAAAGCTAGAACGTCTGGAATTGGACTGAGAAATGTACCAAGGCTTCCAAGAAAACCTGAAGTCTTGTCCGCTCCGCCCAGAGAGACTTGAGTGGATCACGGCCATCAAGGTGGGTCTTGTGAAGAGCGGAACACTCCAGTGAACGTTCTCTGATGCCATACGGTCTCGGCAGCAGGTACACTGCCGTTCCCGGAATACCGATAATGTGTCGCATCCCAATTTTGACTAAACTGGGAATGGACGGAACATTTTGACGGTCTGGGAGGAGACTGTCAGTGGCTGTGTCGATTTGCTGGGGTAACCTCCCACTTTTCATAGAGGGTCTTGTTGTCGACCTCAGACTGCTCACACATTTTACCCATCACATCTATCGAAATGAACATGTTCGGATTGACTAAACAGGTGCTGGCATTGACGCTATCTCTGCTAACCGTTGCGAGTGCTCAGTCAGTATACTTTACGCAGTATCCTAATCAAATCTTGGAAGATGGCATATATCCTGTGTCTTGGGAAGCAGGCGGCGCACCTGTCAATGTCGATCTTCTCAGAAACGGCGCATATCTTGCGACGCTCTATTCCGGGGCAGGAGAAAGCTTTGTCTGGGATCTCGACGAGCTCGAGGACATTCCAGAAATCGAGAATGGTGGGACAGGTCTTGCTTTAAAGATCACGACCCAGGGAGATGCGGCCTCGGCCGTGACGTCGGGCGAGATATGGTTGCTAGAAGACGACGACGACGGCTTAGTGATCGATGGACAAGTTATTACAGCCTCGGTGCCCTGGGGTCCGGCGTCTGCTGGCCTCAGCAGCGCTGCTCCGGAGACGCCTACAGCTGCAACAGCTGCCGAAGAACCACAGACGGTAGCGACGGCAGCTACCATTACAGATGTTGCAGATTCCGAAGCCACCGAGACCGCGGGTTCAACCGCTATTGCAGGCCCAGGGTCTATGACAGTCATTGAAGGTGCAGAGACTGCTGCAGCGCCAATCAAGACCGGGATGGCCACTTTCGTTTTCACATCAGTTCAGAGCACATACACGTTCACGACTGAGGGACCTGCTGCCACCGGCACATCAACACAATACGACACCGTGACATTCACTTCTGATGGGTTGACATTTGAAACAACTATAGCTCGGGCGGATTCGGTTGACGCAGCGACGGCCGAAGCCTCTTCTGGTGGTGGTGGTGGTGGTGGTGGTGGCGGCGGAGGAATATCAGGAGGAGCCATCGCTGGTATTGTCATTGGCGTTCTGGTCCTTGTGCTACTAGTACTAGGCTTGCTGTGGTTCAGGCGACGCAGGCAGCGACAACAAACGTCTTACAGGGGTGGTAAACCAACATCCCGCTTCACTGCTTTCATCAAGGGCGGACGGCAAGCACTTTCAGAAACGCGGGTGGGCGCCGCGGGCGCGGGAGTAGTTGACGATGAAAAACCCGCTCAGCGAGGAGACCAGCCTTTCTCGCCGAGCACACAAAGCGAGATGCACGCACCACACGGGACAGCCATAGGGAAGGGACCAAGCGAAATGGAAGCCGGGACAGCGGCGGTCGGAACTGACAATACCGGATCGAGCTTCGTGTCCTCAGAAATCGATGGATCAACTAGACAAGAGATGAGCGCAGCTTCACCGTCGAACATGTTCTCACCAACCTATGAGCTTGCGGGCGATGATGTTCCGAGGAATAGAATGTGAAACACATGATATACGGCGAGAGGCATGTCGGCGTCGAAAACGGTTATCGCAAGTAACAATACTCAAACGACCACCGAGGCAACACAACTAGCACACAAGTGAATCTGGCACCGCACGTCTTGTACTGCCTACTGTCTACGTCCTTGACTATAGTCGAGGCCACATCCAACCACACCTGTTAACGTGGGGATCTACGCGCAAACTCGTGAATGGATGCATCCTGCAAAGAGGCGTGCGTCTGTATAATCTGAGCAAGCCCCAGCAAGCTGATCTCTTCTGCCAGTGCGCGAGACAAGTGAATGACTAAGCTATGAGGTTTTTAGTCTGCGCAGTCATGGGACAAAGGGCAAGCATTGGTTGTTTTGGAAGCACGAAAGGTCATCCGCTTGACTGCACCAGTCGGTCAGATGAATTTCTGGCAGAGGGAGACATATGGCAACAAATTGACGTGGCTTTGTGGTGACGGTCTGTGACCGGAAAGCTGAGTCGTGAGTTTGCGTCAGTACTATTGACGCTTGACAAGGTAGTCACTGCAAGCACGAACAGGGAAGCTGGCTTGCATGTTGGTGCAAGCGGTGAAAGAGGGCTCGCACACTGGTGCCAACCGTTTCCTTTGATTGGCGAACGTGCTCTTTGTTGTTTGATGGTAGGGCAAGACAAGCGAACGCATCGACAAGCTATAACACAGGGGGATGCAGTCACTGCTGGATGTCGTTTTCACTCTTACCATGCCACACACCCAATATGTATATCACTCTTGTGTCAGAAAGACTTGGAACACGGCGATTGCAAGATGAGGCATTCAGTCCTACCTGTCACCTCGAGTCATTCGATCGGTAGGCACTTATATGCAACATCAGATTCTTCATGCCTTACTGATCCGTACAAAGCCCTGTCACCATCTTGCAAAGCGAGTTCTCCAACCATTTTGACCCGCATCCCGTGCGATATGAAGCAAGATAACGTCCAGCCAGCCGCGAAACCTCCAACCAAGGGTACGTGACGAGAGACAAAGTCTTCCAACCCGCTGACACCCTGCTCAAGACACAAAGACCGAATCATCGCCCACCTCTCCTACATCGCCGTTGAGAAACCCGTTCCGGCGCATCGCATCCTGGATGCAGGTCAAGCGATCGCCATCCGAAGCCTCAATGGCATTGAACCCCAGCACATCTGCAGCGAAAGTCGAATCCAACCACGATAAAACCATCTCAAACGACAACGAAAGTAGCCACAGTGGCAACTCGACCGCTTTCTACATGAACATGGACGATTCGACGCATATCATTCGCCAGAGCTTAGTTGGCAGTCAAGTCTTCACCGGCGATCGGGGAAGTGAAAGTACCTCAAAACCGAGTTGAGCTTTAATCATGGCAGAGAAGAGGCCATGGAGCTGTGTAGTCATCTTGTATCCTCCTGAGCGTGCGTGTGTCGAGGGAGATCTGGTGCATACTTCAAGTTCAACAGGGCCGTCTGGAGCACGAAATCAAGTCATTACGAGGTGATCGAACGTTGGTAGGTGCAGCAAGGAAGGGCGGCGTCGTGATCTGGAGAGCACGCCACTGAGTCAGACCGTAGCTCAAGAAATATTCTTCATTGAACTTGCTTCCGATTCCAACCCTCGGAGCACGCCTGTTGCTAAGTTGTGCTCACAGCTCAAACCATTTACGCCTCACCAAGATATCCTGTACAGCTTTTCTTACAGTTTTACAGATCCTGCACATCGTCGTCGTCCATAGCATCAACGTGATCATCGTCTCCACAAAGCATCAAGCCAACATCCACGCTCTCCTCTAGCACTTTCCTTGCCTCTTCCTCCGCCTTTCCCGATCTGCCCCCTCTGCCTTGTCCTAAGCTCATATCCTCTATGACCAATCTGACCAGGATCTCGGGCAACAAGACGCAGTCGATCGCCCTACCGATCCCAGCTAGCCTGAAGCTCTTATCACTCTTGATAGCCTTGTTCAGCGCTTTGGCCACATCTGCATCTTCAGCAATAGCAGCAGAAACAACCTTGGCGCCACGAGGACCGTAGTAGCCGTTGTGAATTGTTGTGATGGCGGTGAGATTGAAGTATCGCTCGATGATAGTCTGGTTACCCTTCGCAGCGCTAACGGCGTCGTCCAATGCTATCAGATATTGTGAGGTCTTTTTGCGCTGAATGACCGATGGCAGAGTTCTTATGTGCTTTTGTAGCGTCGAGGACAAGCCCAGAGTGTCAAAGTTGATCTCTGGATACCCATTCGCTGCCCATTTGCGTTTGGCATCTTGCATCCTGTGGTCGTAGCAGAACTTTTGCTGTTTGGAAAGCGGCAATGCGCGAAGTGTCGACTTTGAAAGACTGGTGCTCGACTTGAGTAAGGTCCGCTTGCACACAGGGCAGGGGAAGTGGTCGGAATCAAGTTTAGACGCCTCGTGTTGCTCTACATCGGTTTCGTCTAACGCGTTGAGACGTGCTTTCAGATCATCATCGAATTCGTAATCGATCAGAAGATCAACGGATGATAGTGACGAATCCGAGCCCCGGCGCTGTCGTCGGGACTTCTCTGAATGCTCGAACAGGGATTTTTTCGAGCCGTCTGTTGTGATGTTATTGCCAATACCAATTTCGTCAAGACCGTCTGGTAACATAAACACTCTGGGTGGTGATGGGGGCCGTTTGACAGGACTCTCCGTCAAGAGTGACAGCTTCTTGTTCCTGTCTGAGCGCCTTGACGAGGGCGTAGGGGGTGTCCCGTTCGGCGCGACGAAGCTCTTCTCCTTTCCTCTCCTCTCCGGTGTTCTGGCGTCCACTACGGGTGGTGCTTTGTAAGTCATCCGCGAACCGTAACCTTGAGATCTCTTCTTCTGGCTCGACTGCGACGATTGGCTGAGCCAATCTGGTTTTTCTGTGGCTTCAGAGAGCGACATCGTGTCCGTCACTGTGCTTGGAATAGTCGCATCCTTTTCTGTCTTTAGTCTTTTCGATGCCCGCTTGTTTCCATCTGTGTTCCTTAAAGGTCGTTTTGACTGCGAAGACTGAGTGTTGGCTGGCGTCGGCAAAGGATTCTCCAGTGATTCCGCAGCTGCTAGCTCTTCCTCCTCATCGCTGCTCTCGGGGGGTCTGTTTACATCATCGTCAACATCGACCATATTGGCTGCTGAATCTACCACCGAGGCGACCGCGACTGCTGTTGTACTTTCCATACGACGACTATGGTGCGCAAGGGACTTGAGCAGACCTGGAACCTTCTTTCGACTAGCACCACCGCCTCCAAGCCGCTTCAATTGCTCATTCCGTGCTTGCCTTTCGGCGACAACCTTGGGGTCTGTATTGAGGTCGTGAATTGGCTTGTAGGGATTGTTTTTAGACGTCAAATAGGTGCGAGAGTGGCTCGAATCGAACTGCATGTGCACTCTGTATCAACCATAGACGAGAAGTGCTAAGATCGACCTACATGGCAGACTGCAATGGCCAGTACTGTCGTACAATCGTCCCCGACTTTACCCCACTCTTCACTGAGACGCGTTTGCTGCGCGACGCGTTCTAAAGCTTCACTACACCTCGCTAGCCTCAAAGAGGACATCTCCGATCGATTCATACTAATGTTACGCAGGCCTTCCATTCAATTCAACGCAACATTAGAGTCAATTTGATTGCATGTTCATGAGCAGTTTTGCAACGTCTGTCTGATTATCATGTCAACCCCCTGGGCTGGTCTCACCTTGATCCTCCAGAATGTCCCCCAAAAATCTTTACCACACGCAAATTAGCTGACAACTCAACTCGTGATCATGGTAGCAAGTCCAGGAGATGGACGTGACGTCTTATTATTGATGGACATTGGCTTCCTCGAAGTCATCTAGACATTTTCCGCATTGAACACAAGAAGCATCCCAGAAATGATAGCACCTGTGGTGTCTCGCTCAGAACCGCACTGAAGACACCCTGATTGACTACTTGATGTCGTTGCGTATAGGGCAACGAAGAACATAGATATGCATATCCTCACTCGGATATGATGGTTCTTCACTTAGGAGGCAGAGGCCTACGACCACCTTCCCACTGCCGCGTAAGCGCTCCTTAGCTGAACGCTGAGTGTCTGTGAAGAGAAGGGCGGATTCATGGAAGGACGATCTTCTCGGCAAGGACAACACGTATGCAAGCTTTAAGAGGTCAATCTTGTATATCGACTCTGTTGTTTTGGCGCCGTCAAGCTCTAATTTCCTGTCTGGCTGGCTGCTTGTTCAAGCCCCCACCCTTGGTGTATTGCTTTGCTTTGTGTTTCCTTTCCTCAGAGCCGGCATCTGGTCCCTTGTGTCCTTCCAGCCAGCAATTTGTGCAGTAGAGATCACCATCACATCCAATGCAGCTTAGTGTCGCATCTTCATTGCATATGACGCACCAAGAGTCTATCTCCTCGTCGGTGTAGCCTTTCGGCTGCTCTTTGGTCGTCGGCTTAGAGGCCGAGGACTTGAGGGCTGTAGGCACGGAAGGCAGGCCTAAATTGGCAAACCTCGAAGCCAATGCATCATCCTCTGTGGTTTCAGAATAAGAAGGTGGCTGCCCGAGCTCAGTCTCCGGAGCCAATGGAAGATTGAGGCTCATTTCCGTAGAATTCTGTACGGTGGTCCGATGGTTGACTTCGTCAGAACGTTGCGAGTCCGCCATTTGATGTTCCGACTTAGCCTTTGGGTCATGCTTTATCTCTTCGAGTACTTGCGCTAGGTACTCGGCTGCATCATCCTCAAGCTCTTTCTCGGCGGGTTCTGGTTTCTCAAACATCTGTGCTTGAGCTTGATGGACATCATTGCCGATGCTACGTACTTCTTCGGGATCAGTGGCTGTTTCATCGCGTCCAGATGCCGAGGCAGTAGAGCCCCCGTTGGCGTCTTCAGACTGCTTCAGAGTGCTTTGTGCTGTTCGGAGGAGATCATTAATTTGACTCTCTTCGTCCTTCGGAATCGCCCAGGAATCTTCCGGTCCAAGTTCAGCAAGCATGTCCTCAATGGTTTGTCCATCTTCACCCCCCAAGTCGCCCAGCCCGCCGGTGTCTGCACCACTCGTGAGCTTGGCTGTGGAAGATGTAGAAGTGCTTCGGCCATTCAGCGACCTGAATCGGGACGCCAATTCACTGTGCAAAGCTCGTGCTGGGGCTGGATCGATCGGCAATTCCGAGCCGGTTGGGGGCTCGGGAACAGGCCTTCGAGAAACAACATTAGCTGTTGTTGGAGGGACTTTCGCCACGTGGTTGCTGCTTACTTCTTCGCGTCCAGGTCAATGGTAGATTTCTTCAGCGCATTCAGCCGTGCTAACAAGGCATGGTCTGCAGAGCCGCTTGCACTACTCATAATGCAATGCGGACACGGCCAGGCTTAGTCCACGTGCCTCGAGTGCTTGGCAGATGGCGATAAAGGGTGTTCTCTATCAGTGTATCGCGTAGTCTTAGAACCTTCACATTCCGTAGATCACTGCATCCGGATCAACATCATTCTTTCCCCATGACAATGACGTAACGTGAGCAGTTGGCCTTTTGCGTCCTCTTGTACCTAATTTAGCTCCCGAACAAGTCGATCACTGTTTGTAAAAGAGTCCAGATCTTGCTCATGATGGTTGATTGAGTAGGCGCATCGCGCTTTGGAAAGCCTCCATAACTTTTTCGTCTGCATGGGTCAGTTTATCCTTCGACAAGGCACATCTGCCGTACTCACAATGCTCTTCCTGCCCTGCGAGAGTCGTTTCCGAACTCTGTACAAGCGCAGATTGGGTTTTGAGTCTTCAGGGTGTCAACCAAACCCCCCAAATTGATCCGGCATACGTACCTTTTGAGGGCTCGATTCGTCTCTCGCTCGCTTGAGATTTGCATCCAGAGCGAGAATTGCTGTAGTGTTTTAGTCCTTAGTCATCGTCCAGTGGTATTGACAAACCTTGAACCGTGCATTGAAGGCGTCCATGATGTCTTTCTCCTGGGCAACGACATTTCCTACCTCCTTCTGGTACTCGTTCTCGAGCAGATCCCACTCCCTAATATTAGTTACTACGTCCTGGGGGTCGTTCTCGCGCAAGTCTTGCTCAAATTCCAAGAATTCCTGATCAAGCTTGTCCTGATACTGCTTGAGAGCGTCTGCAAAAGAGATGTTCTTCTTCGCAAGTTGTTCAAATGTCTGGCCATCAGCTCGGTCAGTGGTAATAGCATGATGGTCGTCTACCCCATCATGCCCAACATCCATTGAGGTACTAGAATTTTGAGCAGACGGGGGCGGCTGACTTTCTCGAGGAGGCACGAACGTTGCTTGCGAGGAACTCATTTGAGCGGCATCGTGTTCTAGGTCCTGAACCTCGTCCATGGCTGCTAGACTTTCAGCTTGAGGCTTTGTTGTCCCAACGTCATCGACCAGATTGTGATGCCTCTGCCGTAGGGAGAAATCTAGAGGAAAGAAGGAGTTGAGGTTGCAACCGACCATATCCTATGGACCTATGGACAGCAACTTCGTACTAGCCTTGCGGACGCGCTTTCCGTTCGTCTTTCCCAAGTTGCGGTATGTACGCGCGCGTGAGCACGTGCGTCGCGTGTCTCCAGATCGCAGGCGTCACCAGGCCTGGAGTTGTCCGCGTGGCTACGCCTTTGCCTGGGGGTGAATAGATCGCACTCCTTAACACCACAAGGCACACAACAGGAGTCCTTTTGACCATGGGTGTGCGGCGATGAGCAAGGTGTGATAAGCACACCTGTAGCATTGCCCGGACCACAATGTCGTCCACGTCTCCTAGCGACACCCGAGTCTGCACCTGCAGCAGGAGGCGCCTACGAAGGCCCTTGCAGCCTATCCAATTGACCACTCCTTCATGAGCCCGATGCGGGTTCGATGACCTTTGTATCATCGTGAGAACAAGACGGATGCACTATGGAATGTGACATTTGTCGAAGATCGCCCGACAAATGTCTTGACTTCTTCTGCACAGCATGCGCCCGCAATGCTGCGTATGTGCCTCGTGTTGAGCACGCAAGGATACTCCTCGAGAGTAACGTCTTGAAGACCAAGGCTGAAGAAGCGGTCGACGCCGAGACACATCGCCGGAAAACCCCTCCTGATGCGCCTGCTTCCAGTACAGATGGAGACGTCTGGCAGAAGGAGTGGAAGCAAGTACAAGCAACCGAGAGCAGCAGGCATGTCGCCCGGATCAAGGAAGAGCGGGAAAACACAAAGCAAAAGTCTGCTGCTCTTAAGGCACAAATCGAGGAACTCAGGACCAAAATCGCGGAGAAGAAACAGGTCCTGGACGTTATTCAGAGTAAAGTACCACAAAGGTGGAATGAGGATCTATCACAAACCAATGTTGCGAAGGGTAAAGTGTCGTCATCGCTTCTACAAGTACAGCACAAATCGATCGGTAGCAGAGCTACCTTATGCCGAGAGGCTGCCTCGTTGATGAGACTACGGCAAAGGCGCAGGCAACGAGATACTCCTGGTCGCGAACAGTACTCGATAGCAGGCTTGACTTTGCCTGATCTGCGCGAGATCAGCAATGTCAGGTGCGCCGACCTGACTGCGGTGCTCGGTAGTGTCGCCCATCTCGTCCTGCTTGTCGCTTTCTACCTGGGCGTCCGCTTACCTGCCGAGATAACATTGCAGGCCAAAGGATGTCCTCTGCCCACTATAAACACCCCTTCTGCGTCCTACAGAGGCGGGAGACAGGACTTTCCAGGTTCCGGGTCAGCAACATCGGCTCTCAGTAGTCCTTCAGCTTCAAGACACGAGTTGGGCACATCTCTAAAACCTCGACCTCTATTCGTCGACTCCGATAGTCGAGATGAAAGGATAGTGAACTTCCAGAAGAGTGAGCCTCAAGCATTCAACATCTTCGTCGAAGGAATTGCTCTCTTGGCATGGGATGTGGCCTGGTTATGTCGGAGTCAAGGTTTCACTGCGGGCACAAATTCTTGGGAGGAGATATGTAACGTGGGCAAGAATCTCCATCAACTGCTCATCGCCAATCCGCAAGCACCAAGCATAACAAGAATGCAATCGGATAGGACCGTACTGAAGCGTCCGGGACAGTCGCGGAAATCCACGTCACCTTTGTATGGTGCTCGCAACGATTCAACCGGTAAGCTCGGGCAAAATTCAGATCTAAGCGCTGCTAGCCAGGTGGCGAGAGCGTACCAGAGTGAAACCCTTCGTTTGTGGACATTCCTCTCGTGGCAAGCGGTCGCTTTGTCGCTGAGGAAGACGCTGCTCACCGAGATCACCAGTGCTGAGTGGGAGCTACTACAAGACGAAGAATGGGACGATGGGGGTGAACAATTCGACGAAGCAGTCTTTGTAAAAACCAGGGCATTGGACAGTCAGCAGTATGATGATGCGAGAAGCATCATGACCACTAGGACTCGTCTGGACGATGATCCGCAGTCACCAGCCAGAACGCCAGGCACGAGTGGTTGGACAAAGCTCAAACAGAGAGAGCAGCCATAGAGATAGGACACAAAGATGTTCAAACGCCAAGCCACCCTCACGGTGGAAATTCCCTTCTTCGTCATAGCAAAGTTCATCTGCTGTTTCGCTGACGACTACCTTTGCACTTCTCCCTGAACAGATCCTAAGGTATATGCTTCGATGAAATCTGACGACGAAATTCTCTTACTTTCGGTGTTCAAGGAGACAGAAGTCTGGTCTCCACAGATCGACTCAGGGGTGTCAACCTTGGCCAATCTTGTGTGCAATCAAACACACTCTTGGCAGTGATATCCGCTGGAGTTGCGGAGCCTTGGCTTTGTCCCAGACCTCCTGCCAAGCACAGACCATCACCAGCCGTCTTCAGGAATTCATGCTCCCAAATTTCCTATCGCCCAGGCTTGTTTCTCTGGGTCCCCCAGGCCGCGACAGCGCACGGAAGTGTTGCTTGGTCTTGCTAACCATTTCTCTTGGTTTGTTACATAGGGAGTGCCATAGCATACCATGCTCCGTCCTCTGTCTCTCCTACAGGGGACCACCTGTGATGCCCAGACTCTGCCAAGTGACTGCTGTTCCGCCGGCGTATCAACACGGACAAGACGCTAGAGATGCTGCAAGAATGGAGCGGCAACTGTGCATTAATGTTGTCACCTCCCATCCTGCCACCCCTTCTTCTTCGGAACACTGACACTTTTTACCTCGTGAGGCTTTGTTGGTCTGTGTGGTAGCATCACTCATTCGCTTTGGGTCTCGAGCATTGAGACCGTCCATTCCCTTTGTCACTTACCTACGTCAACGCGTTGGCCTGGAGTCAATCAGCAGACCGTCACGCAAACAGAACACAGCATTGACTCAAAGCCACCTTAAAGGCTTCCCCGGATCTGCTTTCAGCATCAGACAGCCTTACCAATCTACCTATACGGGTCGTACCATCGATATTATTCGATCTGGTATCAAATATTTAGATCTACACATCGACATGAAATACACAGTCACGGCTGCAGCGTTGATCGCTGCATGTGCCAGCACAGTGCTAGGCGATGCCCAATTAGTCAATGGCAATTGGTACGATAGCGCAGTGGAACGGATCATGTTCACCAATTGGGGTCAAGCTGGCACATACAATAAGGTCACAGATATGAGTAACGGACAATGTCTGACCGAAGAGGTTGCCTTTAGCGGTGGCATGTCACCGCTCGATGGAGAGGTAAGCTTTGACCCGTTGCTTGCTGTGGACATCGACTAATGAGCTTTCTCAGGTATCATGGCATTTCCGAGGCCCCATGCGTTTGAAGCAATTCGCTTTTTATACACCCGGAAGCAGCAGTGCTAAGCGTTGGGTCAAGCCTAGCTCATCACAAAGGAGGCACGGTCACGGTCACGGTCATGGCCACCAAGAGCGTGGTATCGAGGATTGGGTAACGGCAGTCATCGACGGCAAGACTGTAAGCTGGCCGAACGCCCACGCTGGCCACGCTGCCGCTACACCAGCTCCGACGAGCTCTTCAGTCGCCAACCCAACAGCTCCGTCATCGTGGTCCAATGTACCATGGTTCAACGTACCATCAGCAGTATCATCGGCTCCGGTGCCCTCATCCAAGGCACCTTCATCCAACGTACCGTCAGCAGTGTCGTCGGCTCCTGCGGCCGAGGAGAACTCCTCTATCCCAGCCGTTAACGCAGGCTCCGGCAACTGGGGACGACAAGCATATTACAATGCAGACACCGGGACAGCAGATGGCCTTGTCTTCCTGAACAATATGGGTGGTGATGGTTCCGGGGTCTTTGACTACACGATGGGCAATAGCCTCTCGTACATGTCAGCTGACACGAAGAGCGGCTCCGCGTCCCCTCAAGTGCTCGCCGATACCTTGATAGAAGACAATGTCGAGGTCATTCTTTACTCGGACAAACCATGTGAAGGAGACAGCTGCGGCGCCTATCGACCTGGCACAGTTGCCTATCATGGCTTTGACGGACCATCGAAGCTATTCTTGCTCGAATTCGATATGCCAATGTCCGGCAAGACCGGTTTCAACATGGACATGCCAGCTGCCTGGATGCTGAACGCCAACATTGCACGAACAGAGCAATACGGCGACTGCTCATGTTGGGGCTCCGGCTGTGGTGAGTGGGACGTGTTTGAGGTTCTGGACTCTGGCAATCATCGTGCTATATCCGCTATTCATGCGGGTGCTTCGTCGGGTACGGAAACCAACTATTTCGATAGACCTGTTAGCAAGACTATGAAGGCTGCTGTTATCTTTGATGGACACCAGTCCACTGGACAGGTGATTGTGCTGTCAGATGATACAACGTTTGATGCAATTATAGCGGATCAGGTTGTTGCTATGTATGGGTATAAGACTTCCGCATCGGGTCCGCAGGCGGGCAATGCAGGTATTGCAGCTCAGGGGAACACCTTAGGCGCGGTTGAGAAGTTGACGAGTGTGTTCAAGCTTGGATCATGGTCGTAGACAACAGCTATTGCTGATCATGGTGTTGGTTGGATATGTCGATTAGCAGTTGGTGTTTGGAGACAGCTTTTGTATCATCACTTGTGTAGACCTGCATTAGATGAGCTAGCCATCTGACACGTCAAACTCATCCTTCTGTTTCCAATAGACCAGATCCGTCCCCAGTATGCCAGTGATGGGCTGTATTTCCTCGGGCACTTGTATTGGCCGAGGACGGTCGATGTCAGATGGTCTTGGCGTGCATCACGAGAAAGGCTCCGTGCTCTTTCTCTCCATCTTTAACATCACCTCCCTCCCAGTCGTCGTGTGCATGAGCTTTGAACGAGCGACGTCTGACTGCGTATCTTCTGCTAATACATACTATAGAATGTACATGATGGCACGCCTCAGCCAGGTAGGTCGTTGGCTCACAATTTTGGCGGTTACCGGAAGGAGCAGAGCATGAGTTGCTACTGCCGCAAACAGCGAACAAACACCTGAAATTTCGTTGCAAAGTGAACATCTACTGAATGGCTTTCCCACTTCGATATATTGCATGCCGCAGATACTGTTCAGCACGAGGACTCTCTTGTCAAGACTGATTTGAATGCGCTGCGTGCAGGTCTCCATTCGTGCTATTCCTTCACCATCGATTGCAGCATACATTGCTGCATCTTCACCCCACGTCGATCGACCACGGGGAATAGTTCAATACTGAGTGCCTCATGATTTGCTCACAAACACGCCACGCTGCTTTACCGCCCAGGTTTGTGTTGGATCCGACTACGCTATACAGTCTACCCATTCCATATCATGAGAACAATGGATGAGCGAGGCTTGTCTGACAACGAGTCTATGGCCATGTCGGTGGAGGGTTCACCTCCCTACAGTCCAGCTTCACCGTCCTCGAGATCTACGAAAAGGTCAACTTCCGATGTCGGTGCGCTTTGTAGACCGCATTGATGTGGGAGACTCTCCCTGTGCTGACCTGATACAGAGCTGCCGATCAGGAAAAGAAGGTGCACTTCCATAGATAAGATCCATCACCAGCACAACCAGATCAAGGCCTGCGAACGGACATCTGGAGAAGCCAAGTTGTCAGGCTCACACTGCACAACGGAAGACCGCACGGCGATCCATCCATCACGTCTACAGCAGATAGGCCATCCAAGGATGCAAAGTCCCCCGTCTGCAGCTCGGACAACGGAGGAGACGCTGCCATTGTCCAAGCGAGCGCAGAAGAGGGCCAGGGGTACTCCCTTGGGAACTATACAGGTGCAAATGCGAAGGTTAGAATCAATGCTGGACAAGATTGGCACACTAGACATAGATCATGTCAACGCTCCGCAAACATGGTCAGCATTGCAGAAAGGTCTCGACAAACTTGGGGAGGGACTCATGAACCCGCACAGGGATGTCGGTCAGCGTCTCCTTCAGGAGGCACGAGGTCTCAAATCGCAGGCGGAAGCATATATCCAGCACAACAGGGCGTATTTCGATAGGACACCAGCTGTCTCGAACGAGAACGAAAGCAGTGGCGAGGATATCGATGGCGGTACGTTCTTGACTTGGAAGTCCCGTGCGCTGGATAGTAGTGCTATTCTAGCTATGCCGGACGATGATCAGCCACCCAAGCGACGGGAGTTCTCTTCTGCTAGTTCTTGTACGGAGAGTGAAGCAGCATTCGGACAGGTCAGCTTCGCAAGCACTGCGTCCACCTCCACCTCAACGATCACGTCTTTCACCTCGATTGCCTCTGAGACAGAGATCGAGGATTTTCTAGCGGAGCTCAGCGATAGCATTGAAGCATCCACACTTCGAAACCTCTGCCCGGACAACATGCGCGGTACCTTCTGCCACACGCCCGATGCGTGCTACTCGCAAAGCCGCTTCTTTGCCTGCCCAGAATATGCCATCCTCAAGGGATGCTCGCAGGGAAGAGCTGATACCTTTACACACTTGGGGTACAAGCATACGGTCACTGGCTGTTCGGCTCATCATAGAACCGAGTGCAAAAGAGCACATGGCGATGGTCGGCCTTGTCGGGTGGAAGTTGTATACTTTCATGTCAGAGCGAGCTGCATCACATTGAGGGGTGGGAAGAATTGTCAGATGAGGCCCTGTCAGTGGGGACATGACTTTGAGGAGATCAGGAGAGTGGTTATGAAGAAGTGAGTGAAGGCGGCAGTGTTCCATCAACCATAGCTGGACTCAAGAGCTGGAGCCGTGAGGCTTTCGCCTGCTTTGTGCTACTGGCACGCCGCATGTTAGACGACGATAGAGTAATGGAGCTTGAGTCGCATGATAAAGTTGCAGGACACATTTCCTTCCCGTAGTCATTTCCAACCACGTTGATGTAGAGACAGACTCTCAGCTTGAAGCACTCTATCGATAGACAAGAAGTTTTAGGTCAACCAGACCTTGACAGGTACGAGTAGTGAACATTGAATGTAGGTGGTGCTATGCGACTACGTCGACTTGAGCAAGAGCTCAGGAGGCAGAAAGTAGGGTGAAGCACAAGCCGTCGAGTGCAATTCTACGACCTCGATAACTTTAGTGCCAGTAGAAGCATGTCTCTTGATTTGGATGCTAACGACTACAAGTCCTCTTGAGCGCCAGCTTTTCCCATCTCGATATCTTTAACCAGCGATCTTTGCACGCGTATCCTCGACTTCCATCCTCCAGCGACTACAAACAAAGCCCACACCGCACCGCATCGCACGGCACCGTACCAACGAGGAAACCCTCCCACCAGCAGCAGCGCACCGCATTCCCTTCTCGCAATCAACACTATCTAGCCCGTGCCCGTCAGAGGCAAAACGTCACCTCACATACATCCCAAGAAAGTAACCACGTGCATTCCAGCTCCGTTGCAGCTTCAACCTCACCACAGCCCCCCAAAATGCGAACAACCTACCTAACCTCGCTCCGCACGGCCTTCAACCCCTTCAGCCGCACCTCGCACGTGCCCCGCCTGTTCCTGCAACTGCTCCCCGTCAACGCGCACAAGAGCATCAAAATCACACAGAGCGTGCTCCCGCGCACGACCAAGAACCCTGCGACGCTGGAGCTGGGGTTCAAGGACGGCAAGACAATGACGTTCAGTTGGGTCGAGAGGGTGAAGGGCCAGCAGACGTTTGCGGCGGATGGGAAAGAGGAGAAGCCGACGCAGCTGGCGGATATTGTGGAGGAGGTGGAGAGGCACGCGAGGATATTGGGGCGGAAGGAGGAGTTGCAGGGTTAGGGGTTGACCGAGAGCGGATTCAAGTGTGGGTTTTGCATTCTGTTATGTGAAGATGAACTGGACTGGACTGGAATGTGCTTGTGGATAAGTTTGGGTGCGACGGGAGAGAGACGAGTGGAGGACTGGTTGCGTAGGGAAGCACGCGGGTGGTGGCAATATGAGGGACACCTCGAGTGGCAAACCTGCCGGGCTTGAAGAGCGCACATCAGAATCGTGGGTCACTTGCTCAACGGATGCGTGGTTCGGGGGTTGTGGTGTAGCCCACTCAACGCTGTCCAGATTGGTGCATGATCCAACGCTGACCGAACTCTGCCTCGACATGACAGGAAGAGCCGGATCGAGTCGACTCGACTTACATTGGCTGCTGGCGCAGAAAGAAGAGCATGTGTCGGAACTCGCTTGTTCTGACCGAGTGACTGTCTGTCTGTCTGTCTGTCTGAACAAGGCCACGCATCACGGCCTCAGACGGCTGTCGGAGAGCCTCACGAGCTTCCAGGGAACGACAAGGGAAGAATGATGCCTCATTCGTGTCCGAGATTAGTAGATACGGGCTGAAGATACACTGTCCTGTTTCTGGTGTGGTCTGAGCAAATGTTGTACAATACTGTTATGTCCAAGTCTACCGCCCTGCCCCACACGCCGCGCTGGTAGGGATGGCATGGCATGGCATGGCGACAATCTATAAGATGTATCTATACGATGCAGCAATGCAGTAAGCTAAGCTAACCTAATGTCCCTCCATTTCCGCGACGAATGGGCTTTGGCGAGCATGTGTGCGCCACTCTCATTTGGAAGGGGCGCGAGATCATGCACGGAGGTTAGATCCGGTCGAGTGTCTTTCTTCCGGCTTGCATCGCTCGTATGCGCGCGTCCGCGATATCTGACCGAGCGAGTGAGTCGTGTTGGTAGACGGTCTGTGGTCCTGCTGTCTCTGGCTCGACGATGTTGTCCGAGGATCGGCTTCTAGCTGGAGGATGTGGCGTACAGAGGCAGAACCTGAGGTGGTTGTCCAATGTAATGATAATGATCGGTGCACCCATTGCCGTCCGAAGGAAGGACCTGGACATTCACCAGCTCATCTTCAGTCCAAGCCAACAGTGTTTCGAACTACTCAAATTGAGTGGGTAGGAGCTGCTCCTGTTCTGGTCCTGGCCGTTTTTGTGATTCTGCCGATCTCTGCTCTTCACACGGCAACTCCCAGTGCGCCCTGCCCAACACCGTCAAAGCCGGCGTTTTCGGCCGCAATTTCTGCCTTCTGCAGTGGGCTTCTAGCCCCGTCTTTGCTGTCTTCACGCCCCGGCGGACTGCGTCGCTCTTTCTTGTTTTGCAGTCCTTGCCCGTCGGCCGCTTCCTCGGCGGCTCTCTTCTTTTTGGCGGCAATGTTCGCCTCATGTCTCGCTCTGTTGGCAGCTTTGTTCGCCTTCTTGATATCGGCTTTTGACACCTTGCTTCCGTCCAGAGCTAAGACGCTGTCTACGTTCTTCGCCATCTCGCGCATGGTTTCGTCTTTGTCCAATTCTAGGACCTGCAGACATGCAGTGTAGTTCTTGGTTTGGCACACTTTCTGATACACCGGGTCCCTTCCAGGCATCAACTGGCTCAACAAGAACTTGGTGTTGCCCCATTTGTTCTCGACCTCGAGTGCGAAGCGTAAATACTGTCCCACGACCTCCCGCCAGTGTTTTTTGCCGCCTTCACTTTCACTGAGGAAAACACTGGAGTTTGCCTCGGCCGCGGTGGCGATCATGCCTCCGTCGACGCCGTATTCGTCGGCTAGCTTGATCGCTTCGTCTCGAGAGACGACGTCTCCGTTCATGAGGCATGCGACGCCGTGGGAATGGCAGATGTCGCCTATCATCCTTAGTTGTGCTCGGATGGCGCGCTCGCGTGGGCGCATCGGACGGGTGCGGCAGTGGATTGTCAACCCTGTTATTCCGGTTTTGCATAATTTGTGGACGAGTGCGGCTGTTTCTTCTGGGGTGGAAAGTAGTCTGATCTTGACGCTGATGCCGATCTCGTGTTTCTTACCGACCTCGTTGACCAGCGCGGTCAAGATGCGTGCAAGAAGATCTCCGTTCTCCTCGGTAAGCAGGGCTGCACCCATGCCACCATCTGTGCTGAAGGACTTAGGACAGCCAGCGTTCACGTCGATGCCGGCACAGTACGGTGCTACCAGATCTGCTGCCTGAACTGCACGCTCGGGTTTGTTCGTGCCAATCTGAAAGATGAACCTGTCGCTTTCGCGCTTGGGGTCAATCCTGAAGATGATGCTCTCCTTCTCAGCGTCGTCGCTGGTTGTGCTGTGCGCGTGCTTGGTCGGAGGCCGAGACCACTCTATGCAGCCCGTACGGGGGTTTATGGACTGGTTTGTGCCTATCATGGAGCGGTCGACGGTCTCGGGACCCCAGACTAGGTCGGCTTTATAGTGCAGGGCTAGGAGACGAGAGGGAAGTTCGCCGCTACGGACCATGGGGGCTAGCACGATCTTGCCTCGATAGTCGACGCCGCGACGCGGTACGGGGACATGAGGGGCGATCTTAGGAGATGATGCACGCGAGACACTCGAGGTAGGACTGTGTGAGGGAGCAGGGGTTGTGGTTGTGGAGGTGCCGCTGGCAACTGCAGCAGTATCGGCGCTCATTGTTATTGTTCGAGCCAGTAGTAATCGCCAAGATGTCTGCTGTAGTCGCTGCGCATGACGAGCAACTGGCAGCATGGATCTTGGGCGGGTCGTGGTGTCGATGACTCGGAGTCACTGCGGAAGCAAAAAAGCATTCGCCGACCAGCACACACTGCAGTGGCGCTGGCAGGCAGAATGTGCTTATCGGCCAGGGAGCAATAGTTATCTCCACGTGACTGATTCGACGGGACCGAAACTCCTAAAATGATACTACCCCTAAGCTTCCAGATCGGAGTTGGATGGCATTCTGTCGAGCCTCGGGACACGAAGAAGAGCTTTGTGCAGGCTATTCCATTCTGACACTATAGCATTTGGGAAGCCGGCTACCCATAAAGCCTTGTAATAGGGATCTGCTTCTCCCATGTCCTTCATCATTAGCCCGTTAAGAGCAGCACGCCCACACCGCCTGCGAAAGATTGCAATTGCATCACCGTACTTGCACTTTTCGAGTTGCTGCACGCCCCAACATTCGTCATCCCCCACCATAGCACGAAATCGCAGTGGTGCATTGCGGTTTCCCAAAAAATCTTCGATGGTCGCTCCTTCCGCCGCCTCTCCACCCTCACCCACTTCTGTAGCAACACAAAGATCGCAAGCTATCGCTGGACATTTCTCTACCTCTCCCTCTTCCACCCACACCGCCAACATGAATCTATACTCGTACAGCAAGACGCCGTCGGAGTACACCCCACGCACCGTCGGGCAGCCATACACTCTCGACTACCGATGCTACATCGAGAAGAATGGCCAGCCAGTCTCTCCTTTCCATGACATCCCTCTGTATGCCAACGAGCAGCAGACAATCTTGAACATGATTGTCGAGATTCCAAGGTGGTCAAACGCCAAGCAAGAGGTAGGCCAGACACGACCTGAGGGTGTCTTCACTCGCTAACTCGAGCCAGATCTCCAAGGACGAGTTCCTCAACCCCATCAAGCAGGACATCAAGAAGGGCAAGCTGAGATTTGTTCGAAACTGCTTCCCACACAAGGGCTACCTCTGGAACTACGGTGCCTTCCCAAGAGTATGTCACATATCTTACCCGAGCACCACATCCTGAGAACGGGCACTAACGGACTGTAGACCTGGGAAGACCCCAACGTCGTTCACCCAGAGACCAAGGCCAAGGGTGACGACGACCCACTCGACGTCTGCGAGATCGGTGAGCTCGTCGGCTACACTGGCCAGGTCAAGCAAGTCAAGGTGCTCGGTGTCATGGCCCTGCTCGACGAGGAAGAGACGGACTGGAAGGTCATCGTGATTGACGTCAACGACCCTCTTGCTCCCAAGCTGAACGATGTCGAGGATGTGGAGCGACACCTCCCCGGTCTTCTCCGAGCCACCAACGAGTGGTTCCGAATCTACAAGATCCCAGACGGCAAGCCAGAGAACCAGTTCGCCTTCAGCGGTGAGTGCAAGAACAAGAAATATGCCGAGGAGGTCATCCGAGAGTGCAGCGACTCATGGGAGCGATTGATCAAGGGCAAGACTCAGCGAGGAAGCATCAACCTGGCCAACGTCACCAACCAGGAGTCTCCCGACCGAGTGGGCTCTCAAGAGACCAACCAGGTGCCCAAGAGCCAGAACTTGCCTCCTGCCCAGATCGATGGCTCGGTTGACAAGTGGTTCTTCATCTCTGGCGCTGCTGTCTAAGCGAGCACCAGAAGGCTGTATTACAATATTGTCTATCCACTTCTTTGAGATGTCAATATGCTACATGAGCAGCTCAGCGGGCAAGGTTCGAGCAATGTAGAGAATGAGCGAACTCAGGAGATAGAGCGCCGAATACAACTTCCTAACCCACAGTGTCTTGTCGAGGTCTTTGTGTACATGCATACGTCATCGTTCTTTTGTCGAGTGCCCCTGCATGAAACTGCGCCAGCGACTTTGAACTTAGACCAAAGCAATAAACTGCTTGCCATTGTGTGATAGCTGTTGCCTCGACATCACACCGCCCATCTGCTGCCTACCCTCCGTAAATCACAGTCCGGCTGGATCTCCAACCTCGAGAGCAACATTCCACGTGCTCCTGTCTCGCCATACCTCCATTATTCCACGGGCTCTTGCGCTGATCTCCCCAAGTCTGCTGCACGACCACCGGCTCAAACAGATGGTACCCAGATAGCAGCTCACCCCACTGCACACGCAGTCGCAGTCGCAGTCACAGTCACAGTCACAGTCACAGTCACAGTCACAGTCACGGTCACGGTCACGGCATGCCTCCCTCACGGGGCGCAGCAGAATGGCGCGGCGAGCCATCCATTCACGGCAACAGCGAAGCCACGCGCATGATCCTCCTCACCTTCTCCCTCATCGGCTTGCAATTAACATGGGGTCTCGAATCGACCTACTGCACGCCCTATCTCCTTTCTCTCGGCATGTCCAAGTCCACCACCAGCGCGGTCTGGATCGCCGGCCCCCTCTCCGGCCTCCTCGTCCAGCCGATCATTGGCGCCCTCGCTGATAGGTCTACGTCTCGTTTTGGTCGTCGGCGGCCGTTCATGGTCGGTGGCAGCGCCGTCACGAGTCTATGTCTGGTTTTGCTGGGCTGGACGAAAGAGATTGTCGGCATAGTGACGGACAGCAAGAGCGTGGTCATTGTCATGGCCGTGCTGAGTATATACGCCCTAGACTTCGCCATCAACGTGGTACAGGCATGCTGCAGGAGTATCATTGTCGATGTCTTACCTACAAGTCAGCAGCAGACTGGTTCCGCCTGGGCATCTCGCATGGCAGCCATTGGCCATGTGACCGGTTTCCTCATTGGCACGTTGCCGCTCGTCGACATATTGCCCATATGGCTGGGAGGAGACACGCAGTTCAAGAAGATGTGTCTAGTCGCCATACTGGGCCTGTTCGTAGCCATCGGCGTAACATGCTACAGTGTCACCGAACGCACCCTACTCCGCCAAAGCCATCATGACGCCCGTCAAGGCGTGACCGCCGTCCTCTCAACCCTCTGGTCCCGTATCTGGAACCTCCCTCCACGCATCCAACAGATCTGCTGGTGCCAGTTCTGGGGCTGGATCGGCTGGTTCCCTTTCCTCTTCTACAGCAGTACCTGGGTCGGCGAGACCTATTATCGCTACGAACACCCCGAACAGGCTGGCGGTGGCACCAGTACCGGCACGCCAACCGACAACCTAGGCAACATCGGCCGCCTTGGCTCCGTTTCCCTCGTCCTCTTCAGCATCGTCACGCTCATCTCCTCTGTCCTCCTCCCCTACCTTGTCCTCAAACCGCAGGACCAGTCAGAAAAGCTCCCCAACGGCGCGATTAAAGGCCGCGGTCGCTTCACGCCACGGCCACCTCCAAGTTTCGGCAAGGAGATCCAAAAAGTCCTAATGCGCATCTACGAATCCAGCGCCGCCACGAATCGCTACAAGCCGGATCTTGTCACCACGTGGGCCCTGTCGAACGTGCTGTTCGCGCTGATCATGGTCTGGGCACCCTTTGTTACGTCCCTGCGCTTCGCAACCACGCTTGTGGCGCTGTGCGGCGTGCCGTGGGCTGTGTCGTGCTGGGCGCCCTTCGCGGAGATGGGTGTCGAGATCAATAGGCTTGCGCATGGCGGTGATGGGCCTGCGGCAGCCATGATGACCAGCGGAGGGTACAGGGCTGTACACCCGACTGACGAAGACGACGACATAGAGATGGAACTTGGCGCCGTGGGACGACCAAACGGTTTGTTGCAGCGGAGTGATGAAGGTGGCGCCGAATCGGGAGAACTAGCGGGTATCTATCTTGGGGTGCTCAATGTGTATACTACGTTGCCGCAGTTCGTGGGGACCGCGGTGAGTTGGGTTGTCTTTTCGTTGTTGGAGCCTGCGAGGAATGATGCGACGTCTGAAGGTGGAGCTGGAAATGACAAGGCTGGGAGTGGAAACAAGTACTTGAACCTCAAGGGGGTGAATAGTATTGCAGTGTGTCTATTTATTGGAGCCATATGTGCTGTGGTTGCCGCCGAGGCTACTAGGAGGTTGAAGAGGATGAGTGGATGATTGTAGGAGTTTCGAGGATGATGGATGAGTAAAGTTATGATGTGACGCTGCATCTCGGTCTTTTTCGATGGAGCGATTTCCCTTTGCCTGCACGCCATCCAACTGGGTCAAGTTTAAGCACTGTCAAGAACTCTGCCCACTAACTAAAACCCTTGACTCGGGACTATATTCCCCAAGCCGGCCAGGATTGGCTGAGTCAGACAACGGCCTGAACACGGACTAATACAGCAGACGGCTATGTAGGCTCTACCAGTACGGGTCTAAACTCTTGCCACCACCTTCAGCGTAGGCGAGCTATCTGCTCTCAATACGACAACTTCTGCATCCGGCGGACATGCAGCCATAGTCCGTTCCATCGTGGATTTTCATAAATACTCTAGGCCAACTCTATGCGCCTCGGCATAATTGACGGACAGCAACTCTTGTAGCTTGCCTAACATGTCGTACAACATCTCTTGCTGTTCTTACAGACATGCTTAAGGATCCTTGACGAATCGGCGATCACTTGGACTACACCGAGAAAGTCCCCTATATTCAATGTCGTACCGACGGCCGCTGGGGGCCAACCAATGCGATGCCGAAGACTCTTCTGTACAGGCGTCTGCAAATCCATTTATGACCTTCTTGTTGTCCTGCGAATCCGAGAGTGAAGACTCTTTTATTGATTACACGCCACTCTTTACACACTAACAGGAACCCTTGGGTTCTCGCGGTCAGCAAGTGTTTGTCGTAGTTCAACATCTTGGACTTCTACAACAATATGGTCCATGTGGGGACGGTCATTCGCCAGATCAGCTCGACCAGATGGGAAATCGTCCAGACGGCCCAATGCCGAACCAATCAATATGTCAGACCACAGCACCGGGAGGACATCATGGGCACTAATTAAAGGACGCTAGTAGCATTCTGTGCTCGAACAGCAGTGGCCGACCCACAAGGATAAACCAAAAAACCAAAAAATGCAAATTTCGGTAGGGGTTTTCCAGTTGATGTGACGGTTGCCTTGTAGGTACGTAGTGATGTCACACGACGCTAGCAGAAATACAAGCTCAGTAAGGTTTCCTAAGCTTGAACCACCACTGCAACGAACTTGAGCCGTGCTCTTCCCACCATCCACGTCGATGGGAACTGGCACTTTTTCCGTAAATACCGTCAACACCCTTGTCACCCAGCGGAGAAGCATCAGCAGTGGAGCAGACATGATGGCATTCCCAAGTGCCAGTATGCCGACTTGGCAATATACATCATAGAGGAACGATGACAAGGCTTCTTTGAGTTTTGACCTGAACAACATGAATACCTTGGTTCTCATCAGTGAACCCAGTTTCCTTGCCCTTGGGAATCTTTAACACTTTTGGTCTCCATCTCTTGTCCCTCTTCATCCCGACGGAGCGACCTCTCTCACCATGGACAAAGCAAACGGGCATCCGCCTCAAGAGCTCGCAAAGCTCGTTTCACGCGCTGGCGTGGCTAAGGCAAAACTCGGATACCCAGAATATATCATCAAAGGCTTCCTCGGCGGCGTCTTCATCTCGATCGGTGCCTTGGCCGACCTAGTCGTCGGAGCCGGGGCCACAGGCCTCCGCGATTCAAATCCTTCGATAGCAACGATGGTGGCAGCGTTCATCTTCCCGGTCGGCTTCGTGCTCGTCATCCTGTGCAACGTGGAATTGGTGACGAGTAACATGTTCGTCATGGTTTTCACAGGCCTCCAGCGCAAGACAACGATTTTGGACTTGATCAAGAATTGGGTTATCAGCTACGTGCTCAACCTGGGCGGATGTTTGTTCTTCGCCGCTTTCCTGGCGTATTGGACCGACACGATAAGCACGGACTCGGGTATCCAGTACGTGATCAGCCAGGCAGAATCTCGAGTCAACATCGGATGGGGAACCAATCTACTGCGCGGCATCGGCTGCAACTGGCTGGTAGCGCTGGCTTTCTTCCTCTCGATCGGCAGCAAGGACTACGTCAGCAAGATCTACTCGATTTGGATCCCGATCTGGGTGTTCGTGTTGGTAGGCTACCAGCACTCGATCGCGAACTTCTTCCTCGTGCCCATCGGCATGTTCTACGGCACCAACTTTGGCACTGGGAAGTTCATCTACCAGAGCGTCATCCCGGTGACGCTCGGGAACATTATTGGTGGCAGCTTCTTTGGCGGTGCGTTGTTTTGGTACCTCTACGGCAGGAACGAGGGCATCGATACCAACACTGGCCAGCCGCTCAACGCGCAGGAGCAGGACAAGAACACTAAGAAGATGGAGAAGGACAGGAGGGTGGCTGGGGGCGACCCGGAAAGAGGACACACTAATGGGTTCCAAGGGCCGTATAGCCGGGACAATATGGTGGATGCTGTGTAGAGGCTGTGTGTCCTGAGTCTTGCCAATGAAGTAATAGATAATAAGGCGTGGGCGTCATTAGAACTGGATAACCATCGGTATCGGCGGTTTCGTACCTAATCTTGAACATGGAATACAAAGTGAAGAAGCCATTGTCGGATCCGTTGTATACTACGTCCGCCCGCATTCCGTCTCTGTTTGTTCCAATCCGTCCAAAGCGAGGAGTTAACCCTTGGTACAGACTAGTGCTAAAGTTTGCTCAATTTGCTCGGTTTCCACCTTGGTTCAGCCACGGAGGCACTTTGACGTAGGTATTAGGCCAGAAGACAAGCGCTACTATCCTGACTCTCTCTCTCTCCACGAAGCACCATGACCTCAATCTCACTCTCGCAGCGTCTACAAGCGCTGTCTGAGACCTACAAGTCTACATTAGCCCTCATCCAGGAGCTCCAGCGGTTCCCCACGGGCACATCCCCGCTGTCCGACGACCTCGACGAACAAAGACTCGAACTCGCCAACTCGTGTCACCAGAGCCTCAAAGACGCCGAGGAGAGCCTAGATTCGTTGCGGCAGGAAGTCGACGACCATGACGCCGCGAGACACCGACGCACACGCACGGCTACGGCTCGCGACGAGGAGCGGGAACGCAACTGGGGCACCGTGGCACGGTTGAGTGAGGACTTCCGGCATGCACGCGGCGCGTTCCGGCGGGCACAGCTGCAGAGCAAGAAGAACCTGGACGCGCGCAAGCAGAGGGAGCGCGAGCAGTTGTTTGCGAACCGGCGCGGTGGGGCGGCGAGTGGTGTCGTGACCCCGCTGGCACGACAGCGCGGGCAGGAGAAGCTTACGCAGGATGAGCTTGCGCAGAATGCGGCGGACGATGTGACGAGGGCGTTGAGGCGCACTCACGCTATGCTCTCCACCAACCTGCAGCAGAGTGCTTTTGCACAGCAGACGCTCGAGGAGAGTCAGGAGCAGTTGCAGAATTTGGGACAGAGGTACACTGGCACGACGGACATGCTGCAGAAGAGTAGGGGGCTGGTCAAGACGCTGGTGACGAGCCAGAAGAGCGACACTTGGTATTTGCAGACTACTGTCTACATCCTGTTGGTGACGATAGCCTGGCTGGTGTTTCGCCGACTGTTGTATGGCCCGCTTTGGTGGTTCGTGTACCTGCCGGTGAGGTACCTGTGGTGGACTATGTCTTTGGTCATTGGAGGTGCTGGTGCGGCAGTCAGAGGTGGCGGTGTCAAGAATGTTACTGTGAGCTCGAGTACTAGGTTGGATGTGCCGAGAAATACTCCTGGTGTTCAGTGGAACCATCATGCTATACCGCCCAAAGGTGCTGGTTGGGGTGGTAAACCTGATCCAGAGGAGGACCTTCCACCGAGCCCAGACATGGTCGAAGAGGTCAAGAAGATGGTCAAGGATGCGAATGAGGGTACCGTTGCGGTTGAGAATGAGGAGCAGGAGAGGAACCCTAAGAAGCGCATGATGGAACTGGAGAAGGAGCAAGAAAGCATGGGGAATGCGAGAGTCAGAGATGAGCTGTGATGGAGAGATAGTTTGAAAGTAACGATTGATGCTATTGCTAAGGCCGGTCATAACGAGCCTCGGTTTCTGATGATCGAGGCCTCAATTCCAAGCATGACCCTCAATTGCATAGTTGTCCAATGAGATCATCGGTTAGACGCGTTTCGACGCGACTTTTCGCGTCACGGAAGGAGCCATCCCGCGGTTGTCTGCCACAGATACAGCACAGAAGTTGACATCCATCGTCAACCAAGAAGACGATCATCATCTCTCGTCTGGAGCGTTGTCTCGCGTTCTGGTCTAAAAGGTCAAAAGACGATCTCTATCGTAACTGGACTCGATACCCCCTTCTTACTGCTGCGGTTGGCACCAATACCATGGCTTCCTTCTTTGACAACAAGGCTCGAGCCAAACTGGCAGCAGAGAAAGGCTCAGGCTCTACCCGACCAACTCAAGATGCTCCAGCCGCACCTCGAATGCAGCCATGGGTCGAGAAATATCGGCCCAAGACCCTCGAAGACGTCAAGTCGCAAGACCACGTTGTGAACGTGCTCCGCCGCATGTTGAACAGTGCCGCCCTACCACATCTGCTGATGTATGGCCCACCAGGGACCGGAAAGACGAGTACTATCCTAGCGCTGTCCAGAGAACTCTTCGGACCCGAGTTGTTCTCCTCGAGGGTCCTCGAACTGAACGCGTCCGACGAAAGAGGCATTACAGTCGTTCGGGAACGAATCAAGACATTCGCACAACAAGCCTTGATTCATGCGCCGGCTTCAAAGGAATATCGAGAGAAGTACCCCTGTCCGGCCTTCAAGATCATCATTCTGGACGAGGCAGACAGCTTGACGCAGGATTCGCAGAGTGCGCTGAGAAGAGTGATGGAGAACTATGCTGCTGTCACGAGGATTGCTTTCTGTTGCAACTACGTGACGAGGATCATCGACCCCATCGCCTCGAGGTGTTCGAAATTCAGGTGTGTAACCCATCAGTTCCCAAGCTTGTGCTAATACAATACTTCTGCAGGTTCAAAGCACTATCTGGTGGCGATGCCCACGGCCGTGTAGGCGAGATCCTAAAGGCCGAGAACGTGGCTTACGAGGACGGTGTCGTCGATCTCACCCTGAAACTCGCTGACGGTGATCTTCGAAAAGCTCTTCAACTTTTACAGAGTGCCGCACGACTTGTTGGCGCGACTGCTGCTGCCGAGAACAGTCACACCAGCAAAAGAGGCAAGAAATCAAAGGTCGTTGACGACGAGGACGAAGAGATGGTCGATGCAGATGCAGACAAGCCGGAAGCCAGAAAAGCTATTACAGCTGACATCCTCAATGAAATCGCTGGCGTTGTACCGCCCAACGTTGTCGACGACCTAGTCTCGGTCATGATGAAGGGTGCTGCACAAAACTACAACAGATTATCGTCCACTGTCGAGGATATTGTCGCCTCAGGCTGGGCTGCAACAGAAGTGCTCGGTTCTCTGTATCAGAAGCTTATCTACGACGATATGATCAGCTCACCGAAGAAGTGTAAGATTTTGCCTATCCTTTCGTCCATGGACAAGAGGTTGCTCGATGGCAGCGAGGAGACGTTGTCCATATTGGACATGGTTTGTCAGATAGCGACGGTGCTGGCAGCCAGATGAAACAGGTATGTGTGTCATTACACCACACAGGTTTACCTGGCACCAAAGCGAAGAGCTAGAAGTCAAAGGGAGGTACCTCGGAGCAGATATGCAGGTTACAGGGTTTTGAAGACCGAGGTAGAAGCCTACTGAAGTGTATCGCTCCGCTGAAGCCGACCAAAAGTGGGACGTGGCAGGTCCCGACCAACGTGAACCGCGATTCTCTCTATGACAGATCCGGCCGGGTGGGAGTGAGTTGACAAAGGGTACGTGTCGGGTGGCTGGGTCATACTCAACTGTGTTGATCGACTGCTCGGGCCACCTCTGTCCAGAAACTCGAATGTCGGCTTTAAGCAAACCTCGAGCAGGTCAAGCTAGGTCACATCGAGTGTCCTGGCGATGACCACGTAACCCCAGACAATGTGGCGGCCGACGGATTGACCGCTATCCGGCCCGAAGGCACGAGGAGAACACAGTGAAAGGACATGAACCGCAAGTGCAAGGCGAAGGATGAGGACTGTTACCGAAGAAGGAAAGGCGCCATTGTGAGGGGTCCACACTACATACAAGGATACGTGTCATACATTACGACCATATGTCCCCTGTTCGTATTCTTGTTCTATCTCAGCTCGACCTTTTCCTTCCTCAAGACTCGCTGACCATGGCTTCATCAGCTTCTAGTCAGGTCGCTGCACCAAACACCACCCCAACACACCAAGACGAGACCACATTCAGGAAATATAACAGTGCAGATGCAGAGAAATACGCTGCCTACCGTCCCGCCTACAACCCCAAACTCATTGAGCTCGTCATGAAACACCACACATCCACAGGTGGTCAGACCTCGCGTGTTCTCGACATAGGCTGTGGCCCGGGCACCGCGACCCGCCAGATAGCATCGTACTTTCAGCACGTGCTCGGCATCGATGCCTCGCCCGCCATGATCGCCAAGGCCCAAGACACACCATGTCCCAGCGCCACTGGGGAACAGGCTGTCTTCCAAGTCTGCAACTCGGAAGAGATCGACCAGCTGTACGAGCCCGAAAGCATCGACCTCATCGCCGTCGCGACCGCAGCCCACTGGTTCGACATGCCGCGGTTCTACGCCGCTGCCGCGAAAGTCCTGAAGCCGGGCGGCAGCATCGCCATGTGGTGCGGTGGGCGACTCTTCGTCGATCCAGACACGACGCCCAACGCCGACCTCGTGCAGGCCACGTGGACTGAGCTGGAGCGCGAGGTCCTGCGCCCTTTCGAGACGCCCGGAAACCTCCTGTGCCGGGATCTCTACAGGGATCTGCCCATGCCGTGGACGATCGACCGGGCTACAGCTGCAGACTCGGTCGCCGCTGCACTCCCGCTCTTCGACGAGCGCGGCTCAATGCGGCGCGAATTCAACGCTGACGGGAGACCAGATCCCGACCCCATGTTCGCGGGCGAGACCAAGCGCTTCATGCGCCATTTCAGGGTCCCGCTGGATAGAATTGGGCTGATGCTCGGCACGGCGAGCCCCGTTACGAGGTGGCGCGAGGCGCATCGGGACGAACTCGAGAGAGGCGAGGTCGAGGACTTTGTTGAGCGCGTGACGAGGATCACGAGGGAGGAGCTGGCAGGCAGGGAGTGGCTTGAGGTTGGGACCGGGATGGTGCTGGTCGTGGTGAAGAAGAAGTCGTGATTGGGACTGATGACCACGTGCGTGCGTGCGTGGCGACTTGGGGCTAGGTGAATACAGATAGGTAAGTTGTACCTCATAATAATACTACTATACAAGAAATCATCAGGATCGATAGCTGTCCAGCCTATCGTGGAATGAGTCTAGACTCGTAGACCGTTGATCTGTGTTCAAGGCACAGAGATCGTTAATGATACAAGGTTCCCAACTGTCGTCGTTCAGGGGGTATTCCAGGTCCTAGCACGTGATAGATTGGTTCCCAGAGTCGAGCGAGAGACTTGTCTGTTGTTAGCTCTGTCCAGCTCGCTCTACCAAGAAAGATATACCGTTAGATCGACTTCTAGCGACCAGCAGTTTCCAAAAAAGCACCGAGCCCACTGAGAGCTTCTGGGGTCTTCGCTGTTGGATGCGCTCCTTGGTTGGAGCGGTCTGATACGGGACGGGACGTCTCCGTTCCGTAGACTAGGCATCAAGAAGTCAGACGACGACAACGACGACGGCGCGCTGTCCTCGAGCAAAGGTCGCGCTGTTGTTCGAGGTGCTGCTCACGGTGTTGTTGCCTGGTTGTGTGAGCGGTAGAACCTCCTTTCACGCTTAGTCGTTGAAGCCTCGACTCCATATCTCGTGCGGACTGGCCCACGACGCACACGATCCACCCAGCGTGATTGGGTCTGATCTACAACGAGGCAAAGACCAGGACATCCGTCCGGTCTGTTTCTATCTCACCTGACCAACCGCTCGACCACGAACTTCATCCTCGTCCCGCTGTCCCCCAGGACCCGCGCCGCGAGCTCCTCCTGTCCACTCGTAGCAGCCCTCTTATACCTGCTACCAGTTCTAACATCGCGCGCCTTGGCCGCCCTGACCGCGATCCCTTCCTCCAGCACGCCCAGCACATCTTCGCGCTGGTCAGCAGCGATGTTGTTGTCCCGCGCAAGCTGGCGCAGCACGCTCTCGAGCAGCACGCTGACCTTGGCCTGGAACTCGACCGTGTTCTTGCCGCTCGCGTACGGCAGGTAGTTCTGCACGAGCCGCTCGACGGTCATGGGCGCGAACGTGCTGGTTCGCGACGTGTGTTCGCTGTCCACGACGCGCTGGAGCAGGAACTCGCAGAGCGCCATGCGGGTTTCTGCCGTTAGCCCTCCTCCTCCTCCTCCTCCTCCTCCTCCTCCTCCTCCTCCGCCGCCGCCGCCGCCGCTTGAGCGTGAGTTTGTGGGGAGCGCGAATTGCTGGAACGTGGGGAGCGGGAGCGGGCGGACGAACTCGACGAACAGCGTGAAGAGCTCGTGCGGGTCGGGCCAGTTGACTTCGGAGGTGGACGAGATGAGTTCGTGGTGTGCTGAGGCGTGCGAGAGCAGTTGGAGGAGCCGCAGGCGGATGCGCATGGATTCCGGCAGGCCGAGGCCACGATCTGTGCTGGTGTTTTCGGTCGTGGACTCCTCGCTGTCTTCGTGGTCTGTGTGGAGATCCTTAGTCGCTCGCGGCGTCATTCTGCGCCTTGTAGACGGTGTGCGAGTGCGCAGCCGCTTGCTCGGCCGTGTGCTGACGAGTTCGAGCTGTTGTGCGGCGGCGGTTCCTTCGTCGGTGGTGCTGCTGTCGCTTTCCTGCATCCAGTCTCCGTAGATGTCTTCGTCGATGTCGACCCTGACTTCTGGTTTCTTCAACTCCTTCCTCTCCTGCTTTCGTTCTTTCAGCTCCTTGGGGAATATGGCCCGAAATTCCCTCAGCGCAGTGGCGCTTCCGTCGGCAAAGATTGCACGGAGAACTCGACGACCTTTTGCGTTGCCGCCGTCTGCGCTCTTAATGTATTGCCATAGAAGCGACTGATCGCATGTACCTTCTTCCTCACGGAGCGTCCAGTCAGTCTCTAGCGTTTCGAGCATGTACTCGAGCCAGAGAAGCCAGTGGCTCCAGCGCGTGTCGTAAGGGCCGGGGAGGCACGAGCAATTCAGCGCCCAGCCCACTACAGCCCAGAAGTCATCTGCGAGGTTGAACAGACTGTCCTTGTCGGCGTAGGTGATAGTGAGCTTGTTACGCCAGTCGCCGTCGTCGTTCTCTTCAATGTTGCCATTGTGAAGTGATAGTCTATCGTCGTACCTTCGAAAACGAAATGCCTCGTTCAGGCGTGCATTCACTGGACCGGCAGTTTTGCTGATGGTCCAGAGAAGGCGCAGAGCTGTGTTAGATTGTATCGACTTGTCTTGTGTCGAAGCTCGTGTCGTCAGGCTAGGATGAATGGTCAGTGTTGAGATGACTGCTAGGTACTCCGGCGGTGGCACAAGGACTTCCTTCCTTTCGTTGGCCGTGGTGGATGAGATGAGGCTGAGGAGGAAGCGGAGTGCCTGTGAGAAGAGGTTCTCCTCAAGATATACCTGAACATGCTGTAGGAGTTCGAATGGAAGAGTCGCAGCTGGCCGGTACTGTGGCTGTGGTTGTGAGGAGGCATCCTGGAAAGTGTCTGCTGATGAGCGTGCAGATGAGAGGGGTGATGAAGTTAGATCTCTGCTCGACATCCTGTGCACTGGATGAGTATAGGATGGGACTTGATCAGGCGTGGCTGAAGCTGATTGCACGAAGAGAAGTCTTCCTGCGTGTACAATCGCAAGCTTGGTCCCCTTCGAAAGGGCAACCACGCCCACCAAGAGGAATCTCACAAGTTGATTTGCGAAGATTTTCCGCTGACCGATCCCTCAGTCTTCACGCGTTGCAGTGGTGTTGTAGACGCGTCGAGCCGCTGTCAACACCCTCTATGATAAATCTGGCAAAGTTATTGGCGTATCAAGTATCGATGGAAGGGGCATGCAGTAATTTGCTTGTGATCTTGCATCGGGTAGCAAATGCTAGGTGTGGAATTTTTGCGACGCTTTGTGGTCGACTGGTCTGTAGAAGAAGTGTTTATACCACAATCTTCCCGTCTGGAAGAAAACGCAAGCACAAGCCTATCCTACCCCGTCACATCATACAACGACTTTCTACAACGCGGTCTTTCATCACACAAAAACCATGACTCGGAAGCCAGTGACCACGCTTGTCCAGATGCCATTGACCCAAGCGATCAACGCGCATCCGGATGTCAACGTGAGTCGTGAGTAGTAGCCCGCGCAAAATGCAAAAAAAAGTATTAACGGATAAGCTGGCGCCTCCCGGAATCGAACCGGCTGAATTTGAAGTCAGTAATTGTTTCCAGACGTAGACCTCGAGAGAAGCTTACGGTCGGAACGGTTTTGAAGCCGCCCTCAATTGAGGACGTTGTGTGACCACAACGTTACGTGCTACCCCTACACCAAGGCACCACTGATAGACGACTGAATCGCTGTGCGTTCATCTTGGAGCAGAAGTTGAACTACAAAATATATGTATTTACGATTTGCCCCGAACCGAGCTATGACGTACTCTTGCTGCACGTGAGAGCCGTCCAAGACCGAGTGGGAAGCGTGGAGGTAGGTATAGCGAGGCCGAGAACATGAGCGTCACAATAATAACTTAGCACTATTTTGAGCACACGCATTGGCTACACCCCGACGATATCGCTGTCGCTTCTAAGTTGGGCTATAGAGCGTAAAATCTTAGATTATATCCTCGCCATTTGCAGATGGTGATAGGAGCTTGACGCATCACAAGCACTATGCGAATTACCCTGGATCATAGGTTCTGCTTTCTGCCATTCTCGGTAGTATCATGCAAGGGGACTTTTTATTCCGGGTTTGTTGGAGGAACGTGTGCCACGATTGCAATCGTGTTCGACTGGAGCACACAGACAACCGTGATACCCGTACGGCACGAGAGTACCGTTAGGTTACAGCAACGAGTAACAACGAAAGACAGTAATATCTTCTGGACAGAATAAATTGCATTACCCATAGAATTCGTCAATCCCATGCAAATGCTACGTAAACTCCTGCCCTCCAACAATGCAGACACGCATGTAACACAATATTAGTTCGTCCCAAACTCCTCCCTCAACGTGTCTCCGAACCTTCTAACGGCCTCAGAGATCTTGTCCATCGGCGCAGCAGCAAAAGTCATCCGGAAGTATATCGCCGTATCGACTTCCTCGTCCACCGGCTCCACGTGTCCATTCTTGTCGGTGTGGCCATCGGTCTGTCCTCCCAGTAAAACAGCATTGTCCTTTTCAGCTCTGAACCAGCTACCCCTCGCCACCAACACATTGTTCCTAGTGCCAGCTACAAAGATCTGCTCCTCAATCTTGAGTAACAATTCTTTTCTCTCTTCCTTAGTTTTACACTTCTTCTCCTTGGCCTGATACAAAGGATGCTTTTTCCCATCAACCCTCAGCCAATGGAACATTCCCGCGCGTGGCGCATCCCACGCAATGATATCCCTCGGCAAAAATTTCTCGCACGCCTCCACGATGCCATCACGTCGACTTCCGTACTCTGAGCGCAAGTTCATGAGCCACCTGAGGAAGCCCTCGTGCCCCCACTCCTCCTCAAGCAACTTGTACAGTGCCACCAACGAGAACCCGCTTGGTGTCTGTGCCGACACCTCAGAGGCCCGGATGAACCGCTCGATGAGGTCGGCAGGGCCGGTGACCCATCCCGTGCGACTGCCCGGTGCGATGATTTTGCTGAAGCTATCCATCCTCAACACATTTCCGGTGGTTGAGAGGGAAAGGTACGAAGGAATCAGGCTGTCCAGGAAGATGCCCAGGTCCATATCTGTAGCGTTCTTCGCTGCCTGACCATTGCGATGCCCATTGATGTCACCATTCGAATAACCGTTCTGCTGAACCTCTGAGGCGTAGGGTTCCATTTGCAGGAAGTAATAAGGCTCATCCTCAAGTATCATAATATCGTACTGCTCACAAACGCTTAGAACGTCCTTCCTTCTCTGCAAGTCTTGTGTTGCACCAGTAGGGTTACCACCTGTTGGTACCATGTACAGCACCTTCGGTCTTGGCGCACCACCATATTTAGGCCTGCTCACAACGTCCCAGTTGGATAGTACATACTCAAGATTCTTGGCACAGAGACCCTTTCCGTCCATCTTGATGCCAACGGGCACCAGTCCCATCGGCAACGCTGTCTCGATGGCAGACGAAAAGCTGTACTCTTCAGTCAGAAGCGCGTCCCCACGAGAGCAAAACATCCGGAGGGCAATGTCGAGCGCCGAGGTGGATCCTTGCGTCAGGCAGATATCCCAGTTGCTGTACGCGGGAGCATGGACGATTTCGGTATGTTCGGTTAGGTAGCGCATTAGTTGTGGTGGACCCATTGACTGCCCGTAGTTGAGCGCAATCGACAAATCGAAGTCCGATTTTCCCTCAGCGACATCATATTTACGGCCTCGTACTATGTTTGTTTTCGATGACTCAAAAGCGGGTGAGGTTGGGACTTCGAACGCAAGTTCTTCGAAGGGGAAGTACTCGCTCGACGGAAGTCCGCCACATAAGCTGATGGTGTCTTTGTTAAAGTATTTCATTGCGCCCTTCAGGCTGCTGCTTTTTCGCGCTTTGGCCTCGTGGGTCAGATGGCTGTCGTAAAACGATTTGGTGGCTTTTGGTTTTGACAATGCACCTTCAGACTTGAATAGCTCAGCGCTGGAAAAAGGGGCAATGCCCTTTGCCATTGGATTTTTCGAAGTTTGGCGGTGGGGCAGGACATCGTTGTAGGAGAACCGTGGTCTTGTGGGTTTGAACTGTGTTACCGGTTCTGGGACAACGGTAGCTGTCGTGTCTGTTATTGCCTCGACTTGTGGTTGCGACAGCGTTTTGCTGAGTGGCGCTGAGAAGCTTTGTGGCTCTTCTGCATGAGGAGCCATGACAGCTGCGGAATATAGAAACAGTACCGTGCTGCAGATACTAGGTTGAGACTGCTCGATGTTGGAGTTGCTCGTTGTTCGTTGTGATCCTTATTGTGTCGCAAGGATGTGATTGTGGAGTCACCGTGCTTCGCCTTGGCAAGGCAATGTAGCTCGAATTCCAGCTCCAGGTAAGGAATGCTCGTGCTTGCTAGTTGGAGGTAATCGCCTCCTGTTGTCTCGATTTGTCGCCTTGTCGGATGTGCTCAATTAAGAATCAGGCGCTGGATATGTTTGTATGTTCAGAAAGGCCAGCACAGAACAGCGGAGCCTTGCCTTTATATCGTGTCTTTATACCTGTTGACGTACACAAGACGCAAAACTCTGTTCGAAAAGAAATCGAGTGCACCTGACTCATTGAATCCAACTGCTAGCAAGGAAGAACGAAGGCGCTGTTATGTAAGTCGTGACCGTGGAGCAAGGTCCCATCGCGATTGCTCGTTCAGGAAGCCAGTGCAAACCTAGTTCGGCCGGCTAGACAAGGATTTTCACGGTCTCACTAGTATTTCTTATCAAAGCCATCTCTGATTGGTTGAACGTCGTCCTGCCTTCCCATCTGCGCTCGTTAGCGTCTCGACAGATATCAACATACGTCGTGTAGATCATGTCATGACAGGGCGTGCCTTCCACCCGCAGCGCAGGGGTCATTGTGCGGAATTACAACGTTTCGCTGGTGACTGAGATGTAGGTCCGTTCGGTCGGAATTGTTGCGCCAGTAACAGTAGACAAGCACTTCAACCTGTATGTAGAAGGGGGACGTGTCTTTGGACCTGCAATATCATTATTCTGGCACAAGCAAAATGCTCAACACCACTCGTACCACTCATTCACAAGGATATACAGTACAAAGAGAGATTCAGACCAGCCTAACCCACCATACCTTCGTACTCTCACATACTCGATTGCTCGTGTCGCTGTCTTGTTCCTTCCTTCTGCCCAATTCCTTTGGTAGCTCTGGAGCTGAAACGATCTTTTCTGTGTCGATTTGTCTATCTCTTCTTCTTCGCGATTGTGTTTGGTCGCCGGTAGGTCGGTGATCGAGGTAGCAGCTCGCGTTGTTGTCATTGTGATTCGAGCCGGCCTTGCCATTTCAACCGGCCTGGGCCCGAACTAATACCCATCTCCGCCAATACCATTATGTCCAGGAGCAAGACCTCCATAGTAAGCGCCGGCAGTGTCTTGGTCGCCAGTATCTAATCCTTGAGTTGGACTGGTCGTATTCTGTTGACCGCCAGCATAGCCTCCAGCTGTACTGGTTGCTCCAGAAGCACCGCCAACGGGCCCTCCGCTCGGGAAGCCGCCACTGCTTGTTGGTCGATTTTGGTTTTCGGCGCGTGTAGACTGAGTCTGGAAACAGTCAGCTTCGGGTCACTGGAGGATCAAGGCGAGAGCTGCAACTAACCTCTCTGTACTTCGAAAGATATATTTTGAGTGCTTCGGCATAATTCTCAAACCCTAGCGAGGTCATGGCAAAGAGGATATCTTCTCCGTTGACAGTCTTTCGCTTCTCTTGCTGACACTTTTCAGACGCTGTGTTACGTTAGCAAACGGCCAACTCCTGACCTTTCTCTGAGGTCTTTACCTTCGCTTGTGATGAAGCTGATAAATTCGGAGACACATTCTTGCATGCACTCTTTTGCTTCTTTTGCAATTTTCGCATTTTCAGGTAGGGCAGTCTTCATGATCCTAGCCACTGGAGCAAAGTTACGGATGTTAGCATCTGAAGCCGCATGTTGGTCTTGGGAGCTGTGGAAGTGAGTGCCGTCCTTAGACGAAGAGGATCCCGTAGGCGAGAAGTCAGAGGACATGATTTGAGCATGCGACTTCTAGTCTTTGTGATCTGAATGGTCAAGGTACCGCGAGAACGAATCATGCGCGTGTGTATGCGAGTCATGACTGAGAAGAAGCAGAGAGGTCGACGAATGAGCGTTTTTTGCTTGTCGGGCCTTCTGCGTACGTGCAGAGTCGTACGTGCGCCCGTATCTCGCTGCTTCCGTCCGTCTTGCTCCTCACACCACATCGCACATGACAGTGTCACGTAAGGTATGGGCAAATCAGGGTCTGAGAACCGTGGGGTGACACATGAGGAATGGGGAAGGACCAACCATTTGCTATTGGTAGCCATCTGTCCTGTTCTTTGACCTCGAAGTCGCCGAGGCCACCACCTTGTGCTTCCTCTTGCCGGGACATCTGTTCTTCGTCTTCGCCAGACTGAGTCTGCTCAACATCTGGTTCTTTGGGTGGAGAGGCTGCCATGATGTATATCTGGGTAGCTGCAGCGGGAACTGGCTCTAGGCGAAAGGTCCCTTGGTCCACGTCACACTGGAGTGAAATGGTAGGTCAGCCCGTTGTTGGCCCTACTGCGCCTTTGCGTCACAGAAGCCGTCAGCTGGTATTCTGTGGCCAACGCTGGAGACACTGGGCGCCGAGAGCGACTAGTTGCGGCGAGTTTCGTGAGGCAGGGCAAGGATGGGTCGGACCCGGTCGACTAACAGCCTCGTTCTATAGGCGGTGAGGGTGTGAACCGGATCTCTGGTGAGGTTAAGTTGACGCTTGATATGCACGACTGCACAAGCGAGTCCACCTCGGTATACACAGTTTGTCCTGTTCAAGTTGGTACCAGCCTGCGATGTAGCCAGGTAGTTGGATCAGATTCGGAATGTATGTATGTATGGCGCAATGCGCGTCAATTTACAGCACAGGAAGCTAGACGCGTTGTTTTCTCTCCAGTCTGAGTGACGCAAGTGAGGCTTGCGTGGTGCACGTCTGAGGTGTGGAGGATGCGAAACTGAGGTCAGCACAGTCCGAGGCTCGAGCCACGCGCAATGTGGATATTGGAGCTGCCGCAGTTGCCTCAGCAATAGTAGCAAAGGTTGCAAGCGGTCGATCGAGAGTGGCGTAGTTCGTGGGCGCACAAGTAGATGCCCAAGATGATGCGATTGCGCTGTAAAAGAAGGAAGGGAACCCTGGAAGCTGGCGGAGTGCATGAGGAAGAAGCAGCTGCGCGCCGCATTGCCGTTCGAGCGTGCATCATCTCAGGCTCGGTGCTTTCTCTAACTTACTTGGCCTAGGTTAACCAAGCTGTGTGCGCGCTTGTTTGATGAGCTGCCAAACCCTGCTAGAAGCACGTTTCGTCTCATCACACAGGTCCAAGGTGCACGCTGGACTTGATCACGTCGATGGAAACACCGAAAAAGGTCTTGTTTTAGATTGCTCATCGTCTATTGGTCTGCCACATACTGACCCGTTGTGAGGGCCGCCAATGGCCAATTCCCCTTGGATAGCTCGACTGTAAGGCTAGCCCGTAATATTACAGCACATGAATCCTGTTCCCGAGAACCTGGTACTTTATTCTGACTTGCAGCAATGCATATTTCTACCAAGCACGGTCTCGTCACTACCGAGTTCCTCGACCGTGACGGCCATCGATAGGGCTATCGCACGCGGGAACTTTAAACCACGCTCGACGACTTCCCACCTTTCAGTCAAATTCCAGTCAAATGTTATGCTTTGAAGTAGTCTTCCTACAGTGACACTTAGGCCGGGATCGGGTCGCGGTCAACTCACCGCTTCGATAAATAAAGTTGGCATCGATGGGTTGGAGGATGCGAGCGCAACGATGATGTCGCAACCTGTCTGCCATTCCTACAACTGCACACAACGAGTATGCAAAAGTATATTTACCATAATCGGTCATGACGTCCGTTTCGTACGGTCTGTCTAAGCTCCAAGTCCAGGAGTCACATGCAGCGAAGCTCATGCAGGCATGAAAGAGGTCAGTAGCCAATAAACATCTGTGCCGTGCTTGCGCTTCATCCATTGGGCAGCGAAAGCCAGTGCGGCATAACAAATGTCAGTGCCATGCATAAGAGGGCGAACACAAGGCGCTGACCACGCTGCGGTCGCTGCATTGTCTGGAGGAACTCTTCTGTCGAAGCAGACACTCTTCTCTAAGATCTGTCTTGCATATGGTTGAATACCTTCCTCACTTGACACAACAGGCAAAGGTCTCGGAGACGTAGACCAGCAAAAAGACTAACGTGTTGAAGAGGGAAAGTCCATGCAGAATGAGCCTTGGTAATAAGATATGTCTGGGATTTCGCATGAGAGTATGCCTCACACCTTGGGCACTGACGCAGCAGAGCCCAGTCCGCCCCTAGAAGCGATGCAGATTGATCATGAGCATTTCATTATCCCGAATGCCTTACTGTCTCGACTACGCCCAGCAGTTCATTTCTTGCAATGTTTTGCTTCTGCCTGCCGTAGCCGAATAGTCTCTCTGTTATGCGTGCCACTTCATAAACCCACGCCTTTTGTTGTGTAACCAAAGATGCAGTCGTTCATCGCCATGCGAGATGGAAAAAGCAGTCAGTCCTGCCCGGTCAGTATTCACCTGTCTCGTCGACATCTGCCACTTCTGCGGCAACCTCCTCATAGTCCCTCTCGAGTGCAGCCAGGTCTTCCCGAGCCTCACTAAATTCGCCTTCTTCCATGCCTTCTCCCACATACCAATGTACGAATGCACGCTTTGAGTACATCAGATCAAACTTGTAGTCCAGTCGTGACCATGCTTCCGCAATTGCAGTGGTGTTTGACAGCATGCTTACACATCGGGATTGGCTAGCAAGCTCAGAATCTGGTGGAGCAATGGGTCGCTGGTAGTTGATGCCGACTTTGAAGCCGGTAGGGCACCAATCAACAAAGCTGACCGTGCTCTTGGCCTTCATCGTTCCAATCGCTGCTGTGCAATCTCGTGGGGCCACATCGCCGCGGTACAAGAGCGCGACAGCCATGTACTTGCCGTTACGTGGATCGCAGACGACCATTTGGTTGCCGGGCTCGAAGCATTGTTGGGTGAGTTCAGCTGTTCGGAAACTCTCGTGGGAAGCCTTTTTCCTAGATACGACAGGGGCGAAGCTGATCAGAGGGTAATGGATTCGTGGGAACGGGACCAAGTTTGTCTGGAACTCGGCCAGGTCAATATTGAGAGCACCGTCGAAGCGCAAGCTGGCTGTAACTGATGACACAACCTGAGCTATCAGGCGGTTGAGATGCTCATAGTTGGGTCGAGGGATGTCTAGATTGCGCTTGCAAATATCGTATACTGCTTCGTTGTCGACGAGGAACGAGCAGTCAGCGTGTTCGATCGTGCTATGCGTAGAGAGGACAGCGTTATATGGCTCAACCACCGAGGACGAGACCTGAGGTGCTGGGTAGACTGCGAATTCCAACTTCGATTTCTTGCCGTATTCGACGGAGAGTCGTTCTAACAGAAGCGCCCCGAAACCGCTGCCTGTACCACCGCCGAATGAGTGAAATACAAGGAAACCTTGCAAAGAATTGCAGTTGTCTACTCTATGTTAGGCCGCGGTCGTCCTGCGAGATCCTGGTCTTACCTGCTACTCGCCGCACTTTTTCAAGCACATCTTCTACCAGCTCTTTGCCTACAGTGTAATGGCCTCTTGCATAGTTGTTTGCCGCATCCTCCTTGCCTTTGATCAGAAGTTCTGGGTGGAAGAGCTGCTTGTAACTGCTGTGACGAATTTCATCGATTGGTGAAGGATCGAGGTCGACAAAGATCGATCGCGGAACGAACTTGTCGCCCCTCGTTTCAGTGAAAAAGGTGTGTCGTGATCCTACGTCTGACACCGTCGACTCGGGGTCAGGACGACCATCAAAGCCGAGGCCATGTTCGAGGCAGTACCTGCGGTCAGTGAGCATGCATCAAGTAGGCAGAGACAACACAGCTCTTACAACTCCCAAGCAGACTGCCCTAATTGGGTGCCTGCCTGCCCAACGTGTAGATGGAGGACTGAAGGAGGAATTTGCGGTTAGCTTTGCCTCATGAGTTGTGCCGAAGAGCGGGACTAATAGTGGTTTGGAACATATTCCAGAAGCTTAAGCCTGTGCGGGTTTGTGGACAGGTCTGCACGACAATGCTCACCTTCACCTCGCGTCATTTTGTAAGACCGCAATCGAGATATCAAGAACGATTTGTCACAAGCAGCGATGGGGAGGGTGTCGCTCGCAACTCGCAGTATGCGCGCAGCGGATGTCGGTGTGTTGTTCTTTGCTCCAAATGGTGGGTTGAATGCAGGGATGAAGTAAACAGCTGCAGATCAGCACTCACTTGCAGAACGCAGCTTTCACTCAAATATTGTCATCAAATGCTGAAATTTGGAGATGCGTAAAGCGCCTACAGCTTTTGTACTTGGGTCATTCCTGGTAGAAGGTGTTTGACCGGGTCCTCGTCACTCATACTGTTCTATACCAGACCAACAGCTGTTCTATCGTGAGAAGCTAGCGCGATATCAAGAACAAGATGGGGGAGCAATCGCTGAGGGCTTCTGCAGCAGTCAAACATGCCCTTCTGACGTTGCACAAGGTACGACGTGATACATTGACCTTGGAAAGAACATAAAACATTCGCATCGTATTTTTGAGTGCCAGAGCAAACCATGGTCCTTGCTCCAACTCTGGTCCTTGTACGATGGTCTCCAGATACACGTCTATCCTCTAGATGACCAGTGAACACTTTTCCGCCAAGCTGTACACGTATAGATCAAACGTTAGTGATCCTGCTGGTCTCAAGCATCTCCAAAGATACTTGCTGATGTACCCAAACCCTCTGCACGAGCAGCTCCCACGGTGATCATGGCACGTTTCAGATCTGCAAGAGCATGTGAAAGTTAATCTTTCTTATCGAAGGGGGATGCGCAGGGCTGTGGACAAGCATGATGTGCGCGTCCAACAGCGTCCGTACCTGCATGACGCCGTAGAGCGCCACACCTTATATGTGAGCTTGACCCACTTAATAGTAAGCCCGAAGCGATACTGCACCCTCACGGCGTTGACTGTGCCGAATGGATAATTTTATGCTGTAGATCTATTTTTGATACAACGCCGTTCGTCATGAAACCCTCCCCCAGAGGCGGTCTGTACTAAGGCGGCTTGTCGTGCTCTTGCAACCCAACTCTGTCCTAGTTGCCTCGCCTGGCGTGGTGGCAAGATAGTGATAGCCGTGGACAATGTTTTCACTACCGTAGATACCGAATAAATCGGGGGAGTGACGAGTGTGGCGTTTGCATAGTAGGGCGATGCGTTGAGAAAGTCTACCGAAGACGTGGACACTGATGTCTTTCAGCCTGCTGCTTAGACCCCTGGGCTTACGAGTCTCCTGGTGTTGTCCCTCTGCACAGCCAGAGAACGTGCTCCGATGCTCGCATATCCCGATCGTGATCCGAGCCAAGGAAAGAGTCTTTGCTCCGTAGGTTGAGGCGCCAAGATTGGTGGGTGAAACAGGTGATAACAGGGTCTCTCCATCGGCCGGTTCACGGTACCAATGCTTACATCTGCCCAATGATCTGCTCGGCTTATACCCCACTCTTTGAGAATTGGAGCTCAACTTACTACTGATACAACTTTCTGGACTCCTCTTTGCTTGCATCACAGGCTGCACAAAGCGTTGTTTGTGCTTCGCTCTGTGTCATTCACAACGACTTCTTCTGCAACGGTTGTTGCCTTTGCAATTCTTCTACCTTCTCTGCTGATACTATACAACGACTTCTTGCCTTCAACCACTCTTCTTCTATTTCATTTGCGGGGTCAAAACAGCTTCAGTGTACAACATTTCTCCAATTCTCAGACTCACGCCGCAGGCTGGCCACGGCAACGACCTGTACATGTGGTCGATATAGTAATACCTCCGAACCTTCAACACGAATTCGGAATGTCGACACCAAACAACGAGCCGAATAAACTCGATACAAGCCCAAGTGATGGGGGGAAGACCGTCGTTGGAATGGGGGATAGTGGGCTACAACGACAAGAAGGGGCCTCGGTAGAACCACATGCATTGCGGGACCGGTTGAGATTCGAACAACATATGGGATCTGATCTTAGTGAAAGATTTGAATCAAACCAGGAAAAACCGAGCGCCTCACGCGTCAGGGAGGAGATGAGCAGGATCGACGACGAGCTCGCTCTTGAGAACGCCGAGAACGTCATCAGTCGACAGATGAACGAAGAAGAAGACGCTGCCCTCAATCGGTCCAGGTCACGCAAACCCGAGCCAGAGGACGACTTCAACGTGGCCACGAACCCTATACACGAGCGATCACAAATTTATAAGCCACCCGAACACCCACCCAACAAATTTGCCGCGTTCTTCAAGCATGTCCATGGCTCCTCGTGGATCATCCGATATTTCACATACATCGTCCCCGTCTTCCTGCTGCTTCTTATCCCCGTATTGATGGGCGCCCTCCTTCCTGCTGCGCAGCGTGCGGATGTTGGCGGGGTCGAATTGCTATGGTTTGGTGTCTGGCTCGAGATCATCTGGCTGACCCTCTGGGCTGGCAGGATCCTGGCCAAATGCATTCCATGGCCTCTAGGTCAGATTGCTAGCCTTTTCTCCGACACCCAGAAGAAATGGCGGGATCTTGCAAAGGCGCTCGAATTGCCCGCCACCCTCTTCTTTTGGTGGCTCGGTATCCTAATCTCCTTTCTGCCAACCATGAAGAACCATCATGTCAATGGAGTTAAAGACACAAGAGATTGGGAACGCACTCTGAACAAGATCCTAATCGCCGTCTTCGTCCTTGCGACGTGTAATTTCGCCCAAAAGTTGATCATTCAGTTGATTTCCATTTCATTTCATGAGCGCACATACGCCGATCGAATCGAAGTTAATAAGTTCCAGATTGGCAGTCTCACAAAGCTCTACATCTTCTCCAAGTCCCAGATTGCCATGGAAGACGCCGAATTTGAAGAGAAGGGCCGCGCTTCTGGAGCACGAACGCCGGCTATCTATGCAGACCAAGCTCAGCAGGCTGTGTCAAAAGCATTCCGAACTGTTCGTGATGTCGGAGGAACTGTTGCAGGCGATTTTACCGGCAAGAAAATCGAGAAATCCGGTCACCCTTCTCAGGTTGTCTTGGCCTTGCTGGGTACGAATGCAGGCTCGCAGATCCTTGCTCGCCGACTGTACCGAACATTCGTGAGAGATGGCTTCGAGACCGTCTTCAGTGGTGACCTGAAGCCTGCCTTTGAGAACGACGACGAAGCAGATGCAGCCTTCGCAATGTTCGACAAGGACATGAACGGTGACATCTCAATGGAAGAGCTCGAATCTGTCTGTGTTGAAATAGGCAGAGAACGAAAATCCATCGTCGCGTCCCTCAAAGATCTTGATGATGTCGTTGGAAAACTCGACAGTGTCCTTTTCTTTGTTGTGGTCATAATCTTCATTCTGGTCCTCGTCTCACTACTCTCGACTTCAGCTGCAGGCGTTCTCACCAGTGCCGGTTCAGCTGTACTTGCTCTCTCTTGGCTGTTCAGCGCAACTGCTCAGGAATTTCTTCAGTCGATCATTTTTGTCTTCGTCAAACATCCCTTTGATAATGGAGATCGGGTCTCTATCTACGGAACCACTGGTTCTCAACTCAAGGGCGATGACTATTACGTCAAGAAGATATCGCTCCTCTACACCGAATTCAAGAAGATGGAAGGTCATGTCGTTCAAGCACCGAATTCCACCCTGAACGAGATTTTCATTCTGAACATGAGAAGATCTGGCGGCCTAGCTGAAGCTGTACCGATCGTCATTCGGTTTGGTACGACCATCGAGCAAATCGATGCTCTCCGACAGGCCCTCATTGAATACGTGCGCTCCGAAAAGCGGGAGTTCCAAGGCAAGGTCTTGACAGAGTTACGAGAAGTCACGGAAGCATATTCCTTGACACTCAACGTCGTCTTCTTCTACAAGTCTAACTGGCAAAACGAGCTTCTTCGACTCACGAGGAGGAATAAATTCATCTGTGCCCTGATGTTACGCATGCAGGAACTCGGCATTGAAGGCCCACGCCGCAACAATGCTGGCTGGCGTAACGACATTCCAATGTACATGTATCATAATGGCGGCGCACCACCGGCATATGGTCAAACATCGGACTCTGACCACGACAAGCCACCCACAGTTTCTGAAGCTCACGAAAACCACACTGCTGCCCCACATCCATCAATTCTCCGTCGACCGAGTACTGGGCAGCTGGGCCGACCACGGCAAGAGTCGGTAACGCAAGCATCCAAACACGTCGACTTCTCTCTGGGCATGGATAGCATGTCTACGGCCGAGTTTCTCGGCGAAGACGACGACGACGACAAGTCTCGTCTGCGATATCGAGCAATAGTTCGAGAGGCAAATAGGGCCGACGACCAAAAAGCGCGAGAGGAAAGCGTAGCGCGCTCGAGCTCAAGAGAGGTACAGCGACATTCACACGAACACAGTCCTCACATGAGTGGGGCTATTTTTAGACGGAGTACCAACCTGTCGACGATGAGCGGCAGACCTAGGAATGATTCCGTTGGGTCTCAAGCAACACACAGAAACCGATTTCTTTCTCGACTCGGGCACCCAGTGCGAAGCTCGGATATGCCACGAGATTCGCTAGCCGAAGAAGGCCAAGCAGGGTCGTCTTACCTCGATCCTCGGACTGGCAGCGTGTCCGACCAGGCTGTTCGTATGGACTCGACGACAGATAGACAGATGACCAGCCAATTTCCGCTCGCGCCTACCTCGCTCGAGCAAACGCGGTCTCGGGACTTTGAGTTCGAAAGGGCACAGAGCAGACCAACCTAGTTTGGAGGTCGTACTCGATCACTGCCACCACTTGCGACTGCCCGACAAGCTGGTCGATCCGGTGACTCTGCAGGTCTTGAAGATGGCCCTGTTCAAGGCTTGAGGTCCATGGACCGTATGCTAGACACGTCGGGGGTTGAGGAGGCATTTCCTAGATACCGTAACACACCTTGATTCAGATACCCTACAAAGCGAAGCCTTCACGGCCAGTATGAATTAGACTAGCGCAAGCATAGAACATGTCCTAGATGCACGCATCGGACCTTAACGATTACTTCCTCTCACTCTCGTATCTGCTCCTGGTTTCGTTCTTACATCGTGCTTTCCAGTTTCGTACTTGCGGCCGCGGGTCGCAAGTATGAGGAGTCTGACCGATGAGCTGACCAATGAGATTGCTTCATATTCGGAGTCGTCCGCATGACTGTACTAGTAGTAACGCAGTGCCTGAAGTGAAGTGGAGACATGGGGGATGCGTTGTCTGTCTCGTGCTTGCTCATCGACCACCCGTCACGACATCCTGGTTCTAAGTACACGGCGCTTGATCGCGGATACAGGCTGGCATCATGACTAGCGACGACCAGCAGTTCCTGGATCTGGTAGGTCCCCGGCTACCATATATAACATTGGGCGATGAGACTAACTCCCCGCAGCTGGCCAGTATCCCACAGGACATGGCGACCTATGGCTCGAGAATAGCAGACTACATCGAAAAGCATTCCAACTCGATTGCAGCAGATATCCGAGATGCGATTGACCAAGCGACGTGGCTGCCAGAATCTCTCAAACCGCCACGAAACCACGCATCGCACCACTTCTTCGCGCCTCAGCCACCACCCCCGCAAGGCGTCTACGAAAAGAGCGTCGCATGGGTCTCCAAGAACCGCACGGCGATAGCGGTCATTCTTGCCTTCGCCGGCACGACCGCATACCTCGTTCATCGACGCAAACGCGCACACGCAAGAAAGAGGAGGGCGAAGAAGCTGCCTAATGGGGCAAAGAAAGAGATTGTCCTGCTGGCCTGCTCGACCTTCCACGACCCTCTCACCCGCTCCCTTGCCGTAGACCTAGAACGCCGCGGCTACATAGTTTACGTCACCGTGTCTTCTACAGAAGAAGATTCGCTGGTCCAGCAGGAAGCCAAACCTGACCTACGCCCTCTGTGGATCGACCTGACAAGCACAGTCCCTAACCCAGCTTACGACACTCACCCTGACCTCGAACCTATCCGCGAATTGCTGAGTCAATCCAGTCGCTCCGTTTCACCCGCTTCTCCGCGCGTCAGCGTCGGTAGTCGACCCCACGAAATGTCCCTGGCGGGCATTGTCGTTTTCCCTGGCTGCAGCGGGTACCCTGTTGGGCCCCTTGCCCTCCTTCACCCGACCGACATAGTTGACAGCATCAACACCCGCCTCTTACAGCCGCTTCTCACAGTACAGCAATTCCTGCCCCTTCTTGCCAGACATTCTGTTGACCCCAAATCACCTACCTCAATCATTATAGCCTATCCGTCGATACCCGCCTCACTTACGCCACCAGCAGAAGTCCCCAGCACTCTGATCTCGTCGTCGCTTTCCACTCTTGCTGCCTCTCTACGACGCGAGGTGGCAGTCAGCTCCGCTAACATTGTCGTCCATGAATTGAAGCTCGGCAACTTCGATCTGGGCAGCACCTACTCTCGCACCCTTAACCGCGACATCTTCCCGTCTCCAGGGCATGAGCACTCTCAAGCCCTGACACATTGGCACTCGTCGCAGCGCGCAGCCGCCCAGAGGAGTAGGCTTGGGCAGAGTAGGATCATGAAAAGTGGGAGCAGCGCCCGCGAATTCCACAACGCAGTCTTTGACGCATTGGCACCTGCACAGACGTTCAAAGCGTTCAACAGATACGAATTCTCGTTCCCCAAGCGCTCGTCTACGCAATATGTGGGCAGCGGAGCGAGGGCGTATAGTTTGTGTGGAAGGCTTTTGCCGAGTGGTCTTGTAAGTATGATGCTCGGCTACCGCGGCCGAAGGGACATGTGTCTGCTCCCTGGCAGTGTACAGGACAAGGTAGTCGGTGACGCGCTCGAAGATATGGAGACAATTGGAAAGGTTCCCACGTATGATGTAGAGACTGGAAGACCGAGAAGAAGGACTGGTGACGAGGAAGAAGGAGACGGCGGGTATGATGGGCATAGTGTGTTCGACGGGCAGAAGGTCTGGGGTGGACACAGCCAGCAGGGTGGGACGAGTGAGAGTGGTATGTGGGAGAAGGTGTGACATTTAGCTTAGCATTGGTTCATTTAGCACGCAAGCGACTTGGTTAGGATTTCACAACTCAACATTGGCACATGCTCGTTCCTTCGTAGGATGGCCTCATATGTTGCACTCCAGAAGTCTTGTCCCTTATGTGTGAGACGATCAACTCGTTACCTGATGCTGGACACAAGCTGATTACTGGGCCCAGGAGGGTCACCACGCCTAATGGAGTGCCCAGAACTAGGCGCTCGAGCCTAAAGAGGCCCACTAACTCCACCTTGTCTCGAGGTCCCACTTACCGTGCATGTCAGAAAGTAAACATTACTCCAACCGCAGCACGTTCTTTCCACCTGCTTGAATTGTAAAGAGACCAAGCCAGCGCTGGAGCCGCCCTTCGACGAGCATGCCATGGTTCAACTTTTGGTCGTCTTCGTCTAATGATACCAATACAACAGATCTGGCCGAACAAGCAAACAGGGCCAGTTCCAAAGTGCAGCAAACCGCGTCCAAGCTGCGCAACGAGGTCGAAACTAGCGATACCTTCACCCACCTCCCCTCCTCCAACTCCAGCTTCATCACAGCCTTAGCCCAACCCAACACCCTTCTTGCGACCACGTTCCTTACAACAGCAATCATAACCCTGTTCACGCTCCAACGGCGCTTCCTCCGGCGCTTCCCTACCGCAACTGATGTGCCCAGCACATTCATCCTCCACTCTCAGCGACGCTTCAACCACTCCATCTTCGGCCACGTAACCAGCGTAGGCGATGCAGACAACTTCCGCCTCTTCCACACCCCGCTCGGCCATCTCGCGTTCTGGGGACTACTGCGCAAGGTTCCCCACGACGCGAAGGGTCTGAAGAATAACACCATCCACATCCGCCTGGCAGGTATCGATGCACCAGAACTGAGCCATTTCGGGAGACCTGCTCAACCATATGGCAAGGAAGCCCTCGAGTGGTTGACGGCTTACCTGAAGGGGAGAAGAGTGCGTGCTTACGTTCATAAACAAGATCAGTATGGACGTGTCGTGGCGACGGTGTTCATTCGCAAGGGGTTGCTGAGACGAGATGTGGGACTGCAGATGCTAAAGGCTGGGTTGGCGGGTGTGTATGAGGCAAAGAGTGGTGCTGAGTTCGGAGGTGAGGGCACCGAGGAGGCTTATAGAGCCGCCGAGCAGTGGGCTAAGAAGAAGGGAAGGGGAATGTGGGGTGCCACGAAGACGCTGGAGACACCAAGGGAGTACAAGAATCGTTATAGAGATGGCGGGAGTGCAACTGGTACTGGGGGAAAGAGTTGAGGAGCTGGTACGAACATGCTTGCCGTCTTCGCAGTCTCACACATCTCACCTGCCTCTTTGCTAGTAGGAGTGGCTAACATGCTAGCCGTCGCCATCGTCCTGCCTGCCAGTGGCTCGGCTGATTTGACCTCGACACGTGATGCTGTACTGCTCCTCCGTCTCTACTGCGCTCATCGATGACATCTCTGCGCAGCTGGTACCTGCTCAACGGTTACCATGGCGCTCTAAGCTGGAAGAACTCCGGCCACCGACCCTCCATGCTTTATTTATCCCGCTAGAACACCCAATGCGGGGTAAGTACTGTTCATCTTCTCTGCACACGGGCAAGACATACATACAGTAGGTACTGGCGTGTGACCCAATCGCGTCTGCCAAGTGTCCCGTGTCTTGGCTGGCGCCTACAGCCTGAAACAGCATTCAGTCTGTCGTCAACCTCGACTCCTGTACTCACTTGTGCAGTAACAGACCGCCCAGAGCAGGCAGGTCTTGTTGTGGCGAGCACGCGGCACTATGGGCAGCGACAGCTACAACAATAACACCAATTCCTTCAATAATAATACTATCATCAAGCATTGCCATGATCCAAGGGATTCCGGAGGCAGTCCAGCCCCGCGCAATGCGACTTGCGCCACAGTAGGGTGCGAAGCTAATGTCGGCGGCTATAGCGAATATTGCAGTTACCGTATGTCCATTTCTGTTGTGGGACAGCTGGTACATGTTCGTCACTGATGTCTGAGCGTCTCAGTTAGGTGCAAAAGTAAGCGTGGTGGTAACAGATGTATTAATGGAAGGAACGAGTACGATGATGGGGAGCATGGAAGGAATCAGCGACACAACTACGGAGATTGCCGAAGTCTCAGGATTATGCCTGGAGCACCAGCCATGCTGATCGGTTTCACGCCTGGTACTCAGTATCTTTCGCCGACGAATACGATCGTACAGATACAAACTACCGCGTTGATTTGTATGTTGCAACAGTGCCGATGAAGCGTTGCAATGGTGCAGAGAGTCGAAGTGTTTAGAGCAAAAGACATAAACGTGCGTTGGCATGGAGGTCTACCCCTGAGGCTTGGCGTTGCCCTCGTAAGCGCAGCAGTGGCCGCATTTAGCCATGCTACGGACAAGTACTATGCAGAATTGGCATACAAAAAGAGTCAATGCTCCTCCCGCAGACAACAACCCTATCAGACGAATTCACGATGACTTTAGCTCCTGCTCAGGCACAGCCCGTGACCTTACCAGTCGTGTTATAGTACATCTCGATCTTCTGGATCTTGTACATACTATCCTGCTTTGGAGGTCCTACAGTCCACCCTTCGTCACCATTGGACCAGTTGTTCCAGAGCCATGCCCCCGCCTGACTTGGTACGTTCGTGGTGTACTTCTGCTTCTGCACCCCGTCAACGTAGAACGCCGTGAAGTCCGCTGTCCAGTCAATCCGGTACTCGTGCACAACAGTCCCAAGATCATTCGGCGGTACCTGAGGAGTCCACGACTTGTCGTCAGGGCTACCGTCGATCGCCTGGTTCGTGTAATGTATATCTGCTACTCCGTCTTGGTTAGATTGCGATGTTGGATCGGAGATGAACTCGATGTCAATTTCTTGGGAGTCAGTCTTGTAAAAGAAGCTCGATTGACATGTTCCTGGTACTGTGCTGAAGATTGCGTGAGTCCGAACGCTCGCATATAAGATATCGTCGACCTCCGTGAACACTTCGCCAGAGGAGACGGCCTGGTTGGGAGCTGAGGCCGGGTTCTGCGCACCGGGTACCTTGATGTTGAGGTAGCCGTCCTTTACAAATACGTTCTCAGCTTCGAAGATGTGATTGTACGGTGCCGGTGGGTCCTGGTCTTGATCGCTGACAAGCTGATTGTCCGTAGCGATGAGGCCGGAGGGTAGAGTTGTGCCAGGGAATGTGAATGTTGCTGACTTCATGAAGGTGCCAGCACCTTCGATGACCTGGCCGCACGTTGAACTAGCACGGCTAGGTTTGGCCGGGAAGGCATTGGTGATGCTGGTCAAAATGTTGAGCAAGATGAGCGGCTTGGTAGAGAATGACATCGTAAAGAGCGAAGGTGTAAAGCACAAGCGACGATGTTGGTACAGCACAGCATGAACTCATTTTCCACACTCAACGGCGGCGAGCGACAGCGGTACTTATACAGTAGAAGGTAGCTTTGATACTGTCCCTAGGGGTCTCGAAGCTATGCTATTGTTAGCATGCCTGACCTCATTGCTGCATTCGTGACTTTGTTGCAACGTGCGAACCTGATGCTCCTCCACGCTTGTGGCATCAAGTAACATCGCGTCACGAAACGGGCTTCTGCGCGAGATCCCAGTGGCTCGTGGGCTACCAATGTGCCTTGCTGAGATTGCGATCACATTTCCCTTGAGCTTGCTCTCTATGAGGAGAGGAGCTGTGGCTTCATTTCGCTTAAGGACAAATGGGAACGCCCGATGTAGCCGGGTGGTAGCTCGTGGCGTGAGTAGGATTCTTATCGATGGTGAAACAATGGCGGATCAGCCCATCCTGGCACCCTTGCCCATTTTTGTCGATTAGACTTTGGAGATGTCGATGAGCATGGCAAAGCTGGTCTAATCCTGCACCCACGCCACGCATCATCCAGAGTCTGTCAATTTGAAAGACAGGCAGCTCGCAATGCGTCGAACGTTTGCGTGGTGTCGTTCAACGAGCTAAAAATAAGTCACAATTTGGGGTTGGGAAGTTTGAGTTTTGCTAAACATGGCCCCCACTGAAGCTAGCGACAACGCCGAGAGAAGGAACCTTGGAGTCTGGATGGCATCCGGAATATGTATGGTAGTGATGCTGCGCGCAGGTTGACCCTGGGTTCATCAAAGCTCCTGCTTCAGCAGGATGGGTTTGAGAACATTGCTCTATTGTCCAGTTAGCGCGACGGTTGTAACCTTCCGCAGAACGGTCGACGGCTCGGAGAAGGTCTATCGCTCGGAGCATGGCCCCGAACGCAGAGGACTTGAACAAGCTAAGTGACTTGCCATCTTCATTGCTGATTCAAACGCTTCTAGTCACGCGAAGAGCGCTCATTCTTGTGTGATCCGATTTCGTGGGCGAAAACCCGTCAACATGTTCCTCATGGTTGATCGCTTTGAACAAACATGGTGAATATGTATCTTTCGTGAACCAGCTTACGGGTTTACTTATCACGTGACTACTGAGCCCTCGGCTGACCTTCTGCATATGATTGTTGAGGAGAGGTCGCAGTCAAGGTGGAGCTTTCTCGAGATTTTGTGCTGATCGTGCTAGTGAATACAGCAATGTAAGCCGCAATGCGGCCTAGACACAGGCCACGATGCGGAGTTCTGCGGCGCCCGAAAGCGACGCCCTGCGGAAACTATGTCTGCTCAGTCTCTACGGAAGTGGAGTACGCGGTCTGTCCTCCCTCCAGATCATTAAACAACTGATGGAGAAAACCGATCCTCTAAATCCTCAAAAACCTTGCGAATACTTTGATATGATCGTAGGAACAAGCACTGGCGGTCTCATTGCTATGATGCTAGCAAGGCTTCAAATGGACGTCTGTTCTTGCGTTAAGGCATACACGGATCTCGCCGACAAAGTCTTTACTCTATAACACTTACATGCTCGTGTATATAGAAAGGCAATAGTCGCGCAAGGTTCGACACGGCCACATTGGAGATAGGCATTAAGCAGAACATCATGGCACAGGGTCTTGATGAGAATGCTCTTCTCTACGACCCGTCTGGGACATGTAGAATGTGAGATTTCACGGTGACACTACCAATGCCAAGCCTACGTGATGCAGTCCTGTTTGTGTGACGAGTAGAGAAACAGCAAACACAGTAGTACTCTCAAGCTACTTATCTCCAAGAAGAGAGACTAACTTGCTTGTGGCTGTCAGAAAATGGGAAGCCGCGAGAGCCACGTCCGCCACGTCGACCTTCTTCAAACCTATCGAGAACGGCGACGAGGGGTTCGTCGACGGTGAGTCTGGGGCTAATAATCTTGTCTATTATTTGTGGACGAAGGCTGGGGATCTATAGACGAACACTTCAGGAAGCCGGCTAGAAGACAAAGGCTCCTGCTTGATCTCTGCTGGAACTGGCGAGTCGTCTATCGAACCCTTCAGGAACAATTCACTGACACTAGCCACGACGCTCAAAAATCTGGCTACTTAGACCGAGGTTACCGCCCAGCAGTTTTAGCGAGACAGATCCGACTTGGATGACGCTGGGCGACTTTTCCGGTTTATGTTACCCATTTAAATGGTCTCGAGAACATCGCGCTTGAGGAGGCTGATAAGCGTAAAGCCATTGTTGGAGCTACGAGGAATTACTTGCAACAGCAAACTGTATTCGGAGCATGGAATCGTGTGATGGGCTTCTTGTGCAATGCGAATGAGGGTCCCGCTTCTTAGCATAGACAACTGTCGAGCAAGGACAATGGGCAATGGGCAATTCATGCTACCACACACTCTCCAACTGCCCAGAATAAGTTGTCGAAGGCTTTTTCTGCTACTTACTTGCGAGCACGAGCTGAGCAGCGAACCCCCAAAAAGCTTTATCTCCCTTCTTCAATCAGAACTCTCTGGTTTTCATGACAATGCCAGCGAAGCCCGGCCTGATGTTCGATGGTTCATCCACTCACCTGAATGCAGCGCTTGACTAATTACCCAGAGATCAACGTTCCTTTCATTCTTGGCAGCTAAGAGTTTGGGCAAGACTGCTTGTCGTCCACCATGTAGTCGGAAGACTTGCGGTAACATCTCAAGTCCCTGCCTGAGTCAGCCATAATCATATACATTTTCTGTGACCGACTTGCTCGACGCGCAGAGACACCTCCTCCAGATCCGGAAAAAAGCGAACTCGTACCCAGTCGGCTTATGACTTCTATAAATGGTGATACAATCGATGAGAAAATCCTCGAGAGCATCCAAGAGTCAAACTCGGACAGCCTTCCGCTTGAGCGAAGGAATAACCAACAGTCAAAAAGACTGAAAAGACGCACGCGCATCCGCAGGTGGGCACTATATGTGCAGGTCGTCTCCCCGAATACAGTCCTCTCATCAATGATCCGATAAATCTTGTATCAAATACCCAGTGGACCTGCAGTCCTAGAAGGCGCTCTATATCGCTAAGGATCTTAACATCTTAAGGCTAAGCAAGCTTTACTGTCGTCTATATGGGCCGCCTACGTACGCGCAGTACTAACGCTTAACACCTGTAAACCGGCTAAACCCGTATTTCGAACGCGACGCGTCGATGTTAATAACCTATCTATAACTCTTTATAACTCTTACTAATATATAACTATTAATAATATCGTTAAAAGAATTATATAGGCGTGTTTAGTAGGTTAAAGAATAGTACCTAGCTAATTCTAAGCGTTTAACTCGTATAGCCGTAGATAAATTTAAGGTAGATAAGTTAACGATCTCGGACGTAGTATATAGGGTATTAAATTTTAGTATTAAGCTATATACTAATACTAGATTAATAATAACCTAAGAAAAGGTCTTACTTAATTATATATTAAGCTTCTAGTAATAGCTAAGGCTAGTATACTATTTAGAATATCGTTATATTACTAATCTACTAGTATAAGAAAACGCTATAGCTAAAAAGCCGATTCTATCGCTTAGTATTAACTAGCTAACTAAGTTTATTACTTAATACCTATAGCTTTAATTAAAACGAGACTAGATACTAGAGATAAAGAGAGTCTTAATATAATACTTTATACTAATCTAGTTATAGTTTTCTTACGTAGATTTATTATTTTCTAAAATTAAGATTAAGCTAAATAATATCTAGAATATTAACGAAATTAAGATAAGAATAAACTACTATTAATCTAAGTAAATTATATAAAATTAATAAAGCGTATCGCCTATATTAATTATCTTTAAAAATATTTAATAAACGTTAATTATAGAGTATATAAGCGTAATAACAGTACGATACTAAGTAATTTATAAAAATATTTATACTAAAGACTACGAGAGAGAGTATAAAATAGCGTATACTATATATTAATCTAGTATAGTTCTATTATATTATAAAAATATAGTATTAAGCACTACTATATTAAATTAAGATTATATAGCTACTACCTTATACCTCTTATATCCTCTAGCTACTTAACTAGCAGCTATTTGCTATTATAAAGAGTATATACGCTTAAGCACTACGTTATTATATGTCACGGCACAGCCGTAGGCGATCTACCGTAGGTAGACCTTCCCTACGTGACTATAGGTCACCTATAATTATATAGATATCGGTGAACTATCTACCTTTAGGAGATAATTAATCACTTTATAACCAAAGTACCTTACAAATTAGTAGCAACGACTGCCGCTCTCTAACTGTAGAACCCCTAGTTATTACTTTCTGCATCGGACACTCGTGCACGCGGTTAACCCGTACGATAAAGATCGAGATATCTACTACATAACTTCGAGGGACGCCGACAATCCAACGGACGAACTTATTAAGCAGGTATATCAGCTCAAGTCATTCTTGGAGCATAAAGCCTCGAAGAAATTTGGCAAGATAAAGGAGACTGCTCGTCTTCGCCCAAAACTCGAACAATTCGCTGAAGATTTCCCTTAACGAACCTATCCGAGACCACTAGGATTCGACGGATAATAGTTAATCTAGTACGAATTGCCTAAGAGATTGTTATAACAGATCTTATTAAAACTACAAGTATACGAGAGTTAGGAAGAGAGACTAGATAAGCAAGATTAAACTAAAAGTAGTGCTAACTCGAGAGACCTAACTTGAGACTTAGGGAAACCCGGATCCACTAGAGATACCCCTAGTAAACCTATAATTTCTATAACACTAACTATATTTATCACTATACCACCTCCGAGAACACTATCACTAGAGAACCGCCGTCTGCTCGAAGCTCTAAAAGCAATCAAGGGCAGGCACGAAGCGATATAGAACCGGGAAGGAGGTGATGTAACTACCGAAGATACAGAAACTAGCAGCTACGCAAATATCCTTGCATAACGGGTAACGGCACTAGGATAACCGGTACGACGTGCAAGACGAAATTCACTGCAATCTAGTTTAGAACTTCCCGACACACCACACGTTCCAGGCTATTACAGGTTTATCTTTAATAGGTAATCGTTCCTAGCAAGACTATAGACACTATACTAACCGGCGGCCTCGGGAGGACAACTACTATCTTTAAGAGGACGACGATTAAGGTTAGTGGACGAAACTAACTTAGATCAAGTCGGAACCCTAGACTTTACGAGAAGGACGAGATAAGTCTCGGTTAAAAGGCTATAGGAAAGGTTTACGAACTACAGATTACTAAGTATCTAAAATACCGACGAGACCGAGTCTACTTATTCGCCACTAATCGAGCGGGAGCGAGATTCGGAACCGCTACTAGAGATAACGAGATTATCTCGAAGAACAATAGGCCACATAGAGATCATCGAAAGACCTAATTTCGGACCTAGAAGACGAATCCTCGACAACTAGCCGGCCGGCAAGATAGGAGATAGGATAGACGCGTTCGAAGAGGAACTCAGAACAATAAGGGACGGCTAAGAGGCGGTAATAGCCTTGCTTAGGGATATCTAGGCCTAATAACGGAATGCTAGATCACCTAGAGAAGCCCCGAGAGAGCGAGATAGCGATCTTGCTAATGACGGATACGGCATCCGACGCTAACGAGAACCGGAAGTCGACGATCGTTAATTTTAGCCTAGATAAGTGGGCTTTTTCTTCCTTAACTCGGAAGGTGAATCAGAGATCTAACAATTAGGAAAGGACACAGTTTTCAAAGATATATACCTGTTCTATTAACGACTAAAGCAATAAGCTACTGCGAAGGGAGTTGCTTATGTCCAACGCAATGCCTGGGAATGCCTGCGGGGAGATGCTATACAATAGTAGCACGGCGAATTGTCGGAGGTAGAGCAAGAACTAATTATAATCAGCCTATAAGGCATAGTTAAATAGGAACAATACCTTCTTAAAAGATTTGCTTAAGCGCTATACGAAGCACTTAAAAAAGTGAAAGATCACAGGTATACCCTCGACGATACAGCTAGGAAAAGAGATCCCTAATTATTTGCAATACAAGTCCTACGAGACGCACGAGATGCCAAAATAGAGAGCATATTTAATACCCTTAATATGGTTTACCTTTAACTTAATATAGAACTCCGGAGGGACATTAATCTACTAAAGGAAAATAGCTCGATCGACGAATTTCTTAGTTAGCTAGACGCTAAGCGGGATCTTTAATACGAGATCGCTGCATAGAAAAGATAAGATTAGTATAGCCGTAGAGGTTTCTATAATCAAGGTTTTAGTTAGAGAGACCTAGGCTATAGTAATAGATACTAATTACGCTTTCCCCCTCGCCCCTACTCGAACCAGCTATACTTATAGACCTAAGCACGTTTCCCCTACACCTCTTTTTAATATACAAATTATCCTCGATACATATTAAATATACCTAACGCCACACGTTATCCCTAGTATCCCTAGCAAAACGCACCCCTACCCTAATATTACGAAACAAGAGCGAACAACCGAGGAATCCCCTACCCTTAACGACTATAGATTACGGCCGGAGCAGGAAACGGGTTCGATAGCAGGACTAATTAGAATCAAAATAGGCCGACAAACAATCGTAGAAGCTACAGCTAAAGGGGCAACCTATAAAGAGGAGGGGGACGAGGCAACTACCGAGGTTAGATACGAGATAGCGGCTATAGAGGTAGAGGCAACTACAATAGCAATAGGAATAACAATTATAGTAGTAGACTAATTCTAGCTTTTCACGCGATAGAAGACGAAATATAGATCGACGAGGAAGGAATAGCATACTATAAGGACTCTATGTTTAAAGAATATAAGCATGCTATATATAATATATTTAAGGATTACGCGGGCGACGGATAAGAACCTGCAGCATATACAGCATATAAACAAAGTTACATTGATAAAAACGCGGATTAGGACGAGAATGATAAGGAAAATAAACTATTAGCCGAAGATAATCCTGTATTCGGAGGCTTCGCTACGATAAATAATATCGCCGTATAGAATAGCCACCTAGCATTTAAATGCAATAGCTGTACCTAGGAATTCTCTTCTAACAACAAGTTGTTTAAGCACCTAAAATAAAATAATAAGTGCAGAGTCCAACCGGTAGAGGATAAGATGCTAACTAACGGGAGGTTCTAATTAGAGAGCGTGCCGATTATACGATCTAAGGCGATATAAGAGGAAGACCTATATTTCGGTTTCCGAAACTAGCATTACGTAGTAGCATCGATATCCTTTAATAAGATAATGCAGAAGATAAAGTCTATCTATATAGATACGGGCTGCATAATATTACTTATTAATAGCGATTTCCTAGATATAGTGCTGCCGGAAGCGGTTCGATAGCAGGTAGTACCTATTGCGGTGCGTAGCATAGGGCCCGATATACACTAATGCTCCGAGGCAGTAATGCTCCTAATCTATTTCTCGGGTTACCGCAACGGCGAGCTAGCAATCGCAAAGATCGAACGACCGGCAAGGGTTGTTAAGAATCTACGGGCTAGCATGCTATGCGGAATAGACATTATAGGACTAGAATAGATGAAGCTAGGAATATACATATAGAAATTAGTTATCGGCACCTGCGCAGGCTTCACTGCGCAACTTAAAGTAACACCTAGGAAGGCTAGGGTTGATGCAATTGTGCAGTCGAAGGGAAAGGTAGTGATCCTACCGAAATTAATAGTATAAATTGCAATCACTTACCGCAATAAGGTATAGTCTATACTTCTAGACGGTCAGGATTACATGCTAGAGCCAGCGAAGTTATCGTGCGACCTAGGACCTAAAAGCGGTATAATAAGAGCCGTAGTCTCTACAAATACGGTAGCGGTGATAGTTACTAATAGCACGGACCGGACTTAGGTTATTCTACGTTACACGAAGTTAGGTCGGGTCGCAGACTGCGAGGCCGAAGGGTGCTACCTAGCTACCTCGGACTAGGCTCCTCTAGCAAATAGACTAATCTCAGTTATTAAGAGGACGGCAGTAGCCGCCCTGTCTACGATAGCACTATTAAACCTAGCAATAACTCTACTAACACCTATAAAGTCACTATCAGCATTCGAAGAGGTCCTACTAAATAGGCTGATAGTCTATAGCAAGACTAAAGAGATACGCGGTCGCATTATCTAGTTGGTATAAAGTTACCCTAAGGTATAGAACGTGAAAGCACCCGATATTATATAGTTACCCTACGAACAGCAGATAGAAGTTAAACTTAAACCGGACGCAAAGATCGAACTATAAAAGGTATACTTATAAGGTCCGGAAGGCCGCGCACTGATCGACAAGACCCTAAACGACCTGCAAAAGCAAAGTAAATTAGCCTATATACAGACACGCACACTATATAGTTACCCGGTGTTTATCGTATAGAAGTAGGTGCACCTATAAGGAAAACCCCTAGAGAGAAAGGGACGAGTCGTAGTCGATATCAGGGGCTTAAATGCTATTATAGAGGACGATCTATACCCGATGCCGCTATAGAGTGATATTGTAGCAGCAGTCGCGGGCTACCTATATATCTTAACCGTAGACGTCCTATAGTTTTTCTACTCGTAGCCCGTACGGAAAGAAGACTAGAATTGCTTTACTATCGTCTTACACAGAGGACAGGAGACCTTTAAGGTACTAATTATAGGCTTTAAAGGTTCGCCGCTATACGTACAAAGGAGGATCGACTACATATTAAAACCACACCGAAACTTTATCAGGGCCTACGTAGATGATATAGTGATTTTTAGTAAGATACTTAAGGAGCACTTATAACATCTAGATACTATTCTTAACTTATTTAAAAGTATTAAGATGTGCCTAGCACTAAAAAAGAGTTACCTAGGCTATCCGAGCGTCTAGTTATTAGGTTAATACGTGAACGGCCTAGGATTGTTAACGTCGAAGGAAAAGTTAGAAGCTTTGCTGGGCCTAGATTTCCCCGTAACCCTAAAGGAGCTAGAAACCTACATCGGACTAAGCAATTAGTTAAGAGATAGAGTAAAGGATTACGCAAAGAAGGTTAAACCGTTGCAGAAACGGAAGACGAGTTTGTTAAAAGCAGGACCGGCTAAGGCAGGAAGATAACGAGATAAGTATACCAGAACGATACAACTGCAAAATATTTTACCGGAAGAACGATAGGCGTTTAAGACCCTATAGAAGGATTTTAGCTCGATGCTAAAGAGACACTACTACGATTATATACGGCCATTATACTACGATATTAATGCCTTAGGAGAGGGCATAGGGGCAATAGCCTACTATCTTAAGGGGGACGCAGTGATACCTAAAGGCGAAAGAGTCCTAAAATCCCTAGTACAGCCCATTATCTTTCTATCACGGCTATATACGCAAGCCGAGAAGAAAATAAGCGCAACTAAACTTAAAGTTACGGCACTAATATAAGTAGTAAGAAAAACGAGATATATAATAGAAGCCTTATCTCATATTACGATTATATTCACCGATTATGCAGCGATATTATTAATTGCGAAGCAGATAAAGCTAGCTACAACTAATATCGACAAGCTAAACCCTCGGCTAGTAAGAGCCTTATAATATCTATTATAGTTTAGGCTTAATGTGAGATATATACTAGGCAAGCAAAATACGGTAGCAGACGCAATATCACGACTAAAGAGATCGAAAAGACAGGAAGACGCGGATACGCATTATACGAAGGCTTATGCATATTCGGTAACACTAGTAGAGATGTTACTAGACTTTCGCTAAAAAATCAAGGAAGGATACTAGCTAGACCCTTACTAGCGAGAACTGTTAAGATAGCTGCAGAAGGAAGTAGAATAAGATAAGAAGGCGGTAACAAGGACTCCTAGCACGATGCTATATCGTCTAACCGAAGACCTTATCTACATAAATAGCCGAGGCCATAGATCACCTAGACTTTGCATACCTCTAAGTTTAGAAAAGGAAGTCTTCCAAGCAGTATATAACGAGCTAAGCTATATTAGTTTCTATAGGGCATACGCACGGGTTAACGAAGGGCTCTATATATATAGACTCCTACGGAGGATGAGAAAGTACTTAGAACACTGCCCTAACTATTAGCTACAATCTATTAAACGTTACCCCCTATATAGCGAGCTATCACTAATCCGAAGTCCCGAGCTACCTTTTTAAACGGTTATAATAGATTTTATTGTCTCCTTACCGAGATAGAGATACGACCTAGACGCGATTGCAACTTGCACTTGCAAGATGTTAAAAAAGGTGTTGTTAATCCTAGGCAAGACTATATATACCGCGGAAGACTAGGCACGAAGACTAGTAGACGCCTAGCTATTTGCAGATTAGGGTATACCGACGGGCATTATCTCGGATAGGGATCCCAAATTCTTATTAGAATTCTAGCAAGGACTATTTAAGAGGATAAACTATAGACTAATGCTTACTACAGCATACCACCCACAGGCGAACGGCTAATCGGAGAGAACTAATTAGACGGTAAAGATCGCCTTACGATTCTTAACAACAGAATACAAAGAACCATAGCCGGAGAAACTCCCGCTGCTCTAGATAACCCTGAATAACTCGGTGAACCAGAGTACCGGACAAGCACCGAATAAAGTAGTAATAGGATTTAAGGCACGAGAACCACTCTCAATCTTGAACGCCCTAACCGGAAAGGGAGACCGCTTATTAGATCGCGAAGCTTTTCGACAACACGCTAGAGATGCCGCCGACTTCGCAATAATACAAGCGAAAAAACAGTACGACAAGAAATACAAAGCATTGCTAATAAAACCAGGCGATAAAGCTTTTCTAACCCTACACAAGGGCTATACAGTACCTAAGAATAAAGGGAGAAAATTCTTAGCATAACGTTGCGGTCCTTTTACTATCAAGAAGCGAGTAGGACGCCTAGTATACGAACTCGACCTACTAGAGCGCTAGAAGATCCACCCGGTAGTATTCGTAGCATAATTAGAACTAGCACTAAAAGATAACGATCCTTTTAATAGACCAAAGCTAGACCACCCCGAGGCGGTAACAACAGCGGGAGACTCGGATAAATAGAAGAGCTAGGAGATTAAGAAACTCACGAATAGGAGGTTAAGACGATATAGAAGGAAAACTATTATGGAATACTTAGTCCGATAAAAGGGCTACGATAGAGAGTTTAATAAATAGTATAGGAAGGACCTGCTAAAGAACGCAAAGGATTTAATAAAGCGGTACGACGAGGAACACCCTCGCTAGGCAGATAATTCCTAAGCTATAGTTATCGCATTAAGGGGAAATGCCGGTACAGAAGTAGCAACTCGGACAAAGGATACTAACATGCCGAAAGACCTACCGACCCGAAGAAAAGGGACGATAGTGCTAAGAAAACGATAGCATATAACGTGCAGGAATGGTTTATATAAATTAAGCGACTAGTATAGCTATAGGTTAGTGAGTAGGATAGCAAACCGAAGACTAGATGTTAAAAGTCGACGGCCCAGGGTTTAGATCGAAAAGACCGACCCTCTACGATTTTAATAAAACACTTTCACTAGTGACACGTAATATAAATATAACTTGCATTTATATAACAGACTGCGCAGAATTTGCGATTATACATATATTAATACGAACTAATCTATCCTCTGCGATCGATACTAATACTATAAATCGAAAACTTAGACCACGTCGCCACTAACACAACCGAAATTATAGCTAACTTAGGAAAGAAGAGAAAGCCGCTAACCTCGAAGAAGACCAATCTAGATGCAGGAGAGCAATTGCCTACGCTATAAGAAACGCCCTCGAGGCGATCGAATAAGCAGGAGCTGCGGAGACTGCTGAGATTAAGCATCAAAAAAGAGTACTAGAAAATAATAGACGACCTAGATATGCATAGCGCAGACCGAGATTTCCTAGAGAGGCAATAGAAAAAGCTAAACCTACCACAAAAGCGCGACGATAACGACCCGTTTAATGCGAAGCCACTAGGCAAACCAGATAACGGCAATAGGGATGTTAATATAAATAACCCTTAGGACGGTACACAAGTTGGCGAAAGCAATTAAGCTGTGCCGGACGCTAGGGCAGCTACCGCAGCCTCTAATAACTCCGACGATTTAACAACTTTCAAGTACGGCAACAAAGGTGCGAAGGAAAGTAAAGACACTAGCATAAGCCAGCTAGAGCCGCCGGTGCAGGCAATAACGGATCTAGACTTATCTATATTATTTAACATATCTTCGGATAAGAACAACTTCTCCTAGTCCGATGTTAAGGCGGAGGACCTAGGGAAGACCGATGCCGAATCGTTAACGGACGAGGACAAGTTCACTTGATAAGAACCTAAAGATGACGAAGAAGAGAGAATAGACAGGGTAAAAGGAATCCTAAAGTCTTTAAGCTAAAAGACGCTAGACCCAGAGCCGGACACTACTGACGAAGATAAAAAGGGTTAGATAAGCTAGGCCGGCGAAGATAGCATAAACGAGGAGTCTACACAAGCGGACGACGAACTAAGAAGCGATAACCGAGAGATCGTTAGTCGCTCTATACGACAACCTATAAAAGCCGAATCACCCTCGGAAGAGGAGGTAGCAGACATTAACGATATCGTCAACGAGATCAAGCTAACAGACTTCGACAGCGCTAGGACTCCTATCGGGAAGGGAAACCAGGAACGCGTTACCCGACAAGGCCGCAGCGGCACAAGACTGCGGAGCATCATAAGGAACATGCCGAGGGAGTCACTCTCTAACCGAAGAAAGAGATAATAAAAGGAAAGCCGAAAACCGGATAACTTAGAGTAGCGAGACATATACTACCTAAGACTAATGCTACGAGAGTATAGTATTATGCTGGCCCTACGGGTTAGGAAATTCAGCTATCTAAAGAACGCCCCGGACCTCGATGCCCTCTCGAGACTATATAGACGACCTTAAATAAGCAAATATATCGGCTATATTATATACGGTTATAAGACGAAGCTTAAGTCGGCCGGGCCTAAAATAGGCAATATGAAAAAATACTAAGAGGAAATGGGCAATCTAGTTAATATTAGATCAAAGGCCGTAGATAGTAGGTATAACACCGTAAACGCAACGATCGGTAAAAAGGTTAAGATTAACAATGTACACTACTTGTTAAAATATAACACCGCCGAAGGCCTCGACGAGGTAGTAGAAGAACTCTTAAATAAGTTCAATAACGCGGACGATAAGGAGAGGGACTGTTATATAATAGAGATAGAGAACTAGAGATGCAAGAGACGATAGTAAGAATATAAAGTTATCAAGAAATGCGTCTAGGAAAACCACCTATACCTCTTTAATTAAAAGTTACTAGTGCGAAAGAACCTATAAGCGGCCCTTGCAGCGCTAAAACGATAGATATAGCAAGAGAACGCGAGAGACCGAGAGGGGATCGTACTAGAAGACTATGACGGTACACCTCACGCCGAGTATATCTATACCAGCATAAACAAGGATGCAAAGAAGCGTCTAAAGGAAGTCGTAGATATCGACAAGCAACTATTTACCTAAGCCCAAGAAATTATTAAGAAACGTTAGGACAAGGAACGGGAAGCATAGGATCGGTTAACGAATCTATAAAAGCGACGGCTATATACGCTAAAGCGGGGATTAAACGAGATCGAACTCCTAGAGTTCGAAATCATCGAGGATATCTAGTTGCTGCGGGAGGCGTCCGACTTGGTTAAGAGATAGCTAAAAAACATACCAGCTAAATAAGGACGGCCTAAGACAAAAGCATTAGGGGATACGCTATCGGATAACAGCGACGAAAGCTCGAAAGACGAATACAAACCTCGGCCATCGAAGAAACTACTACGAAAAGCGAGCAAAGGCCGCTCGAGGAAACGAGACGATTTAGACAACGAGAGCTCGGACAGCGAGCGCTCCGATAGCCTAAACTATTTAAAGCGCTATAACACCGACTAACTCGAGTTAGAATACCCCTCATCCGCAGGCGAATCCAGAAGAGGCAAGAGGAAGCTAAAGGTCAAAATCGCGGATACTCTAGAGAAAGCAAGGGAATCCTCGACGACCTAGGAAAACGCATAGGTACAGCTGCTCGCAGAAGCACCCTAGTATAGCTAGGATTTCGACGAGGTGATCGACGACGACATTGCTACCACGAGAGAAGAACCGTTATCGAAGGCCCTAATAGTATAGGACTCGAATAAAGCATTATTTATCTTAATCTACGGCGAAGAGCTAGTTAAACTTATAGCAGGAACGACTATTAGCAAGAAGGGCCTTATATACGCTCTAAACGCAGCAGTAATAAGCATAAAGGCTATAAACGACGCTAGGTACACATCGAAATTCCTATTAGTTACAGCAAAGGACTTAGCAGATAAACTCGCTCGACTAGACATAAAGAACTATTTAGCAGGTTTCCTGCTTAAGAATAAAACATTTCTGCACGTCGACTAGGCTGCTATAGCAGTCTATTTCCATTTAGGTCGGAAGTTTAGTTTCCACGCTTAGATGGGATACTGGATTAAGGGCTAGTCGCTAGTGGTGATCTTAGCGAGAGAGATAGTAGGCCGATAGCCGGCGACCTTTTTTATTGCTAATGATTACGCAGCACAGTAGGGTGGAATTAACTATTTCGATAGCCTACAGCCACTGCGGCTGAGACAGCAAACCACACCGAAAGCTAAGAAAGTAGATAACAAAGATGGCGATACTAAGCTAGGAGACTCTAGCTTCGGTAAGAAGGGCATAAGATAGGAAATGTTAAAGGATAATATAAAGGCTATAAAGGGCAACCAGGACTAAAGCCCGAAGAACTAGAAAGCTAGAGAACCTAGCGGCGATATTAGAAAAGTTAAGCCTATCTAGGATGCGAGTGAGTTAAAGCATATACCGAGGATTAAAGACGAAGGGTCCTGTAGTAAGAAATGGATATACGTCCTATATAATAAGATCACCTAGAAATACAACAACGACCCGTACAACCGAAGAGGATAGACGCTTATAGAAGTGAACTTATCGACTCTATACGTACTAGTTAATATAGAGAGGATAGTGTTACAGGTGCGAGTTAAGAACGTATACGTAGTGCTGCAAGATAGAGGCTAAGATAAATACGGAAACACCATCCTCGTAAAGGAAGAACGAGCTAAGGCGCTCTAAGCCGGAGATATCTATAAGAAGAACGGCGATAAACACGAGGCTTATAGTTACTATATTAGAACCTATAGCAGAACGGGATTAAATAAGGGAAGTAATACAACTAACGCTATTGTCGTAGAGAGCGATAAGAGCGTAAATAAAGACAAGCCGCAATCGGAATAGGCGCGACAAGCGGGTATCGAGAAGCGATAAACTAATGCGGCTACGAGGGCGTCGCTGGATCGCGATAAGGGAAAAATATAGCATACCTACGGTTACGACTAATCACGGGAAGTTGAAGAAAAAGACTTTATACTAGTATAATACAGCCTAATCAAGATCTACGTGCTTACTAAATACTCGATAGGTAACGTAGCTAGCACGCCCTATATTAAGATCGAACTAGACGCCTAAGGCAAGTTCGTTCGAAAGAATATAGAAGATGCAGTGGCAAAGCGAAAGTTTAGATACCCTAATAAGATAAAGGGCGATAACTATAGCAAGACTAACTACGTTAGCATCTAGGTGCCCTACGAGTTGTATACACGATATGCTAAATACCCTAACTAAGGACTAGTGAGGTATATCGAAAGCAGTATAGACCAGTTATGCGCAGCCTTGAGGGAGAAGGTGTTAGAGGAAACTTAGAATCACATTATGCACCGCGACGAGAAATATCTAGTCGGTCCTAAGGATTTTAAGCCCGTGGCATATAGAATGATCGGAGTAACCCTGCTTTAGAGGAATGCAGACGGATCGTAGGGCAGATAAGGTATAGAACTATAGGACACCTAAGGAAACGCAGCAATTCGTGGATGCGTCCGAGTAGAGGTTAACGCTAAGGGCCAGTATACAAACCGGGAATTTATAGATAAGCTCGAGAAGGGTCGAATTCGCGCACCGAATAGTAAGAAAATCAACCTAGCATGAGGCAAATACAGTAATAAGGTCGGTAACGAAGGTTATATATAGGTTACCTAACCTACGTTCGCTATCTAGCGGGATAATGCAGCGATATAGGACGAACTCGAAGGATTATAAGCTAGGCTATTAGTTTTTCGAAAGTTCTATATAAACTACGATACACGTATTAAGATCGCAAGCAAGCAAGTCGAAGAGTCTTAAGATAAGCCACCGACTATAGAAACGGAGATACTAAAGCTTAAGAAGACAGCTCCTAACACATCATTCTTGGACAAGCTTAAAAGCGCGAGCAAGCCAGCGGGTAATACACTAGATGTTACCGAGCCGACATACGACAGTCCTAGCGGCGAAGCCGGTGATATACGAAGTTCACCGAGCCTAGATGTAACGAGGCAAATCCCGTTATAAGGACCAAACTAACGAGAGCGACCAGCCGAAGTTACACCTAACAGCTAAGAACCCAGCACTCCCGGCTCCGCCAAGAGAAAGAGCACCAGGAGAGGTTCAAGCAGATTAGGCAAGAAGCGCAAGACTAATTGACGACGAGGACGTCGATACCTCGCGGTAGGAGGCAGCATGTATATATTAGCAAGGTGGATCACGCGATAAGACAAGGTTGTAATAACGAGATTAGCATCACTAAAGAATGTTAACGGTGGTGATGGGATTGGTGAAAGTTAGTGCAACTAGAAAAACATATAAGGCATACAAAACACGGACGACCTAAATATACGACGAGGACGTCGGTTACTTGTAGTAGGAGGCAGATTGTCACGGCATAGCCGTAGGCGATCTACCGTGAGTGGACCTTCCCTACGTAACTATAGGTCACCTATAATTATATAGATATCGGTAAACCATCCACCTTTAGGAGACAATCAATTACTTTACAACCAAAGTACCTCACATTATAACTTAACGAGTCTATAACTAATTAGAAGAGCTTAGTTTAATATTATATATACCTAAGCTTAAGAAATCGCTTTAATACTTAAGTATATAGTAGCTAGCTAGTAGTACGCTTTTTTTTATTTATATAATACTAAGGCCGTAATTTATAAGAACCGGCTTATCAAACTTTAATTTATAACGCTTAACTTATTACTAGTAAAGACTATTAAGTTTTATATATCTAAAAGAAAATTAGAGTAAAAGCCGATTATTAATAGTTTATATTAAGGGGTCTTAAAGAGTTATATCTTAGCGATTACTTAAATTAAGCACTATTTAGAAGAGGTTAAAGCAGAGGTTATACTACTTTAATAATAATTACGAGTATATAAGAAGAACGCTTAAGATAAGGAGTTAAAGGGAGTATAAAGACGATTAAAGAAGACTTAAGATAAGATTATTATTAGCTTTAAAGACGTACTAGTAGCTTAGAAGAGTGCCTTAGAAGAGATTAAGCTATTAGTTAACTAGTAACCGTCTATCTTTAAGCTAATAACTAATAATAAAACTAAGAAGCGTATTCGTAAGCGTACTAGTAAAAAGACTGCTTCTATAGCGTTATAGTAATATATATATATATATTATAACAGTAGCCGTAACAGTACGAAAGCTAGCCGGTTTTACGGGTTTAGCCGGTTTACGGGTGTTAAGCGCTAGAGGTATATACCGATTCTGCTAAGCCACTAGATTTCCAAGGCCAATTGGGGCTTCGGAGAAGCGCGAGCGAGAGTGGTAAAAAGAAATCGTAGGGTAAGCCTTAATATTGAACCACTCGCTTTCACAAATCACCCGTGACTCAAATGGTATATCTAAAGCTAGGGTCTTCTTCGAGCACAGCCTCACCTCTGTCAGCTTTCTTGTTCAGTAGCTTAAATCGCATGCTGTTGAAGATCACGATAGCAATGATCAGAAGGTTGCACGCCATACAAGCCCAGATGCCTGGTCGATACTGAGGCTGATCCTCGGTACGGAAGACAGTGCTGCCAGCGATGCCACCAATTCCGCCGAAGCCGACTAGAGTGGCAGAGGCGAAGGCTCGCTTCCACTGGCCTCGGATGTTGTTGGCTTGGTACGCCATGACCGTCGGGATTCCACCGTTGGAGGCAGCGCAAATAAGAAAGACACCGAGATAGCGGACGCCAGCGGCACCAGCCCAGCCCTATGGAAATATGTCAGAGACGTACGTGCACAGCGGGATTAGCTTACCAGGAGTGAGAGTCCGATGATGCCGAGCGTGGCAGTGAAGAAAAGCAGTGGCCCACGGACATGGTATTTATCACCAGCCCACGCAAGGAAGAACATGACCAACGCCGCGGCTGCATAAGGAGGGGCCGTCAGCATCTGCGATTCGGCGATGTTGAATCCCATGTTCGCTCTGAGGATGATCGGTAGGAAGTATGCAAGTGCATATGCCTGGGTTGTGAGCGAGCTGCTCCCGGTTAGTACAAGTCACTGAACAGCTTTGCAGGAGTGGAAACTGACAAGAAGCACAAGGCAAACATCCAAATCTTCCAATCTGCACCCGCAGCCAACCACTTTCTGAAATTCCACTTCTCCGAGTTTGCGTCGTGTCTATCCTTTTCGATTCGACGAAGAATGAACGAGATCTCGTCTCGGCTCAAGAATTTCCAATGATTTCTGTCAATGGCACGGTCCGGGAAGTCGACGAGGAACAAAAAGCCAATGATCGACGCGGCGCAAGTCATTAGACCAAACACGACGAAAATCCAGCGCCAGCCCTCTAGTCCACCTAGACCATCCTAGGGAGAAAGATTAGTAGCCGCTTGTGGATCGTTGGACAATCGCAGAACTTACCATCTGCTGTACACCATACGCAAGAAGACCGGAGCATCCAGATGCGACCAAACCAAGACTGTAGAAGCCTGCATAACGCTTCTGCATATCGAATCTCGCGTACCACGTGGAGATAAGGTACACTACACCTGGGAAGTACCCCGCTTCAAAGAGACCCAAAAGCAATCTCAAAGGAACCAACACGACCCAGTTATTGACAAAGCCAAATCCGATCTAACAGTGTGAGCTTGATTTCAGGGTAGGAAACGTGGATTTTTACCATCACCGCACCCCAAACCAGACAGATTCCTGAGAGGAAAGGTCGTGGACCAATTTTCCTGGTCAAGATTGTGGCAGGCGGTTGGAAAAGAGTGTACGTCACGAAGAAGACCAGAGCAACTGTGGACTGCCTGAGCGTCAGTAGGAGAGCGACGAAATGCTTTTCAAAACACTTACATATCGGAATCCGCCAGTCATGTCAAGGTCCACGAGCATGCCCGCAATGGCAGCATTTGGTAGGTTGGAGCGATCCATCAAGCTGTTCATGTAAATGAGTCCAGCGACCGTAATTAGACGCCGGTCAAGACGGTGAATGATCTTGCGCTGTTCCGCGTAACTGTAGACAGGGTCATCATCAAGGGCTTCTTGAAGACGCCCCTTCTCGTGGTCTTTGAAGCTCGATGGGGGGGATGACTCCTCTACCTCTAGGGTGTCGGGCTTCGTGGTGACCATGTTGCAGTATTCTTTCTCCTGACCTCGAAATCTCCAGTTGATAAATTCGGTCTATTAGATCACTGGAAGATAGATCATGATACACAGCGAGAAAAGCTGGGGAGTGCCACATGGCTGTCCCTTTAGTACCAGTCGAGATTCTGGAGCTCCTTCCCCAGCCCGTGGATCTGTGGGCGTGTCATCGTCAGTCAAGACGGCGCAAGACATTTTGTCAGGAAGGAACCTACGTTCCGATACCTGGGAAGCGGCATGGCTGTGACAACAAGTTACTAGTGTCTCCGATGTGGCGTGCCAAGCTTTGCGTGCTGCGTCAGTGCCAAGGTCTTGGAAGTCGCGGCACTGTTGAGCAAGCACGACGCATTCGTTATTCCACTAAGCTTCAAGTCTTGCACTCCGTCAGCACTTTGCATACAAGCAGCCAATGATTGAATATAAGGTACCTGAGCAACCTCGGTAGGCTATGTCCATGGAGTCGGTACCCTATCGTACACAGGAGTATAATTAATCATTCCGCCTCTCCTGATCCACCAGGCTCCGCGTCGCCAAGTCAGATCTTCGACCTTTATACAGTGGCATTTCTCCGTTCCGTGCATCCTGAACGTTCCAGTACCCGCTACCTTCTCTAATTCCGGTATGATGTCTATATACGTGTAAGCCCAACCTGTCTTATGTGTCATTCCCGGCGAAACTGCCTAGCAGTCGGCCGGTTTCCGAGGAGGATCGTGGGCGTCCATGTGCCAATTTGCTATCATTTGTCGTCCGATATTCAACGCTGGTACACGTGCGCTAGGTCAAACTCATCCGTGGCACAAGTTCCCTTGCAACGTTTTCGCGTTACCTCGGTTCGTACATATACTCCCAGAGCTACATGTAAACACAGGGTGTGGAACAGTCGCTACGAGTAAGCCAGGGCTCGATTTCGGCCAGTTTGACTTGGAGAGGTAGGGGCACTTCGTGTGCCCCTAGGTGGTAGTACTGTGACTTTTCGGCCAACGTGCGTCTTGCAACTGGTTCGCTTCCAACAGTGTAGCAGGCGCAAAGTCATTGAGCTCCACTGCAGTCCTACTTGTAGCACTGACTTTACTCGACATAGCCTTCCCTTGTGGAGTACGAGACAACAAGCCAGGATCACAGATTGAATCTGAATTGTGCATCGATGGGAGGCTTCATGCAAGCAGGTAGGTGTACCAGTGCCGTGCATGCTATTGAGGATATAATAGGAGCGATGAGCCAACCGAGAACCACTCCTCACCCCCTACCCACGCAGAGAAAGCACCACCTATGCCGAGGTGGTATAAGAGTCGTCCTTCATCATCTTCAACTCGGCGATGTTGATATCATATTTCCCTAGGCATGATCTGGAAGATATAGCACACCTCTTTGTACCAGTCGGGCACCCCTATGCTGAGGATATACACACCAGTCTCTGGAGCTGGGGCAATTTGAAACCGACGAATCAATCACTATGAAAGCAACATGCATATACAGCAGCAGACTGGTGCAGACAGCATGGTCAGATGTGTTCTCAGAAATTCTTTGTTGCTCGATCAAAAAGATCATACCGTCACGGAAGAAAAATAAATTGTGATAGCATCACAACCAAGGGCTGGTACGAGTTAGAACTTGCACGACGGGCACAGATCTACAGAATACTAACCTGAACTGGGATTTGAACCCAGGACCTCTTACATTCAGAATATTCTCTGGGAGACCCAAAGCAAGAATTCTACCACCTGAGATGGTGTTAGGGCGGAATAACATTTAGTCGTTATGGGCACTCACTGAACTATCTTTTCGAACGTTAGCCGCCAATCAAGCCAAGCCTAGGTGTTGGTGCTTACCCAGCCAAGCTTCAACTTGCCATGTTTCAGGCATTAATGTTGCACCAAATTCAGTGTGTGTGATTATATTGAAAAGACTGGAGCCAAAATGTTTGGTGGTCCCCCTGAGCATGTGTGGTCACGTGACTATATGCATAGTTAAGGAGATAGATTCGAGTAGTACTTCTCACCCACGTGAAATTCCACGACTGTCCCTCTGGCTCGAATACATCAGTCTCATTGTAGCTTGTCAGGTTACCGATAACCAGAGACGTAACAGCTCTGTGCTGTTTAAAGACAACGGTTGCATGTTAAGTAAGACCACCGCACAAGTGCTTGTTTGGGCTTTAACTATCACCGTTCTAGCTGCGCCTTTGGCATCAGTACGGAGCTGGAATAACCCTCGTCATCATCGCGAGCCGCAACAACAAGCACCCTAATAGTCTAAGTAGCTGATACTGAGACAAGCCGAAATGTCTCTTCCAAAGACCATCCTCATCTTTGGCGGGAATGGAAAGACGGCACGAGCTCTAACACCGCTCCTGGTCGCGCAATCGCACAAAGTCCACAGCATAATCCGCAACCCAAACCAGTCTTCTGGCCTGGAAGATCTCGGCGCCAAAGTCATAATCCGGGATCTCGAGCAAGCTAGCGTCGAGGACCTAACTAGTACCATCAGGGGCGTCCACCCAGATGTCTTAATCTGGTGCGCGCAAGGGACCTACGGTGTGCCCGGCGGCGCTGAAGCAATCGATCATCAGGCTGCGGTACGCAGTTTCGATGCCGCGGCGGCGGCTGGTGTGAAGCGCTACGTATCCGTTTCGGCGCTTGATGTGCGTGATAGTGCGAGTAAACCGACGCCTCCGTGGTACAACGAGCAGGATAAGCAGGGTAGTGAGCGACTGTGGAAGGTGTTGGAGCCGTACATGGAGGCCAAGCTAAAGGCTGATCGCGAGTTAGTGAGTGGAAATGAAAGACGTGGATTGAGTTGGACGATCGTTAGGCCGGGCCGGCTTGTAGATGATCCTGGGAGTGAGAGGTGCGAGGCTGGGAGAGTGCATTTTGGGAAGGCGATTAGCCGAGAGGACGTTGCGAGGGTTGTGGTTGCTTGCATTAGGGACGAGGGAACTGCTGGACTTGCCTTTGATGTCGTTGGTGGTGATACAGAAGTGAGCGAGGCGGTCAGGAATGTTGCATCGAAGAGAGAGGACTGCTTTGAAGGATTCTACTAACAAGCTACTTGATATTAGGATTAGGATTAGATCTGGATATATGTTTGTTGCTTCGTTCTCAGCAACCATGTCTCCATATCCTTAAATCATCAGAACGCTCAATTACGAAGTCATGTTCTCAATTGGTCGGAAGCGCGCGGTTCCTGTTGTCTTCTCGCACACGATGTGCTCCTCCTTTAACGCCTCCTGTTAGAGTAATCTTTGCCGTATGCTAGGTCGTTCTCATATCTCTCAACCCGCGTCAGGTCAGCATTTCCATCACCCGTCATGGACCTGGTATATTTCTGGTCTCTACGTAGGTCCTTTGGTCCGTCATTGTCATCAGGCGACGCGCTGCGAGCCATGGGATGATCTGGAGGGTACAGATTGTGGGATATCCTGCCAGTCCTCGAGTCTACATATACGTGGCCTTGGGACTGAGAAGGAATTGGCTGCTGCTGTGGTGGCATATGCGCAGTGCTGGGATGGAATTGCTGCTGAGGCTGTGCAGGGAAAGTGTTGGGAGATTGCATGGACGGGCGAGGCGGTGGCTGCTGTGAGCCTTGAAACGTGCTTGGATGTTGCAGTGCTCCGGGACCTGGTTGAGAGTACTGGACATTGGGCTGCGGGCGATGCTGCCAAGAGGGCTGAGGCCATTGGTTTGGCGGTCGTTCCTGATACGGCGGTGGAGCCTGCCCGTACTGGTTTTGCTGTGGCCTCTGCCAGGCGTCGGAGCTATACTCATGCTGTGGCGGCGTACTTAGTGGCCTGTTAGGTCTCGTCGGAGGCGCGTGGTTATTCGAGCCATGACCGTCTGAGTGGGGAGGTCGAGAGTGAGAATGAGGTCTGTCGTGTTTGTGCCGACGACGACGTTCCCTTCGCTGTTCTGCCTCTGCCTTGTCTTTATTGTATTCATTGTAGAGGTACCCAGCTGCAACAAATTCTAGTCCTCCAAGAATCACCATGTTGCTAGGAGTTGATCGGGTCCTGCCTTAGGCGAACCCAACCGCCTAAATATTTCCTGGGGTAGGAGAAGTGCAGGTGGGTGGAGGAAGTGATGTCATTGCTGACGACGCGCCCACGTGGTACTCAGAAACCCCGGGCCCCAGGGATCCCTGGAACTCCGGCTGCAGCTGAAAGAGCGAGACCATAACATCTGACTTTATCCACGGCCGCCACAGCCGCCACACACCGACAACTACGAATAGCTCATGGGACCTAATCACCTCGGTCAGCTCCTGTAGCGTTCGGCGGCGCCTCCCTGATTCCTCTGTATCTCATGATCTCGTGCCGTGGTCTATAGCAGAGAGCGGAAATAGTCACGCATCAGACATCCGAGGATTTGTGAAGAATTATGCAACCTCAAGCTTATGAGACCAGTACTGATTCACCAAGACCAATAATGCAAGTGTCATATCTACATAAATTCATGCTCATGTATGTCCATTAATGTGTGAATCCGTAAATGCAGACTTTACACCCTTTCCTAGAGCGATCTTGGCTCTCGATGCACCCAAAATGCTAATACCACACGCTTCCAAATCTGCCTTTTAGACAGCATAATCATAAACGCCCCTCTCCAATGCACTGAGATTGTTCTCATAATGATAAGGCGTATGTTCCATAAACATGCTCTTTGTGAACCTGACCTCGGAGAAGCGCTTCTCAACGTCTCTCACATATTTGAGCTGGACCCTTGTTGCGGGCCGCCCTAATGGGGTGTAGTGCTTTGCCTGCTCAGCACCACCAGTCGTGGTCTGGTCTGGGTCTCTGTCAAACACCCTCGTGCTTTCCAATGTGAAGATCTCCCCAGGTGGGACAAGTTTCTCATTGACCATGACTTTCCGCATTTCGACCAGCTCATTCCACATCCAAGTATCTTCGCCCAAGGCATCACCAGCTAGGTCGCTGGACGGAGGCGGGCCAGCTGTTGCTTCGGAGTGGCTGTAGCCGGTTCTGAAGAACGAATATACAGCACTCGCTAAGCGTTCTGAAATCCGTTCTCTAATGTTCTTGAACACACCTGATACGTCTTCCTTGAGGAGTCTCGCTACGGCCTTGAAGTCTTGCAAAGTGCCTAGTGACAAGTACGGTATGATGTCGTTCGCATTGATGACTGTCGTAATTAGGCCTCGAGTAGCAACTCGAAGGGTAGACGAGACACATGCTGGAGCTCCGAAAGCGTAAACGTGAATCGGTCGACCGGCGGGGAGAGCAACAGGAGGGATGTCTTTCATGGCTGCTGCATGAGCTTGTGAGGGCAAGAGTTTCTGTCTCTGAGACGTGACGAACGATGGCTTATCTGCTTCACCCGGCTCGTGCTTCGATGGCTCAGACAACATAATGGCAAGAACAGCAGCAACCGCTCCACCAAGACTGTGCCCCACCAGTACAAGGCCAAATTCGGGAAACTCCTCAAGGTTGTCCTTCAAGGTAGACATGATATTGTTGCCATTGCGACTATCCATGAGACGTCGAGCAGCGTCCCGTATGCCTCGATGCACTTTGTAAGCTTGTCCTTGCCAATACAGATCAGCAGAGTCGCAAGCGCTGTCAGTCAATATGTCTTCAAACCCTAAGGTGCCACGACACGTTAACACTATTGCCTTAGATTCCAGGTCGATGGTTATGAAATGGATCAGTGGCGCGAACTCGTCACTGTATGTACGCTCAAATCCTTGCGGTTCCAGGTATGACGATTTGATGATGGTCTCTTCCGGGAAACCTGTATAGGTCGCGAAAGAAACGTGTTCGTGGTGTACATCCTTTTTGACCATCTCTCTCGACTTCGCCAGTAGCTCAGGCTCGACAGGAAGTCCCATGAACCTCAAGAAGCCTTGACCGTATGCAGCGGTTGCGGACCGCCCGAACCTCCGTAATGTCCAGATAAGGTGACGCTGTGGAAACTGACCGGGCACTATACCATCTCTAGCCAGAGCTATGAGCATCTTGTTGTCTTCGAAGATTGAGCGTCTTGGCATAGGCGTTTTAGGGGCCAACACTAACGGGTCTTCTGCAGTATTCTTCGTTCCCATCGAATAAAGACTCGCCCCAAAGGAATGCGACCTCCTGTGGTGTAAGCTACCCAGCTCAGCCGATTCGTCCAGATTCTGGTACGTCGAAATCTCTGTCTGAGAACGTGTTTTGCTAAAGGAGTTCGAGGCCTTAAGATGGGCCCTAGACATGGTTGGCGATGGTGGCCTACTGTCATTTGAGTGCAACGAATAAGTATCGGTTTGCGAGTAGGTAGACTCTCGTCGTTGCTCATGTAAGGTGAAATACCCCGCGCTTTGACTCTCATATGCAGCGGGAGTGGTTCTGCCGGGACTCGTGAAAGGGGTGCTTGGCTGAGTCATCGGCACATGGAAGACTGGCTTTTTCGAGTTATCTGTGGCTGAAGTGAGTGGCCTGAGAGTCTGGGAAAGAGCTTTGCTGAAGCCGCCGCCCGAACTGCTGCGGCTCCTTGAGGACGTGGGTATCGTTGGGTTCAGCACTGCAGAAGATCGATTAGGGCTTGCTGGAACCCAGCCTTTCCCGATCGCCCCAGATCTTTCGTTCCTCTCGGGTCTGCCATTGTCTGGCACTCGTTCTTTCCCATGCTTAGTCTGCGAAGGCCTTGTTCGTCGAATAACTGGTAGCAATGTGCTCTCAGTCACAGCCGTCCGTGTCTTCTTCTGATTTGCCACCGGTGCTGTTGGGGCATTTTGGGCGCCGTTCTGCATGGAATGACCGATTTCATGTCTTACTAAAGAAGCATCAGGATCGATGCCCAACTGTGGCACTACCCCGGAAGAGTGGTGTGATGATTCAGCCTGGACCGTACTCTCTGTATCATCAGAGTCCAAGGTTTCGGAGGTGTCAACGTTATCAAGACTGAGCTGTTCATTCGGAGCAACCTGTGCAGTGGACGCAACTTTGGATGCTGTGCGGAACACGACAGTCTGGACGTCTGAACTGTTGTCGAAGTTAGGATGCTCAGATACCATGATCATGCCTGGGGGTGCTTCGATGTGGGTGTTCTCAGCAGCGTGTACGTCAACTTTGGTCGTCTTCACCAGCATGGTCTCGGTAGTGATTGTGGCTCTTGAGCCGGGCGGTAGTTGTTCTAGTATGCGTTGCCTGATCTCCTCATCAGTTAATCTAGTCTGATCATCAGCGCTGAGTGCAACGGAATTGGAGAGGACATCTTCTTCCACAGCCCCGGCAATTGCTGCAAACTCGTCGTTGGGATCTTCGGCGAGAGGTGTTTGTAGCACGGCATCGGCATTGGCGACTACTTCTGGTCTTCTAGTTCCAAGCACATCTGCACGAAAACCACGATCGTCAATAACGATATCCCAGATGGTTGTGTCACCACAGGCAGCACGCCACTCCATCTCGGTTTTCCTCCTTCCGCTCCTTTGCAAAAACAGGAAGCTTGCGACGGTGGACAAGAGTTCGTAGGCATGGACTGAATTGACACGACCGTCAGGCCCGGGCTTGTCGTACTCTTTCTTCATCACCTCAACGATAGCCGCTACTGCTCTTGAGGCATCTGTGGAACCAAACAAAGCATTGAGAAAGTGCAGACCGTTGAGTGAGGATTCCGAAGACCAGTCCAGAGTAGTCTCAGCCACGTAGAAACCAGTAGCGGCCAGCAGGGAAGCGGCAGTCAGTGTGGTGTGCAGAGAGGAAACCCACTTGTCGACCAGATGCTCTGCTTGTCCTTGGCGTAGGGCGAGCGCAGTCCTCTCGTTTAAGTCTCTACCTCCTGCCCTAAGCACGTACTCCAGGACGGACTGGTTCAGGCCGATGACTGCGTTGGTGGTCTGGCGACTGGCCGCCAAACTCCATTTTGCAGCGCCAACGCCTGTTTTCAGCCAGAAGGTGGTTGCGCCGGTAGCCAAAGAGACTGTCTTTGCGGCACTGCGCCATAACAACGTGGGTGCTTCAGTTTGTCTTTCAAGCGCGTCTCTCCTGGCTTTTTCATATTCCTTTTCTCTCTCGCGGTAGACAATTAGGTCGTCCCTGTTCGTAACGGTGCTTGTCATGGTGCTTTAAACAAAAGAAGACGGGGATTATGTGTGGATGAGGAGCAGTGTGAGGGTTTCGACCTTTGTTGTGCGGGAGGCAGATCCATGGAAGGCGAGGATGTTGTTGAGGAGCAAGTCTCTATTCAAACGGGAGGTTCATCACATGCCAGTGTCATTTGATCTTCGTCAGGGTTGTTCCTGCATCAACGACGGGTACCTGAAGTAGTGGTGTAGTGGTATAGTGGTGCTGCCGCGAAGATTCGTACTTCGTATGCCTGGCTGAACGAGCACGAGGACAAAGGATCTCCCAATTACAAACACATGACGTCTCCCTACGCAACCCTACGCAACCCTAACGTGTGCGTTTTAAGGTTCACTAGCCAAGACTAGAATCAACTTCCTACCAATGATAGAGCTTACAACCAGCGCATCCAAGAATGTGATCGCATGTCATGTCATGGTGGTGTTCGGAACAAGATGACCATCTTACCAGAAGTTCAAAACGAGCCGCTCAGCAAAACGATCTGAGAGATGATATGGACAACGAGAAGCGTGAAGTCAACGCGCTCTTCGCAGCCTGGAAGAGCTGGCAATGGCAGCAGTAGCAACGATGGTATACATGATCACAACTAATAGCTACCGTACTGGATGGAAGTTGTGGTTGCGGAACCAGGCGTTCAAAACCAGCTGAAGCGAGCTTATCTGGCCGGCTGCCTGACTGTGTGACCGGGTTGGAGCGCATAGGAGATCCTCCATCGTTTGCCTAATCGTTTGTGTGAAGCTCGAGATGAGCCATATCACGCAACGTGTATGATGCTATCCATACCTACAAGCGATAACTCCCTCCGTGGTTTCTTTTCCATTCTTAGGTTGATACGCAGGGACCGAGGCATCTGGCCCATGGCTACCAGACTGCAACCCCTCACGGCTTCGGCAGAGCTTCATCACGTGCCGAGCCGAGCATACGCTCATGGCAAGGCGTTCCATTCCTCAAAAGTACAAAGCACTTCGGAACGCTGATGGGGCTTCGCGGTGAGCTTCTTGTGGGTAGGTAACCTTTGATACCTCACCGAGACAATGGCGAAACCCCCAAGGATCTACACCAATCCCAACATACCTCATGTCGACATACCGAACGTTGATCTCTTAACGCTACTTTTTGGTAAGTACATTCATGCCAGGCTTCCAGCTCTATTGACGTCGTGATAGATACTGAACACAGCATTGCCCAGCCGGAAACAATCCTTCACGTGGATGCCGCCCACCCAGAGAACAATTTCACCAAAGCAAGCCTCCGAGATACCATCGAACGTATTGCTCATGGCCTGCGGAACCACTATGGTATCGGCGCTAGTGGACCTAGCAAGGACGTCGTTACCGTTATGTCCTATGGTCAGATCATGGTTCCTGCGGTCTTCTACGGCGTCATAGCGGCAGGAGGCATCTACAGCGCCGCGTCACCCTCCAGCACAGTTGCCGAGCTAGCCCGTCAGATTACCATCGGCAAGTCGAATCTGGTGATCTGCTCATCCGAGCACAAGGACATTGTCTCCCAAGCAGCGAAGCAATGCAACGTTCCACTATCGCACGTGTTGATTCTTGAGTCATATCCTGAACATTCTCTCAAATCATGGGACGGCACCATCAATGCTGTCTCGGCCGAGCTTCTCTCTTGGCAAAAAGTCAGTGACCCTGCCACCCTCAAGAAGTCAAGTATTGCCCTGCTCTGGTCAAGCGGCACCACCGGACTACCGAAGGGCGTCAGTCTTAGCCATCTCAACCTCGTCGCTGAAACCTGGCTGCTCAGCTATCAGCCGCGAATGTTTGTCGCGAAACAGCTCGAGGAAGACCCGGCCAGCTTCAAGCCAATGGAGTACAGAACACTCGGCCATCTGCCAATTTCGCACATCGCAGGCCTGTTCGGCTACCTCGTGGGGCCACTGTACAGCGGCGGCACCGTTTACTGGATGAGGAAGTACAACTGGCCCGACCTCCTCAAATACGCCAAGCAATACAAGATCACCGCCTTCTACACCGTCCCTTCGATCTACCTCCGCATCTCCAAATCGCCAGACGTAACAGACCAATTCGCGCATGTCGAGGCCGCAAACACAGGTGCCGCGCCCATGGACAGCAAGTTGCAAACAGCATCGAACTCCCGTCTAGGCGACGGCAACAACACATTCATCGGCCAGACGTGGGGACTGTCCGAAACAACAGGCGCAGTAACAGCGATGCCCAGGGGCGAAACAGACACCACCGGCTCAATCGCGCGGATCCTCCCTAACGTCGAACTCAGAATGGTAGATGACAATTACCAAGACGTCGAGCCGGGCCAAGAAGGCGAACTCCTGATCAGGTCGCCGCTAGTAATGGAGGGCTACTACAACAACCCCGAGGCAACGCGCGACGCGTTCTACGACTTCAAGGACGACGGAAAGGGCCGCTGGTTCTGCAGCGGAGACATCGGCGTGATCAGGGATGGCAAGTTCTACATTGTAGACCGAAAGAAGGAGCTGTTGAAGTACAAAGGTTTACAGGTTGCACCGGCGGAGATCGAGAATCTGCTGTTCACCCACCCAGCTGTTGCAGAAGCGGCGGTGGTAGGTGTTCCGGCGCCCGATGACCCGGGCACTGACTTCCCGAGGGCTTATGTAGTGCTTGCCAAGGACATGGCGGGACGGAATGAGGAGAGCGATGCGGCGAGTGGAATGCAGGCTGCGCAGCAGAATATAGCGGCCAACGATTCTTCGAAGCAAGACACACTAGAACAAACACGGTACACGGACAGAAAGCCCGCGTCGGACTCAACAGCATCACCAGCGCCAGCGCCATCGGCTCAAGACTCCACCTCTGACCCCTCAAAACAAGACACGCTTTCGCAAACCCGCTACGTCCCTAAACCCTCGCATTCATCTTCATCCTCCTCCTCCCCGCCATCAGCATCTGGCTCCTTCTCGGCCTCCGCAGAAGCAGACCTATCCGAAGAACTCAAGAAATACGTCGCCGATCGACTTGCGCCGCACAAGCAGTTGAGAGGTGGCGTGAAGTTTGTGCCAGAGATTCCAAAGAATGCGATTGGGAAGTTCCTGAGGAGGGAGTTGAGGGAACGGGCGAAGAAGGAGGTCAAGGAGGAGAGAGGGGTTGTGGATGCGAAGTTGTAGGGTGGTCGTGGATTATGCGTATGGTGTTGCTGAACAACATGAATCTCGTTTTCTTTTCCTGGTGATCTCCTCGGGTTCGGCAAAGCATTTATGCGCTCGCCGTCGCGCAGAACTGGAACTCAATAATACTCTTTCACAGCTTGATGCATCTACGCCTGATATTTCGGCGATGGCTAGGGCTTCTTTCTGGCCGTTGATGCCAAGGGAGACGCTCGGTGCTTCGTTCCTCCCCAGAAATAGCGTGTTCCTGACCAGATCCATCAGCCTCTGGCATGTGCCAACAGACACCCTTATTTGTTCGCATCTCCTGTATGTGCTGAAGCCACCATACAGCATCCACCACTTTTTGCTGGCCGTTAGTCATCTGCTTCGCTATGGTTAGTGCTTCTTGGAACGCTTTCCCGACCATGTCCAGCTGCCCTTGCAAGTGGTACACTTCGCCCAGAGCTATCAAACCGTCATGCACATAAGGGTGCTTGGTGCCCAGGATACGCTTCAGTTCTCTTGCCACATTCTCGAGCGTCTCTCGAGCATCGGCCCAAGGGTTTTGATTGACGTATACTGAGGCCAAGTTGAATCGCGCAGTCGCGGTGTCAATGTGATCATCGCCCAGGACCTGAGAAATGCCTTCCACCACACGCGCAAATTCAGCTTCTGCTTCCAGCAGCCTTCCACATCTACAATGTAGCTCAGCCACTGACTGTATTGCATTCAGTCTTTTAGGATGCAGTGGTCCATAAAGTCGTCCGTATGATTTCAGCAACGTTTCGCTCAGTCTCTCGGCAGCCTCAAGCGTTTCTTCCGAATCCCATCGGATGTACACCCATACCAGTTGGAGGAGGAGGTCCATGACACGCAGATGGCATGTCTCCAGGTCCATCTCATTCTCATGGCCACCAAGAGCTCGCTGGATCAATTGCTCTGCTTCAGCTAATCAACCAAGTTGACAGTAAAGATGTGCTAGGTTCGTGGCCGCCGTCAAGGTATGTTCGTGACACAAACCACCATCTGGTGCTGATGCCAACCCCACACTTGACAACTGCTGAAGCTCGGCTCGGTGCCCAACGAACAGTTCTGACTCAACTTGAGGCGCATTCCTAAAGAGCAGTCCGAGTGCACGCATGCAAGCAAAAGTCGACTATGAGCTCGTGCGTGTTATGCAAAGTTGCTGATAGACGCAGTGTACTCACTTCCCTCAGGATACTGTAGGTTTGACGAAGCACCTTGGGCTCGATAAACGTAATAAAAATGGTTGATGTGGTCACCCAGCTGCACATGAGCCTCTCCTGAAATATTGATGCCAGAGTAGTCGTGACTCGTCAGGCCGACCTCTTCACTGTCCGACATGGCGGGAGCACCCGAGTGTGAGAAAGAGCGAGCATATCATCTCACCATGACAACGCCAGAAGGTAGTTAGCTCGTTCTCATGCTGTATGAGCCGTTGTCTGAAGGCAGAAGAAATCATACGCAGTCCTAGAATCAACAACACCACTCTGATAGAGTCATGTCGAGGTTTGGAGCATGGAAGTTGTGAGCATATAGCCGCCTGCATCACGGCTGCATTATGGCCGGACTCCGGCGGTAGATTAGTTTAGGCAGCGAATGAGAGGGAAAGCACTATTTGACTACACGCCCTGTCTCAAGCCCATCAGCCTGTTGCATTACATCTCGACGTAACGACGTTGTCTGAAGGGGCTCTGGAGGGGTCACGAAAAGGCACCGAAGCTTTGATGCGTACTTAGATTGAGGCAAATCAAGATCCATATTGGCAAGGGCAAGCAAGCCGTTGCCTCCGACACCATCTCTCTTGTAGGGAAAGTCAGGCGACCGCGCTCTGTCGCCTTATCGATAAGAAATTTATTTCGAGGCAGGCACGAACCAACTCTCGTACCTGCTACCAAACACTACGAGCTCACCACTACCGCACAGCTCTACAAGATGTCTCTCCTCCGTGAAGTCAAGCCACGCAACGCGCGCACTGCCAAAATCGTTAAAGCTCGTGAACCTCAACTTTTCGAGGGTCGCAAGCGAGTCCTCCTCCTCCATGGCACCAAGTGCCCTGAACCGATCCGCAATGTCCTCAGGACGGTAACGACACTCACCAAGCCTCACTCCGTGCAACTCAACAAGAAGAACGAGAACATCCATCCGTTCGAGAACGCTGAGAGTCTTGAGTTCTTGGCTGGCAAGAATGACTGTGCGCTCGTTGTGTTTGCGACCAGCTCGAAGAAACGGCCGAACTGTGTGAATCTGCTGCGGATCTTCGATGGGAAGACACTTGATCTGGTCGAGCTGCTGTTGTTGAACAGTGCTGAAGAACTGAATGAGGAGAATGGCAAATTACAGATCGGCGTGGAGATGAAGCCTATGATTGTTTTTGCTGGGTCGCAGTGGGATGACCAGTCGAGCGGAGACCAGGCTACCCTGTTCAGACAACTGAAGAGCACCTTTCTGGATCTGTTCCAGGGCGAGGAGATCTCGGGTGTCGATGTGGCGGGGTTGCAGTATGTGCTGTTTATCGCAGCTGGAGAGACAAATGCGACGAGCACAGACATGAACGAGCCAGGGAATAAGCCAGTCATACATCTCAGATGGTACAGAGTACGGACACTACGGTCGACCACACCCAAGGTTCCGAGAGTCGAGCTAGACCAAATAGGGCCCAGCTTTGACTTCAGGGTCGGCCGATTCAAGTTTGCGGATGAAGGCGTGATGCGAGAGGCTATGAAGCACGGAAGACGGCCGAACGAGGCCAGAACAAAGAAGAACATCGAGACAGACACGATGGGTGACAAGCTCGGCAGAATACATCTTGGCAAACAGGATCTGAGCGAGCTGCAGACGAGAAAGATGAAGGGTCTGAAGAGAGGAAGAGACGAGGACGACATCGAAGCCACGATGAACGGCAACGGTGTACACGAAGAAGAGGACGACATCATAAGTCAAGATGATGAGGACGAGGGCGGCATTGATATCGACGAGGATGAGCTATCCGAGGGTAGCAGTGTGGGAGGTACGGGTGACGAGATCGATATTGGTGACTCTGAGGAAGAGGCTGCTGCCATGCCAAAGAGGCAGAGGATAGCCTAGAAAATCCTTGACACAGGAGGTCTCTTATGCTAGCTTAACGGTCACCGCAAAAGGTCAAAATGAGAAGCGTGGAGTATGGCGTTGTGGGATTCTATGTCAATTGGTAAAGTGGTCTAGAAAGCACGGCCAACGCTCGAAATAACCAAGCATGCAATCCATTACTTCGGTCCTCATCGTGAGACTACACGCCTACTTTTATTTCCGTCCCCATCGTCGTCGTCGTCGTCATTATCGTCGTTGTTGTCATCGTCGTTATTCTCGCCGTCATTATCACCGTTGTTATCGTTGTCCTCATCGTCGTTGCCTTAACTGTTGCTACTACCGTTGTAGTAGCTTCCGCCAACCGGGCCAGTCAAATCAAAGCAGTTGGCAAAGTACCCAACGGTAGCAGACCAATCGCTGAACATGGCTGCAACCCCGATTTCATTCGCCAGGATGTCGAGGACCTGGTACAGCTGACCATCGTAGCTGACAGCTTGGGCGAACGTGCTGTAGTAGTAATCTTCGGTTGCCTCGACACGGTCAAGAGGACCAGATCGCTCAAACGACCAGGAGATGATGTCGAGACCTGCTGCGTTGGCCGCCTTGGCGTAGTCGCTGGGCACGATGGTGTCGTTGTTGCTGTCGCCGTACGTCAACAAGTAATTGAATGGCGGCGAGATGATGTTCACGCCTGCAGCCTTGAGGTCAGGCAGTCTTGCGGTAGCGTTGATGAGTCCCTCGGGAGTGTCACCTGCCTCGTCGAGGTAGACGGCCTGCGATCCCATGATGGGGAACTCGTTGATCCACTGGTAGATATCCGCGGGCAGGAATGATTGAGGCCAGACCCGTTCGGGCGCGATGCCCTTGTTGAGGAATGTGTTAAGCATGTCTCGTGCGTATTGCTCCTGGGTGTACGTGCCCTGGAATGGCATGGGAACTGAGGCTGGGGGCGTCTTGAGCTCTGGCGTGAAGTTGCGGTAGCCTGGGATGCCGTCGACTAGGTCAATGTAGCCGCTGAGCGATAGTGTAGTCGCGCAGGTGTCGTAGAGCTCTGTTCTGAAGGATGGTATGCCGTGCTGGTAGTCTTCTGGTGTTGTTGCGCTGCTGTTGAAGCCGTCCATCTTGGCGCAGAGAGACAAGAACTCAGCCTCGGTGATGTCGGAGGTACAGCAGAGAGCTGTAGCATCAGATGTTTCATTGGCAGGGGTGAACGGGGTGGTACACTTCGCTGCCAGCTCTGGTCGCAAAAGGATGTCGGTCGTGGTGTGCAGATCGCAAAGTGAGTGTCTACACACAAGTCCAAGGTCGCTGGTGAAGGAAACATCGCACTCGAGGATACCTGCACCCATTCTTGCACCAGCTCGGATGGACTCTGCGGATTCCTCCGGAATTTGGAGGGTGCCACCACCGCGGTGGCCGATGGACCAGCTTGTGACCGAGAATGGTCCGTTCTTACATTGATCCAGTTTGTCCTTGAGATCACCCTCCATCATGTCGTTCACGATGTAGTAGGGTCGTGGACCATAAGAGATTTGGTACTCCGTTGGTCCATCCGGGGGAAGAAGCTCGGTATGGTCATCGTCTTGTCTTATGTTTAGTGGTGCAGCGGCAGCAAGTGCTGCGAGAGCGAGAGTAGCAGCAATTCCAGCCATGTCGACAACGAAGAACAGAAAACGAAACAGTAAGTAGTCAGTAGCTGGATGAGAGAGCAGCACCTACAGAAACGAATGTTTGGACTGACAGAAGCGTACTTATCTTTTTCTCCCAGGGCAGCAAAGCTCTGGCACAGCTCACCTACCTCTTTCGTGTATTCGAGCTCCATCATGCAAGCTTGTCCCACGTGTAGAGGTTGGAGGATGCTGTTGATCGTTGTGATATGTCGACATCCTGGAAGCGGATGCAGTGACAGGCGTTATATGCATGCCAAGGAATTTAAGCTGCTTCGACAGGGATCTCGCTCCGCTAAAAGCTTGGCAAAGTCTTGTAAAGCCAATCGGTGTCGCATCTTCTAGCACCGTGCACGGCGGGTTGAGCTTAAGTGGCCGATGTTCCTGCACAAGCCTCTGTCATCATCGTTCAAGTTCGGTTGCATCCCGGCCTAGTATGCGGTGTGCACCGAGGGACTGGGTGTAATCGGCTTGGCTCTCTCTCTTAGGAAAGATCTATCAAGTTCCCACACTGCTGCACCTCAAGATTTGGCTCCAGTGATAGGTCTGCAAGAATGCGTGGGTCATCGTGTGTTCGCCCGGAAGGCAATCAACTTTTAACGTGTACGCTGTGAAGCATTTTTTGAACGTCCACGGTGATGTCTTGGGAGGAAGCACTGTCTGATTCGAGGTACATCGCAGGAACAGAGAGGAAAAGAGAAAGATGGCTGAAGCAAAAAGGATAACGACGCAATGAGTCTGATTCGCAAGGTTAGGTCTGAATTCGTGCTTTTCCCCCGCGCTAGCTTCTCGTTCATCTTCTTCGTAACCATTGCTGTCGTACTGATTGCCGTTGACCGCGACCTCGGGGGTGAGAGATCGTCGGCAGAGCGAGACCTCTCCAGCGTGGAATACGAAGAGGGCGAGGAGTCTGCCATTCACCACCTTGTCGACACACCAGGACTCTTACCAAAACGTCGGATATCCATGCCAACTCTTCAATTCGCCAGGCCAGTGCCATCGGCGGCGTACCTCTTTGCCGCCCCACGGTCCACAGAAAGTCGAGCCAGTGGGAGAGCGTAAAGTACACATCGTGCACCTCATCGACCGAAGCACAAATGTTACAATATTCGTCGTAAACGTTCTTCAATCTGAGGAGAGCTCGCTCGACCGACCGGTACCTCAACAAGTCGCTAGGCGCAGACATGATGAGGTCTTCACCCATAGGGTGGTGCAGTTCATCGATCTCGTAGGAAGCGTCGGAATCAGACTCGAGGATCTCTAGATCTGAGGGGTATGGTGATCGGGATCCGGACGGTTCTGCCCAGGGTTGTACGACTGGCAAGTGTTCTAAGATGCCCGAATTTGCGGCCGCCTGCGGGTACATCGCAAACGTGTCTGAAAGACGTTGCAGGTTATCCTCGGCGACCGCGTCTGTGTTGTTCGTTGTCTGATTGTGTGCGACAATGCCTTGCAGGGCGTTGCTTGTCGTCCTACTCTGCTGTTCAGACGGCGAGCGCAGCTCGTCAACAGAACCAGATGCTCTCCTGTAGAAACTCCTCCCTCTCAGAAGCGGGCTCATGGGTGACGAAGACATGTTGACCGGCTGTGTCACTCAAGTAATCTGTACGTAGGGTAAGAACTGTGCTTTCTTTCGTTACCTAGGCTGGACACACAACCATAATCCCCACGACACCGTGAGTAGCAGGGTCTATATATGTTGGCCTTAAGATATCATGGTCGGCAGCAGAGCTTTTGGCCCGCTCGGTAGGGGCTTGGTAGCCAGTCAGGAACGCCCGTTGCAGAACAGAATTTCAGGCAGCATGGTTGAACGCAGTGATTGGCCAAATAGTGGTATATATCATGCTCAGTGAGTCCAATTTCGGTAGTAGAATCTGCCTGCTACCGTGTTAGCTTCTGAACTTGCTCACGTTATGGCATAAGCCACTATCGCATAAGCTGTCGTCCCCTTCGACGGTGAGAGGAGTGCACCTTTGTCTACTTAAGGCGCAGGCACGATATCGAGAATCATCATCGTGCATGATCTTGGTCTGAAGAACACCCCGAAGGCAGTATCAGAGAATCCTTCCATGCGATTGATTTGTTACTCTGAGGTCAGCTCGCTGTTCAGGTACAACTCGAGCACAATGGAGAAGAAACCCAAAACAGCTTAGCTCTATGATTTACACGGTACGCCGTTGTCTGTCCCTTCCTCGGAGGTCGGCTTTCGAAGCTCCGTTGGCGCCATATGCGCATCTATCCATTGACACCGGCAGCGAGGCTGGCCATATTACTTTCACTGCATCGGGCCAAGCAACCTTGTCTTCTTCTTGAGCATTATTTGTTTACGAAGAGAGTCTGGTTGAAGTCTTCTGCTGTCTTCGATCTCTATACTCGCTGGTGGCAAAAGCGCGAAAGTCACATTACAGGGCGACCTCCCGGCAAGCAGCGCATCGCGTGACACCAATCGCATTCAAGGACAGTGATTATGGCAGCTACTCGAGATGCCGAAGCAAAACAGAATAACGAAGGCCCTGGCGATATGCCTAAGGGAATGAGAAAAGAGTTTCTGTCCTTCATGAAGGTACATAACGAACCGTTGCTTGTGCTTGGCGGCCCCCTTTGCACGCTATGTTCATGAAGCAGTCGGCAGCGACCGTCGCTTTGCTGCAATGCGTCCCTTGATGCTAACTATAGTGTCCAGTCGATAGCTACCGTGAAGGGTGACCTATCATCGTTCTCCGTGCCAACATTCATCCTCTCCACAACCTCTATGACAGAATACCCTGCCTATTGGGCAGAACAGCCATCAAGGTTCGTCGCACCAGCCCACGAATCAGACCCAGCAAAACGAGCTCTGCTGGTCATGACCTGGTTCCTAACCACCCTAAAACAACAATATGACCACCGCGCAGATCGGAGGAAAGGTAAGCCATTGAACCCGGTCCTAGGCGAGCTCTTCCTGGGCAGGTTCGAAAGCACCACTCACGGCACCACCCAAATAATCTCGGAGCAAGTCTGCCACCATCCGCCCGTCACAGCATATAAGCTCTGGAATGACGACAACGGCATCTCCCTTTCAGGCTACCACGCAACCAAAACACATATTGCGGTGATGCGCTCCATACACCTGATGAAAGTCGGACATGTGGTGCTCCATATAGACAAATACAACGAAGACCACCTCATCACCTTTCCACAGGTCCATCTCGAGGGTTTCTTGACCCCTCCGCCATTTCCGGAATTCGACGACCATAAACCAGCTTATATCCAGTCTAGCTCAGGGTATACCACCAAGATCGCATTCTCAGGCAAGGGGTGGCTAAGAGGGAAGCGTCATTCGTTCTTCGCGAGTCTGTACCCCGAGGGCAAAGAGTCGGAGCCGCTGTATACAGCCGACGGACAGTGGACAGGCACGTTCACCGTCGAGGATGTGAGGTTGAACAAGGTGGTCGAGACTTATAACGCGACGACATCGATGGACAACTTGACGCCGGTATCTGTTGCGCCGCTCGCGGAGCAAGATCCGATGGAGAGTCGGAGGTTGTGGAGCAAGTTCGCGACCGCCATGTACAAGCGTGACATAAACGGAGCCAGTGCGGAGAAGAACCGTATTGAGGTTAGACAGCGTGAAATGAGAAAAGAGGAAGAGGAGCAGGGAAAGACGTGGGAGACGAGATATTTCTCCAAGGCACCTGTGGATCCAGAGACGGAAGCATTGTGTACAAAGGTCGGACTGCGTATCGAGCCTGAGCCTTTTGGAGGTTCCTGGAAATTTGACACGAAGAAGTACAAGCACGCTGGGCGGAGGAAAGATGACCCGTTCAGTGACGAGAAGGCTATATGGGGTTGAAATTCAGCACAACGCTCTGTAGTAAAGCCAAGATCCCAGTCCAATGATTCTCATGCTGTTATTGAGCATCAGTCGGCAACGAGACTCGTCGATACCCCAGAGTCTGGCATGGGGCGGCCTGAAACGGAGCGCTTCGACGGTGATCATCACGACAAAGCTCGAATGTGAGACTTGCCTCAGAGCAGCTCTGTACTCATCTCCGCAAATCAATCCTAATATTCACATACTGACACTACTCGTTATGCCATGGATCTTGGCAAGTAATCAATGACGAGTGCTTCGAGGATGAGCCCAGCAAAATCCAGAACACGGAGTGCTTTGAAGTCGTGCCTGATATCAATATAGCAGATAACCCATAAATGCAATGAGACACAGGTGGCCCGAGATGCAAAGAGGCTTCATGCCAAAAAGATTGCTGGTGAAGCTCAAGGGCAAAAGGAAAACTGTGGCAACCGGGTTCGAACCGGTGATCTTCATCTATTCAACTGACTTCTCCTACACATAAATTCGATGGACTCGTCCCTTGTCTGAGTCGCGCTGGACTAATTCCTGCTGCGTATACGACTTTGTTCAGTATGTACTTCTGGGGTTCTCGAAGACTTTCAAGACATTGGCTGAGGACCCTATCCTTGTTGCCACGTCAGCGCAACAGCACTTGTTTGGTTTTGTGCAGCTGCAGCTTCTGAGTTGTCGCTTTCAATTCAAGGTAGGTAAGCGCACCTGCAACTCATGCAGTAAGAAGCCATTAGTAGTTGAAACTTGCGATGAAGCTTTACCACTAGGTCATACCACTGATTTGCTGCACAAGTTTCGTCAACAGGTAATTATGCCTATGCCTCGGCCCGCATTTCAGAGTGGCTCGGAGTGAAGGTTAGCAAGCTGGTGACCTGGATATTACACTATTTCCAGAAGATTGATATCTCCGGTCGTTGATACCGGATTTAGTCGACTGACGAAGACTAGCTTCTGACTGCCCAGTACCAGTGTATCAACTATCATCTTGTGGTCTTGTGGCGACCACCGGACCTAGAGTTTCCCACATGCAGGAGTACCAGTAGATATTTCGTTCAGGATCATATTACGAGACCTGAGAATAACCCAAATCGTGATGTGCTCTCATACTTGAAAATTTTCGTTTGGGAGAATTATCAGTCAGAGTCAGACTCGAGCAGCATCTCAGCGAATCTATCGGCTTCTTGATCGATACCATAGCTGGTTGGCGTCATTCCTGGAGGGGTAGGAAGCACCAGATTTGGTTGACTGGTATTTGTTGTAGTTCTCAACAGATGGTTTGGGAAAGCGCCGGTCCACGACTTGCTCCGTCCTCCGTTGGGGTTAGCGGTGAGCTTCCTCCGCAACCGTAAGAAGTCTGTCTCTTGCCAGTAACCCATTTTGTCAGCCCAGTCTTCTGGAAGTCTCTCGTTGCGGTCTCTGGCATGCACCAGGTCTTGAGCATTCCATCCCGGCTGTAGAAGCTCTCGCATGCTGTCCATGGATTTCTTACTTGCAGCTACGTGTAGGCAGGTCATACCACGATTGTTACGGGCTCGAATATCTGCACCAGCTTCGAGAAGTCGTCTTACGACTGCAGCGGAGCTCGAAGCGACGGCTTTGAGTAGCGGTGTTTGTAACGTACCGGTCCTTGCCTCCAAGTCTGCGCCATGCTTGAGAGCTAGTTCTGTCAACTCTAATGAACCTATAGAAGCAGAAATGTGAAGTGGCGTCCACGAATGGAATCCTACAGAGTGAATTGACGCACCCAATCCAAGCAAAAATGCCGCGATTTCGACAGCACACTCGACGAAGGCTGTGTGAATAGGAAGCTGTCCAGAGCCGTCAGCACGGTGTAGGAGCTCTGGTGTTGTCCTCAGTAGTGTTTCAACAGCTGTCAGGTCCTTGGCTTCGATCAATCGAGCAAGTGGAACAGATGGGTTGTAGATCTGAAACTGAAGAGGGCTGCTATCGGTATCAAGTTGGTTTTCCAGGTCTCGTAGGTACTTGTAAATGTCAATATGGGCTGTGATTAGAGCAATTTGTTGTGCATTTCCGTGTCGTTGATCTCTCTTCTTTAGTAATTGCAACTGCAGTGTTGGGTCATGCTCAAGCAGTGCTTTGACTATTGCAATATCACCTGCTCGGCAGGCTAGAAACAGGCATGAATTCTTGTAGTGATCTTCATAGAGGACGTCGGCGCCAGCTCGGAGCAAGATCCTGACCACGTCAATGTGTCCGCCTCGACATGCACGGAAGAGTGGCGACCAACCGTCACGGCCTCGATGGTCGACGATTGCACCCTGATCAATCAAATATTGCGCGACTTCGGAGAAGCCGGATGTTGAACACACGTCAAGCGACGTGTCCTTGAAAGAACTGGCATTGACATCCGCACCAGCCTGGACTAGATAGCGAACGACAGCTATGTGACCTCTATGGGAAGCAAGATGAAGCGCAGTACGGTGTTTCTCGTCCACTGCCGCTACCAGGGCGCCCTCCCGAAGAAGAAATTCAACCATAGCTTCATCGCCGAGGTCAGAGGCTTTATGCAAAGCAGTCCAGCCTCCTCGGCAATGGACATCGAGCTGAGCTCGATTGAGCTTGAGTAATGCTTTTGCCGTTGCCATTCGTCCGTACGCAACAGCGTGATAAAAGGGAGTCGATTTGCCCCAATTGTTGTCCACTAGGTTTCCCCCATGCGCAATCAATACTTCGCAGACATCTGTATGTCCGTAGCCGGCAGCCTCTTGGAGTGGCAGATTGCCATAGACGTTACGACATTTATTTATGAGAGTCTTGTCCGAGAGCCTCGTTATCAACAACTCAACCAAGTCGGCTAGTCCAAAGTATGCGGCAATTGAGATGCCTGCTGCTTCATTGTATGCCCAAGGCGTAGCTTGCCTTTCCCAGTCCTTCGCATATGGATTGTCCAGGTGCCTGAGACGTGAGATTGCCAGAATGTGAAGGGAACTGTTCAGCAGCCTCAGCGCCAGATCGGAATACAGATGGACAGGAAGCTCTCGTACATGCATACCCCAATGGTACGCAGCATACCTAAAGAATGAGTTCCTCTCCAGAAGCTCGGCAGTCCTAGTATCGTCTCTCAGCATGGGCAGAGTCTTCAGACTTGTATGTAGGAGGTAAGATAGACATGTTCGAGCAAGAAGCAACTCGCTACCCGCCAGGATACCAGCTTGTGAACGGAGGTACTCATCGATGGAAAAGTGAAAGAACGATACTGTATCTGTTTCGCGGTCTACCTGTACCAGCCCCGCGCAACTTTCGATAATTACGCGACCTGGTACAATGTTTTCATCATCGAGGTCCTCTTCACCTTCACGAGTGGCCAACGCTTGCTGCAATTCCTGCATTCGCAGTGGTCTTCTTGCATAAGATATCCAGGTCATAGTTCGAAAAGCCAGATCTCTGCGAGCAGGTGCAATTCCTCTTATACGATCCAGCGAGTTCCTGAACGCTTCATCCAAGGTTTCAGATAGCCTTTCCAGAGCTCTTCTCATATCGGCCTTTGTGATCTGCTGCAGGACATTGTTCATTTGAAGCGCTGGAAGTAGAAAGGTACCACTCGAAGTGGAAGCCAACTTCTCAACTATATCTTCCTGGAAACCATCATCGATTAGCTCCAGGTCCGGATGTTCGGTTAGGCGTTGCTTGAGGTAGCGCTGCACATCGTCGGGATGGGCAGCAATGTCGACGACTGATGGGCGGTGAAAGTGTGCCTGTATCTGGGCAAAATGAGGTCTCGATGTCACCAAGATTCTTAGATTAGTGTTGGCACGTCTGAGATGCTGCAGGGCCTTCAATAATGTATTCCTTTCCCGTAGATCATCGACTTCATCGAGCGCATCAAGAACAAGGAATGCGTGATCGCAGGTGGACAGCACCTTGCAGAGTATGCTTTGAAGTTCTTCAGCCCACAGAACGTCCTCGATAGTGTGCCTTGTCGCTCGATAAAATCCAAGCACGGCGGAAGGTAACTGGTCAAGGGCTTGACATATCTGGCGGAGGACGACCTTGGCAAGATGAGACGCAACCTGCTCTTGTTCTTCGAAGTGGGAGCAGTAGTAGTTGACGACAAAGACATTCTGGTTGTGATATTTTGTACGTAACTCATCGAAAACAAAAGAAGCAAGGATAGTCTTACCAACCCCAGGACCTCCCAGACACAGCATGTCACAAGCATCATGTCGGAGCGATTGCCATTTTCTGAACTCTTCAGATTGGAGGAACCACTTACACGTGTGGCTGACTCGCTTTCTTTGAGTTTCAACATGCCGTTGTAGACTTGCAGCAGGCGCGAGCCACTCCAGAACCTCAGTCTTCTGTCGTGCCTGCTCACGCTCCTCCTGCAAGCGCAAGTGCAGATTAATATCTCTGATATCCCCTGCCTGATCCAGTAACAATGGTAGAATGATTGACATTTTGTAAGATTGGGCGATTTTCGCCTCGATCTGGGCTGTGGGGAGTGCGTCCTCCCGCAACGTCTGCATTATCTTTTGAAAGCTTGCTCGCTGCTCGTGCAATGCTATCTCTGCTGTATCAGCTGCTTTCGATAAAATGGCCAGGCCTTTGGTTGTAAGGGCAAATTGAAAAGTCTGAGCGCAGCGTTGCAGGCTTTCCACGAGCTTCTTGACTTCATCTTGCTCGAAGGGCCATTTCAGCTTGTCCAGCGTTCGTGCCAGCTTGCCTCCTGACGACGCCTTTAGTCTGTCCCCCACTCGCTCGAGCCGCCTGCCACAGTTCGCCATGGCACTGCAAAGTACCGAATCATCGTCGAACGATGCATTTGCGGTCTGCCGAGTTGAGAGGAAGTCCCTGAGCTGTCCAAGAATCCCCCCTAGCAGCAAGAGCTCCTGGTGAACATCTCGGATATCCTGCTTTTGTTCTCGGACAGTGGAGATATAGCTCTTGACGGCCTTGGTAACTTCTGCAACAACCGCTAGCAAGCCGACTACACCGCTCGTTATTGACAAAGGGTCCATGGCTCGAGGTTTCCAAGATGTTTCAGAACATGATCTTTACCAGTACTTAGATCGTGATCGAGCAACTCATCTTCAATAAAAGTAAGCACTAATGCCAGCATCAATGCTTCTCAGCCGGCATCAGCCATCGATGAAGTTTTTGCCCTTGTGCTGAAGCGTCGCCAACGACACCTCGTCGAACGCATGTTTGACTGCTTGACCTAAACATGAAAACGCACCAAGGGAACGGCTTTCTAGCGACATCTATGGGTAGCTTTCATGCCTAAAAGTGGAGGCTGCTAGCGAGAAGCTAAGGTTCCCTGCTGCCCGTGTCGCCCGAGACCATGGATGCTTAGCGCCTGCCGGCCCCGTAGATGGGCCCGTTTGTACTGAATGGCGGTGCATGTGCGCCCAGCGCGACGACAACAGCAGAGATCGAAAGTCTCGTTGAACGACATACTATTTCTACAGGCAGCTCTTACCCCCTGTTACAACGCGTTGTCATGTATCGATGTCGACAATAGCGACGTAACAGAGCATTGATATAACACCATGCCCCGAGACGAGATCCGACAGCACGACAGCCATATCGAACATGTCCCGTCTTAACGTTCTCCAGTCAGCCCTCCAACATACGAAGGCAGTGCTTACGAAGATTGGTCGAGTGCCACTGGTTGTACTTGTAGTCTGGACCTTGACTTTGTGGTGGGGAGAACACACCACTTTCGAAGGCCATGTACGCGAGTGCGTGTGGAACAACTGGGAGACTTGGGTATGAGCGCATGAGACCAAGCGTCAGCAAGAGACTTACAATATGTGCAGAAAGCAGGGCTGAGCCCTCACCACATCCTTCTTGTGGCGGACCCACAGATTGTTGACCCTCATACCTACCCAGACCGGCCATGGCCTCTTTCATCCTTGACTGTCCTCTATACAGACCTCTATCTGAAAAGAGCCTACCGAAATCTGCTTCAGCAACTGCAACCCGACTCAACCCTCTTCCTTGGTGATCTTTTTGACGGTGGACGAGAATGGGGAACAAAGAAGTACTCTTCTCCAGACAAGCAATACAAACAGTACGGGCAGGACTTCTGGCTGGGAGAATACGAGCGCTTTCAGAACATGTTCGTGAAGACATGGCACGATGTTGGCATTCCATACTTGGCTGGTGAGAGCGGGCGCAGGCTGATTGCCTCACTGCCAGGAAACCATGATCTAGGGTTCGGTGGAGGTATCAACTCGCAAGTGAAGGGTAGATTCGATGCACATTTCGGACCACTGAACAGAATTGACGTCCTGGGCAATCACACCTTCATATCGCTCGATACCGTATCGCTGAGTGCTATGGACCAAGTCGACCCGCAGACTGGTGCCGTGGGTACAGGTGATGGCACAGCTGCTGTAAAATCCGGCAACATCTGGAAACCGGTGGAGAATTATCTGGACGAGGCGAAAGCGCTAAGAGAGCGTGCAATCAAGCAAGAAGTCACCAAGCTCGGGGCAAGGTCCTCGTTTCCCGAGATGAGAAAAGCAGCATCAGGTCCACTTCGCAAGTTCGCCAGTGGTATCTCCTCACTAGACGATGAAGCCGATCAAGCAGCCCAGAAGCCTGACAACCATCTCTCAGTGCACACCTCCCAGTTCCCGACCGTAGTACTCACCCATGTTCCCTTCTACCGCGACCCAGACAAAGATTGTGGACCCCTCCGCGAACGAGGCCACGCAATCCCGATCTCTAACGGCTACCAATACCAAAACGTCCTCACTCCTCTGATCACTAAAGACATAGTCGACAGACTTGACGCCAGCCAAATAGCCATGGTCTACAGTGGCGATGACCACGACTACTGCGAAATCGAACACAACGAGTTCACTGGGCGAATTAAAGAAATCACAGTGAAGAGCATGAGCTGGGCAATGGGTGTCAGGAAGCCCGGCGTGCAACTCGTCAGTCTGTGGAATCCGATTGACCTCTCCGAAGCTATGATCTCAAGCGGCTACAGCGTGCCAACGCCGGACAAGGAAGAAAAAGTACTCAACATGCCGAGGGGGACAGTCCAGAACCATATGTGTCTCCTGCCCGACCAACTAGGTATCTTCATCCGCTACGCAGAATTGCTCGGGTTGACATTAATCGTACTACTGGTCAGGGCACTCCTCTGGAGACCCGCTGTGACGGTGCATAACCCCACTCGGGATCTAGCAAGCGACGAGCCCCTCCTACCACTAGCAAAGACGTTCATGAACGGCAATGGCAGCACTAAACGACCCTCGTCACCGCCCCTCCGAGCTCAGCCGCCAAACCACGACTCAATCTCCTCAACCCTATTAAACTACTCGATCACCGCGCGCAAGGGCACTCATTTCGGTCTCAGCGACTACGACTACGACTACAGCAGCAATCCCTCACCAGCATCGATGTCGCGCTCAACATCGCCCTCAAGATTGAGATACCAGTTCCAGGCCGACTCAGACGACTACGGCATGCCGACCACATCCTCAGATCGAGTCGCTTATGCTCGGGTCCATCACGACGCTTCACGCATGAGCCAGACTGGCTGGGTGAGGCACCACATGAAACACACGTGGATGTTTAGAGACTCGAGGACGAAAGTTGAGGAATTTATCAAGAGCACGATCTACGTCGGCGTGCCTGTGCTGAGCTTCTACTTTTGGTTGCTGTATAGTGATTTATAAAGACAACAATCAGTGGGTTCATAATAAGATTCTTGCAAGCTTTCTCTATAAGCTGCTTATCACTGTTCCGTTACCGTGGAAGGTATGCCACGCTCCTTCATGATAGTATGATACATCAAAGGATAGTACTTGCGACAATAACGCCTTAATCATGACTGGTCTAGGCTACCAAGACCGTCCCAAACAATCCGAAATCCAGAATTTTGTAGCACATATGTCACCAACTCCCATCACAACGTCAGTGACAGGCCTTGTACAACGCTCCTATCGTTGTCTCTGTACCTGCGTCGTAGTAAGACCGGGCTCTACCCTTGTCCCTTGCCGTCCGTACTAGGGCAGCATTGACCCTTCGAGCCGCATGTGTCTTCGCAGTCCATCAAACAGCCAGGTCCAGCCGTGTGGCCGTCTGCAGCAGGACCATCCGCGGCGCTAAGCACACTGCCAGCCTTGGAAGATGTGCCGCCATTTACCGTGCTGTTGCCATTAACAGCTGTTGTGTTGTCGTTTGAAGAGCTGGATCCGGCTTCGTGGTCGTCATCCAGGAGGTCTCGGTCTGTTGGTGCAGCCCGCATAAACTCCGGCTGGATTGTGGAGGAATGAATACCGTAGCCATGTAGACAGCCACGAATCTCGCGTGCCAGTCTCATATATGATGCACTCCCAGCACCCTTGACTTCACAATCCACCTTCACATGCAGCGACGCAACGAGTTTTGTGTCTGAGAGTTGCCAGACATGCAAGTGATGTGCCTCCACAACCTGAGGCAGATCTTCGATATCTGCCCTGATTTCGTCGATGGACAGTCCCATTGGTACGGCTTGTAGCAGGATTCTTGATGCAGCCTTGCAAAGTGGGATTGCAGACGCAAGGATAATAGCTGTGATGACAAGCGAGACAGCCGGATCGAAGTAGAAACGGCCAGGGAAAGTCGTCAACCAGATAATGAGGGCGGTAGCAATAACGCCAATATTTCCCAAGGCATCACCCATGACGTGAAGAAAGACACCGCGCATGTTGAGGTCGCCATGACTATGGCCGTGGCCGTGGCCACCGGAGGAGGCTTTCGAGTCTTTAGGTTGGGTGTGGATGTGATTCTGGTGCGCATCTGCAATCGCGACGCTAGTAGCGCCGTAGTTCTGTTTGTTGCCATTCGTACGCAAGCCTGAATGATCATGCTGGGCATGATCGTGGGAGTGGTCTTCTCCTTCATCGTCATCTTCAGAAACGGCCTCTTCTTCCAGTGGCTCGTCTTGGTATCGTGCTGCGTTGATGATGTCGTTGCGGAATGAGGCTGGGTGGATCTGAATGTTGTCCACTGAACCGAATTGCGATGTTCTTCGCCTGTGTCGGCTCGAATGGTCCGTGCTCTTCCTAGGAGTTGTGGGGTTCGAGGCGACAGTCGTGCCATCTTCGTCGGCGCTGGAGAAGTGAGCGGATTTCCGGCTGTCCTTCTTGCTCATAAGTGGAGACTGCTCTGTTGCATGTGAATGGTCGTGCTGGTGCTTATGACCGTGTCCTTCTGCGTGGGTATGACCAGCTTCTTCATCACCATGACTGTGACCCTCGCCTGGTCCGTGGCTGTGGCCGACGTCGTGGAAGAGCACAAGACCAACAATGTTCGAGGCAAGACCCAGGCAGCCGACAATTAGGACGAGCTTAGGGTTTGTGACGTTCGGCTTCTCGACGAACCGCTGGATTGCTTCGAGGAATATGGTCACGCATAGCGCAACTAGAAAGACGCCATTGACGAGAGCGCCTAGTGTTTCTGCTCGCTGCCAACCGTAGGTGTAGGTCTTGGAGCTGCCGGATTGCGCCACTCTGACAGCCCATAATCCAACACACAACGACAACACGTCGTTCAGCATATGAAAAGCATCAGCAACAAGTGCCAAAGAGTGGACGGCATAGCCTGTTGGGTGACCTGTTAGTGTTTGTGCTATCTTGCTCTTCAGGGCTGTGACGTACCAACTATCAGCTCAACCAGGAAGAAGGCGCTGTCGATAGCGAGAAGAATGCATATCCTCTGCTCTTTCGTCAACCCCATTGTGTGGTTTCCGAGCTTTTGCTTCCGACTCGTACTAGAGTAGGCGCAGCACTGCTGCAAGGTGGTTTGGGAGGTGGTAAAGCTGGGTTGGTGTCGTAGTTCAGCCTTTAGATGTGCGTTCTCGGGCTTTTGTGGTAGGCTCGGGGCGACCGCGGTAGGTGGCGCTTGCTCCTTCTCTGACAACCAGTGGCTTCTGAAAAATGCTGTATGATTACTAAAGCTCTGTACACGAAGAGTCGAAAGAAGAAGTATGAGAACGAATTACCTCGAATTTTGTGACGGATTGGAGTTGCGCCTCCATTGTACCAGAACTGACGATTGCTCTTGCCGTCCTCTGGCTCCGCTCTTGCCTCCTCCAACGGTACAGACGAGCTTTAGCCAGAACCGGCGTAGTGGTTGTGTCATGGTCACGTGAGATCCGCTGAGAGGCTTCCTAGCGCCAGAGCCCCTGCCCTGCTTCTGCTCCTTCCTCAATACCTCTCCTCTCTACCTCGTCGGCCAGAAGAAGTCGTATACTCTTCATCAAGGACGTAATACTCTACCATACAAAGTATCCGGGGTTTCATGCTCGTACAATCTTCTCACTTGGATAATACCGAGAGACTGTTTCTCGCTTGCCGCAATGCTCGTGCATGAAAATCATCCCAAGAGCTGACCATAAATACTAGTAGCAGAAACCCTGCGATCATTCTTAGTGAGCCACGTTGCAGCCTATTTGGTAACACCGGTATCTACTGCATGTACCAGCGACCCTACGTTCGGTGCGATGGCCTTTATTACAATTCGGCAATTGTCACGCTCTACGAGCAAACGACTGGCTCCAGCCCGAAACTGGGCGAGCATGCGTGTCTGTCAGACGGGCGTACAAGGTTCAGATTTGGTTTGCGAAGGGCCGATTCGTGTAGCCGCAAACAATTTGTCACGACGTAGTAACGACTCTGCTAACGAAGGTGTGGAGTCACTATATCAGGAGCCGCGTTCCACCCCACAGACCTGAGCTCCTAGATTTCTTCATCCATGTTTGCCTGGCAAAGCCTTGTTTGGGCAGCACTTGCCTCAGTTAGGTGCACAATGTGTCCGAGGCAAGGCTCGTCGCACGTGAAATTGAGCTTGGGAAGCACGACCGTCCCCCCTTCCAGATTCCGCTCTCGGATCACCCGTCCGCGGTGTTGACTCACAATTCTTCTTACCAAGTGCTTTGCACATCGTTGAAACATGACTCATTGCAGGAAACAGCCTGTGAGCATGGCACGATATTCTGAGAAGCAGTGAAGCGAAGCGTCTGAGAAAAGCATTCAGACAGTCGGGAGCCTCAGCTCGCTATGGAGCGCATACGTGGCTGTTTACTTCTGCTCTGATGAAGGCGCACTTGCCGGCCATCTAGGAGTGTCAAATGTGCATTAACAAGAGGCACAGCTAATGCTTCTAGGAAATGAAGCGACTTGGAACACCCGGCTCGAACCTTCGGATGCTACATCTTGTCTGGGCATCGCTGTTGCTCAAGTGTCGGGAGTCTCCAAAGCTGTTCAACCAGATCACTATCGGGTGTTGCGCTATACAGCGTGTATCTGTCAGGCACTATCCGTCGTCATCCTCCTCACTGGCACATACCGCTTTTTTCCAGTACGGGCCGCTATCAGTGGGAAAGGTAAGAGAACTTCCTACTGGAGTTTACTGGTCACTGGCATTTTGGTCTTCGTTGTGGCAAAGAACTCGAGCATCTTCCAGATATACCACTCAGTCCACCAACGAAACCTATGGGCTATGTTAGATCTCGCAGCTCGACGGGAGGAATACTCCGAGTACTACACACGTGAGGAGAGATTGTTGCGTAAGCCGACGGGAACGATATAGTCGAGCGTATGAAACACGATCGAGCGTGGAAAGAGTGGCGTTCAAGCTGGCATGACAGGGAAGGGGTTGAGCCGTGGCAGGCTAAGATGATGTAGGTAATGGCGCGGATGTAATGATACGACGCCTCGCAGAATGTGTTTCGGTTCCTAGTAGCTGCTGGCCAGAGATCCGTTGATCTATGTCCTGTAGCGATATCGATGTGCATGGAAAGGTCACGCCTTCCGTTCCCTGAACACCAAATCCAGCCCCGCCAACCCCATTGTGAAATGATCCTGCGTCTCTCCCAATAACCTCCTCCCGTCCTCTCCCTCTGCAAACTCAACATCAAACTCAAGCACCAATGTCGAGATTACGTTCCGCATCTCGTTGTACGCAAGCTGCTTTCCGATACATCCATATCTCCCCAGGGAAAACGGGAAGAACGCGTTCTTGTCACGTACCAGCTCTGGCCGGGTTGTCCACCGTTCGGGGATGAAATCGTCGGGTTGGGCAAATGCCTTCGGGGACCTTTGGATTGTGTATTGGGGAGACAGCACGACGCATCCCTCAGGAATGAAGTGATCGTTTACTGTGATACCGCCGGGTGGAGAAAACCTGTAGGTACCGCCGGGCACGGGCGGGTGCAGACGCAGCGACTCGTTTATGATGGCGTTCAAGAACGGGAGGTGGGCCAGAGAAGCGATCGTGAAGTTGTCATCGTTGTGTAGATTGTGCCTCACGAGTTCGTCGCGCAAGCTGGTTGTGATAGCTGGGTCTCGGGCTATATAGTACAGGGCGTGGGTAAGGGTGGCCGCTGATGTCGTTAGTAAACGTGCTCGAGGGTGAAACCGTGGACTTATGGACAGACCTGTTGTGTCACTGCCTGCTATGACAAGTAGCCGGGCGTCTGCGGTGAGGAGCGACTCCTCTGCTTGCGGGTCATCGAAAAACTGTCCTGCTTCGAGAATATGGGACATTACGTCTTGCTCGGCAGGCTGGAACTTTTTGCGCTCAGCGATGAGGTTGCTGCTGTAGTTGATCATTTGGATCATCGGGTTCAGCGAGGCGGGGATTGGTAGTTTAATGATGCATTCCGTGACCCATTGTGTAGTCCCCAACAATCCGACTGGAACTCCACTGTCGCGAATAAGGTCGATGAACCAATGCGACTTGCCTGATTCCAGAGCATCAAAAGTCCGGCCGAAGGCCAAGTCGCCCATGACATCGAATGCAAAGAAGCCAATCCATTCTTGAGCGTTGACTGTTGTACCTACTCTACTGCGCAGCTGTTGGATTAGCTTTCGAGTGTGTCTCGTGATACGAGAGTCATAGGAACGTAGAGCTGACGCTGTAAAAGCCTGCGTGCGTTAGCGAACAGGATAACATGAGTGAATATGGCCTTGCCTTGTCCCATCCGTGCCTCCTCCTTCTGTCATGTAGGGTAGAATTTCGCATTTGCTGCATGCTTATCACTGGTGAACCAAATTCATACCAATCTGACTTCGTGAACTTGGTTGTTGGACCATGGACGATGTTGACGATGGCCGGGTCGGCGACGGAAAGGAGGTTAGGTCCGATTCTGACGAAGTCACCGTACTGCTTGTGAAGCTTGTCGACATACTTGTAGTGGTCGATCTTGTTTTTGATGTTCCAGACGTGATGGAACTGTGTCAGGCTGGCTAGACGAGGCCCTGGATAGTGCCGTAAACGATGGAAGAAGGTGCGGTAGGCAAGCATACTGACGAGCACGCCAGCCATGTAAGAGCCGTACCATATTGTAGTAGCCGTTGCTACGCTATACAAACCTGCAGTGGTCAAACAGCGGAGAGTGACGAAGATGATAGAAGGCGCGCTCAGTACTGCTAGAGCCAGAGGAGGACCCTGTACCATTGGCTTGATCCGGATGAGGACGGCGAGGTGTGACAGTACGCCTAATGCGAAAAGCATAGACAGCGGGTGTCCTCTGATGACATCCATATTTAGTGAGCAACGAGTAGAGAAAGAAGCGAACAATAGTAAATTAGAAGAGACAAGCCCTTCTTGAGTAGGTCAACCATATGATTGACCTGCCATGAAGACAGGCTTTTCGACCTCTCGATTATGTTGGTGGATGCATTCCCACCGATACCATTGTCAGGCGGCCTGCAAGAACGCGTCGACATGAGATACTCTGACCAGTGCATCTCAGTACGAGCTCTCCATTGTTGGGGCTGCGGTGTGATTTCGCACTCAGCTGCGGGACCATGCTACATTGCTAGCTAAACAGGGAAAGGGTCTGTATGCATTAGCGCGCTCGGGAGACTGCTGTCGCTACCCATGGTAAGTCCTTGTTGGCCTGAACATCCAAAAGAGGCGGCGCTGCCGTGCATATAAATACTTCCGCGGTCTGTTAGGTAGGGTGACCCATGAGAACGAGAACCTAGCCCGACCCGTTCCTCTCCACTACCCGCGAGCATAGTCTGATAAACAAAGGCCGCAGAGAGCACGATCGGCCGATTTACTTACTTCGGTAGTGGGTGTTCTAGAGGATCTGACATCGTTGTTAGTATCTATAAGTAAGCACAGTATAAGGCCGCCTCTCATGCTGACACACTAGCTTTTCCCACACAACTGAAGTACCCGCTTTTGCACGCTTACACACCCACTTGCTGATCCAGCTAATTATCTTCACGGCGGCTGCTAGCGTCACCTCTGTGATCGTGGCTTTGCTCACGATTCAAAGTGATATGTTCGTATCTCACTTCCTAGGCAGCTAAGATACTATGATCTAGCTTGGTTTCACACCCTCAACACCACCATGTTGCTGTATCCAGCACCGCTGTGAGTAGGTACATATTGATCACGATCAGGAAGAATTAGGCGCAGCCCCGAAGGGGATTAAAATTGAGATCGGCAGCTAAGCGACTGAAACCGGTCATTTGGCACGTTGAGGAAAAGAATTGTACCTCGGTACCAGAGGAAAACTTGGCAAGGATGCATGCCAGGATATATCGGACCCGTCTAACAACACTTTTAGAAGGCAGTCGGCGGATGTGTATCAGTATTGACAGCCTCATCAAAATCGTACTCAAGGTAGCCACGCAAGGCAGCCCGCCAAGCAAGTATATTACAGTATTAGCCAGCTCGCCGGGCTACTGTCGCCGCGCTTCTAACCAAGTTCGAACGACCACGTCAAGTGGTTGTAGAATGATTGGAGTGTTGCTGAAGCAGCGATGATGCGGGTCTCTTGCTAAGCAACAGGTTCGATAAAACTGTAATATCATAGAACAGTCGTGGTGCTTTCTACGGACTAATCCGTCCCGGACGCCATGTTCGTAGGTCGAGTGCATGGAAGAGAAGACAAGACCACCTAGATGGGGAGGAAACAAAAGCCAATATCGACCTCATCAAATAGGTTCGACCATTGGAACGGGTAGAAGAGCACTATACAAGCCAGAGATCAGCATCGCAGCAATGTTCGTCACCAGGGTTTTCCCCGCGCTACTTCTAGCTATGTCCAACGCTACTCTGCTCAATGGTGAGACCCTCTTCCGATTCTCCCCTCTCGCGATCTTGCCTTGCTGCCTCACAGCACCAGACACTTCCACCAATAACAACCTTATCCATCTGGGGTACACCAGTAATCAACACCTTGGTCACCGAGATCATGGAAGCAACGACAGCATCTATCAACCCAACGTCTCTGCAGGCATTACGCGAGGCAAACAAGATATTGTCGCGAGTGATATGCATGATCAGCGTGTGCTGCTCATAGCACCAGGGTTGGGGAGGCGCGGTTCTGAGCGTTAGAAATCGAGCGATGTCCGGGCTTGAGGGGGTGTCCCAACCCTGTCGAAGTCTGGCGTTTGGACGGCCGCAGTGAGCGCTAGCAGAACAGCACTTAGGTGCGGTGTGGCACGGAGGATGATATTGCTGTAAAGAGGGGGAAGATCTGCGCATTGCTCTGAAAGCAGTGGATGAAGCTGCGAAGAGTATCACTGTGGTCAACGCGAGCACCTAGCCTGGACTGGGCTACTATTATTGTCCATTATAACGCAATGCCAAGCCAATGCTGCAACAGAATCTGCCTTGCTGTTGACGTGCCTGCTGAGTGTGAAGTCCCCACTTTCCCGTCTGTGTTTGCCTCGACGGAAGGGTGGTACACAAGGTTGCATTCTCTGACTTGATTATATTGTCGCCTGTCAACTCTTGCGCACCTGCGCCTCGCATTACCGCAGTATCATGGTTGCAGAATGATCAACAACGGGTCCGTCAGGGATACCAGTCTCAAGGTAATTTCAGAGGCACAAGCATGCTAATTGCGCACCTCGTCGTCGCTGGTTGCAACGTGTCGACGTTGATCAATATGCCTTCAACCAGGATGGTGGTGTAGCATACTTGTATCACTAATATCGCATACTTCGGAGATGAGCAGACGAAGTCACTTTAAGCCACCTCAGGTATCTATGCTGAACGGCGTGCGACGGGCTCTTGGTGCAGGCAATTTCCACGCTCAGGTTCAGGATGTTGACTACTTACACTTACGTGTGACATACAAAAAGTCGCAACAATCCCACATCTTCCTGCGAGACACGGGTCCGATCGAAAAGTCTCATTTCTTAGAGTGCATGTCAGCCGAGCCGACAGAGGAGAATTTTGAAATCAAAATAGATCCAGGAACGTCATGCACCTGCGAGAGAAGGCACGATATTGCCTACCTAGGTAATTTTCACAATGGCGGCCGCGAAATCAAGCAAGATCTTCAGGTACAAGTGCTTTTCTTGGCATTGTGGCTTGAGCCTTGAAACGTGCTTGCAGGGGTGTGGGAACACGAGATAAGTCAGTGACCACAGGACCCAGACTTGCTACCGTAAAACCTGGACAGAAGGAGCGCGAGCAGTAGGGGAAGGTTCGCTAAGCGCTTCAAGACTCGCGACAATGTCAAAAAAGATCGTTACTCTCGTCATGACTGCTGGCTAAACCGGCACCGCTCGGCACAAAAACTGAGGTTTAGTCACTACTTCTGCTATGGTATCAGCAAAGAGCACATGTTCGGAACCATACTGCCGGGCGCTGGTTGGTAGCACGATTACGCTAGCTGACTTAGTACCATTCAGCAGGCCTCAAGGCGACTGGTTTGATACCCATTGTCCTCAAGAAAGCTGTAACGGGTGAACATCCATGCTGCGGCATGACTACGAAGATCAAGACGAATGGAGGATTAACAAATTTACCTCTCAATGTAACAGAAACTTTCCGATATGTAGAAATGTAGTTTACTAGATTGAGCGCGCTACGAATAAACATGGACAACAAGCACTATTAGAGCTACCTAAGCTTTTGAATCTGCTTTACCAAGCTTGTTTGGGGCAATGCGATCCAACCAAACACGCCACAAAGGGAACAAGACGCGCGAAGCTATCAATTAACTTCGATAAGCTCACCACCCCGGCATAAGCTTGCATCCACATAGGATCTGGCCAGTACTGTAGCCACGCTCAGCCACTTACACATCACACTGGCTCGGTGCCGTTCACCATACCGCTTCAACCACCAGCACGGTCGGCTTGACGTATCGGGATCAATGACACGCAGATCAACATGTATCTGACCTAGTTCCAGCAGCTGCATGCCGAAACTCTGAGCACGGTCAGCTGCCTTTGAACAAGCTCGGCCATGCTTCGATCCGGCGGACATGGGTGTATCGGCACCCTACGAACGAACGACGAGTAACAGCACAGCTCTAATGCGAGCTGCCGATGGCAAGGCGCATGAGTAGTCGCATCCTATAAAAGATGAGCTTCAGCATGAGTCTCGATCTCGTCCCCAAGTCATTCGTTCTGACCTTTACCCTTAACCTTCGCAGCACAAAGTCAATCGCTTTCCCCAACCACAAATCCAACTCTAATCACCAACCAACAACATGAAGTTCACCACCATTGCTGCTGCCACTCTTGCTCTTGCAACATCGGCCTTTGCTGCCCCATCATCATGGGGCTCCTGGCCAAACTGCCTCGCCCAAAGCGAGGCTGAGAGCATCGTCAACAAATACATCTCGATCTTGGCGCACTCGAACGTCGAAACCGCCAACGCCACAGCCCAGGCTCTTCTCACCGATGACTACCAAGAGATCTCAGACTCCATCCTCTCCCTAGAAGGCCAGCCAGTACGTCTTTTTCATTCCAACCATCTGACCACTTTCGTACGCTAACACAAACCCAGCTCGGCGGTGTCACCTTCCAAGGCAAGCAGAACTACATCAACGGCGTCCTGAGCGCCGAACCGGTCGCTGGCGTCAACACCATCGAGATCCTCGTTGCAGGCTGCACCAAGATCCTCTGGTACTGGAACTTCACCGGCATTGGCACGGGAAAGTACGAGGTCAAGGGCTTCAACCTCTTCACGCTGAACTCCGACAACATGATCGAAACCGCACACATAGAGTTCAACTCGATCGCATGGTAAGTTGTTGTGGATCTCTGGTCGAAGCGGCGTCAAACTAATTGATTATCTTCTAGGGGTCTCGACACCGGATACACAGTCACCTTTCCAGCGGACGGAAGTGCTGCCACGAAATAGACATAGACGAAGATAGTATGATGTGACGAAGGACGGAATGAACCACTAGGACATTAATTCATAATGTGATGATATCTTGTCGACCGTTTCCTCATGAACCTGCCTGCGCGTACTGTTGCGCAGCACACGCCGTCCTGGGCATTTGAGACCGTGTCCTATGCAGTGCTCCATACACTTGTCGTGTCCAGATGCGTGCGCGACGGGCCAAACTGGTTCAGAGGTAGAGACTACTCCATGCTCTCGCCAAGAATGCATGCATGCATGTCGTCCGTGCCCATCCGGCCCGCAACGGCAGGACGACGGGTGTGCATACGGACCCCCGCTCGCCACACCATCTCGACTGGTCATTTAATAAGATAACATGGTCAGATACATTTCTTTCCCGATCAACGCGACTACGTGATACTCCGAACCTTGACCCTACTGCCCGTTCATCCACAGATTGGCCTGTGCACACTCAACGCCCGAAACTGCTTCCAGGCTCGCCACGGCCAAGGAACGAGCTGAAAATATCCCCGAGATCAGCAAGAGACAGCACGATGCCACGCTACTAAGTAAAACATGAGCACCTCTTGTTCCCATTGACAATTCTGGTATAATGTTCGTCTGACCAGGCGAGCAGGTGGCTCAGTCAACAGACCTGACAACCCAATGCGAGAGGTGCTAACTCGGGCGGAACAAACTCACAGCTTCCCTTCGCAGCAGCGGTGTGGTATCATACGTCGTGCCAGGATGGCCGCGTGTTATGATACTTTCCTGTCACGTATCGTGTGGCTTAGGGAAATATTCCGCTGTAAACCACAAACCGGGCAACATGGCTTACCTTGTCTGGTTTCCAGTTTAGCAGAGTAGATACGTAACAGTAAGCAATTGCACAATGGGCGATCAGGAGCATATGATCAGTGGTGCTGATGGGCTTTTCATTCTCCGAGCTGTCTCTGTGAATTGAGACTAATGGGCTTATGGCGGCGTTGAAACAACCCTGACTCCGCTACGGACCTTGTGTCTGGACAGTGCAGCCTTCGTTTGCAAAAGGTGTTTCTGGGCAACCACTTCACTCCCAGAAGGTCGAGTCCTCCTCTATCTCTTCACATAGACGACTTACCGAATGGCTCGAATGGCATAATGGCCGCGACGATAGCCTGGTTTGATCAGCGTCTGAGCCATCAACATTAGAACTTCACTCACCATGACGATATACAACACGGCACAGATGTAGATCGGCGCAGAAGTTGCTGTGTTCGCGCTCGAGGCAACGGCAGCCGAGACCAGACCCATAACACGATTGCAGGCAATCGCGATGCCGTTACCAGTAGCTCGATGGGCAGATGGCAGGACTTCTGGTGTGTATGCGTAAAGCGTCCCTAACAAGCAGTCAGCATTCTCGTACAATGGCAAGCATCTCTTGAACGTGTGCCTCCTATGGGCTTCTGGCGGGAGTGGAGAAGTACCGTAGTAGACGTTGACAGTAAAATAGATGGCGCAGGTGAAGCCTAGATTAGCGGCATGCGTTCGAACAGCTGTGTATGCGAAGAAGAATGCGCAGGTGACCAGAGCGCCGCAAACCATGGTATATCTGAAGCCCGTTAGCACGAAAATTAAACCCAGCCTCATCCAGGTTACCTTCGCCCAAGTCTGGTAGTGGCCATGTAGCCAGCGAGAATAGGACCGAATATGCCGATGGTGTTGCTGATGAAGTAATCTCGCCAGACTGCGGCTGGTGATCCAGCTCCAGTATTTGCGCCACGGCTGGCCAGGTACTGTGGCAAGAACACGTAGAAGAGAGGGTACGCGAGTCCGATTAGTGTCCACGACAGCCAGATCAAGCATGTCGATAGCGCGAGCTTCTTAGTAACGAACAGACCTCGGATGTGGAACCAGATCTCACCAAGACCCTTCCTGTGGGCGGATGTAACAGTTCCGCAGGCTTGCAGATCCTCCAACGTCAAGTCGCATTGTCGGTTATATCTCGTTGCGATGCTTTGCAAGTTCGCGACCACAGCCTCGTCCTTGCCCTCTCCAAGGAGGAATTTTGGAGTCTCCTTGAGTCGAATGACTGTGATACGGGCAATGCTCATCAACAAGATCAGACCACCGCAGCCAATCCAGACATAGCGCCAGCCCATGTTGTTCGCTCTCGTACATTGATCAGGAAAATCGGTGTCGCAAGCATACCTAGAATCGGAGAACAAGGGCCAAGCGAAAGCAGCAGGGAAAAGTGGCGCAAGGCCCCACCATGCCGCAAGCGAGGTTACCATCCATTGCTTGTCCTTGGGCAAGTATTCGAGGAAGACGGTCGTGTCGAGGACCAGGTTGCCTCCTGCGCCGAAAGCAGCGAGGGAAACGAAAAGACCAAGGACGATCCAATTCGGTGAGCCAGCGGCGACTATGGCAAATATGGCAGCGACGAAGAGAGATGTATTGAAAGCAAATTTTCGGCCAATAATGTCGGCAGTACCTCCCTGCGTCACATCAGCTCCCTTTCCATGGGGTACAGTGGGAAAGAGGTACTCACCCAGAAAAGAGCTCCTATCAACATGCCAGCATACGAAGCAAAGGTCAGGCCGTTTGCGAAGGACGGCTGAAACTCTGCCGCAGCTTGGCCAGCTATGACAGATTGGATGACCAGAATCAAGCTGTCTGCCATATAACCGAATCCGTTTAGGAAGAACAGCTTTAAATGGAAATTGGTCCAACCGATCTGATTGATGGCCTGACGTTGTGAGCGATATGCCCACGGAGTTGACAGTCCACAGCTAAACTCACCTGATTGACAAGTCGCATCTTTGCATCAAGAGCAGGGTCAATAGCGTTCATAGAGAAAAGCTGACCCTCTATGGCCTTCTCGTCTCCGCCACGGCCCTGGAGGACGTTTGTGATACTGCTTTTGCGTCTTCCATCGTGTTTCCCGTCATGGTGTTGATCAAAATCGTTATCTTGCGATATGCCAACATCCTTCTCACCTTTGTATGCCATGCTCGCACTCGGTCCTGAGTATTAGAGTTTCTTCAATGCGTAGCGCTGAAAGGATCGAAGGAGTTACGACGGAGACACCTGTATTATGAACGAGGCCAACCTCAAGTAAGCACACTTTAAGGCCAAAGACCCTGCAGAAAATTTCACTCTAATCAAGTGCTTGCGTCCTGGAAGAGACGTTATAGCTTGACGTTGCTTGGCCAGTAAAACAAGAGCTTTCAATCAGCAGCCATTTCAGGTCCAAGATAGCCGGAGCCTCAGAGGAGGTCTGAGGCGGGGTATGCCTCTAATGTTGTCCGACTGGCGCTGGATCAGTGAGTGGACATGTTCTTGTCCGAGCTAAGCCAATGGCAGTACTAAGCTGGGTCGAGAGAGATGAAGAGGGCGCACGTGGGTGGTGCGACGCAACATGGGCTTGAAGGCCAAACTGCTTTGACAAGCCTAGTAGTGCCTAGGCAGTCGGTAAAGCGGGAAAGTCCTCTACTTGCATAGGCTAGGAAGGAAGTCGCTATAGATAAGGTTGCGCCTTTCTTGACTAAAACCCTTGCGCTTTCTGGAGGCTCGAATTGAAGGCTGTAAAAACGTTTCGAAGTAGGTATAGCGTCTAGGTGGTGCTTGTGGTTCGTGCAGGGTTACATTTAGCTTGAGAACACGTGCGCGATGGCTGGGCATGACGGAGAGTGGGGTGGTAAGTGGAAACTACGACTCCAGAGTTGTTCAGGTTCAAGTGGGTCAAAGGCTACCGTTACTTGAGGCAGTAAGAAAAGCCAAGCCATGATGGAGAACTTGGGGACAACAAGCATGCTTGCACGAGCGTCACGCAAGAGCATGTGTCTTCTGTTAGGTACGCCATCAATGCTATTTGGGTATCACGTTATCTTCAAAACAAATGCGTCCATTTTCCCTACCCCCACGCTCAAATCTCGTAGAAGTAATCCTCGTCTAAACCCTCACGGCTTGGCACCTCAGGCGCCTCGATCCCATCGATCCCGTCGATGATGCCTTCCTCATCGTTGCCTCTTACATTCAACAGCCTTACTTTCAGACCCATATCCCCTATCATCTTCACGATCTTATTGGTTTCGGCAGTAATAGGCTGCTGGTCAAGCAACATCAGCAGTCCGTCCAACCACTCGCTAGCAATGACGTGGTTCTGAGGGTGAAACGTCAACAGCACAATCTCTTTCTGGTTGGCTCTCGAAGAAGCCTTAGATTCCGTCTTTCTATGACCTTTACCCTTGGACGAGTTGAGGCGTGACCTTGGTTCGTAGCCATGAATGGTGATTTTTGTGGCGGTGTAGCGCTCTGTGTCGGTCGAACTCTTTCGTTCCTGGTGCGCGGTTATGTTCGAGACAACAGAAGATACCGACGACAGTGGGACTGTGCTCTGTAAAGTGTTGAGCTGCGGCGGCGTTTCCCACCTTTCTTCAAAGTCGGCCCAATGCAGATTCTTTCTGTCTCCCGACAGCTGGACAAAACGGAAGCCATGAACGGTCTGCTCCTCCAGATCCTGCTCTTGCACTGGACCACCTATTTCCTGATCGTGGACGGCTGTGTGAGTGTGAGGGAACCAAGCGCCCTGCAGTAGGCATCGTATCCTTTGCTCTCTCATGAACTGCAACGCTTCACTTTGTAGTTCATCCCTGGTACCGCGCAGATGCTGACCCCACAAGTCTTCGTAGGCCAAGTCCAAGAGCTCCATCTGCAGTTCCCTTAGTCGCTTACATTCGTAGGTTGCCAGCTCTTGCTCGATGGATTCGATACTCCTCGTCCTTTCAGCACCTCCAACAACACTTTCAACCAGTATCCTCACAAGCTCCATTATTTTGGGGAAGTCGTCGGTCTCCGCACCTGTCTCTTTCCACAACCTCAGAAAGGCATGCAGGCCTGCAACATGGAGCCTGCTCCAATGTAGCAGCAGCGGTCGGAAGACCTGCTCATAGTTTGTACGACTCTCGAGAACCAAGTAAGCTCTAGCCTCGTGCTCCTCAAGCTTGTCAACTTCGAAGTGCTCAAACAGTATGGCTGTCACTGTTAAGCTCGCCCGTGCCAGAGGACACCGCCTCGGCTTGGGTAGCATCTCCTGCTCGGCCAATATGTTCTGAAACTCATCTTGATGTTTTCGGACGTAGTCTGACATGTCCATCATGCCGAGGAAGCCCATGTCCTCAAAATCGGGTTCAGGACTCTCGACGGTGAAGCCCAACCTTCTCCATTTGTTTGGGTCGTGCTTCGGTTTCTGAGTTTTGTCTTTCGGCGGCAGCAACTGCTCTTTCTCGGGTGGGTTACTCGACAAGTGGATGGCTTTGACAGTCCTTCGGTGCTCTGGCTTGGCTATGTCGACGTGAACATCCCGCCACCGACTCAGAAGTATCTTGGTCAGCTGTTGAAACTCCAGTAAGGGGTGAGCCAGATCTTGTAATGCTGAGCTCTGCATAAGAACGTAGACTGCCTTGATCACGCCGAGATCCTGTATTCTCTTGATGAACTTGGGCCACTCTGCCTCATCATCGACGGTGATAGCATCGCGCATAAGGGCGTTGATTAGCTGCAGGGCATTTGCGCAAAGAGCATGGTCGGCGGAGGAGAGTCTGCTAACGAGCATTTCGAGGAACTGCGGGTAGTGGCTGATGGCTGGCTTGAGTGCTTTGAAGCCGCCGATGTACTGGCTCGAGGAGGACCGCCTTTCTTCGTGGTGTGGTCTGGAGACAATTGACACGAGCACTGCCATGGCGCCCCTCAGAATGTTGACCAGCGGTTGGCATACGACCAGTTCAACAGCCTGTGCTCGTCAGCCGTGGGTGCGCCGTAAGTGCTTCGCTTGCCAGTCTCACACCTTTTGAACCACTTTACTGTTCACGCCTTCCCATCCCTGATCCAGTTCTAGCAGACGCGCAAAGCTGGCCAAGCTATAGGCCAGAGTATTCCCAGATGACTCGAGCATGACATCTCTTAGTTGTGCGAGTCCGCCCTGAGCGCAGAAGTGCTCAGCAAAAGAAGGATCGTTGGTGAGCGTCTGCAGCTTGAAGACCGCCATCTTTCGTGTCGCATCTTCGTTGCTTGCGAGACCCGCCAGCAGGTCTGCCATGTTAGGGCTGCGTGAATTGGTATTACTCATGTCGACGGTAGGGGAGGGGTCGCAGGCAAGGAAGCGCGTCCACCAGCGGCAACGTACGTTGCATGTGTACAAGGAGAATCAATCGAGAGGATGGCAACGAGTAGTCAGCTTACACCGGGCATCGTGGTTGTACTACCAGGTCCTTGGACTCGTGGGCAGCGACAACAACATTTTGATTACGACTCGGGCCAGGCCAGTGTGCAGAGTCGTGATTGGCTGTAGCCGGCGCCAGACAAAATCGAGTGCAGATGCATATTGGGACCTGGAACACAAACCACCTGCTCAGCAGGCTGGTTTGCAGTGTCGCGTAACAAGAAGGATGTTTCTCATTATAAACTCATTCTACTCTCAGATACATTTGCAACTGAGATGATTAATATTCGCAGGTCAGCATAAGCAAGCACATCGTGAACTGATGCAGGTCCACACATACTAGGTGCCGAGGTTAGTGCGTAATCTCTTCTTGGTTTAGCGCACTGCTGCGCCACCGTTCGACCCTGGAAGTGGCGATCTGGTTTCCACGTCACTCTTGTTCCCCCATCATCCGTGTCTTTCCTATTGCCTACCCTACCTATCTTAAGTATTAAGTACTCGACCAGATTCACATTGCTCGATCACCTTCCGACACACCCTTCACCCTCGCATATTCAACAATCCCCAATTCCACACCGACCATGGACGAGTATTTGGATTGGATCTTCATCATCGCTTTCTTCTCCTGCCTCATCCTCTTCCCATTCGGGATCATCCTTAGCGTAAACAGCTGCATCGCCGCCGCCCGGACCCGAGCATGGAAGAAGAAGCAGGCCGCCGAAGCCGACAACATTGAGGCCGAGCCACTGAACAGGGAAGAGGAAGACGACTTCCTCGACACAGAAGACGAAGAGGATTACCATGCTCAAAAGGCCGAGGAACAAGCCGACAAGCACTTGACAACCCGCCAGAAGTTCCGCAAGGAGTTCAAGAAGGCATGGAAGGGCAATGCCAAGGATGCCCAGAAGCAGAGGGAACGTGAGGAACGAAGGAAGTTGGCCAAGGCTGTCGCTAGAGAGGTCGAGCGACGAGAACGCAGACGCGCCAGACAAGAGCAACAGGCTGGAGGTTCGTCCAACGAGGTCGAAGGTCTTCCTAGCTACAACAATGCAGTAGCAAGCGACAGGAAGGAGTAAGCGGCCAATCCACCGCCGTATGCAGCATCACACATTAGCCACAGAATGAACATTGTTTGTCTTTTGAGATACGCTTTATCACTATCCCCCATGCAGTGAAGCTAACATGTAGTCCCCCTATTATCTATCAATGGTCGTGTTTCCAGCTTTCAGCCATGTGACCAGTCGTAAGCCTCTTTCAGCAGCTGTGGTTCGAATCCTGAATCGCAACAGCATATGCCCATCTCCTATTGCTCTCGGGCTCAGCAGAACAATTGATAAGCGTCGTCCTGTGAACAGATCTTCCTGTCCTGCTCAATAACGATAAGATCAGTGTTGTGGGCACTATTCAGCCGCTAACGCCTTGCGCGGTGATGCCATTGCGGTATTGGTTCCTGAGTGTGGCTGATCAGCATGGCCGAGCATACTGGCGCGCCCCGGGCGGTGGAGCGCTCAGGCATTGCCTGCTTACTGAGGCAGCACCCCATGATTCTAGCATGAACCTTCATTGGAAAGCTAACACGGTGTCTCTTCCCTCTCTTCTTCAACTGATCGCTTCAAATTTGATGGGCCAGGGCTGGACTTCGTGAGGTCTTGATCGACACGATCACCGGCACGGCATCGAACGCATGGTCAGGCCATAACGCGTCCCAAAAGTTGTGTTGTGGCTTGCTTTCCTTTTGTGCTATTGTGGTCGTCTCGTGCTGGCGGCGCAGTGCGTCCAGCATGCATGCGCTTTCTGCTTGCATGTAGGAGCTCATAGGAATGGATGGACGGCGTGGTTTTATTATAACTGCTGACTTCCTATAGGGATAAGTACAATCCCGTGGTGTTCCTTATGGGTTCCTGTCCTTTTCAGGTGTGGACGAGAACATGCCTCTTCAACAACTGGTGGGTGTACGCGGTCGCTTGAGCTCAATTTCGAGTCTTGCAGCAGGATACTGAACATCCCGATGTTCCCGTCGTTGACTGCGCGCTGTCCCCAACATCACCACTCTTTCGGTTTGTCATTTCGTGTGGTGCATTGTCGTGACGACTGCATCAATGGTCCCTAGGATGACTGCTGCGGCGTAGGCGCAACTTGTAGCTGCCGAGGTTCACAATCCGGCTATTGAGAAGTCGGTACGAGAAATTGCTAGTCGAAATGGCCAGGCGGTGTGGAATTGGATATTCCTTTCGAGGCTCGATTCAACGTCATGCCGTTGTCATCCACTATTCAACGGGTCTGACACGCTCATCTTTGCCGTTTTGCGCGATATGTTCCTCGGTTGCACGAAGATTGCAGAGTGACATTACTTGCGTACTACCAGGGCGAGAGTGTCAACCTGGGCATCGCGAAGCATCCGCCGGAGTGCAAGATCGGTGAGAGTACTTGTACCGACCACGAAGAGGTGTGAAGGTTGTTGTAGCCACATCTTAAACGTTTTGTTATTGTCAACATGACATGGAGAACAGCTGACAAGGCTACCTGGTGCACTTAAGCATAGTCGCACAGACCACTCCGGCTCGGGCTGGTCCGTTTTGTGTGACATCTGATCCAGATCCAGCCCACCCGTTACGCTTCAAGATCTGTTGGAAATTGCCACGTCTAACATTAGTCAATGCTGCCGCGGAGGCAGGAGCAAGCAGGAAACAGACCTTTTTGACCGTTCGACATGAACGGGAACCTGGTCTCTAGCGCCACTGTGCCACACATGGACACTGCACCAAATACAATTAGCATTGAAGCTCACCTGTCAGCAGTGGGCATCTATCTCGGCGCCTTGAGTACCTGGAATGAAGATTTAGCGACAATGCGCACTTCAAGGCATTTTTAACGAGCCAGTAGCATAGCCATCGTACAATTGTTGTAACCAAGTGCATAGATTGAATCTTCTAGGGCGTCGTTGTCTGGTACCTAGTAGAGCTTCATTGTGGCACGACAACAGCAGCATTGACAACTGGGCGGAGCAGGTCGAGGATACGCGTGAATGCCTGCAGCAGGACAATTGTAGTCGAGTGTCTGTATCGTTTGAGCGAACCTAACGCGTTGGGGTGTCTGGATGCACCATTCCTGCAAGCTTTTAGCCTGCGAAGGGTTTGATTGCTTGAATCTAGATGCGCTCGTTGGCTGTAGAAGTCTCGTATAGTCCGTTCTTAGCACGCCGAGTCTCGGGTACGAGTCTCCACTAAGACGACCAGGGTCGACCCGGCATCTGCAGGCCACCGTAGCGTCTTCGAGAACTCATCGTGGTGCACTGAAGACGACTGTGGTGATCCCCTTCGTGGCGGTCAACAAGCCGCAGGATAATCATCGTACTATTGACGCGGACGCTGCTCGAGCTCCATTCCTGCACATCAATCACAAGATGATCTGCCGATGCCAGCTAGCTTCGTCTGCAGGATATGACATGTCAGAAAGCGTGATCATCGCACTATGCGGTCCAAGCTGTACCCATAGCAGTCTCGGTTAGGATGTTTATCTTGAACAAGCTCATTCGTTGGTCGCGATTGCTCTTCAGACTGATAGTACCTAGCCACCTGCCGCTGAAACCTTAATCTTCTTGTTCTGGAGCTGTCGAATCTGCTGGTGCGGTAGGGAATAAATGTGTAAATCCTTATGGAAATTTGTTCCATTCTCATCCGTCCGCAGATGACAAGGCTCAGCAAGACGGCTCCATCTGACGATACTTCCCTATGTCACAAATCATCGAAAGACTGCAGCGTCCATCAGGCGCTAGATTGAAGTGCCGCGGTCCGCCTGCTGGCGTTTGTTGTCGCCTGGTGATAGAACGCCCCAGTGACGTGGTCTATGGCCTGAGACAACAAAGTTCTCCTGTTTGGTACCTGAAATATGATTCGCCCAGAATAGTCCGTCATATTTCCTTGTTTGTCTCGAGTGCGCATAGACTTCTCGACATCCAAGTGCCAGCTGCAAGTCTCCAGCATCTGACTAGATGTCGGACCAAGGGTGGCACAAAAGTTAGGACATCCTCCAGATAGTGAACGGGGCCAGAAGAGCGGACAGAGCGACTGTATAGAATGGAAGATCTGGATGAGTATATAGCCTGTACACACCAGATGTGTGAGCTTGTACGAGTCTTCACCTTTCGTTCACACCTTCAGTCTTTCATTTGAGGTATTCGTCGTTACTGTCATTCTTTCAGCCTAGATAACTCTGCCGCGTTCAGTCAATCAGCTCATCATGATTTCCTCAATGGCCGACACAAACCCAGCTGGCTCTTCGATGTTAAGCAATTTCAAGCGGATAAACGCCGAAGACATCGAAGCAACAGTAAGCAAGTCCATTCTAGCTCGAATCCTTTGGCTGACAAGGACAGATACGCGACCACATGAATGGTGTCAAATGTCCAAAATGTAAAGCCAAGGGTCAAGAGGTTTGGGTAATCCCCGGTACTCGGTGCCACAAATGTGGTAACCCATGCAGGAGTTGAATGCTCAATCATTGAGGTGAGAACTAGACTTGCATCGGGTTGAGCAACACTGACGCGCCTCAGGGTGAATGCGCTTCAAGAATTTCGGATTTTGTTGGAAGGGAACCTGTCATGTTCTGGAGGGTGCAGACGGCCCATTGAGGCCACGAAGCCAGACATCCGGCTCAGGCTTGCGAAACGTTGCATGAGGTATGCTAGCCTTGTTTTGGCAAGCACTGCAGCCACCGGTGGTGATGCAAGTCAGGATGAGCTACCACAACGTGGCGATTGAGGAGTGCGAATTCGAACACCATCTGTAAGACCGATGAATGCACGAAGGCGAGCAGCAACAGCTCGTTACTGGTTCGACAACGGCCTCCAATTGGAAGGCTGGTTCATTGCTATGGATGTTGAAGAAGCTGGAAGCTCGGGACGAGAAGAATCGTGTGTACTACTGCCTGTAAAATAGGGTTTGTCAAAGCAGCACGGTGTTCGGAGTATCTCAGGTTTGATTTGCTGGCACAAGGCCTGTGGCTTGTTCATAGGTCTTTTCGTCAAGACTAGAGAATGCATAGACTTCAACCTCGACGGCGGCGTGCTGAACGGCATTCTTGATGTCATCCAGATCCACGGCATTGTTCTGGATGCTGTTCAGGTGGTTTTCAAGCTGCTGCAGTATTGGATGTAACTCGTCGTCTTCGAAAAGCTCGGCGACTGATGGCTCTGGCATTCTCTTGTCTCCATTACCCCATGCAAGCAGGTTGACATCCTGATCTCGTCCAAGGTTCCGAACAACTGGATGGAAGGATTTGCTCTGTTCTCTTCTGAGCGTTTCGTTGGATTTCAAACTGTGTTCGAGGTAGTCGACTTCTGCTTGGTCTTGCTTGAGTAGCTGCTCTTCTTTGGCAATTTGGGCTCGGAGCAGGTTCATTGAATGAAGGTTTGCGTTGAGTTGCTCTTCGATCTTGCTGATACGGTGAATGTTCGCTTCATGGTCGAAGTAGTGCTCGTCGGTCGAAGGAGGGAAGGGGATCCGTGGGAGACGGTCAGTCAGTCTGGAAACTTGTTTTTAGCAATCACCGCAGGATAACACCTCGGTCACATACTTGTTGGCAACATCCTGCACGCAATCTTCGGTAGCAGTATCAATCGTGTTCCTACCTCTGCGACTTCTCGATTGGTCTTTGGCAGACAGTATGACTTCTCGAGCAGCGGTATGGCTGGAGGAAGGCAGTTTCTTCCATCTCTTGCGGATTGTCGTTTCAGAAACGTGCTTGACGCGTGCTTCCAGCGAAGCATGACCTCCAGTCACGGACTTAGTAGACTGTGATCGTCCCATAGCAGCCAATGACACGTCTCCGACACCTCGATCGACCATGAGAACTACCTGACTACTACACGTCGTGGTGGTCAAAACACGCGATGAGGTCACGCCCAAAACAGGAAGTCTGTTTGCTTGGCACGATTTGTCTGCTGAACGATGGACACTATCCGTGAGGAGATGCAAGCATGGCTATGACAGGTGGATGTCCGTGCTGTCTACGATAAATAACGAACAAGTGTAGGCTTGTATGGTGAGAATGTTGTGAGAGAGTCGTCCTCGCCAGGAAAGGGTCAATGCAATAAGGTGGAGGATCTTTTGGTCACGGGTGGTGCTGCTCGCAACGCAAGTTCCTCTGCAATTTTATCGTACAGCAATCCTCGTCGCAACGCCCGTAGTCACTCAACGAAAACATCCGTAGCATCTATACTCACACCTCACTGGCCTTCTGTGTTCCAAGTGTTCGCTAGTGCCTAAATTCACGGTAATCGTCATCAACTCACCAACGCTCAACAGCTTCTTCCTGCTTTCTCTCAGTCTGGAAAAAGCAAGAATTCCTCAGATCTAATACCGCAACCATCATCGCTTCCAGTCAAGTCTCATCATGTCTACGCTCCAACAGCGCCGGCCGCAGCAGGCATCACTCGCATCATCAGATGAGAAAACCCTTCAAGCAAATGCTGGACCATCCGACACAACACCTCTCGTGGAGGCGTCTGTAATCAAAACTCTGCTGGCATTTACCGCAGCGATGGTTGTGATTCCAATTGGTTCCTATTTCGTGACAGTGAACACGATCTTCAGAGGTAACTCAACGTTCGCTGGTGGCTTTGCCGCTCTGATGGCGAACGTTGTGCTGGTAGGCTACATCATCGTGGCTTGGAACGAGGACCAGCAGGACCAAAAGGAAAAGGGCACTGTTGGGACAGGTGTGAGGCTGCCGGAGCAGAAGAAGGAGCTATAACGAAGCCACCACGAAGACGGAATAACATGTAATGAGCCTTGCCGGGTTATTCTTTCCTCGAATCGTGCTTCGCCAACGACGTAGTCCTTCATGGCCCCGATGAAAGCTTTACTGTCGCCGTGCACAGCTCAGGACGGCCCAATTTACCCGCGCTCGCCATGCAGGCAACCACCAGCAAACACCAGCCTTGATTTGCTGGTGAGTCCAGATTTGCTCCAACACTGGTTGCCCGACAGCATGGTCTAATGGTAAGACATCGCCGCAAAACCCTTCAGCAAGACAAGACCCTCTCTGACCTCAACGGCCACAAGCAAGCTATAGTTGTGTTCTGGTTCCGAAACATCGCAACTGAATCCGACACCGGGCGTCTGCCTCTGGATCACGCCCAAGAATCTGCATGACCAGCTATCTGGAAGAAAAATTGAACTGAACATAACACAAAAGGACCTACAGCGCCATCAATCCAGAAAAAGGTCCTAACGACTATAAGAGTCGGTCAAGTACACACATAACAGATCCTGTACGAGCCCCTGCAGTCTCGTACAGGCACAGGGGAGGGAGGACCCCAGCGAGAGGTTAGCAAGGCCAGTAGTTCGGTGCTGAATACTCAAGCCGCGTCAACTTCGACCCGGCACTGGCGTTCTCAAGGGCGGGAATGGGAGCCGTGCCGTTATCCTCCATCAAGGGTTCTAGCTTGTTCGTGTCTGATTTACCAAGCCGCACAGGCCAGAGAGGGTTCTTATCTTAGCGCAGCCAACTTTGTACGGGCGGAAACCTCAGTTCGAATCTGAGTGCTGTCGTTTCTTTTTAACCTGGCATGAGGCTGATAGCGTAGCTATACACATGTCATCTCCGCTAAGCACCCATAACTCACTGTGCTGTGCCGTCCACGCACAACGACCTTCCAACGTCTCGCGGTGCGCAAGCGACTTCGTCTCGGCACTACCCATCATCACAATATCCCGACTTCTTCGATCTGAAGCCCAGCCAATGGTGCCAACCGTCCGCCACTTCCACAGTCCAGCTCACGTCAAACCAGTTTCGTCGCCAGCATCCAGCGCAACAATCCCTGTCTGTACTAGACGCAAGCATCCCATCCATTGCCCATCAACCAGATACCTACCTACCTATCACACCACGCGCAAACAATCTGAACGTCCACAGCAGGGGTTCTCCAGCTATTTCCCTACACTGTGAGCTCAACCGCAAAGTACCCATTCACTTCCACGTCGACCCACACAAGACCTAGCTAGCTTGTCGCACACTCCGCGACCTCGAGTCAAGCTTGGTAGGAGCTGCCAGATGTGCCAATCGGTTCAGCGCGAGGACCCCCCAAGGCGGAAGACTAGTTAGCAGCGCTAGCGACATCACAACAACGACTCCGTCCGAAGCGGACTATGTGCTCCATTCTGCCGAACTTCAAAGAGACTTGCTGAGGCAGAGCGAGACAGATAACAGCTGGTAAGTATTTTTCCAAGATGAATAGTATTTGTCAATTACACTATGCACTAGATCCATTCTTTAGATCGTAGCCTCGTAAGGCTTCATTACTGCAAACTTCGACTTCGTACCTACCCTCCTGAACGGTGAACATGCTTTGCGGGCGATGTGCCCGCTGCTTTTCCCGAGGTGAATGAATCGCAGTGTTTGCATAACCCTCGGTGTCCAGGACCGATATGTGGTCAATGGCGCGTGCCAATAGATATCGCCAATCCACATATCGCTCTTTTCCAATAACTCCTGACCAGCCTATGCCCAGAACTTCGCCAATTCAATGTTTCCTTTCTGGTCGTTATGCGTCTCCTCTCTCCCAACAATGCTTGCTCTTGCGCCGTGTACATCTGGCTTCACATCATCCCCTCCTGGACAACTTTCTCTTGAGCCAGCTTTGCCTCTTAGGCTCCTCTTGTACTCTCTTTGTCTGTGAATTCGAGTTGGTCCTCTGCAGACTCATTTTCATGGGCGCAACGCCAGAGTTGCCTCCATTGGTCTGCCTCTGCGGAGACACTGGAGACGGCTGTTGGATTTCCATTCCATAATCGTCCACCGGGCCGCTCGGTCGTTGGCCATAGCCATTGTTGTAACCATTACCATAACCATTCTGCTTAGGGTATTGATTACGCATCGGGCCCCCATTCTGTCTGTACGGGCCGGCTGGGTATTCTCCTTGGGGCTTGGGTGGGCCCATCTGGTGTAGCTGATCGAAGGAGCTGTTCTGCGAGCTTGGGTTCGTGCTCTTGGACATCTCGTCTGACCCACTCGTCATAGTCTCGTAGGAAGGCTGGTGTGAATGAGCGCTAGTAGGCGAATCATCCGGCTGCATGTATGACTGCGAGGGGTATCGCATGTGTGGTGCCCGAAGTGGTCCTTGCTGTACTGGTCCTCCTTCCTCTGGAAACGAATCTGGTCTCATGTAACCGTACGAGCTGTTTCTGTAGTATCCACTACCGCCTGGGCCAGGTCTGGGACCAGGACGGCCATAGTAACTACCACGTTGGGCCGGACCATTCTCCCAGCCAGAAAATGAAGCTAATTCATGTCAGCAGATGTTGCGAATCAGGAGAGATCTTGTATACTTACGCGGTCGCTGGTACGACGATCTTCTGCTACTGGTGCCCTCAGCTGCGGAGTTGAATGATCGGATAGTGTCTAGTGGTCTTTCCAGTCGAGGTCGAGTAGGGTTTGATCGGTCGGGATCAGCTGCGTAGAGTTAGTCACTGCATCAAGCGATGTTTCGTGATTGAGCATACTGATTACATTGCCTTCCCAGTCTTTGTATTGTCCAGTGCGGATGTCTTCGAGGGTTGAGGAATCGAGAGCCACTTGGCCTAGGCTCGTTAGCAAGGGTGCCAATAAGATGAAGGATCTGGCGTACCTGGTTGTGCCTCGTGCAGAGGGTTTGTGGGGTCTGATTTCTTCTCAAGCCTCCTCTTGTCGCGAGCAGTCTCTGTGAGCTCGAGCTTGTCACCCCAAGATCGAGAACTTTTGTGAGAGTGTGTTGAGGCATGGCTCATTGCTGAGATTGCTCGGGGCCTCTCCGGGCGGGCTTGCGGGGACATTGGAGGTGATAGGGTAGCCATTTTCAGTGGTAGTTGCAGTTGTTCCAATACTAGCAGCGAAGAACAGACACGATCAAGTGCTGTACAGCAAGCGCGACGATGCTGGCGATGTCCAGAGCGCGTACAGTGGTTCAGTCACGGTAGTGATCGCAACGTGCTAGCGATCGGTTTGCTATCGTATGCAAGGGAGTGACGGGTTGTCTTTGCTGTCTTGGTGGCAGGTCGGACCAACTGGGTGGCACGGGATCTGGTTCCTGAAATGACCAGGGCGTGGCGAATAGAGTCGGTTGTTGAGAATCAATATTTCGAGACCCGGGAAAGATCAATAAGTGAAGTCAAGCGATGGTCTAGAAGCTGTACGACTATGGGAAATGGTAGACAAAACGCGGTAGAAGCAGTGGTGGAGTTATGGGTGGTAGAGAAAGACGATCGGTATCTCCATCATCGATAGCGATGATGGAATCGTTCGTTGAGGCGTGGTGGGTGGTGGGACAATTGGCTTTGGCTGCCTCACAAAAGCGAGCGGCTGCGCCTCCCAGGCCTACGCCGAGCTACGGATGGACTACAAACCTTTTTTTCTTACACGCGACCAGCCGAGTAAGAACCGTGTCAATCGTGATGCAGCATTCCTGTGCACAAGAACGTGAAGAAGCCAGACGAGGTTGCTTGCGCCTGCCTCGAAAGATTATCCTTGCGTACCCAACAGAACGCGATTGACCTAGGCCACAAGGAGTAAGCGCTTTGGTACGCCTGCTGGGGTCCCCCGAACCTGACCATTAGGCCGCTGCGGCTGGATCGGCCGCGCCAGCACTGGTCCTGAAACAGAAAAAGACGGAAACTTTCTCTCAGGGCAGACCGTTGCTGCTACGAAGTCTAAATATGCTTTCATGGCCACGAATCCTTCTTCTTCTTGTCCAGTAACATTGCTCTGGCTGGCCGTGTCGCACATACTCCAGTGTGTACGCGCAAACCGATCCATCGCCAAGCAGGAATCTTTCCCACCAGGTTTGACCGGTCCATTCAGGTCGGCAGCTGGATTTGCGAGCTGAAGCAAGCTATGGTGGACAAACCTGTAAAAGTCTATATCGACTACCAAAAAGATGTGCTTGACACCGTCTCGAGCACGAGTGCTCATGTAGATTATGCCTCAACCACATGTTAGAAGCTCGAGGCGCATGCATAAAAAGCCATGACCGAGACCATCGGTGCTTAAGCATTCCGGCAAGCTGCAAGTGGTGTCTGTTTCCTCATTTGTGGCCGGAACTGAGGCGAATTGCGACAGCGATAAACCTCCGAAAAACCCACAGTGACACTTCAGTTTCCCTGTGCCGGTCGCTTATCCTCCACATATCCACCCTCAGAACCCGTCATCCTCTGGGAACAGCTCCTGGGGTGCACAGGTGCAGCTCGTGTCATCATCACTTTGCGCCGCGGTTCCTTGCTCTCTACAATTCAAGAAGATATCCCAAATGCTCGAAAGTAAGCAGTGCAGCTTGACAAGCCCAAACCTAGTGCATTGCGCTATTATTGCCAGCGCTCAAACGTATAGTGGTCTGCCACTGTCAAAGGTGTCAAGAAGTCTCGAGTTGCAGTAGTGGCGCATGTTAGGTATAAGATAGCTGTACGAGAATCGAGGAAATGCTGGCCGTAGCTCACCCGTGCACATGGTGGAGACTATCCTAGGTGTGGCTGACCGCTGCGGAAGAACGCGGAAACTGTTGCAGTAGTCCCGTATGCGAAGCCACTGAATCAGATCGCCGATAGTAGTACTCAAGTAAAGCGTGGGGTCGAACCCACCGAGGGTCTATCGGCGCGTGCTGCCTCCTTCTATGTACTACGATAGAGCGGTCAATTCCCACGATGACATGGTCGTTGTTGCCGCAGAACGTTGACAAAGCTGGAAAGCTGGAGGCCACAGTCGTCGGACACCAAGCAAGTTCTCAAACCGTTAGGATACCATAGCTAGCTGTCGCTGATCATCACCAACAGGCTGATCCAAACGAGATTGAGCCATGTCAATTGTATTGTCGTGAAGGGGAAGCTGTTGAAGCACAGGTGGCCAGCTCGGACAAAAACTACTCTTTCTTGTTCACAAGGTCTTCTTCGCTACCCGATTCCCTGATTTTCCCCCCTCTTCAACCCTCCGTTTGATCGTCCTCTAAAATACTTCGAAGATCGAACCCCTCGTATTGATGCCAAAAGCTCAACAAGTCGCGAGCATCCTCTTTGCAAAGTCACGGCTTCTTGGTCTGAGAGGCCCGGAGACCTGACTTGGTCGTCTTTGGGTGCCACGAGTTTCACTAACCCTGATGAGGTCTGAGCGTTGAGGTCTTTCGTTGCTGCCATCGTGTTCACTGCTTGACGAGCTCAGTTGAATCGTCAAATTTGTATGCGCTGTGGGTGGCGTGAAGCTATCGACACCGAACCTTGCGTGGTTGGCTCCTTTCAGTACATGGCTATACCGCGGCGTTCATCTTTCGTAAAGTCCAAGATATCCTCGAGGACACGATTGCTATTCGGGTGCTGGCCTGCTCTCTCATACGTGACAATACCAGGTCCTGGCGTAACTCAGGTTGCGAGCTCACGATATGGAAGGCCGTCTCTTCACGAATTCATCCAGATCATGCCTGGTTGCAACACCAAGAACGAACTTCCTCCCATAATCGGTAACTACAGCGAAATCCTGCTTCGAGCCAGTCGCGTAGTCACCGATGTTCTCGAAAAAACCTTCGAGCTCCCACAGCTCCGTCTCCATTGATATGACCTTGTACTGCCTTCCTTCACTTCTCTTGAACTTCACCATGGCTTTCTTGACAGGGTCCGAAGGTGCGAGGTGCTCCGATTCAAACAGCGACTTCAGCTTTGATATCGTCAGATAGCCTAGCAGTGACCGAGTCTCATCTGACAGGACTGTGAGGTGTGAATAGTCATGGGACGAGGCAGAGAGCATTGCATCCGATAGCGAGGTATCGGGAGAGGTTGACAATGCGGGAGGGAGGTCAAGGTCCTCGACCGTGGCGCCGCGATATTTGCGAGCCCACGAGTCGAGCAGCGCCTTTGTACCCTCTTCTTGCGGTGCAGCGCCGTTGGTTTGATCTTGTGCCATTCCTCACTTCGTGGCCCACGATTCGGGCAGCTTGGTTCGAATGCAACAGTGGTAAGCTGGAACGGCCAAGACGAGGTGCTGACGGCATGCAATGCTCATCAGGAACAGGACATACGTGTTGTAGTGGATGTTAGTCAGTACTATATTCTATGTGGCTTCGCAAGTCGTGTGTTTATCACAAAATGGGGTATAAAGTCAACAATGCCGTGGCCCCAGACGCACGCCTGGAGTTAGTGCATATGTCCGCCAACGTGGGGTTGGTCGGTAAGCTGTTGCTTCTTGACCTCTGACGTACTAGTATGGCTGATAGCTTCGCTCGGACGACCATGTGTGGAGACTCGAGAAGGAGCTTCGACTTCACGAAAGTACGCTGGAAGGTAGAGTTGAACATTTAAGTTTATCCTTATCCTCTGCACAGTCAGGCCCTTCCACCAACGTAGCAGGCCTACAGGCTTCGCAGCTCTTTTGTTATTGTCGGCGCTCCTGTCAGTGAGCTCTGATCGAGTACACCAGCAACAATCCAGCGAAACTCACGCACAAGATGGTCGGACTCTTCCCGTCCCAGGCTGCCGTCCGGGGCTCTCTCCTCCCAACCTCACCTTTCTACAAGCCAGAGCCCGCTCCGGCACCACATCCACAGAAAAGGCCTATCTTCTCAGCATGGAGTGCTGCTGATACCGTCAAGGACAAAGCCCAACAGCTAGGCGCCGAAGCCCAGGCCGAGTATGAGAAAGCAAGCTCCAAGGCACAAGCAAAGGCCGGCAAGATCGAACTGTACTCTGGGAAATACTACGCTGCATGTGTGGTTGGAGGTATCCTGGCATGCGTAAGTTGCTGTGCGACAGCAGAGAAGTCGTAGCTGATGGGCAATAGGGTACAACTCACACGGCTGTGACTCCTCTCGATCTCGTCAAGTGCCGAAGACAAGTCAACTCGGAGCTCTACAAGGGCAACGTCGAGGCATGGGGCAAGATTTACAGAGGTGAAGGCCTTAGAGGTGTCTTCACTGGTTGGGGCCCTACCTTCGTGGGTTACTCCGTGCAAGGTGCCGGCAAATACGGCTTCTACGAATACTTCAAGCACTTGTATGCCACACTGGCTGGTGAGGAGAACGCTGCCAAGTATAAGACCGCCCTCTTCTTGTCCGCCTCTGCTTCGGCTGAACTGATCGCCGATGTTGGTCTTTGCCCGTTCGAAGCTGTCAAGGTTCGCATGCAAACTACTATGCCGCCAACTTTCTCTGGAACCATGCAAGGTATCAGCTACATTACTGCTAGGGAGGGCACGAGTGGGTGAGTTTTCACAATACAGTGTTATGTCTGCTTTGCTAACTGGACGCCAGTCTCTACAAGGGTCTGTACCCGCTCTGGGGTCGACAAATCCCTTACACTATGATGAAGTTCGCATCCTTCGAGAACATCGTTATGGCTATCTACAGCTATCTTCCAGGTCAAAAGGAGGACTATGGAAAGGGGGCTCAGACCGCCGTTGCCTTCAGCGGTGGTTACCTTGCTGGTATTCTCTGCGCTATTGTCTCTCACCCTGCCGATGTCATGGTCAGCAAGCTCAATGCCGATCGCCAACCTGGCGAAAGCTTCGGTGGCGCCATGGGCAGAATCTACAGCAAGATCGGGTTTGGCGGTCTCTGGAACGGTCTTCCTGTCAGAATTGTAAGCCCATCATTTCCGGCTCCTCATACATGTGCGTTGCTAACTGTGCTCTCAGGTCATGATCGGTACGCTCACTGGTCTCCAATGGATGATTTACGACACGTTCAAGCTCTTCATGGGTCTGCCAACGACTGGTGGCGGTGGCGGTCAAACAGAAAAGAAGACTGCTGGTGCAACCAAGGCTTAAATGAGTATCACGAATTACGTCTGGAGGGCGTTCAAGGTTCTAGTTTCACGTGCCACATTAGTATGCCTAGGCAAGCAGCGTATATCCTTGTTCCTCCTCAATATCTGTCGGTCTCGCACTACGTATGGTCTGTGTGAGCAGACATCCTCAATCTTTTGCCTTGGTCCTCTTACTCTTCTGCGATGCGTCTGTGGCCACCTAATAATATCATCTAAGCATGGCCGTAGCACAATCAAGCACCAATCGCTCCAGAGATAAGCTGAGGTCTTGGCGCGGCTGAGTACGGCTGGGATGACGTTCCTTATCAGAGACGAATCGCAACGCCGACTACTTCAGTAAGTCCTCAAGTTGCGGAAGGCGCCTAATAATGGCTCCAACCGCTTCTGTTTCAGAGCGTTCTGGTTCACGATACATGCTTGCCTTGTATGAGACGTGAAGTTGTGCCCAGCGCTGGGCATGATATCATGGGTCACATCTTCTGCTGGTCCCCCACGCCCTACTTGCCTTCATTAATCTCTTCTACAGTGCATAGAAAGTCTTTCATCGCTAGTACTCTAGACCGAGCTGGAGCGAACGACCACTCCTTAAGATTGCTTCTGCATCACAGATACTCCCCCAAAATACCAGCGACTCACTGAAGTCAACAACATGTCCGAACTAGTCTCTCATGGCCGCGGCGGTGTGCTCATAAGTCTCGACTCTGGCGCGCACCTTGGCTAATGCGGCTTACAGGGGCCGCCAATTTTAGACCAGACGAAACGCCTTACACTGATGGTGAAATAGTTCGCGAAGGTCCGGTTGGCGACCAAGGTGATGGCCCATACTCGGCTGGACGAGGAGGCGCAGGCAACATAGACAAGGACGGCACACCCGATAGGCAGGTAGTTGGCGACGAGACCGTCGTGCCTGAGGCGGCAACCCGAGAGCACAGGGAAGACAATTATCACTTTGGACGTGGTGGCGCCGGCAACGAGTGGCATGAGAAGCCCCAGAAGCCCAAGAAGAAGACGGTCTCACAGGCTGGATTCGACAAAGAGGTCCCTGAGGAGTCCTTGAAGGACAAAATCAAGGATGTATTCCACAAGAATTAGCTGTGTTGACGCGACAAAATTGGCAGAGCGGGCAGATGGCAAACAAGAATAGCACGATATAGAGATACCCCGGTGATAATCATCGTGAAGAGCACTGGATAGATCAGGGCGACTGGTGCCGTCCAGGTGTTAAGACCGACATACAGTACTTCGATATCACCGAGTCCCTACGCTTAGATTCAATAGAGCTCGTTTAAAACTCATCACATTTCACCTGTTTGCTTTATTTACGCGGTAGTCAGCCTGAGCGGGTTACGTACGTGTGAGATCATACCGAGCTCCTGCAAGGACGCTAATTAAGGAACGCGTCTGAATAATCTTTTCGAGTCTCTCCCAATCAGAGGACGCGACTGCTGGCGCATCGTCACTGCCACGCTCAACCCTGCACGTTGCACGCTTCACGCTTCACCGTGCTTTGTACCTGCTGCCGCGAGACATAATCGCGCTGCCGCTTGCCTTCAATCTTACATATTCAGTGCTCAAATCTGACATTCGCTTCACATAATCTTCACAGATCTAGGTGAAGACTGCTCGATCTGCTACAGCCATCACACAAGAGACACGAACCGGACCATTCTTGCTCGGACGTTTTAAGCAGCTTGGTGTCACGCGCTCTCGAACACAGTCCTCCAGCCCAGTGCTCGTTCCAACATGGCGCCCCATAAGCGTAAAGCCAGCGAGCTCGGCGACACTGCGTCGAAGCAAACAGGAGGAAAGAAGCGCGTGAAACCTGGCAGGCCTAAGAAGCAGCAGCCCCAGCAACAGCTAGACGCGGAAGACAGGTCTGAATTGTTCAAAGCCTACTCAGGCTCGGATCCTCAAGCACAGGAGGGCGCTTACCGCAACACCATAAGGCTCATGGATGGATTCGACGCAAGCTACGCAGTCAAACCAGAAACCTGGGGGGACATTAAGCAATACACAAACGTCAAATGTACGACCCGGACTGCTCTTATTCGCGCTTCCCGATATACTAACTAGCTGTTGTAGTACAAACCGAGACCTTTTCCAAAGGAAACATAATATATGTGTGCAACAAGGACCCTCCACCACCACCCCCGTCTACAGATTTACCTGACAGCGACTACCTCGAATACGAACGGCAGAACTTCTGGGTAGGACAAATTGTGGAAGCCAGAGCCATAGATGACCGGAATGTGTATTTACTGGTGGCTTGGCTATATTGGCCCCAAGAGATTCCACAGCAAGTATCTGGCGCACAGGCTGCGCGCCAATACTATGGCCAGGGAGAACTGGTTATGAGCAACTACTTCGACGTAATTGACGCGATGACTATATCTAATAAAGCAGACATCCAATATTACGACGAGTGGGACGATGCGAAGCTGGGTAACCCGGCCGCAAGATATTGGCGGCAGAGCTTTGATGCATATGGCTTTCCCAAGAACAAGAAAGCAAAGAACCTTTTAAGCGAACTAAGGTCACTCTGCAAATGTGATAAGCCTCATAATCCGGATAAGAAACTATGGCATTGTCCACACACAACGTGCCATAGGTGGAACCATAACGAGTGCCTAGTAGACGACATTGGCAGAAGAGCCTACAATGGTTTCAAAGCCGGCAAGATGGAAGATTTTGCGAAGGAAAACAAGCTTGAGGCCAAGAACCTGACGAATCAGCTCCTGTCCCCTGTTAGGGCGGTAGGTCATCGCATTGTCGATGCAGTCGAAGAGGTACTGGAAGAAGGCATTGAAGAGGTTCAGCACGAGACCACCATCGAACTGCATTCATCAACGAATGGTAAAACAGCGCTCGAGAAAAGAAGACAAGGAAGACCTAAGAAGGATGAGACGGGTTGGCAGAGCAAGTTTGACATATCTATTGTATCAGAAGATAACAAGCAGCTGTTCGCCCGTATAGAAGAGAGGTCTGGAGACAAGAAATGGGAGATCAGGGTCAACTGTCTGTGCTGCGGCAGGGTCATGGACTAGGGCTGCGGGGGTTATGAATCTGGCAGCGAACGAGAGATTTATCTAGCAAATGCATGTATCTGGAGGACATATTAACCCAGCGACATACAGGGAACCCTTTCACAGGCCAGTCGGTGTCTTGGAAGGACGCCGACATGAAGGGAGTGGATGGACAATAGGACACTGCACCTGGAAAACTTTTGCAGTAAGCGAGGATCAGGAGCTGTATTTGTATGTTCTACGAAGAGAAAAGTGGTCTGAGCAGTTCTGGTTTTTCAGCATTGGAGTTGTGGTAGCTTGCCACTGGTTTACTGATGTAAGCAGGAAATAACCATATTTTGCATGATACACAATTCGATACGTCTGAGTTCAAATGTTAACATCAGGGCGCCAATCTAAATACTATTGTTTTGCCGTTTCGCCCCAAAGGTTGTTTTTATGAACGGTGCTAAGGTGTCAGGTATCTCGAATGCAGGATCATGCCAGAACGTGTACTGTGTGAAGAATGTGTGGCTAGCATACATAGTATGGCTCAGATTCCTCATCTTCCGACGGTTGGAGCCAGCAGCCTAGCTTAGTTGGCAATAGCAATCCGTGCATGTGCATACCCGAGCGTCTGTTGAGAACTCGGAGATCCGCTGTTACGGTCTGGAAGCAGGCCGGAAACGTAGGGGAAAGGGTGGAGGAATACTAGTATCGCATCGCATGGAATGGTTGTGTTTAAGGGCGACAGGAAGATACTGCGTTCAACGTTCTAGAAGGCTTTCCAGGTTTGCCACGTGAGGCAGGACTGTGTTGTGCAGAGGCGTGGTCTTGTTTAAAGTCGGTTCCATCGTGGTTCGACCGGGATGATGAGTGGTCTGTTGCATGAATGAGCATAAGGGGTTCGCGCCATGCCAATCGAGTCTTCAGATTATCTCCGTATAGCATTCTGCCGGTTGAATTGAAGAACCTTGCTGGCGGCCTCTGCGTACAGGTCATCCACAAGGCTAGGTGGCGAGGTTTTATGGTGCGATGTGGTGCTGTGGTTTGTGTTGAGCACATCATGGCCGTGGTAACCTCACGCCACATGGCCCAGGCTTGTTCACCAAGATGGTCAGCCTGGCGACCGTGTGATGGACCAGGGAGATAATTGACTTCATTGTTTCTTCTCTTGTTGAGGCTTTCTGCCACCGGCACGCTCATAACCAGGAATGTCGGTCGTGTTAGGAAAGCTGGTAGATTTGCCCTTCTTGGGAACAATGCCCTAACCCTTCTGTAAGACAGTGCTAGGTTGATCACTAAATGACAAGGCGTCTTTGTCAACCGTGGTCCACCGACTAGGGGATCTTGAAAGCTGGGATTCGTTGTGCTAGTTCAAGATTATCTGGCTCGAACACAAGCACATCAGAACGCAGCGCTTTGTGCATCTCGCAACAATTACTGCGCATTGTCGCCAGTCGTTGGAGTATACGCAACTCTTTCTCGTCTCTGCGCAGTTTCTGGACCTTTGAAATATCCATGTCTAGCATGGCGTGCTGCAAAATCAAAAGACACGTTGCTAGGTTCAGGTAGACTCCTGATGATGTGTGCACCGGGTCCCTCTGCTCGCATGTTCCTTGCAAGAAGAGGCCATGATATATTAGCTTTCGGGAATCCGGATCATCCACACAAACGTTTGAACTGGGTACAAAAGACAAATGGAAAACCAAACCTTGTACTGCTAAACAGCAGAATTGGGTGAACTTATCGGACCGGAGTGAGGAATTGATGGAACGCCCACAGTCAGGACATTTCTTGGTGAAGTCGACGGGATATGCCTCGTCTTTTGTCTTTGGTTCAGGCCAATGGTGCCTTGAGCAGTCAAAAGAGATTCCAGTGGTAGTGAAGAGAGTGAGAAGCTTGCGGTACGTCTTCATTGTGCATGCGCGAAGCCTGAGCTCATCGAAAACGCATACTAGATGCTGATCGAGTGACTTTGCAACTGTGGCGAGGTCCTCAAATGGCTTGTGCTTAGAAAGATCCTCGCGGAAGAAGAAGATAGTCCGGAGGAACAGTCGATAGAGATCTTCATCGTAGTCGACATCAAACCGGTCGCCACCTCTTATCAATGACATTTGGCTATAGATGTGGTCTCTGAGATCAGCGCAACCAAGTGCTTCTGTGTTATAAATGCAAGCCCATGGGCTGGAGTCATGGATCTTGGCTCTATGCGTCTGCCAATCCGTTGTTTGTAGACGACTATAGCCAGTCATATCGAACAGCGTGAACCCCTCTTCTTCGTACGTTCCCAGCTCTTGAGACAAGGCGTCCAGGGCCTTCCATAGTATACCGAACTCAATTGCACTTGAACCAGATAGCCGCAGGACGCTTCTCGCTAGAATAAATTCTTGCTGCGTCCATGCGCGAGACCAATATTCTAACCTGTGTAATCCGTCTAGTATCTCATTCCAGTCCCAGAGAGTCCGAGGGTTGTTCTGCTGTCGACAAACATCGACCAATACACCACTGTGACGCTGTTCGAAGAGGTCTTTGGAAGGCGAGAGCCTGGAGTATTCTGTAGCGATACCGAAGAATTGATCAAACCTTTCGGGACCAGGGCCAAGCCAAACAAGTACTTCTAGTGCTTGTGAATAGATTGTCCCCATATGCTTGACCTGGTGGTTTCTCTCGGACGAATCGGCTTTGTTGATGCCCAAAGCGTCAATCCAGATACTGACTTGTGGGTAATTGAGCCGAGCATAATTCAAGAAGGTCCAGAGGCTCTCTCCAACCCCATGTTCAGTCCCATCAACTTCGATCGTCTTTCGGACACTTTGATCGCCCCATACGTATGACAAGGCTTTGTATTGACGTGACGCGGGTTGTTCGCTTTTGATATGAAGGAAGACATTTTTCAGAGAGCACTGAATGCGCCCTCGTTGCGACAGACCTGGGGCCACAGTCACAAGCCTCATCGCAATGGTGCTACGAGTACGAACACCGAGCGGCTTGTAAGTCTTGTCTATGGTTCTGGCCTTGACGCGGCTCGAGAGGCGTTTGTTTCGGCGGAGCTGGGTTGGTGGCATATCGGGGTAACAGCTGGATTCCTGACTACTGCCGATATAGAGCTCAGCACACTTGCTGCTATAAGGGGGTAACTAGCAGAAAAATCAATAGTTTACATTCAGCATACGAGAGATTGTTTATCACACAGTAGTCGGATCCTATTACCTGTGCCTTTCGACACTCACAAGCCAGATCCGTCACGAGTCGTAAAGCAAGCATGACATGCACTGCCAATGAACCAGCACTCATATGTCCAATAGGCGTGCTTGCTTAACGTGAATTTCAAGGGCCATAGCTCTTGGTGCAGCCGACTAGCCTGCGAATGGCGCAGCCAGCACATGCTGGGTTGCAAACGGGTTGGCACTCTTGTCCAGGGTTGCAGGATGTGCTCTAGTTGCAACCAGCAACATGATCGTCGTGAAAGTGGCTGAGGATGTAATGCTGACTTGCCTTCTTGTCGACCTTGATCACGCGGTGATCACCGTCAAATCCATAGCTTATGTTTCATCCGTGTTCGTACAGTGTACTGTAAATATAAGAAGCTTGGTAGAAGTCTCTATTATCAGAGCTTTTCCGTCTTCCCCAGAAGCGGCACAGCCCGAGCAGTTAAGTTAGTGGACCCCAGTGTCCAGCGACAAAACCTGAAAGTGACCATTACCTATCGAAGCACTTTTGACCTTGCCCAACAAATGCATATGTCGAGATGAACATCACAAAAGGGCCTTACGTACACACAGCATATTAGAACCACTCGCATCATGATCTGCATCTTGTTTGGTCTCCATCACTGCAGTCATGGCGCACGTAAGTCACTTGCTGGTATAGCTAAACCATTGAGTTGAAAAGTCTTGCACAACCGGTCAGTCCACCTTTACAGAGACTCCATGTGGTAGTCCAAACCCTGTGGCTACCCGGTCCAGGTAATGATGAAGATTTTGGAAGTTGACTACCCCTTCCAAACATTACTCCAAATCAGTGTCTCATGCCATCACATCACGTCATCGTGATATCTCGCTCGAACCCCCGACAACAGCCACCATCGTACGTTGAGTTTGCAAAGCGCAACAGCTGAACAACATTCTACATTTTCTCACCGTTTTCTTACATACCATACTATTGACATCATGGCACCAAGTAACAAGGCACAAGATCTCTTCAACGTCAACGGCCTCGTCGCGGTCGTTACAGGAGGCGGCAGCGGCCTTGGTCTGTACGCAGCTCGAGCACTTGATGCCAACGGCGCCAAAGCAGTTTACATCGTTGGTCGGCGCGAGCAAACATTGCAAGATGCTGCAAAAACAGCTGTCAACGGTACCATCAAACCTATTGTAGGCGACGTCACCGACAAAGACTCGCTCCAGAAGATTGCCGAGCAAGTACGCAATGAGCAAGGCTTTGTCAACTTGCTTTTTGCCAACGCAGGCATAGGAGGACCTAAACATGCGTCTGCAATGTCGGAAAAGCCAACGATTAAGGAGTTCCAGGAGAGTGTATTCAAGCCGGACATGGACGAGTTCACCAAGACCCTACATGTCAACACTACTGCTGTCTTCTACACAGCTGTAGCATTCCTCGACCTGCTGGACGCTGGCAATAAAAAGCAGAACGTGGCCCAAGAGTCGCAAATCTTGGTCACGTCATCAGTCGGAAGTTTCAGCAGACATCTAGCATCGAGCTTCGCGTACTCCGCATCCAAGTCTGCGGTGAACCACGTAGTGAAGATGCTCTGCACGTGCTTTGCCGAGAACAAATTCAAGATTCGCGCCAACGTGGTTGCGCCTGGGCTGTACCCTTCCGAGATGACTGAGGGCAGAACGAGCAAACTGGAAGAATTCACGCCTGAGGGTCACGAAGGCGTCTTCGCTGGTGCGCGCAGGATGGAACCGAAAGAATGCCCTGCAGAACGTACAGGGAGCGAGGAGGACTTTGCAGGCTTGATTCTATTCTTGGCGAGTCGAGCAGGTGCCTACATCAACGGCGAGATCATGCTGACTGACGGCGGGAGGCTTAGTCAGCTTCCTGCGACGTATTGAGGGGCACGACGCGTTGATAGATGGAGATAGTCACGAGCTCATTCGGCATTGATCTACTTCGGCGACCAGAGCCGCAAACCTCCCTTCTCGAATTAAGGCTACTCTTCCAGAGTCTAGACTCTAGCGAGCGCGTGCAAGCAAAGTGCTTCAATCACAGTGGTTTCCCAGTCACGACCCTGTGTTTACATGGTATGACAAACAGACAGCTTGTGATGTACAAGCAAGCATAGATGCAACCAGCGCGCAACCTGTGCAGGCAAACTTCGTGCTCACGCAAGAAAGCCATCCTTTTCGATGCACGATCATAATTGTACTACGGGCTAACTAGGTCTTCTCTCCCGCACCAACATCTTTCCACTACCAACAAGCTGAAATAACGCCATGGCGCCTTCTGCTCCCCAACTTGTCTTCTCTGCCTGCTAATCGTTCGCTCCTTCACTGCTTCACCGTCTTAAATCCACCCCAGGCAGGTACAGTCGGTGCTACAAGCTTGCAAAATGATGGCGCGATTTCGCGTCTTGTGGCCTCTGTCTCATGTCCCTCCACTCCATCTCCTCGGCGGCCATCCCGGCACTGTATTCGGCCAGCCCCCATAATTCGGATACGGATACTGCGGGGGACGAGCCTGCTGCCAAGCGTACCCATTCTGATAGTTCGGGATTGGGATCGGTTGACCCGGTGGTGGTGGTGGTGGCGGGTTGTGGAAGTTCTGCCAGGCAAACCCGTGCTGAGGGCTGGGGATGTTGATTGGTTGGATGCCGGGAAAGACCTGGTATGGTGTTCCTGCAACAGCCCAGACGCCATTGGACTGCTGCTGCTGGACGAATGGATTTTGCGAGATATGCCAGAAGGCGTTGAATGGATTTGCCATCGTCGGTTGACTGGCTGCTGGCCTTAAGCTTCACTGGTCAGGAACGTGCCGAGAAACAGGACCAAGTTGATGAAGATGACTTCTGACTGAACTGGAAGAGCAGCTGGCGAAAGCAACATTTATGGCCATGGGATGCGAACGGCTGCTGATGGGCAAGGTGCGTCTTTGATTGCCTAGCAGCGAACACCGGCGTTCGGCAGCGAACTAAGCATGAAAGCTGAGCAGAAGTCATGTCCTTTTCTCGGTACATGGTTTGTGCTAGCATGGCGGTCAGCGGCGTTGGCAAGGCACAAACCCTTCACCATACAGTTTACACTCAATCACACTGGACGGCCACGCCAGAGGTTACTGAACGTCGAGATTTTACAGGACCAGAACCAGGCTGAGTCAGTGACCGCCAAGCTTCTGCAACATCGATATGGAATACCAGGAAGCCCGAGTCAAGCCACGTAGGCAGTACCCTTATCCCTGTCCGGCTCAGAAAGCAACATGCCATGCGCGGCACGTTAACTGAAAGCTATCTACCTGCTGCCGACGATGTTACACAGTCGCATGAAGGGGGAAAGACCCACCCACTACAGATCCACCTCGTCCGGTATCTTTCATACGCCTGACTCCATGCTACTAGAGGTACATCTCACCTCTGTACTTGGCCAAACAAAGTCTCTGTGCACAGTAACCAGTCTTTCATCCGCCAAAACACAGGACATGTCCACCCATCTGCTGCAAGACGACGCTAGTCCCAAGGTAAATGGCCAACCCATATCCAGATACGGCTCTTCTCCATCGCAACCGTCCCACCGTCTACCACGCAAGACCTCCACCTACACAAAGTCTACTCTCATCCACTACACCCAGCGTAGATCCACGAACCGCATGCCCCACGCGCTGCGAGACAGACGAGTAACAGGAGAACTGTTCATGCGTACCATGCACGACGCAGTCCATCCTCCTCCCCCCCGCCCCGCCCGGCCCGAGAAGAAAGCAGAACGACTCAGTGCCCAACGAACAAGCTATCAACCAACCACGCCCGCCGCCCGCCACACCAGTCTAGTCACTCACCAGGAACACACGCCGCGCGGACCGCCTCCCATCGCACGGACCCTGCCCAACCTACCCGAGAGGCACCATCTATCTCATTCTCCCTCCTTATCCCTCGCTCCGTGGATGCATAATCTCTACAGCGGAAAGAGGCACAGATAGCCGCACTGATCAACTTACTTACTAATCGATCGATCGCTTGACTGACACAACTGGATCAATAGAGTGGTTGACTTGGTACCTACCAGACCGACGTTGCGTCACTTCACACTTGGTCATCATAGTATTAACGTCCAGTACGCCGCCAAATGCACGCAATTTGAGGATATTCTGAAAAAATGTGACTGACGATATCGCGTGGAGCGTCGCAACGAAGAATAGAAGCCATTCCACCGAGGGGTGGGACCGGAATTTGGGTGAAGACAACGGAAAATGCCATTAGCTCATTGGGTATGCAATGGGTCGGACGCTCAACGCCTGGAGCCTGCCAAACAGGCTGCTATGTAAATGAAAAAAGAGCATCCAGAAACCAGATGACACCGCGCTTGCCATGCAGACTCGAACACCCCCAGTACGTCAAATCATACACACATGCCTCATGATTGTCATCACAACTGGAACCAACACAACTCAATCACGCCAGACGCCCATCTCCCTGGCCCACGTATGAAAGCCAGTCTCATAACCCCACTGCTTTGTCACCCACAAGGCCAAACCACCTATCACACCAAAGGAACCAACGACTTGCAATGCCAGCCACGTCTGCGCACGCATCAGATCCTGCCACTTCAGCAGGCCGAGCGGATCGTGAGCCTGATATGTCATGCTTCCATCCCGGAAGAGTTTCTTTCTCTTCCCTCTCGGACATTGCGCGACTTCGGCATCGTGGGGGTCATCAACAGGGACTAGGTGGCCGTCTCTGATCTCTTCGCCCATCCTCTCCACTAACCACAATGCACGCTCAGAACGTGCAATGCTCTCGTACTTCTCGCGTTCTCGTTGTAGACTGAGCTGCAGGTCACTGGCCCATCTACTCAGCCTGATCTGTGCAAGACGTTCTTCTTTGTGTGCGTGGTCTGCTACTTTGGCTAGAGCGAAACTATTCGAAGTATTGAGTGAGAGCTCGGAGTGTGAATGTAGTGGGACGAGCATGCCCGAGGCGGATAGTGATGCTGGTAGAGGCGAATCCAGATTGCTTAAGACTGGAGACTTGGTGCGTGCTGAGATTGGTGATTGAGTTCGTACACTCACGGTATCAGTCAATCGTGATCCGGAGTTATACCAGGTGATCAATTTCTTTGCTGCAGTATGACGGAGGTAAGCGACGATGTCAGGCTGGAATATCTGGTCTACAAGAAGACTGAGTTCGGAAGGAAGAAGTGGTTGGATGTATTCTGAAGCCATGAGGAGGGAGGCATCCATGTTGTCGAAGTCAGGGCCGTTGACGCAGGAAATTGTGTAGGGCGCACTCGCTTGAACCGGGGGCGTGTCCTGGGTGATCTGGGAGCTGAAGGTGACCGGCAAGCGGGGTATGCAGGAGGCTTCCAGCGAAAGGGAGTCCCTGATTTCAGCGATGTGATCAGGAGTGAGCAGGTCCGATTTTGCTATCAGCGGCACGATATTCGCTATGCTGGAGAACTGTTGGATCTGGTCGAGATCATGTTTCAATGTATCTTGAATAGTCAGCGAGTGAGTCACGCATGTAGGTCGTAGTACGCACCATGTGAGACGAGGTATAGGACGAGATCCACTTGTGTGCCACCTCTCCCACTCAGTAGACCTGACAGGTCTCCAGTCGCCTGGTTAGCACAATTAACGATTCTGGCGAGCTGCTGCTCAATGTAGTGGGCGGCAAACATGGGCGTTTGGGAGTGACAGGTGTCGACGAAGCAGATGTTTCGTTCGAGCACGACGTCGCCCATGCTCTTCCGCCTCCTCAAGACACGGCTGTCTTCCATATCAGACCACCAAATCGGGTAGGTCTTGGTGCTGGCGTAGGTCTCGTGAAAGGCAGTAGCGGTGCTTCTACTTTGAGCTTTCGATCTGGGAGGCAGGCAGCTCGCTAAGGGGTCGACGTGCACGATGTCTTCGCACAGCTGGACAATGGATTTGATGAGCGATGTCTTGCCCGTGCCTGAATCATATTAGCCATGCTCGTTTCGGATCAACGTCGATACATACCCTTTGAGCCGACGACCATAACCTTGAACTTGCCCAACTGTTTGCCACGCTCAGTGAATGGTCTTCGACTAGGCATCCTTATCGACGGCATGATGAACTGTGGTGCACTGTCCTGCATGGAAGCGGACCAGGAAGCTTCATGGTCCGCTTGGCCTTCATCCTCGGATTCGACCGCTTGACTACTGTAGTCGTCGTCTGATCTGGGCAGTGATCTGGAGGAGAACGACTTGGGGCTGCCGGACAACGAAGGTGCTTGTGATGCAGGAAGGGAGGGATTCAGACTGCTTGTCAAAGGAGTCGTGGTTGTGGGAGAGGCCTGCTGCCGAATTGCTTCATATCTTAGCTCTTCAATGCTTCGAGGCCGAATCGTTGACCGTCGTCGGCTGCCATCTCGGTGCACTGTGGTGGTGGCAGCTGTGACCGCCCTGGCCGGAGACCTTCTTGTCTGCTGGCTGGCTTCCTCGATCGTCTCTTTCAGTGTTCGCACACGTGTGCCCTCGTGTGGAGGACTAGACGTATGGGAGCTTCTCCGACTGAGATCAGACTCGGTGGCTAGAAAGAAGGCGTTTGGTCCTGAGGAAGGTACAATCGGCGGGTCGATCGACTGCTTATGAGGCCGTACCTGAGCGTCCAGGGCAGCACTGCTAGGACGCATCTCGAGACATGGACGGCGAGGAGAGAGAAATGGGTGTTGAACGTGTGGTTGTATTGCAGACGCAGACGCAGACCAATAGCACTTAGACGGTGTACACGAGGCTTCTGTTGACAGAAGGAACTCCAGCTCTGCGGGGTGACCAATGACGACTTCCATCTGATAAGCCGGGGTGGAGATAAGGCACCTGCAGCCCCGGAATACTACCAAGTTACTGCCTGGCGCCTCCTCCATCACCCCGTAGACCCTCTCCTTCGAGAGAAACTCCACTTGCAACTTCCAGGCAACAACCATAGACCGAAAACAGTGAACATCAAATTTTGTACATTAGCTTGTCTGCATCAATCTACAAGACGCTGTTCGGTGCATCTGGAGCATCGTATAAACTCTTTCGCGGATTAATCTCAACCTCCCGACCTGCTTGTCGCCATCCACCTTCATTACAATTCTCATCCTCTGCTCCTGGTATCAAGTTGGTATCATCAAAGACACGACTCCACCATAGGCTATGCTAACAACCACCCATCTCGATGAATGACAAGCGAAGGAGAAAAAGACTTTTCCATGGGGCGCCATACTATCGTAGTTGCAAGAGTACAAGGTCATTCGTGGTCCGCGCCGAGGCCGAAATCGAGGCATCCGAGGTTTGGAGATCGGTGGCGAGTTGTGGTGAAACGTTCAACGCCTCCTGTCTCAAGCACAGGAAGCAGATGTTGGCTGCTTTAGGCGGCTTGGCTCTGACCCCGTCCTCCCCGAGCTGGCCCGGCAGGCTTGTTGCCGCGTGGGGCCTGGAAGCTTCCTCGCCCAGCACCATCTCGGTTGAAGCTACCACCTTGGCTGCCGCTTCGTGGCTGTGCTCCGCCTCGGCCTCTCCCAGCGCTGGCTCCACCACGGTTGTAGTTGCCGCCAAAACTGCTGGTGCCAGCAGCGCCCGGTCGTGGTCGTCGCTCCTCAACGTTGATCGTCTCGGTGCCGACGGTGTGTGGGTTGTCGGCCACAGCAGCGGTGTACGACGCAGGGTCGTTGAATTCGACAAAGGCGCATTGCTGAAAACAGTTAGTGTTGCTGGAGAAAGGACCATGGTTCGTCACGACATACCTTGGGTCTCGAGACATCGTAGTACTTCAAGCTACCGTACTTCTCCAAGACTTCTCTCAGTACTCGGGCGTCGATCTTGTCGTTGACGTTCTTGATGTAAGCGTGAACTATTCCTTCTTGTGCTTTGGGCTGCTGTTTGGTCTTCTTGCCAGCCTCTTGCCATCCATTGCTCTGTTGCGAGGTTGGGGTGCCAGGCGTGTCGGCCACTGATTCGGTAGGAGTCGCCTTGCTGGGTTGTGCGGTCGGAGCGGGTCGAGACTTAGGTTGGGTAGAGGCGGCAGTAGCGGTTTGAGCTGGAGTCTGTGTCTGGGTTTGAGGAAGAGCTGGAATGGCAGCTGACTTGGTGCCTACCAGGCTGGCCCACGTCTTGCGCACAGGGGGCTCTGCAGCGGCAGGGGCGGACTGCTGAGATGTCTGGGCTTGAGCTGGGGCTGGAGCTGGGCTTGAATCGGCCTTGGCTGGTGCTTGCTCGGCCTCTTGTGCTACGGGCTCTGGTTCCGGCTCGTCCGCAGCAGGAGTGGGTTCTGGCTCAGCAGCTTCAGCAGTATCAGCGACCGAGTCTTGAGTGCCGTTGACGTTCTCAGCGGGGCCAGTGTGGGCGGTTGGAGCACCTGATTCCTCAATGGAGGCTTCAGCTTCAGCCTCTAGCTTCTCGTCCACCTGGTCGGCTGCGCTCTCGGTGTTGACCAGCTCTTGAGCTGTAGCACCGGCTGAGGGAGTTGGTAGGGGCTCCTCGGCCACAGCTTCAGATGCGGCTTCCTCTTGTACTGGTTGTGATGGCTGTGCTGGGGCATCTTCGACAATGTCTAGATCATCCTCGTTTAGGTAGCGGAAGATGTCGTTCAATACGTAGTAACCGTTGGGCTGTGTGGCTAGAATGAAGGTCTGGACAAACTTGTGGTGCGGTTGGTTCTTGTTGGACATCTCACCAATGACTTGGACGACGATGTTCTCAAAGGAAGACTGGCAGTCGACGTTCAAGACTCGGACCTTGCAATCGGAGATGTCGAGAGATTTTATCTTCTCGCTGATGGCCTGTCTCGCATTAGCGGTGTCTTTTCCTCTTGGCCCGATTCCTCGTCGCTTACCTTGGTTCCAACGGCCGGCAAGACCTTGTCGGCCTCGACGCCTGTGATGAGCTGCGACTTCTTGTTGTAGAAGAGGTGTATCTTGTCGGGCGTCTTTGATAACGTGGTGTAGTATTGCTCGACAAAGTACCAACCAATCTCTTGTGGATCGGGCTTCTGGCTGGGAGCAGAATTGGAGCTCTGGGATGCTGATGGTTGGTGAGATGGAGTCGAAGCAGCAAGCTCAGCTGGCTGGCTGTACTGGCTATAGTCCATCCCGTTGACTGCGTCGGTGGCCATGGTCGATAGAGAGGTGGTTTAATGTACGCGAGAGTGGAGGATGGGGGACCGAAGTCGTGGGCTGGTACGGGGACGACGAAGCAGACTTGTCACCACCGTAGTCTAGCAAGGTAGATGTGATGAGAGCAGGTTGCGCGGTCGATCGATGCCTTGGGCAAAAAGTTCAGCTTCGACTCGGACTCGAAGGTACAGTACGAGCGCAATGGTTTATGCGCAACTAAGAGTGGAGGAGCTGGAGGTGATCACAGAAGATAAGAAAAAATTTCTGTCAAGAGCAAGGAGAGTGGTGAAGGTGATTTGAACAATACAGTGTCGATGAAGAAAGCTGTAAGTGTGTTTATGGCGCAGACAGACGATGCGGAACTCTGAAAGTGGATGGTCGATGGTCGGCCAGCGTTGTCATCGCATCCAGGCGAGCCAGTTGCGAGAGAAAAATTGCCAAGCCTCGTTGGAGATTCCACTTCAAGCTGTTCTACCACAATATCCACGCTCCAAGGTTTGACAAGCTACCATATCTTCCTGCCTGTTCCATCTTCGCAAGGCCACTTGGAGAGTACTGGCTCACGCACGTGAGTTCGTCCCTGGCGACACTCGCAATGTTGTGTCTGCCTCGGTGCTGCACTGCAATCCACCACACACGCGACGGATTTGCGTCCCGAGGTTCAAGGAAAAAGGAGTTCTGATGCTTGGCAATAGCCCTGCGCCCACGTCTGCTACAATGGCATTATTCATAAGACAATATCCTGAACGTTCCCACTTGGCGCCCTGTCATGTATCTTCCATCTTCACCTCCTGCTTCGGTATCGAGTTCAGGTTCTTCAGCAGATACGACCGCTTGAAGTAGGTGTTTGGGTGTACAATCGTGTCCAGCTCAGCAGCTCCCCATATGTTCTCGTCCTTCACCTTTTTGATCTCACCCTTGTGCGCCCACTCAAACACTCGATTACACGCAATATGGAATCTCTTCTTCTCCACATCCTCCTTGACCCCTTTGAGCACATCTCGGTCATACACTCCTGTCGCTTGCAGCATGCTTGTCAGGTTGTCAAGGCTAAAGTGCCGATAAGGGCAGCCATGCGCTTCTCCCGATCCAGGCGGGTGCTCAGTCAAGATCTTCTGGCACGAATATGGCGAGTAGCCTCGACCTTTTCGGTTGGCGTCTCCTCCTACATCGCCATAAGCGTGCCTGACATTATATCTGTACTCCTTGTTGAACGTGTCGTCTGTAATGTTTTTGAATGCTTGCCTCCAGAACAGGAGGCAGTCTTCCAGGCTCAGACCGATGCCCTTCAGGAACAGCGTGTACTGTAAGCGACCAAAATGCTTGAGATGGTTGTTCTTCCGTAGCGTAGTGTGCAGGTTTTTCATGCAGAGCGGGAAATGCTGTGAGAGGTTGTCGACGTTGCCAGCGTTGATCGGTGCGCCCGCCAACGAGGACTCGGAGTCGTGGAAGCCAGCGTCCGGCGTGGTGAAGTTCTTGGACAGGTGATCGAGGATGGGGGTCAGCCGATCGTCCTCGTCCATCCGCGGCAATGCTCGTGAGCTCAGTTCTAGCGCCTTTTCTAGGCTCCGTGTGAATTCAGTCATGATCATACTCGTCTGTTCCCGCATTGGCACATATGCTTTGCCTTTGCGCAGGTAGACACCCCTATGCTCCACTAGCTCGGGCACTCGAGTCCAATCTACCTTGAAGAAGCTCTCGTCGTCTATCCGCCTGAGCCCCGGTGTCGAGGCTAGCAGATGTTCCGATAGCTCGAGCTTCTCGTCCTCTGTTACCACTTCCCAATGCAGATTGAGGCTGTCGATGAATGCTTTCTTCTCTCTTCCGTCGTCTTGCTGGAATCTCATCCTAAAGAGCATCGTCTCGACGCGGGCAAACCGCCTTCGGAGGTCTTCAGTACGACAGAAGGCAAGCCGCAGGATCCAGTGCGAGTAGTGGTCTTTCTTCCTCTCATCTCGCAGCCTCTGATCTACTTGTCCACCCGCTGCAGCTGAATTGTTCGACAGTGGCATGTGCTTCTTGAGCAGAGGTTCGAGGTGTGCCGCTGTCTCTTGTGGTGATCGATTCCGGAACGAGCATGATTCTATCTCAGCCAATACTAACAAAGTCAGCTTGTTGTTCATATGGGGTCTAGAAGTCGTACTTCTGAGTCTGTCAATTGCCCATGTCTCAAACTCCTCGAGACTGATCTCTGCTGTTGGCGGAATATCATACAGCGACAGCCGATGTGGATAGTCATTCTCTTTATACGTCGCCTTCGCGAATTGTGTTTTCTTGTGATCGACTCGCTTCTTTTTGAGCTCTGGTCGAGCGCCTGATCTGATCATCTTGGTCGACTGCTGTAAGTTTTCGTTGCGCGAATGGTATACAATATTTGCTAAGTACTGAAGTCAACAGGACCATGTTCTCCAGACGCGTCGGACGCGTTAAGTGGAGGCGACGCGACTCGGCACAGGGGTCGCGCCTGCTTCTGCTTGGTCACCAACCACCTTGTCAATCATCACCTTTTCCATCCTTAGTCACTACACATTTTGGCATCCATAATGTTTCTCCGAATTCACAACGCAAAGATACCCAGCCAGACGCCGTTCCAATGCGGCTGATCCGAACCACCACGCAAGTAGGCTTCTCGACATGATGCTTAGTCATTGAGAATTGGCAAACCAGTACCAAAAAAAGAACCCCGACCGTGAATAAGAGATTAGGTACAAGGTGACCCCCAGACACGCTACTCAGGGTAGAAGAGGTCCTCCCGTCTACGAGTGCTACTAGCCTAGATCGAGCCTAAGCTTTTGCGGTGGGCTTCTAATTTCGGTACTGGCGTGATGGTTCCTTTTCTCCGCTGCAAGGTTCCAGGCATTGACACACGGACGTCATGTTTATCCGGAGCTGGACCTTGTGGAAGCACTTATATAACCCTCCACGTTTCATGAAACACATCGCATGATCCAGCCGTGAATCACCGTCAGTGAAGTAACATGACGGCACCGCAAGAAATGGTACCAGGTTTCCTGGACAAACATGTGAGATTTCCAGATGGCCGATCGTATGAATTGCTACAGCCGCTCACGAACTATCGGAGCTGCCACGATGGAACCCCTCAGGAGGCAAGAATGGTATTTGTTTGCAAGCAAGTAAGCCCACAAGTCTCCGAAGACGAATTTGTTATAAAGGTCAAAGTGCAGTGGGTCAACTAGTGGGTGTTGAATGGTCTGTGGCTGATCTTCTAGGTTACCAGCGGAAGGACAAACTCCCCAACCAGGACCAAGCACAACAACCATGGCCGAGCTCAAAGCGCTCGAAATATTTCGAGATGCAAAGTCTTCTTACGCGCCTCAGCTGATCGCATTCTGCCGCATGGTTCAGGATCATCGAGGGCCATGCCCCAGCGGCTTCTTGACTTTCACGGTAATGACAAAGTTGCCAGGCCAATCGTTGTTTGGGAAGTTCTGGAACATGAGTCAACAAGAACGGGACGAGATTACGCCCAAAGCGGTGGAAGCGTTACGTTCGATCTACGCTCTTGGCATTGAGCCAGTTGACCGTGGCCTGAGGAATGTTATCTGGCACCCTGAGACCAAGCAATGCAGCATCATCGACTTCGAGATCTGGAATCCAATCAACGGTACCTTTGCTAATGAAACGAACGAGCTACAACGATGGGGTTTGCTCCGAACACCGGTCGCCAAGGATCACTGGACCGCCTGGAACATGATGTATCGGTAAAGGACTGTACTTAGCTATCAATACCGTCACCCACAGTTGTCAAGGCCGGAATTTGGGCAAACTTCTGCTGAGCCTGCATCATAGGTCTTGTCCGGGTTGCTGGATAGAAGAAAAGCCGAAGTATTTGTTTTGTTGCCGTTGAGCCTCCCCGCTCAGGCCTCTGCTGTGGGATATTGTCCTGAACCACATATTATGCGCCATTCTGATCGCTGCTCTGGCTCACATCACCTGGAGATCCTCAACGATGACGGGACAGTGGATGCTCATTCTATGGGTGCGGCAAGCCGAGTAAGGCCGAGGTTGAGTCACGCGGCCCCGAAACATCATGAACCTCTAAGGTTTCCCCCATAAAAAAGCTGAAGTCAACCGCTGAAGCCTCAGCGACCTAGTTACCGTCGGGAGTAGCGCCGCTTATACAAGGAGATAAGCCACGGACTGGACTCATCAATGTCTTCCTCAGCCATCTATGATTGATGTTCATCGTCTTGCATGCTCACAAGGGACCAGATGCCAGTAGCTTTGGGTGCGACCGCTTGAGCCTGGGAGACGCTTGTCTTAGGGAATGAGCTTTGAAGGCTTACGCTGAATTTTTCCAATGAGGTTGAGAGGGTGCGGAAGCTGATCAACAGAGCTGCATGCAGATCAACATTTCTACATGCACAACTAAAAAGCTGCAACGACTTGAAAGTTGATTAGAAGCAAAAGGTAGATCGGTCTAGAACGCCATGGATATTTCGGTTGCTGAATATATGTAAGATCATTTCCACTTAGGCAGAATGTTTTCTTGGACGACACACGCTCAGCAGCCCGAAGCGAGCTACGCAGAGATAAGGTTCCATGTCTTCTCTTCCGGGTCGTACAGCTATAGTAGCATCACGGTAGTTAATGCTATCTGTGCCCGAGGATATTGCAACCTCGAATGGCAGAGCCGAACGCGTTCCTGACGAGGTCTACACTGTGCCGTCAGTGAAGCTACGAAATCGGATTCTTGGCAGCAGCGGCCCCCGTCCACCACACCAACGCCAGGCTTTCATCGACAAGTCTAGCATAATATAGAGCAACCATCGATAGAGCGCTGTTGCTTCATTGAGTGATCAATTAAAGTCACACAAAAAGGGCGATCTTCACGGTCGGATCAGCAGCTTGTCGTAACCTGTCTGGCATTATTCGCAACGCCTCGTCTGCTCTTATTGCTTGACCCGTGCAAGATGATACCATAACACGAAGCACGTAGCTAGGAGGTAATTGTACGGATATTTGGGGACGGATCTGTATCCGAACAATCTCGTCTCATGTGGACGAGGACGCTACTTCGACGATGCCACGAACAATCTCTGTGGCAAGCTATATTTTCAGACGCCTGCAGCAACATGGCGTGAATCATGTTTTCGGCGTCCCTGGAGACTACATGTTGAAGGCTTTGGACCATGTCAAAGCCACAGGCGTCAAGTGGACAGGTACCTGCAACGAGTTGAATGCCGGATACGCAGCAGACGGTTATGCTAGAATCAACGGCCTGGGAGCTCTCTATACCACTTATGGTCAGTTACTGTCCTTCCGTTACCCATCACCATCCAACCACACAACCATTGTCAGCCAAAGCATCAGTACCGGGCTATATTATGATGTCTCGGCTTGATCGCTCAGCCACTTTCCATTCACCACACCTCTCTACAGCAACGCTACCTTCGCAGGGTTACTAACTTTTATCAGGCGTTGGCGAGCTCTCAGCTATCAATGCTGTTGCTGGCAGCTTTGCAGAGAAGGTCCCAATTGTGCATGTCGTTGGCTTACCTCGGCGGGACCTGATCGAGTCTGGTGCACTGGTGCATCACGCACCAGGATCTAGACCGGAGGTGTCACATTGTAATAGACATGATATCCTCACTTTCAGTCGCATGTACTCAAAGATCAGCGATTTTCGCTTCGAACCACTCCAAAGGGACGGGAAAGCGATTGTGGAATCCATTGACGTGACCATAGGTCGTGCCATTGAGTATCGAACACCTTCCTACATTCCCCTGCCAAGCGATACGGTTGCTCAGCAGGTTGACGAGACACTTCTCGACCGACCACTCCCGCGAAGCGCGGACATTGGCAGTCACCCAATAAGTGACGCAGCAGTGAAAATTCTCCATCTCCTTTACCAGGCCAAAGGTCCGCTGTTGCTAGTCGACAGAGCTGGGATGGATCATCCCGATGTGAGACAACGTTTGAACGAATTTGTGCGGCACTCTGGCATCCCTACACTCACGATGCCATCAGGCGCGAGTATGATCGACCACGACACCAGAAATTACTATGGGGTGCATGCCGGACCCGTTGGCCAGATCGACACAATGCCATACGTCAAAGGCTGCGACTTAGTTCTTGCTTTCGGTCCTATGTTCTCCGATACGCAGACACTAGGCTGGTCCGTTGTACCATCTGAGACCAAGACAATAACGATCACTGAAGGATTTGTGAAGTTTCTCGGCGAAGAAGACAGAGTCATGCCCGTAACCCTCGATAAGCTACTGAGTACCATGACTCAGCACTTGGATACAGCCCGTCTAGCAGACCCAGACACCACGTCACTGGGAGACTTTCGCAAAGTATCTCCGCAGCCCATCAGGAATCTGGATGAATCTCTCGATCAATCAAGTCTCTATCTGCGACTCAACTCCTACTTCCGACCCCACGACATAATCCTGCTCGGAAACGCCACTCCCATTCTCGGCGGTCGAGACTTCGTCCTCCCAGACCCATCATGCCGTGTTATCGCCTCCGGCCTATGGTTCAGCATCGGGCACATGCTCCCTGCCGCGCTTGGTGCAGCCATGGCTCAACAGCGATCTCCTCAATCCAGCGAAGACGCCAGGCGCGGAAGGGTAATCCTTGTCGATGGCGACGGCTCCTTCCAAGTTACGGTACAAGAGCTCAGCACGATCATCCACCAACGTCTCAACGTCACCATTTTCATCATCAACAATGAAGGATACGCCTACGAACGTCTCATCCATAACGCAGACGAGGACTACCACGATGTCGCACCATGGGACTACACTCAGCTTCCATCTGTATTTGGTGTTAGAAGCGCGATTGAGAAAGCCAAGGCATTGGGGGAGACTTACAGCATGAACACATGCACGCTGCATACCTGGCGGGACCTGCAGACTTTCCTGTCGTCAGAAGACTTTGACAACGGCTTTGGAGGTAAAGGCATGCCAGGTCTGAAGCTGGTAGAGGTGCGAATGTCGAAAACGGATGTTCCCGAGAAGTTCAAAGCTGTCTTCGAGAGTGCCGGCAAGAACCTTGACTGAACGACATAGCATGAATCCTCTACACCACAGCCAGGTCAAGTCTCGATACGGATTCAGACATGTTGGACAATCGATTCTGCCCGTGATCCAACGTCGGTGCGGAAATCTGACGAGCCACGAATCACAGCGTACTTAAATGAGCGTTCGCTCCGAGGGCTATCACCCAAAGTCACGCCTTTGGGACGTAACTACTCCGTACCAGCTTCTGACCCAAGCGAACAATTTCCGGTCTTCACGCTCACGACAGGCCCCAAACGACCCCTCTCATCAAAGCAATGGTCTGAAGCAATCAACCAGAGATGTGCCATGAACGTCCTTGAAGCCACTACCACAGTGACAAGACATCTACCGAAACACTCCACCTCGACCGGTACGTCTTACATTGCGCGCATCATGTCTCCCCGAACGTAAGCCACGGTAAAAAAAAACCCCCCACAGTCTACCTTTCTCTCCTTCCACCCACAAACATCACAAATCCAGTGCACGAGTGCGCGCCACTACAGTAAAAGCTCACAGCCATCCCAATCAGACACCACACCACATGACCATCCCACACCTACCAGACGTCAGTCCTCGCCCCACCGCACGCCATATCCCAGATCCCGAAGCACCCATGCTCGCCAGCTAGCCAGCACGTCAACCAATCAACAACCCAACCGCACTGCGCCGCGACTACCCGTCCCACACCAAGAACGAACGCACGCAACAGGCCCAATCACCCACCGCACCGCACCGCACCGCACCACAGCGGCCAAGCTCTATCTCTCGTCTCCCTCCTCCGTGCGGATCAGGGATTTCAGGTCCCCGCTCCCCACGAACTCCCCGCAGGGCGCGGGATCCTACCCTAGCCAGATGAGCCTTGATACATAGAACACAACACAGATCTGAACATACACGACTCATGACGTATGTATATGCAGCCCTACCTCCGAACGAGGAGACATGGAAGGGACTGGAGGGAGGTGACATTCATTTGTATTCATGTACGGCCAATGGTACAGACAGAACAGAACAGAACAGAACAGAATAGTGCTGAACAGAACGGTGATCTATGTATATATGCCGCGAGCTATATACATGTTGTATCTGTCTCTCTGCCCGCTCCATCTAGTATTTAAATCCGAGGGTTGGGGGGTATCAAAACCAAACCAAAGTGCTAAAACTATACAATACTATACTATACCACACCAATGCTGCGCTCGCTAACTATGCCATATCCAACCAGTCAATTATGAATAAAGCTTCCACTGGGCAGTCCGGTCCGAACCGTCCATCCGACTATTCTCATCCTCCCCGCATCCCCATCACCACCGCCCCAGCATCAACCTCCCCGTCTCCCTCCCCATTCAAGTCGTCCTCCCCCCAGAAACATCCCTGATCAATCTTAAGGATCCATTCACTCTTAACCCTTTCACCCCTCGCAGCAAACAAAAACGTATTCTGCTCGCCGTACACCGCGAACACATGCCCCAAACCGTGATTCAGATCCGTACTCTTGCCCCTGCCGTGACCCTTGCGCGGTGTACCCGACGACGCATCGTCGTCCTCGTGAGACGTGGACGCCGAGACGCCACCTAACAGCCGCTTGAAGTCTGGATCATGGTCGATGCGCGCACGAGACAGGTTGATCGCGTTTATCCCGTCGCCCGAGGGGACCTCGTGAATATGCAGATATGGCGTGCGGAGATCGACGAAGCGGCGTTTCCACTGCATGGTTGCTTGTGAGTGCTGATCTGGGAGTGTCTCGCTTGGCATGAGGAGGTATCCGCTCTTTAGGCTGGTGGGGTTCTTCGGGTGGTGCGTGACAGTGGCTGCGTATCGCTGTGTGCGTCCAGCTTGCTGCGCGCGGAAGCATGCTGTCGCTGCTGGTTTCGCGGACTCGGCGTCATCGAAGATGGGGTTCGACATGTCGCTGCTGCGCTTTTGCCAGAGGGTGAGGAATCTCTGGAGTTGTTCATTGCGCGATTTCGTTGTCGCATCGTTGAGGCTTAGCGGTGATGGGTCGCGTGATTTTCGAGGAGTCGAAATGTTTAGCTTGCGGGCGCCGTATGTCGCTTTTGCTGCCTCGATGTCCTCGAGTTGACGCCGTTTTCGGCGGGCTGTGATGTAGTCTTTGACTAGAGAGATGCCTCTCGGTGTCCAAGAGCCGAGGAGTTCTTCGCCGTTGATGTAGTCCTTGCTTGTATCCAGACGCCAGAGGTCAGCCGCCCTTTTCGCTGAGAGCGGTCGGACTATGATGCTGAAGACACCGTCTGCAGAGTGAGTGACTCGCTGTTGGTTCCAGAAGGATTTCAGAATGCTTTGTGGGCGGAGGTAGGATCTCGACTGTACTTGAAGGAATTGATCGATGGCGAATGTCATGGGTTCTGCGAGTCGGGAAGAAACTATATCCCATTTGATGTTGACTCGAATCGTGTTTAATTCGGCTGTGGCACGGTCGAGGTTCAGTGACTTGTGGAGGGAGCTATCCCACTGCCCAGTGAAGGTTATGTTCGATGTGCCATCTGCATTATCACGGATCATTGGTTCTTGTATCTGTTTCAGTGGTATTTCCGGCGTGCTAGTGCTTGCATCTGTCACTCGCCCAGAAGAATCGAGGAGGTGGATGTCGGAGACGCGTAGGTTACGAATATCATCCCAAGGTAGCGAGCCGGATAAGCTGTATGTTAATGATACTGATATCCTGCGTTGCAGACCTTGGTGCAGCTGGTGAATCCCTGGTTCCGAGTCAGAAGTTAGGACTGCTTCGACCGGCATATACTGTCCATTTTCAGCGAGCTCCAGAATCTGGACTTTCGCAAACACATCATGACGCTCTTCGACGTTGAACTCTGACTCCGGCAGTCGCGAAGATGTGGTCTGCACTGGTGGATGCTCAGCCATTTCCCGCAACTCATCCCAGCTGATCAACTTGTCAAGATGCATCGAGCTAACCTTGGCATAGATCGCCACCTTCAACATGCTAGACTTTTCGCTTGCTTGGGCGACACTAAGTCCATGGATTGACTCAAACCGAATCGGTCCTTCGCCAAAACCAGATATGGGAGAGCTTGTGACAACGCTTTCTTCTTGTGACCCCATGACGAACATCTGTGCATGAAGCTCCGAACCCTCATGTTCTGCAAAACCTGCTAGATCCCTCAGGACGATGTTGAATTTGACCATGCCAAGAGGCGCTTCAATGACTGATGGCTCGAGAGACATGCGAAGACGGCCAAGGACTTGTCGCGAGAAGGGTGAGATGACGTCTAACGCATAATCCTGTACTCGTGTCTCAAATGCTGCTGTCAATGGAATGTTGCAATCGCCTAGCAGAGAATACATTGGTCCGTCTGCGTCCGTGAAGGGATTACTGAGCCGAAAGTGCTGTAGATACTCCGGCTGATCCTTGTACTGCAGCATCTGTCTCATCTTCAGCACTCGTGCATTGAGCTTGTCTAACGACCATGTGCGGATAACATTGTTTTTAAGATCAATCACTCGAACCGCCAAGCAAGGCTTGCGCATATCGGCGAGCACGTCGTCGTCATCGTCCGAGATGTCGCTCAGGATGAGATCGTACGACGAAACCTTCTCCTGGCCGGCGTCCAGGATACAAAACTGGAAGGAACTTTCCTGTTCAAGTAGTCTCGCAATGACTTGAGCTTCCTTCAGCAAACCCGAGTTTTGCAAGACAGCCTCTGCAATCCTGACGTAGTTCCTCTGCCTCCAAGCTTCGACCACTATGCGCGCGATGGTCTTCTCTTGTGGCGTCAGATCAGAGTATGTGATGGGGCCAGGCGGCTGCATCGACGCAGCTTGAATTTGCGCTTCGTACTCCTCTTTCTGCCGCCTTAACTCTTCCTGAAACTCTCGTTTCGTCCTCTCGAGCTCTTGCCGCATCATTTCTGCCTGTTTCTGCTGGGCCTCTTCATCAACATTGGGTGACTGCGGCTGCGATGGTCCTGCAGACTTGTCATGGTCTGACTCTTGACGCTGCTGTTGACGGTCTGAAGTCGTGCTTGAAGGTACGGGTGGTACCTGCTGGGGCAAAGTCAATGTCGTGTCCATAGAGTGGTCTTCGTCCAAAGTCCCCTCTTCAGACATGTATTTGTCGCGAACCAAGAAGGAGCTCATGTCATCGCTGGAATCATCATGCTCAAAAACTCTGCTATCTGGCTGTCCACCTCTCCGCTCCTCTCGTGCTTTCAAGATGTTCTCATACAAGCTGTTCAACTGCTCGTCCGTCAGTTCATTAACCTTGGTGTCAAGTCCAAGTATTGCCCCAGCCGCTTCTCTTCTTGCGAATGCCCAATCGGCATCAGCAGGCATAGGCGATTCGGCCCTACTCGACTCTTCCCAGATGTCTGTATTTGAGCTGGTACTCCTCTCATGACGAGGGCGGTATGGCATGGGGCTACCCATCTGGCTCGCAGTTACCGAGTGTCTAAGCAGACTTTGATTCTGTTCGGCTCGTTCGGCCTTTGCTTCCAGCGGATTGTTGAATCTGAATATGTGGAAGTCGCCGAGAATGATACGATTCCCAGATCGCAGCCTCTTAGGCTTGTCGACTCGAATACCGTTGACCATGATTGCTGCGCCTTCATTGGGGATGATACTGACTACGTTGTCAACATTCTCAAGCTTGCAGTGATGTTCCAAGATCTTGCTACCATTGAGTCTGATTTCGGAATTATTGGAGCTCTCAACATTGCCGACGGTAGAAACACCAGGCTTCAGATTGTAGACGAGACATTCGGCTAGAAGTGGATCATCACTGAGATTGACCAAATGCGGCATCTTTTTAGGGGTGGACATGCCGACATTGCCCTTCTCAATGCTGATACCCAGCTCCTCTAGGGCAGCCTCGCGCTCTTTGTGGATTTCCTCTGTCATCAGCAACTTCTCTTCCCAGGTCTGGTTCAGATCTTTGTACAGTTTCTCACTCTGAGACAGTTGGTCCATAATCTCCGCCTTGGAGACCTTCTTGATCGAGCCATCTGTCTGTGTGATGCTGACCATTTGCTGGTCCATGGGAGTGCCTTCCGGATAGGCTTCGACAGGCTGACCCGGAGCACCGATAGTGCCACCGCCACCAAGTTTCGCGCGGAGTTGAGCCAACTCCTCTTTGAGTTCCCTGATCATGCGGGCGTTTGGATCTTCATTGACGACAGCATGGTTCTTGATGCGCTTGGCCGAGTCGGCGTATCTCAGCGTGCTCAGGGTCTCCTCGAAGTTGATGTCGGCGGGCGAGATGGCAGCTATCATGGCGGTCATGGAATTGCCGCCTAGCGAGTCCTTGAGCAGCCATGTCAGGACGGAATCTCGATATGGGACTTTCAGGTTCTTCTTGCCGGAGGACAAGTCAGCCAGTGCAGCGATGACACGACCGAGGGTGGACAAGGACCGATTGATCTCGGCACCTTCTTTCAGGCGTGCACCGGTGGCACCGGTGGAAGTTGCCCTTTCGGAACCAGCCAGGTCGACGAGGGAGATTTTGGCGACCTTCTCACTGTCCATGTTCGTTTCGACATCGTGCCTTTTCTGGGTCAAGGTCAGAGTGAAGACGGCATGGGAGCGTGAACTGGTCTCATTCATGTTTGTCGCCGCGACAGTGCGGGCTTTGTTGCCCTCATCCATCAGGTTCTCGATCTCGGGAAACGACTGTACGGCCAGCTTGGCCAGGTCCTCGACGTAGGGACCGGTACTGGGATGTTCCCTGACCCTCAGGTTGCCCTTGCTGGCAGGGTTCAAGAGATCGCGCACTCTTTCATTGTAGATCTCGAGGTAGGAGACCTCGACGGTGCACTTGACATTTGGGTCAGTCGACTGGATGTGGTCGATCTTGTCGAACATGACCTTGCATATCCTGGGTATGATGCCAATCTCGTCACCATAGCCCATCATGCTGTAACTCTTGCCCGAGCCTGTCTGCCCGTAGGCAAAGATACAGTTGTTGTAACCCTGGAAAGCATTGTCGAGCAAGGGGTCGCCGAGATCCGCGAAGAGACTCTCCTGGCCGGCATAGTGTGAGTCGTTACGACCAAACGACCAGTAGGATTTGTCGTACTTGAAGGTCTTGGTAGCTTCGGCGACGGTCTTGTTCTTGTGGGAGGCATCGGTGGGCGCAGTGAGGACAGTCTGGGCGCCGTTCATACGAACGATACATTGGGCATTGCGATCTTTCTCTCGGTTGTTGAATGGTCGGACTCGCACAACCACCTTGATGTTGCCGCCGCCTGTGGGTGCCATGGTCGCGATACGCTGTTACCGAGAAGGGACGGTCATAGGGGAGTCGCAGGGCTGTCGATGGATCGAACTGTGGTGCTACCGGTGTGAGCAAGGACGTGGTCGCAGGTACTAGTAGTAGTAGTAGTAGCAGTGGATCTTGGACCCACTTTGAGCACGTTGGATCGTGGTCTCGTGCTCTCGTGGTCTCGTGCAGGTGAAGGCCTCTAGTGAAGGTCTGGTTGAGGCAGGTGCGGCCCGAGGACTAATAAGCTCAGGGCCCACCTGCGTCATGCTGTAAACAATGATCTGCAGCCGACGACAGGGTCTCGAGAGTCTACCTTGTCGACCCTATCTGCTTTGACCACCAATTTCTGCATTGCATGTTTACTTGCTACACTGCTTGAGCTTGTGAAATGCATCTGGTGCAATGTGATCCGTTATGAATGTATGATGCGCAGGCTCAGCGCATGATCGCTAGACTGTTCATTGCTGATCTCGACGCACAGCCAACATGAGCAATAATCAGTGGACCACCCGCAACGGCCGTACCGCTAAACGGGGTTTATTCGTCGGCGGCGTATGGCATTGCGACTGCGATACACGTTTGCCCGCCGATAAGTTCCAAGTCAAGAACGGGGGCAAGAATCATGGTCGTTGGTTCTACACTTGCCAGAAGCCCCAACCAAAGAGATGTAGCTTCTTTCTTTGGAGCGACGATGCAAAGGTCCGAGAAGAGGCCGCCGTCTTGGGCAACAGTCGCTCCGAGCCTGGCAGGGCACAAGACCTGCCACTGGCCGACGGCGGGAGGCTGAGAAGCGAGCTAGAGGCCCCCAGGACCCCCAAGACACCCAAGAGACAGAGTAAGATCACTGAACCAATCACTCCTGTCAGCAAGCCGAGGCGCCTGCTTAGCGAGCAGACAGGCACGAGGCAAGATCGATCGCCAACCATGGATTTTGAGCCCGACGAGAACGATGAAAGCTTTGACTGGTCCAGCAGCGTGGATGAAGACTTGGCTGAATTTGCCGACAGCCTGGAAGCCGAACACCGAGCCCAAGAACAAGTTCAAGAACAAGACGAAGATGACGACGAATCACCGCGAAAGATCGCAAAGACATCAGAGCATGCCTCCCCAAGCAAACGCTCCCACCGCGACACCTCAGACATCACGAGCACTGCCACATGGCTGCTCGACGATGACTTGTGGGGCACGTCCTCAACCTCAACCAGACCAGCTGCCACCGGTCTGCTTTCCCCACGCACTACCCCAGCCCACCTTCGTCGACAGCTCTTCCCTCCCTCGGACGATGCGAAGCACTTAGCAAGCCAACAGCCCGCAGATCTAGCCGAAGAGCCTTCATCACTTGCCCTGGAAGCCCTGTCCATCCTGTCGCCCATTCGTTCCTCGTTGTCTCCAGGTACAGAGAGGTCTTTGGTAGCCCTCCTTAATAAGCACGAGCTGCGCACCCATGGGATCGAGAAGGGAAGAGATATAGCGAGGGTAGCAGTGCAAGCGAAAGAGAAGAAAATCACTGAATTGCAACAGCGCGTTGTGGTGCTGGAAGCGGAGAGAGAAAGGAGTAGGACTGTCATCCAGCATCTGAAGACTGACATTGCCACCAGTCCCAAAAAGCCAAGACGGCCTAGGACGGAGGAAGCGAGGAGAAGTGAAGTCTGATAGACCAGCCCTCACCTTTCCTGGGCCGAGGAAGTATCTCTACCTTGATCGATGCCAGTACTGGTGCAATTCACGAATAGAATACGTGGACCTTATAATACCAAGCAACATCTCAACAGTGCCGACGAGCTAGGCCATGACTGCTCAGCGCTCGGCGACCGTGTGCACCACAAATACCAGAAATATCAGTCTTTCAGGCCAGCTGTTGCCCGTTTCCATAATCCTTCCCAGCGGTTCTATATGCTGAGACTACTCCCGTTCATGAATTCGAGACAGGACGCGCATGGGGATGTCGATGCTAGCAGCTCTTGTAGCAACGGCGAGCCTATAACCCCTATGTCGTACCCAAGTCTTGGTTCTACACCTGCAATGACAAACAAGGATCTGGTCCCCTCCGTGATCAAATCCATGGTGTGCTTCGTACCTCACCATCAGCCGCGCCTAGCCAGCGTCAACAGAGTGAACAGTACTGAAAGCGAAGCGAGCAGCACAAGTAGGGATGTCATCGAGTAAATGTATGTAGCGTCTTGTTTGTAGGATCACAACATGCTTCTCGTACTACTTGCCCGACTCGGTGTAGAAGCCACACCGCTCTTGGTTGATGTGAATGCATGGAGGATCCTCACGGCCGACGCCTGGTGTGTGGGGTCTCCACACTGGACTACTCCGACGAGGTACGGTAGGGCGGACGATCCAGCATGATACAGATGCGAGATGGTGGTGTGTGGAGCGAGCGGACTCGGGAGGTGCACGCATAGACGCCAAGAGGTCTTTGCAAAGGGACAATGCTAATGGCCATGACGGATGGCTAGCACTTCAGAAAGCAAATCGACTGTCGTTTCTTCTGGCTCCGGCGGGAGTTTAGATCGCTGGATGTGCTGCCGACACACGAGCGATCCTGAGATATCAGTCTAGACTCTCTGGCTATACGCTTCAACACCAATACGGAGGCACATCGATCGTGACTCGAGGATGATGAGTTCCTTAGGTAAGGACGTCAAAGTCTCGCAGCACGATTGGCCAAGTCTCAAACCGAGCGAGACTCCTCAAGCCGACCGAGTCCGAACCATCCCGAACATACTCTAGCGCGAGGACACTTTGGCGAATGAGCAGTGCATGATGCGCCCCGCGAGCTGACGATTCGAGAACCCGGGTGCCATCGCAACGATAATATGAGGACATTGCTCTCTCGACCACGAAGATGTAGCAATCACTCTCTCCTCTTGTTGCCAGCCTTGCCAGTCCAAAACAGCTACTACGATCGTTGCCGGCGTGCAGCGCAAAGGGACGCAAGCATTCACCGTTCATGCGTGCGAGTTGGAGACGCGTACAGTTCTCGTCATTGACCACCCTTACCGGAAAACATCCGAGGTCACCATGAGGTACCAGACGCTTCGACTCACCAAGTTCTACAAAAGCTCCGCGGATGAGCAGAACAAATCCAGCGCTGGTGTTCCAGTGCTGTCGTCTGGCGCCAGTATGATGTCGTCGACCACGAATCAGTCCCTGTCGTCGACAGGATCATGTGGGAAAACGTTCAGCTGGTCCAGCCTTGGCCTCAGCAGGCCATCGTCTAGCACAGCGAAGGGTCGTCTCGATTGAGACTGGGAGCTTTGGTACACGATGCCGAACTAGGGAACGGAGTCGTTTCCTTGTACATCATAATCAACAACCCTCCTGCCTGGGGTTAGGAGGAGCACCGTTTGGTAATACAGCGGGTTTGACTTCCTACGACCATTTCATCGTTGGTCGTTCTCGGAGGCAGGGCACCCAGCTTGACGCGAGGAGGAACTTATTAGTACACTGTCGCGAACTGGGCTCATACACCTCTTAGGACGGCATCGCATCGATTTGCGACTTCGGTGCAGGCAAAACACAGTACTTGCACGAGCATGTTTATCAGTATGGCGCATCTGGAGGGAACACATCGTCGAATTGGTGCCTCGAGGGCACTTCGAGACGGGGTTCTCATGTATGATATAGGTTTGAGACTTGAGCGAGAAAGACATGTGGTGTTCGCGGTCAATTCGTGCATGGCAGTGCTTATGGCTCGGCATAGTACACGCCGTCATTGACATGTATGATCCACAGCAAATGTGCTGACATGCCGAGCGCGTGACCACATGTATGATCGACGACTTTCACATGCGAGAAGGAGGGAGGAGCAAGACTAATTCGCATGTGATTTCGTCCATGGCTTGATGGACTGCATGGCGAGGCTGATGCTCAGCCTGATCCCGCTCTCGCAGTTCATGCCGAGCCAGTGAGGGCGAGGCAGAAACAAAGCTTCCCCACACAAATCTGGAGGTCGGACTGGACGGCGCTGGAACGGCTGAAAGTAGTAACATTCGCCGGTCTCTGCTCAGGAGCCGACGGCGGACACATTACCGTCAAGAGGTTCTGTTCACTTGGAGGGATGAATATATAGCTGATGCAACTGCGGCGGATGACTGTCCAATGCAAACTGGAACCACCATCTGATCGATCAAGCGGCGTTCTCATCTGGGGTATTTTCTGAGTTCACTGAAGATCTTCGCCTTCGAATCTGGGGCCCAGTGCTGCCCAGTCGTGCCCTGGTGATCCGACCGCCGTTGCCTCGGCATTCCTCCAGCGGCGCAGGTGATCTTGCCTTTGGGTCCTTTGCTTCGACTTGTGCTTGAACCCACATCAGCCGGCGACCTAGCCAGTGACTGTTTACATATTCAGACCTTTCTCTCTTCTTTCTCTTTTCATCGCTCCTTCCCCAGAGTCGCCGAGAAACAGTCCATACCCTCCACCGACATCCAACATGCCTGCCCCACGTGTCATTGTCGTTGGCGCCGGCCGTAAGCACTTCCCTCCATGCGGGTAACAACAGCTGACAATTGCTCCAGTTTCGGGTCTGAGCGCAGCTCACACTGTCTACCTCAACGGTGGAAACGTGCTGGTGCTCGACAAGAATAGTAAGGCAGATCGCAGGCAGTCGCTGTGAACGACGGCTAACCAGCTCCAGACTTCTTTGGTGGCAACTCGACCAAGGCCACCTCTGGTATCAATGGTGCTCTCACCAGAGCTCAAGTCGACCTCAAGATTGGCGACAGTGTCAAGCAATTCTACGACGATACCCTCAAGTCTGCTCGTGACAAGGCCAGACCAGACCTGATCAAGGTCCTGACATACCAGTCCGCCTCGGCAGTCGAATGGCTGCAGGACATCTTCAACCTAGACTTGACCCTCGTCTCGCGCTTGGGCGGTCACACTTTCCCTCGAACACACAGAGGTCACGATGCCAAGTTCCCGGGTATGGCCATTACGTATGCGCTCATGCAGAGAATGGAAGAGCTTGTGGAGAACGACCCAGACCGAGTCCAGGTCATCAAGAAGGCCAAGGTGGTCTCAATAAACAAGGACGGCAACAAGATTACTGGTGTTACATATGAATTCGGCGGCGAGCAACACACCGTCGAGGGCGTCGTCGTCCTCGCCACTGGTGGCTACGCAGCTGATTTTGGTGAGAACTCTCTCCTCAAGAAATGGCGGCCAGACACATTCGACCTGGCCTCCACCAACGGCACTCATGCCACTGGTGACGGTCACAAGATGTTGATGGCGATTGGCGCCAACGATATCGACATGGACAAGGTGCAGGTCCACCCGACCGGTCTTGTCGACCCCAAGGACCCCGGCTCAAAATGGAAATTCTTGGCCGCCGAAGCCCTGCGAGGTGAGGGTGGTATCCTTCTCAACAACGAAGGCAAGCGCTTCTGCGACGACCTTGGTCACCGAGATTACGTCTCTGGCAAGATGTGGGAAGAGAAGGACAAGGGCAAGTGGCCCATCAGACTAGTCCTCAACTCTAAGGCTTCCAACACTCTCGACTTCCACACAAGGCACTACTCTGGCCGAGGTCTGATGAAGAAGATGACGGGTGAGCAACTTGCCAAAGAAATTGGTATCAGCAAGGAACAGTTGCAGAAGAACTTCCAGGAGTACAACGAAACCGCAGATGGCAAGATCAAGGACCCGTGGGGCAAGAAGTACTACCACAACATGCCAGTCAATGTCGACGATGACTTCCACGTCGCACAGATGGAACCAGTCCTCCACTTTACCATGGGAGGCATGGAAATCAACGACAAGGCCCAGGTGCTGAACGGCGACAAGCAGCCGTTCGAGTCTCTGTTTGCCTGCGGTGAGTTGGCCGGTGGTGTTCACGGCTCAAACAGACTGGGTGGCTCTTCCCTGCTCGGGTGCGTCGTCTACGGTCGTGTGGCCGGAGCTTCTGCATCACAGTACCTGTTCCAACAACTCACCTCAGGTAGTGGCACCGGCGCCGCTCAACGTCTCGGGCAAATATCACTGCACATCGACCCCAACCAACCAGGCAAGGTTTCGGTGGAGTGGGGTTCTGGTGCGGGCGCGAGTTCGCAAGCAGGTGCCTCAACATCGGTTGGTGACAGCACCACAGACAAGCAGGCACAGAGATCCGTTGCGCCGGTCATGGACGGCAACAAGTCTCAAGATCCCGGCAAGAAAAAGGAATCCAATGATGTCAGCCAGTTCAAGGTACCGGAGAAGGAGTACTCGCTCGAGGAGGTTGCGAAGCACAACAAGAAGGACGACCTGTGGATTGCGGTGAAGGGTGTCGTGATGGACGTTACCAACTGGCTGGACGAGCATCCTGGGTGAGTTCTAACATTCCACGTGACATGAAATCTGCTAACATATCTACCAGTGGTCCACAAGCACTCTTCTCACACATGGGTAGAGACGCCACGGAGGAGTTCGAGATGCTGCACGACGACGAGGTCATACCCAAGTACGCTGCAGATATTGTCATTGGACGGGTCCAGGGCCAGGAGATCACTCTGGAGTACTAAAATGACATGTCTCAGGAATTGGTTGAAGACATGGGAGTTTCAGCGCATTCTGGCGCGATTTGTAGTTTAGCGCAGCAGCGACGTTTTGTTTATGCGACAGGACTATGGAGCGGTAAAAACGTATAGTTGATATGGTCAATTACATTGATTACCCAAGCATTGTCCAGCAACCACCAACGAGGAAGCATCACGTGGGGACAGTTTCTGACTCGTGTCTGCGCGTTTGCGCTCTGGCACTGTCCACCATCTCCTCGATTGCCCTCCTTGCTACGGCTAGTCTATCAGCCTGCACGAAGATGTGGTCATGCAGATATACAGCCACCAAATGGGCAAGGCACTATTTGGAGCAAGTAGAATAATAGGACGTGAGGACTTCATCTTGCATCGCTCGCTGACCTATCGATAAGTCCTCGGATCTGATTGGACGGCAGTGACGTCGATTCATGATCCCGGCACGAATTTTGTGAAGTCTGCGTGGGATGGAAGTGCTACGATGGGGCTGGAGGTTCACATCCTGGCTGTTGCTTGGACCTGAAAACACTTCTAACCTGCTCTACGATACGCACCCGTCAACAGCAAGTCCCAAGCTCCAGTACCTACAGCATCATCGTTTCCAGGCTCTTTCGGTCCCTCTCGAACTCCGCCATTGTGTCGCAGATCCTCGCGATGTATGATGGCCGAAGATGATGCACGAGCCTACGTGCTCTCCTTCGAGAACAACAAACCAGAGGCCGCCCGTGTCGCGTCACAGACCGCTCAAAGGCTGCAAGATGGTGAGTGTAAGCTGATCGACATCATCAAAGCTACCGGCGAATACCTGCAGAACACCGATCCAAAGATCAGGGAGCGAGCCACCAACTACCTCAGTGCCATCATTTCAGCTCTTCCCACCAAGACCCTGACCAGGCACGACATACCCGTGCTGAATGTCTTCTTGTGCAGCAGGATACAAGATGGAGGCGCCATCGATGGCCTGTCCAAGCTCCAGGCCTTGGACAGGTACACGAAAGAGAATGCGCAAGAGCTAGCGCAGGCTATCTTTGACAACTTTGCGGATATGTCAGATCGGAAACAGGCCGAGAGATACCAGGTATATGTGCTTCTCAACGAGCTATTGAGCAATCACAGGCAGGCCATGCTAGACATGGGCGACAAGTCTCTATTAGGATACACGCATGTTGTAGGAGGGGAGAAAGACCCTCGGAACCTTATGCTCATTTTCTCCATGCTGAGAGTGTTCATGATAGAGTGGGATATCTCCAAGCACGTTGATACTATGTTTGATGCTGTTTACGCATATTTCCCCATCACCTTTCGGCCGCCTCCGAACGACCCTTATGGCATCACAGCACAAGATCTCAAGGACAGATTGAGAGACTGTCTGGCTTCCACGGGTACGCTTGCCCCTTCCACCTTTCCGAATTTGCTGGACAGGCTGGACTCGACCTCAGAAGTGGTGAAGAAGGACGTCTTGCAGGCTCTGGCGGCGTGTGCCTTGAACTACGATCCAGCCACTATTGCGCAATTCTCCATACCTCTTTGGGATGCGGTCAAGTTCGAGGTCCTCCAGGCGCAAGAGCCATTCCTAGCAGACGAGGCTTTGAACGTGATCAAGAACATTGCGGTCTGTCTGTCGCGCAAGGCCAGTACCCACGCGCCTGAGTGGAAGGCAGACCCTCTTATACAGTATCTGAAGCCTATCAACAAAGAATGCCTTGAGCACCTGCAGGAGCCGGCGTCCAGACAGGCTGGCGCGTCTGGAGATATTCTCAAGGCAGCTGCGTCAGCGACTGCTCGCTCGTTTGAGATCGTGATCCAGGCCATTGGTCCTGCGCTGTTCTCCCTGCAGCAGTCTTCCGAAGGCATCAACAACCAGCGCGCTATTCTCAGCGTGGTTAACAAAATCTTTGAGGCATCCATCGAAGTGTACGGTTCGTGGACCGTGCCCAGTGAGAAGAACAAAGAAGAACAGCCGACCTTGCTAGCAGAATTCAAGGACCGGTTGCTCGCGATATACAGCAGAGCGCTCATGAGCACGGTCAGAGAAGAGGTGTCATACCGTCTTGCGGCTGCCAAGGGGTTACTTTTGCTCGCCGAACAGAAAACCTTGCTCGATGAGAACGAGATCGGTCTCATTGTGCAGCACTTCAATGAGATCGTCCTAGATGAAGAATCTTATGGTCGAGATGAGCTCAAGCAGAGAGTGATGCAATCGCTCGCACAGATATCACAATTCAGACCACGGCTAATCACAGATATCACCTTTCCGAAGTTCATCGCTCGTTTGCCTGATGATGAAGATCAAGCGGCGGCGTCAAAAGACTATCAATCCGTTCTCGAAGGCCTGGCCGAGATCAGCGTTGGCAAAGATCTATTAGAGACTCTCATCCGGCGATTGCTCAACAAGCTTGATATCTTGGTGCAGACGAGCGGACAGCAATATCCCTACACATGTGCTGTACTGTCAACGATTTACTACGTCCTTGACCGCAGCGCTAGCGACCCCCAATTGTCGCTGGACAGCTATTATCAGCGGGTAGTAGTCGGCTTTGCGCAGAAAGCAGCCAGTACGTCGGATGGTCCTCTAGCCGACGAGACGGTATTGAATTTGCTCGGGAGGGCGGTCAATCTGGTCATCCGTCGGTCATCGAACGAACACAAAGATGAGGCAGCGCAAAACATTTACAATCTCTTTCGAGACACACACTCGAACGGGGCACAGCATACAAGTCTTATACTTCCCAGCAACGTGCTGATATTATCAACATGGATCTTGGCAGCTCTGCCGAAATCTTCAAATGCAGGCATCCTTGGCGAACCACTCATTCCCCTGATCAGGCTCCTCAGGAAACAAGCAGACAGAAACACCTCCACCAAGTATTCCGTGGCAATAGAGCAAGCGTGCCTGAAGCAGATAACTATCCTTATCAACAAGCACGTCTCAAAGCAAGAAGACATTGCCGAGGTCGAGGATTTCTTCCACAGCGCGACTAAATGTGTTTCGGGTTCTAATGACGACCAAGCCGAAGACGCAGAGCGTGATTGGCATTGCGCGGTCCGCTACCTATTCACCATTTCCAAAGCATGTCTGCTTCGCTTGTTGCGTTTCTCAGACCAGATCCTCACTTCTCTGGTCGACCTACTGGAAGCTCTACCATCGGAGAAAGCCAGGTATCTCGCCCTTGGGTTCGGTACCCTCCTCTCGCAAGATGAGATTCTGTCGAAATTGAACGAAGCCCAAATTCGCCTCCTGGCTCCTCAGCGCGTCTTTCAGAAAATGGTGCCGATGTTTAGTGAACGTTTCCGGGATCCCAAAGCGACACAAGAACAGAAAGAGACGTACTTGGTCGCGTTGAGTGGCATCTTGGGATCGGTCAGCAGTGATATCGTCATGCCAGAACTACCGACGTTGCTCCCACTCTTGTTGCAGTCTCTGGAAATCTCGGACGCCAACCAAAGTGTCAAGGTTGCCACGCTCGAAACCATGATGGTGGTCATCACGAAGAATCCGGATGCATTGATTGAAAGCGGTCATATACCCTCTCTTACGCGGCGGCTCGTCGCCGCTGCGACTTTGCCGAAAGCATCTCGAAGGTCGGCGAAGACCTCTACTGCAACTGCAATGAAGTTTAAAGAGTCTGCCGATACGCCTATGACGGACGCTCCATCGTCCCGTGAATCGAGTTTTTCACCTAAAACGCGTCAACTAGCCCTTCACTGTCTGACGCTACTTCCGCAGCACGTCAAGGACCAGAAGACGCCAAATCCACTCTTGTCTCTCAAGAGAGAAGTCCTGAATGGTCTAGCGAATTGTCTGGACGACCCTAGACGAGATGTGAGGAAAGAGGCTGTTGATGCTCGCGCGAGATGGTTCAGGAATGTCGATGATGCAGAAGATAGTGATGAGGAGTAAGAGGTTCACGAGAGCAGTGCGTGAAATAGATGAGACTACTGCAATCTATGGTGCCTTAGCGGTTTTCTGAACATATTCTCATCTCGCCAACTCACAATCCATTCGTGCTAGTGTGCCCACCGCCTGGCTATGTCAGATATCTGTGAACATATATAGGACCGGCAGCTTGGTCTTGTGGTCAGTCTCCTGAGCCTGGAACCACCTGATATCTTGCTCTTTGATTGAGAGAGTCCACCAGTTCTTTCGCACTAACCCTAGTGGAGTGAGGCTGCAGCTTCTCGACGAGTGTAAAGGTCTAGGCCTGTGTTATGGGAAGCGAGTTGGACTTTCCTTCCTCATCGACACCAAAGCTCCCGGCTGCCTATTATGGTGGTTCTGTTCTCGATACAGTCTTCTCATTCGCTCCTCGAGCAGTCACTAGAAGCCGCCTGGGCCAAAATCCGTCAAACACTCGTTGTGGCTCTCTCACTCAGCCTGGGTTCATTCCTCCTACTATCGCGATGGACACTTCTTCCCCGCAGCAGTTCGAACATAAGAGTTTCGACTTCACAGACTAACGTTAGTACTCATAGCTATGGCCGAGGAACGATAGACCCATCGACCCTTCAATATCTCATCCGACTTGTCGAGATCCTGCCTGATCCAGGCGATGGCAGAATCAGAGTATTGCCTACTCACAGAAACCTGGAAGAAGTCGCTGAAAGCTACAATGCCGATGCAAACCTGATCAAGTTTTACGACGAGTACAGGAGAGAGCGGCGGGACTGTGGAAACCCCCTGACTGTGAGCTGGCGTACAATCGGAGCTCACCCACCACAAGTTGAGGACGTGGGAACACTTCAGGAAGAAGTGGCTGGCTAGCTCATACTTCTCCAGCCGACCGCGTCAATCACTTCGTGGATCAACCCAGTTGGCGACGAACAAATGTGCTAGTCGTAGCCCGCTTGTTCACCGCATTGGGACCGTCAATTTCTTCCGGCCCTAAACCGCAGCCACTCGACCTCATCGCACCGCACCGCACACCAATCGGCCATCATCAACTCAACTCAATTCAACTACCCTGCCCATCTCCCCCCTCCTCCCCACTAAACCGATACACCACCTCGCCAAACCCATCCACCGCAAAACAATAAAGCCACCTCAACTCCTCGCTCGCACTCACGTTCCAGACCCCATGCTCCGCGTCCCCAGGAATATACACCACGTCGCCCGCACTGACGCCGTGCTCCGCGCCGTCAATCACCACGACGCCGCGGCCCGCGATCACGTGGTAGATCTCGGCTTGCGCGTGTCGGTGCAGCGCGAGGTACGAGGGCGACTGTGCGTCCAGGGGCGCGCAGCGCGCGATGCCGACTGTCAGCGCGTTTGTGGGGGTTGATGGCGCTGAGAGCAGCGTTTGCCAGGTCACGGTGCCGCGGGAGGCGGTGGGGAATGAGGATTGAGGGAGCGAGGTTATGGTGGCGTGGTTTAGGACTTGGGGTGAGGGTTTGGGTGGTTGCGGGTTGGTTTCGTTGGGTTCGGCGGCGGGGTGGGCCATGGTTGTGTACGTCGGGTTGGTTGGAGCGGCGGACTCGAGGAGATAGAGAGACTGGCTGGCTGACGGATGGGACGGGATGGGATGGGATGGGGTATGGGATGGAGAAGCCCTTGGCCAGAGGATGTATTGATCTACGACCAGCTTCTATGTCACGACGATGGCATCATTTGTTCTGGCGAGCACGAGATAGCTCAGATCGTGCGCGCGTGGTGTCGAAGGCTAAGGCAGTACTACTGCCTCATGACCGCCGTGTGCGTCCGTCCTCGGCTGTCTGTTCCTCGAGCTTGGAGCTTTGCACATGTTCGTCCGCTGGATGGACGGATATGCTTCCTCAGGATCTGTATTCCTGATCAGGCTTAGTGCAGCCCATGGCGTTATACTAGTACTAGTTCACGAGACGATTGCAATCAGCCGTGCAATGCTGCGCTTCTTTGCCGTCATATAATGTGATTATGCCTGTCTACCAGTAGGTTTATGAGTTCCTTCGACAAGGTTACACTCTTGTACCTTGACAGATACTAACAACGCCAACGCCAGCTCGCATTTGTAACCCCCAACACCTGCGACCAGACCCGAACGAATCACGAACACGAGCATCCCACAACGGTTTCAACGATGGCCGTCTTTGGCCGTAGGCTTCCTGGGCAAGCCCTGTGGCCACTTCACTACAAGAGCCCAGTCAGCAATCCCGAGGCAGCACCACGACTCTAGAGGGACAGCATACCCGACGCATGTCTTTCGTCTCCACTACTATCACCCACACTCTCACTGTCATCATCTTCCTCCCGTCTTTTATGGTACCCTGGCCCTCTCGCGCCATCGACAACAAGCGGGCCAGTCCTTGACAGAGGCTGCCTCGCCGTCGTCGACGCAAGACGATATGTCGAGCTGTCCGAGTCCGAGCCTTTGGAAGTCGTGCTGGGCGCAGAGCTCGCACTACCGGCCTCGCTGCGATCGTATCGGACCACAAGCGTCATTTTGCCTACCTTGCGCCCGTTGAGGTCGCGTATGGCTTGGGCTGCTTCTGCCGATGTCTTGAATTGTGCTGTTGCGGAGCATCTTTTCTCTTTGCCGCGTTTGATGGAGATGTTGGACGCTGTGCCGGTGCGGGAGAGGAGCTTTTGGAGGTCGCGCTGCGTTGTGTCGTGAGGAAGTCGGGAGACGTGGATTGAGTGTTGGTCAGTGTAGATAAGGTCATCATAATCTGTGCTGTCGCGTTGGGGATGGGTAGGATGGACTGGGTGTTGGACTGGGTAGGCGGTGCTCCTGGCGCTTGGCGTGAGAATGGCTGCGGTGATGGTTGGGTCATATGTATATCGTGGTGGGTGACCAGCGAGCTGCAGGTAGTGTCGGGAGGAGAGATTGCTGTTGGGTGCCGTAGTTGGGTAAGAGACTTGTGGGAGTGCTTGCGATATGCCACCCATGTTGTAAGGAGAAAGTACTGCCGGCACGGAACGTGCTGAGCTCGGTCCTTGACTACGGCTTGTCAGCTGGCTCTAGAGTACATATCAGTAAGCGACATACGTGCTGAATGATGGCAAAGCCGGCGTCGCGTTTGTCACTCTGCTTGGTCAGCTAGGGTCCCTATCTTCGTGTCCATATCTCACCTTTTCCGGCGACTTTGCTCCGGTCCACGCCTACGGTGGATTTCTTCTGACTGGAAGTCAGACTTCCATATCAGGCTTACTCTGATGTCAAAGCCATTCCAACCTTCAGCAACAAGATAATCTGTTGGATGTCTTAGCTGCTTTTCCAAGGATCGAGCTGGCCAAACATACCAAATGCGCGATTGGCATCGACTTTGTTTCGCAACGGACAGAAGCCGACTCTGGTACCGTCTTCGTTGACCTTGAGAACATTTGCATAGCCAGGATTGACCTTGGCTCCATCTCGGAGATAGTCTTTCAATTCCTGCCACTGGCAATGTTGAGGTACCTGTAGCTGTGAGTGGACTGTGTAAGTGCCTGGGTTTCTATGCAATCTTACACCATCGACAACCACGTAATAGACGCCTACACCTTTGCGGCTGGTAGCGATGGGCATGGTGACGAGATACTGGGACTGTAGTGCTGAAGCTCGTGCCAGTAGTTCAAGGAATCAATTGTGCTCGGGCCGGCCCACGCCTGTATGAAATAAGATTCAGCGTAGGAGACTTTGCACGATACGATCACTGACTGTCCCGGAGATGTAATCTTCCCAGTGAGCTGTAAGATCTGCTTCGAAATCTGACTTGTGGTACATTACCAGTCCTTTTATCTTGTCACTTTGCGGGCCTCCAAGAGTGAACACTGCCCCCTTAGTGTACGGGCTAATGCCGGATCTCATCTCCCCGCGTGGTAGAGACTCCAGATCTTGATGCGCGATCGATGGCTGTAGACAGTGGCATGTCAATAGCACGAGCTCTGAAGGCGCGGGAGCCAGCGTAGGGAACACGCACGATGAGCAAGGACAGATCAAGACATCCCAGGAGCTGCATGACACGAGAACCGTCATCCATGGTCTTGCGCTTCCGGAGTTTAGGTAGTGGACCTTAGCGGAAAATGTCCAAAGTCCAGTACGTACCCATCACCCTGACCCGCCGGACAAGCTGTATGAAGCACGGATGATGCGGCGCGATCCTTTGTTTATGACGCGCTGGTCGCTGACATTGGAACACGGGGGGGTGGGCGTTGCTGACAGACCAGAAAGAAACGCTGCTCATACACTTGCCTTGTAAGGTACAAGCGACAACAAGGCACACCCGATGAGTGTACCGAGAATGCGATGAGTGGCTTGCAAAGATAGCGTCGCGGCCTCGGGACTATGCTAGACTTCTTATTTTAGCCGTGCAGGATTGGTCGAGGGACACGATTGTGTCGTTGTTGGCATGTGGAGACCCGATTCACCGCAGGAAGGGACACAACGGGCAAGGCGCCTCACACTGGATTCATGCATGCTGTCCCTTACACTCATTATTCTTGAGACGTTGTGGACCGTCTTTGCAGGACGTCGCTTGAGCTTTCAAAAGATGACTTACGATGACCAGCAGGCCACGCCTGGAGTTGCTTTCCTCTCAACCTGAGCTGGAGGAGGTCCTGAAAGCTTGGCAACGCAGCAGAAGAAGACAGTGCGTGCTTCGGAAATGGCTTCGAGGTTAATGTTGCTGTAGTTGTGGGGTCTCGATGTACTATCTGATCACGTCGGTTACGGCTTGCATTAAGCGAAGCTAGCGATCTGGGTGGTCATTGCGAGCACCGGCACAGCGGAAGAGCCGAGACCGCAGCTATTGGTCGTATTCATTGTCTTTTCGACTCCTGCATGGTTAGATGTCGAGGTGATGTTCCCTGCTTCAACGATAGGTTTTTGGCACTGACATATGATGTATCATATTTCGGTACTTTCACGAAGCGCGGGCCATCTGGGGGAACGGCATGCGATCTTGAGAAACAGTTGCGAGCTCGAACAGCATCTCGTCAAGCTAAAAAGCTCGCTGTTGTTGCTAAACGCGTTGGCCAACGAAGCACATTTGTCAAGGTGAGGAACACTGCTGGCAGACATGTTCGCCATTGACTTCGCCGCTTGGGACACCTGAGGACTGTGCGGCGCTCTCACTAAGTAGCCGTCAGCCACTCGAGTCAATCCACCTATGGGAAATCGTCGCTACGTGACCCACGGCTGATGTTGTAAGCCACAATGATCGATCTGCGAGCTCGGGTGGGGTATGCTATTAGCACGATTGAGTATTTACTGCAGTAAATCCGAGATTGAGATCCATTGACTTCGTACTCGCGTGAAAGGATCCGAGAATGAACACTGACTTCTGCGATTAGCGACACGTTGCGTGTGAAAGCGACAACGCAACGATTATTTTGGGATCTGCTGTCAACAATAAATGTGGTTGATGCAAGCACATCCACGAGGCGATCTATCCGGCCATCTTAGCGCGCCCACAAGCCTGAGATCACTGTCCAGGATGTCACGATTGGCGCGTTGTTGTCACCCTTGTCTGAATCAGAGTCTACTGTAGGGCTGCTTTTCAGAGTACAGCGATCGGACATGCCAGCTATCAATGAAGTACCTGATAGCCTGACGGCAGAACTTGCTGTCAAGGCAGCGGTTGCCGAGCAGCGTGACGTCCATTCTTGTTGCTCGGAAGACAACTGCATACAAAATATGATTCGTTGAGCCTCAGCACAAGGGAAGCTGGCGTTCGTTTGCTACCACATCATGGCGATCGTTGTGCGAGCTTCAAAGATCGGACAGCTGAACAGATAGTGACACTCCGGCTTATACACCGAGCAAAGCACGTAGGTACGTCATTGGTTAAGAGATCACACCACTTACCACGTATGCTGCATGCTGGAATGTGCACACAGAAATAGTTCAGCAAAGAAGGTGGAGTTAGCTAGAGGCTTGAGGCTCTTCGTGACCAAGTAGTGCGGCTCATGAACGTGATTGAAATGCTTTTGCGGGATCGCGCGGCAAGCTGCGATCTGACGATGAAACAGAAGAACATCTTCGATCCAGTAGACTGAAAGTTCCGTGTCTTCAACATCTTTCAGGAATTATCTTGCGGGCACCTTATGATTGGTTGGGTGATTTTCCGTGGCCCAAGGCACGAAGAAGCAGTGCCAAAGCCTATGCTCCGCTCGACAGCCTACATCGAAGATTCCCGGCCCACGTGCGTATGTACGAGAACGGTGCGCTTATGTACGATAATATTGGTGATTGAGTTGGTTCCGCAGTTGTGGCTGAATGGCATACATGTTATGAGTACAACGACTAAACAAGTGACAGGGAGATGTGGAATGCATGATATGAGAAGTGATAGTAATTTGAATATAACTAGTAGAATTCACTTCTCCCGGACTGTCCGGAAGAGAAATCGTGACATCGTAAAATCGTAGGATATGCCTCCCCATCCGTCAGGTGTGTGACGAAGTCCGAGGTGAGAGCGTATCGAGTTCATAGCAACAATCGTGTCGCCTCGTACTGACTGACAGCAACCATCATAGTAAACCTGACACAAGATAGTGCAGGGTCCTGCCCAACCATCCGTCGGTCCTTCCCCCAGGTTGACCATGTTTGTCAGGCACTGGATGGTACGAGACAGCTGTCACTGGGTGTTCGTGGTACTGGTATTGGCCAACTACCAACCATTGATGGCGAGGATGTAATGTGGAGCACCGATCTCTCATGGGTAGGTGTTGCAGATATTCCTGGCTATCAGGTATCTTTCTTCGTAGTTGTGGTAGTGAGGGTCTCATGTCTCAGACTTCGTGTTCGCTTGCTCTTTCGACATGTGCCTGGTCAACCGCTCATTTGACGAAGCCGACCATGTTCGCGCACCGAGCACAGTAGTAAGAGTTGAGCCCGAACCTGACAGCACCTTGGTTTGTTGGTGAAGCAAATGTGTCAATGCTCAATGTTCTTTGACATCTTGAGCATCTGACAATGTCCAAGGAGATCTTCGGCGAAACGGAGCCATTGCTCGAAGACAGCGTGTTTACGCTCTCATTACTTCGACTCTTCTGCGTTGCTCCTATCGGTATTGGCTGAGTACTTTGACCGGCCTGAGTCTGTAATTGCAACAAGGATGGACTCATGATGTGGCAGAGATGCTCGAGGCGAGTGATAATGTGAGCAGAGGCTGTGTGTACTGGTGAGGTAGGCGATGTTGAACCAGTGTCTATGGGGGTCTTATGAGTATCTATACCGTGAGCGTGGAGGTGACAAGAATAAGAAATGAACAGAGCGAGGATGGAAACTTCAAATCCGCAGCAGCATGAACAGGAACAAGATCGCGCGCACGGTATTTCCGAGACCAATTACTTCGCAGTCACACGCAAGCTTTGGTGTTTCATGGTGTCCGTGTACGTGTACTGGTACCATGTGCGACAGGCATGCAGCCATGGCAGGACGGTAGGCAGTCGCAGCCGTGCAAGACTATTCGATGGAAGAGCGTCGAAAAAGTCGATGAAGGTCTAGAAGTCGATCCCGCCAGGGTATGGGCCGGTAAAAAATTGAACGATCCCCTTTAACATCGCCGATACACACGTTTAGCCGAGCCATGAGCGGCGCATCTACGATCCAGCAGGCTAAGCGTGCACGCCCGGGAGCAAGTTTCAATGGATCTATTAGCGCCAAAGCAAGATTCCTTAGGGATCACGATGCAGCCGCACTTGCTACCGCCGCCCGCGCCCCGGATGCTGGCGGGCAACTCCTTATATCTTATCTCATATGAAAGGATCGCGATGATATCTGTTTACCTTTGTCTCAGAGCAGGATTGGATCTAATCACGATCACAAAAACCTGGCAGAACCGTCACAAGGTTCAGGTTCACGAGTCACACGATTTCGCGTAAACAGGACCACGGGTGCCAAGGATTCTTCGTCCTTAAGCCACAGGTTGTCCCAATGATCAAAAATTCCATTGATTGCCACAAGAAGCAAGTAGAGGGGGCGGCTTTGCAGTTCCGCTTGACCAGGATCCTCAACAGCATGCTGTTCGATGGCGACACACACACACACACACACCAATGGGGAACGCAGAGCAGTGAAATTCTCAATCGGAGTTGCATTTCCCTTCGGAGTTGTATTCCCTTCGGATTGTGTCTCACTCCATTGTTCTGATTAGCTGATGGGATCTGCTGCAGCCTGCAGTAGCCTGCACTGTACCATACCGTAGGGATCGTGATCCGGACCAGTGGTTGATGACCACCACCACGCCAACAAGTTCTGCCCGCTCCTCCATTTGAGCCTCAGGGAATACTTAACGGCTCAAGCAGGATCCATTCCCAGAACCCTGCCGAGATTTTACCTGTACTTGCTTGGAACTCTGCGGCTTTCCTGCTTTCCTACAAGTTGCTCGGACATACCGTAGGTATTTTTGATCTGCACAGCACAGCATGGGAACAGTTGCCGAGGAGGCAAGTCCTGTGCTTACGGCGGACTGGAATGCTATGACATCTCACCAGTTGGGGCCGTAGTACTGTACTCGGCTTGAGTCTCCTGCCCGTGGACGGTTCGAGGGCAGGTTGTGTTCATCATGGCATCCTAGATCGCGAGCAGTGTGGTGATACTTGTATTCAAGCTCCTGAGTTGTAACATGTATCGGCCAGACGCAAAGAGAACATTCACGTGAGCGGATCATGAGCCAGAGTATTACAGGTGCTCTGTTCTGTACCGGTCGTTCAGTCTGCGAAAAGGCACCTAATCGCTAGAAGGGGTCGGCTACTATGTTGCACTCTGTGCACACGTAGCAACTGCAGCACATCTCGAATATGTGAGAGACGAACCTGGATATGCATGAGAAGGATCATAGCCACTATGCCCACCAACACAGTACGCTTATCTCATCAGCGGATGTTCGCCCCAATCACTCGATCTACGTCATACCCCGAGCTTCCTGAAATTGTTCTGAGGAAGCAACGACCCCTCCGTTGCAGAATTTGAAGACCACTTGATTGCTGGCCAACATCAACCATACATTTTAGGTGCATTCAGGTTGAAGGTCGGAAGAAGTCTCTCCCTACAAACAACATGTCGAAACAACCCAACCTTTACACAGATTCGAGCACAGACGAGGTCGCTGCAAGACTGCGGAAGTATGTGCTGCAATGTCAAAAGGCAGCCTTTGAGCGGCACGAAATCTTTCAGATTGCAGTCTCGGGAGGCTCATTACCGGCAACACTCTCCAAGGCTCTCTTAGCACCCGATAACGGCACACTCGACGACAAGCCACAATTCTCGAAATGGCAGATCTTCTTCGCCGATGAACGCGCGGTACCCCTCGACCACGAAGACTCGAATTACGCGCTGCTGAAGAAGGACCTGCTAGACAACATACCGGGGACATCTGGATCGCCAACAGTCTTCCCTATCGACGTCAAGGTCCTGGATAATACGCAAGAGATAGCCGATCGATATCAAGATGTCCTGAAGGATAATTTCGCGGGAAAAGACGCAGTTAGACTACCTTTGTTTGACTTGATTTTGCTCGGCTGTGGCCCTGATGGTCATACATGCTCGTTGTTCCCTGGTCATGAGCTCCTCAGAGAGCAGGATACATGGGTAGCAGCTATCGAAGACTCGCCGAAGCCTCCTTCGCGCCGGATCACGCTCACCCTGCCAGTGGTGACACATGCTGAAAACATCGCATTTGTGGCGACCGGGGGCGGCAAGAAAGACATCTTGAAAAAGATTCTGGAGACAGAGCAAGGCCAAGGCCTACCGTGTGGTCTTGTGAACGAGCAAGCGGGCGACAAGGTGAGCTGGTTCACGGATGCAGCTGCTACCGAAGGCATCAGCTTCCCACGGAAAGGAAGCCTATAAAGCTCTAGGCTTGCGCTATCGAGTAGTTTTGGACTTGTTCGGTATCGGATTGCACAATACATGTTCGTACGGGATGCAGACGGTGCTCCTGGCAGGGACCTTAATCTCTGTCAAGTCACACGTTTTGATTCTGGTTCTCCTCACTTGGCTAGTTTGTCGGCAAATATGGCGTTGTACGAGTAGCTTTGGCACTGCTGCACAATGCAGGCGAGTGTGCAGCGTCGCATGGGCTTCTTGCTACCGAGACGCAAATTTGCCAATCCGCACGGCTCGGCAGCATCGACTTTGTCGCTTGGTTGATTGTGTTAGCTCAGTGGCTGAATTGTGAGTTCTAGACCTCTGTAGACTGCGAGAATTAAGCTTCTGTGAGTGACCCCACTTGTAGATCAAACGTTCTCGAGTCCTTATGTCTTTCGCTGAACCCAAGGTCGCCGTACTTGCACCGGCGCCATTGACGTTCATAATCTCGCTATATGGCAGGACAGTCCAGGATGTACCTTGGCAACGGCCACAAGCTGTGTGGGGGACGTTTAGCCTTGGCCTTTCCCATCTTACCGCATCATTGAACCTTACAGCCAGGTTGCAAGCAAGAAGTTCAAGATTCATGATGGAGTAATCAAGCAGTCGAGTCAGGCCACTACATATTCGTAGAGTAGCAACTACAGTACATGCTCATGTGTCACTCGGAGCGCGGTGCTGTATAGCAGCACTTCCTATCTTCTCGGTTGTCCGGCAGAGACTTTGCAGTTCCTCGCGCCGCGCTCTCAGGCACTAGTTCTAGTGGGAGCTCGATGACGACCCGATACTCTGTGGACTGTTCCTCACGGCCTTTGGCTCTCCTGGCTCATACGAGTCTGTACTCACTCGATTCAGCGTTTGCCACCGGCACAACTTCGAGCCACCACAAGGTGGTCACTTCTTGGCGTCAGGGTATGCCTGCTGCTCTCCAAGAGATTGTAGCAAAAGCAACCCTCTCAATGCCGAGATTTAGTGCTATAAAAGGGGTCGCATACCAGCAGCCTTGTATCCTCGTACGATTTTCTGGTCATGAATCTGATTTTGAAGCCTGGAAGGACGCCTCGTAGATGTTATTTGAGTCATCGCATCAAACGTAAACTTTAGACCTTCCTAGAGACCACATTTGGCCACTGGACCAATGTCTTCGCTGGGATTTGCTCACACCACAGTTTTGTCGGCATTCGAGTATGAGGAGGATGGTGGCAGCTGACGGGTGAAGCCATCAGCTGAGAAGGCAGAGATGAAAGGCACAGCGTCCATAGGAATTATAGCGGCACATGTAAGTGGTAGGAGCACCCTTGATATCTCTAGCACTTGTGAGCACTTGTGAGCACTTGGGTAGGCTATCTTCAGGCATCAAGCCCGTTCAATCTATGGCGGTCCTATGCCAGCAGGGCAGCCTTTTCGAGAAGGACATCTGGCTGAATTTCATCCACTGTAACTAGACTATATGTAACATGTCATCTGACTCAGCTGACCGCCTTGATTCGCAGAGAAGGCGACTCATACGCATAATTCGTAGTCGTTGCTACAGCCTCAGTACATATGGGTAAGCTTGAAGTTCATCACGCTAGCTCCAGTTATAGTTAGTGTGGTTTGACCCTTGGCGCGCCGGAGCTCCATAGCGCAGCGACCTCATCGCAGGTACAACGGGGTACGATCAGAGCGCAAACAGCCACTGCAGCATATTCACCATGTGGTCACTACCGAGAGGAACGAGAGCTGCAGCTCGTTCACTCCAGCCAGTACGCACTATCTTACAACCACGAAGAAATGCCTCGCACGAAGCACCACTCTCGGCAGATGCCAGAGCAAAGGCCGAAGCAGAACTCAAAGCTATAATCGAACGATCCTCAGCACAGGATTCGGCAGAATTTAAAGAAAAGGCCCAGGCAGAGTTCAAGGCTATGATGGAAAGATCCTCAGGGCACCAGAACGCGGGACACAGCCACGCACAGGATCATTCCCAAGGTGCCCATGGCCACGGCGAGAGTGCTCTGCACTTGAAGGACGCCAACCCTTCGGGAAGTGAGAGCATGGGTGTACGTTTATCCAAGAGCTTCTGGGAGGCCGGGGAACGGAACGCTGCTAACTCTCGGATAGTCAGGCTTCTACATGACCCTCGCAGCAGTACCTTTATTCTACATCGGATACAGCCTTGCGTTCGGATCGGAGGACAACATCTTCGCTCGATACTACCAGAGTTACAAAGAAGGAGGACAAGACTCGGCGGATAGGGACAGACTGCACCAAACGGTGCTTCAACAAGCAATCTTGGATCGAGCAAGATTATCCTCTTACCCCCGAGAGACCTCGGGGCCAGATCTAAATTGGCCTGAGTTCGTCTCCCCACAAACGGACGGCAGAATATTAACCGCTGACTGATATGTAGGATGTTCAACACCGGCTCACCGTATAACCAAGCCGTGGGTCAAGGTGCAGATTTGAGAGAACTAGAAGAGTACTACAGAAAAGTGCGAGACCAGGCTGAGGAGGAGAGAGTAGCGAGGATGAAAGGTGGCAGGTCCATGTCCGCTTACGACCCGCCCCCTTTGACCAAGTGAAAAAGCACGGGTTCGTAATATTAGAGCTGTATGGATATGGCAGCCGGAGCTTTAGGGGTGACTGTACATATTCAACCAAACGATGAATGATCGCAAACGGACCTCGAGTCTAGCAAATTCAGTGGGGGACAGCCTTTGCTTGTGCATTGCGAAGATCCTTGATAAAGGCGCCCGGCTAGGTTCGAGACCGCGACAGCCTCGAGCGTAACTTTGAGAGTCTCCATGAAATAGCATACTTGCTTCACTGCTGTCAACTGCGAGTAACATTTTGCAATTTGGCCTGTCATGGGAGCGATACCTGAGTGCTGGACAAAATCCCAGAGTACGATACTACCTTTGTCGGCAACATGTATACAGTGGGAGGCATGGCCAAGAAGGGGCTGAGTACCTGACACGTTACTCGAACGGAGCGTGCCTGTCTAAAACGCAAGACAGCGGTCACTTTGGGTTTGTGGACAAAAGCTACGAGCATGAGGCCAAATTGTCGGATATATCCGACACAAGATCAATTTGCATGTAGTAGTCGTGTGTATCCTTTTCCCTCCCACATCTGCGATTGACGAGCTACGTTCGATGCCGGATCCGACATCAACAGATCCGAAGCAGGTCTCACGAATCGTGCCGTAGGTGATTTGTGCCTCCATGGCTGATGCAAACAAGGATGACAAGTAAGCCGGATCCAACCACAATAGTTCCTACCAATCACGTTACTAAGCGTGAACAATCTAGCCGTACTCCTAGGCGAAAGCATCGACGTGGCCTGACACGAATAGCGGCAGCGTGTGAGCGTTGCCGTCGTCGCAAACAGAAAGTAAGGTCTGCCTCTCTTGCTCTCGTCTATCTTTGCTGATAAGGCATAGTGCGACGAAAAGTTCCCAACCTGTGGCCCGTGTGAGGCGGCTGGCAGCAAGTGCGTTCTATCTGAGCGCTTGACCGTCGTCGCCCAGCCTGAGCTTGTCGTCGACGATGCAACGTTGCGAGATGAGATCCGTCATCTCCGTGTGCAGGTAACAGAACTGAACCGTCAGCTGGTCGAGGAGAAACAACGATCTGCTATTCATGCTCGAAATTCATCCTTAAGCCATCCGTTAGCATCGCCGACCACTTCCGCCCGGCACTCTCAGGCCTACGGCGTCAGCTCTCCAGTGCCAGGGGCGCAGCGTGATCATTCAGCCTATCCAACTTATACAGGTCGCATTTTACGACCAACTTTTGGTAGTGCACATCAAAATCGAGTTGACGCTGGCGATAAAAGCAGTGCTTGGAGTTTATGGAAGGATGACCACTCTGCAGAAACCCCGACGGAGCATCCCGATGCTGAGGATATCTCCTTCCATGAAGACCATGGCTTAGCATTGATCGACATCTTCTTCGACCAGAGGTGGCCTCATCTTCCAATTGTGCATAAGCCCACATTCATGCGAGAACGCTTCGAACCTTTCGCCAGAGGTGAAGAGGTGCCCAACATAGCACGCTTCCAGCTATTCATGGTCTTCGCCATCGCAGCGCTTGAGCAGAGCAGGATCAAAGGCAAGAATGCGTACTCCCATCGCGATTTATTCGAAATTGCAGCTCGAGACTTGCCGAGTGTTCTTATTGCTGAAGACACCGAGTGCATCACATCTCTTGTGTTGCTGCTTATGTACGGCCGGACGGAGCCACAATCTGTCAATATGTGGCACACCACAGGACTAGCACTTCGCATAGCGCTCGGCATGGATCTACATCGGAATGAGAGCATTCGTCATCTGTCCTTGAAAGAGGCTGAGATGTCTAAGCGATTGTTTTGGAGCATCTACGCGTATGATCGGAGCATGTCAATCTATCTTGGTAGGCCGCTGGGAATTCAAGACGCTGACATAAATCTGCCATACCCTATACAGCTCACGGACGAAGATCTCGAGTATCAGACAACAGCCACTGTTGAGCCTCGTGTTCGAGCAGATGTCAAAGACATGTCTACCTTCATTCACCTCATCAAGCTTCGCAAGATCAACTCCGACATATATCGAACCTTCCACTCAATAAGTAATAACAGCTACATAGGAGGTCCTGATCTGGACATTCTGCGTGCAGACATCTATGCGCAGCTCAATGATTGGCTCATTACTGCACCCCGATATCCGTCCAGCTCTTCTATGTTTCAGGCGCCCGAGTGGTTTCAAAATGCATACCATCTAGCGGTCATTGCTCTTCACCGGCCTTCGTTCGCCCAGCCTCAGCCATCGATAGAAGCACTGCAAGTTTGCGCTGATTCATCGATCAGTCTTATTAGTTGCTACGGCTCACTATACGCCAAAAACAAAGTCAGCTATTCTTTTGTAGCACTTTCAGGAATATTCATGGCTGCCGTGACGATGCTGTATTCCTTGCGAGCCAGTCCACAAGTTCGCAAAGACCTTACACGCCAAGTCATCGAGACGAACATCAACAGCAGTTTGTCTTTGATCCGTGGCATCTCAAACGGTCGAGAGGTAGCCGAGCGGGCAGCTCGAGTTGTTCAGGGCCTGGGAAGTGCCGTGCTGTCACTGTTTGACAACGAAGGGTATGCAACACCGGACACCAGTGGTGATGCTGAGAAGAGAAACGTGGACAAGGAGTTCCTGTCCTGGTTCGGCTTAAAGTCGAGGATGGTAAAGACTTCTACAGCTCAGTTAGAATCAACAGGGCAGCAAGCACACTGGCAGGGAGGTGGTGTGTCCGGCGTTCCCAACACACCATTGGCTACATTGAGTGTCGATATGGCCTGGGAAGACCTCTTTGCTCAGGGCTTTGGCATGGATAATTCGACTGACATTGACTTCTTTCCCCACTCTGGCTTCTGATGGCTAGTGCCAGGAACAACAACAAAGCTGCAGAGGAACCGCAGCTCCCCCAATGTGGCGCAATGCAACATACAGGGTGAGAAAGCCGATGTCTGCGAGACTGCTGAAATGTACCTTACTATCACAAGCACAGTCGAGCGTCCGAAACCACCAGTCATCGTTTGCAAACGTCGACACAGCTGTCCTGAAGCGAATCCCTCTCTCTTGCTCGCTTCGCATCCAAGCGGCTCAGGATTATATGAGTCGAGTTCAAGCTTGCAATCTTCCAGAATCGCAGCACGAGCGAATTAGCTGTCACCACTAGGTGGCTGGCTAACAAGACAACTGCCGAGCGTATCCGACACAATGCAGCATTCCATCTGGTCTGGGGTTTCGGTGCCACAGCGGAAAGCTACAATGCCACAAAGCCTTCCTCGCAGGCCCGCAGGATCGAATCACGCTATGGCGTTCCAGCCTAGACAGTGCTTGTTGGTGCTTTGCAGCATCGAAGCTTGGCCGACTTCATTCCACCAGCCCTCGCAGAGTCGCAGTTGTCACGTACCTCTGCTTCGTCTGCTTTCTCGTGGTCCGTAGTGCAGCCGTGGTGGGGCGTGGCGGAACGGAGGAGATTGAGATGGTTTCGGCGGCCTTGGAGAGCTGAAGAGGCCCCTGGCCACGAACTAGCATGTTGAGGGAACTAGTCGATTGAGCCTATAGGTATGGCGGTGAGCGTGGGGGTAGAAGCGCGTCGATGCGTCACAGCAATGCTCCGCGATCACTGCTCTCATCCAAAGCCCAGAGTAGCTGTGGAACCTTGACATGAATATTATCTGAAGAGCGCTAACAGTGTGATCGGCATTCAATGAGATGCCAGACACCGCATGAACATGCATTGGAAATACATTGACCTCTCATATCTCCTCCATAAACATCTGCTTCTTGATGGGCCCCTGGTTGCAGCTCTTCCACTCACTCAGCATAACACTAAGTTCCGTCCTGACGTCTTCAACGATAGCGTCCATCTTGATGTCGTTCCTGTCATACCCGAACGGATCCTCCAGCTGCGACGCTATGGCCTCAATGCCGTACAGCGTGAACATGACGAGCGCCACGATGGGTATGGACCACCAATGGCTCTCCTCCACGATCGCGAGGGGCAGCACCGCGCCGAAGAGTGCGAGCACTTGGCGCTGGTGGATCATGATGGCGACGGGATACGATGTATACCGGATGGTTTCCATTTTTCCGTACGCGTCGATGAGGGTGTTGATTTGGACGGTCAGTTGGCTGGAGCCCGGTGCATGGAACCAGCCCCTGTCGTGGCCACGCTTGATGAAGGCTTCTACGAGCGCCGTGAGCTCGATGGGCAGAGCGAGTCCTTCCTCTTCGTGGCCCTTAAGTCCGAGGGGCAGGATGTGCGCGTACTCCGGATTCAGTCGCGGGGTAATGGCGCCGGACACCCTGTCGACGTCTTGCGCTGTGACGGGCGCCCATGCTGCGCCCCATTCGGCGCGGAGCGAGTTCTTGACGGAGCCGGGGATCGCCATTAGGACCCGGACTGTGCGCTCGATGTCGGCGCGTTCTATGTCTGTGGTATCTACCCCTGCTTTGTAGGAGGTGCACAGGAAAGAGCGGGTGAGATTGCGAGTCGCTGAGATGATTGTCGTGAAGTCGTTACGGCCGTCCCAGAATCTGGCGTAGGATGTCTGGTTGCGAAAGACCAGCATCAGACCGACGACTATCGATAAAGAGGGTACCTCGTAAGTGTCAGCAACGTCAATGCAAACCTTTCAAGACTCACAATGGCAGGTGGCAGTGTCGCCCGAACGTTAACGTAGATGTCAAGGCAGACGATCATAGTGGTGAAAACTGCATGAAGGACGACGGGGATGGCGATTTTAGCATGAATTGCTCCCTTGATGAAGCGAAAGACAAGAGGCCATCTACGGTCTATCAATATTTGGCAGTAGTTACAACGTCCTCAGCTTACCTTCGCGGCTTCCTCCTTTCGATTGTCCTTTTGTTTGGGAAAGTGACTCGTCGTCTCTGATTGATTTGAGCTATCCTGTGGAACACGGAGTCTTCGTCGCTCGTGTCCTCTTCATATGTGTGGTTTGCGCCATTCACGTAACCATTGGCAAACGAGGCCATAGTGAGTTGTGCGTGGGAACCTGGAAAGACATGGCTTTACAGCTGTATGAGGAAGTTCTGCACTCAATTTGTCGATCAGTGATGTGGACATGTCGAATGAATGCTGCAGCAAATCAATGGTCGAGATGGCAACGAAGGTTGAAGCTTCCTGCGAAAGTCCCTGGCTCCCCCCGGCAGAGTTGCCGGTGAAATCGAGACCTCCGACGTCACAAACGTTGCGGTCAGCCGTAGTAGGGAAGATCACGTGATGACCGCATCAAACTGTCGTCCTTCACGTCGCTCAGTCTGCTCCAACACAAATGTGTATGAGAGAGGAGCAACGATACATATCGATGTGAGTCTACAGGAGCCGCAGTCTAACCAGTCGACGAATGCACTACTTCTGCCCGGCGAGTGTAGGTAACAATCGTCGACTAAATGATGTTTGCCATGGGTGACCCCCAGCAATCCATCTGGCATCAAACGACTTGCACTCCAGTGCTTGTTGCCGTTTGGTGGCTTCCATATATGAATATGTTATTCATCTAGTGCATACTATTGTTGTATTGCTTGATATTCCTAGGACTGCATCGTTTGAGTGCATTCTGCGGATTTCACTCACATGGTTGACGCGCATGAGGACTGACGCTGGGCCGCAAGCGAACCGTGTATGATCTATATTTCCTCTGTCATGGTTTCCCTCTCCTACTTCCTTCTTCCAAACCAGCGGTACTCACTCCAACCGTACTAACATCCAGCTTGGACAAGCATCGCTATCGGCAACTTCCAAGGAGGACGGAAAACGATCGAAGATGGCCACGGTACAAGAGTACGACGGCAAGGATATGTCAGGACTGACCACCAATGTTGACTTCCAAGATGGCCAAATACCAAAAAAGACCATCATGGAGAGACGTGGTCTAGAGAGGGCGGCCCTGAAGCGAAACGATTCGAGCTTCACTCGAACTGTCACCGGCTTGTCTCCTTTCCACCCAACTGGAACCTCCAAGTCCCCCTCATCCACTCCCCTCGACACACCAACAAGAGATCTGATCAAGGAGGACATCAAGCTCTTCAAGGAGCTAAAAGACGAGTCGATACCCCCAACGCCGAGCTTTGAGGATGTCCCGAGCACGCCAGGCGTCAACCGATTCAGCCACTGGGAGTGCGGGTTCGGCTTCAAGCATGATCCCTTGACACCGTCCTCGGTTCCTGTCAGTAAACTCGACTTTCGAAAGGCTGTGAAGGGTGAGCTCACAACAATTTCATTCGTGAAAGCTGGTCTTTCACGGTATCGTGAGGCTATCAACTCTGGTGAGCACACGGTGTTTCCTGAGTCGTTTCTCGAAAAGCAGAATCGAAGCACGGAGGTTACGCTGGCGCAACTGGACAAGATTAGGGAGCATCTGGAAGTGGTGGATGCGGAACTGGAGGGACTTGGAGAGGGTAATGATGAGGAGGTTCGAGCAGGTTTGCAGGAGGTGTACAGCCACGCAAAGCCCTGGATTGCGAAGACGAGATCTGTGATGATTCACAGCCATGTCTTCTATAAGACCAACTATGTGCTGGCTGCTGATACGAGGAGGGGGAGGAACTGAGCTGACCCGTCTCGTGCTTTCTTCTCAGTATTGTGGATGGTATGAGGGATAGATGTAGAGGAAGACTGAGTCCTTCTCGTAAGCAACTACCACCTTTCGAGCTGCTTGGCGGCCTCATCGAATAATCGATCAATATCGTGCTCCGTCTCAGTAGTCTCGAATAAGTCATCTGAAACACTTTTGTTAGTGCCATACTCCGCGCCTGCTCGGTGTGATCAACATACCTCTGGTCAGATCAATGAGAATTGAATCTTTGCCCAAGTCCGGAACTCTTGTTAGCTCTTGGTATTCCGCGATCCGCCGGGCAAAGTCTGCCGCTGAATCTGACTCCTTCACCTCAAGCTCCACAGCAGACGTTGTAAGGTCTGCTGTACTCTGCTCAGGATCTTCCTGTATGGTATCAAACTCATTTGGCGTGCAGGCAGAACTCGTGAGCATCTTTGACATCTCTACTTTGTTGCTTGGTGGGTTGTGACCCATCCCAGCAAGAATTTCATCTACCTCTGGTCGCCGTCCTGCAGAGGGTAAATCAACGCTTTTTACTGGGTCTTCTTTAATGTATTCTGCAGTAATGTCTGCGGTTTTGAGTACTCCTGCGGTTAGAAAGCCGAATCCTTGGGGAGCCGCCACTGGTTCTATTTGGCTCTCTGTCGCTTGCTCCGTCCGCGTTTCTTCTGCCGTGCGTTCGGAGTCGGACTCAGCATTGTAATGCCATTGCGCTCTTTCAACATCAATGCGTCTGGATTGTTCCTGATCATCTGTCTCGTTCTCTCGGTGTCTTGGACTTCCTTCAGTTGCCTTTGTTTCTTGCTGGTCTGGTCTGCCGACGCCGAATGTGCCTCCCGTGATGTGTACGAAGACGTTGAAGTGGATCGATTCGAGTATAGGGAGCTCGAACTGCTCTTGTTGTGCCGATTGACAGCGTTGCTGTGTACCGGCAATGCTTCTAGACGGCTTGGCTGGGCATCTGGTGACGGCGTCATCGCCGTCAAGAACGATGTAGTCGACACCGTCTGGGATATGAAAGGTGCTGCCCTGGGGCTCTCTCGTGCAGACTCTTGGGAGCTGAGATTCTACGATGATACCGTCAACACTTCCTCCCTGCGCATCCTCAATAAGCGCCGTGGACCGGAGGGGAAAGGGAACGCTTACCTGAGAAGAGTGGCGTGTATGACGATCCCGCTCTGTTACCAATGCGTCCCGTGCAGCGCTCTCATGCTCAGCATTAGTCTTTCGTGCAGCAGGCTCAGGTTGCTCTCCAAGCTGTGGGTCAGCAGCTTGCGGTGGAGGTGTTATATCCCGCGGTGGGCACGCGTTTTTGACTGCAATACCTCTTGGCCTACTGCTGAGCGTTACCGACTCCTTGTTTTCTGAGAACAGCTTCTCCTCGACGAATGGCACTACCTGACCTTTGCAAACAGTCGTGGAAGCTGCACGGCGACCACTCGCCTCGAACATCGTGTATGCAAGCTGAGGACTAACAACCAGACCAATGTTGTGTCTGTTTAGAGCGATATTCTCGGCCACTGACTTGACGATGGTATGAACCTCGAGATTCTGCGGCCCGGGCTGGAAAGCCTTGTTTGATCCCACCACGTTCAACCCGTGAGGCATGACAATTATGTCCTGCGCACACAACTGGAGACTTAACTTCCCTGCCGCATTGAAGATGGTCCGGAGCAGAGTGCTCTGTCTTTGCATGGTCTTCTCATCTGACGACTTCAGCAGAGGTTTGAGTAGCGCTGTATTGCCAGCGAGACATATGTCGATCAGACGATCGTAACATGCTCTACGACTGTCTTCGAAAGCATCACCAACGATATGACTGAATATGGTGCCAGTATACTGCTCGGGGTTTTCGTAAATGGCCCTAACAGCCTTTCCGACGTAGAGGCTCCCCGTGTCTGAAGTTGCTGCAGATCATCAGTAAATGTGTTATAGTCAGCGCGTTCATTGTCGGTTTACCTGTCTTACGTGCAGCAATCTCGTGAAAAGCCTTCTGTGTAGCAGTCGGCAGAAAATGTAGAGGACAGCTGAGGATTTCGTATGATACCAGATGCTCGATGATGGTTTGTGCTCCGACTCTTGGTCCGCCGATCAGCCTTAAGAACAATGGCGCCTTGTTAGGTTTTGTCAGAGCCTGATACGGAAACGTTGGGTATGTCCCGCACAGCACACGAATCACAGCATCACAATCTTGGCTGTTCAAGTGACTACTGATGTGCCCTCCCAATGCATGGTTGGCTGCAAAGTCATATATCTTCTTCTTGAGACTGCAGAACATCTTCATGATCTCACTCTGACCCTGTACCTGATTTGTGCCTGAGGAGATGCCAGCAAGGAGCTTCGATTGTGAAGATTGGAGCTCGTCACGGAGCCGCCCGATGTCTTGAGTAAGCTTCTTCACTTGTGACCAAGCATCTGCTGCCTCCTGGACGGCCGCAGTGAACACTTCTTTATCCTGCGAGCTCAATCCTACAGGAATGCGGTTTGTTGTGGTTTGCTTGCTCTTTGAACACTTTGGCTTCGTGGCTTTTGTGTCATCAATGTTGCCATGTTCTACGTCGCTCTTGTCGCGCTGATTAGTCGCCCCTTTCGGGGGCGACACTTTTGGTGCGGTCTTTGATCTCTTAGACGCTGTTGATTCGTCGTCGCTCGCGCCCTGAAAGTAGCGTTTTGGTGCCATGTTGCTCTGAGGTATGTGTTCCGAAGGAGGAAGCAGTTATCACAAAAGTAGTGTGTCGCTGGACAAGGTGCTGGAGCAATTCATGAGTCTTCAAGTGAGCTTCAAGTGACTAGGTGAACAGGTTGAGAAGAACTGCTTGGCGATTTCATGCGTAAGCGGCCTCCATCTGTTTTGATATTGTCAATGAGGTAGATGTCGGCTAGGTGAGATAGACTACACCATGCCAGCTCACTTCTACTTCAACGGAAGAGCAGGAGCAGTCGAGATATATCGTAGCCCAAGACACGGTCCTGTATATATCAAACTTTCGCCCTCCATATCCGAACCCACTGTCTATCATATTTCCAACCACAGTCGCCACAGAGACTAACCAGCATTCGAGATTTCTAGCAGTCAGTCATGAGTCAGCAACCAGTAGAGGTGGTCCTTAAAGCAGGGCCAGGTAAGCAGTCTCTCAACGTATTGACACTTGCGGGACCATGCTGATGATCATCTCAGCTCCTGTAGCTACAGAACCCCCACCAAGCACGGTATCACAGCCGCCTGAACAGGATGAGATGCCAGAGCACATAGCCACCCCAAGAGGCAAGAAGGTCACGGATGGACCTTTGACCGGCCGAGGTCAACCAAAGAAGATCAGCAAGAAGAGGAAGTCCGCCACCTCAAAAGCCGCAAATGCGAGGGAGGATGGTGCGCTAGATATGCCGAATCTGACGGCGAGCACTACATCAAGGAAACGGGGATCCGTTGCCAAAGCTGAACCAGACCAAGAGAGTCCACAGAAGAGAGCCAAGCAGGACAAACTCCTTCCGTATATCGTCGGAATCGACCTCGGAATGTGGGGCTTCGGTAAGTGGTATATTGTGTCGTGTTGCTGTAGTTGCTGACCAGCTAGGACGTGCAAGTGCGCCGAAAGACACCGTGGCAGCAGTAGTGAAGGCGAACATGAACTGGCCGGGCGTCACAAGACATGAGTTCAAGGCACCGTCACAGGTAGCCTTTCGAGAGGACAACCTTACTAACCCAAAATTTCGGAATAGTCGAGCCCCCCTCGTTGGGTTCAAAGTCAGCGATGATATGGTTTTCAGTGCGTTCTTCAAAGCGTCCTTGGATGATAGAGCCCGCAACGCTCTTTTCGATAATCGTATCCTCACTGAGGATATTGCACGAATGTTGGTTACGGCCGATACTCCCGAAAAGGACGAGCGAGCTGCGCAGGCTGTGCTTGAATATGTGTAAAGCTCGAGGTCGACAAATTGAAGAAGGCACTGAAAGGCACCAACACATGGGACAAGACGAACATAGTCTTTGTGCTTACCCACCCAGCAGCATGCAGCCCAGAAGGCCGTCAGAAGCTCGAAGACATTGCTCGAAGAGCGGGCCTCGCCCATCGAACAGGCGACAAGATCAAGTTGTTGTCAGAGCCACATGCAGGTTGCATCTCTTGCTTCACTGATGTCAAATTGGAGGCACCGCACGATGCCTGGATGATCCATTTTAAGGTTTGTAAGCCAATCTAGAACCAGCAATGCAGGACTAACGAAGACACAGGTGGGGGACCTAGTGACTGTGCTGGATATTGGGTCTCTGACAGTCGACACGACAACTGAGAGAATCGTGGAGAATGACCCCGCGTTGCAACTCAAGGAGGAGATCGTATCAGCTGGTGGGCGTTGCGGCACAATTGCACTCCATTTGGGAATACTGAAGGCAGTTGTTGAGAAGTTCAATGTTCCTGTATCAGCACTCTCACCACAACTCGTGGGACGAGGCACCGATTTCTTCAATGACTGTGAGGACGTATTGTCTGCATTCGGAAACGGCGAATATGATGACGATATCAGGCTCAGACTTACCCTCAACTCTGAGACAGAGATGGCAGACTACGACCAGGAATCCGAAGAGGTCATTTTGCAGCCGTGAGTCGCGTACCATGAGGTCAAAAACTTTACTGATGAAACCAGCCATGAGCTCGAGAAGGTGATCGATGAGTTCCTTGAGTATCCCAAAAAGTTGCTCATGGACCAATGGCAGACCGCTCTCAGAGACAAGGGTGTGCAAGTAAAGGTGCGCAACTTTCACAACGCTAGAGATCAGCACTGACAACGATAGACAACCACCATCTGTGGAGGCGGAGCTATGATACCTTCTGTGCTCGCAAAGCTTGAAGATTTCTGTGCCAACCACACATGGAAAGTCAATGTGTTCAAGCCACACGATCCCATAGCTGCTGTTACCAAAGGCGCTGTGATCAGTGAGGTATGTGAGAAACTCTTGGGCATGCGCATGCTCACAGCGAGCTTTGGCATCAAGCTTGATGTCAATGGAGCGATAACCATGTATTGGATTACCAGCAAGGTACGCTGCACCAAGCTCCCTTGTGGACATTGCTGATTTCTCTAGGGGAGTATCATAGACACGACTAAGGCTGGACCACATCAGGGTATCGCTGGACATCTTTCTATGAGCATCGCTCAACTACTGCACCATGAGACCACATATAAGATCCAAGTCTTCATGTTCGACGGTCGACTGCCTGAGCCTAGATCTCCGGATGGACCAAGTAAGTCAGGTCGAAATTCCCAAGTCCAGAGCTGATTGGAAACAGATGTCAGACCATTGACGACCATTCCTATCGACAGACGTAACTTCTCTTGGAAGGTGAAGCGACTTCTTCAAGCTAAGCTGGATGATCACGGTGACGCAGACGGGGAGGCCATGATTGACACTAGTATAAACCTATTGATTGACGGTTCTGGACGGTTGAGCTTCATAGCGAGACATGAAGGTCTTCAGATGGGCAAAGGAGAACTCCGATACGACTCGACGAAATTGGCCTAGGCTATGCTGAAGCCGTCACCGACCGGTGTACGTGACAGGGCAGCCCTCTGCTCATAGGCAAGGTCAGGCTGTTTTGCGAGGTTCGCTCAAAAAGGCCTCCAGAAACATCTGGTGTGAGCATGAAGGTGAAGTCTGGAAGTATCGAAAGCATAACAAACATAGCCATCAACTCCGCCATTTTCCGCCCGAGGCATGCTCTTGGGCCACCATTGAAAACAGGAAATTCGAATGCAGAACGATTGAGAAATTTGCCTTCCTGATCCAGCCACCGAGCTGGTCGAAACGTGTGTGCATCATCTCCGTGAATCTCTTTGGCCCGGTTCATTGCCCATATGCACCAGACCACGACAGCATTCTTAGGCAGAAACGTTCCATCCGGCAAGGTGAGATCTTGCTGACATTCTTGGATTTCGAAAGGGATGGGAGGATAAAGGCGAAGAGCTTCATAGTAGGTTGCCATGAGGTAGGGGATGTTGGTAGGTTGCAAGTCCGCCGTCTTCAGTTTCAGATCCTTGTGCTTTGCTAAAAGGCCTTGCATTTCTTCCCTGATGGGTATCAACACTTCCGGATGCCGCATGATTGCGTAAAGAGTCCATGTAAAGGATTGAGCAGTGGTATCTTTGCCAGCCGATAAGAAGTTCAGTGCCGCATCTGCTACGATTTCGGGGTTTGGGAATGCTTCCATGAGCGAGTCGATCAGTGTGTCGAAGGCAGGCTCATCGTTAGTAACGAGACTTTCGAATGCTGCATTTGATCGTTCTTGCTTTGCTTTGGTAACAATCTTCCTGCCAAACTGCTTGACCACGGCCAGAGCGTCGTGCAGTTTCGAACCGAAGAAGAATTCTGTGACAGGGTAGGCAGGGTTCTGAAAGCGTCGACCTACTTGGTCGGATGCATAGTCGAAAGCTTTGCTGAAGGGGTGGGACGAGTCGAGATCCATCTACAGGCATCAGCGTGCTGGTTCACTCATGGCTAGAGCAGAAACAAACGTCGTATGCCATGTGACCCATTACGAAACTGGTAAAATCAAGAAAGACCGACTGCATGTCGACAACAGTGCCATCCTTAGCATGCTTGAGTAGCCTCGACCTTATGCGTGAATAGGCTTCTGGTAGGACCTCATCAACCATGGTGTCTAGGTTATTGCCACTAAAGAATTTGAGACCTGCTTTTCTTTGCGCCTTCCAGAGGTCACCGGAAGCATTGATGATGCCATTGCCTACTCTGTTAGCAGCGGCCCAATGCACAAATTGCAGCAAGAATACCAAAGAGATCCCAAGATCGACTTTTCACGAAGTCACCTTTCGAGACTAGATGCTCGTTCTTGAGTACGAACTCTAAGTTGGCGGGATCTGTAATGATCACCCCTGGTGGTATGGTCGGAACAGATATTTCTAATGTTTCGAGGCCATGTTGTCTTTGACAACGAACAAACCAGTCGAAAAGCTCATGGCGCGGTCTAATGAACTTGATCGCATGCCCCAGAAGCGGTAGGCGGTCAGGTGCAGATCTGTGGTCGTGAGAACTTTGTCAGATCAATGATAGCAATGCTCGACACGTACTTGAGACGCGCACCTTCTCGTGAAGGTAATTTGCGACTGAAGCGGCGATACGACGCCACGGCAAGAACAAAGGTTACGAGCAAGAGCCACAACATCTTCAGGAGCTTTGAGTGCCGAGGTCCGGTCACGACAGATCGTAAAATTAGTGGTCAAAGTGTTGGGATTGCAGGGTAATCTCGAGCTGATCTACCGCGTCTTCGAGACCCTTGCGGCCTTATTCGCAAGGCGAAAACGTAGCTTCGTGACTTTTGCTCGAAACAGTCAAGGAGCACTATCTATGACGACGTAAATACTATGGCATCTCAACCAAGCAGATGCTGGCAAGAGGTCATTGCGGCAGGACAAGGAAGCATGTTCCTGAGACAGCTCAGCGTGGACACAACGTGTGCCAAGTGGGACAAGCGACGAGTAGTGATTCGCTGGATTATTCGTCCCTGACATCGAACTTTCCAACATGTATGCCAAAGTAGAAAGTGCTGTCTGGATCTTCACAAGGCCAGATTTTTGATATTGCCGGTCAAGTGTCTGTGGCGCGTTGTTTGCAGATAGACAGTCATTCTTTCCTGAGAACACTCGTTCATAACGATCACCGAATCTTCGCAGTCCAGCGTTCGAGCAATCACACGACAGCGCGTCATCATTTCGGACTTTTGTTGAGAACACGGATAGCCGATGCAGCATCAGCTATGTCTAAAGCAGATTACAACACCAAAGTAACACCGCCATATCACCGACCTGGTCTGTTCGTGCTAGGTGTCGGGGTCGAGTACCCGCCATATTTGATTGAGTCCAAGGATGTGGCCACACTAGCACGACGTTTCTACCCCAGTACTCCAGCACTGGAGAAGGTGCTTACAATAAACGAATACACTGGTATTGATACCCGGTCCGCCATCGGTACTATTGACCACCCAATCGTCAATCAAAAGAACGCGCCGTCGATAGCGGAACTTTGTGACCTCTTTCTCGACCATGGCGTAAAGCTGTCAGTGGCAGCTTGCCAAAAGGCGATCGAGCAATGGGGTGGCGATCTGTCCGAGATCACTCACATTGTGTCGACGACATGCACGAACTCGGCAAATCCAGGTTTCGATCACTTCGTTGTCAAGGAACTTGGTCTCAATACCAACATCGAGAAAGTGCTCCTGCACGGAATCGGTTGTTCTGGCGGACTGGCAGCGTTGCGGACCGCTGCCAACATCGCTCTTGGCTCCAGCTTCAGACGGAGACCAGCTAGAATACTTGTCCTGGCTTGTGAGATATCCAGCATTCTCGTCAGATCTGAACTCGATTCTATACATCAGAACGAGGAAGTGCGTATAGGCGCAACGCTATTTAGTGACTGTGCTTCGGCCATGGTGCTTGGCAACGAGTTTTCCAACCGTGATGGTGAAGAGAACATTCTCGAGCTACTTGGCTGGGACCACCGAATCATTGATGATACCGAGAAAGACCTTGGCTTCGATGTTGATCCATTGGGTAAATATTCTATTCGCCAGCAGGCTTCTTGTATGCTAACAGGTATCAGGTTGGAAAGTCGTCCTCACGCATCGGGTGCCGAAGATGGCACAAGCTGCTGTGCCGCCAATGTTCGAAGATCTTGTCGCCTCGATACCAGAGCTTGTCGATGCTGGCAAGCTGAAGGGCTCAGACTATGACTGGGCATTGCATCCCGGCGGCGCGACGATAATTCAAGGAGTCCAGAGCGCCATGCATTTGACTGAGGAGCATCTTCGAGCGAGCTACGAAGTGTACATGGCTCATGGTAATAGCTCGAGCGCGACGTTTTTTAGCGTCGCGAAGAAAATGCTCGAGGGCCCAACCATGGAGCATATTGTCGGTTGCGCCTTTGGGCCTGGCATAGCCGTCGAGATGATGGTATTCAAGCGTTGCCAGGGTCAATTTTCTTCGAGATCTGGCACTGAGAGTCCAGCGGAGACTCTCGTTGCTGAGGATGTTGACTAGAGTGCCTGTGTTACGGCACACGTGCTCCATTGGCGGACCCGTCGCCAAGATAGCACACAGTGAGCGCTGTGCCACAGGCTATGTGTAACATCAGATACAGGGCCGCCTCGGATAGCAGCAGAGGCTTCGATTGAGCGGCTTGTTGTCGGAGGCGACCCACCGATCTAAGCGCAGGCCCGATGTGGTACAGGGCGAGCGAGCCAGCTACCATTCTAGACAGATCGTCGGTCGGACGCGTGGCGAATGTTAACGAGATGAGGACGGAGACTAGCAGTAATAGAGCGTATTGTCTGACAATAGCATGAGCATGAGGTGTATATTTGCCTAGCTGCTTGCTCGGCACGAACATAAAATTTATCGCGGCAGGTATCTCAATCAAAGCATGAAAGACAAAAGCCAGATGGTAGCCTTCATAATCCATATACTTCATCGTGTTCCTCATGATCCGAACAAGCAGTCTCTCCATCACGCAAATATGTCTCAAGGTTCAAGTTACGTGGAGGTTTTCGATTTCTAACACTCGTTCACGCAGTGACGCTCTTGGGCGGGCACGGCCCACTTGTCATTTCATGATCTTCGGGCACACTTAATACCACCACAACACTACGCATTTGGCCCACCACTACTATAGAACCCATTAACGCGCACCTGGGCAAGTTCGAGATCGATCTACAGTCGTAAATCTTAACGCAGAGGAATGAAAGTGGAAGTCTTCTGCTTCTTACCACAATTAGCTCTGGCCATAGACAGGGCTGACTATCGGCAAGGTGAAGATGGAGAAGCGATCAGGTACTGTTGGCTCACAGCCACCGCCTAGCCAGCCCACGCTTTTCGGATTGCCTCGTATTCATTTCCTGGAAGTGAACGACCAGATAGTCAGTCTCTTCCTCATCAATGGCCCTTCCCAGCATTGGCATTGAGACCAACTGTACGGCGCATGCGGCCAGGCTCGATTGCCCAAGGCTACCCACCCATGACCCTTCCCTGACAGCCATCTTACCGTGAACGGTTCACTAACTTATACAGTGGTAAGCAATTCCAGACTCTCCTCGAGCCTTCCAGCCCTCGATGATGGAAAGCACGTCAGGAGGGGCGGTGCCAATTACTGTTGCATCTGCTGCCGGCATTGCTGGACACAAGACCCACTGACCGAACAACAGGTGGCCCGATCTACTGCGTGCAAAGGTACAAGACGCCCTAACCCTGGCATGGATCAATAAATTCCCCGTTCTGCAGCCAACAGCACCCTGCGATCTCGTCGCCCGGGTCATGCCCCGCGTCCTCAAGGATCGGATATCGAGATATGTCTATGTTGACTTTGCCTCGGGCGCAGGAGGACCAACACCATATATTGAGAAGCAGCTGAACGCACAGCTAGCGCACGATGGCAAGAAAGAGGTAGGTTTTGTGCTTTCAGATATCAGCCCGCACATACAAGCATGGCAGGCCGCTTCGAAGAAGAGCGAGAACCTACACTACATCCCTGGCGGTGTAGACGCTTCTGCTGCACCTTCCAAGGAAATGCTGCTTGAAGATGTGCCAGACACGGAGGGCAAGGGAGTCATGAGACTATTTAGTCTTGCTTTCCACCATTTCGATGATGACCTGGCAAAGAAGATCCTCAAGAACACAGTTGAGACATCAGATGGCTTTTGGTACGACTGTCGATGTCCCGTCTCTCAAGTCCCAGCATACTGACCTCTGCAGTATATTCGAGCTCCAGCAGCGAGATTACAACTCCTTACTGACAATCTTCTGCTTATGGCCCATGCTCATGCTGATGGCTCCCTTCCATTACCTACATGATCCTGTCTATATGTTCTTCACCTATCTCGTGCCATTGATACCTGGTGTTGTACAATTTGACGGACTCATCTCGATGCTGAGAACGAGGACACCAAGGGAAGTGTATGAATTGTTGCAGAGTCAGGTGCCGGAAGAAGAGCTGTCGAAGTGGAAGTTCCTGCATGGTCAAGAGATGCATACCTGGCCGTTTGGCTGGTTGAGCTGGATCATATGCTACAAGGATGACTAGCAGAGAACGTGCAAGCGTTCTATTTGTGTTGAGGGGATAGATCACTTGAACGAGTAGCAGTCGTGCAGGAAACGTACGGTGTTTGGTGAGAACAAGTCAGGTGTGCGCCAGCCATACAGGCAGAGCTCTGCGTTTTTGGTGGCAGTGTTTGAAAACAACGCAGAATCAACGACTGGTTCGCTCGGGAATACTGCGTCTTTCGATGCACGCCTACTTATACGCAAGCACGACGCAAGCTATACCGCTGGCGCAATGCTCTTCAGTCATCCTGTTTCCTACCACGAGTCCCAAACGTTACATATATCACACACATGCAGATCACGCACGCTTCAATTCTTCGGTATATAAGTACCAGCTTTGGATCGCGATCCTTCCTTTCTCTCTCTCCTATCAGTCCGATCACAACCCAAAGCATACTCACTTCAAGACCAGCGAAAGCACTCTCGTCTATCACATCCATCCCACAATCGACTATTGCTCTCAATCAAGCTTTGACAGGAGAAACCTTCGACATGTCTCGATCTTGCATTACTCCTACTACAGTCAACTTCCTTGGCGGCTCCGGCACGGCTGCACCACCGAACACTCCAGAGAAACCTAAGGGTGGCAAGCGCTCCCGCTTGGGTGGCTCCGGCACTGCGGCGCCTCCCAATACCCCGGAGAAGCCGAAAGGAGGGAAATAGCCACACCAATACCCTTGCCTGTTACAGGACCACGAGCTGCGATGCTCAGCTACATCAACGGATCTGGAACATATGACCTATAGTGCGGGATAGGAGGGTTTGCAGCATGAAATGTCATTGCTGGTTGGGAGCCACGAGGTGAAATGACGAATCCGAGAGTGCGGATTGTGCTGATTCAGGAAAAATACAAAACCCCCAAAAAACCAGCGGCGCTGGACGTCAGAGCTTTGGTCAGTGCTAGATAAATATCAGCTAAGGTAGCTGAGCTGAATGACAACATCAACAACAAAGTATTGTCTGCGTTGTCTTTCGTTATGCTGTGATGCGAAGCTCAACTATATCTTGCTCTCGGAAAAGTTCACACCCTCCGTCTCAGCGACCCTAAAGACCATCTTCTTCGCACTGACCTTGCCCGTCTGCAGCCTTGACAGACCCTCTCCAACCCCAGCAAGACCACCCTTCACAACCTCATGTGGATGCGGCTTGAACCAGCCTTCCTTCATGCCCTGTCCAAACAACCTAAACCAAGCATATCCAAAGTCATGGTTACTCGGCTGATGCACACTCCCCACCTGCGTAGTCGTCAGGATCACACCCTCAGGAATCCCCTCATAATTCCTGCCAGGCAACACCGTCGTCAAATGGCTGCCCCCGGGACTCTTGGTATCCAGCACCTGGCAGATATAACCATAAGACCCATGATCAGAAACCGCATCAAAAGCATACTTCAGCACCTCCCCCTCCCTCACCCCCGCCCTCAGCCCCTTGACAATCGCCTCCCCACCCTCCCGATAATCCACAATCGTATCTCCCTTCTCCCTCTGAATCAGCCCCTCCACAAACTCAATCCCGTTCCCCGCCACGCAAATAATCGGATGGATATCACTCTTGACCAACAACTTCACCACATACGCGCCCACCGCGCTCGCCGCCCCATAAACCGCCACGCCGCCCCTACAATCCGCCCTCACCAGCTCGCTGCCCACCCACGGCTCCGGCAGCCCCAGCCGCGTGAACAGGCCGACGGCCGCCGTCATCGCCGCCAACGGCACGGTCGCAGCCTCCTCGAAACTCACATCCGCCGGCACCATGAACGTCGTGTGCTCCCAGGCCACGGCGTACTCGGCGTAACTGCCGAACTCCTTCGTCATCTCGTGGAATGCGGCCACGCGGTCGCCCGGCTTGAACTCGGACACGGCGGAGCCGACGGCCGCGACGGTGCCGGCGATGTCGTCGCCGCTGTTGGAGCTGTTGAGGTGTGCGACCATGTGGGGCAGTTTCCAGTCTTTGGGGTTGGAGCCTGACACGTGCACTTTGATGATGAGTTGGGTTGGGGCTAGGGCCGAGGGAGACGGCGCCGCGGTGTCGGTCAGGGTCGAGGCGGTGCCGCCTGAGGAGGTCTTATGGACGAGAGCGGATTTCATGGTGTGGTATGGTATGGTCGGGTCGTGCTGGATTGGGAGTCGATCTTATGCTCTGTGAAGTTAGATGCTGCTTCGCGATCTTGTTCGGTTGTGTAGAAGGGAAGGAATGGGTTTCTTTCTGGAAGACTAGAGTCCAGGGTTTATCTCAGTGTCAAGTAGCATGTATTATGGTCGTACTTTATTATGTGGTCTGGACATTCTTACTATATTACCTGGCTGGACCTGCTGGAGTCTCCACTACCACAGGATAATGATGTGAGCCGGCAAGGAGCCGAGGGTCGAAGTGGCCCTCTATTACGTGCTTGTCGTGGAGTAGTATTGGTCGAAGCTCGAATAACGTTGGAGTCAGGGCAAGATGTCTCCGCAGAAACGTGACTCGAGATGCAGTGCATCCGCATGCTTATCAAAGCAGGAATAATGCAGGACCTGCCAGTGGTGGGATCGTTCCGTCTTGTACAAAGTGGTTGCCGTTCGGATCATAAAATTCATATACATAACCGTACTTACATATATTAGATCTCTACACGCTTGTATACATATACGAGGCCCTCAATCTCCCTCTTCGGTGGCTACCCTTTCATATCGCATTCCACCTCCACCTCTGCTTCTAAGAATTGATGGTCGCTCGTACAAAGTGTAGTAGTCAATCACGTCGCCACCCAGATAACTTTGACCGGGCGTTCGCTTCTTGAAGATCGGGGCAGGATCGCACCAGAAGTCCTTGCAATTACCTATGACACCTCTGCTGAATGGATTGCCCCTGTCTTTGATCTTACCGGCCGATGCGTCCGAGGCGGTCGCGAAGAAGACATCGATTCCGAGGGTCTTTTTGAGCTTGGCGAATATGCCATCAGGAGCTCGAGGCGTTGGATGTAGGCGCGTGGCGGCAGCCGCTGCATCGTTGAGTGACGTTGTGGCTGGATCTGCACCAAGTGTTGTAGGCCTTGCATTGTGCAGAGGCAAATGACTTGGACCATGAGGAGTAGAGTGGTCGTGTCTTTTCATGTTCTCGAAGGTCGTGATGTTCTTAGCAATCTGTATTGACTGAACAACCAACAACATTGAGATCCAGACCATCTGCATAAGCGTCCATATCGTCAAGGTTATGGTCCAAGTGTCGCGTAAGGCGAATGTGCATAGGTAAGGAGGCAGTAGATTACAGGTTGTGTCGGTAGGCGCTGGTAAAGCCTGTAGATACCCAAGGACGAGTTGAACGTAGAATATGATGCCAAAGAACATGCTGATAATGTACAAATAGAAATGCCGCAGGTTGTTGTTAGCAACGCAAGAGTTGATCCAAGGACAGTGGTGATCATGCTTCGCCACGCATCTCCCACAACGCCGACAGTGCTTGGATCGTAAAGGTCGTCGAATCATACATTGTATGCAGAAGTTTTCCTCATCAAACTTCCAGAGTGCAAACAGCTCTTGTACTACGCCCCTTTGCTGGTTTCGAGAGGCCAGTTTGGGAACATAGCCTGGATCTTCGGTCATCGCAAGGAAGTAGAAGTATGCTGTCAGGGTGTAAAGCACGCCGAAAAACAGATTGGGGAAAAAATAGTCGTTGTACGTCAGGGGCAGAATGAGCCAAAGCCAATCGAAGCCGACATAGAACAAAGTGCCTGAGAAGATACCAGCCAGGTAAGGTGTCTTGTGAATAGCGTGAAAGCCTGGAGGTCCTTGCTGACCTACCCACTGCGCGGACCATTGCAACCCGATGCCAACTGCTATTGATAATGGAAGACCAATGAATATGGAGAAGTGGGCTATGATCCAGGCGCAGGTTATCATGATGAGGAAAGGATATAGGTACAAGAACTTGGAGATCTTTGACCTGTCGCGTGTGAATGTACTCAGGTTCAGAGGTAGTTGCTTGGTTTGTCCATCAGGTGCATAACCTTGTTCTTGAAGTGCGCGAATGTATGGTCCTCGCGAGTTCATCTCCTTAGAGCAATCGGTAGGCGTCTTGCCATCATTGGTCTTGGCGAATCTGTCTGCGCCGTACTCGATGAGCTTCTCCAGGCACGGTCTTGAGCCTTTCACCAGCGCCCAGTGGAGAGGTGTGTATCCGTTATCGTCGATTGCGTTCACACTGGCGCCCCATCTCAGTAATAGATCCACACATGCTGGCCAACCCTTGTAACCTGCCCACATCAAGCTTGTATGGCCTTGGGGATCTTGCGCATCGACTGGGACGTTTTGAAGGAGGAGAAGGATAACGAGGAAAGCGTTGCCGTCTATGGTGGCAAGGTGCAGTATGTTGTAGCCTTGCGCATCGACAAGCAACAAGTCGGCGCCATGCTGTATCATAAGATTGACAATGTAGAAGTGACACCTTTGCGCGGCCCACATGGCTGCCGTCGCATTCGACTCTCCTCCTTTGGCATTGACATCGGCTCCCTGGTCCAGCAGATACTTGCACACAGCATACTGGTTGTTGATAGCAGCCCAATGCAGTGGACTTATGCCCTCCGCATCTTGATAGTTGGCCTTGTACAGTCCGTTCTCGATCATCTTTTGTATGTGTTCCAGAGCGCCTATCCGTGCGCACTGCATGATATCCTCCTCGAGAGGCAGCGCTGGCGGTCGGGTTGAGCCATTTGGAATACTTGAGAGCTCGACGCCGACCTCATCGGTCGCCGTCTTCGATGCTGCGGCTGGTCCTACGTTTGCTGCTGGGTTACGTTGGGCTGATGGGTTGGACATGGTGTCGGATCGTTATTGCTATTCCTTGTGCAGGTTCATGCTGACAAGGGAAAAGAGGCCTTTGAGCATAGCTACGCTGTGGCAGAGTCTACGCAACGTAGCAACATGTAGTGCAATCGACTATACCCTGAAAGCTCATTAGTTTCAGGCAGCCAGCGACCCCCCAAGTACCTAATGGCGCCGTGGGTGCTGACAGGGTTTCACGTGACATAGCTGGCGGCAAAGTTAAGCGGGCTTGGCAGCTTCGAGCTTCGCAGTTGAACTCCTTCCCATCCTGCCATTCCTTCATTCAGTCAGTCAAGAATCATCCACCAACTCTCTACTCCTCGCTCCTCCTCTCTGTGAAGCTTCACAATGATGTCTAGAAGCCTTTTCAGAACGGCGACCCGCCTCGCCGGGCCAGCATCACGAATTACCACCGTAAGCCCGACCACATCAAACCCATCAAACCCACCTCGACAAGCTTGAAAGATGTCAAGAAAGATGTCAAAGCTCTTCCCAAGCTAGCCAATAGTAGTCCAGGAGCTGATCTTGAGGACATAGGGCCGCGCCGTTACCCCAGTAGTCAACAGCGTGCGAACATATGCCGCCGATGCGAAGGCGTCGCCTACCGAGGTCTCCTCCATCCTAGAGCAAAGAATCCGGGGCGTACAAGAGGAGTCAGGTCTCGCCGAGACAGGAAGAGTGCTCAGTGTCGGTACGATGAGACAAGCAACGAGACGGAGAAGGCATCGAGTCGCTAACATTTGCAGGTGACGGTATCGCTCGTGTCCATGGCATGAGCAATGTCCAGGCCGAAGAGCTCGTCGAGTTCTCCTCAGGCGTCAAGGGCATGGTAAATTGCGCCACCCTGCATACTTGCGGTCCTTGTACTAACATCCGGCTAGTGCATGAACTTGGAAGCCGGCCAGGTCGGTGTTGTGCTGTTCGGTTCCGACAGAGGTATCAAGGAAGGTGACACTGTCAAGCGAACTGGTCAGATTGTGAGTGCTCCTGCAGGCAAAACAGCTACCAAACACGTCCTAACATGTTGTAGGTCGACGTGCCAGTCGGTGAGGCCATGCTTGGTCGTGTCGTCAACGCTCTTGGTGAGCCCATCGATGGAAAGGGCCCAATCAAGACCTCCCAGCGAACCCGAGCTCAGGTCAAGGCCCCAGGCATCCTGCCCCGAAAGTCCGTCAACCAGCCAGTACAGACCGGTCTCAAGGCCATCGACGCCATGGTGCCGATTGGTCGAGGTCAGCGTGAGCTGATCATCGGTGATCGTCAAACTGGAAAGACTGCCGTCGCTCTCGATGCCATGTTGAACCAGAAGAGATGGAACAGCGGAAGCGACGAGACCAAGAAGCTCTACTGTGTCTATGTTGCTGTTGGTCAGAAGCGATCTACCGTTGCCCAGCTCGTCAAGACTCTCGAGGAGAACGATGCCATGAAGTACTGCATTGTTGTTGCCGCCACTGCCTCGGAGGCCGCCCCACTGCAGTACATTGCTCCTTTCACTGGTACGTTTCTCTCCCCCGTTTCTTCTTCCCTTCTACCCTTCATTCCCTTGAAGTAAGGTAATTGGCCCTGGGCTTCCTTTGGCTTCCCTTGGATCTACTCAAATGCACGCCTACCATCCTGAGTTGTGTGTTCGAACACACCTTTGGTCGAGCACACTTGCTTGTGTCGGGGCCTCAAGAAACACAAGGACTCCAAGAAACACCTCGCCAAGGAAGCCCTCTTCGCCCGCGCAGCGACCTCGCCGTCGCCCTAGCTGGCCACAAGCACCCTTGTTGATTCTTTTGGCATCTGCTTACCATTACAACAACATACATACTAACTCTACAATCCTAGCAACGGCTATGGGAGAATATTTCCGAGATAGTGGCAAGCACGCCGTCATCATCTACGACGATCTGTCCAAGCAGGCTGTCGCCTACCGACAAATGTCTCTGCTGCTCCGACGACCACCAGGGCGAGAAGCTTACCCAGGTGATGTCTTCTACCTCCACTCGCGACTTCTCGAGCGAGCTGCCAAGATGAACGACAAGCTGGGTGGTGGTTCCCTCACTGCTCTGCCAATCATCGAGACCCAGGGTGGTGATGTGTCCGCTTATATCCCAACCAACGTCATTTCCATCACCGACGGTCAGATCTTCTTGGAGGCCGAGCTCTTCTACAAGGGTATTCGACCCGCCATCAACGTCGGTCTTTCCGTCTCCCGTGTCGGTTCCGCTGCCCAGCTCAAGGCCATGAAGCAAGTCGCCGGTTCGCTCAAGCTCTTCTTGGCCCAATACCGAGAAGTCGCCGCTTTCGCCCAGTTCGGTTCTGATCTTGACGCTGCTACCAAACAGACCCTGAACCGTGGTGAGCGTCTCACTGAGCTGCTGAAGCAGAAGCAGTACCAGCCCATGGCTGTCAACGAGATGGTGCCGCTCATCTTCGCTGGTGTCAACGGTCTCCTCGACAGCATCCCAGTCGCCAAGATCCTACAGTGGGAGGCAGACTTCCTGCAGGAGCTCAAGAGCAACAAGCCTGAGATTCTGTCGCGAATTGACAAGGAGGGTTCCCTCAGCAAAGACCTCGAGGGTGAGATTAGAGAGACGATTACGAACTTCAACAAGGCTTTCCTGTCATAGGTATGTTCGATCAGCAATTTTGCGCAACAAACCGTGCTAACAATAGAGCAGAAAGCACTCGTTGAAAAGCAAAATCTCTAGCGTGTACCATTGAATCTCTATATGCATCGTCAAGTCATCCCCTTTTATGCTTGATGGTTTGCAAGGGGCGAAAGACAAGAGGACGATTGGAACAAGACGGGCAAGAAGTGTTCATGCTTGTACTTGTACATTGAGTTCATGCCTCTCTGTAATTAGATCTCTCGAAAAGGAACCTCATCAATCCATTTTCATATGTTTGTGTATAGCATGCGTATTGTGCGATGTTGTTTGATCTGGTTCTCGTGTATTATGTTCACAACCTTGCCCACTGCATGACACTCGACTGTGCAAATTGTCCCGACTTGTCTGTCCATTGTAAGCCGAAGACAGTAGCATTTGTAGGTTTCAGGGGGACCCCAGTACAGAATTAAGGCGACTTAGGTAGTCGCGGCCGTCTAAAGCCAGGATATAGATACCTCGTACAACAGTCATTTACGCGACCTGTTATCGATCCACAACTTCATGTTATTGTTGTTAACGATCGAGGCCTGTACGACTACGCACTGAGGGCCCCCCGACAGACAGATTGTCCTAGGTCAGTGTCACTTGTCATAGACGAAGACCCGGTAGTCCGACACAGCAACCAACACTAACTGCCCGCTGGCAAGGACGGAACACATCCGTTTGTATACTTGTAGGTAGGTGTCTAAAGGACAAGTTTACTGGTGGTTCAGACTTCTGGTCACTTGACATGGAGCAGCAGTAAGGACTTCACTTGGCTTCGACAATGAGGAGCAGGATTGGTAGGTGGTGGGTATGCATTGTAGCAGAGACAATGGTGGAAGGGTCGAACTAGTCAAGAACTGTGCTAAAGGCATGAGCAAGAAGCGGCGGCACTAGGTTATTGGTCAGTATGGATAAGAAAACAGGCTATGAAGTCGAGCAGGAGTGAAGAGGAAAGAACTGCGAGACATTATCTGCTGGCGTTGAGACGTCCAACATTGTTGGATTGGTATTGTGACATGAGAACGAGTCTATGTCAAGTCTATCATGTGTTTTTAGAAGATATATCTCAGCTCTTTATTCGCGGACGATGTCATCTTGAGCTTGCAGCGATCTTCGTGATGAACATCGGTACACCGTGATAGCTGTCAACTTGTGCGTGCATTGGTAGCATGCTCTTAGAGCTTACTTGATATGCATGGTCGACTTGCCGTTCAAGAAGATTCTTCGAACTTCTTGAGGATGTCTGGGAACTCGTTCCAGTCCTTCATGACAGCAACACACTTGCACTGCTCGGTGAGCAGCTTGCCCATTTGCTCCATCTTCTCGGGACCATCCTCGACACCGTAGATACCAACGTAGGCGATACATGGGATACCAGCTCTCATGGCAGCAGTAGCACCAGACTTGCTGTCCTCGACGGTGATGGCGTCAGCATTCTTGACACCAAGCTGCTCGCAGGCATAGTTGTAGATCTTTGGGTCAGGCTTGCTGGATGGTGGGTTGAGAGAGGTGGCAGCGGAGTAGACGTGCTCGGGCTTGAAGAAACGGTCAAGGTTGCACTTCTCGAGGGAAGCAACGACACGAGACTTGGCTGAAGTAGAGACAACCGACATTGGGTAACCCTGGCTCTTGATCCACTCCATCTGGGTGGTGACGTTTGGGCACTCGACAGCTTTCTGACTGAGCTTGGTGGTGACTCGATCCAACTCTTGAGAGACGTAGCGCTCCATCTCTGCGTCAGACAGCTCGAAGCCATGCTTCTCTTTCAGGCCCTTGAGCATGCCTCTGAAGTTGTAGCCAACAAAGTCCTCGAGAAGAGACGCGGCGCTGTATCGCTGCTCAATGTTCTTCTCTGCCATGAGCTCGTTGGTGAGGTCGGCACACGCCTCGAAGGCTAGGTGCTCAGACTGGCACAGAGTGTTGTCGCAGTCGAGGAGGACATATTGAACCTGCAGAAGGACTTGTCAGTCTTGTTGTTTGTTGTTTGTCCAGAGGGGCGGACAGTGACCTACCTTGCCCATTTTGACGGTTGTGGTTTGCTTTGAAGCTTGAAAATTAGTAGTAGAGAAGGTTTGGGTTCTTTGAAGTGGTCTGAAAGTCTATAGTTGAGTAGAAGGCGGAGTGATCAATCTTTGTTACAAAATCCGGTGTGGACAAAATAAGTCGAGACCACCAAGGAAGCCACCGCGGGGAATGTCATTGTATGCAGGGCAGCGTCACGAGGGGCCCGATAGTGACGATCATTGGTCGCTCATGCTCTGGAAAGCGCAGCGCTGTCTTGACTTCGAGCTCCATCTAAAGTGCTTTTGAGCAGGCGGTGACTGTGCCTTCACGTTTTGACTGAGTGTTTGCATTGTCGGTGAGCCCAAGTTGACTGCACTGATAGCTCGTGGCATTTGGTTCCTGCAGACAGAACGGTAAGCTAGCCCGAAGCAGCTATTCCACCGCTCAGATCCACGTAGAGATCAATGGCAGGAGCTCAGATCAAAGTGAGCTCACACTCTTCTGCACAGAGCTGATACAAAGATGAGGATGTCTTATGGGAGGCTGTTTCATGGCGCAGTCTGGCTGTAGCCGTGTCCGCCGCCAGGGGAGCTATCACGTAGCTGATATCTTTAGATAAGTAGGTAGTTTTGAAGGTGTTGTCGAACTATCAAAACCTAGCTTTGATATTGAACACTATGGGTTCCTACGCGGATCATCTGCGATCAAGACTGATTTGCACATGAAGTGGTCCGGGGCGGCACGAAGCACGAGCTTGCGAGAAGCCAGTTGTTTTTAGCGTACCAAAGTTCTGCTTTCCAGAAAACAGCGAATAGTGGACGTTTCGACACAAGCTTGACCAGTGAGGAGTCAAAACGGGGTGCAGCTACAGAGCTCAATATGCAGCACGACAAGGGGGTACTGATGTTCTGATCCGTCATCTGAGAGTTTGTAAAGTTGTACCCTGGAAGAGCTGTGCTGAAAACGCATAACCCAAGCGATAACAGGAGATTGTATATTGAGCTTCATCTAACTCTTCCGCCCACCGATATGTTCCAAGCCCATTCATGATCTGTTAATTGTTATCTGAGGCTCTCTGTAGAAGATGGGGTAGTCGTGGTGGTGTTTGAGGGGGATGGGGCATTTATTTTCCCAAGGAGGACAGCTCAGCCACCGCCACACTTGCACCCGAACCTCGACTCCTGTGGCTTGACCACGGTTTTCCAAAAAGTTCATGACGAAGTCGACTGTGATGCAGGCTGAGCCTGATGTACCTATTCATTTCTCTCTATCCAACCTCCTTCTCGTGCCACGCCATACTCAAGCTTCGGAGTGACTGACAGCCCGTCTCCTGAACCCCTACCATAACAGGCTCTCATCTAAAGCTTTCGACGTGATGAAGGTCTGCTCACAGTGCCTGCGCACCTTGCGCAAGCAAGCACGCGTCGAGCAGCTGGTACGAGCCCATGAACTGTATTCAAGCCTTGCCATAGCTAACAGTATCTCCAGGCTCAGATCCAGATACAGTCACAACCCCTCCAAGCTCGGTATCTATCAAGCGCTGCTCCTCTCCGTCAACAGAGCCAGCGCCTCACTCAAACGCCCGCCCCAGAGGACCAAGTCGCACCACCACCCCTCCCAACAACATCTCCCACCGTGACAACAAACATTACAGCCCAAGTCCAGCCCCAGAATGGCTCCTCCAAACCCAAATTCAACTCTCGCTCCCCACCCCCCGACCCTAGCACCTCCCAAATGCAGCGCCACATAGCAGCTAACATGCGCCCCCAATCCATCACACACAAACTCGCCACCACCCTCCGCAGCGCCGCAAAATCCACCACAGAATCGTACATCACCTACGGCCTGACCGAGATCCTATTCAAGTCGTGCGCTGCCCAGGCCCCCTACACCATCCCGGAAGACCAGCGCATGGGCGTGTACACGGGCCGCGGCCCGCCCAAGAATGCACGTGAAGAAGACGTCGGTGTGCCCGATGACAGCGTAGCCGGCGGAAAGGGCGCGCAGAGCTGGTGGTTCCAGGAGATTGGGCTCGAGCCGACATTCAGTGTGTGGAGTCAGGTGTGTTTCCTGCACATGTACATCCTGACCGTGAAACTGCGGACGCTCGACAACGAGAAGTTGTTCCTCGATTATCAGCGGTATCTGATCGAGCACTTCAGCAATGCGGCCGAGGACAAGATGGCGCTGTTGCATGGGATGAATGCTCGAGGTGTGCGGAACAAGTTTTTGAAGGATCTGTTTCAGCAGTGGAGGGGTGTGTTGTATGCTTATGATGAGGGATTGGTGAAGGGCGATGCCGTGCTTGCGGGGGCGGTTTGGCGGAATTTGTGGAAGGCGGATGAGGATGTGGATTGGGAGAAGGTCGCGGTTGTGGTTGGGTACATGCGGAGGTGCATTGCTGGGTTGAACGATGTCGACGTGCAGGAAATTGCGAGCGGATTGAAGGAGGGGAGTAATTATTGGGAAGAGGCGCAGCAGGGGCTGATGGAGATTGTTGCGTCGAACAGCAGGGGTATCAGTGAGCCGATACAGAGTGCACCGGTTGGACAAGCATGAGGAAGAGCGGATTTGATCAAGAAGAGACCGCTGTATTACGGCAGGAGTTCCAAAAGAGTGTACCACCACCTCAATTGCCAATCGAGACACTTATGGTCGATCTCTGACCGGTCTGTACACCATAGACATTACCAACTATCAGCTTCCATTATCAAGTTCCAACCATGCATCACCCCGTCCCACAGCCCTTTGCCCAGGTGCCAAAGCCGACCGAGAGAGAGATCGGAATGCAGTAGATCAAGTAGCTGGAGAGCATCAGTTGAGATTTGTACATCTGAACAAAACGGATCAGCCTACATATAGCAGGACTAGTGGAGCCATGCACTAAAGCCCTCCACATAAGAGACGTCTGAACCGGGGAAACATCTATGTCTCATGTGAGCTCGATCAGGGAGAGCCTGTCTTGCTTCCAGCTCAGGGTAGGAAATCCTGATGAGCTGACGTCCGTGCACTCTTAGTCCATGGAACTGCACGCCGCAGTTTCACGCACATTGTATTGGTTTCCCCTTGCGTAGTCACCCCGTAAGTTCACCTCCATTACGCCTTGGTGCAGCAACATAGAAGATTACCCGCGAAAAGAGTCTGGCCGACTCGCTGCGAACAAACACATGGCATCAGTCACGGAGGATGCAGCTCCAGGACTTGCGATCAGCTAATGCCATGATCGCTACTAGGCCACGGCTGCGACTGCCAGATGAGACGTGGACGATCGGACGTGCACGTGATCTGGCGACACACCCCTGTCCATGTCGATGACATGTTGTGCCTGCAGTGGTGTAAGTCCCGCTTCAACTTCGGCACAGTCAAAAAGTTGACAGATATCGCATCTATCGCAGCGAACGGGCAATCTCATCCACACCTATCTCAAGGAGTGATCGCATGCTCTACCAACAGCACCAAACTCCAACAACCAGAGGTCCTTGTTACAGAATCTGAGCCATGATAAGGCAGGCTTGAATCCGCAATTCAGTCCACTCCGTCCCCGAGCGCAGGCCCGCTCTCTTCCACCACCACCACCTCGAGTCCTTCGACTTACCATCACTGCCACCATGTTGCTCTCAACCCTCTTCTCGCTCCTCCTGACCCTGCTCACTCTCGCGCTGGCCGCACAACAAGACTTCTACAAAATCCTCCAACTAGACAAGTCGTGCAACGAGCGCGACCTCAAGCGAGCCTACAGAACCCTCTCCAAGAAGTACCACCCGGACAAATCCTCAGGCGACGAGCAAAAGTTCCTCGAAGTAGCCGAAGCCTACGAGACTCTCTCAGACTCCACCACGCGCAAGATCTACGACCAATACGGCCACGATGGCCTCGCCAACCACAAACGCACCGGAGGCGCCCAACAACACAACCCCTTCGACCTCTTCTCCCAGTTCTTCGGTGGCGGCGGCCGTCAACAACCTGGCGTGCGCCGCGGCCATGATATGGAAGTTAAGCTGTCCCTTCCGCTCCGCGACTTCTACACTGGCCGCGAGGTCCCCTTCAGCCTCGAGAAGCAGCAAGTCTGCGACACATGCTCCGGCTCCGGTTCTGCAGACGGCCACGTCGAGACCTGCACCCGCTGCAACGGCCGCGGCGTCGTCATCCAGAAACACATGCTCGCCCCCGGCATGTTCCAGCAGGTCCAGTCCCACTGCGACGTCTGCGGCGGCAAGGGCAAGACCATCAAGCGCCCTTGCAAGACATGCAACGGCTCCAAGGTGGTGCAGAAGACCATCGATCTGGTTGCCGACATCGAGCCCGGCATGCCGCGCGGCCACAGGATCGTCTTCGAGAACGAGGCGGACGAACACCCAGATTACATCGCAGGCAACCTCAACGTCGTCATCGAGGAACTCAAGTCGCAAATCAACACAGATAACACCGACGAGGCGCGGAGTTCGCGGAACGACGGCGCCTTCTTCCGTCGCAAGGGCCCAGATCTCTACTGGCGGGAAGTCCTCAGTTTACGCGAGGCCTGGATGGGCAGTTGGACGCGCAACCTGACGCATCTGGACGGCCACGTCGTGCCGCTGGCCAGGAAGCGCGGCGAGGTCGTGCAGCCGGGCCAGGTCGAGGCTGTAAGCGGCGAGGGCATGCCCATTTGGCACGATGGACACGTCCACGAGCATCATGATGATGACGAAAAAGCCCACGAAAGCCACGGGAAGCTGTATGTCGAGTACGTGGTTGTCTTGCCAGATCAGATGGAGAGTGGCATGGAGAAGGAGTTTTGGGCGCTGTGGGAGAAGTGGAGAGCCAAGAACGGCGTCGATCTGGGCAGGGACAGCGGCAGGCCCATCCCATCACCTGCGCAGGGGGCCCAAGACGTGAAGGACGAATTATAGCACTGCCTGCCTGCCTGCCTGCCTGACTGACTGTCTGGGAAGTCGTGGCGAGGAGCTGTATCTAGTCGATCGACGATTGACAATTGTCGTAGACTTTTTTCTTCTCTTCGTCGATGATCCTTGACCTAACTTATCTGCACCCCTCATCCCAGTCCAGTCCTCGTGTCGAAGCAGGAGTGGAGAACACAGTGTCGTCCGTACACGAGGGCGTCGTCGGCCTGGGAAATACACATGGTCTAATTCTAATCGATCAATCAGGCACTGCAGCACACTCACTTACTCACTATTCGTCCCATCCCGTCCCGTCCCGCTCCGCTCCGCTCACATACCGATCCGACCTGCCACACTCGACTGCATGGTTGGTGATCAACTACTGTATGTTTGTGTAGGTCGTCTCCAACCAATTAGCTACCGTAGGTCGGGCAAGTTATTGATGGTTGTATAATGGCTGGACTACTAATTCGTCTGTACAGTGGACACTGACTTATTAGGCTATTGAATCCGCAGATTGTCCACGTACCTAGCTTAGTATATATACATGGCCGTGAACCTTTTGCGCTCTGACAGTCGCTGCACGGTCGTTCTGTCTCTGCAACAAACACATCAGGCTCCCCGCTAGTGCTGTATTCTTCCCACGATTCGATGTTTCCAGCAATCTGCTGGGGTTCGGTCAGCTTACAAGACACTCTCGTCTTGGTGTCGTGCTATCTGTCCTTTCCTTCCCATCTATATACCCTTCATCATTAATAGTCATGCAACATGTACAGTCGCGCCGCTCAAATGCAAATGCTTCAAGAAATGCTGAATCGACAAGATACTCGTATAGCGCCGTTGCGCCGGTGCCTGCAAACGTCGTGCCGCCTCGTCTCAAACCGAGCCAATGATTTCGTCATCCGTGAGAAACGTCAAAGTACGCCCGGGATAAGCAAGACGAGCCACTTTTGCCCGAGCCGCAGGTGGTGGGACCGGCTTGGAGACCATGATCACAAAGATTACCTCTTATGGTTCTGAGTCTCATCCGGTTTCCTCGTTTTCGTTCCATGGTCTTTCATGTTCGTGTTTTCCTGCTTGATGGTAACGTTGCTACTCGACCAGTCACTCGTCGATCGACCCTTAACCTTCAAAGACATGGCAGCTCTCGAGGGAGCGTTCGATTCAGACTGCATGCGCTTCAGTGCTGGTGACGGTCCCTTGTTCTTTTCACCGGAAATATTCGACGACGCTGCTGTTGCTGCATTGGAGAAGCTGGTTTGACCTAAACTTCTGGTCCCCACCATCCGGCTACTCCCACCTGGACTTACAACGCCGGGCGGCGGACCAGGTATGTCTATCACAGGCACCATCGGCTTATGCCTTGTATCTTCGTCTAGCAGGTGTTGAGTGAAGTAGTCTTCCTGGGCACGAAGTTTGTGTGATGAGACGCCTGGGCTGGTGGCCATGTTGAGTCTCTCTACGTTTTCTTCCGTCAATGCCATGACGCCGGCTGTTGACTCGCTGTTGCCTTGCGCAGGGTAACTTCGTAGCATTGGACTCGTCGGGTCTGACAAATTGCTCATGTTGTTCAGAGCGCTCGCGTGAGGCACCGTATCAAACATCTGAGCTTCGGTATCGGTGGCAGCAATAAGCTTCAAATTTCTGAGCTCAGCAGCCTTTTCCTCATTCGCAGCCCTCCGAGCGTCTCTTTCAGCTTCTGTGCCAGCACCTGGTACCTCGCTAGCAAGGATTCTGTTGGATAAGCTTGATCTTCGCTGTTGACCCGTGGCAACTATCGCTGGTTGATGCGCAAGTGGTGCTGGCCGCATATGTTCAGGCAGGGGGAGCGGTGCTACACCGGACCTTGGGCCCAGGACCTCCTTCGCGATGCTATCAACATCTGCACAGCTGGAGCTGTGATCTGTTCCGCTCCTTGAAAGTGCAGGCTTCGCCGGACTGTATGTGTTCTGGTCATCAGACGACTTTGCGTCTCGCGCAATCCATTTGATGATCATCTTTTCGAGGATGGCCCGCTTGACCGGCTTGCTTAAGTAGTCGTCCATGCCAGCTTTCTCGCACTTTTCTCGGTCTCCTTGAATAGCCGAGGCTGTCATTGCTACAATAGGAATCCGCTGAAGCGCTTCAATGTCATTGTATGGTGCATGATGTCGCAACACATGGGTCGCGTGGTACCCATCCAGGACCGGCATTTGACAGTCCATCAGAATTATGGATGGTACAGGATAGTTTGCTCTTTCTTCCGCCGGCAGACTAGAATCGGTGGCTTTCAGCAAATATTGTAGTGCTTCTTTGCCGTTCCAGACTGCATTAGCTGAAAATTTGAGGCCTTTGATGAATTTGAGGGCAATTTGCTGATTTACAGGGTTGTCTTCGACCACGAGCAGGTGAAACTTATTGCGTGCTGTATCAGTCATGGACGTGTCCCCTTTCGACCCCCTCCTGCTCGCGTTGCTGTGAGGAGAATGCGCTAGAGGAGGCGAGATCCGAAGACCCTTGGCGTCGGTTACTGCATTGTCGGCAGACATGGACAGTTCAGAATGCATCCGATCTGGCAAAGCTCCGATCTCCACGAGAGGAGCTGAAGCGCCATTTGTGAACTCTGGTTTCTTGAAAGGTATTCTGAAGGCCGCAGTGGTACCTTGATCAAGGTTAGACTCCAGCCAAATCTGTCCATGCATCAAGTCGACCAAGTTCTTCGAAATCGTCAGACCGAGGCCAGTCCCGCCAAATCTTCTGGCTGTACTCGAGTCAGCCTGGCTGAAAGGCCTGAACAAGCGCTTCTTGACCTCCTCTTCAATACCAATGCCAGTGTCTTCGACGGTGAATTCCACGATGATCGTATCTGCTGTGTTCTCGACGACGGTAGCTGCCAGTTTAACATATCCTTCTGATGTGAATTTGATGCTGTTTGTCAGTAGATTCGTTAGAATCTGTCGTATGCGGCCAGGGTCCCCCAAGAGTGGCAACTCTTCCGCATCACCCAGTTGTAGGTCGCTCGAAAATTCCAAATTCTTCCTTGCTGCAGCATACGAAAGCATTTTTGCAACATCCCTAAGCACGACTGTGATGTTAAATTGCACCTCTTCGATGTCCAAACGACCCGACTCGATCTTGGAGAAATCCAAGATGTCGTTGATGACGGTCAATAGTGAATTTGCAGATCTTTGTATGTTCTGTGCAAAATCGCTCTGCTCTTGATCGAGGTCGGTATCCATAAGAAGCTCCGACATGCCTAGCACTCCAGCAATCGGTGTCCGGATCTCATGGGACATGTTGGCCAGGAAACTGCTCTTCATTTTGCTTGCCTCCTTGGCAGCGGTCTCTTGAGCTATCAGCCTCACATTTTCCTGCTCTTGCTCTTTCATCTGTGTGACCTCCATACTCGTACCGATAACGCCAATGATCTCTTCCTGATCGAGAGGGCCACTCGGCACAGACCGGCCCCGTTGAGGCATGAGCCGCACCCTAAACCATCGTCGATTGTTGTTCTGCAGTTCAAAAATCTCGAGCGGGGACTTGCCAGAGAGCACACGATCCACCAAATGATCAAAACGTGCTGTATCGATCTGGTCTTTGAAAGCTTCGGCAGCTCTCTGACCAATCAAATTTGACGTCTCGAACATCTGTTTCTCTGAATTGATCGCATCTTCACGCGAGCCTTCGAAGAAGGTCAGGATGCCAGCCCGGTCAATGATCCACATAGTCATTTGGGCGTGGTTCAAAACATCTACCAGTTGCTGTCTTCCTCGTTGACTCAGCTCTCGAGCATCGACAAGATCCTGAATATCGGTACATGTGCCATACCACTTGATGATCTTGCCAGTATCGTCTTTCAGTGGTAAGGCTCTACCCAGCATCCACCGCCATACGCCGTCTTTGCGAAGACATCGATACTCTACCAGATACTCATCGCCGGTTGCAAGCGAATGCATCCACTTTTTACCAGCGACCAGGAGATCGTCGGGATGAAAAGGCAGGACCCAGTTGGTGCCACGGCATTCTTCTGGCGCCAGACCCGTATAGTCATACCATCTCTGGGAGAAATAGTCATGAAAGCCATCGGGCCGCGTGGTCCATAGCATTTGTGGCATGGTGTCGCAGATTAGCTGGAATTGACGCTCATTCTCGGCAGATTGGTTGGCGATCTTCTCGGTGAATTCGGTGACATCTTTGAATGCCACCAGGCCGGCGAAGAACTCATTCGTCTGGTCATCAAAGACGGGATAGCCACTAACATCATAAGTGGACTTCTTGCCCGTACCGGTATTGATCAAGCCAATCTGCCAGCTAGCGAAAGGCTGCTGGGACCTGCAGAGCTTGATGATGGGGTTCTCGTCCTCGCGCAGCTCGCGGCTAAAGTCGGCGGTCCAAGGATTGAAGCGGGACATGAAATCGTAACTGTCATCGGTTGTTGGATCAGCGGTCACGGCCAAGAGCCTGCGTGCGGCCGGGTTAGGGAAAACGACGCTCTCGTCTCTCCACATAGCTATTACAGGGATGTGCATGGCATTCAGAGTCGCATCTTTCATGCGAGTGACTTTTTGAAAATCGGTAAAGGTGTTTGCGCTGACACATCTTGAGGGAGCGCCGTTTGGAGGGAAGGCCCGAGCACCTTCCGAGGGCGAATTCACCATGGAGCTGGCAGTGGAAGAGCCCGGGGTAGTTTGTGAGTGAGTTGAATGGTTTGAGTTACCTGAAGCGGTTGAGGTGGCTCGCCGCGGTTCATTGTTCTTGGCGTGATATCTGGACCTGGATTCGGTGTTGGAACTGCTGGCGGTGAAGGTCAGGGTAAAGAATCTCTGGTCATTCATGTTCCAGATGGTAATGATCATCCTGCATGTGGCGTTGATACTGGGGCTCTTTGCCTTGACTTGACGGTGTGAGCGATCGTATGGAGAGGGTGACTGTTTTTCAGGTGAAGAGGAGACGACCACCTCGACGACAGTGTCTTGTATGGGGGCACGTTCCCTGGTGGGCGAGCAGCCCCTGTCAGAGGGATCGAGATGTTGTCCGTTGGCGTTGGGGGAGGGGGTCATGTCGCCAGATCGCGGCAGACCGGAGTGATCGGGAGGAGTGGTGGGAGGGCTGGCAGCGAGGCCAGAAGCAAGGTTATCCAGGAATTTGTCCCAACTGACCCAGACAGGAACACCATCGGCGATCAAGTCGATGCCGATCTGCGACAACGATTGACCCTTTAGGCCACGAATTATGGAGTCATTGGAGAGGTCTGTATTATCATACAGACCCAGCAGTCTACCCATGGCTTCGTTGGTTTGAACGATAGTCTTCAGGGAGTCGAGGACGATGAGAGGAGTTGGGAGGAACTGCAGGGCAGCCAAGGCAGTTTCGGCGGCGTCTGGCGCATGGGGTAAATCGAGATGCATGCTGCTGCCGGAGCCGTTCCTCTTGTGGCCATGGTACTTGGAGAAAGCAGAGGAGGGATGCAACAAGGACTCGAGGTTAGGGGTGTCGTGTGCTGGCGTCTTGGTTGATCTCTCCGTTGGCCTCTCTTGCGGGGCCTGATAGACCTGGTGCACTGTTTCTGCCGACGAGCCTCTCGACAGGGCATGGTCGGTTGGTGCCCCATCGTCTTCGACCAGGGCCATTCTGTGCTAACAAGTGACGAGTTGTCCCCCTCGAGTGTCAGGGCGACATGAGTGCTCCTGGAGGGCGACAATGGTCGGCTGGTCGGGCGGTCGAGTGGTCGACTTGGTTCAGGCTGGATATTCACGTCTGCGCATGCTCAATTGGCGGCGCGTGCCGGTATACCTGCACTCAGGTACCTAGACTCAGTGTCTGCAGCAATCGGCTGACGCACGTGACAGGAGCGGTGGTGGTGTGTGCCGGCAACAACAGGAGCAGGCAGGCGACATGAGGCACTGGTTGCAGTCGTGGATTGTGGGTGGTGGACGAAGCGCAGAACCGGTGGCAGCAAGTTGCAGGCTTCAACCTGCACCTTCAGCTTGGGCTAACGAGATGGGCAAATGGGCCCTCAGGAACAATCGGTTTGACTTTTCTCCACTCCACTGCATTGGCCCTTCCAAATTGAGAGCCTCGACGGGCCCACAATGATCTCATCCAAGCACTACCAAGTTACCGCTTCACCTACCACGCACAAGCCATCACCTAACTTAACTCTATCGTTAGAGCCACCGTACACGCGTGCTCGGTAATGTCTGACTCATTTCACGAGCAACAACACACACACACCACGAGACTACCTACTGTTGCAGCACACTCAACAGCAAACACGTAGCGTAGATGTCATTGCTCGCCATGTGCTTGCCCGTATTTGTGGCGCCTGCGGAGGAACCTTAACTACTACCGTAAGATCAGGGTGTTCTGAGGCACCCTGAATCATGCCGGGGCCCGTGCGACCAAAAATTGGAGCCAGGCCATGGGAAGGCAACTTGCACACTCCCCTCACTTCTCTCGTCTTTCGTCTTTCGTCTGTGCTGTTCGCTCGACAGGATGCGATTGATTCCACCACAAGTCTAGACGCGTGCTGAATGCCGTTCACTCTCGGCCACGTTGACAGCCTGCCCAGCCACAACCGCAATCAGCCGTGAGTAATCCACTCCATCCGATCGTGTGATCTGACCTTGCAGCAAACGTGCAAGGATTGAATCACAATTCGCCCCCGTCTCCTTTTCCGCCGCACTTCGGCCTATACTTAGGTAACCCTCACACGTGATCAGATGACTGATATCTCCCTTTTCTCATCGAATCACGCTTGCCCATTTTTCGGCTATGCGTTTCCTTCCGTTGCCCATCGAATCAAACTCTAGTATCGGCGGGCTGGTGTCTTTCTTTCCTTTCAGGCACCGGAAATGCATCCCTCCATGCCGCACTTGAGCCGCGAGAGGACCCTGAGTCGAGACCAAGCTTGCTCTGGATGGCGAATCTCGACTTACCGCCCACCTGCCCGATCCACTGCACGCCTCATAGTCTACGTAGACGACTTGTCCGTTTCCTCCTTACCCCGTCATCGAGCTTGCTGGTGCACGATTGATATGACTTCTCCCCAGGAAGCCGAAGTTCTCGTGGTCAATCTGACAGTAGTGGGACTACAGTCCAATGGCGAGGGGCTTCCCTGCTGAGAGAACACCAATCCATGCAGCTTGCTGGAACGGCGAGTCCGTTTGTAGCATTCCCGCGTCAATCTGTCCTGCAGAGTTCATCCTTTCATCCTGTGCATTCGTGCTCATTCACCCACCCCGGCTCCCTGGACCTGTCGTATCTCATTATCCACATAGCCACCCAAGTTGGCACTAGGGAGATCTTGGTCAAGAAAGCAAGAGAATCGCTCTGAATGCTCCCTCAGGTATCCTGGCGCACCCCCTCCAGCGCTCGTGGTCCCAAGGGTTGTACGACTCGATGACAGCGTCATCGTTATATACACCATATATGATCTTCGATTCATGCGTCGAAAAATGTTCCCAATTCTCTCTGAAAACTAGGGGGTTCGTTGTACTTGTGAAACATCTCTCGGCCTCGCCAACAACGTGATGATCGACATGTAGCGCTAACTCACTGAAATAACGTTACAGGTTCCTCACCTTCAGGCTATGCACAGAAGAAGCTCAATCGTGGCTAAGACGACATAGAGCAGAATGAATGCCCTTCGGTCAGGCCGTCTCGCTTCTCGCGCAATACAAAGCGACATCTTCACAAAGTCCGCCGTCCCTCTGCACAATCTCAAGCTCTGATTTCTCTCAGCGACTTCTCCACCGCCTAGACCAGATAATAATATTCTTGTCCTCCTGACGTGCGAGGGAGACTTCTCTGTGCGGCTCTCACATCAAGATGATTGCCATAGCCAGAAGCTCGGGCAATAGAAGGAACTAGCACTAACATAGACCAACAAAGTCTTACGAGACTCATCCATGTCTGTGGCTGTTCATGTCACCGGCCTGGGCAACATTCACACATCTACATACACAAATATCTGGGTCGTAGTCGGCTCAATGACGTGAGTGCGAACCGATGATATGTATGTCATTTAGCAGCACCTGCACAGATTAGTCCAGAGGATATTTCAACCAGATTGACTTGTGGCTGCTGATAAGCCCATGTAATTCATGTTTGACCCATCTCAAACTATGAAACTACCCTCTTGAAACGCCGATCGCTATGCAGTGATATCTTTACAGGAAACAGTCGCCTCTGTCATCTGGGCTCACCTCATTTCTCGTACTTGTCGAGCGCCCTCAGCAAGTTCTTTGCCTTGTATTTCAGCACCTTCACACTCTCCAAGAACAGCAGATCGCTGGGGAATTGGCCCGTGCTCTCCACATTGAAGATGAAGTGGTCCTGGACTCGTCCAAGTTTAACCTTGCCATTGAACTCTTCGTGCCGCAGACACTCTCGACTCACTGTGTCCTTCATTGGGTCCTTTACCACCGCTTTCTCATCACCTTCTCGGCCGTGATATGCAGGATCTTCACTGTGGACGTCCTGCGGCGTGACGCGCTCAATCTCGATGACCCCCTTCGGAAAGCATTTCTGAAATTTCCTCGCATCAGCACCCAGGATTGGTTTCACGATATCGATCTTCGGCAGTAATCTGTATGTTGCCGTGCCGACGGGACTGAACTTGGCATGATCGGCTCCCTTGCCCAGATGGGCGTGCATGACCACGTGGATCTCCTGGCCCGGCCGCAACTTGGCAATCAATATCCCTGGGTTAACCGCCTGCACAGGGCACCCCTTGAAGCGCTCTTCCTGTTGGCCAAGCGGTGTCCACACAATATCCCGCGCGAAGACGCTGCTGTGCTCGTATTTCTCCTCAGGTTCGCCGTCATCCTTCGGGTTCGGCTTCCACTCACACTTCACCTTGAGTTCGAGCACGACAGTGTTGTAGTCCGATGGACCCATCCCCTCAATGCCATTCTCGGGATCGGGCTTGATGTACCATTTCATGAAGCGGAGGCCCTCGAGGCTCCCCTTGAGAGGGATGAGACCCAGACGGTGCGCGAGAACTTCATCGGCAATGACGGAGGTGTTGTCGTTGAAATAGCATGTCTCGATGGCGAGGGTGGGGACTTCGGCGAGGAGGATGCGGCGGAAGGCGTTGGCAATGCTGGCATCTATGCCGACTAGAGAAAATATTGCGTTGTCGGGAGAGTTTTGGTGGAATTGGACGTTGAGGCCTTGTGCGAACTTCGACGTCGACCAGGCGGCGTCTTCACCGGGGTGGTGGCCAGGGAAGTCTGTTGAGGTGATGTTTGTGACTGTCTCGGGATTGACACCTACTGTCTTGCGTTTGTCGAGTTCTGCCCTGGAGGGCGCCATGGTGGTGATTGGGTGGTCGAGGCAGGTGCTGCGAATCGTGTCGCTCGCGACTGCCCGCATCGTATCTTCAAAAAAAAGTTGTTGCGACTGCCGTAGATTATCCGCCAAAGCTCGAGCTAGGCCCAAATCGGAACAACCCAGGTCATGTGCTCTTGAGCTCTGGTCGATATCATCATGGACCACTAGTGGACCTCAGATCGCATTGTGCCTTTGCCTCCCAGTTCACAAAGTCAGCACTACACGTCTCGACAGACACCAAACCTCTCCTCTCTCTCCCACTCTCGGGCAGCGCCCATCCTTCGACAATATGGCTGCATCCTTCGTGCGTCTCGCAGGTCGACAGACTGCCAAACGACTTTGTCTCCGACCTTCAGCTCCCAAGACATCCCTGCTCGCAAGGACGATATCAACAACACCAACCCGACGATATGCACAGCCTGAGCCGAATATGGAGAACCCGCAGGTGCCGGCATATGCACATCTCAGCAACACGGACAGCGCCGCCACGCGAGGCATGACGATTAACGAGGATGAACAGGCCATTAACAAGGCACCAGACACGAACTTGGGTGACGAGTATGAGACGAGAAAAGTTCGGCACTATACCGTCAACTTCGGCCCCCAGCACCCCGCCGCTCACGGTGTGTTGCGCTTGATCCTCGAACTCAATGGTGAGGAGATCGTGCGAGCAGATCCACACGTCGGTCTGCTGCACCGAGGAACAGAAAAGTTGATCGAGTACAAGACGTATCTACAGGCTCTGCCGTATTTCGACCGACTGGATTACGTCTCTATGATGACCAACGAGCAGTGTTTCTCGTTGGGTGTGGAAAAGCTGTTGAACATCGAAGTGCCGGAGAGGGCCAAGTGGATCAGAACACTGTTTGGGGAGATCACGCGGATACTGAACCACTTGATGTCAATTCTGTCGCACGCTATGGATGTTGGTGCTCTGACGCCTTTCTTGTGGGGGTTCGAGGAGCGAGAAAAGTTGATGGTGAGCCCAACCCAGTCCCTCTCGTCGACTATGTGCTAATGGTGGACAGGAATTCTACGAACGTGTTTCTGGAGCCCGACTGCACGCAGCATACGTTCGGCCAGGTGGTGTTTCACAGGATCTGCCATTAGGTCTGCTCGATGACATCCACGCTTGGGCCACGCAATTCGGTGATCGCATTGACGAGACCGAAGAACTTCTCACCGACAACCGAATTTGGATTGGCCGGACCAAAGGTGTCGGTGTCGTGTCAGCAGCCGACGCCCTCAACCTCTCTTTCTCGGGAGTCATGCTCCGAGGTTCGGGTGTGCCCTGGGATGTCCGAAAGTCGCAGCCATACGACGCATACGACAAGGTCGAGTTCGATGTTCCCGTCGGCTACAACGGAGACTGCTATGACCGATATCTCTGTCGAATGGAGGAGTTCAGGCAATCGCTGAGGATCATCCACCAGTGTCTGAACAAGATGCCACCTGGACCAGTCAAGGTCGAGGACTACAAGATCTCGCCGCCACCTCGAGCGGCGATGAAGGAGAACATGGAGGCGCTCATCCACCACTTCTTGCTGTTCACCAAGGGTTACACGGTGCCGCCCGGTGAGACGTATAGTGCCATCGAGGCGCCCAAGGGTGAAATGGGTGTTTTCATTGTCAGCGATGGAAGTGAGAGACCGTATCGATGCAAGATCCGAGCGCCTGGCTTTGCTCATCTAGGAGGCATGGACCATATCGCGAGGGGTCACATGTTGGCTGATGCTGTGGCCATCATCGGCACTATGGATTTGGTGTTCGGTGAGGTCGATCGGTAGTCCATTCCTCCCCACGGCGACTTTGACGCGAGCACAGCGATGCGTATATTGTACTAGCGACATTTTCTTTTCCATTACGTTTGCAGAATGTACAGCTTGCAACAATTTCCATGCTTTCTACGCTGGCTGATCGTGCAGAGTGCCTAGTATTCGTGTGTGATTATGGTACGACAAGCCTGTATCTCTGCCACCGAGAAGAACCCTGTGGAGCCGTAAGTGGTTTAGGTAGGCCCGCCGATAGCCACGCTCGGCCAGCTTCAAGTTGCTCACACGAAGCCACCTTACTCGTCCAAGCTGATCATACAGCTAATCTGAAACACAAGCGTGCGACCTCATTCACAAATGACAGTTGTTACGCGTCTCGACAAGATGTGACGTCCATAAAGAATTGGCTATTCCCACATTCCTATGACACTCAACAAGACATAGAGCATCTGTATAAGCATGTCCTACATCCTCTGTTTAGTATCGTCACCCGCATCCCCCACGTGCTATCGCTGACCGCCAGTCCCGCTTACTGCTGATCGCGCATAGGGTACACCTTCTTCCGTAGATGCGAATTGAGGGCTCCTTCACACAAAGATGTCGCACTCGGAACACACCAAGCGTCGAGCGCCACTCAGGGCCGGTGGTGGACAGTCGTCCGCCTTGCAAGACCAACAGGTTGTCAGACAGTTCACCCCGCTCGTCGCACGCTACATCGAGAGCATCTTCAATGATCTGGTGTCATCCAGTCGTCCCCAAAGTCCAGATAGCCCTCCTCTGACCTCATACGATCAATACATCGCCTGGTGGCAGTCGCCTGCTTCAGCAGCTCTTGCCCCGCCTGTGAACCACGATCTTTCCCTCCCTTTATGCAACTACTTCATTTCCTCCTCGCATAATACCTACCTTAGTGGTAACCAGCTATACGGGGCCTCAACCACTCAGTCATACACCGATGTGCTGTTGAGAGGGTGTAGGTGCTTAGAGATCGATGTCTGGAATGGCGAGGATGACGCCTCCAGTGTCAGCAGTTCGGACGTTGAAGATGTGGAACGTGAGAAGTCGTCTGCTTCTAGAAAGCATGGAGCCATGTCGAAGTTGAAGAGCCTCGGGGACAAAGCTCAGGACAAGCTGCGAAGAAGAAATTCCTCCAAATCACCTCCCAAGAGAGCACCAGACACACATAGACGACATGACCAGAGTGATGAGCTCGCAGAGGACCTGTCGGCTGTAGAAATAGCTGGACGAAGAGCAATGCTGATGACTGAGCCTCGTGTCTACCATGGCTACACCTTGACCAAGCAGATCCCATTTCGAGAAGTCTGCGAAGCAATTAAAGCTGCCGCGTTCAAGGCCTCGACATTACCCATCATTGTCTCCTTGGAGGTCCACTGCAACCTCGATCAGCAGCAGGTCATGGTCGATATCATGGAAGAGACATGGAAAGGGTACCTCGTTGACATGTCTGGCAAGTCTTACAGCGCCATCCACACGCTGCCCAGTCCAGACTCTCTTCGCAACAAGATTCTCATCAAAGTCAAATGGACATCAGCCACAAGTCCTGAACCAAATGATCCTCTTCAGATCTCGGAAACCGGCGACTCAGGCCAGACCGACGGCACAGCCTTGTCGCCGCAGTCCTCGCAGCAGCAGAAGGCAGTGAAAATCATAGAGTCATTGTCAAAGCTTGGAGTGTACACGAGAGCATACTCATTCAAGAACTTCCAACAACCGGAAGCCAAGATTCCTACACACGTTTTCAGTCTAGACGAAAACAAACTCGGTGATATACACTCCCACCCCGATCATGGTCCGGACATGTTCCAACACAACCGGGACTACCTTGTTCGGATCTATCCTTCCGCTCGGCGGCTGAACAGCAGCAATATTGATCCGGCCTTTAGCTGGCGACAGGGTGCGCAAATCGTGGCTCTAAATTGGCAAAGCCTTGATCGAGGTATGATGCTGAACGAAGGCATGTTCGCTGGCGAGCAGGGTTATGTTCTCAAGCCCGATGGTTTCCGCAGCGCTAGCACGTCGGAACGACCATACGCGATTCGGCGGCGTCTTGACCTGACCGTTAGGCTCATTGCGGGACAAAATCTGCCAATGCCAGCAGATAAAGGACCAAGCCATGCTGAACATCTGAAACCGAAGGTTGCGTTTCAGCTACACGTGGATACGCATGGTCCGCCTGGACAAGGGGATAGCGAGCAGTCCGATAAACACGACTGGAGATCCAAGTACACCCATGGAGAGAGCAAACAAAGTGCCGGGGAGGAAAAGGAAGAGGACGAACGAAAACTCAAGCGAAGCAGTCACACTGCCAGGTCTGCGAACCCAGACTGGGGCCAGAGTGAGAAGATCACTTGGACAGATGTGCCAGATGTCGTTGAAAAGCTTAGTTTCCTCCGCGTCAAGGTCAAGGACGACAAAATGATGGCGAGAGACGACCTTGTTGCTTGGGCTTGCATCAGACTCGATCGCTTGAACACAGGGTACAGGTTCTTACATCTTCTAGACACCGAGGGCGAACCTACTGAGGCTGTGCTGTTGGTTCAGATCGATAAGACGATTCATTGAATTGTTTCTCCACAATGCGACACTTATCTAGCTGTTCGTGGACGTCCTACAGACCAATTCTTTTTCTTTAGCAGCCAGTTGTCCAATTTATCAATAAGCAGGATGCAAGGGCTACGAAGGACATGTTCAGAACACCAGTGGGTTTCTTCGCACGTAGAGCAATACATACCCGATTTTCGGCAGCATACGAGTGTCTAGGCTTCGACCTGGATATCTTCTCTCCCAGCGATTGGTGCTAGGATCACAGGCGCTAACAAGCCGAAACGGCATCTTCCACGTGGCCAGGCCCACAAAAACTCCAGGTTCCCCATATCTTCGGCGTCCATCTGAGCTTTCGGTAGATTCGGTATGGGTCGGCTTCGGCTAGTCACAGCTGCGCTGGATTAGGTGCGAAGGTTTCCTAGCCACGACAGGCTAATCGTACATTGACGACCCGAAGTTATAGGTATTCGATGGAAGCATGGTCAGGACTGAGCAGCGACAATAGAAGCACCATGGCCCGCCAAACAGCAGGAGACGACCAATATGCGCTCAACTTTGCCTATATGGTACGTGGGCGATAGATCTTGTATAGTTTGTGATCACTGATGACGGATTGTGTAGTATGGGTATCCCTTGCTTGAATATGGCAAATACGTTGCCACTTTCCCGGGCGCCTCTGTCAACACGATCTACCATGACCGCCGGCTCACGACATCGAGCGATTTCAAGGTGATCCGGCCTAATGTTGACACCTTGTACTCAAGCATCTTCATCGATCTCTCCTCCCACGACCTAGTATTTACCGTTCCCGACATCCAGGACCGGTATTGGGTCTGGCCGTTCTACGACCCGTAAGCAGCCAGTTCCACGCTCCCTGTCCCGTTCTGAGCTGATCATACTCTAGCTGCGGCAACGTCATCGGCGAAATTGGTAGCCTCCAGGGCCACCGACCGGGGAAGTGGCTTGTTCGTATTGCTGACAAAGACTTTGGTCTTCATCAAGGCTCACCGCAAGGCACTAGCGATTATGTGGGATACATCAATTTCCCAACTGCTTATGGCCTCCTTCTCGGACGCATCGCTACAACACCCACTGCGTCGGACCAGAAGCTTGCAAACCAGCACCAAGACAGAGTTCGAGTCGAAACGGTCAAACGAAACACGGAACCCATCGCCCCATCCTTAGACCTCTCCATGTTCACACGCCCCGAGCACCGACCGTCAGACAAAGCCGCAATCCCACAAGCAGTCCTCCGTCTAACAGCCCTCCTCGCAGACAGCAACCAGTCCCCCGTCCTCGAAGACCGGGCCTGGATCGCCAAACTCCTCACGCAAAGCGGCATCCACAGCAAAACCTTCACATGCCCGCCCACCGCCGACCTCTCAGCCGCCCCCAACTACGCCAACACCCAAAGCCGCGCGGCCCTCAACGCCGACAAAACCGACCTCGGCAAGAACTGGTCGCTCAACTTCCCCAAGAGCCAGGGCGCCTTCGGCCCGCAATACGCCGCGCGCTACTACATCGCGCGCCGCGGCTACCTGGCGCTCACGCCGGCGCAAGCCGTCTACCCGTCGCTCAAGGGCCACCTGCAGATCGGCGCGACCGAGGCGATCCTGCTGCGGTTCGCGCACAAGCCCGCGCTGCTGCCCACGGGCTTCTGGAGCCTGACGGCGTACAACCGCCAGCAGTACCTCATCCCCAACGCGCTGGACCGGCACTGCATCGGCGACCGCGACGACATGGCGTTTCCGGACGGCGCGCCGCTCGCGACCCCGGACCGCGACGGCGCGTTCTGCGTGCTGCTGCAGCCCGCCGATGTCAGGCCGCCGCCGCGCTGGAGGAGGAACTGGCTGCCGCTGCCCGCTGGTGGCGGCGAGTTCTCCATCACCATGCGGTGGTATGGTGCCAAGGGGGAAATGTACCGCGAGTTGACGAACGAGTATGTGCCGAAGTTGGAGTGGGTTGGGGCCATCACGGAGGAGAGCAAGGCGAAATTGTAGCATGTCTGTCTGTCGGATCAGGACTTGTGGTTAGTGGGTGGGTGGGTGCACGACGAGCATGACGGGGGAGTTTGTCCGTGTACGACGGATGTTTCTTTTGCTCGGTTATCTGTCATCGTTGTCCTGATGGGCCTCGAGCTGCGGCTGGTCTGCCTGCCTGCCTGCATGCCTGCCTGCCATCACGAATACATAGCATAGTATACAGTTTGGCGTTTTCCAGGTCTAGCATCCTAGGGCAAATAAATAAATACAGTGTGGGGCTGAATGCTCGGTAACAATGCTCAACTTCCAGCAAGCCGTGCGGTCATGGGCGAATAACTGGTTCTTTATGATGTCTAGTAGTCTCTCCTCCGTCTCCCTACTTTCTCCCTTTCTCGCTCGTTCCACCCGATCTCTCTCGCCTATCGCGCAGCTTTGATACATGTCGACAATGCCGGCTGTCACGACCTGTTATGCGGCCAGGCGTAGACCTAGGTATATGACACGGCACACGACATGGCATACGACACGGCACAGGCTAGGGTATGCGCTAGGGCCTAAACCGAAATTAAGTTACGGGCTGAAACCAGAACGGTACTTAATGCTAATACTTCGAGATAAGGAAGGTTAGCCGAAGCCTTATATAAATACTAAGCTAGCCTAACTCTTAATCTTCTACTCTTCTAATCTTAATAAGAGCATAAGAGTATAAGAGTAAATACCTTATATAGCATATATACGATCGTAGGTTAGCGACAACTAATATTTTATAGTTACTCTATAATTAATCTCTCTTACGCATTCTACGATACCTTCTAGTATCATCCTTACGTCTTATTTATACTTCTTATTACTAACTAGCTAATATACTACCTACCCTTATAATTAGGCCCTACTTACCCTAGGGACTAAGAACTTATATAATATATTAATTACCGCCTCTAGTAATAAGACTTTAGGATATAATAATACCGAACCTTGCTATTCGCGAACCTAGACTAATATCACTAGTAGTTAACTCTATAAGGAACAGTTTAAGTACTTTACTTAATATAGCTCTTTAAGGTTTTCACTTAAGCTTAAACTCCTCTACACAACTAACACTACTAAGCTCGTCTAACGAACTAATTATAGAAGAAGCACTACCAGCTTAAGCTTTACGAGGTATAATAGGAAACCTACTTAAGGCCTTCTATAGAGAAGCGTCTAAGCTTCTATTATTCTTCTAACACTGCGATATATATTTTAACATTAACTCTAAGAAATTCCCTAATGATTTTATTAAGATCTATATTATAGCTTCCTACTTCGAGAAAGACGCTAAGGTTTAGTTCTAACTCTACCTTAATAATTACAATAATACCGAAGTAGAAAACTAGGAGAACGATACGAGAGATATATTCTCTAGCTATAAGAAGTTTAAGAAACACGTTACTAATGCTTTTAGTGGACCTAACGAAACTAGAGAAGCAGAAAAAGCTATTATAAACCTACGATAGACCGGAAGTATCCGAGACTATATAACTAAGCTTCGGGGCTATATTGCGGTACTTAGATAGGGCGATAGCATTACTATACCTATCTTCCGCGAAGGACTTAAGCTAGGTATCAAATAGAAAATCCGACGAGACATCTTACAAACTCTAGCTAAGCTAATTAAGAAAGCGATTGAGATCGATAATAATATCTAGGAGTTTAAGGGCTCTACTAATCGATATACTTATATAGCTAAAGAACAAGGGAATATACCTAATACTAGGAAACTACGATAGCAATACTAGCTATTCTACGGAGGTTCGATGCCTATAGACTTAGACGCCGTTAGTAAGAAACGTAACACCTTTAAGAAAGAACCTATCACCTAGGTAGAAAAGAATCGACGAATTAAGAACAACCTTTATCTATACTATAGTAAACCGGGATATGTTGCGAATAATTGCTTCGCTAAAAAGGGTAACGAGAAAAAACCCTTCGACAAAGCTAAGAAGCAATTTAATATAGCTAAACCTGCAAAGGTTACCTAGGTAGAACTCGCTTCTAACCTACGAGACTCTAAATACAACTCCATTCTATAGACCGAATGTTATAATGACTCGTGCCTCACGCATAAAGCCGCTAAAGAACTAAACTGCTGTTATCTAAACTAGCTTAAGGAAAGACGAATTAGTAAAGTTAAATAGAGATTAAAGACACTAATACCGACTAACTATACGCTTTATTGCGTAGACGGACTAAAAGCAGAGGTAGTTACTATAGATAATAGAAAGATTATTATTAACAGTTACACTAACTTATTCGTATATATTATAATACACTACTATAAGGTCTTATAGTATAATAAAGGATGCGAATATTATAGCGATATAGTTCTATACGCGCACGTATAGTACGAGCCCGATATATCTAGGAATAATACTCCTGCCTTTATACGACTAATAAAGTGCTACCGCATCGAATGCTCTTACTATAATAAGGAGGAAGACTATATACACTAAGGAAACGATTTTCGCCTTCGGACCCTTACGATTAATAACGAAGAGATATCGATCGAGATAGAACTTACGATCTAGATGAGCGATATTAACGAACCTACCTATAACTAGGATAACGGACTTAAAACCTATCCGGACAACGAACTCGAGATAAAAAGACCGAAACTTACGATATACGAAGCAATCTTCCTAGATATAGCAATTATTAAGTATATCTATAAAGACGTAAATTGCGAATATCGCGTATATTACCACCGCTATATACGACACTTTAATCCTAGAGATCTAACCCGAACTATAATAGAAAAAGACTCGAAACACCTCGTAGAAGAAGAGAAAGAATGCGAGACTTCCGAATGCCTCTATCGAATGATAAAAGGACACTTCCACTAAACAAAAAACGAGTAGGCCGGAAAGTCGCTAGACGACGCTTCCGCAGGCCTTACTAAAGTCTAAAGATACACCTAATAGCTAATGCATCATATAGCTAGTGCATAGTAGTTAACTCTAAGATAGGAGGAATAACCGTACGAACTATAATCGATTCTAGTGCGATAGGAAACTACGTACACCTACGCATATCTTAGCAGCTGATTAGCTACTAGCGAAATAAAATAACCCCGTACTGCCTATTCGGCTTTAACGGTAGCGATTAAGGATATATTAATAAAGAGCTTCGCGATATTAATCTTAATATCGACGGGTATATCGAACTAATCACTCTAGACGTAATACCTATAAAATATAATTTAGTTCTAGGTATAGCATAGCTTAAGAAGCACGACCTACTAATATAATAGAGCAAGTTAAAGCTTATATTCCCTAACTGCCGGCACTTCGGGTTGCTACCTAGCAGCGAAGAAACGAACTTTACTAAGGCTATTTAGGTACGGCCTTAGGGTAGAACTCTAGCGTTAGTAGAACCTACCGAATGTCCTAAAGAATATCTTAACTTTAAGGACGTGTTCGAAGAAAAGCTCGAAAAGGACGCTCTTCTAGAGTATAAACCTTAGGATTATAAGATACTACTGCAACTAGGAAAAGAACTACCCTACGGACCTCTCTATTCTCTTATACGAGAAGAGGAGATAGAACTTAAGAAATACATTAAGAAGAACCTCTATAAAGGATTTGTCCGCGAATTAAGTAGCCTAGCCGCTTTACTAGTTTCATTCGTCTTAAAAAAGGATAAGACTAAACGACTTTATATGGACTATAGGAAACTTAATAATATAACTATTAAGAATAGGTATCTATTACCTTGTATTAACGAATTGTAAGATCGCCTTTAAGGTATAAAATAGTTTACGGCGATCGATATACGAGAAGCCTATTATTAAGTTTGTATTAAGAAAGGGGAAGAATAGAAAACCGCGTTCCGAACTCGATACGGCTAGTATAAGTACTATATTATATCGTTTAGACTTACTAACGCATCCGCTTCCTTCTAATTATTAATTAATAATACTCTCTAGGAATTCCTAGATAACTTCGTCGTCGCTTACCTTAACGATATTCTAATCTTTTCTAAAACCTATAAAGAATATATAGAACATGTTTAAAAGGTGCTTACTAAACTTAGGGAAAAGGACCTACCTGCAAAACTAGAGAAATGCGAATTTTATAAACACGAAGTTCTATTTCTAGGATATATCGTCTTTAGTAAAGGCCTTAAGATAAGCCCTAACAAAATTAAGGATGTTTTAGAGTAGCTAGAATCGAAGACGGTTAAAGAAGTACAATCCTTCCTAGGATTCGCGAACTTCTACCGCCGATTTATCGAGGGATATTCCCGCGTTACTGCCCTACTATTAAACTTAACTAAGAAAGACGCGTAAACGGTATTTACACTTAGTACCGATGCACGAGAAGCCTTTTAAGAGTTAAAACATCGCTTTACTTCTGTACCCCTGCTCCTGCTTTTCGACTTAGAGAAGCCGATCTACCTCAAGACTAACGCATCTAACTATATAATCGAAGTATACCTATTATAATAAGATAATAACGGAAAGTAGTTACCCGTTATATACTTCTCTAGAAAACTCACTAGACTAGAACTTAATTATAAGATCTATAATAAAGAACTCTTAGCTATCGTCGAGGCACTTCGATATTAGCGTATCTACTATAAAGGACTAAAATACACTATAGATATCTACTTAGACCACCTTAATCTACTCTACTAAACCACTACGAAGAAGCTTTACGGGCGCTTAATTCGTTAGTTAGAGACTATATCTGCCTATAATTTTAAAATTTACTATATAAAAGGCAAGGAGAACAGTCGAGCAGACGCCTTTAGCCGACGACCTAACTATAAAATAGGATCAAAAGACAAACTAAGCAGAGCTCTTTTTAGATAAGAAGGAGACTCTCTAATCTTTAATAATAAGTTATTTATAAATATAGAACTACGGGAATTAATATACCCTACGACTATAGACGCAAAAAACAAAGCGATTTATCTTTACTACGATGATCCCTTTGCGGGATATCTCGAAATTAATAAGATACTCGAACTCTTAATAAGAGAATACTAATAGAAAGGAATACGCACCGACGTTAAAGAATACATCGGTAAGTGCAAGATTTGTTAGAAGGCTAGGCCCTTACGGTATAAACCTTACGGTCTTCTATACCCTACTCTAGTACCTAAATATCTATGGTAAACGATTACTTGGGATTTTATTATTAATCTTCCTAAATCTAAGGATTCCCTTACGGGTCTAAGCTATAATAGCATCCTTATAATCTGCGATAAAATAACGAAGTATTCGTACTTCCTAGCTTGTAATAAAACCCTAAAAGCAAAAGAAATAGCGTTAATGTTTCTTAGGACCGTATTTGCATAATACGGAATACTATAAACGATCATCTCTAATCGAGGATTTACTTTTACCTCTAAATTCTAGATATGCTTAATAGCACTGCTTAGGACCAAAACCAAGTTCTCTACGGCATTTTACCTAGAGATAGACGGATAGACCGAGAGAACAAACTAGACCCTAAAATAATACCTACGCTGCTATATTAACCATAAACAGGACAATTAGGTAATACTTTTACCTTTAGCCTAATTCTGTTTTAATAGCAACACTGTCGTTACCGGTATCGCACTATTCTATGCTAACTATAGGTTTAATCCTAAATTCTTAAGATCCGTAATTAAGATAGCTAAAGCTAATAATCTAGCTATAATTATATTCGACTAAATAAATAAGCTCTACTTACACCTAAAGTTAGAATTGGACTTTATTGCATAACGAATAGCTCGTTTTGCTAATCGATATAGGATTAAGGGACCGACCTTTTCGAAGGGGGACCTAGTGTACCTTATTAGGAAGAATATTAAAACAAAACGACCTAATAGCAAACTAGATTTTAAGAAATTTAGACTATTTAAGATTAAGAATAAACTCGGACTAGTTACTTATCGACTGTAACTCCCTAAGGATATAAGAATTCACCCTATATTCTATGTATTACTTTTAGAACTAGTATACCCTAACGTATTACTCGAGATACCCTAACCTATCGACGAGTTATAAGAAAACGTCTACGAACTCGAGGAAGTTCGCGGCGTTAAATAGGAAAGAAGACGAAGAAAGTATCTTATGAAATAGATAGAGTACGATAAGTTAGAAAATATATAGAAACCGGAAATCAATTTAAATAAAGAAACACTAAACGAACTCTAGATACACTACTTTAAGTAGATAATATCTCTATTTATAAAAAAATAACACTCTACCCGGGGATCTCTTGCGAACTAAAACCCGGCAATAAGAAAGAAAAATCCACTTGCTTGATATATAGAGCATCTATCTAAATCTTATTAGTCGGATTACCGAACGCGACTTTAGCCCCGATCGGTTATTTATTAAGCACGCCTAGCGCGCGTATCTCGCGTTTTAGTATATTGTCTAATACTTGCTCCTAGTGCTTTAACGAGTCCTCTAACTTAATACTCTTCGACTTAATCTTTATTAACGCCGCACGAAGCTTCGTAATCTTACGACGCTTCTGCCGCACTTTTGATATTATAACTTTCTTGTGTTTACCAACTTTACGGAACTCCTCTAACGAGAACGTTTTATTATATACTCTTTGCTTCTCGATATACTTCGTACACTTAGTAAAGTCACGTGCGTTGTAATAATATATATCGCTAAATTTAACACACTTCGCGCAAGCCGGCATGGTGATATTCTCTAGAATTAATAGAGCAGCTGCAAGCTGTAGACGACGGTCGTAGGAGGTTTCTTCGGCGAGTTCTCTCTAGCGTTTCTTGAGAATCTCGGAGTTAGGATCGCGGGGACGTTTCTTGCTTATCGTTAGCTATGAAAGAAGGAGGAAGACTATCGCGCGAGCGAAGGGGACTTACCACTACTTATACTTGCGTGGAAGCAAGTAAGCTAGAGAGGGGATAGTGTTACGACCTGTTATGCGGCTAGGCGTAGACCTAAGTATATAATACGGTACACGATATGATATACGATACGGTATAGGCTAGGGTATACGCTAGAGCCTAAATCGAAATTAAGTTACGGGCTAAAACTAGAACGGTACTTAATGCTAATACTCTAAGATAAGGAAGGTTAGCCGAAGCCTTATATAAATACTAAGCTAGCCTAACTCTTAATCTTCTACTCTTCTAATCTTAATAAGAGCATAAGAGTATAAGAGCAAACACCTTATATAGTATATATACGATCGTAGGTTAGCGATAACTAATATTTTATAGTTACTCTGTAATTAATCTCTCTTACGCATTCTACGGTACCTTCTAGTACCATCCTTGCGTCTTGTTCACACTTCTTGTTACTAACTAGCTAATATACCACCTACCCTTATAATTAGGCCCTACTTACCCTAGGGACTAGGAACTTGTGCAATACCGGCGTCCTTCGTCAGTCCTAGCATTAATACGGACATCGCGAGTCTATCACGGGAAAACAGACCAGAACAGCGACCGCTAGGCCAGCTGCCAATGATATACGACGTGGCCGAGCGCACGTCGCGTTGTCTGTACACCTAAAATCGCCCTACTCCTGCTAGTGCGTTGACTTGTCGTCCTCCGTTAGGGTCGAGCCATTCGGCCAGCCCAACGTATACATACGCCTGGTCTGGCCTTCACCGTGGGGACACGATGTCTCGACATGGGTCTCGAGTTCCTCGGATAGCCGGTGGGAGCATAGTGTACACAGGAAAAGGTCTCTCCACATGCTTGGCTCTCGCTGCGCCCGTGGGAATACGGTATATACCACTACTCGGCAGCATGGGCCAAGCTGTGAGGGTTGGTTCATCTTGCTCTAAACTAAACGCCGTGGTAGCGCACGACAGGCGGTTGGTTCGTGGCCCAGATCTTTCTGACCTTGTCTTTCTGTCCTTGCTTTGACAGCTAAACAGGGACGGCCGTAGCGCACGGGCTCGAACTCATCAGAGTAGGGTCTCGATGTCTGTCGAAAACAGTCCATTGATGTCGTCCAAGCTGAACAGACTCTCCATCTGCCAGTCGGCATAGTTATCGAATAGCCCAGTGCTTAAGTCCTCTTCCGGCATAGTATACAGCAGTTCCATCCGTGGGGATAACTCTTTGGGAAAAGGGAACAAGTCGTGCACGTTCGGTATGTTCACGTACGTCGAAGGCGTGGGATGTCTGGCCACACTGCCTAGACCAGGCGACGGGTGCGATGACGGTTCCCTCTTGATGTGTTGGATCCTGTCGATTATCACTTTCGCGCCGGGGTTCTTCACTACCCTTTGTGTAAGGATATCTATGAGGATGTCTAGCTCTTCTAGTGACAGCGCATCGGAAGGAGAAGCGTTGTCCCCAATGTTGACATTGAAGTTCTCTCTGCCGAGAAAATTGAGCTGGGGGAGTGATGCTACCATCATGGTCCAGTTGCTGATGGCGGTGAGATAGGTGATGTCGTCTCGGTAATCCATTTCCTGATAGAGGCGGATTATACACGATGACGCCACTATGCATATACGCGAGGCATCAGCAGGCTGGAAGAAGCGTCCATAGACGTGGAAGTAGACTAGGATGCATGTGAAGTACCAGATAAGGACTTCGTAGAAGTCGCGATGGTAGATTTTTCTGCCCCGTGCGTCGAATACTCTAAGGTCTGCAGGAAGATTAAGGACCCAAGCCTTCAGATCCGAAAGCGTAGATAGAACCTCTTCTGAACTCAGCGTGTGGACTCGATTCTGTACATCCAGAATCCTTGCCAGGACCGTTATCAGCTTCGAGTAGAGGATGAACAAGCGAGCTTGGTCACTGTCGGGGTCTTCGAAATCTGCCAGTGTGGGCAGCTGTGTATCAAAATCCTCTGTCCTGAGCATTTGGGGTCGGTTAAAGCAGGCCGTATTCAGCTTGTCTTGCGCATAAAGATACCACGCTATTCTGCGGGCGCATCCAGGAGCCGATGTTCGAGAATAAGTTGATTCTCGGTGGAGTCCCATCTGAAGTGCGAAACGTATAGCAAGTCCAAGCCAGTTCCAGCCGCTATCTATCGTGACAACCGAAGGTGGCGTGACAGTCCACAGAACAAGCAGGCACATGGCTTTGAGCGTCGTAAGTGGGTCGTTCTCGTCGTTGAGGTAAAACAATGTTTTGGCCCGGACATAGAACTTTTCGCTCTCTAGAACGCCTCTCGTCATCCTCGGGTGACGTAGTATCGACCCGGCCAAGCATACAGATTGGATGAGAAGCGTAGAGGGATTTGCGCAGGTAATGTCTTGACGATCCACCACCGGAATACGATGGTAGAGGTACTGGAAATAGGTCGCACTGAGGGCATCTATCATGGATTGAGGCGGGGAACGGGCGGCTCCTGTCGCGGCCAAGGCTTGTCCTTCGATCATCTTAGAGAACGAACCTACAAGGGAAGAGTTCTCGGAACGTGCTGGGACATGAGTCGACATTAATGAAAGCTCTCCAATGTATCCTTGGGTATTCGACGCTACAGAAGGCCGTTGTACTAGATGCTGTTGACGCTCCTCGCAGACGAGATCCTCCGGTGAAGCTAGTTGAGCAGGATGTCGCTCGTAACTGCGGGCGTCTGATGACGAGGGCGTCGTTTGTGGATGTTGTGGACCGCCCCCATTATTGTAACTCACCTCTGGCGACGTTGCCACTTCGTCCACCAAGGAAGGTGCTGGCCACGTCGTGTTAGGAGCATTATGTAGGGCCACGTCAGCAGACGTGTGCTCTGCCGATAGCAGGCTCGGGTGTTTCTGCGGTCTTGTGTGTCCCCTCCTACGACAAACCTCAAGACGTTTCTCGCAGTTAGTGCAGCTGCCACTAGTACGCAATTTGTTAACCAGGTCGCATCTGACTTTCCTTGCGTGACACCGCTGACATACAATTCTTGAGCGGTCCCGAGGCAGACGTGGCGCGCTCAATGATGGCGACGCCGCTGGAGGCATTGCGCCGTGGTTAATGTTGTCAAGAAAGTTGGAAAGGTGCCATGAACGTGAGTTTGACTACTCTCGTTCTGCTCGCATATTTCGTGGGCGAAGATCATACGGGCACCAGTAGCCGAGGTCCATTGCAAGACTTTTGGCGATGCGGAACTTGTAGTTTGTGTTGACCTTGTCCCATGAAGCTGAGACTGGCAAGTTTTGACGTTGATTGCACTCCGTGCGGGTGGGAAGCTACCAGAGTGAATATGACTTGCTAGGTTAGTTAGGCCATTCTGCGGTTTGCGAGAGCTGCAGCATGATTAGCGGTGCTGGAGGCCCTTGCTTACCTTACGTGGCCCTGCCTGCCGTAAGAGTCAAGATTGGGACGATAACCCCACTGTTCCAAATCCTGCCTTACTTAAGGCATAACATTGCACAGAAGTTTGCACACTCCCACCTCCAGAGGTCTTCACTAGTACACCGGTGCCATGTTGTTGAATACGATGGAATACACACTAGTGAGGAAACATTTTATCAACACGCTGGAAGCTGGCTGTACTTCTCAACGAAGAGTCTAGACCATACGTGGTATGAGTCACACACATATCGACTATCTATGTCATGCACGCTGCTTTGGTAACATAGATTGCAAAGGCACCTCTACTGTTTATGCCTGCCGAAACATCTCAGGGGTGCACAAATTTTGATGAATTACGCTAGGCCTGATCTCTCAAGCATGGGATTTCCTGTACCAGCAGTATTCAGGTAGGGTACTAAAGTAGAGATATCTACTAGACCTTCTTTTCGCCATCGTGCATGTACGCGAGATTCGAGAGAGGTCAACAGAGACACATACACGCGTTGAAACGGGCACACTTGATCACGAGGGCGCTCTACAGCGTGACGCTTATCGACAGGTCGACTATGTTCGAGAAGCAACTATACATTCAAGCCCGTGCCTCGCATGTTGATTTATGGTTCATTCTCGCAAAGCCGCAACGTGCTGATCGTAACAGTATCTTGGCTAAGTAGTAAAACAGGGTTAGAGATGTATAGTCATTACACTTCTACACGTCCTGTATCTAGCTACTTTGGAACTGGAGGAAGATATACATTCAACTCGTTGGAAGATGTATCATATCATATGAAAAGAGTTGAGGATGCTTCGAGCTACCTACAAAGTATATCGGAAACCCTGTAGCCCTTCAAGAATGACTTCCCCACGATCAGCCTTCCTGTTCATTCGGATGAAATGGAGGTCTAGCGCGCAGACAATGAGGATGGTCAAAGTACAAGCCCTAGAGATGGTCAGTCACTCGTTTCGCATGGTACAAGGAGAGAGGAGGTAACTTACGTCAAGCTGGCATATATGCCCGGCAGGTACTGCGGTGCGTCCTGTGATCGGAAAACAAGTGCACCAATGATGCCACCCAATCCACCCATAGTGATCAAGCACGCACTGGCGAAAGCGCGCTTCCATAGTCCGCGGATGTTGTTTGCCTGGTATGCCATGACAGTAGCAATACTCGAGTTCGTGGCTCCGGCGATGAGGAAGACGCCAAAGTATTGCGAACCTGTTGATGACGTCCAAGCCAGGAGGCATAGACCCACAATGGATGCCAAAGAGTTGACTATGATGATCGGGCCCCTCAGGTGGAACTTGTCGCCCACCCAGGCTTGACCGAAGATCCAGAAAGCAGCGCAGATGTAGGGTGGCGTGCTCATGAGCTGCGAGATCCCAACGCTGAAGCCAAGCTGATCGTTCAGAATAAGTGGCAGAAAGAAGGATATGGCGTATGCCTGCAGTGTGTTGAGACTGGACGAATATTAGTGTTTTTGCTAGGTCTCCAGTGCATTTCGGGTACTTACGTGAAGACGAGACCGAACGCCCAGATCTTGAGTTCAAGACCAGCTTTCAGATACTCCTTGAGGTTGAAGGCAGGTTCTACTCCAACCTCACCCCGATCTTTGTTCAAGCGTCTGATTACATATTCGAGCTCGGATGGTTTAAGGAAGCTCCTGCTGTTCTTTGCCTTTTCTGGGAAGTCGATGATTAAGAAAAAGCCGATGATTGCAACAACGATTGTCAGTACTCCTTCCCAGATGAAAATCCACCTCCATCCTAGCCACCCGTTAACGCCGGCCATCTGTTGGAAGCCAAAGGCCAGTACGCCGGAAAAGGAAGACCCCAGAAGACTGATCAGGTAGAATGTGCCGTATCGCTTGTGTACCTCGTCTACGTGTGTCAGCACACCCAAATCGTACTTTCAGAGGGATCGGAGAGAACTTACATCGAGTGTACCACACTTGCAATAGAAAGAGCGCCCCAGGGAACAGTCCTGCCTCGAAAATGCCTATGACGACTCGCAAAGCAGCAAGCGTTTTCCAGGAGTTGATAAAGCCAGTGCATGCCATGACGACACCCCATGTGAGACACACTCCAGGAAGGAAGTACCTAGGACCAATCTTCTTGGCTAGAATGGCGCTAGGCCACTGGAAGATGATGTACGGAACGAAGAAGAGGAGTACGCAGAGAGACTTGTCTCCGTCAGCCTGGTGTTATCAAGAGGAGTGCAGGATACCACTTACGTAGCGAACTCCGACCTTGAGTTCCAATTCTTTTGCCATACCAGCAATGTTTGCATTACCCAAGTTGGTCCGATCCATCAAAGATATGGCGAACATGAGACCAGTGGCCGAAATGAGACGTCTGTCGACCTTGTGTATGATCTTTCTCCCCTCGGCGGGGGTGATCTCTTCCTCTTCAGAGACCTCATACTTGGAGTCCTCTATTGTTTCGGGCGCCTCCTCGCACGCCTCGACGTGGTTCGCGACAGCCATTTCTTTCGTAGCGAACTGGGCAGTCATCTCTATGTAGGCTTCTGTGAAAGATGAAGAATAGGCCTTCTGCGAGTGATGAGTAGTACTAGTAGTCAATAAGACACGTCTGTGTCTGACCGATGCACAGTGAGCAAGGTTGGGTTTGAAGCTTTGTAAAGCAATCTTGTCCTTCTACCAAGCACGCTTGTCCTTTTATCAAGCAATCTTGGCCACGAGTGGGTCAGTCTAGACCCCAGATTCATCACCCAGCCGAGCTTACCGAGACACCCGAGGCAACCACATGTGTGGGGAGCGGGGGAAGCATTCTGGTTCACCATGACATCCGTCGAATACAAACAGTCCGCCACCCAGCTGCGTGGGCCACAGATCCCGACTTTCCGCCATCCTCCACTCTTGCCAGACAACAGTAAGTACCATACGATAACCTTGGTTTTGGCTTCAACGCGTCTGCTGGGACCAAAGTGACGATCATTACGTTCAAAGCGAATACGATCGAATTCCTCTCGCTATCCTTCCTCGAGTTACAACTCGGCAGCCACACTCTTTTTGCCAGACACCCCCCATTGCTGAACATTTCCACGTCACGAGGAGTAGACAGAACCAGTAGCCCTGCACGCTTGAGCCAGAAATTCATCTGCCCAATCATCACCGCCATCATGTCAGCAGCGCTGCCGCTAGACCCAGAAGATGAGATCTCTCCATCGTTCGAGGACACCACCGACTTCACCGACGCCGACCGGGGCTTCATCGACTCCCTCAAACCATGCCACATCAAAGACGCGCGGGGCAAAACTGTCTGGAACAACGACGAATACAATTTTCTCACCAACAACCCGTGTCCCTCCACCGTTAACCCCAAGCTTTGGCGGCAAGGCCAGCTGCTGTCCAAACAAGGCTTGTACCGCATCAGCGCCTCCATCTACCAGGTACGCGGCTTCGACATCTCGCACATCACGTTCGTCGAGGGCAAAACGGGCATCATCGTCATCGACCCGCTGGTCTCGTGCGAGTGCGCCGCCGCCGCGCTGAAGCTCTACCAGTCGCACCGCGGCGTGCGGCCCGTGAGAGCGCTCATCTACACGCACTCACACATCGACCACTATGGCGGCGCGGCAGGCGTGCTGCCGTCCTCCGTATTGGAGGCAGAGTCAGGGGGACTGAAGGACATCCCCATCGTCGCGCCCACGGGCTTCATGGAAGAAGCGACTTCCGAAAACATCTTCGCGGGCCCGATCATGCGGTTCCGCGCAAACTACATGTACGGCAGCCGGCTCCCCAAATCGCCCGTGGGGCAGATCGGCGTCGGCCTCGGCATGGGCACGTCTCGCGGCACGACGAGCCTGATCCCGCCCACGGTGGACATCACGCACACCGGCGAGACTCTGACCATCGACAACGTGCGGATCGTGTTCCAGATGGTGCCGGACACCGAGGCCCCAGCCGAGATGAACATGTACTTCCCGGACGAACGCGCGCTGCTGGTCGCCGAATGCGCCGTGCACGCGCTGCACAACATCGTCACCTTGCGGGGCGCGCTCGTGCGCGACGCGAAAGCATGGAGCAAGGGTCTAGACGAGACTTCGGACTTGTTCTGCGAAGAGGCCGGCGGCGCCGAGATCCTGTTCGCGAGCCACAGCTGGCCGACCTGGGGCAACGAGCGGCTGACGCGCTACATCGCCGAACAAAGAGACCTGTACGCTTACCTGCACGACCAGACGGTGCGGCTGATGAACGCGGGCTGGACCGGCACGGAGATCGCGGAACGGCTCGTTCTGCCGCCCGCACTGAAACGCGCCTGGCACCTCCAAGGCTTCTATGGCAGCGTCAGCCATAACATCAAGGGCATCTACCAGCGGTACATGACGTGGTTCGACGGGGCGGCGGAGAACCTGTGGAAATGGCCGCCGAGGGAAGAGGGCATCAGATACGTCCAGACGATTGGAGGCGTGGACGAGGTCCTGAACAAGGCCAAGTCGTTCGCCGAGGCAGGCGATCTGAGGTTCGCCGCGACACTGCTGGGCCACGTGCTCGCGGCCGGAGACGAGGCTGGGGGTACCGCCGGCGCACGGGCACAGTGCAGGGAGCTGCTGGCGGATGTCTTTGAGCGCCTCGGATTCGGAGCCGAGAACGCGACGTGGCGGAACTTCTACCTGGGCCAGTCGAGGGATTTGAAGAGTGGTGATAGGCCGAGACCAACGCAGGCGTCGGCAATGAAGACTCTGCCGCCAGGGCTGCAGGTGGAGGATTGGCTTGGGGGCCTGTCCATCAGCATCGATGGCGAGAAAGCGGGAAAGGACGAGCGGCAGATGTGCATTGGTCTGCACGTGAAAGATACAAGCGAGAGGTGGAAACTGATTCTGAGCAATGGTGTCTTGACGTGCCGGCGTCAAGCTAGTGAACGAGCGTCAAAAGGAAGTAAAGAGGACCTGGTTGTGCAGCTGAGTAAGAGCGAGTTGCACAAGGTGCTGACGGGCAAGAAGGGCACACAGGGAGTTCAGGCTGTGAGTGGTGACATCAAGGCCCTCGACAAACTGCTTTCACTGGCAGGCGTAGGTAGACCGGGGAGTAGAGGTGCAAGTAATTTGTAGATAGACAAATAGAATAGATCTGCGACTGCAGTCCTCAAACGGGATGTCCACACGTCAGTGTACCAACAGCGTCGTGCACATAGCAATATGGTCTTGAGTTTGAGCCTGTCCAGAGCTATCCTATGGCTGTAGAGCCCTGCACGATATCACCCAACTGTTGCGACTGCGTGAGCTCGGAGCCGGAGACTGGGTGCTAGTACAGCGTAGAGGCGACATCAGCGTTACAGCTCTGCACCTTGCTCACACCCCCGATCCTAACGTTGTTGCCACGACTCCAGGGGATCAAAAGCACAACAGCCGCAAGCCTCGGCAGAAACACCACGTTCACTCACATGGCAACACCACAATGCGGCCACCGCCAGGCGCCAGCCGACTCCTAGCGACCTGGCTCCGCCATCTTCATCGATGTTTGTCGATATGGGAACTGCCCAGGTCTCTCGACACTGTCAGGGCTGAAGGTCCGGCTGTAGCTGCAGCTTCAGTACGCGGTACTCCTGAGTAAGTCCCGACGATTCCTGCTCGTAGAACTATTACACTGTGCGCGGCAGTCTGGTGAGGACGCGAGCGCAAGTGCAGGGCACGATCAATTATGCGTGCGTGAAATGCGAAGTCTGCTCCGGATTTCGTATTTAGGAGTAAGGATCTTAGAGAGGCCACTCGTCATACCGCAGGCTTGAGAGATAGCAAGACACTTCCAAGGTCGTTGTCCGACTGCGGTCATCATCTGGCAGCACCACATGGCTTGTGGCGTACATTGTCCCGAGTATTGGACCGGAAGCGCTAGTAATGCAAGCGGGGTGCATCCGCGAGGGTTTCGTGAGAGCGAGATTCCGCAGGGGAGCACTGCCCTTACTCGGGGAAGTGTCTAGCGTCTGCCGCGCTCATACATCTGAACCTCAGCCCATCGGGTTAGGTTCAGGTTACGCAAACGGGGACAGTCGTGCCACTGCAGTTGTTGGCAGGCACTTACGCTACTCAGGGGTTTTCGCTCAACGACCCAAGAGCTTAGTACGCCAAGACAAGGGGATCATTGCTTGATGTCTGCCGACATTCTGCCATGTGACGCTGACTGACAGACTTAGGCAGTCTGTGTTCAATATGCAGACCGCAATGCAAGAGCAAGCAAACAGGACTATCATGGCCGACGAAGTGACTCGAGCTACGCCATGAACGGCCTGAATCATCTGGAACTCCTCCGAGAGGTGTCCACATACCACTGGTAACGAGCGACTTGCAGAACATCCGTCGGGCCGAGACGAGGTCATACACACCCGCATGAACAGTCGTTACACGACCTCACGGCTTGAAATGGAGACGCCGAGAACCCCTGATCCAGCACAACGCCCTAGCATGAACAATTCCCTTCGGTACCTTGGTCCCGCTTTAGCTCCGAAAAGTGTGGAGGCAACAGAAAGCTGCGCATATAGAGAGTATGCTTCGTTCGCAAAATTTCATGACCAGCTTGTGACGAGGCGATGGTAGCACAAGAGACGTTCAGGCAGGCGATCGGCCTATGGCGGAAGCGCCTTCGTGCTCAGGAGATCGACGAGCCGATGCCCACAAGCTTAGAGCATCGCGGCATCTCAAATCAGATGAGAACTCGACCGACAAGCATAAATGCGTTCTTTCTCTGTGCTGCTGAACCAAGTTCTTCTTCCGTTCTCCGCAAGGATGCAGCGATCAAAGTTATCTTCGGGCGGCGTGTGCTTGACCTCGTCCGTACGCACCGATGAGGGCGAGGACAAGTGGTCGATGCAACTATCGATACAATCGACCGCAGAGCAAACTTCTGGTGAGTCAATTGTCACGTACTGAGTAGATTCTAATCTGGATTCAGATTCGGCCGGGGCGCACCGTCTGGAGACGAATGCGATCAACGATAGAGAAGAACAGCAACAACCAAGCCAGCAGGCACCTAGTGGGGGAGATCTGACGCAGTCTGGTTCGCAGTTCGACGAAGATGATATAGCTCAGGAGCATATGCCAAGGCAGACGCACTCGGTGGGCCGGTCAGCCCCCACCAAAGCCCAGGATCCTCTTGAGTTGGGCGCTGACTCATCTTTCCACAAAGAGAAAACGCACGGTTCAACTTCGAACACGAATGATGCTCGGTCTGAAGTTTCTCGACTTCAGCTGACAGATGAGTCAGATCTTGATAGCTCGCAAGGCGTTGAAGATTCTCAGCTTGTACTCGAGTCTGATGTGTGTGACAACTGCAGGCTATAGAAGAATCAGCATTTTCCTGATACCAAATCCATGGGTAGTTCAACAAGATGTCGCAAGATCAGAGAGAAGATTGACTCATTCATGATCCTCCATACTGAGCGACCACCAACCAGAGTTAGGGCTGCAACACAGGAAAGAATTTCAGGCTAAGGATGATACAAGAATATTCATCAAGTACAGGAAGGGCTGTGCAAAGGATAGACTTACTAGAAGCGTTAGATCCAGCATCGAGCTGTTGAAGTCTGCCTCCTTGAAGACGAGGAAGATATGGCAGAGCCGCTGAGATGAACAAGTCGTTTTACTGGGTCGTCATGCACCTAGCTTCGGCCACTGGAACGTTGTGGGCTTCTTGACCTCTCGCTGAGCACTTTCTTCATCGTCGTAGCTGAGTTCAGGCATATCAGGCCTGGAGTGTACTCGCTCGTCGGTCTCGTATACGACAGACTGCTGTTTGTTCTGTGACTGCCGTCCCGCTCTGCCCTTCACCCTCTCTGCGTGCTGCTGACGCTCGTCCTCTAAATCTTTCTGTCGTCTGCGTTCGGCGAGGATACGCTGTATTTCCGAATGGCGAAACATTGCGATTTGTTCGTCGGTCAGGGTTCGTCTTACGCCGTCTTCGTAGCAACCCAAATCAGTGTTGATGGGCTCTTGGGGGGCGGTGGCATTGGCGTCAGTGTTGGACTGCACGTTGGGGACCTGTTGGCCTGGAAAGTGCTGTTGATGGAAGTGGAGTAGCTTGATTGTATCTTCCTAATGCTATCAGCCTCTATACTCAGCTGATAGGCCGGGCAGAGATGTACCTGTGTGATTGTGGCCATTGTGTCTAGCCCAGAGCTATAGATGGCCCAAGTGCGATGTCTTAGCACTGTTGGATGTTAGCGCCAAAGCCCTCAGCCGACGCGTCGCGTTTGGAAAGCACTACCGATGAAGAGCCGATCACGGGCTCCATATCATCGTGTTGAACACTGCGAAGACTCCAACTTATCGCACTTGGGGCCCCATCATACATAGGACACAAAAGACAAGCCGCCTAGGCAGCTGTTGCAGGCGTGTTATAGCTTAAATAGTGGTGCGATTCATACAGAAAATGAGCTTGAGGCCATCAGCAATAGAGTGCGATGCTCAGGGACTGGGACACAAAAGACGCATCTGCATCCGAACATATTCAGCTGTTGACGGGAACAAGGAGCTACTTCAGACATCCTGCCAGTACCAAACGATGTTTCAAAAAGAAGAGTTCTGTCCGCCTTGCCTTCCCCTCCAACGCCGTGCCACGCTACGCCAAGAACGCTACCTGGAGACCTAAACAAGACCTTCCCAAACACGCACACAAGCCCGTCTACCCCCCCTCTACCCACTGAACGCCACAGTAAACGCATATACAGAAGCCCAACGCCGCCAGGATCATCTCACCGCTCATCACTGCAGGTCACAACCCTCCTATCCCAATGATCCCCTCCCCCAAGATCCCCCCATCCACCGTCACAATACTCACCGTCCGTCCCACAACCCCCTCCCCTCCGATGCCCAAATCCAGTCTCTGCCCTCTCCACACAAACGTCTCCGCCACCATCGCGAAGCTGTGCATGACCGGGTTCTCGAAGTCGTCGGTGAGTGGCTGGCCGAATTTGTGGATGCGGACGTGCAACGTCTCGGCTGGACTAGGCGAGGTCGAGCGCGAGCTTGAGGGGGATGATGATGGAGAGGCTACACCTGAATCGGGGTTTGAACGTGTGTACCCGCCGACGTGATTGAGATGCTGGAAGCGCGACGTCGTTACATCTGCGAAGCGGTTTGAGAGGTGGAGTTTGCCGGCTAGCGGGATCCGTGGGCCATCTCGCTGTGTGGGATGGATGATTGCAATGAGGTCTTCTGACTCAGGGGCTGCAGGGAGGTTGCAGAGGTCGCCGGAACACATTTCGCGTATCGCTTGCTTGTGTGCGAGTGGTATGTAGTGTACGATCTCACCACTAGTAAAGTAAAAGTGTAGCCTGCAGTTTGCGAACAGTTGTTTGGTTTCCAGAGCCTGTGGATCGACGACTTTCCAAAACGAAGCAGTATAGACAGTACAGCAACGAGCGCTCAAAAATCGATAACGGGCTCTTTGTATGCGGTGGGAATGGAAGGCTTCTGGACACTGAACAATGGATCGAAGGTAACAAGCAACGCTTACCTGCTGCGAGCTCTGCTCCCTACTTATGCTTCATTGTCGCGCAGGAATACCTGCTCATTGTCAGTCAGCCCAGCGACGATGCAACACAAAGCCACGCATGGCAATCTCCATGTCAAAGCAAAAAACGTGCTCACGGCCCTGGCTCGGTCACATGGCGCGCAGAGGAAGCGCGCATCAGGAGAGATACGAGAGGCTCAATTGTAATAAGTGAGCCCGCTGAGCAGATATTCGAGATTAGCATGAGCAAGTTTAGGAAATTAGGTTCAGCATCTGCCAAGAATGCGGAGGTTGTATCCACCGCAGTGCTACGGCTTGAAGGTCGCACGGGGTACTCGTCCTCTCAGGACTTTTGTATTTCGACAAACTTGGTCTCTCCGCTGCACAGAGATTCAGCCCAGGTCCAATGAGCTTCATTCCTTCACATAACACCGTAACAATATATGTACATAAACATAGGTCATATCTCGACCTAGAAGCCCCAACTTCCCTTCCTGACAGGAGCATTATTCCCCCACATCCCTGTTCCGATGTTGGATAATGCTCTCTGCTCAGTGAAATTAGGACTTTGCCTAGCCCACTCTCGGACATACAGTCTGAGTGCTTCCCACCTCCTGCACCCTTTCACGCGGCCATCTTCATCTTCCTCGGCCTCGCCTTCTGTTTCCGGTGCGCCAATATGACCTTTCATCGTGCCAGTGTCGGTCCGATCGTCTCTCCGTAGTTCGAGGATCGAGATCCGTGATATCTTCGAGAGCTCTTCGTCGAATGGCCGTGCGAGAGACGGGTAGCCGAGAGAAAGATAGTTGTATATTTGCGTTATGACCCGAGGGGAAAATTCCTCGTCAATCTGCCGTTCAAGGCTAAGTTTCTGGTCAAGTGCCACGGTGAAACTATCAAGCTGTTTCTCGTTTCTACTTCGTGGAGGTGTGAGCGGCAGAAAAGCGGGACCCGGCTGGAGCCACATATGAGGTCTTCGTGGGGTTTTCGACCCATGAGCTGGGGTGCGGCTTACAAAATATGAGGGTGTTTGTAGCCCACTACGCAATGGTGTCGCCGGTGATGTAGGACGAGAGGTGTCTGCCTGACACAGGCCGCCCCAAAGGCCGGTCGGCGCATCCGACGTGGCAGGCGAGACGTGTACTGACCACATCCCCTGTACGCCGATGTCGTGTTCCGGCTCTTCTTCGCTGTTGTGTCTGCGAGGTCGTGGTGCCTGGTCCGGGTCACATCTTGTCATCTTCGGGGAAATGCTGAAGGGGAATTTGATCTCGTTGCCTTGCATCGGGGGACTGGCGGCTTCCCGCATCTTGGCTAGCTCATCGTCTCCGTCTTGATTCGCCTTCTGAGAGTCCCGTCGTGAGGGATGTGCAATGTTCAGATGGTGTCGAGCAGCGAGCGCAGCGGCACTGAAACGACTTATGCCGGCCGTATCTTCCTGCAGATCGCGCTTGGCTTGCTCGAGCTGACTGTGGTGGCGGCGCATGTCTTCCATCACGAGATGGATGTCATTGTACGACATTCGGCGGAACAGCGACGGGTCGGCATTATCCTGTATAGAAAGCTTGCCGACCGACACGAACTGGTCGTCGTCTTCGTTGTCAGATTCCCCACCATAATGGTTGAAAGGCACATTGTCTTCTTGGTGGCCATATGCAGCTACAGCCTGCTCTCGTAACGTCTTCAGATCGTCGAGGTGTTTCTGGTGCTCGCGGTTGAGGCCATGCTTAGAGACATTGGTCACTCTGTCACGACCAGTGTGCTGTGCGACATGCCCAGGCGTCTGGCTTGGTGATTCCTCGTCGCTCGAATCTGACTGGATGGTAGGCATGTCAGGCACGGTATATGAATGTCTTCGAGTCTCGCCGCGAGTTCTCTTGGCTAGGTTTGCGGCGGAGAACCTTGATTCAGTGGGTTCTGGTGCTGACCACGAGCCTTCTTCTTCTGCCACCTCATCTCTTAACCATTTTGGGATCGCTGATCCTACTATTCGGTTCTTCCGGAATGATGCTTTGGCAGTACCAACCAGCTCCGGGGCGAACTTCCGGCCGCCGCTCGAAGACCTGCTAGGTGTCTCTCTCTGCTCGAGGGCGTCTTGGTCTGCGTCCTTCTTTCTGCGTGATGAAGAAGTTGATGTCTCGACGGGCTGGACAGCAAACTTCCTCCTTGGCTTTGCAGTCTTTTCCTCCTCTTTCTCTTTGCTACGGCGAGTACTGGTCTCAACAGGCTCGACTGCAAATCGTCGCCTGAGGGGCGCGCCATTTGCTACGCCGTCTGGCTTCTTCTCCCTCTCCTTACTGCTGGTGGACGAAGTCTCGACAGGCTCCACGGCAAACTTTCGTCTTGGCCGCGATGGCTTCTCCTCCTCCTCCTTCACCACATCCTTGGTCTTGCTGGTCTTGGAGGTGGTCTCGATAGGCTCGGGCGCGAACTTTCGCTTGGCGGCGGGTGATATGGCAGAGTCGTGATCTGCTCCTTTCCTGCTACTTCTGGTGGTTGTCTCGACAGCTTCTGGAGCGAACCTCCGCCTTGGTTTGTGCTGTGTGGTCTTGTCAGAGTCGTCGGCAACCCGAAGACCGTTCACGTCGAGCACGCCATTGACGCCGTCGTGACCGTCCGCGTTGTCTACCTCGCGCATCTGCACATCATTGTCCTTTGTGTGCTCGACGTGCTCTATATGGTTCTTTTGCCGAGTTGCTTTGTTGAGCTGAGCAGGCTCGTTTCTGGTCAAGACTGCCATGGAGCCGCTGGTGGAGTCTGAGTCAGTCGAGGGTGTGAGAGAGATATCTGAACGGTCTGAGGCCTGTCGTCTGTTGCTTCTAGATGTGGTCTCGACGGGCTCGGCTAGGAAGCGTCTTCGGGGGGCAGCTGGAGATGCCATTGGGCATGCTGCTTCGGGGCTACGGAATGGGACGGATTCTGAGATGAGAACATGAGGATCCAGCAGGAGTGCAGCACACGAGCTCAGACAGCGCTCTTGGTTCTTTTGCCAGGGTGCTATTTGTTAGGTCATGCGGGGAGAGAGAAGCGTATGGCTGCGAAACGTGGGAACGTGAGAGCGTGGGAGAGCGGAGCGATGACGCTATGCTGGAGAACTGAGTCGTCGGGAGATAGCCGTCTCGAGGACTAAAGGATATGTAGCAAAGGGTGAACGATGAAGCAAGCGTTGTCAGAAGAAAAGATTGCACCTGGATCTCTTTCACGGGTATAGAATTGCCCCTATGCTGAGGCCAGCTTCTGCGGGTAAGGTAAAGTATGCACTCGACGCCAGCAGGGAAGCATCGTGCGATACACACTCACAGCTCGATAGGAATTCGACGCTCCCTCAGGAGACTCGAGTATCTCCCTGTGGAGTCTGTCATGAGGTGAGAAGCAGCACTTGTCTCTGAAAAAGACCATGCCTCACGATAGGTTGATCGCAACCGTCCAGTAAGATGGTAGACAATCGAAGTTTGGCTGTAGCTTCCGCATTGGTTTGGAGCAGAACACGAACTCAACAGCATAGAAAGCACCAGGATTTGGTTAAGCGGTCAGCCGGCGGGTCGCACAGCAGAGCCCGCAAGCCCGATCAAGGCGCGGCGAGCGCACTAACAACGAAGCTCCCGCTGGAACACACCTAAAATGATCGACTAGTGCCGCTTTTTGCGCCTTCATTATCAACACCCGTTACTCGTCTCAACCACTTCTGCAACGAGTTCGTTGAGTGTCAGACACGCATACGCATGCATGGCTGAAGCACGCATGTTCACGCATACCTCAGGGAAGTAGCAATCTATAATCGTAGCGATGACGTCAATGAGCAGGAGATAGACACACGGCATGCACCTGCGCATGTGACGAGATCCTCCAGGCTTCCGGCTTTTACTCGCTTGTCTCAATTCAATTTATCCAAAGTACAGGTTCGTCTGACATCTCCGCCTTTCGCGTTATCGTTCTGCAGGTACAAGGCTTGTTCTCGACTGGTCTCCGAAGTCTTCCGACTTCCTGCGGACAGTACTCAAGACCTTAGCCCTATGGACGCCACGATTATGTGTTCGACCTTCAGAGTCATCTATTACAGCAGTCTACCCCTGGCTTGACCACATAACAATTACCCGCACGTATCTCGTATCCCGTGACCACCCGCATTCCTGGTGGAGAGCTACAGCGGGAACCAAAGCACCATCCTAGCCAGAGTCATCCGCCTCCGCAATCTGATTGTCCTCCTTCATTCTCATCTTCATCATCGCAGGCTCCAGCTGGAAACTAGAGCTCATCTCAGATCCCGTACCATGTCCGTCATCTGTCCCGTGGCTTCTGCGTCTCGTGCTTTGCCGCCGATGTAGCTCGTGTACCAGCCCAGGGAAAGCTCTTGGCTCTGCTGCTGAAATATGCTGATCACTTGATACGAGCGGTGTTTGCACAAGCGATGCTCGCCGCTGGATGGGAGATGTCTGCTTCTCGATTTGAGGCATGCCCATGTCTTTCATCGAGAGTGAAGACGGTACACGAGCTGTCTTGAGATCTGGTATCGAGTCTGCAACGGTGTTGTAGTATTGTCTCGGCGATTCGAGGTTTCTGTACAGCTCCGTCACGGCCGCTTCGTTCGTCGTGGGGTCGGGAAACACTGGCGTGCATCTGTCGAGGTGAGAATAGTCTTCTGTGTACCTTGCGATGCTAGCCAAAGGTTAGTCTTCCTTCTGGAATGTTTCTCAATTGACTTACAATGAATGTTCTGCCTTCAGTGTCTCGTGGCGGAACGCCTCTCTCAAGTCAGGCACGTTGCTCTTGGAGACATCATTACCCAGTACACCAGGTAGGTAACAGTATTTGCCCAACCATCTTTGTTTGAGTTGGAGCTCGAAGCCACACTGGTCGACCGAGTGCTTTGCCAGCTCGCACATATCTACAGCACTGAGCTTGTAGATCTGGGCGGCCACTGAATACTCTTCGATTAATGGTTCTTTCGTGAATGCGAATTGCAGCGGATCATCCGTCGACAATGACACGTTCAGGCCCTTCTTGAAATAGCTAATGAATGGGTTTCGATCGTACGTCAAGAACAAGGCGTTGTTGCTGAGCGGCGACATGGCAATGCCTATCTGATCCAGGTAGAAGATGTACTGCATGAGCGGTACCTTCCTCAGCAGGATTCCGTGGCTGATGCTATGGCAGCACAACAAGGCAGTAGCCAGATGGTCCGTGTCACCTGCCTCGCCGCAGTGTGGTCGTAGGACAAAGGTGTTGAAGCCTCGCTTCTTCCTCCAGGCGTTGAGTGATGTCATGTTGGCAAACACGTAGTAGATGTAGTAGCCGTAAGGCGGATTCTGCTTGGTATTCCATGTTTTTGCTGCTGGATATTTTCGATAAAATCTCTTTTCGGGCTTGCTCTCGTCATCCACGCTGTCAAAGCCAATCACTCTCTGGAGGAATACATGCAACTTTGGATGTGATGATGGGTCTTTCGTCACCTCAAACAGCGGTTGCCAGACATTTCGGATGACATCTTCGAAGTTGTCGATCGTCTTCATAGACTTGTACAGGGAGTACAACCGTGGAATCTGAACCATCCAACGCACATTTGGTGAGAAGAGCTTGTTGTCAACAACCCACGCCGCAAGCTTGTCCCACTCTGCGATATCACGACCGTAGATACTGATCCGCCACTCGACCATCTGGTACTTGCTCGACTCGAGATCTGAGATGACTTCACGTGTGATGTCGGCCAGATACCGTCCTTTGATAAAGTTATCTGTTTTGAGGAAGACGTCCCTCAACCTGGACTGACCAACAGGGTTGTATTTGAGGTTGAACTTGTCGAAGCGATGGAAAGAATCCGTGTGGGCATGCATATCTAGTGTGTCAATACTCAGATCATACGCTGTGAGACCAATACTCTCAAACACCTCCTTGAGAGTCAACTTCTGACCGTCTCGGTCGATAACGACTTCGTCGGGACACTTCTTCATTTTGCTCTTGATGAAGCGCAATAAGTGCTTCTGGTTCATGCAAGCTGAGTGATGGACGTGAGTGTCGACTTTGCGAACATTGTAGAAGTCTCGATGCGGCACTTTCTTGGTATCTGCCACTTCTTCGTACTCATTCAGGAGCGAATACAGGTCGTACCGTCCCTCGAGGTACTGCAACCTTCTGTACGCGAAACTCTTCACCGGTCCATCTGTGGAGATATCGAGAATCGTGTCAAGTGCAAGGTAATAGTCCCGCAATGTCGGCACTTGGACAATGGGCTCCTTTTTGTTGTCGAGGACTTGGTAGACACTACCTTCATCAAGCTCGAACGTGGTGCCATCTGTCACATTGCCTGGCAATTCGCACTCATTCATGTCGAAATCTTCTCCTATTGCCTGACCCCATTTCCTCCTCCGTTTGGTAGTCGGTGATTGCGGACCTCTCTCTGACTCGGCGGCGCTAGCAGCTCTGTGTCTGTTCGGGCCGTGTCCGTTCGGCTTGGAGTCGTCAGCGGTCATACTATCGGCCATACTGGTTTCTCCATCTTGAGCGCCTACTGGCCGTTGCCTTTCGTCATTCCAGACAGGATTCGGCGGAGGTGGATAGATTGGCCACTCGGCATCGTCCCTGGGATTATCGCCAGGACATTGCGATGAGACCTTTAGATACGCTCGTCGTAGATCAAGAACGTGCTTGATCTTGTCACAGATACCCTGAACCTCCGGAACTACGGTGCCATCTGTTTTGGCGAAGCCTTGAGAGCCTGATCCAAGGCCAACTCCAGCTCCAGCTCCATGAATGCCTACGTCCGTCAATAGGGGGTCCTTGTTTTCGTGCGGCAATTTAAGGTGGTTTTGGTGACTTCTGGCCTTCACATCAGCCTCGAACGCAAAGTCCTGGACGTTCTCCTTGTGCGCAATTGCCTGTTCTTGAAGTGATGGGAATGGCTCCCTCCCATGGTCTCGGGTGTTGATGTTTGCTGGCTTGCGCATATCGTGCCGACTCGATCTGTTTGAGCTCAAGCTTGGCGATCGACCCAGTCCGACACCGTCACCAAGCCAACCAACAGGCATGGTCTTAGACTTGCTGAGCAGCAACGGGCTGCCAAAATCCTGTTCGCCCTTGGTTTCTTGCCGATGGCGTTGATAGATCAACTTTGAGTCGGCGCTCACGTCGTACTTTTCTGTGGCATAGTTGTAGTATGGATGACGTGTTTCGGTCGCCTCATCGCCCATGAGAACTTCCTCATCGCTAGACATTAGTTCAAAATCGGGTTCTCCAGGTGCCTTGCGTCGTTCGGAGCGGAATGAGTCTTTCTCCCTCTCACTCATTCGAGCTTTATTGTGCTCGTAGATATCATCGTCGTCGTCGGAGTCGAACACAACACTCTGTTGCTTTTGAAGCGCGCTCATAGTTTCCGCTGATAGAATCGAGTGAAAAGGTTGGTATTACAGCAGGCTGAAAATGAGGCTCAACTTGCGCGTTTCACCATGGACACACGAGGTGTACGAGCGAACGGGGCACGCCGAGTCGTGGAACTCAAACGCCTGCGCAAACCGGCGCACAGCTAGCGCGGCGTGGTAGGGATCCGTTGTGACTTTGCAAGACGACTGCACTCATTCGGTTCGATGCAGTATTGAGTCAAGCAGTATTTGACACGTTGAGCAGATCATGCAGGAATAATCGTGGTATCCAAAGACTCCTTGCTACACTGAGTATATCACGCTAATCTGTCTTGGTGATGGTCTCGGCTACACTTGCCCTTCACAAGCCCTCTCCAGCTATGAGACCGTTTTCCCATTGTGAGCACCAGCAACACGTCCAACCCACATCTCCGCGTCAGCCTCACCCTCATCGCGCATCCCATTGTGATATCTAACTTATCTCCTATGTATTGTGTTCTTCGACGTTCTCAAGCTTTATTAGCTCTTTCAAGCTGGCTCGGTACTGGATACAGCATTAGTTTGATTTCCTTCTCCCCTAATTGTGCTTACTTCTGTCCGGCCTTGGCCTTCCGCGCTCGCTTTCTCAATTCTCTCCTCCTCTGGCTCTTCGAATGATACTTTAGTGCAGCTTTTGGCCTCGTTTCCTCTGTCTAAATGTCAGTCAGTAAGAGGTTTGGGTTGGACAGGTTTCCATAGGATGTCTCATTACCAACTTTTGCCTTTTTAGCCTCTTCATTGCTTTCTGGACAGTGAGCCGGAGCTGCTGGCTTACGAGCTCTGTGCTCCTCTTCTCGCTTACGGTCGACACTGTTGGGTTCAACCGCTTGCTCGACCAGTGCCGCTAATCTCTCTGACGGCTCTGACCCATTAGTGGCGACTCTCGCAGCTGGGTACGTTCTGAGGCGTGTTACTTTAGTGCCTGGGGCTAATCCTAATACCCCTAGAGGTTTGGCTCGGTTCTCAAGTACTAGGTCTTGACTTGAATGGGCGAGGCCTTTTGAGGGAGAGTTAGACCAGGTATTGCGAGATCTGTCTTCTGGACTTGACGTTGCAAGTGTGTGAGTCGACCAAATCCTTGATACGGGGGCGTCTGCAGCACTGATGTCAGCTCGATCATTGACACAGGAGCTTGATCGATGGTTTTCGAGCTTTGGTCTTTTGCGTGCGCTGTCTGAGCTTCCACTGCGTTCTCGCTGGTTCTGTAATATTTGCCGGGAATCTGCACCTGTTCTATAAGACTTCCCTGAATCGCTATCAAATACAGAGCCGACACGAGCATACTGATCTTGAGCATAGCGAAGTGCTAGTGCTTCAGGCAGCCAATCGCGTTGTATGAAAACGACAGATTTGTACACAGTCTTTCTCATCTCAAGGTGTTCCCCATCCTCGTTGCCCGACACTGTGAGAGCGGGGACCAGGATTAGCTGTGCGTCTTGACCGTCCAAGCTGTTGTCGTCTTCTTCAAGTCCCATAGCCATGTGCGCTTGGTGCACCTCGGAGGCGGCTGAGAACGGTGTCGCGCAGAGATCCTTATGAGGTAGGATTCCGAACCTGGACTTTTGAGAGAACATTTCGAAAGAGAGCAAAGCAGCGTCAGTGCAGATTTGTCGAAGTTCCACCAACGGCTCCATCTGGGTGCTGTTAGATCGAATGTCGTCAGTGATTCCTGGTTTGAGGTCGTTGAGCATTTGCTTCGCAGAACGATTGCAAAGGCTCCGGAGACGCTCTGACTGGATCCTCTCGGGCCGCAACTCCAGAACGGGCACGCCCATACATGCTCGATGTAAGCGCATAGTCTCTGCGCGCCATACGCAAGCTTTCTTTTCATTATCTGTTTGGGTCAGCCCCGGCATCGGTATGATATTGAAATACCGACCTCTCTCGTAGAGCCCGTACAGTCGCTCAAGTATTGGGCGTTCTTTGTCATTAAATAAGCTGAAAGGGCTTGCAAAGAAGAACTCGTTAACGAGGCGGCTAAGACGAGCAGCGCCCATCAGGCGAACCGCGACATCCTTTCGCGACTTCATGTAGCGGGTAGCGTGCGGTAAGAGGAGGGTGTCCTTTGGATTGCAGCATTGAGTCATTACACGTTCGAACTGTCCTGTTGCACCATCCACGAAATCATCATCAAGCCACCGCCGTGCCCAATCTCTACATTTGTTGTAGAGCTCTTGGAACTTGTTCTGTAGTACGTTGTCCGGAAGGCAAGGATATCTCTGCATATCGATCTTGGATATCCAGTCTTCTTGTGCGCGAGCAAATTCGATCTTCTGCTGCTGTGACGTGGCATCGAAATCTGCTTTCTGCTGTGCGAGCTGCTGCCGGAGTGCTTGGTTTTCTTCTCTCAGCTTCTTTTGTTCACCTTGTAGCTTTATACGTTGTGTCTTCTCACCGGCGCAGACCTTACGTTCTTCAGTACGCTTCATACGGATTTCCTTGAGTGTACTGTCCGTCTGTTTCTTATTCTGCTCAAGTTCGCAGTAAGCATGGAAGAGCTTTTCATGGGTCATGTCTTCGGGTCGGACTTTCTTGAGCGCTCCTCTAGCGCTGAATTTGGGGCGTGGAGTAGGCCCTTTATAGTCGGCGTCCTCAGGGTCATCATCAACAGTGTGCTGTGCAACGTGCTGTTCATGATCGTCGTCGATATCTATCACATTCAGACCGCACTCTGTACCTGCTGGAGGCTTGAAGCGATCAGGTTGCTGGGTGCTTCGCCTTGTTGTACGCATCGATAGATCCATGGCTGATTCAGTTGTGCTAGGATCGAGAGATCCGTCGATGTCTTCAGTGTTGGGAAGGTTTTGTGAAAAGAACTTCTGTTCGAGCCACGGGTCAAGAACCATGTTGGAGCTGGCAACAATGATTCGGACGCATACGTCGTGAGAACCGAGTGAAATCGAGTGCTAGTCTTCCACTTCACCCGATGTAAATCTTAAAGTGACAGTATACCGCGATCGACACCTGCCAAAGCCTCTCTTGATGCTCACCAAATGACACGCTCTAGTGTTGAGCTCATGTGATTGGTTTGACTTATTAAGGTGAGGGTGAAGTCCTTCGATACTTTGAAGGCATTGTGTGAGACCCGAGTGTAGATGAGATTGAACCGCTTTCACCCACGGCTCCACCTGCTGACCTGCCCTCGACATATATGAACGTGGTGGATCGCTGCAATTTACGCCTTTCACCAGTCACACTTCTTGCATACGGATATCTTCTCCAAGTTTGCACGACCTCTTGTCCACTCTTTGAGCCTTTCGAGACCTCGACATGACGAAACGAAAGCGTCAGCCTGGCTTTTTGGACGGCACGGAGAACAGCAACGCTGAAGATACTTCCGTGGTATCACCTACCACTCCGAAGTCGTACTTGAAGGCCAAAACCTCGACCCCCAAGAGCACGGGCCGTAAACGTAAGCAGTTTCCAGTGCAGCAACGAAAGGTATTGACCGCTATCCAGCAACAGCGATCGGTAATCCTCTGTTTTCGCCTGCAGGGCATGATAGCCCCCTCACCACGCCTAAAAAATTGTACCAAAGGTACAGCAGAACCGTATCAAGGCAGGGCTGGACTTTGGCACAACAAACTCTGGTAAGCCCCTTGCCCTAGACTGCTGCTGCATCTAACTCAGACGAGGATTTGCACATGTCACGTCGCTGAAATGCGACGCTCGGGACGTTGAGGTCAATGTGACGTGGCCTGGCGGACCTGGCACTAATCAACGTCTCGAAAAGGTGCCATCCCGTTTTGCTCTTGCTTCCGAAAACGAAGATATCAAAGGCATGTCCGAGGACTGCTGGGGCTACGGTGTGCCTCCAGGAGCTCACTCGTATAGCTGGTTTAAGCTTTTGCTCGATAAAGCACGAAAGACCGAATACGATATTGAGGATGTTGCGGGTGAGCTCACTAATGGCCTTCTCGACCATCCAAGCCACATGTCTGCCAAAGAGCTCGTAACGGCATATCTGACCAAAATGTATGAGCACTGTATGGAGATGCTTAAGCAGAGATACACAGCCAATATTCTCGTAATCACACCCATCGACTTTTGGTTGACGGTGCCGGCGACTTGGCAGCCAGGTACAGTCAATGACACCAAAGCTGCAGCTAGCGCTGCAGGTTTCGGGACTCGTGATGGCGATACTCTGAATGTGATCACCGAGCCAGAGGCGTCAGGGATAGCTATTCTCACTGAGCAGGCAGAAACGAACCCAGAGCTCATCAAGGTAAGATAGTCGAAACTCCACGCGACATTGCATTGCTGACAATTTTCAGGAAGGAGACAATGCTATGATATGCGACCTCGGTGGAGGCACGCAGGACATGCAGATCTTGACCATCAAGGCTGTGAAGCCGCAAGTGCAGCTCGAAGAGGCAGTCCCCGGCCAAGCGTGAGTCAACACAACATAGGCGATGAGCTGAGGATACTGATGAATTGTGTAGTGGTAAGTGTGGCTCGACGTTCATTGATCAACAGTTCTACCAATGGATGGAAGAGACGTTCGGCGAGGCCTTCACGAATCTACCAAAGAACAAGATTGGACATGGTTCCAAGTTCATGAAAGAATGGGAAGGCGTCAAAGCCGCATTCACTGGTGCATATCCAGTGAAAGAGTATTATGTGCCGCTTCCGGCTCTAGGGATGGCACTAAGTAACACAGGCGACCATGGAGTGGCCTCAACCGCGTATGACGTCGACGACCACGCTGTCGTGCTCTCAGGGTCAGTTTGGCGCTTTTGCAAGCATCGTAACGTCCGCTGACTTCGGGATAGGGAAGACATCGAGCGATTCTTCAAGCCAATCATTGAAAAAGCCTTTGACCTGGTCGACGAGCAGGTCTCTAGTCTCAGAAAGAGAAAACAGGGCAGCACCAGACTGCAGATCATCTGTCTCTGCGGCGGCTTGGGCGAATCGGTGTATGTCTGGAGAAGATTCGAAGACTTCTGTCAAGACCGATTCCGAGGTGCCGTGAAGCTCTTCACAGACAAGCAAGCCTGGCCAGCTGTTGTACGTGGTGCGGCGATCCGAGGCCTCAACGGCAACACCGTGCTGTCCAGGAAAGCGAAAAGAGCTTACGGTATTGGAGTTCATCGTCCATTTCGCGAAGGCATCGATCGAGAGGAAGATTCATACCACTGTCCCATCGGAGGAAAGAGAGCTGTAGGGGCTGTAGCATGGTTCATAGTGGTGTAAGTACTAACGCCGGGGAAGTAGTTGGTGCAATGCTAACCTAGCTCCAGGGGTAGAGAGATCACTCCCAACATGGAGATCACGACACCGCTGTACGATACACTCGAAGAAGGCGTCTATGAGGACCTGGAGTATGAGCTGTTCAGCTGTGGTTTAGACACACCCCCTGAGACATCGAATCACCCAAGTAAGTCGCCTGTGCTTATGACTCAAATTCGACCTCTGCTGACATGCTAGGTGTTGAATTTGAATGCTCAATGACGATCGAACTCTGGAAAGCAAACAAGAAGCAACGAGGCGACGAGGTGGTTCGAAATGGCCACAAGAAAGTTGGCGTCAAGATCGTTGTTAAGATGGGCATCGATAAGGGCACGCTTTCTGTAGAAGCAAAGAACAGTAGAGCTGTCCTCGGTGTGGCTAAGCTCGACTATGGCAAGACACATGCGCGACAATATCGGCCAAGGGCACCTGGCGCACTCTGAGCGGTGCTTGAGGAGTCTGCCAGTGCATAATGGACTGATCGGGATGACTCTGGATGAAGATACATAGGTGCTTACAGCTGACAAAGTTGGAGAGCTCTGGGCGAGACAGACCACAACTTTAGGCGCTCTTGGCAAGCGGTAGGGCGGGGAGCCTCCACTTCGCGAATGCCGACAAGCGCGTTCTCGGTCCATAACTACACATAGCTTCAGGCCTCGTGCTTATCTAGGTACTCACATCTACCATGACACAAACTTCATGAACAATGAGACGGAGCAGCCCGTCGAGGCGGCGAGCTCTGATGATACATCAACCTCCATAGCATCCGTCGCTGCAAAGAGCGAACCCAAAGACATTCTCAATGGGTTGATCCACGACCTAAACAACCTCATCCTGATAACCATATCAGCCGTCTACTACTTCGACTGTTTCTCAGTGCTCTTTCTACTGCGCTTCCTGAGCCAAAACCAGAGCATAACTGGTGGCGTCCGGATCGTTTTGACCAGCAACTTAATCTGCATCTTGACACACGTCTTCCACACGCTACCACAGCCAGCACCGCGCGAGTTCTGGAACCATGGCGGTGCGCTGGTTGACTTTGTTGGCGAGAAGCCTACCTCAAGAGCAAAGCTGATCATACTCGACCTCCTCATAGTCGCCCTTCAGCTGTTCCACCTTGCGTTGCATTACAAGATACCCACCGTTGATAGCTCGACGGCGAAGACTCCACCGGCAGCCCAAGACCTGGAGGCAGAAGAGGCAGGGATATCACGAGCAGACCCACCAGCACAAGCCGATACAGAAGAAGGTATTGAGATGCAGAGTTTGCTGCCATCAGACAACGAGCAAGGAGCAAGAGAAGGCCAGAATCTGCAAGCAGACAGAACCACAATAGTCCTTCGCAAGGCTGACTTCAAGGAGGTCTTCATCAACACAACCCGCAATTCAGACTCAGAAGAATCTGCCGTGGCCGTACGCAGGTTTATCGATCGCTTCAACGCTGTACGAGCGCGCAGAGCCGCATTGCAGACCGCAGCCGCGAGCAATGCAACCGGGTCTTGAGGGGGGTGCAGCCAGCCGATTAACAGATCTATCACGTCCATAACCAGTAGTTGACCAGCACACTGAACGACGATGGATCGTAAATTCCGAACAAATGAAGCATTGAGCAGACACTATCTATGGTTGTTCTTGCGATAGGAATCGGTCCCTGTCACTCAGGTCAGTACCACAGCCGCGGTCGCGTCAAGTCATCGACCACTACAAGCAACTCAACTGATCACGGGCACGGCTTTGTATATATGCTTCCTGTATCTATCTAATCAACCGGTCAACAATCGTGTCGTACTGCCCTTGCACACAGCACAAGAAGTCAAGCCGTATCGGCCTTGAGTCACGCACTAAACTGCCATTGACGAAAAGACGCCCAGGTCGCCCTTGCAACACACATTGCGGAAGAAGGTTTCAGCTGTGTATTGGCAGCGCATGCAAGGCATCTCAGATGCCTACGAGGTTGTTCTTCGATGCCTTCAACGTCCGGCTTGCAGCACGCAGACAGGACGCTTCAGATCCAAGCACAGGTGGCGAGAAGAGAAGAAAGATAGGACTAGGATGACACGTAATGGCATCAATACGAGATATACTGTGCCCATGCGGCTGATCGTTCTCCATGCTCAGGCGAGATGCTGCCTCAGCAGTTCTCATTAAATAGTACAAATGCGTTAGCAACCTCACTCTATCCTGAGCATCCTGGGTATCCATGTTGCGTCCCTGAGTATATGCACCGTGAAGATAAACGACTGATAGAAACGCCACCCAACAATGTAAGCACATCCACTTACTTAGTTACTCTTCCTCACTCCCACTCTCCTCCCCTCCCCCTCTCGCACCACCAGCCTTCTGCGCCGGCCCATTCCCACCTCCACCTCCAGCCCCATCCTCATCGCCCTCGCCATCCGCATCAACCAACCCAGCATGCCTCCTCATCATGCGAATGTCACTGTCCAGATCCTGAATCTTCTTCGCAATCTTCTTCTTCAACATCTGATTACTCGTGCCCCGCAGCTGCTCCCGCTGCCTCGCGATCTTGTCCTCGGCCTCCTTGATCTTCGCCAGTGTCTCGGCTTTCTCATCGCTGGCCTCCTGGTCTGCGTCGCTGGCGTCGGCGTCTTCGTCTTCATCGACGTCAGGGCCCTCATCATCGTTGTCCGAGGCGGCCGCCGCGGGTGTATCGGTTGAGAACGCGGAGGTCTCGCCTGCAGCGGGGCTAGCCGCTGACGACGAGAGGGGGTTTGCGGAACCGGGGTGCAGGGATGGCATTGCGGCGGTCGCGGCGGTGTCGGTACCGGGCGCATAATCTGCTTCCTCGACACCTTGTTCGAACAGCGCTTCCAGCGCGGAGATCTCCTCGGGACGATACTGCTGTTCTGGTGTCTGCGCGACGCTGTGGTCGAAGTATCCTTCCTCGTCCTCGCCTTCTGCGTCCTCGTCGCTGTCGTACTCTTCAGCACTGTACTCGTCTTCTTCAGCGCGTGGGTCGTGGTCGAGGACTTCGTAGGAGGTGTGTGACGCTTTGCTGTCGGCTTCGAGGAGGGCGTTGACTTTGCGCTCGATGGCTTCGATGTCGTCTAGGCGGGCACGGGCGGTGCGTTCGAAGCGGCGCTTGCGGACGTTGCGCATGGGAGCTGTGAGGCCATGGGCGTACTGGTAGTTCTTGGGGTTGACGTCTGGTGGGAGAGGGTACGTGCGAGCCTCTTCGTCGGTTTTACAGGGGCCTAGAACGAGACACATCTGGCTTATGTCGACGGATTTGATGAAGTTCTTTCGGTCCCATGATTTCATGCCCTCGGTGATTGTGGGGAGGTCGACGATGGTGAAAGCGTATTGTTTGCCTCGGACTTGCAGGATGCCGCGGCGGCCGTTGACATCGAGGACTCGCATGCGAATGTCTGCGCCTTTCTGGAGGATGGAGACACCGACCGTGCCGTTGGCTATGGCGTCGCGGATGTAGTTGCAGTCGTCGCCTGGCAGCATGCGTAGGACGAAGGCTTCGAGTATTACTGGGTCGATTTCGCGGTCTTCCAGTTCCGAGTCATAACCCACACCTGTTGGCCGTTTGGGGATCTTGCCCTTGGTCTTCAGCTTGATGCCAGGCGTAATTGCCGAGTTCTTGGCCGTTGAAGGTCCCTGCTTGGTGATGAGTTTCAGCAGTTGCGGCACCTTTGCCTTCGGTGCAGGCGCTGGTTCGGGCTCAGCGCTGGGTGTTGCCCGCTTTCGCTTCTTCGACGATCCGCCATCTTCGCTGGGGTTGCGATGGTGGGCGACTGGTGCCGGGGCTGCTGGCTTGACTTTGCCGAAACTGAGCTTGATCGAAGGTGTGCGCTGGTGCTGGCCACTCGGTGTCTGTGGCTGTGACTGCGACTGCGAGTTGTTAGAAGGTGACGCTGCTGCTGATCCGGCCTGGGAGAAGCTCAATTTGAGCTTGGGACGAGGTGGTGGAGGATCCATCGTGAACACTCATAGACTCATAGATATATGATAGCTGCGAGTCTCTTGTCCACCGGATAGGAAGAGGAATGCAGAAGAGACAGTACTTACCTCGTTGTTGCCATCGGTTTGCTTGTCACCGTCGTCTGCTGGTTCGGCATGCGAGGCTGCGCTAAGTGTAACAGGAGGCACCCGTAGCACGCGCCCCGAGCGCCCTGCGTCGTCGTTCGTTGCACGTGACAATATATCCGCAACGTTTGCTGGCTTTGTACTTTCATCCTTGAGATACCGTTGCGCGATAGTACGTGCTTGCGTCCAAAGCAATGTGTTGGTTCTGATCCATTTGAGTGTTTCAGGGTTTGCTCTTCTCAGAAGTCTTTCATATGCACTTCTGCCAAGCTTCAAAGTGATGAAACTGGACGACGTAGTCGGTGGTTGTCCCAGTATCCAGTGATCTCTCTTCATCTGGGCCTGCTTTTTAGGCGGCATTCTGTCAGCCTGCTTTCTTAGGGAATCGATATAGTGATCGTCGCGGTGAACCAAGATGACCGCTTCAGATCTCCACTCGGCGTTGCTAAGACCAGCAGTATTGCAAGTCCTCAAGGCAATGGGATTCAGCCTGGCAAAACCTGCTGTGGTCGACACCTTGACAGATCTGACCGCTAGATATCTCCTGTTGGTGGCTTCAGAGACTGCACACCTTGCTCTCAACAATCACGGCGACAGTCAGCCCACTGTTCAAGATGTGCGCCTCGCTCTTGAAAAGGTGGGTGCTTTAGGACCACAGATGAAAACGACAGAAGAAGCTGCGAAGGGGTGTGAGAAGGTAGACGGTGTTCTTGTTCCTTTCGAAGACCTTCGAGGTGTTCGAAACTTCGTCAAGTGGGCAGAGGGTCCGATCCACAGAGAAATTCGCAGGGTCGGCGGTCTGGATGGTGGCGAGGAGAACAACATTGCAGATCTGGTGGCGGACATGGCTGAAAACGAAGATTATGTCACTGGTAAGACTTGCACTTTGAGCCTTCACTTTACTTTCACTTACTGATCTGTGCAGCCATCAAGAAGAAGCACAGCAAGACGGCAGAGGAGTCACGGTATCAAGGCACTATGCTTGGCAAGGACAGCGACCTACAGCCGGTTGCAATTGCAGGAGGTACTGTGGACAGTTTGTCTCAGTGGAATGCTCGTAGACTACGAGCGGCCGACGCAGAACGAACCACGTCCGCTTCCAGCGCCATCAGCAGTGCCCTCTCAACCCCGATCGATGCCGAAACACCTGAACAAGGATAAAATCGAAGGCCTTTGTTGGCTGATGGTCGAAGTGCGACCAACGTCCGACATTTTGCGATCCTTCCTGGATAATTTTCGTCGACAAAAGTAAGTCCTCGCGACCGACTTCCCATACCAAGCCGACCTCACCATATTATATGCCTCGCACCATGCATTCTGTTCGCGAACACAACCAACATCATCAAGATGCACACAAAGGTTGGAACCACAGCTACAACCATACGCATCTGGGAAGCACGCCAACGGGCGCATGGTCACTTGGCTAGATGCTGTGGTATCACCCCGTGATGCCAACACACGGCAGAGTTAGCTGGCACGTCTATATCGAGACGTGCCATAAGCACAAAAGCAACACAATACGAGCGTCCGCCGATAAGAGATGCGTGTGTGGTTTGCCGAAACTCAAAGTAAAGCTTCACTATTACTACCCCTAGAAGCCATGTTCGGTCCATTGGGACAGTGCAGAATTTGGAACTAAAAGTAGGGATTGGAGACCGCGCGTGAAACACGCTCCTATGCATTGAAGCTGTCAATCAGAATCTGCATCTCTGATCTCAGGCTCGAAATTTGCCGAACGGCGACGCACACATCTGTCAACTGCACCGACGTGTCACGTTGCACGGCATCGCGATGCTTATCTCAACCCTTGGTCTCATTCTAAATCGATGACCACCACTGTCATGACTAGCATAGAGAATGTGGTCTTTCAACCGAAGTTCATGGCCACCATACGTGCCTTCAATCGACATTCTCACGGCTGGAATTTTGATTGTCGAGCATATTGCACGATCTAACTCTCGTGTGACACGAGCGATCCGATCCGCTCCCTGACGACCCCTGGAATCACGGCCATCATGATGGCTAGTGGAAATGGCACACACTTTGCTAAACGGCAGTCATGGGCACTTGCCCGACCTGACTCAATATAGTTGTTGTAGGTGCGGTGCTGATGGTTGCATGCCCATGCAAAATGCGAGCCTGGGTTCTGATTTTTCACTTCCCTTTCCCGTCTCTGGCATTTTTTTGACAATGTCGCAGCCTGTCGACCACGGCAATACTGCTTCAAATCTCGTCTGACAGTGATCAGACACACGGCCCGACCTTGATGAATGCCTATTCAGGCATTCCTTGCACGTGTGCAATCAGGGTAGAACACTTGTCATGAAGCTTCTTAGTCACGTTATTCACATGTCACGGGCAGCATGCATCGGCTTCCCGCCCGTATCTGTTTATTTGCCGCGCCATCTAGCATTCTCGACTCGAGACAAGGACCTTTGGAATCCATCCGCAGCATCTCCCGTTCCAATGCATTACACCGCAAGCTGAGCCGACCATGTAACCCTACTTTGAAGGCTTGTATACTCATTTCACCTCGTTGGACAAGATGTCCGCATGGCCACACTGCCAGGGTACTCTGCTGGAGCTTTCTTCATGTCAGGAGAAGGTATTCATAACCACGATGGAGAATACGACCTTTCAGTATAAAAGGTTGCTCTCCTCCTCTGCCACGAGTTCCTCCCTTCATTCTGTACATCACCAGAGGTAGGTAAGTTGTCGACAAGTCATTCGTTCTTTTGCTTCTTCAAAATGCTCGTTCAATCGACAAAGTCCCTCGTTTGGGCTCTCAGCCTTGCCAACCTTGCTCATTGTCTACCAGGTAAACTATAACCCTACTGCAGGACCACATCTGTTCCCTCTGAAACCTTCAATACGCTGACGATACGCAGGTCGCCTGGTTCCGGTCATTCGTCAATGCTCTGATGGTGCTGACAATCTGTATGGGGTACCATGCAATGCAGGTATTGCCAGCATCACCACTGCTCCTGCAAGTCCAGCTCACCAACCCGCTTTCAACCCCAAGAACAACATAGTCTCTGTAAATTGCGGTTCAGAGTCTTGCTCAATCTTTGATGTCAGTGCGACATTATTGACGGTGGTTCCTGCCAGTGCTCTTACAGCGGCGCCATCGCCAAGCATACCTTCTGCATGCCTCGGGACTGGATGTTCTTCGTCTATTCCTCTCGTGACCAGCGGCACCAGTGGCACCAGCGGGACTGGTGTTGGTCCAGAGCCATCGTTGACTTCACGAGGACCTTTTGCCAATAGCACGGACGGCTCGCTAGCCCCAGGCCCCACTAGCACTGGAACTGGAAGAGTTTCTGGTACAGGTATTTCATCTGTGGATGCCAACAGCACTACAATCGTTCACAGCACCGTCACACGCTCGGTGACCACGTTCACTGACTCACCATTTTGGTCAGTTTGGACGAATGGGCCTGGAGCTACTGGCACTGGCCCATCATCAGTCTTTTCAGCTTTTCCCACCACTAGCGGGCCTTTCTCAAATTTGAGTTCGCCATTACCCATCGCAACATTGACGAACTCAACATTCGTTTCGGCTGGTCAAACCTTCACCACTCAGGTGCCCGTTACATCCCAGTCATACATATCGACAGCAACATACGCCTTCTCCGGCACCACCATTGAAATCCCCATACCAGACTCATACACCAGACGATTGCCCGATGCTGATTTGTCAGCCACAACATCACCGTCTCAGGCTTCGGCACCATCCATCACTACGGTGTCACAAAGCAACGGGATAACTGAGATCAGCACTAGCACATGCAGAACCACAACAAACTTTGTCTCCACTGGTACTGGTGTGACGGCCACGATAGCTCATTCTACCCTGATCTGCTGGGGCATCGAATGCATAGATCACGTCTGCCACGACTTTGTAGACTGGACACCACTGACTGTCGACGCAACCGCTAGTTCAGCCGGCCCTTTCATCAACAGCACCAGCCCCACCTCAATCTCGGCCTCACCAACGGGCACTGGGCTTATCTATGCTACAGACGAGACAGGACCAGCACGACCAACAAGTCGTCCATCCTCAGTCTGGCCTTCAAGCAACAACACCGGAAATCCAGAGGCTTACACCAACACCAGAAGTGTGATTACACCAACAGCAGCCCAGATACTGACCGCAGCCGCGACAGCAGAAGAGATGTACACATTCACAGCCACGGACTCAGCAGGAAACGCTTTCACAACGACGTACAGCGGTGAGCTCCCTACGCCGTGGGTCAATGCACCGTCTGACAGTTCTGCTCTTGTCTTCGGGCTTTCGAGTGCATCTGTCGCTGCCACTGCTACGATGAGCACAGCCTTGACGTTCAATACAACTGGCGTGGCGGCTCCGACGTTTGCTTGGGCGGCTTGGTCGTCGAAGCTCAGTGCAAGCACGACGCCAACATCGGCGTCGGCATCGGTGTTGGGGACACCTTTTAGTACGGTCGACACCGACACCGACACCGACACCATTGAGGCTCGATCCTTGTCGAGTGCTGAGGCGAGTATCAATGCGGGTGTTTTGGCGATGCATGGTGGAGAAAGCCAGCGTAGAAGAGCTGGTATCAAGGCTGTGCGCGCAGAGAGGAAGAAGCAAGTGAACGACTTTGGGCTGGAAAAGAGGGCGGCTGAGGTGAAGAGAATGGAGATGGACGTTGTTGGTCTTGATCATCAGGGCAATGAGGATGTGGCAGTTGTCGAGTGCAATAGGATCCGGTGTTGGCTGTGGAGATGAGAGGTCTTAGAGACGGCGTTGTGTTGGAGACATATGGAGAAGTTATGCAATGTGGTGGTGGTGTGGGAGACGATGGTATCCTTTGTTCTGCTCGACACCTACATTTGCTTCTATGTCTTGGACTTCGGGTCATGTTGGCGAGTAATGGTTGACGAGTTGTGTGTTAGCAGCTAGACACTATTGAATGTCTGATAGTCTTCGATGGTCTGCATTTTGTCATCAAAACATCTTCCAACGTATTACCATGTCCATAACTTCTTCAAATGCTAGAAGCCGCCCAGACAAATGTTGTACTGTATATCAGAATGATATCCACATATCGTCCGTTCAGAACTGCCACGTGCGCTCCCTCTACTCAGCCGATCCGATTATCAAATCACATAGCCACCTCCCATTCACTTACCGCCCTTCCACCCCTCTTCTCAGAAATGAACCCAGGCTCAGTCTCCAACCCTACGTTGATATCATAGTTGGGAATAAAACATGACAAGAAACCTCGCACGGCAAAGGATCATAGATGTCGAATCTAATCCTCCACTAGATCATCCTGACAGTCTATGCCTGCCGATAGTCAGAACGAGCAAACTGGTTGACCTAACAGCATGTCGACAGCACACATCACCAAGCTGTCGCGAACACTGGCCTAATCATCAAAACCTCGCAGCTCTTTTGAGGTCTATCGACTAGGGATGTTATCTCTGCTCCTCGGACGTCGAGGAGGAAAGTTGGCGTATGGGAATCATCTACGGTAACCGCATCCGCACTACTGCTACCTTGAGCTCGCGGGATAGAATCAACGGCTGTTTGCGTACCGCACACCGTCCGCCCATATACCCTGCCGGCTCTGGACAAGATGTGGTCACTCACCCAGCCTCAAACGCGCTGACATGGGACTAGACCGCTCGGCCTCGTCAAGGCCCGCAATATTGTTGTCGTCTTGCGCTTTGGCATTCCCTGCAGACACAAAAATCGCAAAAAAGCAATCGATATTCCGGATTCGCTGGTGGTCACCCACCCAACTACTAACAGAACGACGTCCTTTTTGAGTACCGCTGAGCGAACGGGAAGCGCTATATTAAGAACTCTGTGACCGATTGCATAAGACAGATCTGCTTAGACATATTATATTCTACTGTCTGCGATATGCCATGTAGTTTGGATGACCCAGCACGCGGAAGGCGCGGAGTCTTGGAGTAGCTTAGCTCCAGTAATATGATTGGCTACAGACATGCTCCACAGCTGCACACGCGAGGCTGGGTTGTGCAAGAGCGAGCGTTGTCGTCACGAACAGTATACTTCAATGAGATTGGCGTTCACTGAGAGTGCTGCTCTATGGTTACAGCCGGGCTATCGACAACTGAATCGCCCTGGTCAACCATGCCCTAGGTCTGGAGAAGAACTCATGGGTCACCAGTGTTCTCCCTATCCAAATGAACCCTTACTGCCTTACTGCGGAGGCACCAATGGGCAGGACACCACAAAGGGAGGAGTTATCCGGAGACTCAGCTTCAACTCCCGGTCCTCTAATGAATATGAAGAGGAGATCGACATGACCGTTACAGGCCTGATACTGATGCACCTTTGCCCAGGCTGTTGGGGCGTGGATATCCCGCATGATCAGACAGATGACAACGAGGACGTGTTGGGCAAGCATTGGCTCGAAAGGGACGACATCTGGGCTTTGCAATGGACGCTGGACGAAACATCAACTCGGCTCCTGCTCGTGAGGCCATCTTCTGCTGGCCATTCGAGGTGGCAACGACTTGGACAATACTATTTCTGGCCTGGGCAAAATAACAACAAGAAGCTTCAGGTGGGAGTGTTCTCCGCACACAGCCATAACTGTCTCCAGGCTAGCAGTCGAATTCAGGCGTAAGCGGCTCCTGCCTGTCTTGAGAGTGGACACGTTGGTGCAAACCGACAGAAATTGAACCCCCCCGCCGATACAATCTGCTCGACCCTGCCCTATCTGCGCATTAAAAACACTTGGCCTGGCGAAGAGGTGCTAACTCTGTACTAGAACTCGCGAGTCTTGGCAACCACGGTATGAAAGCAGGGGAGGCCTCTGTCTGCCCTCTCCCCCGACACAGATATCCAATGACCAACGATCACGAACCCAGTATGGACACTGATACACACCCAACGACTAAAAGGGTCACAAGCTGGACAGGGACACCGAACATCCGCTTCACCACAATCATACTGCTGGCGGTGGTCAACTCCTCCGCTAACGTTCAACTATCGTATGCTGGTACGGTGTGGTTATCTTCTGCAAATTCACTTATATATTCGCCATCCTCCTAATGGCAGGAGGCAGTAGATGCAAGAAAAGTTCTTTCACATCGCGCTTCATGCAAGGGGCACCGTACGTAGCACTCACCCAAGTGATGAGCATTACAGCCTCGTGGTTCTTGGTTGCAAACGGCGTATTCAGGGTCAAGGAGGAAAGCGGTCCAGACCCAGAAAAGAACCGCGATGCCGACAACAGAAAATGGTTACTTATTCTTAGTCACAAAGTGTACCTTCTGCTCGTCGTTGGCTGCCACTTCCTGTTTGCCGCTTGCGGGCTACGACAGATGGATATGTCATGATCCGTGGCTATGCAATCAAGGTTGCGTGGTAAAGGAACGGACAATATCGCTGTAGACTCTCTTCTGCAACAGACGTCGCCAAAGCTTCTCGAGTCGCGCCACGAGTGAAGAGCCGTTGAACATGATCTTGCAAAACCACTATCAGCACGAGAATGGCTCTTGACGGGGGACATACAGACCTCTATCACAGATTGTAAACAGCATATCGGTAGGAACACCGAGTATGCCCGTAATACGTTGAACATCATTCAAACGATGAGTCAACGAAGCGAAGAGAAGGTTTCGGCCAGACGCTTGCGCAAGCGTGCATATCTTCAAATGGGCGGATCGTGCCACATATCCTCAGGCAGATCAGCCTGCATCTTCAGACACACGCAAAACACCGTCAGCATATGCAGCGTAGCGTTCATGCTGATGACAGTATAGTGTCCGTCTGCCACGTGTCCTGATACCTTCATGACCAGGGCATTGATATCACAATCGAATTGCCCTCTTATACAGATGAAGTCTGACTCAGGCCCAGCGTATTGGTTGTACCAGATGGCATCAACGCCATAGACCTCGTACGAGTCGTCGAGGCTTTGGACGCGATATCTAGGCTTAGAGGTTGAGGGGTCTTCAGTTGCTATGTAGGAAGTGGTGATCAGTGACAAGAAAAGTGATAGGTTTAGGCTTGCTTACCGGCAGCATCCGCATCCTTTGTGGTTGCAGTTTTGTTGGCTGAAGTTGCAGAGGTAGTTTCCGTTGCGGCTGCATGGACGGTACTGGAGCCTTCTTTGCCTACAGGCGCCTGCTTGCCTGCTCCGACATCCGCAGATTCTGTAGTTGACGCTGGCTGGTCTGTGTGATGCGCCGGCTTGACGAACGCTGAGGACTCCGTCGTCTGCATCGGGTAGTGAGTTGCCAAAAACGGTCATGGCCGGCAGGAGGAAGCTGATTGTGATTGTTAGAATATGGCTCGATAACTCTGTGTAGTTCGACTTAGAGATATCATTGCTGATAAGCTCCCGTCCTTTGTTAATGAAATACTGCTCATGGTCCGACTGTAGGGGAACACCTCATTTGCTACGGGTATCCTTGGGCAAACGAGTATAGCTCCTTTCATGTTATATCCTGCTCGCCTAAGCCGGTACGGGCGGAGTGGTACAGCCACCTCCGACAGTATCTGGTAGCCGCCGGAGGTCCTAAAATCTCGTATGGTTGAAGGTTGTCAGTAGGTCAAGATGTTCCACTTCATAGACACTCGAGTGGTGGAGAGCAAGCTCTGCAGTACTAGTAGATAAGTCTGGTACTTCAGTCGAGAGGTACTACAAGAGGCAAAAGCCTGGGGAACCCCCAACACGAGAACTGTGAGGCATAGTGATGTTTGGCACGGATGTCGTACTTACAGAGTATATAACCAGTCAAAGCAAAGTGTTGACTTGCACAGTGATAGAAAATCGAGAAAATTAGAGGCACTTTAGAATGTAGCCCAAGACACGGCGGGTGATGAACACCTCGGTCCTTGTCACCACGGCTCACGACATCTCTCTTCCCCGCGCAGTGGTATGGAACTCGTGCGGCGCAGACTCCGCCAAGGAAGTCAATTGAGTCTCTGGACATCTCGTCAGGCGAGCCAATCCGGGAAGGACCAAAGAGAAGTCCATGTGACGAGACTCCATGCGACGCATTAAAGCATGCTACACAGATGTGGCAGGCATTGTACGGCCGGTTGGTGGCGAACGTAGGATGATGATTTAGAACCTAGCACTTGACAGCATTGCTTATGCATAGTAAAGATCTGGCTTGTTGGGTCATGGCTCTTCATCGCACAGGCCATCGGGAGTTCCGCATTGAACATTTCGCATTCGTTCTCTGGTATACACAGTACGTGTCAGATGCAAGGACGACAGCGATCAGCGAAGGGATTGGCCGCAGTCATGACCGGACGCTAGAGACAAGCCGCGGGGAAAAGCACTCCGCTCATAATAACCTTGATCTCAGGTCCTTTAGATCGAATGGCTTAGTTACAGGGGTAATCATCTCACCGCTGCGAAGGGTTCAGCAGGCCGCTTGTGCCGACGACTTGGCTTGTTTGACCACTACACCGAGTACATCAGCGGGACGAACTCGGGGCCAAGAGAGCTCATTCCGCTACGGATAATACAGAGGACATAGAAAGGGAAACCAGCTTGGGCAGCAAGACGTCGCAGAACTGGAAAATTCTGTCCTCGACTCATCTGTGGTCATGAATATACCCCTCGCCCAGAGTCAACCTTTTGTCTGCTTGTGTTGCCAATGGATTCCAAATGATCAAGACGTGCATTCAGCCTGCAGCGTCGCGCTGCTGCTCTCGATGAAGACAAAAGCAGGCAACACTAATAGCGACACACTGACCACCCATGTATAGTACATTCTCTAATTGCACAATAGCAAACAACTTTTGACCTTAATTGGCATGCTAATCCTCCCTCAACACCCTCGCAGCACTCTTTCTCGCACCGCCGGTCTTTCTCTTCTTCTTGTGGCCCCTGTCAAATGCCACTGCGCTCTGATGGTCTCTCCCAACGTTATCAAGCGGCTTGACCTTGTAAATTCGAATGATCCAGTTCTCACTGGTGAATGCTTCCTCCAACGTGTTGAGCTCTGGGCCCTGAGCTGGAAGCTTAGACCCTCTAACTCTGTCTTGTGCTTGACCAGCGGGGAAGAGAGAGTTGTAGTTGTAGTAGGACATTTTGTACCTGAAATGCGATGTTAGTGGTGCATGGACGAAGATGATTAAGGACCTTACATGAGTGAGTTCTTCATCGCTGGCGTCGCCTGGTCATCGACACGGTACTCTCCCCTTGCAGTAAAGAAGTCACGTTCTCGAACCTCTTCGGGCCATATGCCCTCGGCAATTCTTACCATCCACAGAAACTTGTTGATGTCGTCTCCACTGTAGCCGAGCAGACCGCCGAACACAACGAGCACGTAGTCCACATCGTGTTGTCGAAGGATAGGGTAGCTGACTTCTTCGCGCGAGCTCATTGCTTTGCCGACGGTTGCAATGTGCGTGTTGTTCCAGGTGTTGTTGTCTACCAAGGTTGGTCGGTCGGCCATACCACCGATCTGGTAGCCATAATCCCACCAGGACATGACGCGTGCATTCTGTTCGGTGTTTTGCCGTAGCCAGTAGTAGGCCTCTCTGTAGTCGTCGATGATATGTTGGGAGCCATCTGGTAATCGAGAAGCCAGGACGACTGACGGTGACGAGTAGGCGTTTGAGGTTACCCAAGTGCAATGAGCCACGAACAAAAGCAGGAACGAAGCGGTCATGGAGGTGACGACAGCTTTCGAGGCGATTGAGTATATGCCGACAAGTTTCTCACGTGTGGATCGAAGAGAAGGGTTTAATGCAACCTTAGCCGGCTTGGTCGACCCGTTCCCTTCTGTTGTTCCATCTGCAGAAGAGTCGTCGGAAGGACTGTCCATCTGGGTGTATGTGTTGAGGATGTGGGACAGTGCCAGAGCTGAAGCAACGCAGACAATGGGAGTCAGAGTCAACATCAGTCGGACCATGACACCTGCAAAGTAGCTGGCGAAGACTGCATAGATGACGACAAAAACGTGCTCGTCTTTCAACTTCAAGAAGCACATGTAGACACCAGCGGGGAAAGCCCAGATGAGGAGATTGAGGTCGAAGTAGAAGTTGGGCCACGCGGTAGGCTGATGTTCCGAAACCGAAGCAATGATGGGTATGTGAATCTTTGCGTAGCCGGTGTCCCAGAGGGAGTAGAAGCGACCACTCCAGGGTGCGATGACACCGGTAACAGTCAGCAGCATCAGGCCGCCAAACAGGACGACGAAGATGAGTCCACCAAGTGCTAGTAGCAGAGTTTGGAACTGCTTGCCCGGCAGCTGGCTCCTGAGGTAATCGAAGAAGCCAACCAGATTGAGAAGACCGAAGACTCCCAATGCTGCCATGTGGTCACTGCTCCTGATTGGTAGAAAGCCAACGAATGGGACCTGCATACTGGCCAGGGTCCCCAATGCGTACCAGGTGGTGTAGGCGATGTAGATCCTCGAGCTGAAGCGGCCCATGAGAATCAGCACGAAAACGTGCAAAGGGATCAAGTTTGTGATGAAGACGTATCCACCCCAAGCTGAGACCATGTAGCCATAGAATAGAGCGGCCAGGGCACCCCACATGACTGAACCGACTTTTACAGCTTTGATCCACAGGTAGAATGTAAAGACGAGGAGGAAGATGGCGATGGCTTCGTTGTCGTAGCTGCCTGCGACGGATCGGGAGATGTAGCCAGGAGTTATGCCCATGAAGGCCGCGGCGAGGAGACCAGCCGAAGGCGAGGCAGACATCTCAGATGTGAGGAGGTACATGGCTAATGCTGTCAAGCCTGAGAATCCGGGCGCCAGAAGAACGCAGACGTTTCGAATGTCGACGGGGATAGAGAGGAATCGCAGGATGTGGTAGATGACACCAGAGGTCACCATGAGACCGGGATACAGGGTGCCACCAGTGACTCGTCCCAGTGGGTGCCATGTTCCTGTCCATCAAGCATTGTCAGCGTGCGGGCTCTTCCTCCGAATCAGGGGAACAGTACGTACGGTCATCGAACCAGTCCCAAAAGCTGTAGAAGCCATGTTTCACGAGGTATTTTGTTGCTCGAAAGTTGAACCAAGGATCGACTGCGACGTGTCAGTTGCGGTACTGGGAAACTTGAGTCTCGAGATGATGGTGAAGCAGCGACGTACACTCGTGGATGATGCTTTCAAAGCCTGCGTGTTTGATTAGCTAGAGTCAGCTAATGTCCAGGTCAGGCACATACGGATAACACTGAACAGACGAGCAGTGACAGCGGCACCTGCTATCGTACATAATATGATGATACGCAGCAGGCCACGTGTGTTCTTGCTCGTCGACCCCTTCAAGTAGGGGTTATCAGTAGTGGCAACGGCCATGGTGGCCGTATCAGGTTTGGCGACAAGGCGTCGAGAGTGTAATGAGCGGGTTGAAGTCGACAGGGTCAGCTCGCTCAGTACATGCGATGTATCTCGAAGCCGCAACGTTTCAACTCCGACGGTCTTGGCACCTTGCCGTACCTGCGGACGCGGCCATGTGAGATGGCGGAGCGAGCAAGGATCCTAAAGCCTGGCGCGAAGGCAGTTCTTATCGATAACAGAGTGCTGGCACAAACGGCGTCTATAGAATACCGTTCTGCTATAGACGACAAATGCTCCTTCCGTGACTGTGCGCTGACTATCATGCACCAATGAGTTATCTGAATGGCTTTATTGCCACGTTAAGCTCTGCGTTATACGTGGACTCTGTAGTCAAGGTTGACACAAAATCTACATGCACCAACCTCCATGAATTCATCTTACACGACATCCTAGTCAGACTTCCAAACACGATATTACTCCTTTGCAAGTGATCAGATTCTTCTCGAACATCACTGATTGGTCCCTCGACTCAGCTGCACACCATCTCTATCGAGCTTTTACCAAGGCCCGTTCCACACTCGAGCCCATAGATGCTACAGCTTGATTGCTGGTTAAAGCTGAAGTTTTGATACGCCTGGCGACACTTACCAATTTCCCGACAAGATGATTAGTTTCAAGGTTACTATGGTTGTACAAGTCGTGGACATCAGATCCATTTGCATGTAGCTTCAGAAGGGAATAGCCGGCTCCGAGCTCGTGGTGAAAGACGAACATCCGTCCAATGTAGTGAGCGTACGCGGGTCGTCTGTGACGGTCGTCTCTGCTATGATCGTTGTCACCCCTCCATCTACGATTACTGTGGTGGTGCCTGAAGTCTCATCTAGGGCAGTAACTGTGAAAGTAGTCCACACGGTGTTCACTGTTGTGAAAGCAGGAGTTGAGTCTGAGCAGCTGAATGTGGAGTCCGGACCAGCGTAGCCAGCCGGCAACACCATCAAGGCTTCAGCGCGAGCTCGAAGATGAATTGACGCATCACACTCGCAAACTGTTCGAGTCCTTGTGGCAGTGTGCATGATAGTCACTTCCGGGGTGTCATTGAAATCGTTTGCTCCATGATCGCCATGATAACGAGTGACAGTATCTGGTTGGATGGTATTGAATGACGACAGCAGACCTGCTGAACGTGTAATCATGACGAAGGCATCACGGACATTGGCAGAGCCACTGTACGCCTTGTCAAGAAAATACGGACGTCAAGATAAGGTTGGGGTCATGCCAAAGCAGCATTTTCGCCGCATTGCAAGCAAAGGTCTGCGATCTGCTGTATGCAACATGCCAGAGACCGTCGGGGTCTAGCTCCCCAGAACCTAGCTATAGGATGGAGCGCCTTCATTTTCGAAGAGAATGCGCCTTGCCCCGATTAGATATAGGCCCTAATAGCGAAGGTGTACTCCGAATGAACAGCTGAGTGGAACAAAGCCGGAACCTAGGAACTTTGCGGGAAGGTTTGTCAAATACTACCGATTTTAGGAGCTTGCCGCGTGCTTGTTAAGTGACGCTGACCAGACGGCTTGGCGAATGTGTTCAGAGCCCAGCCCAGCTAGTCTTAGCTACGAAATCAATATCCTGTGTCCCCGACTTCGTGTTTCTTCCTTTGGTTGCTCGCTTGACCTGTGTGCCAGTGCTGGACTTCACAAGACCCACCATTTTCAATTCGGCAAGCGCTCGATAAAATTGTGTCATGGCTGCTTGCAGGCCCGCTTCTTCGTCTTCGTCGGAAGCGGTGCCATTCATCTCTTGTCCCGGCTCGAGTCGCGATCGGAAAGCGTCGAAGAGGTCGCGCACATTGATAATGGCTGGAGCCTCTTGGAGGAGCGTGAAGACAGTTGATGCTGGTGGCATCACGCTTGATAGTTGAGAATTCTGCTCATGACTATTCCCTGCATCTGAGTCATCGCTTCCTCTATCCTCTCGACCCTGATGCCAGCCAAGATAATCAGAAGGTCGTAGCAATGCCCGTTCGATTGCAGCTCTGGGATGTGGTTCGAAGCTCGGTCTGAATCGGGTTGTGCGTGCTGACACCACATACGATTCGTGCAGTAGCAAGCTTGACACATCCAAAGAAGATATTTGCAATTTGTGCTTGAGTGCCGTGAGGAGGTCGCTTTTCGCCAGAGAGCCTGTAGCAGTGTTGCTCTTTGAGGCTTTGGACGTTGGCGTACTCAGCTTCGCTTTCTTGCCTCCTTTCTTTGGGCCTGACTGTGTCAAGGCTGACATTTTCTCACCACTGGTATTTGCCATGGAAGCATTGGTGTCACGATCCGTACTGCCATTGGGGGCCAGCTCAGACTGGAGTTGGCTCCGCAGTGCTTCTGTCACCTCGTAGAGGTTCAGTGTCGAGATGATCTCTACTGGTAAGGTCTTGAGTATCTGGAATAGGGATGCTGGTGACAGGTCTTGTATGCGTTTTACTGCCTCATCGTACGCTTCAGTATCTGTAAGATCGTCCATGGCCTGCGAAAGCTGCATTTCGATCTCCAGCTTGGCACCTGGGCGTCTCGAGTCCTCCGGGAGCAACGCATAACACAAGCCTGCGAAGCTGTGAATTACCCGCTGTGAAGCGTGATATGCCGTTTGGCCTTCCTGCACTCGAAGCTTGACCTCCTGGAGCAGAGCTTTGTCATCGTTCAGGAGACGCCGCACTCTTTCATTCGATGTTTTGCCTTTCTCTTCCAAAACATTCTCACAGAATACCTTGAATGAATCTGTGTTTCGCACCGCACGAGCTAGGTGCTCTTGACCCTCGTCATCCTGAGATGTAGCCTCAATTTCTGCTAGGCTTGCGACGGGGTTTGCAAAGAAGAAGGACATGTAAAGGTACTGTACCATACTTTCCAGCGATTGCGCAGACTTCCCTTGTATTTGATTAACATCGCGGAGGACAGATGTGACGGTGGAATCGAGGAATAGCCGCGGTGATGGTTCGTCGGACTTTTGTGCTGCGCTGAGAAGATCGGCGACGAGATCGCTTCTCGGCGTGAAATCAAAGGTACGCGATTCCATCCGCTTGAGACACGACTTTGATATTCGATGTTCGAACAGCTCCCTTGTGCTGGTGATGCCTAACATCATTGTGAATGGAATACGATGCTGCCAGAAACACAGCGTGTGGACTAACTCGTTCATAACATGACTGTCGAACGTCTCTGCGTCGGACAGAGACACAATCACCTGGGTGATAGAATGATCTGACACATATCGCTCGAGAAGTTCGAGATCGAAGTTCAATGGTAGCAATCGTTTATGCTTTGCAAGAAAGTCGGTGTAGATGTTAATTCCTGAATGCTCAACAATGGCGCCTTTGATCAGATTCTTGAGAGCTGTCTGCAGGTTGGGGCATAGTCGTGTCTGTAGATCAACCAATACACCTTGGGCTGACTGCAGGGCTTCTGTCGAGATTCGGCGAATCACAGCGTAGTAGTTGGCGATGTCAAGACCGGTAAGTAATAAGGCAGTGCTCAGCTTCTCTCGCTTTGACGAGCTCAAGGCATCGGCCAAGAAGCTGGTTAGCTGGGTCAAGCTATCCTCGCCAACCTCGTCCTGGGCGACGTTGATATTGCGACTCTGCCATAGATGATCGAACAGTTCCCTTCGCTTTTGCGCAAGGATGTTTGAGCCACCATGCTGGGAGAGCTTTGGGAATGCATGCGGTGCGGGCGTTGATCCGTTCAATCTTCGCTTCTTAGCTGGCCTCTCCTTTGTGCCAGTGTCGCGGCTTCCCCCAGCTCTGAAGATGAAGCAGGCCTGCCATCGATGAGTAACTTCTCTTCCTTTACACCAAGTGTTTGAGACATACCTGGTAGGAGCTATCGTCAAGATAATACTCTTCGGCATTATTCTCGAGATCGGTATCGTCCATTGCTGGTATTGGAGATGATGAAAAGGCTTTGAACGCGTTGCGACGCGTAAATTGAAAGGGGTCTCGCATGTTCTCCACCCAAGATTTTACAGAGATGGCAACGGCTAGGGCGATGTCATCGCCTCTAATTCCCTCGACATCTCTAGCAACTTCAACGCAGCGCAGTGATTTAGGAGGAAGCAACACAGCCTGTCAGATCTATGCAAGGCATCTGTCGGCTCTCGCGACGATGGCATCAACAGTTTTGTCATTCGCCTAGCTTTGGACCCCATCAGCGATGTCTACAGGCATTCATCCCCGTCCGCGAGTATCGACAGGACCGTAGAGGGCGCCGACCGCAGGCGACAGTTTCAGGACAACCACCTGCCAGTGCGTCGCCTCCACCCAAAGAGGCTCCTTTCAGTCCCTTTGGCGATGATCTACTCCCGCCATCCCAACTGCTGTCACGAAATGGCGATGATCTAGTCGTACGAGAGTTCGAGCAACATGGCTCAGACAATACTACGCGAAGAGCAATTGAGCCGAACAGAGAGTTGAGGGACGAGGCTGAAGAGGTCTGGCAGGAGTTGCAGGATGTGGAAAAGCAATTGGAGATCGCACAGGAGGGTCCATTTGGTCCACGTAGCGAGTTCATGCAGCAGTTCCCCAAGGACCAAAGAGAAGAACTGCTGAAAGCGCTCGCCAAAGAGGGGATTGTGCCGCAAGATGAAGAAGACACGCTGGATCTGGCGGAGCTCGACCGGCTAGTGGAAGAAGAAGACGACGAAACAAGTGAGAAGCAAGAGTTGGGCGTCACATTACACATCCCCAAAGTCCACCAAGCTTTTGTTGCACGCTTCAACAAAGCATTGAAGACCGCACAGGAGAATGAAGGCGACGTGGTAAAGAGTTTAAATCTGTGGAAGTGGTACTTGCGGTGTCAGCAAAAGATCCCGGGCTTCTCCCAAATCATTTCCGAGAACGTGTGGGACTTTTTGTGGCAGTCACAGAGCCGACTTGGAGTGCGCCATCAGCATCTCGTCATGCTTGGCCGCGATATGCGCTCAGTCGAAGCTCCCATGGACGATCAACAGTGCCTCGAATACATCAGAGCACTCCATCTCTGTGACGATACTATCGGTGCGTTGTCGATCTGGGAAGAGATGAAAGCCCAATTGGCTTCGACCCTGTCGTCAGATTTCCTGTCAGGTTTCTATTCAACTGGTGTCCAGCTTTATGTTTCAGTTGGACGACCCCAGAAAGCACAGAGGGTCGCTTTCACGGCAATAGAGAAGGGCGCTGAGCCCACTCTACTCGTTCACGTCATCTCTGGTTGGGCTCACGCCAAAACGGCAGACTCTGCTAACAAGGCATGGGCTGTGTATCTGAGGATGCGCTCGTTGCTAAAGGAAGACATGACGCCGGAGCTGTATGAAAAAGTCAGCGATGCCATGCTAGACACCAAACAGAGCGATATGGCTCTGGCTGTCTTCAAGGACATGATTGCTCGGATTCGAGGGGTGGGCCAGAACACTCTTGACAGCTATGAGAAGGCCCTACGCGGTGTCCGACTGGATGGAGATCCCGAAGAGGTCGAGCGCGCCGTCAATCAGGTGTCTCTGACCATGTTACTGGCGTTACCAAAGCCCTATCAGAATAAATTCTTCTTCGCCTCGTGGGTCAAGAAATTGCTGGGGCAACAACGTATCGAGGCAGCATCTATGGTTGTGGATTTGATGTACGAGCGTAACGTCAAGCCGGACGCCATTCACCTGAACGGCATAATTGGAGCGTGGCTCCGCGATAAGAGCGCCAAGTCTCGAGACAAGGCCGAAAAGCTGGCTCACGAGATGATACAAGCGAAGGTCAATCAAGTCGCAGATTCAGCGAAGAACAATAGTCTACGGCAGCTAGGCAACGTCTTCCGCAAAGTCATGCCGGTGGAAGAGGGCAACAATTTCCTGATGGCTCCGACACGGTTGGAGCGCCCTGTCCCTGCGGCTAACGTGGAGACGTTCTCTTTAATGTTTGACTACTATGAAGATAGACACAAGTGGAAAGAGTTTGAGAGCTTGACTAGCATTATGGTTGGACCGGCTCAGCTGAAGCCCAACAGCTTTATCATGAACAAGTGGCTTTCGGCGGAACTCCAAGCAAAATCCTTGAGCAGGTTCTGGACACTGTACAACAGTCTGAGATCAGAGATTTCACCGAGCATTGAGACTTTCAGACTCGTCTGGGAGGCAGTCTCCGTGTCTAACAGAAACGGCGTGCATCAACAGCCCGAGAGTGGTCAACATACATCGAGCCATCGACGAGTATTTGCCAGCTTGACCGACTGGAGTGGTGGGCTTAAACCTCGACAGCTCGAAGATTGCAGATCTTATCTCAAAGCAGGATTCTCTACCGAGATCATCCGATCGCTCTGTCTGAAGCTTGACTTGCCGGGCACAATATGCGCCTTGCAAGGACTGTACTCGAGGTGGGGAGTGACACCGGATGATGTGTCTGTGCGGCTGATGACAGGCCTGGTCGCCCGTCTTCTACCCCGGATTGACTCGACCCGGCCAGCGGTCGGAGGACGCAGAAGGATGAACAGCCAACTGCAGACGGACCAGACCATGCTCAAGAAGCTAGCAGATATTGTCAGTACGATTGAGGCTAACATGAAGATCGACCTTGTCGAGAGAGGAGAAGCAGACGCCGGCGAACTCGAGGATGCCGAGTCAGCAGCAGCGAAGAAATTGCGGTTAGACGTCATGACTGAATTCCTGGTAGCCATGATGCACAAGATCAAGAAGCACCAGGGACAGCCGGGGAAAGAAGTGAAGGACGTGGCGGACATTATGCATGTGGATGTGAGCCAGGTCGTGGTGGATGGGCATGCCTCATGATAGACCTACCTGCTCAGCAGGCGTGTAGAGAAGTAGTTGTACAAGGTGTTTTTTTGGTAATAGCGGATAAGCTCGACTCCATTCACCAATGCTTCCCCTTCGACCACCTCGCTAAGAATATGCAATGCAAACACACTCATGAGCCAGCAGTTCATTTCTTTCCCTTCTTCTTTTTCTTCCCACCGCCGCCAGCAGCGCCGCTATCAGGCGTCGAAGGCACCGCGGCCCCATCGGCACCCGGGGTCTCGACCATGACGGCATCCTCGTCACTGCCCTCAGCCACCTGCGCAGCCCTGGGCGCGACCTTCTCCAGCGTGCTCTCATTCGTATTCGTGCCCGACACACTCGCAGAACTGACGGAACCCTTCTTTTGCGGCGGCACCACGTCACTCTCGCCCTCCAACTCGCGTCGACTGGCCTCTCTCACGGCGTCCCAGGCCTCTTTCTCGGCATCCAGGCCGGCCCTCCTCTCGTCGATCTTGGCCATGGTCATGCGGTTGACGACGATCTCGTTGGCGCTCTGGAAGATATGCGTGCCCCAGCCGGTGGCGAGCGCATTGGCCTCGGCGACGACGTCCTTCAGCTCGGCCTCGAGCTCCTGCTCGGCGCGGAGCAGGCGCTGCCAGATGTCGTCGCCAACGACGCCGCGCTGCAGCAGGGTGTTGAGCGGCTGCTTGCGCGTCTGGATGTCGCGGATGCGCAGGATGTCCTCGACGGCGCGCTCTTGCAGGGCCGCCATCAGGATGCTGTTGGGCACGTGCTTGAGGTCGGCCTGCGTGTCGGACTGGTGCAGCAGGGTGAGGTAGATGTTGCGCGCCGTGTGTGGGGGGAAGTAGGGTGACAGGTTGAGTTTCGAGCGGTGCTTGCGTTGGCGGTAGATGTGGCTGAAGGTGGCGAGGGAACCGGTGAGGATGGTCAGATAGGCGACGGGGACGAGGAGGGAGGTTAGGGTGGACAGGGAGGGGAGGTAGGGGTGGATGTAGTCCATGGTTGTGAGTGTGGGTTGGGTTGGGTTGGGTTGGGTTTGTGGTGTGGTGTGGTGGGTTAGGGTGTGACCATGCGAGTGAGGTCTTGGTTGATTTGACGTCTGTGGGCTGAGACGAGTGAGCGACGACGTAGCGTGTTGAGTGGTTTGCGGCTTGGATGTGAAAGAGCGTGCGGGTCGTGACTGCCTTTTTCGTCGTGGACCGACCTGACCAGTTATTTCGAATTAGGACACATGTGCTGGTCGCCAGGCTTGACTGGGCTTATCGATAAGCCGGTGGTACCCGGCTAAACTTCGCTGAATCAATTATTGGATTGGCATTATTTTCGCGTGGTTGGCGCCTCGAATGCCATCGCAGCAGACAAGAATCTGCCCTTCTCCTACCACCACCCAAGACGATGCCGCCCTCCCAGCTGAAGCAGCTGAAAGCCTCACTGCGGGACACCGGCATTCTGGGCCCCCAAAAGTCCAAGAAGCAGAAGAAAGCCAACAACAAAGATGCTCACAAACGCTCCCAGCGTAACGCCGCTCTCGAGGGCATCCGAGAGCGCTTCAACCCCTTCGAGGCCAAGGCTCCAGCAAGAAGAGACAAGTTTGACATTGCCACCAACAAGCCCACGAAGAAGGCCATCGAAAGACCCGGGGTGACGAGGGGGCTGGGTGAGGAGCGCCGACGAGAGACGCTGCTCAAAGAGATGCAGAGTCGCAACAAAGTGGGTGGCATGCTGGATAGGCGGTTTGGCGAGGATGATCCCAACATGACACCTGAGCAAAAGGCCGCCGAGCGCTTTGCCCAGCAGGCTTTACGCGCCTCCAAGAAGAATTCCATGTTCAATCTCGAGGACGAGTCGGATGAGGAGTTGCGTCTCACTCATGGTGGCCGGGCCTTGGACGATCTCCCAGGAAAAAGAGAGGTGCCCATCAGGGACGACTTCGATGAAGACTTGTCGGGCTCTGACGCCGCCGACTTCGATGCCCAGGATGATCGGCCGCGCAAGAGGGTGCGCCGAGAGGACGGCGAGGACGAGGATGACGACGACGAGGAAGACGACGTGCCGCAGCGGAAAAAGACCAAGAATGAGGTCATGCAAGAGGTCATTGCAAAGTCCAAGGCATACAAGGCCGCTCGCCAGGCCCAGAAGGAGGACGATGAAGACTTGAGAGCTGAGCTGGACAAGGGGCTAGGAGACATCTTTGCCGCCCTGGGCAACCAAAAGACCGTCCATAAGCAGCTGCCCAGTCCTCCACTTACAGACTCGGAGCCGAGACTGGACCCCAGTCGCGCAGCCATGTTGGCCGGCAAATCCAGGCAGGAGGCAGAGAAAGAGTACGAAGCAAACATCAGACAAATGCAGCTCGATGCCCGATCGAAGCCGACCTTCAGGACAAAGACCGAGGAAGAGAAGGCCGCCGAGGACAAGGCACGTCTGGAAGACCTCGAGAGAAAGCGTTTGCGCCGAATGAAAGGAGAAGCCGAGAGTTCCGACGAGGAAGAGGAACAGGAAGGCGCCGATCTTGACAATCTCGACGAAGAAGACCCGGACGATGCTGAAGCATTTGGTTTGGACCAGCCCGGACCTCGCTACGTCCCAGACCTGGCCGTTGAAGACGAGGACGAATTCGTTATGGATGATATTATTGCAAGCGACGAAGACGCAGACGCAGCTACTGAATCGGAGGATGAAGACGCGAGCTCGCTGGGAGAACCCGAGGATGATGGCGACGACGACTTCATCAACGGTCTGGTACTGCCGAAAAACCCGGCGACCGTCACCAAATCCACATCGACTGCCCAACCAACAGCCGGCAAAGCCTTGCCCTTCACCTTTGCATGCCCACAAGATCTCCAAGAGCTGATCGAAGAAACATCGAAGCTCTCAGCAGACGCCCTCCCAACCGCGGTGCAGCGTATCAGAGCTTTGTACCACAAGGGTCTTGCTCAAGGTAACGAGGAAAAACTTGGTCAATTTTCCCAAGCACTGATCTTTTGGATCGCTGCTCTCACCAACCATGAATGCCCTCAGAAACCCTCTATGCAGGTCATTGAGCAGCTCCTGCGGCATGTGCACTCGATGGCCAAGACCCAGCCTCATGATGTCGCTGCGGGCTTCCGCGACTACTTTCGCCAGATCCTCCAAGAAGATCGCAAGTCGCTCAACATGGGTGATCTGGTGGTCTTGACTAGTGTCTCTACAGTCTACCCTACATCCGACCAATGGCATACTGTTGTCACACCTTCCATGCTGGTTCTCGGGAGGTATCTCGGTCAAGGGCCAATGGATGACTTGGTTGAGCTTGCCAAGGGTGTTTATGCGTGTTCGCTTGCTCTACGCTACCAGGCAAAATCCAAGAGATATGTGCCAGAGGTTGTCACCTTTATTTGTAAAGCCATTCGACTGCTTCTACCTCATGATGGCATCACCAGTGTCCTCAAATGCACAACACCTACGATGATAGAGGAGGGCACGTGTCGTATTACCACGAAAGCCAGCAAAGCACCTGCATCAAAACTCAGCTTCGAAGCTTTACGAGCTCCAGACGATAGTAAGAAACGGAACAACCTCACTTCCGAGTCTCTCCTTCTGGCTGTTCTCAACCTCGTCAGCACTTGCGTCGAACAGTACTCCACTAAAGTTGCCTACCCGGAAATCATCTCACCAATCCACCACCTCTTGAAGCAGCTTTCACTGCCAAACAACCTTACCGTCCTACACTCATCAACCCAAACCACGATCAGATCTCTCTCCTTTCGCCTCGACTCAGCCCTCACCGCCTCAACAACGACCCGCCTCCCACTCACTCTTCACTCTCATCGGCCTCTAGCCATAAAATCCTCCTACCCACTCTTCGACTCCTCCTACAACCCAACACGTAAACAACGCGACCCAGACGCTGACCGTGCGGAAATGAACAAACTCAAAGCCGAGCACAAGAAAGAGCGAAAAGGCGCGATGCGTGAGCTCAGGAAAGATGCCAACTTCATGGCACGAGAACAGCTTCGGGAGAAGAAGGTCAAGGATGAGGCGTACGAGAAGAAGTTCAAGAGGTTGGTGGCGGAGATTCAGGGAGAGGAAGGCAGAGAGGCCAAGGACTATGAGAGGGAGAAGGCGAAGAGGACAGGGAAGGGGCGGTTCTAGAAGAGTAGGGCTTTGGGAGCATGAGCATGCTGTGTGGGTGTTTGAAAGGTTGGAGCATTTCTGCAGGACAAGCAGGCCGCGCCTCAGTGACTGGTCGTATGAGACATCGATTGAGGCCCAGTACTTCAGGTATGCATTCTGTTGGTTAGGCACAACAGTTCTTGCAATCCCAGTTTCGTTCTACCACATATGGTGGCAACATCAAGTGTCTCCTGACAATCAGCTGCATTCCTCGCATTAAGGATGAACCACGGTAGCTCTGGCGATTCACTACAGACGTGTTCGGCGTAAGTCGATGGGCATGCTTGGTATAAAACTGCTTCTTCGAGGCAACTGATATTCACAGAATATCCTCATTCTCATCTTGCGATTTCTTTTCTCGACTTCCCAAGCCACCGTGACTTTGGACTACCCCAAACCATCATCGAGACCCATCATGATTATCAACAATCTTTCGCTGACCAAAATGCATGTGCATGGAAAGAGTATTAGCACAGAAGACCTCACGCTGAAAAGAACAAAACGGTGTGAGAGAGACTTCTACCAGCCTTCATGGGGCGCAGGATGAGGCTCGACCCATCCTCGCTCCCGTCCACGTCCTTCTCCTCGACCTCGACCTCGGCCGCGTCCTAGGACATTGCCTCGCTCTCGGAAGTTGCCCCTTCCACGGCCAAAACCTCCTCTGAAGGCAGGAGCGAATGCGGCCTGTGTCATGTCATCGCTGTCGCCATCACTGGCCTCTCCGTCATCATTAGCCCGCGGGCCTGCAGCCTCATCTCCGGCATCTTCTGTCGCCTGGTCGCCGAGATGGTCGTCCTCCTCTTCTTCGTCATCGTGATCCCCGACGTTACCATCCCATCCACCCATTCCCTCCAGGATCTGCCTCTGCACATCGGGGTCATTCTCCTCCTCACCAACACCGTCGACCCAAGCGTTGTTTCCATGGCAGTTACATGGCATGCCACCGGTGTATGAGCGTCCGCACTGGTAGCAGAACTCATGGCCGCAGTCGCATTGCATGTGGTCACAGCCATCGGACTTCTCGATCATCTCTTGACAGCTGGGACATGATTTCCAGCCTTCTTTCGTGAAGAGGTCTTTGTCCATCCGGTCGATGCGCTCGGGACATATGGAGGGGGTTGAGGGGTCGTGGTCGCATTCGAGATGGAGACAGGCTGTACATGTGCGGACTTCGGGTGGAGAGGTGGGTGTTGCGGTGGGCGCTGATTCTGGTAAGGATACCAACTCGACCAATTGCGAGGATATTGAATCGATTGAGTTGGAGGCCGTGCAAGCTGAACATACTGCCCACTTGAAATCTGGGGTAATCGTGGCTTTCGGGAGGTAGGCTGAGCATGTCTTCGTAGCACAGTAGACAGGTGCGATGTCCGTGTACTCTGTCTTCACAGCCTCATATCGCTGCTTGACATCGCGCTCGAGGAAGGCTTGGTAGAGCTCAATATTGATCGGAACACCCGGACAACACCGAGGGGGGAAGTTTTTCTTCGCTTCCAGTCCGACACGCACGTTCTCGTTGAAGCAAGGTGGACAACGAACATGTCCACACTCGAGCCAAACCACGTTGAGGAACTCGCGCCAGTCGTAGACCTCGCCACATGCGCATTCGTGTGTTTCTGGAGGCGCGTCCTGATCTGCCACTCCGTTCGTGGCGTCCTGGTGATCCTCCTCATTTTGGAGAGCGATTGCAATTTCGAGGTCGAACAGCTCTTGCGCTGTCAATTGTCGGTCCTCCTGCTCTGCGTCAGCAGCAGTGTCTGGTTGGTCGTCGTTCTGTAGTGCAAGTGCAAACTCGAGGTCCGCTCTTTCCTGCGCGCTCATGTTTTCAACGTCATGCTGCGACTGATTGTCAACGTTGTGTCCGTCGAACGATGTTGTGCCATGGGCTTCCTGCTGCGAAGACATCTCTTCATTTGAGGAAGGTTCGGTCACTGCGTCAGCTACATCTTCGGTACTGCTGTCGACATTGGGAAAGCCCTGTTGTGACTCAAGTTGTCCACTCGCTTGCTCGTTGTTCTCCATCATGAGATCAGTTTGCGTGTCTGCGTTCATGATGTATATCTACTAAAAGAGAGGTCTCGAGGTCCACGATCAAGAAAGCTGGTCGAGACTTCTTTGGGACAAAAGAAGAGCGGACAAAGGGCTTATATGGTGGTTGCTTGTCAAACGAGCAGACACAGACAAACTGGGAGTGTCGTCTTCATGCCTTGGCGCTTGCACTCTGTGCTGCTGTACCTGGTGATGTGCAATGAGGTGGTGGGGCGTTATGTCACTGGTATGCAGATGTTCTTTGTGGCTGTGAGTCGTGGTTTCAGAGTTAGGTCCAGAGTGACAACTCGGGGGAGACATGTTTGCGCCCAAGAAGACAATTGAAGAGGAAAGTGAATCACATTTGTAACCGGCTCTGTAAGGGCCGACTCATGTAGTGTTGCTGTATGGCAGGCAGAAGGCAGCACAGCCTCGATACAGGCAGCACGTGACTGATCAAGCAGAGTAGGCGAGGCGCGCCTTTTAATGAGCACAGATGAAGCGTTTGGAAAACAGGAAGAACGACGGAAGGCATGTTTCTCAATATTCGTGCGGCTTGTTATGCAGATTGAAGTCGAAACTTTTCTGCATCTAAGAATTCGACAGGACCTACATTTCAAGGAGGGGGCACAGTCTCCCCAGGTATGTCACATAACATCGAGTGCCCCGGTTTCTCGAGGTGTATCGTCGTTGACTTTACCTATTGACTTACGGTTCTGAAACAGGTATTTGCACTTCGTGGGCATTGACTCGATGACTGATGGCTGGACTTACCTTTTCGCAAGACCGAGGACAGGGGTGAAAGATTCTTCTCGCTTAGCATGTCAGGCGGGTTGACGGTCTTCACGAGTATCCAGCGTACAAGTAATAGCCCACGACCTCACGTGAATCTTTACCTGTATTCGTTGTAGCCCATAGGGAATGGCGATTACGGTTTTCGTGTGTCTGGTCTTCAGTCGTGATCCTCCTCGGTTGCGCCAGGACAGCCTTCCATTTCTGCATCAGGATATCGGAATTTGCACCAGAAACAGTAGTGCCAGTGGTCTCGCATGAAGTGCACGATCTTCTCGAGCTTCTGTTGAGGTTCGAGCCCCTCAAACTCCTCAAGCTCTTTGTCTTCCTGATCGAGCTCGAAGTCAACCTCCTCAACTTGCGCCTTTCGACTAAGGGCAATCTGGTCAACCTTTTCCTCGTCCGGATCATCGTAGGTGGGCAACCTCGACAAGGACTGATCCATATCATATCGCATGCGCCTCTCTCGCTCTTTCAGTAGTCGCTGCTTGACAAGACCACGCCAAAGAACGTTGTAGCTGCTCAATGGTCTGCTAGTAGGTGTCCTCTTTGTGCCCTCGCCATTCAGGTCTTCTTCCTCGAGGCGCTCTGCGACTTTCATGGCACCATAGAATTGACCTTCTTGGCGTTTCTCTTCTCGTTCCTGCTGCTGCCGTACACGGAACTCATCGGCGTCGACCTTCTGGCGTTTCTCGGATTCAGATTTCTTCTCAACCTCTTCGCGAAACCTGCGTTTCTTCTCCGCGTCTGCGCCGATCCCGCCTCGATCTTCTTTCATCTCGATGCCGATAGGTTCACGCAATCGGGTATCCTGAGCAGAATCGCTGGTAGAAGATAGGTCCTTGCCCAATGCCGCTCCTGGTTTGTAGCCGAGCGCAGCCATCATTTTAAAGCCTTTGCTAGTCTTATCCACATCAGGATTGTTCAGCGCTGCCTCTCGCTTTGCGCGTTCTTCCTCTGCTAGTTGGGCCTTCGATTTTGGTCTGCTTCGTTCTTCGGCTTCTCGAGCTAAACGACGCTTCTTTTCTGTTAAGGTCTCTTTCTTAGTGTTCTTGTCCGGCTCTTCGAAGGTCATTGTCAAGTAGTCATCCTCTTCCTCAGGTGTTCCAGGTTTTGACATGGTAGCCATATTGAGTAGGGACGCTGTACTAAGCAAGCCCTGGAATCGGCGCGACGTCCGGGGTGCTGAGGTGTGTCTAAGTACCGAGTATTAGTCTGGCCGAAGGACTTGCTAGAACGACCTAAGAGTCGCCCAGGCTGCAGTTCCTGGTCACGGCCTCGAATTAATTGCTCGGCAAAGTTGAGGTGGATATGTCTTAAGTGGTCGTGACATGCACAAGCTAGCTGTATACTTGCAGCATAAGCACGGACGGGTGATACGGGCCGATCTCATGTGCGGCAGTCTAGGTAGATGTGTTTCATCAAGTTAAGAACGAAGCACGGAGCCCCTCGAAGGTTGTAAGACCAATACGAAGTGCACGGTATGGACGAAGTGAGTCACAATCTAACAACGCTTATGGAGAAGCGTCATTATTGAGCACGGCATAAGTAGAGATATTTTGCAAGCACAAAATGATCAGAAAATCGCTGAAAATTGAGGTCGAGATTTCGAGACCTGTGACGCAGGTATGCTCTATATTATCATACCCGTAGTTCTTCTCAGTCACTAACTGTGACTTTTCAGTGGTTAGCGTGTCGTTCTTATACTAGTGAATTCAATCATTCACGAGTATGGCTCATCTGAGTAATGCGAAAGTCGCGAGTTCGACTCTCGTACGTCTATCTCCATGTAATACGTACATGTCAGTAAACTGACAATGTTACCAGGCCAGGTCTACGTTACACAACGTTCTTTTTGCTCGGTGAACAGCCCAATCCAGTGGAAGCTGAGTTCAAATGGATCCGCTATTTGGCGGAGGGCGGGTTTTGTGGAAAGCAGGCTTGAAATCCTGTGAGGCTGGGCTCCTGCCACAGCGGCCTGAGCTCAGCACCGAACTCAACGCTACCTCCCTACAGGGTACCAGCCGTGGATGTGAGCAAGGTGTGTTCATGCATTTCCTTCGGTCGGATTAGCCAGCTGTAGCATGTCTGCCATTAGATCACTCTACGTAAGCATCGTTGTCGTAGTCAATAAAGTCCATGCAAGAGGAGACCTCTGTCGTCTGGTTTGTAGCTGACGACCACAGGTACCTACGGCTTCCATTGCCAGTGCTCTCCATGCACTGAACGTGGCCAGCCGTTGCCCCACAGACCATGATCACGGAACGGAAGTCGCAAGGAGGCCTATGGCTTGGCATGCTTGTGTGGCAGTTTTTCGCGGTAAGCTCTGGACTCCGGGCAATTCAGGAAGTAGACCGTATCGTTCGCCGTTGCCAATGTTCTTGGGACGTCTCAGCATACTCGAGTGCCCACGTAAACCGAATTCTCCTCAGGTCTGGACACGAAGATGGAAATATTGGCGTTGCTGCAGCCACTGACGCCTCCAACATTTTTCCGGTAGATCCCTGGAAGTCCGATGCTTGGCAAACAGCTTGACACAGAGAAGCTCATCCTCATCCTCGTGCTCCTGACTAACGCTGTCATCTCAGGTCCTGGACCAGCACATGTTGACGGTACGGAGCAACAATCGTAATCACCAGGAAGACGACCGGTCAAATATCCAGCGCTCCGATAATCAACATACATATATCTATTCGTGCGAGGGCTTTGATAGTCAGGTACCACGGCAAGTATGTAACCTGGGTAACGCGCTTGCCCTGTTTGAGACTTTGATCGTTTCCGCCGCCCTATCAGATATGACCTCCGTGCACTGGCGTGCATAATGATGATCGCATAGTCCGATGGCCATGTCCACTTCTGAGTTACCAGTCACTTACCACATCAGGGCTGGACGCTACTCCTCCATACGATGCGTTTGTTCCTAAAGTTCTTTGAGGATTGCAATGGATGTCATCGACGGCCTTGGGGCCGCGGCGAGTGTCAACTGCGTTTTCCCGACCAGTGAATCCAGCGATCGCTGAGGTTCCTGTGCCTCACCACTACCGTTGGTTTCCTAAGTTTGTGAAACTCAGACCCTGCTGCATGTTGCACCTGCCGACAGGACCTGATGCAGCTGCTAGCGAACTGCTGACAAGCATCACCCCGTCCGAATGCGGGGTCCTTGTCAAAAGTCAAGTCACCTAATGATGATTCGAACAGGCCGCCTAAGATCTACTGACGCGCTGCAAGTGGTCGATCACCATGGCCAAGAGCGGAAATAGGCTAGTCTTTCAACTTAGCATGGTCATGATCGCCGGACCTCCTCTTCCCCTACACGTTCGTGGCCTGGGGAATGTGGAAAGGATCGTGCTTGAGACATCGGTCAACTAACCACCGACAGACGAGTGACAACGGAGCTTGTGCATGATCCCCCGTTCATACAAAACACGGCACTCAATACTTCACCTCTTCTCTGTAACCTGTATGATGCTACTTGAGGTTACTAACTGCAGCTAAAAGGTTTAGAGGGACCAAATCCCCCTGCTGACATGTACCAACACATTGGGACAGAAACGCATTCTCGCAGTAGCAGCTCTACCTACTACACAGAAGACGACAAAGCAATAACTCATACCCCAAGCTTCCTTTGTGAGGATTGTCTACCGGGTAGGGACTTCAACGAGAAATCTTCCAACCATGCCGTCGGCAAAGATGCCTTCCATATCGAGAATCCAGCTATCGACCGGCAGATGACACGATTTGGCAGCATGAGACAGTCGCGTCCTATAGTCGCCCGCCCATCGCCAGCTGTACCTCTCGTGCTCGACGACGACTCTGAGGATACAATAGACGAAGAGAAAGCAAGGCCAGGCCCACCCGCCGCCGTCGGCTTCTGGCATGCTGGCCTTGCTCACACGAGAAAAGCTGTTTTCTTCAAATACATCCAGACACTCTTCATATTATGCGTCGCCGTCATGGCAATTTTGTCGATATACTGGGGCGTACTCTTCGACGTAAAAGAATATCTCCCGCACGCAACCGTGGCCGTCGTCTCCTTTGAGGGCACACCTGGACCCTACGAGTCATACGAAGCTATCGTCGGCCCCATTGTCCGGGCAGCAGCTCAAGCCGAGATGGATTCCCGCCCAGATCACCTTGGCTTCGTGTTCGTCGACCCATCCGTGTTCAACTACGACCCAACAGAAGCTCGGCTAGCCGTCTACGAAGAGGAGTACTGGGCCGCCGTCATCATCAACGCCAATGCCACCGCTTTACTCCAGCAAGCAGTGGCAACTGGCAATTCAAGCTACGATCCCACAGGCGCTATAAGCATTGTTTACAACCAAGCCCGCGACATCGAGTCCTATAACTTCTACATCGTCCCCGTCCTAGACCGACTGGCTCTAGCAATTCAAGCAACATTTGGCCCGTACTGGGCCCTATCAGTCTTTGGCAACTCGGACTACGACGTCGCAATCTACTCACAGGCTCCCCAAGCCGTGAATCCGGGCATAAGCTTCACCTTCCTCAACCTCCGCCCTTTCGACCCGCCCTCCGCAATCCCCACAATAACAATCGGTCTAATCTACCTCATCATCATCGCCTTCTTCAGCTTCACATTCTTTATCCCGACACACATGAAGTTCGTCCTCCCCAACCCACTGTCCCCTCACCCACCCCTCAAATTTTACCAACTCGTCATCTACCGTTGGCTCGCCACGATAATCGCCTACTTCTTCCTCTCTCTGAGCTACAGTCTTGTTTCCCTCGCCTTCCAAATACCTTTCAGCAATGCACCGCCACCCGCCCCCTCCCCACTCAATGACGGCAACGGCCATTGGACGCCCACCGAGCCAATCACAAACGCAAACTACCTCGGCCACGCCACCTTCCCCGTCTACTGGATGCTCAACTTCATCGGCATGGCCGCGTTGGGCCTTACGTGCGAGAACATGGCCATGTTCCTGTCCGCGCTGTCGCCGCTGCCGTACTCGGCGCTGTTTCTCATTTGGTGGGTCATCACGAATGTCAGCACGGGCTTTTACGCCATCGAACTGGCCAGCGACTTCTACAAGTGGGGCTACGCATGGCCGCTGCGCCATATTGTCGAAGGCAGCAAGACGCTGGTGTTCGGGACCAAGAGCAAGCTGGGCGTTAATTTCGGCGTGTTGCTTGCGTGGGTGGTAGTTGGAACGCTCCTGTTTCCGCTGGCGTGTTGGGTGATGAGGTGGAAGAGTGTGAAGGATCGGAGGGCTGCGGCGGAGATGGCGCAGAAATTGGAGGACATGAAGAAGGAGTGAGTGAATGAGTGAATGGATGGTGGCGCGTTTCATCGGTAGATTACTGGACGGATGGATGGACGGACGAATAATGTCCGCACGCGTCCGCATGAATGGGATGGCATAGCATGATCTGGCGTTGGTTTTGGGTTAGGGAACGGATACTCACTCGACAGACTGGTGTCCTTGCAATTTTTGCGGTGCCTTGCATCGTGGTTGGCGATCATAGACGGTCCTACAGCATGTCACTGTGATCAGTAGTCAAAATCGAGATACTCATACCCTTAGGTAACATAAGTTCTCGTACGTCCCTCTGGGGCGAAATGCAGACAAACAATCATGGCTCGACATACGCGTACATGTCAACAGAGAGTGTACTCTAAAAACAAGTAGATTCAACTCGGGATATTGCACAAGTCGCGAGACTATCGAGAATCTTGGATAGTTGTGAGAGTAGAGCTCAAAGTCAAATCGTGCACACTCGCTTTTCGCTATCACCCATCTCAGCAACTCTATCTCTAACGTCAGCGACGCTTCTGAGTTTCCGGTAAGCACCGGATTAGCATCGCATGCAGAGCCGTCATACTTTTCGAGAATTTAGATCGCTTGAACGGAGTCTCACGGTGGCGACTTGCAGCACGTCTTGGACTGGGGACCGACCCCGTTCTTCAATTGTCCACGGAGCCTCGAAGAGCATCCGGACCGATCGGACACGATTTTCGTGTCTCTCCCAACACTCCTCACCTTCTGCCAATGTAGCACGACGACAGTACGATAACAGCGCCTGGAGATGTGGTCAGTATTCCATACTGACCACTTAGCTGTGACTGGAGGAGATTAAGAGAGCGCCATGAGGCATCGTCGACGACTATAGAAGTTGTCGCGACGCTTAGTAACCTCGGAATAGCTGAGGGCGGTACGGTCTCTGACGGCACTGGTACTGGAACTACCTGGTGTAGTGGCACAGACTCTGATGACACGCCACTAGCTGAGATGGACGACGACACAGCCTGGTTGTTCTCCGAAGACATCGTATCCGGCTTCTGTGGCGACGAGGCCGAAGGTACAGAATCTAGAATCTCCATAACCCCCCAGTGAAATATCACAACAAGGTTGTGGGTCTTGCAGTGTTGACTGAGGACTCCCGCACACATCGTTTGATGAGCATTGTAGCCAGTCGCATACTTGATGAGCTGGAAGGTGTACGCTGATGGCCTGCCAAGATCTGCGACTACGACCAGCATCATATTCGAGAGGTCGGTCGTAAAGTCGCGTTCCAGTGGCGTCGATATAGAACAGTTATATGTGTTGATCATTCGAGATCGTCCCAGCACCATCGCCGTATGACGGGTATTATTTTACTAAAGATGACGCTATGTCTCGCTAAGCACTTACATGTCCCACGTGGGAGGGCTGACCCAAAATCGTCGTCTGTGTTCATCGTACCACAGGTCTAGTGTGTTGCTCGTGAGTGTCTTTTAAGAGAGACAAGGGGAACCAGGGTGCTCAAGCTATAGTCCCAGAACTTAAGCCTGCCAATCGCACATGTACGTCAGATTCGCTTGTCCACTCATTATTAGCACAAAGCAGGACGTACTTTATCGCACCTCCCAAGTTGAACCATGCTTCGTTGCCACGGCCGGTATTCTTCAGCCAAGCACATCCCAGCAGATCAGCTAACACAGCCGAGGCTGCAGAATCATGCCGTCCTAGCAAGAACATCACTTCAACTCCCGCATCACCGTAGATCCTGGACAGTCTGTCAGCTCCCGGACGAGATGACACGCCGAGAAGATGAGCAATAGGACTCTCAGTTGGCAAGAGGTTTAATGTCAAAGCTAGCATCTGAAGCATCACGGCTGAGAGATAGAACAATTCTGTCCAAGGACCTTCTACGTCGACTCCGTGCTTTTTGTTCAAAGCGCCTTTGGCCTTCTTGGCATCGCTTTGTGCACGTTCATTGGCCCAAACCTGATACAAGGCCATGAAATACGGACGATCGTCGACAGTGTAGTAGCAGTCCACCTCTGTGAAGAATACATCCAAGAGCAACTCAATGGTGTGATCCGATGGCAGGGTCGCGAGGCAATTGTCGTACTCGAGTCGGAGCTTGGTTCATGACGACCGGACCTTGCCAAGATGGACTGGTGAGGATGCAGCTGCAAGTGGTCTAAACCCATCAGCTACTCCCGAAGCGTTTCCGGTCGTGATGAACGTTGTTGAAGAGCATCAAGCGCTTCTTTAATGTCGCTCAATGATCCATAACCGAGCCTTGCAGCAACGCTCGTGCTGTCAGTAAGGTCGTCCTCGAGATCCTTCTGGGCATCGTCCGGCGCTCGCTGTGCTCTTGAGCCGAAAATTATCAGCAGAAAAGACAGAGATAGACAGGCCTCGAGCCGCGGGGTACTGGATCCATGGACCAACCTCTTCGAGACCAGTCATGCTAAAGCCACAAGAGGCCTCGTATAGACTCGTGTAGACCCACCCATTGTCATTGGCGTGGGCACACTTGAAGCTCGCATTGCGTGCAGCACATTCACCGCATGACCTTTCTCGATCACATTGCGGTTGGGTATTAACCAGTTCAGCCGTGGGAAAAGAGTTGTTAGAATTGCCTTCTACTTTCTACGTTGACATTCGTAGCATGCTAACCCGGGCCGGATCCGTTTTTGATATCGGCGTTCGCTATGCACAATGCGGCACAACAGCGGCTAGCATTATTCATGAACAAGCCTTTGCTTCGAACAATGCCTCGCACGAAGATCCATCGCCGCAGACGCGACAAAGTAGAATGTTAGCATGAGATGATCGCAGCACGTGACCATATCGAATAAACATACCATCCTCGCCTCATGCTCTGAAAGGGATGGTGCAAGCACATAACAGCAGATAGTATCTCTCCATGATTAGATTTTCGATCAAGACTTTGATCTGTGCGTCCATAGTAGATCGCAGGTATTGTAACTTTGGAAAGGTGCTTGATGGACCAGTAGCGCGACGCCCCTACGTGTGCGTTGATATCTACGTCATACTAGGCTGGTCTTCCATTAAAGTGATGCGCTCGCACATGATTAGTGTTCCCCTATACTAGGCTCCGTACAGCACCTCATCATCGAGCGTCGAAGGCAGTGTAGAGAAAGGAACCTTGAAGATGGACATTGAAGCGCAGCGGCTGGCGAACCTCCAAAACAAAGAGAAGTTGTTAGCAGAACTAAATCTCAACTCCAGAACTGATACACACACCAAAGCACAGCCTGTCAAGCGCGAAAATGGCGTTTCAGTCAAGCGACGCAAGACCGAGACAGCGCAAGCCCCTACTCGGTCATCTGCTCGCATACAGAATGCCGGTGAGCGGCCATCATACAAGGAGGAGTCGGATAAGGTTCGAAGCACAATAATGCAACCAGTCAAGGTCAAGTCACGGTCAAGCAAAGGTAACTCAACGTTCGTGGCAGACGCCGAAGAGGAGGTGCGGCTCTCGCCCGCTCCCGACGTCGATTCAATACGCGAAAGTTGGTCACAGTGGGACATTACAGGATCGGCGCCCATTAGAGATGAGCAGACCGGGACCTTTCACTTTGAGGACTTCCCTCTGTTCTCGCCAAACAAGTCACCAGAGGAAATGATCCGGGAGGGCTCGTTTGGCGGCTCGTACTGGCGTCGCTTGAAGTCGCGACGCTTGGGGATTGTGGTCGAGGAGGACTGGAAAGAGCTACCTTCGGAGTGGATCGAAGGTCTTGATGTAGAGCGTTTTCTTGCCAGTCCTGACTACGATGCCGAGGTCAACAAGTACAAGGTAGCCTGCGGTCAGAGCATTGAGGAGTGGGAGGCGAGTGGATGGATCATGCATGAGTACGACGTGCGAGGGTGGTTTCAGTGGTACTGTCGGTTCTTCCAGGGTCGCAGATGTCCTGATGATGAGCGTCAGGTGTCACGATGGAGAAAGTGTGTTGGGCCGACAGGACGATGGAAACGAATGCTTCTCAAAGCATATCTGAAGATGGAGGTGCGTGATGTTTTCGATGATGGTGAAGACGAGGATAGCCGAGAAGTCAGTCCGGTCATGCACCAGACGTGTCACCACTGGGCGTACGAGATCAAACAGCACGACTTGGATGAAGCATGGGATTCACCTAGGTAGCGAGTTGAAGAAAGGCAGTTGAGTTTGCCGCTTGGGAAAAGCATAAATCTGGCTAAGGTAGACTCTCCATCATGGCACGGCAGGAGCATCCACTTCATACGGCATGCCACGGTTGAAGGCGAACCCAAGCGAGGAAGCTGATGCCGTAGAGGTCAACAGCAACTCAGCGTGTAGGGCAGAGAGCGCGTCGGCGCCCGTCAAGAACGTTTCTACTGGGCAACGTTCTTGGCCAAAGCACGTGCGGTCGCGTTTCTGAGATTGAATGTGCCCACACGATTCACGCCCAAAATGTTGTGCTTAAGCTTTCGGGTAGGATCAATGATACGGAGCGAGGCCAATAGTCTGCAGGTACCGTCGAGATGTCATCACCAGAGACAGGGTTGTTCTGCATGTGTTAGAGACATGGTGCATTGCCAAAGTCAAGGATGCTGGCGCGTGGTCAATGTTGTAGCGCTCGCCATTGTAGGTGAGGATAGAGTCAGCTTGCTCATGTCCTATGTCTCGCATACAAGAAGCACATTGTTTCCTCCTTACCACGACGCTGGAACAGTCCCAGCCTGGAGGATCGATTAGCTGCAGAACTCCACTTTCCCCTGCCACTGGCAGGCTAACGACGCAGCCGACGCCCGCGAAGCCAGAAATCCCTGCAACGAGCACATCCCGTCTCGTTTGGGCCCGCGATCAAACCTCCCAAGCGTTTGGTTCTTCACTGGTTCTGGTTAGCATTCGATCTATTACCTCATTCGTGCCAAACTGTATGCGCGGTGCGAAACATTTCCCGCTGCAGCACGACCGCGTTTACTCCGAACTCAGACAATAATTACGCTGGGTCGTGCGCAGGCCCTAACCCAGGAAGTTCTCACAAGCCACGGCAGGATAGCAAGCCGTCATGTCGATGGACCAGGGGGGACCTTCCTTCGACGATGTACCCGATTTTGCTGCACCCAACAAATCCGTGACTGCCTCATACACCTACCGCGATCGCAGTCAATCGCCCCTCTACTCGGACCCCGACGACCAAAGTGCCGTTGGCGCTGGCACTGGCACTGGCAGACGTTCTTTAGAGTCACCCTACCAGTACGCCCGAGGAAGACAGAGCTGGGACAGCGAGCGAGAGATGAACGACCACACACACGCACATGGATATCCACACCGCACGCGCGAGAGAAGTGCTGAGTTGCCACGTCTGCAACTGAATGGCACACTCGACGAGCTGGATCAAGAAGACTACAACCCCATCACAGATGATGACCCGACCTCGTACGATCTCACCGGCCCAGCCCCAGCAGAGCACGGGGCGAAAAGCGCATGGAACCTAGAGAAGCAGTCGCAAGCTTTGTTTTCCAAAGAGCATCTCCAGATCATCTTCGGCGACCCAAGCTTTCTCCTCCGATTCACTTCCTTCCTCGGCATGCACAGACCGTCCTCGGTGCCCATACTGGTGCATTATCTCGATTCCTTGAAAGCCTTGAGAGCATTGCACTATGCCAATGCCATCCTTGAAGGTCTTGACGAGGTCTCAGGCCTGCCCTTTACCAAGGCCAGCGTAGACCCCACCACAAACGCTGCATTGTTGAACAGAGCCACTGATGCCTTCGACCATCTCGTCAAGGAGGAGCTGCCCGCTTTCATCACCCACGAATACATCCAGATTGTGAGCGCAAGCATATCAGCCAGGATATCAGGCATGTTGGCCCCCCACCTGAGGGAGGCAAGCGAAGGTCTAGCAGAGGTCTTCTGCCTCACTGACCCCAGTCGTCCAGACAATCCCATTGTCTTCGCCTCGGAAGAATTCAACCGTACAACCCAGTATGGCTTGTCATATGTCCTAGGGAGGAACTGCCGCTTCCTCCAAGGTCCTCACACCAATCCTCTTTCAGTGCGACGCCTGCGTGACTCCGTCCTGGCAGGCAGACAGCACCAAGAAGTCTTCTTGAATTACCGACGAGATGGCTCGCCCTTCATGAACCTCCTCATGACCGCTCCGTTATGCGACGCCCGGGGGGTCGTGCGCTACTTCATTGGCGCCCAGGTAGATGTGACGGGTCTAGTCAAGGACTGTGCCGAAATGGAGTCCCTCGAACGCCTACTCGACAAGCAGGCAAGGGGTGAATCGGTGCCGGACCATCAGCAGCCGAACCCCGACAAGAACGACGAATTGCGCGAACTCAGCGAAATGCTCAACACGAACGAACTCAGCACCATACGCAAGTTTGGTGGCCGCATGCACAGGGATGTCGACTCGGACGATAACGACTCGGACAACCATTCCAACTCGGTAGCATCTGCCCAACCACGCCTGCTGATCAAAGACCCCAACACCATGACCCCGCCCTGGCACATCGGTGAGCCTACCATAGATGAAACCCTAGAAGCTTCGGGCTCCGGTATGTCGTCTAGTCCCGTGAACGGCAAGACCTCTGGCCGTCTGAGCGGTGTCTACAACCACTACCTCCTGATCCGGCCATACCCCTCGCTGCGCATTCTCTTCGCCTCACCATCTCAGCGCGTCCCGGGCATACTCCAGTCACCATTCATGAACAAGATCGGCGGCTCAAATCGTGTTCGAGAAGAGCTCACCGCAGCCTTCGCCGACGGCAGAGGCGTAACTGCCAAAGTACGGTGGCTCACCAGAAACGACGAAGAAGGCCGCAACAGATGGATACATTGCACGCCACTGATAGGCGTGAACGGCCAGATAGGTGTGTGGATGGTCGTCATTGTCGACGACGAGCGACATCGCCTGCAGCGCGAACGCGAACGCATGGGCGGACGAAGCGCGCCGCCGGTCCCGTCTGACCTGCGCGACCGAGCGACCCCGGATCGGTACGAGAAGGAGCTGGGGAGAGCCAAAGAGAGAGAAAAACAGCAGACGTCTTACCACAAAGTAACGAGCCAAAGTCAAAGCCGCGACCAGAACCAACACCAAACCGCGGCTCCACAGCATCGATACGAGTATAGCGCTGGCGGCGGTGCACGAGGAAGCACAAACACAAATGGGAATGGGAACGCACATGGACACGGACACAGCTTGTACCATGAAGCAACCAGCTCAAATCGCAATGACAGTTCGGGTGCACTATCTCACGGGAACCAGAGTCTAGAGAGCTTCAAGATCTAAAAGGCAGACCAGCACGAACGGAAACGAACGGGTGAAACATAGTCGTGGTAGTGTCTGGGTATAATATTGGGCCGGCTTTTGTGTACAAACATCAAGCAAAGATTTACAGCGTTGCGCATGTTAGACATTTACTTTTGGTCAGTCGTGTATATCAACCGTTGAAGGCACATGGCTCGCCTCGTCTCGCGCTTCTGCCCACCCGTCTCCCTCCCTCCCGCTCTAGGCAAGTACTAGCCGAACCTCGCATGACCCGCACGAAGTGCCGTGCCGTGCAGGCCTGACGTCCTCTACTCTACCCCGACTATAGCACTGCAACTGGTCCCATGCCAGTCAGGCCACAGAACACAAGCAGCATCGAGCTCTCGATATCCTTGCCAGCCGCCCGGAGGACGTGGTGACACGCCGCACGGCGTATATGCGGATGTTGTTTGATGAGGATCAACCACAGGACCAACCAGTCTTGCACGCCCGTCAGCAAGAGATTCAACGTTGCGAGGCCGGCGCGGCTGATACCATGACATGTGCTAGTGTGAATCAACTGGCTACGGCCGAAAGTGTATCTGGGCGGGAAACTGTGGGGTCTTCCCCACGAGCTACGATCGTCGTTGTCTAAGACACTGGGTATTGATAGTCATGATCTCATTGGTATTTGTTCTATATCATCAATACACCATTCCAGTATGAAAGAGCTCGTCGGACAGCTGTACCTACAGGCTATATCCTCCCCGACAACGCGCTAGTTTTCTACGTTAGATAAGCCATCATTATTCCGAACCCAACCAAACTATATCCGTAATCCTAACCTCGCTTGCGCTTCAGGGGTATCGAGCTGAAATTGAAATAAGAAATTCACATAGGAGATTGCGGCTGTCCCAGACTGCATGCCGTGAGACAACAAAAATGAATATAACGTCCTTGCATTCACTGGGCAAGGATCTCATCCCACGTTTTGGTGTTGATGTGGACAGATCCCGGCAGGCCTTCGTAGACGTGGCCTTCATTGGAGTCGAAATCGATAGCGCTAGCTTTGAGTATGTCAACAAGACGCGTCATATCCTTGTTGTCAACAGGGGTTGGAACGTCGTCCTCCGTGTCGGTCGACTTTGTCTTTGTGGTTCCGGATGAAGCATTGGATGTCTCTCTGGACACCGAGGCGCTGCTTGTGGGCGATAGAGCTGGTACGTCTTCGTCACCATCATGTGGCATTCTCGGTTCTGGAGGTGGCTGGGATAATTCTTCTGCCGGAGCCACATTGGGTACCAGGGAATTGCGGTGAACCAGGTTCCCGGAGCCAGACGGCATCATCGTGTTCTGTCCATCGACTTGCGCTTCCTCCGGGTTATGTCCGTGCTCATTGGCCAGAATCTCACAGTAGGACTGCGTTGGCATCGGCGGCATGGGAGACTCATCCGACACTGCGGCAGACTGTCTCTTGCTTAGTAGTCGTCGTAGGGATGGGACGCGCGGAATAGAGGGTGACCGCACGGTAAGGATGGCGCTGGTCCGTGCTGGCAAGCTCCGTCGTCTCTCCTTGCGCAGACTGGACGTTCTAGCTCGAGCATCAAGATTACCAGTTGGGGAGTTACCGTGTATGTAGTCGATGTCAGGAACGATCTCTTTGTGCTGGTGTCTATCTTTGTTCTTCGGAGGTACTTGATGCCGCCAGGGCATTTTTGTTGGGACGTGGCAACAAAGAGAATAGCTTAAGCCTTCTGTGTTTCGTACATGCTTCGGAGCAGCCACAATAGAGACTAGTGTCTGCAGAATGGCGTAGACTAAGATCCAGCGGACCTTCCGACCATCGGTCCAAGAGACATGCTCCAGGTTGTCTGCGATGGAGTTGGACTCGAAGTCGGAGAAGCATCGCACAAGTGGACAGTCCATGATTTGCACGTCGCGGTTGGATGCTTTGATCAATGCCTGGATGCGTGCTGCCTTGCGGTCTTCACGATCGATGCGCTTCCGAGCGACGGGATTCCACGACTGTCTCCTGGAAAGAGAAGATGGTCGCGGGCTTGCTGAGGGTTCTTGAGGAAGTTGTGGTAGCGGATGTGGGAGGGTGTCGAAACCATGTTTGCTATCGAAGACTTGGATGTTCTGCAGAGTGCATACTCCACCAGCACTGGAGAGGTTGTCGCCGGCATTCGCGGAGGACTCTGAATCGACAAGATGGAGATAGAGACTGCGGAAGTCGGAATATAGAGCAGTGTAGATGGAGTACCTGGAGGCTTCGGAGTCAAATGCAGCGGGTGGCCAGAAGCCGTACTTCTCGATGTAGAAACTGTGTAAGAAGGAACGAAAGCGGTCGAAATGGTCTCTTGCTGCTTGGGACAAGCCTAGAAAGTTGCCTGATAGGTCATCACCGAAGAAAGTCTCGATGGACATGCTTGCGCGAGCCAGGCGCATGTCCATCTCGAGTCGAGATTCAAGAATTAGAGATTGAGTGGTCTTGTTGAGTGTCGTGTACTCCAGACTCGAGTTGATCTCGCGATGGCTCATGCCCACGGCGTGAGCAAACGCGTCAATCCACATGTCTTCCTGTCGCAAGTGCTCAGCAAGCAGCAATGCGGCCAGTGCATGGTCGACACATTCTCTAAAGTCGAGGTACTTTTGAGATTCAGCATACGCTATGATCTCTCTCTTGTTCAGAACTGGGTCTCCCGTATCTCGGTATTGGTCGACTCTTTCTTGCACGGTCACCAGTGAGATCCCCAGTGCCCGGCCAGCAAGTGGCAAGTCGTACAGCCACGCGAAGAAGTTCCGAGTGGTGATGTGATGGTCAAACACAGCATCGATGCTGGATGTCGTGGGTGCGGGAATGTACAGCTCGATGGCTGAGGTGTGCTGATCGCAGCCCGGGCAAGAACTGAGGAGGCATTCTCGAGAGGCGTGTAGAGAGGGTCGAGTCACGCAGCGGTCAAGCAGCGTATGGAAGCCGCGCTCTTGGAGGACTCGTGTGTGGATACGAAACGATGGGCCTCTGCTCGACTGGCCTGGCTGTCTAAGGTAGACGAGTAGGTCGCCTGATTTGAAGCATAGTTCTGGTTCCTGGTCGACGTTAGCATCCGCCCAAAGCAGGCACTCGTCCGGTCTTCACATACCTGGTACAGGTTGAGCCAGTCCGTCGTTATCCTCGACCGGCCATTCCATCTTCTCAGTCCTGCCGAGCGAATGTCTTCCTTGGTGATTCTGCCATGCAATCGCTTGCTCGAGCCTTGCCGCGAGTATATGCTGCTTACTGTATCAGTTCTGGCAGCATCTACTGTACTTGATGTCATGTCGTCGTTGTGGTAGCGAACAGGTGTCTGTTGTTCAGCGTAGCATGTTCATGGGTGTGTAGGGAGAGACCCGAGACCCAACCGCAACAGGCTACTAAAGATGTCTGATGTCTGATGTCTGATGTCAAGAGGCTGAAGATGAAACAAGACTTCTAGGCAGTTGCGATCGACAAAGCCTCTGCATGGGCCACGCAGTATCAGCAGCGGCAAGGGCGGCGTGCAAGAGGAACGGCGACAACGAGAACAGACCACAGTACAGAGCCGTGAAACCCACTGCTGATCTAACACTTTCAATAGTCTGTCGATACTAGTAACTTGGACAATGCAATCCCACTTCCACGATTTGATCCATGACCAGCCCGGCTTGGTATGGCACCGCTGGTCCTCTGTGGCGTTGCGCCATGATGCGAACAAGGCAGACCTATCATATCGTGACAAAACGAATACTCGTGGTTAAAGCGGCTCCTGGATGGAGCCATGATCGGATCGTCAGACTTTAGTTCTTCACGTTGGCAAGCCAGCGAGATTGCCATTGGCAGCGGATAGGCCAGTGCAGGAGCCGTGCGCAGGGTAGATCGATTACCAAGTCACAAGCTACAACGGAGAAGTAACCCCCGCCCGCCTCCATGATGACTCGCTCTGGTTTTGCTCAACCGTCGTGATTACATGGAGACGCTCTGTCGCGACAGTCCGTGGCTGTCCTGTGGCATCGCCGACAGCTTTGCAGTTTCGACCAGGGCAGCTGTGCCCGTCAAGACTTCGGCCAACAGCACACGTCCAGGCTTCGGTGGGCGGCCAATCGCTGGCTTTGCCCCCGCGAGCTGTACCCTTGCGGTGACACCATCAAACGGACTTCCCTGAGGGGTCATGAACAATGCACATTCCGCATGTAGCGGAGGATCTACGTATCAGCGAGAACAATCATGTTGAATGGTTGTCAAGCTCGTATTTCGCGCCAGCCATTGTTACTGCACATGTGCGTATTCCTTTTTTCTCACATGTCTATCATTGCCCGGACATATAGACAGACTATGACAGGCGATATGGGGGGCACCTGCATGATACTAGGGTCATCGACTTTGAAGCTCGAAAGATAAGGATCCTGAGGTCGCAACCCACGCACCGTGTTCGCGGGGCGAAGCAGGAGGAATACAACTAGACCCATGTAGACCTACTTTTCGTGGGACTACCCTTGTAGCCAGAATGTCGATGAGGTTTTTCTAGTGGTATGCTGTGGTTCGTCCTCACGTATCACAGTCGCGGGAAACAGAATGCGCCCGGAACCTGTGAAGTCAATCTCAAAGACTACTGTGGGCGTAAGGAAAACGCAATCTCGTAGATGACTCCATCAGATGTAGACGTAACAACGAAGGAATTTTTGGCTTACACCACGGATACTCGACGAGGACGCAAAAGGGTCATGACTTGTCGCCCAGCCGGTGTGTCGGCGCTCACCTTTGACCCGTTGCACCTGTTGTGCGACAAGCCAATGCGTGGCTGTCAAGGTCGAGATGCGCTGTAAGATGCATATTCCTTCGCGGATATGGGAAAGGTCCCTGTGAACATGTGTGCGAGTACAAGTAAGGTCGAGGTACATTGTCAAGCAGATCTCGAGTCAGAACGAAATCCTTTCGGTCCCATGCTGGAGATTATGAGCTAGGTGGGCCTGGCACGGCAGATCTGCCAAGATGATACGAGGTCAATTGTCTTGACTTTATGCGCAAGCTTCATGATTGGAGCGGCGAGTCGTCCGCATCGGCTATGACACTACCATGTCGAATCCGACCTTCACGAGGCGCCACACTACCCTCACGCGTCCGCTGCATTTCCCGCTCCGAAAGTCGTGAACACCAGACTCCACCAATGCGATAATGCTCCTGCCAACGCAACAAAAATGTATGATCTCGGATCTGTTAACCTTGAGCCGCCTGGACTTCGACAACGACCTGGAGTTGCCCATTCATCCATTCTTCTGCCGCAACAGCAAGCTGTGCCATGAGCCAGTCCTCTTGACTTTTGATAGGCGTGAGTCCTTCCTGTGGTAGTAGAGCCTTCATATCGAATTGGCCATCCAAGGTGTCGAAATTGTTCTTGAGCCCGTCTAAAAATTGCTCGTACGTGCCAGCTTGGTCGGAAGACAAGCTGAACTCGGGCCCAAGACGCTTGCGTGTGTTCTCATGTTTGGACACAAGGTTGACCCGTAGCGTTATTGTGCCAGAGTCGGGCGACAGCCCAATGACTTCTTCTGGTGCCGCCGCCATCGGCAACAATGAGTTTTGATCGATCTTGGAATCTTGCTGCAACGATGGGTCTATCTCGGGTGCCTATCTACTCGTTAGCTAGGGTGCTATTTGCGTATTAGTCAGTGCTACGTACCAGGTTCTCGTCAAAATCATGCGAACCGTCTCTCTCAGAACCGAGACGCTCTTTGTGGTTCTTATCTCCAGCTTTCTTGGGATCTTGCTTCCTCGTCTCGGCAGCATAAATTCTCTGCCTCTCGTTCGTCACCATCTTGCGCAGCAGCGGCATAAGCGCCTTGACAATCCGACTGCGATCATCTGGCCAGAAGAAGGTACGAGGAGGGGCATCAGGTGCTTCGACGTTGGCAGAATGACCGAAGAATTGCTCTCCATTACCGTCTTGCTGCAGAAAGTCCTCGACACATTGATAAAGCTTGAGCTTTGCTTGGTCGTTGTTGTTATTGTGCTTTTTATGACCGACTACATCCCTACGCTCAGGGAACTCGTCGCTCAGCATGTAGTTCTTCGCGGCATTTTGCAGTCTGAGGAATGCCTCGGGCGCAAGCTCGAGAGAGGTGAAGACTTTTCCCAGCGGCGGTCGACTGTACTTCTTGCTCTTCTCTGACGGCTCGCGAAAGAGGACTGCTGCTGAATTTGAAAGTGTCGGTGTCTTGGGCTGCTGCTGCTGCTGCTGCTGCTGCTCAGTGAAGGCTATGTCCGTAGACACTGGGGTGTAGGCATTCTCTTCCCCTCGCTTTCTTTTTCCGAGGTCGCGCTGGTGTGCATCTGCTGCTGCAGTTGCGGCCTCGACAAGTCCAGCAAATTGAACGTCGTCAGGATAGTTCGACGCCATCCGGGCAATGCGATGCGATTGCGACGGTGATGGTTTCGGCAAAGCAGCCAAATAGGTCAAACTGATCAAACACTGGGCGTCCAACGGTGCAGCTGCGACGCGAGTCTCAACGCGTCACTACCGGCGATTGTTTTCCCGGCCCCGATGAGATGTCCCTACCACTGGCAATGCTTGACCACGCATCAATTCTAGAGCAAACTTCTTAGGACTTGCCAATATCGTTCGTCCCATGCTGTTGCAAGACGTTGTAAGCTGCATCGGAAGACTGGCATAGACGCCGACCATGGGCATGTTCACCGCAACCAAGATACAGGTCGCTACCTATCTGCTATGCGTTTGTCCGTTCTCCATCGCCTTCCTGGTGTTTCTGAATTCTTCTGTCTCCTTTGTGGTCACTGATCTCATCGGAAGGGAAGAGGGTGTAGGCGACGCAGTTGGCAACCTGGGTTTTGCGGATGAGCTTGTGGCCCTAATCGCCTGTCCTCTCTGGGGCCTGCTGTCAGATCGTATCGGTGTCCGAAATGTAAGCTGAGCACCACGCCTATCATTCCCACAACTCTTCGTTGACCATCACAGGTCTGCTTTATCGGGTACGTCATTATAGGCTTAGCTCTATTTCTGTTCGTGCAAGCCAAAAATGTATACCCACACCTTCTCCTTGGACGGTTGTTCTTCAGTCTAGGTGGTGCAGCAGCATCGACGATGGTTACTGCAATCCTTCCGACCATGTCATTTCTCGAAAAGTCTCAAAGCAATGATGGTTACGCTGGGGGGCGGCAACGGTTCAATGGCCATGTACAAGCTCCTTCCATGGCATCCGAAATCACAATTACGCCTAACAATTTTCGTGGGAACCAACCCGCAGATAACGTTACAGGTCACCAGGCCCCCGAAGCTACCAGCTCAGACTCTCCTTCCAAGATCGCGGGATTTGTAGGTATGGCCACTGGTTGTGGCGCTCTAGTCGCATTGAGCGTTTTTCTGCCCTTGCCTGCTCGCTTTCAGAAGGTCGGAGCTGAACCTGGGCCTGCACTGCAGTACAGCTACTATGTTGTTGGTGCCATTGCCTTTGTGCTTGCAATCGTCTGCCTGGTTGGGCTCTACGGCTTGAAGAGTGAGTCCAAGAAAGGGTTCAGATCTTTCTTCAACGGAAGTGACACAAATAATGTCAGTCGCTCTGCACGAGAGACCGTGTCTTCGACACTTGATCTACTGTACGATGCCTTGATGTTCGGCTTCACCAGAAAAGACATCTTCATCGGTTACGTCGGCGGATTCGTCGCACGCGCTTCTTCGGTCGGCATATCATTGTTCGTGCCCCTGTTGGTGAATGCTGCGTTTCTTTCTTCAGGGTTATGTACACCTGCACAGACCCTGGGGGAACCCGCTGGGCTGCCAGACATCAAAAGACGCTGTCCTCGAGCTTATGTTGTCGCGGCTGAGCTTACTGGTGCATCACAGCTTGTCGCTCTCTTATGTGCTCCTCTCTTTGGCTACTGGTCCTCTCGATTATCAAACAAGAACATACCGCTCATGGTTGCTGCTGTGGCTGGAATTGTTGGCTATCCCCTATTCGCGAAGCGCTTCAATCCACATGATGAAGACAAAGCGGCGAGAGCGGTCGCCTTTCTCGCTGTTTGCTTGATTTGCATTAGTCAAATTGGCGCTATTGTTTGCAGCCTAGGTATCCTGTCTAGCGGAGTATTGAAGCAGCAAGACGCTGAACATGGAACATCTGCGTCTGACAGCAATACGCCTTCTGCGAGTGACCAGCGTGAGCATGCCCCTCTCCTTGGGTCCAGCGGTGGGGTCGAGAACTCCCATGTCAACATGACCGAGCTCAAAGGCTCTGTTGCTGGCATCTACTCTTTTTACGGCGGTGCCGGCATCCTTATCCTTACCAAAGGTGGAGGTGCTCTTTTCGACACAGCCACCACAGCCGCTCCCTTCTACATGATGGCAAGTTTCAACGCCATCCTTTTGCTTGCTACTATTGCCGTAGGGTTCCGACGCTCTTGAACAGAACGAGCGTCTGTGGCACAGATCAAAGGTTCGACTCTTACAGGGCATCGAGCTAGCTGTGTCGCTATTGCTTTGGGAGCAGGAAAATGGTCAGGTCAATATTCGACCGCTACATTCCGGCCTAAGAGCTATGACGTTGCACGGAAAACTGGAAGCCGAATAGACAACCCGACTCCATCGAACCAGTGAGTTCACTCTTGCTGCAAACATGGATCCTCTCCACACGTCCTGCAGTCAATCACGCGAATATTGGTACCCCAGGATCGGGGTGCATTAACCCGAGAAACTATTGCGTCAAAGCTTACCTTCAATCAACATCAGAAGATTCGAGCTATATGGTTTCGACGTTCAGACTATACTGTCCTCTTCTCTTGCTTGCAAGTTCTTGCCAGCATGAGGTCTTTGGTGCTGCTCTCCTTGTTCAGCTGCATTGCTACAGCACGAGTCCCATACTCGGAATTTGTTCTCACTCCTAAATCACGAATACTACGGCCATCGCAGGTCTACAACGTCGATGGTACTGTCGATGATGCCAAGGACCTCACCACCGGACAATCAGCAAGCACCGTCTTCCGAGGACCTTCTGCTGTTACCTACAATTTCGGCAAGGAGGTGGCTGGTTTAGTGTCGTTCAATGTCAGCGAGGTTGTGGGCTCCGATGGATCCTTCATTGGTATCTCTTTCACCGAGTCCAGCCTATGGATCAATTCAGAAGGCTGCGATGCAACAGCGGATTCTGGTATCGACCAAGCGCTTTGGTGGTCTGTTGAGCCTGGTGATACATACACCGCGGAGAAATGGCATCAGAGAGGTGGTTTCCGCTATCTGAACGTCTATCACAACACTACTGGAAAGGTCACGTTCTCTGACTTGAACGTCTACTACACGGCAATACCTCAGTATTCCGAAGAACAACTCGCAACGGGCATCCAGACAGGCTATTTCGCTGTGAAGACGAGCAAATCAACAGAGTGTGGTACGCTGGGACATACACAAATGAAATTTGCACGATCGGTGCAACGGCAGGCAATTCTCTTATCTACCTAGGAGTGGCCAATTCAACGTCCGACATTACAGAGCCTCTACCATGGTACAACAACTACACCATCTCCAATGGCAGTGCCGCGCTGGTAGATGGCGGCAAACGTGATCGATTGGTCTGGCCCGGCGATATCCTCATCTCACAGCCTGGAATCTTTGTATCTTCATACGATATGGATATGTTGCGGGATTCGCTCGACTCGTTGCTGGTCTTGCAAAATGCTTCAGGGGCACTGCCTTATGCTGGTCGACCATTCGGAATCGAGCTGCCAATATGGTCATTCACATATCATCTTCATAGTCTTACGGACATCAACGACTACTACCTCTATACTGGCAACGAAACGTATCTCAAGCAGAACTGGGACACGTATAAGCTGGCCCTGAACTTCTCTCTGTCATTTGTTGACGACTCGGGCATGGCAAATGTTACAATTTCTGCGGATTGGCTACGCTTCGGCATGGGCGGCCATAATATTGAAGCAAACAGCATTCTCTACTACAACTTGAACCAGGCCATAATCCTTGCTGAGCATCTCAATGATACATCTGGTTTTGTCAGAACGTGGCCAGATATCGCCCAAAACCTCAAAGCATCTGCGAACGAAGCGCTGTGGAATCCAGAGCTTAATTTGTACCGCGACAATGACACGCAACCACTGACTAATCTCCATCCTCAGGATGGCAACGCATTCGCTATTATCAGCAACCTTATCCTCAACGCCGAGCGTGCGGTCAATATTTCACAGGCACTCCAATCACGATGGGGTCCATACGGTGCACCTGCACCAGAGGCTGGGGCGACAATCTCTCTATTCGTGAGTGGGTTTGAGTTGCAAGCACATTACATCGCTGGCAGACCAGAGGCAGCGGTTAATCTGACCAAGCTTATGTGGTGGTGAGATGATCAATCCTCGGGTCCCCTACTGAATGCTGATCACTTTTTCAGATTCCATGCTCGACGACCCTCGAATGACAAACTCGACATTCATTGAAGGTTACTCTACAAACGGAGACCTGCATTGTGCACCCTACACCAATGATCCTCGCATATCACATGCTCATGGATGGGCAACTGGTCCAACCTCAACGTTAACTTTCTTCGGTGCTGGTTTACAGGTTACATCAGCTGCAGGCAAGACGTGGCTCATTGAGCCGCAGCTTGGTGGGCTTCAGAACATCGAAGCCGGTTATCAGACGAATGTGGGAAGCTTCTCCTCCCACGCTATGGCAATGGAAGGCGGCGGGCTGAACGTAACTTTCAGCACTCCTCCAGGAACGTCGGGGATTGTCAGGTTAAGATACTCTGGTCGCTTGGCTGGTCTGACGGTGAGCAACTTGGATGAGCTGAACACAACTATTGAGGGAGAACGACCCCAAACGATACTGAAGAGGCAGGTCTCGAGTGAAGAGATGCACGGGAAAGTTGTGTCTATTGATGGTCTAGCTGGTGGCAATTACGCTGTCGTTCTACAGGTGTTAGATTGAGTCTAGGTCAATAGAGTCGCTGTGATAGAATTAGTACTAGCACAATCAATGCACGTTGCAACAACGTTGAGCCCGCCATATCAATCGTCACTACACCTTGAGAAGAACACCCTCGTGCCCTCTTGAATGTGTCACATGAGCATGGCCTTGGCCTACACCAATTGAAGGATAATTCTTTGGCGTTCTGCGGTCCGCCAACGCCATGGAGGCAGCACTGTCAAAGCCCATGTTTGGTAGCGAAAGACGGGAAGCATGCTTTTAGCATGTCTCTCACACCGTTCCAGAACGCCACGCCTTGGTCTCGTATTACAGCTTTGCATGCGACACTTGCCTACTGGCTATTTCCTCTTGTTTCTCTAGCAATTTCATCTCTTCGAATCGTAATTCCAACAACCTGTAGACGTACATCCATCTATCGCCACCGAAAACAGGTTCCGCAAGCACTTCCTTCTCACCTTGATCCATCCTCACGATCCACAACCACGGCGCACCAAAAGCCCCATACTCTTCGACGCACCGCCTCGTATTCTCGTTTAGCTGACTCTTCACCTCTTTCGTCCCAGCTAATTTCAGCACTTCATCAACCTGGTTCTCACTCAGCTCCGCACCATCCAGTAGCGCATCCCTCATATTCGCCGGCTGTGCAAGATCTACATGCTTGTGGAACACCCATATCCACAGTCTCTCGAACACGGTTTCGAAAGTCTCTTCGGCGTACTTCGCCTTGACCACGCACATGCACCGCTGTGGCAACAGACTGACCATGGGGAAGAATGGTGGCGGGGTCAATTGGGAGGTGCCGAAGTGCTCGCATGCACGAGCTAGGTCATAGTCTGCATACCTCGCCTTTGCAGGGATGGTGGAAGGGGGTTTGTTGCCTGTGGCATGGTTGATACCGCCAAGGAATACTGGAACAACCTCGATTTGAATGTTGTAAGATGCCAAGATGGGTCGGTAACGGCGGAGGTGGACAAGCGCGAAGTATGAATAGGGAGACGCACAGTCGAGGTGTGCTAGGATCTTCCCGGGCATGTCTGTTGGTTTGGTCGAAATCCGGATAGTCGCGCTGCTGTTGGTGATGTATCTTAAAGCTTGAGAATCTGTATTGGCGGGTGGTGTCGTAACGAGCCTAGTCTCCAGGATTCACAGCTTCAAGGTCTTTTATGGCAATGTATCAAGATGTGAGTTGTCAGTCGTGAGATGCTGCAAATTTAATACTTGATGCCATGTCTCTCCTTAGAGAGCAGTACACGCGAGCATGAATGGTTTACCTGACACGAACATACCGAGGTCCCATAGTGAGATTGGCCGGCCATGCTATCGATAAGCTCCACCGATTAGTCATTACAGGCGATGAAAGTATGAGCAGCGACACATCCAACTCGTGTCTTGAGCTTTCGAAACACTGACCCTAGCCACGGGGAGATTGAGCAAAGTATTGATGAATGTGAGAAGATTGTAAAAAAACATTCTTGCAGCAGGGGCATTCGAGAGCATGGTCGAATGCATGCTTGACGGAAGGTGTAGCCGTAATGACGTATCAATCGGCCAGGATGTATGCGAGGTAGCAACGATACACTCACTGCCAGCATAGAATAGATTCGAGGTTGGAGCTTTACAAAGCTGCACTTGAACGTCTAACGTGATCCACGAACTAAATAATCGTCTTCCAAGAGTACCACTACAGATGCAGAGCATTCGAGGTTTTTCAATAGCAGCTAGACGAGTCGCTGCAGTCAACGATCACCTCGTTCTCTGGAACACACGAGCGAACTTCAATCGAAGAGCATTTGCGACTAGTGCCTCATTCGCCGACAAAATGAAGTTTCCTGGTGGCTGCTACTGCACCAAGATCAGATATGAGATCTCGCTCGACGATCCCGACAAAGATGCACGAACGAGCATTTGTCATTGCGGCAACTGCAAGGTGAGCAATCCACGGGGGCCTTCACGCCGCAACAAATGAAGGGCTGGTATGTGAATAGCCGATTGCTGACCGGACCGTTTCCAGAAATTCACTGGTGGTCCCTTCGGCATAACGACTAAGATTCCCAAATCCGCCTGGTCAGTCAATAAAGGCCAGGAATTCGTCAAAAGCCACGAAGCAGACAACGGTTCCGGCACGGTCTTGCACCGAGAGTTCTGCTCGGAGTGCGGTAGCGGTTTGCTTGAATACGGTGTAGGTGGCTTTCCTTGGCAGCGCTCACAGGGTGTGAGTCCACTTGACAAACGGAGGATTCGTGCTGACCACAGCGTCTCCCAGGCTAACGCGGGCGACTTCGTCTATGTGTTCTACGGCACTCTCGATAAGCCAACAGATCTGCCCCCGAAGGGCGAGTTCTTTTGCAGCAGGCGGGACAATTGGATGCCCGAAGTTCCCAGTAAGTGCATAAGCATTAAGTCTGACTGGTGACAGCGACTAACCATAGTTTCTCTAGATTTGTTCCACAAGCAGAAGATACAGGAGTAGGGAGCCTTCGTCTGTGGCAGTGGCAGCGGCAGCGCAGCGCAAACAATATCATGACCACGGTTCCCACGTACGTTAGGGACGATCAGATGAGGCAGCTTCATATATGGAAGACGTATATCAAGCGATGCAGTCAATGCCCCATATTACACAAGTGCAAACACTTCTGCTCATAGCTTGCTAGGCTTCCAGTTCGGCTTTCTTTTCTGCGCAAAAGCAGACAACCCTTCTCTCGCGTTCTCTCCAGTGGTCAGTTTCTCTTTCAGCCTCTCGTCTGTGAGCTGATATGCTCTCTCCACACTGCCGGTCTCCCATGCTTCGCGCAACGCAAGTCTCGTGACAATTACAGCATCAGGACTGAGGTTCGCAATCTTCTTAGCAAGCTCGACCGCCTCGTCGACAACGCTCGCTCGAGATTTCGAGACTTTGTTGATGAGCTGATACTGAAGTGCCTCTTGTGCTGTGAGGAACCGGCCAGTCATCGCGATCTCCGACGCGATTGGCAGGCCGACGTTACGGATAAGTCGAGGTAGACCACCAGCGCCCGCGTAGATGCCTCGGAGTGCTTCTGGCAGACCGAAAGTCGCTTCTGGCGCAGCGACGACCATATCACTAGCGCACGGTTAGCCCGCATCCCCGATAACACATAGTATAAGTGCCACGCCTCACCAATTCAACACAATCTCGAAGCCTCCGCCAAGAGCGAAGCCATTGACAGCCGCGATGATGGGCTTCTTCCCCAGCCGCCGGCTGATCCCCGCAAAGCCCGTGTTTGGGTGAATCCCCAGCCACGGCTCTTCGCGTGCTCTACTGGGATCGCGCTTGCCTATCCGTTCGCACACGTTAGCCTCGTGATCGCACCAGCAGTAATCTTGCCGCCCTAGCTGCCCGACTCACCTAACTCGATCAGATCCTGACCGGCGCAAAAGCTCTTGTCGCCTTCTCCGGTGATGATCGCCACGTTCAGCGTCGGCTCGCTGTCGAACCAGTGGAATAGCGCGTGTAGCTGCCAGTGGAGTGTGGAGGGTATCGAGTTCCGCTGGTTTGGCCTGTTGATGGTGACGAGCATGATCCCGTCTGCGGGGAAGGAAGCTGATGCCCCGTTCAGAGGTGGGGGCGAGGATGTCGGCGCCATGGCACAAGGTTTCGTGCAGGGTGTTAGACCTTAGGAGTTGTGAGGCCCAATGCTCGTGATTGCTCCGGAGTATCAGCTGGGTAGCAAGAGGCCGGCAGTCTGGAACGCTAATCCGCGATGGTGTGGTGCTCGAAAACTCTTCGGTAGTGATATTTAGATGAGAAGTCAAGGACCAAGTTGTAGATGGTACGGATCGATAGCATAGACTATGTCGGGTCTGTCTTGCTTCTCTGGCAATGGTCGATGGCATAAGTTAGCCGAGGCACGGGAAAGTTGTTCCCATCTAGGGAACTGGTACGGTTGAACTTGCGACAGAAGGCGCAATTACTGCTTATTCATATTGCTTCGAGAACACACGGTTTGACTTCGGTGTTGTGTAGCCTTTTGTCAGGCTACGCAAGCTGTGTATTGTTCAGAGCCTTCTAGACACGTTTGAGTGCGCCTCAGTCTATCAAGAGTGCTCCTTGGTGGACGGGAAGAAGATATGACCCACGTGATGTCTCTTCACACTCGTGGTAGGTAGAAGATAGTGGTCGCAACGGTCCAGTTCGGCAGCACCTACAGCAGGTTCCGCAGGCTCACTTAATCCCTGCATTCTGGGCTTCGTGGTTTTGGTAAAGACCAGAGAACTGATCCAGAAGGGTACACTGCGCGCATCATGTTCATCACGTTTGTAGTCAAGTGATCTCTTATTCAATACCTGATCAGCGCTTCATGCATCTCAACCCCATTCCCCAGAACGCATGCAGTCAACTATACATCTCATGCGGACATAGTATAGATAATCGTTACCAGGAGACCCCGCCTCAAGCTCGTACCTCTCGACATATGCCGGTCGATCCCGCTTGTTCATCCTCTCGAAGTTTGATCTGACCGTTACAATTGACTGTACGGTTCGTGGAACATGGTCAGGATACATCAGTGCAACTTGCGACAGCACTTGCTTCACCCGTGGACTTATCAATGGGTGGTTGAGGTCGAAAGGGCGTCTGTGCCAGTGCGGCCATGCAGAAAGCGTGCTCGGGGGTTCAGAGTGTTCGTCAAGCTCGTCGGCAGTCGTGTCTGAGAGTCTATCAACAGTCTCGGGTCTGTCCTCAACGGTTGGCTCCTCGAGGCGTTTCACTGGGACTTGACCCCGCGTTTCCACGATGCATTTGTTTGTACCATCGTCGGTCGCGGCTTCTTCGTCGGTGTCTTCTAGGACATCACAGGATCTGCTGTGGTATATTAGCTAGGTTCCTCCTATGGTCGATGGCACTGACAGTAACGAGGAAAAAAAGGACTCACCCGCAGTACTGCGTCGATCAAGTCGTTCTAGCACATCAAGGGCCTGTTTGAGGGTAGCCATTTTATTGCTGGACTGCTCGCGTTCGACCTTTGACTCCTCGGTCTCTCCTGCAATATCCTCAATGGTGGATTCATCAAGTCCAAAGACCGAGCCAGGCGCGAAGAGAGACTCGAGCTTGATCATGAGGTCTTGCTCGACGGCGTAATTGGCGAAGTCATCTACGAACTGCTTCTGCGCAACCTGACTAGTATTAGCGATCAGATCCACTTGGTTAATGTCTGATAAGACACATACCTTGTAATATGCCTCCATGACGTAAAGTGCCTCTTTACAGGCGAAAGTCTCCATGTTAGCCTCGTTCTGCTGGATGAGGTGGTGGAGAAGATTCCTAGTATTGACAACAACTTCATTCGTCTCCGGATCCTTCGAGTCTTCACGAGGATCGACTCCGAAGTACGACTCGAGAAGTTCTGCCATGTGCTCCTTGGTATGCGCCATTCGAGCTTTCTGCAGGTTTTCGGTAAGATAGTGGTTGAACGTCAACGGGAAACCATACACGTGCTGGAACAAGGTCTTCTCGACTGCCTCGTCAAAGCCCTGCTTGATGTTGGCCAGTGCTGGCTTGATGATATGGCTGAGCACTCCTCTTCGTGTGGACTCATCACACGTGTAATCGAGAGCAAGGTTGATTGAATATTTGACCATTTCGAAGATAGACTGCGCGTGCTTGCTGGCAATGCCGGCCCACGGGGAGCTCTGCTCACGGAAGAGAGCAGTGATATTCTCCTCCTTAGACACAGTCGCGAGCTCGATCCCACGATTCCTCTTGATCATTTCTTTGATTTTCTCCAAGCGATCTTCTCTGGAGACCTTGTAGGGGGGTGCTCTCGATGGGTGCTTCGGAGGTGATTCTACAATCTCGTATTTGTGACCTCGAACTCTGATGGTTTCTGCGAAATTCTGGCCCATGTCATTGACTTTTGCTCGAACACGTTTGTTGAAGCCATCATTGGTGCTCGGGTCACCAAAATACACACTGTCATATCTACCACGGACTCCTTCTTTGATAATGGTGGTAAAAGCTTCGCTGATCGAGTGAAGGTAACGACGCTGGTCTGCAATTGAGCCACGGGAAGCTCCCAATCGATCAAGACGCACTTGACATTCCTCAATACCTCCTACGACGTCAGACATCAGACTCGGGAGTTCTGATAGAATTTGACCTTGAAGAACAGTGCTGAGTCTATGTTTGAACGTGACGATGCCGACCTGTGATGGAGGTAAAGAGGTCCAGATACTCTTACTGAAGAACTGCTTCTCGAGCAGGTCTCGCTCTTGATTTGAGCAGTCGCGTTCCTCGTAGCTTCTGTTTTTGAGAACGTGCCATCCAAGGCGGAACTTGACGTCTTTGTTCCCAGCAAGTTCGAAGAACTGTTTTTCGGAGTCTGAGCCTGCAGGCAAGGTATCGGGTTTAGTGATGACGCCTAATGTGCGCTGACCATCACTGTCGAAGTCTTTGGCATACTTTGTAATGATTTGGTTGTTGAAGTCATTCTTTGCCGAAACGACAGCCAGAATGATACTTCGCGACTTCTGCATGTAACCAGTGACCAAAGCTTTGACGGCTTCAGCATCCTCATCGGATTGTGATTTGCTTCCTGAGTGGAAGAGGCCTGGTAAGTCGACGAGAGTGAGATGCGGTTGCTCGGGACCAGAAAGCTCGATCCGCAGTACGTCTGAACTAAAGTTCTTGGAGTTACCATCCAGACCCATTGCCTTGCTAGCATCCTCAGTGATAGTACCCAGGTTCTCGTAGATATTGTCCTCGCTCTTGAAGTCTTGGAGCTGCTCCTTTTCCTCGTCTGGCCGAGTTGCATCAGGCACAATTGTGACCTTTGATGCTACCTCAGCATGTCGTCTCAAGATGAGTTCAGTCGCGAATCGAGTGCACAGAGCATCTTTCGTAGGAAACTTGAGACCAGACACTGCTTCAAGAACAGACGACTTGCCGCTTGACTGGTCGCCGCAGACGATGATTTGTGGCAGGTCAATGAACCGACTAATGCCTTGTGATCTCAAATCATCGATGACATTGAGGAGTGTCTCGTGGTCTTTGGATTGTATATTGATTCGATGACACTGGGGCTCAACCTCGGCAGGCTTATTGTCCATGGTGATTGCTTCGGTCGATGCCATAACGATGTAGCTATAGTGAGAATGATCGAAGAGCACAGCAGAGAAATGGTGGACTTTTAAAACATCTGCGACCCACGTGATGTCAGTAGCAAGCGCGAATGAAAGAAGCATGCTTGGTAATCCTCATAGCAGTGAAAGAACGAGTGAAAGAGTGAAGGAAGCATGTGCTGTCTCTGCCCATTTCCAGTTTCATGCTGGGGCCCCCGTCCAGAGCCGTAATCGATCATTCGACGTACAGAGTGCCGCTGGCCAGCAGCCGAAGTGACTTCTTTGCATGTCTGGCCACAGCACTGAATGGACAGGGAATGTTCTGGGGGAATACTGCAGCAAGTTGTTCGGTATCCGCGCTTGCTGTTCTTCAGTGACGACACAGACCAGTAGGCAAGTCAACGATATCATCCTATGCGTCCGACAGCACTGGAACTTGCATCATGCCTTATGCCGCGTCGACTGATCGTCTGTTGAGTGTCCGTGCTGATCCATACTGCTATCTTGGTTGAAAATATTGCTCTAGCCATTTTCCATCCACCGGTACTAACATATTCCTCGCAACGGCAATCTCGTATTTCCCGAGACTTTTGGAGATCCATAGCACTGATGTTTTCTTTGGCAGGAGACCTGATAATAGCAGAATCCTTGGTGTTCTACTAGAATGTACCGTGCTGCATAGGTATGTCCTTAGCCGAGATCGGGCATTTGATTAGCATGTACTTAAAGCTGTCCCAGGACGGGTAAAGCGTGCATTGAATTGTGGAGTTGGCTGTCCACACCAAGCGCACCTTTGGTGGTCGCGGTCATCGATGCAATCCAATGCAATGGCAAGTGAAATTAGCTTGCGAACAGCTTCTTCCACCAACGAAAGTAATCGTCGGCCACCGATGGCATGCATAACCGGCAGGAGATCATGGTCTCCATATGACAGGATAGAGCAAACCGCTCGAAGGTACCAGCCCAACAACAGCAACCATAGCGCGGTGAAGGGGGCCGGAGAGGTGTGTGGTTTCGGGGAACTTCGATCCCATCCATAGGCTGATAAGATTAAGCACGTGAAGATACGCGTGCTTCTTCTGTCACCTTCACTTTGTATCACTCTCATGTTCACTCAACATTGGACCATTCTAAGCTCAGGAAATGGCATTCAAGTCTTCTCTTGACTGATGTCGCAGTCTCGAAGATGCTTGGTTAGTGTCGCACATGTCCAATCTGACAGCACCTACGCGACTTCTCGACCGTCAGGAAGCCGACTACGACAGACTATATATTGTTTGACAGCGTACAGCAAGACGAGATCGTCTATTATGGCCTGAATGGAGTCAAGACGCTGTGTACATAGAGCAAGCGGTTCCAGGTTGGCCTCACTATCAAGCCTAGCCTTAATCAGAAAGTCTCATCGTAGCGGGATCGAGTGGGGCCTCCAGGCAAGACATGGCAGCATTGCGTCGCTTGCGGTACTAATCAATGTGCGATCATAACCAACTTCAAAGCTGATTGCGATTGCTCTCTTGCGCGCTTATCAGCCAGACACTCGCAAAGTGTTTGTTTTCTTCGCACTTGTGGTTATCATGTATCCTGGCAAGGGCTCAGCGTTATCTGATTTCACATCTTTCACAGTAACCACCTGAACATGAAAAACTAATGCACACGTCTGGTACTGCATCGCACCTCAACACGGAAGTCCCAGCACGATGAGACATCCGACCCTGGTCTTCACGTTTCCCGGAACGTATGAGGATTCAGAACCTATGCAAACGCCGTAGGGATAAGTAACATGGAAGCTGTGCTGTGGACGATGAAGACAACAGACCAGCTAAGGCCGGTGACAAAGGAACCATTAACAAAGCCCAGGCATGCGTCAGCACTACCAGGACTGTGATTGAGGTCTGTGCGGCGCGAGAGCAGTTCAAGCTTAGCATCTGGGCTAGTCTGGGTGAGGTGTGAACCAGGTAGAAAGACTCCTATTTTGTCTTCGAGACGCATTGTACGTTCGTCTGCACACGTTCAACAATTAGCGCCACCAATGCGCATTGCCTCAGTGCATAGGAGTGTGACCCTAATGCCACAAGTCCACCTACATACATTGCGGTCTGTCCCATCTAAACCCATCTAAAACACACCACAAATGCGATACGACGTAACACAAGCCAAGTCTGACCAACCTAATACCCATCGCCAGCCGCCCAAGGCCTACCCGCAACCCTCGCTCTAACCTCCGGATCCGTCCCATTCCTCAACGCCTCCCCTCTCATCTTCGCCAACAACTTGAATCTCTCATCGATCTCTTTCTTCAACTCCCAGTTCCTGCCCGGCACCGGCACGTCCAGTCTCATTCCTTCAATCTTCTTCCAGTCCCGCCTGACCTGGTCCACGATCTTCGCGCGCTCCTCCCACCCCTCTAGCTCCTCAATCGCCTCTCGCCACCAACGATGGTTATCAAACCACAACTCGAACGCCTCAGACGTACTGAAACAGATTCCGTACCCGTCGCAGTAGCAGCTGCGCGTGTCAGGACAGAGCGTGTCTTGTCCCGTGAAGATCTTGTGCCAGAGGTACTCGAAGACCCGGCCGCTGATCCAGTCCGTCTCTTGCGTGCGGAATAGCCAGTCTCTGTACCGCGCATAATGCGCCTTGGGTATACTCCGGATACGGTCTCGCGACACGGCGAACTGGGCGCAGCAGGGGGCGGCGACGACAGGGGGGATCGGGTCGTCGGGGAACATCTCGGCCCAGGCGCCGGCGAGCGCGATCTCTTCGCGCTTGAGATTGTCGCGATAGGAGGCGCCGGGGTGAATGCGATCGGGGCAGCCCGGATCCCAGTGGCAGCGGAGGTTCATGTAGCCGTGGCGCACGACGCGTTCGCTGGAGAGACGCTTGAGGGCTTCGGTTGCGTCGTGGTTGAGGAGTTCGGGATTATGCCAGGCTCTGCGGTGGGGGTGCATGAAAATGTTGATGTCAGGAAGGGTGGGGGAGTCGTAGTGGTCGAGGATGTAGGTCAGGTAGACCATTGCTTCATGGCCTTTGTTGCGCGGCGTGTGGAGCGGTGCGGTGTAGTCATTTACCACATAGACGAACGGGGTTATGGTTGGGTCTGTGGGGAGGTAGGTGTCTAGCCATGTTGTGTTCTCGCTGGTGAGGCGGCCGGCTACGAAGGCACGGGTGTATGCCTCGCCTGCGAGTTTAGGAACTCCTGGTTGGAAGGGAGAGGATAGCAGGGTGGCATTGTAATATGCCAGAGAGACATTCGACGTTGACGGATCAGTTGCTGGCTGTTGTGCTTGCTTTAGACTCTGGTCTTGCTGTTGGCCGCCTTCATCTTCATCATCGAGGAGTTCGCCTAGCCCCACAGTCTGTGAAAGATCTTGCAGAGCAGAGTGATAGTCAGGAGCCCGATTGTGTAAAAGAAGAACTAATACTACTGCTGCGAGGAATGCGACAGCAACTCGTTTAGCAAATATCATCGCAGCCCAGAATCCTCAGAGTTAGCCACAAGTCCGGGACTATATTGGGCGGATGAGCACCTCGGCTGCGAGCTCGACATCAGAGCCCAATCTGAAGACAGTAACACAGCGGGGACGTAATATCAGCAACGAGCAGGCACGTCAATAGCGCTCCGTTATCATCGTTCCCGCCTCGAATTCTGCAAGACAGTGAACATGCCTAAACTTGGTCGGCGATCGCTCAAACCCGCGTCTTCAGTTTGGTTTGTTTGCACAGAAAGACGCGTAAGCACGTGTCAAGGGGTCTCACCCCTGCCAAGCCTATGTAAGAGCGGAGTGTCACGAGCCACAGGTCATGAGGCAGTCGGAATGATATTCCTTGGCATTGTCGACGAGCTCGCCTGACATCTCGTATTAGGAGAGGGGAGTTTCTAGTCCTTTGCAGAAAGAGCACTCCAAGAATGAGTGCGCTGTGAGCGCGTTACCAACACTCATCTTCGTTGTGTCCTTCTACTGTCCATGTCTGCTAATCCGGGTCTTCCACCAGATCTTCCACAGTCGCGCTCTTCGCCTTCACAGATCCACGCTGAGCAGAGCCTGATCCCTCCTGACCTGTTGTTCGTGCAGAAGAACCATCCCTCTGAGGTGGCATCTTATTCTGATCGTCAGTTTCCTCCTCAGACTCCGTCGTATCTCCATCCTCCTCGTCGGTGTCGTCCTCAACCCCTGAGAAACCCCACGAAGAACCAATACTCTTAGTAGGCCTGTGAGGAGAAGTAGAAGAAGCGCGTGGGTTACTGGCATCGCCTCCAGTTCGGCTCTGTGTTGGAGGTGCGAGGCGTTGAGGTGGGCCTGTGCTTGTCGCGTTATTCGACATGGAAGGTACTCTGAGAGTCGGCGTTGGTCGGGGTGAACTGGCGACATGACTGCTCGATACTGTTGCAGGTCGCGTGGTATTTTGCGTAGAACCCTGCTGCGTTGGCGATGGCTGTTGTGCTTGCGATGGTGCTCGTTGTGCAGAAGTTGTAGGCCGAGTAGGCGCAAAGGCCGAAACGGTAGGTGCCGGTGCACTTGCCGAATCATCATTCCGGGGAGGTCTCAAAGAATTCGCTAGCTGCTCGAGAGTGTTTCGCGTCTGTGTCTGCATATCGTCGGGGCGCATCGGGGCCGTCGTTGGCATTGGCTGTTGGTCGCGCAATGAGTTCCCACTTGGCATCTGCTGTGGCTGCGTGCCTGCGTCCTGCGACTGCGAAGAACTTGGCCCGGATGTGGTTGCCCCAGCTGGGTTTTGTGGCTCTTGGGGCTGTGGGTGAAAGGGTGCATGTAGCCCATTTTGCGGCATGTAGAAAGGTCCATGTATGTTGAGCGGCACTGGCATCGGCATAGGAGGTAGTCCTTGCACTGGCAACTGCTGCTGTTGCATAGGCTGGAGCGGCATCATCGACCAGCCTTCTGGCAGTGTCAAGCCCGGAGGCAATTGGTCACTGCCCGCCTGAAGGATGTTTTGTTGCTGATTGGGAGCAAGACCCGTGACAGAGGGCAGGATCGGTCGTGCTTGAGGGTTCAGTTGCGGTGGCCCTTGTGCCTGTCCTTGTTGTCCAGCCTGCGCAGCCGCTCCTTGACGAGCCATTCGTATCCTTGTCAGCTGGGCTTGCACGTTCCGCAACGCTTGAAGCTCACCCATCGAGGCTTGTAAGGTGTCGACTTCTCGCTGTATCTGTCTTTCAGCCGCGTTGAGCTGGTCGTCAACAGTGCCTCGGTGTTGGCGGTGTGTGCCTTGAGCTCTTCGCCTCATACCATCCCATCTGATACCAAAGCCGTACTGTTGGGGCACATTTGCGTCTTGACCTGGTGCTGGTGCCGCATTGAGGTTGGCAAGCTGTTGCTCTAGCTGCTCAAACATGTCATTCCCCCTGACAGCTCCAACACCTATCCTCAACGGACCTAACTGGTAGACTCTTGGCCGTGCATTGCCTCGATTGTGTGGGTGCTGTACGCGAGCGGCGTCGCCTTGAGCTCTACCCCCGGTGCCCTGGGCCGCCTGAGGCGTTGGCACCACTGTGGCTCTACAGGTAGGGCATATCTGTTGTCGCTCCAACCAACTTCTCAAACACGAGAAATGCAGAACGTGTCCGCAAGGTAGCTTCTTCGGTCTCATTCGCTCTGCCACAGGGTCTCTTGCAGCACCTTGTTCTGGAGGCACATATAATCTCATCTCTTCTCGACATATGATGCACACATCCTCTCTACCGATCTCAGCCTCGGTAGCGTCCGGGTATCTCTGATTCATGTCTTTCGTGGCGTTACGGTAGCGCAGAAAATCGCCGATTCGTTTGAAGAAGGAGCGGCATGTCAGGAAGACATCTCGCATGATGTGTAGCGGTAGGCCGTAAAAGATGAGCAGTATGAAGAAGAAAGAAAGGTAGGTGACCAGCTTGCAGAAGTCGGTGGTCAGGTCGAGGTAGAAAACCCATCTCCCCTTGCCCTCCCAGCCTTCAACCTCAACAACAGCTTCGTCGATGGGTTGAGATGCAGCAACTTCGGCGGCCCGGGTTTGTCGTTGGCTTAAGTCTTCTGGTGCTTCTGGTGCCAGCCCGACCCTACCTTCTGTAGGTTCCTGCTGTGTCTGCAGCGCGCGAACAGCAGCATCCACTCTTTCCTTTCGTATGGCGTCCATTCTCTTCTGCTTCTGTTTTCTTACAATGGCAATCTCGACCAGATTCAAGGTGTACCTCATGCCCGTGCTCAGACTAGTTATAGTCAGTACGGCGAACTCGAAGCCAAACATAACCATCATATCCGGCCTGGCCATGTGCAGGACCTGGCCAACAGTGTATTCCAGCATGCAAGTGTCGAACAGAACGCTCAGAATAAGGCTCACACCGAGCCTGGTGTAGAAGAACGTGGCACCTCTGGCCACGACGTTATGCTGTTGCTGCTCCAGAACCTCGACTCTTCCCTCACCAATCCAGCCCCAGACTTTGCCTGCAAGCAAACTGAAGAACATGACTAGAAACCAAGCGCCGATCTCGCCTCGAAAGATAGTCATGGCAAGACACGTCTCAGTGACGGCGAACCATGCCTTCTCGTAGAGCTGTTCCACCTCGATAGGTCGAAGAGGGCCGTAGAGGGCCTGCTGGAGGAGGAGCAAGGCAGAGCTGGCGGCGACAAAGACGAGATTGCAAAGAATCATGAGGTTGGCGCTGGACTGGGAGAGATAGACTGCTGCGCTGTAGAAGTTTGGTCGCTGGGCCAGCGATTTGAGGATGACGCCGCCTGCGAGCGCTGTGCTCAGAGCAGCATAAGCTGTCCAGCGATTGCGCATTGTGCCTGCCTGAGGAGGCATGCCGGTGGCAGCAGAAGTAATGCTGAGGGTACCAGTCTTAGTCTTCTCGTTGCAGATTATGAACAGTGAGGGTGAGGTGACATGTTATACAATTTGCCAGCCGCTGCGTTCGACGGCGGGCTTTGGGGAACACTGCTATTATACAGAACAAGTGACTTGGGTAGTTTGGCCAGCAGCTGAGGCAGGAAGTAACACGTAGAACGTTAACACTGGTGCAGTCCCGGCCGCATGTGAGTCAGTTTAAGATCGGCACTGCACTGCGTTACAGGTGGCCGTGCGGGAGGCAAGCCTGAAACTCTAAACTTATGCGGAGTTAAGATCCAGAGTTCCGTCATAGGTGTCAACTTGGGAGGCAGTCACCGGCGCCGGCAGCTCACACGACGCTCCCTTCCGTCTGATCCTTTGTGCTTTTTGTGCACACTCTATGAATTGAGGTGACGCTACAGTATCATCCCGGGTCTGAGTCCGAGTCTGCTTTTGAGAGTGAAGATTGTGACCGTCACACGGTTGCTGTGCTGGCTTAGCTTCGCTTGGACTAATTGAGGCGACATGACTGACTGATACACTTTCGCGGAAATGCACCAGCAATGACCTACAGCTTGACAGTACCCATGCTTCACTCCAAGCAATGCCCTCCGTGCAAGGCATCGTCCCTTATCTCGGCCAGACCAACCTCATCGTTTGGCATCACTCCTCTGCAAGGTGGGTTTGAAGAGCTTATCAATCTCATCCATCTCCTTGTTCGTTCTCTTGTGGTCTTCATCGAGCTCCGCTTGTTCGTCGACAACACCCTGCCTCACGCCCAGCAGCTCCCTAGTTTCACCTGCATGCGCCCACTGCATGATCTCCGCCACATCCTTCAGCCAGCCTCGGAGAAATCCCACGTCTATACGGCCTGGGTTCACTTTTGAGGGGAACCAATCCAACATGAGCTTCTTCCTCTCGTGCGGCTCTTTGCTGGTGAAGAGGTTGGTGTATCCCTCGACCTTTTCTCGCTCTTCTTTCGATTCAGGGTTTGCCGATTTCACAAACTTGATCTCGTGACCCCATATGCCGGCTGCTGCAATAGTATCTGGTGTGGCTAAGTCGATGATCTGGTTAATGACATCTGGGCTGTGGTTAGTTAGGTACGGTACGTGAGATCTTGTTGCTGGTGGCCTCCTGGATACTGACCTTGATGGGGAAATGTTCCCATATTCATTGGGTTCATGCTGCTGGAGACGAAACGCCATCTTGACCAGGCTGTCTAGGAGAATCGTTTTATGGCGTTTCTGTCTTTGCTTGCTGACAACAAGACTTGTTATCTGGGGTGTGAATGTCAGACGAAACCATTTTTCTGGGTCTACTAGCGCCGACAATCATTGTGTCTGCTGGCAACGATACTAAGTGTGTCGATCGACGAACAACCTCTACTGTTGGCGACTGGCAGTAATCCGGTCGTGAAATTGGATGGCTCAACTCTCATACTGAGAGACTACTGAGACAGACATGTTAGGTCAGCTGCGAGTCAAGGACGGGATTCGTCCTACAACTCCCCACATCACAGCACATCTTGTTGTCACCAGAGGATGTAGCAAACACAAGGGCAAAACATCTCGTTGTGATCCACCATCATGCAGCACTGAACAAAGGTACTGATATGCGGCTGGCCAAGTAAGCGGCAAACTGTGCTTAATGGGCAGACTATCAATAAGACCTATGTATGATGCTATTCCAGGCACTGGATCAACCTGAGACCATGAACATCAGCCCAATGAAGCACAAACGAATCACCAACGTGCGCATAAAACAAACCATCGCTGCATGACGTAAACATCCTTAAGCATAGCATAACTAAGACAATGAACCTTTGTGTTACTCATAACCGAGCTGACCAGCAAGCAGTTCTGTCTAGTATCTAGTTACCAGATCCAGTCTCTAAGTAGTGTCAAAGGACTGATGGGCGAAGGCAAACCCTCCCACCCATTCCCATCGCCATCATCTTCATCCCTGTTCCCTCTCTCGTCATCAAACTGATAGACTCCATCACTCCCCGGCGAAGGCCACCCCTCCCACCACCCCAGCAGCTCGTTCGCAAGCCATAACTGGCTCGGCCGGTAAAAGTGTTCCCACCGCCCCGTGATGAGGGGGAACTCCTTGAAATCCCAGTCGCTGTTGTATGAGCCGAAGTCTGCGACGGAGGTGTCGAGGTGCGGGAGGGCGGAGACCAAAGCTGTGAGACGGGTGGACGGAGGAGCGTTGGCGTAGTCTACGCCAATGGCAGGACTGAGTCTCGTGCTGAACGGGGAGGGACTTGAGTTTCTGCGCGTGGAGAGTAGCTGATCTAGGGAGCGTGTTAAGGGTGAGTAGAGTGTGGCCACGGAGTATGGAGTTTGGGGCTGGAGGATTGCTGCGACAGGGTGGGATGGAGTGGAGTGTGTCTGGGGTTGATAAGGTGTGGATGGAGCCGGAGAGCGCGTCTTGATATTCAAGAGAGGGAGCTCTTCGTAGACTGCTTGGTCTGCGAAAGGGTTTCCGGTGTTAGACTCCGTTTGTGAGTACGTGCTGGACGCTGTGGGGATGCTGTCATCGACTGCTGTCTCGCGGGCGACCGTTTGCCACGAACAATATTGGTTTGCGACGCTCGTGTCTATCGGGCGAGGTCTTGACTTTCGAGTTTTTGCCGAGTCTTTGGACTGTGGTAGCGGGTTCGCTTGTGTTGATCCCTTCATGGTGTTAGCCATTGTCTATGGTGTGGCGTTCACGTTGAGGTATAACCGCGTTGAAAGGTCCTCCAGGGCCTCTGCAAATTTGTGTACGACCTGTATGATTCGTGAATTGGCGAAACTGTACGTGTAGGTAGTGCGCTCTTCAAATCTTGTAGAGAGGGATGAACAGTATACGAACAAGTTACTCACCTTTTTCGAGATTGACCTGAAAAAGTCATGAAGTGGACAATGTGGTGAGCTGGACCTTCGACGTCGCGAGGAAAAATACAAACTGTTGAGTGATAGCAGATATCCAGCTGCTATGTTCAGGAGCACGATGATGGAGATGGGTCTTTCAGTGAAGATGCCTGCGATAGCACGCTTCTATCTTCATCTAATAGTGACCCGTGCTGCAAGGCCCTTTGTGTCTGGACAACAATGCTAAAATTAGGCGATGACCTCCATGCGTTGTGAGTTCACGAAGCAGAGAGGAGCGATGGAACAAAGAGAATTGACGCGGCAGCTTCGTTGTATGGGACTTTGTCGAGGCGGCCAGCAGCCTAGATAACGTCCAGCGAGCAGTACAAAGTGGTTACCATGGGGAGTTGGAAAGCACAAAGCATGCTTTGCTGGATTCCGTGTCATCGACGGCTGAGACTCGTGCCAGCGTCTGAAGCAGTCCAGGGACTTCCCATCGATCATGGCAGCTCAATTTTCAAGTCACGATTTTCCCTTGCCGCGCATGAAAACGTGCGTCAGTAGCTGATCTCCTGCCCGAAAGTCCACATTGCTATAATCATCGTCGCGGCAAGATCTCACCTTGTCCAACAAGATGTTGGAAACTCACTACTTTCGTGATCCTTGTGTTTCAGTCTAATGTGCCTGGCACCATGCTTTAGGTAGCGGCTAGTATAGCTTTGACACCTGCACGAGTGCTCGAAAGCAATTCTGAAAACGCTGAAGGAAACAAATGACGTGTCACCTAGCACCTTCAGCTCAGTATGACCGCTATGGAGCGTTTGTGCACCTGTCGTTCATTGCAACCTACCATTCATGGAGCGACGCAGCCTCTTAGCAGCATCGGAGCATTGTCGAGCCAAGTATCTCCGAGAAATGGCGCGACGACGAATCTTGGCAACAGCACGAATCTACCAACGTGACCCCTCCGTCGATGGTTAGACGTGTTGCAGCAAGCTGTTATCGTCCGTGTGCTCGAATGTTGGTTCGTTACAAGCGGGAGAAGGCTTGACGAGGAAGTGCTGGACACAATTACCGACGCACTCGAACGATGTCGGTTGAACTCCTTCGACGGTCCAACCCTTAGTCGTTGGAGAAGGATGCCATGGATTCTGTGAAGCTTCCGAAGAGTAACCGACACCCCTGTAGCAGAAGGTCATTCAAATTGCCATATTGGGACATTACTCAGCAGCCCGCTGCGCGGATTGTCAAATGGTTCCCTTCATTCGGTAACATTACTAAACATGGCGTAGTGCATGACCAGCGTCCCGCCTTCGGGTGTCTTACTCCTAGGATCAGATCATGACCTTGAGTCGTGAACTTTCTGTTTGCAAGTCTATATTATCTCCGCGCCTCAATCTTTGCTTGCTATCCAACGCCAGACTGACAACCGCCCGCAAACACGAGCACAAGGCGACAGACCACTGCCCAGAATGATTACCAGTGGTGGAAGCCGTATTCGGCAATGGTTCTCTTACTTCCGTCCCGCTAGCAACCCAAAGGGGAGACTTTTGCCTGGTCGAGCCTCATCGAGTCCTGCAGCAACAGTCGGAGCGAGCAGCATCCTACAAACCCAGGCCGAGATGTTAGCTGCTGAAGTCGCTAAGCCTCCTCCTGTTGTTTCCAAGAGTGGTGTACCAATATCTTCTGGACGACAGCCTTCGAGGACGCCTGACGAGATCGAGCTTGAGACACTAGAGTGGGGTAAAAGACTCAACGGTCCTGACGACACGTTTCCGTCCACGCCGGGAGAATTGGAGGACAACAGCGGTACAGTCTCGCCTTTGCCGTCGGACTCCAGACAGATCATATCGTCGGTTGTTCCGAGCATCAGGCACCCCTATATGAACAGATGGCGGATAGCTGCGTGTTGTGTTGCCTTTTTCATCCAAGGTCTCAATGACAGCGCTGTCGGAGCTTTGCTGCCATACATGGAGAACCATTACCACGTCTCCTACGCTGTTGTCTCGCTCATCTTTGTTGCCAATGCTGTCGGCTTCATCGCAGCTGCTCCAGTCTGCCACACACTCAACAATCGCTTCGGGCGAGCGAAGGTGCTTCCCGTGTGTACCATTCTCAACGTCATAGCGTATGCTGCCATCATATCACAACCGCCCTATGCCGTGGTTGTTATCGCTTTCTTGGTACTAGGTAAGACGGCCAAGTCCAGGACAACCGCGACTGCTGATATTGCCCACAGGCTTCGCATTTGCAATAATGCTCGCACTCGACAACGTTTTTCTGGTCAATCTTCGTGGTGGCACCGAACTTCTAGGGTATCTGCACGGCATTTACGGGGTCGGTGGCATCGTTGCGCCCTTCGCCGCAACATCTATGGTATCGTCCGGTGCGCGCTGGTCCTATTTCTACACCATAACCCTCGCACTATCCCTCTTCAACTCAGTAGCATTCTTCTGGTCGTTCAAAGGCTACGAAGCTGAGAACGCAACCGCTGAGCTGCTCACAGCTCTCGAACGGACTGCTTCACGCGCTACGGCCATCGACGAGAAGAAGAACATTCTCAGGAAGGCCCTGAAGAACCGCACAACACTGCTCGGCGCACTTCTGATCTTCGCTTACCAGGGTGCAGAAGTCTCCATCAGTGGTTGGGTAATCTCCTTCCTGATAGACTACCGCAACGGCGACCCTACCCGCGTCGGCTACGTGACCTCCGGCTTCTGGGGCGGAATCACCCTGGGCCGCTTCATCCTTGTTGCACCAGCCAACAAACTCGGTGCACGGACCAGCCTGATCGTTCTTGTTGCGCTGACAGCAGGCTTTCAGTTTATGGTCTGGTTCCTGCCTAATGTCGTTGGCAACGCCGTCGCAGTTGCACTCATTGGTTTCTTGCTAGGCCCGATCTATCCGTGTGCGACAGGTGTGTTCTCAAAACTGCTGCCTAGTCTTTTGCAAATTACGAGCCTGGGCTTTATCAGTTCTATGGGAAGCAGTGGAGGGGCGATTGCGCCGTTCTTCACAGGGCTGTTGGCGCAGAAGGTTGGTACGGTGGTACTCAATCCGATATGTATCGCGCTGTGCGTTGTTATGGAGGTCGCCTGGGTGGGTTTGCCCAGGGTTGTGAAGAGAACAGAATAGTGAAAGGCAAAAGCTTTGTGGTATGAACTGGTGATTGTCTCTGATGCTGTCTGCTGCTGGGCTGTTGTTCTACTTGATGAAGGCCCGTAGAGGTGCGAGTGATAGATGGCAGCTGTTGGCTCGGATCTGACGCATGAACTCCTGCTGTACACTTATCCCCCACATATCTGCTTGTCGGTTTATTAAATCATGGTTAGTAGAGTGAAGGCGTCAAAGAAATAGATAGACTAGCTACGCAAAATTATGGAGATCATTCACAGCTTTTTTGATTGGTCCGGCTCGGCTCGGCACGCTCAGCCGGAGGTTTCCTCCTACGATTTGAGAGCAACTATAGGATTCCTGTGTCGCCCTGCTGAGAGCATCATGATACTTCGTTCAGCAGGCTCTGAACTATGGCCAGTTAGGCAGTGTCGAGACTCCTTAAGCCTGATTAGCTGGTGTCACAGCCAACCTCTTCCGATCTTGTTTGCTCAAGCAAACCAAGAGGCGACTCGAGGTAGCCTTGCCAGAGCTAGATGACTCATTTGTCATCTGTGCCGAGTTAGTAAAACTTGGTCAATCCTCTCATTGTGCACATGAATCGTTCGTTCGCCATCTTGGGGGTGTGAAGAATGGTTCTAACTTACTGATAAACTGCTTGCCTACTCTATGAATTGATGCGGACAAACTTGGCAGCACGAACAAGTCACTGAAGCAAGATCTCGCAGAGTTCGTCCATGTTGTGATGGAAGAATTTTCCGAAGCAGGCTTTGTACCGGCCGAAAGACTGTGCAGCTTCAAACGATTGCCAACCCCTTAGCCTGTTTTCCATCGAAACCCAGCTATTTGCCATCTGTGACATTTGGAAGACTACAATCTATTACAATACTGGAGGACCTGATGTTCCAAATCGAGCACGTGGTGCCTAGCAGGACTCTCGATGAACCAGAGGGTTAGCTACCATCAGACGAGGCTCTGTCACACGTGTGAGTATTGCACTGCAGCAACGCTGCCTTTGTTTGAGAACCTGCGGAACCATCGGTCTGGAACGAGACATATCTGCCTCACTTGGATTGAGTCAGTATGGCCTGTTGCCGAGTCAATTGAGCACTGCAAGCGAGGCTTTGAGTTTCGGTATATGTGACCCGGTCGACATATCAGCGACGGTCGTCCTCTACATCCTTCACATCGACTTAACTAGCATGATAACCGCTATTTACTCTCTCACGGACCGAGAGTGTCGATTGCATGCTTCATCACTCCTGTTGTCTTGGCGCTAATCTCCCTGAGGTCATATTGCGACTGCCAATCTTCGTTCACTTCGAAGACTCTACCCCACCTCTTCTGTCTTCTTCCCAGGATCGATAGTCAAGGTCGCTAGCGAAGCTTCGCACAATAGCCTGATATTCATTCAAGGTTGCCAGAAAGTCTTTAGGTAAGAGTGGCACATGCTATCAATCGAACGGGACTCTAACGCTCGACAGTGAACTTACACGGACAGGTCAACTCAGTCAGTCGAGCGTACCACTCTGATCCTTTACGAAATCCGTCAAGATGAATGTAAGTACCTCCTCTGCTCAAAGACAGTCTGTCACGGCTTCGTATGCTTGAACCATCTAACTCCAACACTTGACAGCGCTTCTCAAGAAACTATACCGAGTGGGAGGAATTGACTCCCCGAAGCTCACCTGCTGCTTCTGACGAGTCCTTGATGGATAACGAAATTGATCAGCACCCTAGAGTTGTCTCTCCTGACCTGGAACAAGAGATCAATTGCTATCAAGAGATGCGAGTCGCCATGGTTCAAACTGCCGCTGGCCTCAAACCACCATCTGGAGGCTTTCGAGGCAACTACGCTACTCTTTTTGCTCTGGCTAGACACGGTCATACAACTATGCAGTTTTGTTGGGCTTACAAGAAAGATATCAATAGTGCTGTGGCCGAGCTTAAGGCCGAAAAGAAGTTCCAAGTAAAAGATTGGAAATGGGGAAGAACACCTATGCTCAACGCCAGTCTAGAGGAGGTTCAAGTAACCTATTGGAAGTTCAAGGACATACACGATGTACTTTGTGTCGCCCTCGATGCCGAGGATATGATACCCACGTATCCCAACACCATTCAGCAAGTGGATGCGGCCACCTGGATCGAGGTAATACACACCCTCCGCACTATATACTATGCTAACTGATCAGACTGGTGAGCAGCCCGCTCGAGCAAAGAGGTATGCCGATTGGATACAGGACAATCTCAATGAGTTCGGTGCAACTCACGTGTTATTCAACGATGCCTTTGCTAACGTTGTCACTGCCAACATGCCAAAACTGAGAGAGACTGGTGCCAGGATCGAAATCATTCACACCTTAGAGCAACTACCTGCGGGTCCATATGCAGGCGGCATCTCTGGCGGTGCCAAGACTCCTGCCGAATTGTCCTTCTTTAAAGAGTTGGACGGCCTTGTCGCGGTTTCAAAAGCCGTACAGAAGTACGCCAAACAGCACTGCGATCTTGATGCGGAGATGATACCTAACCACGCTTGGTCCTACAAGGACAAAGACACAGGTGATTGGCCAAGATATCGAAAGAACTTTGCAAAGCAAAACGTTGTGATGATTAATCCTGCTTGGGTGAAAGGTTACGAAATCTTCCTCGGTATGGCGAGGGAGAACAAACAGCGGGTCGTAGAGAACAACTGGGATGAGCTCCTGGACAGACCTGTCTACAACTTCATTGCCTACTCCTCCTGGGGCAGCAAACCCGAAATGGTTCGAGACCTTCAAGCTGCTGGCGTCAAGTGAGTAACAACCAACCAATCGAACGCTTGATCCGCTGACAGCTCTTTAGAATGTTCGATCCAGTCACTGATATGGAGCCAGTGTTTGATAACATCAGTGTGCTAATCGTACCTTCCCTCTGGCAAGAAGCATGGGGCCTCATCGCCACCGAAGCTCAGCTACGAGGTATCCCAGTCATCGCTTCCAACGTTGGTGGCCTTCCAGAAGCGAAACGCTACGTTGGTCCGCTTATTGAAGTCAACAAGATTGACGGCACGAAGAGAAACGAAGATGGGTCCTATGCTATTCCATCACAAAACGTCAAGGCATGGATGCGGGAGCTGGACATACTTCTGTGCGACAAGGATCGCTACGAAGCGCAGTCTCACATGGCATACTACACCACTCGACAGTGGGTGCGACAGTTCGATGTGCGAGGCATGGAGAAGTACCTGCTCAGTGTGATGAAATAGAATGAAGGTCTATGGCGATCTGATCCTTACACAACGACGATTCCAAGATATGTGCGAGCTTTGTATCTGCTGAAGAGATACCCATTTTTCGGCGTCTATGCGAGAACAAGCGCTAGGTTGCTTGACAAGATACCCCATTTGCAGCATGATCAACGACTATTTCGCTGGCGATCAGTTTTCTTTCGATTCTTGACGATGGACGCTTTGCAACATACGATTAGAACGGGGCAGATAACCGTCCTCAATATTATCAACATCATCCCAAGTGTGTCTTGTTTTTGACTCTCGACTCTGTACATGACATGAGCGACAAGATGATCCACAGCCGTTGCCTGAACACGCCTACCTACCGGCGTCCTACATCATAAAGTGCAGGCATCATATCGCGATGTTCAGGACCGTGATCACGGGCAGGAAGGCTTAACAAACAGCAATCAGATACGATGAGCACTGCGGACAGCGGCCTCTCGCTACTGGGCGCAGGTACTACCCTCGTGTTCTACCAAGCAGCACCACGACGTGCAGAGTCGTCCACAAGATCTTTGAGCTCCAACTTACGTGAGTTTAGCAGATATTTTATCCCCACTTCTCCCCTCTTGCAGCAGCCAAACCATTCCTTTCACGGTATCCTCAACAAACCTCGTCGACACCTTGAGAGTGGGAAAAAACGACCAAAATCCATGCGGAACGCCCTGATACACGTCTAGTTTTGTTCTGCCTCCATACTCCTCCTGCAAGATTTTCTCGTATATCAACGCTTCATCACGCAGTGGGTCCATGCCACAGACCTGGAAGTAGATTGGCGGAAGGTCGCCATGGCCCTTTGGATGAAGGATGGGACTGTAAAGCGGTGACGATGGTTCGGGATTGTAGTTGGCCTTGAACAAGGTCATTGCGGATACAGGTAGGACGGCGGCGTCTTTGTTCTGTTCATAGCTTTGATACCAAGGTTTGTACTTCTCTGGCACGACTGTCGGGTCGAGAAGGACAGGGATCATGAGGAGGACGCCGGTCAACGGTGGTGAGAGTTTGTCATCGCGAGCAAGGAGAGCCGTTACGGTGGCCAGATTTCCGCCGGCTGAGGTGCCGCCGACGATGAATCCTTTTCTTGGATCTGCGCCGAGGCTTTTCGCGTTTTTGGCGGCCTAGGATTGCTTGCTTAGTGTCTATCATTTTGGTGCTGGGGGCGGGAAGAGGGGCAAATGATGTTGGAGCAGTTTACGTACCCACTTCAACGCATCCCAGCTATCGTTCACCGCAGCTGGAAAAGGATGCTCGGGGGCGAGTCGGTAGTCCACATTGAGGCACACGCAGCCTAGCTGCTGAGCAAAGTTCCGGCAATTAAGCTCCTCGTTCTCGAGGCCGCCGAGACACCAACCACCACCATGTAACATTACCTACCAAGTTCGAAGTCAGAGATGCGGCGCGGAGTGAGAAAGAGAGCTGGAGCCACTCGTCAGAGCTGAGTCGTCCTCGGATACATACAACAAGAGGGCTACCCCCTGCATGTGGCTTTTCCGGCGCATGTATGCGTGCCGGTATCGAAAAGCCGTCTCGTGCCTCGATCGTTATGTCCTCCTCGCGGACACCAGTGGTGTTGCCAGGACCTTGGGTGGCATTCAGCGCGGCCTTTGCCTGGGCCAGCTGCGCTCGAAGCCCATGGATTGTGCCACCGAGCTTTGGCGGCTTCCCACCATTCTTCTTGATGAACTGAGCTCGCCGGTGTTAGCTAGCTGTTTGGTCAAGAATTGCTGGCTACGGCCGTCGTGGGTTTACCTGGTCCAGCTCCGGATCGATCTTGGCATATCCTAGCCAGTCCTGAGGAGTCGCCATTACTGGTATGTGAAACGGCGAAGGTCCAGCGAGATAGAGACGGAGTGGTGAAGTGAATGGCTAATCCTCACGTATCGGCGTAGGGGCGGCATTAGTAGGTAAGTTATTAATTTTATCATGACCTCGGTTTTGTTACCTCGGTCGCGCTCCCCGCAGCATTCAAGAACTCTATAGTGGAGCTAGTTGCGGCTACCAGAACGTTATACCATTGGAGCCAACCTCCTTATGTCCTTATCATGTTTCAGTATATGGTTGCATCTCGTCAGCGCAGTGATTTAGGAAGCTGCTGGATCTCAAGAGCTGCGTCGGACTTGCATGCACAAGGGTGGCTGGAACGCCGAGCGAGGAGCAACTCAAGCTTGTCGAGCTTCTGCAGCCGGTGGCATGCTTCGGGAGTCAATCATGGATCGACATAGCATCAAGCATTGGAGGTCATATCGCTGTAGTAGCTGTTCAAGACTTCTGATGCCAGAGGCTCATTCCAGCAACGACTTGGCATACTGAGGCGGGAGGCGGGCGGTGAAACTTTGTTGCGACACTTGTGCAGGTGTTCAGCACCTAGACCGAGTCTGACTTAATGGACAGAAGCACTGTGCCAAACACGAGTTCACGCAAAGTCTCAATCACCGAGCTTTACAACGTTGAATACTTGTGAAGCGGACTTTCCACGATATACCACTTAAAATCTACTCCTTGAGCTGGTTAGTGGCGTTTGCGAATGCCAGCATCCACCTGGTCCACGTGTACCCAAGGTTCATGTCTTGATTACACGTATATCGGTGATCACAAGTGGCGATGCCCTGCATTATCGGATTTTCTGAACCAACGAGGTCTGAAGCAACTTTCAATGCTCAAAATCTCAGTGTGCAGTAATGAGCTCGGCTTATGAGTTGGCTTGAGAAACAGACATACACCTCATGCATAAGGTATCCGGTACTGTTTCCGCCCTCGGAGGCTTTCTCAAATCTTTAATCCGGCAGGCAGCAAGTTGAAGACTGCTTCATTCAGTGAAGGCGATAGTCACTGCTGAAGGCGGTCAGGCAGGCTTCTCCATCGCTGCTGGCTCCTTTCCAAGTATGAGTGGGATAGCGAACAAGACGGGGTCGTTCTCAAGGTGACAGCATGTATTGTGGTCCGCTGTCCAGTCCCATTGAGCAATCGTGGCATAAGGACAACAACAAGCTGTTGTGCAGGTCCTTTGTAATCAACAAGGAAGATACAGTCAACCTTTACGGTCAAAGAGTGCCTATCTTTCTTTCTTTCGTTCATTGTTATTGTCGAGTGACTACTCGAGGCTGTGCGGCTCGAGATCCGTGTATAATACAAATCAAATAGTCTTCCACTCGTTCCGGCAAATTTGAACTCACATACCAGACTTTGTCTTGCGAGTCACTGACAGAGTGTTGACTATCTCACACCACAGCACTGCAAACAAGCTTCCCTAGTCCGTAAAGGAACATGGCAGACCATAGCCTGTTCCCAATCTTCGCGGACCTGAAAGCAACCAAAGGAAGCGAATTGCGGCCTGGAGACAAGGTATGTTCTATCTGCCTCGACGAGCTCAACACTGCACCAACCTGGACTCACACCTCCTTCTGCTGTCGAAGCTTCCACCGCGAATGCTTGGAGCATTGGCTGGCCACCAGACCAGGACCATGTCGATGTCCGACAGATCGCCAGCTGTATCTCACCAAAGCCAACTACCCAGAACACATGGAACTTGTGAGGTGGAGGATACTCAATCGTCATCTACCAGGAGGTTTGTACCACCGTCGCCATCTCTTTTTGACGCCACGACCTGGTCCAAACCAAGCTGTCAAACTGTCGAGCTTCCTCGTGACGTATTATGGTGAGTACTTTGCTAATCCGGCTGCTGGGTTCAATGAGTTCATGCAGATCCGGCACGCAGAAACACTGCTGGCCAAATATCTGGGGCAAGCGATGACTACTTACAAGACTAGTGAAGCTGCGATCTTCGAGCCAGCGACATCACATGGGAGGATCTTCAGTGTGTGGCATGCTTTCGTTGCACCTCAGCTCAAAATCGAGTATCTTGCTAAGGTTGAGGGGATCATCCGGCATTGGACCCAAGTCAACGATACGGTTCGTCATGCTGTCCGAGAGCAACAGGATGCTCCCAAGCTAGAAGACTAGGATAACAGCTGCTTACACCTGTTTCTGGATATGCTTGGCCCATTGCAAGGGCAAAGGACAACGTACAGGTAACGATCACGACGCTTTGTCCCAACGAAACGTGCACCTCGGCTATTACCAGCCAACACCAAGAATACGGAAATTCAAAGCACTTGCAGATGTTCGACTTGTATCCAATGTTCTGATTCGTGTTGGTTTTGCGTCAGCGGTGTAAGCACCTGCTGGTCAGGGATGCTCGATAGTCACTATAGTAATTTCAAAGAGAAAGAGCATGCAATGTGACGGTCTACTACCTTCATCTCGTCTTCCCCTTATCCAATCGTGCCACAATAAAGTGAGACACTCCGTTGCTGGCGTAGCAACGTGGTTGGAATTTGTGAGTAAGCAGTGAAGTCGAAGGCTGGAATCTGAAAGCTTGATAAACATAATATTGGAATCTACCGTGTAACTGTGTCTAAACCTGATATCAAGCATATGCTCTATATGCTATACATACTGACAGCTCTCCTCTCACTCGCTCTTCCTCGTGTACTCGATCGGCCCATCGTAGTGGTGTCTGGCGCTGATCACGTAATAGATACCCGCAAAGCCCAGCACAGCCACATAGACGACGATAGCCCAGTTCATGCTCTCAGCTGGCGGATTCGGGATCGGAGGGAAGAAGGAGAAGATCAGAACGACAGCCAAGAAGGCAAGACTCGCGAGATTGACCGCCAAGCCCCACCTTCCAAGCGAGAACTTTGTCTCCAGCAGTGGCATGCCTTTCAGCCGACGCCAGGTGATGCAACCAACGGACACTATGTATGAAGTCAGAAGGGAAACGGCACCGATAGAGAGGATAATGTTGAAGGCGATGGCACTGCCGATGTTGATGCAGTGCAGGATACAGGCGATGAGAGCGCTGACAATGACGCCGTTGACGGGAATGTCATAGCCTGGCGGAACACGGCTGATCCATTGGTTTGCTGGCAAGCCTTTGTCTCGTGCAAAAGCGAAGATCTGTCTGGATGTACCTGCCATGGCTGTAAGACTGCCCGCTATGCCGGCCACCACAAGAATTGAGGTGAGCGCTGTGGCACCGCCCGTCGAACCAGTCACGTTGCGGAAAACCTCGATGATAGGAAAGCCCGTAGGACTTGCTAGAGCTGCTTCGACGTCACCCATGGTATACAAAAAGGTGACGAGCATAATGAAACCCATGCCACCGTTGGCAACAATCGTCCACATCATGGCTCGTGGAAGGATCTTTGGAGCGTTCTTGATTTCCTCAGCCATGTGGGCAGCCGCATCACCACCGGCGAAGGAGCCGGCGGAGGTGATGAACCCAATCATGCAAGCGAGACCTTCGTTGTTCCATCCAGCATCCAGAAAGGTGTTCCACACGCCGCTATGTGGCGTTCTGGGTCCGAGCACCCACAGGGGTACGACAATGGCGATCCAGCCTGCGAAGTGGAGAATGAGGATAACACCCTCGACGAGTGGAAGATGGTTGGCGAGGAATATGTTGAAGATGGCGATGCAGACTGTGATACATATCGCAATCATAGTGCCATGCCAGCGCTCGTAGATGTATGTTTCGGGGTTGTTAAGGACGATGAGACCCTGGATGATTGCGCCAGCCAGGAAGGACGAGATTGTAACGCCGATGAGGTATCCGAGGACCGAGAGCCAGCCGATGAAATAGGAGACTTGCTTTTGGATGTTCCGAGGCGCGAATTCGGACACCCAGTGGTATTGGCCGCCCGAGGTGGGAGCCATGGACGCCATTTCCGCCAGTGAGGCAACCGTCAGAGTGAAGCCAGCGTATGCGACAAGGTAAGTGTACAGGAGGCCGGAGGGACCGCCATTGCCAAGTGCAAGCGCGATGGTACCAAGAAGCGCCTCCCACGTGCTCATGAGGATGAGGGCAAAGCCAAAGATCGACAGGAAGCCGAAGTTTCGCTGTTCCTGTCAATATGTGGTCTAGGCTTGGTACGGTATTTGGCGGTTTACCTTGAAGACCTGTTGTTTTCCCAAACGCCGCATGGCTTCCCTATCCTCCGCTGTACCAGCCTTCTGGCCGCTCGTTGGAATGCCATCTGGATCGTAGGTCTCAGTGACCCGGACCTCTTTGTCTCCTAGCATTCTGTCTGAATTAATCGAGGAGAAGTTGGCCTGTTACAAGTTGTCAAGTTGTCGACACAGAAGACTATACAAGGCTGTGAGAGGGAAAGACTCGAGGTTGAAGGACTTGAGAGAAGCCTTCAATGTACTTTTAGCCATGCTCGGTCTGAGTCTAGGAGAGCATCGGCAGTTGACCTATGAGCTCGCTTGCTGGAACTCGGAGGAGCTAGCTAGATTCCATGCCATCTCCGAGCGGGACCTGAACTCGTTACTGCCAATTGAGACCAATTTCTCGGGATCTGCTCTACACGTGGAGCAACGACGTATTGAGGCGAGTGAGTAACTTTCCGCACGGCTGCTGCTAAAGAAGCTATGCATGTACCGACAATGCAATCCAAAGCAGTTTCGGCACAAAGGCTGTAGGGTTCTGCTTAGCCGACCTCTGGGCAGGGTCAGTGCCTCAGGGCCGAACATTGCTTACGGTAGACTACCTGGAATCTGGGCAAGCCTTTTTGTTACATCGTCCTTCGCGTCGGTAGCGATGTTCGTAGCAGTGATCATGTGGAGAAACAAGGGGCAGGTGATTTGAGTCGCTAGTGTTCTTCACATGCTTGATGGTGAGCGAGACAACAGACGAGGTACTGTACTTATGCAAGCTCGAGCAGGAACACCGCTAGCAGGATCAACGTGCTCCACCACAGGCCGCGTCCCCGTCGCCTAAAATTCCACTAGACGGCAGCTGTCGATCTTCCAGCGGCTGGACTGCTCCAAGTCTTCAGCGCTAAGCAACCTTAAAACGACGGATCGCGGAGGCACTGCAGGTAGAGGACGTGGGACCCTGGAACTCACTGCGCTCCCCCAGACGTTGGCAATTTTGGACCTACTTGCGCAGCATCGAACAGCTTGCGTTTCTGCTAGCTACACTCTAGGTATCAGACCACCATCAGATACTATCACAGCGAATCTGCTTCGTCGCTTGTGCCAAGCTTCTTGACACCAAATGCTAAGCAAGTATGCTTGAGAAGGTGCAATCTCAAGGTCCTGCCCCATGGCTCACCAAAAGTCGAGGACATAGAGGTAGATGATTACAGTACCTGGTCATCTTTGGCTTGCACAGGCAACCGCGGGTGTGCCAACATTACCTCGGTAACATACAAAAGCATGCTGCTGTCACGGGACGATACACTATTTTTCTAGGCTCTAGTCCCGTGGTGAGTGGGAAGCCTTGCATTGCTTGGCTGACGGGTGGCGACTTTGGCATGTCCCAAGTTTCATCCACGGGGGAAGCGAGACTCGATCAAGCAAGGCGAATCTTCGTCCTTGAGGTTTGTCGTGCACTCCAAGGAACGTTGTCGCTAGTAGCCTTGAGCTCGCACTGCTCGGTGATCCTCGAAATAGCTACCACCGAGCGTGATACGTGAGGGGCTTGCGACCTTGACCTATCGCTAACTATCGTGTATCAGCCACAACTGGACGATTTCGCTCCCCAGAAGTGGTTATCATGCAAGGCACGAGGGTGTGGAAACATGCTCCCTATCACACTTCAGTCTCCGCATCGGAGATTTTTCCTGTGACCAGATACAAGTATACAGACGATTCCTATCGTGCGGCTTGAGCACTCTGTGAGCACGAACATGGCCTCTACTACAGGAAGCACGTTCCAGGAAGGCCCTCGAGCCTTCACAATTACGAAAGATGACCATCGTGGTGTGGTTGTGGCAGTGGCAGTCTTGTTCATCTTCTACGCATTCATGACGATCGGGCTGCGACTCGCAGCTCGTATCAGGACGATGGGCGTGGACGACTACCTCGCAATATTAGCAACAGTAAGCAAAGGCCTCAGAAGAGACGGCTAAGATGCTGACCGTTAGCAGTTCTTTGCAGTGCTTCAGTTTGCAACGGTGGTTGCCGCTGTATCACATCTTCTTGGAGCTTCCTACGATCGATACTCGAGCGACGATGCTGCTATGGTTGCAAAAGTATGTCCAGCATAACTTTGGTCTGCTGCTTCAGTCACTAACAGTTGTCAGATCCTCCGTGCCAGTGAAGTGCTCCTATTCATTTCGCTTTTCGTCGCAAAATGCGCCGTCATATGGCTGTGCAGACGCTTGTTCTCTATCAGTCAAAAAGCTCCCCGTATGGTATGCGAGATCGTTATGGGCTTGTCTGCTCTATGGTGTCTTGCGTCCATACTGGCTGTCACAGTCTCTTGCGATGAACAAGCTGCGGTCGGAATGGACCACGGTACATGCCCTGGTCTGGTTCGGAGATGGGTCGCCGTTGGAATCGTTGATGCATTGATTGAGGTCCTCATCATTGCTCTCTCTGTCGTTGTGGTGTGGCCTCTTCGTATGTCAGTCGCCAAGCGGCTGTCAGCGATGGCATGCTTTCTGTTCAGATTGCCGTACGTCTTATCCGAATCACGACGAACGCGTTACTAATCGTATCCTCCGTCAGCATCATCATGTTCATCATCCTTCACGTTCACTACCTCTTAGCATTCACTCGAACTGACAACAAAGGCGTGGCCATCACCATGCCAGTCATCTTCCGACAGGCAGAGCTGCTGTTCTCTCTGTTCTCCGCCGCAATCCCGGCTCTCAATCAATATCTCAGGAAATTCAGCACCCAAGGCACTCCCGGAAGTTACAGCGTCTATGGGGATGGCGGCGGGTACGGGCTCAAGTCCTTGACAAGAACGACGAAGAAGAGTCATTTTGATAGCATGGCGAGCAGGGATGGTTTCGTTTCCGAAAGGCATGGGAACTACAAAGCGACAGTAGAACATCAGGGGAGAGACGAGAACGATTCATCTGCCGACGGAATTTCGTTGGGAAGGCATAACAGTGATGAGATGATCATTCGTAAGGACGTTGTGTATGATGTGACCTACTCTGATGGTGATCATGCTGGATCCAGAGCCAGCAATTCACCGTCTGTCGGCAGGTACTGAATGAAGTTAGGAGGAGGACGTTGCACACAAGAACAAGTCCATGTATCAAAACGTACTATTACCGAGAAGGTGCTCCTCGTTCGTACCACTCAATGTCTCAGTAATCGTTTTTGCCGATATGCTGGCTCGTGAGAGGTGGGGGCTTTTCTGAGTGACTGGCTGCTGCTAAGCACCGCGAAAGACACGTTGGCAGTTGCGATAGTGAAGTCTGAAAGACATTGGAGTGATAGGGCAAGCGACGGACTTACTGCCGTTAGCGTCGTTGATCCCTCTGCAGCCAAATGAGCCCTCACGCGTCGAATTTGGAAGCACACGCCAGGGTACGCGCAGTAGATCAATTCACTAGGAACCTGCTGATACATCCCCGACACGGCCTGCACAACTAGCTTGATTGGCCGAGCCAATATCTGCTCCAAGAGTTCATGTTGTCACGTTGAACGGCACGAAGCGAAGAGCCCGTCGCACTGGCTGACCTCGTGGCGCCAACAGCGCCTTGGCGCGTGTGGATACTGTGTAGCTTTTGCTATAATCGCGGACAGAGTGGAAAGCGCGAATGACCCCAATGAGAGACCCCCACATCGTCGAAACGAACGAGAAAAATGCCGGATCGGCATTGACCAGAACATTGTCTCTTCATCACGGGATAGACGAATACTGTGCTAGTGTACGATAATGTATGTGAAGCGATCATTGCTTCGGAAATTGCCTGATCTTTTGGCTGAAAGCAGGTGTGCCGGTGGTCTGATGCTGTGAGCGTTTTAAGGGGCGCATGGAAATGATCTGACCACGCCAGGAGAAGGCCAAGTCGAGGCAGTAAGGAGTGTGAGTTCACTTGGTGGACTGGCTGAAGCTTTGGAATAGCATCGCAAGCTGGCCACCAGTCACACGGGGTTCGTAAGATCATCTATCTACCGCCAACACGTGCTGATCACCTGTCCACGGCCAAAGACCTTGACGCGACGGAACCGGCCAGTTATATCTATCCTTCTTCTAGAGCAGCCCCATCCAGCCAATCACGATCCACCTTCACTGCTGGGCACGAGTCAGGATGCCTATCCGCCATGCTCGGTCTTCCGACATTCCTATCATGGCCCAGGTGCTCGCTGCCAGCTTCGGCCCAGATCAGCTCTTCCGCATCATGTTCCCCCATCAGGATGAGTTTCCAGAGGACCTTGTTACAGCTTTCCGACGCAAGTTGCGTGAGAGCTGGTGGGACTACTCGAAAGTGCTAATGGTATCGTATGAGACTCAAACTTCGAATCCCAAGGACCCTGACGACGAGAATCACGTCTTTCTCACCACCAGAAAAGGGCAGAAAGAGGTCATTACTGGGATGGTTGAATGGCAAAGGGTTGGTCTGGGATGGGAACACGTTTGGAATCTGTGGGGATGGTGGGATCCGAGTAAGTGGCTGCTATCCAAGACCGAAGAAGCGTCATGTCCTCTCCGACATTGGGACACTAGGCACGCATCCTTCTTCGGGGCCCGAGGCCCTCACACACTTACTGACATGCCATGGCGTAGGACGACTGATTCAAAAGTTCGTGGAATGGCGCAACAAGCTCATCTACCTGCTCCGACCGTGCCGCGCTTCTGCTAAGCCCACGGCATCAGATCCCAATCCTCTACTCTTCACCAATTTCGTCGCCCAGCTAATCCCATTCAGCATGCACCTCATGGTCTTCCCCGACAAACCGTGGCGTGAGAACCACTGGTCACTCGAAGTTCTTGGCATACGTCCGTCCTATCAGGGAAAAGGTTATGGCAAGGAACTCGCCCGATGGGGCCTAGCAAAGGCAAAGTGTGACACCGCTGCCGGTGTGACCGGACTGCCTAGTGTTGTGTGTGCTGCGGACACGAAAGAGGTGTTCTACCAGAAGGTGGGCTTCAACGAGCTGGTAGGATGGAGTAGTAAGAGCGTTGAAGGTGCCGAAGGAAAGAATCCTCTTGAGGCACGAGGCTGTGGAGGTGGAGCTGTTTTGTGGAGTTGGGTAACGGAGGACGAAGAGCGAGCGAAGAAGCAGCTGGAAGAGAAGACGAGGTCTGAAATATGAGAATCTACGCTGAGAAGGAATTCGTGGTTTCCCGATTGCATGTCTTTTTAGTCAGTGCACCTATATCGATGTGTGCACATGCTCTCAAGAGAGCCAAGTAGTGGCTCCCGGGAGAGCCATGCTTTTATTATCTCTTTGCAGCCAGACATAGTTCGCGAACATGACAGATTGGTCGAGCACAGACGTGTTAGGGACGGAAATATAGTCCTTCATGACTACTCGTGACTGCAAACGAGTACCGAATGAACGAAGACTGGGAGCTGGCTGTATGGAAAGGTTGGTTCGTACAGCCAATTCTGGTCGGAGAGAGCACCAAGGAAGCATGCGCGGAAGTGGAGGAAGCTGCGGCGAAAGTCTTGGCTGCTCTGGCTCCAGGCGTGAGGACCTCATTTAGAGATACCCACAATAGACAGTTAGCATTTGCGTCTCGCGCCAAGGTTATGCTTCTTTCGGTGTCAGTGCTTGAGTACTTGATATGATGATGATGTTTGGATCGAACCTTGATAGCCATGCGCTGTCGTAGTGCTGCAAAGACTCAAAAGGATCCGGGGGTATAGAGGTCTTGCTTGACACCCAAATTCGCGTCGAATAAGCAAAGCGACCGTAACCACAGCCATCAAGTGGATTACCGATAGATCCGGACCATGCTTTCTAATCACTGTACCGAGTACCCACCCCCATGTTCGTGATGTCGTATCCACCAATATTTGCAATCCCAACACCGATATCGATGCAGCCGTAATCCAGAAACAGATACCAACAAACGTCGTGTTCCAGCGAGAGGCTTGTCGTGCTGCCGCCTCGGTTGAACTGTGAAACTGTGATATAGAGATAGTGATGTAGGATAGGGTCAGACCGTATCGTCATCATAATCAAATCTAACGTCCTTGAGCCCCCTCCTTCCCCACCCGCCTTTACTGCTGCTGGACCACCCATCCTTGCCGCGTGGTCCCATACTGGCGCAAAACTCCTTGTCGCCTGGTGGCCTCTGATTCTTCGTATTCCCCGTCAGCATGCTCTGCAGAGACATGCAGACACTCTCCACGGATTGGACGGGCGACCAGCCTGCTGTACCCAGAAGATCGAGACAGATTATGCCGTTCGTGTAGATGTGGGGGTGGATCGGGATTGGCCGGTGACCGTTGTCTGCCGGCTGAGACGTCGTGGAGCTTTCTGGTACTGATACTGGTGGGTCATCTGCTGTGAGGTCTATTACTTCTGAGTTGCGCGCTGCTATCTGCGGTTGTGTCTGTAGTTCTGTATGAGACGAGTTCGCATTCGAGTTTGGCGGGACATAGAGGAATGTGACTTCTGGTGGTTCGATAGGATAATTCTGCCCAAATATGAAGACGAGCCTATAGATATGATTCACGTACAGCGGGTTGTTATCTAAGACTCTGATGTCTAGCTCCCACGTCCGTAGGTCGTCTGCCTTGACGAGGTCAATGCCGGGAGGGAGTTTTTGGCGGGCTTTCTGCAGTTCCTATTGCTGCTGTCAGAAAACAGACCATCGGGACAAAATAGCACGACCTGCCTTGCCCAAGCGCTTCGCTGCGAACATGCTGTCAGAGACCAGATGTAGTCTGTCCAATAAATATGGAGGTTGCGATATGAGTGTGGGCGACGATGCGAGTTGATTGCGATCAGGAAGCGATTGGCCGTCCCACAGGTTGAGATCAGTACTGACAGATACAGCGCAGTATTTCGTGCTGCGCTTCAAACTTGCAACATGCTCGAGTGACAACCATCTTGCAAGGCAGCGGCACGGCCGCCAGACGCCTGCGTAGGTTGGTGGGTATGCAGGTCGTGCGTCATTGCACAGGAGGGTCATCATGCTTATCGATAGGCTAGTGTTGTCACCTAAGCGTTCGAGGCTCAGGCTTCTAGGCACCTATCCTACAGCCGAGAGCAAGGCTTTGCTTCCTATCTTGTGTTGGCGTTTGTTTCTTCCGCTTTGCAGATAGCGCGAGGGTGAACGTTGAATCTCTGAAATGACGAGAAGGTGAGTCTTGGGTACCACACGCCCTGCCATATAGACAGGAGGCAGATTTTTTCACGCATAACGATCAATCAATCGAACCATGACTTCCTGAAGGATAAATTCCATTCGCGCAATATGATACTACATAATAGATCAAGTACTCTGAGCTGAGTCTTTAGTCTTTTTTTTCAGCATCTTTCTGTTTTGTAACATCTGTCTCGCCTCGCTGGAGGCTGACCTTGACTGCTAACCAGCATACAATCACATACCCGATGTGAGCCCTAACCTATACCTGATGGTGTTGTACCTGAACCCGCATATCCGTGACTGTTCGTAATTTCATTAAAGCAATGCCAAAAGCCTTTGTTGTACTTCTTCCACTCCTCGAGATCCTTTCTCTCTAGCGCCAGGCTCGCCGCTCTGTCTCCTGCTATTGCTGGAGATTCGGTTGTGTTTCCAGCCTGGTAGGCCTCCAATGCGATCCACGATGCTGAGTTTTCTACTTATTGGTAGTCGGCGAAGAGAGGATCTGCCTCAGGGAACTCTGTGTAGTCCATCATGGCAAAGGTGTCGGGAGTATACTCGTGCTCATCGAAAGTTTGCAAGCCCTGGAACAAAGTTGCATTTTCAGCTCCCTCGTGGGTGAATGCACCAGCACCATGAGTGAAGAGCTGGAAGTCCTCTTGAAGTTGGCCTGAGCCCATAGAGTTGCTCATGTCCAAGTCGAAGTCGTTGTAGCTCATGTCTATGTTGTCCATGAGCATGGGAGCAGGTGGCGCCATTTCTTGCACAAACGACGTGTGTCGAGAGTGACTCTGGTTGGATTCAGGTGTCGGCAGGTCGGCGCCATTGTTGCATCCATAGTTCGGGACATTGTTGTCCGGCATCATCATGGGAGATGGTGTAATGGCGCTGTATGCAGGAGTTCGGGGGGTGAATCTGTGCTGCACAGCCGAAGCAGGAGTTGGGTAGGCGGCAGAGTCAAACCCATTGCCGGACAGGTTCGTGTTGAGGTTCAGCTGCTCATTGTCGACAAAGCCAGTAGTGAAATCGAGCTGATTGGCCTGATTGATGGTGATGCCTCGACGAGGGAAGAGCGGGTTGGGGTACTCTTGAGCGAAGCTAAAATCATTCATAGCTGGCTGGAAAGGAGATTCTTGCATGCTGCTTGTCAAGGATTGAGCATCCCATGGTGTTGTTTGGCACACCGGGCTTTGTTCGGCCGAGGGATATGCGAGCGAGGGAGTGTTGGGTGTAGGGCCCGGTGTGAGGTTCACACCCTTGTCCTTGCCCTTAGAGCGAGTGTAGTTCCAGCCGTGCTTTTTCTCCATGTGCTGCTTGCAGTTGCTTTCACGCTTGGTCTTGAACTCGCAGAATTTGCATGCGTAAAGCTTTGGGTTTCCGGTGTGTTTGTCGTTCCGGTGTCGATCCAACTCTTTCTCTGTAGGCAGGCCAACTTCGTGGTACTTGCAACCGGGCTCTGGACACTTGTATGGTCGATCGTGTGTTTTGATGTGTTTTGCGAGGTCACAAGCTCGATTGAACTCCTTCCCACATCTATCGCATGGTAAGTGGAGAACAGGATATTCGACGCCCTTCTTTCGTCGAGCTGAGAGCTGCGCGTCGCCCGGGGCAGCCGACGAAGCTGATCTTTTCATGCCTGCCATTGGGACGTATGGAAGGCCGGTTCGTAGAGATATGCCCTCGCCGTTTTTCCAGCGGACAAGTTCTGCGAGATGTCCGGTCTCAGAAAGGCCGCCTTCAAGAGTAACTTCGTCGTCGACTGTAGGCTGAGTGCCGTCTTCGACCGAAGTATCCGAGCTGCCGATGTGAGCAGCAAGCTGTTGCACCTGTTGGACAAGATCGAGGAAGTAACCGTTCTCGTAGGCACGGTCTGTTGATCGTCGTTGTTCTGCCTCTGAGACGTGCTGGTAGGTATCGATGACAAGTTGGGTAGTGAGTTCTCCGAAAGATCGATATTGGGACGGGGTGACGGTAAGCGTCTTTCGTGGTGAGTTAGACCGTGAAGATGGAAGAGGATATGTTGTGCTCACCACAGGCTGATTGATCAGAGCTTGTTCAATGTCTCGCAGACATTTGAGGTTCTTGTTCTTTCTGGCGCTAGCAACAATGGGTCTGAACTCTTCAAACCTGGCCTCTTGCAGCAGCGGCGCGAACAGTCTTCTGTAGATCTGACGTCGAGCGAAACTGCTCAGAGACGGGCCAGTGTTCTTCTTGTAGGGAATGTGGTGAATGATAGTGAGCGAGGACCTGTCTGAGGACCCGTTTGCCCTGTTGGGTCTAGGCGCTTTGATGGAGTTAGTGTCTGTGGAGGGTGAGTCAGAAGCAGTACGACAAATCAACAGGCATCGTGTAAGCCAACCTTGAATTAAACTCTCGCTGGTCACTGAAGCAGCCACTGAGTCTCCGAGGGCGCTGTCCTTGTTTGAAGCCAAGTCCAGAGCCTTCCCAAAACTTCCGCTCAAGTTCTTGATCGAAGGTGAGCCGATGGAGGAACCGATACCAGAGTCGACAGGCGAAGAAGCACGATGTTGAGCCTTGGACAGAAGATGATCTTCAAACTCACGAGCTGATCGACGACGTACAGCGGGTCTTGGTCCTCGAGCACCGGAGAAGGATTGTTCAAAGTCTGCAACGGTGTCGGCAGCAGTCCCACGTTCGTTGAAGAGCCAGTTGGCAAATGATGAGCGTGAGTAAGTCGTCGAGCGCTTAGACAGATGGGCGATGGACACAACCGGGTCGTCTTCAGTGGATGGTGACGATGGCTGATGGAAGGTATCGGCTTTAGGCAAAGACATCTTACGAGGGACGCATGATGGTGAGCCAACAGTTGGGGCAGCAGCAGGTCTGGTACGGCGATGTGCCAGAGGAGAGGGTGGAGGTGGCATGGTGGAAGAAGCCATGTTTAAGACGGGCAAGAACCAGAAAGCAGATGACAAGGATTGGACTGGTCAGGCCTGTGGCAGAGTGAGTGATAGGCCAGACGAGGTGGTGTGGCTTATGACTCACCCTATGGCCAGTTGACTCCCCAAGCGAAGCTAAGGAGACCGGTACGGTAAAGTCGAAACGTTGCTGAAATGCTGATAGCTGTACTCACAATGGGTGTGGGGTCAGTCTGCCGTCTGCTGGGTATAGGGACAAGTGTGTGTGTCGCGTCAGAGTCAAGAGCCAGATCTCTTTCTTGTAATGAACCGTTGTGGAAAGGACGAGGTCAACTGCAAAGGTGACTCGTGGCGAAGTTCGTTCGAGCGAAGTGGGGTGTGTACCGCGGAGAATAGAGCCGTGAAGCTAGAGAAAGCTTGCTAGGCCGAAGAGCAGAGGAATGGTACCAAGTAGCTCTGAGAGGCGACGTGTCTGAACAAATGTGCAAGCAGAGGTTGATAAGATGGGTAGGTAAAGCACAGACGGTCTGTGGAGCGGACGCTGGACGGGGATCGCTTCGAGGTGAGGCGGTGCCGAACAAAAGTGCCCAAGCGGGATGCGATGCCACGCCAGGTGTTTCCTCCAACTCAGTTTGCTGGATGAGTCGAATAACGGTAAGAGGGTAGTGAGAGTGCGAGGTGTTGAAGTGCGGATGACCTGGTGTTCACGTTCCTCTTTGCTGCGCCTGCCAAAGGTGTTGCCTATTTGCTTGGCCGTCATCACCAATCATTGATCTGACGACCTCCACTATTGTGCAGCGGTCATGGTGCTATTCTTATCACAGCTAGCGTCACGCCGTGGCAAGCTTCGTGGTGCCACATTAATCAGCAGCCCTCTCCCTTACTTATCATACCCATCACTTCCATCGGTCGCTCTTCTAACTTGACATCGAGATCAATCTTCAAAATGTGATGCACGCAAACTCGAGTCGCATCTTGACCAAAACGCATGCGACTCATGTTCGGTTTGTCCAGCATCATTCGCAAAGCAGCACCAACGTGCAGTCACAAGCATGGTAATCACGTCCTCTTGATCGTCTCGTATGGTAATGCTCATCCCTTGGTTGTGTCATCTGAGCAGGGTCATGCACCCAAGGCTTAATGCAAGGCGTCAAACTGATCCACACGCATCCTCACAATTGGCTAAGTTAGAACGAAAGTACCTACGCTATGCTTTTGTGGATTAGCACTTCGGGGACATCAATCTGTCCTTTCCGACTTTCCAGCTTGGCCTTTGACTTTCTAGCTCTATGCGGCCGGCCGGCCTGATGTTGGACCGTCTGGTTATCAAGTCTGTTTCTCTGGTTCCGATGATCGACGCAATCTCAGCAAGCGTGTCGTCCTCATTGTTGGTAGGACAAAACGCCTCCATTATTATCAAGCCCAGACTGCGTAATTCGCAGCGAGGATCGTCTCACCGGTTGAGCTAACGCGCGTTGACATAAAGGCCCAACCATCAAACGAAAAGCCCGTCGTAGCGAACTTGGTGTCCACAAGCTTAGGTTCATGCGCCCACTACAGTACCAAGTACTCGTTGCTCTCCAAGTTCCCCGCTTACCGCATGTCCGCATGGTGGCGATGCTCAGAACACAACTTACATTGCTACTTTGGCACAATCGCCAAATGTGTCTCGAACATGCGAAGACTTTCGAGCCGCGTTTCCAATCACGCTCATCCATTCGTTCCCTGACTACCTGGTCTCTCTGCCGTCGCATGTTTTTCAGGCCACCACTCTAACTGTTTCAAGCAATGCGCCAGTCAAAGTGCTGCTCATGTCCATGCCCCTAGCCAATCACGAGATGGACTTCGCGTTTCTTATGTAACACGTTGGCGCAAACTCTGAAGAACTCGCGTTTGACATGACCCGGTCCCACGAACTTGTTTTGTCTGTGCGGTGCGTTCCTCGAGCGGACCGGATCTGCTTGTGACTCTGCACGTCGCCGTGAGGCTCGATCTACCACACGGTCGTTGTGAAGCTATACTTTTAAGGCTTCCACTTTCTGCAAACAACGAGACCCGCATCAAGGCCTTCATTACTGACTGAATATTCGTACCCAAACAATGGCTTAAGTACAACAGGGATTGCTCAACTAACGCAATACCAACCTCTTATGCACACCAATGATTGTCAACGACACCACTACCGACCCTCAATCCAAACGAGGGAACAGGCAAGAATTAGGACTGCGGCTGAGGGAACCACAAGTGCTTGGATTCTGCATTTCTCAGCAAGCCACTGTACACCATGTAGTCTTGTCGGCTCCCATCGTCGCACAGCATGCAGAAAATCTGCGGGTTACTGCGTAGGAAAGGTGTCACTGAATTGGCACCAGCGGGACGTGACCTCTGCAGTTTTGTTATGTTACAGACAATCTTAGAAACTTTCTTACTAGAGGAGTGTGGTCTGAGCCCTACCCCGTTCCTAGGTGCTGGCTTCATCGGCCGCGATTTGTCTATGTTGGACGATGAGTGGTGTCAATAACCCGAGCAGTCTCCATCTGGCTGAAACCCAGAACATCGGCCACGACTACCCTCAAGCCAACGTCAGTGGTACTGCTCATTTACATCAAGGCGATCTGCATAACACTTTCCATTATTACAATTATACAGTAGGTTCATGCTTCTACTAACATGCGCCTCCCCCGTCGCTTTAGGCCAGGATCTGCCTGGTAGATGTTGACAGGGCTCCGGCCGCCCAGGCTGCCACTGCGACTCTGTTAGCTCTTCCTTGGTCTTACAGTTCCTGAGGTGTCAGATGATGGTGTAGGAGATCGACAGCATTAGCTTGCATTAGCGTGCATTAGCCGAGCGCCACCTAGCGCTACCTAGTAGTAATTATCTATATGGCTACTCGTAGCTACTCGTAGCTACTTATATATACTAATTTTATAACTTCTTTGTCTTTAGGCCTTACTGGCTAGGATTAGGTGGTTAGGTAAGGGTTAGCTAGGCTTAGAGTTAGCTATTAGGTAGGACTTAGATAGTTATATTTATAGGCTAGAATTAGGGTTAGAAATTATTAAAGAATTAGTTATATCTACTTAAGAGTACTTACGAGTGCGTACGAGTGCGCACGAGTAGACATAAGGGTAGGGTACGCTAGTGGCGCGCTAGTATGTAGTTTCTACACCATCATATGTAACCTCACAGTTCCTTGACATTCTGAGGTTGGTCTATGGCATTCTCTAACCTTGATATATAGGCAGTTCGAGGCTCGGCGCCCCAGCGCTGGCCACACAATCCAACGTTGCCGGTCCCGCAGTCAGTAAACAGCTATGCTAAGCCTGAAAAGAAGGTTTTCAACAAGATCTGTGGCATCAGACGGCGTACAGTAACGATAGGAGCTATCATTCTTGTCATTCTTGCTTGTGTCTTGGGAGGTGCTCTAGGATCTACTATTGGAAAATCCCATCATGCTAGCAATAGTCGGCTACCGACCTCTTCGAGTTCTCCCGCAAGCATAGCACCGTCTAGCGTCATAGCCTCCAGTAAAGCGGGGGCTGAGTCAGGTACAACAGCAGCAACGCCCAGCATCACCACCACCAGCGCTGTCACATCGCCATCGCCCCCGACCATCGCCTCGACCATTGCAGATTCAACTGGTTGCGTCAATGGCTCCAAGTATCGAACCACGAATGGCGAAGCTTTGTTCTCGATCCTTTGCCACACCGATTGGCCCGCTTGGTCCTCAGCGAACAGCAACATCGTGACTGATCTCGCGATCTATGAGGACATAGCAAATATGCAAGACTGCCTCGACCTATGCGCACAATACAACAGCAACCTTACCGCAACGAGTTCACCTGCTCGACACTGTTCGGCAGCGGTGTATGTCTTCAGTGTGGACGATTCGTTGGCACCAGAAGGTGGATCAAAAGCGAACGCATGTTGCCTGAAGGACAGGACAGGTGTTAATGTTACCGTCAGTTATGAAGTAGTCAATGCTACGGTTTTGCAGGCTTAATCATCACCGCGATGCTGCGGGCTATCGCAGAGATCATGAAAGCGATTTGCGGTAGATGTAGCATCACTCGCGATCCTGTTCTCACCAAACACGCATATGTCCCCTTGATTCGTGTTCGCCGCCTATCATAAGACCGGTCCTGGATCCTGACTTTGACCTCGTCACTGAATGAAAGAAGTTCAGGCATAAAGGCATTTTCTTCATGTGCTTATGCTCCATTCGGTCAATCGGCGTCGTTGTATCCGAGCTTCCTTCCACTGGTATTACTTCGCTCCGGGCCCGCATCTGCAAAGCATGTGGCGGAAACTAGTACTCTTCAGACTGTCTACATCATCGAAATTTCACCTCGTGCGTTTAGAATTTTGTTACAGATGCCCGAATTAACAATGGCAACATGATTTTAGCATCTTCTTACGGGAGTGACTACATCCGGTACAGTAAATCACCTTCGCCAAGCTACCAGATACGTTCCGAGAGCTCGTCCATTGCCCCGGCGGGATGTTTTACGAATACGATGTCCATTTTCTGCATCCTGCGCCTTGCGGGAGCTAGGCAGCGACGCTCGATCGACATGGTGTTGTCGATATCATGTTGTAAATTTCCTGGCGTAGTGTAGGATTCTTTCGTCCTTGGATCCATATTCTCTGCTTCTTTTCTCCGTCTTCCCTCACTTGTGTCAACCAGTAAGATGATGGACGGGAAATCCTCGCAGGAAGACGAGAAACCACAGACTGTCGATGTCAAAGACGAGCCAAAGACTGAAGAGTCACAAGAGGCTGGAGCGGGCATCAAGGACTATCTTAGAATACTGGCCTACTCTGACAGATGGGATTTGACTTTCAATGGCGTGGGTGCTATTGCCGCTATAGCCTCTGGAGCCTCACTCGCCTTGTACGTGGATTTGCCTAACAGAAATGCGCTTGGTAGCGGTCACGAGATTATGCTAACAGCCTACACCTCGCAGAATCAATGTTGTCTTTGGCGGCTTCGTCACGGCGGTGCAAGACTACACGAGCGGTGGCAGTAAATCAGACTTCCAGGACGCCATCAGCAGATATGCGCTCTACTTCGTATACTTGGCCATCGCAAGATTCGTACTCACTTACCTCTACACCGTTGGGTATACGGTCTCGGCAACACGCATCTCTAGGACCATCAGACGGCAGTATCTTCGCTCAACGCTTTCGCAAGACGTTGCATTCTTCGACGAGGGCAGTCACGGCTCCATCTCAGCACAAATAGTGACAAACGGCAACATGATCCAGCAGGGTATTGGTGAGAAGCTCGGCCTTACCATACAATCGGCCTCAGCGTTCACTGCAGCCTTCATTGTGGCCTTTGTGACCAACGCCAAGTTGACAGGTATTACAGTTTGCATAGTACCTCTCATCGTCCTCGCCACAGGTTGCACCGCAGGCCTAGACGCGGGCTACGAGACCAAGATGCTTGCGATATATGGTCGGGCTGGCTCTTTCGCCGAGGATGTCATTGGCAGCATGCGGACAGTACATGCATTTGGGGCCCGCCCAAAGTTAGTCGAGAAGTACAATGATTTTCTGGAAGCTGCACACAAGATCGGGAAGAAGAAGTCACCTATCTACATGATCATGTTCTCCACAGAGTTTTTCGCTGTCTACGCTGGCTTCTCGTTGGCTTTCTGGCAAGGCCTGCGGATGTACAATTCTGGTGAGATCGAAACCTCTGGTACCATCGTCACGGTGCTCTTCTCTGTCGTCGTGGCGGCCACCAGCTTGACGCAGCTAGCGCCAAACATCATCACTTTCACAAGTGCAACGTCAGCCGCGGCTGTCCTCTTCAAATGCATTGACCGAAAGTCCGAGATCGATCCCCTCAGCGATGCCGGGAAAAGGCCCAACCAGATTGATGGTCACATTCAGCTCAGCAGTGTGAACTTCACGTACCCGATTCGCCCTAATGCTCCAGTCCTGCAAGATTTCACCCTCGATGTGCCGCCGGGGAAGGTGACCGCACTAGTTGGGGCAAGTGGCTCTGGTAAAAGTACGATTGTGGCTTTGATGGAGAGGTGGTACAATCCCACTAGTGGCACTATCATGCTAGACGGGCATTCTGTCAAAGACCTCAACTTGCGCTGGCTCCGAACCAACATTCGACTTGTGCAGCAGGAGCCGGTACTGTTTATGGGAACTGTCTTCGAGAACATACGACACGGATTGATTGGGACAAAGTGGGAGGCCTCCTCAGAAGACGAACAAAGGCAGCTTGTTGTCGAAGCCTGCAAACTTGCAAATGCGCACGACTTCGTTTCGGAACTCCCAGAGGGGTACGACACGGAATGTGGCGAACGTGCTGGTCTCCTTTCGGGTGGACAGAAGCAGCGCATTGCAATTGCCCGGAGTATCATATCTCAACCAGCTGTACTCCTCCTCGATGAAGCGACCAGTGCTCTTGACCCTCACGCAGAAGGAATTGTGCAAAGTGCTCTAGACAAAGCAGCCAAAGAACGCACAACCATTGTTATCGCACACAAGCTTGCGACGATCAAAAATGCAGACAATATCGTAGTGATGTCTAAGGGACGGATAGTCGAGCAGGGTACCCACGATTCATTGCTGGCAAGAGGTGAGGCGTATGCCAAGCTTGTGAAAGTGCAGGATCTGGGCAAAGCTGTTGATCAAGAAGAGGAGGAAGCAGAAGGAGAATCGGCGCGATCACACAGCCTGGCAATGGAGAAGACAGTCACGAAATTTCCATCGAATGATGTACGCAGACTCGAAGAGCAGAAGGAAAGGGACAACTACGATTTGCACAAACCTATCAGCATGCTCCGGGTGGTGTACAGGCTAGTGGTCGAACAGAAAACACTCGCCGTACCGTATGCGGTTGTGCTAAGTGCCTGCATCCTGGGAGGCGCCGTCTATCCAGCCCAGGCGCTGCTTTTCGCGAATTTGCTTGATGTTTTTCTGCTCCCACAGCCACAACGGACTGACAGAGGCGACTTCTTCGCACTGATGTTCTTCGTGGTGGCCCTCGGCAACCTCATTTGCTACGGAATGATTGGCTGGGCTTCAAATCTGGTTGTGCAGGAGATGACCCACAGGTATAGGCGCGAGCTGTTCGATTCTGTGCTCAAACAGGATATGCAGTTCTTTGATCGATCCGAGAATACCGCAAGTGCTCTGACAAGCCGACTGTCCTCGAATCCGCAATCCATCACAGAGTTGATGGGTTTCAACATCGCCCTCATCGTTGTCAGCATGGTCAATCTTTTGGCAAGCTGTAGCCTGGCAATCGGCTACTCTTGGCGACTTGGGCTTGTCACCGTCCTTGCGGGGCTCCCACCACTTGTTGTCTCTGGCATAATCAGGATGCGGCTCGACCTCAAGATGCAGAATGACAATTCGAAACGGTATGCATCTAGCGCTGCTTTGGCTGGCGAGGCTGTAACGGCGATCCGAACGGTGTCCTCGTTGGCATTAGAAGAGACGATCCTTGCCCGGTTTGAAGGTCGACTGAGGGATGTTGTCCGCAAAACCATCTTTCAAGTGCTGCACATTATGGTCTGGTTTGCGCTCACCCAGACCATCGAGTTTTTGTTCCTGGCGCTCGGGTTCTGGTGGGGTACTACTTTGCTATCCAACGGTCGAATTTCCCAAAAAGCGTTCTATATTGCCTTTGTCGGAACTTACTTCTCTGGCCAAGCTGCCTCGAATTTCTTCTCCTGGAGCACAAGCATCACCAAAGCTAAAGCAGGGGCCAACTACATCTTCTGGCTCCGAGAGCTGCAACCCCAGCTCGGCGAGACAGCAGAGAATAGGCAGAATGGGCCCTCATCGGAAGACGGCCAATCGCCAAATCTGCACGATCTGCGATTTTCTTACCCTCTCCGACCGGAAGCACAAGTCCTCCGTGGTGTGTCCCTCCAAGTACACCCCGGTCAGTTCGTTGCTCTGGTTGGGGCGTCCGGCTGTGGTAAGAGCACGCTCGTCGCCATGCTAGAACGTTTCTACGATCCTGTAACAGGAACCATCACCCTCGATGACACACGCAACTCATCAGACATCACTACTCTTTCACCTCGACTGTACCGCTCCATAATCGGCCTTGTACAGCAGGAACCAACACTTTACCAAGACACAATAAGAGAGAACATTGCATTAGGCGATCCAGACGATGACATATCCAAAAGACCATCGGAAGACGAGATCATCTCAGCATGCAAACAAGCCAACGCATGGGAATTCATCTCGTCTCTTCCCGACGGGCTATCGACCTTCTGCGGCTCCCGCGGGCTCTCCCTCTCGGGCGGCCAGCGCCAACGGATCGCGATCGCACGGGCACTGATCCGCAACCCGAAGATCCTGCTGCTGGACGAAGCGACATCAGCACTGGACACCGAGTCGGAGAAGGTGGTACAAGCGGCGCTGGCGAAAGCATCGAGTCAGGGGAAGCGCGTGACGGTTGCGGTCGCGCATCGATTGAGTACGATCAAGGAGGCAGATGTCATTTGTGTGTTCTTCGGGGGCAAGATCGTGGAGATGGGTGGACATGTAGAATTGTTGGGCAGGAATGGACTGTACACTCGGATGTGTGCTGCACAGAGTTTAGATAGACAGGTTTGAGACGGAGGCATCGTCGTTGATGTCGTTGATGTCGTTGATGTCGTTCATCCACCTCGAGTTGCTTGAGCTGCTTCAAGCTTAGTGCTAGTTGCTTCGTGCCTGACAGCCTGGATAGCACGTGCCCCTTGGCGCTGGAACTGGCCCTAGCGTGGAGCTAAGCTATGTTAGCGTTGGGCGCGTGATAAGTCCGTTGACATGTCCATGTCCAGGTCCAGTTCCATTTACACTTTCACTCCGACACATTATTGATTGTACATGCCTTGATCGAACAGCTGTGCGGCTGCACCTCGAGCAGATCCGTATATACCATGGTCCAAACCCGCAGCGGTGGGGCGACCGAGCCTCTGGAGAGTCTGGCGACTCCTCCCAAACGGACCCGTAAGACAAGAAAGCCCATCTTTCCGTCTCCCATCTCTCCCATGAGGCAAGCACAAAGCTCGCCCGAGGTCGCTGTCGCAGTCAATGGCCCCAGTGCTAGGACTGCTCCCACTTGTGCATTGGAGGACGTTGCGTTGGCAATTGATCAGAATCTAACACCTTGGACAGAAGACACTCCCTCGAAACCAGTATCAGTATCGGCCCCAGCCACGACCAAACGATCTCGAGATGAGTCGGACGACGAACCCAACAGCTCCAAGCGTGCTCGAACGCAGACCACCACCACCGCCTCCACCAAGCCCGACATGCTGTTCATGTTCCCCAAGAGGCCTGGAAGCGACGACGAAAACGATGATTTGACGCTCCCCCCGAGATCCTACGCCGAGCAGATCCGACGAGAGCGACGCGTGCGAGACATTGCAAGGAGGAACAACAGATTGGGCATCACTCCCCGCCGAAGGAAGCCGCTCAGGACCATTGGAGACAACCCATTCGGCATCGAGACCTTCACTGAACAAGAAAAAGCCGCGCAGGCAGCTCAACAACAGTCGCATCAGCCGAGCACAGAGCGGAATGAACGCGAAGAACGCTCAGCTGCTCCCGAGCCTGTGACTCCCCGACGAGGCCTCTTCGGCAGCTTGAGAGATCTGGGAAGTGGTGTATTCGGTCGCATCGCCTCTCCATTCAGCAGGACCTCTCCGCACTCGGCTACAGTTCCTCAAGCCCGAACCGAGCCTCGACGCCAACCAGTGAAAGCGTGGGACATTCATTATCCGGAAATTGAGCCTCTTGAAGACGAGACACCTGCGCCGGCCGTGAACGATGCAGAGGAAGAGGAAGAGACCGAAGCTGAGAAGAAGAGAAAGGCCTTCGAAGCCAGGTATGGACAGACAGATAGAAGATACGACCATCTTCATACCATGCCGCTCGACGGCAATCCTGACAGCCTTGCATACCCTCCAAAGCAAAGAGTGGAGGTGACGAGACCATCCCACGAGACTCTTCCACCGGCCGCGAGAGCTGCGCACGAGCAGCGGAAACAGCGCCGGGAGAGACTTCACGGCAAACCCCCCACACATGAGCCGCCTGCAGTCGCTCCTCTCTTCGGTCCCAACAGCCACCATGCACGAGGCACCAAGAACCCTATGTACGAACAACACTTCACTCCAGGCCCCCACCCCGCTTTCAGAAAGTCTGCAGGCGACGAAAGATCTCACCACGAGGCAGCCTCGCCCGAGTCCTCCCCATCTCGCACCTTCCAGCCCTTTGTGGAAGACGATCAGGCAGACCAAGAACCTACCACGCCTGCCCCAAAGAGACAGAAGACAGATCAGTCCCTCCCGCAAACACCTCGATCTGCCTTAAAGGCCCCTGGATCCATTGGTCGCTCTGGCAGGTCTGCAAGGTTCAACGACAACCCAATCATGAGCGTCAAAAGAATGTCTCCCATCTTTGGCAGCTCACCTGCTGGAGAATATCCCTACAACCCCAACAACCTCTTTCACACTCTCACAGATGACATGGTCCACTCACAGCAACACAAGGAAGCGGGCGATGACAGCACAATTCTGTCTGATCCCTCACCGAGGACTCAGTACAACACTAGACTAAACGAAAAGGTCTATCATCCTGGTGACCGACTGACCGAAGCCATCAACGCTGTCGGTCCGGTAAAACCAGTGCAGTACGTCTGGCGCGATCCAAACAATCCAGACTGGAAGCCATCACTCGCAAACCCAAGTCCAGGTTGCTTCCGTGTTCCCGACGACGAAGATGACGAACAAGACGAAGATGGCTCACCAGCACCAGACGCAGAAACGCCTCCGCCACCCTCAACACCACGCATGTCGCACGCCGAGTTGCCCAAATCATCCTCCACCCCTCAATCTGCCGGCGCTCTCGAAGCCGCCAACCTCGAACGCCGCCGCGCAGAAGCAGCAAAGACAAAACCACGCACATCATCCCGTCTGGCAGAGGTGACATCCGCTCGCTCCCGCTCACCATCTCCACCTGGCCTAGACATGGACGAAGCAGTCGAAGGTGAAATCTCCGATTCTTCCGTCAAAACGCCCTCTCCCACTCTCGACAGCGCCACCACTCCCTCAAACGTAACGTGGACCTGGTCCGGCGAGACGAACGAATACATTTCTTCCGACGGTGCATATCCAGACTTTGCCTACAACCCGTTCGACGAACTCGTGCCTTCTTTCTCCCTCAAAACACGATCTGGCGCCTACGACAACACGATCACAGGGCCCGACAACATGACTGAAGCCCAACGCCAAGCCCGCTTTGCTGAAAAATACGATGCGGACTGGGCAGCTGAAGCTTTCCCCTTCGACGAGCCGCAGACGTATGAGGAGGCCGGTGTGGGCTCAAAGTACATCCATGATTTGATCCGGAAGAACGACGCGCGGTTCCCCGAGATCGTGGCGCAATGTGATGAGAGATTTGGCGCGGAGTGGGAGGCGCATCAGAGGGCCATTGAGGGGGCAGAGGCGAAAGGCATGAGGTTGGTTGCTACTTATCCTGATAGAGACGGGGCTGAGATGCTTGATGTGGAGGAGGAGTTGTGAGGTGTGAGCTAGGTGTGGGGTACGTAAATAAGTCAGTGGCGGGATGGTTCAAAAACAGACATCCTTCGCATACTAGTAGTGAGGCGTTATTGAGCTCTAGCAGCGAAGCGGTTTCAGTGACGAGTCGAAGTCGATATCGATCTACACGTTCAGAACACGCACATGTCATGGGAGATGCAACATCAGCATAGTATCATTACCAGCGAGTCTCGGCCTAAATAGCTTATTCCCAAATATTGCGTCGTGCCTGACGAGAGCACGGACGAGGCTGTTGAAGACTCAATTCAAGATTTATTCGCTGGCCCCTGAATCCACCACTAATCGCAGCGTGTGCTCATCTCGCATTGCATCGTCCCGGAGTCCGCATGTTGGCCTTGAGCGATGGCAGATGTGAGCTTCGATCTCGTAAATATTGGCGGTGTGTGTGCTGGGCCTGCGGTGATGGGTGCGTGGTCTGGTTTACTCAGGCGGGCGGGCACGGAGCGTGAATGTTGGTGGAGATGGATAAGTGTTCAGTCTAGACCGGCTTCTTCTATGGGGTAGTGCGTGTGAATGCATCGATTGATCGGGTTACTGGTCCGTCGTTGAGTGCAAGGGGTGCACGCACGCGATGGGTTTGCCTTAGAGTGCGTGCTTTGCGACCATCCATGATTTTTATGCACCGGAGCAAATAGTGGCATTGCGTCCTGCGTTGCCTTGCGGCGTCACGACTTGGATTCAGATCCAGACTCAGCGATCGAGGGCTGCAGTAGACTTCAGACCGTTGCTCTTCATATCGTAGTGTATTCTCGCAATGGAGAAATGACAAGTCCCTACCCAGTAGCAGGGTAATAGCCTCATGTGTGGCGGCGGGTATCAGTGTTGGGGTGCTGCAGTAGCACTACAACACGTTACATGTCCTTAACATTGCAGTGATGCTTGCGCCGTAGTTCTGTCCATTGCTAGCCTCCTCTTGCATTTCAATCACTCGCTTGCAGTTCTCAGTCAGCTCCATAGCCGAGTGGTCGCGATCACGTGCCTCCCAGATCCCTCTGAGACGCGCTAAACTCTCGTCGCTCAGCCGATGCCTTGCCAGCGTATATGATTCAGGCAGTTCCCAGAGCGCGTCTGATCTGACGACGAACGTCGGGTGACAGACCAGGTATTGCTCGGGCAGCGATCCTGTTGCAGGTTCCAGGTGCTGATCGGTGAACGTGATCTCGTCGCCATTGTTGGTGGCAAGGGCGTAATGTGGTGTTGAAGGGGAACAGGCCGCTATGGGCAGTCGAACTTGAGTCGACAATTCTGGCCATCGCGTGAGAGCCCAGAACCTAGGGTTGATAGACTGCGAAGCGCGTTGGTCGATTATCTACTAAGCAGTTAGCTACGTCCCAGCCGCAATAAGCATACTGACTGCACAAACCGTCACCTCCTGGTAGGACTTGTCCGAGCAATCTTTGTTTCGTGTTGCGACGATAAGGCATGGACCAGGTCCTTTGAGTTGAAGTTCAGTCCTGCCATTGCTGTCATATCCAGGAGTCCCACTAAGATCATGTAGCCAGCACAGAGTACCGGTCACTACCGGTTCTGATATGTCTGAGCCATCCACGAGAACACCAACTTGCTTCTTAACCTCGGGTCGAAGGCAGAATGATGTCTGCATCAGCTTATCAGCAATAACGTCTGCTGCCAGCCTGTGAACATAACCCAACGAGCAGGCTCTCAGGCTTTTGTCGCGGAAGCTCGGCTTGAAGCATCGAAGAGGCCACTCGTAAACCCGCGTAATGTTGACATAAGATGGCTTGGTCATGAATCCTCCACATTTCATGAAGAGAAATCTGTTACAGAACTCGTTGCATGTTGTGCGGTCGTGGTTCAGGACATCAACGCAATCAGGATTGCTCGTGTCGAAGAAAGGGACATGGAGATGGTTCTGCGAGTCGTAGATCCGATTGTCCATGCCTGAGATCTGTCACCTCTGGGTTAGTGTCGAAGGCTACTAGACATTTCTGACAAGGCTGACGTACCACAGATACCCAGGCTCGATCATGGCCTGGACTAGCTTTATTTGATCGAAAGACATCGACTACGAGGTAGAGATGCTCCTGTAGGCAGCTGAGAGGTTCTTCTTCGCGGGTGCGGTGGTACCAACCGTCTTCGGGAAGGAATAGAATGTCTCCGGCTCTAACTTTGCCTGTATTCACGTATAGCGAACCAGGCTCTCTCGACTGGTCGCTAAGTCCTGCTACGAGGGACATGGCGGGCAGCCAACGGCCTCAGTTCGAATCGATTGATTGGAAGTTTGTTTGAGATGTTCGAACAATGCAAGATTGACCGATCTGCTTTTCTGCGGTGTCTGTGATGTGATATCAATTGGGGACCAGATCCTCCTTAGACGGTGGTGGACGTCTCGGCTGCTGTGACGGTGAGTTACGACAATGGATCTGCTTTTGCATCAGGAGCGGATCGCGCAGCATCGCGTTGCAGCACTCGATCGAGGCTTCGAAGCGTTTGGATACCCACCCTGCCGGTACGTTCACTTGCTTGGACCTCGTCACTCATGCTTGATCACAGTTGAGCCTTCTACCTGACGCATACGTCCTGCCCAGGACCATTCAGTGACCTCGCCACCAGATACCGTGCATACTGCTCATGCTTCGAGTAGGGTCCGGCCAGAATGCAAAGTTCTCTTCTTGAGCATCCAACCGCTTCCGTAACGTATCGTTACTCACGTACCTGGCGGGCCTTTTGTCAGTGAAAATGCGTTTCCTCTTCTAAGTCTATTCGCCGCTTGAACGTTTGCACTTCTGAGCTGGTCCGCGAGACTTCTCCATCGAGCAGCTAGCTCTGTTGATTCTGTTTGTTTCTGCTGCAACTCATGCGACATCCTGACTCGTGCCAACTTAGCTTCATCTATCCTGCGTCGGTGGATGTTGTAACAGTCAAGGAGGCTGAAGAGTCCTTCGTAGCCAACACCGAATGAAGGATAGAATATATCGCTTAGATAGATACCCTTCTCTGGTAAGTTGCTTATGATCATCGAGTCGCAAGTCCGGAGGTCCATTATCTGTGATATTGTAGTTCTGAAGCCTGGTAGGCCCGGTTTTGATACGGATTCGGTGTTTGTGTTCTATACAGTCAATGTCTGCGTACTCCAAGCCTTGCGTTTTCGGCAGTCCGGCAGTCGATGGCCAGTAAAGACAATCAGTAGTGCGTCATTCGCGTGGCTTTGTCTCGTACGAGGCAGACGCTGCTGTCTAGTCTTCCTTCCGAACAACGATGCATTTCGCTTCTGCATCCTTACACGATGATATCCAGTGGCATCGAGAAGGTCTTCGTTGACTGGTTGCACACAGCAAAAGCGGCCTTCTGCCACCCCTTTTTGCCCGCATCATACAGCTTTTCTGCAAACCCAAGTTTCGTGCTCATAGTATAGACGTCTGTACTCAGTAGTGTGTCTGCAATTTCTCCAGCAGCCACACCAACTGCAAAGGCCAATGAGCACCTTTGGACTCTCTTCAGTTCACGAACCTCCTGCACGTAGCTCATCGGCGCCTGGTACATCGTCGATGGACTGATGTAGGAGGCCTTACACATCTTCCTCAAGGGCTTGAGAAGCATGATCTAGTGGCAACAGGGTTCACGAGAACGTTGCTCACTATGTTTCAATTGTTCTCCTTCGAGGTCTTGGTGACGTATGAGCTGTATATGCTGCGGCGCCTTAACGTCAAAGTGACTGCTAGTGGTACTCGAGATCTTGAAGTCTCATATCAGCCAGCTTGAAGTCTTGGGTTTTGTCCAGCTTCAACAGAATAGACACTATCAAGATCCAAACACGACATGATCATTTTGCCCCCAGCCAAGAAGCAGGTGTTCGAACAACGAGCACTGGACAGCTTTTGACAATTTTCGGTGGCTGCCCCAAGACACTAGAGTGTACGTCTTGATCTCTTGGAAGATACAATCATTCACGAGACCAGCCGAAGAGAGTCTGTCATCTTGCGAGATGTGACCATTTCGACAGGACAAACAGAAGTCTGCAGCTGAAGACGCTGCGTTGCACTATGGACCAGAAGCATAGCGACGTTCCTGCCAGCTCTGTGGCTGATCGCTGTACTATGCGGTGCATTCACCAGACATCCAAGTGAAGCAAGAGCGATAAATTTGTGGAGAAATTGCAGTCACAAGTTTCATGACTAAGCTTTTGCATACCGCAATGGTCTGTGCCGCGACAACGTCTCAATGGTGCGTCAGCACCTGCTCATGTCCGAGGTTCTTCTCGGTCTTCACAGGTTCACAAATCAGTCACGCAAGATCCAATGAGCAGTGTGATGGCGTGCAATCCTTATTTCCAAGCTCACCATCGCGAGTCTAAATACGTCGCTTACAATCAAGAAAACACCCAGTCCTCCAAGCGCACGGTTGACGTCGACCGCTTCGAGGCTGAGTGAACTCAGCAAGACTTCGGGGCGGTCGAAGAAGCTAATATCGCGCACTCAGTGCAGCAAGACAAGCTTATGAACAAACAACTGTCTAAACAGCCCTCAATCCCTGCTTCCATACACCCACAATACCACCCTCCCAGAGGTCCTCCAGCCGTTCCGTCGGGTCACCCTTGACCAAGACCAGATCTGCCCGTCTCCCCTTCTCAACAACGCCTCGATCGTTGAAACTGAACCGTCTGGCAGTAACACTCGTCGCACACTTCAGCGCCTCGACCACACTCATTCCACATTCACTGACATACAGTCCCAGCTCCATCCATAAACTCGGCCCAACACCACTCCCCTTCAGCCCACCTGCAGAATCAGTGCCCGCGACAACATCAATGCCATGTTTCCGAAACATCCGTATCGTCTCATAGCCATGCTCTATGCTACACTGTGGAGCCTTCATACCCAGAAATTCGACCATGTTCTGTTTCGTAAAGTCATCGATGCCAAATTTACTATGCGCGATCTCAGCAAATTTCTCCCTCAAATCTTGAAGCTCATTGGTGAGCGAAGACAGGATGACAAGCGTCGGTATCACGAATGCATTATTCTCTTTGTAGAATGGCACGATATCTTCGGTCGGCGACTGATCAATAAAAGTATGCGTCAAGCCATCCGCTCCAGATTTGAGGACAATCTCAGTCGACTCGCGGGCCGTAGCATGGCCCACGACCAGGAGATTGGCGTCGTGAGCGGCTTTGACGACGGAAGTCTGGAGCTCGAGAGAGGCAACGGGGATACTGTTCGTGGGTAGAGCGAGTGAGCAGCAGTTCTCTTGCATCAACTTGATGTAGTCCGCTCCGTTCGATTTGTGGCTGGCGATGAAGTCTGTGGCTGTCTCAGGGGTAAGAGATGGCCACGTCTTCACAATGGCTTTGAGCTGTCACGCAACTGTCAGCTCTAGGGTTTCCGAAGAAGTGATGCTCCAATTACCTCCTCTGTCGGGTCGTGAGCAAGCACAATCGGCTTCGGCCACCCGCCCTCGATTGTAGCCCCGTACAGCGAACTTTTCAGATCGCTAAAGGTTACCCTTCCATCGCTATCCCTTACCTTCGCAACTTCGTCCTTGATGTCGGCTTTGAATTTGTGAATTGTCTCCGGATCACTATGCATGTCGCAGATAGTCGTGATGCCGCATCTCAGGGGTGTTCGTAGCACTTGAGAGTGGTCTGCACCCTCGGGAAGATGTAGAGCATGTACATGGACATGAGCGTCGATCAGACCCGGCAGCAAGGTATGGCCGGAACCGTCAATGACTTCTGCACCTTGAGGTACATCGACGGCTGATGAGGAAGTATTCACGGAGATGATCGTGCCCGACCCTCTGTCAAACGTGATAGTGCTGATGGGGTAGACCTCGTTGCCATCGAAGAGGCGGACAGATTTGATAATTGTGGGACCCATGCTGGAGTCTAAAAGATGGAAAGTGACCTTCCTGAGCTATAGGCTTGCAAGGACAGTGCAACGGTAAGAGATCCGGGTTCGCTTTGTGGTTGAGGAATTTTAAAGACAGCTCGCGCTGATAGCCTGCGGGCTGAAATCTATAGACTTTCGACTATCGTCGAAAAGTATCTACGCTGCAAGTGTCACGCGATTGTTCTAACGCTGTTGCGGTGAAACACTGTTTGCACTGAGTTCGATTGCGATAGTCAATGTTAAAGCCGACAGTGAGATGAACTGTCCCCGTCGGGTTGGACTTTAGTGCATGCGGGGCTGATGATGGTCCGTGGGGAATACCTGGTGCCACAATAACTAGATTGAGCAATGAGCATATGAAAGCGACAGACGCTGCTCGTGTGCATCCCGCAAGTAGATACAGTACTGTGACTACAACCTGACCATTTACCCTCTGCTAATAGTGTTCGGATGTGTTGGACAAGCGGTCTTGATCACCATATTCGAAGATGGATAGCAGTGACTGGATGCTTAACCCATGAAGCTCGAAAGGCTACGACTGCTTCCTTAACTTCCTTCGTCCGAATGGTCCGACTCGATGTTGGCCGTGACGAACAGCTCAGTATCATCCTTTCTGAAGCCGCGACCTGGACTGACCCGAGCTTTGATATTGAACGTCAAGCTTCCTCGACTTCCCCGGGAATTGCTGCGTGAAGGACTGAGAGCGAAGCGCTGATCGATTGCATACGGCCTCCCCCCAGGCGAATGTGTTTCCCTTGCTCTGCCACGAACTGGGGTTGTCGGCGCGGGCTTGGTGGGACTGCCAACTTTTCGCTCGTGTGGGATGGCAAATTCGCGATTGAAAGTAGAGCTGCGAGAGATGTCTCTGCCGCTCGCGTATGTACCTTCAGCGTCCATTGTTTGGCCAGGAAGCACCATACCGCGTGCTTTTCGCTCTGTCGGGCTGACAAGTCTGCGACTGGATGTCGAGCTTCGAGAGGGTGCTTTTCCGATCGAATGTGCACCTGCAGAGTCGCGGTCTTCGTCAGAAAGAGTCAAAAGCGGATCTAACAAAGCGTGTAAATTTACGTACCGTCAGAAGACAAAACATTGGCAACTCCGTCTGGTGTAGCCTGTAGCGGCGGGAGATGCTGTGCATCGACGCTCTCGAGGTCAGCGATACTTCCACGGAGCTCTGATTCTCTAACAAGAGCATCGTTGTCCTTATCGTCGGGAGGCGGCTGGGTTTGGCTATTTCTGCCAGACACCTTTCTTCTTGTAGCTGTCAGAAGATCCCTGATCGTAGTCTTGATGACGCTCGGCCTTGGCTTCTGGTAATGCTCATCTTTCTCGGCGGCTTGAGCAAACGATGGCGTTTCCTGCACCGTCGGAGTGCCAACACCCACCTCCTTTATACCCAGTTGACCCGGCCAGTCAGCTGTACTGGCTCGTGAGACGAGATCGAGATCAGGATCGGGCTCCGGCTCCGGCTCCGGCTCCGGATCAGTGACAGACGGCCGCTGAGATTCTCTGGTCTTTGATGGCGGCGTGACATTTTCGAGCAGTCTTGCTTGCTCGTGCGCCTTCTCAGCTTCAAGCAATTGAGGCAAGGCCAGCGAGATGGGTGGAGTCGCAGAGGTAGATCGTTCTCCACTCATCGGCTGCTTAGGACTCTGTTGTTTGGGGGACACAGGGCGGAAGTGAGCGGTGTGTGAGCCGCTTTTGGATGTGCTATGTGCTGGGGCGGTGCCCGAACTCATGCTCTCCCACAACAAAGCTCTTTCTCTGACTGGACTCGCAAGTGGAAACCCGGTGCGTCCAGCTACAAAGGCTAGTGGCTCAGACGTTTGACGATGGCGCGAGGGCCCGCGTTCACCAATCAGCAAGTTTGGCAAAACATTGATACGCTCAGGTGGTGGAACTCTAGTAGGCGTCTGTGATGGTGACCGTGATGGGCTTGACACAGTTTGCCGAGATTCCGTGAGAGTCGTGTTCGTGGGTTTGAGGCTGACACTGCGAGAAATGCTGGCTTGTGGCAACGATTGTTTCATGGGGGATGGTCTTTTGGAGCTTGGGGATCTGGGAGGGGCCTGAGGTGAACGGGTAAGAGGACTCAAGGTGGTGGCGATGGCGTTGTCGAGCATGCTGCCAAGCTCATGCATCAACTCATCTCTTGCTTGTGAGCTTCCACTGCGTTCTCGTCTGACGATGTTTTGTACCGAGTAGAGTCGTGATCGAACATCTTCCAGGACGTCGTCGACTTGGTCTTCATCTTCTGTGGTAAGCTCTGGATCGGAAGCACGTTGCAAGGTGCGGCCTCTTTCTGCCACCTCATCGTACTTTTGAGGCTCTGCCTCCTGTTTGATTTCTTGTGTCTGTCCGGGAGCATCTGGCTGCGTGGCCTCGTCCTTCAGAGGTGTTGGAGAGAGTTGTGGAGGAGGAGGAGGATCAAGCGGAGTGGACACAGGCGCTCTGGGTGTTTCTCTCGATATTGTCGTAGGGCTGCTGGAACGGGACTGGAATGCTTGGAGTCGCTGAGCCACTCGACCAGGCGGGATATTCAATGCTCTGCGCTTGTCAGCTGGTGCTTTGGCTTGCCTCTGACCGAGTGCCATACCTAGGCTTCCCATCCATGACGTCGGTATGCACCAGCAGCCATACATCAACTTCAATTAGCTATGTTAGTTGTTTTGGTCGGAGGATGGCACGAAGAATGAGTGGGAGAGGCGGTTTGGCCAGAACAAGATCCCTTCCAACCTGTCGACAAGTGAGGCAGGCGCGACCGGCACCAAAAGACAGGGAAAGAACGCTTCATAGCAAGGACAATGGTATGCAGTGGTACGAGTCGGTATGGCTGATTGGAGTTGCCTGCTCAACTGCGAACTGCAACCTCGTGGCTAGTATTTACACAATCGAAGGTCCTCCGCTCTATTTCATCGAGGCTTGCAGGCTCTCCAGAACCTGTGTGATTGTTAGCAGATATACAGCCTTTTTTTGGTGAGGGGCTCACCTCAAGCTCAATCTTGGCCTCAGCAATATCCTGCTCGCTTCCACCTCCATTGGCGATCTTTTGTGCCTCCGATATCTGCGAGTTGACTGCTTCCATGCTGAAGTCCTCCAATGGGAAGCCCTCGACGGCGTTGATGCTGAGGACAGAGTTCGGCTGAACGATAGCGAATCCTCCAGACACTAAACCTGTCAGCTGTAGTCCTATGCTCTCCTGATGCTCTTTCTCACGGAAAAATTGTTTGCTGCCACCGCTCTCCTCGATGACCTCGATCAAACCAGGTCTGAGCTGTTCGATTGAGGGAACGTGCTGTGCAAGGATACCCATCTCTCCAGACTCAGCTGGAACGTTTACTTGTACGCTAAGAAGAGTGTCAGTTCGCGCGTCGTTGGTCAGAGGCTCGAGATCTCGTACACATCCTGGGACTTGTAGATTGACTGTAGAGAGACTTGTTAGCGAATGTCCTCGGACTCGATCGACTCTGCGGTTCGAGTCTGACGGCGTGCGTACCTGGTGAGGGAGAGCCAGAGAAAGCTTGATCTTGTCGGAAACTGCATCGGCGTAGCCTCTTCGCTGCACTGGTCGGGCGATGGCAGCAGAGCGAGCTCGAAGAGCTGCCCTGGCGATTCTGATCGAACTCATGTTGTTCCGGGCGTCTAAATGGCTTTTGTTACGTCGCGCACTCGTCAATCATCAAGCTGTGAGCTCAACCTCAACTCTCAAGCTGCGGCAGGTTCCTTCGCCAAAGCTGCCAAGTCAGAGCTAGAAGTAGAAGGTCTTCCGAGTCATCTGTGCTCCACCATGATCGGCTAACCTACCGAGCCTTCGACGGTCACTTCCAGCCGCACTTCAGCTTGCTACTTTCCCGAAACCATCACTTCCACACATGCGCGTGTTCATGTATCACGCACTACCAAGCCGATGGGATTTGATGGTCATGGCCTACACTGTCTTCACAGCTGCTGTTATGCACGTCTCCACAGATTTGGCGGACCCGCTCTCCCAGTACTGACCATCTAGTTAACGTGGAGCAGCAGAGGTCCAGTACCACTATAAGACAGAAGCTGTGACCAATGTTCCTTAGGAAGTTCTCCCAAAAGCTGCCAAGCAACGGCGTGTTTTCCCTGATCAGAAGCACTCACTGCAAAAGCGCATTCCGCTGGGGAGACCTGTCAATGCTTCCAGACGAGGAGGTTGCGACCAGTGAACCGCGTGGCTTTGACGAGTGATTCTCATATGTCTCTCAATTAATCCTTCGCCCACCATGCTCGATCCACATGTTCATCGTATCTGCTCAACATCAAGGTACAGCCCCAATGGTAAGACCCAGATGTTCACACAACATATCACGACGCTTGGGAACGTTCTTCAAAGGTCAATTCAACAATTCGCAACGCTCTATGTCACCAACATTCTCTCCTTGACAACTGCTCAGCTCGGGGCAGAAGTTTTTGTCCAGGAGGTGACCTCAGTCAAGAATCTGCAAAGCCTCCGGGATGTTAGCATGCGTTTTGACGCTTTGCGTAATGCCGTCTGTCCAATATCACAATCGCATGGCTGTGCATGGCCGTCATATTGCGTTCGTTCAGCTTGAGCAACCTTCTACTGCATATAAACCGCATGTACTTCAATCAGTTCGAGAAGAAGAATGTCCCATGTGAATCAATTCATCTATTGGCAAGTCCTCACGATCAAGTTTATCGTTCCTCAAAATGTCTAGACCTGTCCATATGTCAAGCGGATCCTACTTTCGCGAAACCGTCAGAGACTACCCTACTGTCTTTGTCATGTTCCACAAATCCCCCGACCTCACTACTCGAGCTATGCTGCCCATCTTTGAGTCCCTTTGTGAAGAGCACACTACTCCCCGAGTAGCATTCGTTGTGGTCAAAAAGGACGACCTGCCCGGCCTCTGTGTCGAGCATCACATCCCTTGCAGTACGAATCTCACTTTTGCCGCGTTCAAGAACGAATGCAAGGTTGGCATGACAGATGGGACGAAGTCAACAGACCTCGAGAGAATGGTGCAGACGAACATCCGGTCAACAGCCCCTCGCCCAACGGCCGTCCGCCCAAGAGGTCGCCAACGAGTTTCATGCGACTGCTGCGATCAAAGAGCCAGAAGCCATTCACGTAGCTCTAGGTCCGAACAACAAGTCCCCCAACCCCAGCGAGCGGCACGATCGCACAGCAGACACAGACTTCCTTTTACCATCGACTGGCCCGATCGCCGAAATGCACCACGCAATGCAACACTTCCGGCAGACCTCACTTATGTGGACCGTAGAGGACCGTTCACCGTCAGGCGACCCATGGAGTTAGAGTATCTAGGTCGCGATGGACGGTATCGTCGGACTAACGATGTTCGTCTGCAGCGAACGCCAAGGGGCGCAGAAGCAACATATCTTGATACATCTGGCACGATTGCTATCGAACGAACGATCGGACGGTAGTCGTTCTCCTAGTGCACAATCACCACTACCAACGTGGAGGTGTGAAGTCGAGCTTGGAATAACAGAATGGAAGTCTTGCTATCTGTTGAGCAAACGTCCCGTGGGAGTTCAGAGGGAAGATGTGCTAGTTAGCTAGACTGTGAATAACGTGAGTCTTGAATGATGAACCCATACTTCTGGTCCTGCTACGTCGATCAACTCCTTGGAGAGACAACGCACCTGCCACACTTCTCATAGTCATATATACCTGTCTCTACGGTCAGGGTGTGCAACCGCCGATGACAGCATAGGCATGATCCTTAGTGCCAGGCTGACCGTTGATCGTTCCAGAAAGAATGTGGCTCACGTGCGATTGATGGAAGGGATAGCGCATGGGGAGGATGGACGTGAAATCGATGAGAACGAGCAGTGTACAACATAGCGGATCTTGACCTCTGTAGCGGAGCTTTCAGTGTGACGCACAATGGCAATGGAAGAACTTATCAATATCACATGCTGGAATAAAAGCAGCACTATCTGGAAAGAGCTCCCGAATTAAGGTAACGTGCCTTGTAACTCATTGTCAACCAATTCACGTTACCTATCTAGATCTTGCTATACTGCGCCGTTAAAGTATTACTTACGCTGAATTCATGGCCATACCAGGCCTCTGGAAGTGGCTCCGCCGTCCGTGCGGCCATCAGATGAACGTCGTCGTGAGAATAACTTCGACACTCTTCTCGCAACGAACGAGGAATCTCGAAAGCTGCACTCGACGTCTCAAGATCTCGTTCCGCTAGCTGGCCTGTATCTCGTTCAGACGATGAGTCACTTTTTCCATGGTCCTGCTATCTGGCAGGCACGTATTGGGAGATCCAAGCCAAGGCTAAGTCAATCCAGGCGCTTACAATCACTGAATTGTAAACCCAACGGCGAGAAACACCAATGATGTCGCGAGGGGTACTTCCAACTGCTGCATCTCTGGTTCGTCAGTTGAAGATAACCTGCCGCAGTCTATTCTGGGAAGTGGCACGAGTTCATTGCTGCCTGCGATGACCTGTTCGGTGCTCACAACGCATCTATCAACACCGATGCCACGAGTCTGCAGCTATCTAGTCGGTTTCCCCGAGCGACAACGACCTTTTTGCAGTGTCCACAACTCATCCGGCCGTGATGTGGCGTATGGGCAGCATACGACAGGCCTACAGTAAACCACAGGTCATGTACCTTGAATAGAATGAAGTCTCGCACAGTCCACACCGTCCCGGTCAATGTTGACGCGAACATGTCTAATCACTCGAACGACGGGGGTTCGAGTAGGACTTTCTCCGGCAACTTCGCAGCAGGCGAGACTCTCTATGCAGGAAATGATTTTCACGCGAATGTTCAGAATTTCGGGAATAGCTACAACCTCCATATTTCGGGTCATGACAGCCTTCTTTACTATCGTCGGCAGCTCGCTGAATCTTTGTATTTCCCAGAAATGCACGCCCGTATGAATTCTTTAGCCGAGTCCCACTCCGAAACCTTCGAGTGGTTGTTCAGGAATGTCAGTTCGAAGGTCGGCTCAAACGTCAGATGGGACAGCTTTACAGAGTGGCTCAAAGATGGTGAAGCCATGTACTTGGTCGAGGGCAAGCCCGGATCGGGGAAAAGTACGCTCATGAAGTTCATCTACAATAACACAAACCTCCGGACAATTCTTCCGCGATCGAATGGACCTCACATCTTCGTAATATGCCATTTCTTCTGGCTAGCTGGCACCGAACTTCAGAGGAGCTACAAAGGGCTGCTTGCGAACCTTCTGTTCCAGATGGTCAGCCACGCCGATGACTCAGCCATCGAGGACGTGCTGACAACCAGCCCGAACGGCAGCAAGAGGGCTCTTTGCGACTGGTCAGAGTCGGCGCTGGAGGACCTGTTCTTCCTCCTTCTGTCCACGGTACGAATCTCCACAGTCATCCTGATCGATGGTTTGGATGAGTTGGATCAGGATGATCGTCCTTCCCGGCTAGTTGCTTTACTCAAGAAGCTCACCTCGTACCCCAGGCTCAAGGTTTGCGTGTCTTCCAGACCAACGTTATGGCTCGACCAGCAATTGTCCTCTGCGAATAAATTGAGGTTGCAGGATTTGACACAATCAGACATCTTGAAGTACGCCGGAAAGGTCTTACAAGACGAAGTTGACTTTCATGCTAGTGAGCTCGAGAATGATGAGGTCATGCATCTTGTGAGAGAGATCCAGTACAAGGCAGAGGGTGTGTTTCTCTGGGTCAAGTACGCGGTACACTCAATTGGAGAAGGCATTAAGCGGCATGGACGACTTCTCGACCTTGATGGCACGGCTTTCAGAGCTACCCAAGGGCATGCACGAGTTGTACGAACATATATGGCGCCGGCATGAGAACTACAACAGCAGGCACCGTGAGGAAGGCGCCATGTTCTTCCACTGCGTGCGTTTGTCACCACTGACTTTGTTCGAGCTTACTGTGATGATGGACCCGTCCTTGTGGCAGCACTATCGCGACAATACCACCCCCATTGACAGGGAGCTAATAGAGAGGAAGTGCGCTCTGATGGAGCGGAAGCTGACAATCAGAACAGCCGGTCTTCTCGTTTGTCAGCATCGGCATGACAAGGACCACACGAGCGCTGACATCACATATCTGCACCGCACTGTCCATGACTTTCTCTATGGAACGGAACAAGGTCGTATCGTTGTTGTTTCGCCGAGTCTGAACATGCAGAACCTGTCTCAAAGACGAATATATGCGCTCGTGGCATTTGTCATGCAGGATTATCTGGACCTAGGTTGGCACAAAGTGTCTAGAGCGTGCGATAACATCGCTATTTGGGAAGATGCCGAATGTCTTTGCTTAGACTTTGCGACTCTGAATTGGATGGACTGCAAGATGGAAGCGCTCGTACGGGCTAGCTGCGAGAGCACGATGTTCTTACCATGGCTTCAAGAGCTGTCTGTCGAACCAGGCCGTTCGAGTCTCTCGCCCATTCGAGACTTCGCATATCTTCTCGCCTATGCTGAGGCAAATGAAAGCGCGCAAACGTTCATCATCGGCAAACAGCCTAGCACCTCTTATTTAGGCCACCTTCTAGCCTTCTTAATGACGGTAATCGGGGGAGCTTCCCTAACTCTGGCTGTAACAAACAAGTCATTGGAATTTGTCAACTGGCTGATCGAGCATGATGCAGATCTGTTCGTGGGGTGCAAGCTGCTGCTCAGAGAAAGCCATCTAGCCGTCGGAAAACGGCCTTGGAATCGTCTGTCACAAACACCGTTGAGTCTTCTTGTTGGCTTTTTTTGCAGCTTTGTCCACCCGCGTCTCGAGTGTCCAGCTGTGATGGACTTCATCCAGACTACCATGCGGAAGCTCCCGGGTGATCCCACTGTCAAAGTCCCTGTCTTGGATGGCAGGAATATTGCAGGTTGGCTCTCCGGTAGAGGACCCGCTGTTAGAGAGCTTTTGTTATTCGTTTACATGGATGTGCATATTAGTAGACTTCGTCAAACACTGGAAGCTACTGTGCAGGAAGCTAGTAAGATTTGGGTGGCCTTTGAAGTAAGTTTGGTCCCGAGCATGTCATTAACGTTTGACATGGGCCTCATTTTGCTTTCGCTGACAAAACTGCTTACGTCTCACATGGATCTGGCATCCATTGCTGATATTGATTGTATTCTGGTTCGTAATCGCCACAGCGCGGGCTGGTTCACGATAACGGTCGACGAAAAGGTCAAAAACTTTCTATTCAGGAATCTTCCTTGGGGCTTTCGTGATAATATCGGAAGGTTAGACACATTCGAGACTCTAGCCGCCGAGGTACTGAGGATTGGTGAGATACAAGAAGAAGTTGACATGAATGACTACCTGGAGCAGCGAGGATACTTATCATCAGAAGACATAGATCTGGAGATCTAAGATATCAGTTCTCATTGAGGTGTTAGCTAGATAATTGACTTGGCAAGCTGCTCGGGGCGAGGCTCGCAGCCAGTTCAAATACCTTTCCTTTTTCATCACTTAGGTTTTAAGAGTACTGCACACAAGACACAGTCGAGCGACGTGTAGAATCGTCACAAAAGGTGGTGATTCACCACACCTGTCCCATACAATCCTCTAAAATCCAGAGCAATTTCCTCGTCAAGCCAGCTCTCGAAGTCCTCAAGCAGCTATCGGATAAGCACACAACTTCATCTTCACTTTACGACCATAACCACCCCTCAAAACGACGTTCCGAGACATTGTTTCCTGCAAGCATGCGCGTGCGTACAATTTCCATGCTTCCACTGTGCGACACAAATCAATCAAGGTCCGCAATGGCACACGAATGCCATACCTCCCATTCGATGCTACCCGTGCTTCTTTCTGGATGGTATTATGGCATGAATTCTGCATTTTATATCCGCCGGCTTCAATGCTCTTATCACAGCCGATCCAGCCTTGAGAACGTAAGCATCTAGTCGTGCTAGCGCCCTAATGGGAGTCTGGTCACGGGCTACGAATGCGTTGGCTAGCGAGGACATGGATCACATGATGGTCAGATATGAGGTGGCTCTTGTTGCTTACGTAAGCATTCACTTGTTCCCTTCGCGATACCAGATGTCATGGAACTGCGGTATGGGAGTTCTTCAGGGATTTGAGAGGGCAATGGAGCGGCAGGACTCGGGACAAGGAAGGCATTGTACGTTCACACGCGAGGTATTGCTATTTATGAACCACGTTCATGCAGGTCAGTAGTATCAGTGTCTAGTTCAACATAGTCGATTGTTTGATATTACTAGGACGACTCCAGCGCGCTCAAGTGGTCCTGTAGTAGCTCGACCATTTCGTGTTGTCCCTCTGGATCTGGGCCGATAGTGATACACGGCCGGCTCCACGCTACTGCGATAGCTTTGCTCAGCACACCCCTCAAATGGCTCTTGTCCGTGTCGGCTTTGACTGTTTCTGCAGCTAGGTATCGCACCATTTGGAGTTCACCGAAATCTGCAGCCCGGATCAGTGCACAACTGCCATCAATCGCCTCGAGCAAGACATTTGCCCCATGCTCAATCAGTCATGCGACCTACTGCAGTTGGAGTCCAGGGTCATGATAGGTCGAGGTAGGCTGAAGAGCTCCTAACCAGGAACCACCAGATGCCTTTGCCAGATCTCAGACCATGCAGCTCAAAGGCAAGCACGAGATCAGCAAGCATGGAATTACTACACAGAACGATGGGTTACGCATGAAGTGATCGATACAAACGTGCCCTCCTTCGCGTCGATCAGCATCAACAGCATTGCCCGAGGCTCCACCAACTTAGAGGGCAGTGACGATCCACTGCAGGCCAACGATCACAAAGTCCGTCTCCCTCCCAAATCCGTGGCTCCAACAACATTATTCCGACCGTACAGAAGTGCTTCGCATTTCGCACGCCAGTTTGACAGCGTGTGCACAATCTCATCGGGCCTCAGACCGGGTATCCGTGGTAGGCACTGACCGCAGATGAACATTGTCCGGATCTGTAGTCACAAGAGCTGGACCCTCTGAGTCTTTTGGTACTGGAGTCATTTTCAGTACCCATCAACTCACGAGGACCTCGTCATCATTGAGCGACAGCTAGTCTACATGACCAGCTTGTCACCAAGCCACCACAGAATGCCCGTGGATCTCGAGGAATATCAGGCAATGAACCTATCGAAAGACGTGATACTCCCGTGTTGGCACCGTGAATGACCTGGCCCGTCGTATACATTACCTCGCCGTGTATAATCAAATTACGCAGCGGTCCGATGAAGGTGGCGACTTGAAGCCCACCTGGCCTTTGCAACGTCCTGAACAGATCACCGTGACAGCATCAAGCAGAGTCGCGCATATGAACACCACTCAGCGACTAAGGCAGTGAAATTGGTTTGCTGTCACCCATGCAGTGTTGGCAGCAGCCGAGAGCGCACAAGAGAGTGCGACAGTGTCAAGGGGTATTCAGCCAGATAGGTATGCACTTGAGGTGGATCCGATATCAAAACTCTATGCCAGCTATATTCGTGACACCACAAGTCAGGCAAGCGTTCATGGATGTGATAATGCTGATTCAAAACGAGAGCAGGCCAACTCGCATCACCAACAAATCTTCTGCTTACACTCCTAACCACATCTTGGCCCAAAGCCATGCTCCCAATCCTATTGGACTTTCCTGCATTGGACTCCCCGAACACTCATCAAATCTACAACCACTGAGAATACTCTACCTACCCACAAACATGTCCACAGTATACATCGCTAGCGAACGAGCTTCAAGCAGCCGCTCAAGCTCCCACAGATCCGACCCTTCCCCTCCCTACTCGGCTCGTCCATCATCCCAACACTCACGCGTAGGCTCCCATCACTCTTCATCCTCCAACCGCTCTTCCCCACCCAGGACCCCCATCCGCGAAGGCCCCCCTACAACACCCTGCCCCTGCTCCACCCCCATCAACACCATCATCCCCACCAGCCCCTCCTCCACGCTCCACCTCGCCAAACACATCGTCTCCCTAAACCCCATCGACCCACAATCTGCCCACAACAAACTCACCCTCATCAACCACGTGCGCAGCCTCGGCATCGACAGCACAGACCTCAACCTCGCCCACTGGGGCCCCCTCCAGCCCAACCCCGACCGGCACAAAACACCCAACATGCAATCCTGGACCGTCCGCGCACAGATAAACTACTACCTGCACGACTTCGCCGCGTTCGAGCAAGACCCCACGACGGCTCAACCGCCCGCGTTCTGGCGCGACGCGATCGACACGTACACCGCCATGGCGCGCTGCTTCGAGACGATGGGCTGCGGGCCGTGCCAGCACGACCTTAAGCTTGGAGAGGGCGAGCCCGTGCACGCGAATATGGCGGTGTTCGAGGAGATGAAAGCGTGTCATGATCGCCGGACGGGACATGGGTATGCGGGCGGATGCTGCGGGGACGGCGCGTACCTGGTTGAGGGGGGCGGGGTGGAGATGGTCGAGACGGCAGGGAACGCGCGGAGTGCGCCGAGGGAGAGATTCGTGTTTCGGGATGGGTCGGGCGTAGCTGGGGATCGGTCGAGGAGGAGTGGAAGTGCGAGCGGTGCTGCGGATGGGAAGACGGTGTATCTGCCTGGCTCGTATGTCTCGGAAAGTCGGCGGAGCGGGAGTCGCAAGGTTAGCCACGCGGGCAGTGCGCACGGCAGCCGTCGGAGCGGGCGCAGGACGGTGCACGACCGGTCTGAGGCTAGCGGGTGGCTTAAGCCGACTGCTAGATCGGAGAGGGGTGTTCCTCCTGGTAGTGTAGCTGGTAGCGCGAGGTCAGAGGGGAACACGTCCTCGATCTTGCCGGGAGAGTCATACTCAGGATACGGTGAGCGGCAGAGGGATAGGCGAAGGAGGGGCGTGGAGCGGCGTTGAAGAACGGGAAGCTGCAGCGTGAGTGGGAGCTGGGGTTGCCCTTGAACACGGAGAAGGATTTAATCTAGGAACCTGGCACTTTGCTTCTTGAAAGGGTGGACGGGAATGCAGAGATGAAACTTTTGGTCGTCTATCGATGGAATCGGAGGGTATCTCAAAGTGCTTGCTGCTGTATTGCTAGCGACTGCACAGCGTGGTCGTAGTCACAACACAGCCTGCGCCATCAGGTTGAATACTTTACACCACCAATCTCCGCCACCTCGCCTACCTTGAGCTTGTCGAGCGCCGCCTGAAGCTCCTCAATGCTGATTTTCGTGGCACTGGAATCCATCTGCCCCGCATTGCCCTTCGAACGCTCCTCGATCGCTGTCATCACTCGTTGCTCTGCCAGCGTCTTCCTCACTTCGCTTATCAGGTCTTTCTGCTCTATCAGCACACCCTCTTTCCTCGGGTCACTGTCGGGCAGACCCATGACCTTGATCTTCACCTTGCCCTCCTTCATCTCGTCCTGCCCAAGGATAATGCCAATCGGCGCACCGCACTGTTCCGCCTTCTTGAACTGAGCAGGCAGCTTCGGCTTCTCCTTGTACGTGAGTTCTGCGGTGAAACCAGCGTCCATCAACTGGTTTGCGATCGCCATGCGTTCACGAAGGGCGCCATCAAAGTCTTTACCGCCGAATGCCATGACGTACACATCAGTCGCTTTTGAGGTGATGTAGCTGAACTTCTGCCCTTGTTCCATTCTCTTCTTTGTTATGCTCAGTATGCGATCGACGCCGAACGACACGCCGACACAGGGCACATCGGCCTTGTCGCGGAAGCGGCCGACTAGATTGTCGTATCGTCCTCCTGCTGCGACTGAGCCTACACCGACGGTGGGGTCATCTGAGCGGTCCTCGTCCTCGTCTGCGACCTTTTTAGCTTTCTTGTCCGTCTTCTTCTTCTCATCAGCCGCCTTGTCGCCGTTTGTCAGGGTCGGAGGCCGCGAGCCTTCGGTGATGATCTCGTAGATAACACCGGTGTAGTAATCGAGGCCTCTTGCCAGCGACAAGTCGAAGGAGATGACGTCGAGCGCACCCCACGACCTCAAGTAACCCAGGAGCTTCTCGAATTGTGCAACACCATCTTTCGCCTTTGCATTTGCCATCAAGGCTTCATCGCTCTTGAGCTTGTCCAGCAGCTGCTCTGCCGTCTGTGAATCGCCCTTGCCGCCCTTCAGCGTGACATATTTCTCGATGCGGTCTGCGACTTCACCGTCCAAGCCTTTCTGCTCGACCATCTCTTTCCGCACTTCGGCCCATGGCATCTTGTCCAGCTTGTCAACAGCACTCGAGATGGTTCTTATCTTGTCGGCTGGCACACCGCACACCTCGAACAGGCCGTCCAGTATGCGTCTGTCATTGATCTTGATGGTGAATTGGCCCTTCCACTCCAGACCCTCGAAGACCTTGACGACGATGCCTATCACCTCACTGTCCATGGCCATAGGGTCGCTCGGACCAGCAAAATCAATATCGCACTGCCAAAACTCCCTCATTCTGCCCTTGGCAATGGCCGGCTGGTCCCTTCTGTACACTTTTGACATGGCAAAGCGCTTGTAGGTTTCGATGTTGGGGTTCATGGCTAGCCATCGCGCGAAGGGGACGGTAAGGTCATAGCGCAGGGAGAGCAGCTCACCGCCTTGGTCGGCCACGTCGTAGATGAGTTTGCTGTCTTCGCCGTATTTGCCCTTGAGCACTTCTTGGAGTTCGAAGACGGGGGTGTCGAGCTTCTTTGCTGCATGTTTCCGAAAGACTCGTTGGATCTGTGCAAGGATGTCGTCGAGGAGGTCAACATCTTCACCATACCAGTCGCGTGTGCCTTTCGGGTTCTTGAGCTGTTGCTTGTTGCCCTTGTCTTTCGGCATGCTTGTGGTTGGGGTGGATGCACCGCTGCTGGAATATCGAGTAGCTAAGACAGACGAAGGGAGGGCAAGTCTTTGCACCAATCGCGTGGTTTTCGTAGTCTGGCCAGCAGAAAACGTGCAAAAGGAGCGCAAGAAGAGACTCATAAATGAGGATGGTGGGCTGCAACTTTTTGTTTGTCCATGACCATTCGCGACATGCCATCCACGTCCCGCACTGACATTTGGAGACCATCCGAAGCCTGAAGCGCACGTGAATCTAGCTGCGTGCTGGATGCCTGGGGCTCCTAAGCCATGATGTGAACCGTCGAGTTTACTTGATACCTACGGGCAAGACCGAGAGATTCAACTTATGTAGGGAATGACTATCATTTTGCCTATCTACCATGCATGTGTTTTCTCACCACAACCTCGTCGAGAGATGACCGCCTTTACCACGTACTCGTCCCAAGCAACTGTCCAGGACTGTGCGAACCTCGCTGCGGGCTACGAAGCCCACTACCAATGACGCCAGCCATGGCAGGACTGTGGTTATTCTGTCCTCTGCTAGACCCACTGCCCTTGCGACCGTTGACTGCAAAGTTACTTTCAAAGTCCATGTTACTCGGCATGGGAGGGATCGGATCGGCATCGTCCAAGTCACCTGACATGTTGCTCATGCCACCCGCAGATTGATTGGTGCCGGATCTGGGGCGTCGCGCGTTATCTGGCATAGACTTGGCCGAGTACTCAAAGGGCGATGCATCAGGATTTGGCACGAACGTAGATGGCTGCATGTTGCCGAACAAAAAGCTTCGAGGGCCTGTGCCTGGCAGTTCACCTTCTGGCGTCAAAGGTCCATTCGCTCGCAGCAATGCCTCATCGATTTCGCGGAACCAGCCCTGCGTCTCGAGTCGCGCACTGACAAGTTGAGCGTGCAAACCATCGATTCTGCGCCGCCAATCGGCTGTTTGTCGTTGCTGATCCCGCTCGCGTGCTGCTGACTCGACTGCCTTGCGCTCCTTCTCGCTCAGGTTCTGGATGTTGGCCTGCGTGAGACGATCTTGCTCAGCGACTAATTTCGCATTCCTGGCGATCAATCGGTCCTTCCGGGTAACGGTCGCGCTGAGGTCGTTCTCGATGCACGAGAGTTCGTTCTTGGTCTCCGACTTGACATTGGCGAGTGAGTCGTTGGCCTCCGTCAGACGCTGATTCCGCTCGTCGTAGGCTGCCTTTTTCCTGCTATACTCCACCGCCTCATCCTCCGGCACTGTCTCGAGCTGTTCCAGCTGCCCACCTAGGGCACTGATTGCTTCCTCGTGTTGTCGCGCGTTGCGCTCGGCTTGTAGCAGCTTTTGTCGCTGCTTGTTGTCATCACTACCGGATTTGAGCTTATTTTGCAATGCTTCAATCTCACGATCAAGCTTGGCTAGTGCGTTTCGATGATTGCGGCGGACCTTGTTGCGTCGATTCGTGGCGTCCTCGCGGGTTCTTTCAGCTGTCTGGATCGATGTCTTCAAGGTCGTGGTTGGTGAATTCGGTCTTGCTGATTGCCGTGCTGGTATCGCTGCTGCTGGGTTTGCTTGATCTCTGTCGACATGTGGTGGTGTTCTAACCATGATCGAGGCTATCTCCCGGTCGCCTTCGCAGCGACGGAACGAGCAAATGTAGTTGCAATCAGGCGCAAGACCTCCGATGCTGCCGGTCCATTTGGTGGGAAAGTCGTCCTCACAGACATCTTCGTCGACGTAGTCCATATCGACAGAGTGCCAGCGCGCGTTGTTAATCCGGACGTAGAACGGTTTCAAGCTACCAGCTGACTTTGCATCTTGGCTGCTGTCGACCGAACCACAATGGCCAGCCTCGAATCTGATGGTAGAAGGTTCAACGGTCGTTATCCAGATACATTCGCCAGAATCTCCACGACCTGAAGTTTCTTGACTATTCGTCGTAGAGGCCTTGTCTTTGTTTTGCTCAACCTCCCTGAGAACGTGTACCTTTGTGCTAGCGAGAGCAGCCCAGAATGGCTGACGGCTTCGGACCTGGTTCGCTTGACGGCGCCGCTTCTTAGCATTTTGCGCTTTGTCTTTAGATTCCTTCAATGTCGGAGTGGGCGGCGGGACATGATCGGACCCAGGCGAAGCAGCAGTATTGAACAGCGAGTCTTGAGCGCTGATATCGAGCGTGTTGTTCGTGCTGAGTAGAGCTTCAGAATCCACACGCTTCGTCTTGGTCGATGTCGACGTGCCGGCAACGCGTCGCCGCACAAACGCCATCAGAGCTTGGCTGATAATGTGGACGGCGAAAAGACTCCTAATCTTGGACGGAGCGCCGGGGCTGTCGCCGAAGTTGGAGTCGCTGGGAAGATACCTAGCAAAGGTCGCAACACGCGGGTGGCTCATGATGCTTGACGGGACAAGTTTTGTGTGGACGAGGTTCCTCAAGCCCGAGCTACGCGCAGAATGCAGCAGTAGCACCAGCAAGAAACAGACCGTATTGACACTTCCGCTCTTCCCCGAATTACCGCTCCCGAGCGTGATGGCGATCTGAATCTGAGCCAGGTCCAGGGCGAAGTTCTGCGCCCAGTTCCAGAGACAAACCCATAAGGCGAAACATATCACGTCGACCACGGCCATCGTACCGAGGGAAGGAGAACCTGCCGAACCTTGGAAGACGTCGAAGAGGGACAAGAACGAGACGGGCGAGACACCACCACCTGATGGAGGCATCAAAGTCAGCGACGCGAAAAGCGCCTGCACAATTGTCAAGACCATGGATGGCAGTGCCAGCAGCACAATGAGTAGAGAGATGGTGTCACCGGCAGGGTTGGAGGTGAGAATGGTGGAAGCCATCTGCATGGCGCTCACGTCGTGCAAGCTCTTCGTCTTGGTGTGTGCAAGGTCCGGCCGCTTCATCGAACCTGTCGATGCTGAGCCGTTCGCAGTGTCCCATTTCTGGTCTTGACCGTCGCTGGACGACTCAGAGCCTCTTTTTCGCCAGCGCAGCTCCTCGGCACTCGTGGATGCGTCAGGGTTTGCCTCTAGGTCTACGCCAGTGGACACGGAAACAGACTCTCGTTCGACATATTGGGCATTGGAGGATGTCGAGGGAGGTTCGTCGGCATTGAGAGAGGGCTTCGCGATTCCATTGATTTGACCATTCGACTTTTGCCTTGACACGCGTTTCCCGGGGCCTACCAGGCCATTCTCGTGCCGATTGTTGTGGTGACCTTTCTTGACGGCGGGGTTTCGTGGCATGAAGTTGCGGTCACAGGTCGATGCCAATTTCCAGTCAGCTTGAGGACACTCGAGTCATCAAGCAGACTGGAATAGGCGAAGTAATTGTTTCAGCGACCGCGAAAGGGGTAGCTCGGAAGGTCGTTGGATGTTTTGGTCGATGCGTGAGGTGTTTGAGACACAAGCGGGCGAGACGAGCAAAACGCTGATGGTAGTGTGAATTATTGGTACCACAATTATTGCATCCGGCCTCCCATCATTCGCGGCGAGCTGATGCAGAGTCACGGGCGTCGATCATCCTTAGCTCTGTTCAAAGTTTGATGCTTAGTGGGCATGACGAGGGCGAGCACTAGCTCTTAATGGTGCTAGTTAGCGGCTACTTACAGGCTGCCGTTAGGTACATGGCACCACCCCCAATAACCCTTTGATAACTGTCAGCACCCGCTGTTTTCAGCATTAATTTCAGCAGTAAATCCCCTATATCGGTAATGCCCAGACAATCAATCTCATTCTTCCATAAACAATCTCTCTGGTAGTTCGTTCATATATGAACCTTTAGCTGAGGCCACCGGAGAGTTATCCGGCCCAGGATACAGAATACAAGTAGGTAGGCATCGCGCGAAGTATTGTATCCCGTCATTCCCCCGGTAGAAGTGCCAAGATTGAAACAGCCTGCACGTTTGGCTCAATCCTGGCGGTTATTCGGGATTATGCATCCGCCACAATGACCGGCCTATACACCTTTGCAACGCATCTCGACTCAGAACGCTCATCGAGGACATACAAATGATCAAGAGCAACTTGGAGGAGATCACACGACCATTGTCGAACGTTGTGCCTGTATTCTTCGACATCTACGGTGACAGGTAACGTCTGCATCATGCTAACTCGCAGATCATTGGTCGGCGTCCTCCCGTAGTCAGTCAACGCCCACTTCCCCACCTTAAGCTGCCCTGACACTAATGTTGTGGCTGCCGCGGCAGAAACACCCGGCAGGTAGTTCTCGCTCTGTATTGATGACCAACCCGGCCTTCTCTGCTCCTAGCTACTGTCTCGTGATATGCTGCTCGGTTCGACTCATGCTTAGCTAATTCTTTTGTGTTGACTAATCCACATATGGTGTGTCAGGTTCACTGAGATGTATGCTCATTGTTGTTCGTGAAACAAATGTGCTCCGCTGGACGTACTCTCAGGTAGTGGCAGTAGGTGAATGGTCCCGCACAGCGTGAGTTCTGTCGTTGGTCAGCGTTGGCTGACCACAAAGCCTGCATACTTACCGACAGAGCTTCGCCGCCCAAGTGACGCCGATGATGATAAGCACCAGCATGCCGAGAGCACCAACGGAGAAGTACGTGAGGGTGAAGAGGTTGGAAATGACTTCGAGCATTGTTTTGACTGCCTCGATTTTGCCTTTGAGAGCTTCGAACTCCTTGAGCGTGGTCGCTTCTAAATCCTCGACCATCGGTAGTAGCGTGGCGATATTAGAATCTATGTTCTTGATCATCTCCACCAGGCTCGCATTGCCTCGGCCAATTGGTATAGCCATGACTGAAAGAGAATGTTTGCCCAGTAAACGGGAAACAGTAGCGACTTGATATGGGGCAAGATGAGATCAGCTGAAAGATTGTAGCCACACAACGGTCGAGAGTGTTGAGAGCAGCTCCGTCGTAGTCGGATCCTTGCTTCGGTATATGGCAGCTCTCTGTCTGGCGCCGGGATGTTGTTCGTGAAGATTGGTAACGTGGAGTGGCAGTATATACGAGAATAAAGACCAGTCTACCATGTCAGAAACTACACCACTCGTCTGCAGTAGTGGCAGGCGCAGAACGCAGTACCAGTTGGAAGGAGCCATCGACTATGGGCGCTCGCGGTTGGGAGGTGATTTCCTCAGCTTTGATGTTTTGCTTCCCCATGGCTGATCGTTTGCTCGGATTCATTCAAGTGCCCATCTTATCGCAATGTATGACACTGAGCACATGGACACAAGGAGTGTGTCTGGCTTCTGCTGGCAGACGCTACTGAGATACTGCTCGGAAATCGTGAAAGCATGCCGCGTCTCTGCGGCATTTCCTCATATGGCGGTAGTTCCTCTTCGCGACGCTGGTGGGCCTGGTCAACATGTTCTACCCACCTTGACAATTCAGCCGGAGTCAAACTGAATTCAGAAGCTACCCGTTGGTTATCGAACCTTCCAGATGGCTGGTGTGCGGCATGAATGACAGATTGATCGTCAAATGGTGGGCTTGCGAGGTCCTGAGCAGCGACTGTCGAATAGATTGGATCACTCGATTGCACATCTGAACGATGGATGACTAAGCGCAAGCGCCAAAACATCTTAGGCGGCATGCTCCTGATGGGAACGAAAAGGAAAGTATTTATCTTATTAACTCGGTAGGGAGACCTCAGACTTGGTCGCACGAGTTCACAGACCGGGCTGTAGAGGTTCTGGTAGTGGAGGTGAAACGGTTTTTATACATTTTGCCGGAAGCGCTACAGTCATGGTGAGAACTGCCACGTTTTCGTAGGACACTTATTTGTCCGTTTCGCCCGCCAGCTAGTCATGGAATAGACAGACCGAGATTACCCTGGAAGAACAGCCCGACGAGGGTACTGTACACACTTCTGCACAGGCTGAGGCAGCGGGACTCGCCTTATCTGGCAGCTTCAACCCATTTTCGGATTCAGGCTAAACCAGAATTCGACAAGCTGTACTCTGCCAAGAAATGCCGCCTGATCTGCCAAGCCTGTGCTTCGTGGCCAGCTGTAACTACCTAGATAGCGTAGCTCCTCTAGCCCCAAGTGAACTGTGGAAAAGCTCTAAGAATCTCGATGTTGAATAGCCAGATGTGCACTGTACACCAAGCGACGTCCAGCAGAGTAGATATCCTCATTGATATTTACCGGCTATACTTTTCCAGGCCTCGGATCAATGTTCTAGACTTTGCCATCGGAGCGAGTTGTGCGATACAGAAGCCTCGGCTAAACGCCGAGCACCTAGATGGCAGGGCGCATACTTGGCAGCCAACAGTCGATAGATGTAATGAAGGACGAGCAAATACCTGCATTGTCCAGTCGAGAACAGCTCGCTACTGTCGCAAGGGACCAGGCAAGTGATGATGGCCGCATGTGTCGCGAGCAAGTTGGCCTAGCAGGATTGGGGTCCGATTTTGATGGCGATGGCGGATCGATCCATTTCAGGTGGACAACACGCTCGGAACCATAGTGCTCTAAGTAAGACACATGCGACGTGGGCTTCTGGGCATAGCGTCGAATAGTACATTTCTTGGCTGGCTCTTTATTTTACAGTGCTTCGAAACAAAACCGTTGACCTTCTGGACCCGACCCGTCGCAGAGACGAACCGTTGCTGCGAGTCTTGAATACCTGTACGGAATTGTTCATGGATACACGAGACTTTACATATACGGCGATTAGTAGGCGACGATTGTCCTCCTCACGAACGCCGCGATCTTGGGCCCTGCCCATGATTGGTGCGTTGAAGACCGAGAAGATGCAACAACGATCGTCTGGAGTGATCATCCTGTACTAGTGAGGCGTCTATGACCTTCGCGACAGCACACCTATTGTCATCTTCGATTCGAATCTGGCATCTAAACCCTTTCAATAAATTTCCCGTGGAAGATGCTTGTCGGTGGACTATTATGTTGATGTACCTTTGGCATATATCAAATCAGATTGTATGGACGTCGCAAGCCTTCCTTGTGAAACAATCTCGATGACGAAACGACTTTGTGTAGTGGGAAGGATATACCCTGTTCGTCCGTCCGACTCCGATGCCAGCGCAGTGCGACAGAACGATCTTACGAATACCTTTTCAACACTACGGGACAGATCTCCGCGTTCGTAAAGTCCAATGCTCAGCGATATCGACTTTACCAGGGAATCCCCAGCTTGGTTTCTCATCTGAAAACCTTGCGCCGACAAAGTAGCCGACAAAATTAAGGCTGGACAAGAATAGGAGAATTCTCCGACTCGCGGACAGGCGGGCTACCGCGAACCAGTACGAGGTACAAAGCTTATTGTGAACGTGTATTGCGTGCTGGGATCACTGTCGCGTGGCGCTACGCCCATCTACCGATCACTTGCAGCACACATCTCAGATACGCCCCTGTCGACATACGACAAGGTTTGGACATCCGCCGAGAACTTCATACAGGCTAGGACGCCTTCCTCTACTGGTGCTTGTACAGCTCTTCGATAGGTGGGGACCAAGCTTGTTTGACAGCGCTACCTATTGATTTGCCCGCACATTACACATGCACCAGAGGAGGCTTCTGCCGCCCGTATGTTCTCGTTGCGTGCTGACTGGCTAAAGTTGAAAAGAGATGGTTCAGTACCCGCTGGAGTCAACGGATCATGTCTGCTCACCTCCGATGAACAAGCATTCCGACCAGGATTAAGGCTCACCACGATCCCGTGGAGTTCTGTAACCTTGAGGCAACGAATAACTACAGCACCCTACGTACCTTGTCAACTATGCTCTGTTGACGGGTAGCCGGAGTCCGGTGCAGAGACCATGCAGCCTTTCCCCAACGACATGCGCCCGACACGGCGTACACATACCGTGGATCGATTGACCTTTGTGGATGTGTGGCCACGACGACCCTCGAGCATCTAAATCTCCACATATTAGGTTCCAGCAGATCTGTCAATGATCGTAGGGAAGTCGAAGCGGAAAATATCTGCTGAAGCAAGGGTCCTGCCATAATACCAACGCTATGCACATAGCTATGTTGGTGTGCTTTTGCTGTAAGTGAGCATTCATACCAATTCAATTGATGTCCTGCACTCAAGTTCGTATCCTTTATGTCCAGCGTTCTGGCTTGGCTTGATCACATACGGACCAGCGATGTCTTTGCCCGCTGAGTCTGTCATTCGGCGTTGGGATGGCAAGCTGAAGGAAGCTACCATCTGGGTGCACCACGCCCCAGATCTCGAGCTCTCATCTGAGGACGCCAACTGTCTGGTCTATATCTCATCCTCTCAAGCTCAACGAGAGCAGCCATCGTTCAACATACCCTTCGAAAGATTAATCTGGTCTCAATGCCAGCCTTTGATCAAGCGAGCTGTGATACATGAGACACCCTCCGGGACCTCACCATCTGGACCAATACCACCACGGCCCACGAAGAGCCAACCGTCCCAGCTAAACTGTATGCTTCTTTTGCAAGCACCAGAAGAATGCGGCAGCGAAGATGTAACGCAATATGATATTACCACCCGTAACTTCTTCGCCTGGCTTATGGAAAAGCCTATCGTTGGCCCGGACCCTGCTTCTGCCCTCCTCGCTTTGAAGATTCGAATGGACGTGTGGCGCACTTCTTCCGTCGACAACTTCGCTAGTCTGGATCAGTATTCCAAGGCACAAGGCTACGGTGATCTTGGGGATGTGCAAACGTTCCTGAGAAATCACTTGCGAGGACTGACTCCGCTACCTACTGGTTACAAGCTGCTCGGCAGCGAGGAGCATGCTCATGCAGCCGCATCAGGTAGTCGCACGAGCAGTTTCAGAGGTTCTATACTGGAGTCCGCGTGGTGGACGCAGTTGCGAAGGTCCCGGCCATATTCGAATCCCGATAACTTACTCTCAGCTCGGAATGGGTCGCTTTCTGACACGTCCGATGACGGTGTAGACGCCGACTCACAAGAGATGGTAATGTCTGGGGCCATACCACCACCAAAGGATATCGACAACTCTTCAACCACCCCGTACTTGCCAACGAGTCTTGAAGAGCGAAGCATACCCACACCGCCGGGAGCAGAACAGGGATTGGAAGCTTCTCGGACTCGTCTGTCGTCGAAGCAGCTTGAATCATCGAGAAGAGAAAGCGCACGACCAAGACACCACCCACGTACGTGGTCACTCCCAAATCTACACAATGCTGTTAGTGAAGAGGTGCCGCGACCTCTATACAGACAGTCGTCCTGGTTGTCCAATGTCTGTAAAGAGCATGTACAGCTCACTGCCACTCGACAAAGGCCAGCGATAAGCCGGCGAGCGGCGAGCTCTATCGTGCGAGACACCTCGCTACGCTCGACGCAAAGGAAGTCGCTGAGTGTCCCTAGACACGGAAGATCGAGGAGCCACGTAAGGCAGCCCTCACCCATATTAGAGGAAGACTGGATGTCTCCCATACGAGGAAGGCCACTGTCATCACCAGTCGGCAGCCTACACGGCATGCATAACGAGACAAGCATGGCTGACTACAGATATGGAGACATCGAGGTAGTTGGCACAGATCTTGCCACCCCAATTACACCGGTTATGCCAGGCTGGGCTTCGTCGATATCAGCTTATACCGACCCAAAGCCCTCGTCTACCACGACCACGCGCCCATGCCCCCATGGAATACCACCGCCCCAGTCGATACCTGTCTGCAGGACATGTCAGAAACCAAAAGCACCGCGTCGCTCTGGTAATCCAATGCGGCAGCAACAGACGACAGGTTGGGGTAGCTCGTCCAGATCATCATCCACGCCGGCCTCGAGAACGTCGGTCAACCTCAAAGACATTGCTTCCCTGGCAGAAGCATATCCGCTTGACACGTACTTGAGCGACGACCGTACCGAATGCGACTCGGTCATCTCACGCTTCCCCAGCCTTAGGGGCCGGGATCAGAGTACTGAGACGCTTGACACGCAATCACTACAGAATTCTGTGAGAGACACTGAAAACGACAGCAAATCAAGACGTGGTTCGATTGCGAGTGAACTACCAGTACAAGATACTTTGCGGCCTGAAAAACCTGCCGGCATCTTTGGTGGCCGATTCTTTGTAGAAGAGCCAGTCACAACATCACCAACCAGAACGAAGAGTGGTGCAGGTGGCCAACCAATGAAGAGCTCAACTCTTATAGAAGCGTCGAAAGCTCCGACTGACGTTCCTACGCCTGCTTCCCTAACAAGAACGACGTCATCGGCGCAGCCTCGACACAGTCTTCGTATCAGCTGTGATCTGACCGAAGTCCAACCATGCGAACCACCGCTAGATCGCGCTACGTCCGGACGCAAAGACCGAAGAAAGACATGGCCAGAGAAAAAAGCCTCCACTCGAGGCCATCGGGTCCCTATCGACGAACAGTCACCCGGTGCAGGCAGTACGAAGACCATGGACAGCATGCTTGAGGAAGTGGTTGCACTGGAAGAAGACATTGCTGTGCCGGAGTCACCCCAATATATTATTGCACCTGGCGGCCCTCAGATATGGATTGAAAGACGCTATGGACCAACACCACCCACGCCGGATCATGGGCTACAACAGTCGAAAAAGCTAAGGAAGAAGCGCAACAAAGCCAGCTTGCCGTTGAGCAGCGGCTTCAGAATGTGGAGCAGCAAGAGGTTACAGAAACAAGCACCGTCTGCCATTGAGTATCAAGGGCTCGTACTTTGCATGGATCGTCATGGCAATTTTACCACCTTGCCATCGCCTGCGGCAAGTTTCGACGACATCAGCGATGTGCAAGATACCTCTTACAACAGGTCCCGAACGCCTCTCTGCGAACTCGACTAAAATGAACCAACCACACGAGCAGCGAGCACGAAAGTGAACGCTTTGGATTGTATGAGTAATGGTTTCGCCAACCTCGCAACCTCTGTAATTAATCTCCGACACGATGAGCGTTCTTTGGGAGCGGGCGTAGACAGTAAAAGTTTGACGGCATGGGGATGATGAATGGATTTAGCGATGACTGACGGCCAATTCTCTTCACTGTCTTAGTTCGATACTGCTTCATCTCTAGTACGCGAGATACATCTTGTCGAGAACAAGAAATCCGCTGACATGTGATACTACCTAATCACTGAGGCCACTACCCTGAATTAGGTTTAACTCTTGAAGGCCTCGGGACTACTTTCTCGGGCAAAAAGTGCATTGAGTGCAAACGGTACAAACTTAGGGACCATGGAGCCAGACCCTGGTACGCAACTGCTCGAGCAAGTATAGTCGCAGTAGACCAGCAAGGTGCAGTACAACGTTGTCGTCCCTCATAGCGAGTCCAGTCAATCGTCATCTGAACATGGCATACTCGCCATCACCGACGTCCCCTCTGGCAGGGCGACGATCACCTTCTCCCCCCTCGCAACCACTTTCGAAGCGAGACAAGAGAAGAAACCAACATGTCGCGCTGCAGCAGGACTACCAAGCAGAATTCGACAGTGATCGAGAGGGCCACTACCGACGACAATTGATAGCTCTGCAACAAGACATGAACCTCGTCACCCAAGCAGACCCCTACAAACCAGAACCACTGGAAGATGCGCCCGAGGACATTGTGCAACTCGTCGCAAAGCAAGCATCTGGAACGCCATACCAGTCAGAAATGTCGTCGTTGGCAGGCAAATGGTACACCGAGTTTGTGCATGAGGTCAACGATGCCAAGGAAGCCAAAGAGCTGGCTTTGATAGAGCTGCACGTGAGTCGACACGACCCATCCCATACTTAGAGGCTGACAGAAGTACAGCGACAGCACGAGGCGCGGCTGCAGCGTCTGAAGTACGAATGCGATTACCGTTTGCATCTGGCGGCGAAAGAGGCCGAGCACATGAAGCATACCCTGCGTGATCGTCTTGTTCAGACCCTTACCAACAAGAGGCAGAAGCTCATGAAAGAGAAAGAGCAGCTGGACATTGCCGACACAAATGCCCTGTTACTCCACCCCAGCCAATTCAGCATTACCAACCCTGCGAGTCCCGGTGGTAACCATACCTCACGGAAGACGCGGTTCATGCGACACCGAGGCGACCCCGATGAGATGACCAACGGCTATTCCGAAGTCAGCAGTAAGAGAAAAAGGAAATTCGGCGGCGAGGACGACTATGGCTCTCCTTCGAGGAACGGCCATGCGACCCCAGCTGAACGAGCACGGTCTGCCAATGTGGCTGCGCAGCTGGACAAGGCATACTCGATCAATCAGTTATTTACCGAGAAAGAACTCAATCTACAATCCCACCAAGCACAGATCGCAACGCGCCACTTCTTCTCAGCCTCGCAGAAGGAGAACGAGGTGAATGGCAAAGCAAAAGACGACGAAGACAACGACGAGGACTCGGATGCGGAAGACCACGACGAGCCTGAAGGCGCCGGCATGGAGCGCTCGGCTAGCCAAAACGTCCACATTACAAGGTCAACCCGAAACATCGGCGGCATGGCTGGTTTGAGTATATTGGGAGATTTGGCCGAGAAACAGCCTCGAAGACCGACGCTACCATATGCCACTTTACATTCAGCGCAGGGCAAGAATGGTACTTTCCTGCCACCTGTCAGTCGGCTCATGGACGAAGAAGTGGCAGAGGATATGCTCAAGCTTGCCGACGCGAAGAATCGGCGTTTAGGCGAGGTGGACAAAGCCACGATTGAAGAGGCCTTGAAGCCCGTAGCGGGTGCTAGAAGTAATCTGGCCCCAGATTGGCCTGTCTATCTCGATGTGCACTTGGTTAACATCGACCCTAGGCAGAGGTAGGGGAAACACCACAGTGGCTATCAGCAATCTTGAGCTTTTCGGCTTTTACAATGGTGTCGGGCCAAGTCAATGTCGGGAATGTCTTCGTAGCCTCATCTGACATCGGCATGTAGGTATTTTGACACGCCATCAAAGATCGACTCCTCTGCGACCCGTCTCTGCATGAGCCTCTTTGTTCACTCCTCGTGGTCAAATCCCTCCGCCGCCCAATGCACCGAAGCGCGTTTAGTGCGATTTGTTGACATCATGGGGTAGCATAGCTCCCCACCCCTCCGGAGTGGAAGATCCTTGTTCAATCAAGCTTTCACCCCAGATCTGCATTGTTAGAGCTCTCCATGCATTCAAGCTTCCTGCCATGCTTTTTCCCTTCCTCTCCGCACGCCGGTCACACTGTAGCGCAACATCGCAAGGATTCGGGTAACCTCATTCAGACCTCAGATTGGCAGTGACCAGGACGTACCTGCAGTAAAGCGGTACTACCTTCCAGCCCGCCACCGGCCTCAAGTGAGTGTAGTGCTGATCGAAGCTGCTCTCGAAACTTAGATATGAAGTGACTGTGAGCCCCGAAATTCCATGATCTCTTTACCTTCTGCCAGAGCACACATAGCAGTGTTTAGTTTGCTGTCTTGTAGCTTGATACTTTACACTTTCTTCACGATGAAGACTTCATACCTCAGTTCGATTGCAGTGCTGGCAAGCTCTGTACTTGCTCAAAATGCCACCCCCACCTCGTCGTCGCCTACGACTGAGTATACTATACGAGCAGACAACATCACTGCCATCTACATTCCGTATGGAGCACGACTCACCTCCTGCGTGGTACCTGACCGAAATGGAGATATGCAAGATGTGGTAGTGGGCTATGACAATGGCACTCAGTACCCTCAAGACACTGCCACGTATCACACCTACTTCGGTGCTGTCGTTGGGAGATATGCGAACAGAATCAAGAACGCCACGTTCACAATAGATGACCACACGTACCACGTACCTGCTAACGAGCACGGTGGGCTAAACACGCTGCATGGAGGCACTGTCGGCTACGATCAGCGCAATTGGACGGTGGTAGCGTACAACGACAGTGCTATCTCCATGACCCTACTCGACACCAGTTTCGAGAACTTTCCAGGCAATGTTCTGACCACAGCAACATACTCGGTCTCATCCCATCCTAGTGGTCCACAAGGGCAAATGCGACCTCGACTGCAGACTCAGCTCGTCTCTGTCGCCCTCGATACTGCTACCCCGATCATGCTGTCAAACCACATCTACTGGAACCTGAACGCCTTCCAGGACCAGAACATACTCAATGACACTTACATCTGGATGCCGTATTCAGACCGCTACATTCAAACAGATGGTATCCTGATTCCAAATGGCACGATTGCCTTGACCAGTGACCACCCTGGTCTTGATTTTCAGTCACCCAAACTGCTTGGCACCGCCGTGGACGAGACAGCAGGACAAGACTATTGTGGTACCAAGTGTACGGGTATCGACACTGCCTTCATTGTCGATCGGCCGGCAGACGTTGGCATGACCTCAGTCGTGCCGGTCTTTTCTGTATGGTCTCAGACGACTGGTATCCAAATGACAATGTCCACAAATCAGATTGGCATCCAGATCTACACCTGCAACTCGATGAACGGCACAATTCCTGTCAAACAAAGTCAGCAACAGAGGAACCAAGGCGTCGAAGGTGCTGCAGACTACGTCAATCACTATGGTTGCTTTGCACTCGAGCCGCAGGTGTACATTGATGCTATCAACAACCCACAATGGGGTGTGAATGATTACGAGATATTCTCGCCAATGACTGGACCAAGTGTTAACCGTGCTTCATACGACTTCTCAACCTTCTAGGAGAGGGAGAGGTGTCGACTCGATAGGTTTGGCTGGCAGTGTCCTCTTCATGCTGAAGAGGATCGACAGTGAGCTAGAAAACCATGACGATGATGAGATGAGACTTCAGGAGATGATGTCAAAGATAGCGCTTGCAAAGTGTATGCTAAAGACAAGAATATGATAATGACTTGAATCGAGCCAGCGGGCATGACTACAAAAAGACGTACGGAAGCTTGCCGGGCTGCCCCAGGCATTAAAGTTAAGCTCGGCGGCCACTATTCCGTATTGGGAACTATTGTTTACATCCAAACATTGGCGTCACTCTATTATCGCTTGCTCCAGTAAGACCCTGAAGTAAGTGAATGGCAAGGTCCCACCTACGTACCATACCATGCACTAGGTTGGAAGGACAAGTATGTCATGAGCGCGACCTGGCTTGACCGTCCTCGATCTCTTAACCCTGCAAGCGAGTACTTGGACCACTGCGCATGGACCACCACAACAACAAGCTTAACTCACCATGGCTTCATTCGAGCGCCAGTCTTCTCCCATCCGGGCGGGATATCATGACCTTAGCTCTCCCGACCCTTTGGGTGATCCGTCTGACGAGGACATCGCAAGTGCACTCTCAAGCCGAAGAACAAGCGCAGCAGTGATGAGGAAACGACGATCTGACGCGGGACAGCGCAGAATGGCCAACGATATTGGATCAGCCGTGTCGCCTTCCAAGTTGACCACCGAGCAGAGCTTAAGTCCCTGGCGTATCAAAGTTACCGTCGAGGCAGAGCCTGAGGAGGGAAGTGCAGAGCAAGCATCCAGTGGTAGAACACAGACGATCACGAGAACAATGAAAGTACCTCTGCGCGACGACAGCTCCCCCACGAAGGCGTCAAGACCAAGGTCCAACATGAAGAAGAACGGCCCGAGACATGGTACGTCACCGGTACGCGCGACGCGGAGCCGGCGACAGAGTGTCACTGACCTCGGGATCGTGGTCTTGGGAGACGATGCCGAGGAGGATGAATGGACTACAAAGCCGAGGTCACCACGAAAGAGAAGAGACAGTAAAAGCCAAGTGTCAAAAAGAGCCATACCTGCGTCGAGGATATCAGGATCTGGCGCCTTCGAAATTAGAGAGGACGAAGGAAGTGTCAGTGCTGCGCAGGACGAAGCGAGGCAGAGTGCTGAAGATGGATCTCCTGAGCTAAGAGATATCAACATGAATCAAGTTGTGATAGGAGCGAGACTGAACTCTTCTATGCAGAAAGGTGCAAACTTGGCGCTCAAAGGCAGGCCAAGCAATGTCAGGACGGTGTCGCTGAACAGTGCCATGAGTTACCCGACCCCATCGCCAACAGCCTCCGAGCACGGTAACTCAGATGATCATGATCCGCAGCAAGAGGACCATCCTGAGCAGCACGAAGTCGGGCTGGATACGGTGATGGAGAGCGAAGGGTTCACCATGATCGACCTTGATTCTCTTCATTCCGTCAAGCAAATGCGAACCACCCCAGACCATCCCATCATACAGGAAGAGGAAGAAGAGAGCGAGCATACCGTGTCTGGTGAGACCTCACACGAGATCAGTCAAGTCACTGCAGACGGACCCTCGATCGCTGTCACAAACGACGACACCGCAGACTCAAGCGCCCTGGCCTCTTCGCCTCCCGACAGTCCAAGTGGTGGAAAGAAGAAAGCGTACTCGATAGCTCACCTCCAGCTTCCATCAAGTACGAACGTCCAGCGTCACCGTCTGGTCACACCAATGCCAGTCGACCACAACCCGTTCTCATCTCCCAAGCTACCATCGCCTCCCAAGCCTCCGGCGCCGACCACTCAAGAGCGGTTCTCTGTTCACTCGGACCAAGCAGTGCAAGCAGGATCTGCCTTGCAAGACGCTGTAACGCCGGAGCAGAGCATGCTGGGCGAGCAGATAGGACCAGCGTCAGAGACGAGCAAGGAGGAGGAGATACTCTTTGACGGCTTTTCGAGCAGTACGAGGCGTGAGCTACGTGCTGAGCTGAGGTTTGGTGAAGAGCTGGGAAAGAAGCAGTCACAGAAGCAGCAACATCCTTTGCAGCCCGTCCCATCGAAACGACCGCAGTTATGGCGCAGTGAGACAACGGAGCAGCGCACGCCGCAGATAGATGGCCAACAGGCGACGCTTTCTGAGCAGCGCAAGAACATGATGGTCTCAAATGAACACGACTTTGCCGTCGGTGAAGCACGCTTGCAACAGAAAATGCAGGACGAGCGCCAGCAAGTTGTAGAGCAAGCAAAGTATCATGATACTGTCTCTATAGAGAGCGACGATGAGGACCAAGAGGAAGACGGAGACGTCGATGAGACCATCGGAGATATATGGCTTGCTGAAGCTAAGCAGAAGATCTCCAGTCCGAGGGAAGCTGAAGAGCAGCCTCAAGCCCTGAAAGACGTATCGTCGGATCGCCCAAGAAGAAAGCTGATACCTAGCCCTTGGAAGCGTGGTCAGCAGGTCGATACATCGGCTTTAACGACTGATGAGAGCTTTAGCGGCTTATTCTGGAAGCAGACGAGCTCGGACGCCTCGGGTGCACGGTTTGGCGATGCCATTGTTGCACATCCGGAGCGGGTCAACAGGGGCGTGCAGCACTTCGACCGCCGCAGAAGTGGAGAGTTTGATGTGGAGACTATGACTACTAAGCCTACACGACGATTGAGTCCAAGACAAGAGGTTGACGATGACGACCAAGATATTGAAGATGAGAATTTTGACGCCGCGAGAGCAGGCTTGCAATGGCGCAGTGCCGAGGCTGTAATCGAGGAAGAAACGAGCGCATTAGAAGCCGGTCACGATCACGATGACGATGCTTTGGCAAATGGACAGGACGAACATGATGCTAGCGCAACTCGATTGTACGAGACAAATCTCGAGAACGTACCTGAGCAGGATCTCTCGTCGTCACCACATATCCGGCGCAAGCACAAGGAGCAAGCACATGACATCGAACATGATTCGACCTATTCCTCGATCACGGACAGCAGTTCAATTGAGATATACCGTCAACGCACGTCATTGTCCCCTTCAAAGGAACGTCCCAACACACCAAAATCGGCGCTCAAAGGGGCAAGAGTCGGTCTCGGCACGGCCTTGAACTACGGAGATAGCGACGAGGCAAATGCTAGAAGAGTTATGTGGGCGAAGAGGTCGAGCTGCGTGAACGAGTTGTGGGAAGAGAGTACGAGAAGTGTCAGGTCGACGCAGGAATCGTCGCTCGAGGAGACACCCACACCAGCTAAGCAAGCCTCGCAAGGTATCGAAGCTTCGTTCGAGGTCCAGCCCCAGCCTCCAGCCCACGACGAACCCAAAGGCTGGTTCGGCTGGTTCAAGAAGGATACTACCATCGCGGAGAGCAAGGTTAATGAACAAGCCAGACAGCAAGCTCGACCAGCTCATGGTCTGGACGGCTCACTCGACGGCTTTATCAAGGCAGACGATTACGAAAACTCTGACTCGAGTTACGCACCTACTTCTCGACATGACTCAGTGGATGTACAGCCAGTCGAGACCCGACACCAACGAAGAATGCCTTCAATGCAGCGGGTTCCTATCAACAACCACGATGGCAACCTCTCCCGTACTTCTTCCTCACCGCAGCAACAGCCCTCATCCAACACCAAGACAACCTCAAAGACACCCTCTTATCTCCAACCCCCATCCTACCCTTCGGATCCCGCCCGCGACCCCTCTGTACCTCTAAGCACGTCCGGCCCCTTCACCAACACCCACTTCCGCACTCTAAACATCATCCATCGCAAATCGCAAAAAGCGCGATTCCGCGGTCCTGCATACCCGGTCGAGATCAGACCAACCATTCTCGACCTGGTCGAGACGAAGTGGAAGCTCGAAGTCGACGCGAGCGCTAGCATGGGCGAGGACGGACTGTTCTGCTTTACCATTGGTGGGACCGAAGCGAGGGTGTTGGAGCGATTCATGAGGGAGGTTGAGTTGGGGTATCGTGAGCACGGTGTGGATGTAGATGTTCGTTGGGGGTGGAGTGCGGAGGACTTGGCGGAGAAGTTGGGGAGGATTGCAATTGGAGAGAGGGTGAGGGAGGAAGAGAAGGCTGTGGAAGGGATTTTGAGGAGTGCGAGGAAGTTGGGATGATGCTGATGGAGGTTGTAGATGATGGAGTTTAAAGGCAGGCGTTGGCTGGAACGTGACTTGTCTAGCATTGACAGATGAACGGGGTGGTGGTGCCATCTAGTGGAAAGGCTATGGAGGCGTCTGGACTCTGCGGGTATGATTCTGACAAACCACATGTTCTTGAAACTGGTCCTTCTCCACGCAGCACATCAAGCTACGCCTCCCACAGCTTTCCTCGCACTCGCCCATTTCGGACGTGTTCCGCCGAGTGACTTTCACGCTACTGTGCTTACCACATACCACCACGTGTGCTATTTATGCTCCGCAGTCAGCAGTCGCATTCCTATCCACCCGAGTTGGCCCCTCACGCGCGATCTTTCGAGCAGCAGCCTCCCTCGTCAGCTCCGCCTTGTTCATTCCGTCTCCAAGAAGAGATGGATCCGCGCCACGCGGGTTATCCTTCGGCAGCTTTGGGCATTCAACTTCAAAGACTCCCCTAGCAGCGTCGTCATCCCGCTCGGAAAGCTTGCAGATGAACCCCGTACTGTTGGCCTGCGGCCAGAAAGTGTGCGGCGAAGGATAGCCGTATCCTAACGGCGGGGGCGCACCAGAGTAAATGTGCAGCTGTGAGAGTATAGACGGCTGCCGGGGTGAGCTAGATAGAAGGTACTTGTATATGGTGTTTGCAGCGGTGAATGTGACATATGGTTTGACTGGGTCGTCGCCGCATCTTACACCAAGCTCGAAGCAGATCGATAGGTGTCGCAAGCGCGGGAAGCTGGCTAGGGTGTCTAGAATCTCCCAGGGCCAGTCACGGTCTCGGGCGATGTCGACAAAGAGTTCTTCGATCCATGGACAGCTGTCGCGAATGCTGCGCAACGATGCGAGATCGGGTGCTTTCTTGGCCTACTCCCCACCCCAATCTTCGACAGTGTGCAATTGAAGCTTACGCAGAGCTCTGCCGTGTCTCAGAACACCATCAAGGGTTATGCTTTGAAGACTTTCAGCGCCGATGACCTCAAGAGCCGTTGGACACTGCTGGTAGAAGCGGACAACATCGTCATCTGAGCCGCTTCCGGAGAAATCGACCTCCTTCAAGGCAGTCAACATAGGCATGATCTTCAATGCGAAATCGACATACGCAGTCTTCAGGCGTCTGAGACGTGACCAGTCAAAATTCTCTGTCCAATATTTCATCTCTGATCCTTTCCCAGGATAGCCAATCATTTGGCCTCCATAGACGGGATCTTGCACCCCGCTGGGTTCGTGTCCCCACAAATAGGCAGATATGGCCAGCTCCTCTAGAGGTGGCAGTTTCTCGTTCTCCACGAAGCCAAACCCGCAATACTTGTCTGGTGGGCCATAAACCATACAGCCCGACTGTGGCAAGCTAATGTCCAGGCTGAGCGAGCGAATATTTGGACAAGACAGCAGAATACGCTTCAGTGGTTTTGTAGCTTCCAGACAGTCTGTGTCATCCTTGTACACTATCTCGGCTTCGAGTTTACTGAGATTGGTGTTGTTCTGAAGTTTGTGAAAATTGCTTTCTGGACCTGTGAATCCATGGCGAACGGGGAGGGTTTGCGTGCCCACCTTGGCGTGAAGTCGCACCTTTGAATCAGAGCGTAGCGCTTCAAGCAAAGTGTTCGGTATGTTTCCGTCACCGTGTGCTGAGGATTTCCAGCTCACATCTTTCAGACCTGTCATCGCTGGTATCAAGTTCCGGATGAGGTCTAAGCAGCCTGTATACTGATTGATGTTCTCATTGCTCGAATTGTCTGCAATGTACTGCTGGCCATGCTTAAAAGTGGTGAAACCGGGATCTTTGACGTCTAGAAAGCGAACCGCAGCCAGGAGCTTCTGTCTTTCAAGATGCTGAAGGCGGTTCTGGGAGGCTGCTATCGTGGACGGCCCGAGATCCAACCTCAGATGTCTGTGTCGACTGTGCTCTGCTAAATGATAGAAGTCTATACTTACCAAAGCTACAGCCTGAAGTGATCCCTTGCTGGTCTCCTGAAGAAGGTCAAATATCATGATCAGAATGTCGCGATTGAGCTTGACTAGAGACGGCTGCATGTCGTCTTGAGCGACAGAAGTCTTCAGCTGAATGGCTTTCGGCTGCTTGGCCATGGGTACTTGACCGTCGGTTGAGAAATGATTCGTTTCCATTGTCCGGACGACAGCAATAGGTTCTTCGAGATCGTATTACTGTCAGTTGTACCGATCTAGATACAGATATCAACGCGGCAAGCTGGTAATTGAGTAGGCTGGGTTGCATTAGGCAGCAGAGCGAACAATCAAGCACGTGACACGCTTAACAGGGATACAGCTACCCGAGCGAAGTGCAGGTGCAACGAAGACACAAACGTACTAACCAACACTTACTGGCTGTGAGGGCTGCCTGCAGGGGACAGCGGCATGATTGCCGCCATTCCAGAGACGAGAAGGATGCACCAGACCCTCAGGTTTTGATGGGCTCACTCATTCAATATGCAGTGATTTTCTGCCGTTGCTCGATGAGCCCATTGATAGAGAAAAGATGCAAGAGAGGTACCTGTACTGTCAATAGAGTTCCTCACTCCCGGCAGACCTGCTTTTGACTGAAGTGGTAGATGATCACGTGATCAACAGCCTTTTGCACTGGCCGAGTTCAGGTAAGCGGGTACCGCGCGATAACAGACTGTCGGAATAACTTCTTAGGTATTCCATCGACTATTGCTTCAACTCTTCTTGTGTGGCGCTTCTCAACTTTTGAAGCGCCGCCATACGGCGACTCGCAAAAGGCGGCACTAAACGTGTAGCAGTACTAACCATACGAGGGCGAACACAATGAACCCTGAGGCTATCGTCCACTCTCCTTCGCATGTCAGACTTCTTGAAGGTCTCTCTGCTGTGAACTCGATATCAATCTAACCTGCTTGCCGCAGCTCACAGATGGCATGTCTTCCCCAAGGGGCTGACACAATTGTACGGTCATGTCACTGCAAACAAGACGCCAACAAGCAGAATATCTTGCCCTCCTCTGTCACCTTTTCAGTCATTCAAGTCTAATTGTCAGCTCGGCGCGTGATCGAAGAGTATCATCATATCGACACAGGAAGTATGGCACAGGAAGCATGGCACTTGGGTGTGGGACAGGCGTGCTTTCGCTTCGGACTTCGTGAATGCTGTTTGGACAAGCCCGCAAATACTTTGGCAAGCGCTTCTTGGTTTGCGAAGGTTAGCAACGAGACATTCAAACGGGTCAACATATTTTGTGCACACTGATGTCCGCATTGACCATGCCGCCGACTTACCTTCCAGACCTTTTTTCTTTTCCTTCCTGCCTTCACCTTGTTTAGCCGGACCTATTCAACACAGTCAAAGACCATGGCTATGAGATATATTCAATGATCGATGTCCCTTTGACACCCTTTGACATACTGTATTAAGCAGTGTTCTAGATGGCATCGATGGCGGGCTACCAGGTCTTACCGCTGACAGCCATGTTACCATCGGCAGACTCATACGACCATCACGGCAAAGGTTTGGAAGCAGGATAGCCTCGCCCTGCACAACTGCTTCAATGCCCGGCTAGCTTTGGACGAGTCGCGATGCTTAGTGACAACAGGCGGGTGACGGTTTCACCCTGCCACACAGCGAGGGTTCAATGCCCATATAAGAGGCCGCGGTCCCTCCCCCTTCGAAGTTGATTTCCACCAGAAGTACAGTACCCAACTACAGTACAGTTTCTACATACAGTCACTCCTCGAACTTTAGATTCTTCAACTACAGCTCTCAACCATATATCTAAACCTTTCCACTCCGATGACGACAAGAACCAACCGGATAATAACCCAATGAGGTCTTGTCCACCAGAAGTCAGCCTGGTCTGGGATATATGCCTCAGTTGAAACTTACAAAAATCACCGCACCTTGAGGCCCGACTGCGTGTGATTCTCAGAGCTGTCGAGCGGGGGCTGCTTGACCGATTTCAGCGAACAGAGCTGTACGGGTGGTGGCGCCGACTCGCTCTGCCGCAGGTCGACGCCGACAAGCGTGGCCCTTATCGGTTCAAGCACTCGCCGCCACCGAAGGAGCAACTGACCGAAGACGAGCAGAAGAACCTGTTCGAGAAACTGCTCACCCGGGAGCAGCAGCGAGCTTGGAAGGAGGACGACAGTATGAACGTCGAACTCTCCGGTAGACTGATCGAGTTGAAAGGTGCCGAGGTTCTTGCAAAGGATAACGTCGAGTACCTGAAGTACAAGGCTGCGAAGGTCCTGGATCCGATCCTGCTCGAGCTCGACATGTACATGTACCACTTGCGGGTAATGAACGATGTCCAAAACAAGAGGCGGGTGAAGAACTGCTTCTTCATAATCGGCCAGCAGGTGATGCGACAGAGCATCAAATATTTCGCGTTGTACCGTGGCCTAAGCTCTAACCGCACCACTTCGATCATCGCTTAGCCATATTGCATGAAGTCTCAGGAGGGGTATCATCTGTCATCAATGAGCATTTACTAAGAGACGGTAACACGAGCTTATCACTCCACGGAGTCATGCCCAAAGTCTTCCCATGTCTACTGCAAGCAACGGTAAAGGAGCTTCACGAGCTGCAGCGCTCACGCTTGGATAGGGAACGAACAGAGTTTGGCGTCCAGAGATTGAAGAAGAGCTTGTCTAGATGTATTACTAGACTAGATTAGATAGAGGACCAGACTAGAACTCGGATCTAGACTTCAATCCATTCAGAAACAATCCAAGCTGATCCCTCGGTGTCCGAATGCTGACCATGTGAGCCGTTCTTGCTACTACTCATCATGAAGAGTCCATGCTACCGGCTTTCTTAACGAGCACTGACCAAGCATATTGACTCCCCAATCACGGTCCCTTCCTTCTTTCATTGGTCTCTTGTCGCGTATCCTTTGCATACTAGACGCACCCTGACTCACTTATGCACAGGTACTGAGGCACCTCCTCCCAAGTAGTCCTTGGGTCACAGTATTTCTAAGAACTAGCACAATCACTCCATGAGAGAGAGTATGAGTGTTACTTGTCATGCGGAGAACCCTCTGATTATCATGGCGCGTTGCTCACATGTCAGTCCGGCGCTTCACAAACCGTGTGGGTCGCACCACTTGTGCGCGGAAGACAGTGAAGTGTGGATTTTGTACATTGTCCATTTATGTCTGCTCATTCAAACCAAAGTTGTCCTGGCTGTGTCAAGAATGCGGTATATGGCTTGTGTATGATGCTCACTGGAAGCGCATTCATCGCTGCAGCACACTTCGAACAGTACATGCGTGGGCTCTCTTTTATGAATCCTTCTTCCCCGTTCCACAGTTTGGTCAGCGTCATCAGCATTCATTGTGGACACAGAACAACTCCGCCTTCCTCCCTGAACAAGTCGGCCTCACCTGCCTGATCCAACTCGTCGAACCAGGACTTTGCGTTAGGGTCCCAAAGTGCCAGCACTCTTTTTCCGGCAGGCGTCTTGGAGCTGTAGCAGATCTTTGTGTGCTGTGACTATCTTGAGTCAGCCAAAGCGCATGGCATGCACACCTTTGCGCAGACTTACATCAGTAAAAAACGCTGCTCCGTCCAAACAATTACAGTACATAGTCATATCGTGGAGAGTGACCTTGTACTCCGTACTCCTCTGAGCAAGAAGTGTGCAGAGATACTTCAGACGAACGAGATCCAATACGCTGACTACTAAGGTCTGACCATAGGCCATAGCATATCTCATAGCATATTGCACAAGAGATTTGGTCCGAGTGTACGACAGAATATCAGGCTCTTGTAGAACTGACATCGTCACACTACAGGAACGTAGTCGAGTGAGCCGTATGTCGATCTCTCGCAGTTGGGCGCAGCGGGATATTAGTACCGCCAGCTTCCAACCCACTTCTGATATGAAGGATGATGAATATGTCGCCTGTATCTGCAGCATTCGAATATGGCCGCGGACCCAAAAATACCTTGAGTCGCTAAGGAACTCTGCGAGACTTCCGTCCAAGAAGATGCGTTTGTGTACCACAGCCAGTGTATCACCAGTCATCTGATTGCGTGCCTTCTTGGCCTCTATGTGCACGTCATGAGAATCGAGCTCTAGGTCGAGACTTGGGATGCCCGTGAATTTGAGCTTTCCTGTCACTCGATCGTAATCTTCGAGGATGAGTTGGCTGCCTTCGAAGTACTTCTGGTAGATCTTGATTTGCGATTCATCTGGAAGGTCTCGGAGTCGAAAGTGGTTGAGCCTGGTGGTACGTTGGGACGTTGCGGTTGAGTCAGCCATCATGACGAAGGAGTAGATCGAAAAATGACAGATAGGAGGTAGAAGTAGCGAGAGATGGAAGGTGAAGAAAAAAGTCGAAAGGTAGAGCAGCACAGTAACAGATGGCAGCGACAAGACACTTTCAGTTCACTTCACTCTACTCGGCCGCAATCACTCAACATTTGATCACATGCTTGCTCACCCCATCTGCGTTGCCTTGCAAGTTTTGAGATCACATAGCAAGCCACTGCAGCTTCTTAAAATAGAGCCGATTGTAAATTATACGGCAATCGGTTGGATCTGGTACTGCCAGTCACAACCTGGCAGAGCACGTGGTAGTGCTTCTTTCTTCGTTGTCGGAGAGAGAGCCGTAGGTCCGAGTCCAGCAGGTATCTCGTCCTATCATGGTAACGTCTTCAGGCTCGAGCCCGTGTTTAGTGTCGGCGAACATGCGACAGCGCTCGAAGGCGGGCGGACGTTCAGACGCCGGTAGACGCTCAGTATCGTCAGCAGGCTTTCATTCGGGATATACCATTCTCCTCGTAACACCCCCATCAACCTTGATTTCCTGTCCAGTCACAAAGCCACCACCGTCGACGAGATACTCGACAGCCTTGAGTATATCGTCTACCTTGCCAACTCGGCCGGTCCAGTGCCATTTTTGGTCTTCCTTACTCAAGTTGTGGCCCCATACCTGACCTTTGTCATCAGCCTCCTTGCATTCATTCTCAACATCAATCCAGCCAGGAAGGATGGTGTTGACTGAAACAGCATGATGCTCGTCGTTCGCAGCCAGCGAGCAGGACAACGCTTGTGTCAGACCGATGAGTCCCGCTTTCGTGGTCGCGTAGCCTTCTGAGTTGGGTTCTGACTGATATGCTCGTGTGCTTGACATGTTGATGACAGAGGTATAGATGTCGTCGCTGCCATCAGACGAGCTACGCTTGCGCCGGAGGAGTGGAAGGCACGCTTGTGTCATCAGCATTGTGCCCGTCAGGTTTGTCTGAATGATCCTGGTCCATTCCTCTAAGCTCAACTCAGCGAAAGGCGTGGTACCAACGGGTCCGGAGAAGGCATTGTTGATTAGCACGTCGAGCTTTCCGTCGAAGAAGGTCGACGCGTCAGATGCAGCCTGAGTAATGTCAGACGGTTTAGTGAGGTCGCCTTGCATGATCTGCCATGTCTTCCTGTCGACACCAGGACAGAGTTTCTGGAGGTTCTCCCGTAGATGATCGAGTTCAGACTGATTGTTGTCAAATAGAAAGACGCGGTGGCCTTTGGACAGTAGCAGACGAGACAGCCCTCGACCGATGCCCCGCGCGGCACCTGTAATCAGAAAGTTCTTGCTCATCTTGTAGAGGATTTACGTTGTGATAATGGCCCGTATACGTTCAAGTCAAGCAAGCTCAGCAAGTTCATACACGGTGAATAAGGAATCATGTCAGTGTTGTGGTGATGTAATGCTGATCGATCAACGCGCGAAAACGAAATTTCTCCATCGTAGCCATCTCTCACATTCACTCATGCTCTAATGCTGTCTACAAGATAGGAAAGACCTATCAAGCGTCGCGAGCGAGAGTCGAGCTACAGTCAAAAAGCAGCAGCAACACCCAAGGGTAGCTGCACGGCCAAAGCTGGTGGCCGCCTTGGCAAGCACGTTACGCGTGAGAAGCTCGTTCTAGATCGACCAGAATCATGCCTTCTACTATACGAGCAAGAGGACGTGGTACATGGTCGACTAGGCGACAAAATAGTCGCAGAAACGGTAATTCAGTGTGCGATGAGCTATGGTCCCGTTCACAAAGCCTCAGAAGTATGTGAGAACAGGTTTCCCCGGCCTTTGCCAACATCCAGCATAAGAGTCGGAGGCATCCGAACTATAGCGTTTCTCGTCAACATCAGTCAGAATGGCGACTTCGACTGGCGAAGTCTAGTTCCATAGTGATGCTCGCTATTTGTCGAGGTCACCGTAACCGGGTCATCAAGAAAGGAAGTGGAATACAGCTCGATGAATCTAGAGACGGGATACATGAAAAAGCACGTCTGGAGATGATGAATTGGTACGCTAAATTGCATGAAGAAAGATTCGGATCTGTTGTACAGTGACGTGTGTAACTATGGCTGCGCTCACGTGGTGAGTGGCCTTGATAGCTATTTTGCTCCTCATGTTTCTAACCTCCTTCTGTTCGTTGTCATGCAGTGCTCGAGTAGCACAACGGCGGGCGCGCGCCACGTTGATCATCTCAATCGGGCTCCCTGCGCTGACCTTCCGGATCAGGAGAATGGTAGTGCGGACATATCGAGCCCGGCTTGACCAGCTTCAGCAGCATACATGTACCTGATTGGTTCTCCACTATCTGTGCGACTGACAGTGCCGTGATACAGCGCGTACCTGCCATCGTCCGTCATATCTGCACCTCCAGGCCCGAAGACGCCTATGCTCTGTGTTGTCATCAACGGGTACTTGCTCTTCACGAACTCCGCATCAAGGCAAGTCGAGTATGCAAAGCCAATGTCGTACAGATCTGTTGAATAGCAGTTGCTGCTGAATGTGAGAAAGTACAAACTGAACGCGTGGTTATAGAATAAGCTTGGTGCCTCGACAAGTGGCCCGTCTGCCTCACCTCGGTCAAGAATCTGTATTGGGGCCCCAATTTTGGTAATGCCATCTGCTTTGCTGACTTGCTGTAGCATGATTGGTGTTGGATGCAGATAGCCATCAAGTCCTGGGTCGCCGTTGCAAGGGCCACCTCCTTCATTCATGCTGTTGCCATCAACCTTGTATATGACATAAAGGTTGCCGGACTTTGGGTCAAGAAAGCCTGCAGGATCGATCGCGCCCCCTCCCCCAAGGGGGCATGCAAGAGGTTCGTCGCTCGGAGAGTAAGGTCCGACAATGCTGGTTGACGTGGCGGCACCAATGCAGTGCTTCGAGGAATCGTTCAGCGCAGGTGCAGCATAATACATGACCCATCTGCCATCTTCCTATTGTTGAAGTTAGCTTCAGGCGACGAACTATACCACAGAGTTCGTCTACCATTTGAATCACATCAGGTGCCCAGATGTTCTGATCGTTGATAGCCCATCGACCAGGGTCCGGCAAAACGTCCGTCTCGTTCATAAGCCGCCATTCATGGTTGATGAAGCTGGGAGATACTGCGACCTGGACATTGTGCCCATTGCCGGATGTGGCAAAAGCAAACCAATTCCCGTTCACCTCAACTATAGATGGATCACCAAAGTCTTCTGACAGAACGGGCTGAACGGCGCCATAGGATGTGTTATATTGTGCTTGTGACGAGGTTATCAACACGCCCAAGGCCAAGTGCGTTAGCAGTGAACTCATGGAATGCATACTTGCGATATTAGCCATAGATCCATCTGAGCTCGACGTCGCCACGTCTTGTATTTGAGCTTCTTCATCTGAATGCAAGATGAGCTCCAAAATAGGACCAAGAGATGTTCACTTGTTGACACGGCATGGGCGTCGTCTATCGTGTGCAACTATCTCAGCCAAGCAATTCTCCAGAAACTCCACGATCGTTTGTCGCCGTCATGTCTTCAGCGCTTAGTGCGCGGATTACACGCTTGGTCATGATAACATAGCAATGGTCGTTCGGTACAGATTGCTCTGACTGGAGAACACAGTCTGGCAGTGCACGTCGCGGCGTGTGTCTGACCAACCTGGAGAGGAAGGTGAAGGAGCATGGTACCTCAACGGACCACCACGGTTCTGGTAGACATGTTCAGACATTGATAGAACGTTGCACCGTTTGCCTGAACGTCTTTCGAGGCACCAGAAGATAGATCCGAATAATGCGACAGCTGTTCTTGATGAGTTTCGGGTGTCATGGCTGAAGTTGCAACCTGTTTAGATACTCTGCATGAAGCTCTGATGGCACAACGTGTACCACACGCATCGCACGGGGGTTGGAATGACATGGGCCCAGCAAGCAGCAATCGACATCCTAGTGCTTAAATCTCCTCATCTGGCATTTTCATGTCGTGACATCTGTCACAACATCCTGCGATGGTTGAGCCAGAGTCGAAAAATTACGTCAAACGAGGACGTGCTCAACGTGCATACCAAGACTTGTTCATATCTCCTCGCGATCCGAGGCTAGTATCGTGTCGGATGAGTGGAAAAGCCGCTTTACATGATAGCCAGCTTCGAGGTCTGAATCCAAATCAAAGTAGTCGTGTCGCCCCTTTGGCTGATCAACATCCGTTCTCTCGTCTGGACCGAAGCATAGACAGACCGCGCCGTCTCCAGTTGATGGGCATCACACGGAAATCAGACACAATGGTACAATCCCGGCCGCGATGCCTTGGCAGACCATGTTGCCTTGGCTGTTGCGAGTTGACCGCCTCACCATAACGGCCGATCGTCGTTGAACCGGAATGTAGCGGCGGGAAGAACTCGTGGCAAGCGACATGAATAAGTGGTGACAAGCATATATCAGCGCGCAGTCATAGAAAAGGGCTCTCCTTGTGCGCCGTACGCGATCGCTGAGCTCTGACAAGCAAATCAATGCCGTGCATGGCAACAATGTGCCATGGGCGTCCAGAGCTGATACTACCGGCAGCACGATGGTATTGGTCACGAGGTACGCTGTTCAGGCAAGATTGAAGGTCGACATGGGAACGGTCGAAACTGTATCGAACGTTGGACGCGTTTGAGGGGTACTGGTATGAGCAGCATAGAAAGGATCGGTATACCGTCTAGCTCTAGTGCTGTATTTCCGGCCTGGAGATGACCACCTTGTGTTCTTGTGGCGTGACTTGTAAGACCTGGTAGTCGTTTCCAGTTTGACACAGCCGGAGCACAAGACCACCTTTCGCAGACGCTACTCTCCTCAACCCGTTATGACTTGCGATGAGTGGTGCAAGCGTTTTGGACTAGGCGCATATTGTCTGATCGTCGGGCTGCCCGCTCAAGTCTGCTTCGCAACTGGCGAATGACAGATGTGCCGCTCGTCTTGGCGGCAGTGCAGTCAAATCAGAGGACTTGAAGCGCATCAACAATGTATGTACCGCTGTTGCATCGCTCAAGCAATGAGAAGCTGTTCAAAAGTTAAGCTGCTGTAATGCGACCGGAGAACATGCGAAGTTTCGACCCATTTGACATGGAAGCGCTACTAAGAATAGATTTGGCGGACGGGAAGGTTGCGAATTAGCCAGCCAGCCACGTGTAACAGCGCAATCTGCACAAGTGAGTGGTAGCGGAGGATAAGACGCTGAGCTGGACACAAGTCGCAAACGTACAGACTGTGTGAATGCTCGAGGCAACTGTAGTCACCAGTCTGAAGATCGGGTTGCACGACAGTAATGTATCGCTTTTATTGTGTTTGGCTACTTCTAAACCAGATGTTGCGCAAGCAAATCCTTCTCCATCTGCTCGAACCCTTTGAGTGCTTTCCCGTATTTCTCGAATTTGTCTGCCTGGTATCCATCTGCGATCTTCTTGACGAAATCTGCTTCGGTCCATCTAGCCGCGATCAGGTCTTCGAATGATTGACCTTCTGATCGCTCAATCGCCCAGACTGCTTTATACGCTGCACCCAAAGCGCATGCGTTCTCACCCAGATCAAGCTTGTAGACACCTTCACTACCGCCCAGCACCTCGCCGGCGACTTGGGCGATTGCTTTGTTGCGGGAACCGCCGCCAACCAGGTAAACTCTTCGTGGTTGCGGTGGTAAATTGTTCCCAGGGGACTTGACTACTCCTCGGGAGCGTAGACGCATGGAGAGAAGCTGTGATTCAACAATGATCCTTGCATCTTCGTAGGGGTAGTGCGGTGTCTTCGCCGTTTGTGTAAGCATGTCACTGGCGAGATCGTACTGGAAATGCCATTGACCAGCAGGTAGATTCGGCACAATCTCTGGTCGTGGGAAATAGATGCCCATTTGGGCAGGCTTGCTGTCATCCTCTTGTGCGAGTGGCTTGGTCTCGAGGACATACTTGTCAAAGTCAGACCAGGACGTCGAATTGACGTCAGCTGGATGTAGAGCTGCGTTGATCAAATCTCGGACTTCTTCGCGAGCAAGGCCGCCATTCTTGTAGCAAAGCATAAACATGTAGAGCCCTGCAGTAGTCGGGTGGTTGAAGAAGTGGACAGCTGGATCAGGAAGGTATTCTGGAGTCGACATCAAAAAGGTTGAACTTGTACCTAAGGAGACTATTGCATCGTTGGGTCGAAGAGGGAGTGCGAGGATCGTGGAAGGGTTGTCGCCTGTCGAGGCTACAACTTGGCAGTCAGGGGAGAAGCCAAAACGCTTGACAAAATAGTCAGAGATGTTTCCGAAACGGGCACCTCCATCCTCTGGCACACCTCCAAGCTTCTGTTTGAGAGCTTCCACACCGAATGTGCCTGATGTGAGTTCTACTGTCTTCTCACACCATGCACCCTTTTTCACCTCCCACAAGTTCATGCCGCAAACATCCGAGATGTCGAATGGTGCAAATTTGCCGAGGAATATTGTAGCGAGCCACGATGAAACGAGGTTAATCCTCACCGTCTTTTCGTATTTCTCGGGATACTTTCTCTGGAACCTCAGTATCTGTGGGCCAGTAAACCTATGATGGGCTTTGCTCCCAGTCGCGTTCGCAAGCTGTGCCTCACCCCCCAAGACTTGATCAAATTCATCGCATTCTTTCTGTGTGCTTGCGTCTTGCCAATTTGGGCTGAACGGGTGTGCAAGGGCGCCTTCAAGTTGTGTCTCAAGAGACTTCCCGGGATCTAATGTCGAGAGCAATGACTCAGCATTGGCGTTCCAGAACACACTGCCATGCTGCATGCCAGAGCCACAAATACCTTTGACTCGACTAAGATCCAGACCATTGTCCTTGAGTCTTGTTAAAACGGTATCAAGGGCTTGTAGCCACATGGCGACTGGGGATAAGACTTCCTTCTCGGCCTCATTCGTAAGAACTCCTTTCTTGATGTCAAATCCCCTGGCATCTTTGTCGAACTCGAATATCGCATGGGACACAGACTTGAGGTCTGATGCTACAGCAACGCCTTTGAGTTGCTGTGTCGATAGGTCAAAGCCCAAGTAGACTGGTCCAGACATAATGCAGAGTGTGACCAATCGTCAACGTTTGCGGGCTCGGCGTGAATTCTTCTGCGCCTAGCAACAATTGAGGGCGGAAGATGTTTTTTCAAGAGTAACAAGCCGACTGTTCGAATGATTGAGCCTTCTGACACGGTCTGCGATCTGATTGCTTCGCGGCTTACTGCATTTCTTGAGCTGTTCGGTGAGGTGGAGAAGCGAGGGTTCCGGCGTCGAGAAGAATTAATTCTCCACTTATGATATCAGCCGGAAGTCACACGGTCTTACACTCCGAAGGCGTGCTGAGTAATGACAGAGATCCTCGAGCCATGACTTCTTGGAAATTATTCCCATTAGCATTCTCGACTTTGCTAACGAGTTTCTCCACACAGGTGCTTCAACTGGACGCAGCCAGTCATCAGATATGCTTCTTGCCGTTGGGCATATGAGAATGACCATTGGCATGGTTGTGATGGCTGTGGTCGTGCTCAGACTCGTCCTCTGGTTCTGGACTACTTCGAGGACTAACATCTCCCGGAATGAACTCGCTATCTTGGCTTCCGCCGATAGCAGTGAATTTGACGCGCACTTTGCGCACGCCGCGAACCTTAGCACCTGCTCGTTCTCGGACCGCTTGCTCGATTGGGATGGTTTCTGCCAACGTGAAGGAGGAGGGTACGGCCAGCTCAATATCCATAAGGTAGTTCTGGCCTGACTTGATTCCCTGGATGTCCCTGATTTCGGCTTGATCGCCGTGCGCGACACCGGGTAGTCCTTTTGTAGCATCACCAGTCAGCGCTTTAGTGGCGGCCCTCCTAACGGATTGCTTGACGTCGTCGTCCACTGTCACATCGCCTAATTCAAGTAGAGCAGACATGGTATTCTGCCATCCTCCTCTTATGACCATTGCTGAGATGATTAGACCGCCAACAGGATCCAGCCATGAAGCGTCTGATATGACGTGGGCGCCTCCTATAGTCAATAGAGCCACGATACTGGTCAGAGAATCGATTCGGTGGTGGATCGCATTAGATGCCAGGACAGAGGACTTTCGTTCCTTTGCTATTTTCATAGCTAGCAAGGTGTTAGTAGTTGGCCATTAGGTGAAGGAGTGCAGAACTTACTTGCTCTGTAAAGCCATTCCTTCACAGCAATCGAGCCTGCTGCGAGCCATGCGGCGTTGACGTTGGGTAGGTCAGTAGCATGGCTGTGGCTATGGCCAATACCGAACAGACTATGAGCATGGTCTCCGTGTCCAGCGTGATCATGGGCATGGTCGATCAAGAACTGCGTATAAAGCGAATCCAGGCTGTTCATAGCCATGCCTACACCACCAAATAGCAAGATACCACTGACGCCTAGAGCACCCAGGCTCTCGATCTTTCCGTAGCCGTTGGGAAAGCGATCTGTCGGTGGCTTCAGAGAGAAGGATATTGTTGCCAAAGTCATGAAATCTGAGACCAGATCTGTCAATGCATGGAAGGCATCTGCGATCAGGGCCTGCGAATGGAAGACGTAGCCGCCGATGCCTTTTCCAACGGCCATAGCCAAGTTGACCAAAAGGCCAATTCGTGTGATCTTGACGCCAGCGTCATTCTTGTTGGAGGATACCAGGTACGTATTATCGTGGTGATGGTGGTGGCCATGAGAGTGGCCGGCATGGTCGCGTGCCTGCTTGGTCGTAGTCATGTTGGATACCGCTAGAAAGGAAGGTCTAAAGGAGAGTCTGCACGAGGTGTTCAAACCATGAAGACGTTGTGAGGAGGAGGAGGAGGAGGAGGAAGGGGTGGACCTAAGGGATGTCCTCGAGGTACTAATATCATGGTACAACCGCTGTTTCGAAAGCGCAGTCAAGGGGAAGCCACCGACATTCAGACGTCTGGCCACTGCGACAGGAGGACGCGCATTCTGACCTGGCCGAGCTCTGCTGAGGCATCGATTACACGACAGCATTTCAATTTTGCTACCAGAAGCCACGTACACGTCTGCCGTGTCGTATGTTGAGCAGGACCTAGATCTCACATTTTACATGTTCACCCGAATGGCCTAACACGCGCCGACTGCAACAACCTTGCTATCCAAATTATTTCGCATGCTGTTTGTTCCGAAAGGGCACCACTTGCCGGCGCGGTTGTGCCAGGAACAGCCCAAGGATTGGTTCCGTCATGCCTAAGTAAATAAGCTTCGTAGGGATCGAAATCGATGACATAGCGGGCGCCACGAATCGCCTGGCTGCGATTACAATTCTGCTTCACCATCGTGCATGGAACGCGACCGGTGTACGGGTAGTATGTCGTGTTCATGTCCAAACCGCTTATGCGAATACCCTATACAGGGCCACTCCCACCGCCGTTGATCATCCCTGCGTCCGCCAGCACTCTCTCAGGCGCAGCCAACGCAGTCGCCGAGTTCCTTACGGCCCAGCGACCCTCGAAGGATGATGGCGACAGGAACAAGACCGTCCTGCTCACAGGCGCTGGCATCTCGGTAGCGTCAGGCCTGGCAGACTACCGTGGACCGAACGGCACATACACTAGGAACAAAACATACAGGCCTGTCTACTTTCACGAGTTTGTGTCTTCTCATGAAGCTCGAAAGAGATATTGGGCCAGATCCTTCTTGGGCTGGACCAGCTTACACAAGTCTCGTCCAAATCCAGCCCACTACGCTGTGAGAGATCTGAGCAAGCAGCATTTGTTCAGTTCGGTCATCACTCAGAACGTAGATTCATTCCACAATCGAGCGCACCCCAACCTTCCCGTTATCGAGCTACACGGCTTCTTGCGCAGTCTTGTTTGCTTGAGCTGCAGAAGACTGATGCCGAGAGACGAATTCCAACGATGGCTAGCCAAGCTGAATCCAGCGTGGGATACCTTTCTCAAGGAACTGCTGGAAACAGGCGCCCTTGACACAGAAGATCCCGAAGAGCGGAGGAAGAAAGGCTACAGGACCAACCCTGATGGTGATGCGGATGTGCCAGGCGCCCCGTATCATACTTTCAGGTACCCTGCATGTCCTGCATGTCTACATCGTGCCCCCATACTAAAGGATGGAAGCAAAGGCAGGGTTGAGGTCGATTCTGACGGTGCCTGGTCGGAGAGGTCTGATTCAGGCGTTCTGAAGCCAAATGTCATCATGTTTGGCGAGAGTATACCTACGGATGTCAAGACTCAAGCCGAGGCGGCCATTGACGCAGCTGGTGGTCTAATGGTAATTGGCAGTAGCTTGGCTACATACTCTGCCTGGAGGTTGGTGAAGAAGGCATTCGATCAGAAGATGCCGATCGGGATCCTCAATATGGGAGGCGTGCGCAAGGAGGCTGATTTCTTTCCCAACCACGAAAGTATAGTTGATGGTAAGGATGTCTTCCGAGCGAGTCTCGCCGCCGAAGTAGTCTTACCTGAAGTGGTTAGAATTCTCGGTGCTGGAAGTGCTCATAGATAGCCGGTTCGATAGCAAACGTCCTTTCTGGCATGGAGGTCTTCCAGGGAGCCAAGCAAGACCGAGGCCAGCCATCGACCCAATTAGAAACGGCGCCTCATGGTATCCACAACCTCAAACAGGCAATCGGCGTCTCCTCGCCGCATGGTTGCGTAAACTTCATATCGTCAACCACTGCTCGGCGTCTTGAATCAACAGCAGCTTAGAGTGCGAATGACACGTTCCAAAATAAGGGAATCACTGTACTTGCAAACCATCCGTAGTGTCAACGTTGTAGAACGGCCGCTTTCTGTCAGCCGGCTGGAGAAGAGGCGTACTTCAATGTGGACTAGTTCCCAGGGCCGCTCCGGCTGTGGAATGATTGGCGGAGACGGACGGAAAGTTCTTCTTGCCAGCAAGGTGCTTGGCAGTACAGGTCTTTGCTCCTAAGCATGGATATCAGAACCTTCGTTTGATCAATGCTCGTTCCAGCTTGACCGTTACTACTAGTACTTTTCATATATGAGGGCTGACATTGGTATGCGGTCTCTAGGGTCAAACGTGCTCGATGGCACCAACCATGGTAGCCAATCAGGATGTGGATCTGTTCTGTACAGCACCCTTCCCTTGGGACAGTGGTCATCCTATCAGTGGTCAAGTAGACCCAGCAAACCGGCTCGTACCAACACTAAGACAACGAGTCACGCCTCGGAAGACTTGCGGTATTGGTACACCATTCTGAAGTGCATATCACCACCTGAAATGCAGCATACACCAACACTTGGACACAACCGAGCTCATCGCATGGCTCCCTGGAAATCAGTCAAGCTGGAGCGACGACGGCGAAACAGACGTATGCTGAAGCACCAGCCTCGTAGCTCTCGCGGAATAGATCGACAGTAAGTATCTGAAACCTGTACATCTTGCCAGCGGCTCTTGCTTGTCGCTTTGTCACTAGCATTGCGGAGAAACTGATATCCAGCTTCGAACTTCGATCACGGCTAACCATCCTGGCTCTTAGAAACTCGACTGTTCTGCCTACCGCAGCTTCTCGACCACAGCGGCTCAATGTAGCAAGCATGTCAGAGCAGCCGACTGAAGCTTTTGACGACTTTACCTACACACGGGATCCAGCGCATACTATGCCAGTGGATCGCAATGAGTCCCAGCACCAGGGTCCTGTAGGTCAGTCATCACAGGATTCATCAGGCTCCTCAACCTTGACTTCGCTACCATCGACAGTCGGCTCTACGCCCGAAGGTCTGTTGGATTCAGCCGAAACACGGCCTCAGAGACCGCTCAGAGCTACTAGAGCTGAAAGCCCAATTCGCCGGTCTGAACATGATCGTAAGACTTCAGCACGCCACATCCAGTACGATGGGGACAAATTGGTTAGTTCTGGTGCAAAGCGGCGAAAGGTCGATTTGTCCTCGACGAAGGGTTCTTCTGGCTCCTCAGCAGCGGTGGATCCGCCAGAGACACCGCAACCGAATCATACTTCGCCCTCTGCTACGACTAGCGATGGCGGCAACTTGCGAGATGTTACACTGTTCGCTAGTCCGGCAGCATACATTCAGGCAGATCAGAAAAGCTCAAGCATCACAAGTGACCCACGAGTCTTCATCAGAGAGTCCAACAGCCGGTCTCGACCATTGCAGTTAAATCATGGTAGGAGTATTGCACCCAAGTATGCTGGGATAAGAGATGACAAAGCTCTTGAGGTCGACATCGCGAATGCGTTTCTGGCAAAACTACAAGATCGTACCTTCGAATCACATCTGGAACAAGACAGTATCGACCAATATCTCGCTCGGTTCCCGAGTAGCACAGCTTCACCAGACGCCCTTGACCATGAGGGTTGGAAAAGCGATCAGCTGTATCCTGGCTTCGATCAAAGGAACCCTACATACTATTACGCCGATGGTATCACGAAGACTGCATCATCGAACGCAGGTCAGCCGGGGAGTAACCGTAACTCGGAAGCTCCGTCACCATCAGCAAAGGGTGGTAAAGGCTCCAATCTGGCCAAAGTTGGAAAGGGGCCTGGAAAAAATGGAAAGCCCGGTAGAGGTCGGGTTGGTGGAGGTGGAGGTGGCGGTGGAGGCGGTGGTGGAGGTGGGCGTGATCGTGACTCTCCCGAGCCGCCAAACAAGATACCAATGACTCAAGAAGACAAAAGGTTGCTCGCATATATCAGAGCCCGTCAAGCAGAACTCAAGAGGTTCTATGCCACAGTCGTGGTTCAACAGAAAGAAGCTCTGGAGATGATGACTTCCCGAGACCTCACAAGGTTGCTCAAGAAACAAAACGCACACACCAGGGTGCAGGAATACCAAGAAGTTGTTACGCAGCTTCAACGAAAAGAGCAAGACACTAAAGACATTATCAGCGAGGAGTACAAACTACAAGTCACGCTTGCTGACGAATGGAAGAAAGCACAAGAGGAGATTATTGAGGGTCAAATGCATCGACGTGTGCTGGCCTCTAAGGAAGAGCACGCGAAAGGTGCACAAGGTGATCTTATCATATTTCACAAAGCGCACAGAGCTGCTGGAGACGAGACAAAGACAGACAACGGGTCCGACCTCGAGGATTACTTCCCCCGATATCATGAAATGCCAGAGCCTGACACTGGACCTAGAGGCTACGACTCTTCACGTGTCATTGACGAGAAATCTTTCAAGGAGCACTTGGCAAGCTATGATGACCAGGCACGACGAGAAGTTATTGAAGATGATATTGTCGGTCCGGTCCAGCAATCAGTCGCGGACAACAATGCGCGAGAAGAAGCTGAACAAGAGAGAAAGGCGAGGTTTGAGAGTCTCGTGTCTGTTGCGAAAAGCGAGCTGGAGGAGAAAGGAGGATATCTGATACCTCGACCGCTTCGTCCCAGCGAAAATCCACAATTCGCCTTGTCTCGGCTAGCCGATTGTGCAGAGTACATCTCTCGAGCACATCCAACTCAAGCCTACGTATTCATGCCTATCGCACCGAGGGACATGGCAAGCTTTCCTCGACACCATCTCGAACGGGTACCTCCACCAAACCAGTCAGAAGCGGTCCCACCCACACCAGCTTTTCAACCACAATCAGCTACTCCGCGTAAACCTGTAACACGAAGGAACAAGTCGCTTTCTGTACCCGTCAAGCGTCCTTCAAGAGACGAAGAACCACAGAGCCAGTCTTCGTCGAACACATCAACGCCCCTACCAGCCATCGCTCCTGCCCCTTCTCGAATGCCGCCACCTCAGATGGCTTCACAACATCATCACCACCACTCGCTTTCGCAACAGGTTTCCGCCGCACCAATGAGCTCTGCACCGCCACAGCCACCTTCTCATCCTCCTCTAGTCTCGACTTCGAGGCCACCAAGTCTGGCGCCACTGATCACTTCAAGGACGCCCCTACCGCACACGTCGCCACCTGCAACTCCAACAGCTATCCAGACACCGACAATGGCGACGAATGGAGTTGCAGCGCCGCCTCCACAACCTGGACATTTTCGACCCGGGCCTCTGTCAGCACAATATGGGCCACCACCGCCACAGCTCGGACAATATCCGCCTCCGGGGGCGTACCAGCCACGCCATTCTTTTCCCCCGCCAATTCAACAAACGCCACGAGTCGAAAGACCACCACCTCAATCGCCAGTTGAGTGCACGACCCCCGTGGACCAGCCACAACATCGCTTCTCGATAAGCACTAGTACTCAGGGCCCACCGAAACCACGACTGGGTGGTCCTCGAAGAGCGCCAGGAGAAATCACGTTCACAAATGTGCAGACACCGGATTCCGAGCGGTTCAGGAGTCCTAGTCAACCACCACCGAATCAGCCTGGGCAAGCTGTGCTGAGACCAGGCACAGCACCTAACACACCGAACGGACTAGGAACCGGCAAGATAGCCAACACATTTGTAAATGCCGCGCCCGATGCGAACAGTCGTTCTCAACAAGCGGCCGATGCGGCAAGACAGAATGCAACGATCAACGCGGTGCAAGGTGCTGGACCGAAGGGCGGAAGGAGAGTGTTGCTGCCCAAAGGGCACAGTCGTTACTGAGACTGAAGTGCAACTAAGCAAGCTATTTGTCCCCGAACGATTGAAAGCTATGAGGGGCGACCATATGTCGTATGAGCCTGAGAATGATACTACCTTACAATGTCTCGAGTTACTAGCTGATACGTTTGACACCATTCCTGCTCATCGTGCATATACGCTCAACCAGACATTCTTGCATCCCGCGATTATTTTGGCATTTGCTTAGGAATATTCTGTGCCCGTCTGTTCCGACCGCTGCAGCACACAGAATGCAGCACGTACGAATGCCTCTGTGATCTTGGTTTACTACCTGCCATACCGTACACCCGCACCAGATCACAAATTTATAAAGTGTTCGGAACACGTGCAAATGTGCGGAACCAGCAAAGCCTACACGCTGCAGGTGTGGTGGCTAGGAGAGAAACCCCAGCGACTCCCATAGAGGGCATGGTTCTCCCTCACGAATCGAAATCGCGAGCATATGGTGTGCTCTTCGTTGTGCACTGGGCACTCGATCCGCTGGATTGCCTGTGGTCCTCCAACCTCGGCAGAAGGAGACACGGAAGAGAGCTGTCAAAGGTCGAAGCGGATTCCGGAAGTGGATCATCCAAAAGATCATGAATGCAATACTGAAAATTCTGGTTCAAGAATGTCACATTCTCTCATCTCGATCATTCTTGAATTGGCCGACTGGCCCAATGGCAAGGCGCTTGACTACGAATCAAGAGATTGCAGGTTCGATCCCTGCGTCGGTCATCAGCATTATATGTCCAGCAATTCTTTTTTGAACGTTGTTCGAAGCTGAGATGCTGGACCGGAAGCTCTTGGTGCGCGAAATATCTCATTTTTGCGGAGACGGTGAGACGCTCCTGTGAGGAGCATAGACTGATCATGTTCTTTTAGCAGCGAAGAGCAGGAGCTGCTTGCTATCGTTGACGTATCATGGGGGCTTGTTCGATTTCGGGACTGGGAATTTTTGGTGCGCAGTAGAAAGCTACTGGCTGGCAGTCAGCATGAACCTCGGGCAGGCGCGTGACGCGTGCCTGCAGCGACTTTTGTAATGTTTACATCTCGAGTACGAGCCAAAGTCTTTGATGTAGATGGCCGCCTATCTACCGCGATGGCGAGCTGAAAACATACTGACAGCAGCATTGACCCGGTTGTATGCACGAACATTATGACCATGGCATGTTTGTCTCAGTCCCTTTGACCGTCGTAATCATTTACTTCCACCAAGACGTAGTCGACACTCGCTCGCAGTGAACAATGGCAACAAGTCGAGCATCCGCCTCACCTTCGCCGCCTCCCTCGGCGCCCACAGTAGATTCTGCAGTGGTTTCCTCATATCGGTTCGCAGCTCTACGCAAGGTCTACACATCCGCACTGCGCGCAACCCTTACCACAAATTCGTACCCCAACTTTGCGTCCTGCTTTCCCACCCCAGCGACATACTGTCCACGCGCTCTCGAGGGAGTCTGGAAGCAACTGAACACCCGATTGGAGGAAGAGAGCCTTAAAGATTTCGAGAAGATATGTCTGGAGAGGAACGTGGAGCATAGTCTCGGAACGTGGGAGCAGCTGATCGAAGATGCGAAGGCGCGCAAGTCCCAGCACGAAGAAACACAGGCGGAACATAACAGCGCGACTGATGGTGTGACCCAGTCAACGGGGGATCAAAAGCCAATGCATCTACTGTCGGCGCAAGAACTACACGCGGCACATCTGACACCAACACTGATCAGGGCAGAAAGTGAACTCCAGGGCAAGCTTGACAGCGTACAACAGAGCAACAAAGACGTGATGGCCAAGATTGAAGAGCAGAGAGCTGAGATGCAAAGACTAGTTGAGCAGCTAGAGAAGATGGTGGAGGATGTCGAAGGGGCTGCTCAAGCCGTTGAAAGTGATTCTATGAGGGAAGATCTAAGGAAGGGCATGGGAGGCTTAGGTGCGGCTGATGAGGACGTCAAGATGGGAGGGTGAGGTCAATCGGTCTAGAACCACGCATACTACGTTCCGTCTGCATCTTGGTGCAGACACTCCATCAGATCTCTAGCTCGTTTCAGCTGGATAGTCGAGACAAGCTTCAACATGACTAAGATGACAGACCACGGACAGACTCAGGTCCGGTGCTCGACCAATGCAGGAGAGATCGCGTCTTCCCCAGTACGCGGCCAGAAGAAACCTTCCCCTACTTGCCAGTGACGCGGATGTACATCGCGGACCACGAAGGCGTCCCCGCAAGATAGATGAGGGGAAGCAGCACGACTTGGACGAGGTTCGAAGAAAGCAGACTGTCTGTCATTGACAGTGTCTTGGCTTGTCTGCCATCTCGAAGGCCGACAACAAGAAGCCGGCCCATATTTCTTACTTTTACTGTTGCGAGTGATACTTCACCTCACATGATAGAAATTTTATGCAGCTTGGCCGAAATACAACCCATGGACAGCTGTAACATATTTGGAAGCAGATGCGGGAGTTTCACAGGCGTCGAGAAGCTACATCAATCACTCGTAAAGTCTTCTGTTCCACAGCATGGAAGGCCGTTTGTGTTCTGGATGAGTGGTCGTTGGCTCCTGCGTTCGATTTCGTTCAAGGGTTACAGCCTGGCACGATTTGTCAATGTCGTGTTACATACCGACCGTGAGGCTCTGATCCACGCCCACGGATACTGACAGCGTCTGGTCGAACAGCAATCATACATAATCAGCAATGGGCCTTGTACGTAGCCAAGGTTCATATCCGTATCCCTGTTGTGCAATAACAATTCTGAATGCTTTTCGGATTAATGATGGAGTACACGAGTTAGATGAAGAGCTAAAGTCGATCATATAAGATGAGCGTGAGACAGCTGAGCAATCAAAACAACGTTATCAGACCGAATCCTGTGGAGTCGGAGCTCATCTTACCGACTTACCTGCAAGGTCCAGGCTGCTGGAAACGAGATTTGGCGAGATTCCGTGCATGCGAAAAGCTCCGGAAAACGCAATTGTGGGCAGGTTTCAACAGTCTGTGGCTGAGCTTTGGCTGCCTTGTTGCCCGACGCTGATGACTTCGTTGCGCAATCAAACCTTATTCCCACTTTCCTCCTCATCTGACACCAGGCGAAATTGCCGTTCCACTCAACGTCACAACAAGCGGTCTTCGGTGACCATCGCCTCCCATGGAATTGCTTGGACTTTCACGACTTGCTGTCAAATGTCATGCTGTGCTTGGTCAACGCAATCTAGCGAAACTTTTGGCCCTGCTGCTCCGAAATATCTTTCGCTAACCAAGCTTGTCAACAAGCACGACAATGACACGCCAGCGACCGCCTCCGTCCTCCCCTGCACCTGGCCATGTTGCTGCAGAACCACTTTGCCGTACGTATGACGCGCCTGTCACTTCAGGTTCTCGAGGCCAAGGTCAGGCGGTTGGCTGTGAGGCCGTTGCCTTGCGACACGCCCCTTTTGGATTCCTTCTCCCTGTACCAGGACTCGATGAATCGCAATCTCGACCGTTGAATAATTCTCCGGTGCTCATTTATTGGCATCACGCGCTCAAGGGCATACGTGCGTGACCGTCTTTCGTTCTGTCGGTGTCGTTCCCCACGTCCAATGATGCGATCATCGGCGAGGCAATCTGCTCCATAAGATCCATGCATATCAATCTTAACTCCACCTTCGGTGGCTTGAGACCAGGGTCGTAGAAGCGCAACTTTTGGCACGAACTCTGATCGTCTACAGTACAATTCTTCTGATTCACAACACAAGCGCAACGGCTGTGGCTTGGAAGGGCTGACTACCGCGAATTGTCGCAAAAGAAATATCCGGCAAGCGGTTTTAACCTTGCGGAAAGTAGAGTACGACCAGGTACGCGCTTCTAGACAAGACTCGACTCCCGGCAACTCAGCTCCCCAATTCATCTTTCACCCAGACGCGTCTCAAGATCAACATCCCGTCTCACACGGCTCAGCTTGTTCTCTTTCTCGACAATCTTCACCTGTTGCATGCCCTGCAACGTCCGTTCGTTTCAGTCAGCATCGACACAACTTACACTTATGTCACAGCATTCAGATCGCAACCAACTCGACAGCTTTGCGGAGGACTTTGCTACCGCACTAAACACGACTTCGACGTAACAACAAACACCTTGCCAGACATGAGAGACGAACTTGCTATATGGATCGTGGCAAGTGCTACTGCTATCTCGACGATTGGAAGCTCGGTGGTTGAAGTGCTTCTGGCATTCGAAGTGCGCGAGTTACACTTGAAGGTGCTTCTCTTCGTAGCATTTGGTTTGCAGATCGTTGCACTGGGCTGTGTGGCCTACCTCTGTTTCATCTTCATCCGAAGACGAAGATCGTTTTCGAAGCAGATCGCTTGGCTAGAGCCAAGTGCCGCGGCTGGTTTCAATGCCGTGGCACTCGCTGCTGCCGGTGTAGCTTTGATTTGGCTTGTAATCAAGCAGAATGACCTGCCAAAGAGGCAAGGTCTTCGAACGTCAGGACTTGTGGTGTGGGCTGTTGTGGTTGTCCTCCATGGAACCTTTTTCATGTTGTTAGCAATACATACACGAAAGGTGCTGGTGAAGTCAACACCCCCAATGCAGGCCAAGACCTTTGGCATTACGTCGCCACCCGTACAAGATCTGGCATATGGTACGAGAGTCTCTTTCTGTTCCAGAGACACCACGCTGGCATCGCGACCAGTAACGCCAAGAGCGAGATCAAGAAAGAACTCCTTGCAATCTTCCGCCACGAAAGCCGCTTCGTCTGTCCGCAGCAAAATGGCACGCACCTCAGCAAGATCATCGGTGGATCTCCCAGCTTTCCCAGCCGGCGAGGCTACGGCTCTTGGCAGCGCTTTCGACCGCTACGACGCATCAAACGTCGATATGGAAACACGTAACACGGTCCTTCTCAGCTCTTCACCGACTGTGATACGTTTTGACCCTGGTCTAGAACCCATACCAGGTTCAAGACCGGGTTCCCCGGATGACGGACCACCGCTGCCTTCGTCAACTGCACCGCCCACGCTTCGACAGCGAGCCCTGGGCTCACCAATACGCGTCAAAAAGAGACAAAACGCATCTGACTCGCCTCCTTCTTCGCCACCATCGAGTCCGCCAAACTTCTCTCGTCCGACCACGGCCACGTATCCACCGACAAGGGCGGAAGCAACGCCCAGGCCGCATCAACCAACGATGTCGGAACAACTTTTCCACCCCCAATTCTCAACATCCATGACGGAACTAATCCACCCTCTCTTCCGATCTGATAGTCCCAATCCACCACAAATAATGACCAGCGGAACAATGGTCACTGCCTCGCCACTCGCGGACACAGCGATTACGCCCAAGACCCTCTCGAGGCTACGGAGCGCGTCTGACCTTGAAATGAAGAATTACAGGAACACGTCGGGAGCCACGATAGCGGTGTCTTCGACAGGCACATGGCGTCTGATGCCGCTAGTCGAAGCCCCTACACGAGCCCCGTCGCGGCAGCGTGCGAAGTCTTCCTCCTCCCTGGGACGGACTACCACTGCAGGCTCAGACGGCGCAGCCAGCATGAAGTCGAGCAGGGCCGGCATGGGCAGTCCCGGGCCCAGCATAAGTGAAGAGGACGAAATGCCACCTATCCTGCCGAGTTTCGTTCTCAGCGCTGGGTCAAGGAGCAGTCTGGTGGACTTCCAAAGGAGGAAGAGTTTGAAGACGGATAGTGCACACCGTGATTAACGCAGAACGTTATTACGGTGGCATGATTGTAAATCACCCTAACGAGGCTCATGTGTAACGAGGAAACAAACATCTTAGCGCTGGCGTTGGAGGCAATTTGACATTCTGTATGTAATATTTATTTGCACATGATCTGTATCTTTACGGAACATAATCAATCTTCTGATCCAAAAATCCTGTGACCTTTTCTTCTTGCGTTGATCAAGCCCATGCCAAATCCTCATTCCGACCGTGCTTCACGCCCCAGACCTTGATCCAAGAATGCCCCATCGCTCACAGATTCCCTTGCATCTCCCTCCACCTCTTCCTCGCCTCCTCCTCCCTCCTCCTCTTCTCCTCCTCATCCACCAGCTCCACGATCTGCCCCCCTCTAATCCCCTCATCATACTCCCTCAACCCCTTCCAAACGGCTGCCGCCATCAGAAAGTGCACCATATATCCCACGAACGAGATGAACTGCAACGCCACCATGGTCGCCCACACACCCTTGTTTCCCCCACCGGGGCACTCTGTCCGCTGATACGTCGAGATCTGCACGTTGGCGTTCGCGTTCGCATCCGGCGCACTGCCCCCCGTGCAGGGCGGGAGGAACACAACCGCACTGCCCAGGAACACCGCGGCCAGTAAGCCCGAGAACACCATGGCCAGCCGCGGGTTGTTCGAGCGCGCCAGCACGTGCAGATGCAGACTCGGGATGGTGTTGAAGAAGGCCAGCGCGGGCACGATCAGCGGCTGGATGACCTGCGGGAAGGTCAGGTCGCCCCAGCCGTTGCCGAGGGACTGGACACTGGTGATCCAGACGACGCCGATGATGACTTCGATGATGGACAGCACGGCCAGCGTCAGGACGACGGCGGGCGCGAACCGGCCAAAGCGGGGCGAGCCGCGGGTCCATTTGGGGTCGCCGTAGATGGAGGCGTCGCGGAAGTCGAAGAGGGCGGTGCTGGGCATTATGGGGGATGTGAGGTGTGGTTGAGAGGATGAGTTGGGTGATGGACGGGTTTGCCGCTCGGTTAGATATTGGTGTTGCGCCGCAGTGAGGAAGGCGGACCAGTGCGATGTGGTGGTCTGGGCGGGTCGCGCCCTTCTTCAGTCCTGCTGTTTCGATGTGTGCTCAGAGGACTGTCTAGTTTGGTTTGGATGTTCTGGCGCCTGATGTGCGGCAAGTAATGTCGCGAACACTCTATGCTCGGCGCAGGACAGGCGGCGATGTGTTTGTGTCAGTAGTGTGCAAAGTGATGGGAAAGGACTTGGAGTCTTCTGCGAAACCGCGATGGACGACAATGAGACAAATCGAAGTCAAGATCCAGTTGTCGCATTATGAATGATCTGAGTCGCATGTAAGTCACGGTTGCATTGGCCGCGGATGGAGCGGCCATGTTTGATGCAGTGCCTCAGCTACGAGGGTCCCTGGAATCCTACTGGCGCAAGCTGAGAAACTTGATTGGCTTGCCGCGGTATGATCAGCAGAAAGCCGGGGGGATGCAGTTTAGGCTACTTGACGTGTATTGATACCACATTAAGCTTTTAAGGCTGTGTTGCTCGTGGGATCTCCGTACTGTACCCCGCACCGTGGGGTTAAGCATCTGGCACGGGAAGCTTCGATCTTGAGCTTGACAATGCTTGATCAGGTTTGAGCACTTTACCGACCTCATCCGAATGGTCGAAGCATACTTGGTATTTATAGTCAGGCTCACTAGGGGTACGAAACGGCTAGGAGAGAGGGATTTATCATGATCTTCTACAAGCTTGCTGTTCGGAATATTGTTGCCGCTCGACGTTTTCGAACCTTTGGCCGATCAACGTATCTTGTGATTTTATTCCAGAAGGAATACGGAACTGTGCACGCACCACCAAACGCGCGGCCGTTTTCAAGTAAAGCAAGGATGAAAACACGTCTGAGACTGCCAAAGGGTGGCATTGTACTGATCTACCGATAAATCTTCATCGAGATCATCGTCCTCAGAACGAGCGATTTTCATCATCCTCCATCAGCCACTGTTGGCATTCTTCCGCTTGATACCCAAGGTATGCACTATGTTGAGTTCAAATCGACTCCTGCTCTCGCTAAATGTCAGTCAATACTTTTTCTGTTCGCTGGTTAAGACCGCAATGTTGTACAAGAAGTCGTGGTTCACGTGTGACATACTCGTCGTGTCATCATAAGCTGGCCCTGCATAATTTCGGAGCTCTTTTGTATTGTTGCCAGTTCCTACATCTCCGCGCCTTCCTGCTAGCCTTCAAACTCTGCTCAACATCATATTCAACGGCCGTTTCCTCAAATCTTGCTAGCTGCGCGGAACAGTTGCCTACTGTGCAAGGCCGACTAGACCTGTTGGATGAAGGCATCTGCCGGCACCATACCGTTCTGCATGGCAGTGTTGAGGTCGCTCAGAGCCTTGTCATAGTCGAAGTTGTTCGCTTTTAAGCACTCCTCCACCCAGCTCATCTTCAAACCCGTCTCGTAGCTGAATTTCAGGCCCAGTTGTTCCATCATGAGCAAATCCTCTGGCTTCCCTGGTGTGGGTAAGCCGAATGTTGAGCCTTGCGGGAATTCCGGATGATTGATTGTGTCTAGCAATTGCCCGTTCGGCCCTGCACCTGGCGCTGGAGAAGATGTCGGTACTGGCGGGACCGCTTCTAGTTGGGGTTGCAACGAGCCGACGAATGGTGCATCGAGTGGCTGCAGATTGTAAGTTTTCAGTTTGCGGTACCACTTCTTCACCTCTTCTCTTGTTTGCGGCGAGTCGACTGGGTTGCCGGCCAGGATTATTTGTTCGAGACCAGGGAATCGGTTTTTCCACCACGTCAGATCTGTGATCTTCTTGAAGTTGTTGTCTGACAGGTCGAGGTTCTTGACACTGTAAAATGTGGTGCTAGCGCCTATTATTTCCTTGACTGTATTCAGCGAGTTGTTCTTGAAAGATACCGACTCGATCATCTCAGCTCGTTTCTCTCTCGTCTCGAAGACACTTTTCTCTAGGGTCACGAAGAGCGCCGAGAACACTTTCTCGGCAGAGGAAGATTGTAGTTGCGCGTCCTGTATCAGTGGATCCATGGCCAAGGCGGACAAGTCGAGAAGTTTGGCATTGGGGTCGTATCGTTTGCGGATAACTTGCTCGAGGATGGCTGATAGACCCGGATCCTGAGGCGGTTGACTGTTCGTTTGACTCTGGCTACCGAAGGGATTGTTGGAAGTCTGACCGTTGGCCTGGCGGTTTTGCTGGAAGCCACCGCCTCGAGGCCCGGATGGTGCATTGCCGAATAGTTCTCTGGGCTGGTTTCGGTTTTGGTTATTGAAGCCATTGGCGGGACCGTCTGTTATCCTCGAACTCAGGCTGCCGTTACGTTGGCCCCCACCAAACCCACCTCCCCTGGGGCCTGATGGCGCTGCTTGGTTCCGCGGTGCTGAGGGAGCCGAATCTAATTGACCTTCGCGGATACCGATGTCGACCCCAGCCCAGCGCCAGCCGTCACAATGGAGAAAACTTCTTTTGTCCTTTGCTAGGACCTGTATTTGAAGTACGTCGCCCTGGCGTTGAGAGGCTTGTATCGGACGTTTAGCTTTGTTGCTAAGCCAGCCTTCCAGAGATGATACCCCGCCATCGGGATTGTTGGAGGCTTTCGAAGTTGTCCAGTTTGTGATAGACAGTATAGTAGTGGTGTCCTGATCCATGCGCTGAGGACGCGCCATGACAGTAATGTGACCACAGGAAGATAAGATTCTCCTCGAGTCGGCAGAGTTTGATGTACGCGACTACTGTCGCAAAGATTGACTGGTAAAGATCGACGCGTTATCGCAGAGAGTGGTGGATACGCAGTAACGATCAAGACGCGCCGAGATCGAGAGTGAAAGAAGGATCGAGTGCAGCACGATAAGTTTGTTGCTTCGAGGCTGTATTGTATAAGCGGGCCGACTAGGCAATCAAGTGAACGAAGACGACAAAGACTGGCGGGACATCTCCAAGTCCGAAGTTGCATAAGCCAAGAAAGATGCCTGAGGTATTAAGGCAGCTATCCGCGCCTACCGCCTTACAAGAGGAATGGTCCAGGCCACATGGCATTTCGAGGGTGCGGACCCAGGAATTCAGCCGGACATGGACTCTCTGCCATCTACCCAGCGCAGGCAGCCTGAGGTCTATTTCATATATTGTTAGGCCGAGAGACATCCGAGATGCCTGTCAAGTCTCGATTCACGCGTCTGGACGCATTCACCAAGACTGTCGAGGATGCCCGAGTACGGACGACGTCTGGAGGCATAGTCACGATCGCGTCGCTGCTGGTGATCTTGTACTTGGTGTGGGGAGAATGGAGCGACTACAGGAGTATTCTGGTTCAACCAGAACTCATCGTAGATAAAGGACGAGGTATGTTTGTCAAGCTGCATGGTTTGAGTTTCCTCTACTAACCACAGGACAGGTGAGAAGATGGAGATACATCTGAACGTGACATTCCCTCGGGTCCCTTGCGAGCTGTTGACACTCGATGTCATGGATGTTTCAGGAGAGCAGCAGACAGGTGTTGTGCACGGGGTCAACAAGGTCAGGCTGTCGAATTGGAAGGAGGGTTCGAGGATGATAGACACTCAAGCACTACAATTGCATGCCGACGAAGCGGCCAAACACCTCGATCCTGACTACTGCGGCTCCTGCTACTCAGCCCCCGCCCCTGCGACTGCGATCAAGCCAGACTGCTGTAACACGTGTGACGAGGTTCGGGAGGCATACGCGACCAAGGGCTGGGCTTTCGGCAGAGGTGACGGAGTAGAACAGTGTGAAAGAGAAGGCTATGGAGAGAAACTTGACGAGCAAAGAGGCGAAGGATGTCGCATAGAAGGCAACATTAGGGTCAACAAAGTGGTTGGCAACTTCCACATCGCCCCTGGCCGCAGTTTCAGCAACGGTAACATGCACGTTCACGACTTGGAAAACTTCTTGCAATCGCCCATCGAAGGCGGGCACACCTTCTCGCACGAGATTCATGCTCTGCGCTTTGGCCCACAGCTGACGGACATGGCATCCAAGTGGAGCGACCACCACCACTCCAACCCGCTGGACGGCCACCTGGAAACGACTGACCAGCCTGCGTTCAACTACATGTACTTTGTCAAGGTCGTGTCGACGTCGTACCTACCGCTCGGCTGGGATGAAGAACGATCGAGCAAGGAGCACGCCTCGGTCAGCGATTACATCCCACTAGGATGGCATGGAAAGTCGATGGGTGATCAAGGGTCCATCGAGACGCATCAGTATTCAGTGACGTCGCACAAGAGATCGTTGTCTGGCGGCACTGATGCGGCTGAAGGTCACAAGGAACGGCTGCACGCGCACGGTGGTATTCCTGGCGTTTTCTTCTCCTACGACATTAGTCCTATGAAAGTCATCAACCGGGAGGCGAGGCCAAAAACGTTTTCGAATTTCTTGACAGGTGTTTGCGCGGTCATCGGAGGTACTTTGACCGTGGCTGCGGCCATAGATCGTGGGCTGTACGAGGGCAACATGAGGTTGAAAAAGTTACATCAAGGATGAAAAGCATGGTCTGTAACATCAAATAGAATTGAAATTTTGGCCTTGATACATGGTCTGCCGGTGGAAAGCTCGAAAAACTATTGCACTGGTTAGCGAGCGTCGTCCAGCGTGACAAGCAAAGCGTCGTAAAGTGATCCGTGTCAGCAAAACCGTTCTAAGCATAGACGACAGCGGTCCTTCAAGCATATGACGATGCTCAGAAGGCTTCTCACTGCATCCTTTTCCGGCTCTTCCTAAAGCAAAAGGTTTCTGGAAATTCATCATGTAAAAAGTGGAAATTTGTCATGGGCAAACGAGTGGGTGACCGACTTACATGGCATGCATAATGGGAGTGATAGAAGCTCAGAGCGACAGGCGACTCTGTGACTGATTGCGTGTGTTCAAGAGCTTGTTCGTGGATGTGAGAAAACATTGTACGTATTCGAGCGTTGTCAATTGGTGTTCAGACTTGCGACACGTCGATTGTTGGTATTCAAGTTCGAAATATTGCTCAGCCTCGTGCTGGACTCGGATTCGGACCGTTGAGCTCACAGCCTCGCCGTCACGGCTGCTCCTCGACAGCGATGAGCATCTCAGGCATGAACCGCGATCGACAAGCCCTCGCGACTACCCTCTAGAAGCCCTCTGTCACTGTCTCTCACCCTGGACATGCGGAGCGTGGCGCATAGACATCACCTCGTGCTTCCTACTCGGTCTACTTGCTCCGTGCTCCACCCATGTCTGCGTCTGTGTCTGTGTCTGGACTGAGTGAAGATCTGGATCCGTTGGATGCTGGTCAGCATGGTGTGACACACGACCCTGCTCACATACTGACTTGAGGACAGATGAATACGACCCTATTGACCACCTCAACGAGATCTTCACCCATCCTTCCACTCTATCGTCCGTCAACCAGACACAGGCAGTCCTTTCTTCCTACCAAGATGACCTCGACGATGAGATTGACCTCCTCGAGGAGGAACAGGACAAGGCGAACGCAGAATGCCTTGCGAGAATGGAAGCCTCCAAGGCCGAGCTGGCTGAGCTCTTTGAGCGAATCGACAGTGTCCGCGAACGAGCACTGCAGACGGAGAAGAATATCACCGAGATGACGGCCGACATCAAGCAGCTCGACAATACCAAGAAGAATCTGACCCTGTCAATGACGGCCTTGAAGCGACTGCAAATGCTCACCACCGCCTACGAACAGTTACGCGCCCTCATCAAGACGAAGCAATACCGAGAGTGTGCTCAACTGCTGCAAGCCGTCATACAGCTCATGGCATACTTCAAGTCGTACAGGGCCATTGACCAGATCGCCGCCTTGAACAGGAATGTCTCAGAGCTACAAAGAGAGCTTCTGGAGCAAGTCTGCGAGGACTTCGAGATCACTTTCGCAAAAGAGGAGGTCCTCCACAAGCAGGCCATGCTTCATGAGGCCTGTCTGGTTGTCGATGCTCTGGGTGACGCTGCTCGGAACCGTCTGGTGACATGGTACTGCAACACCGAACTGCGTCAATACAGGACCATCTTCAAAGGTGATCAGGAAGCTGGTTCCTTGGACAACATTGACCGAAGATATGCTTGGTTCAGGAAGACCATGAAGATTTACGATGAAGAGCATGCTGCCATCTTCCCACAACACTGGGACGTCGCCAAGGTCCTGACCCATGTTTTCGCAGAGGGTACAAAGGAGGACTACAAAGGCATCCTAGCCAGGTCTACAAGAGGCGGCCAGACACTAGACGTGAGGCTGCTCTTGTCTTGTCTGCAGCAGACGCTAGATTTTGAGCATGGCCTGGAAAAGAAATTGGGCGGTACTTCACGCACCTCCGTCGATACAGTCATCTCGTCCGCCGAACCGCAGAATCAACTCGTGTCCATCTCGGAAGCATTTGAACCCTACCTCGGCCTATGGGTTGACCAGCAAGACAAGGAACTAGCGAGACTGATAACAGACTACCGATCACGACCGACGAGATCACCAGACGAGGACTTCAACTCTGAGCATGTTATCCCCTCTTCGACGGAGCTGATCAAGTTCTACCAGTGGTCACTGAATCAATGCGCCAAGCTCTCCACGTCGCAGCCTCTTCTTGACCTGTCCAAGGTGTTTGGAAAGTACCTCGAGCAATACTCTCAGCAGGTATTGCTCTTTTACATCTCTGAGAAGCCCACCGGCCACACCCCCTCCAGAGCCCCCACCATCGAAGACGTTATCATGACCCTCAATACTGCCGATTATTGCTACAATACGTCCAATCAGCTCGAGGAAAAAATCAAGAGCAGGATAGATGAACAATACCGCGACCAGGTCGATCTTCAGAGCCAAGCAGACGCGTTCATGGGCATCGCAAGTGCTGCAGTCCGTGCACTCGTACGCCGCGTTGAAGTCGACCTGGAGCCTAGTTGGCGGGAGATGAAGAACACCCCTTACGGCAAGATCGAGGTCTGCGAGAACCACAGCTCCTTCATTCCCACTTTACAGAATAGAATCAAAGAACGCACATCGTCAATCATGCAGTCACTCCACAAGCAGCAGTACGCTCGAGCGTTTGCCGACAATCTTGTGGAGCTGCTCTCAAGTACATACTTGATAAACATCGGCCAATGCAAACCAATCTCTGAGGCTGGGGCAGAGCAGATGCTCCTCGATACGCATGCCATCAAGAAGACATTGTCACACATCCTGCCAGGTGACCCTCCGCCGGCCGCATTTCTAAAACGTGTCAACGCTGCGATGGGCAAGATTGAGCCGCTATTGAAAACGCTTCAGATTAATCCGTCACCACCTGAGGCGCTGGTGCAAGCTTACCTTATTCATGTTGCTGATTTATCGGACAATAACTTCAAGAAAATACTTGAGCTCAAAGGTATCAAGGGCAGAGAACAGTCACAACTGCTTGAGCTTTATCAGATGCATAAGCTAAGCCCCAGGTACCAAGGAAGTCTTGTGGAGAAGTCGCCAGTACTCACTCCTCTCAACGCTGGTCTCAATGTGAATACAACCACGGGAGGAACCACGTCAAGTATTGGTCCAGGAACACTGCAAAATCTGGCAGCACTTGGTGGCTCCGCTGCCGCAACTCTGAGTACAGCAAACCTGCCTGGCAACATCAACATGAAGTTCACCGATGGACTCGGGTCTGCGTTCATGGATCGCTTCTCATCATCAACACCAACTTTGGCAAGCGTTTCTTCGGCGCGAGATGGTGCTCAAAGCCCTCCACCTTCGTCGATGAATATCCCAAATTTGACAGTGACGCCTGCTGGCGATGTTCACGGTGATGGCGACGGGGACACCGGCACAAAGCTCAACGAGAATTTGAGGCACTTTGGCAAGTTCTTCAGGAGGGATTTGGGCAGTTTTGGTGGTATTGGACGCTTCGGTGGTAGCAAGAGTGCCAGTCCTGCGCCTGAGGATCGTTCTTGACCATAGCTAGCTCAGATCTCCAGTTCTTAGCAATGCAATAAAGCCCCAAGCTCTTTGATGTCTGGCTACTTCAGTGGTGTCAAATATGCCACGCCTTCTTTTTCTGTGCTTCCCACGCGCAACGACAACATTGAAGCTCGTTTCGACGGCCACAAAACAGCAATGGAGTCGCAAATGTTTTTCTGCAACGCACGACTCAAGTTTGCCTGCAGCCATAACTTTGGAGTTGACTTTGCTTACAAAGCATAAGCCCCTTTTTATTTATCCTTTCAGGAACAAACCTTAAGAGCACCGCGCAATCGACCTGGCCGTCGTTGTAATACCACATATCGTACTGGTCAGCAGAGTAGTAGCGTTCGCAGTCTACTAGCATAATACACAAGGGAGAGATAGCTGCCGCTGACACATTGCTTGCTATGCTGCTCATTTGAAACACTCCCAGCTGTTACAAGCAGTCAGGGTGCTTTCGAGTAAGGAGAAAGTCCCTCTCCAACGTACAACATATGTTCAATCACCCTACAGGGGCCGAAATAAGGTGAGCCCGACCAACATAACGGATCCCCATACCTCGAAAGGCATTGAAGGCTCCAAATCAACTTCCAAAGTTCGGAATTCAGCATCAACACTTCTCGACACGAATCACCTATCATGAGTCTCTGCTTTCTGGAAGGACTGAAGCAGTCCTCGACACAGCGATGGAGATATGTATGAGCGGTTGTCCAGAATAAAATCTCGATATTTCGAGTCTCGAAGGCAAGACCTATGCGATCGGACGATTTTTGGCAGCACAGCTTCAGATCTACCATTACTGCACCTGCTCATCGGTCTCAGACGGTAAGCTGGTACTACGGATTCGTCCTCATGTCAGGAGACCCGCGATATCCCCTGCGCCGGCAACAATCTCTACAGAACCTGCGAACAATCATTCGTGCAGCCATGATCTATCTTTCCGTACCATCCAATTGTGTTGCTCGCTACATCTCCATGGATAATTTGCAGCACATATTCCTCGATCAAATGCTTGCGATGTGTGTACGTCGCGATGCATGTGGAGCATTATTCTGGTATAGCATCGAACGCCATCATCCTCGCCTCACTGCCTCTCGGCTCCTCCGTCCGAGATGATCCCATAGCGTCTCACGAAATAGTGGTGGCCGGCAGGGGACAAAATCGCGCACCTATGCCTTTTACGGGTGAGGACCTGGATCACTGCGAGGCAGAGCCGAGAGAGCTGCGTGCTAAGGCCGTGGCAAATTCACGCACCTATGCCTTTTCGGGGTGAGGACCTGGATCAACGTGAGGTAGAGCATGTGCATCCGGCTTGGAAGGACAGAATACGCGAGCTCTGTGTCAGGAGGCCCACGCTATTGGCCTGCAAAACTTCAGCCTCCTTACGGTGCAGGCTTGCCATTTCCGCCTACTAGCACGGCTGAGTCAGTGGTGGGCATGCCAGCCTCCTGCATTAAGGAGTGGATAACACATTTGTATCCTCTGATGCAGGCTGACTGTGCAGCATTGCCCCACGCTACTTTCTGTCTAGCGTTCGAGCTAGCGCGACCACAGTATGCAACCGTCTGCGTTGCACGAACATTACCACACATTATCATCGGCGTTCTCTCGAGAAAGGTATTCCATCCGAAGCGGAACGAAGAGCACTGCATTTTGATACCGATATCATCCTTGGTATACCTGTGAGCGGGATTCCAGCAAGGCCTTGGCAAAGTCGTCCGAGATGTCGCCGTATAGAGCCAGCGGAGACCTTGGCCACGCTAGCAGCAAACCGGTCGCCAGTGAATGCTCAGAACCGTTTGGTCGAGCGAGGGCCTGTGCCAAAGGGACGCTATACATTGAGGCAGTGTGGCGAGTGGAGAGCTTGCCCAAGCACTGATGCTGCGTCTATACGATGGAGGGCTTGTGACTGGCTCTCCTCCGTTCAAAGAGCACATGCTGTTGCGAGGTAAGTCCGCCTTGTAGGGTACGCATGGAGTCCCAGGCCTGGGCAATGTGCCAGCCTCCTTTCTGCCTCTTCCCAATCTGGTCATGTTTTCCCGCAGCAGCAGGGTATAAGAGACTGTCCTGCCCTTCCACTTCTGCCTCTTCTCTTTCTTCTCCCGAAAAACTTTCCAAAGCACAGAGACCAGTACTTTGAGCAAATCACTTTGAGCACACAAACACGTTAACTTGCTTTCACTTCCTGACAGAAAGTATTTAACAAGAGTTCACTACCAATTCACACCAAAATCACAACCAGCAGTCATGGGTTGCTTTGCTGTCATCAAGGCAATCTTCGCCCCAATCTTCTCAAAGGCCAGCCACAAGCAAGTGGCGGGTCCGCGAGACGAAATGACCGAAACCAACCATACCGACGTTTACGCTTAGAAAGCGCAAACCGACGATTCTTACCGGACCCAGCTGCGAAATCACAAGCAGCAACGACGAGTCAAGTTTGCCGACGACGACGGCAAGAGCAGTTTCTACTCGACGCCATCAGTCAAGATGGCCAACAACTCTCTTGTCGCCTCTCCTCGGTCCTCGGTCAGATCAGCCCAAACATCCATCAAGGGCACCATCATCGGAGACCCATGGTCTCACATCACTCGAGACCCATGGGAATCCCAAAGGTCACACTCCACCTACCAGTCCTCACAATGGACAGACTGCTCGGTCCCAGAAGAAAACTGGTAGACCTTGACGAGATATTCGAAATCGCCGATGAATCCTCAGGAACCGGCATACTCTCTCCTAGAGACCTCCTCGCCTCTCTCTCACTCACCTAAACACCTAGATTTCCTCCTCTCCTCTCTCTCTCCCCTATATACCTACATCGCCCTCTCTCTTCCCCTTCGGGGGGCCGGGTTTGGGGCCCGGCCACGATCTCCACGCCTTGAGCGGGGATTTTGGGGTCGGGTTAGGTTTCGAGTCGAGGTTGATGGACAATCACAAGGTACGATTGAGGGTGTTGGAAACAAACAAATCAAACACTACGTCTCGGCAAGGTCACAACATGAACTCAATGCTCTGCTCAAAGCAACCACACAAGGCCACTCTCATGCCTATGCTCAACGCTCTCTGCTCTGGAAAGCTCAACAAACTTGGCAACATCCACAAGCCAACCACATCTCACAAGACGAGCCACTACTACATGCTCACTACTGGCAACATCCACAAGCCATCAACAACACTGTCATGCACCCGGTCGTAAGGCTGCCGTTCGAAGGCCTGACTAGTTCTTGGTAATCTTCAAACCTTGGGTTCTGGGATAACCACAAATGAAAACCCTGCTGGTGCCTCTCACAGTGTTGTTGCAACAAAACAAATCACACGCCTCTTCCTCGCTACCACCTTCACCTCTATACGAAGGGAGGAACGCTACTACCACAAACACACAAATACAAATCAACTGTAGTCGATTACTTTCTCGTCAATACAAATACCACGACGCTGTACAAGTCTACAAACACACAACACAAAACACAATGCATCGGGTTGCAAGTCAACCGCAGTTCTGGGTCAAGCTAGAAACCCTGGGTGCATAGATTCAAACTACAATACTGCCAAACACACACTACCAAACAAACACTACCACAACCAAACACCGCCACAACACAAGGTCATGCACCAGGTTGCAAATCAACCGTAGTTCTGGGTCAAGCTAGAAACCCTGGGTGTATGACTTCCGCCTCTTCCTCATCGACCCATCTACAAGCTACTACAAGTCGACCGAGGAATGCTACAAACTTTGCATCACTACAAAATCACTTCAACACAACCAAATCACATCACGACAAAACCACATCAACACAACACTGCACTACTGTAGTAGCCTGCTTCCTCATCAACATGTCTACAATCTACTAGTAGTCGATGAAGGAACAGGACAAAGGACAAATCGAACAAGACTACAGACTCACCAATTCACATATATGTAAACACAACCAGCTTAAGCTACAAAACCACAAAACCACAAAACCACAAAACCACAAAACCACAAGGCTGCATAGCTACATCACACCAAAGCAAACAAACGAACACTTCCTTAATAGGAAAAAGGGAACATGATGACGGAGACGAAGGACATGGGAAAAGGTGGAACGTAACAAACAAAACACCATATAGTGTGCCTGGCGCGATGACTTAAAGAGGAACAAACAAACACATCACAACACAGGGAGAGAAGGACTTGGTCGTGGAAGAAGAGGAACAAAACACATGACAACTCACGATACGAAGAGAGACGGCATGGTCAGGGAGAGAGACAGACAAACAAACAAACACAGTGGCTTGCGACACAGGAGAACAGGAATATACAAGGACCATATATGCGTATGGAGATGGACAGCTTCTGCCACAATCAAACAACGTCGCCTCCACGCTTCTTGCTGAGTGCCGTGCTATGACTATGTCCGTCATGTTTCGAATCAGCTATAGACTCACCGACGTAGGCTTTCGCTTGTATCTGTTCTTGGTTTTCGAGCTATCCGTGTTTGTCCTTCTCCTCCGTGAACGGTGGCATGTTCACTGTATCGCTTGCATCTGGAGTGCTCAGTCGCCCATCTGCCCCCTAGAGTATCAGTGGTAATGGCTGTTTACCCCTGAGGGCACAGGGTCAATTATGAAGGACCTCGGTACGGATAGGGGCGCGCGAAACGACTAGAGGCCAGCCTGAAAAGGTTCATGATGATAAGCTGCCGGGTACTTGTCTTTAGGCGAGGCACGCCTAGAGCGATAGCTATTCTTTAAGCTGAAGGTGCAACCAAATTGTGGACAGGGAAATAATTCCTATGAACAAGCTAAGGCTGAGTTTCGGCTATAGGCCCTATAACCAGCTTAGGAGCACTTCTTCTGTCCTAAAATATCATGTCCAGGGGGTCTGCTTGTACCTAAAACTTCCGGGGTCAACTTCTTTCTTGCACCTGGCTTGCCATGTCGCTTGCACTCTGGAGGAGTCCCCACATCTGCTCGCATGCCCTCCAAGCGGTAATGGCTACGTAGAGCGTAGCAGGTGCGATTGCATGTCGTCTGCTAGTATGGATTTGTTCTGTAGCACTCCTCCAATCGATGCTGTTGGAGCCGTAGCCCGTCGGCCATGATTTGGACGTCCGCGACTGATGAACGTATTGGGACTTGGACTTGCAGGAAGCAGCAGACATGCATGTGCTTGTTGCTGCGTGACGTGACGACGTCGTAGATTTGTTTCGTCTTCTAGGTTCATAGACCGCGATGCAGTCGTGTCTGTGAGGCGATATCTACGCTCATAATCAGCAGCGCGAGTGGCGTGTAGGTGACTGCGCGCTGTTCAGTACGGGGTGCTCAGACTGTAGTCGCCGCGATGTTCTCCTCAATGCGCTTCATCTCCATCGTCGATGAGACCGGTATTGCTTGGTGAGAAGCAGTGCGCGCGCCGCATCAGCTCAAGTCTGCCTTTTGCATCGGGCCTCGCTGGTATGCACTCAAGTATTCAAGGTGCATTTCGGTATTGCACGAATCTTCTGCCTTGGGTTTTGACAGTGCTGAGAGCAAGGTAATCAATGGATGGTGCATAATATCTCGAGCATTGTGACCTGAATCAGTAGAAGCCTGGGGCGGCATAAGGAGGATTCGAGGAGGAGATAGGGGCAGCGTGAGTGGTAGCATTGACAGGGCTTGCATCCTCTCGTTCTTTGGCATCTTGTTCAGCCTGCTCTTTCTCCAATCTCTTCTTCTCTCTCTTCTGGCGTTTGCTGTCGGTCCAAACCCTCTCTTCTTCCTGAATCTCTCTCAAGGCTTGCTCCCAAGCCTCCTCCTCTTCTGGTACACCAGTGCCTAGCACCTTCTCAACATCGACCTCTTCACCGGCTTGCAGTTTTCGTACCACCTCACGCAGTTTCTCAAGTTGTAGATCAGACTTCCGGGAGAAGGTCGCGTAGTCGTTCTTGACCTGGACGATGCGAATTGCTTGGGAGCCGATCAGCAGGTATATCCAGATGAAGTAGGTCGCTGGATTTGTGGGCTTCTTCTCCTTCAGCGTGACCAGTTCTTTGGTCTTGGAGCGGAAAGTCGTGGGAATGATGTTCTCCCACATCGAAGGCTGTAGAATGCGTGGGAGGTATGGTGAGGCTCTATCGAAGAGGGTGCTCTGCGAGCGTCGCGAGAGGGAGCGACTGAGGCATGATTGTGGTAGTCGTACAGCAGACGACTGGAGTCGCCAGAGTTGCTGGAGGCCAGTCTTACTGGCACAAAGAGAGGTCATAGCATGTGCTTGACTGCCACAAGCTGGTCACAGATGCATAGTCGGTAGCAGCAGCAGCAACATCAGCGTAAACTTGCACATGCAAAGGAAAGCACGAACTTGTTTCTACCGAAGATCAACCGTCGCGATTGCCTGTTTTGGATGCGTCAACATACTTTATTGACAATGGCCTTAAGCCGTCTATCGCATTCAGTCCACATGATTCACAACGTATGGTCGAATGCAGCATGACGATCACACAGTCAGCAATATTGAAGCAGGGAATAGAGTTGAAACAGCAACATGACTGTGACCAAGTCAGCAACGAGGAAGGCGCCAGCAGCTGTCCGCCCACCAACCAGGACAGACCCGTCTGACGATACTGAAGTCTCGCGCAACCTTCGCATTCTCAAAGCTATCCTTGATGCACCTGCCCAGTCACCTGTCACCTCCACTTCCACCAAAGCCCGACGCCCGAAGACACCATTAGCGACGACGACCACCAGAGGAACGAACGCGCCGGGAACAATCGTGTCTAAGAGCAAGAGCAAGAGCAAGAATGCTGACAAGTCCGTGGTTAAGAAAGAGAATGTTGCGCTTCACCCGTTGCCCTCCCTCGCCGAGCACAGGAAACTTGCTATGAACAGTTTCAACCAAAGCCTCAAAGTGCTTTCGGCCGTGGTGAAGAAACAGCAGCTCAATAGACAACAGAAGGTAGACAACGCAGACATCGCGGCATTGACTTCCAACGCGCCAGAGACCGCTGAACTCAACCTCCATGCAGAGTGCGCTTGTGCTGGCCTGGACGTACTGCGTCAGACCGAGCACCTAGGCACAGATACAAAAGACTCAATTCAAAAGAGAGAACAAGCAGCCATTCTTTTACTGGAAAAGATTATCAGCCTGGACATGAGAGATCTCGCCCATGGGGCAGCCTCGAAAACGTATGAACAATACTGGGAGCGCCGGAGCGGGAAAGATACGGAGCACGAAATCACTACCCGACGAAAGGTGAGACATTTAACATTACCAGAGCTATTGGTACATAGTGATGGTCTCAAGGACGGGAGTCATTTCCATATGGTGTGCTCGTTTCAGGGCCAGATCATACGTCTCGCTATACTCCAAGGTCCCGGGTCTATCACCAGCGACTTTGTCCAAGCTATAAGCCTAGATGTGCCAGGCAGTCCAGCGAATGTCATCTGCTCAGGGCATGATCTGGGCCACCTTGACCAGCGACGAGCGGGAGACAACTTGAGAACGATCGCCCAGGCGCTGTCCAAGCTCTACAGCACGACCGTCAAGACCGACGCTTCGTTGGTAGAGAGCCGGTCGCAAAACCTTGCGCTTTTCGTCGAAGCTCAGATCATCAGACTAGCCTCATGGAATATCCTGGGTCGTCAGATCAATCTTGACCAGGAGCTATGGACTCCTCTCGAACGAGCTCTGAAACACTTTTGGCACAAACAAGGACTGCACAATGCAAGCGGGTATGGATTGACCACGAGGTCGATCGAACGGGTCCGACACCATCTGCGCGCACGCTCATTCAGTGCAAAACTTCCGTCAAAGCTTTCAGCGTTGCTTGCTCAGCTAGCAGAGGCTAACAACGATCTCAGTCTAGCCGAGGAGTTTCTTGCAGATCTGAGCAGCCAGACAACCGGGTCCAAGAAGCTATTCTACCAGTGTCGACTTGTTACCATCCAGCTTGATGAGAAGAGATCCACTGGAACCGTGCCGCACATAATACACGAAATTGCACAGAGTCTCGAAAATGTTGTCCATGCTGACGTCGTGCTTTCTTCTGACGACCTGCTGAGCGTTGTCCGGCTGCGAAAGGCTTGTTCTCAGCAGTTATCAATGGTAGGCACGCATCCTACCGAACCCAATCAAATAGACTTTGGAACGACTTGCTTACAGTTGTTGTGCTCCATCCTGCAGTTCTGTGCTTCGCAGCTCCATGAGACATGCCAGAAAGATTCCAAGATACGTCAATCATTACGGCTATCGGTCTTGAAAACGATCGAGGCAATCCTCGATGCTGAGAAATATGCGACAGGGGCAGGAAATGAGGCTCTCAATTTGTTTTTGCACAAACTCGACAGCTGCAGCACATGCTTGACTGGATTTGGGGTCGACCCCATCGTGGCTGATGAAGCCGGCCATTCAGCCGTCCTCGACTCGCTGAAGATTAGGCTCTCGAATATTTTCTGGCGCGCTCATTCCCGCTCGGACACGTCTAGTGAAGAAAAATGGGCCACGGCCCTGGCACAAAAGTCCATTGCGTGTCTCGAGGGAATCTCAAGTGAAGGTCTGAACAAAGCGGCTCTCGGTCCGCGCCTCGAAAAGCTTGCAAGCATGCACATTGCAGCGCACGCGTCTATGAGTGCCAGGGCCGTGCTTGAACGAGCCATCAAACATTACATCGCTGTAGATGCACTCGTTGACGCCGTTGAGGTATCGTTGTCGAAGCAGAGCAGTAAAGTCTGGACCGATCCAGCATCTCTGGCTTTCCAGCTCAGTCGAGCGTTACATTCCTATGGCGCACTGTACGAGAGCGGAGCCAACATTGAAGCCCCAGCTCAGTCATTGTACGATGATGAGACGTTACCGGCTATACATCGAGCCATCCTGCTGGAACACCAGCTACTGCATCTACTCAAGAACAGCAGGGGCAAGGCTGACTTTGAGAGCCTTTTCGAGCACGCACAGCTTGTGATGAAGCTCGCTTGTCTTCCACAGCACTGTGTCTGGCGTCTGCGATTTGCTTCCCTATTAGCTTTTCACGTGTTGAAGCTTCAAGGTCTCGAGAACGAAAAGCTTACGGCATTAGACCAGCTTCTGTCGATAGCAAACGAGAACTGCATGGACGACGAGCATAGCTTCTTATACCCCTATCGACCCATCCTCATGATGCTCACCACGTTACAACGCGGTCTCATCACCCATACATTTCACGCAAGCAGCATCAAGGAGAGTCTTGCTTGTCTATGTTCAGCCATGGAAGACCGAAAGAGCTTGACCAAGCTAGACGAAGTCATCGACAACTACGGCTGCCTACTTTCGACATTGAGAGCGTACGGTGACCAAGCAATGGCGGTGCACGAAGACGTGTCTGTTGTGAAATGCCTCAGTATCAGGATTCAACTGTTACAGTGTGGCGTATTAGGAGAGGAGCATGAAGAGCTGAGCTGTTACATTGACCTCGCAAGATTCCAAGTACGACTAGATGATCTCGATGCAGCAAAGTCTTCACTAGCCAAAGCACATGCACTAGTTTCGACCAACGATACCGAGAGCCGTATGTTACTAGAGCTTCACCTGGTTGAGGCTGAATATCATCTGGCATATGTTGACCCTACCGCGATTAGCAAGTGCAGAATAATTTTGGAGCAAGCACAGGTCGATTTCTGCGCAGTATGGCCCCAGGATATAAGCTTGAACAGTGCCAAACAGATTGGACGCGATGAGGTTGTGGCAAGAGGCGCGCTACTGGCGTCTTTATGTGCTGTGCGCTTGGGCGACCTGGCAGATGCGAGCCGCTATGCGCGACAAGCAGCGAAAATATCTATCTCAATCTGGGCGGCTTTAGAGAAACGAAGTATGAAGTCCAACACCCCTTCAGAAGACTCAACCATGGTCGGTCTGGCTGCAGATATCTCAAACCTCAATATCACAACCCGATCGAACATCAACGGCGCTGTATCATCTGGAGCTAAATACTGGAAGTACCTTGATCTTCACCTTAGAAGCCTCAGGCATGCGGTTTCAGTCCTGGCACACGTGGGCCTATTCGACGATGCTCTCCATTATGCCAAGCAGCTCAGATCGGTCATGTTGCCAATGACTCCGTCTTCCTCGTTTCCAGACCCTGACGCGGTCCTCGCTATCCTCTATGCTAAGTCGAAACAAGGAAGTGATGCATCGCGACTATTGGCTGCTCGCGAGGCATACCTGCAACGATCCTGCTTTGAACCGACAATGGACGAACTGCTCTCCTCTGCTGAAGCCTATCTTGTGCTTGGTCAATGTGATGCTGCACGCCGCCTCGTACAGAAAGCGCAGCCACTTTCAGGTGCGGAGAACAACCAGACGAAGGTGAGCAAGGCTCCGAAGAAGGCAGAAGCAAAGAAATTGACCACGATGGCATCGTCCCGACTAGCAAGGGCAAAGAACATCAAAGCGACTGCCATAAGCCAGGAAAGTACTTCTAGAACCTGCGAAGCGGACTCCACGGTCAAGGCTACCATTGTAACGTCCTGCTTCAGCTACAAGCAGCTGCACAATGATGATCGGCGAAGAGCGCTGCTACTCAGGCTTGCGGCAGCAGACAAGAACAATTGCCTCGACACTTGTAGCGAGACTAATGCTGCGAGGCTGTGTGCACCTCCTTGTACTCTTGTGCAAGTGATGTTTGCGATGGCCAAGTCAAAAACGTCAAAGGCATGGCACGAACTTTGTACAGATTCTATGCAAGCAGTCTTTACTGAGAGCGCAGTAGCCCTGCCTTCCAAGTATGTCTCTAGCAGTCGGACTGGACGAGTCTCATTTCTGCAAGGAACGAGTGATCAGGTCGACATCAGCCCTTCGAAGTTGCAAGGACAGTCCAATCACACAGCCGCCTTCTCAGAAATAGCGACGTTATTACAAGCAGCTCACAACGACGTCAACCTTCTGCTCACCGAATCATATGCGTATTGCTCTACAGAAATGATACATGCGCTCGTCAAGATGGAGGCAAGGATATCTTTGTTGCTCACGACCATGGGCCAGCCTTTCACGACATCATCGACCGAACTGGTGCTCAAAGCATTGCAGCCCATGGATGAAGCGCTCCTAAGGGAGAGGGTGGTTGCACTTGCAGAGAGTGCGACACAGGACAGATCGTCCTTATCTGTCTGGCCGAAAATGCGTTCAGGTACGGCTAGTAGGCAAGAAGCAATCTCGCCCAAGCAACTCAATGAACTACCCTCATCGTGGTCCGTCATCTCGCTCGCCTTGGCTGAGGACAACAACGAGCTGCTTGTGTCTAAATGCATTGCGGGAAGGTCACCATTTCTACTCCGCATTCCTCTCCACAGAAGTAATGAAGGCGATGGAGTTGATGAGTTCATGTTCGATGACGCTCAAATGGAATTGAGAGACATAATTGCACAAGCGAACTCGTCATCACATGATGTGCGAGGCACTGCTGACAAGGCCATTCGAGCACAGTGGCATGCAGATCGTGAGAAGCTGGACAGGCGACTTGAATTATTGTTGTCGAACATTGAGTCCATCTGGTTAGGTGGGTTCAGGGGCACCTTCTCTCCGAGAGTGTTCGACGAGGAACAACTGAGCCAGTTTGGTGAGGCGTTGACTCGATGTCTTGACAAGCATTTGCCTTCTAGGCGAATGGGTGGTGCGAACACGCTGCGCAAGGTCGAGATCCACGACCACATTCTCGAGATTTTCCTTGCGCTCGGCGATTTAGAAGAGGACGACCTGGACGACGCCATCATCGACCTACTTTACTTCGTCGTCGACATCTTTCAGTTCGATGGTGAACGCAATGCATACGATGAGATCGACTGGGACGCCATGCTGGTCGATATTCTCGACGCTCTTCGGGTCCCATACACAGTGCAACCCGCGCAGCCATCTCGCCATACGATCTTAATCCTCGACAAAGAGCTCGAATCTTTCCCGTGGGAGTCCTTACCCTGTTTGATCAACCATCCTGTTTCGAGAATGCCATCGTTATCTTCACTCTTTGACCGCTTGACTGAAATACGGGCGCAACGCGGACATGAGCATGCACTTACTATCTCTAAATCAACAGCGCATGTTGGCTCTATTATCAATCCCTCTGGTGATCTCACGTCGACACAAACACTTTTCGAACCAATACTTGAATCGCACATTCCAGCTTCACAGTCCACTCATATGACTAACGCGCCACCAAGCGAACCACAATTTTCGTCGCTCTTGGGCACATCCGACATCCTCTTGTACTTTGGACACGGTTCCGGCGCACAATACATCCGCGGCCGCACGATTCGCTCACTGCCGAAGAGTGCAGTCACGTTTCTCTTCGGCTGCTCCTCGGCCAAAATGGTCGAACATGGCGTATTCGAGAGCACCGGTATGCCGCGGTACTATATGCTAGGTAATTCACCTGCTGTTGTTGGCTGTTTGTGGGATGTGACAGATCGGGAGATCGACCGTGTCGCATTGAGGACACTGAGTGGATGGGGCTTGCTAGATGTTCAGGATGAGAGAGTCAAAAATGGGTTGAAACTGAAGGGAACGAGGAATAAGCAGAGACGAGCGCATGTTGCTGCCAGCGATGATACAAAGTGGACGAAGACACTGGTGGAGGCCGTGCAAGAGGGCCGGCAGGCTTGCGTACTGAGATACCTTTGTGGCGCCGCTGTCGTGATGTATGGAGTGCCTGTTGTCCTGGAGAACGAATGGCGCATCGACGGCTTTCGATAGGTATATGCTGCGCTAAAATGTGTAGGGATTGTAGTTGGATTGCCAGGGCCTGCCATCATATGTTCTGCAAATCACATCCTCGACAGCTGTAAGCTGACCTATTCTACGGCTTGCGAACGTGATCTCGTAATGCTGATACATCATATCCTTCAAGTTGTACAACAAACACTTCACAGAGGACTAAAATGATCTGAGCATTGTGTACTGCGTGGCCGCCGCGTTCTTCGTTTTTATGGTTTGCCGTTCTGTCACTCTAGAATTGCACGTTAGGCAATCAGTCAGCACCGTATGATGAGGCGTCAGCGTGCTTTGTCATAGTATAATCAAACTATGAGCAACAACGACAGCACAGTCTTCTAGCATGTTCGGAGTCTGGCGTTTGGCTGCGTTGGACTAGAGTGACTGGCGTTGTTGTCACAAGTGCTGCATCAGTCATCTACTTTGACCTGATGTGTAGTTGCGTGTCGCCACAGTTCAATGTCGACAGCATCAGGTCCCGATCCGAACAACCTCTAGCGACAAACACATTCCAGCGGTGCTATATTGATCGCACCTAACACGATGGCTCGCCGTCCTCCCAACACCGAGCTAGATGCGCTCATCGTACAGTACCAACATCTCACCAATCATCCTCGTGGCGAGGAAGCCCTCTTCACCCTTCGTAAGATTGGTAGCATGGTCAAACCCATTATGCGCCAACGTGGATGGCAGGTGGGCACCCTCGCAGAGTTCTACCCTGACCAGACGAACCTTCTTGGCCTGAACATCAACGCGGGCCAGAAAATTCAGCTACGATTACGATACCCGGGTGACTCGAACCAATTCCTGCCACTCGAAGACGTGCTCGACACAATGCTGCACGAGCTATGCCACAATATCATCGGCCCCCACAATGCGCAGTTCCACGCTCTCTGGGACCAACTGCGCGATGAGCAGCAGGCACTTGCACGAAAGGGATATACAGGTGAAGGCTTCCTTGGACGTGGTCAGCAAGTGGGTGGACGAAGATTACCGCTTCACGAAGCGTCAAGGCTAGCCAGGCAGGCAGCAGAGCAGCGACGGCTGGCTGCTGAGCGTACGAAGGGTAGCGGTCAGAGACTTGGCGGTATGGGCATTGTACGAGGACAAGACCCACGACGGGTTATTGCGGATGCAGTAGAAAGAAGGCTGCGTATTGAGAGAGGTTGTGCTAGTGGAACTGCAGTGGGTGATAGAGTCGCTCGTGATCAGGCCGGCAAGAATGCGCAAGTTACGACTACTCAGGCTGGGCCTGAAGATGAGAACGAAGCTACTATGATGCAGGCCTATATTGACTTAATACAGGAGGATGAGAGAGAGAAATTCGGAGGTTACTATGCTCCTCCGTCTGCCGAGAACCCAGCTGGGTCAAGGGGTATAGGTAATAAAGCTGATACCGAAACAAAAGCGAAGTCTTTGGTTGAACGACAGCAAGAGATCGAGATGGAGATCCGGAAGCAGAAGCCAACACCTACGACACCCACACAACGTCAACCCTCAGCTCCACCGCCACCGCAGCCAGGTGCCAGGCCGACGTCCAAGATGCAGCAGCAGCGACCTCTATCAAAGCCTGCGGCACCACAACCTGGCCAGAGACCCGGATCGCCAAGTACACCTGTGTTACAAGCAGAAACCCAGCCCCCGATTGACACGTGGACCTGTGAGATCTGCACGTTGGTCAACCCAATGTCTTATCTCTCCTGCGATGCTTGTGGTATCGAGAGACCATCCAGTGTGTCTGCAGCCATTGATCGCTCCGACCGCGCCTCGTCTTCTACGTCTGATCAGCTCCGCAGTACATCGTCAAGGAGACAACGCGAGACGCCAAATGCACTCAAACCGAAAAGCACTGCATACGATAGCATACAAAGATTTAGCGCTGAAAGAGCAGAGAAGGTCAGTCGCGGTCCGCTTGGGTGGAAGTGTGCAGGCTGCGGCAATTTCATGGAGGCCGAGTGGTGGACGTGTGCTAGATGTGGAAGGATGAAGGAGAACTCTTGAAGGTCTTCTGGGTGAGATAATTAGAATCTTGAAAAGCTATGAGAGGCGCCGGCAATTCAGACGAACGGCGTCCAGCTATACTCGGACAGACATGACTGACAGTCCCAGCTGAGGCCAATATCGAACGTTGAAAAGCGTGGAGATTCGACATGCGGCAGCTGTGTAATGTGTCGCGAGTAGCACAAGAAATGTGCTCCTGGACAGCTGCTTCTTTTGTATTTGTGTTCTCGATGCAAGTACTACACACAAAACATGCTTGGAGAACCTAGTCGGCATTGCCAGCCGAATTTGGCCCCAAAGATGCCCTGATTGGTTGTCCACTCTGTCACACCATGAGGCTTAGATAGACGCTTGACCACTTTAGGCGTGCCCCTTGGCATATTTGACACAGATTCGCGTTCTCCTGCCTCACCGTGACTTGCTCCCCTTTCACAGTATCATCACTCGGAGCTTCTCCTGCATCTCGACGCGCCAAGCAGTCATTGTTTGCATCTTAGAAAGACCCAGTGGTGGAAATATTCCTGCCGCCCGAACCGATACAGCACTTGCGCCGTTGGCACGCGCCATGTGCATCATGGTGGACGTACAGTATGATACAATAGCAGCCAAGTCGAAGGCTGAAACGTACGGACTCAGCTGTTCAGATGAGACAACTTAGACCCGCCATGTCCGCTCTAGGTCTGGGCTTCGAGCTTCCGCGCCTTCCTTCCTACAGTTATGGCTCCAAACGTGGTGGCGTCCCACCTTGTGCCTTCTCAGATCTTGGGATCGAATACCAATTCCCATTGGATCCTTTCGTCACATTTCTGGAACACTGCACATTTCTTTTTTGCTGCGCCGATAAACGAAGGATTGCCTTGGGTAGGGGGTATCTGTACGGAGCCAGACCTAACGACTTTCTCCACCTTGCATCACGAAATCCAGCTGATGGCTACCCACCTGCTCGTGTGGCGCGTCTGCTGCCCTAAGGCAAAACGGTTTCATGTTACCCACAGAGAAGACGATATAATGTCTCGCAGACTTGCCGCTTGCTTCACTCATTCATTCTTTCATCGTTGTTCGTGTCGTCGTCGAGGAGCCCTCTGTCCACCATCTTTGCTGCTGTGCAGCGTTACATTCCTTCCATACTCACAGTCACTCATTTATTCATACCTTGTTCGCTCTTTTCAGATACCCCAATCATCAATATGCCGGCATATTCGAAGCTTACAGCACTTGCTGCCCTTTTTGGGCTCTTCAATTCTTCTCTGGCGGGTTATACACTTCAAGATGACTACAGCGGAAGTAACTTCTTCGACATGTTCGACTTCTTCACGGTACGGCGCGCTTCTTGGTATACTCCGTGAAAGGCACTGACAAGCATTGCAGGATGATGATCCGACTCATGGCTATGTTGATTACGTAGCACAATCCGTAGCCCAATCCGCCGGGCTGATCAACACGAACAACAGCCAAATCTACATGGGCGTTGATTCGACTAATGTCGCCTCCGGCCGAGGGCGACAGTCGGTCCGCCTTACCTCAAAAGCTATGTACAACCACGGCTTGATTGTGCTTGACCTCGAACACATGCCTGGCGCGGCTTGTGGTGTCTGGCCAGCATTTTGGACAGTGGGGCCTGACTGGCCGTCGTCCGGCGAGATCGATATCATCGAAGGCGTCAATACACAGACAAGCAACGCCATCACCCTTCATACCGGCTCCGGCTGCTCCATTGACTCGGGCACCTCCCAAGCTGGTGGTGGGTCATCGAATGCGGCTGCCATATTCTCCGGCTCAGTGACAACCTCCAACTGCGATGTCGATGCTGCAGGTCAATCTGCCAATGCCGGCTGCTCGATCGGTACTTCAGACTCCTTCAACTATGGTGATGGTCTTAACGCCAACAAGGGTGGCGTGTATGCTACTGAGTGGAACTCGGATGTAATCAGAACGTGGTTCTTTCCTCGAGGCAGCATCCCTTCTGATATCGCTAGCTCACCGGATCCATCTAGCTGGGGCACACCACTCGCGGCGTTCCAAAGCACAACCTGCGAAATCGATTCGATCTTCAAGAACCAACAAATCGTATTTGACACGACCTTCTGTGGTGACTGGGCGGGAGCAGTGTGGTCGAGTGATGCAACATGCTCGACAAAGGCTTCGACCTGCGATGACTATGTGCAGAACAATCCAGAGGCTTTCACAAACGCTTTCTGGACCATCAATAGTCTGAAGGTGTTCACCGGCGCTGCAAGCAGCAACGGCACTAGTCCAGGTGCAAGCCAATCTGCGTCCAGCGCCATAGCTACAGCTAGCAGATCATCAATTGGTGCAAGCAGTGGTGTGTCAACCGACATACCTTGGGGAAAGCCATCGAGTGTGCCGCCATTCGTGGCATCAGTGTACTCGAGCGAAGCCGGACCAACCACAACATTCGCCACGACTACGGGCCAAGCCACACAGGACTGGTCAGGCAATGATCGCACATGGACTGCGTGGGGCGGTGATTCGTGGGGTAGTCGTACGAGACAATGGGGCCGTGCAGGTTTCCGTTGGGATAGGCAGGGGAGAAGTGTGGCAGAGGAGACTCCGGCTCCTGTGTCTCTGCCTCGACCTGTCGTACGATCGGTTGACACGCAAGAGGATGTAGATATTAACATGGTGAGAAGACATATAAGGGAGCACAAAAGGCACCAACACGGCCGGCTACTGTAGGGGAAAGAGAGCTTGTGCCTTGGACTAGCAGGAGGGTCAATCAGATGGATTCACGATCTACAAATATTCTTGTGATCTTCCACAACGTATCAGTACTGTAGAGACACCTATGCTCAGTGCGTCGACTGAGCAGAAGAGGTGACGCACTAGCCTCATTTGATTAGCTGCAGTGTTGACGCGTTGGTCTTGCCTCGGCTCGACGCGATCCGCGTGCATTGAGGAGGAAAGTAGGACTGGTCACGACGCGTAAGGCTGTTGGCTGCGACGTCTAGTTCCTGCGCATCGTGTCCCCACACCTAGTCAGAAGCAAAGACAATGCCTCAGCCTGATCCAGACTACCGAGCCATTTTGCTCCTCTTCAGCAATGGCATCCAAGCAATCGATACAGTCTCAGCCGCCCTCTTATCGTTCGACCAATGATCCCTGTGGCGAGAATCGAGGAGGTATTGCTTCGGCCGTCCGGGCCAAATCATAGCAAGAGCAGGATGAACAATATTGGAGCATGGCTATTGTGTAGTTGGCAGCTGTGAGCCGTGGGCTGTTTCAGTCCGTCGATATTACGCTATAGTCATCGTGGCTATCTAGACGCTTCAACTCGAAAGCACAATCAGTAGCCTTGCCTCGAGCACGCTGCAAGCTCTATGCCTGTTGGGTCCGAGAAAAGATCTCACTGGGTGCTTTTAGCCTCTTCCTCGCTAATTCCCTTCCCTAAGGTCGATATCGACTATATCCTCTACGGATCGTGCAGCAGGTCTGACATGCGAGCAGGATTTTCGCTGAGTTCGTGATGAGACGCAAGTAACATATGGGAAAGAAGTAGGAGACTGGAAACTATCACTTGTGACATACCACACCGACTGTGAGCGCAAGAAAGAAAGAAAGAGAATTTCGTGAAGGCATATACATCCTCGTTTGGATGGTTTTGGTTGCTGCAGCACGATCTTGAGTCAATCATCAGTGAATGCTATCCTCCCATAACCCATTGCGATGACAGCGTCAGTTCATCTGCCGTGTATCAGATTCTTCGCCTCTCGTGCTACATCATATGAGAAGAAGAAGTCGTTGTACTCTTCCGAAAACGTCTTTGCCTGGGGACCTGGTACTGCGCCGTCGTAGTATCGTCGCACTTCGCTGATCATCTTGTCGGGAGGGCCCATCATCTTGTTCGACATTGTCTGCACGGCACTGACGCGTGGTAATCGGAATTTGTTGAACATGTCGGTACGTGCCAGGGCTTGATCCGCAGATTCAACGCCTTCGAAGAGCACTTCAATAGCCATTGCGTCCTCCAAAGCCATGGATGCACCTTGACCATGTGTAGGTAACATCAAATGCGAACTGTCTCCACACAGTATGGCTTTTCCCTTGGTAAGCGTCTCGACCGGATCGCGCCACATCTGCCTGTAGACCTTGATATCCGTGGCGTCCTCGCAGATAGCCTGCACGGCTGGATGGAATCCTTCAGCAGATGAAATCACGTCTTCGTAGCTGGCGGGGTGGTCCCATTCCTCGAGATCTTTCTCCGACGGCTTCGTGGGGTGTACCAGCCCAACATACAGCAGCTTTCCACCTCTGCACGGGTAGGTGGTCAGTAACAACCCCGGCCTGCCAACCTCGGTCTTGTAGAACGTAGTAAACCCAGATGGTTGGTTCTCGAAGAACTGCCCTGCCGCAGGATGCGTCGAAATCTTGTCAAAGGGCTGGAAGAACCGGTATATCGACATGGGGGACTTGTTGACTGGGTACGGCCGGCCGATGACCTTTTCGATGAGGACGCTGCGCGCTCCGTCCGCAACGATAGCAAGGTCCTTCTGGATCTCTTCTCCGCTGGCAAGCTTGAGGATGCCTCGTTCGGAATCGAGATCGACCACAGATGTACCAAGGTGAATCTTCACAGGTGGTTGCTGCGATTCGACTATTGCTCTGAGACCAGCGTGCAGATCCGCGCGATGAAAAAGGAGCCATCTGTCGCCGTACTTCTCCTTGATGTCGGCGAACTGGTCCACCGAGTCGATCTCAATGGTGTCGGCGCGGATTCGCCTCATCTGGTTGTAATTCATGGCCCCTGCTTTGTCGAAATCGAACCCCCATTCTCGGAGGATCTTGGTGCCATTGCATCCGATGATGATGGCTGCTCCAGTCTCGTTCTTGAACTGAGACTTCTCGTAGATCTCCACGGCATGGCCTGCTCTGGAGAGTGCAATTGCAGCGGACAGTCCTGCTATGCCGGCGCCGACAATGCCCACCTTTAGCTCAGGCATGGTAGATGATGAGCGAAGAGGGATCCCACGATACAAGTTGTCGGTTTCGACCTGCGACAATCACAAGCGTTGAGTTCTGTTACGGCAATGATGAAGGACAGACTGATACGAGAGCGCTGGAGGCCAAAGATCATGATCGCTTTTTATTCTGGCTTATCTCGAACTACGGTTGCATGTATATTCTGTACTACTTTGGTGTTCAATCCGAATGCTCGCTACCAACACAAGGACTTCGTTCCTGGTCACTTGAATTATTTCATCAGTGAGTCACATCCATAGTGCTGGACTCCTCGTGGTGAAGAAAGCACAAAGAAGATGCTCAGTCAGTCCGTCTCGTTTAGAGTTCGTGCGGTCAGATAAGGCCGCTTCACTTTCCTTGATACAGTACGGGTGCATGACGAGGTCCTACGTTAGAAGCTGTCTCCTTCACACACAGTTCTGAGCTCAAACACTTGCCATACTCTTAGTGCCGTACAAAAGCAAGTTTCAGCAGCAGTCCGAGCAGTTAGCTTTCGATCCTTCACGCCACGCACCACAGTCTAGACTCTCGAAGGATACCTCACCGCTTCGAAATGTCCACCGACAGCTCCCTTTCCAGGGCGGTGTTTCCCACCCGCATCCTCCTCACCCTCATCGGCACCGCAACCTCCGTTGGCGGCTACCTAGCAGACTGGAACGAAACCCACGTCTTCAACCCGAAGTGGACTCCGCATGCGAAATTCCACAATGGCCAAACCATGTCCACCGGCCTTGGGCTCGGCCTTCTCACGTTCTACTACACTTGGCGCCGAACCAACACCTCGACAAGAGATGGACTGATGGATAACCTTTTGACCGCGACCTTGATGGCGAGTATGTACTGGGCTACGCAGGTGAGCGCGATCTTGTACCCTGGGACAAAATGGGTGGATGAGGAATTCCGGGAGAGCCATGGTGAGCCGCAGAAGAGGGGAGCCCCCGTCATCTTCGGAGTCTGTTGGGCTGCCTTTGGTATTGGGTGGTGGAGGTTGGGTGGAGAGAAGATGTTGAAGAGCGCATGAGCGGCCATTTGGAAGATACGATGTATCCAGAGAATCGACGCGTGAAATCGGCGTACGCTCTGCACACGCGCATGCAGCGGACAGACATAGCAGGGGTAGTGGCCATCATCTCTATCGGTGGTCGTGCCGCCATGGATGGCTGGCTGGCTGGCTATGTTGTCCCAGGCTTTGGCAATTGCACGGCGTCATTGCAATGAACCGTCTGTAGTGGTCATGAGCTCCTTGCAAGTATCATAAGTTTCCTCTGAGCTATCGAAGTCCTCAAGTGCCCATCGACACATAAGGGAACGCTCAGACATTATGTCGGTCGCCTGTCGGCGACCGCGACCACGGGCGGAAACGCATGGTGCTTTCGCAGGATGAGGGCAAGCAGGTCTACGAAAGAGATTATGTATACATGTATCGATCGGATGGCTGTTCGAAAAAGGCTTGACGCATTCGATCTGTGAAGCTGAGCGCGACTGAAGTGAGCTTGTATCTGCAGCCAGGCTTACTCGAGTTCTATGGCAATGGTCGCGATGATCAAATCGAAACACCTTTGACGTCTTCAAACATGGTCCGGGTACCCTCTGCTCTGCTTTTTTCCCTCGGTCTTTTTCCTGGGCTTGTGAGTCTCGGCCTCGTCGGCACTGGGCCAACGAGACTAGTGACGGGACTGCTCCTCACTGAGATCTTGCAAATGGCATTGGCCGCTGAAAGGTACGCTGGATGGATTCCTGGTCGATCGGGACCGAGATTGCCGATGGTGCTGAAGCTGGAACAGGCATGGATAGTCGTCCAGGATTCATCCGATAGATGGTGACGGTAAAGCTCAATGAGCTTCTTTCCTTCGGATTCCGTTCGACAGGACTTCATGAATCGCGTGGGTGATACCCGCAATCGACCTGACAGATCTTATGTTCCCAGCCTCGGCGTGGTGGTGGTGACTATGGTGACCATCGTCCTCCTCAACCTTCATGACCAATGCTACCGATCCTCAATCTTCAGCTTATTCAGCAACCTCTTCATTCTGCTCGGTTCTGTCGGCCTGTTCTTTTGCTCCATCTCTATCTGCTCTACCTTCTTTGCGCCAAAGTCAAGCATCGCTAACATCTCCTTGATTGGCCGATCTTCCAAGGCTCCTAGTTTCTCTCTTGCCGCAAGCTGTTCTCGTTCCACCATCTTCGTGTCGCGTAACCTCATCGCAATCATTGAATCTTTCAGAATGATCCCCATGCCCGGTGCGGCGACGATCTCTCCGATGTCGATGCCCTCGAAGCACAACAGTAAATTCTTGCCGGGAAGAAGAGTGAGAGATTCGTCAATCGGACTCGGAGCATCGGAAGAGGGTGGGGCTTCCATAACCTTCTTGATGCGAGGAAGGTCCCCCATGGTCATTCCTTCGATGGCACCCGACTTGAGAAGCTTTTCGATGTTACCGCTTATTCTATCATTAAAGGAAGCGCGTTCTTTGGGTCTGGTTCGTTCGTTGGAGTTTGTTTGCTCGTCGGAGCTGGTTGGTATATCTATGGGCCCGATCGTGACTAGATCGTGTACTGTCGTGCCGCCAACCCTACCCGGCATTGCGTATGCAGCTGTGTAGGCTGGAGCATTCGAGCCAGCGGGTTTTTCCCGGTTGTCCACTTCCGTCGTCCCAACTCTGTTCGGCGACTTGTGTGCAGCTGTAGCGGCTGACACATGTGAATGACCAGTTTGTTCTCGATTGTGCACGTTGGTACTGTGGCCATTGCTCAGCGATTGGTGTGAATCCGCGGAAGCTGCAGCGTGCGAGTGCGCTGTGTGTCCAGCTGCTTCCCCGAGTCTGGCGGCCATATGCGATCGATCAAGACGTTTCAGGATTCCTCTATACTCCTGTGGGCTTTCTTGAGCTTTGCTTGTACACCAGTCCAGGACCTCGGCCACCATCAGAGATTGGACCTCGGAATCTTTAGAGTAGTTGAACGGATGGTGGAGGGTATCAAGGATAGCGCCAAGTGCTGGCTTGACTTCGACTAGCGAGCTCGGTTGCCAGAGCTCGACCACTTTCTTGATAGTGAAGGTAGTAATTATTGTTGCTACACGACCTGAGAGATCATTAGTACAAAACCAGTCAATGTTGTATGACCTACCAGCTAGCTCATTGAGGTCATGATCGTAGTGATCCTTGCACAGCTGGGAATGTGTTGGATCTGTGGCGGTGGAGTCGTCATCGAAGATACTTTGTTCACCCTTCCGTAAGCGGACTTGCTGGTCTTTCATCAGTAGGCGCTCAGCTTGCCGCGACAGAGCGTCAGAGATATCTCTCAATACTGGGCTCAAGACAAGGCCGATCGCCATGTAAATCAGCTTGTCGAGCGCTGTCGAGATTTTGGCGATGGCATTAGCCACGGCATCCACCATCAGATGGTCGTATACCCATCGTACGATCTTGTCTCGAACACGGAATATGGGCTGGAGCTGATCCCAGAGCATCTGAGGAGCCTCGTTTAGCTTGCCCCAGTCCGCTGGCTGTTGTGTCGCTGGTACGCTGATACTTGTGATGAGATCTCCGAAGTCGTTCCCACCAATACCACTCATGAGTGCCAGCAGACCTTTCGATAAGATCGAAATACCATCTTGGGGACCCTTCATCCGCTAAGTCCAAGTGAGAAAGACATTCAACAGTACCACAGAAGAATTTACCATTTGTAGGCCTGGCAGAGTCAGGGCAGAAACCTTGTCCCCAACCTCTCCTAGCAGAGTTTGATACCTATATGGGTTAGCTGGTGCTATATTGTCTCTGCAGAATGGCTCACAGATCCAGCGCACCGAAAGTGCCAGTCACCAGAGGAGCGGCTAATCCTCGTTGGGTCCTGACTCTTGCTGCACCGCCAGTAAACGCGAAGACATTTGTCATCGCGGCCGGTTCTATCACGCCTTCGCTCATCTGAGACCCCAGCATTTGCATGCAAAGTTCGAGCCAATTCGAGTGAGCAACAAAGTCTTCCAGCGTATGTAGAGCAGCGCCAAGATGTGTGTAGGCTTCAGGGTCGCGCGCCCGACCACAGGCAATTGCTGCTACCAATTGTTTCTCAACATAGTCCAGACTAGTGTCGTTGATCCCGGCGAAATCCTGGTTGGCAACATAATTTTTCATCGCAGTTTTTTTGTGAATAGCTAATTCCTCGGGCAGGACTTGGGGCCTCAGCTGGCTGTGTGGACGACTCGGGTCAGCTTCATACCCGCTTGGGTTGTCAATATGCTCCTCTGGCCTGTAACAGCCGAGCCTTTCCGGGGTGACTTCAAACTCTTTTGTCGAGTACCCGAATTGGATATGCGCAAAGATTGCCACGACGGCTCGGAGGATGGGCTCTGGCACCAACTCGATAGCCTTGCGATCGATGAGCTGGCTGAAGTCTCGCAGCCAGTTGCCGAAGTAAATCTGCCGGACGATGGTCAGATGTACATGCTTGAGAAAGTAAACATTCATGAGGATGTCGCCGTGGCGGTAATTGATCCCTTGCTGGCTGGATCCTTGTGCGACGTAGCCAGCACCGAAGGCATGAGCTGGACTCGCGAAAGCAACGACAAGTAGTGCCAGCAGCATAATGCTGCCAGAGTCGTACGTCAGTAGCGAAGCCATTTCTCGCTGCCTATGGGTGAGAAGATCCTCGTAGATCGTCGGGGACCTTGTCAACCCGTCTGACCTGACCAAATTCAACACGAATCACTTACCTGTACTCAAGCAGATCTGAGCCTGCAATAGCAAGAAGTCCTGAGGTTCTCTGTAGACGATGTAGCCAAAGATTGACATCTTGACAAGCATGATCTGATAGAGGGGTTTGCCGATAGCGCTCCCATAGCCTATCATGAAACTTGGAAGTGCGAGAGACATGGCGCAGACACGGAGTACGCCACATTGAGTTCCCCGCAAGGTAGGTGTTGCTCTCAAAAGAACGCCAGCCCGGCTTGAACCTTGTATTCGGTACCAACACGAAAGTGGGGGCATGAACGCGCTTGCCCATATCAGCAATCAACATCGTCAGGGCACCTCAACTTCTTTAGCCCAGACGTATGCTTCGACATCGACCATCACAAACATGTTTCTTATCCTAGCAGCAGTGCAAGACATAGCGTATGCCGACCGCAGCAGCCGAGTAATTCCAAAAGTAACGTTTAGATTAACTTAAGTTGCGGGACCAGCCAGTAACTCAATTATGACATTTCCGTCGTCCTCTTCTGATCCTGGTCATTACAAGTACACGCATTTGAGGACAGCCGACATGCTTACGTAAAGACGCTAGTCCTTGCACGGAAGCACAAAGCCAGCCCTGGCTTGGTCCCGTCACAATTGCCATGCACGTTGACATTCTCACATCACCGTTGCGATCCTGCACAAGTCACGTCACTCACAACGTGATAACTCAGGGCTAACGCTCTTTCGTATCATGCCCCAAACGATCGGCTCACTCAAGGCTCGCCTCGATCGCGAATACGTAGAGCACAATGGTACGTCCTGCTTCCGCGAGCCTCAATAGTGGGAAGTGCAGTACCGAGTCGATGAGCCGAAGAGCTGAAGCGTACGACGAGTTCCGCCTCATTTTTCGTCACTTGTGAGGAAGAGATATTTATGAGCTGCCAAAACCGAGTGGTAGATGTGCATCCTGGCCACAAGACACCGACGCCTGATACCTTTCCCACGATCCCCGATCCTCATGGTCTATTCTCGAATCAAGAAGATAGCCTCTGTTTCAGCCTCTGTGACTTCACCAAACACGCATTCGCAGAGCACGACTCGATGTGTATCGCCACTCGATTGTTCTACGTTTGTCACCCTAGAAGATTGGCGCAAGCTGCGCTCAGTATCGTTGAACGGTCGATTCAACCGGCGCTACAGCACGAGATGTTACCAATGGGATGCTCCTCGAGGAGCTGAGGCTCGGTGCAGAATGTGACTTTTCAAGTAGCTTGTCACTCGGTCAACAAAGAAAACCATCTCTGGCAGCATACACTATTTGCTAGGGGTCCGCTTACCAGTCGATGCGATGGTCTGCAGGCTCGAAATTGGACAATGACAGTCGCACAACTCGAGGAAGTCTTCACACGGCCGTCTGCGCGGCAGAGATCTCGTTCTCAAGGCATTGACCGCAGCAGACCCAGGAATTTTCTGCGGTGACCTGCGCCTTACCCATTCGGTCTGCCTGGTGCTTGAGCTAATGAAGGTTCTACACGATCGTTGCACCCACTGCAGGACATGATCGTTCACACTGCCGTCTCCTCACGATTTCCCTGCTCGTCGTGGATTTCAGCAGCTATTCAAGCACGAGCCGAGGTTGACGAGAAGAGATGGAGGGCAAATAGCAAGGAAAGGCAGTGGGGAACAGCCGTTAGGATCACATCAGACAACCGATTATCAGCTAAAGGGGCTCACACTGTGCTTATCATCGATTCGCCCGGCTTGTCTGGGTGGTCGAGGATACAGTCACCAGGAGCAAGCATATTTCAAGAATCAGCATAGGGCTGTCACTAAACACCAGCGGCGAGCCATCTCAAGGCAACCCGGCTACTACAGTAGTCCAGCGAAGAAACACGAACACTGTTCAGCATGCTAGGAAACAGCCTCGGCCTAGGGAAGCATGTTTAGGATATGCTCAACCTGGGAAGGGCTCGAACACGTCTGTACCGAAGCACGGAACTACACGACAAACTGGGCTAGGATAAGGAGGCCACATATCGGACAGCAGATCTTACTTGTTGTCATGAACGCGCAAGATCACTGAAGACGCAAGAGGTGCCATACGGTTAACACAAATCAATGTTCATCAGCCATACTATATCGCACGGCTAGCGTAAACTACCGTAGTACTCCCACTCAGGTTGTATCTCCATATCAAATATCGTCCCCTCGAGCTGGGAGTCGTATCTGACCTTCTTCGCCACAAAATCTGGTTCAACCCCGAACGCCGGCCAGTTGTTTTCGACGGCACTCATCGTCCGCTTACCATTACCATATCCAACTTCGTTGGTAACGATGTACTCACCAGCCTCAGCCCATGGCGCACGCTCCAGCTCACCCTTCTTGAATGCCTTCAGGAGGCTTCCAGGCATCAGACTGAATTTGTGCATTAGGTCTGTGCAGACGGCCTCACACACCAGGTCTTGATCAAGTCTCTCAGCGCAGAATGGGCAACCCATGTTGACACAGCCATGGCCCTGGCCCCAGTTCGGGCATAGGCGGACGAGCTCTTTGACAAGACAAGCTCCATGAACATTCTGGTTGCAGCAGTTTAGCTGTACACAGCATCCTGGTCTCTCGAGGTCACCTTCTTTGGAGTGGTAGACATAGTCAGGTTCTTCTGGAAGCCAGTCCCGGCAGATACCACAGACGCCGTCTTCGAGTGTGATGGAGATCATATTGCTGTTGTGCTTGTGGTTCTTTAGGATTTCGAGGGACGTTGCTGATGGAAATTGTCAGCTGTCTCAGGATAGGTGGTTGTTATGCAGCAGTGATGGTGTTTGTTTCTGGGTGACGTGGAGGACTGGTAGGCGATGTGGGCTTGATATAGCAAGAACTCGTCCATTGTGGAGAAAGAGGTATTGTACTGCCATTGTGCGAGGCTCCAGGTGATTCCGTCCTTTGATCCAGTCTTGTTCATGGCACGGCAAGGTCTCTTTGTCTTCTATCGACCCTTTCTGTCAGTTTTGGCGAGCCACTCATCCGTCTTTGTAGCCAGGACTAGAGACAATGGAGACAATTAGGGAACCGAAACTGGTAGAGATTCCCTACATTGAGGGAGTGCTTTGATGAAACTTGTCCACACTATCAAAGCCGACGGTGTATCAAGAGGAAGCGGGACAATGGTGCAAGAGCACATGTTGAGTGTCGAGTGGAGTATCATTTCCCCGTTTGCTGACAGCATAACAGACTGCTGGTGACTTCGCCGCAAAGATCAGAATGGTGCAAAGAGATGGCAAGCTAGTTAAAGGAAAGCGCAACCTCAGACTCGCATCAAGGAGAGAAGGTTCCAGTTCGCAGTTTCGGGTGGCGGCAACCATGAGAGACTGTGCTCTTGTCCTTCGACTACCACCGTGCTCGCCGTGTTCTGACAGACATCATGATTCGACAGAAATCATCCTCGTCTCAGGATATGGGAATCCATCTCTCCGCAAGGAATGTCCCCATCCATAACTTCTCTCGGATTATTGATGTTGGCAAGACGAGCAACCGAATGCCCGGGCCGCATACTTTGTGAGGTCAACTTGGAAATTCGACCAGCAGTACATGTCAGCGAGCGTCGATGCAGCTCTGTTCAGGATAAATGTCAGGTCCAGGTTAGCGCTGCTCTATCAGGCAACGCCGTTGATGGTTTCGCGAGAGACAGCTTCGACGACCGTGAGAAATATAGAATTGATCGATAGGTGAAACTGTTCTCGAACCCGATCAACGTTCGGGCCAGAATTCACGTGAACTCTCTAAGTAGCTTTCTATCATGAACGAGTAGCTGCTCAGCTTCCTGGCGATGTATACGGTAACGGACCGATGAACTGCCAGTCCCATCCAACGCCCAGAAGGGTAATGACTCAAGCTGGCCTGGCTATAACTCCTAGACTTAAGCTAAGGAGTCGCTGACCACGCCTTTGTCTCGGCCAAAGACCTGGAATTTTGGGCTTTGAACTCATCAATATCATCACACTCGTAAATATTGCCCCGAAGGCGCCGACATGGTCGAGTCCCCGTAATTGCTTCACGTAGATGAACATGCCGAGGCACACACGCTATAACGCGAAGTCACGTGCGCACAGCCACAGCCTTTCACTACACCACGCCCTCTTCCCTTCCGCAGACCCAGCAGAGGCAGGGATATCCATTGCTACTCACTCTTTCTTCCATGCTCTACTACCCTTCGATATCAGTCCATCTGAGCTCACAGCATCTGGACCTCGACGCGTCTAGCATGCCTCGCCGCTAAATGGTCCCCCCAACGGGCTGCAACAAACTCCGCACGTCCAACCTGCGCTTTCGTACGCACAAGACTCTACCCAGGTGGACGATCTGATAATGTCTTCATAGCGATGGGTAAGACCATGAAAAATGAAGTTTATTTGGGCAGCCACGGCCATTCTGAGAACCAAGCCTGCGCCTGCTTTATTCCTGAGTTTCCTAATGCTCGAGCTTTCGGCAATCGCGTTGTCACTCGTGTTGGCCTACGATCCTCGTCCAAGTTCATCGTGGCTGACTTAGCGTCAATGCCGTCTGCTGCCTAGAGATGCGTGACGGGCTGTCTTGGTGCTCGGCCATCCTTGCCTCACCATAGTCGCTTCGATAGTCTCTCATTTGGCAAGGTCATAGACGCCTTTGCTAGCAAGAGAGCAAATTTTTCGTCCATGGAACACTGTACAATCTCTACCCAGCGTTTTCGGCTTCATTTTCTTTTCACCATCGATCCACTTCTTCGTCGCGGGGAACACCTGATTTTGCAGCAGTGACAGACGTCTCTCGATGCCAACCCCTGAAGCCAGCCAGGCTATGTGATATGGCGATATCGGGAGATAGATGGCACCGTCAAGAGCGGAAAACATCTCGATTCCGACAAACAGGATTGAAGACAACATAGTCCAACACTGGGTGCTGGCTACGGGTGTTCAGGCTCTCGCGCATACGACGCCCGAAGATGACAACAGCAACACCTTCGCCATTCACCGCTGTTGTGTATGTAGTCTTCTCGATAGAGACACCTGCCACGGGAACTGGAATGATGATCTACAGTATACTAAGGTGGTGAACCTCGAGAGCTGTGCAAGCGCCCTCGCAAAACCCAGTATCGAAGATCGCTTCTCAAGTTCTGGTCACAACAGATTCTGCCAACGTTCATAGCAGCGTGTCACTTCGACGACGAGCCTGCGAACTCTACCGCTTGGCCCTCAGCCTCATTCCGTCACAAATGTCATCGGACAGGGGACCCTTCTATGTCCTATCTGTCAACGTACTCCTCAATTCATAGGAAGCATGTTTATACACCGGTCAAAATGCACCAGAGCAAGCTATCACGAGGGCCTTGTACGCTAGTGCAAACGAAAGGTCTTGTATACGTCAAGGACTGCCTAGCTCGATTCGCACCATGTTGTGTCATTATCCGAGAGCTCAAGAGGTCGGAGAAAAAGCCGAAAACAAATGCCACACACAAGCTACAACGAGTACGTGGAAGACTTCTGGGGCGTCTTGACGACTTGCGGTACTGGTGGCAAGAACGAAGCTCCGGTAGCCGTTTTCTTCCTACAAGAATCGAAGCGTTGGCGGTAGAAAATTCGTCTATGTCACTGCCACATATGCTCGGCTCATCACCGCCCGCGCTGCTGCAATGCTTCGATCTCGAGGCGGCTGCTGGCTGGTATCTTTATCATGCACATGTCCTTCTGGCATTGAGATGGACGGATCGAATATTTGCCCGAGAGATATCGGTCATTGTCCTTGTTCAAGCCATTCTCTGGTCCTCATTCGTCGCAAGTCCTGGAAGTTCTTAGTGCCTCTAGCAATCTGCGATACAATTTCTCCCAAGCTGAAGTCCAAAGCCATGCGCTGGCGATCTGTGAAGCACTTTGTTCGTATTCACTACCGCCGGACCGCCACGCCAGCCTACCTCAGTCAAGCAGCTCGAGTTGCATGCCAAATCCTGCCTGTGTTATCGCGCTTGCACGCACTGAGCATGAGGGAGAGAAAGCTGCCGAGATGCTAGGCAGACTTACTAGAACGGAATCACCAGTATGTTCAGGCAGGCATCGCGTGGTGTTGTCACTTGCTGTGAAGAGGCTAGCATCAAAGAGACATTGACGGTGAATGGATCCATCAATTATGACAACATCTGATCCTCCTTCGGCCACCTATCAGTGAAGATACCTTGGAAAGTTGTCATTTCGCTAGGATTTCTTATCCACGTAGTGGGCAGACTAGCCAGGTTTGGCTTACAAACTGAGAGCAGCATCCAGTAGTCCGGCATGCAAGAGCCTGGGTCCTTGGACCAATATTCAGCAGTTGCCTACTTGCCAAAGAGGGGTTGACATCCACTGTCATATCTCGTTCAATTATTGCTAGACCCGGTTTTATCAACGATGGACAAACCGCCGAACACAATCGGTCGCACCCCTCACTGATAATACTGGAATGATATCGGACTTGAAAACCGCATGGACCGGCGTTTCCCAAGTTGTGCTACATCATGTAGGCGGACTAGATCGTCTTTTTTGCGATCGAGAATGCCAAGATTTTGACGCTGCCATGGTGCGTACAACCACCCCGAACGGGACCGAAGGATGGGGTGAGAGCACTCTATTTGGCTACGGTTCCATGTCTTCTCACGCATTGGGGTGTTAAAGCTGGCTTCGCTAAGATCGCATCCAGACTACTTGGTTGGAGGAACACAAATCCGATCGAATCAATGACGTCGAGGTCGCTGCACTGGTTGGTTGCGAACATGCCAAGACAGCTCTCGACGTTGCATGCTGGAACAAGTTTGGTAACTGGGCAAGGTTCCTCTCGTGTGACCTTCTTGACGGTCGTACAGATGTCCGAATATCGATCATGTCTTCTGCTCGCCTTGTGGGGCCAGAGGCACTGCGTGAACACGTGGCCGAGCTTTGGGTGAACGGATATGTCAGGCACACTATCAAGATCGCAGAGGCGCCTACAGCCGACTCAGTACTTATCGCGGAGGCTCTAGCTGATAAGGTCATAGCGAATATTCCCTCGTCGATGCGAATGGAGACGATCTCTAGACTGATTAGAGTATCTCTTAGAAGCACCTTGTTCCACATGACGAGGGCGTGTTTCTATTCGACGAAGGCCCAAGATACTGATGATCTTCGACGAGCCTACGTGGTACTGCAAACTGCGTTAATCGTGGGAATTTTGGCCGACGATGCAGCAAGAAACATGGATCTAAGCATCTTCAAGGCTGGTGCCCTTTCCACAGGCCGTCGCTAGCGGGATCTCGCTTTGGCTGCAGTACATATCGTCATTGTGCAGGACGCTACAGACTCGGATCGTTCGCAGCGGGAGCCTACTTGAGACGGACAGAGTCTGACCAGTTCCTGCGTTGTAATCTGGGAAGTTGTGACATGATAACACTCAAGATTGCAGGTGGTGCGTTCGAAACCGAGACCGGACATGTTACAGCGCCCAGCACACCCGAGCTGAGAGTTGTCCCTTCAGTAGAAGTGCTAGAAGAGCCGACTGCGCGTATTGTTGAAGCACAGTCGAGTAGATAATCATAGTCGTGAGGCTCGCCCACCAAGTGACACCTGTAGCTTCTGCAGCCAGCTGTTGAACGAGAATACTGTTGCACTCCTTCGAACATTAAGCCATCGAAGTCGCCGTGGAACGGAGCGGCTACCTCCATCCCGAGCCGAGCGGCTAGCCTAATATAGCGTACACAATGAGAGCAGCAAGGAACATGACAGAAACGGTAAAGAGCTTCTGCGGCACATAGCACCAGTCAAAGCACAGTGAAATTGACTACGAAGACATTGGATTGATGCGGAAAAGACCTCTGCGACACACACGGCACGCATTCAGAGTACTGTTCACATCCGCACAAAGCAAGTTCACTGAAGGAGCTGTGACCAACCACCAAATCACGATTCGACAGGGATATCGGCGGACCGATCACCACACCCCGGCTCGCCGAAAGCCAAGCTTAGCTCTGGAGCTCTATCAACTCCACTTGCGTCGGCAACTGTCTTGGTCCAAGTCCATGCTGTGTATCTCAGCTACAGAATGCGAACTTCGCAGATAGTGGCAACCTTTGGCCAATAACACCGCATGGCATATCTTGCAATGATGCAGCCTGTGAGATACTAATTGTTGGCGGGACAGAGTGGGCACTATGAGATTGAGGACGAAATCGCCTTATCACGGATACTGAGAGCATCACTGGATAAGAATCGAGACGCTCCTGGCCAGCAGCTGATCAAGATGGTGTGCTGGCAAACCATGTGGCTTTCAAGAAGCACAGGCTGTGCAAGCTTTCATCTTATCTAGAGCGGATTGAAGCTAGTATCCTACCGTGCGCCGGAGTGACTGCATGAGTTTCACTGAAGAATATTGGCGTCGGCAAACGTGTCTTAATTCAGCGTGTGTACCTTGCTACACTGATAGACGTCGACTTCCAGACTTTGTTGGGTGGCGGCGGTCTCAGCATGTTTGCGCTCAATCTAGCTCGTGCTGCAGGTCTGAGGGTTTTTTGGAGCTCGTCGAGTGGTGAAACTTCAGAAAGCGGCGGAGCAGTTCTCGAATTTCCCTATCCGCACTGTGAGCTACGCCAGGAACACTGCAGCGCATGAGTAATTTGTCGAATTTGAGGACAGCGTAACTGTCGCTTGGGTCGTCGAGGTAGGTGACGCCCTGTCGCAAATGAAGAGTATGAAGTGCATACGACGTAGTGAGATCGTCAGCCATGTAGAATACCTCAGCAAGCAGGATCTCAATCAGCGGACAGAGCTTCCTCCCACCATGATCGGTCTGGGAGTCGTATTAAGGTAAGGGCAAGCTAGTGGAAGACATCAATACTGCATCAAAACACGAGCTAGACTATCTTTGTGCTGCTTTGTCAACTACCCAGATCCGGTCCGACGACAGCATTGACTCAAGCTACGGCTTTGATCAGGCCGGCGAGGCATTTAGGTAGACACGACGGGTAAAACAAGTAGGTAGGCTTGTTACCCGAATGTGACTAAGACGAACGTAACATCCGAGGCCGGAAATTTGGATTTGAGGTGTCCTTTTTCATCTCAATCTACGCATTGAATTATGTGCCTAGGTGCTTGATCCAAGCTGTCTGGCCGTCGAAGAGACAGAGCAGTGCAGCTCGCCTCGGTGGCTCCCGCGACGACCTTGATTGACAGGCATTCTGAAGGCGATAGCTTTCTTGAGTATCCACGGGGGGCTTGCAAGATCCTCCCCGAGATCAAGAATATCCGAGCTAGCTCCGCCGTACCCTTCTTCCCACTGTATCTCGAGGTGTGGCTTATCTAGACTTGTGATCTGTCGCCAGTGAGTTGAGTCGTGTTTGTGCGTGCAACATCTTCATTACTATGGGGTTCCGGCAAAGGGGATGATAAGGACGCAGCTCTAGGTCAACTGCCTGCGCAATATAATTTTGCGCAGATATGGTTGGGAGAAAAAGGAAGTCTCTCCGAACCGTGGTGGATGAGGCTCTGCTCCATAAAAGGGCCTACCTGCATGATCTGAGATGTTTTTACGTTGACCATCGGTACCGGCATCCGTAGCTCGTTTTACGGAGCTGTCCATTGCAGATCCTATGACGTGATTGGTAGACTATCGTCTTTCGCTCGGCTGAGATGCCTGCAAAACATTAATTGAGGCCTTTCCAGGATGTCTGATACGACATGGAGCAACAAACTCCTCAATTCAAAGCCTATCGCTAATCATCTGATCGTAACTTATGGCTGGTAGCAAGAATTGTTGACGGGTCCGGGGTGCCGCTGAGCGCACCCACCTCAATGCACATCGACGAAAGAGGTCGATCATCGCAACTCAAAGTTGATTTCCTGGCGTATCCCTACAACTCCGTTAGTCACCGTATCGTACCGCTCGATCCACCTGATAGATGATCCTTGTTTCGCCAAAACCTACGATTGTCCCTGCAACCTGATTGTGAGTCCACCTACGTAGTAGTGCATGGCGATATCGCAGAGAGGGTACTAGCTTGGTCTGGGGTAGCTAAGCTTCTAGATCAAAAGCTTCCCGATTCCCATATCAACTTTTGCAATGCGCATGCCTCCATCCTATCTACGACACACTCACGACTCTTCGCAATGCCTAAGCACGAACCTCAAGACACAAAGGTCGAGACCATGTCGGAGAAGTACGACACTCTCGGCCCTGTCTCTACCGACGAGGTAGATGCCGTCCGTAGGATGTCGGCCGCACGGCGGTCGTCCATTGTACCCGGCCATGGCCGCAAAATGTCTGAAGGAGGTCGCAGGGTGTCGGTAGCTGATGCTGTTTTTGGAGAAATCACTGAGGAGGGGCCAAACTACCGAGATGTGCGTGTATTGCAAGAAAATACTTGCTGTGAGCTGACATATCCTAGGTGGGATGGATCGGAACAGTGGCCCTCATGATGAAGACGCAGATCGGTCTCGGTGTTCTTTCAATCCCGGCTGTCTTCAATTCCCTGGGCATAGTCCCCGGTGTCATCTGCTTGGTCATCATCGCCGCCATAACCACATGGTCCGACTACATGGTTGGTATCTTCAAACTCAACCATCGATCCGTCTACAGCCTCGACGACGTCGGCCAGTTATTGTTCGGACGTATCGGTCGTGAATTCTTCGCAATTGCGTTTGAACTTTGTGAGTTCCTTTCTTACCAGCTTCGTGGGCAGTACTGATGATGATATAGTCTGGATCTTCGTTGCCGGCGCGGGAATGCTCGGCATCTCAATTGGATTGAATGCAGTCTCGAGTCACGCAGCGTGTACTGCGATCTTTGTCGCAGTTGCTGCTGTCTGTGGCTTTGCTCTCGGCAGCATCCAGACGCTCGGCCGCATCACATGGCTCGCATGGATTGGTGTGACATGTATCTTGACCGCAAGTGAGTTCATCTGTTGCCCTCACCGAGAATGCAGTTTAACATGCCTCCAGTCTTCATCGTGACCATCGCTGTCGGTCTGCAGGACCGTCCTGCTTCCGCGCCGCAAACAGGTCCCTGGGAATCTGACTTCAAGCTCGTTGGAAACCCAAGCTTCACAGAAGCCATCACCGCCATATCCTCGCTGATCTTTGCCTACGCAGGCACGCCAGGGTTCTTCTCGATCGTTTCCGAGATGCGCGACCCTCGACACTACACTCGATCGCTGCTTTGCTGTCAAGCTGGTGTGACCGCAACCTACATCATCATTGGTTGCGTCGTGTACTATTACTGTGGTTCCTATGTCGCTTCACCGGCGCTTGGGTCTGCTGGTGTACTTTTGAAGAAGGTGTCTTATGGCTTCGCCTTGCCAGGTCTCTTCGTCACCACCACCATCGTCGTTCACGTAAGCACTCTTTACCAATTGGCTGCCATTACTAACGTGTGTATAGATCCCTGCGAAGTACCTTTTCGTCCGAATCCTACGTGGGTCCAAGCATCTCACTGCCAACACATTCATACATTGGGCCTCTTGGTTGGGTTGTACTGGTGGCGTCGCGTTGGTTGCCTACATTATCGCCAGTGCAATCCCAGTGTTTGGAGGTCTCGTCTCGCTTGTCGGTGCCTTGCTTGGTACCCTAATGTGTTTCCAGCCCATGGGTTGCATGTGGTTGTACGATAACTGGCACAAGGGCAAGGACAAGAAGACGCCCCACTGGATATTCATGGTTTGTTTCAGCGTCTTTGTCATCGTCTCTGGAACCTTTTTGATGATCGCCGGCACCTATGGATCTGTCGTTGGGATCATCGATGAGTATGCAACAGCTGGGGGCTCAGCTGCATGGTCCTGCGAAGACAACTCGAACTCCGCTCATGCTGGTTGAAAGTTCATCAACTACCGATCGTACGATGGCCATAATCGCAGTTTACAAGAATCCGCTACTGTTGAGTAGGAGGATTGTAAGGGATGGGACGGCCTCGTGTCTAGTTCCATGTCTTATGTTGAAACGCTACCTCCAGAATAGGAAACATTATTTTCACCTACCGCAAGCGTGACACATATTCGATCTCGAATGATGCGCTGCCGTCGAGTGTAGCTGAAATGAGGTCAGCCTCATCGTAGTGGACTCGAATTTCAGCAAGGCAAGCTATACAATTGGCTGATAGATCATACCCGTCCTGGACTTTTGATGCTGAGGAAGACTTCTCCGGTCTATCATTCAGTCTCCAGTCGATGATCTTTGAATGAGAATGTTCGCACGAGATCATCGTGATGAACAGCGTGCGTTGCGAGATTGACGCCGGACGCTAACGCAGGCTCGCTTCAGCCACCTTTTTGCTAAACTCCAATAAACGCGCCCAGCAAGCTAGCAAACCTTGTCTTCACGTTCAAAGAGCCATGATGTGTATCTGACGCCTCGTATCTAGGGTAAAAATGGCTACCGATTGTCGACAATGCTTAAAAGAACCAGACTTTAGTAGCCACAACAAAGGGCACTTGTATAAAATGCATTCTCATCGTTGGTGAGACGCGGGCGTTCAGCAGCGTTTGTGGAGGCCAAGAGCTAAGTGAGAATGTTCAGACTATTCTTGTTTCTACTGTGTCTGTGGCTATCCGCTATATCGTTGCCTAGGTTAAGTTTAATGATCATATAGGGTGCTAGACCTAGCTATATGAATATATCTTCTTGCATGCTTTATGCCGGCCTTTCTTTCTACTAGACGCACTCGATCTGCTCGATTAACCGGACTTAATCTCCCTCGGCTAGATCTATATCGTATTTTTAACCTTTTAGATCCTATTATCGATCGACGGCGACTTCCTTTTTCTATAAGCCTATCGGCCGTTTATTAAAGCTATTTTGTAAATTTCTTAACTTAATACTAGTCTAAACCTCGAATATAGCATCTAGAGTAGAAAAACGAGTTCGGTTTAGCTTAAGTCTCGACCTTTTTTCTTACTTTTTTCTTATAGGCGTAATAATATATATATAAATAGCTTAGATTCGAAGTCCGCTTCTTTCTACGTCCTCTTAATAGATATATATATATATTTAAAAGTTAGGTCCTTTACCCGTTTTAGGCTATCTTAATATATAAAACCTTATCTTCGCTAAGAGCGTAATAATTATTTTATACTATACTCGATTAGAATTATTACGCTCGCTTTATCTATCTACCTTTACTTATTACGCTCGCTTTACCTATTTATCTTCGCTTATTACGCTCGCTTTCTATAGAATCTATTACGCCTTAATACTATTACGACCCTATACGACTATAACTAATAAATACGGCAAATAGCTAGGCATACCTAATAGATATACGCCGGACTAGATATTAAATAAAGCATATAATATTACGTAATGTCCTAATTAGGAAGTTTATAGCTATTTAGATAGATAGCACCTTACCTTGCTATCTTGCTAATATGCTAACTTACATTACCCTTTTCGGTAGCGACCTTGCGCTATATAGTATACGATATTTTATAGTCTATTAGTTCTTATACTAACTCCGTAGTTAATCTCTATCTCTATACTCAACCCTTAAGTACTCTCTTACTCTTCTATTATTGCCTAATCCTTACTATAGCTAATACTAGCGACTAGTTTTCTAACCTCCCTAGGTTCTGCCCTAGGAGTGAAGGAGCATCGTGATATTTTAATTACCGCCTCTAGTAAGATAATTAGATCGAATAATATCTAAGTCCTAACGCGTATCGACTTCTTAACCTACTTTACCGAGTACTAGCATTCTAGGAAACTACTTAGTTACTTTATTTAACACTGCTATTAACAACAGCCTTAGTAAAGCTATTAGCATAGGGTTAGGGTTAGGGTTAGGGTTAGGGTTAGGGTTAGGGTTAGGGTTAGGGTTAGGGTTAGGGTTAGGGTAAGGGTTAGGGTTAGGGTTAGGGTTAGGGTT